>Ga0209475_10000011_pt1 | contig 928232 bp, 697 predicted proteins | sample tdDd471_FD_187128 | JGI IMG/M metagenome (GOLD analysis project Ga0209475, IMG submission 187128) | Marine sediment microbial communities from the Atlantic coast under amendment with organic carbon and nitrate - tdDd47.1 (SPAdes)... | ecosystem: Environmental > Aquatic > Marine > Coastal >... | reverse complement strand
AACTGTAGTTGCTCCTGCATCCAAAGTTCCAGTAGTCAAAACATTCTGAGCACCAAAGTCAGGTGATATTTTTGTGCCATCAATAGCTGCAGCTGCATTCACATCTGCATTCACTATTGTGCCATCAGTTATTTCTACGGATTCAATTTCATCTGTACCTAAATCAACCGTACCTGTTGCTGTTAAATCTACTGTAGTAACAGAAGTACCTGCATCTACGGTAGTAAATGTACCAGCAGCAGCTGTAGTAGCACCAATAATGGTATTATCAATAGTACCTGCTTCAATATCAACCGTATTGGCAATAAGTCCGCCAGTAGCTGTTATTTCTAATGCCTGTGATCCTGCAATAATTACATTTCCTGTAGCATCAGTTGTTATAGTGTTACCGTTAAGGTATGCATCATTTAAATCTTGAGCAAGACCTGTTTCTGTAGCGGTTTCTAATTCTTGTAAAGCACTTTTTATGGTTGCAGCATTATCAGTAATTGTTGATCCGGTAAAGACACCAAGATCAGTATTAGGAGCAGCAACACCAGTAAGAGTTTGTATAGCATCCTGGTTTGTACCATCAAGGTTTACATCTCGTGTATCAACTGTTCCGGTCACAGCAATATTACCTGTAACTGTAGTTGCTCCTGCATCCAAAGTTCCAGTAGTCAAAACATTCTGAGCACCAAAGTCAGGTGATATTTTTGTGCCATCAATAGCTGCAGCTGCATTCACATCTGCATTCACTATTGTGCCATCAAGAATATCTTCAGATAGGATTGTCTCATTAGCAATATCAGAGCTTACTACTTGCCCATAAGTTGGTGCTCCAGCAGCATTCCCATGCAATACGGTAGTTGCTGTACCTGCTTGTCCTTGTACAATAGAAGATCCATCAGAAATCATTATTGAAGAACCAACCAAGGCTGCACCAGAGTTTGTTCCACCATTAGCAATAGGTAAGACTCCTGCGGTACTTGGTAAATCTGTTAAAAGTGACCAACTTGGTGCTCCACCATTTGTATTCATTAAAATTGTACCAGTTGTAATATGTGGAGGTAATAAAGAAACAGGATTTGTTCCATCGCCATAAAGGAGATTGTTGGCTGTAATAGAAGATAATCCCGTTCCACCATATTGTACATCAACTGTATTAGCGTTCCAAGTTCCTGTAGTTATTGTACCTAATGTTGTTATTGTATTTTGACCTATGTAATTTGCATCAATATCTATAATTGGATCAGCAGAGGTACCGCCAATTGATATTCGATTTAAGGTTCCTGTTATACTGTTCACTCCATTATCACCTGAAAATAAAACACGCCAAACAGCCCCATCATAAATATTTAGTTTATTGGTTGTCGTATTATAAACTATCAAACCTGTCGCTGGTGCTCCAATCGCATCACGTTGCAACTCAGTCATTCGAGGTGTAAGAAATCCTCTTTGAATAGAGCGCAACTCAAGTATAGACGAGACTTCCGGATTGATGGATATTTCGCTAATTCCTACACCCTGGGCAAAAACACTCTGCCCACTCAGCACCAGAAATAATACAGTAAAAATTAGTAACAACTTTAACTGAAAGATACTTTTCAATCTATCAATTTGCCACCTAGGTACATTAGGTGCTCCTGTAGATGTTTTAATAATTGTATCCATATCTAAACCTCCTTGATAATTTTTTCATGTTCAATAAATGTAAATACGCAAATATTTACTTGATAAAACTTTAAACGAATTTTAGCCAATGTATTTGCAATACATTGACTAAAGCGTTTTCTCTTAATTTTTAACAAACTGATTGTTAAGTATTGAGAAATGCGATTCTTATGTTTGATTAATCTCATTCTATATGAAAAATCCTAATCTATTTTATAAGCCTTTATTTTATTTTTTAGTACTTTTTTCAACAACTCGCGAATTTACGAAAATGTTGATAAACTGTTTGTAATTTCATTAATACATAACGAAACCTTATAAAAATAGTTAAATATCAGCACGCTAACAAGAAACATTTGTTTTTTTACCTATTAACTACCTTTTCGTCTTTTACTTTGCAAATTTGTTTAAACTTTTTAATTATCAGCATTTTAAATTAAAATATTGTACGCAATTATAACATGAAAAGTTTTAAACATCTAAGTAAAAAAAAATAATTGTGTGGTTAATTAGCCTAAAACAGCTGAAAAGCTACCATTATAAAACCTTTTAATTTTATTCCCAGAAGTTCATTTATCATCTAAAAAGATAAATCAATAACATATTATTTATTTATGTATATAACTTATTTTTTCTACTTTTATCGATCCTTAAATTATTAAAAAATCATTTCAATCATGATAAAATATAAACGAATACTCTTAAAACTTAGTGGAGAATCTCTAATGGGAGATGAAGGATATGGTATTGATCCAATAAGACTTAACGAATATGCAAAACAAATTGTAGAATTAGTAGAAGCGGGAGCTCAGGTGGGTATTGTTATTGGAGGAGGTAATATCTTTCGTGGCCTTTCAGGAGTTACCAGTGGATTTGATCGTGTAAAAGGTGATCAAATGGGAATGCTTGCTACAGTTATTAATAGTTTAGCACTTCAATCGGCTTTAACAAATATGGGTGCAAAATCAATAGTTTATACAGCAATAAGAATGGAACCTGTTGGCGAATTATATGTTCGTGATAAAGTACTGAAAAGTCTTGAAAAAGGGAAAATTGCAATCTTGTCCGGTGGAACCGGTAATCCATATTTCACGACAGATACTGCCTCTGCACTACGCGCGGTTGAAATTGGGGCCGAGATATTTTTAAAAGGTACCCGTGTTGATGGTGTTTATACTGCCGATCCTGAAAAGGATAAATCAGCAACTAAATTTGAAAGCATTTCATTTAATGAAGTAATTAAAAGAGAATTAAATGTTATGGATCTTACTGCATTTACTATGTGCAAAGAAAATAACCTGCCGATTTATGTATTTGATATGAATAAAGTAGGAAACTTATTAAAAGTTGTTAATGGAGAAGATATAGGGACTTTGGTTGGCAATATCTAATTGCTTTCTGATAATAAAAAAGCAAGTGTCGCATATTTGCATTTTTTTTTTAAATTTGTTGCTATTGATATAAAATACCTTAATCCTAAAATATAAAATTATGACTGAAGAAGTTCAATTTTCAATAGATGCAGCCACTGAAAGAATGGATAACGCAATTAGTCATTTAGAATCGGAACTTGCAAGTTTACGCGCTGGAAAAGCAAATCCAAGAATGCTAGATTCTGTTATGATTGATTACTATGGTTCCCAAACACCCATCAGCCAAGTAGCTAATATTGGAACCCCAGATCCAAAAACTATTGCTATTCAGCCTTGGGAAAAAACAATGATTGAACCAATTGAAAGAGCAATTATTAATTCAAATCTTGGATTCAATCCTCAAAACAATGGGGAAATGATTCGAATAAACATTCCTGCTTTAACAGAAGAAAGAAGATTAACTCTTGTTAAACAAGTAAGTGCTGAAGGAGAAAATGCTAAGGTAAGTATTCGAGGTGCACGTAAAGATGCAAACGATGAGATCAAGAAATTGGAAAAAGATGGTCTTTCTGAAGATGAAGCAAAATCTGCTGAAGATGAAATCCAAAAATTAACAACCCAATATGGTGAAAAAGTTGACAGTGTTGTTAAGGAGAAAGAAGAAGACATTATGAAAATATAATTAAACTATTTATCTCAATATATATTAAAGCAGCCAAAGAATGGCTGCTTTTTCTTTTTCATAAATTATCAAATAATACTTTCCATAAAACAAAATGATATTGTAATTCCCCCACATTTATCTTCCTCTGTAAGTTGTATTTGTGTGTTGTAAAACATAATTCGATACAGCCGTTGTCTATTCATTATTTTGTTTCTTGTATTAAAATCTTATTGTGACATTTTTTAATTATTCAAACACAAACATTTGTAAGTTTTGATACTTGGTATAGGTACCGATCTATTTGAAGTCTCCCGAATGAAAAAGACAATGGAAAAAGATCCTTTGTTTATAGAAAGTGTATTTACAGAAAGTGAAATCAAGTATTGCAATCCTCGAAGAAGAAAAGAACAAAACTTTGCAGCTCGATATGCAGCAAAAGAAGCATTACTAAAAGCATTAGGTACCGGATGGAGAGACGGAATAAAATTTACCGATATTAATATTGTAAACAATCAACTTGGGAAACCTGAGATTTTTCTGTCTGGTAAAACAAAAGAAATTGCCGAAAACTTGGGAGTAAAAACCATTCATTTATCTATGAGCCATTTGCGAGATATTGCTAATGCTTTTGTAATAATTCATACCGATCCATAACATTATTAAAACCATAAAACTATAAACTACAACTAAAATCTAATTTCTATGTCAAACATTGAATCCTATGAAAAACGCTTAAAAGATTTCGATTGGTCAATTGCGGAAAAAGAACTTGACTATAACAAAGGAGATTCCATAAACATCGGTTGGTATTGTTCCGACAGAATTTGTAAACAAGGGAAAGCTAACAAAAAAGCTTTAATCTGGGAAGGATTGGGTGGAATTGAAAAAACCTATACGTTTAATGATGTTCGATTGAGAAGCAATACCATTGCTTCATTCTTAACCAATTTGGGCATTAAAAATGAAGACAGAGTATGTCTTTTTATGGATAAAATCCCAGAACTTTATATGGGTTTTTTGGGAATTTTAAAACTTGGTGCTATTGCACAACCATTATTTTCTGCATTCGGTGACGAGTCATTACATGTACGATTAGATAATGCACAAACAACTGCAATAATTACTCAACGAAAGCACGTTTCGAAGGTTCGAAAAATACTAGATCAAATGCCGTACTTGAAGCATATTATTATTGTCGATTACGAAGGTAAAAAACCTCTGCGGGAGCGTGAAATTGCTTTCAACATGGATGAAGCGGAACAAGTTGAAAATTTTAATATTTGCCAAACAAAAGCTGAATCACCTTCTGTTTTACATTACACATCAGGAACAACTGGTCAACCTAAAGGAGTAAAACATGTTCACTATTCTCTGATTTCACAATACTTAACTACTAAATGGGTACTTGATTTACAAGATAATGATATCTATTGGTGTACTGCCGACCCTGGATGGGTTACCGGAACATCATATGGAATTATTGGACCATGGAGTTTAGGTATAACTCAATGTGTACTTGATACAGGATTCTCAGCAGAATCTTGGTATAAATTCATAGAAAAACGTAAAATTACTGTCTGGTATTCAGCTCCAACTGCTATTCGATCACTTATGAAAGCAGGTGAAGATATTATTAAACAATCTAATCTTACTACATTAAGGCATTTAGCAAGTGTTGGAGAACCTTTAAATGCTGAAGCTGTTATCTGGTCCGAAAAAGTATTTGGGAAAGCATTTCTTGATACATACTGGCAGACGGAAACCGGATCGATGATGTTGACAAATTATCCTGGAATGAAAATTAAGCCCGGCTCAATGGGAAAACCTTTTCCTGGAATAACAGCAAGTATTTTAGACACCAAAACATTTGAACCTATTATTGAAACAGGAAAAATTGGTTTAATTGGATTTAAACCCGGATGGCCAGCAATGATGAGAACATATTGGGCCAATGAAGAAACATACCAGAAAAAATTTGAGAATGGCTGGTATTTACCAGGAGATAGAGCTTCTATTGATAAAGAAGGTTATTTCTGGTTTGTTGGTCGCGATGATGATGTGATTAATACCGGTGGTCATTTAGTTAGTCCATTTGAAGTTGAATCTGCTTTACTGGAACACGAAGCTGTAGCAGAATCTGCTGTAGTTGCAAAACCAGACGATGTTAATATGGAGGTAGTTAAGGCTTTTGTGACTTTGAAACCAGGCAATGAAGCTAACGATGAATTAGAGTTAAAAATAATGAATTTCATCCGAAAAAAGCTTTCTCCATTAGCAATGCCACAGGAGATTGAATACGTTGAGACTCTTCCTAAAACAAGAAGTGGAAAAATTATGCGACGATTGCTTCATGCAAAAGAATGGGGTGAAGAACTTGGCGATATATCTACTCTTGAAGACGATTAACTAACAAACTATTACCATAAATTAAAACCATATATTATAAACTAAAAACTAAATTAATTACTATGGAAGAAATGAAAGGAATTATCTTAGAATATGTTATAGAAGAATATGCTGATGACGAAGATGATGAAATAACTTTTGATACACCATTAATTTCGGGTGGAATAGTTGACTCATTTTCAATGGTGTCATTAAAAAGATTTCTTGAAACTAAATATAAAATTTCCATCCCAGATGACAAAGCAACACCAGAAGCTTTCGACACTGTGAACAAAATTGAAGTATTAGTAAAGGAATTCTTATAAAAATTAGAACCATCATTTTTATTTGATAGTTTTTTTTATTCATCTAAAAATATACGATTATGGCATATACAGATAAAATAAAAGAATTATATAAAAATCAGTTAAATAATATACAAGAAGCAGGTCTTTTTAAACAAGAAAGGTATATACACTCTTCGCAAGCTGCTGATATTGAGGTTGAATTTCCTACGGGATCATCAATAAAAAAAGTTATTAATGTATGTTCAAATAATTATCTGGGATTATCGAGTCATCCAGATGTTATTAAGGCAGCGCATGAAGGATTAGATACGCGAGGTTATGGAATGTCGTCAGTACGATTTATTTGCGGGACTCAAGATATTCATCGAGAACTAGAAAATAAAGTGACAGAATTCTTAGGTACTGAAGATACAATCTTATTTCCATCGTGCATGGATGCAAATGCAGGTGTATTCGAAGCTATTTTAACAAGCGAAGATGTAATGATTTCGGATCGTTTGGTACATGCTTCAATTATTGATGGAATGCGTCTTTGTCCAGCTCAACATGATACTTTCAAGCATTCCAATATGGAACATCTCGAAAAGAAACTTCAACTTCATGCTGATAAAAGGCTAAAAGTTGTTATCAACGATGGTGTGTATTCCATGGATGGAGATACTGCAAAACTTGATAAAATGGCTGAGTTATGTGAAAAATATGATGCTCTCCTTTTTGTTGATGAATCTCATAGTTCTGGATTTATTGGCAAAACTGGACGTGGAACACATGAGAAATGTGATGTTATGGGCAAAATTGATATCATTACGACTACATTTGGTAAAGCATTGGGTGGTGCATCCGGAGGATGTGTATCAGGACGAAAGGAAATTGTTGAAATGTGCAGGCAAAAAGCAAGACCTTATCTTTTCTCAAATACTATTGCACCTGTAGTGGTAAGTGGAGTATTAAAAGTTTTAGATATTTTATCTCAAAGCACTGAAAGAAGAGATAAGCTGGAAAAGAATACTGCCTTTTGGAGAAAAGGTTTAACAGAAGCAGGATTCGTACTTAAAGATGGCGATACTCCCATTGTTCCAGTAATGCTTTTTAATGCTAAACTAGCACAGGATTTTAGTAAAGATCTTTTTGATTTAGGAATTTATGCTATTGGATTTTTCTTCCCTGTTGTTCCTCAAGGTGCGGCCAGAATTAGAACTCAAATTTCTGCCGGACATGAAATTCATCATCTTGAAAAAGCTTTAGATGCATTTATTCAAGTAGGGAAAAAGTATAAAATCCTTGGTAAATCTAAGCAAGAGATTATTGATATGTATGGATGCTAATCTTCTTCAATAATAAATTTAAAAGCTGTCTTTTTCGAGGCAGCTTTTTTTATAAATGAATTCCTGTTACTCTGTATTTTAATCAAAAATATTTACTTAGATATCTTCCTTTAAAATTGTATTAACTGCTTGCTAAAAAACATGATTTTTCTTAATCTTTTTAATTGAAATTTAACCTACTTTTACGCCCGATTGTTAAAATCAAACAAAACCTATTAAGTTTCTGTTTAATAAAATATAAATATTAGGATAAAATGTACGGTAAAATCAAAGAACACTTAAGAGCTGAACTTGAAGCTATTGAAAATGCAGGTTTATACAAAAATGAGCGTATAATTACCAGTCCACAAAAAGCTGATATAATAGTAAGCACAGGCGATCAGGTATTAAATTTTTGCGCGAACAATTATTTAGGATTATCTAACCACCCAAGATTAATTCAAGCAGCAAAAGATGCCTTAGATTCTCACGGTTATGGTATGTCATCTGTTAGATTTATTTGCGGAACTCAAGATTTACATAAAGAACTAGAAAAACGTGTTTCTGATTATTTTGGAACAGAAGATACTATTCTTTATGCTGCATGTTTTGATGCAAATGGTGGAGTATTTGAGCCATTATTAACTAGTGAAGATGCTATTATTTCTGATGCCTTAAATCATGCATCAATAATTGATGGAGTTAGACTTTGTAAAGCTCATCGTCTTCGTTACGAATCTGCCGACATGGAAGATTTAGAAGAACAATTAAAAATTGCACAAACTCATCGTTTTAGATTAATTGTTACAGATGGAGTATTCTCTATGGACGGACACGTTGCTCCTTTAGATAAAATCTGCGAATTAGCAGAAAAATATGATGCAATGGTTATGGTTGACGAATGTCACTCTGCCGGAGTAGTTGGAGCAACCGGTAAAGGTGTTTCTGAATTATATGACTTGAGAGGAAAAGTTGATATTATTACCGGAACTCTCGGTAAAGCTTTCGGTGGTGCAATTGGTGGATTTACTACTGGAAGAAAAGAAATAATTGATATGTTACGTCAGAGATCTCGTCCATATTTATTTTCAAACTCAATTCCTCCAACTGTTGCTTCTGCAGGAATCGAAGTATTTAAAATGCTTGAAGAGTCTAACGATTTACACGATACTCTAGTTGAAAACACCAAATACTTTAAGGATAAAATGTTGGCAGCTGGTTTTGATATCAAGCCTAGTAATTCAGCTATTTTAGCAGTTATGTTATATGATGCTAAATTATCTCAGGATTTCGCTGCAAGACTATTAGAAGAAGGTATTTATGTTATTGGATTCTATTATCCTGTTGTTCCAAAAGAGAAAGCTCGAATTAGAGTTCAAATTTCTGCTGGTCATAATAAAGAACAATTAGATAAAGCAGTTGAAGCTTTTACAAGAGTTGGAAAAGAAATGAATGTAATTAAATAATCATTCACTTTATATAAAATAAAAAGGATCGGATAAACCGATCCTTTTTTGTTTTATAATTAATCTTAAACAGTAGTCTTTTATTCGTAAAATTGAAAATAGGGCCGACGAATATCGACCCTATTAGGGTTTTGTGATAATATAGGGTTATTATAACAAGGAAAGATCAATAGGTACATTGGTTGTTTTTCTACTCTCAACAACAATATCTTCAACAATTCCTAAAACTTCCTGGAATTCACCATCAATAGATGTTGTAACAACTAGATCATATGTCATTGGAGCAAGAAAAGACAAATGATAACTTTCATCATCGCAAACTTTATCGCTAGTTATTGCATTAGGAAAGCGTGCAATAGTATCGTTTGCCGGTTCATCTGCTTCAGTGCTTGTATAAACACTATCCTCATACGCATAAATGATAACATCAGCGTCTTCAGGAAGATTACTAACTCCTCCTGCAATTTTTCCTGCCTGATCATCAACTATCAAACGAATAGTTGGTTTCAAAATATAAAAATCTTTAGCACCCTGCTTCATTACGGATTTACGTGCATCAAAATCAGCAGTTACAGCTACATCTCCATTTGATGGTACTTTAAAAGCACCAACTGCTTTCCAACCGGAATTACTTCCACTAGGTACATACAAAGGCTGTTCTGTTCCATCATTAAATTCGATGTAGCAGCCAGGATTTGAAGGATTCGCATTTTTAAGTTCTGGAGCATCTACTATAAAACGAAGTTGAGTGTAATTGCCTGCTTCTAAAGAAAAACTTCCCATTAATGCAGATTCGCCACCTGTTAATTCTAAAATATTAAATTTTTGTGGACCTTCGAATTCTTCGAATGTTATCCAATTGCTTCCACTTTTATTTAGCTGTATTTCGGTAATTGTTAAATAAACTCCACTAACAGTTGACATATCAATAGGTGCATCAGTAATTGATAATGTTAATGTCCCTTTAGTTGATTCTTCTTCTTCACAAGAATTAAATAAAACCATTGCAAAGACAATAATTACAACAAATCTTACAATCTTTTTCATAACCATCTAATTTAAATTTAACAAATATTTCTACTAAGACGATAGCAAATAAAAAAAGGTTGGAATGAAAAATTATTTAATTGAGTATTTTAAAGAAAAGCTAATATTTATTGAAGCATTTTTTGTTTCGTTCATATAAGATGGAATATTTCCATTGCCTGAGTATATATTCTTTAATCCGTAATAAGCCCTAATTCCGGTTCCGAAGCCCAGTTTTTTATTCAATGGAACAATGTATTCGTAGCCCAAAAAGAGTCCGTAATCAAAATGGCTGTAATTATCAGTTAATTTTAGTGATTCACCATCAATTATTTGATAAGCATTATGTAAATAACCTAGGTAGGCTCCAGCGTTAATCCCATGCTCCCCTTTCATAAGTTCGTTTGAAATAAGTTTATAACGAATTGAGATACCCCCTTGAGAATAATTAAATCTCATAGTATTTGAAACATAATGACCATTAATATACTCATTATAATCCTGATTGTTTTGTGCCAGAATACTAAAATCGAATTGTAAATCAATATTCTTTGTGAGATTTGATCCTATATACAATCCCCAATTAGATCCAAAAGAAGCATTCGATGAAGTTAAGTTTGTACTTTCAAATCCATTTTGAGTTTTCTCATTTAAAAGCCATGTATTTGCAAGCTGTCCAGTAGATCCTAAATATAGCTTTCTAAATGCTTTCCTTTCTTGAACCTTATTAGATTCGTTTCCTTCCTTTAAATTTAATTGATCAATATTTTTATTAGTTTCAATACTAAACAAGAAATCCTTTCTAGACAGTGGAGATAATGCGTCAATTTCTATATAATTCTCATTTATCTCCAGAAAACTTAGATAACTATCATCTTTTTCAATGTGAATGTTTTCATTTTTAGATTCTTTAAGTATTTTATCCTTTTCCTTTGGACTTGCTGTCATCTTGCTATGTGAATTTTCTGCACTATTAGCATTAACATTTGTTAATTGATCCTCTGCAACAATAACATTTTGAACTAATTGCTCAAATTCAATCGTTTGAATAGGTTTGATAAACCAATAACTTCCAATGGAAAAAAGAATTAAAAAACTTGCTGCAATTGCAACAACTCTACTTCGACGATAAAAAGACTCTTTCGTTAACTGATTATTTATAAAATGCCATGATTGATCAATATCAAGCTCATCCTGAATGTTTTCCCAAACATTCTCGGCCGGCTCCAAATTACTTTGATCAACCTTATTTTTATACCATTTTATAAAATCCATCCTATTAAGCACTTAATCTATTTAACCACGACATTAATAATTTTCGAGCTCTATTAAATTGCGACTTCGATGTTCCTTCAGATATTTTCAACTTATGCGCTATTTCCTTATGCGTAAATCCATCAATTGCATATAAATTAAAAACTAATCTGGCTCCTTCTGGCAGTTTAGATACTTGTTCTAATATATCTTGAGTTTTTAAATTTTCATATCCAAAAGCAGATTCAGAATTATCATTAATTTCTACTTCTTCAGAAATAAAACTATGCGAACGTTTCTCTTTTCTTAAATGATCAATTGCAGTATTAACAACGATTTTACGTACCCATCCCTCCAATGATCCTTCCATATTAAAATCCTTAATTTTCTTAAAAATTTTAATAAAGGATTCCTGCAGAATATCTTGAGCTACATCTCTTTTTCCAGCATAGCTCATGCATATTCCGTACATTTTTTTTGCGTACTTGCGATAAAGGATCTCTTGAAATTCTCTTTTGTTTTTCTTACATGCTTTCAGGATTTCCTCTTCACTATATAAATCTAAATTCATGTAATTTATTCATCAAAAATTACACGTATCGAATTGTCTAGTCTAGTGACTAGTACATTAAAAATACCTATATTATTTTCATTATTAATTAATATCAAATTTTTACCATCCTCCTGAATAGTTTCAGCATTATGTATCATATTCATGCTAACAATCTTAAAAAGGTGAGGTGCATCAAAAATTACATTAGCCTTTATATCAGAATTGCTTTTTAATACAATTTGCTCATTGTACATATTGTTTTGTGCTCTGATTCTTATTTGTTCTTTAAAGGCATATTCAAATCGTATCTCAATATCATCTACAGGTCCTCTATGATAACTTCCTTGTAAACATATTGCATTATTATTACCATCACCTATTGAGAAATTAAACTCTATTCTATTGTAAATTCCTTGAGGAATATCATACGAAACATTTTGATTTGTGTACTTATTATGCATTTCTGTAATCAGAGGTTCCGAAAAATCCGAAGTAAAGTAATAATCTTCACCTTCATCTCTTTTTCCATCAAAATCAATTGATTCTATTATCATGACTCCTTCATTTATTTCAAATGAAGAGCCTGATTTTGATCCATTTTGTCCATAACCTGTATATGAATCCATAGAGAATTCTAAATCAACTTTTGTAGGTTCTGTTAACTCATCTTTCTCGCAAGAATATGAAACCCAAATCAACGAAAAAATAACTAACGATATAATCTTTCTCATAATATTAAAATATTAACCGTTTAATCCTTAGACGTAAATACACATATAATGGTTGTAATGAAAGTAATTATTTTTACTAAAAAAAACGGTATCTTGAAAATTCAAAATACCGTTCACATATAACTTATGGAATCATATTTTAAAATAAACCATGAATTTGAGCGTCGATATTACTTATTATCTTACTTAAATCTTCTTTTTCTTCTTTAAAATTCAGATTATCAACATCAATAATTAAAAGATTTCCCAGGTTATAAGAACCAACCCATGCTTCATATCGTTCGTTCAATCTTTTTAGGTAATCTAAACGAATAGAGTTTTCATAATCTCTACCTCGCTTCTGAATTTGGTTAACTAGAGTAGGAACAGTAGCTCTCAAATATATTAATAAATCTGGAGGTTGAATCAACGAAGTCATTAAGTTAAAAAGAGTAAAATAATTCTCGAAATCACGAGTAGACATTAATCCCATGGAATGAAGGTTGGGAGCAAAAATATAAGAATCCTCATATATTGTTCTATCTTGAATTACTGTTTTTCCTGATTTCCTAATATTTAAAATTTGGTTCAAACGGCTATTTAAAAAGTAAATCTGAAGATTAAATGACCATCGTTGCATTTCTTCATAAAAATCATTCAGGTAAGGATTATCATCAACATCTTCATAATGTGCTTCCCAATTATAATGTTTAGCCAACATTTCGGTTAATGTGGTTTTCCCAGATCCTATATTTCCAGCAATAGCAATATGCATACCTCCGTTTGAGTTATCTTTTATCATAATTTTATATCTTTATCTTCTTTTTAATTTCTGATTAAATAAAGTAGGCTTCTTCTCAAATAATGATGGATAATCTTCATCAAACTTTTTAAGGATCGATGAAATAATTATCTCACGCATAAATTTTGATTTATTCCTGATCTTATATTTTTTACAATAATGATCTATTGCCTGTATTTCTCTCTTATTAAATAATATTGATTTGCGATGTGATCTTTTTAAGGTTTCATCTTTTACAACATTTCTATTTTTCACTCTAAGCTATTTTATATTATCTAACTTATATACTACTAACTTTTCTTTAGTAAGCACATATACATTATTCTGTTTTATTCTTCCGTGAATAGAATTTTCAATTGGCAAATCTAATATATCTATATTAAAATTCTTAGTGTCATATACATTCAATGTTTCATTCACAAAATATATTATTTTATCTTCAATTACCTGAAATATTCCAATATCTATTAGCGGAAATGTCTTAATATAAGACCCATATATATCAAATAACAAAACACCCTCTCCTCTTATTCCCAGATAAATATAATCATTTTTTTCAAGCATGAAAACCTCTTCTATTTCTCTTTCAGGATCAAGCAATGATGTTATTTGAGAACTCTTTTTATCTTCGTTTAAATTTTGATCAAAATAAACCAATTCATTCAAATTTTGATCGAAAATCCAAAATCCACCACTATTTGATTGGCAAACTGCAGTAACATTATAATAACCTAAATTATTTAATAATATTGGACTAACAATTTCTGATAAAGTATTATCCAAAAACAAGATCTTATTAAAGTCTTTATTAAAAATTAATATTCTAAATGGGTCAGAAGAATCTATACTTGTAATTTTTCCAAAAAGATTATTACTATACGTTTTTCTCTGGTTATTATATAAATTGATTTTAATTAATTCCGAACCTTTATATAAGTATATATTATCTAACTGATCGTTTGTGAAATTAGATGATTCAATTTTAATCTCTTTAATTACCTCAAACTTGGTTTGAGAAGAAGCTCCGAACCATAAAAATATAAATGTTACAAAAAGGAATCTTACCATAGAGAAATTACATTTTATCGTTAAGCTCTATAAGCTCATCGACATATTCGCGGTTGTTAGAAAGCCTAGGTACTTTATTTTGGCCACCTATTTTGCCTTTTCCTTTAAGCCAATTATAAAATAGCCCTTCTTTTGCAACAGTTAAAAGGGGTTTTTCAAGAGTAATATCTTTATACCGTTTTGCTTCGTAATCTGAATTTACCTTTTGTAATGCGCTATCTAATACATCTCTAAATTCTTCAACTGAAGATGGCATTTTATCAAATTCTATTAACCATTGATGACTACCCTTATTGTCTTCGCTCATAAATACTGGAGCTGCAGTATAGTCTTTTATCTGTGCATTTGTTTTTCTGCTTGCCTCTTGCAAAGCTTTTTCAGCATTATCAATTATAACTTCTTCGCCAAAAGCATTAATAAAATGCTTTGTACGTCCACTGATTTTTATTTTATGAGGATAAAGTGAAGTAAATGTAACTGTATCACCTATCATATATCTCCACAATCCAGAGTTTGTTGTAATAATTATTGCGTAATTCTTATCTAACTCAACCTCGTCGATATGTAACACTTTTGGATTTTCCTTTTCAACATCTTCTATAGGAATAAATTCATAGAATATTCCATAATCCAACATTAAAAGCATGTCGGATTGATCTGGATAATCCTGAATTCCAAAAAATCCTTCTGATGCATTATACGTTTCCAAATAATTCATATTCGATGAAGGAATTAACTTTTTATATTGTTCTCTATAAGGCTCAAAACTAACACCTCCGTGAGTAAACAATTCAAGATTAGGCCACACCTCCAACAGATTTTGCTTGCCTGTTTTATTTAGTATGTATCTTATTAATACCAGCATCCAAGATGGGACACCAGCAATATTTGTAACATTCTCCTTTATTGTAGCATTAGCAATCTTATCAAGTTTTTCTTCCCACTCACTCATTAGAGCTATTTCCTGGCTTGGAGTTTTAATAAAGTATGTCCAGAATGGAAGATTTTCTATAAGTATAGCTGAAAGGTCTCCATAAAAAGACTCATTGCTTATTTTATTGATTTGATGACTTCCTCCTAATGTCAATCCTTTACCTTTGAATAAAGCTGTTTCAGGAAAATTTGTAGCATATAAAGCAAGGATATCTTTTCCACCACGAAAATGAGAATCTTCCAATGTTTCTCGTGATACAGGAATAAATTTACTTTTATCGCTTGTTGTTCCCGAAGATTTTGCAAACCACTTTATCTCGCTTGGCCACAATATATTTTGCTCACCTTGCATTAAATGATCAATATATGGTTTTATTTTCTCGTAGGTATGAATTGGAACCCTTCGTTGGAATTCTTCGATACTTTTTATTGACTTAAAGTCATATTCTTCGCCAAACTTAGTTCTTTTGGCACTATCAACTAACTGAAAAAGAACTTCTCTTTGGGCATCAAAAGGATACTTCTTGAACAAATCAATCTGATATAAACGCTTAAAATTAAGCCAAGTAACTAAAGAACCAATTATTTGCATCTTTCTTTAAATAAAACCATTTAAAAATATAAAACCAAATATACTGAATATTTGGTTTTATTTATAACGATGAAATACGATTTCTTAATGTATTTGCTATAAAATTTATATCTTTTTTAATCTTTTAACAGCTTCCCTTAGGATATTCTCATCTCGAGCAAAACTAAATCCCAATATCTTATTATCAATAGAATCATGATAAAAAACTGATAAGGGGAATAGTGCCACACCGTATTCGTCCATTATCTTTCTTGCAAACTCAGTATCTTTCTCCTCACTAATATTACTATATTTAAGTAATTGATAAAATCCACCTTGAGTAGGAATTATTTCAAATTTTGAATCTTTTAATAAATCAATGACAAAATCTCTCTTCTCCTCAAATTTCTTATTAATTATAGTATAGTCAACTCCTTTTTTTAAATAATCTGCCATAGCATATTGCAATGGTGTATTAACTGAGTTTACTTGAAAAAGTTGATTTTTTCGTATTTGATTCATCAGTTTTTCAGAAGCAACATAATAACCAATTTTCCAACCAGGAACATTAAATGTTATTCCTAAAGACGAAATAACTATGCTTCTTTCTGCCAACTGTTCATTGGACAATACACTATAATGCTTTTTGCCATCAAATACCATTGATTCGAAAACTTCATCACCAATTACATTTATTTTTGTTCCATTGGTAATTTTCTTAAGTTGTGCAATATCTTCCTGATTAAATGTAGCTCCGGTTGGATTGTGGGGAGTATTTATTATAATTAATTTTGTTCTGGTATTTATTAATTTCTGCACTGCTTCCCAATCAATTCTGTAATCAGGTTGCTTTAGTTGAACAAAAACTGGTCGCCCACCATTACTCTGGATTGCAGGAACATAACTATTAAATGCTGGTTCAAACAAAACTACTTCATCTCCCTCATCAACAAAACTACTAATAACAGTGTACATTGCTTGTGTAGCACCTGCGGATATTGTAATTTCATTTAATGGACTAAAATTTACACCATGTTTTTTGGAAATCGTTTCTGAAATTGCTTCGCGCAATTCTAACAACCCATCAGGATGAGAATACTCTGTAGATTTTTCCTTTATATATTTAGCAGCAAGTATATCCAACTCTTCGGAGTATGAAAAATCCGGAGCTACTCTAGCTAAATTTATAATATCAGAATCATGAGCTAATTCTGAAATTATAGTATAAATATCTTTCCCTATATTCGACAACTTCGTTTTTATCATAACAATTTCTATTTCCCAAAAATCGGAACGCAAATGTATAAAAATATCTTCACTTAAAAAGTGCCGTGTAACAGGCGGAGGCGTCTTTATTTAGTTTTTGGATTTACTTAAAACCTTATTAATTATTAGCCTCTAAAAATATGCCGAATTCCTGTGTATAAACGCATCTTAAAGTTAATTTTGGCGAAATGATTGTTTTCCTCTTTCAACGTCGCTTTTTTGTTGATTAATGAAACACTTCTTTTAATACACTTAATGATTTAATATTTGAAACTCCATCATTATGCAATGAATAATAATCCAAAATCTTCTCTAAAATCTCCATTCGATCCTTATGACTAATATTAACGTTTTCGTGTTGATTATCTGAAAATTCAAGCATTTCACTTAAAACTTTACTTTCAGATTTATTTAAAAAGAATAAATGCATTGGTTTTATTTTTACAAACCCGCCAGCCTTTAAATCAAAAAAACAATTGAAAGAAGAATGATTATTCTCAGGAAAAAACCCAAGGTATTTGGTAAGATGAATTAAAAAATATAAATGAAAATTAGATATTCCTTTTTCTTTTAAATCTAGTACTTGGATTGAATTATATAAATAATTAAACAATTCTGTATTTGGCTCCTGTTCTTGTATAGTTTTGGATAAAATCTCAGCTATGAAAATAGCCAATGTACTCTTTCTTATATCATATGGTAAAGAGCTAAAGATAAAATCATTCTGAACCTCCTTTACTCTCTGTAATTCTCTTTTTGGCTTATGATATACCTCCATATTTAATAAAAAAAGAGGTTGCAATATATTAGCTTTAATTTTTGCTTTTTTACTTCGCACCCCATTTATTAAATAGGATTGCCGCCCGAAAACCTCTGTGTAGATTGTAACAATAACACTCGTCTCAGAATACTTTATATGATGCAGAACAATTCCCCGTGTTTTAAAAAGCATTTCAGTTTTATTAGATATCTTTTACAAAAGTATTCATTCTTTTTTTAACCAATTGTCTTCTTTAAAAATAAAATTAAATAGAATATATATCTTTATTTGACACCTGGTTATCAATGCATAATCAAATTTTATCAAATAATTTCAACTTCGATTTTAAAAAAGTGGTATATTATTTGTAATTTGAAAATCACTAATCTATTTTATGTATATTTCGAAATTAAATGACTGCTTATATGAAAATAGAAATCCTTAATAGAAATCTTAAACGAGTAATTTTATTAATACTTTGTTTAACCTCTTTTAATATAGTAAAATCTCAAAAAGAGCCTGCCTGGATGAAGCAATCCTGGCGAACAGAACAATATCCATCAAATGTTTTCATTACTGGATTTGCTCAGGATGAGAAAAACAGTAATGAAACTGTAGCAGAAGCTACCGAACGAATTAAGGATCTGGCTAGGACAGATCTATCGGAAAGCATTTTAGCTTCAGTACAAAGCGTAAGCGAAAACTATAGTCAAAGTATTATGGTGAATGATTCAGAAAACTTTACTGAAAATTTTAAGTACGAAACTAAAATATCTACAGATCTTGAAATAAATGGAATTCGTGTAGAAAGCTATGTAAAAAACAATTTGGTTTATGGATTCGCATTTGCAAACAAATACGAAATAATTGGATATTATAAAGCAAACCTGAACATGCAGGTACAACAGATTGAAGGATTTATTAACACTGCTCTTGAGCTGGAAAAAAACAATGAAAAAAATAAGGCAAAGGAAGAATTTAATAAAACACTCCCAGTTTTTACAGAAGTAACCAAGTCTCAAGGAATCTTGAGTGCTGTTGATAAAAGTATAACGGACGAAGATCTGAAAATGCAAAATACAATGAAACTGTATAATGATGTGGTTCAGGCAAATGCTCGCCTAGCCCAAGGAGTGATCGTTTACATTGTAACGGAAGAAAATCTTTTTGGCAATACCTCTACAGCTATTGAAAATAACTTAAAAGCAATTTTAGCCGAAAATGGTTGCAGATTTACTAAGGACGAGAACGAATATGATTGGAAAGTTATAATAAATGCTACATCAAGAGAGTATAATTTCTCAAATAATGTGTATTTTAGCTTTGTGGATGCTGAAGTAAAACTTTTTAAAGCTCCATCGGATAAACATGTGTATCAAAATGAGTTTTCTCAAAAGGGTGCACATAGCAAATCTTATCGTGATGCAGCTGAAAAAGCTTATAATGAGATAGGTAACTCTATATCAGAAAAAATATTAATCTGGATAAATAATTAAAAAAATATAGCCATGAATAAAATAACATCGTTAATCATCTTTCTTGTAATTTCCGTAATTGGAATTGTAAATGGTCAGGAAGATAAAAAAGTAGCAGTATTTGATCCAGTCGGGGATGTTTCACAAAACCTAAAGATAGTTATCCGAGAAGAACTTAGCAATGCGGTAGTTAACACGCTTGGCTTTACCGTTTTAGAGCGTGAATTAATCAATAAAGTTCTTATGGAAAGTAAATTTCAAATGACTGGACACGTAGATGATGGACAGATTGGTGAACTAGGTAAGAAAATGGGTGCCAATTATGTTTGTTATGCATCTATTTCATCGGTTGGTGGTAATTATTACATCTCTTGTAAAATGGTAGATGTTATGACTGCAAAAATCGAAAGACAAAATACAGGAATTACACAATCAGGTTTGGATGATTTATTTTCTGTTGTTTCAACTGTTTCAAGAGCAATGTTACAGCAACAAGCTGCTTCGGTAAGAAATAACCGTTCTAGTTCTTCCTTAAGCCAAACTAAACATGTTCTTGATGAATCAGATTCTAAAGATTTGGTTGAATTAAATATGATGGGATTAAGCTTACTCGTTATGCCAATAGACGGAACTCCAACTAAAACAACTTGGATGGAAGCAAATAATGCTTGCCTAGAAAGTAATGCTTATGGCCTAACAGAATGGAGATTACCAACAAAACTTGAGATATCCAAAATGTATGAACAAAAGTCTGCTTTACGAAATATGGAAACCTACTGGTATTGGTCTGCTACTCCTGAAAAAAACAATGTGTATTTTCGTCAGGCATTTGATGCAGATAAACTAGATCCAGCAGCGGCTAAAGCAAAATCCTTTGTAAGATGTGTTCATAACAATGGTGTAATCAATTTAGTTGATGCCGATGGAGTATGGGGATTTAGTCTTTATGGAACTGATTACGAAGTAATGCCTGAAGATCTAGCTGGTGAATATAGATGGAAAGAAGCAAATGATGCTTGTGAAAGCTCTACTGCTTATGGTTATAACGACTGGGAATTACCATCAATTAAAGATCTTGAATTCATGTACAATAATAAAATCGCACTTAATATGAGTGGCGAATGGTATTGGTCATCAACACCTAAAAAACAGGGAAGTACAAGTGCGATGTTCGAAAAGAACTTTATGAATGGTCGAACTTATGATACAGGCAGCAATGCTCGCAGACAAGTTCGTTGTATAAGGAAAAAGTAGCTTAATATATACTTAGATATTTAAACAATAAATAAGCCGCTTAATTAGCGGCTTTTCTTATTTAATAAATAGCAGTTTTGTTATATAAGTTTTTGATCCATCATCGTTTGTGCAAAAAACAAGATAAACACCTGTACTTGGACGCTTTCCATCAAAATTTCGCCCATCCCAAGTAGCCTGACCACCTTCTGCCGTTGTTTCATAAACAATATTCCCACTTATATCTGTAATTTTTACATTTACATCAGAAACTAAACCTCTTATTGTAATATCTCCTTCGTAATTCTCTCTAACCGGATTAGGATACACGTAAACGTCTTTAAATTCGTCATTCCCCATTGTTGCTGTTCCTCGATATGATATCAAACCTTTTTCCGTTGCAAAGAAAACCTCGCCAGACTCATGATTTATTCCGATATCAATAATCTTATTTGATAATAAAGGACTATTATCTTCGGTAAAATGATTAATTTCTTCTGTTCCATCTTTGGATACTAAATATGCTCCAGAACCTTCAGTCCCAATCCACTTTCTATTTGCTCCATCAACAGCAATAGAATTAATTACCTCTGTTTTTAACAAATAATCTGTTGCATCGCCAATAGTTAAAACTATTCTATTTGCATGGAAGGATTCATCGTCAAAGATATTTTCAGGATTGTAATAAACAACAATCCCCTGATCGGTGCCTACCCATATGTCTCCTGTTAAATCTTCAACCAAAGAATATACCCGGTTTGTAATAATTTTCCCATTTTCATCAATAATACTTAGCTTCTTATATTGATCATCATTCTCATTATCTATGGTTTGCATATTATCGAAAACAAATAACCCATTCCCATTAGGTAAGAGAGCCCATTTATGATCATGCTCAGTAACTATAATTTCTGATATTAGAATATTACTAATAACACTTTCGTAATTAAAACTTTTCCATTCTCCATTAGTTTTTCGAACAGAAATTGGGTTTGGGACGCTTGAATTTGTTACCCACAAATTATTTTCACTATCGAATGCCAAACCTGCTATTCTGCAAAAATCCTCACCAGAAACTATTGTTTGTAATGAACTATTTGGATAACTATAGGTTTCAACTAACTCATTATTTTTATATTCAGAAACTCCATATCCCCAGCTTCCCGCAAAATAATGTTCAGAGTTTTGTGGATCAATTTTTACTACCAAGTAGTCTCTTACATCATAGTTAAATGTAGACGACCACCTTTCTTTTTCAAAAGTGAAAAATGATCCATTCAGAAACTTATTGTTCCATGAAGCACCAACCCCTCCAGCAGCTACAATTACTTTATCATTATATGTTTCTATATTAAATGCATTTGAAGTATACGGCGAATTTGGATTTATAATCTCCATGGAATTATTGTATTTAACCAAACCCTTTCCGCGGTCGGCTATCCAATATGTAACATCATCTATAGTACTTAAATCATATGGATTTATAGAAACAGATTCGGTATCGATAATAGAATCGATAAATACAAAATCTAAAGTATATAATAAGATATTTTGATCTGTAACAATCTGTATATTAGAACTACTCTTTTTTATATTTCTTATTTCGTTATACTCATTACTAAAAACTGTCCATGAAACTCCATCATATAAATATATTATATCATTAACCGTTTCATTTTTCTGATTAACCAATATTTTCCCATTTATAACAAGAAGAGAGCTATGTACTCCATAATAGTTCGGAATGTTTTCTATTCTTTGCCAATTTGAATAATCGGCTAGGTTTTGATTTGTATAATCGGCATAATAAATACCTTGGTTGGTTGCAGCGTATAAATAATTATCATCTAAAACCAACTGATTAACTTGTATTAAAGCTCCTAAATCACCAATATAATAGGTTTCTTTTATCTCTTTCTTAATTAAGTTAACAACCACTATTCCAAAACCACAGGATAAGTATGCATATTCATCAATAAAATAAATGTTATTTATTGACTTACTTGCACTTATCATCTCTCTTTTAATGTCTGATAAATTAAATACACTATTTTCATATACCAGATCAAGATTCCCATTTTCATAACCTACGAGTAGAACATTATTTGAGGCTGAATAATTAATAGTTGAAATTCCAATATCAGACAATACATTTACCTTTGTTAACTTTTCAACGTTATGGCTGCTTTTACTATATGAGAATATTCCACTTTCTGATGCAACATAAACTTTCTTGGAAGATTCCGTAATTGAAATTGCATAATTAAACGGTAAGTGATCTCTCCATTCACCTACTCCAATTTGTGCTTTTAGTATATAAGCACAAAAAATACAAATTATTAAAAAAGGTATTCTTTTCATTCGAATGGTTTTATTTTTAATAACTTAAATCGATAAGATATATTGTAATACTAAACTTTTAATAAAAAATCTACTAATTTACGTGTAGCGATTGCTCTGTGACTAATAAGATTTTTTTGTTCTAGAGACATTTCTGCAAATGATTCTGAATATCCGATTGGTTTAAAAATAGGATCATAACCAAAGCCATCTTTGCCAGTTTTACTTTCAAGAATTTCTCCATTTACAATTCCCTCAAATAAATATTCATTTTTATTAATGATTAAAGAAATAACAGTTCTAAATCTGGCTTTTCTATTCTTTTCTCCTTTTAGTTCATCTAAAACTTTTCGCATATTTGCTTCAGTATCTTTAGAATCTCCGGCATACCGTGCTGATAAAACTCCTGGTTTTCCATTCAAAGCTTCTATTTCAAGACCTGTATCATCGGCAAAGCAGTCTAGATTAAATTTATCGAAAATATAATGAGATTTCTGAGAAGCATTTTCTTCAAGAGTAAAGAAATCTTCAGGAATTTCATCGTTACAATTAATATCGCTTAAACTCAATAAGTTTATTTTATTTCCAATTAATTGTTGAATTTCTTCCAGTTTATGTTTATTATTTGTTGCAAATACTATGTCCATATCTTTATCAAAAAAAGTGGATGACAAATGTCATCCACATAATAATATTACAAATATTTTATTTTAATAAAAGCCGCCGAATTTTGTAAGATCTTCTCGAGGATTAATAACCATTACTGGGATTTTAGAACTATTAGCTATAATGTATTGCTCTTGTGCTCCAATAATATAATCGGCAAAGCCTATATTCTTAGTCGAAAGTATTAATATCAAATCTGCATTTATATCTGCTGCAAAATCCATTATTTCAACAGGGAAACTTTTCTTTCCTTCAGCAGTATGAATTTCATAATCAACCTTTTTACCATCCATGAATTTTCGTGCAAAAGCGATATTTGCTTTTATTTTTTTTATAAAACCAACATCAGTCGTATTTGGTTTTATGATATGAAATTTCGGAGAAAAGTATTTATAAAAATATGTTACCCAATTTAGCTTCTCTTTATTTTCTCTTTTAAAGTCAACGGGAAATACAATATCTTTAAAATCAGTTTCGTTAGGTGGTTCTTGAACAACAACAAAAGGTATTTTTGAACTTACAATAACTTTTAATGCCCAACTTCCTGTTAGTTTTTGCATACCTCGTAAACCATGCGTTCCCATAACTACTAGTTCTGCTTCCAACTCTGAAGCAACTTCACCGATAGTTGTAAAAATACTTCCTTTTCTAACTATTGCTTCAACGGCTAGTCCATTTTTACCTCTAAACTCACTTGCAACTTGCTCTAATTTAATTAAAGCATCGTCGTACTCTTTATCACTTTTTATTATGTGAATTAAACTTATTTTTTTGCTTTTTGCTTTTTCAGCAAATTTAAATCCATGTTGTAAGGCGTATTCCGCTACTGGCGTAAAATCCCATGGTATTAGAATATTATGATCTTTGGCTATCATAAATGTTTAAATTTATAGTATTTCAATATCTCCGTTTAAAAAAAATTCTTATATTACAACTTAATTTTTTAACGCATTAAGCTTCCAAAAAACCAATATATGCAATATATAGAAAACTTATGTAAAAATACAATTTTTTTTTCCACCATCCTTATTTTACATATGCTGACTTCTATTACAAGTTTTGGTAAAGATATTGGCACTCCATATGTTGAACGTATTATTCTTAATAATTATGGTTTAAATAATAATAATTATTCCATTGTTCAAGATGATAATGGTGTTTTATATATAGATAACTCAAATGGCATTTTAAAATATAACGGAAATTCATGGGATTTATTTAAAGGAATAGATGATCTTCAATTTACATTAGGATCAGATGGTTTAATTTATGTTGGAGGGAAAAATACTTTTGGTTATATAAATTCAACTTCTCATGGCCAATCATTTGTTTCTCTTACAGATAATCTTCAATGGGATAATAAAGAGTTTGGAACAATAAAACAAGTTGTTTCTGTCGACAAATTCATCTTTTTTTGCTCGAAAGATAAGTTGTATAAATGGAATGGAGAGACAGTTTCTATTATTAAAGAATTCAAATCAACTTGTGAAATTTTTAATGTTAACAATCAACTTTACATAGAATCAGCTGAATATGGTTTGCAAAAATTAATTAATGATAAATTAATTAACCTCCCCAATTCGAAATTTTTTCTAAATACGGATATTGTAGCCATTCTTCCTTATAATGATCAATTATTAATAAAAACGAAAAACGAATTAGGTTTTTATTTATATGATTTTATTATACCAAAGCTTTTCAAAACAAAAGCTGATAAATTCATTCATGATGGAATTTTTAGTTCTGCATGCATGTTAAGTAACGGAAACTACGCTATTGGAACAGCCTTGTCGGGAATTGTTGTTATAAATAAGAAAGGTGAAGTGTTAAATTTCATCGACGAAAATAGTGGTCTTTTTAGTTTGTCTATTAATTATTTATATGCTGATAGGGATAATAATCTGTGGGCATTGCATAATCAAGGAATTAGCCGAATTGAATTGCCTTCTGCATATCGCTATTTCAATAGAACTCAAGGATTAAAAGGAAATGTATTGTCGGTAATAAGGTTTAATAAAAAACTCTATGTTGCAACGTCGCAAGGAATTTATTACTTGAACGAACAAAAACAAGCCTCATCAACTTTCTTAGCAATCAAAAATTTTGATGGTAAAGCTTATGATTTCCATATTTTAGACAAACGATTATTTATTTTAAGTAACAAAGGAATCTTTGAAATAAAGGACAATATGGTGTCTTTATTCTACAATCGAGATGCAGAAGAAATTACAAGTGTTTTACATTCAAATAAAAATCCAGAGTATTTTTTCTTGGGATATACTGATGGAATTTCATCAATCCGTTTCACGAATGAGATTTTTATTATTGAAAAAAAGCATCCAAAAATAAATGAAAAAATCACTGGTATTGCTGAAGATAAAGATGGTAAATTGTGGTTAATTGCCAACTACAATAAAATTTACCAAATAAATCCCTTCAATAATAAATCAGAAGTTATAAGATATAATCAAAATAATAATTTACCAAAAGATTTAGACTGGATTAACTTGAATCCAATTTCTGACGATGTGCTTTTTTCAACTTCGAAAGGGGTATATCGATTTAATAAAGAAAAAAATCAATTCTATTTAGATCAGGAATTTGGATTTAATACTGAATCAAAAAATAATTGGGTATATCCAATCGTCGAAGATTCAAATCATAATTTATGGATAAATTTTATTGGAAAGGATAATAACAAAAATTCAACCTTTGTTAAATACAAAGATCAAGAGTCATATGAACATTTGAGTCCTTTGCCATTAAATCGTAAAAATGATTTCTTTATTACATCCATTCATCCTGATAATGATGACATTGTCTGGTTTGGTGGCCTTGATGGTTTGGTTCGATTAGATTTAAAAAATATAACTAAAGAAAAGCCAACTTTCAATATCCTAATTAATAAAACTATTTTAAATTCTGATTCGATTCTTCATTCGGCTCCGTATGGTACCACAATTACATATGATCATAAGGTTCCTAAATTAACTTATAATTTAAATTCAGTTAAGTTTGAGTTTTCCGCCACTGAGTATAAAAGCGAAAAACAAATTCTTTATCAGTATAAATTACATGGTTTTGATAGTACATGGTCGAACTGGACAAACACTAATATAAAAGAATATACTAATCTTTTCGAAGGAGATTATAAATTTGAAGTCCGGGCTAAAAGTATATTAAATCAAATCTCAGAAGGTGTTATATATGAATTTACTGTTAAACCACCCGTTTACAGAACGCTAATTGCTTTCATTTTATATTTGGTTACACTTATTCTTATTTTTATACTAATCGGAAAATGGAGAGCATACTATTTTGCCCACGAACGATTTCGCTTGGAAAATATTATACATGAGCGTACTGAAGAAGTTGTTATACAAAAAGAAAAAGCCGACAATTTACTTGAAAGGGTTTTACCGAAAAATACAGCTAAGGAATTAAAATCAGGAAGAAAAGCCGGCCCTTATCACTACAATATGGTAACCGTTCTTTTTTCTGACATACAGGGATTTACGAAAATTTCTGAACAAATGGATTCAGAACTTCTAATTGATGAATTAGATAAATTCTTCCTTCAATTCGATACAGTTGTTGAAAAATATAATATTGAAAAGATCAAAACTATCGGTGATGCATATATGTGTGCAGGCGGAATTCCTTTAAAAAATAGAACAAATCCTGTAGAAGTTGTTCTGGCTGCTTTTGAAATGCAACATTTTATGAAGGAGCTAAAAGAAACTGCCGATGTTAGCACAAAACATATTTGGGATTTAAGAATTGGAATAGATACAGGACCTGTTATTGCTGGAGTTTTAGGAAAAAGTAAAATCTCTTATGATATCTGGGGTGGTACTGTAAATACAGCAAGCAGAATGGAAGCTTCCAGCGAATCCGGTAAAATAAATATTACCGAAAATACTTATATGTTAATTAAAGATTTCTTTATTTGTCAGTACAGGGGTAAAATGCCTGTAAAATACAAAGGAGAGATTGATATGTATTTTGTAGAAGGATTTAAACCTGAACTTGCTAAAGACTTAAAAGGACAAACACCTAATGAGCAATTCTTTACGCAATTGCAACTTTTAAGAGTTAACGATGTTGAAGAATTTGTTTTGAGTAAACTCGAAGATGGACTACCCGATAATTTGTATTATCATAATGTTAAACATACAATCGATGTAGTAACACAAGTTGAGTTAATAGGTAGAGCCGAAGGTGTTGACGATCAGGAAATGCTGATTTTAAAAACAGCTGCTCTTATTCATGATATGGGTCATTTAGTAAATTATGATACTCACGAAGAAGAAAGTGTTAAACTAGCTAAAAAAATACTACCGGAATACAATTATACAAACGCACAAATAAAACAAATCTGTGAATTAATAAAAGTAACTCAAATGCCTCCTCGACCTAAAAATCTTTTAGAAGAAATAATGTGTGATGCAGATTTAGACTACTTAGGAAGAACAGATTTTGTTCCAGTATCAATAAATTTATATAAGGAGCTAGCAGAAAGAAATAAAATAGACTCCATACTTGAATGGAATCAAATGCAACTAAAATTTATTAAGAATCATCAGTACTTTACTGAAACAGCACAAAAACTTCGAGAAGTAAATAAAAAGAATCAGTTACAAAAAATTCAGGAAGAAATTAAACGAGAAATTGAACATAATGACGAATAAGTGATTTTAACGACTTTTAGTCTAAAATTCTAATTCAACTTCATAACCATTATGTTTACGGATATTTAAAACTCTACCACCATCAAAAATTAAATACTGACCTTTAATTCCTACAAGTGTACCTGAAATGCTTTGCTCTTTATCAAAAGTAAATGAATTAACTTTATTTGGAAATTCAATAACCGGATAAGTTAAATCTATAATTTCATTATCATCAATAAAATATTTCACAAGGCTCTTTTTAACCAATTCTTTAGCTTTTATCTTCTGCTCCAATAAATTAGTTTCATTATCTACTTTATTAGTGAGCATATTTCGCCAATTTGTTTTATCGGCAAAGTGCTTTTTTAGATTAACTTCAATTTGTCCAGCAGTATACCTATTTGGAACCTGAGCAATTTTTATTGCAAAGCTCGCTCCCTGATCTATCCATCGAGTCGGAACTTGCGACAACCTCGTAACACCGACTTTCAACCCACTCGAAATAGCCAAATATACTATATGATCTTGCAAACAATTATTTCTAGACCATTCCATATCGCGGGAAATGCCATCCTGGGCCTGACACATTTCAGGTCTTAAAATACAATTATCCGTTTCTGGTGCTGTCCGAAAACATGGGTAACAATAACCTTGATGAAACGATTTTTTTGTTGCTCTACCACAACGAATACAATGAATCTCATTTAAAAATGTAATGCTTAAATCCTTATTTAAAAGATCGTTCATATATACTTTTTCATTATTCAAATTCAAAAAGTAGTTAACTGGATGTGTTAATTCAGTCGACATTTTTAATAAAGCACCTTGTATTTTCATGATATTTAATATTTTCAACAAAAATACTAAAATTTTTTATTATTGATTTTCAGGCATTTAAGTGGTTGTATGAAATAAATTTAGTACTATGTGTTGCATAGTACTTGTTTTTTTATATATCTTTGTATAGTCATTTTATATGTATAAAATAGTACTATAAATTTATCGAAATGAAAAATGTCTTAATCTTACTAGTTATTGTTGTTATTTCAAGCTCATGTGCGAATCGGAAGCAAGCGATTAATAATCATGTATTTATTGAGGAAACCATTAATAAATTAACTAATAAAAAGGTACTCATAGTAGAATTCTGGGCACCAACTTGCAATCCTTGTATCAAACTTAAAAATGATATTTTCGAAAACGATCATAATAAAGACTTCTTAAATGAGAACTTTATTCTTGTGAAAATTTCTCCGAATGATTCAATTTACAAATCTCTGTTCAAGTATTATAATTTAAATACGCAAAGTACCGTACTTTTCTTTGATAAGTCAGGAGTTGAAATTGATCGATCTGTGGGTTACAACGGAAATAAAAAAGATTATATGGATTTTCTATATGATATTTCACAGAGAAAAAATCTATTTCAAGAAATATACACTAAGTATAAAAAAGATTCATCTGATATCAATATAAATTACCAATTAGCAAAAAAATATCAATTCAGGTATGAAAATTCAAACGCTGTTAATCATTTTAAATTCATTGTGGAAAGTGATTCCTTGAACCAATATGGTTATAAATCAGAGTGTAGTTTTAGAATTGCAGAGCACAGTTTCTTTAATTCTGGAAGTATTGAAGGATTAAACTCTTATATTAATAATTATTCAAACAATGAATTTTCACCCAAAGCATATTTGTATTTAATAAACTATTATAAAAAAGAAAATGATCATAAAAACTCTTTATTAACAAGTTCTGAAGCTCTTCGTAAATATCCAATTAATCCGGACATCTTAAATAAACACGCTTGGAATATTTACCTGTTTAAAATCAAAGAAGATTATTCAGATGCAATTGAAATGATTTCAAATGCAATTAAAATAAATTCCAATAATGCGGCTTACTGGGATACTCTGGCATGGTTATATTTCGAATCAGGTGAGATTTCTAAAGCTATTATATCTGAGCAAAAAGCAATAGAAATATTCCCCCATCCAGTATACAAAAACGCATTACAACAATTTGAATCTATTTAAAACTAAAAAATATACCATTCATAAAATGAAAACAACAATAACCATAAACTTAGGAGGAATAGTATTTCATATAGATGATGATGCTTATGAAATGTTACACACTTATTTAATGGCTATCGAAAAGCAATTTATAAGTGATGAAGAACGTAAGGAAGTTATGTCGGATATTGAAGCTCGACTTTCAGAATTATTTTCAGAAATACTCGGACAAAAACGTGATGTAATTATGAAAGATGATGTATCGAAAATAGTTAAAATTATGGGTGAGCCTGAAGATTTTATAGATGATGAAACTCAAAATGAATCTTCAAGCTCTTCTCAGCAATCCAGAAGAAAAAACAAAAGTCAAAAAACTTCAAAACGATTATTTCGTGATCCTGATAATAGAATCTTAGGAGGCGTTTGTGGTGGTTTAGGAGCTTATTTTAACATTGATCCATTAGTATTCAGAATAATTTTCATTCTGCTATCATTTGGAATGTTTGCGGGAATCGTTATTTATATAATCCTTTGGATCGTTATTCCTGAAGCAACAACTACCGCACAAAAACTCGAAATGCGTGGAGAACCTATTACCATCGAAAATATAAAAAAAGCAGTACGCGAAGAATTTGATAATGTTCGAAAGAACATGAAATTTTAAGAGTACAACTTATTATTTACAAACTTAAATAAGGAAAATATGAATCTCGAAAATACAAAAGCTCAAATGAAAAAAGGCGTATTAGAATTCTGCATATTATCCATTTTATCGGAGCAGGATTACTACGCTTCCGACATCATTAAAGCATTAAAAGAAGCAAAAATGATTGTTGTAGAAGGAACACTTTACCCTCTTTTAACAAGGCAAAAAAATGCTGGATTATTAAGCTATCGTTGGGAAGAATCAACTCAGGGACCTCCAAGAAAATATTACACTTTAACCGATAAGGGAAAAGAATACTTAAAGGAACTTGAAGGATCGTGGGAAGAACTTGTATTGGCAGTTAACTCGATTAAAAACCAAAAATAATCCTGTAATAAGATGAAAAAGACAATTAAAATAAATATAAGCGGTGTTATTTTCCATTTAGACGAAGATGCTTATCAAATCCTACAAAATTATTTGACCGCAATTAATCAACGATTTGCATCTACAGAAGAAGGTAAAGAAGTAATTACTGATATTGAACATCGCATCGCAGAAATTCTACAAAGTAAACTTACAGAGCAAAAACAAGTAATCTCTAAAGAGGACATAGACGAAGTAATTGAGATTATGGGTCGTCCGGAAGATTTCGAAGGTGAAGAAGAAAACAACGGAAGCAACTTTCAACAACAAAGTAAAACGTCTAAACGATTATATCGCGATCCCGACAACAGAGTACTTGGAGGCGTTTGTTCTGGAATTGGAACGTATTTAAATATCGATCCAATAATCATTAGAATCTTGTTTCTTGTTTTAATTATTGGTTATGGTGTTATAGGTATTATTTATATTGTGCTGTGGGCATTACTGCCTGCTGCAAATACAACGGCACAAAAGCTAGATATGCGTGGAGAAAATTTTAATATCTCCGATATAGAAAAAAATGTTCGTAATGAGTACGAAAGCGTAAAGGACAACTTTAAGAATATAAAAAATTCTAGAGATTACGATCGTACACGTGGATTTTTTGATGGTCTGATTCATGCTATCGGTGCTTTTTTCAGATTTATATTACGATTTATTGTCGCCATATTTGGCTTAGTGCTCGTTGTAACTGGTATAGGATTCTTACTGGGATTAACAGGAACATTAATTATTGGAGAACCTTTTATGCCATGGAACAATCTCATTATCGACGATCATGTGATTATTTCAGATATGTTTAACTCATTCATGGATCCTAACACAATCTGGATTGTTGTAATATGTGCAATTCTTGTGGTATTTATTCCCCTTATTGCAATAATATATGGAGGATTAAAATTATTACTTGGGTTACGTCCAAATGACAGATCTGTTGCTGGAATTGGTTTTCTTGCCTGGTTAATAAGCCTAATAGTTCTATTAGTAATTGTAGGATCTCAGGTTAAAGATTTTTCATACTCTGTTGTTGATGATGAAACCATAGTTGTTGATGAACCTTCAAATAAAACTGTGTACTTACAAACTCGAAAAGATGATTCAATTGAATCCTCACGGTTTTACATCTTCGATTCTGAATTCCAAATAATGTATGATGAAAATGATGAAAAACAAATGTATGCTTTCCCTGAAATAGATATCATTCGAGGATATGCAGATCACATAATAATAGAAATAGAGAAAGAAGGTAGAGGATCAGACAGAGAAGAAGCTTTAGAAAATGCTGACGATATTGAGTATCATGTAGTTCAGCAAGATTCAATTATTTTATTTGATGCAGTATATTCGTTAATAGATAGAAATCGATGGAGATTCCCAGAAGTTGATATTACAATCAAAGTACCTGAAGGGTACATTTTATATCTCGACGAAAGTATAGAAGAGCAATTAGATTACATTAAAACTGACGATTATTACCGTAAAGATCAGATGGTTAATAAATATTGGGAAATGACTGACTATGGTCTTGAAAGATATTATATAGAAACTTCTAATGACAAATAATTAATACAGTTTGTAAAATGCTGTGGTGGTACGATTACATCGTATCACCATTTTTTTATATAATTAACTCTTTTTTTAAAAAAAACTTTCAAAATAATTTGCAGACAATAATTTTTTTTTAAATTTGCACACTCATTCAATTGTCCGATGGTGTAATTGGCAACACATCTGATTTTGGTTCAGAAGAGTCTAGGTTCGAGCCCTAGTCGGACAACAAAAACCCAACTAATATTAGTTGGGTTTTTTGTTTTTATAAATTACTTATATACCTAGCTAATTTATAACTAATTAGACTCTTCATAACCTCTAAAAATCTAAATCTTACATTTTCAGATATTCTACAATTATATCCCAGGCTCCAGGTTTTCCTAATACTTGGCCATGTATTGCATTAAATAGCTTATTGTCTGGCAAATATACTGAAGGATAAGGATCGGCTATCTGTTGCTCTATAGTACCAATTACAAAATCATGCTGTTTCCCGAGCATAGTTTGAGCTATTCTATCTCCAGTTCGTAAAAGAAAATTTTTAATTTTCTTCCCAACACCTTTCGCTTTTACAACTTGAAAATCGGCACTTAAAGTTAATACATCAGTTACAGAACCTGATGCGGAATAATTTAAGATGTAATTAAGACGTGTACTACCTGGTTTCATTAATTCCAATCCCTTTCGTGATGTAATATACTTAACCGAAACTTGTGCCAGGGCAACCAGTATTTTTTGAAATAACGAACCTTTATTCAGTATTTTTAATATGGTATTGATATAGGTTTTGCCCTTTGTGAGATAACCACAACCATTAGCCCCGGATACGGTAATAATTTTATCAATAGGGATTTTATAATTATGCCCATTGTTTTGTTCATGTTCTATTGCAAGATATTTTGCAACAAGTGCACCACGGCTCGTTCCAATAACATCTAACCGTTTTTTAAAAACAAATCCCTGCTTATATTCATCAAGAAATTTCATTAGATGCCCAGTGTTTTCTTCCGCATCGTCAAACATAGTTTGGTGATTAAAAGCAATTGCCTGTTTATGCGGATTATTCTTATCTTTTAGATATTGTTTTAATAAAGATGAGCTTCCTTTATCCTTTTCCAAAATTGCTTCATAAGAAGTTGCCGTATCAGCAAACGTACCATGAATAAGGAAAAGTGTTTTTTTAAATGGATCAATATCGTGCTTGCCTTCTTTCGGCACTTCAAAACGATCTTTTTCCATATCAAACACCATCAATTTATATTTTTTATCAGTCTTAAAAATCTTTTCTTCGGCCTTTTCAATTATACTTTCATTAGATGTTGCTTTTCGTTTAAAAGTTAAGATTTTTACTACAAAACGAAGCTTTGTAATGAGGTCAGTATCATCAATATTCGTAAAGATTTCTTTTGGAAGGATGTCGATTTCGTAATTTAAACGATCTCGCTTATCAGTGTTATAATCAACTAATCCCGCCTCATTTTGAGTTGCCTCAGGAAAAACAAAATCATAATCGAATCCTTTATGATTTTTTACATCCTCATTAAGTTCATCTTTATCGTAATGCTGATAAAACACCAACGCCCCTTCATCTGGATTCAGAAACAGGGTTAATCGGAGCGGTTTTTTCTTAGAAATATCATCCGGGAATATTACATTATCGAAGGAGATATATCGTTCTCTAATATCAGATTTATTTAATTCATTTTCGCCTGTTGCTTCAACTAGAACATTCTTTAGCTCGTCTGTAATACCTTCGCGTAAATCAAAGTTACCATTTGCCGAGTACTTTAACTCACCACTCCAATCAATCTTACTTTTATCAAAATACCCAAGTGTACCCCAGAATTTATCATTAAAAGTATTATCAGATTTTTTAAGTTTTTTGCTTACATATTCATTACTATCAGCATGCTTTAAAAAACTACTATCGCCAAGATGCAAGTACTTCTGTTGTGCATTAGGCTGTTCTATTTCAGTTTTAATATTAATTATTGCCATATCAATTTAATTTTTTAAATAAAATTTTTTATTTCAGTTTCTGAACTAACAATATTCCATGCAGCCTGATGAGCCATTAAATTAACTTGCTCCGGAGTCATATCTATTATACTAGGGAAGTTTTCCATGAAGGTTTTATAATTAGGGAATCGTTTACCATATTTATCATTCACCAATTTATGTTTTATCTCAATAGGTAATTTATTTACCCAATTATCGACTCTTGAATTATACACCCACATAATATCAACTTTACTTCCTCCTTTTATATTGTGATGAGGTTGGGTTGTAACATCATAAGTGTCGGTAAAAATAGCTGATTCACCTAAACGGATTTTATTCAGTAAGCCATCAACTAATTTATCATACTTATCTTCTTGAAAAGCAAAAATCACATTTTCATCAAAATTACCTTCCCCGTTCTGATTGTTTATTTGATGGAACAATGCAGGAATTGAGCTCGCTATTGCCACATCTCCTTTATCATCTTTTCTTAATTTAGTTTTACAATTCACAAAAATAATAAGCTTTTTAACACCTCTTTTTAGCATTGGCATTATACCCAGATTTTCTAAAATTCCTCCATCTCCAAACTCAGTTTCTTTAGCCTTAGTATTGTTTGGATTAGCTGGTGACCAATATTTATATTCTGGGAAACCAAGCCACTGAAGTCCTAACCGAGTTGCATACTCAGCAGGTGCTGCTCCTGAGGTTCCAATCACATCACCAGGTGTAAACATATGCTTTGAACGTCCTAATTCAACTTCAACCAAACCGCTGGTTTTATCATAAGAATGTGGCGAATCACTATCAAATCCATGAGGTTCTATATATCCACCACCAATATCATACCCTCCTGCTCCAGCTTTTTTCCATAAGCCATCAATACCAACATACAATGGTGTCATTTCGAATTGATATCGCCCAAAATCAGGACGTAACAATGTCCCTCCAATAACAGGATAAGGACGGTTAGGCCTTGAGTTCATTAAATAAAAATCATTTGGGAGAAGCTGAGGATTATTTTTTAAAATTTCAAGTAAAGAATTTTTATCATATGTGAAGAATTTTCTCATACTTCCTATATTAAAAGGCTTTAAAAATATCTCCGCTATAATATTTGCATATCTTTCATCACCAGCAAAAATATTTTTAATAAGATCATCAAATAATTTAGAATTCGATATGGCATTCGTTAAACTATATTTTGGAGCATATGACAACATATTTTCTGTAATATCACCGGGATCGGCATACATTCCTAAAAAATGCTCATCAGTAATACTTTCATCAAGAAACAGGAATGGTACACTTCCCCAGCTACCTCCTGATACAGCTGAAAGGTATTTTACTTTATCGAGAACTCCTATTTGCTGAAGCCCCCTAAGTTGACCCATAGTTAAAGAAGCGGATCGTGTTCCTCCACCAGAAAAACATATTCCTACATTCTTTTTTTCATCTAATTCACTTATTCTCTCTTCTGGAAAACTAAATCCAGAAACTTGAGTGCTGAATAATTTTGCTTTTACATTTTCAAATCGATTTTTCATATTTATAGGTTTAATGAATTATTATTTCAAATAAAATTTAATCTAAGAATCATTACTTCATATATAATTAGAAGGTCAATTATACTAATGTCTAAAACATTAACATGAAACTCAATTGTTTTAATTTATTGGAGGAGATCGATCTTTAAGATTAGAGAATACTTTTTCCATATTAAACAGTGATATTTAATAATCTTTAGTACTCCCAAATGATCAATGCGTTTTTTTGTAGAATTCAGAATTCTACAAGTTATGAAATAACTTTACAAATTGAAAATTAATTAATACCCAATACCTTAAGCTGAATTCAACGAGATAAATTATACTCTGATTGGAAACAAAAAATCCAACTATAATTTGTTAAATCTTTATTATTAATTTCTCACTAAGACAAAACTTTCTCCTGCAAGTATTTGTTCAATAATTAAAACATTCTAATTATGAGCGAGCTAATCAACAACTCAAAGTTTAGAAAAGATCTTTTAAAAGAACTTATTTTAAAATTGCACGATGGAGAATCTGCAGAAAAAGTAAAAGAAGAACTTAAAACTACTCTTAAACAAATTCCATATGGCGAAGTTGTCGAAGTTGAACAAGAATTAATTCAGGAAGGATTGCCTGAATCAGAAGTTCTAAAGCTTTGTGATGTTCATGGTGAAGTATTAGAAGGGAATGTGGATTTAAGTGCTGCTAAAGATATTCCAGAAGGTCATCCTGCCGATGTATTTATAAAAGAAAACAAGGAGCTTTTATACGTCGTTAATAAAACCGAAAAATTATTTCAAGATCTCGAAAAGGAAATTAATTCTGATTTTAAAAAATATTCATTATCCCTTCTTGGATGTTTTAATGAACTTTTAGATGTTGATAAGCATTACCAAAGAAAAGAATATTTGTTATTCCCATATCTCGAAAAGCATGAAATAACAGGACCTCCTAAAGTAATGTGGGGCAAACACGATGAAATAAGAGAACAATTAAAAGGTTGTATCGAATTACTAAAAACTGAAGGTTTTGTTAAGAATGACTTAAAAGATGCTCTCCCACTAATATTTTCTCCAGCTCTAAAAGCATTATCAGATATGGTTCAAAAAGAAGAAGAAATTCTTATTCCGATGAGTATGGATGTTCTTTCGACAGAAGATTGGTGGAATATTAATAATCAAACACTGGAATTTGGTTTTACTCTTTATGATCCTCCGGTTGAATGGAAACCTGAAGGTTTTTCCGATGAAAAGGATTCATCTGCATATTCCGATAAAAATAATATACAACTTCCGTCTGGTAGTTTTACTGCTGAGGAAATTATGGCAATTTTAAATACAATTCCTGTAGATATGACTTTCGTTGATAAAAATGATAAGGTTAAATATTTTACTCAAGGAAAGGAACGAATATTTGCACGCAGCCGATCTATTATAAACAGAGATGTTCGTCTTTGTCATCCTCCTGGAAGTGTTCATATTATTGAAAAAATTTTAGAAGATTTCAAATCAGGAAAAGCTTCTTATGCTCCATTCTGGATTCAAATGAAAGGACAATTTATTCATATTGAATATTATGCTTTACGCGATAAAAATGGACAATACCTTGGTACTCTTGAAGTATCACAGGAATTAAACAAATTAAGAGAACTCGAAGGAGAAAAACGAATTTTATCATATAAATAAGAAAGAAAAAATGGATAATCTAATAATTACACCCAAAACAAAGATTTATGATTTATTAGAAGCATATCCACAATTGGAGGATATTCTAATTTCAAGTGCACCACAGTTTAAAAAACTACAAAATCCAATTTTAAGAAAAACAATTGCTAAGATTACAAGTATTAGTCAAGCTGCTATTATTGGCGGAATTAACGTAGAAGATCTGGTTAATAAACTACGCATCTCTGTAGGTCAAGATCACATATCGGATATTGAGAGAGGTGATGTGCAAATCAATAAAACACGTACAAAATGGTTTGATGAGAAACTTATTGCAAACACTATTGATGTTAGAGATATGCTAAATGAAGGAGAACATCCCGTTCACGAAGTTTTATCGGCAATAAAAAAATTAAAAGAAAAAGAAATACTAAAAGTAATTTCTCCTTTTATTCCGGCTCCATTAATTGAAAAATCGCTTAGCCTGGGATATCAACATTGGTTAGAAGAAATATCAAATGAAGAGTATAATATTTATTTTATAAGCGTTTAATAATAAAAAAAGGGTGTCCAAAAAGTCTTTCTTTGTCATCCCCAACTTGATTGGGGATCTCATAACAATTAGTTTTACTATTAGTTAAAAGATTCCCTTTTTCAAGAGAACTTTTCTCACGAATAAAATGAGTAATGATATTTTTGGGTCTTTTTTGACAACCTCTTTGTGGTAAAGATCATCTTACTCTTTTAAATATTCATCTAACCTATCAGAATGTTCTTTTCCAAAAGCTACTTTTAATTCTATAAATCAATTACAATAATATATCCATATCCCCTTGACAACCTGCATGTTTATATCGTAACTTGCAAATATTTTCAATAAATCTTTTAAACTAACCAAAATAAAAGCCCAATGAAAAAAACAAGAATCTTATTAGTTATGTTGCTAATGATTAGTTGTTTGCTAAACATTACGGCACAAGAAGAACTCCCAAAGTTTCAAGTTTACTATTTAGGTGATGAACTTGTAAAGTCATCAATGGTTTCGGAATATGAATTAGCTTTAAAGGATTATATTGCTTTATTTGCTGAGAACAACTATCCTTATCCTATTTATGTTTATAGTACAAATGATTACCATTATTACTATGTTACTCCTACTGAATCTCGTTATTCAGAGCTGGATAGTATTCGCAAACACGTAGGTAAAGTTTATTCTAATAATCCTGAGAAGTGGGAAGCTGTATGGAAGAAATTTGAAGGGACATACGATTATTATAAACCTGAAGTAATCGTTCTTAACAGAGAATTATCATATACACCAGAAAATCCCAGACTAAAACAAGAAGAAGAAAATTTCAATTATTGGGTTTTCACTTATGTTAAAGTTGGTAAGACAAAAGAGTTTGTTGAGATCATTAAAAAATGGAAAGAGTTATATAAAAACAATAATATTTCTGATGGATTCAATATTTATTGGGGAGACTTAGGTTCAGAACAGCCGTTATATATCTGGCATATGACCGGAAAAGATGCTGCTGATTTTTGGACTCAAGCTAATTCATCACATGAAATTCTAGGCGAAGAGGCTAAAATACTTTGGGAACAAACTGCAAAATTAACCAGGAAGATAGAAAATAAAGATGGTTGGTTTCGTCCTAAACTTTCTTATTTCCTAGAAGAGAAATAACTTTATAATTATACTAAAGAATCTCCAAGAATTTATAATTCTTGGAGATTCTTATTATAAATGAATATTACTTATTCTTTTAAATGTTGATCTAACCAATCAAAGAATGTTCTTTGCCATAGAATTCCATTCTGTGGTGTTAACACCCAATGATTTTCTTCAGGGAAATACAAGAATCTTGCTTTTACATCTAACAAACGAGCTGAATTGAATGCTGCCATACCTTGAGTATATGGAATACGGAAATCTTTTCCACCATGAATAACAAGAATTGGAGTATCCCAGTTTTGAACAAATTTATCAGGTGATCCTGCATAAGATTTCATAGCTACTTTATTGTTTTTTTCCCAAGGAGCACCTCCTTTTTCCCAGGTATCGAAAAACATTTCTTCGGTTGTCATAAATTCCATTTCAGAATTGAAAACTCCGCAATGAGCTATAAAGGCCTTAAATCTGTTCTTATGATTTCCAGCTAACCAATACACAGAAAATCCTCCGAAACTAGCACCAACAGCACCAATATTTTCCTCATCAACATATGGCTCTTTTTTTATTTCATCAATTGCAGATAAAAGATCATTCATTGCTTGCCCACTATTATCTTTACTAATTTGATCTGTCCACTCCTGCCCATTAGTTAAAACACCACGACGATTTGGAGCAACTACAACATAATCGTTCGAAGCCATTATCGAGAAATTCCAACGATAACTCCAAAACTGACTTAATGGAGATTGTGGTCCTCCTTCACAGTATAAAATAGCAGGATACTTTTTATTTGCATCAAATTTAGGAGGTAAAACAACCCAGGTTAACATTTCTTTTCCATCTGTTGTTAGCACATAACGTTTCTCAACTGTTGGAAGAGTTAACTGATCCAAAATATGTTTATTTTCAAAACTCAATTCAGTTTCTTCTCCAGATTCAGCGTTAACAGCATAAATCTCTTGTGGTTTTACCATAGAAACTTTTGTGCCTATTAATTTTTTGCCGGCAATTGCAACAGAATGATAATCGTGCATTCCTTTTGTAATGGCATATATCTCACCAGTTTCTAAATCAAACTTATGTATTTGATGCGTTGCATAAACACCTGCTACAAAATAAATAGACTCACTATCATCTGTCCACTGCATACTAAACGGACTGTGATCAAAATTCTCTGAATAATCTTTCTTTTTACCTGTACCTAAATCAGCAATAAAAAGTCTTTGTTTATCCGCCTCGAAACCACCTCTCGCCATACTTAACCAGGCTAGTTTAGTTCCATCAGGAGAAAACAAAGGTTGCCAGTCGTAACCAGGCATTCCTTCAGTAAAATTCGTAGTTTCGCCAGTTTCTAAATTATATAAATAAATATCAGAATTTGTGCTTAAAGAATAATCCTTTCCTTTTAACTTTTTACAAGTATATGCTACAGTTCTACTATCAGGACTCCAATTTATTTCTTCGATTCCGCCAAAAGGTTTTAGAGGTGATTCGTAAGGTTCTCCTTCCATAATATCTTTTGAATTCACAACTTTACCTTTTATCAAATCAGCAACAAATACATGAGAATAATATCCGTCTTCCCATACATCCCAATGTCTATACATTATATCATCGTACAATTTAGCATCAGCCATTGGTAAATCAGGATACATATCCTGAACATTATCATCAACCTTTATCTCACATGTAAATAAGATCTTTTCTCCGTTTGGAGCAAGTTTAATATTTGTAATTCCTTCCGGTTCATTCGATATTTGCTTTCTTGCAGTTCCATCAGGATTCATTGAGAAAATTTGTAATCCTTTCCCTTTTTTAGATGCCGATAAAAAGAAGATCTTACTTCCATCAACAGACCAAATTGCATTATATTCTCCGCCAGCCGTCTTAGTAATTTGAGTTGCTGTTCCTCCTTCAACAGGAAGTGTAAATAATTCACGATTACTTTTATTCTGCTCCTTTGAGTAATATGATACTCCATAAAGCAAAGTTTTTTCATCAGGCGATACCTGAACATCACCTAATCGTCCAAACGACCATAATACTTCTGGTGTCATTATATCTGATTCAAGTTTTAAATCAGCTTTTCCAATAATTGGTGCTTCTTCTTTCATTTCAGTAGTGCTACATGAGTTTATACCGATAAAAAAGATTCCTGCTGCAAAAAACAGCGTTAATGTTTTTAAGTAATTATTTTTCATGGTATGAATTTATTAGATTTTTTTGAGTAAGAATAATTAGACGAAATTACTTAAAGAAGGATTAAATGTCAATGTAAATTGATTTATTTCTGTTTCCTCTTTTTCTTTTTTATTTTTTTATAGTTTTTATCCATCTTTTTTACCCAATAGCAATTCCCTTTATTCATAGGACTATAATCATTACTCATTTTAAGTTCCTCTTCTTTATTTTTTGGACAACCCAACATGAGACCAAAACCAAAACGAAGATTAAAATTACGAGCATCAAAGGGTTTAAAAAATCCTAAAGCATTATCGCTTATAGCATGAAATTGCAATCCACGTCCATGCCATGCGAGTGCCAATCCAACATTTTTATAAGTATTATTTAAATAAGACCAACTTAAACTACCAGAGAACTTTTTCCAAAGTGTTGTATTTGCAGAAAGAGTTAATGATGAATGCAATTTATTGCGATAAATTACATTTCGGTTTACTACTCCAATTCCTAGTTTGGGTTTATACTGATACATTGCTCCCAAATAGATTTGTGTTGGTAACCAAGAATAATACTTATCCTGTGTTACATTTTGTTCGTAGCTATTAAATAAAGAATCACGTATATCAAGTATATATTCTGTATCGTCGAAACCTGTTCCTAAACCTACTCCGGAGTAATCGAAGCTTCCTTTAAGTTCAACATTATTAACATCCGATTTCCACCTAATAAATCCTAAATCTAATACGCTGGCAGATAAAGTAATATCTTCGTTATACTGATGAATCCATCCTAAATCAATAGCAAATCCTTTATTTTTGCCATTCATTAAGAAATTTAGAATATCGATATCGCCGGTTGAAATTCCTGAAATATTACCATCTGAATCCTGATTAATAGTTAAAGGATACGAAGAATTAATATCAAAATCACCTTCTACTTCCAAATTAAAAGTATTGGGATCGGTATATAAACTCATTTCTGATTTTCCTGAATATATATTTGCTTTCCCAAATAGTAATTTAGCCTTTATACCAAAGATATTGTAGGCATCCAAAACTTTTGAAACTCCCAGAGCATATTCTCTATAATAGGCAGTATGAGTTCGCAGATTATTAAACTTTTCTGTTTCTCCTAAAAATTGAGTGTTACCTTTCCAAACAAGTTCTAATATACTTCCAGGATAAGTTAAAGCCATATTTACTTTTTCGGCAATATTAAAATTGATATAATAATCTCCTGTTCTGTATCCAACAGAAAATAAATCCAAATGCAGTTCAGAACTTATCAAATTTGTTTTACGAATATTCTCATAAAAGCTATCCATATCAAGGGAAGAAGAACCTGAATTTGTTGAGAAAAGATCATTAAATGAAAATGTTGAATTACTATAATTTAATTGAGTTGATGTAAGTAAAGGTATTCCAACAAACCATTTACATTTTATTTGCACTGCCGGATTTAACAAATTTGTTTGTGGAATATCATGCAATAAAAACATTGTATTGTTTTGTTGTGAGTAACTACTAGTACTTGAAAAAAGTAAAAATGTTAAAGAGAAAATTAAAATAACAGATTCCCGCTTTACTCTCTTCGTTCGTGATGAAGTTCGCGGGAATGACATCATGTTTTTTATTTTTAAAATTCTTTTCAATGCTATTTAATTAAAACTTGATCATTGATTATTGTTATTTGTTAATTGATCCGAAGAAAGGCTCATATTTAGTTCTACTTGAACTCCCATTTGAATATCAACAGAATAATTAGGATAAAAATCTATTAGGTTTGTATCTAAGGCTAAATTGTTAATGTTTCCCTTTAAAAGAACATTTCTAACATTGGATAAAGCATCAACTTTTTCACCTTCGAAAACAATATCATTTTGAGTATGACTTTTCTTTACACTTTCACCATCGCTATTAAGTTCGCCTTCCTCGAAAGTTAATGGCCCATTTAAAAACAAGGAATCAACTACATTATTGCCAAAATCCAAAAAATATGCTTGAGCATATGCATCTGCAGGGAATCCATTATCTATATTTAAACGAAACATTATACGTACAATCTCTTCCGAAAACTCAGTAATTTCCTGCATATCAAAAGGCATGGTGTATTCTAAAGGGACATCAATTTCTTCAACCCAAAATGGAAAACCTGTTGTAGCATTAATTAATAATAATAAAGTGTCAAATCCACTGTCTTCGTTCATTTTTAGAGAAGTATGCCCAATTGCTAAAGAGAAACTGGGATTCCACGAAGATTCAGGATTTTTAAAATCTTCAGGTGCATCATCTAAACATGAAACTAGCAGTACAAAAAAAATGACTATTAAAGCAGAATACCTCATCTGATAAATGTATTACAATATAGATTACACAAGTTATGAATTATTGTTTATTCTGAACTAAACTAAAACGTATTTTGAATCTTGAATATTATTCTGTCATCAAAATACTCATGTTTCCAATTATATAAATGATTTCAGTACTTGTTAAATAATTAACACAAAATATTGTCTATAAGCAATATAGGGTTTTCCCTTTTAGCATAATCTAATAATTAAACACAGGTAATAATAATTAGCAACTAAAAAATAGCATTATCCTAATCCGAATCCAACGTTCAAAATTAAAACTGGGAAATAATGAAAAGCATTGTTCACATAATAAAACCAGGAAGTCGTAATGGAAATTGCTATCTAATTAAAACTCAAATTGGACATATACTAATTGTAACAGGTGCAAAAACAAATGTTTTAAGGCTTGAGAAAGAGCTTATTAAATTAGGATGTATTAATGAACTTAAATTAATAATCTTAACTCAGTTTTGTTCATATACACACAGAAATCTAGAATTCTTTCGTGAAAAACACAATGTGCAAATAGCAATGCATATAATCGATAATATATTCGATAATCATAATGATAGTCTGAGAGGAAAGATTCTGGAATATGTACGTCAACTCTTTAAAATAAAAGAAATTATACCCGATATAATTATTGATGAAGGTTACAGCTTAAAAGCATACGGATTAGATGCACGAATTATTAATCTTTCTGTTTATTCAAAAAATACAATAGGAATTTTAACAGATAATGGAGAACTCTTTTGTGATGATATCTTCACAGATATTAATAATAAAAAATCACGTAATCCTGAATTAATATATTTTAAAAAATTCAAAAGGTTCTTAATAGATATAGTATATCCGGGAAATGGAAAGCCTATACAATTCGAATCTTTAAATGCATAGCCACATATATTTAAGAATAAATATAAATTATTATTGATCCTTTTTAAATTCTAAAAGTCCTCATTTGTCATCTTCAACCCTACTTACCGTCAGTCAGGTTGATGGAAGTTCTCAATCATTTCTATTACTATCTGATATAAGATTCCCTTTTTCAAAGGAACTTTTCTCATAAATGAAATGAGTAATGACAATTTTGAGTCTATTTGGATACCCTCTTTTTCTATTCAAATTGTCATTATTTTTAATCATTTTCAATTTACAGAGATTGTACAAATAAACTTTAATTAGTAATTTCAAACCATAATTCCCTCGTAATAAATATTACAATTATGGAAACACATACTTTACAAGAATTCAGAGAAAAATTCAAGGTTGAAGAACTTACAATCCTAAAAAACGATTCATGGACCTGGTCTGTTCGCCCTGGTCAGCCAACCTTAGGCTCAGGAGTACTTTCATTAAACAGATATGCACTTGAAATGTCAGAGCTTACTGAAAAGGAAATGAAAGATCTTGGTAACATAATTAAAACATTGGAAAAGCTTGTAAAAAAGACATTTAACCATAATATTATGAATTACTTAATGTTAATGATGGTTGATCATCATGTACATTATCATGTAATTCCGCGTTACGATAGTAAAAGAGAATTTGAAGGATTAAAATGGAAAGATAATGGATGGCCTGCACTGCCAAACTTAAACGATAATCAGCACAATACAGATCCTGAGATACTGCTAAATATTAAAAAAGCATATTTAACAAATCTGTAATAGTATTTTAAATATTAATATATTTGATACCTCTACCTTTAATTTATTAGCTTGATATGAAAGTTGTAAGAAAGTCGTTTGCTCAAAACTTTTTAATCCAAAACCCAATCGTCGGTTCCTTAATTCTTACTTTATTCCTTTTTGGTTTTGCATTCCTCTACAAACCTTTTGAATTTGACCACAATACGCGATTTAACTATTTTTTAAGTTTATTTCTTTTTAGTTTGGGAGGTAGTTTGTCATTTTTAGGATTAATATCCTTGTTTAAAGTTTTATTACCATCTTTTTTTGATAGAAATAATTGGACAATTTTAAAAGAACTTAATGCCATAGTTATCTCATTAATAATAATTGGTGTAACAATATTTGCTTTAGGTTATTTTATAAATATTAAAACACCACCTGTAACAATCTCAGGAATACTTGATGCTATAAAAATGGTTACTTTAATTGGTATTATTCCCTTTGTAATTTTTACAGTTAAAAATATTGGCAATCCATATATCAGCACTTATGATGTGATAGGTGATCATGCATTAACAAGTAAATCAATAATAGAAATACAGTCTGCTCTAAAAGAAAAACTTCAAATTTCAATCGAAGATTTAATTTATATTGCATCAAATGGCAATTATGTTGACTTTTATTTATTTGAAAAAGATAAAATAATTAGAAAAACTCTTCGAAACAGTTTAAACGATATTGAAAAACAATTAATTGACTTTCCTTTTTGTATTAGAACTCATAGGGCATTTATGGTAAATATGCATTTTATTTCTGATAAAAAAGGAAATGCACAAGGTTACCGATTAAGACTTAAAAATACAGATGAGGAAATTCCCGTTTCTCGAAAAAAACTTTCAGAATTTAATACTGCTTTTGGAAATTTTCATGCTTAAGTAAGCTTGTTTTTAATCACATTTTCTTGTTTATCATAACAATTATTTATGGCTTGTAAGGCCTATTCTTGTTCATGATAACATTTTTTTGCTATGTATACCACATTTTAGGATAGGTACTCTTTTCTGCCCTACTTGCACCAAGAAGTATTTATTAATCTTAAACAATTATTATGAAAAATTTATCTTGGCTAAAGGGTACAATAATTATATTTTCTACCCTATTATTATTAAATACAGTTAAAGGACAATCCGGATCTGTATATGGAAACCTACAAAGCATTAAAACTAATGAGCCTATACTTTACGCTGCCGTTAGTTTGTATCATCAGAGTGATTCATCACTATATTTAGGTTCAATTACAAATGATAAAGGAACTTTTATTATTGACAAAGTAAAGGATGGAATGTATTACCTGAAAATATCATGTTTGGGTTTTAACCAACATGAGAAGAGAAATATTCACATAAATTCTGTAAATCCCCAGCACAATTGTGGCATCATCGGATTAAATGAGAAATCATTTCAACTTGAGGAAATTTGTTTAATAGCAAAAAGATCAAAAGGAAAATCAGGAAATGAAAAAACAACCTATGTTGTAAAAGACGAAATGAACAATGCATCACATAGCGGAACAGAATTACTAAATTATATTCCAGGGGTACAAATGGATATTAAAAAAAATATTTATCTGGAAGGGAAATCAAATGTTATCCTATTAGTAAATGGAAAAGAGCGTGATAAAAGTTATTTAGATCAGCTAAGCCCTGAAAAAATAGATCGCATTGAAGTTTCCGGTGGAACATCATCCAAGTATGAAGCCGATGCATCAGGGGTTATAAATATTATCCTTAAAAAAAGTATGGATAAAGGGTTTGCAGGGAATATAAACTTAGAAAATCCGATAACAAACTCTGCTGTATTTGTTAATCCGAGTTGTAGTTTTAGTTATAGCAAACAAAAGTTAAATATGCTTTTAAGCTACACTAGTAGTTATCATTATTTTGATATTGAAAGCAATAAAAACTATAACATCTATTCAGGAACAGAAGATATTAATATTTATAACAATTCTTCTTTAAAGCAAAAAAACCGGAATCATAAGATTAATTTATCTGTTGATTACTTTTTCAACGATAAAAACAGCATAAGTTTTTATACCTATTATAATCCTTTCAAAAATGAATTTGATGGAAAATCAACTTCAGAAATATTAAATTCGAATACAAGCCTAGAAAATATAGATTATTTACAAAATGAAACAGATCGTAATTATGCTAATTTATACTCTTTGTACTTCAAACATAAATTTAATAAGCCATCATCAGAATTAACTATAGATTTAAGTCATTACAGTTATCATGGAGATAATAGCTTTTCAATTTGGAATATCAAGCAAACAGGCAATATTACATCTTTACTTACAGATAGTTCTGAATACTCAACAAATTCAAAGCCTGAACGCTGTTCAAACTATATAAAACTTGATTACACAACAAAGATTAATGATAAAATTAAAATGGATTTAGGTTCTAAATACATGTGTAATAATTTTACAATCCAAGAATCTGATGAATTTGAGTATCATAAAAAAGATGTAGCAGTTTATGGAATGCTTACTGTAAACAAGAAAAAGGGTGTAACAACCTTAGGTTTGCGCGGAGAGTATTCTATTACTGAACTTAAGAATGAGTTTAATAAAGAATATATTTCTATATTACCTTTCGTTGTAACAAGATTTAATATAGCAAAGAAGCATAATTTAAAATTTTCTTATAACAGATCAATTTTAAGACCTGGACTATACAATCTAAATCCAACTGTTTCTGCAATTGATTTATATTCTATTCAAGTTGGAAATCCAAACTTAGATCTCGGGTATATTAACAAATATTCTGTTGAATATTCATCGCAAATAAAAACCAATTACATGGCTTTTCAATTATTTTATAACTGTATCGAAGATAAAATTCATCAAATTGGGGAATATACAAGCGATAACCATATTTCATTTACTCCGGTAAATATTGAAAGAGAAACACAATATGGATTACAACTTTCTGGTAGTTTATCCCTTTTTAAAATATTACATCTGGTACCATATCTAAAACTTTACCAATATGATATAAAAGATAATTCCGATTTAATTTATCAAACAAATACAAAAGGTATAAGTTACGAAACTGCCTTATCTGCAATTGTTACGTTAAAACACGACTTCTCTGTATCATTTATGTACCAATATAATAGTGCTAAATATTTTATCCAAAATAAAACTTATTACGATGCACAATACTTTTTTGGTATTGATAAAAAGTTTGGTAAAAATCTGAAAATAGGTCTTTCAACCGCTGTTCCTTTTACAAACTCCTTATCTTATTTTGAAAATGATATTTGTTCCGAAGACTTTAATCTTAATCAAAAAGAAAATATCACTTTCTCTTCATTCCCGCTTTGGTTTAAGCTAAGTTTCAATTTTAGTTCAGGTAAAAAAGCCAATCGGAATAAATGGAAAAATGAAATTCAGGAAGTTAAAAATAAGAAAGGGTTTTAAAACCCTTTTTTTATTTTTCATTTAGTCCTAATAATCTTTATAAATTAACAAAAGAAAATATCCCTAGTATTAATTGATAAAGACCAAATAAGAATAAAACAATTGATGATATGCCAAGTAACAATTTACTAATTTTTGGTCCAAGTTTTCTTGCAAAGGCAAATATGATTATAGTAGCAGCAAGAGTAAGCATCAATGTAGTATAAAAACCAATTACTAATGCTATTCCATTAATAGGTTCTATTCTCCAACCTTCCAATAGCATGGGACCCATAATTAAACTCCATCCTAAATAAGGATTAGGATTAAAAAGATTAACTAAAGCCGCACTCAACAATGTTTTCTTGCCGGATTTATCTGAAACAGTGGTGTTAGGATCATATTCCTTCCAGGATTTATATGCCATAAAACCGAGATAAATCAAAAATAATCCGCCTCCAATTCTTAGAAAAATAATAAAGTTATCTGGAACCGAACTCAATAAAAATAATATTAACACAACAATAGGTAAATCACTAATTAAAGGAGCAAATATTGCTGGTAAAGTAGAACGCCACCCTTTTTCAATTGTTTGTGATATAATATAGGTTTGCAAAGGTCCTGGCTGAACTCCCGCTGCAAAAGCATATGTTATTCCAAAAATTAAATAATTCAACACTTATTTATATGATTTAAAAATATTGTATATGTAAAAATAGCAAATTATTGAGATCATGAACAAAAGATATACACAGATGTTTTCACTATTGTTAACATTTAGTTTAGAATCTGCGGTTATATGAAATTCCTATACATTCTAACATTCATTTTTTTAATTTCTCTTACTTCTTGTGGTCAAACGCCTAATAAAAATAACAATATGAAATCAACAGAACATAAATTTACAAATCAGCTTATAAAAGAAAGTAGCCCCTACTTATTACAACATGCTCATAATCCTGTAAATTGGTATCCATGGGGAAAAGAAGCTTTAGAAAAAGCAAAAAATGAGAATAAGCTAATTATTATAAGTATAGGTTATGCTGCATGTCATTGGTGTCATGTAATGGAACATGAAAGTTTTGAAGATGAAGAAGTCGCAAAATTTATGAATGAAAATTTCGTAGCTATTAAAATAGACCGAGAAGAAAGACCCGATATCGACCAGGTATATATGAACGCTGTACAATTGATTACAGGTAGCGGTGGATGGCCCTTAAATTGTATTGCTCTGCCTGATGGGCGACCAATTTATGGCGGTACATATTTCCCAAAAGCACAATGGCTTGATATGTTAAATCAAGTATTGATTTTTGCAAAACAAAATCCTGAAAAAACAGAACAACAGGCACAATCACTTACACAAGGTGTTCAATCAAGCGAACTGGTTAATATGAATACTGAAGAATCAATATTTTCTGTAAGCGATTTAAATACTATTTTCGAAAACTGGAAAAGAAATATTGATTATAAAAATGGTGGTTCAAAAGGTGCTCCGAAATTTCCTTTACCTATAGGTTATCAGTTCCTTTTACAATATAATTATTTAAGTAATAATGATGATGCAATAAAAGCTGTTACAACTACTTTGGATAAAATGGCTGATGGTGGAATTTACGATCAAATTGGTGGTGGATTTGCACGATACTCTGTTGATGAATTATGGAAAGTACCTCATTTCGAAAAAATGTTATACGATAATGCACAACTCGTGAGTCTATATTCATCGGCCTATCAAAAAACAAAAAATCCAAAATATAAGGTAATAGTACAAGAAACTCTTGGATTCGTAGAACGAGAACTTTTATCAAAAGAGGGTGGTTTTTATTCTTCCTTAGATGCCGATAGCGAAGGCGAAGAAGGAAAGTTTTATGTGTGGACTAAAAATGAAATAATAGAAGCATTGGGTTCTAAATCAGATTTAATAATTGATTATTATAATATTGCTGATGAAGGTAACTGGGAGCATGGGAAGAACATTCTATTAAGAATCTCAAATGAAAAAATTATTCTTGATAAATATCAAATCACTGAAAGTGAATTGTCAAAACAAGTTTTTGAAGCAAAGAAAATGCTACTAGAAGAACGTTCTAAACGCATTCGTCCAGGTCTTGACGATAAAATTCTGACATCATGGAATGCTCTAATGCTAAAAGCATATGTTGATGCATACCGTGTTTTCGATGATGAAAAATACTTGGAAGTAGCTCTTAAAAATGCTGATTTTATAAAATCAAAAATCAAAACTAAGGATAACAGATTATCTAGAAATTATAAAAATGGAAAGGCTTCTATAAATGCATTTTTGGATGATTATGCTTTTACAATTTCCGCTTTTATATCATTATATCAAGCAACATTTGATGAAAAATGGTTAATCGAAGCTCGCAATTTACTTAATTATACTCTAGAGCATTTTTACAATAAAACAACTGGAATGTTTTATTATACTTCAGATATTGATCCTGCACTTATTGCCAGAAAAATGGAACTAATGGATAATGTTATTCCTGCCTCTAATTCCGAAATGGCTAAAAATCTTTTTGTTCTAGGTAAGTACTTTTATAATGATGAATATATTCTGAACGCAGAAAAAATGATAAACAATGTAAAGCAGAGTGCTTTAAAAAGTGGCGCTTACTTCGCCAATTGGGATATTCTTATGGCATGGTTTGTTAATGATCCTTATGAAATAGCAATTTTAGGGAAAGATTATGAAGAAAAACGAAAAGAGCTCGATCTACATTATTTACCAAATGTGTTTCTATCAGGGGGTAAAAATGAAGGAACTTTATCTCTTCTCAAAAATAAAAACATAAAAGGGCAAACCACAATCTATGTATGTCAAAATAAAACATGTAAACTCCCAGTAACAGAAGTTAACGAAGCTCTTAAGCAAATTAAAAAGTAAGCTCTTATCTCCAAAGTAAAGAAAATCAGAATAATATTAAACCTTGTGGAATATTAACAATCTTAATTTTGTTTTTTAGTACATTGCGAATTAATTTCAAACACCTTTCTTAAAGAATGGATCATAACAAAAAACCATACATTTTCCTGATTTTGGGAGCAATATTAATAGCCTTTTCCCCTGTTTTGATAAAAGATGCAGGAGCTCCTGGAACTATTACTGCATTCTATAGGTTGCTGTTTGGAACCATTACCTTAATTATTCCCTTTACATTTTCAAGAGTTAAAAGCAAAGAAAAGCTAAAATCAAAAGGAATTGTTATTGCAATTTTTGCCGGACTCTGCTTAGCTATTGATATGGCTATGTGGGCAACAGGTATTATGTATTCAAATGCGGCCATGCCAACATTAGTAGGTAATTTAGCTCCCTTATGGGTTGGAATTGGAGCGTTCTTGTTTTTTAAAGAACGACAAACTTCTAAATTCTGGATAGGATTATTAGTTGCCTTAATTGGTGTTACGTTTCTTATGATTCAGGATTTATATCAGCCTAATGGGATTTTTAAAGGATTAATTCTTGGACTTTTCGCTGGTATGTTTTATGCTGGATTTATGTTATTAACTCAAATTGGTAGAAGATATTTAAATACAATATCCTATTTATTTATAAGTTCCCTAGCAACAACAATATTTCTTGGGATTTTTGTATTAATTCAGGATTTCGAATTTGTAGGATACACCTCAAAAGCGTGGACATTATTCATAGTTATGGGTGTAATGATTCAAGCAGGGGCATGGTTTCTTATAAATTATGCCCAAGGATATTTGCCTGCTTCATTGGTGTCTGCCACCCTTCTTGCGCAACCGGTATTAGCAGGCATTATAGCATTTATTATGTTAGGTGAAAAATTAACTGTCTGGCAAATTTTAGGTGGAATTATTGTAGTTATCGGAATTTATACCGTTCACTTCGCAAAACAGAAAAGGCACAGTAATATTAAATCAAAACTTAACTAAAATTAAACGTACCTTTGCCCAATATAAAAGAGCAAGTTTCCAATAAGAGAAACTATAAACAATTCTTTTAAAAAATAATTCCATGGCAAAATCGCAAGACGCAAAGAAAAATGTAAAAAAAGCTCCTCTTAAATCAGCCAAAGAAAAAAAGGAAGAAAAAAGAGAAAAGAAAGCTAAAAGAAATTAATATTTCAGTAAAATAAAAAAGCGCCATTTAATTTATAAATGGCGCTTTTTTGTATCTGTATTTTACGTTTAACCAATCAAATCGAGAGCTTTACTTGTTGAAAATCTTGTTTCTCTGCAAAGCTTTGCATCCTCTACTAATGATCTGCCATAAGATGGAATCATTTCGGTAATTTTATCAATCCAATCTTGTTTTTTCATTTCTTCAGGAAAACATTTTTCCAGAACCTCAAGCATTATTGAAACTGATGTAGATGCTCCTGGCGATGCACCTAAAAGAGCAGCTAAACTACCATCCGAATCACTAATAATTTCTGTTCCTAACTTTAAAATACCACCTTCTTTTTTGTCTTTTTTCATTATTTGTACTCGCTGACCAGCAGTATAAAGTTCCCAATCTTCAAATTTAGCCCCTGGAAAATAAATTTTTAAAGTCTTAAATCTATCCTTTTTCGATTGCATCGCTTGATTAACAAGATATTTAATTAATCCAAAATTATGTCTTGCTACTGCTAACATAGGTCGCATATTGTTAAAACGAATAGTTTTTATTAAATCCAAATTCGAACCACTTTTGAGAAATTTGGTAGATATTCCCGCATAGGGTCCAAATAATAATGATTGTTTGCCATCAATTCGTCTTTTATCCATGTGTGGCATCGACATAGGAGGCGAACCTTCAGCCGCTTTTCCATAAACTTTAGCACTATGTTCTTTTATAATATCTTGATTTTTACATTGTAAAAACATTCCACTTACCGGAAATCCTCCATATCCAATTCCTTCCTTAATTCCTGATTTTTGAAGTAAAGGCAATGCTCCGCCTCCTGCACCAATAAAAACTAATTTACTTTTTTCAATTCTTATAATCCCAGATTTTAAATCTTTAACTTTTATCTCCCAAATTCCATCTTCTTGCTTTGTGAGATCTTTTATTTCATGATTTAAATTTACTTCAACATTCTGACTGTTTTTTAGATATTGAATCATGCCATTAGTGATTACGTCAAAATTAACGTCGGTTCCAATCTCCATTCGAGTTGCTCCAATAATTTCGGAACGATCACGATTTTTCATCATTAAAGGAGCCCATGAAGCTATCTCATCAAAATTTTCTGAGAATTGCATATCTTCAAACAAAGCATACTCTATCAAAGCTTTGTATCTCTTTTTTAAAAAATCAATATTATCATTTCCCCACACAAAACTCATGTGTGGAACAGCTTGTATAAATGGCTTTTCCTTCGGGATATCATTCTTTGACTTAAGATGCGACCAAAACTCCTTAGACACTTCAAATGCGGAGGCAATTTTTAAGGCCTTATCAATATTAATAGACCCATCTGCTTGCTCAGGAGTGTAATTTAACTCACAAAATGCTGAATGACCTGTTCCGGCATTATTCCAAGATGATGAACTTTCTTGTGCAACCTGATCTAATTTTTCAAAGACCTTTATTTTCGAATTAGGCATTAACTTTTTAATAAAAACACCTAATGTAGCGCTCATAATACCTGCGCCAATCAATGTTACATCATTTATTTGATTCTTTTCCATAAAATATAGTTTGCCGTTTACGATATAAAACTAAATAATAAATTTTTGTTTCAAAACTTGCAATATCAAACACTCCGAAAAGCCTATGTACTTTGCAATTGATCTGTTTTTAATTTGTTTATAAGTATATTCCTACACTTTTACTTATTACAATATATATACATATACCCCTTTATTCATAAGTGTTTTGTAACACATCTGACTTTGTGGAATTTACTATTTATAATCATTTTTAATAACAGAAAAGTATCAAAAAAGTTTTCAACTCTTCTAAATTCTATTTCCTTATGCATTATGTATCTATTAATTAGATTTCTTAAATTTGATAGAATAAACCAGAATAAAATATATTCAATGGAATACTGGGAAGAACTTTTTAGTAAATATGGAACATTATGGAATTTTAGTCCGAGTGATTCTGCAATAGAAATAGCTGAGTTTTTCTACTCCAAAAATTTAAAGAAAATTCTTATTCCTGGCGTTGGCTATGGACGAAATGCCAAACCTTTTTTAGATAAAGGATTCGAACTTACCGGAATAGAAATATCTGAATCGGCAATTGAACTTGCTAAAGAGCATAACTATAACTTCCCAATTTTTCATGGCTCTGTTTTAGATATGCCATTCAATGAAACTAAATACGACGGAATTTTCTGTTATTCTCTTCTTCATTTATTTAACGAAGCTACCCGTTCTAAAATACTAACAATTTGTTTTAATCAACTTAACGAAAATGCATACATGACTTTTGTTGTTGTATCTATAAATGACACAATGTTGAGTAAAGAAAACGAAATAAGTACAAATAGATATCTAATGGAAAATGGACTAAAAGTTTATTTTTACGATCCCAATTCAATTGAAGAACAATTTAATAAATTCGGACTCGTTAGTTATAAAGAAATTGACGAACCTATAAAGTTCATGCCAAATGAACCTTCATTAAGGTGTTATATAATAACTTGTAAGAAAACCTCCCTATGATTAAAAAGATCATTATCCGATTTGCAATTTTATTATTATTATTTGTTGTAGTGGTTATTGTAAACCTTGTATTCTTTGTAAAGAAATCTTCTCAAATATCCGAAGGAGAAAAAATTGAGCGATACGAAACTCAGAAATCTGCATTAATTGTTCTCGATATTCAAGAAGGGACAACTGGAGCTCAATCTCTTGATGAATGCTATACTTCAGTTTCTAATGATCTTATAAAAACAAGTAATCAAATTATAGAGTCGGCAAATAATAAAGAAATTCCAGTGATATATATCAAAAGTGAGGTTTCAAATAAATTAGTCAATATAATAAACAACTCAATGGCTGTTGGAAGCAAAGGTGCACAGTTAGATAATCGTTTATTGGTTATTTCCGATTTAATTATTCCTAAAGAAAAACAAGATGCTTTTAGTAACCCTAAACTTGATGAATACTTAATTGCTAATAAAATTAACAAACTATATATAATCGGTCTCGATGCTGCTCACTGCGTTAATAGTACAATTACGGCTGCTCAAAACAGGGGTTACAGAGTAACTGTTATACGAGATGCTCTAGTCTCAGAAAGTGATTCACTAAAAATCCAAATGATTGAAGAATTTAAAAATCGGAATATTGTTGTAATCTCTTCTTCAGATTTTTTATAGTAATTTCAACATCTCAAAATCAGATCTATATCTTTTTTGTAGGAGTATATATCAATTAAAAAGCAATGCTCATAACAAGTTTTTTAAGTATTAAATAATAAATTGATAGCTTCATCATAATTTATTAATTCTCTTCTCAAGGAAGACTATAATTCTTTATATTTACTCTTCGCATATTTCTCAATAAGCCTTGTTTAAATCCTGATTTTTCGAGTGTGACAAATCATTATTAAGAATAAATACATTAAAATCTTTAATATAAATAACATGAGAAAACATTTACTTTTTATAGCAATAATTCTTGCTATAACATTTAACAACTTTGCTCAAAATCCTTTTGGTTTTAATTATCAAATGATTGTAAGAGATGCAAATTCAAATACGATTAATAATAAATCTATAGGAATACAAATGAGTATTTTGCAAAGTGATGCAACCGGTTCTGTTGTTTACCAAGAAACCTTTATTGAAACAAGCAATGCTTATGGATTGGTAAATCTTGAAATTGGTTCAGGTACAATTCAAATTGGTTCAATCGAAACAATAGATTGGAATTCAGATGCTTATTTTCTTGAAACAGCAATTGACGAAAATGGAGGAAGTTCATACAAAATCATAGGAACATCCAAACTAGCCAGTGTACCCTATTCTTTGTATTCACAATATGCAGGGTTTGCCGATAGTGCAGATTATAATTCATTATCGAATCTTCCTGCTACAATAACACCAGAGCAAATTGCAAAAATTGACTCTATTAGTATTTCCACCGAAATCGATATTAATAAATTAGCAGACAGCGTTGCAATAAATAGTGCTAAGGTTGGATTTCCCGGCTTTGGTACATTGCCTGGTTTGGCTCTAGAAGGAAATAATATTATTTGGAATAAAGTAGATACAAATCTGTTTTATGAAGGAAATGTTGGTATTGGAGTAGATACAACAGCAGACTTTGGAGGTTCTGTTCTTCATGTTGGAGGAGGTATTTGGTATGATGGAATTCCAAGTGCAAATACTCCTGGAATTCTATATTACGATACAACGGGTGCAGGTTCTTTTCGATATTATGATAATTCAGGAAATAATATTGTATTAGGTGCAAAATATAAATGGACTTCAAAAGCAAAAGATGCAGTAATTGTTACTGACGTAATTGTAGATGGTAGTCTTGCAGTAGGACAGGATGCAGTTAATGGGGAAGATTTTGGATTTAATACTATTATCATAAAAGAAAATAATTTACGAATATTGTTCGACGATACTGATACTATCACAGGAACTTCACCTGCCAACGACTGGCAAATTGAGATTAATGAAACCAGTAATGGAGGAACATCCCATTTTGCCATTAAGGATATTACATCAGAAACAACGCCTTTTAAAATTATGGCCGGAGCTCCTACTAATTCTTTTTTCATCAATCTGGATGGAAATATTGGGATAGGAACTAATACTCCTGGCACCAAGCTTGATGTGAATGGAGTAGTAAAAGCGAGTTCGTTTATAGGTGATGGTTCGGGTCTAACAGGAATCACAGGTGGAACAGGCGGAATATCAAATATTGACAATGCTGTTATAATTGCAGATACAGATGCCAATGGAACAGGAGAGATTGCTTTTCAAACTCAGAATGTTACACAAGTATTAATTACAAATGATGGAAATGTTGGTATTGGAACAGAAACTCCAACTGTTAAACTAGATGTTAATGGTTCTGGAAGCTTTGAAAGCATTTCTACAAGTGGAAATATCTCTGTTGGTAGTATAAGTTATAAAATATCTTCGTACACAAATTCTGTTGAAGACACTTTAGATTTTGATGTTTCAAATAAAAGTGTGATAATTTTTAATACTCCTGCTAAACAAACAATAGATGCTTTTTCTGCAGGGATTGAAGGTCAAGAAATAACAATATCCACAATTCAAGGTGAAATTATTATAAATCATAATGGTGCTGGATCTCAGAAAATCTTATTACCGGGTTCAATAAACAAAACCTTAACATTAAATTCCAGTGCCAGATTTATATATGATGGAACAAATTGGTATTGTATCGGAATTAATACTTTATAACTCTTTGGACTATGAAAAAAATAATATTAATTCTTAGTACAATATACTTTGTCCTTAATGCATCAGCTCAAGCACCTTACAGCTTTAACTTTCAGTCTGTTATAACTGATCAAAATAACAAAGCAGTAGCTAACCAAACTTTTAGTCTGCGTTTCTCAATAATTAAAGATAATCCAACCGGATCTGAAGTTTATCAGGAAACTCATTCCCTTTCAACTAATAATTATGGATTAATTAGTTTAAAAATAGGTGAAGGAAATGTAGTTTTAGGTAATTTTTCAACTATTGAATGGGAGAAAAATCATTATTATTTAGAAACCACAATTGATTTATCAGGAAATAGTAATTATGAGGTGTTAGCAGTAAGCCAGCTCTTAAATACCCCCAAATCAATATATAGCAATAAAACAAAATTTGCCAAGGAACTAGATTATAATAAACTTTTAAATAAACCTCAAATTATTATTACAGAAGAACAATCAACTAAATTAAACTTAATTTCAATCTCTGAAAGTGTTAATCTGGATACATTACAAAAACAAGTTGAAAGTAATAGTAATATGGATTATGGTGAAATTCCTGAGTTTGGAACAACTACCGGAACTATGTATAAAACCTTATGGTCAGAGATTAACGACAGTGTTTATTATAATTCTGGAAAAGTTGGAATTGGTGTTGAAACAACATCTAGCTTTAGTGGTGCAGTATTGCATGTAGGTGGTGGAATTCTACATTCAAACCTCCCTTCTAAATCCAAAAATGGATTAATGTATTACAATAATGCTGCTACACACGATTTTGGAACTGGCACACCTTCTTATTACGACGAATTACTAAACGAACAAACATTTAACGTAGAACATTCTATATTTTATCAAATGTATTTCATTGATTCTACTCAAAAGGTCTCTGATAATGTAATCCTTGATGATTTTATTGTTAATAGTAACATGGGTATTGGATCAAATATTGAAGCTGGTTATAACTTTAATAAAAATAACTTAGCATTGGTTGATACAGTTATAAGATTAAAATTCTGGGATACAAGTACATCGTCTTCTTTCCCAACTTCAGATTGGACAATTGAAATTAATGATAATTATACTGGAAATTCAAATTATTTCGCAATTACAGAAATTACAAATTTACCAGCTAAGGTTCCATTTAAAATAACAGCTCATGAATCAAACAATTCTTATTTTATTGATAAAAATGGAAATGTTGGAATAGGAACAACAGACCCTTTGGTAAAGCTTGATATTAATGGGACTCTTAATGCTTCTATTAATGGTAATGGAAGTCAATTAACAGGTATTTCATCATCAGGTACAAGTTCAACTCAAAACACCGGAAGTACAACCGTTGAAGCAGATAACGATAATGACTCAAACGGAGAAATTATCTTTCAAACACAAAATTCAGATAAATTAATTATTGCTAACAATGGTAATGTTGGAATTGGGAAACCAGCAACAGCATATAAATTAGATGTTGCAGGTGATATATCTGTCCACGACCTAAACATAAAAGATAATTTAGAATTCTCAGGAACGTTAAGTCATAATGTTTCATTAGATTCTTCACTTCCGGAATACGGTAGTTTAAAAATCGATGTTAAGGGTAGAAATTTTATAAAGATCGATCCAACAACACATTTATCGGTATTCTTTACTAATATGGAAAAAGGTCAAAAAGTTACAATTATTAATATTAGTCCATCGTTTTTTATTCTTTCTAACGCGCTTTCTCCCTCAGGAATAATGCTTTCACAATATGATAATGCAACTTTTATTTATAATGGAACAGATTGGATTTGTACGGATTTGGTACAGTAGATTTATGAGCAAATAATATAAAAGGACTTCACTTGAGTGGGGTCCTTTTTATATAATCATCTATTTTAGATATTATAATTCAATCCCTATAACAAAATCAACATTCCAAACCTTTGGTGAGGTTGTTGCAATCATATAATTTGTCTGAATACCACAATTTATAAAATTATTGATACTAATGCCTGCCCTACATCCTAAACCGATAAATGATTTTGCTAATTTATCTTCTAATTCGTAAGTTGATCCTCCTTCATTAACATAAGACTTCAATACGTGTATTTTAGAATAAACAAATCCCATATCCCAAAATATAGGATTTTCCTTTTCTAATCCTTTATGTCTAATAAAAAGATTCAAAGTATAATAATTAATATTGAAGCCAAATAAAGCTTTACCTCCCACTTCATAATATAATTTATACTTTTCAATTTTATAATTTACATTTTCAAGAACTAACTCTGGGTGAAATGACCACATTCTTTCATTACTATTTCCATTAAAAGGAACATCGATAAATACTCCAAATAAAAACCCTGAATTAAATGGATATTCAACATTACTTAAATCTAGAATTTTTCCATTATACTTTAATAACAAGTTTTCATCAAGTTTTAATTTACTCAATTTTAACCCTCCTAAAAACCCTGATTTTATTTGAGTAATTCTAGTTGAGTCGCAACTAGAATGCTTTTCAAATATTTTTGACAGCCTTTCTTTATTATAACTTGCAAATTTTATATTTTCAATGGATGACTCACAATCTTTCATTTCCTCTTTAAGAAAAGCAATTAGTTCATTCTTTTTTGATGGTAAGAGAATTAATTCATTATTCTTTTTAATATAAAATTCCTTTTTAGTTCTGTTTTTATGGTAGTACAAAATAGGTTCATATTTATTCATTCTCTCCATAAATATTGAGTCTGAACCATATGGCACTACGTCATATCTAGCACCTTCATAAGTATATCCATTGATATCTTTATGAGAAAGTTTAACAGGAGATGAATTTTTATCTTTTAAATATATTACAAAATCGCTGATACTATCTTTATTCCCTTTTATAAAATAACAAGGCCAAAATTCATTATTTTTTGTAATTATATATCCAGATCTCAATTCTTGGTTTCTTTCTCCACTTTGAGCAAGAGAAATTTTATTCAGTGCAATAAAACAAATAAATAAAATAATATTTCTAAAATTCATATTTCTCATATTAGGGTGAATTTCAAATTTACTATAATATATTATTTTTGTTAACTTATGTACAAGTAACTTTCCTTTTTCCAATTCAAGATTTGTAACTTTTATTATATTGCATGCGTCATACCATAAATCAAAATCAACTATTATGCATCTAAGAAAGCTCCTCGGATCTTTTCTCCTAACACTAACAATTTCTATTGCAATAGGATGGGTTAGTCCAAATGAAAAATGGATTTCTGAAAAACATGTAAAATACTATCTTAATTATACCAAAACGGATAAAAACTTCATAACTGAATATAAAACGCAAACTAACATTGGAATAAAAACAATTGAAGATTTCTTTGGAAATTCTTTTTCACATAAGTTTGATATTTACATTCACCCAAATCGTCAGTCTTTAGATAAACAATGGCAAACAGATTGGAATATGCCTGACTTTAAATCGGAATGTTGGATGGTGGCAAGTGGAGTTAGTACAAAATTGGATATTCTATCACCCAATACTTGGGATTCATTGGCTTGTGAACATAACTCAAAAAACAAACTTAAAATACAAAGAATCTTTACTCACGAACTTGTACATGTATATCATGGACAACATAATGCTAGTCCTGATTTTAGCAATATATCAGGAATTGATTGGTTTATTGAAGGACTTGCAACATTTGTTTCAGGTCAATGTGATAGTTCTAAAATTTCTGATGTTAAAACTGCAATTTTAAGTAATAAAGCTCCTATAAGTTTAGACCAATTCTGGACAGGAAATCTACGCTATGGGCAATCAGGTACCATGTTAATGTATATAGCAAACTATTGGAATCAGGAAAAATTATTTGAATTATTACAATACAATAACAAAACAGATATTTTAAAATCATTGGAAATTACAGAAGATGAACTTGTTCTAAGATGGAAATCCTATATTACGTCCCTATAAACTAAGCTCTTTAATAAAGTCTGTTGAGAAATAATAAATATCAAAATTTGCCATTTTATACTTGTCATTTTTACTCCTTGGTTTATCAGTACTAAAAAAGAAATATCTTCCATCTGGAGAAATATGCGGATTGTGCTCCAAATACTTAGTATTAATTTTTTCACCCAAATTTTTTGCTTCACCAAATTCCCCATTCTTTTCGCGAAAACTTATATATAAATCAGATGACCCAAAACCTCCTTCCCGATTATACGAACCAAATATAATAAAGCTTTCATCTGGAGCAATAAATGGGTCTGATTCATTTAATTCTGTATTAACAGTACTACCTAAATTTATTGGCTTTTTATAAGAATCTCCATCTTTTATAGCACAATAAATATCCCAATCACCTTTTCCCCCGGGTCTGTTCGATTCAAAATATAAATTCCCATTGTTGGCAACAGAAACATAACCTTCTCCGTATTCAGTATTTATTTGATTACCTATACCTTGAGGCTCTTCCCATCCTTCTTGTGTTTTTCTTGAATACCAAATATTAGGATTGCCTATACTATCATTTAAAAGTCGATGTGATGCAAAAAATATTTTATCATTAACAATAAATGGCGAATAATCTTTACTTCCTATAGAAAAAGACACATTTGATATAAAACCATTTTGGATATTCATCTTTTGTATTTCATAAGTTTGAAACAATGAATCACTTAAAACGAAATAAAATTCATCTAAATCATCTGACAAGGAAGGACTAAATACTATTTTATCATCAGAAAAGCAATATGGATTAAATAATACAGCTTCTGTTAACTCTTTCGGTTCATTAAAACTAAACTCTCTTTTTTCTTGTAAACTATTACAACCAACTAAAAATACCAGGTATAAAAGAAAACTTCTATTGGAAAACATTTAAATAATTTTTATTTTAAATTTCAACTTAAAATTACATATATCAATCAAATTTATATTAAATAAATCTTTCGCAATGAAAACTATTGGATTAATTGGAGGAATGAGCTGGGAATCTTCACTTGAATATTATCGAATTTTAAACGAAAAAGTAAAAAAAGAATTGGGCGGATTACATTCTGCTAAAACAATTTTGTTTTCGGTGGATTTTGAACAAATAAAAATATTACAACACGATGATAAATGGAATGAGCTTACAGAAATAATGATTGATGCTGCAAAAAAGCTGGAGAAAGCTGGAGCTGATTTTATTGTGATTTGTACAAATACAATGCATTTGATGGCCAATGAAGTTCAAAATAATATAAATCTGCCTTTGTTGCATATTACAGATGCTACAGCTCAATCTATTAAATCAAAACATTTAAGAAAAGTAGGATTGTTAGGGACAAAATTCACGATGGAAAAGGAGTTTTATAAAGATCGATTAATCGAAAAACATAATATTGATGTTGTAATACCAAGCGATAATGATCGTGAAATAGTGCATAACATTATTTACAATGAACTTTGTTTAGGAAATATTAACGATACTTCTAAAAATGAATATCTTAGAATAATAAATAATTTAGAAGAACAAGGAGCCGAAGGAATTATTTTAGGTTGCGCAGAAATTCCGCTTCTAATTAAGCAAGAAGATGTAAAAATTCCGATTTTTGATACAACAACTATTCATGCTGAACAAGCTGTTTTAGAGAATATCAAAAAATAAAATCCATGTAAAAAGTAAAGTCCTGAAAATAAAAGCGTACCTTTGCGCAGAATTCAAAAATTTAGATTTCAACTGCACAAGCACAAAGTTTGTCTTTCAATAATTATTAATTCTAAAAACTATTAACTATTTATGGGTAGATCACAGGAAACATTCAACAAAAAAGAAGTTAGAAATAAAAAAGAAAAAAAGAGAAAAGAAAAAGAAAAAAAGAAGCTAGCCAGAAAAGAGGGTGAGAAAAAAGGTGGTCTTGATGATATGATCGCTTATGTTGATGAAAACGGTATGCTTACTTCTACTCCTCCTGACCCAACAAAGAAGAAAAAAGAAATTAAAGCCGAAGACATTGAGCTTGGTGTTCCTTCAAGAGAAAGAGAAGAAACAGATCCAAATAGAAAAGGAACTGTTGCTTTCTTTAACGAATCAAAAGGATACGGTTTTATAAAAGACTCTGAAACTAAAGAAAGTGTTTTTGTTCACGTAAACAACGTACTTGAAGAAATAAAAGAAGGTAACTTAGTTAGTTTTGAAGTTGAAATGGGACAAAAAGGTCCAACCGCAGTTAAAGTAAAACTCTTTAAATAGAGTAAGCTCTTCCTAATCTTTTTAACATTTTGGCATGCTCCAGTATAGCTTTTAAAAATCCTGGTTGAACATGATAAGGTAAGTTATACTTTTGCGCCATTGTTTTCACGATTCCAGATATTTTATGATAATGCACATGGCTAACATCAGGAAATAAATGATGTTCGACCTGATAATTTAATCCTCCAACTAGCCATGATAGTATCTTATTTTTTGGTGAAAAATCTGAAGTAGTGTTTAGCTGATGTACAGCCCAATTATTTTCAATTGTGCCGTTTTCATCAGGTAAAGGATATTTCGAAGATGGCATAACGTGTGCCGTTTGAAAAATTATGGTTAAAATAAATCCACTAGTAAAATGCATTATAAAGAAAAATAGTAATATCCAATACCAAGCTATTGGTAGAATTACTAATGGTAAAACCATAAAGAAACTGTAATAAAGGATTTTTGAAATAACCATAATTATATATAACTGCTTATAAGTTCTTTTGCTACTCAACGAAACTCCTCTTTTATTATAATTATGCAATTGCTTAAAATCCTTAATTGTAATCCAGGATATTGTCATTAAACCATAAAAAAACCATGCATATAAATGCTGAAATTTGTGAGCTTTATAAAGAGGCTTATGTGGTGAAAATCGTAAAAATGGGCCTGGATTAATATCTTCATCATGACCATCGATATTAGTAAATCCATGATGTAATGTATTGTGCTGATATTGCCATGTCTCTGGGAATCCTCCTAATAGATACAAGGTGTTTCCCATCCATTTGTTTATTATTTGACTTTTGGAAAAAGATCGATGATTTGCATCGTGCATTGTTGCCATTCCAACTCCTGCTTTACCTAACCCTATAATAACCCAACAAAATAATAATCCAACAAATGATTCAATTATTCCAAACATCATTAGAAAATAAGGAGTAAAATACAATAAAAACATCAATGCTGTTTTTATTAGAATATTATAATTCCCATACTTTGAAATATTGTTTGATTCAAAATAATTTGAAACCGTCTTGCGTAATTCAACAATAAATTCTAATTTCTTTTCTCCTGAAAACCTAATCCCTACGTTGCTCATTAAAATCTCTCCTATTTAAAATTGACAAAACTAGTTTGGCCAAATAGTAATATATTTTAAGAAAACATATTTAATTAATTAAAGTTCAATAAGAAAGTGCTTTAGGGATGGAATAAGTTATTTAATATTTAACCTAATGTTAAATTTCACTGTATCGGTAACATTTTCTCCATTTACCACTGCAGGAATCCAGGTGCCAGATTCTTCTATTAGATATATTATTTCGTTATTAATGATTTTATTTGGAGAATTATCAAAAGCAAAATCATTTAAATTTCCTTTTTCATCTACCATAAATGAAACTTTAATTATATACCTGCCAGGGTATTCTTTAAATCTTTCATATCCAAAATTATCTTCAATATACCTATCAATATTTTTTAACTTAATATCTCCTACCAATCTGACTTCTGAAGAATTAGAACTTTTCGTTTTTGTAGCATAAGCTACCTTCCGTTTTTCTCTTTTTACTCCAAAGGCTGTTACAACAACCTCTTCCATTTCAAGAACATCAGGTTCTAAATAAACTAATATGCCAGAATCTCCATCTAAGGTAAATTCCTTTTGTTCCATACCTACAAAAGATGCAATTAAAGTTTTTAATTCCTCATCACTTGGAACAGTAAGCTCAAATTCTCCATCAATGTTAGTTGTAACTCCTATGTTTGGATTATCTTTTACAACAATAGAAACTCCCGGAATTGAAAGACCATCTTCTGCCCCAACGACTTTCCCTTTAACAGTAATCGTTCTTTGTTCAACTCCCACTGTTTGTGCCATTGCCGGACTTTCTTTCGATTTTTTTGAATGCTCTCGTTTAGCTGATTTTTCAACTTGCGATCCTGCAACCTTTCCTTGTACAGCTTGTTCCGCTTTCATAACTTGAGGTTCATTATTATCTTTTACAATCCTATCCGGAGTTTTAGCTTCTAACTTTTCTTCAGACGAATTAGTAGTTGCATCAACTTCATCATAGGAATCCTCTTCCAAGTCAAGTTCAGCAAGCTCGAATTGCACATCGGATACTGCTTCATCTTCAAATTCCAAAACCATCTCATTCAATACATTTACTTCTGGAATAGGCTCTTGTAATTTATCTTTTTGATCTTCTTTTTGTCGATTATCAGCAACAAAATCTTGCTTAGCAACGGTATCCGTTACTCCAGCAATTTGTTTTATTTCTTTTTCGGCAGAATTAATCATGCTATCTGCTACTTCCATTTCTTCAGAAATTTGTTCTTTTATAATAGAATCTTGCCAAAAAGTATTGTTGAAAAGTAATACACTAAGTCCTACACCAATTAAAATAACTACACCTGCCGCATATTTAAACCATACAGGAACAATAGTTTTCGATTTTTTAGTTCTGGATTCTATTGCAGATTTTAATTCTGAAATATCAGATAAAAGATCCTCTTTACTTAACTTCGACAAACCATCAAATGCCTCTTGTTCAAAAGTATCACGCATCATTTCTTTCTCAAAATCATGCTTTTCTTTGTTTTGCATGTTATTGCTGAAATAAGCTTTGAAATCTTTATATGATAGTTTTCTTCTAAACATTTTCTTTCTGCATATGCTGCTCAAGGCAGATTTTTAAATTTCTTTTCCCGTTTTGTATATAACTTTTTACTTTATTTTCATCTATATTTAATGTGCCTGATATTTCTTTATAACATAAAGATTCATAATAAAACATCTCAACACATTGTTTTTGATCTTTTTTTAATTTCTCGATACAATCTTTTAATTGATCTTCCATACTTGTATCCGAACTTTCATCAATAGGATGCGAAATATCTGTCGATTCCATAAAATAATCATCAGAAAATTTTTCAAAATGTTTCTTTTCTGTTTTTAACTTACGGATTGCCATTAAACAATAATTCTTAGTTAAAACATACAACCAACTTTTAAAGTTTTGTATTTCGAACTTAGGTATTTCAGTTATTAACTTTTCAAATATTTTATTTACCGCATCTTTACATTCTTCCCGATCATTTATATACTTTAAACAAACACCATATACCAAATGAATATAAGTTTTATATAATTCACCCAATATTTCAAGATTTCCTGTGCACTTATATTGCTGAAGTAATTCAGAATCTGATTTAAGGTCTTTATGTTTAAGATTTTCTTTCATTTTATCAGACTCATTTTCTGGGCCTTATGAAATTTATTGATTTTTCTTGTGAAATTTTTATGGATTCTTTTACGATGCTGCACCCTATTAGAAAACAATGTTTAATTTAAAATCTTAAAGTTATGAAAAATGTATTTATTATTTCGGTATTAGCATTACTACTTAATTTTAACTTAAGTGCTCACACAATTAAAGGAACTGTTACATCTAAAGAAGATGGTTTAGCAATTCCCGGAGTATCTGTAACAATTAAAAACTCCAGACTTGGAACAACAACAGACATTAATGGGACATACAAAATTGAAGCTTCCGATAAGGATGTTTTAGTTTTCAGTTTTGTTGGAATGATAACTGAAGAAATTCTAGTTGGAAATAAAACCTTAATTAATGTTGCTATGGCAGCAGATGTATTGGAAATGGAAGAGATTGTAGTAACAGCGTTTGGAGCAAAAAGAGAAAAACGGAAAGTAGCTTACGCGACAAAATCCATTCGGGCAGAATATGATATGTCGGCACCAGCATTATATTATGCTCCTCAGGAAGATTTCAACCGAGAAGGTTATTCTACAATTCACGAAAATGGTTATAAAGATGCGATAAAAGCTCCATTATCAACATTTTCTATTGATGTAGATGCTGCTTCTTATAGCAATATGCGTAGATTTTTAAATAATGGACAAAAGCCACCTATGGATGCTGTTCGAATAGAAGAAATGATTAATTATTTTAATTACGATTACCCACAACCAGATAATGAACATCCTTTTGCTATTTATCAGGAACTAGCTCATTGCCCTTGGAATAATGAAAATATGTTATTGCATATTGGATTACAAGGTGAGAAAATTGAAATGGAAAATCTTCCTGCTTCAAATATTGTATTTTTAATTGATGTTTCAGGATCGATGAGTTCTCAAAACAAACTTCCTTTACTTAAAAAAGCTTTTAAACTACTAATTCAACAATTACGAGAAGAAGATCGTGTTGCTATTGTGGTTTATGCAGGTAGTTCAGGATTGGTTTTGCCATCGACAAGTTGTAGCGAAAAACAAACAATAATCAACGCTCTTGAAAGATTACAATCGGGAGGTTCAACAGCAGGAGCAGCAGGTTTAAAACTAGCATATCAGGTTGCAAGTGAAAATTTCATCGAGAATGGAAATAACAGAATAATTTTAGCTACCGACGGTGATTTTAATGTTGGTCAATCAAGCAATGCTGAACTGGAAAGGTTAATTGAAAAAGAACGCGAAAGAGGAACTTTTATATCCGTTTTAGGATTTGGAATGGGTAATTACATGGACGATAAAATGGAAATTATTGCCGATAAAGGAAATGGAAACTACTCATACATCGATAATATTATGGAAGCTAAAAAAGTTTTAGTAAACGAATTTGGTGGTACATTATTTACCATTGCAAAAGATGTAAAAATCCAAATAGAATTTAACCCTGCTATTGTAGAATCCTACAGGTTAATTGGTTACGAAAATAGATTGTTAAACAATGAAGATTTTGAAGATGATAAAAAAGATGCAGGTGAACTAGGTTCTGGACATACTGTTACAGCATTGTATGAAATAAAATTAGCAAATAACAGTTCTTTAAATAAGAATAGTTTAAAATATCAAACAACAAAATTAAACACTCTTGCAAAAGAAGGAGATGAAGTTGCAACTGTTAAGTTTAGATACAAAAAACCAAAAGGAACAAAAAGTATTTTGATAGAAGAAGTTATTCCTTATAAAGATAATTATGTTAGCGATATGACAAATAATTTTAAATTCTCTGCATCAGTTGCTGGTTTTGGAATGTTACTTCGTAACTCTGAACACAAAGGAAATGCAACATATAAATCAATAATTAATTTAGCATCTACTTCTAAAGGAAAAGATTCCGAAGGATATAGAAGTGAATTTATTCAACTAATAAAATTAGCACAACATTTATAAGATTTAATACTTTCCACTTATCTCGCTATGGATGGTTAGTACGTTTGCCCTTTCTTAATGTTAAGAAAGGGCTTTTTCACTTTATTCCCTCAAACATTTTTCAAAAACAGAAAATATTACAATAAAATTCGAATTATTCCGTTTTTATCTTTTTTTTTTGTAAGTTCGAATTCGCAAAAACAAAAGATGAATATACGAACCTGTATTTATCCGAAATCTTGAATATTCAATTTATGAAAGCTCTACTAATTATTGATATGCAAAATATCTCGTTTACTCCTGAAACTCCACGTTGGGATACTCAAGGGGTAATTGAAAGAATAAATTCTTTAGCTTCTTCGTTTAGAAAAAAGGAATATCCAGTTATAATAATTCAACATGATGGATCAAAAGATAATTTTTGCATTCCAAGTTCAAAAGAATGGCAAGTACTAGACTCAATCGACGTTCGATGTAACGACCTTGCTGTTAGTAAAATAGCAAACGATTCTTTTTATCAATCTGAGCTTCATAAAACATTACAACAACTAAATATTGAAGAATTAGTAATTACTGGTTGTGCCACAGATTTCTGTGTTGATTCTACCATAAAATCAGCAATAACTCATGAGTATAAGGTAACCGTTATTTCAGATGCCCATACAACTGGTGATCGTCCACATATTAAAGCAGAAAAAGTTATTGAACATTACAACTGGATTTGGAAAGAATCTATTCCAATTAACGGGAAAATTGAAGTAGTTAGTTTTAATGACTATATAATTAAAATAGGGCGTCTTTTACAAAACACCCTATAAATAAGTAATTAATTTTAGTTCGGATTATTTACAATTCTGATCATAGTAGAAGAAATGTTCTGCAATCTGACCATAATCAAATTTCTCATAAGCTTTCATCATTTTGCTGCAATTGCCAAATAATTCTTTTGCTACTTTCTTGTATTCTCCTTTTTTCACAATTACTGATTTTTTCGCACCAACTTTTTGAATCATGTAAGATTTAGGACCACCAAATTTAATCGGACCAATACCAAATCCAGGTTTAGCATTTGGATCAACAAAAACTTTATATTTTTTATCAAATCCAGGATTTAAAAGCTGACCTAACACTGCAACATCTTTCTTTTTATCTTTTAATGTTCTTTCATAAATTAACCATTCTCTATTTAATACTTCAGCATATCTTTCTTTTGAAATTTGTGAAGGTACCTCGGTTGATTTTGCAGCCATTTCCATTTTAGCTAATTTACCAGGCTTAACTTTTAATCTTTTGAGTTCGGCAGCTGGTAACTTATGTTTAACTCCTGAATTATCCAAAATTGTAACTTTCTTAAGATAACCCATTACTAAGGTAGCCGATTTTAATGTTCCTTTTATAACCTTTCCGTCAGTTTTATAAGCAACTGATTCTGTATTTAATTGAACACTTTCTAAAGGTGTAATAAATCCTTGAGCTTTAACTTGCATCGTAAAAACGCTAGCAATAAAGCAACTTGTTAAAATTGCAACTAATTTTTTCATCTTCTTTTAATTTAATTTTTAATGCATAAATGTTTATCTAATACATTAGTTGCAACAGAATTTTTTTTTGAAAATAAATTTTAGCCTTTAAAGGTTTTTTTGGAACAGAATTATATTGATCTAAATTGAAGTGTATTTAACATTCTTTTATATTCTGAATGTAAAGAAGCTGTGATTTCAATTTTCTTTTCACTTACAGGATGAGCGAATGAAATTTGATGTGCATGAAGTAACATTGTATTCATTTGAAAGGTCTCTTTAAATAAGCGATTTTGCTTATTGCAGCCATGGGGTCTATCACCAATAATGGGATGGTTTATATGAGCAAAGTGCTTTCTTATTTGATGCATTCTTCCTGTTTGAGGCTCAACTCCAACTAATGAATATCGCGATGTTTTAAATTTGCCAAAAGGTATATCAACCTCAACCCTTTCAAGAGTTTTATAATTGGTTAATGCTTCCTGAACTTTTCCTTTTTCATTAATCAAAGCATAATCAATTGATCCAACATCCTCGGTATAACCCCGAACTATGGCTAAATAATCTTTTTTAATTAAATTATCTGCAAATTGATCTTGAATTTTTCTTGCTGAATCGGAACTTAATGCAAAGATTAAAATTCCAGAAGTTTTTCTATCAATTCTATGACAAGGATAAACGAATTGCCCAAGTTGTTTTTTTAATTCTTGAACTGCATATATATCTGCTTCACCAACGTAAAAAGAACGATGTACAACAATACCATGAGGTTTATTAATTACCACAAGGTTTTCATCTTTATATAAAATCTCAAAAGTCAAAAAAATAATTTCTAAATTAAACTATTGCTATTATTTTATATCAAACAATATTAATGATAAAATAAAAGGCCAAAACTAGCGTTTTAATTAGTTATATGCTCAATTTATTGTAATTTTAATATTCCGAATTTAAAAAGATCGTTAAAATAATATTAACCTAATAAACTATACAACAAAATGAAAAACCGAATTTTCTCATTAATTATTCTTGCTTTTATAACTTTAGTTTGGGCTTGCAATCCTAAAACTGAGTTTAAAGTAAACGAAACCTATAATGGTTTTAAGTTAGTTGAAAAGAAATTTGTAAAAGAAGTAAATGCAAACTGTTTATACTTTTTACATGAAAAAACAGGTGCAAGATTATTAAAAATTGACGCCGATGATGTAAATAAATTATTTAATATCGCATTTAAAACTGCCCCTGAACATGATTATGGAACACCACACATTATGGAGCATTCCGTATTAAATGGTTCAAAGAATTTTCCTGTTAAAAGTCCTTTCGATGTTTTAAGTAAAGGTTCTTTAAATACTTTTTTAAATGCATTGACTGGTTCTGACGTTACAACATATCCTGTAGCGAGTATGAACGATAAAGATTATTTCAATCTAATGCATGTATACTTAGATGCTGTATTTAATCCTCTTTTACATGAAGATCCAAGGATTTTAAACCAAGAAGGATGGCATTATGAGTTAGACAATATTGATGGAGAGATTATCTATAAAGGCGTTGTTTATAACGAAATGAAAGGTGCATTTTCTAGTCCAACAAGAGAATTGGGTTATCAAGCAAACAAAATATTATTCCCAGATAATACTTATGGCGTTTCATCAGGAGGATATCCAATGGCTATTCCTGGTTTAACACAAGAATATTTTACGAAATTCCATGATAAATATTATCATCCAACAAATAGTTACATTTTACTATATGGTAATGCTGATTTAAATAAAGAATTACAATTTATTGATGCTGAATATTTATCTAAATACAATAAATCAGAAGAAAAAATTGAAATTCCTCTTCAAAAACCATTTGAAGCTAAAAAATATGCAGAAGGATCATATCCTGTTCCTGTAGGAAGTTCAACAAAAGATAATACTTTCTTTAGCCTTAATTATGTAACTGGTTTAAGTACAGATATGGAACTTTCAATGTCTCTTAATATTTTAAGAGAAGCATTGGTTAATCATGAATCTGCTCCACTTAGATTAGCATTACAAGAAGCTGGAATTGGAAAAGACGTTAGAGCATCTGTTGATAATATGAAACAAAATGTATTTCAAATCAGAGTTCAGAATGCGAATACAAAAGACAAGGATAAATTTGACAAAATTGTATCTGAAACTCTTCAAATAGTAAGCGAAGAAGGATTTGAAAAATCTATGATTGATGGTATCATTAATAGAATGGAATTCAATATGCGTGAAGGAAATACTTCTCAAAAAGGATTCATGTATCTATGGGCTTCATATAATGGTTGGTTTTTTGCCGATGATCCATTTTTAGGTTTAGAGTTCGAGAATACTCTTGCTAATGTAAAAGAAGGAATAAATAATGGATTACTAAAAACAATTGTTAAAGAACAATTAATTGATAATCCTCATGCTTTATTAATGGTATTAAAACCTCAACAAGGACTTGAAACAGAATTAGCTGCAAAAGTAAAAAAAGAATTAGCCGATTATAAAGCAAGTTTAAGTAAAGAAGAACTTGAACTGTTAGTTGAAGAAACAAAAGCTTTAAAAGAATATCAAAAAGAAGAAGATTCGCCAGAAGCGTTAGCAACAATTCCAATGCTTGAACTTTCTGATATTAGTCCTGAAGTTGAATGGTACAATATTGAAGAAAAATCAGTTTCGGATATAACTGTATTACATCACCCTGATTTTACAAATAATATTCTTTATGCTAACTTATATTTTGATTTAAGAGCAATTCCTCAAGATTTAATTCCTTATGCAAATCTTCTTAATGAAATTATTGGTTTAATGAACACCGAAAAATACACTTATGGAGAACTTGATAACGAATTAAATATTCATACAGGTGGTTTTTATACTGCTTTAAATGCATATCTAGAAGATAATTCTGACGAAAATCTTATTCCTAAATTTCTGTTTACAACAAAAGCTTTTACAAATAAGAGTGATAAACTTTTCGAGTTAGCTGATGAGGTTATTAATAACTCAAAATACGATGATAAAGATAGATTAAAAGCTGTTTTAATTCGTCAGCAATCAAGAGCTGAAGCAGGTATTAAGAATAATGGAATGAATTATGCTTTAACCAGATTAAGTTCTTATTACTCTAACCAAGGAATGTTTGATGAACTTACTGGGGGATTAGATTATTATAACTTTATTACAGACTTAACAGAAAACTTTGAAGCTAAACATAAGGAAATTAGTGAAAAGCTTGCTAAAACTGCTGAAATTCTTTTCAATAAGAAAAATATGATTGCTTCGATTACATGTTCAGATGAAGAGTATGACATTTATTCAAAATCATTAGAAACTTTTATAGCATCACTTCCAGAAGGTTCAGGTGAGCTTAATGATTGGAATTTTGAATTAACAAAAAAGAATGAAGGTTTAATGGCTGCATCTAAAGTTCAATATGTAACCAAAGGATATGACTTTAAAAAATTAGGTTACGAATGGAATGGAAAAATGCGTGTTCTAAATCAAATTTTATCAAGAGAATGGATTAGAAATCAAGTTCGCGTAATAGGTGGTGCTTATGGCGGTTTCACTGGATTTTCTCCATCAGGAGATGCATTCTTTGGTTCGTATCGTGATCCAAACCTAAAAGAAACTATTGAGAATTATGATGCATCGCCAAAGTTCTTAAATGAATTTGAAGCAGACGATAACGAAATGACACGTTTTATCATTGGAACTATTTCAAGAATGGATCGTCCTACAACAGCATCTCAAAGAGGATCGATTGCAGTTAGAAGATATTTTAGTAAAACTACAATTGATGATTTAAAGAAAGAAAGAGCAGAAGTGTTAACATCAACAATTGAAGATGTTAAAGGAATGGAAAAAATGGTAAATGATATTTTAGATCAAGATGCTATTTGTGTTTATGGAAATACTGATAAAATCAATGAAAACAAAGATTTATTTGATGAGGTAATTAAAATTACTAAATAAAATATTACTGAATATCTTACAGAGCGTGGAGAGTATTCTCCACGCTTTTTTTATTTCTATAATAATACTAACTTGCTAAAAAATTATATACTATGCCCTACGACATTCATCTTCAAGACCGTATTTGTCAAGTATTAAAAAATAAAAATATTCCCTTCGAAGAGAAAAAGATGATGGGTGGATTGTGTTTTATGATTCAAGATAAAATGTGTGTTGGTATTATTCAGAATAATATGATGATCAGGATTGATCCTGAAATAAAAGATAAATTATTACTTATAGAGGGTTGTAGAATGATGGATTTCACGAAACGCCCAATGAAAGGTTTTCTTTACATAGAACCAATCGCCATTGATATGGAAGAAGATCTGGAATACTGGATAAATCTAGCGCTTGATTACAATCCAAAAGCTAAAAAAAGTAAGAAAAAGAATAAATAACCATATTCTAAATTAATAAAAATGAAAGCATCAAGAATTACAAATAGCCTTTTAATATCTTTTGCAGTTGTTGTTATATTTATTTACGGGAAAAACCTAATTATACCTTTTGTAATAGCACTTATATTTTGGTTTCTAATTAAAGAAATTAGAGATGTATTGAATAAGATAAAATTTATTGATGAAAAAATCCACAATTCTATACTAAATATAATAGGATTTGCTGCTATTTTCTTCATTATTGGAGGAGTAGTTAAAATATTATCCGTTAACATACAACAGCTTTCCACGCAGCTTCCAGCTTATCAAAATAATATTTCAAAAATCACAGAATCAATAAATACTACCTTTGATATAGATTTAATAAGCTCAGTAAAAGAATTTCTTGGTGAATATGAATACACTAAGCTCTTATCAGTATTATTTAACTCATTAACCGATATCTTTGGAGATGCTTTTTTAATAATAATCTATACTCTTTTCTTATTACTTGAAGAACCTTTTTTCTCGAAAAAGATTAAGGCCATTTATTTAAAATCAGAAGATCAAAAAGAGGTAAATCAGGTATTTAAACAATTAGATAAATCTATTGGACGTTATTTATCATTGAAAACTTTAATCAGTTTAATTACTGGAATCCTAAGTTATATAGCACTTATATCTATTGGATTAGATGCGCCATTATTTTGGGCATTCCTTATCTTTTTAATGAACTATATTCCAACTGTTGGTTCATTAATAGCAACAGCTTTCCCAACTATGTTTGCAATGCTTCAATTTGGAGAACTTATGCCAGGTATTTGGGTTTTAATAATAGTTGGTTCTATTCAACTAATTGTTGGTAATTTTTTAGACCCAAAACTTACCGGAAATTCTCTTAATGTAAGCCCTTTAGTTGTATTAATAGGTTTAGCTTTTTGGGGAGCTATTTGGGGAATAATAGGAATGATTCTAAGTGTACCAATTACTGTTATGTTAATTATTATATTTTCAGAATTTCGTCAAACAAGACCTATTGCCATTTTATTAACTAAAGACGGTTCGTTTATAAATAATAATAATTGAACGAGTATAAAACAAAAACAATTCTTAAAGCGTATATATAAATAATCAATCCCTTTATTATAGCATATTTGTAATATTTTAATGATCAATTTTAGACACAATTTATTTAATAAGATCTCTAGCATTTTTCTAGTATATAGTACAGGCTTTACTGTGCTTGCTGTAATCTTATTAAGTACCATATATTCTTTAATTGAATTAAAAGATTTTGAAAAAGAGTCTCAAAAACAAAAGGAAAGTTTCTTACAAAAACAACAAGAAATTATAAAGTTAGAAACTGAAAAAGCAATTGATTATATCAATCTAACACGCTTGTTTGTTGAAAATAATATGCAGAAAAATCTCGTTGAAAAAGTTAATACAGCGTGGGATATTTGTGACAATCTGTATTCTGAAAATATCCACAATCAATCAAAAGAAAAAATAAAAAAAACTATAAAAGATGCACTAAGACCAATTCGTTTTTTTAACGATAGAGGTTATTACTTTATAGTTTCAATGGATGGTACAGAAGAGCTTTCTCCTTTTAATCCAAACCTAGAAGGAAAAAACTTATTTAACTTTCAAGATGAAAATGGGAATTATGTAATTCAAAATGAAATTGAGCTAATAAAAAAACATGGAGAAGGTTTTGTTACTTACCACTGGACAAAACCAGGTTCAAATCAAAAAGAGAATTATCCCAAAAACTCATATATTAAATATTTTGAACCATTAAATTGGTTTATAGGTTGCGGAGAATATCTTGAAAATTTTGAATATGAAATCCAACAGCAGGTACTACAAAAATTAAGTGTAATTCGTTTTGGGAAAAATGGATACGTTTTTGTTAATACTTATGATGGAATAGCCCTTTTAATGGATGGGAAAATCATTAAAGATCCAATATCTATTTGGAACCTTGAAAATCCTAAAGGGGTTAAAGTAATACAAGAAGAAAGAAAAGCTGTTAATAAACCTGAAGGTGATTTTATTTATTATTCTTGGCGAAAACTTAATTCAGATGAAATTGTGCCAAAAATGTCATTTATTAAAGGTGTACCCGAATGGGAATGGATGGTAGGAGCTGGTATATATATCGACGAGATAGATGAAGTTATAGAAGCTGAACGTAATGTTCTTATCAGAAATCTAAAAAACAGGGTCTATACAAGCTTGTTATTACTTTCAGGTATAATTCTTATTGTATTCATTGTAGCAAGAAGGATATCTTTTAGAATAAAAAGAAATTTTGAATCATTTACCGATAGATTAACAAAAGCAGTTGAATCTGGCGAACTATTACAAGAAAAAGATTATTCCATTTATGATATTAAAAATGCAATCGATAGTATTAATGGAATTATTTATAATAAATTGATTGCCGAGAGATTATTGAAAGAAAACGAAACACTGTTTAGAACTCTTTTTGAAAACGTTCCTGTTCATATAAATATATTAGACAATCATTTCAATATTAGATTAAGTAATAAAGAAATGAAAACGTTTTGTAATATGATACCGGATTATGATACAAATAAATTAAATTTTATTGATCTGATTTCAAATAATGGCAACACTGAAAAAATTAAAACCCAATTTGAAAAATTTGACGGCCAATTCCGTGAATTTGAGATTGTTACTGAAAAAGGTTTAAAGACACAAAATTGGGCTACTTATAAAACCAATACAGATGTAATAATTGGTGTTGGTTATGATATTACTGAACTTAAAGAAAATCAACAAAAACTAAAGGATTTAAACGAAACAAAAGATAAATTTTTCTCTATTATTTCACATGATTTACATACTCCTTTTAATACAATAATAGGATTTTCGGAGATCTTGTTAAATAAATTCAATTCTCTTTCTAATGAGAAACAATTAAAATATATAGATCAAATACATATGTCATCTCAGGGAATGCATCGTTTGCTAATTAATTTATTGAACTGGGCAAGATCACAATCGGGTGCAATTGTGGTTAATAACGAAAAATTCGATCTATATGAAATTGTTATTGATGTTTTAAAAATTTTAAATCCACAAGCTGAAAAAAAGGATATAAAGATTATCAATAATATTAAATCAAATCATAAATCATTTGGTGATAAATCCATGGTAAATACTATTATCCAGAATATATTAGCTAATGCAATTAAATTTACTAATTCCACAGGTGAAATAGAATTGAAAACAGAAATTAAAAATAATAAGATCTTATTCTCAATAAAAGACAATGGTATAGGTATTAAAAAGGAAAATATCCAGAATCTTTTTAAGCTAAATAACTCCAAAAAAAATATTGGAACTAATAACGAATCAAGTACAGGCTTAGGACTTGTTATTTGCAAAGAGTTTATAGATAAAATGGGAGAAGAAATATGGGCAGAAAGTATTGAAGGAGTTGAAACTACATTCTTCTTTACGTTAAAACAAGCACAAAAGTAATACCACCCTCAAGTCCGATCATCTTATTAAAAATAAACATTTATCTTTTTTTGTTGTTTTATGACTTACTAAGCATCATCCTATGATGTTATAAAAACTATAAAACAAAAAAATTATGGAAGATAAAATTACACATTCTGACGTATTTAACTTTGCTGAAAAAGTTGACTATTCAACGGATGGTATCGTAAGTAAAAAGATAATACAAAAACCTATTGGAAATGTTACCTTATTTGCCTTTGATAAAGGTCAGGAATTAAGTGAGCACTCTGCTCCTTTTGATGCCTTAATTCAGGTTTTAGAGGGCTCCGCTCAAATCCTTATTGATAGAAAACCTTATGAAGTTTCAGAAGGAAAATCAATTATAATGCCTGCAAATATTGTACATGCTGTAAAAGCCAATTCCAATTTCAAGATGTTATTAACTATGATAAAGGAATAAGTTTTTACTGTAAATTTTCTTTTGAACTCTAAAATGAAAAAAGTAATTCACAAAGCTGACTCAAGAGGTAAAGCCGATCATGGGTGGTTAAAAGTAAATCACACATTTAGCTTTGCCGATTATTATGATCCACAAAGAGTTCACTTTGGTGCTTTGCGTGTTTTAAATGATGATACTATTGCTGCCGGTAGGGGGTTTGATACCCATCCTCATGATAATATGGAAATTATTACCATCCCATTATATGGAGATCTGGAACATAAAGATAGTATGGGGAATTCTGGAGTAATTTCGGAAGGCGAAATACAGGTTATGAGTGCAGGAACAGGAATCCAACATAGCGAGTATAATAAAAATTCTGATAAAGAAGTAAAAGTATTACAAATCTGGGTTTTCCCAAATAAAAAAGATGTTACTCCTCGTTACGATCAATTATCGATAAAAGATCTTGAAAAAGAAAATCAATTATTTCAAATAGTATCACCTAAAAAAGAAGATATGGGATCATGGATTCATCAAGAAGCTTGGTTTCAAATGGGAAATCTTAAAAAAGGTAGGACAATTGATTACATTTTGAACGGTAAAAATCACGGTGTTTATATTTTTATTATTGAAGGAAATCTTGAAGTAGATGAGTCTGTACTCTATAAACGTGACGGAATTGGAATATCCGAAACAAATAGAGTGAATATTAAAATATTAGCAGATTCCAAGGTGCTTATTATTGAGATTCCAATGCATATTAACTAAATTCTTAAATCATGAGTAAAACAAAAGAATATAGCAATGGAGAAGTTACTATTGTTTGGAAACCTAGCTTATGTATTCATTCTACGAATTGCATATCTGGACTTCCTAAAGTTTTCGACATGAATAAAAGACCTTGGATCAATGCCGAGGGTGCTACATCTGAAAAGATGATTGAACAAGTAAAAAAGTGTCCTTCGAGGGCTTTATCATATTATATAAATAATACTAAACAAAAAGGAGAACAAACTATGAGTGATGTAAAAATAGATTTAATGGAAAATGGTCCTATTTTAGTTAATGGTAAAATTGAACTCAAAAATAGTAAAGGAGAAACTATTCCTTCTGATGATACTGTAGCTTTATGTCGCTGTGGTGGATCGAAAAACAAACCATTCTGTGACGGAACACATAGTTTAAATGGATTTAAAGGCTAATTAATTCATGCCATTTTTTATTAAATATCTTAAGCTATGTTTTTCTACATAGCTTAATTGTAATATTTACAAACAGAATAAATACCATTTTAAAATAATCATTATGATCTCGTATTCTTAAAAGTAGGTCATAATATTTGATTTAGATGTTAATGTAAACTAAATTAGTATTTTAAATCAATTTTAAATCAATGCATCGCCAACCTCACATACTTATTGTTGATGATGATGGATTTATTCGCGACTCTGTCAATTTAATAGCAAAACAGCTTGGTTATAAAACGAGCCTTGCGGTAAACGGCAGCGAAGCTCTTAAATTTGCTCAAAATGAAATATTCGATTTAATTATCTCCGACCTGTATATGCCTGTAATGGATGGTTACGAGTTAATCCTTCGTATTAAATCAATGCCCGAGTATAAAAATATTCCTTTCCTTTTTCTTTCGGGTTCTAGTGAAAGAAAAACATGGATTAAAAATTTAAATGCAGGTGCTGATGATTTTATTATTAAACCTTACGATAAAAAAATACTTGCTTTAAAATTAAAAAGCTACATCAAAAAACATTTTCTACGAAAAGAATTACTTAAGAGTAACATGGAATACAATATCAATCTTGAAGAAGGAATGATTGTTTATTGTACAACGAAAGAAAATCCATTTGATATTAATCCAGATAAGCTAATTGCGAATATTAAAACATTAAGCGATAGTAATGAATTGTTTGAAATAATTGAAAATCTCAATATTTGGTTAATACTTATTGACTCAAACGCACTAAACGAATTTAATGTAAATAAAATATATTTAACATCTAATCAGGAATTCTCAATTGTTTTACTTACTGATGATCTTAACTCTATAAAATCCCAAATTAGTAATGGAATAGGTAATTTCATTCTAAAATCTATTCCTGAAGATCTATTATATCATCAGATAAACAATTTTATTAAACGAGAAATTGAAATAAAAAGTAAATACATCAATGCAATTAAACTAGCAGTTGATAATTCTCCTATTCGATTTGAAGGTGAAACAATACAATCATTTGAAAATCTTAAAATATCGGTAATACATAAACCATATAGACATATCCCTGGTGGAGATTTTTATGAAATTTATTCAAATCCACAGAATGATATCAGAATAATTATTTTAGGAGATGTAATGGGCAAAAAATGGGGAGCATGGTTTTTTGTAAATGCTTATTTAGCATATATTAGAAGTACAATTCATTTTTTACTTGAAAATACACCATCATCAGAAATGACTGCATCTGGGATCGTTGAGCATGTAAACAAAATGATTTCTCATGATTTACAAATTGCTGAGGTTTTTACAACCCTTTCAGTAATTTTAGTTCAAAAAGATAAACCTTTAAATATTGCTGCTGCCGGAGCAATGAAACCTCTATACTATAATAATAAAGACAAAAGTATAAGTTCCTTAAATATAACTGGAATGCTTTTAGGTATCTCTGATGATTCCACATATAATCAACTTGAATTAAATATGGAACCATCCGATAAATTATTATTTTTTACAGATGGATATTCAGAAGTAATAAATAGTAAAACCAATAAAATGCTTTCTAGTGATTCTTTAACTGGTACCTTCCATGAATTCAGTAAAAACACAAGCTTAGATCTTCAAGTATTTGAAGATAACTTCATTAAAAATAATAATATCGTAACATTCGACGATGACCGAACTCTATTGTTAATTTCTGCAGAATAAAAAAATCCTAATTATACAATTATTTATTCACATGATGCTTGAATTTCTTGTGATTATCAATCAATATATTATCTTTATTTAAACTTAAATTAAACAGAACCAAAAATTAATTTTATGAAGAAGTACTTTATCTCACTAGCATTGATTGTTTCATGTTTATATGCTAGCGCTCAACTTAACAATGTTGCAGTTATAGCTCTATCCGCAAATGATGGAATTAGAACAGAAGGATTTGAAGATGTGGCTATTAACACTATGTCTGATTTATTTATGGGGCAAGAATTTAATATTAATGAAGAGTTAGAAAAATTCAAAACCTACCTCTTTAATGAATTAGCAACCGAATTCCCTTTTATACTAATAGAAGAAGAAACAATTTTAAGTAACGAAAAATTTATTGTATTTAAAGATGCCTTTGCCGAAAGTACAACTGGTAAAGTTTCAAAAAGAATACCTTTTGAAGGTTATTCTCATTATTTAGGACTATATAAAAAACCTACCACTGAATTAAGCGAGATTTTTGAAACAGCAGATGCTTTTATGGTTGTTCAAATAGATTTTAATATTGCTCCAAAAACTATGATTGGCGGAAGTGGTGCTGCAGGCGGTAAGGCTAAAGCTTCTATTTCTTTATACCATAAATCAGGTAAGAGATTAATGTATTTAGTGGCTTCAGGTATGAGTGAGTCAAGCATAAAAGTAGTTGCAGAACAAATTGTTTCAAGTAGAGATGATATTCCTGGAACATTAAGTGAAGCTTCAGAACAACTATATGTTGAAATGAAAGAAAAACTTCCTACTAAAATTAAGAAGTTAGAAAAGAAACTTTCTAAAATATAACAATACAATTGTTACAACAAAAAGTCTCCAATAATATATTTGGGGACTTTTTTATTTTGAAATAAGCCTGATAATTAACCATCCAATTCCTGATCCTAAAATGTAATAAGGAAAATCTGCCCAAGAAAAAGAATTACCAATTATTGTTTGACCAATAAAATTGGACCGGATTATAGCTAAAAGTTCATTGTTTAGCAATTGAACAAATTCAAGAATACTTGTTATTATTAGTACCCATAAAGCAATTTTATACGGCTTTACTTTTGGTAGTATAATGAGGAAAGCTAAGCACCAAAATATTTCATAAAATACTCCACCAAGTTTATTATTTACAATTTCATGACCTATTCCAGAATAGAGTTTTGAATAAAATCCAATCGGAACTAGAATAATTAGTAAAACAATTGCTGTTATTATCTGTTTTGATAGCTTCATTTTTAATGATATAATCAAAAACTAAAGTTTAAACCTCAATAAATGTATTTATTAAAGTTTCTAGAATTATAAGTTAATCCCTTTAATATCCTTATATAAATCAACAGCATAAAGATCTGTCATCCCAGATATAAAATCTACGACGGACATTGCTTTTTTATAAAAACTATGCTCTTCGACACTGAATTGCGAAGGCAGTATTGAAAGTATTTTTTGTGAATAATCACTTTCAGGATGAAAAATTGCAGTAATAAATTCGTCCAATAAAGTACCTAAAACATTAAAACCAGTCAGTTCTATCTTAACTACTGAACGATCATTATAAATATCACGCATAGCAACTTTTTGACAATTCTTAAAAGCCTCTTTGCTTATACCACTTAAATTATGAATTAAACTCTTTTCAAATTCACCTTTTAAAATTTTATCATGATTTTGGATAAAAATTTGTGCAGTTTCATAAATTAATTTACTAATAACTGATGCCCTTAAGTAAGCTACTTGTTCATTGGTATCCGTTACTTCTTCAAATATTTTGTTTTTATTTTCATAGAATTTTTTATCATGATTAATATCAAAAAAGCCAAGTAGTAAATCAAAAGTAGTTTTTGTGTCTAATATTTTGAGTTTATGAGCATCTTCAATATCCATAATCTCATAGCAAATATCATCTGCTGCCTCAACTAAGTAAACCAAAGGGTGACGAGCAAAACGAACTGGATCATCACTTAATTTTTTCAAACCCAGTTCTTCCGCAATTTTTAAAAAAGTATTTTTCTCCGCTTGAAAAAACCCAAATTTCTTCTTCCCAGGAAACATTGCTTCAGAACCGTATGGATATTTTATTAATGCTGCAAGTGTTGAATATGTTAATGCAAATCCACCAACCCTGCGCCCTGAAAACTGATGTGTTAAAAGACGTAATGCATTTGCATTTCCTTCAAAGTGAGTTAAGTCATTCCATTCCTCTTCCGTTACAACACCTTTAAGCTTTTGTCCATTTCCTTCTGTAAAATATTTTGAAATTGCTTCCTCGCCTGCATGTCCAAATGGTGGATTCCCCATGTCGTGGGCTAAACAAGCAGCAGAAACAATAGATCCCAATTCGTTTAATATTTCTTTATTCTTAATATCTTTTTTATTTCTTAAATCTTGTGCAACAAGATTAGCAATAGATCGTCCAACACTTGCTACTTCCAAGCTATGGGTCAATCTGTTATGAACAAATATACTACCTGGCAATGGAAATACTTGCGTTTTATTTTGTAAACGCCGAAAAGGTGATGAGAATATTATTCGATCATAATCACGTTGAAACTGAGAACGTATTTCTTCTGTATTTTTAAATTCTCTATTTTCTAAACCCAATCGTTTTGCTGAAAGTAATTTATCCCAATCCATCTATTGTAATTTTTATGGTAAAGTTAAAAACTAAATCGAATTTATACTTAAATGGATTTTTGATTTTAAAATATTCTGTTATTTTTTTTCAAAACGACAAAGTAAATGCAACTAATAAGATGAAATAATCAAATATTAAATTAGACTAAAAATTATTTAGTCCAACGTTCTTTGCTTATTGATCTGAATATTAATTTCTTTAGATAGAATTTTTTTAGACTGCTTTATAATAGCTTTTAAAAACAAACTATTTGCCCTAAAAACACGTACTTTTGAATGTTTTTAATGCCAAAAATGGGGAGTTTTAATGCTTATAAGTGAAAATAAACTTTTAGTATTAGCTGAAAAAGTTGTTACCAGATATGTAAATAAAGGTGTCGTCCCTTCGAGAGAAAGGGAAGATACTCAGATGATTATTGTTGAGAAGTTTCTTGATAAACAAAAAAGGATTGAAGACAATTACTCTGGGAAAGCCAATATTACAACATATTGTATTTCTGTGTTAAATAATATGTGCTGCGAAGTAATTCGAAAAGAACTAAAACACTGGAAAAATGAATTAGATGATATGCCGGAAAATGCTGGCTCAAATCATTTTAGCACTTCACAGAAAACTATTATCCAAGATGAGATTAATTATTTAGATAAAGTTCTTTTATTATTCGACGATGATAAACCAAAAATTAATCTGTGTTTATCCTATTACTATCAGCTTGACATAAAAAGAGTAGATATACTCGATTACAATAAGAACTTTAATAGAAAAAATAATCCTCCTTTATTAACTATCATTGAAAAAATTAACAAAGGAGATTTAATAAATAATTTATCTGATTATATTTGCACGGTCGAAAACAAAAATATGAAGCCAGATGCCGTTAGAATGTGGCTTAAAAAAACAATAAACACAATTATCACAAGATTAAATGGGCCCATTAATAGAGCACATTATGATCAAGAAAGTTTTCACGTTCTTTATGAACTATATAATGCCCAAAGAAGCTAAGCTTCTTTATTAAAACATAAAAACGATGTTTGAAAATGGACATTTATCTGAAGAAGAAATAGCATCATATGTAGATGCTTACTTTGCAAAAGATCTGAAGACAATTCCTTCTGAAATAAGATCTCATGTGCAAAATTGTGATGCCTGTGCCGAAAAGGTATTATCGGTTACTGAAATAATGGAAGATTTATCGGAAGATAAAGTAAACCTTGAAGATGAAAAATTAGATTCTCCCAAAGTCATCCAATTTAAAAAAAACTATTTTCTTCAGATAGCTGCTTCTATAATATTTATAGTTGGTGGCAGTCTCATTTTTTTACAAATAAAACAAACAAAGAATAATCCAATCAAGCAATATTCAGAAGTTATTGATAGTACTATATCATCCTTTGATTCATCTTTGGTTTTACCAGAAAAAGATATTCAAAACATAGCTCAAATTACTAAAGATAGTCTTAAGCAGTTTAATGAGGTTAAAAAAGACAACTTATCAAACAACCAAAACCTTCTTGCTTTTGTAGAAGATGAACAGCTCGAAAAACTTGTTGAGAGATATTCAGATTCTGCACTCCGAGGTGATTTCTCTATTAAATCAAAATCAATTATCAAAATTAAAATTAATAATTTGCTTAAGCTTGAGTGGAATAATGGTGATATGGAGTTATTAATTCTGGAGTTTTTTGATAATACTGGTAAGAAATTATTTGAGATAGAAACATCAGAAAGTTCAATTGAAACAGACCAGTTAAACGATGAAGGGCTGTATTACTGGAAATTAATTAACGAAGATTTTGATTTATTGTTCTGCGGAAAAATAATAATCAAATAAGATTCTACTCTATCTTCTCCTTTTAGGGATTTTTTCTTAAAATATTTTTCAAAAACATCACATAAAAGCAACTAAACATATGCTACTACACATTAATAGGTATAAAGAATATGAGTTAAATGCTTACTCATATGCAACTAATAAGCATTCTTAAAGAGTTATTTGTTAAATGCAAATAACTCTTTTTTGATTGTTCTACCCACCTATTAGTACAAACCCAGCCCAATCAATTGGTAAGAATCCTTTATTAATGCAATCCAATTTGGTAAGTCGTAGTGCTTCTGTATAAGTTATTTTCTCACTTAAAAGATGCTCATAAAATGTAATCATAAAGTCTTTTGTTTTTTCGTCATGCACCTTCCATAATGAAGCAATTACATTAGGAACACCTGCATAAATAAACCCTGAAGGTAATGCCAACATTCCCTCTCCTTTAATAATTTGTCCAGTACCTGTTTTACAGGCAGAAAGTATTACCAAGTCTGATTTTAGCGAAATATTATACAATTCATTCATTAAAATGAAATTATCCGAACGATCGTTATTTGTGAAAAATACGCAAGACTTAAAAGGATTTTTTGTTGAGCTATATCCATGCGTAGACAAATGAGATATACTATATTGATTTACATTCTCAATGTAGTTTTCTTTTGTGGCATTATCTTCAATCAATAGTTTGCTCTTAAATCCATATTGTTTAAATAAACTATTGATTGATTTTGCTTCCTCTTTTGCATATGGTAAATTAACCAAGGCTCCATTTCTAAAAACACTTGTGTCAGACTCCAAGTTTCGATATATATAATTGGTATTTGTTTCTTTTTCTGAAAATTCCGGAGCAACTATCAGGCTACTATAGCTTTTAGTATTAGCCTTACTATCTCCGACTGCTACTAGCAAACTTGAGTATGAATAAGAAATATTAAAACTATTAATAAGATATCTGTTATTATATTTTAATGTCTCGAATGGAATGCTATATAAATAAATATCAGGAATGATATGTATATTCTTCTTATTCTCAATATATTCTTGTACAGGACCAATTAAAATTTCTGTTAATAAATCATCGTTAACAAACTCACTTTCACCGGTTTTTATACTTTTCTTTTTCTGCTTTATCATTGATCTAAAATTCTCAGGCAAACACGTTCTTTTGAGCTTAATATCGTTGTTTGTAATAACTATTGTATATAAGTTTGTTTCGTTAAGATAATATTCAATAATAGCTTCATTCGTATTTAACTTACTTTTAATATCGGATTTTAAGGAAGCTTTTAGAACCGGCATTTGTGGTTTATATAATCTTTCTTGTTGGACTTTTGTATTAAACAACTGTGTTGTGAGTTCAATTTTCTCCCACCTGAGGCTTTCTTTTATACTATCATTATTTTCTGCTAGCAATTTCGATTCTATTTTATTAATCTCTCTTTCATAATTTAGTATTTTATCAGATAGCTTTAATTTATCAAAATCACTCTCCGTCTTTTTCATTAAAGTACCCAGAATTCTTGACTTATTATTTCCTAGAGCATCAATAATTACACTAATATATTTCTGTTTTGATGTTGCTTCATACATCTTATAGTTTATTTCTAAAAAGTATGGGAAATACCTATCTATTGTTGTTGATAAATAAGCTAAAGAGTTCTTATTTAATATTTTATAACTTAACTCGTTCGCTTCTCTGAATCCGATGTAAAAATATTTAAGCGATTTTTGATAGTTTTTAAATTCATCATTTAATAAAAACGATTCTGCATAAAGTTTAGCTAAATTCAAGTTTAGCTTATAACTCATAGATTCGTTGTAAGCTTCATTCTGATTATTTAAGATCTTATTTTGTAATAAGGATTCTATTTTTTCAATAATAGAATCTCGCTGAGAATAATCCCCTTTTTTTAAGAGTAGATTGGCTCTAAAAAATAAAACATCAAAATAGCTTAATTTATTATTGTCAACATCAATATTAGCTACAGTCATTAATGAGAGGCTATCTGCTGCATTAATATCATCGATTGCATTATAGCACTTTGCCAATCCTTGTAAGGCATTAATTAGAGATTTTGTATTCTCTTCACCTTCCATATTTGAACCTGCTTTTATTACTTCTTTATAAGTTTCGATAGCAGTTTCTATATCTCCCATCTCAAAATATACATTGCCAATATGGTTATCAATAGACTCGTGATTTTCTCCACCTGAATGTAAGGTGCTTTTTGTATTTGCTCCCTTATTAGAGCTAATATATTCCTTAGCACAGTCCAATCTTTCCAAAGCTTTGTTATATTCCTTATTTAAAAGATAATACCTACTTGATTGTAAATAATATGGTACTAAAGACTCTTTTTTTACGTACTCTTTGCTCGCCTCGAGAAAATCCATCCCTTCCAAAGGATATAATTCTGATAATAACTCACCGTATGTCTTTATGGCTACTGAATAATACTGCTCAATCTTATTTTCCTTACAATACTCCCATGCCTTTTGTGCATTCTCTACCGATTTATAATAATCCTCTGGATTAAGTTCATTATTGTATACAGTTTGGTAACATGTGGCTAAGGTTAAATAAACATTCATCAATTCATTATCGACGTTCTTTTTTTTCTTTTCGTAAATAGCCGGGTACTTTTCTTTCAATTTTAATAAATGATCTTCCTTTAATAAGAAATACTTTGATGCTTTACTATATTCACTCCATGAATAATAAATAAAACCAATTCCACCAAAACTCCAGCCATACGTAAAGTTTTTTAGAGTATCTATTCCACTGGTTTTGAAACCAAGCAATCCTTCCTGAATACTTTCTACAGCCTCTCTAGATCTATCATTAATGAATAAATACCTCGATTCTTCGTTTTTATACCACAAATACATATTCCAACTACTATCTTCCTTAGCTTTATTACTACTAATATTTAAACAGATAAGAGCAGAATCAATATCTTCTTTTCCCTGATAGTATAAAAAATTCTGGTAACTTGCCCAATGTTCACTTTCCTTAAAACTCTGAGCAATTGAATTTGTACTCAATTGAATTAGTAGTATTATAACCAAATAAAACCCCTTTTTCATTCTCATCTCAATTTTTTTTATCTCTGATCAATAAGTTATGTTACAAACTCAAAACATAAATTTTAAGATGTAATTAGCATTAATTTCTATAACTACTTTCCCGTGTAGGGTAACAAATATGCACCATTCGAAGTGTTTATACTATGATAATAAACAGTTTTATAATATGTAGATTTTATTTAAACGATAAGTAACTGAGGTATTGTAGGTTTATTTTCAAACAAAACAAAGAAATTTCAAAAAAATACTTTTTATGCAACTAAATAATTACGGAAAGTATCCGAAAATTAATTATAACCAATAAACTCCATTGTTATTTAATAGCTGTGCAGTTTTTAAAACCTAATTTAATCATGAAAAAGTATTTATTATTTATTATGTCGGTTTGTTTGCTGGCAACAAGTGCTTTGTTTACTTCTTGCTCAAAGGATGATGAATCTGAACCATCTTCTTCGGGCAGCATAAAAAATCTTACTACAAGTCTTTCAACGTATAATGGTCGAAATGTATCTTTAACATGGACTGATCCGGGCAAACCATCATATAGTTTCTATTCGGTATTTAGATCTGAAAATAATGATGAATTCAAGGAATTAACAGACAGATGCGATAAAGAAGAATTTAACGATACAAAAACAGAATGTGAAAAAACATATCAATATTACGTGTCGTATAGTAATATGAAAAGTGATACTATAACAATTGAAACCGGACTAAAATACCAACCATATTTAAATTCTTGCTACGCTCAAATTTCAGGTGAAGCTAATGCTGCAGAAATACAACATATCTTTTTAGAATGGACAGTAGGCGAAACAACCAATGTTGATGAATATGAAATCTATCGCAATGGAAATCTTATTTATACAGAAACAGCAAGTTACGAAAGTGAATTTCGCGATACCGATTCAAAAAACTTTGACCAGGAATATACTTACAAAGTTGTTGTTGTAAAAGATAATGGCGAACGCCTAGAAAGTCTTGAAAGCACTGTAACACCTCATAGACCTGATGCTATAGATCGCGATGTCCCTGAAATTATAAAAGTAACAAGCAATAGTGCCGATAAAAGCATTGAAATCCATTTAAGTGATGTTTCAAATAGCGGTCTCGATTTAATTGGATTTTATGCAGAGCTTGAAGGTTTAAACTATTATTGGGAATCGGATATTAAGGTTGTGGATATGGGCATCGATGATGAAGGCAACCTAATTCTAAAGTTAAATGCTGCTGATGCATCGCTTCCAGGCGGACAAACAATTTGGTTAAAATCAAAAGTTAGAATCCATGTAGATGGTGGATGGAGCGACTGGAGTACTTGGAACAGAAGCTTTGTTTTTTAAGCTATCCTTATTCTAAAATTAAACATTGCAAAGAGTGTGTCCAAAAAGTAGTTTTTGTCATCCCAGCTTGATCTTATATCTAGTAACAGTCAGTTTTTTTGCTAGATATAAGATTCCCTTTTTCAAGGAAATGACAGATTTTGGTCTTTTTGGACACGCTCTTTTTATTTCCTATAAACACACTACTAGAATATTTTTATTAAATTTTTACTCTCCAATTAAGATGAATCCTGCCCAATCGAGTGGTAAAAATCCTTTTTCGATGCAATCCAGTTTAGCCAAACGCAATGCTTCAGCATAACTTACCTTTCCCTCTAAAAGATGTTTGTAAAAGGCAACCATAAGATCTTTGGTTTTTTTATCGTGTACTTTCCAAAGCGAAGCTATTACATTTGGTACACCGGCATAAATAAACCCGCGAGGAAGCGCCATTACACCTTCACCATCAAGAATTTCTCCAGTTCCAGTTTTGCAGGCTGAAAGAACCACAAGATCTGCATTAAAATTCATTTGATAAAGTTCTGGTAAACGCAAAAAGCCATCATCATCTCCATTAGCGGTATAAGTAAAAAATAATCCACTTTCGTAAGGATTATTACTTATACTATGTGTAGCAATATGAATCAGTTTTTTATTTTCATAATTTTTTTTAAACTGATTTTCTAAGGCCTGATCACCAGTAAGAATTTTTGATGAGATATTTTTTCCCGTAAATAAATTATCTATCTCATTTACTTCTTCAATAGAGTGAGCTAATGGAACTAACATAGATCTATCGTGATCTTTTGCAAAAATGTCTAAAGAACGCATTGCTTCTCTTGTAATATTTTGGCTGCAAAAATTCTTATTTTTTTCAAAACCAGGAGCTATCGCAAAGAAATTATCTGGTAAACTATAGGATTTTAAGTTTATATTTTTGGCAGAATAATAATAATTTATAGCACTTTTCTCAACCAAATATTTGTGATTATCATCTGTAAACAACTCAAAAGGTAATTCTCCAAGCTTTTCATCCGCTATAATATATAGTTGTTCTTTACCTGATAATTGTTCTTCAAATGGTTTTATGAGTTTAGTGTAAAATAAATCTTGATATGTATAATCTTTACTTCCCGATTTAATGGAATAATTTATTTTTTTTACAGATTTCGCAAATTCAGGGAAATGAATCTTTTGAAAAGAAGATTTATTACTTGTATAACATATACTATAAACCTGTTCATTATTAATATAAATTTTTAAAATAGCTTCTTGATCACTTAAAGATTCCTTAATGTAATCAACATTAGGTTTAATGTTAATTATATTTAAATCTGCAGTACTTAACTCACTTAATAACACTTTTGTTTTTAGCAAATCAACTTTTAAGTTTACCACACTATCGATTGTTTCTCGTTCTATATTTCCAAGGTTTAGAATTTCAATATTTAATTTGCTGATCCTGTTCATTAACGAATCTTCTTTTGAACTAAAAGATCTTAGTTTAATCTGTTTCAGATAATTTAAATTAAAAGAATTTGCCTCATCTGCATATATAAATGCAGAATCAATATAAGAAGGATTATTTTTAGAGTAACGATAAGCAACATCAATCCTGTACGAATTATTTAACTTAATCAGCTTACTAGCTTGCAATACTGATTTTTCCGTAGCTGTATTCCTAAACCATTCTTTTATAATTTGATCGTTGTAATTTGATAATTCTTCAACTTTTTTCAGAATTTCGGGTTGAGGATTTTGTGAATACATATCCATATAAAAACTCATGATATCTATAATTGAAAAATAAAAATCTGAAAAGTCTCTTGAACGACCTATATTTTTAGGAGGGACTAACTTGAAAGAATCCTTCACAGAAGAATAATTCTCTTTCGATAATATTTTAAGAACATTTTCGTATAATTCAATGGCTTTTATATTGTTTCCTTTTGCATTAAAGATATAAGCAAGATAACCATAAGATAATACACTTTCCCGACATAAATCAGATTCGGCCTCAGTAAAACCATCAATTGCTAACTGGAAATAGATCGCCGCACTATCAGCATGTTCTTGATAGTAATAGCTTAATCCTTTAAGCATACAGGTTAATGGATTCACATATTCCGGATTTACATACTTTTTTTTATTTTCATTATATGACTTAATGTATTCATCTGCCTTATCGAACTTATAAACCCATGTTTCTAATTCGGCAAGTAAATGATAAATAGTCTTAGTTGCATCTTTTTCAATAATGTGATTTGAAGAATCTTCAAGTATTACAAGAGCTTTTTGACCGTAATTTAATGCAGCTTCTTCTTCGATACGCTTAGTATAAATATTAGTTAATTCTTTTAAACATTTAAATTCGAATTCAGCATCAAATTTAGATTCTTTTTTATACTCTTTTAATGCTTTTTTTAGCAGAATAGTACTTAATTCATTATCGGTTTCACCAATTGTTTTACCAATAATAAAATAAAAGTCGGCTATTGATTGACTGGTTTCAGTATGGTCAAAACAATACTGCAGCCTCTCCCATGCAGTTTCATAATTGCCCAAAATAAACGATTCTGCTCCCATATACATGGAAGCCAAATGATAAAGTGCTGGTGTCTTTTCTTGTGATGCCTCTTCAAAAAAACGTTGATACCATTCATATTTTTTATCAGAATCATGAAATCGTGCTAACAAATAATACGATAAGGAAAGTTCCGTTTCAGGTCGCTTTTTTCTATTTTCAACTTTCTTTACTGCATCCTGTAAAATCACACAAACACTGGTATCCTTATAAGCTTGATAATTTCTAAAACAAAATTCATTATTTATAAATAAGTAATCCTGATAGTTTTTTTTCTTTAAATAATATTTTGATAAAGAATCTAATTTCTGCTTAGATAAAAAAAGATGATTTGTATCAAGAAACTCAATAATCTCTAGCCAACTTTTATCTTCTGGGATTTTTCGTTCTGATTCTAAAAATATTTTTTCTAGATTCTGGCTTGTCGCCGAGAAAGTAAATATAAGCATTGAAAGTAAAATGAATAATACTATTTTCATTGGTTCTAGGGATTATTTTGATTAAAAGTTTACAAAAGTATTGAATTTTAAGGACGGTAAAAAAACAAGCAGCTGTTTTTTTATCTTACTTAAAATAACCATTAAATTATTTGTTCCCAACAATCTAAAACAGAGAAATTAATAGAATCAAGAAGTCTTAATCCATCTATATGAAATTAGTATCTGTTAGTTTTTAACTTGGTTAAAACAACAATAACTTCTAAGTTTGTTCGAAACAAAAAAATCTAATAATATGAAATCAAAAAAGAAATTTACTAACCTAATCAAATTCAAGTTAGAAGCAAAAAAACTAACAATTATTAAAGGAGGAAATCAGGATGATTTAGCCCCAGTTTCATTTCAAAAGCTCGTGTGAAATTGAATAATGACACTTTAAATATCTATTCTTATCATCAAACATATAAACCTTAGTACCATTCATGAAAATTAATGAATGGTATTAATGTTTTTTTATATCATTAATTACTAAAGAAATTTCGTTCTTTTCATTTGTTCTATTTTAAACCTCTATCCCAATAAACATTCTAATTAAATAACCTATTCCAAATGAAAATGCAGCAACTCCCATGCTAATTAAAAACATCGCCCAAAATCGTTTTTTAAAATTAAAGTCTTTAACTATAGAAATATAATTATTGAAAAATATAATAACCAACATGGCAAATATCATAGTCATACCTAAACAAATAAAGTAATCCGTAAACAATAAATAAGATAATATAAGTACAAAAACTGTAAATATGTATGCTATCCCTGTATATATAGATGATGCCAGCGCATTGGCATTTTCATCTTCTGATTTAGTCGATAAATATTCAGATGCTGCCATAGAAAAAGAAGCAGCAATTCCTGTAATTAATCCTGCAACGGCAATTAACTTTGTATTTTGTAAAGCAAAAGTTATTAACATCGCCATAATTCCTTTGACGAAAACTAAAGAAAATTGTTTACAAACCAAGTAACCGTAATTTTTTAGTCTCATAAATTTTACTTTATTTGCATCTTTATTATTAGAAACAAAGGGAATCGCATATTTAATGAACTTTGAAAAAAAGTTAAAGAACAAAACAATAATAGCAGTTTTATCAGTACTGTTTGTATTGTGCACTTTATACTTCTCGATTGGAATCAAAAATCAAAAAAACTACACCAATTGGCAAATTCAAAAAAACAATGAAATTGTTCAAGTTGAAATCAAGAATTTGCTTAATAACACAAATAAAATTTATTTAGATAAGATTCAGTTTTTTGTTAATAACCCTGATTTAAAAGAAAATTTCGCAAAACTAGATTTTAATGAAGTCTATAAAAAAGCTTTCCCTTTTTATTCTGTTTTAAGATCTGAAGATCCTTATCATTTTCTGGTTAACTTTTATACAAAGGATGATCAATTAGCACTTAATATGGAAAGTGGGCCCGGAGCTTATTCATTAAATGCTAATAAGAACTCATTTGTAAACAAAACCAATAATTCTGAATTAAAAACTTCTGGTTTTGAATTTGAAAATTCTCTATTATACTATAAAATTGTTCACCCAGTAATATATAACGGTAATTATTTAGGTTGTATTGAATTCGGAATCCGAGAAGATGAAATTGTAAATCATATAAACAAAGATTTTAATGTTCAGGTTGCAAGTATTTTTAATGTAAATACAATTAACCCCGAAGTTATTGGTGGATTTTATGCAGATCAAAAAATAGGTAATTTAGTATTACATTCCATTTCTGAAAAAAATATCTTTAAATCAATCGTTAAAACTAATACAGATCTTTCGCCAGGGAAAATCCAATATAATGAGACCTACTATTACTTAGATCGTATTTTTATTAAAAATCAATTTAAAGATAAAGGATTTGAAGGAATTATTTATTTAAAGGATATAACTACATATGAAAATTTATTTATTGCGACAGTATATAAGTCGTTGTTTATAATAACTTTAATTCTTATTTCTACTTTCATTATTCTACACTTTTCATTTAACATCCTTTTATCAAAGTTTTTTAATCTTCAAGATTCTTTAGATGAACGATTGGTTCAAAAAACAAAAGAAATTGTTAATACGAATGCAGAGCTAAACCAAATATTTAATACAACAGGTAATAGCATGCGATTAATTGATACAGATTACAATATAATACGTGTTAACAGAACTTTCTCGACCATATCAGGAATTAGCAAGGAAGATGCGGAAAAGAAAAAATGCTACAATGTATTTCCTGGTCCATATTGTCATACGGCAGATTGCCCTTTAATACAAATTAAAAACGGCGAAGAGAGAATTGAACAAGACATATGTAAAAAAAATAAGCAAGGGAAAATTATTCCTGGAATATTAAATGCTGTTGCTTTTAGAGGACAAAATGGAGAAATCCTTGGAATAATTGAAGACTTTAAAGATATCACACTAAGAGTTGAAATAGAAGCAGCATTAAAAAGAACTGAACAACAATTTTCAATATTTATGGATAACCTACCATTAGGTGTATTTATAAAAGATGAAAATCTTAAATCAGTTTATTCTAATAAATACATGAATTCAATTTTTCCAAAAGAGAACTTAAACAAAACACCTGAGGAAATCTTTCCAAAAGAATATGCTAAACGTATAATTGAAGAAGATAGGCGTGTTTTAAATGGGGAAGTTCTTGTTGTTGAAGATCATTTACCAGATAAACATGGAGAAAAAAGAATTTTTCAAACACATAAGTTTAGATATAGAAGTATTGATAATACTTGGCAAATAGGTGGAGTATCTCTCGATATTACGCAAAATAAAGAAACAGAATACGAATTAAAAATACTTTCTAATGCAATTCAACACTCACCTGCCTGTGTTGTAATTACAAATTTGGAAGGCGAAATCCAAATTGTGAATCCAAGTTTTTCTGAAATAACAGGCTACAGCCCTAAAGATGTAATTGGAAAAGAAATTAGCATACTAAATAATAATGCAAGTTCTGGTCTTTTATATAAAGATATCATGAGTAAGGTGCTGTCGGGGAAAGATTGGCAAGGAGAATTTCAAAATATTAAGAAGAATGGAGAACGTTATTGGGAATTAGCATCAATTTCTCCAGTAAAAAACAACAAAGGTCAGATAACTCATTTTGTAGTGATTTCTGAAGATATTACTACTCGAAAAAAGAATGAAAAAGAGCTAATCGATGCAAAAGAAAAAGCTGAAGAGTCCAATCAACTAAAAACAGCATTTTTAGCTAATCTGTCACATGAGATTCGTACACCAATGAATGCGATTATCGGGTTCTCGAATTTACTTCTGGAAGAAGACATGTCTCACGAAGAAAAAGTGAAATTAAATAGCCTTATTAATGATAATAGTCAGAATTTATTAAAACTTATTGATGACGTAATTGATATTTCAAAAATTCAATCGGGCGACATATCAATTATTAAAACAGAATGCTATCTTAACAAGGTACTACTTGATTTATATGTATCCTTAAGTATTCAAATTGAAAACGATAGTAAAAAAGAAATTAGTCTTTCCTTACATAAAGGATCACGATTAAAAGACTTTAACATTATTACAGATCCTGTTCGTCTTAAACAAATCTTATATAATCTAATTGAAAATGCCATTAAATTTACTACAAAAGGATTTGTCGAGTTTGGATATACCTTAATGGAAAAAGAAAAGAAAATACAGTTCCACGTTATTGATTCTGGAATAGGTATTTCCAATGATAAATTTGATATGATTTATGATCTTTTCAGGCAAGCCGACGAATCATTTACGCGTGAATATGGTGGAACAGGAATAGGATTAACTATCGCTAAAAAATTAGTTGATCATTTAGGTGGTGATATCTGGGTTCAATCAACTCCAGATCAAGGAACAAATATATATTTTACTCTTCCTATTGAAGATACAGAATCTAAATTTGTGAAGTCGGAACAATTAACTACAGAATTCGATTGGAAAAATAAAGTTGTTCTGGTAGCTGAAGATATTGATATAAATTATAAATTAATTGAAGAAATTCTTGCCCCAACAAATGCAAAAATAATTTGGGCAAAAGATGGTAAAGAAGCAGTTGAGTTTTGTTTGAAAAATGATAAAATAGACTTGGTATTAATGGATATTAAAATGCCTAAAATGAATGGAATTGAGGCTACTCAAAAAATCAAACAGCACAATAATAAACTAACGATAATAGGGCAAACTGCTTATGCACACGATAATAACAAAGAAAAATGTCTTAATGCAGGATTCGACAATTATATTGCAAAACCAATTAAGGTCGAAAATCTTCTAGAGATAATTAATTCAGTATTCCTGAAAAATTAATCTTGTTTCTCTTCGTTATATTTAACGATATGAACAATATTATAAACAATGTTTTTTGAAATTGTTTAAACAAAAAAGAAACTTTATAAACTCCATATTATCAATTTTAAACTAAAATTTATACATTTATGGGTTTAAAAGCTAACAATCAAATTTATACTGTCATGATAGCAACTTATATTCAAGAGTTACTTGCCACTAATAATAGAGTTATAGTGCCTAACTTTGGTGCATTTCTAGTTAGAGCAACATCTAAAAGCAAGGATGCAAATACCTTGGAAGAAAAGCTAAAAGACATTTATTTCAGCCCATTTTTAAAATTTAATGATGAACTACTTGAGAAATATATAATCAAGAAAGAAAATAATACAAAAGAACAAGCTGCTGATAAAATAGTAAAATTTATAGCTGAAGTTAAAAAAGAATTAGATCAAGAAAAAACATATGATATTAAAGGATTTGGCCAATTTGTTTCGGATAAGCAAGGTAAAGTCCAATTTGTAACTGTTTTTAAAGACGAATCGGCAAAGCCAGTAAAAGAAGAGCCAAAAGCTACAAAAGCTGCAACAAAAAAAGCAACTACAAAGAAGACTACAACGGCAAAAGAAAAGGTAAAAACTGAAGAGCCTAAGTCCGCTCCTGCTATATCAAAAAAAGAACCAGAACCAAAGAAGGAAACAAAACTTCAAGAGTTTGAACCAGAAAAAAAAGAAATACCTACACCAACACCTGCTTCAAATATTAAAGAACCTGAAAAGAAACCTGTTTACAATTATAAAAAAGAAAAAACTCCAATAAACAAAGGTTTAGTATGGTCAATTGCAATAGGATTACCTGTGGCAGCAATTTTTATTTGGGGTGTTTTAAATTTTAGTACTGTTAAGAAGATATTTACAAAGGAAAAAGCTAAAACAGAAAAAGTAGCTAAGAAGACGAAACCTACAAAAAAGACTACAACAACGAAAAAAACAACAAGTACTGCTTCTACTGATCAAACAAAGAAAAAAACAGAAACTAATGCAAAACCTGCAACAAAGAAGCCTGTGCAAAAAGCCGCTGTAAAACCTGCTGTTACTCAAAAGAAGTATTACATAATTGCCGGTAGTTTTAAGAATGAAACCTATGCTGTTTCTTATTTAAACAAATTAAAGGCTGAAGGTTATAATGCTGAAAAATTAGCTGAACGTGATGGAATGCATGCTATAAGTTACAATTCTTTTAACGACAAACGAAAAGCAATTGCAGAATATAAATTCCTCGCTCAAGAAAAAGGATTGCAAGCTTGGATATTATACTTTTAAGCTAAAAAAATATTTATCGCTAAAAGCCGCAACAAATGCGGCTTTTTTTTGTGCTCTTAAATATGAAAAATATTGCTTCTAACAAAAGAGATTTTAATTTAAAAATTACTTAATTTGCACTTTTTAAACCAACTTATATCTCTCTATGAATGAAAATAAAATATCTTGATTTAATTGAACAAACTTTTGACTTTCCGCAGAAAGAATTTGAACTAGATGGAGACAATCTTTTATTTCACAATATTCCTTTAATGGATATTATTGAGAAATATGGAACACCTTTAAAGTTTACATATTTACCTCAAATATCTAATCAAATACAACGTGCTAAATCCTTTTTTCAAGATGCCATGAAAAAGGTTAATTATAAAAGTAAGTATCATTATTGTTATTGTACAAAAAGCTCTCATTTTAAGCATGTGCTCAATGAAGCTTTGGAAAACGATATTCATATTGAAACATCTTCTGCTTATGACATAAACATTATTGAAAGTCTATATAAAGAAAAGAAGATCAAAAAATCAACATATATAATTTGTAATGGCTTTAAACGTGATGCTTACATAGAGAATATAGCCCGCTTAATTAACAACGGATTTAAAAATACCATTCCTATAATTGATAATTATAAAGAATTAGATAAGTTAGAAGAACTAATAGATGTACCTTTTGAATTAGGAATTCGAATTGCTTCGGAGGAAGAACCTAAATTTGAATTTTATACATCTCGCCTAGGAATCGGATATAAAAACATTGTGAACTTTTACTTAAAACAAGTAAAAACAAATCCGAATGTTAAACTTAAAATGCTGCATTTCTTCATTAATACAGGTATAAAGGATAATGCCTATTATTGGAGTGAATTAGTAAAGTGTTTGAATGTTTATGGTGAATTAAAAAAGGTTTGTCCTGAGCTAGATTCTTTAAATATTGGTGGTGGTTTTCCCGTAAAAAACAATTTGGGTTTTGATTTTGATTACCAATATATGGTTGATGAAATCATTTCTCAAATCAAAATCTATTGCGAAACAAATAACCTAAAAGAACCAAATATTTTTACTGAGTTTGGATCTTTTACAGTGGGAGAAAGCGGTGGAGTAATATATTCCGTTATAGGTCAAAAAAAACAAAACGACCGAGAATCCTGGAATATGATCGATAGTTCATTTATGACAACCCTACCCGATAGTTGGGCCATTAATAAGCGATTTATTTTATTACCAATTAATAAATGGAATAATACATACGAAAGAGTCTTTCTGGGTGGATTAACCTGCGATAGCGACGATTATTATAACTCCGAACAACACAGTAATGCCATTTATTTACCTAAATACAATCCAAATGACACATTATATATTGGATTCTTTAATACGGGCGCTTATCAAGATTCATTAGGCGGATTAGGTGGATTACAACACTGTTTAATTCCTTCGCCAAAACATATCATTATTGACAAAGATGATGATGGAAATCTAACAACCACTCTTTTTAAAAAAGAACAAGAGCCACAAGATATGTTGAAAATTCTTGGTTATAAATAAATCTTAAGAAATTTAAATCATTTGCTTTATGAATTATGCAGGTATTCCAGACGAATATTCACAACTTGATTCATCAGAAATAGTTTTAATTCCTGTTCCTTACGACGGAACAAGCACTTGGATAAAAGGTGCTAACAAAGGCCCTGATGCTTTTTTAGAAGCATCGGAGAATATGGAAATATATGATATTGAAACCGATTCAGAAATATATAAGAAAGGTGTTTTTCTTACTAAACCCATAACTGAAAATAAATCGCCGGAAACGATGGTTGATGCTGTTCATAAAGCCGCATCAGAATATATAAAAATGGGAAAGTTTGTTACTTTATTCGGTGGTGAACATTCTGTAAGTATTGGTTCCATTCGAGCCTTTCATGAAAATTTCGATAATTTAACAGTATTGCAATTTGATGCTCATGCTGATTTGCGACCAGAGTACGATGGTTCTAAATGCAACCATGCATGTGCTGTTCATGAAGCTCAGCATACAACAAATCTTTTGCAAGTAGGAATAAGAAGTATGGATTCTATTGAAAAACCTTTTTTAAAAAAAGAAAATTGTTTTTTCGCTCATGAAATCATGGTAAATAAAAATTGGATGGAAGATGCATTAAGTAAGATCACAGAAAATGTGTTTATTACAATTGATCTAGATGTTTTTGATTCATCCATAATGCCTTCAACTGGAACACCTGAACCAGGAGGATTAAACTGGTATCATGTTATTGATTTTATTAAGTTAGTTATTAAAAATAAAAATGTAGTGGGCTTTGATATTATGGAACTTTGCCCAAATAAAGCAAATAAAGCACCCGATTTCTTGGCTGCGAAACTTTATTACAAAATATTAAGCCTCGTCTTTACAAAATAATCTTAAAACATTATGGAAAGAAATACGATATCGAAATTTATCGAAGAGCATTTTTTACATTTTAATGCAGCAGCACTAAAAGATGCAGCAGTTGGCTATGAAAAACATTTAGCCGAAGGTGGAAAAATGATGATTACTCTTGCGGGAGCAATGAGTACGGGGGAATTAGGTAAGAGCTTAGCCGAAATGATTCGACAAGATAAAGTACAGATCATTTCATGCACAGGTGCAAACTTAGAAGAAGATATCATGAATTTGGTTGCTCATTCACATTATAAACGTGTTCCTGAATATCGTGATTTATCGCCTCAACAAGAATGGGACTTACTTGAAAAGGGATTAAACCGTGTAACTGACACTTGTATTCCTGAAGAAGAAGCATTCCGTAGATTACAACAACATATTTATGATATCTGGAAAGATGCTGATGAAAAAGGAGAGCGATATCTTCCACATGAATACATGTACAAAATGCTTTTATCGGGCGTTTTGGAGCAATACTACGAAATAGATCCTAAAAACTCTTGGATGTTGGCAGCTGCAGAAAAGAACTTACCAATTATTGTTCCCGGTTGGGAAGATAGTACTATGGGAAACATTTTTGCGTCGTATTGTATTAAAGGACAGTTAAAGCCTTCTACAATGAAATCGGGAATTGAATACATGACTTGGTTAGCCGATTGGTATACAAAAAATTCTGAAGGAAAAGGAATAGGATTTTTCCAGATTGGTGGAGGAATTGCCGGCGATTTTCCAATTTGCGTTGTGCCAATGTTGTATCAGGATATGGAAATGGAAAATACTCCTTTCTGGAGCTATTTCTGCCAAATTTCTGATTCTACAACTAGTTATGGTTCATATTCTGGTGCTGTTCCAAATGAAAAAATTACATGGGGTAAACTTGATGTTGATACTCCTAAGTTTATAGTAGAATCTGATGCTACAATCGTAGCTCCACTCATTTTTGCTTGGTTATTGAACTGGTAAAATCTATTTAAATATGATTATGACTCTCCAAATATGTAGTCATCTTGAGCCTGTCGAAAGATAAGTTTAGTTCAACTTTCTAAACAGATTCTTCAATAATTAATAAATCATCTTCAAATATAATTAGTATGTCAGATAGTAAACTTTATTTAAAAGAAAATCCAACACTCAATGATTTTCAAGAATATGTACAAGAACTTGAAAAGGAACGTGGCTTTGAGAAGCAAGATATTATTCAAAAAAGCCTGTTGTTAGGTGAAGAAATAGGTGAACTATTTAAGGCAATCAGAAAGATGGAAGCCATTAGTATCGATAAAAAGAATTCAAAAATAACAACCATCGAAGAAGAATTAGCCGATATTTTAATCTACACTTGTTCAATTGCAAATAGATATAATATAGATATTGAAAAGGCTTTTCGCGATAAAGAAGAAGTGAATAAACTTCGAGTTTGGAGTTAAAAATCTCCTGATAAAAAGAGTGCCCAAAAAGTCCTTAGTTGTCATCCCCAACTTGATTGGGGATCTCTTTATGAATTGCAATTAATTAAAAGATTCCCTTTTTACTCACTTCATTCGTGAGAAAAGTTCAAGGGAATGACAGTTTTTTGACTTTTTGGACAACCAATTTGTTATTATTCTTCGTCTAACGATTGAAATCCTTTTCCTAAAATTTCATTTGCTTCTGAAACATTTAAAAATGCCGAAGGATCAGTTTCTTTAACATATAATTTTAAAATCTCAAGTTCTCTTCGGCTCATAACCGAATAAATCATTTTCTTTTCATTGCCAGAATAAGTCCCTTTACCAGTAAAAATAGTAGCTCCTCTTTTTAAATCATCATTAATTTTCTTAGCAATAGATTCATATTTATCGGAAATAATCATGACCGTTTTATGATAATTAGCACCACTTACTACCATATCTATAATTTTTCCTTCGATAAAAATGATAATAAGCGAATAAATCGCAAACTCCCATCCTATGGCTCCTGACTCTGTTGGTTGTGCAAGGGTAAACAAAACAATTATCCCATCAACGATCATAACCAATTGTCCAAGTGAAATTTTCGAGTATTTTGCCAAAATCATTGCAATAATATCAGAACCACCGGATGTTGCTCTTGACTTAAATATAAATCCGATAGATATACCATAAAAAACACCTGCAACAATGGTATTTAACATTGGATCGGCAATTACTTTTGCATAATCGGGCGAAACATAAGTTTCCATTACCCACACAGTGGTAAATATTGTTACAATACTTAAAATTGTTTTTATCCCGAATCGTGAGCCCAGAATTATTGTACCAATAATAATAAGTGGAATCTCCATTGCAATTGTACTATAACTTATCTTCCATTCGAATAAAGTATTTAACACAGTTGCAATACCATATACACCACCCGGTGCTAACTTGTAAGGTACTACGAATAAAATATCCGATACAGCAAAAATTATGCTTCCAACAATTAAATATGTATAAGCACTAATCCATTCGCTCGATAAAAACTTCTCTTTTGTTATAAATGCCATTTCTATATTAATTTTAAGTTTGAAAAAATTCGGCGACAAAAATAGATACACTCATTTAATAAACAATGTATTTAAAGTGTTTTTTTACTATTTTATCTTCTTGATTTACTTTGTGTTATGTAATGTTTGTAATTAAAAATGATTTGAAAGAAAAAATGATGATAAAAAAAGAGCTTATCCCGATTAAGGAGCAAGCTCTATTCTGTAAGCTGATGTTTTTATATATTAATTTCTATACTTCATAAATTCGTGCATATTAGATTTTAAGAAATACTCGGTTTCCGATTTATTCTCTTCTACCACTTCGCTAAAAGCAAATGCAAACACAGGATATTTATGATAATCAATTTTATGCATGTGCAATAAGTTAGAAAATCCAGCTTCAAATGCTTTGTAGTCTACATTCTCAACCTTGTTTGGATTAATATTATGACTAGCAATTGTTACATTGTATTGCGAGGTTTCTTTTCCTTTAAAATTTTCGTGCCAATCCGGAACTTCTTCTTTAAAGAAAGCTTCATAAGGATTAAATCCTCTTGAATAATTTGTCATGTCGCCCATACAAAAGCCTGCAAAACGCATTGGATTTGCTTCAATTGGTATTGCTACGCCATGCTTATTGATCCTGAATTCGATATGCATTGCAAAATTCCGAAACTTACCTTCTGTTGATAAAGCTTCTAGCACCTTCATAAACTTATCATATCCTACATCAAATACTTTTTTTGAAGTATAATACAAGCGATCGCTTACATCTTTTCCCGAAGCAAAAACGTGCTCGTAAATATTCACTATTTCAGGTGTCCCGTCAGCTTTAAAAAATGCATCAACAGCATATTCTTTACCATCAATCAGCTCTTCAAGCAAGAATCGATTGCTATCTAAAACTTCTTTAGGAAAAATATTCTTAGCTTCTTCCATTTCGATTTTTAGATCCACTAATGCCTTTTGCCATTCTTCAATATTTTCAATAACATGAATCCCCAAACTAAAGAATCCAGTAACAGGTTTCAAAATAAAAGGGAAGCCAAATTCTTCAACATTAAATTCAGATAGCTTATTAAAATCTACCTCGGCAAATCTAAAATTTGGATACACAGGTTGTAATAATTGTCTGAATTTAAATTTGTCTTTGCAGAGTTCAATAAGCCTTGGAAGATGTGTGTGTTTTAGATTTTCTTGTATCCATGCAATGCTATTTTCTGAATTACAATAAATCTTTGGTTCGCTTTGTTGAGCAAGTTTATCTAGGGTTTCCTTTTCTTCAATAGTTAAAACTCCTGGATTAGTACCAATTAATTCTCTTGCAGACTTGGTCTGAATCATAGGTACATTAATCTTTTCAGAGGTTTGCATCAATAAATCCGATGCAAAAGGATAATCAATAAGAAACATATTAAAATTTTAAGTGAGGCGCAAAATTAGACAAATCACTGAATAATTACCCTCAAGCAAGGATGTTGTACATCAGTAATAATTTAGATATAATTTCATGCTATTACCAATGCATATCTAAAAAAGATTCTCAGAATAAATAATAAACTCTGTGTTTGAAAAATAAAATTAGTTAAATTCGCTAGCAGTTGAGAAATTACCACTTTAATTTAACCCAAATGAAGAAAATATTAGTATTAATTGCCGGACTATTATTGAGCAATATTGTTTATTCTCAAATACCAGAAGATGTCATATATCTAAACAATGAATCCATTATTAAAGGTACAATTATAGCTTATGAACCAGAAGTAATCATTCGAACTACTGATGGTTATTTGTTTTCATTTAATAAATCAGAAATCGCACAAATAACCAAAAGTTATAGCGTTGAATATGACGAGTATGGAAATGATTTCGCATATGGATTTGCTATTGGAGGTGGAGGATTAATAGGTACTCTCATGAGATTACAATCAACATCTAATTATGCTTTTGAGCTCGGATTGCACTATCGTCCCGGTTATTTTAAAATAAAAGAATACTATGAAACAAATACGTATATTAAACACTCAATAGTAATTTCAGGAGGACCTAACTTTTACTTTGGTCGATTCTTTAAAGAGAATAGACAGAAAATAAAATCAAATGGTATAACAGTAAAAGCAGGAGGAGGATTCGGTGGCTTTACTACTTTTTTTATTGCTGCAGGATGGATTAATGAAACATTCAAAAATAAGATTTACGATAAATCGATAACTTTTGAACTTGGCCCAATGTATGTTTTTACAAAAGTTTCTCCACATATTGACTATTACACCTCAAATACAATTGGTTTATACCTAAAATTACAATGGAATAGTTACTCAAACTAACGAAAAGGTTATATCTTATTAATTACAGAATACCCTTGTTGTTTTTATTGTAACCTAAAATCCATATCTTGGCAGATATCATAATTAAAGTAATTTAACAGTTATACTATGGATCTAAGCCAGATACTTTTAAATATTCCATTTGATTTCAATTTTTTTCCATTATTAATTATCATTTTAAGTGCCTGGCTAATTCCTATTCTATTGTCGGTTTTAAATTTGGAAAAATTACCATCAGTAATAATTGAAATCATTGTTGGATTTTTTATTGGACATTATTTACATCACTTGTTCTCTTATGAATCTATTGTTGCATTAGATGTTTTAGCCCTTTCCGGATTTATCTTTTTAATGTTTTTAGGAGGATTGGAAATTGATGTTGACCAACTTTTTGCTTCTATTCCAAAGAAAAAAATAACTACTGCACGTTTTATTAAAAATCCATTATTGGTAGGATTATCGTTTTTTATTATTTCAATTGTATTATCCTATTTTGGAACTATAGCACTATCGACTGTAATTGAAATTTCAAACTTTTGGTATTTTTCATTAATAATGGTTACTACTTCGGTTGGAATAATTCTTCCGGTTTTAAAAAATCGAGGAGAAATATCTGGCAGATTTGGTCAAATGCTAATAGTTGCAGCTGCAATTGCCGATATATTTAGCATAATCTTATTCTCGTTTACTGCATTTATTATTAAAAATGGATTTAAATCTGAACTTCTGTTAATATTCGGATTATTCTTTGCATTCTTCTTATTTTCAAGAATAGGCTTGCGTTTAACTCAAAAACCTCGATTTAAAAGTATAACATATCATTTAGAACACGCTGCATCGCAAATCCAGGTTCGAGGAACATTACTTATTATATTGATTTTTGTTGTACTGTCGCAATTTATTGGAGAAGAAACAATACTATTAGGTGCATTCTTATCAGGAATATTATTATCTGTTTTTTTACATAAAGGACGTTCAATTCATATTGTAAAATTAGACGGAATAGGGTATGGGTTTTTTATTCCTATCTTCTTTATAATGGTTGGGTTTCATTTCGACACTTCCGCTTTAAAAGAGCTTGATAATAGCATCTTTTTATTTCTGGGATTATTAATTATTACTCTATTTCTGGTTAAAGTAATCCCTTCTTTACTTTGGACACGATTGTTTGGAATGAAAAAAGCTATTTCAGGTGGGTTTCTAATGTCGTCGCGATTAAGCTTAATTATTGCAGCTTCAAAAATTGGACTTGATTTAGGAATAATTTCACCTGCAATAAACTCTTCGTTTATTTTAATGGCAGTAATAACTTGTTTATTCTCTCCAATAATTTACAATCTACTAAACCCTATCGATTCTCTTTCCGGCGATAAAGTAGTAATTATAGGCGGAAGTAGTTCTGGAGTATTACTTGCCCGACGATTAAAGATTCATTCCAAATCATCAGTAATAATAGAAAATAGTAAGAATCGATATCTCGAAATGCTTTCTAAAGGATTAAAAACTCATTTAGGTTGTGCTTTTAGTGCAAAAACATACGAAGAAATTAAGCTGCATCCGGATAATTATGTAGTGGTTATGACTGGAAGTGAAAAAACGGATTTAAAAGTATGCCATTTATTAAGAAAAGAATTTCAACATGAAAAAATTATTACAAAAGCTGATAATCGAGAATTTGAAAATAAGTTAAAGCTTCTTAATGTTGAATTTATTGATATAAGAAGAATTGTTGCAGCAACAATAGAGAATCTAATTACTCGACCGGCAGTTTATCACACTCTTATAGAGTCATTTGATGATTTTAGTGTTGAAGAAATAAGGATTCGGAATAAATACATTAATGGCATTGCTATAAAGGAAATACCGTTTCATAAAGATGGTTCGTTAATGTTGATTCGTCGCGGCCAAAATATTTTTATTCCACATGGCGAAACTTGTTTGAAAACGGACGATTTGGTAACTGTATTAGGCACTAATACAGCAATGGAAAATTTCAGAACTCAATTTCTTAATTAATTATAGAACTCAAGTCCAATAATAGAAATATCGTCGAAAATTGCAGCACTTCCTTCAAGAATTTTCTGATTTTTAATAATGGCGCTTATATTTTCGTCAATTTCTTTATTGTTAGATAAGGATTTTTCAATTTCCTGAGTTCCAAACACAACACCATCATCATTAACCAATTCAACCAATCCATCGGTATAACAGAATAACTTTGATTTGTTCTCGATTTTTAAAGTCCCTGGTGTAAGAGTTGGAATCTCGTCGAGCATACCCATACCAACACATCCTTCAACAAGAAATTTAAGTTCCTTATTTTTCATATCATAAAAAATCGGTTGATTATGTCCCGCATTTATATAATCTAAGACCCGAGTTTTATAACTGTATTTAGCAATAAAAAGTGTAATAAACTTTTCGCCTTTAGCACTAGCCATAACTCTTTCGTTCAATTTTTTTACAATTTCCGGTAAGGAAGTTCCAGTAGTAAAAAGTGCTCTTAAGTTTGCCTGAAAATTTGACATTAATAATGCTGCTGAAATTCCTTTACCTGAAACATCTGCAATACAAAAGCCAACTTCATCTTCATTCAATTGGATAAAATCGTAATAGTCGCCTCCAACTCCTAAGTGTGGATGATAAAACGGAGAAACCATTAATCTATCGTTATGAGGCAATACCGATCTATCCGGAATAAGCATTGATTGCATTTTAGATGCCAGCTCAAGCTCTTTCTTTAATGCTTCCTGTTCTAATGAATCCTTATACAATCGAATATTTTCAATTGCCACTATTATAATATTTGAAAGAGTCTGGATAAAATGTAAGTGTTTTATGGTTGGGCTCACACCTTCTTTTTCTTCATCGATATCACCAATAAGAACAAATGCAATTGGAATATTATTATTTATTACAGGAATAATATTATCGAAAACACGAAGAATTGGATTTGGAGAAACTGTAATGAAAGATATTTCAGTATGATCAATTAAATCTTTCTCAACATCGATATGTTTTATTATTTCCTGTGAACAACCTGAGCTTAAAATTAAATCCCAGGTTTTATCATATTTAAAAATCAGAATTTTACCAATATTTAAATCTTCGCGAAGAATCTGCTCATATCTTTTTAACAACTCATCTGTAGAAAGATTTTCGTTAATTGCTTTCGTAATAGTAAGTAAGGTATTTAACTTAAAAGTAGAAAGCTTTAATCTGTTAATAGATGCTTTTCCTGCGATATCCATATAATACTAAAATTCTGATTTCTAATCTTATAAATATAAGGAATTTACGGACAAAAAGAAAAACTTATTATTTAACTCTTTCACCGTATGAATGATCTCTTGTATCAACTTTAATTTTATCGCCTGTATTAACAAACAATGGAACCATAACTTGAGCATTTGTTTCTAAAGTTGCTGGTTTTAATGATGTACTTGATGAAGTATCACCTTTTAATCCTGGTTCTGTGTATGTAACTTCTAAAACAACATATGCAGGCAATTCACAGTAAAGAGGAGTTTCTGTATCTGCATGCCAAACAGCTTCAACACTTTGTCCTTCTTTTAATAAATCCGCAGCATTAATCAACTCTTTTTCAAAAGCTACTTGCTCGAATGTTTCTGTATGCATGAAATGATAACCCATATCATCATTATAAAGATATTGATAAGGTCTGCGTTCGATACGTTGAATATTTACTTTAACACCTGCATTAAAAGTATTATCGATTACTTTTCCTGTTTTTAAATTTTTTAGCTTTGTCCTAACAAAAGCCGCTCCTTTTCCTGGTTTTACATGCTGAAATTGAGTTATTACATATAAATCATTGTTATACTCAATACATAAACCGTTTTTAAAATCCGCTGTACTTGCCATAATATATTTAATTTTTATCTAATTTCTGATGCAAAAATAGTGTAAATCATTGAAATATGATAATATAAATTTACAGTAATAAATATTATCATACTCCTTTAATCTAGGATATAAAAACACATACTTTTATTCAAAAGCAAAGGCTCCAATAAATGGAGCCTTGTTTCAATTTGAATAAAATCTATTTTAATCTTTTACACAGCGAATTGAAAGACCTGCTTTATGATCATAAGTATTATAAAACAAATCTGTATGTGTCCACCAAAGACAAGGTGTTATCCCAGACTCCATACCTCCAACATTTGACATCCACCAATTAGCTATTGCACCTTTATTCTCAAATTTAGCAGTAATTGGTTCAAGAAATGGTCGTCGAATATATCTAGAACCAGTAGGAACAGCAGAAAAACCAGATTTATTTTTATATGATTTATAATCATAATTTCCAGGAGCACCTTCTATGTCGGAATATGCCCAATTTACTCCTGTTGCCGCCAAAGCTTTTGCAATTTTATTACCTGTCGTAGTACCATCATAATTAAAATCATTTGCAATAAGATAATCTCTTAACTTATCCCATTCACCTGACGATGGGACATGCCAACCTACAGGACATACTTCTTTATAGATATTACTATATAAAGTAATTAAATTATATAAAGCACCTTGTTCTTCTTTATTTGCGATATCATTATCGTACCAACAATAAGCAGGATCCGTTGTATTAAACCAAGCTGATTCACTTTCTAATAATGCTATTTCTGTTCCATCATTGTATTTTGTTACTTTAAGATTTTCAACCATCCATATCTGATCACCATATGTTAATGTTTTGTAAACATTCCCTTCAATATCAGCTACAGTATTACATGCGTTTGCATATGTAACAATTGGCGAACCTTCAAGATGAGTTGTTCCATCTTCTTGATAAGCCGAAATAGTTAATGTTTGTAATCCTTCAGTTGTACCTAATGTCCAATATTGAAATACAGAACCTTTGTCGCTTGTAACAGGATCGATATAAAATACAGATCCTTCTGTAAGAGAAAAATGCACCGTTGCTCCTTCAAATGGGTCACCATTCTGGTCGGCTACAAATATCATAAGTGGATTTGTTAACATTTCCCCTTTTATTGCAATTTGTCCTATTCCGGTATTAATTAATTCTAATGTTGTAGCAAGAAGAGGCATAGCACATGTACAGTTAACACTTAAAGGTGAGCCTGAAATTTCTGTAGTGCCATCAGCTTCAAATACTTTTACTGCTAATGTTTGTGTTCCTTCGGTTGCTCCTGTTGTCCAAACTACACTTGCAATACCATCAGCATCTGTTGATACTGAAGCAGAAGATACAGATCCTTCTGTAACTTCAAAATTTACTTTTGTACCAGCAAATGGATTTCCATATTGATCTTTAACTTTTACAACTATAGGTTCAGGAAGTTCGAAATCAGGTCTGCTTTCTTGATCTCCTCCAGATACTATTTCTATACTTGAAGCTTCAGGTAAAGATTTTGTTGTTACTGTAACTGTTACAGGAGAACCTTTTAAAGGTGTAACTCCATCGGCTTCATAAGCAATAATTGTAAGTGTTTGTATTCCTACTGTTGCTCCAAGTGTCCATTCTACGCTTACTTTACCTGCTTGATCTGTTGTTGCAGATGTTTTAGATACTGATCCTTCTTCCACTGCAAAATTTACTTTTGCTCCTGCGAAAGGATTACCTTCTTGATCTTTTATTATTATTTCGATTGGATTTGCCAATGCAGCTCCAACCATAGCAGGTTGAATACTACCTGATACAAGTTCAACTTGAGTTGCAACCATATCCGGCTCAGGATCATCTTCATTACATGATGCAACAAATACAGCTATTCCAATTAATAATAAAAATGCTGTTGTTAAATAACTAAATTTTCTGTTCATTTCTTTGAATTTATAAATTACCTTATACATTTTAAACCAATACTAATAGGATTTTCATTCAAAGATAATTTATTCTCTATCCCAATAAATCGATTTTATTGAATGTGTATTAACGAGTTTATAAGTGATAGTAAAATTCAATTAAATGGTAGGTATCAATATATGAACGAATTTTGATAAATGTAGATTCCGATAAGAAGTAACCTATTTAATTTTGTTTATAGAATATTGTAGTCCAGAATATTCTACTAAATCACACTTAATTGAACCAATCATTAAGTCGATTCTTATTTGGAGAGGTATATAGTTTTGGTCGTTGGAAATCCAAATTGTTACATCATCTTCGGAATCGAAAATCCTTCCTGGCTCAACAACAGGCGAGAATTTCAGGCATTTAAATTTTCCCATTTTAGTTTTAATCTTATCCATTCCAACATACCTCATTTTTAATGGGAAAATTTCATCTGAAAAATAAGTATCAACAATAATTTCATCACCAACTTCTTTAACTTGCTTTACCAAAGATTCTCTGAAATAATAAAAAGCACTAACCATATCAAGGATATTCTCAGGAACTTCGTGCGCTCCAGATTTTTGGCTTTCTACTTTATTCTCCGAATGATAGTACCTTACCTCATTATAGTATTTATAATTACCTTCATTTATATTTCGAATAGCCAAATGAGGTAATCCACTCTCATTATCAAAATAACTTTCGTAAACATCACGAACTTTATAGATTTTATCGGCTAAACCAATAGTGTTGGCCTGTGCATTAGCATAGTACATTTTACGACCCTCAAAAATAGAATCTTGTAATGTAAATTCGGCTGTTCCTGCATTTAACCATCCCATATGTGCAACATACACAAGTTTCTCTCCTGCAATAAATGGCTTCTCGTCTTGAGAAAAACTTACGGAATTAGAAGAAAAAAAAAGAATTAAAATTAGTATTGATTTATAATTAAATGCTTTCATTTTGTTTGTTTTTAGTTTAAAAACAAAATTCATGCAATTATTTAAAAATATTCTTTTTAGGGATTGTAGCAACAAAATCTTTCAAATAAAATGGCTCAAAATAAGCAACATCCACAAATTCTTTCTTCTTGAAAGCTACTTCGGATAAACTAGCCATTGTTAAGGATGAAGTGTTAATATTTTCAATAAAAATTGCATTCTTGTGTGTAATCGTTTCAGCTATTTTTTCTGATCCATCGCCAAAAAAGATCATTTGCTTTTTAACCAGGATATCCTGATAAGAGTTTTCATCAATTATTTCAGCTTTTATTTCTCTTGTTGTTTTTGCATTTGAATTAAAAAACGATGAGTAAACCTCCATCCTACGTGCATCAATCATCGGAACAAGAATGGCCTCTTTAAAACCTTCAATATTTAAATCATTATTCTTGACTTTAGACACAATTCCGTTTGCTAATGATTGTAAAGTATTAATTGCAATTAATGGTATGTCTTTAGCATAACATAAACCTTTTGCAGTAGAAACTCCTATCCTTAATCCAGTATAAGATCCCGGCCCCATGCTTACTGCAATTGCATCAAAATCCTTAAATTTAAGTTTTTGTTCCTTAACTATTTCATCAATAAAAACAGTTAATTGCTTTGCATGAGTTTTTTCATCATGACTTTCTCTATAAGATTGAACAATCCCATCTTTGGAAATACAAACAGAACAAACTGTTGTAGATGTTTCTATGTTAAGAATTAATGCCATATTATTGAATTAAAAAATCGATGGCGAAGTTAATCTTTTTCGCTAAATAATTCTTTTTTATCGACAACCTTAATAATTGAACCATCCTTTAATTTTCTTGATATTGCGCTATAAGGAGCAGTTACTATTTGATCTCCTTCGGATAATCCTTTTATAATTTCAATAAACTTAGTATTCTGAATACCTGTTTTTACAATTCTTGTTAAAGCAGAATCTTTAGAAACAACAAATACAATTTCTTTTAACTCTTCATCCAGATTATCATTTTTTGGATTTCCTATTTCTGTTGAATCCGCTCTTGTTGTAACCGATTGAATTGGAATTGTAAGAATATTTGCTTTCGTGTTTGTCTGTATATCAACAGAAGCAGACATTCCAGGTCGGAATGGATTTTGATTATTCTTATTGATTAAATGATTATATGATTGTTTTAATAATAAAACTTTAACATCAAAGCTTGTAACTTGATCAGTAGACATTCCAGAAACATTAGCACTGTTTGCTATTTCTGTAACTATGCCTTTAAATGTTTCTCCTAAATAAGCATCAACTTCAATAATTGCTGTATCTGCTAATTGCACCTTAACTATATCATTTTCATTTACATCAACTTTAACTTCCATTCTGCCTAAATTAGCAACACGAAGCATTTCTGTTCCAGCCATTTGCATTGTTCCAACAACGCGCTCTCCTTGTTCAACATTTAGCATAGATACTGTTCCATGCATCGGTGCATAAATATTTGTTTTGTGTAAGTTTTCCTTAGCTTCTGACAATGTTGCCTCAGCGCTTTGAACTGAATATTTTGCTGCATCAATTGATTTCTTTGCCGCTTCTAATTCAGCTATAACCATTTCATAAGAAGCTACTGAATTTTCATATTCTGCTTCAGAAATAGTTTCCTGCTCCCATAAAGTCTTATTTCGTTTATGTGCATTTTTTGTTTGAGTATACTTTGCTTTTATTTGTTCTAAATAAGCTTGTGAATTTGCTAAATTAGCTTTTGATGAATTAACAGCTGCAGTGGCTCTATCAACAGACGATAAATATATATCTGGTTTTATTTTAAGTAATAAATCTCCTTCTTTTACTTCTTCTCCTTCTTTTACAAACAATTTTACAATTTCGCCCGAAACATCAGGAGATATTTTAACCTCAGTTTCCGGCTGTATTTTACCACTTGCCGTTACTATTTCTGTAATTGTTCTAAGTTGGGGAGCCTCAACACTTACTTTAATTTCTGCTTTCCCGCCAAACCATCCTTTCTTTTTACCAACAACAGCAAAAATAATTAATACTACAGCAGCAATTAACAAATATTTTAATAAACTATTACTTTTCATCTTTCCTTGATTCTTAAATATTAACGATAGTCTGTCGAAATAAAAATCAAATTTATGAAATCTAAATGTTAAATGTTGATTTTAAATAAATTTTCATCTGTTTTATCTTGCAATAACATTTTACTATTATTGCAAGATGTCAGAAAAAGTATTTTTCCTTGAAGATATTGGAAACGTTAAAATTCGAAAAAGTAAACGTTCCAAGAATGTTTCTATTGCCATTAAACCTGAGATAGGAATTATTGTAACATTACCTTATTTTATAAGCTATAAACACGGTTTAAAAGTTCTTGATCAAAGAAAAGATTGGATTAAAAAGCATTTACCAAGAATAAAAGCAATTGAAGAAAAAACTACTGTATTTAATGAAAGTAGTAATTTTAAAACTCGAAATAGAAACTTAATAATTGAGAAACATAGTTCTGAAAAGGTAAAAAGTATAATAAACAACAAAAGCATTCATATCTTATATCCTGCAAATATTTCTGTTAGCAATCCAGAAATTCAGGATGTTATTAAAGCATCTATAATAAAAGCTTTAAGAATAGAAGCAAAAGAATATTTACCGCTTAGGACAAATGAAATAGCACAAAAACTTAATCTTAAATACAATAAATTATTTATAAAAAATAACAAAACTCTATGGGGAAGTTGTAGTGGAACAAATAACATTAATTTAAACCTTCACTTAATGAGACTTCCAAATCATTTAATTGATTATGTGATAATTCACGAACTATGCCATACTATTGAAAAAAATCATGGGTCTGGTTTCTGGAATTTAATGGATACAATTATTACCGATTCTAAAAAAATGTCTAAAGAATTAAAACAGTATTCCATACGATTCTATTAAAAAATTGGAATCAAATATTTGCCAGACTAATATTTGATTTTTTCCTAAAATAGTGTAAGTTTAGAGGTTATTTATAACAATACCCAGATATGAAGATTAACGCCAAAATGCTTTTATATATCCTAACAACATCTATGTTGATTTTTATTACTTCCATTGGATATATAACTTTAAAATCAAGAGAATTAGCACTAAGCGAAGCAAGTGAAATAGCAAATAAAAATGCACGTGAATATGCTAATATTATTAAATCAGAATTGACTTCAGATTTAAATATAACAAAAACATTAGCTCAGTCCGGACAAGCATATATGTCTTTAGATTGGGATAATTGGAACAAAGTATTTCTTGAACAACAATTAAATATTATAAACGAGAATCAACATTTTTTAGCAGTAGCAACAAGTTGGGAGTTAAAAGAAATAGAACCAAACTGGAATAAACCTTTTGGAAGATATTTAAATGGATGGGTAAAAGATCAAGATGGAAATATAAATTCTATAGAAACAAGACTAAACACAAATGGTGATGATTTACTAGGTAACTATTATTATATGAAAACTACCGGTAAATCAATGATTGTAGATCCAAAATTATATTCTCCAACCGGAAAAGTTGAGGATCAATACTTAAATTCGAATATTTCTGTTCCTATTAAACTAGGTAATGCTTTTATTGGGCTCGCTGGTGTTGATGTAGATTTAAATAGATTTCAGGATATTATAGTTAAAATAAAACCTTTTAAAGACAGCTATTCGTTTTTAGTATCTAATGATGGGACATTTGTTGCACACCCTAATTTGGATTTAATGGGAAAACTAATTTCAGAAGTATTTCCTGAACTAAATGAAGAATTTAATATTGATGAAAAAATTGAAGCAGGAGAGAATTTTTCTTTTACTCATAAGAATATCAATAATCAAAAAGATTTTTATGTATTTGCTAATATAAGTATTGAAGGAATTGAAACACCTTGGTCTCTTGCCATTTGTGTGCCAAACAAAGTAATTACAGAAAAAGCAATGGCTGTTTTATATAGTGCCCTTTTTGTATGCTTTATTGGATTAATTCTCTTAACTATTGTTATTTGGATTATTGCTAAAAACATTACCGACCCAGTAAAACGGGTTACTTCGATTTTAAAAGAAATTGCTAATGGTAAAATTGATCATTCATTAATTGCAGAGGTTAAAAGTAAAGACGAAGTTGGTGAAATGACACTAGCTTTGAATACATCAATTAAAGGATTAAATAAAAAAGCTGAGTTTGCAAATTTAATCGGAACAGGAAAAATTGATTCGGAATTAGATTTACTAAGCGAGAATGATCTTCTTGGGAAATCATTAATTAACATGCAAGAAAGTCTTAAAGAGTCCAGAAATGAAGAGGAATTAAGAAAAATTGAAGAGCAAAAAAGAACTTGGACCAATGAAGGTTTAGCGAAATTCTCTGATATTTTACGAAAAGATAATGATAACATAGATACTCTTGCCCGTGAAATAATTAAGAGCCTGGTATATTATTTAAATAGTAATCAGGGTGGATTATTCATCCTTGACGAGGAAAACCAAGCGAACTCAACATTAAATTTACTATCTGCTTTTGCTTTTGATCGTGAAAAATTCATGCAGAAACAAATAGAAATCGGAGAAGGATTAGTTGGAACTTGTGCGGCTGAAAAAGAAACAATCTACCTTACAGAAATACCTCAAGATTACGTTCATATAACATCTGGATTAGGCGATGCGAACCCTAATAGTTTATTAATGGTTCCAATGATTATTGAAAATGATTTGTTAGGTGTAATAGAAATAGCTTCATTTAACAAATTTGAACCTCACGAAGTAGAATTTGCTGAAAAAATAGCAGGAAGCATCGCATCAACATTAAAATCCGTTCGAATTAATATTAAAACATCACATTTATTAGAACAGTCGCAGCAACAATCAGAAGAAATGGCTGCACAAGAAGAAGAAATGCGTCAGAATATGGAGGAACTTCAAGCAACGCAAGAAGAATCTACGAGAAAAGGAAACGAACTAAACGGAACGCTTGATGCTATTGATTCATTTCTAATAAAGGTAGAATTTGATTTAAATTTCAGTGTCAAGAATGCAAACAAGCAATTCTTATCAAAGTTTAAATATAACTTAAACGAAGTTATTGGAATGGATGCGGAAAATTTTGTGGCAGAACAAAACTTGCAAAAATTTCAAAATATAATAAACAACGTTCTTGGGGGAAAATCTCATCAAGAAATTTCCTTATTACAAACAAAGTCTGGTGATGAACTTAAATTAATCACATCATTTACTCCGGTATTTATTGATGATGATATAGATAAAATACTTTTATTAGCCGTTGACATTAACGATTTTTAATTAATTATTTGAGAAAAATATATTCTGGTATGAAACTTAAGTTAAGCCTGAAAAATAAAATGCAACTGTTTTTAATATCACTTTCGGTTGCTATTTATGCCATCGCAATTGGTTATATTAGTGTGAACGCTAAAAAAACTGCATATAATAACTCTGTTGAATTAGTAAACTCTATTGCTGACAAATACGCGTTAAGTATTCAATCAGATATGACAGAATACAGTACAGTAGTTCGAACATTAGCAACCGCATTTAAGGTTTATAAAGATATGCCACGCGAAGAGTGGGATCCATTATTTATAAAAATGTACGATAAGGTATATAGAGAAAATCCTGATTTCTATAAACTTTGGGATAGTTGGGAACTTAATAAGATTGATCCTGAATGGAATTTACCAACTGGACGAATTGCAAATGTTTTTTCACGTACAAATGGCTCTGTTTTACAAAAACAAGATCTAAGAAGTATGGATGGCGATCCTGAAGTATACGCATATATTAAAGAACAAGCTCGCGAAATTGTGCTTCCAATTTATTTCGATGTATTTACAGATAATAACGAGGATGTAAAATTAATGACCAGCCTTGTTACTCCTATTTTAGTTGATAATGAATATCAAGGTATGGTTGGGGTTGATTTAATACTTGAAAAATTTCAAGATATGGTAGTTAACATCAATTTACAACAATTCGAAGGAAGTTATTCATTTTTGATTACTCAAGAAGGCAAATTTGCAGGGCATCCAGAAACGGAATTACTTAGCAAAATTGCTGAGTTTTCTTTATCAAATGGTGAAAAATTTAATGTTTTAGAATCCATTGAAAAAACCCAAAAATTCTCGATAACAACCTTAGATTCACTTAATAAAAAACATTATATCTCCTTTGCTCCAATAAAAATTGGAAATGCTGACACCCCGTGGTATTTAGGTGTTTCAGTTCCTGTTAATTCCATCATGGCTCAAGCTGACAGAAATTTCATGATATCTATAGTAGTTGGGTTAATTGGAATATTCCTATTAAGTTTTGTTATATATGTTATTACAAAAAATATTTCTGATCCAATACAAGATATTACAGTCTTCCTTAAAAAACTGGCCAAAGGACAAACAGATAGTAAATTTGATTTAGAAATTTCTTCGGGAGATGAAATTGAGGAAATGTCGAATGCACTAAAAACTTCAATCGAAGGTTTAAATTTAAAAACAGATTTTGCAAATAATATTGGAAATGGTAACCTTGATTCAGAATTCAAATTATTAAGCGATAAAGATTTGTTAGGACATGCACTCGTTAATATGCGTAACAGCTTAAGCACTGCTCGAGAAGAAGAAAACAAACGAAAAATAGAAGATGAAAAAAGACAGTGGACAAATGAAGGCTTAGCTAAATTTGCTGATATTTTACGTCAAAATAATGATGATATAGGAATTCTCTCTAATAATATAATTAAGAATCTTGTGTATTATCTTGAGGCTAATCAAGGAGGATTGTTTTTATTAAACGAAGAAGATAAGAATAATCTCTTTTTAGATCTGGTTTCTGCATTTGCATACGACAGAAAAAAACATCTTGAAAAACGTATTGAATATGGAGATGGAATAGTTGGTTCAGTTGCAATTGAAAAAGAAACAACATATTTGGAAGATATTCCACAAGAATACATCAATATTACATCTGGTCTTGGCGATGCAAATCCAAACTGCTTATTAGTAGTGCCGTTAAAATTAGAAGATAAGGTTTATGGAGTACTAGAAATTGCATCATTTAAAAAATACGAAAATTATCATATAGATTTTGTTGAAAAAGTTGCTCAAAATATTGCATCTACATTATCGACAGTTAAAATCAATATAGAAACAACAGAATTACTTGAAAAATTCCAACAACAATCAGAAGAATTGGCAGCACAGGAAGAGGAAATGCGCCAAAATATGGAAGAAATTCAAGCAACACAAGAAGAGGCAGCCAGAAAAAACAACGAAATGGAAAGCTTATTGCACGCTTTAGATCAATCAAGCTGTATTGTTGAGTATGATTTTAAAGGAGTTATTACCAAAGTTAACGATAACTATCTCAACTTATTAAACTTAAGTAGAAATGAAGTACTTGGTAAACATCACTCCGATAAAATGGAATTTACCAAACAACAAAAGGAAAGTTACGACAAGTTTTGGAAGGATTTAAAATCTGGTAAATCAAGAAAAGAAAAAGCCAAGTATTCTGTAAAAGGTAAAGATCAAGTTTTTATAGAAGTATATACTCCTATTCTTAGCGAAGATGGAAACATTATAAAAATATTAAAAATAGCAAATGCAATAACAGATTTTGATTCCTAAATAAACGTAAGTATTATGAAATTCAAATTAAAGATCCAGCAAAAAATTCAACTTTTTATAATCTCTGCATCTATTATCATATACATTGTAGCCGTAGGTTATATTAGTTTTAATGCAAGAAAAATGGCTTATACTGATGCTATTGATAAAACGGATAGTTATGCTAGTGAAGCAGCAAAAGATATGAAAGCTCTTCTTGATTCTCATATGGGAGCAGTAAAATCGATTACAGATGCTTTTAAAGTATATAAAAACTACCCAAAAGATGAATGGCAAAGAATGATACATGAAATGTATACTGATGTATATAAAAACAATCCAAGCATATACGGACTATGGGATAGTTGGGAATTAGAAATGATCGATTCTACATGGGATAAAAACTATGGTAGAATTAGCCATTCTTTTTGGAGAGAAAATGGTGTTATAAAAGATATTCAAGAACTTAGAAGTTTAGATGGTGATTCAGAATTATACTTAGAAACTAAATCAAGATTAATTCCTTCTATAAATGAACCATATTTTGATGTTGTAACTGGAGACAAAATAGAATCGTTGCTAATGACTAGTTTAAGTTCTCCTTTAGTTGAAAATGGACAATTCATTGCTGTTATTTCATTTGATATCACGCTGGAACAGCTTCAGTTAATACTGGAAAGTATTCATCCTTTTGATGGAAGCTATGCTTTTCTTACTTCTAATAAAGGTGTTATTTCAGGTCACCCTAATAAAGAATATTTAAATAAACCTATCGACGAAATTTTTGAAAAAGATAGCAAAGACTTCAAAATAAAAGAAAAAATTTCAAGTGGTGAATCTTTTAATTACATAAGTACGGACGAAAATGGAATTGAAACATATTATTCTTATTCTCCAATAAAAGTTGCCTATACTGACACTCCTTGGTCTATTGCAATTTCGGTTCCTGTAGATACTATTATGGCAACTGCCAACAGAAACTTTAGAATTTCTCTTCTTGTTGGAATAATTGGAATCTTATTAATGGCTGTGGTAATTGCAATTATAGGTAAAAGCATAACAAATCCTTTAACTAAAATTACCGTACTTCTGAAAAATCTTGCCAGTGGTCAAGTTGATGAAAAGATGAGAATAAAAATAGAATCTGGCGACGAAATTGAAGAAATGGCTGATGCACTTAATAGTTCTATCGAAGGATTAAACAATAAAGTTGATTTTGCTAATCATATCGGTAAGGGCGAATTAGAATACGAGTTTGATATTTTAAGTGAAAATGATGTTCTTGGAAAATCACTTATCAATATGCGAAATAGCTTGGTTAAGGCGGACAAAGAAGATGAAAAAAGGAAAATAGAAGATGAAAAAAGGCGTTGGTCAAACGAAGGCTTAGCAAAATTTGCCGATATTCTACGTCAGAATAATGATAACCTTGAGAACCTAGCAACTGAAATCATTATGAATTTAGTTGATTATTTAAAAGCTAATCAAGGTGGATTATTTATTCTAAGTGACGATGATAAAGAGAATGTTCATTTTAATTTATTATCAGCATTTGCTTACGATAGAAGAAAGTATTTGAAAAGACATATTCAAATGGGCGAAGGGCTTATTGGAACTTGTGCAGTTGAAAAGAAAACAATTTTCATGACAGATATACCACAAGATTACATTGAAATAACATCTGGTCTTGGAGGTGCTAGTCCTTCTAGTTTGTTAATTGTTCCTATGAAATTAGAAGATGATGTTTTAGGTGTTCTTGAAATTGCATCGTTTAATACTTTTGAGAAACATGAAATTGAATTTATCGAGAAATTAGCTGAAAGTATCGCTTCAACTATGTCATCGGTAAGAATTAATATTCAGACAAATGAGCTTCTAGAAAGATCACAGCAGCAAGCTGAAGAAATGGCTGCACAGGAAGAGGAAATGCGTCAGAATATGGAGGAACTTCAAGCAACTCAAGAAGAATCTACCAGGAAAACTGCTGAAATGGAAGGATTAGTTGAAGCTCTTAATACATCAAGCTATGTAATTGAGTATGACCTAGAGGGTTATATACAAAAAGTAAATGATAATTATTTAAATTTAATTCAACTTTCTAGAGAAGAAGTAATCGGAACTCATCATTCAGGCAATATGGAATTTTCTGATGAACAGAAGACCAAATACGACAAGTTCTGGAAAGATTTAATGTTCGGTAAAGTAATGAAAGAAAATACAAAAGTTAAAATTAAGAATAAAGAATTTGTGTTTGCAGAAACTTACACACCTATTAGAAATGCCGAAGGAGATATTTATAAAATACTTAAAATATCAAACAACATAACAGATATTAAACACGAAGATTAATTAACTTCACATAACATTAATCTAATCATTAAAAAAACACCCTTTACAGGGAGTTTTTTTGCTTTTTTGCTATTACAATACCTATATCTACTCGTTGCTAAAATACTTGTTGTTGCACAAAAAAAGGAGATCAAATAATGATCTCCTTTTATATATTTTGTGTAATCTCTTATTGACATTTAACAACATGCTTCATTTGATAAGCAGCAGCTTCTGCGTAGTCACCTTTATTTGCTTTTGTATAAGCATCACATGCAGCAGCTTTATCTCCTTTACCGAAATATGAATTACCTAATTCATAAAAAATCTTAGCATCTTTTGTAGTTCCAGCATCCTTAAATAACTCAAGTGCTTTATTTCCAGCTTCAATTCCAGAATCCCACTTAGATTGTTTGTTATAGATTACTGCTAATTGATAATAGATATCAGAGTTAACAGTTTTGTATTCCATTAAAGTATTAAAATGCTTTTCTGCATCAGCATATTTTTCTGATTTAACAGCAGTTGCACCAGCTTTTAAATAATAACTACTAGCTAATTTCTTAGCTGTTCCTAAAGTTTTAGTATCGTTCTTTGCAGTTGCTGTAGAAATAGCTGCATCCACAGAAGTTTTAAAATTCGCTTCATCTTTTTGAACTTTATAAACTTGAGCTTTTCTTACATAAGACATTGAATAGTTTGGATCTAACTCTAAAGACTTATCTAAAGATGCTAATGCTCCAACATAATCTTTTGCTTTTAACAAACTTGCTCCCTTTGCATAATATACCTTTGGAATTGTTTTTTCAGCTTTTTTAAGATATTTGGCATCATTATAAGTGTTAGAATACTCTTTCAAAGTTTCCAATTCAGCTAAAGTCTCATCGTACTTTTTTACTTTATAAAAAGTCATTGCATACTTATATTGCATATTAGGAATTTGAGTTGCAGCAGTAACAGCATTATCGTTATCTGCATCTTCAATTTCTTCATAAATCTCAATACATTTTTTAAATGATTCTATTGCTCCTAAATAATTTTTCTCTTGCGATTTAGCAACTCCGTCTTTTAATGCATCAACAGCTTCAGTTCCCGTTTGTGCATTTACCATAACTGCACAACCCAATAAAATAATCATTGCAGTTAACTTACTCATTAATTTTAATTTCATGGTTAAAAATTTTTTAGTTTAGGATTAATTATTTTTCTGGTTAATTATTTTTCGGCTCTAAAATATAAAAACGCGGTTAATTATAAAACTATTTTCAGATATAATTTGCTGCATATATTAATTAATAACAATATGTTACGCTTTTTATTTTAAAAACTTACTTATTTGTCTAATATAACAAGTTTATAGAGAGTTTGGTTTTCAGTAAATACTATCTTTATCAAATTTAATACCAATAAATTTACCAATATCCTTTCAGCTTTATATTTCGATAATTTAGCGATTTTTTGAAACTTAGAAAACGTTATGCTTTCAAAATCCTTTAAATAATCAAAAAGCTGACTTTCTTCTTTATTATATCTAATTAATACGCCATCTCCGAATTTTTTTAAATTCCATACTTTAAGGTATATATTATTTACGATAAAGTTCTGATCATTTACCCTAACATAAACACGATAAACACCCTCCTTATTTGGTGCTGACACTAATTGGTTAATATTTAATTTAGGTATAGTTATTTCTAAAATTGTCTTCCCTTCAATATTCCAGACTTTAGTTTCAAATTCTATGCAGGGTTTACAATACATTTCAGCAGCTGCCTGAACCATATAGAATTCCTCATCGCTTTGAACTCCTGCTATCGAACCATTATCTCTAACACCAACTAATAATTTACCGCCATCTGTATTTGCAAATGCAGATAAGGATCTGGCTATTTTTTTTGAGTCGGTAATAGAATGTTTAAAATCGAGTCTTTGATGCTCGCCTTGTTTAATTAAATTAAAAATATAAGTACTCATAATTGCTTATTCAACTTCGCTAAATTATATCATTTAATCGTATTAGATTTTACAATTTTATAAAATTTATTGTTTAATTTATTGTGTGCGATTATTTATTATCGTTAAACAATAAATATTAACTAGGAATACTAAATTACTTAAACCAATTTTTTATTGATAATCGATAACTTGCTTATTTATAACGCTTTTAAACAATTTTTAACTCTCTGACACTCCTGCGATTCAGCTCTAAACTAATACCTATTGCGTTTATTCTTTATTGTGTTACTTTGAACATTTATAAATTTATTTTACTATTGCACCGTTATTAACCCAAATTATAATTAATTAAAAAATCATTTTATTATGAAGAAAAATTTATTTCGATCAACAATGGTATTAACCGTTGCTTTAGTTGCTATGCTTGTTATTAATTCTTGTCAAAAAGACAATGAAAGTGTTGCACCTCTTCTAGCAGAGGAAGTTGTTCCATACAGTTTTGGTTGTAATATGCTTCCGGAAGCAGAATATGCTAAAATTCCTGTTGCAAAATTCGAGAGTGTAAAAACTTTACCAACATCTGTAAACCTAGTTGTTCCTCCAGTAGGAAATCAAGGTGGAGAGGGTTCTTGCGTTGCTTGGGGTACTACTTATGCAGCTCGCAGTACAAGTTATCAAAACACAAATGGCGGATCATATAGTACTAGTACTAATATCTTTAGTCCTGAATATGTGTACAATCAGATTAAAGCTTCTAGCGATTGTAATTCTGGTTCATATACAACGACTGGTTTAAATTTATTAGTTAATCAAGGTGCATGTTTATGGAATGATATGCCATACACTGATACTGATTGTGATGTTATGCCAAACTCAACTCAAACTGCTTTAGCTGCCAATTATAAAATTAGTTCGTATGCAACTGTTCCTGTAACTGTAGACGCTATTAAAGCACAGTTAGCTGCAGGTAAAATTCTTGTAGTTGCCGGTTCTGTTTATGGTGCATATATGAATTTAGGTTATGATCAGGTTATTACTACGGCCAAAGGTCGTGTTTACGGTGGGCATTGCTATTCTTGTGTTGGTTATGATGATGCTAAAAATGCATTCAAATTTATGAACTCTTGGGGAACTAGCTGGGCAACTGATGGTTTCGGTTGGATTGATTATGCAATTATTTCAAAATACTGGCGTGAAGCTTATGTAGTTTATGAATAATATAATCTACACAAAAATAAAAGGCGATCATTACTGATCGCCTTTTTTAATTTTTATACTCCCTTTTATATTTACTTGTTTAAAGCTTCTGCACCTCCTACAATTTCCAAAATTTCATTTGTTATTGCTGATTGTCTTGCTTTATTATAAGTTAGCTGTAAATCTCGTATTAAACTTGTTGCATTATCTGTTGCCTTGTGCATAGCCGTCATTCGAGCTCCATGTTCTGCCGCAACAGATTCCAATAAAGCTTCGAAAAATTGTATTTTTAACGAATTTGGTATTAATTCTTTTACTATATATTCTTTAGTAGGTTCAAATATATAATCAAGATTTTCTTCAGATTCAATGTCTTTAGGTAACTCAATTGGTAAATAATTATCTGTTGTTAGAATTTGCACACCGGCGTTCTTAAAACGGTTATAAACTATAATAACTTTATCAAAATCCTTCTCGACATAGCTCTTCATTATATCCTCTATAATAGGCATAGCATTAGCAAAATTCAAATTGTTTAGAATATCATTACTAAAAAATACATTCTGATATTCTTTTGATTTATAGGACTCAGATCCTATTTTGCCTATTGAAAATATGGAAACGTTCCCTGCTTTATATTCGCCAATATAATCTTCTTCAACTATTTTAGAAACCTGCTTAATTACATTTGCATTAAATGCACCACAAAGTCCTTTATTTGAAGTTATTGAAACAACAAGTATTTTATCAGGAATACCTTCTCTGCAATATATATTTTCTTCTTCCTGCTCTATGCTTTGATTTATATGAAATAATATTTCATGAAGCTTCCCAGCATATGGTCTTAAATTTATTACTGCATCCTGTGCTTTTTTCAATTTAGCAGCAGAAACCATCTTCATTGCACTAGTTATTTGCTTTGTAGATTTAACAGACGCAATTCGTGTACGTATTTCTTTTAAGTTACCCATATTCTTACTTACCTAATCAACCTTAAACTTAATCGACACTTCTTTTGCAACCACTCTTAAAGTTTCTGTAACCTCATCGGTTAAAACTCCAGATTTTAACGTTTGCATAACATCCAGATACTGCATTTCCATAACGTCAAGAAAATCCCTTTCAAATTCTTTAATCTTTTCTACAGGAACATCTTCTAATAAACCCTGTGTCCCGCAATATATTATTGCAATTTGCTTTTCAACCGGCATTGGAGAATACTGACCTTGCTTTAAGATCTCAACATTCTTAGCACCTTTATCTAAAACTGCCATTGTAGCTGCATCCAAATCGGAACCAAACTTTGCAAATGCTTCTAATTCTCTGTATTGCGCTTGATCCAGCTTTAATGTTCCAGCAACTTTCTTCATCGATTTAATTTGAGCATTACCTCCAACACGAGATACTGATATACCGACATTAATTGCAGGCTTTACACCAGCATTAAATAAATCTGATTCTAAGAATATTTGTCCATCTGTAATAGAAATTACATTGGTTGGTATATATGCAGAAACATCACCAGCTTGAGTTTCAATAATAGGAAGTGCAGTTAGAGATCCTCCTCCTTTAACTATCCCTTTTAAAGATTCAGGAAGATCATTCATCTCTGCTGCAATTTTATCCGATTTTATAATCTTAGCCGCACGCTCTAATAATCTTGAATGTAGATAAAATACATCTCCTGGGTAGGCTTCACGCCCTGGTGGTCGACGTAATAAAAGCGAAACCTCGCGATAAGCAACAGCTTGTTTCGAAAGATCATCATAAATTATTAATGCATCACGACCAGTATCTCTAAAATATTCACCAATACATGCTCCTGCAAAAGGTGCATAAAACTGTAATGCTGCAGGTTCTGATGCTGTTGCCATTACAATTACTGTATAATCTAAAGCACCATGTTTTTTTAAAGTTTCTGCAATATTTGCAACTGTTGATCCTTTTTGACCAATAGCAACATAAATACAGTATACAGGTTCACCTTTATCGTAAAATTCTTTTTGATTTATAATTGTGTCGATTGCTATAGCTGTTTTTCCAGTCTGACGATCACCAATAATTAGCTCTCTCTGCCCTCTTCCAATTGGTATCATAGCATCGATAGGCTTAAGTCCTGTTTGGATTGGTTCATTCACAGGCTGACGGTAAATTACTCCTGGAGCTTTTCTCTCCAATGGCATTTCGTGAAGATCACCATTTAAAGCACCTTTACCATCTATAGGTTCACCTAAAGTATTAATTACACGTCCTAATAAACTATCACCAACATTAATAGAAGCAATTTTTCCAGTTCGTTTAACTTGATCACCTTCTTTAATATCTTCAGACGATCCCAATAGTACTGCACCAACATTATCTTCTTCAAGATTTAATACAATTCCCTTTTGTCCTTTTTCAAATTCAATTAATTCGTTGGACTGCACATTGCTTAATCCGTAAATTCTAGCAATACCATCACCCACTTGCAAAACACTTCCAACTTCTTCAAGTTCAGAATTTGTTGTAAAGCCTTCTAATTCTTGTTTTAAAATTTGAGAGACTTCTCCGGGTTTAATTCCAGCCATAGTTTATATTTTAAAATTATTTAAATCGTTTTTTATCGTTAAAATCAATTTTTAGAAAATCATTCCTTAAATTTTGTATTTGTTTGGCAACACTTAAATCGAGTTGTTTATCATCAACTTGAATAATCATTCCTCCAATTAAATCTTGATCAACCTTCTCTTGCAATTCAATTGTTGCATTAAATTTCTTTTGTATTGATTCCTTAATTATATTTCTTTCCTTTTCAGATATTTCTGATGCAGTAGTTAAAACAGCTTGTTTTATTCCCTTATAATTCCGATACAAATCAATAAAAACTAAACACATGTTTTTTAGATGATTTTCACGCTTATTATTAACTATAAGCTGTAAAAACGATAGAGTATATTTGTCCACTTTGTGTTCAAAAATCGTTTTTAAAATCTTTATTTTCTGGGATGCCTTAAGAGTCGGATGATCAATAAGCATTATAAAATCGTCTACTTCTTGAAAAGTTTTAAATATCAAACTTATATCATTTATTATTTCATCTAGCTTATTGTTTTCTTTTGCTACAAGAAAAAGCGACTTTGCGTAACGAACATTTATCTGACTTTGATGCATAAAATCTTTCTAACTAATTTAAATCGATATTTTTTACCAAATCATTAATTAATTCTTTTTGATTTGATTTATCGCTAAGCTTTTGTTTTAAAATATTTTCAGCTATATCTATTGATAATGTAGCAATTTGATTTTTAATTTCATTTATTGCTTCATTCTTTTCCATTTCAACACTTTTAACAGCTTTTTCAATAATTTTTGCTGCTTCTTCCTTAGCTTCTTCCTTAGCTTCTTTTATAATTTTATTCTTTATCTCCTTAGCCTCTTTTAAAAGATTATCTCTTTCTATTTTAGCTAAAGCAGTAATTTTTTCATTACCAAACTCTATCTTAGCCATCTCATCCTTTGTTTTTTGTGCAGCAGACAGACTTTTACTAATAGATCTTTCTCTATCCTTTAGGGCCTTCAAAATCGGTTTCCATGCAAATCGTAATAATACGTAAAGCACAATACTGAATGATAAAATCATCCAAATTAATAATCCCAGATCAGGTTTTATCAGTTCCATAAAAAATCGGTTTTAATTTAATAAACTTTACAGGCAGCCAACCGCTGCTCTGTAAAGTAAAGTCCTTAAATAAATAAAATAAGGAAACATACTACAATTGCAAAGAAGGCAACACCTTCAATAAGAGCAGCAGCAACAATCATATTTGATCTAATGTCGCCAGCAGCTTCTGGTTGTCGTGCAATAGATTCCATAGCCGTAGCACCGATTTTTCCGATACCCATTGCTGCTGCTAATGCAGCAATAGCAGCACCGAAACCAGCAGCAGCATGTGATATTGCTACACTTTCAATTGCTAGTAAAATTGTACCTAATGTGAACATAATGTAAATTTTAAAGTGAATATAAAATTAAATTAATGACTTTCTTCTGATGCCATTCCAAAATAAATGGCAGATAATATTGTAAATACGTATGCCTGGATAAATGCAACAAGCAATTCCAGAATTGACATAAAAATTGTAAATGCTATTGAAACTGGAGATACAGCTAATCCCAATGCAGGATCCATACTACCGAAAATAAAAATCAAACTGAAAAATCCTAAAACGATTATGTGACCTGCTGAAATATTTGCAAATAATCGAATCATTAAAACAAAAGGCTTAATAATAACCCCTATTAACTCAATAAAGGGAATTAATGGAACCGGTAATTTCAACCACCATGGAACTCCAGGAGGATTGAAAATATGTTTCCAATAATTTTTATTTCCAGTAATGGTTGTTGTTATAAAAGTAAACAAAGCCAATGCCATTGTAACTGTAATATTCCCGGTAACATTCGCTCCGCCCGGAAAAATCGGAATTAACCCCATTAGATTATTTATCAGAATAAAAAAGAATATCGAAAGTAAAAATGGGGTATATTTTTCGTAATGCTTTTCTCCAATACTATTTTTTGCAATATCGTCACGAATAAATATAATTAACGGCTCAAGTAATGATTGTAAACCTTTAGGCGGTTCGTTTTCTCTTTTAGCGTATGACTTTGCAATTGACACAAATAATAAAATCATAAGAGCACCACTAAACATTATTGCAGCTACATTCTTTGTAATTGAAATATCAAATGGACGGGCTGTGAATTCTCCCTGATTATTTACCTCTATTATTTTATCTTTATAATCACCCTCTTCAGCAATTTTAAATCCTCTATATACATGGCCATGCTCTAGTTTAAACGACCAAAATGAAACTAATCCTTCTTTCTTACTATATAGTATTACAGGTAATGGAATAGCAACATGTTTCCCTTTATATGAATACAAATGCCAATTGTAATTATCTTTTATATGATCAAAAATAAATGTGCCTGGATTAAATGCTTCTTTTTCATCGTGCGATTCTGTATGCTCTGGTTCCTTTTCTATAGTGTTTTCGCTTGCGAAGATATTTTCTTGTGTGGAAGTAATTAGAAATAGTGCAATCGAAATATTTAAAAGGATCTTATACATACTAAGAGTTTTGAGTACTTACAAATTTAATCAATAAATAGTTAAAATGTTTAGTGATCACATAAAAAAAGACAGTGCAAAAAATTGCACTGTCTCCTATACGAAATATTTTTTTTATTGTTTCCTAATTATGCAGTTAATCCATTTGCCATTAAGAAAGTTGCAGCAAAAGCAATAATTGCATATAATTCTGGGAATACAGCTAAAATAAGTGTGTTACCAAAAACATCGTTACCACCACCGATAGCAGCAATACCATTCGATGTTACAGAACCTTGCTTAATTGCTGAGAATAAAGCAACAAATCCTAGGAATAATCCCATAGATAAAATTGCAATACCATTAAACATTGTCATTTCTGGATGTACTAAACCAAAAAGCTGGTCAATAACAAAGTATCCACCGAAACCATAAAGACCCTGTGTTCCTGGTAATGCTGCTAAAAGCATGTAGTTACCAAATTTGTCTGAATCTTTCTTTAAGGCACCGATAGATGCATTACCACCCATTGATACTCCAATTGCACTACCAATACCTGAAAGTGCGATCATAAATGCTAAACCTGCGTAAGCTAAATAAATTGCTGTGTTCATAATAATTGTCTCCTATTAATTATTTTATTTTTTTATTTTGAAAATGGTTTATATTGTTTACCGCCTCCATTAAAGCCGGCATTTTTATAAAACTCTACAAATGTTAATCGTAATGGATGCACAAATGCACTTAATACTGCTAAGAAAATATTTAATCCATGTCCGATTAATAATACAATGATAAATGGAATATAGCTAACAAAACTATCTCCAATAAACTGAGCTGCAATTTTGTTAAATACCAATCCTAAGATGGCACTTGAAATACCAATTGCAAATAATCTAATGTAAGATAATAAGTCGCCAAAAACTCCTGTTACCATATTGTATGCATCGTATAATCCTGATCCCATACTTGCAAAAATATTAATATCAGGATTACTGAATACCAATATTAATGCTCCACTTAAAATTAATAAAATTTTGATGATTATACCTGGCAACTCTATTCCTATCATTGGTAAAACAATAGCAAGAGCACCACTGGTAATTAATAAAATCCATCCGATTGTTGATAATCCATATTTTAAACCTCCTTGTCGAATCTGATTAGCAGCTTTAATAAACATACCGTAGAAGATTTGTAAACCACCAATAGCTATCGACAACCAAAATAATTTTAATGGATCAAGAATGATTTCTTTTAATGGATAAGCTTCAACATTAACTAACTCTATTCCAAAGAAAGTTCCAGAGATCATTCCCATAATTACAGTAGCTCCTCCAAGAAAAGAAGCTAAACTTAGAACAGGTTTTAGTTTTTTATCAACTTTTCCTCTTAATAGCAGTGTTGCAATCAAAATCAATAAACCGTATCCAGAATCTCCAACACAAAAGCCAAAAAATAACATGAAAAATGGCGCAAAGAATACGGTTAAATCCAATTCTTTATAATCAGGAAGATCATATAGTTCACCAATTGGTTCAAATAGTTTAGAAAACTTATTATTTTTTAGTTTAATCGGAATATTCTCTCTGGTATTTGGTTTTTCCGACAGATAATATACATTCTGTTCATCAAGCATCGTTTCAAGATCTGCTTTCTTTTCTTCAGGAATCCATCCTTCTAAAAGCATAACCTTTTCTTCAGCTTGTTTCTCAGTATGATTAATCGCTAAATCGAAATTGGTTTTTTCTTGTAATTTTTGACGAGTTTCTTTTAGTACATCTTGATACTTTATTGCATACTCATCAAATGTTTTTTCAATTTCTTCTATACGATCTTTATTTCCTTGATTCTTTGTAAGTAGTTCCGATAATCTTTGCTCAGGTAATTTTACTTCCTCAGCATCGATATTAATCGGGTTTGCACCTCTTTGAAAAGCCACAATATAGTAATGACCATCAATAGTATCTACAATCTCGATAGGAAATTTTTCTTTCCATTCAGGATTGAATTTCTTCTCGTTACAAACAAAGAATCTTAAATAAATATGTTGTTTCGCAAATTTCTCTTGCAACTCAAAATCAAAATCACCCCATGGCTCAGCTTTTTGAACTTCTTTATTCAAAGTAAGCTGTTCCTGTTCTATTGCTGAAATTTCTTCAGAAAGAGATTTGATCTGTTCAACCAATGCCAATCCTTCCATTTCGGTTTTCTCAGCAGCTTCTTCCTGATTTCTTTTTCCTAAGAACTTTAAGGCTTTATTAATTTCGCTGATTTGTTGCAACGATAATTTGATGTGTTCGCCTATTTCCTTCTGTTTCTCAATAATATGAAGCACTCCCAATTCTTGAAGTTTTTCAAGAAAAGTAACATACTCCTTGTGATAGATTAAGAAAGAATATTTCATCATGGGAGTAATCATTACGCAGCCTCCTTATTTTCTTGACGTTTCTTAACGATTTTCTGAGATGATTTAGAAAGATTCTCTTCATCTTCAAGGAATCGTTTTACTTTTGAAATAGCTTCTTCGTATCCCGGAATTTGTACCTTTTCGTAAAGGTTAACCTTTTGAGTGGTTTTCTTTCTTGCAAAATCTAAAAGCTCCATCTTACGTAAGAAAAACTCACTTTCAATAGAGATTTTAACCATTGATTCAACAATTTGAACTCCACTTAAAAACCAACTTGGTTTATTGAAAAGGCTAAATTCCTTGATCTCGAAAATTACATCTTCTAAGATTGGTGTTTTAACACCAGCAATTTTCTTAACGATCATTTTCACATCTTTCACAGTAATCAAATCTTCTTCAAATTCACCCCAGAGCCGAACCATCGCATCGTATTCTTTCATGCTAGCTTCTAACTTATGAAGTAATTCTTCAGATTGATCTTTTGCACGCTTAACCTCCATTCGAAGAGCTGCTTCCTTACTTTGAAGTGTAGGTAACGCTCTTAAACGAACTTTAAGCTGCTTATTTAATTGCTGTAATGATGTTTTATTATATTGGAATTTTATCGCCATAATAAATTATTTATTCATTATTTTTTGGCCAGTACTGATCTACAAATTCTTTCTTGATACCAACTTCAGCAGGTTCAAAATGCTCATTAAATAAGCCCCAACTTGTTTCAAGCATTTGATCAACTTCAATGTTTACATCAATTGCCAATAACTTTTCAGAATAATCTTTAGCAAATTTTAACGAACGCTCATCGTAATCAGTAAGATCGAAACCATTTTCCTGTTTAGTTTTCGCATTTGCAGCATCGGCATATAAACGAATTGCAGCATTCATCACTTGTGGATGATCAGCACGTGTTTTCTTACCAATAACTAATTGCTTCAGACGAGATAAACTACGGAATGGGTCAACAATTACTTTACCTATATCTGTATCTTTACGTAAGAATAACTGACCTTCGGTAATGTAACCAGTATTATCAGGAATAGCGTGAGTAATATCACCACCCGATAATGTTGTTACTGCGATAATGGTAATTGAACCACCATCAGGGAACTGAACTGCTTTTTCGTAAATCTTAGCTAAATCACTATAAAGTGAACCTGGCATACTATCTTTCGAAGGAATCTGGTCCATACGATTCGATACAATACTTAAAGCATCAGCGTAAAGCGTCATATCTGTTAAAAGAACAAGAACTTTTTGCTTTTTATCAACTGCAAAATATTCTGCTGCAGTTAATGCCATATCTGGAACAAGAATACGCTCTACCGGTGGATTTTCAGTTGTATTTACAAAACTAATAATACGATCTAATGCACCTGCATTTTCAAATACATTCTTGTAATATAAGTAATCATCATTGGTTAATCCCATACCACCAAGAATAATCTTATCGGCTTCAGCACGAAGTGCTACATTTGCCATAACCTGGTTATATGGTTGATCTGGATCTGCAAAGAATGGAATCTTCTGACCAGTAACCAATGCGTTATTTAAGTCGATACCTGCTATACCTGTTGGAATAAATTCCGATGGTTGCTTTCTACGAACTGGATTCACAGATGGACCACCAATCTGACGTTCTTCACCTTCAATTGCTGGTCTACCATCAATTGGATCACCATAAGCGTCAAAGAAACGCCCTGATAATTCTTCACCTACCTTTAATACCGGTGGGCGACCTAAGAATATAACCTCAGCGTTTGTAGGAATTCCTTCTGTTCCAGAGAAAATCTGAAGAGTAACATCCTCGCCCATAATTTTTACAACCTGAGCTAATCTCCCGTGTACAACCGCCATTTCCTCGTAACCAATTCCAGTGGCTTTCAAAGAGCAAGTAGCCTTTGTAATCTGGGTAATCTTAGTATAGATTTTTTGAAATGCTTTTGTTTCCATTATGCTGTCTTTCTTTCTTCGATTAATGAATTAAGTTCTTTTTCTCCACCTTTGAAATCGTCTGATTCAAATATCGAATAATTCATCTGTTTCATGATATTGATAATCTTTTTGAAATAAGTACCAACATCTTCAAATGACTCATAAGAAAAATCTGTGTGATAAATATCAAGAACCCAGTTTAACATATATTTTTGACGTTCTAATGAAGCTGAACAGTCGATTTTATCAAATGCATCTTGCTGTAATATTACGAAGTCTACTACTTCACCTTTCCAGAATCTATCATGATATTCAACAGGAACACCATCATCACCAAGAATATTAATCTGTTCAGCAACTTCTCTACTTCTAATAAGAATGTCTCTTGCTAATTGAATCTTTTCTGGCCATTCTGCATCTATATTCTCTCTGAAATATTCTTCCAATTCTGGATATTCAGCATATTTAGAATACGAATCTAAAGGATCAATCGCTGGATAACGTTTACTATCGGCACGATCCTGAGAAAGTGCATAAAAACAGCGAGCCGCTTTTTTAGTCGATTCTGTTACCGGTTCTTTTAAGTTACCACCAGCTGGTGATACAGTTCCGATAAACGTAATTGAACCTGTTGCATCGTTATTTAAGTATGTAAATCCTGCACGAGAATAGAAGTTAGAAATAATAGCAGGTAAATCCATTGGGAATGCATCCTGACCTGGTAATTCTTCCATTCTGTTCGACATCTCACGAAGAGCTTGTGCCCAACGAGAAGTTGAATCGGCAAGTAACAATACTTTTAATCCCATTGCACGGTAGTATTCCCCTAAAGTCATTGCAGTATAAACTGAAGCTTCACGAGCAGCAACTGGCATGTTCGAAGTATTTGCAATAATCGTTGTACGTTCCATTAATTTACGTCCTGTACGTGGATCATCAAGTTCCGGGAATTCAGTAAAAATTTCCACAACCTCATTCGCACGTTCACCACAAGCAGCAACAATAATCATATCTGCTTCGGCTTGTTTTGAAAGAGCATGCTGTAGTACTGTTTTTCCAGTTCCAAATGGACCTGGAATAAAACCAGTTCCACCTTCAGCAATTGGATTTAATGTGTCGATTACACGAACACCTGTTTCCAATAATTTAAATGGACGCGGTTTTTCTTTGTATGCTTTAATAGCTAATTTAACAGGCCATTTCTGAGTCATAGTAAGATTAATATCTTTACCATTTTCATCAGTAACAACAGCAATTGTATCTTTAATAGTATATTCTCCAGCATCGGCTACACTTTTAACAGTGTATTTACCTTCGAATTTAAAAGGAACCATAATTTTGTGAGGCATCCAGTTTTCTTTCACTTCACCTAACCAACCACCAGCTTCTAAAACATCACCTGCTTTAGCTAAAGGTTTAAATTCCCATTTTTTATCATCTTCTAATGGATTTGTATGTTCTCCTCGTTTTAAGAAAACACCATCCATTTTATCAAGGTCGTTTTGTAGACCATCGTAGTTTTTCGATAAGATTCCAGGTCCAAGTGTTACTTCTAACATATGTCCAGTAAATTCAACAGTGTGATTTACTTTTAGTCCACGAGTACTCTCGAAAACCTGAACATAAGCTTGTGTTCCGTTCACCTTAATAACTTCGGCCATTAATTTAGTTCCTTCTAAATCAATGTAGCAAATTTCATTTTGCTGAATAGGACCATCAACCTCAACAAATACAAGGTTAGCGATAATACCTGCAACTTTTCCTTTTGTCATTTTATTTGTTTTTTCCATTTATTGCAAATTCTTTTGGAAATTCAAATCCAGATTTTAAATCATCAATGATTTTACTGAACATTTCACGACCAGTTTCCTCGTCAAGTTCTAACCATCGATATGCCATATCTAATTTTATAGTATATGCTAATATAACATCTATAGTAAAATAGTCAAATAGAGTAATCTCTTCTACCTTATCCCATTTAAGTTGATCAATTCCTTTTTCACGTGCCATTAAATTTTCATTATCGGCATGATGAAAAATATCAGAAACGTACGGTAGGTCTACTTCTAATCCAAAATCTTTAGCATTACTTTTAAGAATTGCATTTGTAACAAAATTATCACCTATTAGTTGATTTTCAACATTCTGGTTATATTTTCTACAATTGTGTCCAATAAGTATATTCTTTAGATCTTTATTAAAAATGAACCATTGCTTTAAAAACTTATTTTTTGTTTTTAAAACATAATCGTAATACATTTCTGTTAAAAGATTTTCCCAACTTTTATTAATGTCTTTTGACAGTTCTTCATCTCTATATATTTTAACAAATTCATACATATATGATGGAAGAATTCCTTGTCTGTCATCAGAAAATTCAACTTCGTAATCTTCAAAAGAGAACTTTGAAAGTTTATAATGATTTGTATAGTCCTCAACTAAGAAGTTTAGAAGCTTTTTGTTATCGTAAGGTAAAAATAACAGTTCTGCCAATTCGTAATCTTCCGGATGTAAATGCTCTTGTATCATATATTTAAAATCGAGCATAGGAAAATTTATTTCCGTATCATCCAAAAAGATATCCGGTAGCCCTGCTATAAAGTAGTGATAATAATTACGAGGCATAACTATTCTCCCGGATATAACATTTCAATAGTTTTCGGACGTAAGTATGATTTGAAAAAGTTTTCAAAATCATCATCACTAAAACTAATTTTGTAAGATTCATCAGCTGGTCCAACTTTAAAACCACCTTTAAATGAGTCGCTAAAACTTAATTCAAGATTAGCATTTAGCTCTTTCCCTGATTTAGCTGAGAAGAATTTAGCAAATTCTTTTTCCAAATCAGCAGGAAGCAATACTGATAAATCAATTGCTTCACCTTTTTGTGAATCCCAATTTTTTACAACTGTTTCGATAATTTCTTTAACGAATTTTACATCGTCAAATGCTTTCTTAACAGGTTCGTCTATCACTTTACTAACAATCATATCTGTAACTTGCTGTTTTACAGTTCTAATTGTTTGTTTAGCTGCAAGGTTTAATTCTGCATCAACATTCTTTTTAATCTCTGTTGATTTTTGTTCGGCAGTTGCAATAATCTTTTGAGCTTCTTTTTCAGCATTTTGCTTTACTTTTTCAGCTTCAGATTTAGCATCTGCAAGAATTTTTTCAGCTTCAACATTCGCTTTCTCGACCCCCTCGTTATAAAGCTTCTGTGTTAATTCCTGAAGTTTGTTTTCCATATCTATATGATCTAATTGTTTTTATATAAAAATGCGCTACAAATCTAATAACTTAAATTTATTAACCAACAAATATTTACATTATTAGATAATTAAATTTATTAATCTGATTTTAAACTATCTATACCCTTAATATTTTTTATAATTCGAACACTCAACTTAAAAAAATGTTCGAACGCGACAAATGTAAATTAGTCGAAAATAAACACCAAATTCTTAATGTTAAATTATTCACAATACCTTCTGTTTAAAAACACATTCTAGAAAAGGCTTGAAATCACACTGATTTACAATCAATTATTCTTTAAAAAGTAATTTGTGGTGGTGGTGGTTTTTGAAAATATAATTCTGAGACTTCAAAAATAAGAATTTAAATTCTTTTCAATTATGACTTTTATTAGCTTTTAAATATCTAACAATTTGAAATACTTCAAATGATGTATATAAAAAGTAAATAATGAAAAATGAGATTAGAAAAAATTTAGCTTTTGAGGTATTTAAAAATACATAGCTAGTAATTACAACTAAATAAAGCATCATTTTTACACCGGAAAGAGTCATAAACTTTGTAGAGAATTTTACGGCACTTTTATCGTGAATCTGAAGAATAGAAAAATGCGTTATCCCAGTAAATAATGCGATTACTCCTAATAATATCCAAAAAACCGGTAAATAATATTCTTTTAATGTTGTTTGGAAGAGAAAAAGTGCAATAATTGCAATAGAGCTAGTAAATACTAGCTCTTTTATAATAAACTTTTTAAACGCTTGCATTATTTATTTGGCTTTAGAAAATCTTTAATTGCGTAATACGTTGCAAATATTACACTAGAAATTGTTAACACCATTGTAAATACTGGGAATTCGACACCAGACATCCATTTGTCTAATTTCATTCCTCCCAGTACGCCAATTACTATAATAGCAATCATCTGAAATCCAATTGCTGAGTACTTAGCTAAATCGCTATGCGCTTTTTTGTTCTTTATTTCCGAATTTTGATCCTTCTGTTCCGACATTTGTTAGTGATTCGTTGCCCATTTTACAGTTTCCTGTAAATTTAGAGCCTGGTTCTATAGCTAATTTTTTAGTAATAATATCACCAAATATTTTAGCAGTAGCTTTTAAAGAAAGTAGTTCGCTAACTTGAACCTTTCCATGCACTTCTCCTAAAACTTCTGAGTTTTTACAATCTATTTCACCACTCACTTTGCCTGTTTCACCAATTACAACTTTACCAGCAGTTTTTAAGTTTCCTTTTAAACTTCCATCAATTCTAATATCTCCATTAGAGTTAACATCACCTGTAATTTCTGTTCCTGCACCAATTAAATTTATTGCAGTTGTTGTTTCGGTTTCGTTATACTTTGCCATCTTTGAAACTTATTTATAAATTAAACACCCTTTGATAAAACTTTATTCGGCAAATATAGAGTTTTTTTTTCCTAACGTTTTAAAATATTTAATCAAATATAAGCCGAATAAATTGTAAACCATTCTATGAGTCTAATTATTGTGTAAATTCACTTTTATTTTACTATAACCCATTTAAATCAATACCAAACAATACATTAAAGAAAAAATCTTTTTCTGTTGGAGTGTATCCAAGCCGAAATCCAGTATTTAACGGGAATATTGTTCTTAATAAATGATAATCTGCATTTAAATCAATTCCAAAACTAAAAATATTCTGATTTAGCCAATACAATGGGTCTCCTGGATTTTCCTGCTTCCTATAGGAGTTATATGCATAATCGACGAAAAAATCTCCTCTTAATCTTTTTATATAAAGAGCCGATCCTAGATTCCATTCTGGATAAGCTATTGGAAATACATAATCGGCATAAAGTTTAATCAACTTCTCTGTTCTTCTATCCAATATTCCTCGTGGAAAACTAAAATCACTATTGTATAAATATAAATCTGGCTCTTGATATTGATATCCAAAATCTATTTTTACACCTTTATTTTTCCCTCCAGGAAAATAGAAAATAGAATTAACATTATATAAATAACCAAATAATTCAGAGTCAAATGGAGTATTATATAAGTTAAATCTAAAGATCCCTCCTAATTGAGGAATGATATCCTTTTTAGATTGTCGCTTATATGAATAAAACAAGAGTTGGGATTGAACAAACTCATTTCCTTTAATATAATAATCTTGATCCCAGTTGTAATATAAATTGTCTTTATATTCAAGTGAAACAAATGGTATAAAACCTTTAATATATTTACCGCTAGAAAAATTAAATGGTACATATATATCAATATTATAACTATAACCTAAATTGGTAATTGGTTTCCACGATACATCCTGTGAAGCTAATATAAATTGCTCATTACCATACTCAGCACTTAATTTAACAACAGGATATTGTCCTTTTAGAATTATTGAGGAAGATAAAAAGTGATCTCCTTTTTTATATCCATAACTTATAATTGATTCTACACTACTTAACTTATTTTGAGATAATAACATTAATCCAGGAGACAAATTGTTATTCAATTCTGAGGGTAGATTTTCAATACTTCCAATTTCAAATCTCTCGTAATCGAAATAAAATGGAATCCAACTGTGGAAATTAAATGCATTTAACGCTTTTCGATATGGTTTAACCTTAAACTCCTCTTTACTAAAAATACTAAAGGTGTCATTTTTAACTTCTTGTTCCTTTAAAATATCAGCAAATTCATAATTATAAGGATTTTGCTTTTCTGTTTTTCTCCACAATGCTCTTTCTACGGGGATTGTAGCTAGACGAAATCCTTGCGAAGTTTTCTCATTTACAATAAGTTCATTGTTCTTCGTATTAATATCAAATTCAGATATTCCATATTTTGAATTAGAAATTTGATAAATTTCTTCATTCGTTAAATCATAAACATATATATTATTAATTCCGTTATAAGTTGAATGAAAAAATATTTTATTATTCGCTGGAACAAAGCGTTGAATATCTGCCTTTCCTATCTCAAATATCGTTTCCCACTTCTTTAATGATAGATCATATTTTGAAACTTTCTTACCTTTTCCCGTAAGTTCAATTATATAGACACTTTTCTCATCAGGTGACCATTGTGGACGTTGGAGATAATTGCCATAAGGAGAAATGATTTTATTTATAACCTGTCCATTAAATGAATTTAATATAACAATGCTTGATTGATTACTTTCATCAATCTCCACAACTGCAATCTTTTCTCCAGATTTAGAAATTGCAGGACTAAAGTATCTACTTTTTTCTATTAAGGTAAAATCTAATCCTGTTTTAATATTCAACAATTTGATACTATTAAATTCACGGTTTTTCCAGCGAATATCCGGCTTATATTCGGCCCAAACCAACATATCATTTGTGTATGAAAAATCATTACTTACTAAAGCTCCTGGTTCATAAAGAACTTTCTCTGTTAATTCGTTTATTAGCACAAACTGTGGAATATGTGAGTAACCTTTTTTTAAAGCAACTACTTGCTTTTCATTTATATATATTGGATTTATATAGTCTTCATATTCTGTAATTATGTAAGATTGAAAAAAATGTGGTTCAACTGGATATGAATTCATTTCTTCGATAGTCCATACACTATCTAAGTAGTTCATTGTTTCGTTATAAAGTTCCTTTTGAGATTTTCCAATATATTTCTTTAAACCCCGATAAAAAGCAAATGTTGTTGGTAATAAAGTATATGAATTTTGAGCTACATGATTATGAACATCAGACCAAATCCTCTTTCCGTATTCTTTTCGTGCATAAGAAGTTAATTGAAACCCTAATTCGTAACGATTTGGAACATATTCTTTATATGATCCGAATAGCATTTTATCATAAGAAAATCTATTCTCGTCGCTCAATAAATGTGTTCTAATTCCCTGATTAAAACCTGGAAGTCTTCCTCTTCCGTATTTCGAAAAAGCTGTTTCTGTGCAAACTGCATCACCTTCTAAATACCAAAAGGGTAATTGACCTGCAATTAAACCTGTTGCCTGTTGTCCGAATACTATTGAAAGTATCTTTGTAATCCCCTGATTTAATTTATCTAACTGAACTACATGTCGTAACTCGTGAATACATAAATGATTAAACCATGGGTCTGGTAATAAATCCTGAGATGGTGTAGCATATAACTCCATTCGTTTGGGAGCCCAGCCAACATAACCATTAGAAGTAATTGTTTGGTTATGGATTATTACAGATATTTTCTTGGGTTTATGATTTAATGATTCTCCTGCTTTAAGGTAATTATACTCTAAAATATTAGCAATTTCCTGAGCTTTATCTGAAAACTCCTTTTGAAAAATTATTTGAAAATTGTCGGTGTTAATTTGCTCCCATTTTGCCGAAGCAGGATCTTGTCCTGTAGAATAAAATTGAGCTTTTAACTGAATATTAAAGAATAAAATACCTAATAAAAGTAAAAAGAGTATTTTCTTTAAATAATTCATTGTGTTATTTTTTCACTAAAACTTTATTTGAATAAGTAAATCCTTCATTAGTTATTATTTTCAGAATATAAAATCCTGAAGATATTTCGTTTAATGGAATACTTATATTAAGATCATTGTAAACATTATATACTTTCCCATATACTTTAATTCCATTTAAAGAAATCAGATCAATTTCCACTTGAGTATTTTTAATATTTTGAGACCTTAGCTTTAAATAATCACTTACCGGATTTTCGTATGATACTTGTATTGTTTCTAAAGAAGAATCATCAATTCCTAAAGGGGCTCCTAAGTTCTGATCAACTTTCATTTCCATATAAACTGGCAAATGATCTGACATATTGTATAATGCCTGTGCAATATCATTTGGAACTACGGAATTCGAATTCATATTAAGAGAACTATTGTACATGCTACCATCCTGACCAATTACTTTATACGAATTATCGACATAAGTAAAATGATCTGTCCCATTCATAATATTATCTGAAGCTAAAATAAAATCGAACCTATCGTCCATTCCTCCCGTTGAGAAACACTCTCCATTTGTGTGAGTCGATTGAGTGTGATAATACCTATAATCATAATTTTTTGACCACTCTCCTATTTGATTTGCAGGATCATTAAATTTATAATTTGAATTATCTGGATTTATAAAAGCCTGAAAACATTCCTCGTTTGGAGAATATACATTAAAATCACCCATTAATAAATAATTACCCTTTTCACCTAGACTTTCGTAATAATTCATTATTTGTTGGGCCTCATAAGCTCTTAACTCCTCGTTATCAGGATAATTTCCAGCTTTTAAATGAGCAACTAAACATGAAAAAAAAGCAGTGTCGTTATTCGTTTCTAAATCATCTGAATTAAAATAAAACTTATAGACATTAAATATTTTAGGATATCCTCCGGAATAGAAACTAATAGAAGTATGACTTTTTAACACAAGTTTATTTGCATTATAAAATAACGTGTTGGCTAAATATACTTTTGGAAAATCCGTTTTCTGATAATAATTAACACCATCTACATTTAAAGCATTATTAAGTAAATAAGTGGCATCGTCCGATTCCGGATGTGTTCCCTCTCCATCTAATTCATTTACTGAAAAGATATCAGGTTGCACATGTTTTATTATCTTTTTTAAATTTTCATTTTTTTCGACAATGTAATTTGTTGAACTATTACATTCACCTACATTCTTACCATAATACAATAAATTATATTGCATTACTTTTATTGTTTCTTGGGCAATTACACAATTTGATAATCCTAATATTATACCTAATAACGTCAATAATTTCGATATCCTCATAGAATTAAACTATTAAAGTTTTTTTGCTTTGTATCCTTCACCAGTAAGTATTTGCACTATTTTATCTCTAAAATCACCCTGAATAATTATATCACCATCTTTAACTGATCCACCAACAGCACATTTTGTTTTAAGTAATTTTGCTAAATCTTTTAAATCATCATCGGAACCAATAAATCCACTAATCATTGTTGCTTGCTTTCCTTTTTTCTTTGCTTTAGTATCGAAATAAACACTTAATTTTTGTTTGGATGGATCTAAAGTTTCTTGTCCTTCTTCATCATCATAATTATACTCAAAATCAGGATTAGTTGAATATACTATGTCTGTTCGATCTCTTCTGCTTTTCTTTGCCATCTTGTTTTCAACTTATTAAATCAACAATAAAATAATATTTTTAGAATTTGGCTAAAATACGTAATTTCGAAGCAATAAGTATGTTATAAACCTATTTTTTAGGTTAAGAACACAATAATTTGATTGAAAATATCATTAATAATCATAATTTAAATTAGTTTTGGAATCGAATTAAAAAGAGTATAGATAAATGAAAAGTTTTAAAATTGTAAATCGCATAACAGGGTGGATCATATTTTTAATTGCCGCTACTGTATATTTATTAACAATAGAACCTACCAGCAGCTTTTGGGATTGTGGTGAATTTATTGCAACAGCTTTTAAATTAGAGGTTGGACATCCTCCAGGAGCACCGTTATTTATGATTATTGCAAGATTCTTTGCTTTATTTGCAGGTGGAGATGTTAGCAAAGTTGCTATGATGATAAACGCAATGTCAGGCTTAGCTAGTGCATTTACAATTCTGTTTTTATTTTGGTCAATTACTCATATGGCTAAAAAAATGTTCCCTTCAGAAGGTGAATTAAAATCCGGACAATTAATTGCCATTATTGGAAGTGGTGTTGTTGGTGCTTTAGCTTATACATTTTCTGATACGTTCTGGTTTTCGGCAGTAGAGGGTGAAGTTTATGCTCTTTCGTCATTTTTTACCGCTATAGTTTTTTGGGCAATTTTAAAATGGGAAACTGATGCAGACCAAAAATATTCAAATAGATGGATAATATTAATTGCATATTTAATGGGATTATCGATCGGTGTTCATTTATTAAATTTATTAGCAATTCCTGCTATTGTTTTAGTATATTATTTTAAAAAATACCCTGTCACTCGGAATGGTGTTATTAAAGCCCTTTTAGTTTCTATTGCAATACTTGGTTCAATTATGTATATCATTATTCCGGGTGTTGTGAAAGTTGCTACTTGGTTTGAACTTCTGTTTATAAATGGATTCGGATTGCCTTTTAATTCAGGATTATTATTCTATATCGCTTTAATAATTGGATTTATTGTATGGGCTATTCAGTATACACATAAAAAGAAAAAAGCATTATTAAATACAATTATTTTAGCTTTTACTGTAATAATGATTGGATATTCAAGTTTTACAATGATTGTAATTCGATCTTTAGCAGATACACCAATGGATGAAAACAATCCTGAAACTGTTTTTAACCTGTTACATTATTTGAATAGAGAACAATATGGAAACAGACCTTTAATAACTGGTCAATATTATAATGCTCCAGTAACCGGAAGCACTGAACCTTTTACTTATCGTAAAAAGGATGGTAAATATATTAAATCCTATTCTTTAAATGATATTTATGAATTCGACGAACGATTTACAACGTTTTTCCCTAGAATGTATAGTCAGTCAAACCCGGCACATATTGATGAATATAAAAAATGGGCTGACATAAAAGGTAAGAAAATAACAATAACCAACTATAAAGGTGAATCAGAGATAGAATATATACCAACCTTTGGAGAAAATTTAAAATTCTTTTTCAGTTATCAGTTAGGACATATGTATTGGAGATATTTTATGTGGAATTTCTCCGGACGACAAAATGATACTCAAAGTCATGGCGAATTAATGAATGGTAATTGGATTACAGGTTTTGATGCTATCGACTCCAAAATTATTGGACCACAAGATAATTTACCCGATTCGATTAAAAATGAAAAATCAAGAAATGTATATTATCTACTTCCTTTCATTCTAGGAATAATTGGTTTCTTTTTTCACTTACGTCGACACTTTAATGATTTTATAGTTGTGTTATTTCTATTTGTTTTAACAGGAATTGCAATTGTAGTATACCTAAACCAATATCCATTGCAACCTCGTGAACGTGACTATGCTTATGCCGGTTCCTTTTATGCATTTGCAATTTGGATCGGATTAGGAGTTCTGGGAGTTTACAATTTCTTGCATAAAAAACTTCCAGCAGTAGTAAGTGCTGGTCTTGCATCAACTATATGTTTAGTTTTTGTTCCAGGAATTATGGCAAGCGAAAACTGGGATGATCACGATAGATCAAACAGGTATATAGCACGTGATTTTGCATATAATTATTTAAACTCCTGTGCTAAAAACGGAATCTTATTCACTCATGGAGATAATGATACCTTCCCACTTTGGTATGCTCAGGAGGTTGAAGGAATACGAACTGATGTAAGAGTTGTAAACTTATCATTATTAAATACTGATTGGTATATTGATCAAATGAAGCGTAAGGCTTACGATTCTGAACCTGTTCCGTTTGGATTAACAAAAGAGCAATATCTTAACGGACTTCGAGATGTGGTATACATAAACCAACGAATCGATGATTATGTTGAAGTAGGACAAGCAGTTGATTTTGTTGCTTCAACAGATCAAAGAACAAGAATTCAAGTGAGTCAAGATGAATGGATGGATTATTTGCCAACAAATAAATTCTTGTTAAAAGTTGATTCTGCAACTGTTGTAAATAATGGAACTGTGAATCCAAAAGATGCAGATAAAATTGTTAAAGAAATTCCATTTGTAATAAACAAAAGTAGAATTACAAAAAATGAATTAATGATGTTAGATTTATTAGCTAACAATAACTGGGAACGACCAATATATTTTGTGTCTTCGGCTGGAGATGGAAATATTGGATTAAACGATTACTTGCAAGAAGAAGGATTTGCTTATCGTTTAGTACCAATAAAAACACCTTCTAAAGGATATCTCGACGTTGGTAGAATCAATTCTGATATTATGTATGAAAAATTAATGGAAAAATATCAGTGGGGTAATATGGACGATCCTGATATTTGGATTGATCATACGATAGATAGAACTACATCTGTAATAAAAATTAGAAATAAATTTAATCGTTTAGCTAAACAATTAATGGCTGAAGGACAAAATGAAAAAGCAATTGCTGTATTAGACAGATGTATGGAAATAATGCCAGCTTATAACTTTAAATATGATTTATTTACACTTGACATTATCGAAACTTATTATAATCTAAAGGCAATTGATAAAGCAAATGCAATTGTCGTAGATTTTGCTAATACTACAGAGCAAGAAATAAATTATTTATTCTCAATGCCTCCTAAGTTTTTAGCTAGTTTAGATTACGAACAAAGATTAGCATTCCATTACATGCAACGATTATCAGATATGGCAAGAAGAAATGGAAATCTAGAATTAGCAGAAAGAACAGAAAATGTTTTAACAAATGCAATCGAAAAAGTAAGTCGGTATCAGTAAATAAACCCTACACAAATTAGGCAATCCCATCGAAATACGATGGGATTTTTTAATTCAATTAATGATAATTTTCAATGGATTAAAAAACATAATGATAATTTCATCTGTTTATGTTTTATATTAACAAAAATCACATACCTTTGCACGCTCAAATTTTAGGGAAAAATGCAAAAAATCAAAAACATAGCAATTATTGCTCACGTCGATCATGGAAAGACAACTCTGGTTGATAAAATGCTTTTACTGGGTAAGTTATTTCGTGAAAACGAAAACCCAGGTGACCTGATCCTCGACAATAATGATTTAGAACGAGAACGCGGAATAACGATCTTATCTAAAAACGTTTCTGTTACTTATAAAGATTATAAAATAAATATTATTGATACTCCTGGTCACGCCGATTTTGGTGGTGAAGTTGAACGTGTATTAAACATGGCAGATGGAGTTTTATTATTAGTTGATGCCTTTGAAGGAACAATGCCTCAAACACGATTTGTATTACAAAAGGCATTATCACTAGGATTAAAACCTATTGTAGTTGTAAATAAAGTTGACAAAACAAATTGTAGACCTGAAGAAGTTCAGGAACAAGTATTTGATTTAATGTTTAACCTGGATGCGAACGAAGATCAGTTAGATTTTCCAACAATCTATGGTTCTGCAAAGAATGGCTGGATGTCTGACGATTGGCAAAAACCAACAACAGATATTTCTGCATTAATGGATGCAATAATAGAGCACATTCCAGATTCAAAATCTTACGAAGGAACACCACAAATGTTAATTACTTCCTTAGATTATTCTTCTTATGTTGGACGAATTGCAATTGGGAAACTTCTAAGAGGAAATTTAAAAACTGGAATGCGTGTATCTCTTGCTCAAAGAGACGGTTCTATTAAAAAAACAAAAATAAAAGAATTACTTACATACGAAGGACTTGGTAAAAGAAAAGTTGAATCTGTTCAGTCGGGTGATATTTGTGCTTTAGTTGGTATTGAAGGATTCTCTATTGGTGATACCATTGCTGACATTGAAAATCCTGAAGCTCTTGATCCGATTGCAATTGATGAGCCAACAATGAGTATGCTATTCACTATTAATAACTCTCCTTTTTTCGGTAAAGATGGTAAGTTTGTAACATCTCGACACTTAAAAGATCGTTTAGATAAAGAACTTGAAAAAAATCTTGCTTTACGAGTTGAACCAACAGATTCTGCTGATGCACACACTGTTTTTGGTCGTGGCGTTTTACATTTATCTGTTCTTATTGAAACCATGCGACGAGAAGGCTATGAATTACAAGTAGGACAACCTAAGGTAATTATTAAAGAAGTTAATGGTGAGAAATGTGAACCAGTTGAATTTTTAACTATTGATTTACCTGAAGAATCATCTGGCAAAGCCATTGAGATTGTTCAACAAAGAAAAGGTGAAATGATGAATATGGAACGTAAAAACGATCGTATTTTACTTGAATTCCATATGCCATCGAGAGGAATTATTGGTTTAAAAAATATTTTAATGACAGCTACTGCTGGTGAAGCTGTAATTGCTCATCGTTTTAAGGATTTTGAACCGTACAAAGGCGATTTCGTAAAACGACAAGTTGGATCGTTAAATGCAATTGAAACAGGTACAGCTATTGCTTACTCATTAGACAAGTTACAAGATAGAGGCAAGTTCTTTGTTTCTCCGATGGAAGAAATTTACGAAGGACAAGTAGTTGGTGAAAATACAAAAGCTGGTGATATTGGTGTAAATATTACAAAGACTAAAAAACTTTCTAATGTTCGTGCATCAGGAACCGATGACAAAGTAAAATTACCACCTCCAATTAAATTCTCTCTTGAAGAAGCTTTAGAATACATTCAGGGAGATGAGTATGTTGAGGTAACTCCTAAACACATCCGATTAAGAAAAATTTTCTTGAAAGAATTTGAGCGAAAACGTGCTCAAAATAATTCGTAATATATATTCCTTTATATATTTTAATTGATTAGTTTATAAAACCCTGTTAGATTAAGGCACTAACAGGGTTTTTTATAGTATACCGTTAGAAATCTATTTCTACAACTACTGGACAGTGATCAGAGTGATGTACACCTTGAAGAATACTCGCATTCTTTAATTGTGGTTTTAAGGCTTCAGAGATCATATGATAATCTATTCTCCAACCCAAATTCTTACCTCTAGAACCTGCTCTATAACTCCACCAACTATATTCTTCTGGATTTTTATTAAACTCACGGAACGAATCTGTAAATCCACTTTCAATAAATTGATCAACCCACTTACGTTCCTCAGGTAAGAATCCAGATGTTTTTTTATGTCGTTCAGGATGGTTAATATCTATTGGTTTATGACAAATATTGTAATCACCACAAGCAATAATCTTAGGTCGATCTTGCTTAAGCTTCTCAATATAATTATTAAAATCTGCTAAATACTCCATTTTATAATCTTGCCTGATAGTCCCAGTTGTTCCAGATGGGAAATACGAATTTATTATGGTAATATCACCAAAATCAGCTCTAATTGTTCTTCCCTCTATATCATATTTATCTATACCTATTCCTTTTTCAATATAATCTGGTTCTTCTTTAGAAAAAACTGCTACACTACTATAACCCTTCTTTACTGCCGAAAACCAATGATGTTTATATCCAATCTCATCAAACAAATTTGTATCAACTTGTTCTTTATGTGCTTTGGTTTCCTGTATTAATACAACATCGGGGTTTTCCTCTTTTAACCATTCTATAAAACCCTTATTAATTGCTGCACGAATGCCATTAACATTGTATGAAAATATTTTTTTAATCATAACATAAAAATTTAATAATCCTTAATTTCCACAAATTAAAATAGAAACTTTTTAAGTTCTCTAAAAATAATACCAAAATACGATTAATTAAATACCCTTTAAATCTAAAAACATAATCTCATTGTTTTATTTAACCTTTTAACGAATAAAAGTATTGTTTCGTCGATTTCTTAATTAAATATTTGCTTTATTCCTAAAATTAAGCAATTTTTGGAATTACAACTTCAAACTTCATTGATATTTAAATTAAATAACTTACATATTGGTGTTTAAATTTTAAACTTTTTGTTTAAGAATTAAACTTTTGATTAGATGATTAGTCTAAAATTATTATCTATCGTGGGAAAAGTTAAAGCGTATTTGTAATTATATATAACCTAAAATGAAAAAAACCTATCTGTTAAGGATTATACTAATATGTTTAGTCCTTTTACTTAATTTAAATCAACATCAAGTTGTAGCACAAATTCAAAATTCTTCTCAGGAAAGTCTTGAAGCATTAATCACTCAAAGTATAGAAGCCTATTCTATCAACGATGAAATAATTAACGGTTGTGCATATCCCCTTCCGAGTTCAAGAATAGTCGGCAATCCTTATTTGAATGATGAAAATTGGAATACCGGAACTGTTTTTATTAATGGAAATAGTCATTCAAATCTACAAATTAAATACGATGTTATTATTGATGACATAATAATTAAAGCTAAAGTTGGTGATGGTAGCGAGAGGCTATTAAAACTTAATAAAGAATTAGTAGACTCTTTTAAAATAAATAACTCACTATTTATTAAGTCTAATACATTCAATCTAAGCAAAAATGTTTCGCTTTATTATGAGTTAATTTATAACGACCGTTTTTTTGTCGTTAAGAAACATTCTAAAAGATTTATCGATATGTATAACGATATGTCTCCATATGGGAAATTTTCTAGTCTAAAAAGTGAATTGTATCTTTTTGACAACAAGCAATTAATAGAAATTAGTTCTTTAAATTCTTTTCTTAAGTACTTTCAAAAAGAACAACGAAAGACCATAAAACAATATATGAAGAGTAATAAAATTAATTACAAAAATGCTTCATACATACAAATTAATGATTTAATGAATTTCTGTTCTAATCTAATTATTTCTAACTAATATGAGACATATATTTAATATTTGCTTAATTTTTTTAGCATTCACAAGTGTTTTATTCGGACAGGAAGATGAAAAAATATTTGTTGATCAAAAAGAAACTAATTGGGAAGAATTTTCTAAAGAAATTCAAGATAAAAATAACATTCGTTTTTATTACAATCCTGATAGTATTCCAAATATCAATTTTACAATTGATAAGGACAGCATTCATTTGTCAAGATTTTTAAATGCAAAATTTCTAAAGCATGCAATAAAAGTATCAAAAGATAAGCACGGTAACTACTTTTTATTTAAAGGTTATTCCGTAAATTCAGACTTAAGCATAGTTTTTGAAAACTTATATATTCAGAGGAATCCAAATGATGACAAAACAGAATCATCTTCAAATGCAAAGGGAGATTATATAAAAACATCTCAGGATTTTATATCAGATAATGTTACAGTAGGCACTAACGGTAAAACAAAGAGTAAGTTAGTTAAATTTTCAGGTTATATAACCAATGCCAATGATGGTGATATAATCCCACAAGCAAGAATTAAGATTGTAGAACTTAATATGAATATTGTTTCAAACTATTCAGGTTTTTATGAACTTACACTTAAACCAGGAACCTATACTGTAGAGGTAAATAGTCTGGGAATGCATGAGAGAAAATTTAATCTAAATCTTTTATCGAACGGAAAACTTGACATTCCTCTTCAAACAAAATCCTTTATGTTAAATGAAGCAGTTGTATCTGCAAACTTTCATCATAATGTAAGAAGTACAACTATGGGTTTTGAAAAAATTACAGCGAAAGCCATAAAAGAATTACCTGTTGTACTTGGAGAACCAGATATTGTAAAAGTTGCCTTACTCCTTCCAGGAGTCCAGACTGTTGGAGAAGCTTCTGCCGGCTTTAATGTTCGTGGTAGCCCCGCAGATCAAAATCTTTTTTATATAAATGATTTACCGATTTATAATTCATCACATATTTTTGGACTATTTACAACCTTTAATTCTGATGCAATAAGTGAATTCAACTTTTATAAAAGTAATATACCTATCGAACATGGAGGAAGTTTATCTTCTATTTTTGAAATCGATACTAAAATAGGTAATAAGGAAAGTTTCTCCGCTAGAGGTGGAGTTGGTCCAACTGCAGCCCGAATAATGGCTGAAGGTCCTATTAAAAAAGATAGTAGTAGTTATTTAATTAGTTTTAGATCCACTTATTCAGACTGGATACTAAATCAGGTTAATAATCTGGATATCAAAAATAGTTCTGCTTCCTTTAATGATGCTTTAATGAATTTTAACTTTCAGCTAAATGAAAAAAACTCTATAGGATTATTCTTATACGGAAGTGGCGATAAGTCAAATTTAGCATTTGGAATTAAAAATAGTTACTCAAATCTTGGGGGATCATTTCAATGGACACATTTATTCAATAAGAAAATCACAAGTGATTTAAGCTTGATTCAAAGTCGATATGGGTATAGCGAAGAAAATTACGATGTGCCCTATCTTGCTAATAAGCATGATTTTGATTTAAATCATTCCGAATTAAAATTAATATTTCATTATTATCCTAGAAGTAAACATGCTATACAGTTTGGTTTAAATTCGAAATATTATGATCTTAATTATGGCGATCTTTTACCTCTTAACAATGAATCCATTATTAAACCTATTGAATTTGAATCAGAAAAAGCACTATGCAATAGTATATTTCTAGGTGAAAAGTGGGACATTACGAATAGGCTAACAGTTGAAGGCGGTGTTCGTTTTACTCTATATTCTTATTTAGGACCTAAAACCGTATATGATTATGCTGAAAATGCACCTAGAGAAGTATATAACATTGTGGATTCTACAGTTTATGGTAATGGTGATTTTATAAAGAATTATAACGACTTTGATTTTAAAATTGGTGGTAAATATGAGATAACTAAAAACTTATCTATAAAAGCAAGTTACAATAAGCTACATCAATACATATTTATGTTATCTAATACTGTTTCTGTTTCTCCAACAAGCAAGTGGAAATTAAGCGATCCTCATCTTAAACCAATGACAGGTGAACAATATTCCGTAGGTTTATATAAAAACTGGTTAAATGATAAATATGAGACTTCTGTCGAAGTTTATCAGAAAGATGTTGAGAATCTTGTAGAATATAAGGATGGTGCTAACTTCTTGGCAAACAGATTGCCTGAAACAAATATCATACAGGGAGACTTAAATGCCTACGGTATTGAATTTATGATTAAAAAGAAAACCGGGAAACTTAATGGATGGTTTAATTATACCTATTCTAAAGCAGAAGTAACAGCTGTGAATAAAGAAACTGGCGAAATGAATAATAAAGGTTTTGCTTATGATGCTAATTATGATAAACCACATGCATTTAATTTAACTTTAAATTATAAGGCCTCTAAACGAATAAGTATTTCAGCTAATGTTGTTTATTCAACTGGGCGCCCGGTTACTTATCCTACATCTATTTATTATCAGAATGATATAGAAATAATCGGATTTTCAAAAAGAAATGAATACCGTATTCCTGATTATTTCAGAACCGATTTATCTATTAATATTGAAGGAGATTTAAAGAAAAAGAAATTTGCACATGGTTCATGGTCTTTCTCTGTGTATAACTTAACCGGTCGTAAAAACCCATATTCTATTGTATTCCAAAACGAAGATGGTAAAATTAAAGGATATGAAATATCCATTCTAGGTACAGTTATACCTTCAATAAATTATAATATAAAATTTGGAAACTTCAATGACTAGGCACTTTTTAATAATAATTTGTATTCTTTTTATAGGATGTAAAGAAGAATTTCTACTTGATTTTGGTGATAACGAGAAAATACTTGTTATTAATGGGTCAATAACAAATGAACCTGGCCCTTATACTGTTAATCTATCTTTATCTTCAAAAATGGTGAATTCTGATATGGAACCTTATGGAGGTTGTAATGTAAAAATTTATGACAACAAAGGGCACTCTGAATTATTAACAGAAAAAAGTGCTGGAGAATATGTTTCTGATATTAACGGCATTCAAGGTGAAATAGGGACAAGTTATAAATTATTAGTTATATCTTCTGATGGTAAAGAATATGAGACTACATTTCAAGAAATGCAGGAACCAATTGATATTGATTCACTATATGGTAATGTTGAAACTAAAGAGGTGTATGATGATCCTGTAGGTTTAAAAGGTTATCAGTTTTATGTAAACACCAAAGAATCTCCCAAAAAAGAAAATTATTTCTTGTGGCAAATTTCAGAATCTTATGAATATACTGCAGATTTTACATTATTTGCCATTGAGGATTATTCGGGATTTTATTTAATGAATCAAGATATCTTAGATCCTAACTTTGATCACCTTTATAGATGTTGGGAAACCGAAAAAGTCCATACAATTTATACCGCTGAAACATCTTCATTAACCAGTTCTGTAATAAATAAACAAAAATTAAATTTTGTTGGTGCAAATTCTAGACGACTTAGCATAAGATATAGTATGAATCTTCGTCAGTTCACAATTAATCAAGAAGCTTATTTGTTTTGGAAAAATATCGAAGATCAAATTTCAGAAGAAAATCCACTTTATGCTTCTCAACCTGGAAACATTATAGGAAATTTAATTAATAAACAAAACCCTGATGAAACAACTTTTGGTTTTTTTACTGTCGCTTCTGTAAAAGAAAGAAGAACATTTGTAAACAGACCTATAGACGTTCCAATAAGTTATGAAGTCTGTTTTGTTAATATTGATGAAAGAACAATGAGAGATCTACATGATGAAAATGGTGTAGTTTATTTTGTGCTTAATGAAGATGACATCATGGGAAGTATTAAAAAGAGTTGTTTTGATTGTAGAAATATTGGAGGAGAATTATCAAAACCTGATTTCTGGATAGAATAAAAATAATATAACAATGTTCTGGATAAGACCTATCATTCTAATATTCATTGTTTTGAGTTTTGCTTGTAAAGAAGAATTTCTTCTTAATGTTGGTAATGATCAAAATCATATAGTAGTTGATGGATTTATTACAAATGAACCAGGACCATATTCTATTAAAATTTCAAGATCTACTAACGTTGTTAAGCCTGTAAAAATACCATTTAGTAATTGTGAAGTAACAATTTACGATTACAATGGGTATTCTGAGGTTTTAATAGAAACTGAACCAGGAACATATAAAACAAAAGAAGATGGTATTAAAGGAACAATAGGAAATAAATATAGAATAACTATAGCAACTTCTAACAATAAAAAATATGAAACAGAATTTCAAGAAATGCTAGAACCTGTTGGAATTGACTCGTTATATGTTAATCTAGAATATATTGAACTAATGGATGATCAGATTGACTTGCCAGGTTATCAATTCTACGTCAGCACTGAAAACACTCAAAAAAACAGTTCTTATTTATTATGGCATCTAACTGAAACATATGAATATATTGCTGACTTTACTCTTTATGCCATGTACACTCAAAATGGAATGATCTATTGTAATACTGATGCCGGATGCCCAGATCTTTCCCCATACTACACTTGTTGGAAAACAGAGCCAGTAAAAAATATATTTACCGCTGAAACAGCAAGCTTAAATATTCCAATAATTGAAAATAAAAAATTGCACTTTGTTGGAACAAACTCAAGAAGACTTAAAGTATTATATAGTGTATTAGTTACTCAATACACGATTGAAAATAAAGCTTATATGTTTTGGAAAACTTTCGAAGATCAAATTTCAGAAGATAATTTCCTTTTTCCAACACAACCAATCAATGTCGCAAGCAATATTACAAATATTAATAATCCGGATGAAACTATTTTTGGGTATTTCACTGTAGCTTCTCTAAATAAGAAAAGAATCTTTGTGGAAAATCCTCGTGAAGTTATTAACTATGAAAAATGCTACGTTATGCATGATTGGACTAGTTTAACGAGACCATTACCATGGTATTTTATAATAACAAATGATGGTATGGGCCTTGTTGAAAATCACTGTTTTGATTGTAGGTCTTTTGGTGGCATACTAGAAAAACCTGATTTTTGGATAGACTACAAATAAAAATTTATGATGATGAAGCTAATTGTTAATTATTTCTTAATTCTTATTGTAATTTTAACTGTAGGTTGTAAAGAAGAATTTCAACTCGAAAGCAAAGACTATCAAGAGTTAATGGTGTTTGAAGGTTTTATTACAAATGAACCGGGGCCATATACTATAAAAGTATCAAAATCGGCGACGATAAATAAACCCGTTAAAATTCCATTAACTAATTGTGAAGTTATTATATACGATGATAAAGGGTATTCTGAAGTTTTAATAGAAACTGACCCCGGATCTTATATTACTAAAGAAGATGGCATTAATGGAACAGTAGGGAATAAATATAAAATTAGCATAACTACACCCGACAATAACAAATATGAAACAGAATTTCAAGAAATGCTTGAACCTGTTGGAATTGACTCATTATATGCAAAACTGGAGTATCATGAGCTTATTAATGATCCTGTAAATTTACCTGGTTTCCAATTTTATATTAACACAGAAAATACTAAGAAAGATAGTTCTTACTTCTTATGGGATCTTACAGAAACATATGAATATAATGCAGATTTCACACTATTTGCAATGCTTGTAATACAACATAGACAAGCTGAAATGATATATTGTCAAACTGATACTGGTTGCCCCGATCTTTCTCCTTATTATACTTGTTGGAGAACAGCATCAGTAAAGAAAATGTATACAACCGAAACTGCTAGTTTAACTATTCCAAAAGTGGAAAATAAAAAACTGAATTTCGTTGGAACAGATTCAAAAAGATTAACTATTATCTATAGCCTATTAGTAAGTCAATATAGCATTGATAAAGATGCTTATACATTTTGGAAAGCTTTTGAAGATCAAATTTCTGAAGATAATTTCCTTTTTTCAACACAGCCAAGCAATATTAAAAGCAATGTTAAAAACATTAATAATCCCGATGAAACTATTCTAGGCTATTTCACTGTTGGCTCTCGAACTCAAAAAAGAATATTTGTTGAAAATCCTCGTGAAGGTTTTCGTTACGAGAAATGTTATATTATAACCGATTGGAGTGAATTAAAAAGATCTTTGCCTTGGTATTTTACGATGGTTGGTAATGAAATGGGTGTTGTAGAATATGATTGCCTTGATTGTAGATCACATGGTGGCGTATTGGAAAAACCTAAATTTTGGATTTACTAAATAAAAGATATTGTTTAAAATAAAAAACATATTATATTTAATTCTTCTTTTTAGTCTCAGTTGCAAAGAAGAATTTCACCTTGAAAGCAAATACTATCAAGAATTGATGGTTTTTGAAGGTTTCCTAACAAATGAATCTGGTCCTTATACTGTTAAAGTTTCAAAAACAACTACAATCAATAATCCGGTAAGAACTCCATTTGCTAATTGCGAAGTTACTATTCACGACGACAAGGGTTATTCAGAAATCTTAACAGAAAAAGAGTCAGGAACATATATTACTAAAGAGAATGGTATTCAAGGAACAATTGGGAATAAATATAGAATAACAATTACAACTCCTGACGATAAAAAATATGAAACAGAATTTCAAGAAATGCTTGAACCTGTAGGAATTGACTCCTTATATGCAAATATTGAATATCTTGAAATTATAGATGATCCGATTGACTTACCTGGCTATCAGTTCTATGTAAGCACAGAAAAAGCTAAAAAGGACAATTCATATTTCTTATGGAACCTCACTGAAACTTACGAATATACGGTCGACTTTACTTTATATGCTATGGAAACCGATTATGGTATGTTTTATTGTGATGATACTACTATATGTCCTGATTTATTGCCATTCTACACTTGTTGGAGAACCGATCCTATAAAAAATGTATTTACCGCTGAAACTGAAAGTTTAACTATTTCAAAAGTAGAAAATAAAAAATTACATTTTGTCGGAACAGACTCTAGAGAACTTTTAATCAAGTATAGTTTACTTGTAAAACAATACACTATTAATAAAGGGGCACATATGTTTTGGAAAGCTTTTGAAGATCAAATTTCAGATGAAAACATACTTTCTGCAACGCAACCTTTTAATACTACAAGTAATATTAAAAATAAAAAAAATCTTAATGAAACCATTTTTGGTTATTTTACAGTTGCATCTTTAAGCGAAAAACGAATTTTTGTTGAATCCCCACCTGAAATTATATCATATGAAAAATGCTATGTATTACTTGAGTGGAAGGATTTATGGAGACCCAGGCCATGGTATTATGTGTTAAATGATGATGGAACTATGGGAATAGTAGAATATGATTGCCTTGATTGCAGATCTCAGGAAGGAACTATAGATAAACCCGAGTTTTGGTTAAATTAAATTAGCAATGAAAAACTTTGTTGGAAAAATATTATTTGTAATTATCATTGTAACATATGGTTGTAAAGAAGAATTTCAACTTTCTAATGATGATACAAATAATTTATTTGTTGTTGAAGGATTTATTACAAATGAACCTGGACCGTATACAATAAAGATATCTACTTCATCACAAGTTGACGACCCTCAAGTTTATCCTATAACTAACTGTATGGTTACAATTTATGATAATACTGGTTATTACGAACAACTAACTGAAACCGAACCTGGAGTATATAGCACGCATGAAATACGAGGTGAAATTGGGAATAGTTACAAAATTTCAATTATTACATCTGACGATAAAGAATATGTGTCAGAATTTCAGGAAATGCTTACTCCTGTTGAAATTGATACTGTTTTTGCTAAAGTTGAATATCATGAATCTGATGAAAATTCCTTTAAAAATCCAGGATATCAATTCTATGTAAATACAAAACCATCATCTCAATCCGAAAATTATTATCTATGGACTTTGAATGAAACTTATGAATATACTGTAGATTATACCGTCTTTGATATAACACAAGTTGATGATAGAAATGAAGAATTTATTCGAGATTTTACTCCATTATATCGCTGTTGGATTACTAATGATATTAGAAAAATCTATACTGCTGAAACAACAAGTTTATCATCATCGCTAATATTAAATAAAGGCTTACATTTTGTTAATACAGAAACTAAAAAATTAACGCATAGATATAGTTTATTATTAAAACAGTATACGATTGACAAAACATCATACACTTTCTGGAGAGGAATTGAAAACCAGATTTCTGGAGAGAATTTTCTTTTTCTAACTCAACCCTTTAATATTAAAGGCGGTATAGTAAATAAAAATGATTCAACAGAAACAGTATTAGGTCATTTTACAGTAGCATCTGTGAATGAAAAAAGGATTTTTATTAACAGACCGAATGTATCTTTCAGTTATGAAATTTGTTATGTAATTCTTCCCAAGGATGATTGGGGTAATGCAGCAGACGAATATGGTCTTATATACCTGGTGAAAACATATAATGATTTAGTTGGAGCAATAAAACCACACTGTTTAGATTGTACATTCTATGGAGGAGATAATAATAAACCCGATTTCTGGATCGATTAATAAAATTATGAATATTATTAAAAATATAACATTATGAATATTATTAGAAATGTATTAATAATAATTGTCTTACTAAGTCTAAGTTGTAAAGAAGAATTTCAAATAGATTCTATTCAGTTTGATGAACTGCTAGTTGTAGAAGGATTTATAACGAACCAACCGGGCCCTTATACAATAAAACTATCAACATCTGCTCAAGTTGATAATCCGGCAAAATACCCCAAAACAAATTGTATAATTAATATTCTAGATGATCAAGGGTACTCAGAAAAACTTTCGGAAATAGAGCCTGGGGTTTATACAACTAGTAAGACTGGGATTAAGGGAGAAATAGGAGGAAAATATAAAGTTTCTATTATTACGCCCAAAGAAAAAATATACGAAACGGAATTTCAAGAAATATTACCTTCTGTTAAAATTGACAGTGTCTATGAGGAAATAGAATATCAAGAATCAGAAGGTGCACCGTATGGGGTTCCCGGATATCAATTCGTTGTTGACACAAAGAAACCTGAAGAACAAGAGAATTATATATTATGGACTATAAATGAAACTTATCAGTATTATTCAGATTATACTCCGTATCAGATACTTAACAATGCGAGTGATCTTGCTCCTAATTTTGATAGTTTATATACTTGTTGGAAAACAGATAATGTTAAAAAAGTATATACCGCTGAAACTGCAAGTTTAACAACAGCTCAAGTTTCTGGGAAACGATTACATTTTGTTAGTACTGAATCTAGGCGATTATCAGTTAGATATAGCTTGCTACTTAATCAATATACAATTGATGAAAAAGCGTATTCTTATTGGAAAAATATAGAAGATCAGATAGCTGATGATAATGTTCTTTTTATTGAGCAACCATATAATATTAAAGGAAATATTAAAAATATAAATAATCCCGACGAAACAGTTTTAGGATATTTCACAGTTGCATCGGTTACACAAAAAAGAATATTTGTAAACAGACCTCGTGTTCCATTTAATTATAATATTTGCTCTATAATTATAAATGAAGATTATTGGGATCAGAATAGAGACGAAAATGGGATTATATATCTCGTAATGACAGATGAAGGATGGGTTGGAAGTGTAAAAAAATATTGCTTAGATTGCCAAACTCATGGTGGAATATTAAATAAACCCGATTTCTGGATCGATTAATAAAATTATGAATATTATTAAAAATATAACATTATGAATATTATTAGAAATGTATTAATAATAATTGTCTTACTAAGTCTAAGTTGTAAAGAAGAATTTCAAATAGATTCTATTCAGTTTGATGAACTGCTAGTTGTAGAAGGATTTATAACGAACCAACCGGGCCCTTATACAATAAAACTATCAACATCTGCTCAAGTTGATAATCCGGCAAAATACCCCAAAACAAATTGTATAATTAATATTCTAGATGATCAAGGGTACTCAGAAAAACTTTCGGAAATAGAGCCTGGGGTTTATACAACTAGTAAGACTGGGATTAAGGGAGAAATAGGAGGAAAATATAAAGTTTCTATTATTACGCCCAAAGAAAAAATATACGAAACGGAATTTCAAGAAATATTACCTTCTGTTAAAATTGATAGTGTTTACGAAGAAATAGAATATCAAGAATCAGAAGGTGCACCGTATGGAGTTCCCGGATATCAATTCTTTGTTGACACAAAGAAACCTGAAGAACAAGAGAATTATATATTATGGACTATAAATGAAACTTATCAGTATAATTCAGATTATATGCCATATCTGATACTTAATAATGAGGGTGATCTTGCTCCTAATTTTGATAGTTTATATACTTGTTGGAAAACAGATAATGTTAAAAAGGTATATGCCGCTGAAACTGCAAGTTTATCAACAGCTCAAGTTTCTAGGCAACGACTACATTTTGTTAGTTCCGAATCTAGGCGATTATCAATTAGATATAGCTTGCTACTTAATCAATATACAATTGATGAAAAAGCGTATTCTTATTGGAAAAATATAGAAGATCAGATTGCTGATGATAATGTTCTATTTATTGAGCAACCATATAATATTAAAGGAAATATTAAAAATATAAATGATCCGGACGAAACAGTTTTAGGATATTTCACAGTTGCATCGGTTACACAAAAAAGAATATTTGTAAACAGACCTCGTGTTCCATTTAATTATGGTATTTGCCCTATAATTATAAATGAAGATTTTTGGCGTCAGAATAGAGACGAATATGGGATTATATATCTTGTTATGACTGATGAAGGGTGGATTGGAAGTGTAAAAAAAGAATGTTTAGATTGCCAAACTAATGGAGGAATCTTAAATAAACCCGATTTTTGGATCGATTAAATAAGTTAGTTGAAAATTAAATATACCATATTATTATTAACAATATTTTACTTTGGATGCAAAGAAAATATTTCTCTTGATCCATCAAACAATAAAAGTTTGGTGGTTATAGAGGGACTTATTACAAATGATATTGGACCATATACAATTAAAATATCCACAACATCTAATTTAGATGATCCTATGATATATCCATTAAAAGAATGTCAAGTTACTATAATAGATAACCATGGATTAGAAGAAATACTTGTTGAAACAGAACCTGGAACTTATATCTCCAAAATAGATGGGATAAAAGGTATAATCGGAAACAAATATAAATTATCAGTAGTTACAAAAGACAATGCTAGATATGAAACAGAATTTCATGAATTAATAGAACCTGTCGAAATAAAATCCATATATGCTGATACAACAAGTTTTGAAGTTTTAAATGATCCTGTAAAATTGGAGGGTTATCAATTTTTTGTTGATACAGAGCTTGCATCTTCCTTCGAAACATATTTGTTGTGGAAAGTAACAGAATCTTATGAGTATACCGTAGACTATAAATTATATGCAATATGGGATGGAGTAACACATGTTGTAAACCAAGATACAATTTTAAATCTTGAAGATACTTACCGATGTTGGACTACAGAAAAAAGAAAAGAATTATTTACTGCCGAAATGGCTAGTTTAACTTATCCTGAGATTTCAAATAAAAAACTCCACTTTGTAAGTACAAATTCTAGAAAATTAAAAATAAAATATAGTTCTTTAATAAGTCAATTTACAATTGACGAACAATCTTACCGATTTTGGAAAGGAATTGAAGATCAAATGTCTGAAGAGGGTGTTTTATATGCATCGCAACCATATAATATCCCGAGTAATATTCAAAACATAAACAATCCTGAAGAGGTTGTTTTAGGATATTTTACTGTTGCTTCTGTTTCAAAAAAGCGTTTATTTATCGATAATATAATCTCTACATTCAATTATGAAAAATGTTATACAATAACTGATCCCTTCATTATATATGATCCTTTAAGACCCATTCCTCGATATTTTGTAATTAATGACGATGGTGATATTGGAGAAATAAGATTTGATTGTTTTGACTGTACAAATAATGGTGGAGAATTAAATAAACCTGATTATTGGATTGATAATTAATATTTAATAATATGATATCAAGAAAATTAAATATTGTTTTGTTTTTAGTTTTTCTTTTAACAATAAGTTGTAAAGAGGAAGTCTTTCTTAACAAAGAAAATTATAGTCCTAATTTTGTAGTTGATGGGATGATTACAAATGAACCCGGTCCTTATATAATAAAATTATCAATGTCAAGACCATTGGATGCATATGGAGAAATCCCTTTTCAAAATTGTATTGTCACAATACATGAAAATTCTAAAATATCAGAGGAACTTGAAGAAATTGAACCTGGAATCTATGCTACTAAAGAAGACGGGATACGAGGTGAAATAGGAAATAAATATAGTATTTCTATAATATCACCCGAAGGTAAGGAATACAACTCTGATTATCAGGAATTATTAGAGCCAATTGAAATTCAATCTTTTTATTCTGAATTTATATACCTAGAAGATCTGAATTATGCTCCTTACGGACTTCCAGGTCATCAATTTTATGTCAATACAAAATTGGCATCTAACTCTACTAGTTATTTGTTATGGAACATGATAGAATCATATAAATATAATGCAGATTATATTCTTTACAGCGTTTTTGATGGTGATGATATGCTTTATGCCCATTTAAATGAACTCCCTGAATATGAAAATATATATTATTGCTGGAAAACTCAGAATGTAAAATATATATATGCTGAGAGAACTAGTAATCTTGATATACCCAAAGTAACAAAACAGCCATTGCATTTTGTTGGAACGGATTCCCGAAGACTAATGGATAAATATAGTATTATTCTTAATCAATATTCTATAGGGGAAGAAGCATATGATTATTGGAAAGATATTGAAAAACAAATCTCTGATGAAAATATTCTAGCTGCATCTCAACCTCATAATATTTTTGGAAATGTTTTTAATGTAAATAATCCTAACGAACTTGTTTATGGATTTTTTACAGTTGCATCTGTTGATAAAAAAAGGATATTTATAGATCGTCCTAAGACTCTATTTTATTATGAAATATGCTATATTAATTGGGAAGGCAGTAAATTACCTCCTCCCCTGTATTATACTTTTATCGATAGTACAAACGGATTAGGAGAAGTGCTAGAGCAGTGTATTGACTGCAGATTTAAAGGAGGAGTTACCGTAAAACCAGACTTTTGGATAGATAAATAATATTAAGAAAATGATATCAAGAAAATTACATGTTGTTTTGTTTTCAATTTTGCTTTTAACGCTAAATTGTAAGGAGGAAGTCTTTCTTAACAAGAATAATTATAGTCCTATTCTTACTGTTGATGGAATGATTACAAATGAACCAGGCCCATATATAATAAAATTATCAATGTCAAAACCTTTGGATGCATATGGAAAAATCCCTTATCAAAATTGTATTGTCACAATATATGAAAATTCTGGAATATCCGAAGAACTAGAAGAAATTGAACCTGGAATCTATGCTTCTAAAGAAGACGGGATACGAGGTGAAATAGGAAATAAATATAGTATTTCTATAATATCACCCGAAGGTAAGGAATACAATTCTGATTATCAGGAATTATTAGAGCCAATAGAAATTCAATCTTTTTATTCTAAATTTATATACCTAGAAGATCTGGATTATGCTCCTTACGGACTTCCAGGTCATCAATTTTATGTCGATACAAAATTGGCTTCTAACCCTAATAGTTATTTGTTATGGACCATGATAGAAACATATAAATATAATGCAGACTATATTCTTTACAGCGTTTTTGATGGTCATGACATGCTTTATGTCCATTTAAATGAACTCCCTGAATATGAAAATATATATTATTGTTGGAAAACTCAGAATGTAAAATTTGTATTTGCAGGGAGAACAGGTAATCTTGATATACCCAAAATAACAAAACAGCCATTGCATTTTGTTGGAACAGATTCCCGAAGACTAATGGATCGATATAGTATTATTCTTAATCAATATTCTATTGGGAAAGAAGCATATGATTATTGGAATGATATTGAAAAACAAATCTCTGATGAAAATATTATAGCCACATCTCAACCTCATAATATTTATGGAAATGTTTTAAATGTAAATAATCCTAACGAACTTGTTTATGGATTTTTTACAGTTGCATCAGTTAATAAAAAAAGGATATATGTAGATCGTCCCAGGACTCCTTTTTATTATGAAATTTGTTATGTTGATTGGGATGGTAGTGCATTACCTCCTCCCCTGTTTTATGTTCTATACGATCAAGCAATTGGTGGATTAGGAGAAGTGTTAGAACCGTGTATTGACTGTAGGTCAAAACATGGTGTTACTGTTAAACCCGACTTTTGGATAGATAAATAATATTAATAATATGATATCAAGAAAATTACATGTTGTTTTATTTTCAGTTTTGCTTTTAACACTAAATTGTAAGGAGGAAATCTCTCTTAAAAAGGATAATTATAGTCCTATTCTTGTTGTTGATGGTATGATTACAAATGAACCTGGCCCATATATAGTAAAATTATCACTTTCAAGACCATTGGATTCTTATGGAGAAATCCCATATCAAAATTGTATTGTAACATTACATGAAAATACCGGAATATCAGAAGAACTTGAAGAAATTGAACCCGGTATTTATTCTACTAAAGAAGATGGAACAAATAGTAAAATCGGAAATAAATACAGTATTTCTATAATTTCACCAGAAGGCAAAGAGTACACTTCTGACTTCCAGGAGTTATTAGAACCAATTGGAATTCAATCCTTTTATTCTGATTTCATCTATGTCGAGGACCTAAATTTTATTCCATATGGACTTCCTGGTTATCAATTTTATGTAGATACAAAAGATGTAACAAATACAGACAATTATTTCCTATGGCAAATGGTTGAAACTTATCATTATACTGCAGATTATGTTCTTCATAGTATTGGTTATGGTTATTATACACTTTATGTTAAGTATAACGAATTACCACAATATGATAATGTTTTTAATTGTTGGAAAACACAAAATGTTCAATATATTTACGCAGGAAAAACAAATAATCTTAATGTCAATAAAATAACAAAACAACCTTTACATTTTGTAGGTACCAACACAAGGAGATTAATGAAAAAATATAGTGTTCTACTTAATCAATATACAATTGAAGAAGACGCCTATTTTTATTGGAGGGATATTGAACAACAAATCTCTGAGGAAAATATTCTTGCAGCAACACAACCTTATAATATTCCTGGAAATATATTTAATGTAAATAATCCCGACGAACCTGTTTATGGATTCTTTACTGTGGCATCAATAGATCAAAAAAGAATATTTGTTGATAAACCAAATACACCTTTTTATTATGAAATTTGCTTTGTTGACACAGTACCTGGTTTTTGTCCTCCTCCTCATTATTACGCTCTTATTGGTGAAAATTCAACAGGAGAGGTAAAAGAATCATGTATTGATTGTAGATCAAAGGGAGGTGTTACAACAAAACCAGATTTTTGGATAGATAAATAATTAAATTTATATAAAATGAAAATTAAATACACTTTACTTTTAGCAACAATATTAATCTTTGGATGCAAAGAGGAATTTGAGCTCGAATCTTCAAATAATCAAAGCTTAATTGTTATTGAAGGATTTATTTCAAATGATCCCGGACCATATACTATTAAAGTATCTACTTCTTCTCAACTAGAAGAGCCCTCATTACATCCTATAACAGAATGCATAGTAAGCTTAATAGACGACAAGGGTTTTGAAGAAATATTAACCGAAATTGAACCTGGAAAATATGTTTCTGATAAAGATGGAATTCAAGGACAAATTGGAAATAAATATAAACTATCTGTAATAAAAAAAGACAACACAACTTACGAGACAGATTTTCAGAAAATTAATGAACCTGTTGAAATAAGTAACATTTATGCAGATACAGCTTCAGTTGAGATTCTTGATGATTCTAATTTAAAGGGCTATCAATTTTTTATTGATACAAAAGTGGCAAGTTCTCAAGAAACATATCTTTTATGGAACCTAACCGAATCATATGAATATACCACTGACTATAAACTTTATGGGATTTGGGATGGAACTTTGCATGTTGTAAATCAAGATACTACTTTTAACTTTGATGATACATACCGTTGTTGGAATACAGAGGTAATAAAAAACGTTTTCACCGCCGAAATGGCAAGTCTTTCTTATCCTGAGTTATCAGGAAAGAAACTCCACTTTGTTGGAACAGATTCAAAAAGATTAACAATAAAATATAATGTGCTTGTAAATCAATACACTATTAACGAACAAACACATACCTTCTGGAAAGGAATTGAAGATCAAATGTCTGATGATAATTATTTATATTCTTCACAGCCATATAATGTCGAAAGTAATATAATAAATATAGATAATCCTGAAGAAGTTGTATTAGGATACTTCACTGTAGCTTCAGTCTCAAAAATGCGATTGTATGTCGATAATCAATTTTCTAATTTTAGTTACGAAAAAAGTTATGTAATAACTGATCCTGAGGTTATGTACGATCCAAGAAGACCTACCCCAAGATATTTTATTAGAACTGAAGAGGGTAATTTAGGAGAAGTACAAAGAAGTAGCTTTGATTGCAGAAAAGACGGAGGAAAAACAACTAAACCCAATTTCTGGATTTATTAATAAAATTATAAACTGATTAAAATAAAAAATATGAAATATAAACTATTCCTTAAAGTATTATCAGTATTGCTAATAAGTATTTATTCGATACATGTAAATGCACAAGATAATGACAATCTTCAATTACAAGATGTAACTGAAAACATAAGTATTAGTACCGACAGAGATTTATATTTTAGCGGTGAAAACATCTATTTTAACGCTAATTATTTTATTAATAAGCAAGTGTCAAAGAATATAAAATTAAGCAATGTTGCATATGCTGAGCTAATTAGTTGTTATGATAATAAAGCAATAATTCAAAAAAAATATAGAATTTTAGATGGGAAGTTATCAGGAAATGTAGAAATACCATCAGATATAGCTACTGGATTATACATATTTAGAGTATATACACAATATCAAAGGAATTTTTCTTCCTATAATTATGCTTATAATTTTATTTCTGTTATAAATCCTGATAACGTCTCACAACCAGTTGATTATATTTCAGAGACTGATCAAATAGTAATTGCACCTGAAGGAAATATTCTTATCGAAAATATGGTTAACGATATTGTAATTCATATTCCTAAACATATTCTTAATGAAACTAATATGCTTTCTATTATTGATAAACAGAATAATACAATAGTAAACCTTGATAGTCTAACATCTGAATTTATAAAACTTACTGATTTTAATCCTTTAGAATCAAATGGATATAATTTACAATTATTAAAAAATAATGGTGATTCAATTGTAAAACAGATGCCAAAGGTTCAAAAAACTGGTATTCAAACTAATGTTCAATTATCTGCAAATAATTTAATGTATAACATTGAATCAAATGAAATATATAAAAACTCACCAAAATATAAGCTTGCGGTTTATTCGTCTGATTTTAAATCAAATTATAGAAATGATATCACAATAACAGATTCAAAAGTTGTTGAGATTATTCCTACAAATAAATTAAGTTATGGTATAAATTATTTGGTTCTTTCGGATGTTAATGGAAAAATTCAGAAAATTAATAGTTATTTTAAATCCAACATAATCAAAAATATTGACATAAACTTAAGTAAAGAAAGTTATAATCAAAGAGATGAAATTCTAGCTGAAATTACTACAAAAATTAACCAAAACAACTTGTCAAATGCCTCTATCTCTGTATCCAAGACAGGTTCCAATAAAGAGGATTATAATTTTAATAGTTCAATTTATTTAAAGAACCCTTTGCTTTTACAAAATTATTTAGAAAGTAATGTTGATTATAGTACAGAGGATTTAAAACAAATGATGATATTATTTGATAGCAAACTCGATAATAATATTATTAATGAAGGAATTATTAGTCTGGAAAATAATTCATTAAAACATATACCAGAAATAAGGGATCTTACTATTAGTGGTATTCTTGTTAACAAAGAAACAAAAGAACCTGTATCGAATCATGATATCTATTTATCAGTATTGTTTAATAATCCACAAATTCATATTTATAAAACCAGAGAGAATGGAGAGTTCATCTTTTCATTAAATAATCTGTATGGAGAAAATGATATTTATTTATGTGCAGAGCAAGATGGTGAGAATGAGTATGAAATATTAATTAAAAGTTCTTTTTCAAACAATATTCCACAAATTGGACCTACACCACTATTTATTAACGAGCAATATAAAGATCTTATCGAAGATATTTACATAAATGCTCAGGTAGAACAGAGAGTTCCTAAAAACGCTGCTATGAGCAATGAGTCAAGTACTAATGTTAACGTTTTTAATATCAACGAAGATAACAAAGCAACTACAATACTTGCTAACTTTGTTCAATTAAAAAATGTAGAAGAACTCTTTTTTGAATTAGTGCCTAATGCAAAAATAAATGATAATAATGATCAATATTCATTTACCGTTTTAAACAAAAAAGGATTTGCATTAGCTGGAAAGCCACTTGTGATTTTAGACCATATTCCTATTTTCGATCCAACCAAAATAATAGGTTTAGATATTAATAAAATTGAAAAGGTTGAAGTTATATATAAAACTTATTTTCTTGGTGCTAATACATTTCATGGAATTATTATGATATCTACTAAAAAAGATGACTTTGGTAATATTAAATTTGCACAATCGGGAACATTTTTAAAATATGAAACTCTTGTAGAGTCAGAAAATAATGTTGTATTAAGCAATAATTCTAAAAATCTATCAGAAAAATCTCCTAATTTCAAAACATCTCTATATTGGAATAGTGAATTTAAACTGTCGAACGAAAAGAATAGCATCCGTTTTTTCTCAACTGACAATAAAGGGGTTTACAACATTGTTGTTAAGGCATATTCTCCTGATGGACAAATTTATTATGGAAAAAAGCAATTTAATATAAATTAAGCTTTGTTTTTATTCCTTAAATTTGCCTAATGTTTTATAAGGGCATCGTTATTAAATCGACAGGAAGTTTATATTCAATTAAGAATATAAACACAAATGAGAGTATTACTTGTAATATTCGTGGGAAATTACGAATTAAAGGAATAAAAAGTACGAATCCGGTTGCGGTTGGAGATATTGTTGAATACTATATCCCAGAAAATTCTGAAATTGGAGTAATAAAAAATGTTCTTGATCGAAAAAATTATATTATTAGAAAGTCTACAAATCTTTCTAAACAATCGCACATACTTGCTGCCAATATCGATCAGGCAATATTAATGGTAACTATAGCCTTTCCAGAAACTTATCCGATTTTTATTGATCGTTTTTTGATTTCTGCAGAGGCATATAGTATTCCAGCTAAACTTATTTTTAATAAAGTAGATTTATTTAACGAGAAACAAACCCAATACCTAAATTCTTTAATTGATATATATCAGAACGTAGGTTATGAATGTTTTACAACTTCGGTAAAGGACAAAACAAATATTGAAACCGTTAAAAAACTACTTGCTAACAAAGTTTCTGTAATTTCTGGCAATTCTGGAGTTGGTAAATCATCTTTAATTAATATAATCGACCCTTATCTTAACTTAAAAACTTCTGAGATTTCTGAGACTCATAAATCAGGAAAACATACTACCACATTTGCCGAAATGTTTGAATTATCAATTGGAGGTTTTATAATTGACACTCCGGGTATTCGAGGGTTTGGCTTATATGATATAAAGAAAGAAGAACTTTTTCATTACTTCCCTGAAATATTTAAGATTTCTGAGAACTGTAAATATCATAATTGTACTCATGTTCATGAGCCAGGTTGTGCAGTTATGGAGTCTACATCCGAAGGAATAATTAGTGAATTAAGATACAAAAACTACTTAAGTATCTTATTCGACGATGAATCTAAACATCGTTTATAAACACAATAGATTCATTTGGATACAAATCAGCCCCTTTTATCATAAATCCTTTATCCATCTTATTTTTTTTTATAACTTGTATGTTTAATTTTAGAATCGATTTATTCTTTATATCATAATGAAAAAAATTGTATTTACAACATTCTTATTTAGTTTGTTATTTGTATCCTGTAACAATAAACAGAAATGTGATTCTAATATTAAACAACTAAATTCAATTGCCGAGAAAATAAACTACGATCTTATTTCATTAAGAGAAGATTTTGTTATTCTCTCAAACTTTATTCAATATAATGTTCCGTTTGATAATTCGATTAACTGGAATTCAAGCAATAAGTACAAATATCATGCAAGTGGAGCTCTTATTTCCAATTTCAACGAAAATCAATCATCAATATACTTACCCCCCAGTCAAAAACTAGATCTTTCATTAAAGAAGATTATTATTAATAGTGAAGACCTAGATTCTGTTTTCGATAATACAATTAGACGAAACTCTTTATTATCACAAATATATTTTCTTAACAAGAGTTCATTTTTAAGAATCTACCCAATTGTTGATGTTATCAATTATTTAAACTCCGATGTAAATTTACTGAACTTAAAACCTTACAAAACATTAATAGATAAGCCTTTTGTCGATGATAAAGCTTATTGGATGAGTAAACCATTTGCCGATCCTTTTGGAAGAGGGTGGATTGTTTCTTGCGCTGAACCTTTAAATTACAGAAATAATTTCATTGGAATTCTTTCTGGAGATATAAGAATTAATAAGCTCAAAACAAAGTATTTATCATCAAATAATGAGATTATCCTATTGATAAATAAAAACTGTGAATTAATTACATGTTCTAAAGAAGGTGCTAAATTTCTAAATATTCCTCAATACAGAGAATTTCAATATTATAAGCCTGTTACAACGGATCTATATTTATATAAAAAACCTATTTTGTTAGACTATAAAAACAAAAATTTTAAAAATGCTGTTAAAAAATTAATTGAAGGAGAAACAAACACAGATTTTATTATAAAAAATAAGAAATACTCTATCTTTATCTCGCATATTGCAGAACCAGATTGGTATTTATTGAAAATTGTTAACTGAAATACACAAAAGTATATATGAAGAAATTTTATTATTTGGTATCAATTGTAGTAGTAACAATTCTATGCGTAAATGCATATTATGGATTCCGAATCTATAACCAACAATTAGGATTTCATACAGATATGCTAATGAACCAATCGCAAATTTGTGGATGGGAAATTGAACAATCCGGATACGAATTTGAGAATGAGATTAACTACATCGTATTCTCTACCGATATTGCTAACTTTTTCGACAATATTGAAAATATAGATTTAAAAGTTAAAAAGCTTGAACTATTCTACTTTAAGTATCAAAATCTTATTAAAAACATTCAATTAATTGATAATAACAAAAATGTTTATAGTCTTTTTAAAGATAAAACAAACCATTTTATTAGTGACTATTATGTTTCTCAACGACAAAAGACTCTAGTTAATAGAGAGCGAATAGAAGAAAATTCAGATGGAACATACACATACATTTTACCTGTTTTTAGTAACAACGAACCTGTCGTTAATATTCTTATTAAAACAGATATTGAAAATTATATAAATTCCGTTTACGAAAACTATCATCTTGGAAATACCTTATGGCAATGGATGTTCGATTCTGAAGGGAATGTTCTATCAAACAACCTTACAAAAGACTCTATTCAAATTACTGAACTCGACAAAATTACTTCCGATATAAATAATGGACTTAAAGGTTCAATAATGCATAAAGTTGCTTTTAAAAAAGAAGCAAATACTTATTTGTCGGCATATTATCCCGTTCGAATTTTAACTAAGGATATAGGTGTTGTATTCTCATTAGAAACCAAAATAATAATTAATTCTATTATAACTAATTCCTTAATCGTAGGAGCATCTACAGTAATTATATTAGTATTAATTATTGTATTATTCCTATTCTTTATTCGTAAAAAAAATAAAGAGCAGATAGTTATTATGCAATCGGAAACTGCCATGCAGAAAATTTTAGAATCTCTTCCAATTGGTATTATGATCTTAGATAAAGGAAAGGAAGTTAAAAGTGTGAATAAAACTGCTATTGATATATTTGGACTTAAAGATGAAAATGATTTAAAAGGGAAAAATATTGGCGATCAATTTCTTATCTCAAGAAATTTTCAAGATAGTGATTCATTTGCTTATACAGATAATTTAAATCAATATGTATATTACGATGATCATGATAATGAAGTAATTATTTACAAGAAAGAAATTCCTTTTGTAATCGACAACGAAGAAATTTCTCTTGAAGCATTTATCGACATAACACCAATTGAGATAGCTAGAAAAAGAGAAGTTGCAGCTAATAAAGCAAAATCCGAATTTCTTGCAAAAATGAGTCATGAAATCAGAACTCCCTTAAACGGGATTATTGGAATGGCAAATACACTTGAGACTCTCAATCTAAATGCTAAACAAACTGATGCTGTTCAAATAATTTTAAAATCTGCAGACTTATTGTTATCCATCATAAATGATATTTTAGATTTCTCTAAAATTGAAGCCGGGAAAATGATAATTGAAGAAACTCCTTTCAAACTTCGTGAAGAGGTTGATTCTATGGTTTCATTATTTAATCCGATTGCTCAAGAAAAGAATATTCAATTAATTTCTGACGTTCAGAAAAATGTTCCTGATAAGTTAATTGGTGATCCATTCCGCTTAAAACAAGTTATATCAAATCTAATCGGAAATGCGATAAAATTCACTTATGAGGGAAAAATTTTAATTTCAGTTGATTTAATAAAACGTCACAACGGTTATCTATCGATTCTGTTTTCGATTGAAGATACAGGAATTGGTATTCCAAAAAAGAAATTGAAAGATATATTCGGATCATTCTCACAAGCAGATGGATCAACTACCAGAAAGTATGGAGGTACAGGACTAGGAGTAACTATTTCTAAACAATTAGTTGAATTAATGGGCGGTGAAATGTGGGTAGAAAGTCCTTCTTCCATTTCCGTTGACCCTCAATATAGTGGTTCCAAATTTTCTTTCTCAATTCAGGTTTTCTCAAACGAAAAATTAGAAAAAGAAGTTGATCATTCTCATATAGTAGATTATAATCAAATAAATGTTTTAATAATTAATAATAATCCTGAAGAAGAAAAAGCTTTAACACACTCTTTCTCAAGTTTTGAAACAAATAATACAGAAATCTCACCGAAAGATGATCCTATAAGTAAAATCGAATTAAGCTTAAAAGATGATAAGAATCGATTTCATCTTATCATGATAAAAGATAACGTTGATTTTGATGGAATGGGTTTCGCACGAAAATTGTCAGAAAAAGGATTATCCAAGCATTTTATTATTGCTATTATTAGTTCAAATGATAAAGCTGGTAATTATGTAAAATGTAAAATGAATGGTGTTGATTACTATTTAATTAAACCATACGAAGCAAATGAACTATTCGAAATAATCCAGGATAATTTTACAAGTCTTAAAGTAACTGAAAAGAAATTACCAGAACTAAACAAAATAAAAAAGAAAATAAAGATCCTTGTTGCCGAAGATAATATTATAAATCAGCGCGTTGCTCAAACAATTTTCAAGAACCTTGGTTACGAAATAAGCATTGCTCATAATGGTAGAGATTGCGTAGACAAAGTAAAAAATGACAATTTCGATATTGTTTTTATGGATATTATGATGCCCGAAAAAGATGGTATAGAAGCAACTGCAGAAATTAGAAGTTTAGGTTATACAATTCCGATTGTTGCAATGACTGCAAACGCACGAGAAGAAGATAAGACCAAAGCATTTAATAGTGGAATGAACTATTATCTGGCAAAACCTGTTCGAATTGAGGAAATAAAAGAGGTTTTAATCCGTTGGTTTTCTGATAACACATTATAAAAAATATGAATTCACACGAAATTGATTACAAAATTATTGGGGATGATATTCAGCTTGTCGAAGTTGAATTAGATCCGCAAGAAACAGTGATTGCTGAAGCAGGTGCAATGCTTTATATGGAAGAAGGTATACAATTCGATACAAAAATGGGAGATGGATCTACGCCAAATCAAGGATTAATGGGTAAGTTACTTTCTGCCGGTAGTAGAATGCTAACTGGAGAATCAATCTTTATGACACATTTCACAAACCAAGGTTTAGGTAAACGTAAAGTATCTTTTGCAGCTCCATATCCAGGGAAAATAATTCCAATTGATCTTAACACAAGCGGTGGTAAAATAATTGTACAAAAAGATGGCTTCTTATGCGCTGCAATGGGAACAAAAGTTTCTATTGAACTAAATAGAAAATTAGGTGCAGGATTAGTTGGAGGCGAAGGATTTATTCTTCAGAAGTTAGAAGGAGACGGAAAAGCATTTGTTCACGCTGGGGGAACGGTGATTGAAAAAACCTTAAACAATGAAACTTTAAGAATTGATACTGGATGCATAGTAGCATATGAACCACAGATAGATTTCAACATTGAATCATCGGGTAGTTTAAAGTCTATGGTATTTGGTGGCGAAGGATTGTTCCTTGCTACACTGAAGGGAACAGGAAGAGTATGGTTACAATCTATGCCTATTAGAAAACTAATTCAAAGACTTTCGCCTGTTGGCAATACTGCAAGAAAAGGAAGCAGTTCAATTCTTGGTAATTTTTTAGAAGGTTAAATAAAGTTTGATATAAATAAAAGCTCGAAGATTCTATAAATCTTCGAGCTTTTGTGCTTTTTTGCGTATTTTCGCATCATACAATTCCTTTATGGCACAAAAAGTAAGTGTAGAAGAATTCTACAAATTATCACTCGATATACCAATTGTTGATGTTAGATCTCCCGGTGAATATGAAACTGGTCATATTCCTAGAGCTCATAATATTCCAATTTTCACCAACGAAGAAAGAGCAAAAGTAGGGACAACATATAAAAGACTGGGTAAAGATCCTGCTGTTTTACAAGGCTTAGAGATAGTTGGAACCAAATTAAGGTCTTTTGCCGACTCCGCCAGAAAATTATCTGTAAACAATACTCTTTTAGTTCATTGTTGGCGTGGAGGAATGCGAAGTGAAAGTATGGCTTGGTTATTTGAAACCGTCGGAATAAAATGTATTCTGCTAACAGGAGGATATAAAGCTTTTCGTAATTATGGTAAATCACAATTCACTAAAACTAAAAAACTTATTGTTTTAGGAGGACTTACTGGAAGCGGAAAAACAGAAACCCTGCTAAAAATTAGAGAAAAAGGACAGCAAGTAATTGATCTTGAAGGATTAGCACATCACAAAGGATCAGTCTTTGGCTCTTTAGGACAAGATCCACAACCAACTAACGAGCAATTTGAAAATAATTTGATTTATGAATGGTTAAATCTTGATAATACCAAAGCAATTTGGCTCGAGGATGAAAGTCACTCCATTGGTTCTAATTGGATACCTGAAGAACTATTTAAATTAATGCGTTCTACAAACGTACTAAAAATGGAACTTAGTAAATCTGAACGTATTAAAAGGCTGGTAAATGAATATGCTGGATTTGATGCCAAATATCTCGAAAATTGCATTTTACGCATCGGAAAGCGTTTGGGCGGACAGAATGTAAAAGCAGCCTTAGAATCGCTTGAAAATAACCAATTAAGTACTGTTGCTGATATAACTTTAGCATACTATGATAAAAGCTATAGTTTTGGATTAGAACAACGAACAAAAAATTCTGTTTTTCCAGTTCAACTAAAAACAGATGATCCAGAGAAAAATGCTGAGATTTTAATTGGTTTTGCTAAAAAGCAAACTTTTGTTTAAAGTTTGCAGTAAAACTTAAATCGTTTCTTCTCAATTTCCTATCTAATCAGGAGAATGCCCCTTTTTCAATAAATAACCGTTCGTTTTTGTCAAATATCAGTTTATTATGGTATTTCTTCATGCGATATTTGTTGTTTGTCGTTTCAGACTCAGACCAATACAATAAAAAACTAACTTACGTAAAATTGAATAAAGAATTAACACTCTTTTACTATTTTATTTATTAACTAATCCAAATTTTATTATGAAAAAACTTTTTACTTTTTGGAAAGCAATGATTGCTGTCTTATTTTTCATGAGTATAACTATTATAACTCATGCTCAAGATTGGACACAAAAAAGATCGGGCCTTTATTTTATTGGCTCAGAAGGTAAGGTTTTTATTGAACCTGATTACAGCGCAGCTGCTGTTTACTTTGCAAACAACGAAGTTGACCAGTCAACAAACGTTAAATTCAAAGAAAAACTTCAGATGACAAAACGCGAATCTGACGGCTCTTCTCTTAAAATTGAATTAATGGATCAAAAAGGTATGATTTTAGTTAAGTCGTCTATTGCAATAGAAGCTACAAAATCATACGATGATCGCAACGATTTCTTAAAACGATTTGATCTAATTCGTGATGGTGGGTATGAAATTCTCCCTGCTTTTACAATAGGTGATAAACAAGCTTGGTTTACAAAACGTGTAAGTATTAAATTAAAAGATGGTGTAATGTTTGAAGATATTTCAGATATACTTTCTAAATACAGTGCACAATATATTAAAAACATTACTAATTCAAGAACTTATCTCTTAGGTGTTGAAGAACTTGAAAATCAATTACCTCTTGTTCAAGAATTATATGAAATGGGCGTTTTAGAATGGGGTGGACCTGATTTTAAAGTTGAACTAATAAAATATGCCGATCCTATGTATCCTGATCAGTGGCATTTAAATAACACTGGCGGATCAATTGATGGTAAAGCTTTAGTTTCTGATATTGATGTAAATGCTCCTGAAGCATGGGCAATTACTACTGGATCTTCAAATATAACTGTAGCTGTTATAGACGACGGCGTAGAAGCTCACGAAGATATGCAAACCTTATTAACAGGATATACTCCTGCAAATGGTGGAAACGGTGCTCCTGCAACAAGTACAGATGGTCACGGACAACAATGTGCCGGATTAATCAGCGCACAACATAATAATATTGGCGTAAGGGGGATTGCTCCTGATATAGAGATGTTTAGTGTTAATATTTTTGCACCAAATACAACCAATGCAGATGTGGCAGATGGTATAACATGGGCTGTAAATCAAGGTGCTGATGTACTTACAAACTCATGGGGATTCGGTTCTTGTACTTACAATGATGCTGGTATTACTGATGCATTTACAAATGCTGCGAATAATGGTCGCGGAGGCTTAGGATGTGTTATCTTAATTGCTTCAGGAAACGACTTTAATTCTTGTGTAAGTTATCCTGCAGATTTACCAAATGTAACTGCAGTTGGTGGGATTTCAGGAGATGCTGCAAGAAGTGAGTTTAGTAATTATGGACCAGCTCTTGATATTTGCGCTCCAAGTGATGACGACTGGGACGCTCAGGGATATCCAACAGGAACTCATGGTTTAAGAACAATTGACAGAATGGGAAGCTTGGGATGGTATAGTGGAAATTATAGCGAAGCTATGGGTGGTACTTCAGGTGCTACACCTCAGGTAGCTGCAGTTGCAGCACTTGTGCTTTCTGTTGACCCTAACTTAACAAAGGCTCAGGTAGAAAATATATTATATACTACTGCAAAAAATGTTGGTGATGCCAATGAGTATGGTGCTGGTTTAGTTGATGCTTACGCAGCTGTAGTTGCTGCTGGTGGTGCAGTAGACACAGATCCTCCTTCAGTGCCTTCAGGATTATCATCATCAAATATCGGATCATCATCATTTAATATAAGCTGGAATGCTTCAAGTGATAATATAGCCGTTACAGGTTATAACATTTATGTTAATGGTTCTCTAAATAAAACTTCAGTTGGAACTTCAACAAGTGTTACAGGTTTAAGTCCTAATACAAGTTATAGTGTAAGAGTTTCTGCTTACGATGCAGCAGGTAACACTTCAGCTCAATCTTCAATTATTAATGTTACAACAACAGAAGCTACACTTTCATGTAGTGCTACAATTTCTTCATTCCCATATTCAGAAAGTTTTGAATCTAACGATGGTTGGAATCAAATAACTGCTGATGATGGAAACTGGGTAAGAGATGCAAGCGGAACTCCTTCTTCAGGAACTGGTCCAAGTGCTGCTATCAATGGAACATATTATATGTTCTTAGAAGCTTCTACTAATGGAAGTACAGGTCAGATTGGTGCAAATGCAACTGCAATTCTTGAAAGCGATTGTATTGATTTAACAGGAGCTACCGAGGCAACTTTCACATTCCAAAATCATATGTATGGAACTTCAATTGGATCCTTAACTATTCAAGTTTCTGTTAATGATATCGATTGGACTACACTTTGGACCCTTTCTGGTGATCAAGGTAATGTATGGAATGAAGTTGATATTAGCCTGAATTCATATGCCGGTGCAACAATTAAGCTTAGAATTGTTGGTACAACAGGTTCAAGTTGGTCAAGTGATATTGCTGTTGATGATCTTAACATTACAACCGGAAGCGGAGTAGATAACCAAGCTCCTACAGTACCTGGTGGATTAACAACAAACAGCACTACTCAAACTTCAACAAACTTTTCATGGAATGCTTCAAGCGATAATGTTGGAGTTACAGGATATGATGTATTAGTTGACGGTGTATTTGAAGGTTCAACAGTTTCAACAAGCTATGCAATAAGCGGATTAACTGCTAGTACAACATATACACTTTCTGTTCGCGCTAAAGATGCTGCTGGTAACACTTCAGCTTATGCAACTACCAATGTAACTACTTTAGACCCCGTTGGCGGTGGATGCACAGGAGGAATTACTTCATATCCATATGCTGAAGGATTTGAAAGTGGAATTGGTGATTGGACGCAAGCTACCGATGATGATACTGATTGGACTGTTGATGCAAATGGAACGCCATCAAGCAGCACAGGACCTTCTTCAGCGACTGAAGGATCATATTACCTATATGTAGAATCTTCAAGTCCAAACTATCCTTCAAAAACAGCAGTAATTTATAGCCCTTGCTTTGACCTTACAGGAGAATCAAATGCAACATTTAACTTTGCATATCATATGTATGGTTCAACAATGGGAACACTTGAATTACAAGCAAGTACAGATGGTGTTAGCTGGACTAATTTATGGTCGAAGTCAGGTGATCAAGGAAACTCTTGGTATACTGCAAATGTAAACTTAAGCGCTTATTTAGGAACTTCAGTTCAGCTTCGTTATGTAGGAACAACAGGAAGTAGCTATAGAAGCGATATGGCTGTTGATGATATTAGCTTAACTACAGGTTCAACTCCTGTTGGAACAGATCTAACATTAACAATTACATTTGACAACTATCCGGAAGAAACAAGCTGGAACCTGAAAAACAGCGGTGGAACAACTGTTGCTTCAGGTGGAACTTATGCTTCACAAGCAGACGGATCAACACTTGTAATTCCTATTAATGATCTGGTTGATGATTGTTATGATTTCACAATCTTAGATTCATACGGTGACGGTATTTGCTGTTCTTACGGTAGTGGTTCATATACATTAGAAGTAACTGGCGGTGGTGTATTAGCATCGGGTGGTTCATTTACTTCATCAGATATAACTAACTTCTGTCTGCCAACAGTATCTAGTTATGCTCTACCTCTTAATGTAAATGAAGGAAACGGTATGTCAACTGTTAATGTTTTTCCAAATCCTGCAAATGCATTTATTAATGTAGATGTAATTAATGGACGTAGAATTGGTAGAATTAACATTTACAATACAGTTGGTACTTTAGTAAAAACTGTTGAAATGAATGGTAACGAAAAAGAAATTGATATTTCTGAATTACCTACAGGTTTATATATCATTTCAATTGAAGATGAAAAAGAACCATTTGTAAAGCAATTTGTAAAGCAATAAAGTCGAAATTATATTAAATTAAAAAGGGTGTCATTTAGACACCCTTTTTTTAATCTAAAGTTTATTACTCATATCTTAATGCCTCAACAGGATTTGTTCTCGCAGCTTTGATAGTATGAAAAGCAATTGTAATAATTGTAAGTACAATTGAAGAAATAAATCCTACAAAAAATACCCAATAACTAATATTAATCCGATAAGCAAAATCTTGAAGAATTTTGTTGCTAAAATACCATGCAGGTATCCATGCTAAAACATTACCTATAATGGCCATAATAAGATATTCACGCGCAATTAAACCATAAATTTTAGCAACAGTTGAACCAAACACTTTTCTTATGCCAATTTCTTTGGTTCTATGCTTTACTGTTAAAGCAATTAAACCAAATATTCCTATATATGCGATTACTAATGCGATTGCGGTAAAAAATCCAAATAATTTCTCAATTCCCTGTACTTTATTTAAAGTATCAACTTTAAACTCTGTATTGTCGAAATCCCAAAATTTTCCTGTTTCTGGTAGTATTTCTAAACGATTTTCATCTGCAATCTTTTTAATATTACTAACATTAAGCGCATTGCATTTTATACTCATCCACGAGTAATAATCATACGATTCTGTGGCTTCATCAGGCATTAGAATAATAAGAAGAGGCTCTATTTTATCTTGTAAAGAATGTGTATGGTAATCGCTACATACACCAACTATCTCAAATTTGGTTTCTCCTAAAGCAAGCGACTCACCTAATGGGTTTTCGAATGCTAATTTTTCCATAGCTGCTTCATTAATACAACAATATCCTTTTTGTTGAGAAATACTGTTTATAGAAAATTCTTTTTCTAAGATCAGATTAATATTATACGTTTCAAAGAAAGAAGGATTAACAACATTGTAGTTAATATAAATACCTTCACTGTTTTCCTTTTCAGAAGAAGTTTCTGTAATATTGAGATTTAAATAAGAGGTATTTTCTTTTTCATCAATAACTTTTTGAATAAACAATGAATTCTTCCCAAGAAATGGTAGTGTTGCACTTAACGCTATATTCTGTACCCCTGCCTTTGCAATCATTTTATCTCTTAGGATTTTCAAATTAGGATTACTTGACCGGTCAGGCTTTTTAACATAACAAGTTATTATATGTTCTGAATCAAAACCAAGATCTTTATTTTTAATAAAATTAAACTGCAGAAAAAGAATTGTGGTAGCAATTATTAATATAATTGAAACAGTATACTGGAATACAATAAGAGCTTTTTTTCCTAATCCTGCCTTATCGATGCTTTTTCCTCTTCCTGCTAATGCTTTTTGAGGATTAATTCTACTAATTTTTATTGAAGGAAAAATAGCAGAAACCAGACCTAAAAGAATGGCTATTGCAAACATGCTTATTATAAATGAAAAATTTAGAATAACACTGGATGGAATTTCTGTTTGCAATATTGCATTAAAACGTGGCAATAATCTCTCGGCAAGTAAATAAGCCAAATCAAATGAGATAAATGACAATAAAGCTGATTCACCAACTTGTTGTAATATTAATGATGATTTACTCCCTCCTACAATCCTGCGAATACTTGTTTCCTTTATTCGATTTGCAGCATTGGCAATAGATAAATTAATAAAATTTAAACATGCAATAATTAAAATAAAAATTGCAACAAGGCTAAAAATAACAAGTATTTTAACCAAATTATTCGATTTTAAATGGTAATCCGAAAATGGCGTTAAATATAACACACGCTTCGTGTTGCCTTGGAGTGGTATAATAATATCTCTAATTTTTCTATTTAATATTTCGTAATCACAATTTTCATTTAATATTAAAAATGTTTCAAATTTATGTTCGTTCCATCTTTGAGAATAATCTCGATGTGGACTATTACCTAATAGTGTGGGCATCGACATAAAGAAATCATATCTAAAATCAGAATTTACTGGCATATCATCAATTACTGCAGTTACTTTTACCATGTAATTCTTGCCAATCAATAAATCCTTACCTATTGGATCTTCATCTCCAAAATACTTTTCAGCGTATGATTTAGTTAAAACAATAGTATTTGTTTCGCTTAATGCATTTTTATTATCACCACTTAAAAAATCGACGGTGAAAATATTAAAAAGTGAATTGTCGGCATAATAGCCATTTTCTTCAAAATATGAAATGTTATCGTTAACATTAGCAACAGAAACATAAGCACGACAAATACGAACTCCAATTTTAACTTCAGGAAAATCGGAAACTAGTTTGTCTATTAAAGGATAAGGCATTATAAGACTATGCTCTATTCCTTCAGTCCAATGATTATCAATATTTGCAACAAAAATTTTATCATAATTCTCATTATTTTTATTAAAGCTTAACTCATGTTTAATATATGATGCAATAAGAATAAATGAGGCTAACCCAACCGTTAAACCTAACAAACTTATAAAGGTGTTAACTTTATATTTTCTTATGTTTCGAAATGCCAGTTTAAAAAAATATCTTATCATAGTTCTAAAGTAATTAAATTTTGTTTTACATTTATAAATATGGCAATGTATTTGCCAAAACTACTAACATTCTCTTTTATTGGCACTTGTCCAATTTAAAATAAATGTAAAATGATGCTTCGCGCCTAATTATTAGACATTATGCGTATATATTTTAGGCATCTAGATAAAATAATAATGAAAAAGAATAAAATATTAGTTATTGATGACGATAAACAAGTATTAAAAACACTTGAATTTTTATTGGAAACAGAATACGAACAGATTTCAACCATAAACAGCCCGAATTTAATTCCCACACAAATTCGATTAGAAAAATTTGATGTGATTTTGTTAGATATGAATTTTACTAAAGGCCAGAACACGGGTAATGAAGGTTTCTATTGGTTAGATCGCATCTTAAAATCTGATCCTGATTCAATTGTTATTCTTATAACTGCTTATGGAGATGTGGAGCTTGCAGTAAGAGCTATTCAAGAAGGAGCTACCGATTTCATTTTAAAACCTTTCGATAATGATAAATTGCTAGCCACAATCAATTCTGCCATAACTTTAAGACAATCAAAACTAAAAATTAGAAAACTGGAACAAACACAATCAGCAATTACAGATGATCTTGAAAAGAAACACTTGTTGATTAAAGGAAAATCTCCAATCATGGAACAGGTATATTCTTCTGTTCGAAAAGTAGCCAAAACAGATGCAAATGTTTTAATTCTGGGTGAAAATGGAACTGGTAAAGAAGTAATTGCTCGTGAAATACATCAGTTATCGAAACGCTCAAAGGAAGCATTTATTCATGTAGACTTAGGCTCTATATCCGACAACCTATTTGAAAGTGAACTCTTTGGTCATAAAAAAGGATCCTTTACCGATGCTAAAGAAAATAGAGTAGGACGATTCGAAGTTGCCAACGGTGGAACATTATTTCTGGATGAGATCGGAAACATCCCCCTCCCTCTTCAAGCTAAATTACTTTCTGCTATCCAAAATAAAGAAGTAATTCCAATTGGATCTAATTCACCTGTATCTGTTGATTCAAGACTAATTAGTGCTACAAATAAATCAATTGAAACCCTCATTCAGGATAATCTTTTCCGAGAAGATCTATTCTATAGAATAAATACCATTATAATTGAACTTCCTCCTTTGAGAGAACGCGGTGATGACAAAATTATATTCTCAGATCATTTTTTACAGCAATTCTCAAAAAAATATAATAAACCAAATATAAGGTTTGATAAAAATTCTTATGATAAACTTTTTGAATATTCCTGGCCGGGAAATATTAGAGAACTGCAACACACTATCGAAAAAGCAGTAATTATGTGCGATTCAGAAATAATTACCCCAATGGATTTAATGTTAAAATCCAATAATTTAGCTTCAGATACAAATGAACCGCTTAAGCTTGACGATATCGAAAAAAATGCAATAATTAACGCTCTTAAAAATAACAATGGTGTATTGTCATTTGCCGCTAAAGAATTAGGAATAGCACGCCAAACAATGTATAATAAAATGAAGAAATATGGAATCTAATAAGTTTTCATTAAATATTTGTATTAGAGTTATACTTATAGTAACAAATTGCTTTTTCCTTGTTACTGAATATGTTTCAGGAGAATATAAATTTACAATTATAAATTTAGCTATACTTCTTGTATTACAAACCTTCCTTTTAATCAAGTATATCCGAAAGATCAATTTCCAAACCATTGAATATTTTGATTTAATAAAAAATAAAGAATCAGGTTTTAGATTAACCGATACAGAAAGTAAAAACAGCTTTTCTTTGCTCAGAAAACAATTCAACGAAACCAATCAAATTATTCAAGATATTAGAATTGAAAAGGAAGTTCAATCAAATTATTTAAGTCATCTTGTAAATCATGTTAATATTGGCTTACTATCTTTTGATGAAAATGAAAAAATTCAATTTGTTAATCCAGAGGCAAAACGAATTCTTGGTATTAAAAATATATTTCACCTTAAAGATCTTAATAGTTTAAATAAATCATTTGATGAATTCTTAAGACATATTCAACCAAATCAATCTGAAATTATCGAAATTAAAGGTAATTCTGAAAATCAAAAACTTTCCGTTAATTGCGGCTTATTATGCTTACGCGATACCAAAATCAAATTAATTTCTTTTCATGATATAGATAAACATCTTTACACAAATGAGATAGAATCGTGGAATAAGTTAATTCGTATTTTGAATCATGAAATAATGAACTCCATTACTCCAATTACTTCATTAACAAAAACTATAAAAAAATATTTCTCCGATGGGGAATCAATTATTAATCCTGAAAACATTCAATCATCAACAATCAATAGAATTGTAGAAGGACTCAATATTATAGAAGAACGTGGTATTGGCTTAATTAATTTTGTAAATAATTATAGGAAGTTAACTGCATTACCCGAACCACAAAAAACGAATTTCAATCTAAATAAATTCTTTACCCTCATTAAAGATCTTTTCAATGAAGAGCTAACAAACAATCAAGTTGAACTAAAGATAGAAACCAAACCTGATGATTTAAGTTTAAATGCTGATAAAGATCAATTAACTCAAATTTTTATCAATTTAATCAAGAATAGTCTTGATGGCCTCAACGAGAAAGAAAAGGGATTTATTGAGCTAAAAGCATCCAAAAACAACAATGTAATTCAACTCAGCATTACTGACAATGGCAAAGGAATTCCCCAAAATATTATCAAAGATATTTTTATTCCGTTTTACACCACCAAAGAATCCGGTTCAGGAATCGGTTTAAGTTTATCTAAACAAATAATGCAAATGCATGATGGAACTATTTCAGTTTCGTCAGTTCCAGATATAAAAACTAAATTTAAGTTGGGATTTTATTATTTATAAAAAAGAGTCCCAACGAATAATTACATTGAGACTCTTCATTTTAATAAATCAGATCTACCTTTTTACAATCTTGCTGGTATAAATATTCTTATTATTATAAATACTTACAAAGTAAATTCCTTCATTAAATCCAGACATATCAACGTGTTCTATTTTTGAAATATCCGTTTTGTCAATAATTTTTCTCCCTGTAATGTCAAAAATAGTAATACGATCAACATTCTGTTCATTACATGAAATATTAAGTATTTCATTTACTGGATTTGGATAAATAGATACTCCTATTTTTTCTAACCCGTAAATTCCTGTTGATTTATTTACTATCACTTCAAAACTACAATTTGTGATATTTCCGTTAACATCTTCAACAGTCCAAATTACATTTGTAGTTCCTACTGCAAATTCCTCTCCATTTAAAGTATCTGCATCATTAATATTATTTGTGATACTCACAATTTTACAATTATCACTTAATGTTGTAGGATCAAATTCATTGCCAGAAACAACATATTCAGTCTCATCTGATGTAATAATCTTTGTTTGATTAGCAATACAAGAAATTACTGGATCTATGTCATCATTAACAACAACAGATTGTTCTTGGTTTGATACATTTCCATGTTCATCCTCAAATGTCCAGATTACTGTATATGTTCCTTGTTCAGTATATGATAAAGGATTACTTGTAGTTCCAATTATATCTCCAGAACAATTATCAGTAGCTGTAGGAATTTCTGAAACAGAAGCCGAACACTGACCAACAATATCTTCTAAATTAGTTAAATCTGGTAATGGAGAAACATTATCATTAACAATAACCATTTGTTCTTGATTTGATATGTTACCGAGCTCATCCTCAAATGTCCAAGTTACTGTATATGTTCCTTGTTCATCATAAGTTAAAGGATCGTTTGTAGTTCCTGTTACGGCACCTGAACAATTATCTGTTGCTGTTGGAATCTCTGTAACAGTTGCAGAACATTTTCCTGTAACTTCACTAAGAGTAATATTATCAAAAATTGGAGCTATGTTATCTTCAACAATAACAGTTTGCTCTTGTGATGATGTATTTCCATTCTCATCGTCATAAGTCCAAGTAATAGTGTACGTTCCTTGCACATTATACTCTAATGGATTTATTGTTGTTCCGGTTATACTTCCTGCACAAACATCTGTTGCAGTAGGTGCATTGGTTATTGAAATGGAACATTGAGTTGTAATATTTGGAAGTTCCGTAATATCAGGAACCGGTGCGTCTGCATCACCTGTCTCTAAAGTTTCTAACAAACCTGTAGTTTCATATATTTTTGAAGCATCACATAAATTATATGTGAATATTTTAAAATAATAAGTAGTACTTCCACTACATAAATCTAATCCATTTATTACTTCGTTTGGAGTGTTAGAAGTCCCATTAAATACACACTGCTGACCAGAATTTAGCCAAGTAGAATTTGATGTAGGATTTTCTCCATCACTTGGTATTGTCCATGTATCTTCAGTATTTAAATATACTACATAACCTTTGATTCCATAAGCATTAGTTGTGAAGCTTTCTAATAAAACGCTTGTAGGGCTGGTTTTAGTTATTAATGCTTCGCTTACAGGTTCTGAAGCCGCCTGACAGATAACATCACAAGTAAATCCCTGCCATTTTAAAAATGGATATCCTCCATTATCAGTTGTGTTTATACCCCAATTATCAACTTCTCCATTTTCGGTTTCTACCATAAAGTCCCAACCTGCATTAAGATAATTAATGGCATTTTTCATTTCTATAGTTGTAAGCCCAACACCTCCATCACTAGTGGTTGTTCCTGATAATTGTGTATCCCAAAAACTCTGAGATATTGTAGCAGTAGAACTTTTATCACCAATTAGTCCACCTCTATAACCTAAGGTCGCAGAAGATGTTCCTGTGCTATAACATTTAGATACAGAAGTGCCACTTGCAGCATAACCAACTAATCCTGCAGCATAATGCTCGCTAGCAGTGGTATTTCCCTTACTATATGAATTGTTTATTGAAGAGTTTTCATAAAGATAACCAACAAGACCACCTAACATTGAATTTCCTATAACATTTCCTAAACTATATGAGTTAGATACTACACTACTTGAGTACCGACATAGACCTACCAGCCCTCCCACAGCATATCCGCCAGGTGCTGAGACATTTGCAGTGCTGTAACACTTATTAATTGTACCTTTATTATATCCTGCGAACCCACCACAATATACGTATTCATTTGAAATGTTACTTTTTACTACACCAGTACTATAGCAATTTTCAATATTTCCATAATTATATCCAATAAGCCCTCCTACTAAAAGTTTTCCTGTAATATTTACATTAGTTACTCCCAAACTATCAATGTAGGAACCCAAATTAGTTAATCCAAACAATCCAATATGTTCCTCAGATGGTCTATTAATATAAAGATTGCTAATAGTATATCCTTTTCCGTTGTATACACCACCGAAATTTATTGATTCGTTACCAATCGGATTAAATCCTGCAGCATCTTCCCAGGTATTAGTTTCAGTTGCATCGATGTTAGCAGTTTGCATAAAGTGCTTGTTCCATGCTGTATCATTATACATTACCCAAGCTAGGTTTTCCAAAGTAGCAATAATATAAGGATTTTCAACTGTTCCTTCTCCATTTGGAATTGCAAAATTAACTTTTGTTCTTAATTCTATTCCTAATCCGGTCTGCTCATATGTTTCTGTTCCACTACAATCATTATAAGCATATACTTTTAAAAAATAAGGAGTGTCCGCAGAAAGCCCTGTAATATCCACATTTGGCTTATTTGATGTTCCAAAATAAACACATTGCTGCCCTGCATTTTGCCATGCTGCATTTACTATCGGCTCATCACCATCACTTGGTATTACCCATGTCTCTGCTGAATTTACATAAATTGCAAATCCTACAGTTCCATAACCGGAATTTGCTAGACTATCTATTGAGACAGTATTTGAAAACACATCAGAAAATATATCATTTGCTGCTGATAAAGGCATTTGACAAGATAATATCTCAGTATTTGTATATCCTTGCCAATTTAAAAACGGATATCCACTATTTACAGAGCCATTCATACCCCAATAATCATTTGTTCCATTATAGGTTTCATCCATAAAATCCCATTCCGAATCTAAATAGTTTTTAAAATCTTTCATCTCAACAGTCGTCAATCCAATGCCTCCAGCACTCTTTTCTAATCCTGATGTTTCAGTATTCCAGAAACTATTTTTAACTAATCCTTCATAATTGATACCAACCAGTCCTCCTACAGAATAAGCAGTAGAAATAACTGTCCCGATACTATAACAATTAGAAATGATTGCATCACTTCCTCTATTACTACCTACTAAACCACCAACTCTATTCCCTGAAGATGTATTTACATTTGCAAATGAATAACAATTTGTAACTGCATTTTCATTATATCCAATAAGACCTCCCATATACGAATAGCTATTACTTCCAACATATGTATTTCCTGTTGAATAACAATAATCTATTAATCCTTTGTTCCTTCCAGCTAATCCACCAATATATGAATAACCAGTAAAATCGATATTTGTCATTCCTAAACTGTCTATCTTAGAGCTATTGTCAGTATATCCAAATAATCCAATATAATTAGAAGTTGGTCTGTTTATATATAAACCATCAATTATATTCCCTTTACCACTATATGTTCCTGAAAAAATAACATCAGAATTACCAATGGGATTAAATCCAGCACTATCTTCCCATTCAATAGTATTTGCAGCATTAATATCTGCAATTTGAATAAAGTGTTTATCCCATTCACTATCATTATACATTAACCAAGCAAGGTTTTCTAAACTTGCAATTTGAAAAGGATTTGATTCTGATCCCTCACCGGTTGGGAAAGTTGATAGTACCTGTGTAAATTGATTGATTAGACAACCTACATTTTCATACGTTTCGATTCCATTACAATCATTATAGGCAAAAACTTTAAAGTAATAGTTTGTATTAAAATTGAGACTAGTAACTGTAATATTAGGATTATTTGATGTACCAAAATAAATACATTGTTGACCTGCATCTTGCCATACAGTATTTGCAATTGGTTCAACTCCATCAGATGGAACATCCCAAGTATCTTCAGAATTTATATAAATTACATATCCCGTTGCACCATCGTATCGAGCCGCATTAAACCTATTCAGAGTAATATTAGTTGTCTTTACATCAATTATTTCAATATTACTTGCTTGGTCAAGAGGAGCACATGTTGTAGCTTTTCCTTCCATTGTTAAAGATGGATATCCATCATTTTCTGAATAGTTATGGCTCCAGATATCATTAGATCCATTTGTAGTTTCTCCAATAAAGTCCCAACCGTAGTTCAAATATCTACTTGCACTAGTCATTTCTTCGGTAGTAAGACCTATACCTCCAACACTAGATTCTTGTCCACTTGTTTCTTTGTTCCAAAAGCAGGCACTAACTGTACCTGGTGTCGATGTGTATTTGTATCCTATTAAACCTCCAAGGTATCTTGTTCCGCTTACTAATCCACGACTATAACAGTTTTTAATCTCTGACATATTTAAGCCAACAAGACCTCCTACCCATTCATTTCCGTGTACGCTTCCTGTAGCATAAGAATTTATTATTTTACCACCAGAATTAGAATCACTATTATCTCCTACTAAACCTCCAACAACATGACCGCTAGAACTTACATCAACAGTACTGAAACAGAAACTTATAATAGAACGGCTTCTGCCAACTAAGCCTCCAGTTAATATCCAGCTACCACTTCCGCTTGCGCAATTTCCTGTTGTATAACAATAACTAATTGTTCCACCTTCAGCCCATGCTGTGAACCCACCAACATATGAATTACCTGTAATATCAATATTAGTTAATCCTAGACTATCAATTTGAGCATTACTTGTATAACCAAAAAAACCTATATAATTGGTTGATGGCCGGTTTATAAAAGGTTTATTAATAGTATGTCCTTTACCATTATAGCTACCAGTAAATTTGGAGCTGAAGTTTCCTATTGGTGTACAACCAGCTCCACTATCCCAACCTGCTGTGGACGTAGCATCAATGTTAGCCGTTTGAATGTAATGTTTATCCCATTCTGTACTATTTTGGGATAACCAATACAAATTTTCTAAAGTTGCAATCTCATATGGATTGCTTTCCGAACCATCTCCTACAGATGGCGGAGTTGCCGTCTGTGAATAGGTTGTACTTGTGATTAAAATAAAAAGACAGGCTAATGCTGTTCTTTCTAAGTAGTGTAAAATTTTTCTCATGCGTTCTTTTAAAATTAATTTTTGTTACCTTTTTTATAATTATTAGCTTCAATAAGCCAATGAATTCTATGTCAAAGATAAATGAATGGCGTTATTTAAAAATTAGATTTTAGTGTTGTGTATTGCTTGGTTTGTAAACGGTATGGTTTGCTAAATGAACGGTTGATATGAATTTATAAATGAGAAAAAATTCTATGTGAGTTGAGATAGTGTTTTTTAAGAAAAGTCTTGCAAATGAGGTTATCCCATATTTTGTAATAACATAATGTTTATCCTTATGGAAATATTTTTATTACTATCTTCAAAATCCTAAGCATTAAAACAAAAAGCCCGAAGCAAATTGCTTCGGGCTTTAAATATATATTTTGAGTTTAATTATTTCTTAGCATTCTTGCCATCGTAACCCCACTTAACATACATAGCTCCCCATGTAAATCCAGCTCCGAAAGTAGCAAGTATAACATTGTCGCCTTTTTTCAACTGATCTTCCCACTCCCATAAACAAAGAGGTAAAGTTGCAGCTGTAGTATTTCCAAATTTTTGGATATTAATCATTACTTGTTCTTTTTTAATACCCATTCGTTTTGCAACGGCTTCAATAATACGCATATTTGCCTGATGCGGTACTAACCAAGCTAATTTCTCAGGAGTAATTTCATGACGCTCCATCATTTCAACAGAAACATCTGCCATTTTGGAAACTGCCCATTTAAAAACTGGTTGACCTTCCTGATAAATAAAATGCTGACGTGCATCGATAGTTTCATGAGAAGATGGAGCTACAGATCCACCAGCTTTCTGGTGTAAGTGAACTCTACCTACTCCATCCGATTGTAAAATAGAATCAACTATTCCAATATCTTCAGCAGTTGGTTCTAACATCACAGCTCCTGATCCATCGCCAAAAATTGGGCAAGTAGCACGATCTTGATAATCAACGATCGAAGACATTTTCTCAGCTCCAACAACAACAACTTTCTTATATGCACCACTTTCAACAAATTTTGAAGCAGTATTTAATGCATATAAAAATCCTGAACAACCAGCATTTAAATCAAAACTATGCGCGTTTTTGATTCCGCATTTGTCACTAATTATATTAGCTGTAGCAGGAAATTGATGATCCGGTGTTACTGTCGCACATATCAACAAATCAACTTCTTCAGGAGATGTATTGGTTTTTTCAAGCAACTGCTTAACAGCTTTTGAACCCACAAATGAAGAACCTTCTCCTTCTTCCTTAATAATATGTCTTTCTTTGATACCTATCCTCGTCATGATCCACTCATCCGAAGTATCTACCATTTTACTCAACTCTTCATTTGTAAGAATATAGTCTGGAACATATGCTCCAATACCAGTAATCGTTGCTCTTAATTTTGTCATTTAAATGCCTCCTTGATTTTTTCAGAAAGATTTGCATCAACCACACTTTTGGTGTGGAGAATCATATTTTTTATAGCCACATCATTAGAAATGCCATGACCAATAACTACATTTTTATTTACACCAAGAACCGGAGTCCCTCCGTAATTTTCGAAATTAAACTTATCGAAAAATTCATCCTGTAGTTTCCTTTTTCTATATAAAGTATAAAATGCTTCAGCTTCTTTTAAAATAACATTCCCAACAAATCCATCACATACGATAACATCCGCTTTGCCTTCCGTAAAGATCTCGTTCGCTTCGATATTTCCAATAAAGTTAAAATCGCTCGAATCTTTCATCAATTCGTGTGCCGATTTTGTAACTAAGTTACCCTTCTCTTCTTCAGAACCTATGTTCATTAATCCAACTTTAGGATTTTTAATGCCATATACATTTTCTGCGTATATTGATCCTAAAATTGCGTACTGATAAAGTACATCTGGTTTTGTGTCAGGATTTAATCCAACGTCAAGAAGGATTGAATGCGAACCATCAGGTTTTGGTATAGGTCCTGTAATTACCGGACGAATAATACCAGGTATTGATCTGACAGTATACATTGCTCCAACCATCATTGCACCAGTACTTCCTGCACTGGCAAAACCTTCAATTTCTCCGCTTGCCAAAGACTTAAATCCTTTAGCTATGCTTGAATCAGGCTTCTTAGTAAAAACTTTTGCTGGATGATCATGCATATCAATTACTTGAGATGCGTGAACAATATCGAACTTACTTATGCTAACATTTTCGCGATCAAGAATTTCTTTAATTTTTTCCTGATCACCAAAAAGTACAATACGATCATCGGACGACATTTCTTTTTGAGCTAAAATTGCTCCTAAAACAGTAGCTTCAGGAGCAAAATCTCCGCCCATAATATCTATTCCAATTCTCATTCGAGTTTGAATTATTTTTTAAACTATGCGTTTACTTCTTTTTCAACAGCTAACTGTCCTTTGTAGTAACCACACTCTGGACAAACTCTGTGATACTCATGTGTAGCACCGCAGTTTGAACATGAAGCAACAGTTGGTTCTGTAGCTTTGTAATGTGTTCTTCTCTTGTCTCTTCTCTGTTTCGATGTCTTTCTCTTTGGATGTGCCATTTTTCCTAATTATTATTGTTTGCCTTTAAATTTTTCAAATCATTCCACCTTGGATCAATATTTTCGTCTTCGGTAGGTTCATTTATTTTATAATTATCTAATTTCTTTAACATTTCTGGATTGCAAGTAACTTCTCCATTTTCATCTTCTGGATGTACTCGCTTTATTGGGATACTCAAATTTATACTTTCGTAAATGTAATGTGAAATATCTAATTCGTGTTCTGCCAATGATAAACAAATTATGTTTTCGGCCAAATCTTCTTCCATCTCTGAAAACTTAACAAATAATTTACCATCATATTCAATTGCCTGATTATATTCATCTAAGCAACGATCGCACAGCAATTCTACATTCCCAGTTATCTGAAAATCTAATTCAAGAAAGGTCGATTTTTTATGTAAAATAATTTTTACTTTCAAGTTTCCTTTCTTGATCTCTGAATATTCCAAACTTTCAAAGAACGAGTTATCTACATCAATATCAAAATCATGCACTCCCTCACTTAATCCCTGATAAACAATTCGATATTTACTTAGACTTCCCACCTCTTCCAATTTTTTACATCGTGCAAAAGTATAAATTTATATTCGAATAAAAAAAGAAAAATATACCAATACTTTCGATTAGTTTAAGAACATAAGATATTTACTTAGAATTATAGTGATAACACTATTTCTTTAGTACAATTCTCATATTTGTACCTTTGTCTATTTCTGAAAAATTTACAAAAATTTTACCTTCATGATAAATCTCTATAATCCTTTTTGATAAAGACAATCCTAAGCCCCAACCTCTTTGTTTTGTAGTGTAACCTGGTTGGAATATTGTTTTATATTTTGATTTCGCTATTCCTTTTCCATCATCAATAATATCAATAAAAAGATATTGTATTCTATCATCAATATTAATCGTAATATTTCCTTGTCCTTCCATTGAGTCTATTGCGTTTTTGCATAGATTCTCGATTACCCATTCGAATAATGAATTATTGAAAGGAAGTAAGATTTTATCGTTTTCAGAAAAATTAAAATTAAAATTAACTTTTTGTGATGATCTTGCTTTAATATATTTTACGGCGTTTGTTAACACACCCAGCACATCTTGTTTTGTAAGCTTTGGTTTGGAACCAATTTTCGAGAATCTCTCGGTTATTATTTCTAGTCGGTGAACATCCTTTTCAAATTCAGTAACAATTTTATTATCTACATTTTTTAATTTCAGTAATTCCAAACTTGCCAATAATGAAGAAGTAGGAGTGCCTAATTGGTGTGCAGTTTCTTTAGACATTCCAACCCAAACCTGATTCTGTTCTGCTTTTCGCGATGAACTAAATGCTAAATACGAAACAAACAAAAACAATAGAATTACTCCAAACTGAATAATAGGAAAATAAAACAATCGTGTAAGTAAAATTGACTCTTTATAATAAATAAAGTTTTTATTACCATCAAGCAATATTATTTCAATTGGATCATTATCTTTTTTCATTTTCTCCAATTGCTTTGCAAGATATTTTGCATCGTTTTCTTTATTCACATCTAAATTACGTGAAGAAATAATCTGACCTTCTTTATCGGTAAGTATTACAGGAACTGTTTCGTTGTTTTTTATTACTTCAAGAATAAATGTGTAATCTTTTTCTTCGTTATCTAACGATGAAAGCTGGCGCATTCCTAATGCCCAAAGCTCAACTTTCTTTCTTTCTTCAATTGATAACTTTTTAGTAAGATTGTTAGTAATTACAAATGATGAAATACCTATAATTAGTGCTATAAATAACAAAAAGATCTTCCATTTTTGTTTTTTAGAGTAGATGTTCAAAGTGTCGATTTTTAGGTTTGTGCTTACAAAAATAATAATCCTTCTGATTTATATATCAATTCTATTTGAAATATTTATTGTTAGTCGATATCGGTAGAGTCTTCCTCCCACTCTATTATAAATTTTTGGTCTTGCACTGGTTCGTCTGGCTTTTTCCTTTCTTCTTTCTTTATTTCCTCTTCAAACTCAACTTCAAACTTATTTTGATTTTGAAATGTTGTATCAATAGCCTTTCCAGAGGAGTCTTTTTTTAACCAATTAAATTCTTCGTTAAGAATGGATTTTAGTTCAGATTGTTCATTTTTTATATTCCCCCTTCTTGTTTGCCTTGCTGATTTTCTGTCGTACTTAACATTAAAATTCTCATTATCACCTTCTAAAAGAAGAAAAAGTCTTAGTCGACCTTTACTATCTTCTTCAACTTCTCCAAATGATTGATTATTCCTTCTGGATTTTTTCATTTTAGATGATAACAAATCAGACATCAACAATTTAAGGTGATATTCATATTTATTATTAAATCCATGATGACCAGAAGCAGTTAAATTTAAAACAGATGATTGAATGTCCATTTGTGGAATATAAATTTGTTCATCTTTTATTGTAATTGTATTCTTAAATTCGGAGAATTTAATATTGCTTAGCTCATCCACTTTAATAAACCTTGATAACCCCAACATTGGTTCAAAATTATTTAACTCGCCTTCTGTAATAACAATATCACATTCGGTATTGACAGATTTTCTGATCACACTAATTTTATCAGACCATTCTGATTGAAAATAGATATTCCCTGTAAGATTTCCTTCTAAATTATGGTTTGTAATAAAGCTTTGATCAAAATTATTAAAGGAATAAAACAACTTGTTAATATTAATATTACTCAATTTACTTTGTGTCCTAACTAAAAAATCGTTGTTGTATTTCTGAATAATTACGCCGCCAGCCTTTACTTCACCATTCATTGAGTTAAAAGAAATTTCGTGCATGGAAAACATCTTTGGCTTATAATGAAGATCTCCGTTAATGTTTGTAGCGTTAAATTTTCCTGCTTCAAAATTCTTAATGTCGAGTTTTAACTGTAAACTTAGCTTTTCAGGGAATTTATATGAAGAATTTACATCCTCCATTTTATCAACCTTAAACAAGGGTGCTAATTCATTTAAATTTATCTTTTTAGATTTAAGCTTAGCTTGTATGTCAAAAGCCTTTTGCTCATTAAAAAACTCATACAGACCCAAAATTCTTCCATTGATTAAAAAATCATTTTCGTTAATTTTAAAATATACACTATCGGTATAAAGAGTTTTATTAATTTCGACACTACCCGATAAGTCAGAAATAGTTACTGGATTATTTTTAACTTTTACCTCACCTTCAATTATACTCAAATTTATATTGTAGTCTTTTGTAAAAAGATCCTGAAATGATATTTCTTTTAACTCTTTGTAGCTTCCAACATATTTTGCTTCTGACTGGACTGATCCCCTAAAAATGTCAAAGGTGTCCAGTCTAAATATGTTTTTTATTTCATCTAAATAAAGTTCAGAACTAATATCAAATTTTATTTGTGGTTCTTTTAAGTTATTTAATTCAAAGGCTCCTTGGAAATAATTGTTTTCAAGATTGGTTTCAAAATTCTGAAATTGGATTGTTGATGCAGATCGACTATTTTCTTTTCCGTTAGAGAAACCTCCCTCTACAGTTAGATTTGTTAAATCAATATTCCGTTCTAAATATGTTACTTGAGCATCATTTACTATAAAAAGAGCCTCAATATGAGGGCTGTCATATTTTATATTATCTCCAGAGACATTTATATTAAATGTCACTTCCCCATTCTTAAAATTAATCTCCAAAAACTCATTCCTAATATTTTGAGGCAAATTTTTTACAACGGATTCCATATTTAAATTTCTTCCTGAAACTACAAAGTCAACACCTTGATTTTTTGAGTCTAATATATCCCCATTTAATGCTAAGTTTAACTTATTAAAGTTTAATTTCCCATTTGATATTTTTATATTCCTATTAACTATGTCTAAATTAAAGTCTGTTTTTAATCTCTTATTATAAACATAATTAACACCATGCACTTCAAGTTTTTCAGCAAAAAAATCTGACTTGATTTTCATTAAATAATTCTTGTTTGAAAAATTACCTTGAAATTCTATTCGTTTAATATTAGCATTCAAGTCTAAATCAGTAGCCTCATTGTAATATACTAAATCACAATTTGTGATTTTTACTTGATTCAAATCCAACTGAAAATCAGAAGATTCTTCTTTGTTTGTATTATCCCAGAAAATATAATTTTGATCACCAAACCGATCCATAAACAAATTTATTTTCCCACCGTCAAAATGAAGGCTTTTAACTCTATATTCCTTTGTAAGAATATCAAATAGATTAACCTGAACCGATAGGCTTTTTGCATAAAATAAAGTATCAGTTTTGTAATTGCTAATTTGCTTGAGATATCCTGACTTGGTATAAGCAGTTACATCTTTAAATTCGAGTGATGCTTTGGGAAATTTTTTGATAACTGAAAAATTAATGTCTCCAACTTCAATTTCAGAAAGTAAATATTCATTTAATTCTTCAATCAGATACTGACTAACTTCTTCTTCATAAATTAAGCTTACAGTAATTGCAAGACCTATTATAAAGATAAAGCCCAATGCTAGTCCTATAAATATTGATTTTATATTTTGCATGCTAATGCTAGTATATTATTGTTTTTGCAAATTAAAGTAATAAAGTTAAAATTATACATCAAATACTCTTCCAAACTAATTATTATTGTGTCTGAATAAAAAAAAGCCAACTTAAAAGTTGGCTTTATGTATAATGATTTATTTTATCTAATGTTTCTTTTTAATTAGTTCTAAATACATTTTATGTATTTGCTTTACTTTATCAAACTCTCCCTCACAAATATACAATCTTACATTTTCTACTATACCTTTGACTCTATGGAAAACTCCTTGTGCAGCATCAAAATTACTATTATCAATATTATTTCTAATATGAAAGGTCATTTGCTTAAATTCTTCCCACCCTAGATTCTCCGGTAATTCAACATAAAACTTTGAACTTTCACTAACATCTCTATAAATGCCATCTTCAATTTCTTCAATATTGAAATGTTTTCTAATAACTATTAAACCAATTGAATCAATATGTTTTTTTCGTGCAAACTTTATTCCTTCACTTTGAAATAATCTTTGAAGCTCAGATAAAAAAGTAAAACTCTTTAAGTACTTAATTCTTATACAAGAATAAGTCGCAGTTTTAAAATAAATATTCCCGATAGATGTATTAAAATCGTGCTTAAATTCCTGATTTACCTTTTTAGTTATTCGAGCAATTTCCTCGTACGAATAATCTTTATTTACTATTAAAAATAATGATCTTGGTGATGTTTGTTCAGGAAGGTTTTTCCCATGATATCCAGGAAATGGATGTAAACTTTCAAGAACAAGAGTGTTAGGAATAATATTATTATCAACTGTTGAAAGATTTGCTTCTTTCTTAATATATCCCATGGTTTCAATAAGGATTTTTTCTGAACTCATAGCAAATAATTTTAGGTAAAATATATTAATTTTATAATCAAAAGTCAATTCTTAGTTTATTAAACAATTGTTATACAATATGGTTTACTTTTATTATTTTCTATATTAAAAAATTAACTTTGCACCGAATAAAATTGCAGTTTACTTACAATGAAAAATTTATCAAGAGAAGAATTTGAAATAATGGCTCCAGTAGGTTCATACGAATCTTTAATGGCAGCTATTCAGGGGGGAGCCAATTCTGTATATTTCGGAATTGAGAAAATGAATATGCGAGCAAACTCTTCAAACAATTTCACATTTGATGATCTTAAAAAGATTGTGAATATATGTGATGAAAATAATATTAAATCTTACTTAACAATAAATACTGTAATTTATAATAAAGAACTTGGCTTAATGCGTGAAATTGTTAATGCAGCTAAACAAAGTCATGTTACAGCAATTATTGCATCAGATTTATCAGTAATAAATTATGCTCGAGAAATTGGTGTTGAGGTTCATATATCTACTCAACTCAATGTTAGCAATATAGAAAGTTTAAAGTTTTATGCTCATTTTGCCGATGTTGTCGTTTTAGCTCGTGAGCTTTCATTAGATCAAGTTGCTGAAATAAGCAAAGCTATTAAGGAAGAAAATATAACCGGACCTGCAGGCAAGCTTATTAAAATTGAAATGTTTGTTCATGGAGCCCTTTGTATGGCTATTTCGGGTAAGTGTTATTTAAGTTTACACGAAAAAAACTCTTCAGCAAACAGAGGAGCTTGTTTACAAACTTGCAGAAAAGCATATACTGTAACTGAAAAAGAATCAGGAAATCAGCTTGAGATAGACAATGAATATATCATGTCGCCAAAAGATTTGAGTACAATTAAGTTTTTGAATAAAGTTCTTGATGCAGGAGTAACAGTTCTTAAAATTGAAGGACGTGCACGCCCTGCAGAATATGTTAAAACTGTTTCGGAATGTTATAATGAAGCTGTTAATGCATATTTAGACAACAGCTTTACTGAAGAAAAAATTAATACCTGGACAAAAAAACTTTCTTCTGTTTTTAATCGTGGATTTTGGGATGGTTATTATTTAGGTCAAAAAATGGGTGAATGGAGTCATAAATATGGTTCCAGAGCGACAAAACGCAAAATATATATTGGTAAAACAACTAATTATTTTACAAAAATTAAAGTAGCCGAATTTCTAATTGAATCTCATGATTTAAAAATTGGTGATGAAATACTAATTACCGGACCGACAACTGGAGTGGTTCAGACTACTGTTAAAGAAATAAGAGTTGATTTAAAAGAAACTGAACTAGCCACAAAAGGTGTTCTTTGTTCCGTTCAAATTGATTCATTAATTAGAAGGTCTGATAAGCTATATAAAATTGTTGATGCAGATAAGGTTAAGCAACAATAAGATTATCGATTATTATGAATTAAAACTCTGAAACCATTCTGTTGCTTCTGCTTCATTATTAAATATTTTCATGGGTAAACTTAATTTGTTTGTTACCTTAATAATCATATTTATATAATACTTTTTAAAAACATTCCCATCAAATATAACTCCTGCGCGCTTTAGGCCAGCGTTAATGGCTTGAGGTAAAATCTCTGTTTCAAACCAAATTTTATTCTCAGGAGTTACCACCTGTTGATCTCTAATATCTGATAAAAAATTATCAATCTTATTTTGTTTTGCAAATCCTAATAAAGTAATAAATGAGTATTGATACTCTTCGGTCGTAGTTTTTCTCTTCCATCTTATTTTACCCAGCTTTAAATCTGAATCGTATGATATTTCAGCATAATCGGTATCTTGAATAACTTTTTTCATATGCAAGGTTTGGTTCGTAGTATAAATAGAAGGTTATATCAAATTTACTAAAAAAAGTTCAGTTTACTATTAGTACTTTCCTTTAAAGAGATCTATTAATTTCTACAAATATATTTTCAGTTATTATTTTCAAGAAAAGTAAAAAATATTTAACTTGCAATGCACTACTGTATTACTAAATGAATGATAATTATTATTAATATTTAAAGCGATTCAATTAACATTTTTATTTCAATGAAATCAAATAAGAATAATCAAAAGTTTAAGAAGTCAGGTTCCGTAGAGAATGTTAGAGAAAAGAAAATAAAAAAGGTCAAAACTGATTCAAAAAAAGAAAAGAATTTCAAAAAAGAAATTTATGATGAAATTGATGAGTTTGAAGAAATAGATCTTTTTGGCAATAAAGAGGAATTTTTAGAATCTGAAGAAGATCCTGAAGAATAAATTTAACTTAAGGACTGAGAAATCAGTCCTTTTGTACCTCATCAATTACATCCCATGCATTTACTTTTCCACCTAAAGTAGTTTTAATATTATTCTTTTCTGGGGTTCCAAAATAATTTAGACTTGCACCGGTATTAATATTAGCATCTAACAGTTGATTTACAATTATTTCTGCTTTCCCACCTGTATTCATTTTAATATAAACCTCATCACTTTTAAAATTAGGACCAGCAAGTACTCCACCCGTATTAACAAATGATTCCTGAACAAGTGTTTTACCCGAAATATCGATGTGTGCTCCTTGATATACTTTTAAATCAATTGCGTTTAAATCTACTTGTATTTTAACCCTGGCCCCGCTCGTTGCATCAACAAAAAGTTTGTCGGTTTTAATTACATCGTTAACAATTATTTCAGCTGCTCCATTTGTGGATATCTCTCTTATCTCTTTGTAAGTTACAATGATCTTAACTTCAACATCCTCATCAAATAAATTTGATTTCATTTTAATCTTTAACAGACGGTCATTAACGCTAATGTCAATCTGATCTATTGCAACATTTTTAGCAAAAATTTCAACTGTTTCCTTCTTGCCTTGTTTCATAATTACATTCATGTTCCCAAAAACATCAAGTTTATCGAACGATTCTATTTCACGCTTTTCTCTTGTTTGAGCGTTTAAAATAAGACTCCCTGTTAGGAAAATTACCGTTAATAAGATTTTTAAACTTTTCATTAGATCTTTTTTTATATAACAACTAAATAGCCAACTTGTTAAAAGAAAATGAGACAAGCAAGCTTGTCTCATTAAAACTTAAAAACAGATAGTTTATTATAAAATCTTTTTAATATTTTCAGTTACAATATGACCATCGAATAACTGTATAATGCGATGCGCATACTCAGCATCTGAAGGGGAGTGAGTTACCATAATAATTGTTGCACCTTCACTATTTAATTCAGATAAAAGTTTCATTACTTCTTCTCCATTAGCAGAGTCAAGATTTCCTGTTGGCTCATCTGCTAAAATTAGCTTTGGATTTGCTACAACGGCCCTTGCAATAGCCACACGCTGTTGCTGACCACCAGACAATTGCTGTGGAAAATGCTTACGCCTGTGTGCAATTTTCATTCTATCTAAAACTTCCTCAACCTTTTTCTTTCTTTCTGATGCAGATACTTTTAGATATAAAAGAGGTAATTCTACATTTTCGAAAACAGTTAATTCATCTATTAAATTAAAACTTTGAAAAACAAAACCAATATTTGACTTTCTTAATTCTGTTCGCTGTTTCTCTTTATATTTTGAAACTTCAATATCATTAAAAACAAGACTACCATCTGTTGGATTATCTAGTAAACCAACAATATTTAATAATGTTGATTTTCCACAACCAGACGGTCCCATTATGGCAACAAATTCACCTTTTTGAACTTCAAATTCAACTTTATTTAAAGCTGTTGTTTCAATTTCGTCGGTTTTAAAAACCTTTACTAATTGGCTAGTTTTAATCATGGTAATTCTCCTAATATTTTAATTTAAATTCTTGTAGATAATATATTCATTAGACGACTAATCTCCTAATTTGTTACAAGTTATAAATATTATTTGTTCAGATTACATTTATTAACCCTTTTAACTTTTATTTAACATTTTTCTAATCCAAGGACGATCCTAAAATTAGAATGCTGCACCGATTATTATTCATATCGTAAAATATCGGAAGGGTTCTTTAAAGCAGCTTTTATTGTTTGATAAAAAACTGTTACTAATGATAATATGATAGTAAGAATTGTAATTATTACAAACATTAGGTAATTAATTTCAACCCTATAAGAGAAATCTTGAAGCCAATTATTCATAACCCAATAAGTTAATGGCCAGGAAATAATAGCAGCTATAACAATAAGCTTGAAAATATCTTTACTAATTTCATAAACAATATTAATGGATGATGCCCCAAAAGTTTTTCTAATTCCAATCTCCTTCTTACGTTGTTCTGTTATAAACGATATTAACCCTAGCAATCCTAAAAAGGCAATTAATACCGATAAAACAGAAAATATAATAAATATGCTATTGGTTCTTTGCTCCGCTTTATATAAATCTTTTAAATGATCGTCGAAAAAGAAATATTCAAAAGGATACTCACTTACAAATTCCTGCCAAACTTTATGTATCTGATGAATTGTAGTATTTAAACTTTCCGGTTCAATTTTTACACAAACAACACCTTCCCAATTTCCTGGCATAAGAGTAAATGCTGCAGGTTCTATTTTTGTATGTAAAGATTTAAAATTAAAATCTTTTACAACACCAATAATTGGTCTTTTTAAGAATTCATTCTCTGTCCAAGGAGAAAGAATAATCTTTCCAATAGGATCTTCTAATCCTAGGGATTTTACCGCAGCTTCGTTAATAACAATGGCATTTGAATCGGAATATTCTTTCGAAAAGAAGCGACCTTCAACCAATTCAAAATTAAATGTTTTATCATAATCGTAGCTAACCCAGGCCTGGTTTAACAAATAGGTATGACCTGTAGGTTCTCCTTCGAGAAAAAATGCATTGTTCGAGAAATTAACACCAGGATATGCATTTGCATTAGTTACTTCAGTAATACCTGAAATGTTTCTTAATTCAGATTTAAAAGATTCCATTTGGGTCTTTAAGGCATCTGAACGTCTTATCATTAATATATTTTCTTTCTCGAAACCTAAATCTTTATTTAATACATACTTTAACTGATCAGAAACAGTAAATGTTGATAATAAAATGAATACCGAAACCACAAATTGGGTTATTACAAGTACAGACCTAAGTTTACCACTCTTTGCTCCAAGTTTCAATTTTCCTTTTAAAACAGCAACTGGTCTGAACGAAGCTAGAAAGAATGCTGGATAACTACCAGCCATAAAGCTTACTACAAGTATTAATAAGAACAAAACTGGAACAATATACCAACAGCTAAAGTAACTAATACTTAAAGGAATTTGTAATAAATTGTTTAGAGCCGGCATAAATATCTCCAAAATTACAATTGCAATCCCTAAAGAAGCTAATGTTATTAGAAATGATTCTGTTAAAAATTGAATCACAAGCTGTTCTTTCATAGCTCCAACAACTTTTCTGATTCCTATTTCTTTTGAACGGTTAGATGCACGTGCAGTAGCTAAATTTGTAAAATTTATGCTTGCTATTACCAGTATAAAAATGGCGATTGAAATAAATATGTATACATACAAAATATTACCATTCGTTTCAATTTCATACTGTAAATCTGAATGTAAATGAATATCTGTTAAAGGCTGAATAAAATAGCTGAATGAACTTCCTGAACTTGCAAATTCTTCCATGTTGATACCCAAAACTTGTTCTATTTGAGGTCCAACATACTTTTCGACCATCAATTGCATTTTATCTTGAAAAAAGTCAATCTCAGTTTCTTCTTCTAAAGTAATATAAGTATAGAAATTATGTGAAACCCAGAATGTTCGTCTACTAGCATCTAAAGTTGTTAGAGATCCCAAAAGATCAAAATGAAAATGAGAGTTTTCAGGAGGATCTTCCATTAAACCTGTAACTTTATACAAAACAGTGTCGCTTTCGACTTTTAATAATTTTCCAACTGGATCTTCTTTGCCAAAATATTTTTTTGCACCTGTTTCAGTCATAACAACACTTCTGGGCTCAACTAAAACATTTTTAGGATCGCCTTTAAGCAGTTTAAATGAAAAAACATCAAAAAATGTTGAATCAGCAAATAAAAATTCCTTTTCATTAATTTTATTATCACCGTAAACAATAAGCCAATCTCCCGATTCCCTTAAACGACAAGCATTCACGACTTCGGGATAATCATTTTGCATTGCTTCTGCCATAGGTGCAGCAGTAATAGCCTGATTAATCTCGTTGTTCATCATCATACCTTGTACACCTACTCTGTATATCTGATCAGCGTTTTCGTGAAATCTATCGTATCCTCTTTCAAATTGTACAAACAAGAATATATAGATAATTGCGGCCAGTCCAGTAGAAAGACCTAAAATATTAATTATAGAATATGTCCAATTTTTAAAGGCATTTCTAAAGGCAGTTAGAAAAAAGTTCTTAATCATAATATAAATTTTATTTGTTGTATGACGGTAATAACATTGATAAGTTACAAATTCGATTAATTTGTTTCAAATAATAGACGATTGATTTTATACATTGTTGCATAAAAAAACTGCCTTCTTAAAAGAAGGCAGTTTTTTGTATATTTTAATATTCTATTCGAATAAAAAATCAAAATCATCATCCGGACCTAACTCTTTAGGTTCCATTCCCTTTTTAAATATTCTTGCTTTTTTTGGTCCAATCAACCGAACTTCAGCATCATCAACTCTTAACATAGTACTTTCTCTTAATCCAACAACATAATTGTATGGATTTGCCTCTAAATATTCTTCTATTCTTTGTTCTCTTGTTTCTCCTGCATGTCCATCAGGATTAGCATCTAAATAATGAGGATTTATTTGAAAACGAACTAAATTTATAGCATGAAAACTATCCGGCTCAACAATTGGCATATCGTTGGTTGTGCATATAGTAGGACAAGTTATATTTGACCCTGCACTCCACCCAACATAAGGCTTACCTTTCAAACATTCGTATCTAATTATCTCTATTAAATCCTGCTGTTGCATTAATTTCAGCAAATTAAAGGTATTTCCTCCTCCAACTACAATTGCTTCAGCATTTTTAATAGCTTCTCTTTTTTCTTTTGGATTGTAATGATGAATTGAATCAACCTCTATTCCTAATTCTGAAAATCTTTCTTGAACTTTTTGTTGATATTCATCGAATGAAAAAGTTACTGCTGCATATGGTATAAATAAAACTTTCTTTACATTATCACCTAAAAAGTCCTTGATTTCGTGTTTTGGATAATCAAGATATGCCTCGCCTGCATTTGTCGAATTACTTATTAAAAGAAGTCTCATAATATTTTATTTTACTGTTTATAATTCTTTTTTTGAAGATGTAAATATAGCTAAAATAATAAAAGGATTAAATCTTTATTCCCATTACAAGTACGTCATCAATCTGTTCATGATTTCCCTTCCATTCTTCAAAATTCTTTTCTAGAATTTCCTTTTGTTCCTTCATTGGCTTGTTACGGTTCGAAATTAACAGCTTGCGAAAAGGTGCTATTCTAAACTTTTGAGTTTTTGGTCCGCCAAACTGATCTATATAACCATCAGAAAACATATAAATAATATCTCCTTTTTTTATCGACATTTCATGATTTGTAAATGAATCTTTTTCGAAAACATGAATTCCAATAGGCATTCGATCAGCTTTAATGGTAACCATCTCGTTATTCTTTATTAAGTATAAAGGGTTATAAGCTCCTGAAAATTGCATTGTTAAATTATCAGGATCTATTATACATAATGCTATATCCATTCCATCTTTCGCTTCATCTTCCTTTCCTGTTTGATGAAGTGATGCCTTAACATAATCTCTTAATTGATTTAATATGTAGTTTGCTTTAAGTTCCTTTTCTTTATTAACTATCTCATTTAGAAATGCAAATCCAAGCATACTCATAAAAGCTCCTGGAACACCATGCCCTGTACAATCCACAGCTGCAATTACAATTTTACCTTCTTTATGAGTTATCCAATAAAAATCTCCACTAACGATATCTCTTGGTTTATATACAATAAAATGTTCGGGAATAATTTTTGAAATATAATCACCAGGAGGAAGAATTGCTGTTTGAATTCTACTTGCGTATTCAATACTATCTGTAATCTGCTTCTTTTGATACGCTAAAAGTTTATTTGCTGCCCGAATAGTTTTGTTTTGCCTAAAAAGAATAATTAAAAAAACGTTAATAGAAATAAAGGCGCCTAGAAATGATAAAAGAAATATTCTTTGTTTTTTAATTCTTAAATCTTGAATAATCTTTTCATTTTCAAGATTTTTTATGAGTTGCTCTTTTTTTCTTGTTTCGTATTTTGTTTCAATCTCTTTAATCTGTCGCGATTTTTCTTTATTAAAAATAGAATCATTTATAGCTAAAAATAATTCGTGATACTCAAGTGCTGTTTTATAATTAAATTCACCTTTATTAATACTATATAAAAGGTTATAAGCATCACTAATCTCAGATAAGGCGCCTACTTGTTCAGCTAGTTTTAAACCATAATTTAGGTATTTAATAGCATTTTTAGTATCTCCTCTGGAAGAATATATATCTCCAATCATGAGATAAGTACCGGCTTGTTCTCCCTTATGCCCAAGTTCTTTTTCCAATTCAAGGATTTTAAAATAACTTTCTAATGCCTTTTCTTTCTGACCAAGAATATTATTAATCTCAGCTAAATTAGATAATGCCATTAGCTGTTGCCTTATATATCCAAGTTTTAAATAAGTTTGATAGGCTTTTTCGAAATACGTCCGAACATTATCATAATCCTCAGTATAATAATTTACAATGGCCATGTTGTTATATATCAATGCAACTCCTGCCGTATCCTTTAATCTTTCCCTAATTGCTAGAGACTTTTGATACAACTCCATACTTTTTTTATAATCTTCATGACGAAAATAGAGTAATCCTAAGTTAAGGTAAGTTTTTGCTATACTTAAAGAATCTGTGTTTAATTCATACGTACTTAAAGCTTTTATAAGATTATCCATAGCTTCATCGTACCTACCCATTTTTTCATAGGTTGCTCCAAGATTGTTATAAGCGGATCCGATCCCTTTGTAATTATCTATTTTATCAAATAATTCTTTGCTTTGATTGATATAATCAATTGCCTTTTCGTAATCGCCTGTGATATTATAAAAATTACCGAATTTTAATAAAACCTTGCCTTGCCATTTAATATAATCTGTATTTTTTGAAATTATTAATGCTTGATCAAGAAACTTTTTCCCTTCTATTATATTCCCCTGTTCGCAATTTTCAAAGTTTTCTAACAATACTATAACTTGGGTTGTGTCGTGCATATTCTGAATAACATTCATAACACTGTCAAGTTTTTTATCCTGAGAATATGATGCTGACAATTGGCATACTAGAATTAGTATGAATAAAAATAATTTCTTCATTGTAAATTGATATGTTTAATTGGATATATAAATATAGGCAATTATTTAGTACCAAAAAAAAAACGACCCCCAATAAATGGAGGTCGTTATTATTATAATAAAATTCTATTAGTCAAACGAAAGTGCTATCCCAACAGAAATCGGATATAATTCCGGTCCTTTATCAGATTCAAAAATTGGAGTGAAATAATACGTTCCATAAACCAACCATTGTCCAATTCCCAATCGTGCGTGTACTCCATATCTAAAAGGAGCTAAATTGAAATCATCTTTAGTCTTATCCTTATTTTTATCACCATTTTCTTTGTAAACTATTTTTGTGTTAGAACCTAACTTTACACCGCCAATTACTCCGGCAGAAAATATAACACCACTGTGTTGATGCTCTGAACTGTGTACTTCTAATAATAATGGTATGGTAGCATAGGTTGTAGACAGTTTTGACTTTTCAACGTTCCAATCTGTATCAAGTATTCTTTCTTCTATAATACCAGTAGTTATATTTTCTTGTATCGAATTATCATTATCAAATCGATAATAGTTCCATTCAAGTCCTAAACCCGTTACCATTCCAAATTTATTACCAATAAAGTTAATACTATATTGAGCAAAGTTTATATTCATATTCCACGATTTACCTGTATTTAAATCCATATAACGTTCACTTGCATCTCGGCTTAGAGAAAAGTCTTTATCAACAAAATTACTAAGACCCATAGAGAAACTTGCCCACGATCCTTTAAAACGATCTTCATCATCCCAGAACCAATCCCAATCCTCTTCATGATGCTTCTTTACAAATATTTTTGTTTCTCCTTCTTCTTCAACAATTTTTACGGTTTTTCGCTTAAACTTTATATTTGTAGTATCATCGTTTTGATTTTCAAGTTCTGCTTTCATTTCATCTAAATTTGTTTCAGTTTCCTGACCAAATACACTTAATGTTATAATTAAGCTAAACAGTATTAATGCTATTTTTTTCATATGATTAAAGTTTAAATGTTATTACTTTTTTGTTTTGTTAGTAGGACGGCCAAGTATTATAATTTGTTACAGTAATAATCAAATTATTTTTTAACTGGTGCTGAAAACGCGAATAAACTTGAAGAAAACTCTGTTTTATTTAATTCCCCTTTTTCGTTATAAACTCTTTCCAGTTTCATATTCCCTCCTGTAAGCCAGTTTATCCCTTCTACACTAACCTGAGCAATATCAAAAAGTTCAAGCTTATTTGACTCACCTTGTTTTTCTTTACTAATAAAATTTTTGGCTAGTAGAGATCTTAATGAAGTTTGTTGTTTATTCTCAGTTCTACTTATATGATATTGAATTGTAATTCGATTAATAACCACATCGTTACTCAAAGTACTCTTATATATTGATATTTCTTTGCGCGATAAATATGCTATTTGATTTCTTTCTCTTATTACTTCCTTCTTACTTTCAATAACATCTATTATTTCAACCTTTTCTTTATGTACTATTGTATTAACCTCTGTTTTTCTGCTTTTTATACTAATAATACTATTAGGCTCTTGTGTTTTTACTTCTTTTTCAATTTCAGTATCAATAACTTGTTTTTTACTTTCAATCTCTTTATTCTGAGCAGAAATAAGTTCTACTTTTTCTGTTGTACGTGGAACTAAAAAATAAAGCCCAACCAATAATAATATTGATGCTGCGATTGAAATTGCAGAGTAAGATTTTCTCCAATTAAGACCTGCTTTCTTATTTAATGCTTTTTTATCTGTAAAAACAATACTGTAGTCAGGTGAAAGCTTTGTGCTTTTAAATTTCTTGTATTCAATTAACTTATTAGAATCTGAGGAAAGCAATTCATTAAAAAGATTTTTCTCTTCCTTAGTTAAATCGCCTTCAATGCTCGCAATACATAATTCCTGAAAGTTCATGCTTTCATTATTATGTAAAATAGATGTTCTTTTAAGACTTTCTTTTTCATTAAAAACAATCTCTTCTTCTAATAATTTCTCATTATCAAAAAAATCAAATTCCTCTTTTAGTTCCGGGTTTTTATCCAAGAATGCCATTAAAGCAGTTTCTTCTGATGGACTTAAATTTCCATCAAAAAAATCTACAATGTATTCTTCGTAATTATTTGTATTAATATCAATCATTTGACAATATATAATTAAACCAAAACTTCAATTTTACCAATATACTTTTTTAAAGCAACTCTTCCCCGATATATATATACTTTAACCTGAGATTCTGTTAAGTTTGTTATTTCTGCAATCTCATTATATGGGTAACCTTCATAATCTCTTAATAATATAACTGATTTCTGAATTTCAGGTAGCAAACTTAAAGCTTCATTTAACACTTCACTTAAGCCACTATAATGATCTGTGTTACAACCTATATCTTCACTATACTCACTAATATTTGTTATTCTCTTATTTTTTCTAATTTTATCGATCATAGTATGATAAGCAGCAGAAAATAAATAGGATTTTACTTTAGAATATGTTACTTCGCTCGATTTAACCCAAAGTTTTTCATAAGTATCCTGCACAACATCTTTCGCTTCATCTTCATTCTTAATATTTTTTAGAATAAAGCGGAAAACACCATCTGAATATAGATCTACACTTTTATTATACTCTTCTACTGTCATTTTAACAATTCGAATTCGCCTGTAAGACGTTTAAGTTATTGTAAAGTTACAAGCAATTTAAATTTTTTGAAAATAAATTTAATCTTTACCTTTATCCTCTTACATAAATTCAAATATTATGAAAAAGATCATACTAATTTTTACAGGAATCGTATTTCTTTTTAATTCATGTCAACTGGAACAAAGTATTGACGAAAGCACATCTCAAGATCATTTAATAATGGCTACACTTTGGTATCAAAGATCATCAGAAATGAAGGCATTATACTATCAATGTTTTAACTGGGCAAAACTTCGTATTGAAATGGATTTTAAAAACAATACTTCTGATTTAAAAAAGGCTGTAGTTGTTGACATTGATGAAACAATGCTTAATAATAGTCCATTTGAATCGAACTGTATTAATACAGGAAAATCTTATACAAAAGAAAGTTGGAGTAATTGGACTTCAATGGAAAATGCCAAGCCTCTTCCCGGCGCTGTTGAGTTCTCTATGTATGCAAAATCTCAAGGTGTTGAAGTATTTTATATCTCGAACAGAAGCGTTGACGAATTTACTGTTACTCTTAAAAACCTCCAAAACGAAAACTTTGCTTTTGCAGACAGTGCTCATCTTTTATTAAAAACTACAACAAGTAGTAAAACTGCAAGAAGAGATGTTGTTAAAGAAAACTATGAGATTATCCTTTTAATTGGTGATAATATGGGTGATTTCTCTGAAATATTTGAAGACAGATCAAATAATTATGGTTTTGATTTAATTGACGAAAACAAAGACAAATTTGGCGATCGTTTTATTGTTCTTCCAAACCCAATGTATGGATCTTGGGAAAAAGCAGTGCTAGATTACAAAAAAGGATTATCTAATAAAGAAAAATACAATTTAAGAAAATCAAAGCTTATTGGATACTAAAATTCTAATGCGCTTATTGGAAATATTTACCTAATAATTCAATAAGCGTTTCTTTTTTTATTGGTTTAGAAATATAATCATCACAACCTTCTTTTATACTATTTTCCTTTTCGCCCGATAAAGCATATGCAGTTTGAGCTATCACCGGAATTTTATTATTATATGCTTTAATAAGTTTTGTTGCTTCGTAGCCATTAATTCCTGGTAATTGAATATCCATTAATATTAAATCGAATTTCTTATTATTCTTAAATAACTCTATTGCTTCTTTACCTGATTTTGCCCATATCAACTGAAGCCTTGTAGAACGTAAATAGTTCTCAACCAGATAGTAGTTTGAAGGGGTATCTTCTACAATTAAAATTGTTTTATCTTCCCAAATATGTTTCTGTTTAGAATTAGAAAATTCATGATCTAAATCCTCGTCGGGGTTATCTAATACCTGATATGGTATTGTAAAATAAAACTCAGAACCTATACCTTCAACTGAATTTACCCCAATGCTTCCTCCTAACAAATCAACAAGTTTCTTTGATATGGCTAATCCTAAGCCTGTTCCTTTAAATGTTTTGTTACGATCGTCAGAAAGTTGGTTAAATCGGTTGAATATGATTTTTTGTTTTTTCTCGGGAATTCCTATTCCGGAATCTTTAACAAAGAAACTCAACAACTTTCTATTTCCCTTTTTTATTTGCCTATAACCAATTATTATTTCTCCTTTTTCAGTAAACTTAATAGCATTATTTATCAGGTTATTCATTATTTGCCTAAATCTATTCTGATCTGTAAAAACTGCTATTCTTTCACTGCCTGGTTCAAGCTGTAATCGTAATTTTAATTCTTCTTTATCCTTAAAATAAATGTCCTTTAAATATAGCTTATAAATGTCATTCACTAAACGGTTTACATAATTTAATGATCTATTAATAGCTAATTCATCTGCTTCTATTTTGGAAATATCAATAATATCGTTTACAATATTTAATAAATCGTTGCTACTTGACTGAGCATACTCAACTATTTCGTTTTTTTGATCTTCATTAATATCAGGATCACCCAATAAATTTATAAATCCATTAATCGCGTTCATTGGAGTGCGAATCTCATGTGACATATTTGCCAAGAATGCCGATTTTAATTTATCAGATCTTTCCGCTTTTTCTTTAGCATTTTTTAATTTTTCTTCTGAGATTTTTCGTTCTGTAATATTACGGCTATAAGAAAAGTTGAATTCTTCTCCCTCAAATTCTTGGAAATTAAATGCAACTTCAACAGGTATTTCGTTACCCATTCTTGTTGTATAAAAAAGCTGGATTACATATGAACGTTTATTTTTGAGCTGCAGCCAATACTCTTGCCAGATATCTTCCGAAAATTCTGATACCAGATCAAATATTGTCATTTTATTTAAATCTTCTTTTGAATATCCAAGCATTGAACAAGCTGCATTATTCACGTAAGCTATATTCCCATTGCGTTTTATCCATATAATTGCATCAACAGCTATATCAATTGAAAATCTCGAGATTCTTAATTCGGTAGTTTTCTTATAAACTCGATTATCAAGCTCTTTATTTATATTTTGTATTTTTCTGCTTTTTCTTCGAATTGTTCTATTTTGTCGAATAATTAATATTAAAAAAACAATAACAACAATTAGAATAACGATAATAGCACTAATTTGAAATCGTTGTTGCATTATCTTTTTATCTTGCGCTATTAATTCATTTTCTGCTTTTATGTTTTCATACTTTATAAGGTATTCCTCAATTTTCTGATTTGAAAGAGACTGATATAAAGAATCTTTTAATACATTGTATTTTTGAAGATACTCAAAAGCATTTTTGAAATCTGATTTTTTGAAATAAGCTTCAGAAAGTAATTGAGAATTAACTGTTAATCGTTGTTTAAAATTGTTCTCTAAAGAGATTTTCTGACATTCAAGCAAATTTAGTATGGCCTTATCATAGTTACCTTTCTTAATATATACTTCTCCTAGATAATTATATACTTCTGTTATTCCATGCAGATATTCCAGCTCAAACCACATTTCAAGAGCTTGTGAAAAATATTTAATTGCCTTATCATATTCGCCATTTGTCATATGTGCATCACCCATATTACCCAAAGTGTTAGCAATGCCATAAGTATTTTCCTGCCTCTTTTTTATTTCTAATGATTGATTTAGATAATCGAGAGCAAGTTTTACATTTCCTTTTTCTTTAAATATAAGTCCTATGTTATTGTATATTCTTGCAATCCCATCGCTATCGTTAACTTCTCTAAAAATTAATAATGCTTTTTGGTAATTATCTAATGCAGTATTCTCATTTCCTAAATAATAATAAACCTGCCCAATATCCTTTAAGGCTTTAGCAATTCCTACCCTATTTTGTGTTTTTTCGTAAAACAACAGAGCCTCTTGAAATAGATTAATTGCTTTATTATAATTATTAAATCGTATGTGGTTTAAACCTAAGGTGTGATTAACATCTGCAAGCTGTTCATCGCTTAAATCAGAAAAAAAATCCTTTAATATTGTATTATAAACTGCATCTGCATTTTCGAAGTATCCATTATCAAAATAGAGATGTCCTAGAAGAATCAAGGCTTTTATCTGATTGTCAGTTTCTCTTAAACTATCAGCTAAATAATTAGCGCTTAATAATAATAACTCTGCCGAATCGAAATCGTGAAATTTATTTCCTTTTGAAATATTTATCAAAGAGTCTATTGAATAAGTATGCAGGTTGTTTAAAAGACTGTCTTTATTCGATATTTCATACTTAAAAGTAAAAGAGTATGATTCAATCAAGATTAATAAAATAAATAAAAGACAAATCTTAAATCTCATAAAACAATCATATATTTCAAACATCTGTAAATTAATCAATTATTTCCGCCTTTGCTAGGATATATATAAAAAGTTTATATAATATTTGGATTTGATTTCAATAAGTTCTTTCTTTGACCAACCGTTCATTCATAAATCAATATTTAATTATAGTACTATAACTAAACGTCCAATCATATAGACTATGTCGCCAAGAACACCAGAAAAATTCGAAGAAATAAGGGAAGAAAAAAAGCATTTAATAATGCAGGTCGCCCTTGAGCTTTTTGCTAATGAAGGGTATTATCCTACGCCAATCAGTAAAATAGCAAAACAAGCCGGAATATCTAAAGGATTAATGTACAACTACTTCGAAAGTAAAGAAGATTTGTTAAAAGCTATTATTCTTCATGGAATTGAAAGTTTAATGGAATTTTTCGATCCTAATCACGATGGAATATTAACTAAAGAAGAATTAATCCATTTCATAAAACAAATGGTTATAACCATAAAGGAACATATTGTTTATTATAGATTATACTTCTCATTAATGGTTCAAACTCCAGTAATGAAATTATTTGAAAAAGAAATGTGGGCAATGTTTGAGCCTTTCTTTAAAACATTATTCGAATATTTCGAACGTGAAGGTTATGAAGATCCACAAGCTGAAGTTTACTTTTTCCAATCATTGCTTGACGGTATAGGTATTACTTATGTTTCAGATCCTGAAAACTACCCAATTGATGCGGTAGAAAAGAAAATAATATCAATGTATTCAAATAAACCTTAAGAATTATGAGAACAAGTGTACTTCTTCTTGGCTTAATTATTTCATCGGTTTTTGTAAACGCACAAAATGCAACTGAAATAATTCAAAAAGCCGATAACAAATGGAATGGTGAAAAATCGAGTCAAGCAACTATGACAATGACTATTGTAAGATCCTGGCAACGTACCGTTCAATTTAAAATTTGGACTTTGGGTAGAGATTATTCTATGACACTCATAACCGCCCCTGCTAAAGAAAAAGGACAAGCATTTTTAAAACGAGAAACTGAAATGTGGAACTGGATGCCTACTATTAGCCGAATGATTAAGCTTCCACCTTCGATGATGGCTGACGGTTGGATGGGCTCTGATTATACCAACGACGATATCCTGAAAGAATCTTCTATAGTAGTTGATTTCGATCATAAAATAATTGGTTCTGAAACCGTTGATGGTTGGGATTGCTGGAAAATTGAAATGCTACCAAAAGAAGAAGCTGCTGTGGTTTGGGGAAAAATCATTAAGTGGATTAGTAAAGATGAATATTTAATGATGAAATCGGAATATTACGATGAAGATGACTATTTGGTTAAAACCGAGCTTGGAACTGAAGTTAAAATAATGGATGACCGAAAAATACCAACTAGAATAGAAATCATCCCTGCTGATAAAGAAAATCAAAAAACCATCATAGTTATTGATGAAATCAAGTTTAATATTTCTATTCAGAACTCATTTTTCTCACAACAAAATATGAAACGCTTACGCTAAAATTAATTAATAATGGAATCAGAAAATAAGTCAAAAAGTGTCATCCCCAACTTGATTGGGGATCTCATATCCTTTGCTGACAAAGCAAAAGATTACCTTTTGCAATGGAATGACAAAAAAGGACTTTAAGGATTCCTCATTTTTTTTATCAAATTAATTATAAATTCTTAACTACTAAATAAAATGATGAAATCATTTTTAATGGCCTGGAAAAATCTTTGGAGAAACAAAAGAAGAACGCTAATAACTGTTGCATCTATATTTTTTGGTGTTCTTATATCAACAGTAATGAGCTCACTTCAGGATGGTACATATGGAAGTATGATTGATATGTCTGTAAAATTATCATCAGGGTATTTGCAAATTCAGCATCCTGAATATCAAGTTAATAAATCAATCAACAATATATTTTCACCTTCAGATGAGATGAGCACTGCTATAGCAAACATTCCAGAAATTACTACAGCAGCAAAAAGATTAGAATCTTTTGCTTTACTATCATCAGGACCAAACACCCGCGGTGGTGCTGTTATTGGAATTGAACCTGAAAAAGATAGTAAAACATCAAATCTTGGGAATTGGATTCATGAAGGTGAATTTATTAAATCAGGTGATCAGGGTATTCTTCTCACTTATAACATAGCTAAGCACCTAAATCTAGGCATTAATGATACAATCATTTTAATAAGTCAAGGATATCATGGTGTTACTGCAGCTGGAGCTTATCCGGTTAAAGGAATTTTAAAGTTTAACACTCCACAAATGAATAGTTTAGGTGTGTTCATGGATATTAATCTTGCACAAGAATTCTATTCTGCCGAAGATATGTTAACATCATTAATGATTATGGTTGATGATTATACTGACGTTGCTCCAGCAGTTCGAAAGTTGGATAAATCTTTAAATGGCGAATTTAATGTTTTAAACTGGCAAGAGTTAAATCCAGTTATCGTTCAATTCATTGATAGTGATAAGGCAGGCGGAATTGTCATGAAAGCTATTCTTTACATTGTAATCGGCTTCGGAATTTTTGGTACTATAATTATGATGGTTGCCGAACGAAAAAGAGAACTGGGAGTTATGGTTGCCGTAGGAATGCAGAAATATAAACTTGCTATAATACTTTTTTACGAAACCATACTTATCGGTATAGTTGGAGTTATTTCAGGATTTATTGCAAGTATCCCACTCATATTAATGCTTGTACAAAATCCCATAAAATTGCCACCAGATCTTGCTGAAGCATATGTTCAATTTGGATTTGAACCTTTCATGTATTTTGGAACAGCACCTGCTGTATTTACAAATCAGATGTTGGCAGTATTTATCATGACATTAATAATATCGCTATATCCAATATTTAAGGTAAAAAACTTAAAAGTTACAAAAGCTCTAAGAGCTTAAATATTAACCACATAAAATTAATAATTATGATTTGGTCAGTATCATGGCGAAATGTATGGAGAAGTAAAACAAGAAGTCTAGTAATAATCTCAGCAATAGCATTAGGTGTTTTTGCAGGAGTTTTTACAATTGCATTTATGCTTGGTTGGCTTAACCAAAAAGTTGATAATGTAATCCAAACCGAAGTTTCTCACATACAAATTCATCACGCCGATTATATACAAACAAGTGAAGTTGAAGATTACATCACTGATATAAATACAATTAAAGAAAATATTGAATCGAAACCCAATGTTGCAGGAGTTTCTTCTCGTATAATTGCAACCTGCATGATTTCATCGGCCGAAACCGGCTCTGGTGTTCAATTGGTTGGAATAGATCCAGAAAATGAACCAAAAGTAACTGATTTAAACACAAAAATTATTGATGGTGCTTATTTCGAAGGAGTGAAAAGAAATCCAATTGTTATTGGAGAAAAGCTTGCTCAAAAGTTAAAAGTAAAAGTTCGTTCAAAAATTGTAGTTACTGTAACAGAAATGGACGGAACTCTTTCAGGTGGATCTTTTCGAGTTGCGGGAATCTTTAAAACATCTAATTCAACTTACGATGAGATGCGTGCTTTTGTAAGAGCTGCTGATCTTCAGAATTTAATTAAAATTGAAGACAATGTGGCTCACGAATTAGCAATTCGAATGACCAAAAATAATTTAGAAAATGAGTTAGCTACTCAATTAAAATCAGAATATCCGAACTTACAAACCTTAACATGGACTGAGCTCATGCCCGATATGAAAATGATGAACGAAAGTATGGAGTTTATGATTTACATTTTCGTTATAATTATATTACTAGCTTTAGGTTTTGGTATAGTTAATACCATGTTAATGGTTATTCTTGAGCGAGTTAAAGAATTAGGAATGTTAATGGCAGTTGGAATGAATAAATTAAGAATATTTACAATGATTGTTCTAGAAACCATATTCCTTTCACTGGTAGGTGGTATTGTTGGAATTGCTCTAGCTGTTGGATTAACAATTATTACAGGTAAAACGGGTTTAGATTTATCGTTATGGGCCGATGGATTAAGTTCTGCAGGTTTTGACACCATGGTTTACCCAACTATTGGTATAGATTCTGTAATTATAGTAACTATTTTAGTGATTATTACCGGAATCTTATCTGCAATATATCCTGCACGAAAAGCTATAAAGTTAAATCCTGCTGAAGCTATTAGAATTGAGTAATTAATAAAGAAATAAAAACATTAAAACATATTGTCATGAAAGTATTAGAATTAAAAAATCTCGTTAAAATATACAATGACTCAGAAATAAAAGTAAAAGCTGTTGATCATATCGATTTATCGTTCGAACAGGGCGAATTTGCAGCTATTGTTGGTCCTTCAGGTTCTGGAAAAACCACTTTATTAAACATGATTGGCGGTTTAGACAATCCTACCGAAGGTGATATTAATATTAATAATACAAGTATTAGTGAATTGTATAAATATATCTCCTATAAAAAACCTAAGTTATCCATAGTTGTTAAGATATTGTCATATATTACAATTGTCCCAGCATTAATTCATGAAATAATAATCTTGCCAGCACTAATTAAAAAAAGTATAGCAGAGAAAAAACTAATTAGCTTTAGATTAAACAACATTGGTTTTGTATTTCAGGCTTACAATCTGATTCCGGTATTAACAGCAAAAGAAAATGTAGAATTCATAATGGAATTACAGGGTATAAAGCGAATAGAAAGAGAAGTCCGATCAATAGAACTTTTATCTGCAGTTGGAATTGCAGATAGAGCAAACAGCCGTCCATCAAAATTATCAGGTGGACAACAACAAAGAGTTGCAGTTGCACGAGCATTAGCATCTAAACCAAAGTTTATTTTAGCAGACGAGCCTACCGCAAACCTAGATTCTAAATCAACTGAAACTTTACTTGACATAATGGAGAAGCTTAATAAAGAAGAAAATATAACATTCATTTTCTCAACACATGACCAAAGAGTAGTAAATAAAGCCAGAAGAGTAATTACTGTTGAAGATGGACATATTGTTTCTGATGTGAAAAACAATTAAAAATGAATAATTAAGAATTAATAATAAAATGCGGAACTATAATATTCTGAGTTCTGTATTCTGAATTCTTAAAATTAACAATAATGAAAAAAATAATACTATTCATAATTCCCGTTTTACTTGCTTTCAATTCTATAGCTCAAGAAAAAGAATCTGCTCTTCAAAATATGGAATTAAACGGCTACATTAAATATATGAATACTGCAATGTTTAACGATGCAGATTCTGTTTGGTTAGTTGATAATCTAATACATAACCGTTTAAATTTCAAGTGGTATATGAATGACAAGCTAACATTTGCTTTAGATGCAAGAACGAGATTTATTTATGGTGATCTAGTGAAGTTTATTCCAAACTATTCAGAATCTATTGAAGAAGATAACGGATTTCTTAATTTCTTAACAAATAATATTACTGATGGAAACTCATATGTGCTAAATACTGCTTTTGATCGTGCTTATTTTGAATTTAATGCAGATAAGTTAGCAATTACACTCGGGCGACAAAGAATAAACTGGGGCCAATCTTTTGCATGGAACCCCAACGATATTTTCAATTCATACTCCTTTTTTGATTTTGACTACGAAGAACGACCAGGAAGCGATGCTATAAGAGTTCAGTATTATCCAAATTACACGTCGGTAGCTGAAGCCGCAATAAAAATCGATCGAAACAACAATATTACAGCTGCTGGATTGTATCGATTTAACAAATGGAGTTATGATATTCAGCTAATAGGAGGTGTTATTGATACATCGGATTTTGTTATTGGTGCAGGATGGTCTGGAAGTATTTGGGATTTTGGTTTTAATGGCGAGGTAAGTTATTTCCATCCACAAAAAAACTATTCAGATTCAACAGGTATTGCAATTGTTTCAACTGGCCTTAGTTATATGTTTGACAATTCATTAAACATTTCCTTAGAAGGAAACTACAATGGCTATTTTGATAAACTAAACTTATCAAATTTTAACGATTTATATTTTATGCCATTGTCAGTAAAAACAACCTCATATAGTAAATTTTCATGGTTTGCTCAGGTTTCATATTCTATTCATCCGTTATTAACAGGAAACATTTCAATAATGTATTTCCCGTCTTTAAGAGATGGATATTTCCTAATGCCATCTTTGGCTTATTCTATTAGCGATAATTTTGAATTCGCGTTGTATGGTCAGCGATTCGAAGGAAAATTCGGCGACCAATATGATAAAATAACGATGTTGTTTATGCGGTTCAGGTATAGTTTTTAAACTTATTACACTACAGTTCTTGCAGTTTTCTTAATGCTTGCAGTTTGTAAAATAATAAAACCAATAATAAAGAATATTGCCATAGATACCATACTATATCGCATGTTACCTGTTACCTGTTCGATATAACCATATACGAAAGTTCCAATTACAATCGCTAATTTTTCGGTAATATCATAGAAACTAAAAAATGAAGCTGTGTCTATCGTTTTTGTAGGAATTAACTTAGAATAAGTAGATCTTGAAAGTGATTGTATGGCTCCCATTACGACTCCAATTATTCCTCCCATAATATAAAAACTGATCTTTTCGTGTAACAAATAACTGAAAATACATATAACAGCCCAAATAATTAGAATACTCCCTATTGCAAATCTATTTCCTTTTATTTTCGATATAAATGCAAAGAAATACGCTCCCGCTACAGCCAATATTTGAAGAATTATAACAAGTAAAATCATTTGATCAGCTTCGAACCCAATCTCCGATTCAGCAAATATAGGAGCTAAAAGCATAACCGTATGAACACCCATGCTAAAAATGAAAAATGAAATTAAAAACCTTTTCATAACCACTTTTTGACTTAATGTTGCAAATACTTTTCTTAATTCTTGAACTCCCTTAATTAAAACTTCTGAATTGATCTTATTTCCAGTAGGGCGATCTTTTAAATAATAAAAAGCAATTTGTGAGAAACTTAACCACCAAATTCCAACCAATAAGAATCCAAATTTTGTAGCATTCGATTCTCCTGAGAAACCAAACGATCCTGGATTTAAGATAATTACTAAATTAATTACTAAAAGAATTACACTACCAATATATCCCATTGCAAAACCCTTTGCACTAATATTATCCATTCTGTCTGCAGTAGCAATTTCTGGCAAAAAGGCATTATAAAATACTAACGATCCTGCAAATCCAATACTGGCTATTACAGAACATGCTATTCCATACTCTACATTTTCTCCTGTAAAGAAATATAATCCAATACAGGCCATTGCACCTAAATATGTAAAGCCTTTCATGAATTTTTTCTTTATACCAGCATAATCAGCAATTCCGGAAAGCACTGGTGACAAGAATACGATAATCAGAAAAGAAAAAGAAATTGCATAAGTATACAATACGGAGTTCTTAATTGTGAGTCCAAAAAATTGTACTAGTTCTCCACCAAAAGCTTCTTTGGTAGTTGCACTATAATAAATTGGAAATATTGCAGTAGTTATTATTAAATTGTATACAGAATTTGACCAATCATATGAAGCCCATGCATTTATTAACTTCTTATTATTCTTTTCCATTAAAAAACTTGAGGTTTCTTATTAATATAATTCTTTGATTTTCTTTACTATATAGTTTTCATCTAAATCATTAATACATTTAAAATGCTTTTTCGGACATTGAGAAAATCCAATTTTAGAACACGGTCTACACTTTAGATCTTTAATTTCAATTATTTCTGATTCAGAATCTGGTAAATATGGATACATCCCAAATTCTGGTACAGTATTTCCCCACACCGATAAAATCTTCTTTTTAAACGCACTGGCAATATGCATTAATCCAGTATCTGGTGTTAATATCAAATTTGCCTGCTTAACCAATGATGCTGATTGATTAATATTATATGATCCACACGTATTATAGATATTCTTACCAACCGCTTTCTTTATCTCTTCAGCTTCATCCTTATTATCAGGCCCACCGAGTAATAAAACTGGTTTGTCCAGCTTAGAACAAATAGAAACAATCTTTTCATTGGTCAATTTTTTTGTATTATGAAATGCTCCTACAACTACTCCAACATATCCATCTTTAAGATTTTCAGAAATTGTTAAAACATCAACTTCATCTTTTTCAGGAATAAAATAATCAAGACCTTTATTGTCGTTTTTAACATCAAAAACTTTTAATGTATCAATATATCTATCAACGATATGAACATCAGGCATCTTATCTTTTTTCAGATTTACCAGCAACCACTTCTCTTTATTTAATTTATCGAAAGAAAATGAAATAATTCTGAGCTTATTTTTAAAGCGAGCTGTTCGAAGATTTCTGTGTAAGTCAATAATATAATCAAAATGCTCATATTTAAGCTCTTCTACAGATTCTTTAATTGATTTAAGAATATGCACTTTATCTACATAAGGATTACTCTCTACTATAGATTTAAACTGAGGTTTAGTAAAATAATGTATCTCTGCATTTTCTACTTGCTCTTTTATGATTCTAACAACCGGAGATGTTAATACAATATCGCCTATTGAGCTAAAGCGAATTATTAAAAATTTAATTTTTTGCATTGATTTTTATCGAATTTTACTGAAGAACATAGTAAGAGCTAACCAATATTCCTGACTATTTGGATTACTCTTCCATAATGATTTAGAACCATGTTCTCCTCCGTTCTTTGGTGCAAATATCGTTTTATTTGCTGAAGGTACAAAGCTAAGAATAGTATCTACGTATTGATTTTCTCTTGATGATGAAGCTGCAAAAACCGGAACTGTCAAATTTTCAATTTCTTTTTTAACATTTAATTCGGTTCCAAAAAACTCACCTGGGCTAAAAGCTATAACTGCCTTAACACAATCATTCTCGTTTGCAACTATTAAACAAAGAGATGCTGAAAAAGAACTTCCAAATAAAATTATTGGTCTTTCACTTTGTTTTTTTACCCAGTTAATAGCAGCTTGAATATCTCTTTTCGAACTTAAATAATCTGTTGAAAATCCTTGTTGAACTGCAACTAATGCAGTATGATTTTGAATATAATTAATCTCTCCACCCGATCTTAAATCAACAGCTAAACAATTATATCCAAACTTTATTATTTTATTGGTTGTTTCTTTATACTCACCCCTACTGTATCCTGCCTGATGAAACAATAATACATATGGTTGATCTGGATTTATTTCATATAAATCTGCAGTGATTTTTAATCCATCATCGGCAAAAAAAGAAACCTTTTCTTGCGCATTTAATAGATTAAACGAAAATAGAAAAATGATTATTAAGATACATCTCATATCTTATATACTAGTTATTAATTGATTCAGCTAGAATTATAACCTTATTATCTTTTACTTCAATTACTCCACCACTAATTTCAAAAAATGTTTCAGTTCCCCTTTCAACAACTTTTATTCTACCTTTTTCCAAAGTAGATATAATTGGTGCATGATAATCCAACACTTCAAATGAACCCTTACTTCCGGGTACTTGAACCATGTTAATTTTTCCTGAAAAAACTATTTTGTCTGGTGTTATTATTTCCAAATACATCCCGTGCATACGCTATAAGAATCTAAGTTAATTCTTTTTATCAGCTTGAGCAAGCATTTTTTCCCCTTTCTCAATCGCCTGATCAATAGTACCAACAAGCTGGAAAGCAGCTTCTGGATATTTATCTACATCACCATTAAGGATCATATTAAATCCTTTAATTGTATCTTCAATACTTACCAGCTCACCTTTTAAACCAGTAAATGCTTCAGCTACGTGAAATGGTTGTGATAAAAATCGCTGAACCCTACGTGCTCTATGAACAACTAATTTATCTTCTTCCGAAAGTTCGTCCATCCCTAGGATTGCAATAATATCTTGTAATTCTTTATATCGTTGAAGAATTTCTTTTACATTTTGTGCTGTTTTATAATGCTCTACACCAACAACTTCAGGAGTAAGAATTCTTGAAGTAGAATCTAATGGATCTACAGCTGGGTAAATTCCTAATTCCGAAATTTTACGACTTAATACAGTTGTCGCATCTAAGTGAGAAAATGTTGTAGCAGGAGCAGGGTCAGTTAAATCATCAGCAGGAACATAAACTGCTTGAACCGATGTAATTGATCCGTGCTTTGTTGATGTAATTCTTTCCTGCATCATACCCATTTCAGTTGCTAATGTTGGTTGATAACCTACAGCAGAAGGCATACGACCTAATAAAGCAGACACTTCAGAACCTGCTTGTGTAAAACGGAATATATTATCAATAAAAAATAAAATGTCATTCCCTTTGCCAGAATCCTTATCACCATCACGAAATGATTCAGCTAAAGTAAGTCCGGTTAAAGCAACAGTTGCTCTTGCACCAGGAGGTTCATTCATTTGTCCAAAGACTAAACTTGCTTGTGATTTTTTTAATTCTTCAGGATCAATTTTTGATAAATCCCAACTACCTTCTTCCATACTTTTCACAAACTCCTTACCATATTTTATTACACCAGACTCTATCATCTCTCGTAATAAATCATTCCCTTCACGTGTACGCTCTCCCACTCCCGCAAAAACAGTTGTACCAGAATAAGCCTTAGCAATATTATTAATCATTTCCATGATTAATACAGTTTTACCAACGCCTGCTCCACCAAACAATCCAATTTTACCACCTTTTGAGTATGGCTCAATTAAATCAATAACTTTAATACCCGTATATAAAACTTCTTTTTCTGTTGTTAAATCAACATAATCAGGAGCTTCACTGTGGATTTCATAGCCATCTTTTTTGTCCAACTCTCCGATTCCATCAATAGCCTCTCCAATAACGTTAATTAATCGACCACGAACCTGTTCTCCAACTGGAACTGTTATTGATGCACCAGTAAGAAAAACATCCAAACCTCGTTGCAAACCATCTGTTGAATCCATTGCAATACAACGAACTGTATTTTCTCCAATATGTTGCTGACACTCAATTACAATAACTGAATTGTCACTTTTTTTAATTTCTAGTGCATCGTGAATATTAGGAAGTTCTCCTCCCGATTGCTCAAAACTTACATCAATTACCGGTCCGATTACCTGAATAATTTTACCTGACTTTTCTGACATTCTTTGGATTTTTGTAGTAAAAAATAGGCTTTTTACAAATTTACGTAATTTTATACGATTAATTCTCTTTTTAGATACACCGAAACAAACTTTTTCTTAATTTCGTTTTAGAAAAATAAGTTGCACGATATTTGTAATAAGTGCAGAAATCAAAACGTTATTTACCAAAAATTAAATACAATGAAAAAAACAAGTCTAAAACTATTCTTAACTGTAATCCTATTAAGCGGATTATTTACCATAAACTCTAATGCTCAACCTATAGATCTTGGAGGTGGTTTGGTAATTGGAACCGATCGCCCTAATGTTGGTTTAAAGATTCAAGGTAATTATGGTATGGATTTTCTATTAGAAAACTTAAGCGGTTCTGCAGCATTCACAATTTTCTTCCCAACTACTCCGGGTAATATTACTTTTTCTCGCTGGTCAGTTGATGTTGATGGACATTATAAATTTTATGAAATGTCTGATTTCGAATTTTATGCAGTAGGTGGGTTAAATATTGCGCATTACAAATCAAAATGGGATGTAAGTGGAAATACAATTTCATCAGGTACAAAACCTGGATTAAATGTTGGTGCAGGTGCATTCTATAAATTCAGCGCTAAAATGAAAGCTTTTAGTGAGTTTAAATATATTGTAAGTAATTATGATCAAGCTGAAATAACATTTGGTGTTTTATTTGAATTATAATTTCTATAATTAAAAAAAAATGTGAAATTTGCCGGGGATGTTCAAAAAGAATATCCCTTTTTAATTTCATACTATGAAGAAAATAATTTTTATTACTCTATTTGTTTCTACATTATTCTTTACTAATAAGGCAATTGCTCAATTTGATTATATAGGTGGAGGAATTCTATTAGCAACTGGAGGAGAATATAAAATAGAAGGTAATCCATATTACAATAAATCGTTCGGTATTAATTTAAGGGCTAGCTATGATTATAGTAAAAAGCTCAAAATAGTTCCAGCCCTAAACATATACTTACCAAACAAAGAAAGTTTCTATACTGGCGGAGAATCAAAAACAACGGTTTTTACATTTAATTTAAATGCTCATTATATTCTTAACTCAAGAAGTCGAGATAACTATAAGGTTTATATACTTGCAGGAGCACATGTTGGTGGATGGAGTATAAAAGACGACCACGAAGAATCTTTTGGAGCAGGAGCATCCCTAGATATAAATGAATTTAAAATCGCTCCAGGTGCAAATGTTGGTGGAGGAATGCAATTCCATTTAGGAAATAGAACTATGTTTTTTGCTGAGGTAAAATATGTAATTGCTCAAACAAATCAACTAGTATTTAATCCTGGTTTATTGTATGAATTTTAACTTGCCCTATTAATTAGTTTCTCAGCAAGATTTTTTAATTCATTCTTATTTGAAATATCAACAGAAACATGATCTAAGTATTCTAGTGCTTTATCTGTGTACGCATTTATTTCTTTCTGAGCTAAATCTTTAACTTTTAAATCATTATATATTTTAGTTACTGATATAACTTTTTCTTCTTTTTCAATATTATTTGCTAATAAATCCTTTAGCTCTTTCAAGTCGCTCCCTTTTGCAAGTTGCAATGCATTAATTAGCATAAAAGTTTTTTTATTGGCTACAATATCTCCACCTATTTGTTTACCAAATACCTCAACATCTCCATAAACATCTAAATAATCGTCTTGTAATTGAAAAGCTAAACCAATATTTCTTCCAAACTCATATAATAGATTCGCATTCTTTTCATCTGCTCCTCCGATTAAAGCCCCTATTTTTAAAGCTCCAGCCAACAATACAGACGTTTTTAATTCTATCATTCGAAGGTATTCTTCTACAGAAACATTCTCTCTATCTTCAAATTCCATATCGTACTGTTGACCTTCACAAACCTCAAGAGCTGTTTGATTAAACACTTTTAATATTTCACGGAAATTTGGTGATTTGCAATCTAAAAAATAATCATAAGCTTTTATAAACATTGCATCACCAGAAAGGATTGCGGTATTTTCATTCCACTTTTTGTGCACAGTAGGATTTCCCCTTCGAATATCGGCATGATCCATAATATCATCATGAAGCAATGTGAAATTATGAAAAATCTCCAATCCAATTGCTGGCAAGATTGCTTGAGAAACATCATCAGAAAATAAATTACAAGCGAGCAAAACCAATGCAGGACGTATTCTTTTCCCACCTGATTCTAGTGTATAATTAATTGGATCGTAAAGTGTAAATGGCTCACGGCCAATTTTCTGATTCGAAATTTCTTTATTTATTAACTCCTGAAGCTCCTTTAAAGTGTACATTCAATTTAATTTTATTAAATATTTTTCAAAATTAGGATTATATCTTGATTTCCCAAATTAATGCCACAAACGATCATATCAAAATGTTAATTAATTATTGTCTTAATATTATGATTATTATCTCTTTTTCTTAGTTTTGCATCACTTATTTAATAGACTTAGAAAAATGAATTACGGATTTTTAGATTTCTTAACACTCATAGGTTCTTTAGGTTTTTTCCTTTATGGAATGAAATTAATGAGTGAAGCTTTGCAAAAAGTGGCAGGTGATAAAATGAGGGATATTCTTGCCAGAATGACCTCAACTCCAATTAAAGGTGTGTTTACTGGATTATTTATTACAGCAATAATTCAGTCATCATCAGCTACGACAGTGATGATGGTAAGTTTTGTAAATGCTGGTTTGCTTTCATTAACCGAATCGATTGGTGTAATAATGGGTGCAAATATTGGCACAACAGTTACCGCTTGGTTAATTTCAATCCTTGGTTTTAAAGTTAAAATAAGTGTTATTTCTTTACCTTTAATCGGTATTGGATTCCCTCTTTTATTTTCTAAAATAAACAAAAGAAAATCGTGGGGAGAATTCATTATTGGCTTTGCTATGATATTCTTAGGACTTGATTTCTTAAAAGGATCTGTTCCTGATATTAAAAGTCATCCTGAAATTTTAGCATTCCTCTCTGCATATACATCTAATGGATTATTCTCACATTTATTATTCCTTGCAATAGGAACTATATTAACCATGATAATTCAATCGTCAAGTGCAACAATGGCATTGACCTTAATCATGTGTAATTTTGGGTGGATACCGTTTGATATTGCTGCTGCAATGGTTTTAGGTGAAAATATTGGTACAGCAATTACTGCAAATATTGCAGCAGCTGTGGCAAATGTTTCTGCAAAAAGAGCCGCCAGGGCGCACTTAATCTTTAATATTTTAGGGGTAATTTGGGTATCAATAATATTTTCACAATTTCTTTCAGCAATAAATTGGTTTATTATAAAAATTGGAGTTACTTCACCTTACGAATCACCACAAGCTATTCCTATTGCTCTTTCTATATTCCATACTGTATTTAATGTTACTAACGTTCTTGTATTTATTTGGTTTACTAAATTTATTGAGCTCATTGTAACAAAAATGGTTCCTCAAACTGAGGATGCTGAAGAATACAGATTACAATATATTAATACTGGTTTATTGTCAACATCTGAATTATCTGTTCATCAAGCAAAACAAGAAATAATGGTTTTTGCCAAAAGAATTGAAAAGATGTATGGATATACCTGTGATATGTTTACAGAAACCAACGAGAAGAAGTTTTATAAACTTTATGATAAGGTTGAAAAATATGAAGGTATTAGCGATCGAATGGAGGAAGAAATTGCTAATTATTTAACAAAAATTTCGGAAGGTGAATTAAGTATATTGGCTTCAAAAAGAATTACTGCAATGCTTAATGTAATTACTGATCTTGAAAGCATTGGCGATAGCTGTTATAATATTGCAAAAACTTTATTACGTAAAAAAGATAAGAAAGTATGGTTTGATACTCCTGTTAGAGAAAATGTTGTTCAGATGATGGAATTATCACAAAAGTCATTAGATGAAATGCATAAAAACCTTGAGCATGGTTATAGTAATATTAATATTAATACGGCTTTAGAATTAGAAGAAAAAGTAAATCGTTTTAGAACTAAGCTTAAAAAAGATCATTTAAAAAGTGTTGAGAAAAAAGAATACAGCTACCAAACTGGTATTGTTTACATTGATCTTATCTGTGAATGCGAAAAACTAGCAGATTTTGCAATAAATGTTTCCGAAGCTGTTGAAGAAATTAAAAATTAAAATTAAAATTTTATATATATGAAATCCTCTGAAGTTACTTTCAGAGGGTTTTTTTTGTGTCACTACTCATTTCATTCGTGAGAAAAGTTCCCTTGAACCTGTCTACCAACAAGGCAAGAAAGGGAATCTATTAATACAATTGTAAACAATGAATTACAAGATCCCCAATCATCCCGATAACTATGGGAGGGGATGACACGTAAAGGACTTTTTGGACACCTTCTTTTATTTGCTACATTCGAATCCCCATGATCATCATATCATCTAACTGAGATTGATCGCCTTGCCATAACTCCATTGTTTGATGAATTTCTGATTTTTGATCTCCAAGAGGCATTTCTGATATTTTAATAAGCAATTCTCTGAACGATTTTTGCTTAAATTTAAATCCATCTTTCCCTCCAAACTGATCAACATAACCATCAGAAAATAAATAAAGCATATCGTTTTGTTGAAGTTCAAATTCTTTATTCCCAAATCCCCTATCAAGATTCACTGCATGAATTCCAATTGGCATTTTATCTGCCTTTAATTCATGAATTTCTTTATTTCTAACAATGTAAACCGAGTTATATGCCCCAGAATATTGCATTTGTAAATTATCCTTATCGATAATACACAAGGCCATGTCCATTCCGTCTTTAGATCCTTTCACACCATATTCCTGATGTAAGGACTCAATAATGTTTTGACGTAATTGATCTAATATTTCATTAGGCGATATTTTCTGACTTTTATTTACAATCTCATTTAAAAATGCAATCCCTAACATACTCATAAACGCCCCAGGAACACCATGTCCCGTGCAATCGGATACAGTAACAACAATTTTATTGTCTTTTTCGGCTAACCAATAAAAATCTCCACTAACAATGTTTTTAGGTCTCATAAAAACAAAATGTTCATTTAAAACCTTGTCCATAAATTTTTCTTGTGGAAAAAGAGCAGTCTGTATTCTTTTTGCATATTCTATACTATCGGTAATAATGGTATTTTGATGAGAGATTTTATCGCGTTGTTTAGTTACAAAATCGCGTTGTGCTTCAATTTCATCTTTTTGCTCTTCAATTTCGTCTTTTTGTATTCTTAGAATTTCATTGGTTTTCTTTTTACGCTGATAGCTTTTAAAAATCAAATACGCTATAACAATCATTAATAGGAATCCACCTACAAAAACCCATGTAAATATTTTCTGCTTTTGTAATCGTGCTTTTTGCTCAGCATTTCTTTGTTGCTGCTCAAACTCTATTAAACGTTGCTTTTTATCAAATTCATACTGAAGCTCTAGCTCATTAATCTTCTGACTATTAAGGTTTTCCTTTAATTTGGTATACTCTTTAAAATATTCATATGCTTTATCTGATTTCTTTAACTTTTCGCTCAATTGTGATAAAGAGAGATAAGATTCTTTTATATCTTCTTTAAGATTCTGCTCAAGAGCGTAATTGAGACTGTTTTTTAAATTAACTTCAGCTTTTGCATATTTGCCTTCGCTCATATTTATTCTTCCTAAATACCTCAAAATTGATGCTTTTTCAGTGTTGTCATTAACTGAATCTTTAAGCTCAATTGCTTTTGTTAAATAGTCCTTTGCTTTTTCGAAATTTCTAGAATTAAAATACACTTTCCCTAAAGAGCTTAACGAATTGGCTATTCCCAAGCTATTGCCTGTTTTTTGATTTATACCTAATACTTCTTCGTTGTATTTAATTGCCTTGTCCAGATTACCCATCTCATAGTAAATACTTCCTTTCTCTTTTAGACAAAGCGTTACACCTGTACTAATATTTTCAGTATCTTCTATTTTCTTATAAATATCTAATGACTGATTTACATACTCAATACTCTTTTGGTAGTTCTTCATCATTTTGAACAAACGCCCAATATTTAAGGCCGACCATGCTATTCCCTCGTCATTTTGGAGCCCTTCGTATATACCCAAAGCTTCAAGATGTTGGTTAATGGCCAATTCATAATTCCCATAAAGTCGATAAACACTTCCCAAATTAGTTAATGTTCTTGCTATCTCTTGCTTATCCTGCAAGGCTTTGTTAATAATTATAGCTTGATCATATTGATATAATGCCTGATCATATTCACCCATTAACTGAAAAGTATTGCCAAGTCTATTTAACGATAATGCTTCATTCTTCTTATCATAAAGCTCCTGACTTAATTTTAATGATTTTTCAAAGTGATGAAGTGCTTTTTCAAAATCATTTTTCCCATAATAGGCGAAGCCGGTTATAAATTCTGATTTTTGCTGCAGTTCGTAATTTTCAATTTTTGCTGCAATAATTGCCGCTGATTCAGCATAAATAATAGATTTGCTAATATCCTTAGTTCTATTTTGATCTGAAATCTCTATGTATTTATGAATCTTATCTATTGCTTCATTTTCCGAAGTAAAAACAATTAAGGAATCCTGTATTGATTTATCAGCCATTAAATTACTAAAACTTAATGCTATTAGAATAGTAATAAATATCTTTCTCATCTATAGTGAATTAATTTCTGAGTACTCAAGTATTTAATCAACTCACATATTTCTAAATATGGAATTAATTATCCTATAAAAGTAAAATTCTTTTATTTAGATATCAATAAAAGTTTTGAAATAGAAATAAATTTAAAGGCTTAGTCTAATTTTAACCATTTGGGAATCTTTCCTGAAGCAGGTTTTCTTCCATAGAATAAATCATCCATATATAACGCGAAACGCCTGAATATATATGAATTATGAATTCCCCAACGAATAAAATTATGCAGTAAATTATTTGGATGTGAATATGGACAAACTGCCATACATCTTCCGCAATCAGTGCCAGCTGTACACCAATAAGTAAAACAACTTTCCGAATTTATTTTCCAACGAAGTACACCTTCAACTTCTTCCCTATTATCGAATGAAATAGAACGTGATGGGCAAATATCAGCACATTTTTTACATATTCCACAAAAATCAATTGCTGATGAAAAGTCTGGCCTTTTATCTATTTCTAAAGGAATATCTGTTGTAATAACTGCTATTCTAACTCGTGGCCCTAATTTTGGTGTCATTAATAAACCCATACGCCCTAACTCTCCTAATCCTGCATCACGAGCAACAAGCGGACAAATAACTTCGTAATTACCATCGATATGTGAACGAGCAGAATAACCAAGGTTTCTTATAAAATGAGCAATCTGTAATGCAATTGTACCCGAGTTTAAATATTGCTGTGTTGATTCCATTACAACAGGACCTTTCGGTGCTGTTTTTACAAGGTCACTATCCATTTCTATTGTTAAGGCAATTGCATATGGATGATCGTTATTTACTTCTTTCCCATATAGCTCTTTTCTACCTTTATGTGAATACAAATGATAATCCTTTAACTCTGTTACTCCAACAGTATGTACACCCAATTTAACCGACCATTCCTTGATATAATTCGTAATATTTTTTGAATCTACACCTTGCTTTACACTTGCAATCTCACCATTAACTATAGGTTTTAAAGCTTCGATAACCTGAAGGTTTGCCTGAGCTGAAGCATATGAAATAGGTTCGTAAAAACTTGTTTTCTCTGATAACAATCCGGGTTTTTCTCTAAACTTATCGTCAAGTGTTTTTACTTCTGGTTTATCGGAATAGTATGTGTTAAATTTTTCGGTTTCAGGAACTAATTCATTTCTTGAAAACATAACATCCCGTTCATCATGCTTTTGCTTTGGAATTGGAACTCCACCTTTTAGTTTTGGTCTATAAGGGAAAAATAAGAATAAACCAATTACGACTATTAATCCTAAAAAGATTACTGAGATTATTGATTTGTGTTGAAATTCCAATAAAAAAATGGCGATAAATGGAGTAAAAACCAACAATGAAAGTAAAAATGAAACTTTCGCAGCGCGTAATTCTTTTTCTATTATTGAAATAATACAAGCATACATTAGTAATCCGGAAATAATAATCCCGGTACAAATCAATATAATTTCAATTAGATTTAATTGAATAATAGTTAAGTTGAGCATATTAGAATCTTTTGAAACAAATATAAGATTCTAAAATTAACAAGAGGTTTAATCGTTAGTTGTTTTTATATCATCATTATTATTATAAACATCTAAAGCAACAAAAATTGCTATAAACCCCCAAAATGGAATAGATGCTTTATCGGTATCCAAGAAGTTATTTAAGAATCCATGAATAACATATGTTGTAAATCCCAGAAGTATAAATAAAGTAAATTCTTTTATTTCTTTCTTATCGCTTTGATGATATACTCTATACCCTGTTCTATAGGCCATAAAAACAATTAACATAAACGACAGCATTCCAAAAACTCCTGATTCCGATAATGGTCCTAAATACTCGCTATGTGCATTTCCTAAATTGCCAAAGTTTGTACTAATTATACTTCTATCATAAGAAAACTGAAAGGGTGCATACTGAAACATATATGTTCCAGGTCCAAATCCCCAAAAAGGTTTTTCTTTAAACATTCGTACGGCGCATTTCCATCTATTAATTCTTTCCAAATTAGAAGCATCCGATGAGATATTTGCCATAGATTCAATATGCTCAGAAAATTTCCCTGAAGACTCTGATTCATTACTTTCCAGATCTTGGAGAATTCTATTTTGCAATAAAAAGAAAGAAACTATAAGTGTAACTCCAAGAATTAAAACAGTTCTAATTTTAATTTTTAATTTAATAACGATCCATAAACCAATGCTAGCAAACAGACTAAGCCAAGCTGCTCTTGTATAAGAAAGAATAATTGCTAAAATAAATATAATTAAAAATATATGAACCGTTGTTTTAATCAGCAAGTTATCCTTTTTATATAGCATATAGTAAATAAGTGGAAAAACGAACATAACTAACATTGCTCCATATGAAGTATGATCACTAAAAAAAGGTGATACTACCCAGTTCGATGCACTTTGATTGTTTAATCCATATGCCGATAATCGAATATTCGTATACAATATCACAATTGATAAGGAAATGACATAAAGCCAGACAAAACGATTGATGTTTTGTGGATTTTTAAAAATATGTGTCATTAAAAAATATGCACCAACTACAAACCAAATTCTAGAAAGTAAAAACTTAAATGATACTGCAAGCATTGTACTTGTTAGGCTTGTGATAAAAATCCAAAATAGATTTATATAAATTGCTATAGAAACCGGATGAAGCAAAATTTTTCGTTCAAACTTCCCATCTAATAATAATTTACAAATAAACAGAAATAATATTGCGGCCAGTAAGGGTTCTGTGGGTAAGGATAAATTAAACGGAATACTCGGTATTATATCTTTTAATTGTATTGATATAGGTGTAAAAAATACTACTGACAATAAAACTTTATCCAAGGAAACAAAACTTGCGAAAACAAACAATAGAATAACCGGGAGAAGCGCAAAGTAATATATATCAAAAGATATCAGTATTACATTTACGACAATAAATACCAGCGAAAAAAGGTAAAAAATTACTCTGTTTTTATTTTTAAACAATGCCCTAAGATTTAATTCCTATAAGATCTTTATATCTTTCTATAAATAGCATCATTAAAATGGCAAATACAAATGCCGATATTGTAGATACAGCACAAATTAACCAACGAACAGGATAAGATTTCTTTTCTGCTGGATAAGCTTTAGCTACAGTAAATTTTCTTGGTAAGGATTGATTTGCATTTACCCTGGCCTCAACCAATTTTGTTTTTATATCACTTAATCTTTTATTCTCATTCTTTAATTGCTGACTTAAAGAAATAAATTTAGGATGAGATTTCTGATTTTTATAATTCCCTAAGGATTTCTCAATTTGATCAATTTCACTAACTAACTGATTATATTCTCCATCAACTACTTTTAAAATTCCAACTGCAACCTCATTTTGCATTTGATTTAATGTTTGATCGAGCAAACTAGCTATTTCGTTTGCAATATCCGCTGCTATTTGAGGATCTGTGTCCATAACATCAATTTCAACTGCTTGATATTCCGTACGTTTAAATGTTATATTATCAGTATATTCATCGTGAAGTTTTGTCATTGGAAAATCATCATTAGAATCAATGTTATAATGATTTAAAAGATCAAACTTATCGATAATCTTAAAACGAATATCTTCAGAATATAAGGTTTGTATTAATTGCTCTGTTGCCTCCTCATCACCAAAATTCATAATATGATCATCAGTATTTATTAACTCCGACATAGAAAGCGCATTAGATACAGAAACCTGCGTTTTAGGAAACAGTATCACTGATGATTTATATTTTGGTGTTATATTTATCGAAACAATTATTGATGCGACTGCAGCAACCAGAGTAACAATTATGATTGGCCATTTATGTTTAAAAATGAATCTAATTATATCCATTGAGTTGTAGTTGTAGTTTTCCTGCATAACTTGCTATTTTTATATCACCAAAATAGTATACAGAAATGTGCAACTATTGCCACACATTTACTGCGTATTAGTATGATTTAAATTACCTTAATCAAAAAATAATTCTTCTTCCCTTTCTGAACTAAGATATACTTCTCGTTCAATAAACGATCAACACCAATGGTTATTTCGTCAGATTGTATTTTTTCTTTATTAATACTTACTCCGCCGCCTTTAATCGTTCTTCGAAGCTCACCTTTTGATGGAAATACCTGAGTTTCTTCAGCCAATAAATTTAACACATTAACACCTTCATCAATTTTTGTTTTTTCAACATCAAACATTGGAACTCCTTCAAAAACAGATAAAAATGTTTTTTCATCAAGATTTTTTAGTTCATCGGTAGTTGCTTTACCAAAAAGAATATTCGAAGCTGCAACAGCAGTATCATAGTCTTTTTCTGAATGAACCATTATAGTTAATTCTTTTCCTAAACGTTGTTGAAGTGCTCTTCTATGTGGTTCTTCTCTATGCTTCTCTATTAATGAGTCAATTTCTTCTTTAGAAAGCATAGTAAAAATTTTGATATACTTTTCAGCATCGTCATCAGAAACATTTAACCAAAACTGTAAGAACTTGTAAGGTGATGTTAATTCTGGATCTAACCAAACATTTCCTTCTTCAGTTTTACCGAATTTATTTCCATCTGCCTTCGTAATTAATGGACATGTTAAAGCAAATGCCTCGCCACTTAATTTGCGTCGGATAAGCTCTGTTCCCGTAGTAATATTTCCCCACTGATCGGAACCTCCCATTTGTAGTTTACATCCTTTAGTTTTGTACAAATGATAAAAATCTGTTCCCTGAACTAACTGATATGAAAACTCGGTAAACGACATTCCTGTTTTTGATTCTTCGCCAATACGTTTTCTTACAGAATCCTTTGCCATCATATAATTAACAGTAATATGCTTACCGATATCACGAATAAAATCTAGAAATGAGTATTCTTTCATCCAATCGTAATTGTTTACCAATTCGGCACCATTCTCAATATTAGAATCGAAATCAAGTAATTTTTCTAATTGCTTTTTTAAACAATCCTGATTATAACGTAATGTTTTTTCGTCGAGTAAATTTCTTTCTTGTGATTTTCCCGAAGGATCACCAATCATTCCAGTTGCTCCACCAACTAAAACCAATGGCTTGTGTCCTGCAACTTGGAAATGTTTAAGCATCATTACACTAACTAAATGACCAATGTGCAATGAATTAGCTGTAGGATCAATTCCTACATATGCTGCAGTCATTTCTTTTTGTAATTGTTCTTCTGTTCCAGGCATCATATCATGTAACATGCCTCTCCACTTTAATTCTTCAACGAAGTTCATATTTTTAAAAATTATAAATTAATGTCATGCAATGTCATCCCCAACTTGATTGGGGATCTTTTTTTTATTTAATATAAGATTCCCGTTTTAATCGCTTCGCTCATGAGAAAAGTTCACGGGAATGACATTTATGTTTTTATAAATCTATTCTTATATTTTAGCTAATGCGTGTTCTAAATCAGCAATAATATCATCTACATTTTCGATACCAACAGCAAAACGAACTAATCCATCTGTAATATCAGCTTCTAATCTTGCTTCTCTAGGTAAGCCTGCATGTGTCATCGATGCCGGATGCTGAATAAGTGTTTCTACTCCACCTAAAGAAACAGCAAGCAATGCTAAATGAACGTTATCCATTAATGTAACACCAGCATCATAACCACCTTTTAATTCAAAACTAATCATAGCTCCCGGACCATCCATTTGTTCTTGAGCTAAATCATATTGTGGATATGATTTTAATCCCGGGTATTTAACCCAAGCAACCTTAGGATGGTTTTCTAAAAACTCAGCTACCTTCATTGAGCTTTCCTGAGCTCTATCTACACGTAAACTTAATGTTTTAACACCACGAATTACCATGTATGCCTGATGTGGGTCCATATTACCACCCATGTAAATCATTGTTTTGCGCAATTTCGCATATACTTCAGGGTCTTTTGCAATTAATGCTCCCCCTACGATATCGGCATGACCATTTATAAATTTAGTTAATGAATGTAAAGCAACATCTGCTCCTAAATCTAAAGGTCTCTGTAAGTAAGGGCTACAGAAAGTATTATCTACAACTACTATTAATCCGTGTTTATGAGCAATTTCCGATGCTTTTTTAATATCTGTTAACGATATTGTTGGATTTGTTGGAGTTTCTAAATACAGAACCTTTGTATTTGGCTTAATTGCTTTTTCAATATTTTCAAGACTTGCAGAGTCAACAAAACTTGCTTCCACTCCAAACTTAGCAAAATGACTTTCTAATACACCACGACTTGGACCATAAATAGCACTGGTACAAACTATATGATCTCCATGAGCTAAAAATGCCATATAAACTGTAGTAACAGCAGCCATTCCTGATGCTAAAGCGATACCACCACAGCCATTCTCAAGCTCTGCTAATTTATTTTCCAATGCATCAATCGTTGGATTTCCAATACGTGTATAAATAAATCCTTTTTCGCGACCTGCAAATAAATCAGCACCGTGTTTTGAATTTTTAAATGCAAAAGTTGATGTTTGATATATTGGCGTTACCGCACTACCATTAGCATCTTCAAAATCTCCTGCATGAATTAGTTTGGAATCGAATCCTAAGTTTTTTGTGTCCATCTTATTTCTTTTTTAATATTATTTCTATGCATTAACCCCAATATTTGACTTTTCCTCTTCAAATTTTTCTTTTATCTTATCAAAATTAAGGTATGGGAAAATCATTGGGGCGAAGTTAGATAAGGGTTTATAAAGTAACGAATTCTCTTTTGTTTCGTTAGGAATAAAATTGAATCTATTATCGGCCTTATTAATCAAAACTAAAATTATACTAACAATAAATGCCGTTTTAAGTAATGAAAAAAGTACTCCTAAAAGTCTGTTAACTATTCCCAAAGCAATAGCATCTATTAGTTTATTCAGCATTTTTGCTAATAAATGTACTGCAATTACAATTACAATGAAAGTTACGGCAAACGATAAAATAGGTAAGTATTGACCAGAAACTTCGAACTTTTTTATAATTAAATCAGATGTAAAATCAGAAAATAAAACAGCTCCTAAAATTCCAAGTAACAGAGCAGCTAAAGTTGCTAACTGAACTATAAATCCTTTTGTAAATCCTCTATATGCACTCCATAACAACAGTATGGCAAAAACAAGGTCAACTGTATTCATATTAAATTCATTCGGTATAAGAATCCGTAAAAATAATAAAAAGAATCTGTTTGCTGGGTATTAATAAGAAAAAGAGCTCTAATGATTATTTTTCATCAGAGCTCTTCGCTACAATAAATCATATATTTAACCACCTATTGTAATAGAATCACCATTACGGCCTACAAATGGAATTCCAATTTTTATACCTGTATATTCGTGTGATGAACCTTTAAATCCAGCAAAAATCTCAACATTAAACATTAAGAAAATCTGATTTAATCCATATCCAAATTCATAATATGGGTAATTACCTTTTGTCGCTAAATAGTTAAAATAAACAGATTCTCTCATTAAAGTCTTATTTAAAACAGGAAGTCGTTTTAATAGAATACGATCGTTATCTAATCTTAAATGTCCTTCGAAATAATTCTTACTAGTACTATAATCATAATAATCAATTAACCGAAAAGCGCTTCCTTCAGAAGTTCCTATAAAAAATGGGGTGTTTGTTGCAAAATGTTTATAATCTGCAAAATAAATAGCCTTATCATTTAAAAACGACCCCGCAGTTGCACGATAATATATATTACCAAGTCTTCTTATTGATTTATACTGACTCACTGAGAATTCTACTTGATCGTAATTAACATCACTTGCAAAAAGATTTTCAATTCCCTTTTTGTAACTCAAATTAAAAGTCGGGAATCTTGAATTTGTATTCCTTTTTACACCATCATTTATCCTATAATAATACTCCGGTGTATAACTTATATTTACCGAAAACATGGATGCATTGTGGCTTTCAACGAGATTAATTCCATTATCAACTTGAGGAATATTCGATGTAAAATCATTATCTAATGGATCGTAAAAATAAAAATCTGCATTATTAATTAATTGCTGCCTTTCAGCAAATTCAAATCCTAAATCTAACACCAATCCATTCGTTATATCTGTTGTGTGACTAATTTTGATATAATCTTTTTGATATAATTTTAAATAGTTTTCTTTTAAAAACACTGTTGTTATAAGATTTAGATTTTCTGATATGCCTGATCCAGAATCAAAATCAGAACATTTTCGCCCTCCACTTAAACTAATTGATGATCCTTTTAGTCCATTGTATCGATAATACAAAGAAAAATAACTTGTCATTCGTTCCCTGGCAAAAGCATAATCTGTATTCTGACTAATTTCAAAAAATTTACCTTTATCATTTCTATAACGATACGTAAATTCCATTCCATACTTTAATCCATCAACAGTATTGTAATTGATATGACCCAAATCTATAATTCCTCCATAACGAAATGAGTGTCCATCATTAAAATTAAACGTACCGCCTGTTAATAATTTATTCCATTTAAATCGATAATCTTCTCGTTCAATAGAATCTTTAAATGTAGAGTCTGTTTCCATTCTAAACTGAATTGAATCCTTAACTTTATATTCGTCCAATTCTTTCATTGTTAGAGGGATTGGTCGGATAGAATCCCAATAAGAAACAGAACGAAGCATTGCACTATCTTCAATATTATCTTGATCTTTAAGTTCTAGACTTTTTTTAGGAATTGATTCAGAAACATCTTCACGTACAAGTTTTTTTAGTTTTCGTGATTCTTTTTTGGTTATATCTTCTTTTTGAACCAGTTCTTGAATTTTGCTTTTTTGTTGTTTTGTTATTTCATTTACTTCATTAACATACTCTTTTGAATCGGCTAAAAGACTTTGATAAACTGAATGATCTAGTTTAGAATTAAGTTCTATTTTATAGTTAGATACTGATGCTATGTATTTATATGTAAACTCAATTCCCATCATCCCGACATCTATATCAAAATCATGACTTACTGGCATCCAAACATCACTTCCTACAGGTGCATAAACCTGATTTATTTTTATCTTGAACATTTTCTGTTCTAATTGAAGTTCGGCGCTGTGTAAATGCCAAAATCCCTCAACTAAATAAATGTATCCGGAGTATAAATCATATCCTTGCCTGCGGGGAATAATTTTTATTTTATGCACTAAATAATCCTGATCGTAAAATGAGGCGTCTAACTGAAATTTGTAATAAGAAAAAGCATCGCGACTTAAAGGAGAAATAACACCATCAATATCGTTATACAACGATAAGGTAATATATCCCATTGGCGACATATCATCACCATCCATTGTGCTTCGTATCGATATAATATTTTCTTCAACAACGTCGGGTAACGTAAAGTGTAAATCTGTAATGTTTTCTGTCACCATTGGTATGCCCTCTTCAACACCCTCCTTTTTTAAAGTTTTCTTTAGTAGTCGTGGTATTTTAGCTATAACACCTGTACCTTTCAGATAAATTCGGCAATTATATTCCTCAACTTGATTTAAATAGTAGTAGCTCATTGCAATTGCTTTGCGCATAATTGAATATGCAGGATCTTCGCCACTAGCTAGAATCCTTACTTCAGGAATTTTATAAAGCTGTTCTTCTAATATCAAATCTAATTTTTGAATAGAATCAATGCATTCAACATCTATTTCTTTTGTTTTATATCCCAGATATCGCACTGTTAATTTGTGTTCGCCCTTTGGTAAATCAAGTTTATAGTTTCCTTCTATATTTGATGTTGTGCCTTTTGAAATTTGAGCAGCATAAACAGTTGCATATGATATTGGTTTACCTGAAGTATCTAAAACTTTTCCTTCAATATATTGAGCCTTAATAATCGAACTAAACAATAATAATCCAAGAGTAACAAAAAATATTCTCATAATAATTTGATTTATAAGTATGAATTTAATTTGAGACGATTAAAGAAATATAAAGTTACATCTAGTAAATGTAAACAAAGATAAAGATTTGTTAAAAAGCTTGAAAAAAGCATTTTGTATATGGAATTAAATTATCTACTTTTGTGTCACTAATTACTGGCCCCATACCTGCCTGCCGGCAGGCAGGGTTCAAGAGATAGATAAGTAGTATCTATGAATTTTACTGTATATGCAATAAAAAGTAAAACAGACAATAGGATATATGTAGGTTTTACTAGTAATTTGGAAAGGCGTCTTAAAGAACATAATAATGGTCAAACTAGATCAACTAAAGCATATAAACCATGGGTTCTAATCTATCAAGAACAAATAAATACAAGAACTGAAGCAAGAGAAAAAGAAAAGTTCTTTAAAAGCGGGTGTGGAAAAGAACGCTTAAAGAAATTATAATTTGGCCCCATAGTTCAAGGGATAGAATAGCAGTTTCCTAAACTGTAGATACAGGTTCGAGTCCTGTTGGGGCTACTAATTAAAAGAGTCACATTATTGTGGCTCTTTTAATTTTAAATATCTTTATAATACTCTTTAATTTATTGCAATTCCCCTCTAGATAAGGATTTAAATAATCTATTATTCATTTATCCTAAATCAAGAAATTATTAGTAAAAAGTTTCAGTTATTAAAAGCTACTTCTACTTACTAAACAATTTATTTTTAAGCGATTGCAAAACTGATGGTTTTGTAGAATATGTATACTTGGCATATATCAAATAAAAAAGAAGAAACAAATTGAAAATATAATTGAAATATAATGGAAAGTGATAAATCCCTTTCATGTAATCTCCATAAAGAATATAAGCTAAGGTAAATACTTCTCCCCAAAACCAAAACCAAAGAAACATCTCACTTAAATCATCCGATCTCTTCGTTCTATACGTATGAATTGCCTGAGGCAATGCACAAACAGCAAAAAAAATGCTTCCTATCCACCCTATAATTTCGTTATATACCATCGCTGAAAATTTTGGCAAATGTAGAAAATTTGCCCGATTTTCAATATTTATTTTTAAATATTCTTTCTTGTTTTTTTATGATAAAGTGATAGTTAAACGTTCCAGTAGTATTTAGAATTAATAATTTGATAAAATCATAGATCAATCAGAAATGACAGGATAATAAAAAAAAGTAAAACATATGATTCTATAATTTATAAACAACGCAAATAATATTTCATATTATAATTAATCCCGCAAACATTTTATTTGACTAATATATTCATTTTTAATACCTTTAATAATCCTTTTAACGCATAAATATCAATAATATTTGTCTTGCTCCATATGGTTATAAAATAATTTTCACATAAGTTGTATAAACATGTTTTCAACTTATCAACTTACAAGTAATCATCTTGGAAGATTGTAAACATTTAATACTAAGCATTATGAAAAAAATATATTTTATTGTCGGTTTCCTGTTTATTTTCAGCCTTAATGCTTTTGCTCAAGATAGTGATGGTGATGGTTTAGATGATGCAACAGAAATTATTATTGGAACTGATATGCTAGATGCCGACACCGATAATGATGGATTATTAGACGGGGATGAAGACGCTAATCATAACGGCGTTGTTGAAGTCACAGAAACTAATCCCTTGGATGCCGATACCGATGATGATGGTATTAATGATGGAGATGAAAATGCATGGTCCTTAGATCCTTTAAATGCAGATTCTGATGGTGATATGCTTAACGATGGATTAGAAATAGGAAGAACAACCGGTATTTCTTTTGGAATGAGTGATGGAACAGGTGTTGCTTTTACTGGTACTGATCCTTCGTGGGTTCCGGATTCTGATCCTTCAACATCAACCGATCCTGATGATGAAGATTCTGATAATGATAATATATTTGACGGAGATGAAGATGCTGATCAAGATGGTAATATTGATATAACAGAAACAGATCCCGTTGATGCTGATACCGACGATGATGGGATTAGTGACGGAGATGAAAATACATTTTTATTAGATCCATTAGATGATGATTCTGATGATGATATGCTAACTGATGGATTAGAAATAGGAAGATCAACTCATATTCCGGGATCATGGAGTGATGGTCATAATGCCAACGATGTATATTCCAGTGGAACTCATATTGCCTGGACACCAGATTCTGATCCGGCAACAACAACTGATCCCTTAGATGATGATTCTGATAATGATAACATGTCTGATGGAAAAGAAGACGCTGATTTGGATGGCGCTGCTGATATAACTGAAACAGATCCAGTAGATGCTGATACGGATGATGATGGGATTAAAGATGGTGATGAAGATATAGATTGGGATGGTGTACTCGATATAACAGAAACAGATCCAAAAGATTCCGATACAGATGATGACGGATTAACAGATGGTTTGGAAAAAGGATACACAACACCAATTGCATCTGGAACAAGCAGTGGCAGTTATATCCCGCATCAGGTATCTTACCTTGGAACAACAGGGTGGACACCAGATTCTGACCCGACAACAATAACAGATGCAAAAGACCAAGATACGGATGACGATGGTCTATTAGATAATATTGAAGATGCTAATCAAGATGGTAGTGTTGATATAACAGAAACAGACCCCGTTGATGCTGATACCGACGATGATGGCATTAGTGATGTGGATGAAAATACATTTTTATTAGATCCATTAGATGATGATTCTGATGGTGATATGCTTAACGATGGATTAGAAATTGGAAGAACAACAGGGATTCCTTCCGGTACAAGTGATGGATTAGCTATTACTTTTACAGGGACTGATCCTTCGTGGATTGCAGATTCTGATAATGGCACTGTTACAGACCCATTAGACACCGATTCTGATAATGATAACATATCAGACGGAGATGAAGACTCTGATCAGGATGGTAATGTTGATATTACAGAAACAGATCCCGTTGATGCTGATACTGACGATGATGGAATTAGTGACGGGGATGAAGCTACATTTTTGTTAGATCCATTAGATGATGATTCTGATGATGATATGCTTAATGATGGATTAGAAATGGGAAAAACAACTTCAACCGATGTTCCGGGAGGAACAAGTACTGGCAGTTATGGCCCAAATCGGGTAAGTTACCTTGGAACTCATCCTTCGTGGACACCAGATTCAGATCCAGGAACAACAACAGATGCAAGAGACCAAGATACTGATGATGATGGATTAGCAGATGGTACTGAAGATTCCGATCTGGATGGCAATACAGATGTAACAGAAACTGATCCTCTGGATGCTGATACAGATGATGATGGGATTAATGACGGGGATGAAAATACATTTTTGTTAAATCCATTAGATGATGATTCTGATAATGATATGCTTAACGATGGATTAGAAATAGGAAGAACAACCGGTATTCCTTCAGGAACTAGTGATGAATTAGCAATTGCTTTTACTGGAACTGATCCTTCGTGGATTCCGGATTCCAATAATAGCTCTGTTACAGACCCATTAGATGATGATTCTGATAATGATAACATATCAGACGGTGATGAAGATTCCGATCTGGATGGTGATTTTGATATAACAGAAACAGATCCCGTAGATGCTGATACCGACGATGATGGTATTAATGATTATGACGAAGACACTAATCAGGATGGAGTACTCGATCCAACTGAAACAGATCCAATAGATTCTGATACTGATGATGATGGATTAACAGATGGATTAGAAAAAGGACATACGATACCAATCGCATCCGGCACAAGTAGTGGCAGTTATGTCCCAAATCAGGTGTCTTACTTTGGAACTACAGGATGGACACCGGATTCTGATCCGGCAACAACAACGGATGAAAGAGACCAAGACTCTGATGATGACGGCCTGTTAGATGGAACCGAAGATTCTAACAATAATGGTTATGTTGACACTTCAGAATCAGATCCAAACAATTCTGATACTGATAGTGATGGTTCTTTAGATGGTGTTGATTGTGGTAATCTAAATCCGAATATTTATCCTGGTGCAACAGATATTCCGGGAAATGATCTGGATGAAAACTGCGATGGTTTTGTTCGTTGCTACATAGATACAGACAATGATGAGTTTGGATCAGCCTCACACGAAGAAAGTAGTTATTCAGCTGTAAATAGCACTGCTACTATTTCCGGGGCATGTGGCTTTTCCGATTCTGATTCTTGGGACGATTCTAATGACGACTGTGATGATACAAACAGTTCTATTAATCCAGATGCAATTGAAATTTGTGATAATATAGACGATAATTGTGATGGTATCATTCCTCAAGATACAGAAAGTTCAATTACCATCTCTGCCTGCGATAGCTATACTGCTCCTGACGAAACCGTTTACACTACTTCAGGTATAAAAACTGCTATAATATCTAACGATTCGGGGTGTGACAGTATCATTACAATTGATTTAACAATATTCAATTCCAGTACGGGAACAGACATTATTACTGCATGTAATTCTTATACATGGATTGATGGAGTTACTTATACCGAAAGCAATAACACTGCTACACACACAATAATTGCAGGCTCAGCAAACGGTTGCGATAGTATCGTAAGCTTGAATCTTACTGTTAATAATGTAATTACATCCACTACTGTTAATAATAATCTAATTACGGCTAATGAAGTAAATGCTACGTATCAATGGATAAATTGTGGAGACAACAGTATTATAAACGGTGAAACCAACCATTCGTTTATAGCAACCACAAATGGAGATTATGCGGTTATTATTAGTAAAAATGAATGTGTTGACACTTCTGATTGCGTTACAATTTCAACCGTAGGGATTATTGAAAATTCATTTTCAAAGGCTGTTCAACTATATCCTAATCCAACAAATGGGAATGTCTATATTAATCTGAGAAAACAATATAATGATGTTCAAGTAAATATTATAAATATAACTGGCAAATTGATTAAAAAACTCACTTACGAAAAAACTCAGGATATAATATTGACTATTGAAGAAAAGCCTGGTATTTATTTTATTGAAATATTATCTGAACATGAAAAAGCTGTTTTCAAGGTAATTAAACAATAGTTCCATTTATAGTGATTTTATTAACACGTTTTCAGTTATACAAACAGATTACTATAATGGAAAGTGATAAATCCCATTCATATAATCTCCATAAAGAATAAATAAATTCTTCTAAGTAATGAAATTGTTTTCTTAAGCTACAAAACAGTTGACTTTTGAGATAATTTATTATTTTTTGCATTAATTATATTCTAGATTCTGCATATTTAACCACGACATTACAAATTTGATTTCAGAATAAGAAAACTCATCTCCTAAATATTCTTTTATTGGTTTTAATAAAGAAGTGTCAAGTTCCTGGATAGCATGACTAATTTCATTTATTCTTTCTTGAACTATTAGCTCATTTATTTTGATTTTTCCATTCTCTACACAGTCACTCAGGTGCTTCTCGATAGTAATAATACTCAATCCTCTTTCTTTTGATATTTCTTTAATTGTTCTTCCTTGCTTATAAAGTTCATAAGTGATATCGGCTGTTTTTTCTTTTTTATTAGCCTTTTCTTTCTTTTTAGGTTCAGAATCATCATCTGGTTTTTCAATTTGTTCTGTGATTATCTCAAAGGTTTCTTTATTGAGCTCTTCATCATTTAATATTGCCTTACACAATGCTTCTGCTTTATGAATTGTCAAGATTTGATTGTAGTAAACTCCTTCTAGCTCTTGTAATTCTTTATGATATTTTTTAACTCCCTTTTCTTTGCTAATAATTTGAATATGAGATTTTATTTCGTTTTGTTTTTCTTTTAATAATGGCAGGAAATAATCCTTTGCTGCTAAAATCCGTTCATTTATTCGCAACAGATATTCCTCATCATTCAATTTAATAATTAATTTAATCTGATTTTGAAATTTGCCAGCTATTTCAACTATTGTTTGTGTATTCTTTAAAATATTTTGTGCCCAGTCTAAATATTTCTGCTTAGCAGATTTTTTTAAATCCTTATTATATGTTTGAATATGTTGGTTTAAGGCTCCAATTAATGCGGAGAAATTAAATGCTTCTGACACCCTGCTATTTACATAACTCTTAGATGCATTCTTGTATTGGTGAAGTACTTCTTCCGTCGATGCTTTGGTTTTTGCAAAAGAAGAAAGAGCCTCATCTGTTTCTGGTCCTGAATACCTAACAGGTGCTGCTAATACCAAACCATTTAAGGAAGTAAGTCGTGATAAAGCAACATAAGTTTGTCCTGCAGCGAAAGCCTGTGAAATATCAATAACAGCCTTGTCGAACGTAAGGCCTTGACTTTTGTGAATTGTAATAGCCCAAGCTAATTTTATTGGGTAATGACTGAATTTGCCAACAACTTTTTCTTCTATTTCCTTTGTTTTCTGATTTAAATTAAATTTTTTATTCTCCCAAACATACTCCTCAACAGTAGCTGAAGGAGAACCATCAGAAAAACTCACACTTATAGTATCTTTTGAAAGAGTGTCTATCCTTCCAATTTTTCCATTATAATATGCCTGATTTCCAGAATAATCATTTTTAATAAACATTACTTGAGCACCTTCTTTTAACTCTAAGGTTGTATCTACAGGGAATGAGTTCTCGTTAAACTCTCCCTCAACATAAGCATTAAAGCGATACGACTTTCCGGATAATTTTTCTAGTGCCTGATTGTTTATTTTATCTGCTTTATGATTATGAGTTGTTAAATAAATATAACCTTCGTTATCAAGTAAATTAAACTGCTCTTTATATTGTTTATTTAATCTGTCAATATCCGATTGATTTGTTTTATTTAACCTGAAATTATTTAGCAAATCAATAAATTCATTATCCGTTTGCCGATAGATCTTATCAAGTTCTAAATAAACTAAATCATTATTTCTAAATGACCTTGCATTAAAAAAGAAAACGTTATGATAATAACATTTTAATATGTTCCACTCTTCATTTTTAACAACTGGTGGCAATTGCCACAAGTCGCCAATAAATAAAATTTGTAAACCTCCGAATTGATTACTATTTCTTCTTACGTATCGTAAAATAGTATCAATAGCATCCAACATATCGGCCCGAAGCATACTTACTTCATCAATTATTAATAATTCTATTTCCCGCAATAAGGCTTTCTTATGTGAATTCATTTTAAGATTTCTCAAAAGAGTATTTGGAGTTGTTAATTGAAACGAAAAAGAATTACCAACAGGAACAGTGTTTTCCGGTATAAAAGATCCAAAAGGCAAATGAAATAATGAGTGTAAAGTTACTCCTCCTGCATTAATTGCTGCTATGCCTGTTGGTGCGGCTATTACAGTTTTTTTATGTGTTGTATTAACAATCTGTTTTAAAAGAGTAGTTTTCCCCGTTCCCGCTTTACCTGTTAAAAAAACAGCTTGATTTGTACCATTAATAAACTTTGAAACATAATATGCTATATCATTTTTTCCTGTTTTGCTCATCCCTTAACACATTTATTTAATTCTTTTTAAAACTAAGTATAATCTATTTATTCATCAAAATGTAAATTAATTAAAAAGAAAAGAGATGTGTGCAATTATTAGTGAATTAACCTGTGTTTTTATCAAAAAGTTTCTGGTTTTTCTTATTTCAACATGTAAAGCAACCATCCTTTAATTATTTGCGTTTAAGGTTTACCAAACCTTATTTACATGAAAAAAACATTTACTTTAATTTTAGTGTTATTTGCGTATACGTGTTTTTCGCAAATCCCAAATGGTTATTACAACAATGCAAATGGCCTGTCGGGAGAGGAATTAAAAGCAGCACTTCATAATATTATTGATAATCATATTGAAAAATCATACGATGATATTCGATATATTTTAGATGAAACAGATAAAGATCCTAACAATCCGGGTAAACTAATTTTACTTTACAAAGGTAACAGTATAAGTTCTGTTTGGGATGCTGGTGCAACATGGAACCGAGAACATGTTTGGGCAAAATCGCATGGTGATTTTGGTACAGCCCCACCTGCAGGTTCAGACCTACACCACCTTCGGCCTGCAGATCCTTCAGTAAATTCATCTCGTGGAAACAAAGATTTTGATACTGGAGGAACGCAACATGTGGAGGCAACAGGATGTTATGCAGACTCAGATTCTTGGGAACCACGTGACGAAGTTAAAGGTGATGTTGCCAGAATGCTGTTTTATATGGCTGTACGATACGAAGGTGATGTTTCTGGTGAACCTGATTTGGAGCTAGTTGATTATGTAAACTCATCACCGAACAAGGAACCTCGTCATGGAAAACTATCTGCTTTATTACAATGGCATATTGATGATCCTGTAGATAATTTCGAAAGAAATAGAAATGAGGTAATATATTCGTACCAAAACAATAGGAATCCATTTATTGATCATCCCGAATATGTAAGTGCATTATTTAATCCGACTACAGGTATAAGTAATTCAATTAATGTTGATAAGATTCGAATATTTCCTAATCCGGCGAAAGATATTTTACATATAAATCTGGATAATAATTTTTCCGTGGAGTTTTATTCAGTAATTGGCAAAAAAGTTTTCACATCTAAAGAATCAAATATTGATATCCAAATCTTAGAATCAGGTATATACTTTGTAGTTGTTAGAAACAGAGAAGGAAATACACTAATCTGCGAAAAACTAATTAAAAACTGAATTTAAAAAAGATTCAAAACTAACATTGAAATCTGCCGGGTTTTCGTAAAAGAAAATATGTCCGGCATTTTTTATTGTTTGAATGTCATTATTCCATAAAGTTGGCATCGAAATACTTTTCAAATGCTCAATATCAAATATTTGATCGTTTTCTCCGATAAAACTTGCGATTGGAATCTTTAAATTTGATAATCTTTTTATTTGATCTTCGTATCCACCATTATTAATCGAATCGAAAAAAATCTTACGTGTTTTAATATCTGCTTTTCGTATAACTTCAGGTATAAAGTCGGGATATGCAGTGTCCTTTTCAACAAACCACGATGCCATTTGATGCACTTCGCTGTCATCAACACCAGCTTTAAATAAAATATCTAGAAAATCTTTATTAATAAACATATCCATTGACATTGGATTTGAAAATGGAATTGCTGAAAGTAATGCTAAACCAAGAGGATTTTTAAGATTGTTAATTGCTTCGATAATTATATTTGCTCCTACATTATGCCCAACATAAACTGCTTCGTCTAATTCTAAGACACGACTAAACTCAACTAAGAATTCGCCTAAACCGTTTATTGTATAATCTTTTTCAGGATGGTCTGAAAAATCTGCATTCCCATGACCAATTAGATCTAAAGCTATCAATCTATACTGATATGATAAAACAGAATCAATCAATTGTCTGATAAAAATTGAAGAACAGGAAGAGAAGCCATGAACAAGAACAACCGCTTGTCCATTATCGCGAGATTCGTAATAGGCAACTTGTTTGCCTTTGATTGTAATTCGCTTCTTCTTCATATGGCATGGTTTTAGTTAATGTAAATTTATGAAATATTTGAATGTCAGTCAAATGAATATTTGAATAGGGTAATAGCTTTCTTATGCATCTTGTATAATAGATAAAACTCTATTTATTTATATCTTTAACACAAACTTTAATTAATTACCTATGAAACAACTTTTTATACTTTTGATTGGATTAATTACAATAACCGTCCAAGCTCAAAATACTAATCCTGAAAGCTTCAAAAGCGAAAGAAAATCAAATCTTAAAAGCGAAATTAATCTTTATTATAATCCGCTTTTAGACAACTATGATATACATTTTGTAAAACTTGATCTTGAAGTCTATGATGAATCAACTTATATTTCAGGAAATGCAATTCTTCATCTTACTGCAGTTACTAATTTCGACACTTTATTATTTGATTTCAAAGATGAAATGGTTGTTGATTCGATGCTTATTAATGACAATAAGGTTAGTTTTGAACGCTCTCCCTATACAATAAGCCATATATTCGACACACCTATAAATCAAAATGATGAAATAAAAGTTCAGATTTTTTATAGCGGAACACCGTTTGCAAATGGTGGTGGAGTTACAAATAGATTCAATACTCAATGGAGTAAATCTTCTACATGGACATTGTCTGAATCATTCCATGCATATGAATGGTGGCCATGTAAACAAGTATTATCAGATAAAATTGATTCTACTTATATTTTTCTAACTTGCGATAACGATTGTATGGCTGGTTCAAACGGTTTATTAACTGATGTTGTTGATTTACCAGGAAATAAAAAACGCTTTGAATGGAAAACAAACTATCCAATGAATTATTATTTGCTTTCATTTGCAGTTGCAGAATATCAAGATTACTCGATTTATGCTAAACCGGAAGGAATTGATTCATTGCTTATTCAAAATTTCATTTTTAATTCTAACGGTTGTCTTGATTTCTACAAAGAAGATATTGACCATACCATTGATTTTATAGAACTATTTAGCGATAAATTTGGACTATATCCTTTCCCTAATGAAAAATATGGTCATTGTTTAACATCTTTAGGTGGCGGGATGGAACATCAAACGATGACTACACTTGGTAACTTTGGATATACTTTAGTTGCACATGAATTAGGGCATATGTGGTTTGGAGATTATGTTACTTGTGCCTCCTGGCAGGATATATGGATTAACGAAGGTTTTGCTTCGTATTCAGAATATATAGCTTTAGAAAATTTGAAGTCTTATGATGATGCATCCAACTGGATGGCGTATGCTGATACAATAATTTTTAGAGAACCATTGAGAGGTGTTTATATTCCTTTTGAAGATGCTAATAATGAAAGCAGAATATTCAGCTATGCCTTATCCTACAAAAAAGGAGCTGCAATACTTCACACATTACGTCATGAAATAAACAATGATGAACTTTTCTTTTCTTCAATAAGAGAATATCTATCTGTTTATGCAGATAGTGTTGCCACAGGTGATGATTTTAAAGAGGTTATGGAAGCAGAAACAGGATTAGATTTAACAGCCTTTTTTGATCAATGGTATTATGGTAAAGGATTTCCTAGATTTAATATAGAATACACTCAATTAAACGATACATTATATTTTACGGTTAATGAAAAAACATCTTCTCCTTTAACTCCATTATTTCAATTACATGTAGATTATACAATATATCACGAAAATGGTGACACAAGTCTAAGATTATATCAATCAAAAAATTCAGAAACTTTTGTTATTCCATTAAAACATAAAGTAAGTGGAATAATTGTTGATCCGGACAATTGGATTGTTAATACATATGGAACAATAGACTCTGTAGAATCTCCTAGTGATAGTAAAAATCTTTTTAGTTTTTATCCTAATCCTGCATCAGATAATTTATATCTAGATTTCAATTTAAAACTTCATGGCGAAGAAAAAATTATTAATATAATTGATGTTAATGGTCGCATGATTAAAACAATAAAAACACAAGAAGATAATATCCCAATTGATATCTCATTCTTATCCAATGGGTTCTATTTTATTAAAGTTATTTCGTTACATAATACATATTCTTATAAATTCTTAAAACAATAAACATTTAAATACGTATAATATATAAAACATGTCTTTTTTTGATATACAATATTTGCCACGCAATAACTTTAATAAAAAGGAGGTGTTAACATGAAAAAAAGCTTTGTTTGTCCACGTTGTAAAGGCCACTTAAGTGTTGGCTCTCATATTATTCTTGCTGGCTCCATTAAAAATGGTGATGCAGGATTAGTATTGTTTAACCCTGAAATTGGAAATTATTCTACTGAAACTAATCCTGAATTTGTAATTTCTTCAGGAGAAAAGGTTGATTTTTTCTGTCCAATTTGTCAACAAAAACTGGCATCTGATATTCATGATAATCTTTCTAATATTATTATGATCGATGAAAAAGGACAAAAATTTGAGATTTTATTTAGTAAAATCGCAGGAGAAAAAAGTACTTACAAAATAATTGGTGAATCGGTGGAAGTATTTGGTGATCACCATTCAAACTATATTGATTTTTTAAATTTAAGTTCACTTAAATAAAATACAGAATATCCGAAAAAGGAAGTTGCCTTGCTACAAATAGCAAGGCAACTTTTTTATATAATAGTTTTTTTACGAAGTAAATCTAATCTTCTTCCTGAATTGACTTAAACCCTTGTCCCAGAACTTCATTAGCATCTATAACTGTCATAAAAGCATCAGGATCAATATCTTTTATAAAATTCTTTAAAATAGATTGTTCTCTACGATTTACATTTGTATATATTATTTTTTTATCTAATCCATTATACATTCCTGTGCCGTGCAATAAAGTTCCACCGCGCTCTAAATCGTTAATAATTTTATTGCTGATTTCTTTATATTTATCTGATATTATAAACAATGCTTTATCATAACTTACTCCTTGAAGTGTCGCATCAATTACCTTACCGGTAATATAAATAACAATCCAGGAATACAATGGAATTTTCCAGTCTTTAAATACAAGAAGGCCAAATAGTACAATAACTGAGTCAACCACAATCATTAATATTCCCAGCGACATTTTTGTGTATTTAGCAAGAATCATTGCAATAATATCAGATCCTCCTGAGGTTGCTCTGGATTTAAAAATTAATCCCAAACCAAATCCTATTAATACACCTCCAAAAACACAAGAAAGTAACACGTCATCAACTAAAGCGCCTGTAAAATTAGCATCTAAAAAATCGATAAATATCGATGTTAAAACAAAACCAATTACCGTTTTAATTCCAAAACGAGGCCCTAGCATTTTTATTCCAATAATTGTTAGTGGAATATTAAGCATTAATCCCACAAAACCAATTCCCAAACCATCTTGAAAAATGGGTTCACTTAAAAAAGGAATCTTTATTCCTCCTCCCATAGCACCTGCGGTAATATTTTTAACTACAATACCAATACCATAGACTCCACCTGGAACGATTTTATGAGGATCAATAAAATATATAAATCCGGCAGCTAAAATAAAAGATCCGATGGCTATTAAAGTATAACTATAAAACCATTCCTTCGATAAAAACTTTTCTTTAGTAACAAATGTCATTACGATAGATTTTAAATGATTTACGTTTTAAAATGATGGCAAAAGTATATTTTTTTACCCAATTTATGGAAACATTCTGATTAAATCAATTCATAAAAAAACAAGGACCATAAGTCCTTGTTTTATAGTATGTTTTATTTAAGATTTCCTCATCCACCGGTTGCACTAAAACTACCGTACCTACTCAAGTCAGTTCTTGGATTTACAACCATCACAGGAACTTTTGCTGTATTTGCAATTATATATTGCTCTTGCGCTCCAAGAACATAATCAGTTATACCAATACCTTTAGTTGTCATAATTAAAATCATATCAGCATCTACTTTTTGAGCGAACGCTATTGATTCTTCTGCTGAATTACTTCCTTCGATTTTATGAAGTTCATAATCACAATCATATTTATCAAGAATTTTTTCTGCAAAGTGTACGTTAGCCATTAGTTTATTATTCAACGATTTATCTTTAATGGTTGGAATAATAATATTAATCTTAACACCAAAATACTTAACTAAAAATAGTGCCCACTGCAATTTTTGTTTTGCTTCTGTTCTATAATCTAATGGAAAAACAATATCCTTAAAAGAATCCTTTTTTGTCGGTGGCTCCTGTACTACAATAAACGGAATTTTTGAACCTACAATTACTTTTAATGCGTAACTACCAGTAAACTTCTGCATCCCTTTTATTCCATGGGTTCCCATTATCACCATACTCACGTTGTTTTCTGATGCATAATCAGAAATTACATGAAACAGGCTACCTTCCAATATTAAAGGCTCAATCGTAACGTCATATTTCGCGTTAAGCTTTTCAATATCTTTATTAAGTTCTTCAAGCGCTTCCTCACCTTTTTTAATAGATTTAACAACATGAATTAACTTTATGCTGTTATTTAATTTTTTCGCAATTTTTACAGCATGTTGCAACGCAGCATCTGCTACTTCTGTAAAATCCCAAGGAACTAATAATGTGTCTTTTTCCATGTCATATAAGATTTATACACAATAATAAATTTTATTAAAATTGTTTGGAAAAGTTAAACAAATCTGAAATGATTTGCAAAACTTTTATTAATTTATTTCGTAAAAGCCTGTTCAGTTGGCAAATTCAAATGTATTTTACAAAATATACTACTCCAAAACACCAGTCATTGTTTATATTTTATTAAAGCTAAATAATCATTTTGGATTTTTTCCTCTTACTCTTATTGTTTTTCAATAAATTTCTTTTCTTTTGTTAGAATTTCAATTAAAACCTAACCCATGAATTCGCAAGAGCTTAAAAACAAGAAAGTTATTAGTCTTATATATGGTATTTTAACTGTACTATTAGGACTAGGAGGTTTAGCTATCCTCTTATCAATTATTTTATTTATCTCTAGTTTATTCAATCCGGAATTTGAACCGTTTTTTCCTGTGGTTGATATCCCTCTAAATATATCAGAAAATGCATTGTTAGAATTAAAAGATGGTACACAAAGCGATATTTTAATCGATGAAGCCTTTGTTTCTTTTAACATAAACAATGAGTATGGATTTTCTGGGATATTAAATTATATGTTTTTTATATCAATATTATTGATTGCATATTATGTTGTTTTCTTATTGTGGAAAATATTTAGATCGATTCGCGTCTCAATAAATACTGACAATCCTTTTCATCATAAAAACATATGGAGAATAAGGCTAATAGCATTTGCAGTGCTTTTATCGGCAATCTTAGAAATAGTTTATCCTCTTATTGTCAAATATATTTGGTTTAATAAAATAATTGTATTTGATAAAGCTTTTGATATTAGATTAAATTTTGATGCATCTATAGATTTATTTTGGGCATTAATTATACTTGTTGTTGCCGAAATATATAGAATAGGATTAGAAATTAAGAAAGATCAAGAACTTACAATATAAAATCAATAGATATGCCCATTGTTACAAATTTAGATAATATGTTAGCCAAAAGGCGAATTTCATTAACGGAACTTGCCGAAAGAGTTGATATAACTATTGCAAATCTTTCCATTCTAAAAAGTGGGAAAGCACGAGCAATAAGATTTTCTACATTAGAAGCTATATGCAGAGAACTTAAATGTAAACCAGGAGATATTTTAGACTACACTCCAGGATTAGAAGATTATTAACAAACTTTATACAATAAACAATTATGAAAATTAAACATTTATTATTGACCTTTTTATTATTAGCTTTTACTAGTGCAATCTTTGCACAAGCTAATAAAATTGAATTCGAAGAATACGATTTAGATAATGGATTACATGTTATCTTACATCAAGATAATAGCTTTCCGTTAGTTGTAGTTACTATAACATATCATGTAGGATCGAAAAATGAAAGACCTGAAAGAACAGGATTTGCTCACTTTTTTGAACATTTAATGTTCGAAGGTTCAGCAAATATACCTCGTGGCGAATATTCAAAAATTGTAGATAAAGCCGGTGGTACGTTAAATGCCAATACAACTTGGGATAGAACATATTTTTACGAGGTGTTGTCGTCAAATCAATTAGAACTTGGTTTATGGTTAGAATCTGAGCGTATGTTACAATTAAATGTAGATTCTATTGGTGTAGCTACTCAGAAAAAAGTTGTTACAGAAGAAATTAAAGAAAGAGAAGACAATCAACCTTATATGAGTTTCCAAAGAGAAATTGTAAAACGTGCATTTGTCGAACATCCTTACAAATGGACTGTATTAGGAAAAGCTGAACATATTATGGCAGCAACAGAATCAGATTATAAAACTTTTTATGATGATTTCTATGTTCCAAATAATGCTGTACTTACCATTGTGGGGGACATCGATTTTAAGGATGCTAAACAACTTATTTCTAAATATTATGCAGATATACCTGCAAGCGAAAAAGAAATTTACAGACCAAAACAAGTTGAACCTATAAAACATAAAGAAGTTAGAGATACAATTTACGATAACATTCAACTTCCAGCTATTTTTCAAGCATATCACACTCCTAAAAGTGGAACTAAAGATTATTATGCTGTTGATATGTTAGCAACATTATTATCCGGTGGCGAAAGCTCTAGATTTTACAAAGTTTTGGTTGATGAAAAACAATTAGCAATGGAAGCAGCTTCATTTCCTTTTCCATATGAAGATGCAGGATTAGCTTTTGCATTAGCATTACCAAACATGGGTGTTGAATTAAGTGATCTTGAAGCTGCAATGGATCTTGAAATTGAAAGAGTTCAGAATGAATTAATTTCAGACGAAGAGCTACAGAAATTAAAAAATCAATATGAAGTAAATAATGTAAATGCAAATGCTACATTGGAAAGCAGAGCTTACAACTTAGCTATAAACTATACTTTTCATAATGATGCCAATTTAATAAATACTGAGATTAATAAATATCTGGAAGTTTCTAAAGAAGACATCCTAAGAGTTGCTAAAGAGTACTTCAGAAAAGATAATCGTGTAGTATTATATTATTTACCAAAATCACAACAATAATTACTTTTATAAAATTTTTGAAAAATGAAAAAAATTAAATCCATCATATTAATAATTTTAGTTGTGTTTTTATCAACTTCTTTGCAAGCGCAACTAGACAGAAGTATACAGCCAAAACCAGGTCCTGCACCAGAATTTAAGATTGGTGAATATCAAACTTTTACATTAGATAACGGACTAAAAGTTATTGTTGTAGAAAATCACAAAGTACCGCGAATTTCTTATCAGTTAACTGTTGATGTAGATCCAATTTTAGAAAATGATGCCATTGGATTTGTTTCAATGACAGGGAATCTAATGAGTTCAGGAACAACAAATAAATCTAAGGCTGAAATTGACGAAGCGGTTGATTTTATTGGAGCAGACTTTTCAACTTATCAAAATGGAATGTATGGTCTGACTTTAACAAAACATAAAAGTGAATTTCTTGAAATTTTTGCTGATGTTTTATTGAATCCTTCATTCCCTAATGATGAATTAGAAAAAAATAAGAAACAAGCAATTTCTGGTTTAACCTCTTCGAAAACCAACCCAGAATTTATTGCCAAAAGAGTAGGGCAAAAACTTCGTAATGGAAACCATCCATATGCCGAAATACGATCAGAAGAAACCATTGGAAATATAACACAAGAACATTTAGTAAATTACTACAATACTTACTACAAGCCCAACACTTCTTATTTAGTTATTGTTGGTGATATAAAACTAAAACAAGCAAAAAAAGATGCTGAAAAGTTTTTTGGTACATGGGAAAAAGGTGAAGTTGCAAAACACGAATATCAGTTCCCTAATAAGAATATTGGAACAAGAGTTGCTTTAATTCATAAAGAAAATGCTGTACAGTCGTACATTTATATAACTTATCCGGTTAATTTAAAAGTTGGTGATAAAGATGCACTTCCTGCTGCATTAGCTAATGATGTGCTAGGTAGTGGTGTATTCTCGGCACGATTAATTTCTAATCTTCGTGAAGATAAAGGGTATACTTATGGAGCATATTCGGATTTAACAAAAAATGCTTTAGTAGGAAATTTTAGTGCTTATGCACAGGTTGGTACTGAAGTATCTGAAGATGCAGTTAATCAGTTTATTATTGAAATGAACAGAATGAAAAATGAATTGGTTGATAATGAAACTCTTGATTTATTTAAAACTGTACGTACAGGTAGCATAGCTCGTTCTTTAGAAAGACCTCAAACTATTGCAAGATTTGCTGTAAACACAATGAAATATTCATTACCTGCAGATTACTATCAGAAATATTTTGAAGCAATAGATGCTATTACGAATTCGCAAATCCAAACAGTATCTCAAAAATATATTGATCCGAATCAGGCAATTATTGTTGTTGTAGGAGATAAAGAAAAAATTGCAGAATCATTAAAAAAGTATAGTGCTTCCGGAGAAATAGAGATGTACGATATGTATGGAAATCCTGTTAAAGAAGAAGTTAAAAAAACTATTCCAGAAGGTATAACAGCTGAAACTGTTATTGAAAAATACATTCAGGCAATTGGTGGAAAAGAAAAACTTGAGAAGATTCAAGATGTTACAATGGAAGCTACAACAAGTATGAGTGGAATGGAGATTAAACAAAAAACCTATAAAAAAACTCCAAACAAATATGCTTCGATCATGTCAATGAATGGTAATGTAATGCAACAACAAGCGTTTAATGGTGAACGTGGTGTTATGAAAGGTTTCGGAGGAGAAAAAGAAATTTTAGGTGATGATCTTGAAAACTTGAAAGTAGATGCAACCTTAAATGCTGAATTAAAATATGCTGAACTAGGTGTTAAACTTACTTTAGAGGCAATTGAAACTATTGAAGGAAAAGATTTATATAAAGTAAAAGTTGTAAATCCTACAGGTGAAACAAGCTTTGAATTTTTTGATCTTGAATCTGGATTAAGAATTCTATCAAAACAAAACATTGTTGTTCCTCAAGGAGAATTTACTCAAATGGAATCTTATTCTGATTATAGAGAAGTAGAAGGTATTCTTTATCCTTATACAATTGAGATTTCGGGTATTCAGAACTTAGTTTTAAAAGTTGATTCTATTTCAATTAATACAGATTTAAGCGACGATTTATTTTAATTCTGATATTTCCCTATAAAAAAACCCGGCTAAATAGCCGGGTTTTTTTGCTCTCATCAAATTTATCTTATTTAAGCATTATTTTTTTAACAATAGTAGAGTTTGAACAGTTTACCTGAATCATATAAAATCCCTTTGGAAATTGCTCTAAATTAATCCTTAATTGAGATTCATTAACATTGTTATATTCTAATACTTTTTCTCCGATTAATTTAAACACTTGAACTGATTTTATTAATACATTATCATTAATTTCAATGTTAATCTTATCTTTTGTAGGATTTGGATAGATATTTAAATTTTCTTTTAATATTTTATCAATTCCATTAGTTGTAGAAATAGTATAACTATATTCAGAGCTAACTATGGTTTCTGGTTCATCATCTGCCGCTTCAATTAAGTAATATATTGTTGTGCCACCTGTTTGTGCAGGAATAACGCCTGAATAGTTGTTGTCAGAATTTATCATTGAAACTACATTTGCTAAAGAACCACTAACTGTTCCCCATTTAATTTTAGCAGACTCAATGGTTCCATCAGAATCAGTTATAGTCGCGGAGACTGTTACATCTTCGGCATCGGTTGGATTAATTGGAGAATTGGTAATATTAGCAATTATTGGTTTTTCATTGTTGGTGATTATATTATTTCCGGTTAATAAAATATCATCAATTTTCCACAAAGCACAAGAACCGCCTCCTGTTCCCGATGAAGTATAATGAAAAGCTAAATAAACTTCTGAGCCGTTAATTCCTGATAAATCAATATTGCCTGACATAGTCCATGTTTCCGAATTTTCTTTCGACCATGTTGCATTTAGATTATTCCAAGTTGCACTAACAGGATCTCCTGTTCCAGAATAATCTGTAGAGTATTTCACTTGAATAGGATGATAAATATCTTCATATTTAGTCCAACTTTTAAAATTTAAAATTTCATTCTCATATGAATCCAAATCCAGTGCAGGATAAATTAACCAATCGTCACAATTACCTGTTGATTCATAGGCATTTACTTGCATAATACCTTCGCCACAAATCCAGTCTTCCGATCCTGAAACACTTATGGTTGTCCAGTCAGATGAACAAGTTTCGAAATCTTCTTCTATTAAAGTAATTAAGGGATTATCACTAACACAATAGTTTTTAACTGAAGTTCTTTTTGTTTCAGATTCATCATCTGTTGCCTCAATTTCATAATATACGGTTACTCCATTTGATTGAGCGGGAATATCTGATGCCGTTATAAAAGTATCTCCAGAAGAAACAGACATGTTTATCGTATTTGTAAGCGAACCAGAGTTTAATCCCCAGTGTAATTCCGCATTTGAAATTGTTCCATTATCTGTTATTGTAGCAGCAATACTTACAGCATCGCTTGAAGTAGGATATGAAGGTGTTTCTATAATATCTGTGATTGATGGAGAAGTATTACCACAATCACCTCCCCAAATCTCACATGCATATTCAGGATGATCGATAAAGGGATTTCTATTTCCTTGAAAAGAGTAACCTACATTATTTCTAGTTTTTTCTTTTTGACTTACAGGGTCTTGGTTATGCCATTTCAGTAATAAAGAAATAAACCAATCCTCATATACTTGATTCCTTGTGCCGTTTATCATCGCATGCGACCAAGAAGCAACTTTATCTTCATAGCGAGTTGCAAAATATAACATACATCGCGCAATATCTCCTTTATATTCGTCGATTGGTTCAAAAACTGTTCCTGAATAACCTGGATAATTTGATGAACCTCTTTTACTTCCATTTAAGGATGTCCAAGAAGCAGTACCAACTTCTCCGAATGGATAACTACTTCTCATTCCATTTACTTTACCATCTGACGGTACAACATGATGATAATCCGTTTTCATGGGAGAAGCACTGCCAAAAATGCCTTGAGGAAATAAATGTTCCCTGTTATAACAATCACTTTCACTAGAATATTGTCCGCACTTTTCAGAGTAATGTGTAAAATTATATGGATCTGTACCATTTGGATTTTCAGAATACATATCCCAAACATATCCATCATCAGGATCGGTATCGCCATCAACATATGCATCATAAAGATCGTCATAGCTACGAGCATTGTGTCCTGCTTTGATGATATTATATAAAGTCGTTTTTAAAGTATAGCCCGTTTTACCATTAGCGTTATCATAATAACCATCAGGAATTTGAGCAAAAATTACATGGGTGAAAAGTATACCTATTGATAAAAGTAAAAATTTATTTATCATTATTTTCGAGTGTTAAATATTTATTTAAAATGGTTGCATTGATAGTAAAAATAAGAGGGTGTCCTAAAAGTCCAGTATTGTCATCTCCAAATTGATTGGAGATCTCTATGTTGACTGTAAATCAATTCGCCAAAAGATTCCCTTTTTCAAGGGAATGATATTTTCCTTACTTTTAGGACGCCTTCTTATTTTTTGCATAATTACTTTAGCATAATTTTTTTAACAGCAGTAGAATTTGAACTGTTTACTTGAATCATATATAATCCTTTTGAAAATTGCTCTAAATTAATCCTTATTTGAGATTCATTAACATTGTTATAATCCAATACTTTTTCTCCAACTAGATTAAACACTTGAACTGAGTTTATTAATACATTATCATTAAGTTCAATGTTAATCTTATCTTTAGTAGGATTTGGATAGATTTTTATATTCTCTTGAAATATATAATCTATTCCGTTTGTTGTTGAAACAGAATAGTTTTTTTCAGAACTAACTACTGTTTCAGGTTCGTTATCAGTTGCTTCAATTAGATAATACACTGTTTTTCCTCCTTCTTGTGCTGGAATAACTCCTGAAAAAATATCTCCTGAACCAGTCATCGAAATTATATTTTCCAACGAACCACTAACCATTCCCCATCTAATTTTCGCTTCAGTTACTGTTCCATCAGAATCTGTTATTGTTGCAGAGACTGATACTTCTTCGGCATCTGTTGGAGTCGCAGGAGAATTGGAAATATTAGAAATTATTGGTTTTTCATTTGGTATTTGACTAAACGAAAAACTTTGTTCAACAGAAATAGTACTTTCAGGTTCATCATCTATTGCCTCAATAATAAAGTACACACTTGTTCCTCCAAATTGCGAAGGAACTGTTCCCGAAAAAATATCTCCTGTGTTCGTCATTATTACTTCATTTGATTTATCACCTGAAGTAGTGCCCCATTTAATTTTAGCAGATAAAATAGTTCCATCTGAATCTGTAATAGTTGCAGAAATAATAACAAGCTCGTTTTCCATAGGTGCAATTGGCGAATAAGAAACATTACTTATTAAAGGAACACTATTCGGTATTTCACTAAACGAAAAGCTTCTTTCTACTGATGTTGTTATTTCAGGTTCGTTATCTGTTGCTTTAATAACATAATAAACAAATGTTCCTGCTGCATGTGATGGAATATCTGTATCTGTTGTGTAAGTATTTCCAGAAGTTTTGGACATATTAATAACATTCCCTAATGATCCAGAACTTAATCCCCAATGCAACTCAACTTTTGAAAGAATTCCATCAGAATCTGTAATTGTAGCTGATACTGCCACATCTTCATTTTCTATTGGAGTGGCTGGAGTATTTAGGATATTACTTATTACTGGTAATAGATTAGGATCGTAAACAATATAATCTTTTTCTAAAGATTGTGCTGATCCTCCATCATTATCAACAGTATAAACTACGAAATACACGTGCGTTTCGTTTGCTTGCGCTGGTATAGAACCTGAATAGTCACCTTTGGCAACATTCATAGTTACTTCATTCGTATAATTTCCAGAAGTTTTTCCCCACTTTATGATTGCAGATGAAATAGTTCCATCAGAATCTGTAATTGTAGAAGTTACAGTAACATTCTCTGAACTTTCAGGGTTTGAAGGTGTGTAATTTACTGCCGTTATTTCAGGTAAAACATTGCCGATTGTACTAAACGAAATGCCTTTCTCAATAGAAGTAGCAATTTCTGCTTCATCATCGATAGCTTCAATAACAAAGTATACTGTAGCTCCTCCTGTTTGTGCTGGAATTATTCCTGAATAAAGATCACTTACATTAGTCATAATAATCTCATTTGGATATACACCAACACTTGTTCCCCATTTTATTTTTGCAGAAGCAACTGTTCCATCATCGGTAATTGTTGCCGATACAGTTACATCATCAGATTCTGTTGGTGCTAATGGAGAATTCAAAATAGTAGAAATCTGTGGCTTTTTGTTAGTAGACACAAACGGTATTCCTGTAAGAAGAACATCATCGATTCTATATGAAGTAGTTTGCACTGGATCAGCTCCTTCATATTTATATGCAATTCTTGCACTTCCTGCAATTGCACTTAGATCTATAATCCCTGATGTAATCCACTCATGCTCCACAGAACTATTATTTGCTAAAGTTGCCGTTAGCTCTAATTGAGTAGCATTAGCAATGTCTGAACCTACTAAGTCCTGTATTATCCAAATGCTAAGTCCATCATGATTCCAATAAGCTTGCGCAGATTTAAAACTTAATTCTTCATCTGTATAATCATCAAAATTAACCTCAGGTGTTAAAACCCACATAACATTCGTAGCATCGGATGACTGGTAGGCGCTTGCTTGAATATAATGATCTTCAAGATATACTTTCCCTTGCCAGTTCTTATTTCCCTCTTGGTTAATTGTCACCCAATCTGTTAAATCTATTACATCATTATTATTTAAACTAGTAAACTTTTCATCAATAATGGCTTCACTTGTGGTATTATCAATAACTTGATAATTGTTTACTATACTAGTTGTAGTTTCAGGTTCATTATCTGTAGCTGCAATTTCATAGTAAACAGTTGCTCCATTTGCTTGAGCAGGAATATTTGTGTTTGTTATATACGTGTCTCCTGCTGATATTGACATCCCGATTGTATTAGTTAATGAACCCGAGCTTAATCCCCAATGCAATTCAACACCAGTGATAGTTCCATCTGAATCTGTTATTGTAGCCGATATACTAACTGCATCACTTGAAGCAGGTTCAATTGGAGCATTTTCAATATTTGTAATTTCTGGTTTAAAATTAATCGTTGTGCCCGGTTCTCCAGTAATTAAAATATCATCTAACTGAATAGTTGTATTTATACCTGTTGATCCACCTGTGTATTTATAAGCTATGTACACTGTATTTCCACAAAAAGCAGAAATATCTATATTCCCGGATTCTGTAAAACTTGGAGCATAACCCGTTGTTGTTCCAGATGCAATCGTAGGATTTAATTTAGTCCACCTTACAGAGTTAGGATCTCCTGTTCCAGTATAATCTGATGAAATGAATACTTCAAGAACTTCACCGTTGTTATAACCATCTTTTGTTTTGAAACTTATAGATCCTATCGATAATCCACTTAAATCAATCTCCGGTGTAATTAGCCATGCAATATTAGAAGGCTCGCTTGTATTATATGCACTCATTTGTGCATACTTATTGAAACTGAAATCTCTTCCTTCCCAAGATTTTGTTCCTGCTTGATTGAAAGTGATCCAATCATTAACATCTATAACTGCATCGGGTGTTATTGTTTCGAAATCCTCTTTAAATATATAATAAGTGTATGTTTCTTCGGTTAAATCACTGTTTGTGTAATTTGTTTTTAAAGCAATTGCTTTTATAGTTGCACTTTCAGAAATGCTAAAGCTTCCTGTATATAATGTTGAACCAGCGTTAGGAGTTGATCCATCTGTTGAATATCTAATTATTGATCCTACACTCGCACTTGTAATTGTTATTGTTTCGGTAGAGCTTATATCGCCAGAAAGAGGACTAATTTCAGGAGTTGCAACTTTAAAAGTATATAATGCAGAATTTATCTGACTATCATCTAAACCACTTTTTATTGCAAAAGCTTTTAGTGTTATATTTGAATTAATATCAATAGCTGCAGAATATACATTTGAAGAAACTGTTGGAGTAGTTCCATTAGTTGTATAATAAATAGTTGCATCTGATGTACTACAAGTAATTGCAACCTGAATATCATTATTTTTTTCTCCTTCTGCTACAGAAAATATAGGTTGTGCGACTTGAGTAGGTGAAGCACCACCCCATATTTGTGCTACATACTCAGGGTGATCAATGAAAGGGTTTGCATTTTTTTGATATGAATAAACAACTTCGTTTCTATGTCTTTCAATATCATCGACAGGATCATTATTATGCCATTCTAATAAAGTACTCAATTTTCCGAAAATTGGACTGCTTGTACTTCCTGTAATATAATCAACCAGTTCAAGATCCGGTTCTCCTGAAACATCTCCTTCATAACGAACAACCATATAAAACATCATTCGCGCTACATCTCCTTTTACTGCATCTCTTGGTTCCCATGAATCTGAATCCCATTTACATTCTGTTGCCTCTGAATGATAAGATCCTCCATTATCAAAATCTTTATTTCCACGAGATGAATTTACAGAAACATCTGATGGTCTTAAATGGTGCGCATCAGTTCCTGCTGGAGCTGTTGTGCCAAAATTTCCATGAGATTTTGCCCAGACATGTTCTCTATTATAATCTGGATATGCAGATGTGGCTTTCGGAATAGATCGGCCAGTATATAATAAAATAAAATTATCTTTATTATTTGGATCCTCATCCGATTCAGGAAGAATTTCCCACAATAATGCATAAGATCCTTCTGTATGATCATCAATAATATTATGAAGTGCTGTTTTTAAAGCATCTCCTGTTAATCCACTAGCGTCATCATAATAGTCTGCTGGTATTTGTGCAGAAAGCGATTGTATAAATAACATCACTGTTGCGAAAAGTAAAATTTGTCTCATATTATATTGTAATTATTAAAGATTTGGTCTATTTCAATATTGCAAGAATTCCAAAATAGGAAAGAAAAGTTATTTAAGAATAATTTTCCGAACGCTATTAAATTCATTATTGCCAATATACACTAAGTAAATACCTTTAGGATAATTACTTAAATCAATTGTATAATTAATATTGCTTAATTTATTGATCTGTATTATTTTTTCCCCTGTTATATTAAATATGCTTAAAGTGTTTGATATATTTATATTTTTCAATTCAAAATTTACTATACCTGTTGTTGGGTTTGGGTATATAGATATAAAATTATCTGATAAATAATCTATCCCACTCGTAGTTGAAACGGTATAATTGCTCTCGGAACTATACGCCGATTCTGAATTATTATCTGTTGCTTTAATTTCATAATAAACTACTGCTCCTGTTTCTTGAACAGGTATTTTTGAATTTGTAACAAATATATCTCCTGAAGATACGCTCATTGTAATGTTATTTGATAATGCACCAGAACTTAATCCCCAATGTAATTCTGCACTTGAAACTGATCCATCGGAATCAGTTATTATAGCAGAAATACTTACCATATCAGAGGCTGAAGGTTCTGTTGGTGTAATTACAATATTTGATATTGTTGCAAGTATATTTCCACCATCACCCCAAATTTTATTTACATACTCTGGATGATCAATAAAAGGATTTCGATTATGTTGTATTGCGTAAACTTCATCATTTCTATCGATTTCTTTTTGACTTACAGGATCGTCTTCGTGCCATTCAATTAGCATAGCTAAAGCCCAATCAGTATAACACTGATCATTAGTTCCATCAAGCATTGCGGAACCCGGCCATGAAGAAATTACGTTCTCGTAACGAGTTGCCATATAAAAATAGGTTCGTGCAAAATCTCCTTTGTACTCATCGATTGGTTCAAATACAGTTCCTGAATAACCAGGATAATTACTCGTACCTAACTTACTACCATTTGTTGATGTCCATGATGCAGAACCAACTTCACCAAAAGGAAAATTACCTCTTTTTCCATTAACATATCCATCTGTTGGATATAAATGAAATAACTCAGTATACATTGGAGAAGCATCATCAAACCAACTTTTTGGAAATGAATGTTCTCTATTATAACAACTTCCCTCACCTGAATAATTACCACACTGATCATTACCTAAAATATAATCGTAAGCAGGAGTTCCTCCAGGTTGATCTGAGTACATATCCCAAACATATCCATTTGGCTTTACATCTGTTGTGTAAATTGCATCCCATACACCAGGCGTATATGAAACTGAAGTATGTCCTTTAATAATATTATAAAGCTGAGTCTTTAAAACGTAACCATTTCCTGTAGCATAATTATAATAACCCGTAGGAATATCTGCAAAAAGTAATTGTATAAACAACAATCCTGCGGCTACAAGTAAAAGTTTCTTCATCATTATTAAAGTTAATATGCGTTATATTTTATCGAAAAAAAGGAACTAATAATACAAAAATTTATATGATTCAAATACAATAATTGTGAGTTATTTTTTACTTTCGTTCAATATTAGAAAATCTAACTAAAAATCGGTCATGAAAGCGATTATTCAGCGTGTAAATAGCTCTTCTGTAACAATAAATACTACTGTTAAATCAGAAATAGGTAAAGGTCTGCTAATTCTAGTTGGCATTGAAGAATCAGATAATATTGAAGATATAAAATGGTTAAGTAATAAAATAACACAATTGCGAATTTTCGATGATTCTGATGGTGTTATGAATTTATCTGTTAAAGAAATTAATGGCGAAATACTTACTATCAGTCAGTTTACTCTACATGCTAAAACAAAAAAAGGAAATCGTCCTTCATATCAGCAAGCTGCAAAACCTGAAATATCGATACCTTTATATGAAAGATTTGTTGAACAATTAGGCCTTGATTTAGGTAAGGAAATCAAAACAGGAGAATTTGGAGCTTATATGAAAGTAAATCTTGAAAATGATGGACCGGTTACAATAATAATTGATACAAAGAATAAATCTTAGTATGATTAGTCCCAAAGCTAAATCGCTGGAAAGAGCAACATTAATTGTAACCTCATTTGCTGCATTTGTTACACCGTTTATCGGTTCAGCAACAAATATAGCATTACCTGCAATTGGTGAAGAATTTTCTGCGAACGCAGTTATGCTTAGCTGGGTTGCTACTTCATTTATCTTATCTGCTGCTGTTTTCCTAGCTCCTTTTGGGCGCCTAGCAGATATAGTAGGACGGAAAAAAATCTTTAATCTTGGACTTATATTCTTTACAATTGCTTCTTTTCTATGTGCTTTATCACCAAATATAGAAATACTAATAATTTGGCGTGTTGCTCAGGGATTTGGAGGAGCCTTAATCTTTGGAACAGCAATGGCAATTATTACTTCTGTTTTTCCTCGCGAAAGACGAGGTAAAGCTCTTGGAATTGTAGTGGCCTCTGTTTATACGGGTTTAACACTTGGTCCTTTTATAGGTGGTTTTTTAACTAAAAACTGGGGTTGGGAAGGAATATTTATTTTTACTGTTCCTTTAGGAATTATTTCAGTTATTCTAAGTTTTATCTATTTTAAAGAAGAATGGGCTGATGCTAAAGGTGAAAAATTTGATTGGAAAGGTTCTTTGATATATGGATTTGCAATTACCTCATTAATGTATGGATTTAGTAAGCTTCCTGAGCTTAATGGGATTCTTTTTACTCTAACTGGTATAGTAGCAATCTTTATTTTTGTTCGATTTGAAAAAAAATTAAAATTCCCTGTTGTAAACATTCAGTTATTTCAAAACAACCGTGTATTTGCTTTTTCAAATTATGCTGCATTAATTAATTACAGTGCAACATTTGCTATTGGATTTTTATTGAGTCTTTATTTACAATTTATCAAGGGCTTAAATCCACAAGAGGCTGGAATGATATTAGTTATTCAGCCTTTATTAATGGCTGTTTTTTCTCCTCTGGCCGGAACATTATCCGATAAAATAGATGCCGGTAAAGTAGCATCTGTAGGAATGGCACTAATATCTGCTGGATTATTTGTAATTGCATTTATAAATCTAGATTCTAGTATTTGGTTTATTATTCCTATTTTAATTGTTTTTGGAATTGGATATGCCCTTTTTTCATCTCCAAATACCAATGCAATTATGAGTTCTGTTGATAAAAAATATTATGGAATTGCATCGGGAACGGTTGGTACAATGCGATTAATAGGGCAAATGTCAAGTATGGGAATAGCAATGATGATATTCTCTGTGTTTTTAGGAAAAGCTAAAATAAATCCTTCAAATTATACTGAATTTATTCATAGTATTCGAACAGCATTTCTCATTTTTGCAATTCTTTGTTTTATAGGGATATTCTTTTCGTTGGCTCGAGGAAAGTCTAAATAGCTATTAGGTAATTAGCGATTTATCATATTATAAAGATTATTTGCAAAATGTTTCCATTTAAAAGTATAAGTATATGAAAATACAAGAAGCACAAGATAAGATTGACAATTGGATTAAAACATATGGCGTTCGCTACTTTAATGAACTTACAAATATGGTTTTATTAACAGAAGAAGTTGGTGAATTAGCTAGAATTGTTGCTCGCAAATATGGTGAACAATCTTATAAAGAAAGCGATAAAGATAAAAGCCTGGAAGAAGAAATGGCAGATATCCTTTTTGTATTAATTTGCATGGCCAATCAAACTGGTGTAAATTTGACCGATGCTTTGATTAAAAACCTTGATAAAAAAACACAACGTGATGCCACCCGACATCTCGATAATGAAAAGTTAAAATAAGATACCAAACCTTTTAATTACAATATAATATGAAAGAACTTTTTAATAAGTACAATGCTGATTTCTTAAAGGAAGATATACAGCAAAAAGTTGCAATTCTTGGCAATAATAGTCATCAGTATGCTAAGGTCGAAAACTTAAAGAAAATATTTAGTTTAATTGATTTAACAAGCTTAAATACTGAAGATAATCCTGATAAAATAAAATCAATGGCACTTAAAGTAAATGATTTTAAAAATCACTATCCTGAAATGCCGAATGTTGCAGCAATATGTGTTTATCCAAGTATGACCGAATGTGTGAGAAAAAATCTAACCATAAAAGAACTTGGCTTAGCATCTGTTGGTGCAGGATTTCCTTCATCGCAAACATTTTTAAATATAAAGATTGAAGAATGTAAACAAGCAATCGCCGCAGGTGCTACTGAAATAGATATTGTGCTTTCTGTTGGGAAATTCCAAGAAGGTGATTATGAGTATTGTTTTAATGAGATAAAAGAAATTAAATCAGCCATTGGAGATGGTCATCTTAAAGTAATACTTGAATCAGGAGCTTTAAGTTCACATCAACAAATTTGGGAAGCAAGTATTCTTTCTATGGAAGCTGGTGCCGACTTTATTAAAACATCAACAGGCAAACAAGAACCTGCTGCTACCACTGATGCTGTTTATGTAATGACTAAAGCAATAAAGGCATTTTATGAAAAAACAGGTAAAAAGATTGGAATAAAACCTGCTGGAGGTATTTCAACTCAAGAAGATGCTTTAGCTTATTTTTCCATTGTAAAAGAAAATCTTGGTGATGAATGGATCAATTCTGAATTATTCAGAATAGGCGCTAGTCGCTTAGCAAACAACTTACTTACTGATATTTATCAAAAAGAAGTAAAGTATTTTTAATAAATTAAGAACTAAGAAAATTTAGGATTGTCATCTCCAACTTGATTGGAGATCTCTTTAATTTAAAAAGTCATTCCCGTTTTAATCGCTTCGCTCATGAGAAAAGTTCACGGGAATGACTTCATTTTATATTATTTTTTTCGCACTACTACATAGTTAACTAACTCTATTAAAGATTCCTTAGATTCGCTTTCTGGAATATCATTTAATAAATCAAGAGCTTTTTCGCAGTATTCGTGCATTATCTGAGTAGTATAATCTAATCCTCCGTTATCGATAACAAAATCTATTACTTCCTGCACTTTCTTTTTGTTTTTGTTATGCCGTTTTACAATACTTAAAATTCGTTTATGATCTGAACTCGAAGCATTTTTTAACACATGTATTATCGGTAATGTTAGTTTCTTCTCCTTAATATCATTGCCGGAAGGTTTTCCAATACTACCATTATTTTGATAATCCAATAAGTCATCTTTAATCTGAAAAGCCATGCCTACATGCTCTCCAAACAATCTCATTTTTTCAACTAAATCTTCATCAGCACCTGTAGATTTTGCACCACAAGCTGTACAGGCTGCAATTAACGCTGCTGTCTTTTTTCTTATAATATCGAAATAGATTTCTTCAGTAATTTTTAACTTGCGTGATTGCTGGATTTGCAATAATTCACCCTCGCTCATTTCTTTTACTGCAACCGATACAATTTTTAATAATTCAAACTCATTGTTATCAACTGCAAGTAATAATCCTTTTGATAATAAATAATCACCAACTAAAACACTAATTTTTGATTTCCAAAGAGCGTTAATTGAAAAGAATCCACGTCTTTCATAAGCTTCATCAACCACATCATCATGAATTAATGTCGCAGTATGCAATAATTCAATTAACGATGCAGCAGTATAAGTAGAATTTTCAACATTGGGTTTTAACATTTTTGAAGTTAAAAAAACAAACATTGGCCGCATTTGTTTTCCTTTTCGTTTTAAAATGTAATTCATTATTACATTTAACAATGGAACCTTTGATTGCATTGATTCACGAAAAAATGGTTCAAACTTTTCCATTTCCCCTTGAATAGGCGCTTTAATTTTATTTACTGCTGACATTCTTTTATGTTAATTCTTCAAATATAACAATTAATTCTAGTCTACTATTCTTAAATTCTACTATTTAACACAAACAGATATTCGCATAATTAGTTCACTAATCCGTTTTAATGATCAAATGAACTGTAAATCACTCATGTTCATATATAAATATGAAAATTCATGATTATTATCACAATTTTGAGATAATATATTTATATATTTGCATTTGTTAATTAACCAAAATTCTTTGAGAGAATATGAACATTAAAGACTTGACTATTGAGCAGTTAGAATCAGCAGCAAATATGTTAAAAGCAATTGCTCACCCAATGAGAATTGCAATTCTTAACTATTTAGATGATGGTAAGAAGCTAACTGTAACTGAAATTCACGAATTATTAAAAATTGAACAATCAACAACATCACATCATTTAGGAATATTAAAAGATAAAGGTGTTTTAAGTTCAAAAAGAGAAGGTAAGAACACATACTACTTTCTTAAACATGCTAATTTAAGTAATATTGTTAACTGTGTAAGTAAATGTACTATGGAATAGTATTTCTTATAATATTTATTGAAAACCATTCTTTTGTAAAGAATGGTTTTCTTTTTTAGTAGTATTCAACAATTGTGTTTTATCTTTGTATTATCAATAAAATCACTTAAAATGGCAAAGATTCGTGTTACCAAAGAGTTTAATTTTGAAATTGCTCACGCATTATGGAATTATGATGGCCCTTGTGCAAATATTCATGGTCATTCGTATAGAATGTTTGTAACTGTAATTGGTGAACCTATTAACGACGACCATGATCCTAAAAATGGAATGGTAATTGACTTTGGTGATTTAAAAACAGTCGTGAATGGGCAAATTGTTGATCCAATGGATCATGCCATTGTTTTAAATACCAAAGCAATAATAAATTCAAATTCTACAGATAATCAAATGTTTAAAAAACAACATATTGTGGATTATCAACCAACATGTGAAAACATGGTAATTGATTTTGTTGAAAGAATTCAAAAAAACCTTCCGAATCATCTTAAGCTGCATAGTCTTAAGCTGCACGAAACAGCTACCTCATTTGCAGAATGGTATGCTGAAGATAATGATCAATAATTCAAATATCAAATATCAAACTTAGATTATTTATGTGATTTGGTATTTATTCGTTTTACTCATGATAATAAATGTTGTATTTTGGTATTTTGTTTTACAAAATTTAAATTGCTTATTAACAATAGCTCAAACCTAATTTTAAACTTTACTTTATGTCTAAAAATCTCTATTTATTAGATGCTTATGCTTTAATATATCGCTCGTATTATGCATTTATTAAAAATCCACGTTACAATTCTAAAGGTCAGAATACCTCTGCAATTTATGGTTTTGCAAATACACTTATCGATTTAATATCTAAAGAAAACCCTTCACACCTTGCCGTTGTTTTTGATCCTCCTTATCCAACATTCCGACATGAAATGTATAAAGAGTATAAAGCCAATAGAGAAGCTACTCCGGAAGATATCAAATTATCTATTCCATATATAAAAACATTAATTAAAGGATTTAACATTCCTGTTATTGAAGTTGCAGGATTTGAAGCTGATGATACAATTGGGACTTTAGCTAAGCTTGCCGAAAAAGAAGGATTTACAACATACATGATGACTCCTGATAAAGATTATGGGCAATTAGTTTCGGATAATATCTTTATGTTAAAACCAGGGCGCGGTGGAAATGAAGCAGAAGTTGTTGACAAACAAAAAATCTGCGCAAAATACAAAATTAAAGATCCAATTCAAGTAATTGATATACTCGGATTAATGGGCGATGCTTCTGATAATATTCCTGGTGCTCCTGGAATAGGTGAAAAAACAGCCATGAAGTTAATTGGTGAGTATGATAGTATTGAAAATTTATACGAACATATTGATGATTTAAAGGGAAAACAAAAAGAAAAACTGGCAGATAATAAAGAACAAGTTCTATTTTCAAAAGAATTAGTAACCATAAGACTCGACGTTCCTGTTGAATTAGAACAAGAAAAACTTGTTTTAAATAAGCCCGACGAAGAAAAATTAACAAAACTATTCGAAGAGCTTGAATTTAAAACACTTGCAAAAAGAATATTTCAAAAGGATATTACACCTACCCCTTCGGCAAGTGTAATGCAGGGTTCATTATTTGGAGATGTAGAAATTGAATCTGCTCCTAGTAGTTTTCAAAGTATTTCAACTGTAGACCATGATTATAAATTAATTGATACTCCAGAAAAGCGAAATGATCTTATAAATATTCTTTCTGAACAATCCGAATTTTGTTTCGATACCGAAACGACAGGACTTGATCCTCGTACAGCAGAAATTGTTGGATTGGCAATATCACATAAAAATCATGTTGCTTTTTATATCCCTTTCCCTGCCGACAGAAATGAAGCAACCGAAATTCTAAATGAATTTCAATCACTATTTGAAAATATATCGATTCGTAAAATTGGTCAGAATATTAAATATGATATCTCTATATTAAAACAATATGGAATAGATGTTTATGGCGAAATTTTTGATACTATGATTGCTCATTACTTGATGCAGCCTGATTTACGTCACAATCTAAACTTCTTATCTGAACAATATTTAGGGTATAAACCAATTAGCATTGAAGAACTAATTGGGAAAAAAGGAGCTAAACAAGAATCAATGCGAAATGTTCCCTATGATAAAATTACTGATTATGCTTGCGAAGATGCCGATTTAACATTTCAACTTAAAGAAATATTCGAAAAAGAATTAGAAAAAAACTATTTAGATAATTTATCCTATACCATTGAAATGCCGCTAGTACCAGTATTAGCCGACATGGAACAATCAGGTATAAAAGTTAATACTAATTCTTTAAATGATTTTGCTAAAGAGCTTAACCATGAATTAATTAAGATTGAAGATAAAATTCTTCAACAAGCAGGTATTCCTTTTAATGTTTCTTCGCCTAAACAGTTAGGTGAAGTTCTATTTGATCACATGAAGCTGGATCCGAATGCCAAAAAGACTAAAACAAAACAATATTCCACAAGCGAAGATACCTTACAAAAAATATCTGATAAGCATCCAATTATTCAAGATATTTTAGAGTTTCGCTCACTTAAAAAATTGTTATCTACGTATGTAGAAGCACTTCCGAATTTGATTAATGAAAAAACAGGAAAAATTCACACTTCTTATCAGCAAGCAGTAGCCTCGACTGGACGACTAAGTTCTAAAAATCCAAATTTGCAAAATATTCCAATTAGAGAAGCGCGAGGACGCGAAATACGAAAAACGTTTATCCCAACAGATAATGAACATGTATTACTTGCTGCCGATTATTCTCAAATTGAATTACGTATTATGGCACATATGAGTCAGGATAGTAATATGATTGAGGCATTTAACAATAATGTTGACATCCATTCAACAACCGCAGCTAATATTTTCCACGTGGAAAATATCAATGACGTAACAAGTGATCAAAGAAGGATAGCCAAATCTGCCAATTTTGGCATTATTTATGGTATTTCTGCTTTCGGCTTATCCCAGAACCTAAATATTTCAAGAACTGAAGCAAAACAGCTCATAGAAGAGTATTTTGCTAGTTTCCCAAAAGTAAAAGAATATATGGATAAAAGTATAGCTATGGCTCGCGACAAAACTTACGTGGAAACAATGATGGGACGAAAGAGTTATTTAAAAGATATAAACTCTCGAAATGGTATTGTTAGAGGTGTTGCCGAAAGATATGCCATTAATGCACCCATTCAGGGTTCAGCTGCTGATGTAATTAAATTAGCAATGATTGATATTTATGATGAACTCAAGAAAAAGAAATACAAAACTAAAATGATTCTTCAAGTTCATGATGAATTGGTTTTTGATGTTTATAAACCGGAACTTGAAGAAATAAAAGAACTTGTTAAAGATAAAATGGAAAATGTAATCAAATTAAGTATTCCATTAACTGTAGATATGGGAATTGGTGAAAATTGGCTTGAGGCACACTAATAATTGATAGTTTAAAGTTCAAGGATTAGAATCTTAACTAAATAAATAAAGTAATAAAAAAAAGCCGTAGCAAGTAGCTACGGCTTTTTTTATACATTTATCTATTATCTAATTCATTACAGACTCATAAAAATAACTCTCTGTGCTATTCTTTTTTCGAGTTAATTCACTTTTATCTAACATACTGGTTTTCATACCAAGTTGTTCTTTATTTTCAAAATCAGAAGATAAAATTGATTTGTATTTATTTGAATCTTTCAATATTTCAATTGCTTTAAACAATTGTTTATCTTCCTTTAGGTTTGTTTTAATTTGACCGCTCTCATAATAATATCGTCCTACGATTTCGTCTCTTAAGAATTGTACTATTTCCGCTCTAAAACTTTGTAAATCTTTTGTTTTATCGTTTGATAATTTTGCTTTTAATAGTTCAAACTCATCCTTTGCATTTTCGTAATATTTTTCGCGTTTAATAACCTTTTCGAGCTCTTCAAGTTCTCTTTCACTTTGCGATTCGTACTTAAATGTATCTTCTAATGCAAACTGAACAAAATCACTGTAGATATCATCAGTAATATCGAAATCCTCTACACTAGGAATAGTAGGATTTTCAAAAGCAAATTTAGTAGCAAAATCAAAAATAACATTTTGAGTTATTAGATTAATAGATAATTGACTAACCTCTTCAGCTTCAACTTTTACATCGGGAATTATTCCTCCTCCATCGTATACCTTTCTTCCGTTTTTCGTTGTAAACTCTGAAATTAATGAATCAGGAATATGTCCAACACTTCCATCATCATTACGATGAGTATAATCTAATGCCTGAACACAACGACCACTAGGAATATAGTATTTTGCAGTAGTTACTTTTAGCTGTGAATTATAACTTAAAGGTAAAGTTGTTTGAACTAATCCTTTTCCAAATGTTCTTTGACCTAGAATAACTGCTCGGTCTAAATCTTGCAAAGCGCCTGCAACAATTTCCGCTGCAGAAGCTGAACCCCTACTTACTAAAACTACTAATGGAATCTCTGTGTCGTAAGCAGACGATGTAGTTTTCAATGTCTGATTCCATGTATTTATTTTTCCTTTTGTGCTTACTATCTCTTCACCTTTTTCTACAAAAACATTACACATTTTAGGAGCTTCAATTAACAATCCCCCAGGATTATTTCTTAAATCAAGTACTAAAGATGTTATTTGATGATCAGCTTTTAATTCCCTAAGTGCTTCTTTTACTTGACTTGCCACATCTGGTGTAAACTTCGTAACCCTAATATAACCTATTTCATCATCAACTAAACCAAAATACGGTACACTGTTAATCTTAATTTCTTCGCGAACTAATTCTTTTTCAATCTTTTCATTCGCATATGGGCGCTCGATTACCAGCTTTAACTTTGTTTGTGGAATTCCTTTTAAACGATCACTCACTTCGCTAATTTTAAAATCCTTTGTTGATTTTCCATCAATTTCCAAAATTTTATCTCCTGCTTTTAATCCATTTTTATCAGCAGGGAAATCTTTGTAAGGCTGTGCAATAATTGGATATTCACCATTATTACGAATTAAAGCTCCTATTCCACCATACTCACCTGTTGTCATAAATGTAAAATCGTCCATATCTCTTTCAGGAATATACACAGTATAAGGATCTAATTCTTTAAGCATAGATTTTATACTATTTTCAACCATCTCTTCTGGATCCGTTTCATCAACATAATACGTATTTACATCTCTAAAAAGAGAATAGTAAATATCGAGACTTTTCGCTATTTTAAAGTCATCCCCATCTTTAAATCCTAAAAAAATTACAACTGTTATTGCAACAATTATAACTGATAAAAAAGATCTATTTACATATTTTTTTGACATAATATCTAGTTTTTCTATTATACAAATAAGATTGAATTACAAATCTATTTAATTAATAACGCAGAATTGCTATGATCTGTTCTATATTAACTTTTTTTAACTCTAATTTGATTTATTTTTCTTATCAGGGTTTAATTACCAGCTATTTTTTTGGCTAGTTTCTGAATTAATTTTATCATCTCCTCTTCTATTTCCTGGTAAGCGAGATCGTCTGTAGCAGTATATATAACAAAAAAATATACCTTTTGATCATTCTGATCTAGAGAATAATATAAATCTGATTTATTCAAACGATATGCTTCTCTTATTTTTCTCTTTAAACGATTTCGATCAACCGCTCTTTTAAAGTTTCTCTTTGTTACACTTACAGCAAATTGGGCGGGATATTTAAAGTCACTATTTTCGTCAACTATGTATAATAATTTGAAAGGATAGTGATGGATTATTTTCCCTGTACTGAATAAATTCCCAATAAGTTTTCGACTTTTTAAACGCTCGTCTTTATTGAAAGTCTGCTTCTTGATTTGCATATTCAAAAATAATGTATTCCTGTAAGATTTTCTTATTTAAGAGTACAAAAAAAGGGAAAGTTAAAACCTTCCCTTTTCAATATTTTATACTTATTCTATTTCTTAGTTTTTGCACTTTCAGTTACAAATTGCTCAATTGCCATTGTCATTGATGGTGCTTCCTTTGTAGGAGCTTTAATATTTACTTTAAGTCCTGCATCCTTAACTGCTTTTGCTGTTTTTGGACCAAATGTTGCAATCTGTGTATTATTTTGTTTGAATTCAGGGAAATTTTCTAATAGTGATTTTATCCCCGACGGACTATAAAACACAAGCATATCGTAGTTAACATCAGATAAATCAGAAAGATCAGCACTAACAGTTCTATACATTATTGCTTTTGTATATTTTATTTTTGCTTGTTCTAACTTCTTTGGTATTTCCTCTTTATGAGTATCTGATAAAGGCACTAAGAATTTTTCATCTTTATGCTTTTTGATAACCTCCATTAAATCTGCAAAAGTACCGTTTCCATAAAAGATCTTTCGCTTTCTGTAAACTATATATTTTTGTAAATAATAAGCTGTAGCTTCAGAAATACAAAAATATTTCATTGTATCTGGTACTACCAATCTTAATTCTTCAGCAATTCTAAAATAATTATCTACTGCAGTTCTACTAGTAAAAATAACTCCCGAATGTGCAAGTATATCAATTCTTTCTTGTCTAAAATCCTTAACAGAAACTCCATCTACCTTAATAAAAGGTCTAAAATCAATTTTTAATCCTTTCTTATCAGCCAATTCGGCATAAGGAGATTTATCATTTTTGGGTTCCGGTTGTGATACTAAAATCGTTTTAATTTTCATGTATTATATTTGGATTTTCTTATTACAAAGCTTCTAAACATCTCATTATCCTTGAGATAACAACAGTTTGTAAATAATCAACAAGGGTGCTATTTCAAAGGCACAAAGATACAAAATCATATAGAATATAGAAACATTATTTCGAATTATTATTTGAAACGCCCGTAAAATCTGTATAAGGTATAATACACAAACAATTGCAATTCCAAGATAAATTATAAATCCAAGATATTCGTATGCAATAAATTGTAATGCAACTATAAGCGGAAACAATAATAACCCAGTTGTTTTTGTATATATATTCACATTATGTAAATATGTTGAAAATACTTTTTGTAGCAAGAATGTATATCCTATAAGATTAGATGTCAGTGCTCTTAATATATATAATCCAACAAATCCTGAACTTAGAAGAATATATAACAGATGTTTATTTATTTCTGGTAGTTGAATATTAAAAAATTGTGTTACTTGTAAAATGAATAAACTTATGTTACTTATAAATAATAAATTAATGATGAAAGATGCTCTTTCCATTAAAGAATTCTTCTCCCTATATAAAGTAATTGATTCGTTATAGTTTATAATTGATTTAACCATTGAGGCTAAATACTTTTTATTAAATAATCGAACCCATCCTAACAATAGGAATGAAGCTATTAATAATATAGTTATCCAATCAAATTGTATCTTATTTGATATATACTCTGGTCTTATTAATTCTTCTCTGTTTTTTGTTGTGTTAACTTTATAATTGTCTGAAGTATAACTAAATACCTCATCAATAGGCTTTTCCTTTGGTTTTAAGTTCTGGAAATTATAATAAATATTTTGTTGAAATTCGTCTGTATCTAGATTTTCTTTGATTGGAAATCCTGCAATTCCGAATTGCTTATATAATAATTCTGTTGTATCAATTCTTCTTCTATATACTGGCTTAATAACAATTGTATCTTTTTGCTCCTCTAAATTAATCTGTCTTTCCCGCTCTTCACTTCTTTTTAAAATAGAATCAATCGATTGAATATCCATTTTTTTAATGGTTTCGATATTAATTGTATTTTTTTGGATTGTGTCAGTTTGGATTAATTCATTACTCTCAACTTGTTGATTGTTGATTTGGATTAATGTATCTTGTTTGGTAGAATATTCTTCGACAGCGAAAAAAAAATTTATCGATTTATTTCTTACAAGCATATAGTTGAGTTTTGCAGATTCGCTGTAAAGATAAATGAATTAATAAAACTTAATTCTATTTAAAAGTCATTTTTAATTCCTGCAAAATATATCCCTTTGTAAATTTAATTTAGAGACCATCTAATAAGACATAGTTTATTTATTGTATTCTAATGAAGATAACTTAGTTAATATATTACCATATTAGCCTGTTTTACAATAATTTGTTGTGTTTTATTTAAAGTCTTAAATTATAATTAAACTAGAATTGTGATTCCTATTAAAAAACGCCCCAACTGACTCACTTACTGACTGTTAAAATACTCCTTTAATAATTTCGCTTTTGTATGACCAATTTCACTTGAAATTTCGTCCAAACTTAACGAGCGAATATTTTTTATTGTTTTAAATTTTGTCAATAATATTTCAATTGTTTTAGGACCGATTCCAGGGATATTATCCAATTCACTTTTAATAAAATTTCCTGACCGTTTGTTTCTATGAAATTTAATTCCAAATCGGTGAGCCTCATTTCTAATATGCTGAATTACTTTTAAGGATTCTGAGTTTTTATCAAGATACAATGGAATAGGATCGTTCGCGTAAAAAATCTCTTCTAATCGCTTTGCAATACCAATAATAGTAACACTTTCTTGAATCTCAAGTTTATTAAGGCTTTTTAATGCTGCATTAAGTTGACCTTTCCCTCCGTCAATCACAATTAGTTGCGGTAAACTTTTATTTTCATCAATCAATCTTTTGTAACGCCTGTATACAACCTCTTCCATTGATGCATAATCATCGGGGCCTTGAACTGTCTTTATGTTATAATGTCGATATTCCTTAGTATTTGGTTTAGCATTTTTAAATACTACACATGCTGCAACCGGATTAGTTCCCTGAATATTGGAGTTGTCGAAGCATTCAATGTGTTCTGGTAAAACCGATAAATTCAAATCTTTTTTAATAACCTCTAATAATCTTTTCCCGGAATGTTTTTCTTTCTTTTTTTCGTTCCTTTTCTGCTTTTCTAGTCGATAATACTTCAAATTTCTTTCAGATAATTCTAATAAAGACTTTTTCTCTCCTCTTACAGGTACAGTTATCTTTAAATTATCTATATTAATTGGAATACTGGATATAATTTCTTTTGATGTGCTATACAATCGTTCTCTAATTTCTATTATAGCTATAATCAGCAAATCCTCAAGATTTTCATCTAATTTTTTCTTAAGCTCCAAGGTGTGAGCTTGAACGATTCGTCCCTCGATTACCTTTAAAAAGTTTACGTATGCAAAGTTGTTATCCTCTAAAATGTTAAAAACATCAACATTGTTTAAACTAGGACTAACAACTGTAGACTTGCTTTTATACTTCTCAAGAATTTCTATTTTATCCTTAACGATTTGTGCATCCTCAAACTTAAACTCAGATGAATAAGAATCCATCAGTTTGTTTAAATAAACTATTACTTCTTGAATATTCCCTTTTAGTATTTTTACTATATTTTCTATTGATTTATTATAATTCTGAGGACTTTGTAAACCAATACATGGAGCTAGACAATTCCCCATATGATATTCCAGGCAAGGTTTATATTTTTTAGCAATAATGTTATCTTGAGAAAGATTTAGATTGCAATTTCTTAAAGGATATAATTTACTAATTAAATCGAGCATAATCTTAACCATATAGACCGAGGTATATGGTCCAAAGTATTTTGATCCGTCATTTATAACATTTCGTGTGTAAAATACTCTTGGAAAAGGTTCATTTTTAATACAAATCCAAGGATAAGTTTTATCATCTTTTAACAAAACATTATAACGTGGGGTGTATTTCTTTATTAAATTATTTTCTAAAAGTAAAGCATCTGATTCAGTCTGAACAACTATATATTTTATGTGGTCTATGTTATTTACAAGGATCTTTAGCTTTCGATTTTCATAAAAATCTTTATTAAAATATGACGAAACTCTCTTTTTAAGATTCTTGGCTTTTCCTACGTATATTATCTCGTTTTGGGAATTATAAAATTGATATACTCCTGGACTATCAGGAAGTACAGAAAGTATTGGTTTAAATTTTTCCTTTTTTTCCTTATCCATTATTAACAAACAAACTTGTAAAATCAAACTTTGTTACATCAAATAGTCCCTTGTCACCAATTTTTAGCTCAGGTATAACAAGCAGAGCCATAAATGCCATTGTCATAAATGGGGCTGTTAACTCCGACCCCATCTTTTTTGACATTGAATGTACCTTATGATATGTTTCTGCCACCTCATGAGCCTCTTGAGTTGACATTAAGCCCGCCACATCTAGTTTCAAATCTACCATATTATCCTCGTCATAAGCTACAATACCACCCGTATTTTCAACAATTTTATTAATTGCTTTTACAATACTCTCATCATTTACTCCTATAGCAATAATATTATGACTATCGTGTGCTATACTCCCTGCAATTGCACCTCTTTTTAATTTAAAGTTTTTTATAAATCCCACCTGTGGTTTTTCTTTTCTATACCTGTTAACAACAACAATTTTTAGAATATCCCTTTTTACATCGCTAATTACAAAACCATTTTCTATTGTTGGATCTACAATTTCCTTACCAGTTAATAGATCTCCATCTTTTGCCAGAATAACCTGGATTTTATCACCTAAATCTGGTACAAGAATATCTCGAACATCAACAGGATTACAATTGAAATTATTTATGCTTTTCTCATCTATTTTTTCTAACAATACTTCTCCATTATCATAGACTAATTCACCATTGATAAATGTTTTTTCAACATTAAAACTATTGATATCTTCTACAATAATCATGTCAGCAGGATCTCCTTTTTGCAATAATCCCACATCTAAATTATAATGTTCAATAGGATTCTTGGTTGCTGCCGATATAACATCAAATATGTCTGCTCCCTTTTTTATTGATCTTGCAATAACCTTATTTATATGCCCGTTTATTAGATCGTCCGGGTGACAATCATCAGTACAAAACATAACTTTATCTGGATGCAATTTCAATAAAGGAAACAAATTCTCATAATCTTTAGCTGCACTACCTTCTCTAATTTGAATTTTTATTCCTTTTTCTATTTTTTTTATTGCTTCGTCGACCGTTGTGCACTCATGATCCGTTGTTATTTTTTGTGCAGCATACTTATCTAACCCATCTCCAGACAAACCAGGCGCGTGCCCATCAATTGGTTTATTTGCACTATGAGCATAACTAATCTTTTTAATAACCTCGTCGTCGTTATATATAACGCCGGGGAAATTCATCATTTCTGCTAAATAATAAATGTCAGGATTAGCCATTAATTTTTTAATGTCCTTTGAGTTTATTTCTGCTCCAGAAGTTTCAAATGGCGTAGCGGGAACACAAGATGGAGCACCAAAATAAAATTTAAATGGTGATTTTTTTCCATTTTCAATCATATATTCTACCCCTGCTAAACCCATAACATTTGCTATTTCGTGCGGATCGGAAACAGTAGCTACAGTACCATTTCCTACAGCAGCTCTTGCGAATCCAGTTGGAATCAACATAGAACTTTCAATATGGACATGCGCATCGATTAATCCAGGTAGAATAAGTTTCTTAAACTCCTCTTCTGCTTCCTGAACATCTTTTATTTTTCCATTACTTACTGTAATGGTCGCATTATAAATTCGTCGCGCTATTACATCGACCAGCTTTCCTGAAATAGTGTATTCTTTCTCCATACAAAATAATTACTCGTTCCACGTGGAACAGATTTATAATTTTGCCAATGTTTCACGTGGAACACTAGCGTCCCATATATACCAATAACACACTTATGTCTGATGGCGAAACCCCACTAATTCGTGCGGCTTGTCCTATGTTTTTAGGTTGGATTTTAATGAGCTTTTGTCTACCTTCTGTTGATAATGATGAGATTTTAGTGTAATCGTAATTGCTTGGTATGCTAATGTATTCTAGTCTCTTTAATTTATTAGCAACTTGTTGCTCTCTTTCAATATAACCTGAATATTTAATTAGCACCTCTGCTGACTCAATAATCTCTTTAGTTTTGATTTTTATCTTCGAAATTAGCTCTCCAAATTCTGGTATTATTCCAATAAGATCATTTAGTCTAACTTGTGGTCTTAATACAATATCAACTAATTTTCTTTTTTGCTTTAAAGGTGTTGTGCTAACTTTCTTGAGATATTCATTTATCTTATTTGGTTCAATACTATACTTTTTAATAAAATCATAAATCTTATCTCGTGATTCTATTTTTTCCTTTAATAAATCGAATCTTTCCTTATCTGCTAATCCCATTTTATAAGATAACTCAGTTAGTCTTAAATCTGCATTATCTTGTCTTAATAAAATTCTATATTCTGCTCTTGATGTAAACATCCTATACGGTTCATCAACACCCTTTGTTATTAAATCGTCGATAAGAACGCCTATATACGCCTGATCTCTATTGAGAACAAACTCCTCTTTTTCTTGAACTTTTAAACTAGCATTTATTCCAGCCATCATTCCTTGAGCTGCGGCTTCTTCATATCCAGTAGTGCCATTTATCTGTCCGGCGAAGTATAGATTCTTTATAAACTTTGTTTCCAAAGTATGGTTTAATTGAGTTGGTGGATAGTAATCGTATTCAATTGCATAACCAGGGCGATATATCTTTACATTCTCTAATCCTGGTATGTTTTTTAAAGCTTTAAGCTGAACATCCCAAGGTAAAGATGATGAAAAACCATTTATATAATACTCATTTGTGGTAACACCTTCCGGTTCAAGAAATAATTGGTGCTTGTCTTTTTCTGCAAAAGTCACAATTTTATCTTCAATGCTAGGACAATATCTCGGACCTACTCCATTAATTGTGCCGTTAAATAGCGGTGATTCCTTAAATCCGGTCTCCAATATATCATGTACAGTTTGATTTGTGTATGTGATATAACATGACTTTTTATTGTTCGGCGTGAAACTATGCTCCAGAAAAGAAAATTGGCCTCCTTCCACATCACCCTTTTGCTCTTCAACTTTTGTAAAATCAATGCTTCTTGCATCGATTCGCGCAGGAGTACCTGTTTTCATCCTGCCTACTTCAAAACCAAATGTTTCTAATTGCTCAGATATTCCTTTTGATGATGATTCGCCAGCTCTTCCTCCTTCAACCTGTTTTTTCCCAACATGCATTAAACCATTTAAAAAAGTTCCATTGGTTAAAATAACTTTCTTGGATTCTATCTTAATTCCTAGCTTAGTTACAACCCCCTTAACAATGTTCTCTTCTATTATTAGTTCAGTAACTAAATCTTGCCAAAGATCAAGATTATCTATATTTTCAAGTATATTCCTCCATTCTGATGAAAAAATCATTCGATCACATTGTGCTCTCGGACTCCACATGGCAGGTCCCTTAGAACGATTTAACATTCTGAACTGAATCATACTTTTATCAGTAACAATTGCGGAATAACCTCCAAGCGCGTCAATTTCTTTCACGATTTGTCCCTTAGCAATTCCCCCCATAGCTGGATTACATGACATTTGAGCAAATTTGGTCATATCCATTGTAATCAACAATGTTCTTGAACCCATATTTGCTGCTGCTGCTGCTGCTTCGCAACCTGCATGCCCTCCACCTACCACAATAACATCATATTCCGGTAACATAAACTCTATTTTGAAATTTTTGGAAAATTATAAAAGATTTTTAAATCTTTCTAAATATTCGTTTTCTTTTTCTCTCATTATTTTCTTTTGTTCTTCATTCTTATCATCGAAACCTACAAGATGAAGAATTCCGTGAATAATTACACGGTGTAATTCGTTAATAAAAGAAACATTAAAACGCTCTGAATTGTTTCGTACTGTATCAATACTTATGTAAATATCGCCATTAATAACATTATTTTCACAATAGTTAAAAGTAATGATGTCTGTAAAGTAGTTGTGTTTAAGATATTCTTTATTAATCTCTAATAAATAATTATCTGAAGTAAAAATGAAATTGATATTGCCACAAATAGCATTTTCATTAGAAATTGAATCATTAATCCAATTCTTTATTTTAATTCTATTCTTAAGATTATACGTGGTTTCCTCTGTGAAGAATTTAACGGGCATCTATTTTAAACTGAATTTTATTTCAACCTTATTTCCGCGACCATGGAAAATTACATCATCTGCTAAATGTTTCATTAAGTAAACACCTCGACCATGAATATTTTCTATGTTTTCAGGGGTTGTAGGATCAGGGACATTGTAGAAATTAAATCCTGGTCCTTCATCTTCAATAAATATATAAACAAAGTCTGAATCTATATTAAAATCAACCTTTACAGTTTTCGATTCATCCTCTTTATTACCATGAACAATTGAATTATTGACAGCTTCAACGGTAGCAATTAAAATCTTCCCATACACCTCAGAATTTATTTTAGCCTCTTCTGAAACTTCATCAATAATTTTTTCAATTTTATGAATGTTTTCAATTTTAGACTCTATACAAATGCTTTTTTCCATTTTCAGAATTGTTGTTAGCACGTCAAATCTCTTTAAGTTACACAATTACCGATGTATACTTATAAAAATATTATTTGTTACATTTTTTCTATTAATTTTCAAATATAAAAAAATTTTAAATAACATCTATTGTTTTCTAAGCCAGTTTTTTGGATTTAGAACTTTCCTTTCTTCATAAATTCTTAAATGTAATAAAGTACCGTCATCGCTAACACTTTTATACATATCACCTATATAGTCTCCTTCTTTTATTACATCTCCCGGCTTTACTCGTACATTTACAATATTTGTATATAAAGACAGATAATGTCCATGCCTAATAATAACTCCCATATTTGCCCCCGGTACTGCAAAAACTTTCTTTACATCTCCATCAAAAATAGCTTTTACTTTTAAATCAGATACAGAACCGATATCAATTCCATCACTTTTTTGAACTATCCCTTTTATAACAGGATGTGGATGTTCCCCGAACTCTTGTATAATAATGCCCTTATTAACAGGCCATACCAATTTACCTTTTGAGCTTTTAAACCGTTGCGAAAGAACTTCCTCATTAGCACTAAGAGTTTTCGAATTTTTATTCTCTTTTAACTCTCGTGCAATAAGCTCTGCAATTGCTGCTTCAATTTGCTTTTTCCTCTTTTCCTCTTCGCGTATTTTTTTTCTTAATTCTCGTTCTTTTCTTTTAAGTCTATTTATTTCGTTATTCTTCTTAGTTTTTTCTGAGGTTAGCTGACTATTTTCTCTCTCTTTTCTTGATAGTAAGGATATTTTCTCCTGTCGAATTTCACTTAATTGTTCTGTTTGATACTCTAAATTCTTTTGAGTAATGACAATTTGCTGCGCTTGTTCCTTTCTATATTCACTATATTGCTGGAAATATTTCATCCTTCTGTACGCCTGATTAAAATCTTCAGCAGCTAAAATAAACATCAATTTATCATAATTATTACGATTCTTATAGGCGTAATAAATCATTTTGGCGTATTCTTCCTTCAATTGCTTAATATCATTTTCCAGTTTTAGGATCTTTAAATGATTTTCTTCAATGTTTTTGTCAAGAAGGTTTATTTCAGAGGTAATTTCTTGAATTAGTTGTTCTCTTAGACTAATTCTCTTTTTTAAAATCAAAAGTTTATTTAAACCTGAAGATTTTGATTTTTCTGTTTCTTTTAATAAATCATTTGTGAGATTAATGTTTTGTTCTGTTTGCTCCTTTCTCTTTTGTAATTCATCCTTTGTTTGAGCATAACCGTAATTTGTAAACAGAACCACATTGAACAAAAAAAAGCTAACAATAATTTTGATTTTATTCATATTAAATTTCAAATATTATAAATATTCTATTCTAATGATTTATTATTTATTTTCTCTACAAGCTCCTTACTCTTATTTCCCATTTCTTTTGACAATTTCCATATCTCTATTGCCTTTTCAACATTACCAGTTTTAAATAAAATATCTCCGTAATGTTCAACAACTACATCACTGTCAATGCCACCATGTTCTATTGCTTTGCTTATATAAACTAATGCATCTTGATAACGTTCTAATTTAAAAAGAATCCATGCATATGTATCTAAAAAGGTGTTGTTTTCAGGCTCAGCTATTATTGTTTTTTTACTAATTGATTCAGCATATTCAAGTTTTTCTTCCCTTAAAGATAGATAATAGCTGTAATTATTAATGATATATAAATTATTTGGATCTCTTTTTAAAACTATATTAAAGTAATAATCAGACTGCTTATAATTTCCATTTTCGTGATAAGCTTCTCCTAAATTAGTGAAAAAATCAAATTCCATTTTTTCATCATTTTCAATCGTTTTAAGGCCCTCTTTTAAAGTTTCTATTGCTTCCACTAATTTGCTAAGTCTATTTGCTGAAACACCTCTGAAAAGATAAAATAATGAGTGTTCTGGAAAACTATCAATAGCAGTTTGTGATCTAGTGTATAAGTCTTCCATATTGTTGTTATAACTATATATTGACAATAACTGCTCCCATAAAGCCACATTTCCTTTGAAGTTTTCTACAATATACTCTATTTCTTTTTGTGCATCTGGCAAATTATTCATCTTTATTAAATAATCGGCATGTAGAGTATAAACATCTTTTTCTTTGGGATAGCTTTCTTTTAACTCCTTAAGTTTGTTTTTAATTTGATCATTATAGATATTAAATTCACTTTGATTATTAAGCAATGACACAAAAATTAATACTTTTTGTTCTATCGATATATTTTCATTTTTTATAACCTTTGAAATCATATCAAAAGCATTATCATAATTCATTTTCTTACGATAAAAATCTATAATTGATAATTGTCCTAAATTATTCGTGCTATCAATTTCAAATAGCTTATTATAATTTTCTTCAGCTTTTAAAAATAAATTATCGCTTGTATACATCTCAGCAATAATTCCATAATATCTTGCTTCGTTAGGATAGTGCTTAATTAGTTTATTAATTTCATTATATGCTTTTGTTTTATTTCCTAATTGAAGATACAATTGCTGCTTTCCTAAAGATAAACTTTCGTTAACACCTAATTGAGATTCAATGTAATCATACAATTCTATTGATTTTTTGTAATTACCAGTTCTATTATAAAGAGCTGCCAAATTGTAAGGTAATTCTATGTCATCTTTGAAATTACTATTTAATTCTTCATAAATCTTTATAGCATTCTCGAAATCGTTTTGTATTATGTAAAGTTTGGCTAAATTAATTTGATACCACTTATTGCTTTTATCAAGCTCAACAGCACTTTTGGCATATTTTATCGCAATATCATAGTTTTGAGTAATTTCGTTTATTTTTGCTATCTCAGCCATTGAAGCATCACTTTCTGGATACAGTTCCAAACATTGATAATATATGGCTAAGGCACCATTTAAATCGCCTAATAATTTTTTTCTATTTGCCTCCAGAAAGTAATAGTAATACTTCTGCTCCTTATCTTTTGAGAGCTCCTTTTTTACTTTTAAATTACTATTACTTAGCTGTTTATTACTTGTACAAGAAGTCGCTAAAACAGAAAGTACAATTGCTCCCCATACAAAACCTTTTACCCACATAATTCCTATTTTTAAAAATAACTTTTAAACTTAACACAAAAAACGTGCGTTAAGTTTACAAATTGCGAATTTTAACAATTTTTAAGAAAACTACTTTACTCCGGTACTACCAAAACCTCCAGCACCTCTTTCTGTATTATTTAAAACCTCCACCTGAATTAATTCTGCCTGCTCATGCTTTGCAATAACCATTTGACAAATTCTTTCGCCTGGTTCAATTGTAACTTCCTCATTAGAAAGATTTATTAGAATTACTCCTATCTCACCTCTATAATCTGCATCAATTGTACCTGGAGTATTTAATACTGATAATCCTTTTTTTAATGCCAAACCACTTCTTGGCCGAACTTGTGCTTCGAAACCTACAGGTAATTCTATGAATAATCCTGTTGGAATTAACACGCGTTCTAATGGTTTTAATGTTTTTGAAAATTCTAAATTAGCTCTTAAGTCCATTCCTGCGGAATGATCAGTACTATAACCCGGTAATGGATTATTTGATTTGTTAACAATGTTAATTTTCATTTTTAATATTTTTTTTCTCTTTGAAAAATGCAATTCCTACAAAAGTTAATAACATAATAGTATTAAGACTTAGGAATATAATTTGATTATCTATTTTAATGATTCTATTTATTCCAAACAATGTAAATGCAAGAATAAAATAGAATGATATTTTCTTAAAATTATATTTAATTAAATAATGCTTTGTACTTAAATAATACGATACAGCTAACATAACCGAATAACTAAATAAACTTGCCAATGCAGAACCCAGATATCCTATTCGCGGTAATAAAATCACATTAAGAATAATTGTAATTGCTGCACCAATTACTGCAATTAAAATACCATATTTTGTTTTGTCTGTTACTTTATACCAGATTGAAAGACTAAACAGAATTCCAAAAATTAGTTTCGCAATTAACAATATCGGAACAACAAATAATCCTTCTCTAAATTCCTCGGCTATGAAATATTTTAAGATATCGATATAAAACATAACACCCAAAAAAATAATCAAACCAAAAATTATAAAGTAATTCATTACATCGGCGTAAAGTTTTTTAGCGTCGGCACTTTCTGAATTTTTAAAGAAAAATGGTTCTGCGGCATATCGAAACATCTGAATAAATAAAACCATTAATACAGAAAGTTTAAAATTGGCTCCATAAATTCCCAGTTGTTCCATTGGGTTTGGATCGTTTATTAATTTTGGAATTAATAATTTATCTATTTGATCGTTGAATTGACCAGCTAAACCGATTAATAAGATCGGAAAAGAATAAGATAAAATTCTTTTCAATAATGCAAAATCAAATGATGGTTTTACTTTAACAATTTCCGGAAGTAATACGATAAATGTAATTGCGCTACTTATTAAATTGGAGATAAGAACGTAATCTAAAACTAGCTCTGGATTATAAATACGCGCTAATAATCCCGAACTACCAGCTTCATAAAGTTTCCTGCACAATAATAAATAAAACAGATTAAGGGCTATATTTACAAAAATCCCAATAAGTTTTATAAACATAAACTTAACCGGACGTTCATCAATTCGTAGTTTAGCAAAAGGAATTGCATTTAAAACATCGAAAGAAATTATTAGAACAAAATAAAGTACAATTTTATAATTGCTTACTTCAAAATAGCCCTGCCACAAATTTTTAAATACAACAGATAGTAAAATAAAAATAGATGTTGTAAATATTATTGAATACAGACTTGTTCCCAAGACCTTGTTATAATCTTCATCTTTTTTGCTTGCGAATCGGAAAAAACCCGTTTCTAAACCATAGGTTAGCAACACTAATAAAATAGCAGTGCTACTATAAATAAATGTTAGCTTCCCGAAAAAGAATTTCCCTAACACGAGAGTGTGTAAAGGAATTAACATATAATTCAAGAATCGCCCTAGCATATTACTCAAACCATAAATAACGGTTTGACCGGCAAGTTTTTTTATTTGACTCAAATCCTAATTTAAATTATAGTTTATACCAATTACAAAGTAAAACTTCTTATTTATATTATCATAATAATTATAATTATATCTATTAACAGCTTACAAAGAAGAAATAAACCAAAGAGTATTTCAATTAATTCGTAATTGTTTCTATTTTTGTTGCTTAATTTAAATTTATTCTCTTATGAAAAAAGTTATTCTAATCTCATTGGTATTCTCAATTATTGTATTTTCTTGTCAAATAGATCAATCTAAAAAGAAAACCGCTGATCAGCTTTATAAAATTGAAACCATGTATGGCGATATGATATTCAAATTGTATGATGAAACTCCATTACATAAAGAAAATTTTATGAAATTAATTGAGGAGGGATATTTTGATGATTTGCTTTTTCATAGAGTTATAGATGGATTTATGATTCAAGGAGGAGATCCAAAATCAAGGGATGCGGAACCAGGAAAAATGCTTGGGGAAGGTGGCCCGGGTTACACTATTCCTGCTGAATTTGTAGAAGGTATTTTTCATAAAAAAGGTGTTATTGCTGCTGCACGTGAAGGAGACAATGTAAATCCGGAAATGCGCTCAGCTGGATCTCAATTTTATATTGTTCAAGGAAATGTTTTAACCGACGAAGATGTTAAAAAAGTAGAAGATCGCATAAATGCAAGTCGTTTAAACAAATTAATTACAAAATTTGTTGATGAAGCTAAAAACGAAGCTTACAATACGGGTGGAAATATCGATTATCAAATTATACTTCCCGAAGCACGTAAAAAAGCTGAAGAAGAATTTAAACAAGGTGGTTATTACAAAATTCCTGAAGATAAATTAAAAGTTTATCAAACTATTGGTGGAACACCGCATCTTGACAATGCTTATACTGTATTTGGTGAAGTTATTGAAGGCTTGGAAATAATTGATAAAATAGCTGCTGCCGAAACAGATAATAACGATCGTCCTGTTTCAGATATTAAAATGAAAATCAAAAAAATATAATTAGTTACTTATAGTCATGATAGAAAAGATTAATCAATATTTAGAAGAAGCAAAAGGGTTTGTTGCAACATCTTTAGACGAGATAGAAACATTTCGTATAAAGTATATGGGGAAAAAGGGATTGGTAAATGATCTTTTCTCGGAGTTTAAAAACGTTCCACGTGAAAACAAAAAGGATGTTGGACAAAAATTAAACGAACTAAAAGTTACTCTACTTGAAAAAATAAATTCTTTAAAGGATAGTCTTGAAGATAAAACTGAAGTAAAATCTACAATTGATATGACAGCTCCGGGCGATCCAATTAAACTTGGAACACGCCATCCAATATCGATTGTAAGAAATGAAATTATAGATATTTTTAAACGTCTTGGTTTTACAATTTCTGAAGGACCAGAAATTGAAGATGACTGGCATGTCTTTTCTGCGTTAAACTTCCCAGAGGAACATCCTGCACGAGATATGCAAGATACTTTCTTTATTGAAATGCATCCTGATATTTTATTAAGAACACATACATCATCAGTTCAGGTTCGAGTAATGGAAAACACCAAGCCTCCAATTCGAACAATTTCTCCAGGTCGTGTTTTTCGTAACGAAGCAATTAGTGCCAGAGCTCATTGTATTTTTCATCAGGTTGAAGGTTTATATATTGACGAAAATGTTTCTTTCGCAGATTTAAAACAAACTTTACTGTATTTTGCTAAAGAAATGTTTGGTGAGCAAACTGAAATAAGATTACGTCCATCCTATTTTCCATTTACAGAACCATCTGCAGAAATGGATGTAGCATGTAATATTTGTGGTGGAAAAGGTTGTAATGTTTGTAAATATACCGGTTGGCTTGAAATTTTAGGTTGCGGAATGGTTGATCCTAATGTATTAGAAAGCTGCGGAATAGATAGTAAAAAATATACGGGCTTTGCTTTCGGTATGGGAATTGAACGAATTACAATGCTAAAATATGGAGTTAAGGATCTTCGCCTTTATTTTGAGAATGATGTGCGATTTTTAGAACAATTCAAATCTGCACTCTAAAATAATATTTCTACAAAATAGAAAAGCCTTACTATAATAGTAAGGCTTTTTCGTTTTCTTTCTACAATTTTATTTTTCTGGATTAACTCGAATTTCATGAGTCATCTCAATTGCTTTTTTATAAACCGCACTAACACCACAATATCTTTCATCAGATAAACTAACAGCTTTTTCTATCTTATCCATTGGTAAATCTTTACCCCAAAATTTATAAATAACATTCATTTTAGAATACTGTTTAGGATGTTCCTCTGTAAGATCTGCTTCTACTTCAATAGCGAAATCATCTAAGTCAACTCTCATCTTTTTTAAAATAGAAACTACATCCATTCCTGTACAACCAGCCAGAGATAAAAGCATTAAAGATTTTGGTCTCGGACCAAGATCATTCCCGCCTACCGATTCATTTGCATCAATAGTAATTTTGTGTCCATTTATTTCACTTTCGAAAGCCATTCCGCTTTTCCAATTAACATTTAGTGATGTCTTCATATCTATATACTTTAATGTTATTTTTTTTACAAATATACTTTTAAATTGTATATTGCAAATTCTTGTTTATAAAACAAAAAACTTAATTTTGTGTTTAACTATGTTAATAGTTAAATTATTAATTACTTAAACGCAATTATACTTTATTAGTACTTAAAAATAACATGAAAAATCGTGATCATATACCTTCTTGCGAAAATTGTTTAAATGATTTTGATTCAATTTTTAAGCATCTTTCTCCTGAAGAACATGCCAAAGTAGATAACGAAAAGGTATGTAATTCGTTCAAACGCGGTAGTATAATTTATCATGAAGGAAGCCGAACTAATGGTTTTTATTGTATTAATTCCGGGGTTTTAAAAATTTTTAAAACCGGAATTGATGGTCGTGAACAAATTATTGCTTTTGCAAAACGTGGAGATGTAATTGGTTATCGCTCAATTTTAAGCAACGAACTTGCTTGTTCGTCGGCAAAAGTTATCGATGATGCTGTGCTTTGTTTTATTCCTGGCGAAACTTTAATTAGTTTGGTTAAAACCAACGGGAATTTCTCTATGGCAATGATGCAGCAAACTTGTAAAGAATTAGGCGAAGCAAATTCTTTTATTACTGATATAGCACAAAAAACTGTTCGTGAAAGATTAGCCGAAGTTCTTTTAAACTTAAAAGATATATTTGATTTAGATCAAGATAGTGTTTTACAAATTTCTTTAACACGTGAAGAACTTGCAAATATTGTTGGAACAGCCACAGAATCTGTAATTAGACTTTTATCTGAATTTAAACATGATAAACTTATTGATTTAAATGGGCGAAGAATAAAACTTTTAGATATTAAACGATTGGAAAAAATTTCTAATGCTTTTAATTAGAAAAATGATTCCTTCTACATATAAAAAAGCATCAGATTAAATTCTGATGCTTTTTCTTTATATCAAGTTTAACTTAAAACAAACTAGACTGATCACCAGATTCTCTAACTCTATTTAAATGTTTATATGCATTTTCTGTTGCCTCTCTACCGCGTGGTGTTCTTTTTATATAACCTTCCTTAATTAAAAATGGTTCGTAAACCTCTTCAATTGTTCCTCCATCCTCTCCAATTGCTGTGGCAATAGTTGTAATTCCTACAGGTCCTCCTTTAAACTTATCGATTATGGTCAATAAAATTTTGTTATCCATTTCATCTAAACCATGTTTATCAATATTTAAAGCGTTTAATGCATAACGTGAAATATCAATATCAATACTTCCATTTCCTTTTACCTGTGCAAAATCTCTTACCCTGCGTAAAAGAGCGTTTGCAATTCGTGGTGTTCCACGAGAACGTGAAGCAATTTCTACTGCTGCATTATCATTTATAGGTACATCTAAAATACTTGATGATCTTTTTACAATTGATGTAAGTATTTTAAAATCATAATATTCCAAGTGTGAACTTATTCCAAATCGTGCGCGAAGCGGACTAGTTAATAATCCGGATCTTGTTGTAGCTCCAATTAATGTAAAAGGATTCAATTCTATTTGAACTGAACGCGCACTCGGACCTTTATCAATCATTATATCAATACGATAATCCTCCATTGCGGAATATAAATATTCTTCCACAACAGGACTTAAACGATGAATTTCATCAATAAATAACACATCACCCTCTTCTAAATTTGTTAATAAGCCTGCTAAATCTCCTGGTTTATCTAATACAGGCCCCGAAGTAAGTTTAAGATTTACACCTAGTTCGTTTGCTATAATGTTTGCTAAAGTTGTTTTTCCTAATCCAGGAGGTCCATGTAATAAAACATGATCGAGTGATTCACCTCGCATTTTTGCAGCTTGAACGAAAATTTTGAGATTTTCTTTTACTTTTAACTGTCCCTTGAAATCACTAAAACTTAAGGGACGAAGTTTTTTTTCAAATTCAACCTCATTTTCTCTTTCCGAAAACTCTTCTCTTATATCAAAATCTTCCATTCAAATTAGTTAATTGCTTTATTATAAAGATATTAATTATCAATTTATAGTAATTATTGCAGATAATTTTGTTCAAATTTAATAAAACTAATCCTGGTCCTTATTCAAATTTATTTTAATTCCATTAATTTTATACTCGCTTCCATTACGATATTGAACAACTAATATTAGCTTACCGTTTTCGTCGTATTTTGACCACGATTTAACCCTTTCTCCTTCGTTGTAATGTCTTTCTTCCTTTATGCTCCCATCATTGAAAAAATACGTGTGTTTACCATCAGGATTGCCTTGTATATATTTACCTTCGAAACTTAGTGTTTCCTCTTCTAAATAATAACTTTTCCAAACACCATCTTTCATATCCATTACAAATCGGCCGGTCATTTTTTGATCACCCACTTTATAATACCACTCTCCCTCTTTTAATCCTTCAATATAATTTCCTTTTGTAATTATATTTCCAAAAATTGTAAATTCTATCGATTCACCATCTGGCTGACCATAAATATAAAATTCCTCCTTTAACAATTCACCAGTTTCATAATACCATTTCCATACACCTGATAATTTTCCACTCGAATATAATCCAACTTGTTGTATTTTGCCATTTGCATAGTAATAAGTCCATTTACCATTTTTCTTTCCAACATTATATTTTCCTTCGGACCTTTTTTTATTACTTTTATAATAGTTAATCCAACTTCCTTCCTTCCTTCCATTTTTAAGAACAATTCCTTCCGAAATTAAATTTCCATAAATATCATATGTCTCTGATTTTTTTACTTTCCCTATTTTATCGAAATACCTATGAATTCCAATAGGAATATTTTTTTTATAACTTCCCTGAAAAATTAAATTTTCTTGTTTATCATATTCTTCCTTAATTGCAATATCAGAATCAAATTCATTTGTCATTAAATCGATTTCACCATTCTTGTATTTTAATACTTCTAATAATTCTCCTGCTTCATTATAAATTTTATAGTAACCATTCAATTTACCGTTTAAATATTTTTTTTCTTCTTTTAAAATACCATTACTATAAAATTCTTTCCAAATACCTACTTTTTGATTTTCTTTATTATAACGATTAATTCTTTCAGAAAGAATTAATTCATTGTTGCGATATCTAAAAATTGAAATTATTGTTCCTTCAATATCATATTCAAATCCAATTCCTTGCATTTTATCATTTAAATAAGGAATTGACTTTTTTACTTTACCTGTTTCAAAATAATAGTAAGATTTATCATTTCGTTTTCCATCAACATACAATTCTTTAGAAAATATTTTATTTTTACTTTCGTTCGAATCAAAATATTTAAAATGATATCCATTTTTCTTTCCTAAATAATAATTTATCTTTTCAGAAGTATCTCCTAACTGATTGAAAAAAATCCAAACACTATCTAATTTATTATTTTTCCATTTACCTTCTGATTTTAGAATTTCTGAAGGATAATACGATTTCCAAAATCCATTAGGTTTATTTTCTAATAAAAAACCTTCACTTGCTACTGTTCCGTTATTATAGGTAAATTGTTTATAAACCAAATTTGATTTTAAACTATCAGATTGTGCAATTAAAATCTGACCTGTAAATAAAATTACTAAAAATAAAATTGTTTTTTTCACTGCGTATAAAATTGTAAGTATCTAAATATACAAAAAAAGCAGGGAGATTTTCCCTGCTCTATTATTTTAGTTTAATAGCTTTTACAAATTATATTTTTTAGAAATATCTAACATTGTATCAATCGATTTTCTTGCTTTTGAAATTATTTCATCACTCAATGTTACTTCAGGAGCTTCATATTTTAATGTATTGTAAATTTTATTAACGGTTATTAATTTCATAAAATTACAATCATTACATCCACAAGTTGAATCTTTTGGCGGAGCGGGAATATAAATTTTATCTGAATTTTGCTTTTTCATTTGATGTAAAATCCCTGATTCAGTTGCTACTATATATTCATTTGAAATATCTTCTTTAGTAAATCTTAATAAAGCAGCTGTTGAACCAACAAAATCTGATACTAATTGAACCGGTTTTTCGCATTCTGGATGTGAAATAATTTTTGCCTTTGGATATTCCTTTTTTAAATTCAATATTGCTTCTAAAGAAAATTCCTCATGAACATGACAAGCACCGTTCCAAATAACCATATCTTCTCTTCCAGTTATTCTTTTAATATAACTACCTAAATTTCTATCAGGTGCAAATATTATTTTTTGTTCTTTTGGTAAGGATTCAACGATCTTTAAAGCATTAGTTGAAGTACAACAAATATCTGTCATTGTTTTTATTTCAGCTGTTGTATTAACATATGAAATTACTAAATGATCAGGATGTTCCTCAATAAACTTTTTGAATTCTTCAGGAGGACATGAATCAGCTAAAGAACACCCAGCATTTAAATCAGGAATTAAAACTTTACTTTTAGGAGCTAAAATTTTTGCTGTTTCTGCCATAAAATGAACTCCTGCAAACAAAATTATATCTGCATCTGTTTCTGCAGCCTTTTGAGATAATGCTAAACTATCGCCAACAAAATCTGCTATATCCTGAATATCTGCAGTTTGATAATAGTGTGCAAGAATAATAGCGTTCTTTTCTTTTTTTAATTTGTTGATTTCCTCAAGAACATTAATGTTTTCGTCTATTTTCTTATTTACAAAACCATTTGAAATAAGATCGTTATTAACACTCATATTTATATATTATATATATTATTTAATTTAATTATCTATTATAATAATAATAATATCCTGTTAATACTGTTGTTAAAAATTGTACAGAATACTTGTTTTTTACGATTATATAAAGATTTTAAAGGTCTATTAACAATGTTTCAATATGTCTTTGTTTTGATAATTAAGACTATCCAACTTTTATCAACATACTGTTAATAGTAGTTTGTATTAATAAATTTCTTCTCTTATAGTACACAAATACTGTTGAAATATTGTTCAATTTTTGAGTGTCAAAACTAAAAAAATATTTTTGATTTAAACTAAAATTGTATATATAGATTAGTATGTTTAATAATGCAAGTAAAAGTTTTTAATATTTATCGACTTTAATTAACAATAAATGAACATAAGATTATGAGTTAATTAACATTTTATTCAATTATCAACAATCTTAACTACTATATTAACTATTAAACGAATATATACTATTAATTAAAACTATTATTTATTTAAAATGTATATATAATCTAACATTCAATCATTTATTAAAAGTATTGTTAATAACCTGATTATTCTAAAAATTTTTCAATAAAATCATTAAATTTGAATGTTAAAATTGTGATAATTTTCGAATTTATTTAACCTTTTCAATATGGATAAAATATCTTTAGGTATAGCGTGCGATCATGCAGGATATAATTTAAAAGAAAAACTTAAAAAAGAACTAGAAAAAGAAGGATATAGTTTAAAAGATTATGGAACGTATTCAGATGAAAGTTCAGATTATCCTGATTTTGCTCATCCCTTAGCAATAGCAGTAGAAAACAAAGTGCATGAATTAGGAATTACCTTATGTGGAAGTGGAAATGGTATAAACATGACTGCAAATAAACATCAAGGAATTAGAGCTGCTTTATGCTGGAACGTTGAAATTTCAGAATTAGCAAGATTACATAATGATGCAAACATTTGTTCTGTTCCAGCAAGATATGTAGATTATGAATTAGCTAAGAAAATTATTGATATATTTTTAAATACAGAATTCGAAGGTGGAAGACATTTACGTAGAGTGAATAAAATTCCTGTTAAATAAAAAAGGAATATGCTATCAAACTCATGTAAATACGGAATACGATCTATAATTTATATTGCATTAAATAATAATGATAATAATAGAAAAATAGGAATAAAAGAGATTTCAAAGGAACTTAATTTACCAACACCTTTTTTAGGAAAGATTTTATTAAATCTGGCAAAAAATAAATTATTAATATCAACAAAAGGACCGAATGGAGGATTTATACTTTCCAGACCAGCATCAGAAATAACTTTATTCGATATAATTGAAATTATTGACGGAACGGAACTTTTTGATGATTGTTTAATAGGATTAAGTACTTGTTCTTCACATGCTCATGATGATGTACAATGTCCTATCCATGATAAATATTTACCAATCAGCCTTCAATTACAAAATTTATTTAAAACGGAATCAATTGAAAGCTTGGCAAAAGAGATAGCAGCATCAAATGGAAAAATAGGTTTATAAGAAACGGATAATCCGTGTGTTTTTAATAAAAACGAAAAATAATAAACCTAATAAACAACCTAAAGTGTTAGATATTATATCTAATAATTCAGCCATACGTGTTTCAGTAAAATAATATTGGAAAAACTCCATTAATAATCCATAGCAGAAAGAGATTATTACTGCTAAAAGAATTTGTTTTTTTGTTGATAATAATGAATTTTTAAAAAGAGATCCTAATAAACTTAAGGTTAAAGAAAAATAAAAAACAAAATGAATAATTTTGTCAATATTTTTAATTTGAATAATAGAAACTTTATTTAAATTTTCTCCCGAAGTTACACTCCCGAATAATATTATTAATGCTACTATAATGGGTTTCCAATAATATATAATTTTCATATGATGATTTCAAATTTAGAAAGTTAAAAATAAAACATTACTATGTTAAAGTTTTTTTTCATAACTTAAAAAACGTTAATATTTTTTGGTATGGAAACTTCAAATAAAGTAATAAATAAATTTATTACACAATTAGAAAATGAAAATATTTCGACATGGTTTGATTTAGGTTTATTTTTAGATAGGCTAAAGGAAAAACGCAAAATACCTCAAAAGAGATTTATTGGAACTTATGAAGAATTCAAAAAATTTATGTGTAATGCAGATTTTGCATTTTTAACTTATCAGTATTCTATTGATGGTGTTAGTATAGAAGTAGAAAAATACGCAAAGATATTTAGTAAAAAATTCACGGGATCTAATATACATTATATAAGCGGTGAATTTTTTCCCGAAGCAGAAAAGTTAATACCAAAAAATATTAAAACATTTGAATTACCTATTTTAAAAGCATTTGATGAATGGAATTTATATAAAGATTTCTTTTTTACAAAGCTACAAAGAGGAAGTAATGAGTATAATGAATTAATAGGAAAATTTTGGAAGCAAACTCTTGAAATTTTTACCAGTTTAGGAACATACATAGTTGATAATAAAATAGGTTTATTATACTTAATTAATGTTTGTTCAAATCCAGGAAATGTTTCTTTAAGTTTAGCAACAGTACTTTTGTCGGAGCTATTAAAAATACCAGTAATAAATAATAATCATGATTTTTATTGGGAAGGTGGCAATCGGGAAATAGATAAACAGAAAAAGCATATACCAGATGGACCAAGAGATTTCTTTTTTACTAATTCACACATTGGTGAATTTTTTTCAGTAATAGAAGTTTTATTTCCTTGGCAATCTAGAATTTGGATAAATGTTAATATAAACAAACAACAATCTGAGCATTTAATTTATAAAAACGGTCATAATCCGGCAAATGTTACAGAAATTGGAACCGCTATAGATACGACGGAATATCAAAATAGAACAAAACGTAAGAAAATAAATACTTTTCATCAGTTTGAAAAAATCCTTAGTAGGTATTCTGAAACTTTAATTTCATATTCTGCAAAGGATGTTATAGAAACGGATTTAGTTTCTGAAGACAACCCAAGACCAATTTTGGTTGGTGCAAGAAAAACAAAACCCTTAGAGAAATTTCTCAATGAGAATATTATATTTTTACAACCAACTAGAATAATATCAAGAAAGAGAATAGAAATTGGATTTGATCTAGTGAGTAAGTTATTTACTGAAGAAGATTTTTATAAAAGATTTAGTGAGACAAAACATTTAAAACTAACAATAATTATTACAGGACCAATTGCTGGAGGACATTATAAATATTTTCAGAGATTGATTTTAAAGTTTAAGGATTTATTGGATTCTCTAGATGAAGAAGTAAAAAATAAAGTGTTTTTAGCATTTTTATTTAGTGAAATTGATAAATCAAAATTTAAATCAAAATTTGAAAACCCTGTAGGTATTCCTGAATTGTATAATATTGCTTCATTAATATTATTACCAAGCAAAACCGAAGGACGAGGGTTACCAATAATTGAAGCAACGGCATGTGGAACTCCAATTTTCTGTAGTCGATATTATCCAGAAAATGTGTATTCGGAAGTAATAGGTGAACACCTACCCCATTCTGATAGATTGAAAGTAATTGAATTCGATGGGAAAAATATTACTAAAAAGCATGTTAAGAAAATTATAGAAAGAGTATTTTATCCACATCAGTTTTCTTCAGAAATTGAGCATAATCATAAAGTAGTTGATAAACGCTATAGTTTAGATTCACTGAAATTTAACATAGACGAAATATGTTATAATATGTATCGTCAATTAAAATCAAATCGTCGTTCAGTCAATATTGTAAAGAAAGTTATTCCTGATTATAAGGACTTATGTAAATTTTCAAATGGTGATTTTCATAAGATTATCAATACTGAAAATAGAGAATATCTACCAGGATTTGGACGAATGCGTTTTATGATATTATTAAAATCTCTTATTGATCCTAGTTTTTTTAGAGTTGAAGAACAATTATTCAAGGGAATAGCGTTTAAATATGCAACTGATTTACTGAGTAGATGTAATAAGGTATTAACTCAAAAGAAAAAAATAAGATTTTTAAATTCTGTAGAGGCAATTTTCTATTACAAGGAAGGAGAAGTAAAAGTGCGTCACGATCATTCTTTTCCTTATCGATATAGGAATAGAAAAAATTATCCTTATCAAGATTTTACAATACAAGAATTGAGTGGATTAATAAATAAGTTATTTCAAGAGATTATAAATCCAAAATCAATTCCAAAAATAAAAATAACAGCTCATTTTTTTACAGATTTTGATTTAGCATTATCTCAATTAACATCGAGTACGTATTTAGGAATTGATGATAGAAAAATATTAGTAAAAAATTTACAGTCGAATATTCCTATTGCATATTTCCCTGGAAAATACATTAAAAATGAACTAGAGTTTTTTGCATTGCAATCTGTACGTTCTAGATTAGAACTTGAAATTACAGAGGAACTCACGGAAAAATTACTAGAAGAAAATGTTATTTGCATTTCACCCATCTATATTTTCGCAAGTAAAGTAACAACAATAGAAAATTATAATAGTAAAAGTATCATAGATTATATTGAGAAAGGTGATGATGAAGAACTTCTATTATTATATAAATACAAAATATTACAAGTAATAGAAACGGAACAATTGTGTGTAGGGATTCATTTTAATCAAATCGGTGCCGAAGGCTTAGCAGTTTTAAAAGAGGTGGAAAAAGAAAACGGAATAATTATTTCAAATCGTAAAGAATCTGTTGTTATGACAGATATTGTTGATATAGATAAATTTCACATTGGTAAAGTTGAAGATGAGATTACGGAATCATTATTAGGTATCCCGATAAATAGCGGTTATGTTCAGTTTGTACCAGCAGGAATTCGTACTACCCTTACATATCCAACACCTATTCAGACAGCAAAAGATTTTAGTGAATTTATTAAGGGTAAGGAATTTTTAAAAGCTAAAAAATTATTAGGAGAAAAGGAACTATTTGAATTATTGAAAAAAGATGCACAAACTAAAATGTCCCCTATCAGTAAAGTCATAAATGATATTTTAAATAGTAGTAAAAGAAATGACATTGTTAATTATGAAAATGTAAGTGGAGTTTATTCAGATGGATTACCTTGGAATGGAATTATTGCAAGAGCCAATATCGAAGCAGATACAGATTGGGAGTTTGTTGCAAATTCTAGCACAACACCAAAGCCAGTTACAAAATTTATAAAAGAATTTAAGGAAAATATTGAAATAGCCTGGAATGGTGGTTATATTTTAAATGCCGAATTGGTTGGAAAATTAGGACTACCAGAATCATATATTGGCTCTCCTTTGGGATTATTAATATCGAATAATATAATTAAAAGTCCTCCATTATTTAATAAACCAGCAATAATATTTACCAAGGATGGAATTAGTGTGAAAAGAGTTAGTTCTTCAATGGGAATAAGTGTTTCACGTGGAACAAATCGAATTAAATTCACTCAAAATCAGTATAATGCAGAGGTGAAAAATAATGACAATTCTTACTTCGATTTAATTTATAATGAAAACGAAATTTTTACTCACGGTAATGTCGTTATTCGTTTGGCAGGAAATAAAATAATGGAGATAATTCGCACAAAGAAAAATCAAAAAATAGAACTAATACCTGTTGGTTTAACACTGGTAATAGATGAAAATCAATTACCAGAAGATTGGAAGGAAAATGACGAATTAGAGATAAATGTAACTGGATTAGATAACATAAAACATGCTGTTGAAGCTGGACCATTATTAATTGATAATGGAAAAAATGTTTTGGATATGGTAGTTGAAGGTTGGAAAACTCAAAATTCCATTAAAACACAAGCAGCACGATTGGATTTTACAGATATGCGGGGACCAAAAATAGCAGCGGGAATTGATCAAAAAGGAAATTTAATTGTTCTTACTATTAATGGACGAATTAGAGAATCAGTTGGTGCAACACATATTGATATGGCAGAAATTTTAACAAAGTTTGATATTAAACAAGCCATGGGTTTTGATCCAGGAGGCAGTAGCACTTTAGTGGTAAAAGGTCAAGCAATAAATATCTCTCCTTATAATAGTAATTATGAAAGTAATATTTTTTCACTTCCACCAGAACCAAGAGCTGTTTCTAACGTAATAATGGGGTATATTAAAAAATAGAAAAGGTGGCAGGAATTTATTTACACATACCATTTTGTAAGCAGAAATGTGCTTACTGTGATTTTTATTCGATTGCAAATACAAAATTAATAAATGATTTTGTAAATAATTTATGTAAAGAAATAGAATTACGTAAAGAGTATTTAGAAAATGAAAAAATACAAACAATATATTTTGGTGGAGGAACCCCTTCCCTTTTAACGTCAGATCAAATAAAAACAATATTAGATTATTTAGATAGAAATTTTAATTTAGAAAAAAATCTGGAAATTACAATTGAAGCAAATCCAGATAACTTATCAAAAAAGTATTTAACAGAGTTAATACAAATTGGTGTTAATCGCTTAAGTATTGGAATTCAATCTTTTGATGAAAGAGATTTATTGTTAATGAAACGTAAACATTCAGTAAATCAATCTTTTAATTCAGTAAGAGATGCACAGGATAAAGGATTTAATAATATTAGTATAGATTTGATTTATGGATTACCGGATTTAACTATTGCAAAGTGGGAAGAAAATATTGAAAAAGCATTAGAGCTAAAAATTCAACATATTTCTGCATATCATTTAACAATTGAACCCAATACTTTATTTAATAAATATTATCAAAATAATAAATTGAATCTTCCAACCGAAGAAGAAAGTTTAAGCCAATTTAAAATTTTAAAAAGGAAAACAGAACAAAAAGGGTTTTTACACTACGAAATTTCAAATTTTGCTCTGGATGGTTTTATTTCGTTACATAACACAAATTATTGGATGGGTGTAAAGTATTTAGGATTAGGACCTTCTGCGCATTCTTATAATTTAACTTCCCGACAATGGAATATTCAAAACATTCATGGATATTTGGACGCTATATCGCAGGGAAAAATACCTTACGAAATAGAAAATTTAACAAAAAGTGAAAAATTTAACGATTTTCTTATAACATCGTTAAGAACAATGTGGGGATTAAATACCGAAAAGCTAAAAAAAGAATTTGGCAAAGATTTTGAAAATTACTTTTTAAAAAAATCAAAAAAGTATATTGAAAAAAACTTATTGAAAAAATATAATAAGAATTTTCATTTATCAGAAAAAGGAATATTTATATCAGATAATATAATTCAAGATTTTTTATACGAATAGAAATTTCTTATGTCAAAAAATAATGAGATTGATACTCTAAAAAACAAAATTCGTGAATTAGAGAAAAAAATAAGAAATATTGGTGAGCTAAAAGAAGATGAACTGAAGCTCAGCGAAGAAAAATTCCGTTTATTATTTGAAAAATCTCATGATCCTATTTTAATTATAGACGATTATAACTTTGTAGAGTGCAATAAAGCTACTGCAACTCTTCTTGGATTAAATTCAGTTGACGAAATTAGTCATGTGCACCCATCTAAGTTATCGCCAGAATTTCAGCCTGACGGTAGAGCCTCTTTTGAAAAATCTCAAGAAATGATGGATATAACCTATAAAAATGGTTATCATAGGTTTGAGTGGATGCATTCCGACAAGAATGGGAAAAATATTTGGATGGATGTTTCACTTACCCGTATTCCTTATAAGGGGAAAAGTATGCTTTTTACTGTTTGGAGGGATATTTCGAAGCATAAAGAGTATGAAAAATGTTTAATAGAAAGTGAAAAAAAATATAGTAGCTTATTTGAACAAGCTGCAGATGGAATACTTGTTGGCGTTGAAGGTGGTATCATTGTAGAAGCAAATGAAAGCGTAGTAAAACTTTCAGGATATGAAAAAGAAGAATTAATAGGAAAAAACATTAGTTTTTTATTTGAAATAGATGAATTGGATAAAAAGCCTTTAAGGTACGACCTTGTTAATAAGGGAGATACGGTAATTAGAGAAAGGGATATACTTAGAAAAGATGGGAAAATCATTCAAATTGAGATGAATACAAAAATACTCGACGATGGAAGAATGCAAGCCTTATTAAGAGATATTTCAAAACGAAAAGAAGCGGAAATTGCTCTAAAAGCCAGTGAAGAAAAGTATAAAAGTATATTTCATAATTCACCTTTTGGTATTTTACACTATGATACTAACGCAATAATTACAGATTGTAATGCTCAATTTATAGAAATTGTTGGGTCTACAAGAGAAAAAATAATTGGATTAAATATGTTTACTGATCTAAAAAATCCAAAAATGAGTCTTGTAATTAAAGAATCGTTAATAAGTGGAGAAGGTTATTATGAGGATTGGTATTCGTCTGTCACAGCAAAAAAGAACACACATATAAGAGCATTGTTTACAAATATAATAGATAGTAATAATAAAGTTATTTCAGGTATTGGTTTAGTAGAAGATATTACCGAAAAGAAAAAAAATCAAGAGAAAATAAAAGAAAATCAACTATTTATTGAAAGAATAACGGAACAGTCACCAGATTTAATTTATATTTTCGATGTAAAATCTAATAAAAATATATTCATTAATAAAGACTTAAATGAACTTCTTGGTTTTAAAAAAGATAAATCAGTTACAGACTCACTTAAAATCCTGGAAAAACTAATCCATCCAGATGATGCAGAACAGTTTAAGAATTACAATGATCTTATAGATTTTTGGGATAAGCAGTATATACGAAAATTTGAGTACAGATTAATGGACTCAAAAGGCCATTGGCGTTGGTTTTATGGTAGGGAAAAAGAGTTTCAAAGAGTAAATAATGAAATAAAGTCTGTTATTGGCGTGGTAAGTGATATTACAGATAGAAAAAATGCAGAACAAGATTTAATAATATCGGAAGAAAAATTTAAATCGTTGGCAACTTTATTACCGGAAGTAGTTTTTGAGACTAATAAACAGGGAATTATAACATTTGTAAATTTAAAAGGTTATCAAATTTTTGGGTATTCGCCCGATGATTTAAAGAAAGGCCTAAGTATTTTCCAATTTGTTGCTACATATGAAATTGAAAGAGTTAAAAGAAAGATTGGTGATTTATCTGGTAAGTTTCAAACAGCTGGCGAAAGGTATATAGCGATAACAAGGGAGGGTATAGAATTTCCTATATTGATGTATATTGATACTATTAACGAGGATAACGAAATAGTTGGTTTCAGAGGAATAATTGTAAATATAGCGGCATTAGCAAGAGCTCAGGAAAGCGTTAAAAAGAGTGAAGAAAAATTCCGATTACTTTTTGAAAATTCACAGGATGCTATTTTTATTACCGACGAAAAAGGATTTATTGATTGTAACATTAAAACCTTAGAAATATTCGGTTATAAATCAAAAATAGAATTATTAGATCAAAATCCTGCTAACCTAAATCCAGAATATCAGCCAGATGGAGAAAAATCAGAGATAAAAACAAAAAGAATATTTACTTCTGTATTAAAGAGAGAGATAAAGACATTTGAATGGTTGCATAAAAAGCAAAATGGAGAAACATTTTATTCTGAAGTTAGTATGATACCGTTTATTATTGACAAAAAACATTATATTCAATCAATAGTTAGAGATATAACAGAAAGGAAACAAATTGAACAAAGAATTTACGATGCAATAGTTGAAACTGAAGAAAAGGAAAGACAACGTTTAGCTAGTGATATTCATGATGAAATAGGACCCCTTTTATCCAGTTTAAAAATGTACATTCAATCACTAAATAATTCAGATGATAAAGAAAAGCAAGACTTTTTAAAGTCAAAATTACAAACTTTAATAGTTGAATCTATAGATAATGTTAGAGAGGTATCAAATGCACTAAGCCCCTATTTATTAACAAAATACGGACTTAATTCTGCAATAAAATCTACCTTAGATACTACACAAGAACTTATAAAAACAAATTTTGCAACTAATCTTAATGATGATAGATTTGGGATTAAATATGAAACGGCTTATTATAGAATAATTAAAGAATTAGTTAATAACACCATTAAGCATGCAAAAGCGACAAAAATTAATATAAGGTTAAACTTTATTAATAAGGACCTTGTTTTAAATTATGAAGATAATGGTATTGGATTAGAGGAGAAAACACTAGTAAATTCAATGTTAAGCGGAATGGGACTCCACAATATTTTAAACAGGATCAAATCAATAAATGGAAGATATAAATTCTATAAAAGCAAAGAAAAAGGTTTTGGTTTTGAGCTTATAAGCACGATAAATTATAAAATATAAATAGTGTTATGAAAATAATAATAGTCGACGATAATAAGGAATTTAGAGAAGCATTTCGATTTCTATTAGAAGAAAATTTTAATGATCATATAGATTTTATATTCGAAGCCGAAAACGGAAAAGATTGTTTAGATCAAATTAGAAAAATACATGTTGATATTGTGTTTATGGACAAGCAAATGCCGATAATGGATGGTATTGAAGCAACAAAAAAAATTGTTGATCAATATCGTAATATTAAGGTAATAGCGGTTTCCTTTCATTCTGAATTCGAAGATATAAAAAGCATGCTTGAAGCCGGGGCACGAAACTACTTAATAAAAGAAGAAATTACACCTAAAACAATTGCAAATAGTCTTGATATTAAGTAGTTAGTTTAATTAGCTCAGTCAGTTTTTCTTCTAATGTTTTGTAAGAAAAATATTTTTTACCCAGATTGAAATTATATTCAGCTACTTCCCTATTCAGTTTATCATTATATATAACATTTTCCATCTCAGCTAGCGCTTTATCAGTTATTACATTATCTTCGAGCATAACTGCCTTAAATCCTTTACTTCCAATGTCGGGCCAATAAACAGGTTTATAGTTATTTACAAAAATAGGGCGTTTAGCAAGAACAGCTTCAACAAAAGCATTACCAAAACCTTCGTATGTACTAAAATATGTACAAGCACGTGCATGGGCGTAGGCATCAGTTAAGTCATAAGCTTTTTCACCACGTGTTGTTGAATGTCCCTTTGTTGTGAAACTATGATATGCAAAATGAACCTGTTTACTTAGTTTTAACTCATGAATTAAATCAACTAATTGCATATAATATATGCTACCTGCATCATCGGCATAGTTACCTGTAATTATTAATTTAATTTTACTATTATTAAGTTTTTCGACAAGGTGAATTGCTGCTTCAATACCCTTTCTTTGTACAATGCGAGTAATTTGAAATAAAAGTATATCATTATCATCTACACCTAGATCTTTTCTTAAATCTTTATTATGACCATTAATTTCTGCGTATGGGATATCGAAATTCATTACATTAGGAACATTGATAGAATCTCTGTTAAATCTATCCTTAAGAGTTGTTTGAGCATGAGAATTTATTACAGCATTAAAACTGTTTGGTAAACGTAGTGGAAAAATCTCGTTAACAATTTCATTTATTCTAGGATGTGGCGATATATATCGGTTTCCCCTCTCCCATGCAAAATCATGATCGTGAGTAATGATCGGAATTCCTAGTTTTTCGGCTGCTTGTTTTATGGCTAGCCCCATTGAAATATGAGAAGGTAATGCCGAAGCATTTTCTGAGAGTAATAATTCTATTTTATGTTCAGTTACCCATTTTGTAATTTTATCTTCAATAACATTAGCATATAAATAAATATGTTCAAGTAGTTCATCCTGATCAAAGTCTGGATGAAAAAAAGCCTTCTTTTGTTCCCAATAACTTTCAGGCGAAAAAAAGGACATTTCTTGAACACGAGTTTCATGCATACAATCAATTTTTCTGCCTTCAAATTGACCGGAAATTGTGAAAATTTCATGATCCATTTTAATTAAAACTTCAATCCATTTTTCAGTCTCTAGTGCAACACCATCAACTCCTCCAATTCGGCCAATAATAATACCTATTTTCATATAGACAAGGTTTAATTAATACGTAAATTTAAGAATACTAGATTTAATATTGAATTAATAAACTAAATTTGTAAAGATTGTTAATGCGTTATTATGAGAGCGATATCTATATTATTTACAATACTTTTAGCATTTGGTTCGAATTTTAGTCAAAAAAATCAATTAGGGTGTTATGAAAATATAAATGCAGATGATTTTTATCTAATTATGAATCAGGATGATGTAGTATTAATCGATGCACGAGTACAAAAAGAATTTAAAAAAAATCGAATACCTGGTGCTTTTAATATAATAGATAAAGAATCATTAATAAAATTTTGTAGTAATGTAGACAATGAAACAAATATCTTAATTTATTCTTCCGACGAAATAACGAGTAAAGCTGTTGCACAAATACTTTGTGAAGAATTGAAATATAAAAATGTCTTTAAACTAAATAATGGAATAGATGCATGGGTAACAAGAGGTTACGATTTAGACATTTCAAAAATAAGTAAAAATAAGTAAGCTACTAATTAGTTTTCTTCTTTATTTTCTTCAACTTCATTTTCTGCTTTTTTGTCTTTATTTATACCGTGTTCTTTTTTATATTCATCCAGTATATTATTCAATTTTGTAATTTCAGCAGAATTATCAGCAATTTTCTTTTTAAATTTTTTGAAAGTAGGATACGATAGTAATAAACCTATAAATATTCCAATAATTATTGTAATAAGTAAAATTAAAGACAATGAGCCATTTACAGGTTTTCCTAGTATGAAATCTAACTCAACATTTGTATTGTTCTTTAAAGCAAAAACAACCAATAATAATGAAGATAATAAGCCAATTATAAGAGACTTTTGCATAATTTTAATTTTAATTGTAAATGTAACTATTAATTTTTTCAAATAAAACTACTTTATCTAAAGGCTTTGATATATAATCATCGCAGCCATTTTCTAAGCATATTTCACGATCGTTATACATAGCATATGCTGTTTGTGCAATTATGGGTAGATTGGGCTTAAATTCTTTTATTTTCTGTGTTGCTTCGAAGCCATTAATATCTGGTAATCGAATGTCCATTAACACAATTCTAATATTATCGTTATTTTCAACCTGTTTAATTGCTTCTTTACCTGTTCGTGCAAGGGTTACATTTGCACCATGTTTCATTAATAGCCGTTTTAAGAATTCTAAATTATCTTCATCGTCTTCAACGATTAATATTTCGAGATTTTTCCATTTATTATTCATAGTCCCAATATTAATGTCATGTTTATTATATTCATTATGGGTAGAATTGCTAGCTATTGGTATTGTAAAATAAAATGTTGAACCTTTTCCGGGAATTGAATCAACCCATATTTTTCCACCAAGCAACTCAATAAGACCTTTAGATATGGCCAGGCCTAGACCTGTACCCGGTTGATTTTTATAGTTTTGTGGTTGAATTTGACCAAAACGTTCAAAAATCAACGAAACCATTGATTCGGATATTCCTATGCCTGTATCTGAAACAAAAAATTTAAGATATAGCTTATCATCAATCTTTACCTGATCATAACCAATTTTTATCAATCCATTTTCGGTAAATTTTATTGCATTACTTACTAAGTTGCTAATAACTTGTTGTAATCTATAGACATCGGTATAAATTGTTTTTTGTATGTTATTTGGAATAACAAGCTCAAATGAAACGTTTTGATTACTAAATCGCTTTTGTTCCTGAATAAAAAAGTTTTGTATATCTGATAGTATTGGATTTATTTCAGCAACTATTTTATTAAGAGATAATTGTCCCACGTCTATTTTTGAAACATCAATAATATCATTTATTAAATTCAATAGTTGTTTCCCATTTGAATCAATAATTTTTATATAGTCATTTTTATCCTCAAGCGTAATATCAGAATCTTTTAGAAGTTCTGCAAAACCTAATATTCCATTCATAGGAGTACGAATTTCATGCGACATGTTTGCTAAAAAGGCAGATTTTAAAGCATCGCTTTCTTCGGCTTTTTCTTTCGCACGTAGCAAATCAGAAAGAAGTTTTTTATGATTAGTTATGTCACTTGCAATTCCTGCCCTTCTATAGAGTTTTCCGTTTTCATCATACACAGGAAAAGTTCTAATCCACAGCCATTTAACATTTCCATCTTCTTGTATAATCCTATGTTCGTAAAAGTGGTTTGTATCAGGATTTTGAAGGTTTTTTTCACGGATTTTAACTATGGAATCTCTTTCATCGGGATGTATCCAGTTTTTATAAGCATTAAAATCTTCAAAAATCTCTTTTAAGTTTTTTCCCACTATCTTATAACAAGCAGGATTGGCATAAATTATTTTATTGTCAATGGATCTTAGCCAAAATGCATCATTTATATTATCCGATAATTGCTTAAAATTAACCTCACTTTCAGTAAGTTTTCGTTCGGTATTTTTAATATTTGATATATCTGTCTGAATTCCAATGGCTCTAATAGGAGCCCCTTTTTCATCGCGCTCAATTATTTTACCATGAGTTAAAATCCATTTCCATTCACCGGATTTTGTTCTCATTCGAACTTCTGCATCAAATAATTCTGTTTCACCTTTAATATGTGATTCAAGTTTTTCAACAGCAGCAGGTACATCTTCAGGATGAGCAATTTTTATAGTGAATTCATAATTTATAATGGTTTTAGGATCGTAACCAAGCATGTTAAACCATTCAGGACTAAAAAATATATTATCTTCTTTAATATTCCAGTCTATTAATGCCTGATTGGCACTTTGCATTGCTAATTGTAATCTATTTTCGCTTTCTTTTAATTTGATCTGAAACTCTTTTTCTTTTTCTATATTTTTAATTAAACCAACAATTCGTGTAGGTTTATCCTTAGTGTTATAGTCAACAATTTTACCGGAAAGTTTAAACCATACCCAAGAACCTTGTTTATTTTTTATACGAATATTTGAATTTAGATCTACGTTTGCAGGATTAATAATATTGTTTACTATTTCCCAAGCTTTATTAAAATCATCAGGATGAATTAGACTTCCTGACGATTGTATAAGTTCTTCTATTTCAGATTCATTATATCCTAAACTGGAATATAATTCTTTATATGAGAGTATTTTTTTTGTGTCGACATTTATTTCAAAAGCAAAAAAGTTAGCTGCATGCATTGCAATTTCTAATTTATCTTGATTCTCTTGTAGTTCCGAATCTTTTATCTTTTCATTAGTTAAATCAAAGTATATGCATACTAATTCATTTTTAGAAAGCTTATAGATATAATTGTGCTTCCATTGAGTAATCTTATTAGATGAAAATTGAATGAAAGGGAATTCAGCTGGGATACTTGTATTATAAACAGATTTAAGGGTTTTTAAAAAACCGGATTTATTTATTGAAGGAAATATTTCCTCTATATTTTCTCCAATAACTGAATCATTATTAACATTTTCAATTTCAAGAGCTTTTTTATTAAAGTATTTAATATCAAAAGAATGACCATCATCGTTTGTTTCGAAAAGAGCGATTGCATTTTTAGAATATTCGCAGATTTTAAAAAATATATTATTGGAACTATTATCAGTAACTGATTTTAATTCTTCTAGTTCATTTTCTAGCTGATATACACGCTTCTGCAGTTCTTCGTATGAAGGCTGTGTTCCCATATCTTAAGATAATAAAATGAATTGTCCCCAAATGTAAGATAATTATAAAAATACTACACAAATTGTCTAAAGTCAATTTTAAAATAAAAAGAGGGAGAAAAAAAGTATTAACATTATCTACCTTTCGACTAGCTCAAGATGACAATGTATTAATTATTAGATTGTCACACTGAGCTTGTCGAAGTGTTTTTTAATGATACTTTTTAGATACCCTCTTTTATCACGAATAAATTATATCCTTTATTTATCTGTTTTTTGCATATTATTTGATTTATATGAACCCATTAAATTCATAATCTTTTTCTGAGCAATTACCGTCATACGATACATAACAGGAACAATTACCAATGTAAGGAATGTAGAAAATGTTAATCCAAAAATTACAGTCCAAGACATTGGGCCCCAAAAAGCAACCATATCACCACCAAAATACATGTTAGGATCGTAATTTTGAAATAATCCCTGAAAGTCGAAGTTTAATCCAATAGCCAAAGGAAACAATCCTAATATAGTAGTTATAGCAGTTAATAGTACCGGACGAAGTCTTGTTTTACCTGCAGCAACTATACATTCTGTTGCAGCATCAACAGGTAAGAAATCTTCATCTGTTAAACCGAGTTCTTTTCTTTTTCTTGCTTTAAGTAATTCGATATAATCCACTAAAACAATAGCATTATTAACTACAATTCCGGCAAGTGAAATAATACCGATACCTGTCATAATAATTACAAAATCCATTTGGAACGTCCACAATCCACCAAAAACACCAATTGTACTAAATAGTACACTTGTAAGAATAATTAAGGTGCGAATTAAAGAATTAAATTGTGTTACAAGAATTAACATGATTAAGGCAAGAGCAATTAACAAAGCATTACCCAAGAATGCTGTTGATTCGTCTTGTTCTTGTTGTTCTCCTGTGAATTCGTATCTGTATGATGGAGGCATTTCAAAATCCTCCATTAATGATGCCAACTGAATGTTAATTGTATTGGCATTATAACCTTCTACCACATTAGAATATAAAGTGATAACACGGTCTAGATCTTTACGACGAATAGAGCTAAATGTTGTTGAATATTCGAAATCGGCAATTGCAGAAAGTGGAATATATGCAGGAGGTCCATCACCAAAAACAGGAATTTTCATATTCATCATTACCGGTAAATTATACCTGTATTCGTCTTTTAAACGAACTAAAATAGGATATTCATCTTCACCAACTTTAAAATCAGATACTTCATCACCAAATAAAGATTGACGAATAGTATATGCAATCATATTTGTTGATAATCCATAACGTTGGGCTTTATCTCGATCTATATGAATTAATATTTCAGGATTTTGAGTACTTATGTTCATTTTTAATCCTTCAATACCATCAATATTTTGTAGTTCAAGATAAGTTTTGATAGTATCAGCTAAATACACCAACTGATCAAATTCCTGACCAATAATTTCAAGATTAATTGGTTTTCCGGTTGGAGGTCCTCCTTCATCTTTCGAAACCTCAAGTTCAACACCAGGATATTTACCATTTATAAATGAGCTTAAATCGCGCATTATTTGCGATGTATTATTATCACCACCTCTGAATTCAAAATCAATAAAACTGATCGTAATAATAGCTTCATTTGGTTTGTTTCCTCCGGAAAAATCCATAGGATCTCCTTTTCCAACAGTTGTTAAAATGGATTCAACAATTGCTTCACCTTCTTCGTTTTTATATGGAGATAAATATTCGATGATATCATCTTCTAAAGTATTTATAAAATCATTGGTACCGGTTATATCAGTTCCAATTGGTAAGGCGGCAACAACATTAATATAGTTTGGATCGGCATCAGGAAAAAGAACAATATCGGGCATTCTAGTAAAGAATAACATTATTGTTATTATCAACAATACAATGGTACCAAAAAAGAATTTTAGTAAATTCTTGCCTTTTAATGCATAGTTAAGTGCACGACTATATATTCTTTCGAGTTTTACTAGAAATATTTCTTGAAACCAAGATTCCATTCTTCGTAAAAATCCAACATGTAACAATCCAATTAATCCAAATAAAATAAGGATGTTAGGAAATATTCTTTTACCGGTTAATAACAATAAACCACCAGCTACTATTAAGCCCGTTGCTCCTAATAATGCACGTTTTCGTTTGAAAACTTTTTTACCGTTACCATTGGGATCCTTTTCTTTAATAAAAGTTGCTGCAACAACTGGAATAATAACTAGTGCAACAAATAGGGAAGAGGTGAGTACAATAATTAAGGTAATAGGCATATATTTCATGAATTCACCCATAATACCTTCCCAAAAAACAAGAGGGAAAAATGCAGCAAGTGTAGTTGCTGTTGAAGCAATAATCGGGATGGCAATCTCACCAACCGCTTCTTTTGCTGCTATCCAAGGCGAATATCCATTATCAATAAAACGGTGAATATTTTCAACTACCACAATAGCATTATCAACAAGCATTCCCAATGCGAGAATTAATGAGAAAAGCACAATCATATTGATTCGAAAATCTATTGCACCAATGACAACAAAAGAAATAAACATCGACATAGGTATAGCTAGACCGACAAAAAGTGCATTTCTGGTACCTAAAAAGAAAAACAATACTACAATCACGAAAATTACACCCATAATCATGCTGTTTTCGAGATTGCTTAACTGCATCTTTACCATTTCACTCTGATCGTTGGTAATAGAAATTTCCAGGTTTTCTGGCAAAGTGTTATTTCCCTTCGCTTCATCAAGCTTGGCATAAATTTTATCTGTGGTTGATAATAAGTTTTTACCACCCTTCTTAACAATTTGAATGGAAACCACAGATTCTTTATTTAAGCGGGCAAAACTTGTTGGTTCGGTAAAACCATCAATTACTTCAGCTACATCTTTTAAATAAACATTTTTACCTTCTTCGCTTTTAATAATGATGTTTTCAAGCTCTTTAACTGATTTAAATTCGCCAATTGTTCTAATGCTTCGTCGTGTTTTTCCTAACAGAATTTCACCACCCGACATAGAAACATTTTCGTTACGAATTGCATTAGTGATTTCAAAAAAAGAAATCTCCAAAGCTTCTAATTTTAATAAATCAACATTAACCTTTATTTCACGATCATTAACACCCTCAATTAATGCTTTAGAAACTTCAGGAATACTTTCAAATTCATCTTGTAATTCTTCGGCATAATACTTTAATTCCTCGATACTATAATCGCCGGAAAGGTTAATATTAATAATGGCAAATTCCGAAAAATCTATATCAAAAGCACTTGGCCCAGGAAATTCAGGTCCTTCGGGTGGTAGTTCAGTTTTAGCGTTGTCAACACCATCTTTTACTCTACGTAAAGCATCTTCTAGATCTACATCAGTATTAAACTCAACAAATATCATAGAAATGTCTTGAGCAGATATAGAGGTTATTTCCTTTAATCCACGCACATTTTCAAGTTCTTTTTCCAAGGGGCGGGTCACAAGATTTTCAATATCCTCTGGAGAGTTCCCGGGATAAATTGTCTGAACCATAATTTGTGGCCAAACAATTTCTGGATATAATTCCTTAGGTAAATGCTGATACGAATACAAACCAAAAAACAATAGTATAAGGGTAAGTAGATATATCGTATTTTTATTTTTAAGCGCAAGAGTTGTTAATTTAAAGTCTCTTACAATTTTTTCTGATAATTCTTTCATTTTAAACGTTTTACTTTATTTAACAACATTTACTTGAACGCCAGAACTTACTAAGTGATATCCTTTTACAACAACCTTGTCGTTTAGGTTAAGACCTGATGTAATCAATGTGTTTTCGTCAAAAGATAATCCTGTTTTTATATATTTTTTAGCAATAATATTTTTGTTGTTTTCTTTGTTAACAACATAAACATAATTACCTGTAATATCTTTTCGAACAGCTAAAGAAGGCACTACAAATGCTTTATTAGAAGTAAAATCATTAATTTTTATTGTTGAAACAATGTTAGGCTTAATTCTTTCATTCGGATTCTCAACTTCCATCTCAATTTCGAATGTTCTACTAGCTGAAGCAATTACTTTCGAAACTCTTTTAATAGGAGTTTTTTTGTTATAATCGGGTAATGAAGAATAACTAAGCTCAACAATCTGACCTTTTTTGATTTTATCGATGTAAGCTTCAGAAACATCAGCTTTTATTGTTAATCTATTAAGATTTACAAATTCAATTACAGGGAATCCCGGACCGGCAATTTCACCTTCTTTTGGGAAAATTTGATCAACAATACCATCAAATGGCGCTACTATTTGTGCCATTCTTTTTTGAGCTTGTAATCCGGCTAATTGAGATTCAAGTCCTTCTTTATTGTTTTTTGCCGATAAATATTCAATTTCAGATCCAATATTTTGTTTCCACAGAGTATCAAGCTTATTAAAAGTTTTTGTTGCAAGTTCTAAACCACTTTTAACACCTTTAATTTGTTTCTCAATTGCATCGGTATTAAGCGAAACAAGAAGCTGTCCTTTTTTAACTTTTGCACCTTCCGAAACATATATTTTTTCGATTCTACCATTCATTTCAGGACTAATCATTGCATAATTTTTAGCTTTAACTTCGCCATAAGTAATAATGTAATGATTAAATAATTCATTCTGAATTTCTTTTACAGCTACAGGAATCAATGTTCTTTGATCACGGGCTGTCATTTTATTTTCTAGTGCTTTTATTTTAGCCTCTACACCAACAATTTTGTTCTTTTGAAGAGCAATTAATTTAATGATTTTGATATCTTCTTCATTAATACTTGAATCTAGTTCGGCTATTTGAGCATCGATAGAATTTAATTCTTTATCAATTTTAAACTCCTCATTTTGCAATGAATCACGCTTAGCAGTAAGTTCTGCTAAAGTTTCATTTCCTACTGGTTGACTACATGCTGCTAATACAGCAATTATCATAAATACTAATATCTTTCTCATACCTTTTATTGTTTTGCCTTGCTTAGAAATTGTGTCACTTATAGTTGTTAATATATTTTGCAGTACATCAATCTTTTGCCTAGCCATTTTCTTATAATTCGTTTAATATTTTTTCTAATTCGATTTTTGTTTGAAACAATTCAAATAATGCAGTTGTATTATCCGATTGTGATTGTAAATAGGTATTGTTAGCCTGGGTTAAATCCATGCTTGATACCATTCCTTGTTTATATTTTTGTGTTGCATTATCAAATACATTCTTCGATAAATCTACATTCTGATTGGTAACTTTATATTTATCAAGTGCATTTTGATAGTTAAACCGAAGTTGTTGAGCTTGAGTAGTTAGATTTCTTTCTAGTGAAACCTGATTATTTAAAGATTTCTGATATTCGATTTTCGCTTGCTGAACAACAGAGTTTCGTTGAAAGCTAGAAAATATTGGCATATTTAACCCAACACCAATTATATGATTTATGGTAAAATCAAATGTTGCTTTATTTGTTTTATCTTGATAATTATAAAAAGCAGAGATTGTTGGCAGATACTTTGTTTTCTCTCTTTTTAATGAAAGTTCAGAGATTTTTACCTGGTTATCAAGCATCTTGTAATCTATATTATTCGTAAGTTCAAAGTCATTATTAACAGATTTTCCAACTATTTCATCATAAATTGAATTCATATTCTGATTTAACATTAGATTAGTTTCTAAATCAGTTCCAAGTAAAATTTTGAAAAGCATATAGGAGATCTCTATTTGTCTCTGGATTGTATTTCTTGAATTGGTTAATGTATTTAAAGTAATTTGTAACTGATCAACATCTGTCGATTCAAGAAATCCTTGCTCATTCATTTTTCTTGTTTCATTAACAAGTGATTCCATGTTATTTAAAGAGGAATTGATAATGTTTAGATTATCTTCTAGAATTAAAATAGAAATGTAACTATTCAAAACATTAGCTTTTAAATCGATAGTCTGTTTTTCATGGTTTAACTTAGAGATTTGTAAATAAGTTTTTGATGCTTGTAAACCAATAATATATTCACCGCTAAAAACTAACTGAGAAACTGTAACTCCATAAGTAGTGCTATTTTTTGTTCCTAAAGTAAAAGGTTCAGCAGGGGTATTAAGTTTTTCATCTAATTCAGCGGAAGGGCTATATCCTTCAGTTGATAATGATGTTAAAATATAATCATACAATAACATAGTTGTACTATCAGCACCAAAGTTTGCCGTTGGTATCTCTCCAGGAATATGCTGATAATCAACTTTTCCACTAACTTGGGGTAAACCAATGGCGGTAGTTTCCCAAACCTTTTTTTCTGCAGATTCAATATCTAATCTTGAATTTTCAAGGTTTAGATTATTTTCAATCGCAAACAACTGTGCATCATTTAAATTTAATGATAACGTGCTATCCTTTTGTGCTATAGCTAAACAAGGTAACAGTATCAGTAAAATTGTTTTTATAAAAAAATTGTGTCTCATTTTATTCTTTATGTTTATTATAAATATTCTTGTATATTGATTTTATCTAATGTTTGTTCAAGTACCTCGAGTCCTTTTTTATTGGCGATGCCCCGAATATGATATATAAAAAGTTCCAATATATTTTTAGGTTGTAGCACTTGATCAGGATTAAAAAACTCATCAGATTTCATGTTACTGAATCTACTCATTTGGATTTTAGCTATAATTTCATCATCCATATCTTCTCGAAATAATCCTTCCTTTTTACCATTTTGTATATTCATTAATATAGAATCATACATTTTCTTTGTTCTGTAATCATATAAATTTTTATATAATTCGGGATAATACTTCTTTAAATCGTATTCTGTTGATGGATTATATTCTTTAATGGTTTTTACTATATGAATCCCAACCTCCAGTAACTCTTCAACTGCATTTAATTTTTTATCAATAATTTTTTGAATTGTACAGTCTCGATCCTGAAGTGTGAATTCCAGTACTTTAGAAACTAAATCATATTTATTTTCGACATGTTGATAAAGTGTTTTTTTTGATATCCCCAACTCTCGGGCAACATCATCCATGGTAACACTTTTAATACCAAATTTTTGATAAAGTTCTGCAACTTTTTGTAAAATATTCTCTAACTCTTTATTCATTAGGCAAATGTATGTCAATAATTATATGGAAACAAAAATAACGCAAAAAGTTTCCAAAGTTTATAGAAAACATAAATCATCTGTAAATTGTTCATTAGAATGGATATTATCATAAAAGTTTAATCAAATTTTTAAACAAATAAACTTTTTAAACAAAAAACGTACAGAGATTCTCCTATGAACTTGAGTATTTTATGGATGAAAGAAGGAAAAACCAAAAAATATTAATTAACTACATAACTTATTGAATTATACATGAACAAACTTATCTGTTGGTTGTATTATAAGATCAGTAAAAATAAAATAAATGAATCAGTTAATAATAATAGCGCATCCAAGAAAAGACAGTTTTAATTATATTATTAAGGAAGAGTTGGTAAGGGAATTCGAAAGTAGGGGAGATAAAGTTAAAGTACGAGATTTATATTTAAATAAATTCAGACCGGTTCTCGATTTTGATGAATTAAAATATATTAAAGAAGGGAAAACATCACCGGATATTGCAGTGGAGCAAAATTACATCGAATGGTCAGATCAATTAATATTTATTTATCCTTTATGGTGGAATGCTTTTCCTGGAATTTTAAAGGGTTACATCGATAGAGTTTTCACGAATGGTTTTGCATTTAAGATAACAGGAAATGGCCCGGAAGGAATGTTAAAGAATAAAAAAGTACGATTAATTACTTCAGCAGGAATGGATGAGGCATCATTAAAGAAAGCTAATGTTTTTGATAGTTTAACGGTTACTCAAGATAGGGGGGTGTTTGAATTTTGTGGGATGGAAGTTGTTGATCACTTTTATATTACAGAGAGTACAACTTTAACAGAAAAAGAAAAAGAAGAAATTCTTGAGACTCTTATTATAAAAGTAGGAGTAGAGCGAATAGGAGCTTTTGAAAAAAGAGTCAAAAGCATTTAAACGAAAGTTAATAGTTTTTAATGTCATCTCCAGCTTGAACGAAGATCTTTTTGGTTGTCATTCCGCACTTGATGCGGAATCTCTTTCTATATTATTTTATTGTCATCACCATCTAATCAGAGAACACTCTTGTCACACTGAGTTTATCGAAGTGTGCACTACTCTATGTTTTTTTACTCTTCATACTTCGACAATCCCTATAGTTATCGGGACAGCATGACATGATTATAGTTTATTTAGTATTGTCATCTCCGACTTGAACGGAGATCTGTATTTGTCACACTGAGTTTATCGAAGTGTGCATATTTCTTTGCTATTCATACTTCGACAAGCTCAGCATGACATGATTATAGTTTATTTAGTATTGTCATCTCCAACTTGATTGGAGATCTGTATTTGTCACACTGAGTTAATCGAAGTGTGCAGGCCTATATTTCTTTTACTTTTCATACTTCGACAATCCCTATAGTTATCGGGACAGCATGACATAATTATAGTTTATTTAGTATTGTCATCTCCGACTTGAACGGAGATCTGTTCATATTGTTTTTTAATGAGAGATTCCCAGTCTAGCTGGGAATGACAAATCATAATAGTCATCTCCGGCTTGATCGGAGATCTTTTTTTGTCACACTGAGTTTATCGAAGTGTGCATATTTCTTTGCTATTCATACTTCGACAAGCTCAGCATGACATGATTATAGTTTATTGCGCTATTGTCATCTCCAACTTGAACGGAGATCTCTATTACGTTGATTTAATATAGATTCCGGATCTACATTTCATTTCGTCCGGAATGACACAAGGTGATAATGTTTTATACTCTTTTGTCATCTCCAACTTGATTGGAGATCTTTTTTTGTCACACTGAGTTAATCGAAGTGTGCATATTTCTTTGCTATTCATACTTCGACAAGCTCAGCATGACATGATTATAGTTTATTGCGCTATTGTCATCTCCGACTTGATCGGAAATCTTTTTTTGTCACACTGAGTTTATCGAAGTGTGCACTAATCACTAAATAGCTATTGTCTATTTTTAAAATCCAAAGTTCATTCCGAAACTAAAAGTATTCTGTTTCCCGTGGAACATAGGAGAGGTGTATTTATTTTGATCACCAGAAATATCGCTATATAAATAATTTAGAAAGATATAACCATCGTTAATAATCTGGTAAGTTGTTTTAAAAGAAATTGATGTATTTTCCCATTCCACAGTATCCATAAAAGGATTTCCAAGACGCGAACCACCTAAATCATCATAGTCTTTACCTTTTTGAGCATATAAATATGCTAGTTTAAACGATAACGTTTTATATGGTTTGAACAATACCGATAAATAAATTTCTTGTGAGTTATCCATTAAATAATGACCCAAATTATATCCGTTACTTTCGAATGTGGTTGTCGGAATATTGTGTTTATATGTTAATGGCATTGATTTCGTGTATTCAGCGGTAAAAAAAGTATTTGGAATTAGATCTGAAATTCTAACACTAGTTTTTATGCTCCAGAAGTTCCATAATGTATCGTTTGTAAATCGACTGGTTGAAAGTTCATCGACAAATAGGGTAGCAGAAAGGTGCACTTTCTTTATGTTTCTCGAACTTATATCAAAAAACATTTGTGAATTCTGACCTACATTTCTTCCAGCTTGATCTGTTGCATTATAAGTATGATCAACAGATTTATAAAACATTACAGGAATTAAATATTGGAGTTGAGGTCCATCGGAACTATAAATTACTGAGTTCCCCAATGAAACATAAAAGTTTTTAAAAGGCTTAAATGTAAATAAATTTGCTGCCAGGTATTTATCAAACATCATATCGCGTTGATCCGTACCGTAAGCATTTGTGAAAGTCATACTTCCTGCACTATCAATAACTTCTGAAACCAGCCAGCCATGTACCCAGTTAAACTCAAACCAATCCACTGGTTTTAAATTTAGTTTGATATGTGCAAAGGATGGTGTTCGACCGCTAAAAATATTTGCGCCATTGTAATTATTTCCCCATTCGAAATGATCTTTTATAATCCCAAAACTACCCCAGTCCCAGGCATAGGTTAATCCACCGCGCATTTCGCTGAAATCACCACTCTTGTAATTAGCACCCATTCGCTGGGTTAAATAATCTTCTTGCGCAAGTATTTCACTTTCATGATTATCACGTAAACTCGCATAAAATCCCCAACTATTTCCAACATAAGCATGTGCTTCGGCACCTCCCCATCTATGGTAAAAACTTCCACTATCGTTCATAAAATATTCACCGCCTAGTATACCATTTACTGAAAATGAAAACAGGGAATCTTTATAATATAGAATATCAAAACGCTTATCGAACTCTTTGTCTTTTCTATTATATGTAGAGATTAATTCTTTATTAAAATCTTTAAGATAAAAGTCAAGTTCTGCTTGTTGGCGCTTGTTTAACGAATAATTGCTTTCCTGGATCTCATACAATTTGATAGCGATAAAAACTCTTGAATAAGGTTTAACAGTTGTATTAACATCAATAACTCCCAAATTAGAAAACTCATCTAAAAACTCATAAATATCATTGTTTGAAGTATGGTAGTACACTTCTTGTGCATTTGCTTTTGAAAATGAGAAAATTAAGCTTAAAATAAATAGTTTAATAGTCCATAGTTTTAAGTCCATAGCTTTTAACTCTTTTTTAATGAATTTCATATCCTTTATTGTCATCTCCGACTTGAACGGAGATCTCTATTACGTTGATTTAATATAGATTCCGGATCTACATTTCATTTCGTCCGGAATGACACAGTGTGATTATGTTTTATACTTTTTTGTCATTCCGCACTTGATGCGGAATCTCTTTCTATTTTTTTATTGTCATCACCACTAATCAGAGAACACTCTTGTCACACTGAGTTAATCGAAGTGTGGACGTCTATATATTTTTACTATTCATACTTCGACAAGCTCAGCATGACATAAAAATTTCAATTTTTTTTTCTTCTCTAATTCACCTTTTCATTTCTTTTTTTCACCAAGTCCTTTTGTCATCGATTCACATTATCATCTCCAACTTCTGTCTGCCAACAGGCAGGTGAACGGAGATCTCTATTACGTTGATTTAATATAGATTCCGGATCTACATTTCATTTCGTCCGGAATGACACAAGGTGATAATGTTTTATACTCTTTTGTCATCTCTGACTTGAACGGAGATCTTTTTGGTTGTCATTCCGCACTTGATGCGGAATCTCTTTCTATATTATTTTATTGTCATCTCCACTAATCAGAGAACACTCTTGTCACACTGAGTTAATCGAAGTGTGCATATTTCATTGCTATTCATACTTCGACAAGCTCAGCATGACATGATTATAGTTTATTGCGCTATTGTCATCTCCGGCTTGATCGGAGATCTCTATTATGTTGATTTAATATAGATTCCGGATCTACATTTCATTTCGTCCGGAATGACACAAGGTGATAATGTTTTATACTCTTTTGTCATTCCGCACTTGATGCGGAATCTCTTTCTATATTATTTTATTGTCATCACCATCTAATCAGAGAACACTCTTGTCACACTGAGTTAATCGAAGTGTAGACGTCTATATATTTTTACTATTCATACTTCGACAAGCTCAGCATGACATAAAAATTTCAATTTTTTCTTCTTCTCCCATTCTCATTATCATCCTTTCACCTAGTCACCTTTTTTCTCTCCAAGTCCTTTTATTACTTTCCCAAAAATCAGAGAACACTCTTGTCACACTGAGTTAATCGAAGTGTGCATATTTCTTTGCTATTCATACTTCGACAAGCTCAGCATGACATGATTATAGTTTATTGCGCTATTGTCATCTCCGGCTAGAACGGAGATCTCTATTACGTTGATTTAATATAGATTCCGGATCTACATTTCATTTCGTCCGGAATGACACAAGGTGATAATGTTTTATACTCTTTTGTCATCTCCGACTTGAACGGAGATCTTTTTAGTTGTCATTCCGCACTTGATGCGGAATCTTTTTCTATATTATTTTATTGTCATCTCCACTAATCAGAGAACACTCTTGTCACACTGAGTTAATCGAAGTGTGCATATTTCATTGCTATTCATACTTCGACAAGCTCAGCATGACATAAAAATTTTAATTTTTTTTCTTCTATTCTCCCTATCATCCTTTCACCTAGTCACCTTTTTTCTCTCCAAGTCCTTTTATTACTTTCCCAAAAATCAGAGAACACTCTTGTCACACTGAGTTAATCGAAGTGTGCACGTCTATATATTTTTACTATTCATACTTCGACAAGCTCAGCATGACATAAAAATTTTAATTTTTTCTTCTTCTCCCATTCTCATTATCACCTTTTCACCTACGCGCTACGCGCTTTTCGAAACACTATATTCCACCCTGCTTTCCAGAAATATTTCCAATCGGTTAGGAGAGGGCGCTTTTCGTATGAAGTAAGGTATTTCATTTCTGATGCTTGAATTTCTTCAAGAGTTTTTGGCATATCTACATAAAAAGGAGGGATGAGGCCGGGTTTTGTTTTAGTCCTTTTTTCTTGTAATTCCTTAGAGTACAAGCTAAAATAATGTTTACTTAATGGTCGAACACCTACAATTTTCATATCACCCCGAAAAAAGTTAATTAGCATTGGTAATTCATCAATCCAAAATTTACGAAAGAATTTACCAAGAGTGGTAATTCTAAAATCATCTTTAAATTTCCCACCTTCTTGCAATGCCGATCTATCATAAATATATTCTTGTAAATATTCAGCGTATGGATGCATGGTACGTAGTTTATAAACATGTATAATCTTACCATTTTTACCTACCCGATTTAATTTTACCAATGGACCGTATGTAGGTTCCATATCATAAAAAGGCTTTTTATTTTTACGTGCAACGAAATATAGTTTACCGCGAATTTCTTTTTCATTACTGATACGAAATCCACATGAGTATAGTCTTCCAAAGGTTTCGGCTTTAGATATTACACGATTTTCGCCGCGAGTAAGAAAAAAATAAATCTGCTTTGTAATGTTAAATTTTGGAAATACACGTTTAACGATAAAATCGAAGAAGTAATAAATACGGTTAAATACAGGTATGAATTTCTTTAATATTCGTTGTTTTCTTTGATCTTTCGTTTCAACACATCCAATAAAAAAACCACCATCGATAAGTTTACGATTTATCGATTCAAAGAATTTATTTATATATCGAATGTCATTAATACGTTTTAAGTTAACAATTTTAAGATATGTTTTCTCGGGTAGTTTGTCAACATTAAACTGAGTAGCAGTAGAAAGAAGGGAATAATTTGGAATATTTAAATCTATGTTTTCCGATAAAAATTGAAAGACTTCTTCGTCTGCCTCTTTAATAATTGTTTCCCTAATATTTTCAGGAACCGGATCAAGTGTTATCTCAGTTGGGAAAATTACTGATTTTGGAATAGTATTTTCGTACCCAACAATTTTCTGGTAAGTTTGGAAAACTTTCGATGAATCTTCGCCCTTGCCAGCATTAAAGATGAAATAATCGAAAAAAATAAATAATTCTTCAAAAATAGTTAGAAGTAGAATTGTTCCAAACACTACAAATCGTGAGAAATATAAATGACGCAAAAGGAACATAATAATAACTACTATTCCGGTAATTATTATATTGACTATAATAATATGAACAACTGCACGAGATAATTTTAATCTTTTAGAAGCAGAATATTTTTTAGAGATTAACGAAATAAAAATCCAAATTAATGTAAACCATACAAATGGAATAAAATAAGAAGAAATATACGGTTCGGCTTGCCCTGGTTTTATCCAAAGAATATATAGAACTGATGCAATTAATGCCAGAATATCAAAAAGAACATTAATTATGAGAGAGCGGAATTTCATGAATAAGTTTAAAGTTGTAAATTATAATATAAAATAGCTCGCAGACATCTCTCAGCCGTTTTTCCATCCCATAGTTCGGGTCTCACGGGTTTTCTTTTTTGTTTTAGAGTGTGAAAAAATTCCTTTCTAATACGATCTATATTATTCCCTACTAAAACAGAAGCACCACCATGCTCACGCAATGTAATGGGGCGCTCTGTATTCCAGCGCATAGTAAGACAAGGAGTACCTAAGACAGTGCACTCTTCTTGTAAACCACCACTATCAGTCAACATGATTGTTGCATCCATATTAAGCCGTAGCAATTCATGATATCCCAAGGGATGCACTAAATACACATTCTTATTGGATTGTAAGCTTTCCCACAATCCAAATTCGTTTAGCTTATTCTGAGTACGAGGATGAACAGCCCATATAACAGGGATTTCATTACTTACTTCATCATTTATAAATTGGACCAAAGCAGCTAATGTCTCCTTATTATCTACATTGGATGGACGATGTAGGGTCATTAAAGCATATGATAAGCTATCAGTTATGAGTGAAGAATTATAAGTAATTTTATTAGTTTCTATAATATTTTCAATTTTAAGCAAAGAAGCTTTATCTCTGTTCGCCTCTAAGGTATCTATCATGATATTTCCTACAAAGACAATATTTGATTCTTTTGTACCTTCTTTTTTAAGATTCTCTATAGATAAAGTATCAGGTACAAGTAACAAATCGGAGAGTCGGTCAGTTACAAGACGATTAATCTCTTCAGGCATTTCCATATCACCAGATCGTAAACCTGCTTCCACATGGCATACTTTAATGTGTAATTTTTTAGCAGTTACAGATGCTGCTAATGTTGCATTTACGTCACCAAAGATTACTATCCAATCAGGTTTTTCTTTGATAAATACTTTTTCAAGTTCGATCATTGATTTTCCAACTTGTTCAGCATGCGTGCCAGAACCAATACCTAAATTAATATCTGCTGCTGGAATATTAAGTGCTTCAAAAAAAGTTTTAGACATACGGTCGTCATAATGTTGGCCGGTATGAACAAGTAAGTGTTCTATCTGCGAATTATTTATTTTATTATAGTCATTTATTGAATGTATGAAGGGTGCAACTTTCATGAAATTTGGACGGGCACCTACAACTGATGTAATTTTCATTTCTTATTTAAATCTATATTGATAATCAGGGTTTTCTTTCATTATTGTTAAGCTTTCAGGGTAGTTTTCGACAAACCAAACCAGGAAAGGTGTTAAATTTATTTTTTCGTTTAACATTTTTTCACGACCTAACTCATATTCTTTATTTAACTCAATATTTTTAAGTAATTGATCAATGAATTGGTCTACATTTTTTCCATTCTTAAAGTGAGTAAGTAATCCATATTTTTGTTGTTCACGAATTGTTCCGGCATCAATAGAATTTATATAGATTGATGGTGTTCCTAACATAGCACATTCCGAGGCGGTAGTGGCACCTTCACCTACATATAAACTAGCAAACGACAATAATTGATGAAGATCTTCTGGCATTATTTTAAGTTCATATTTCTGAAATTCTTTTGGTAATTTGCCTTCAGATGAAATAATTACTTTTCCGTATTTAAGACATGTTTTAATTATGTTTTTCTTTTGTGAATATGTTAAACCGGTTTCATTTCTGTCATGACTAGCATCCCATGAAACAAAACGAATTAATGAATATGATTCACTTTTACTTAGATTATACTTGTTAAGCACACTATTATCTGGAGTAAAGAAACTAGAATGTAAATAGCAGAGCTCCATAAATCCATCAAAACGAACTTGTTTTTCTCCAAAGTTCTTATAAAATGATGAAGGTGTTAATATTACTTTTGAAAATAATTTATAAAAGAATTGTTCGAATTTCCCTACCTCTGTATCATCAATAACAATATTGGGTTTGTTTGTAAGAAATGAAATTTGAGCGGCATAGGGCGAACCAAAACTTAAAAAAAGATCAGGTTTAAATTTTAGTGCAGACTTTAAAATAATAAAATCTGCATAAAGCATATATATTAACTTTCCTAAAAAACTTTTTTTGCCTTTACCTCTCGATATATATGGAATATTATAATGGTTAAGCAGAGCAAAGCTTACTTCTTTATCTCTGGAAATAAAAAGAAAATCATGAGCTTTAGATTTCATGATTTTATAAAAATTCTTGAAATAATGCACATGACCAGGGTGACCTATATCAATTAGTATTTTCATTGGAAAAGAGAGTTTTTAATTCATCACGAGTAGGATAGTTAATTAATACTGCCCGTCGAGGACCATGGTAAACAAATATACTACCAGCGCCAGCTGCCGACGCATATCCTTCATTTATTGCCATTGAAATATCTTGAATATTTCCAGCACCACCAACAGCAACTACTGGTATAGTTACCGCTTCGGAAATTTGTTTTATTAAATCCAAATTGTAGCCTTGCATCATTCCATCATGATCGATGGAGTTGATAATAATTTCACCTGCACCCATGTTCTCTGCAAGTTTTGCTAATTCAACCGCCGAATATTTTGTAGCTTTTGTTCCAGAGTTAATATAGCTTTTTTCTTTTTTAAAAAGGTTCTTTTTTACATCAATAGAAACTACGATAGTAGAGCTGCCAAATTCGGATGCTGCCTGTTTAATAAATTCTGGATTTAATGCAGCTTCGCTATTTATAATAACCTTTTCGGCACCTGAATTTAGTATCTGTTTTATTTGGTCAATTGTTTTTATTCCACCACCAACAGCAAATGGCATATTTGCTTCATCGCCAACTTTCTGCACAAAATCAAGTGAAATTAGTGAGTTCGTTTTACTAGCAGTAATATCAAGAAAAACTAATTCGTCTGCTTTTAAATCATTAAAAATTTTAACTGCATTAATTGGATCTCCAATATAACGATGATTCTTAAATTGTACAGATTTAACTAAACCTTGATTTTTTAATAATAAAACAGGAATTACTCTTGGTCTAAACATGATCCATTTCAATAAAGTTCTTTATTATTTGTTCGCCCCATTCGTGGCTCTTCTCGGGATGAAATTGAACGCCAAAAACATTGTCTTTTTGCAGCGCACATACAAAGTTAGTATTATAATTAGTTGTGGCTAATATATCATTTTCGTTATTACAACTAACATAGTAGCTATGCACAAAGTAATATAAATGCTCAGAATCAAATTTATTAAATAAAGAACTGGATTTTTGTAAGTTAATGCTATTCCATCCCATGTGAGGAATTTTAAATTTTATTCCTAAGTTTTTGAATTTAATAGTCTCAGCATCAACCCAGGCTAAACCTTTTACATTACCTTCTTCAGAATATTTTGTAAACAATTGCATTCCTAAACAAATTCCTAAAATAGGAGTTTTATCAACTAGTACTTTTTCGTTTAAAGATGAGATAAGATCCAATTCACGAAGCTTATTCATCCCATTTTCAAAGTGACCAACCCCAGGGAGTATTAACTTATTTGCTTTAAGTATGTCGGTCTTATTGTTGCTAATAAGTGCTTCATAACCAATTTGTTTAACTTTTTTAGAAACCGAACGTAAATTTCCCATTCCATAATCTACAATTACGATATTTTGCTTTTTATGATGCATATTTTAAATAAAGAATATGAGGTAATAGTTTCAATTTTGTGGCTATTTTGATTGGCCACTTTAATAAACGGATTAATGGGAGTAAAGTTTTATAATCGTTATGCGACTTTATAGGAGCACTCATAATTTTTTCCCATTCAGATGAAGATAAACCAAGCTTGTTTATTGCATAATCTACAGTGGTTTGTTCAAAATGATATGGATTCGATTCAATTTCCAGAATTGCATCTGCGCGGTTAACTTGTCCTGAACGAACAAGGGCAGATAGTTCTGTTTTTCTTTTGTCGATATTAAATTTTTGTGGCAAATAGTAAGATTGAAAGAATTTGGTATAATGATTTTCATGATGATGTCCACCATAATATTCCCAGTCTAGTTCTGTTTTTAAGACCTTATCAACCTGCTTTTTATTATAATCGATAAATTCCATTAAACGAACTTCGCGTATTCCTTTTATCCATAAATAATACTGAAGTTTTAAAACCGACATATGGGGAAAACTTTTAAATCTGCGTATTTTACCAAATTTCTTATGAACAGATTTAACATACATTGGGTCCATATAGGTCCAGCTTATTGGCGATGTACCTTCTGTTCGGAATGAATGTCCGTTTAAGATGTATTTTACTCCTTCTTTATTTGCGATATGATACAAAACCGAATAAATTGCATAATCCGTTGGTATATCAGCATCTGGAACAGAAGCTTTTAAAAAAGAAATTTGTAAATCTTTAAATTCTTCCCAATCAGCAACTACGGTATATAATTCAACATTTAATTTTTCACAAGCCTTCTTTATATTTTGTACAGATATGTCGGAATTCCATCCATTATCGAAATGAACAGCAAGTGGTTTTAAGCCTAATTTAACAGCAGTTAATAGCGTATAAGTGCTATCTCTTCCTCCGCTAATTCCGACAATGCAATCATAATTTTTCCTTTTTCCTTGATCTTTTATTTTTAAAGTAATTTTATTCAATTTTTCCTCTATACCATGATCAAGCGGATGCTTTTTATCCATTTCATCATGGATTTTACAATACTGACATTCACCTTTTTCATCAAATGTAATATCACTAACTGTGGTATCTAAGATACATCTAGTACAAATCATTTATCTTATCTGTTTTCTATTTCGTAAATTATTTTTGGCTTATTAGGTAGCATAATATTTAATAAAGGACTTATGAATTTTAGCATTTTTATAATAAATGGATAGTATGAAGGATAATCCAAAAAAGAATTATTTTTTGATTTCCATATTTTTTCAAATTCATCCTTTGTTAATTCAAGTTTTTTTAAGACATACTCTGTGTCTAGCAATGCCTTTTCTTTTGTATATGGCATTTCGTTTATAGCATTTAATGCATGATCTCTCGTAATAGCACCAGATAATACCTGAGCAGATAATGTAATTAACCTTTTGTCGATATTAAATTTCTCATACATCCAATATGCAATTGTCCATTTTGTGAATACATTCTCATAGTGATGCCCACCATAATATTCCCAATCGTATTTTTCTGTTAAAAACACTTGTGCTTTTTCCTTCTCATAATCTATGTAGTTAAAGGGAGCTATTACTTTATAACCCATAAAATATGATAAAAACAATTGTTTAGGATAGGACAAAATAGGGAAAGATTTTAGAGGAAGGGTTCCATATTTTTTATGAATATACCTTAACTGTTTAGAATCGCTATATGTCCATTCGGTTGGCTGCTTACCCTCAGATCGAAAATCAGTTCCCATTAATATGTACTTTACCTTTTCTCGTCTTGCCATTATGTAAAGAACAGAATGAATTGCTTGATCTGTAGGATTATCAATCCAAGGTAATGCAGCGTACATATATGACTTGAGAACATCTTTTACTTCGTTGTAATCTATCACATAAGTTTCTAAATCAATGGATAATTGGTCTGTTAATTTTTTTACATTTTTAACGGCTATATCGGAAGTCCATCCATTATCTAAAATTACAGCTAACGGTTTAAGACCCTTTTCTTTGGCAATATGTAATAAATATGAACTATCTGTTCCTCCACTAATTCCAATTATACAATCGTATTTTTTTCCTTTTCCTTTTTGTTTTATTTTAGATACAATATTCTCCCATTCTTCTGCACCTTTTTCACCTCTTGGGAAGTCATGCATTAATTTTTCTTGAATTAGGGAATAATTGGAGTTTCCATTTTTATCAAAAGTAATCCCAGGTATTGTATTATTCCATATTCCTTTTTTACAAATTCTTTCTTTCATATAAGGTTAATTCCTTATTACGAGGTTATATAAATTAATAATTCTTTTGGCAATTAATTTGTTGTCTAGATTAGCAATTTTCTCGCGACCATTACTTCTTTTATTGCTTTGTAAAACTAAAGAAATTTTGTCTGTAATATCAGAAGAATCATAAGAAGAAATATAACAATTCTCAGTATTTTCTATTACCGATACTACATCCCCAACATCCGTCGAGACGATTGGACAATTGCAGGCCATCGCTTCTTTTATTACTTGCGGAGATCCTTCGCTAAAAGATGTTAATAATAACAGATCACAAGCATTTAGTAGCACAGCAACTTCCTCTCTTGATTTGTTTTTTAGCTCAACAATATTAATTTTTTGAATTAATGGATTGATAGATTTTTTCGCAAGAGTGAAGTTTTTGACAGGATTATTGAAAGCAGATCCAAATAAGATATTAATTGAGTTAAGCGAGAAATTAATTTTTTGTCTTGATTCTTCTTTTTTTACAGGATAAAAAATGTCGAAATCAACACCGCAAGGAATAATCTCATAATTCTTACTTGGCTTGATAAATAATTTTGAATATAGCTTTGATGACACAAAAATTCTACTTTTCGACAACAAACAGGCAATGTTTGAGATCAAACGAGTGGATTTATTATTGATATCGGACCCATGAAAAGTTGCAACTACAGGAATTTTCATTTGTAAATTTGCTACCAGAGCAATTAAACCATTATGTGCGTGTATAAGATCATAATGAGTATTTTTAAGTTTCTTCTTAAGCTTTTTTAAACCAATTAAATACCCTTTTATACCCTTGCCGCTTATTAAAAAAATATCAAATTCAATATTGAACTTTTTTAATGCTTCCATTTGATCAAAAATAAAAGCTTGATCAATCTCAAATTTAAAATTATTTCCACTTTGGGAATTACCACTGCATACTATTAAGACTTTCATTTTATTGTTCATACAAACTACGATACGAATTTGCTATTTGTTCTATTCCGAAAGATTTTCTACCCTTAATAGATAGCTCTGTCCTGTTAATTGATTTCAGATGTAAAATATTTTCAGATGTAAAATCATAAATTTGATTTAGAATTATTCCTGCACTTTCTTTTTGAATAAAGTCGGTAACCAAATCAACAGTTCCGTTATGAACTATAGGTAATCCATTGCAGATAAATTCACTAAATTTTGAAGGTGAAGCAACATTGTTTACTAAATTATTGTCTCGCCATAATATCCCTAAATCAGCAGCAGATAAATATTCGTGAACTGAATTAAATGGGACATATAAATTAATGATATTTTGACAATCAATTTTTTTTGCTGAAAGATTTAAAATTCGAATACCTAATTTTTGAAGTTGATTAACAATATCTTTTTCTTTTTGCCAGTTAGCTGCTCCAGCAGATAGAAAAATTGCAACAATCTCATTTTCTTGAATACCAAGTTTCTCTCTTGTTTTATAGCGAAGATCCTTATTATATTTAAATAATTCTCCGGCTATGTTAGCATTAATATATAAATATTCTTTATGATAATTAAAATGTGTCAACAAATATTTTTTTAAGGTATTTGATACAACGGTTATTTTACATGAATTTTTCAAACTATTTAATGATCGTTTGGCACCATTTAATTTGTTTCTTTTAAAAAGGGTATTTCCGTTATAGTAGTATAAAATTTCCTCATAGCTAACTCCTCTAATATCAACTAAGAGTTTCTTTTCAAACTGATTTTTCTTTAATAACTTGTACGCGTAAGCTCCGTACTTTTCGCCGCGAACATGTATTACTGATTCGCAGATAATACTTTTGTTTTTTTTGAGCACAAAACCTAAGCTTCTTATATTAAAGAAATCAAAAAAGGAATAGTTAGGATAAGTTCTAAACCAAATTATTGTAAAATTAGTTAAATTAAGTTTTTGTTCAAGAACTTGTTTTTCTTGACTATTCGCAAAACCCTGAAGAAGATAAATGTTTGCAAAAAAACGATGTTCAATATAATAATTTAGCAAAGAAACAACTTGTGCTTCCATAACTGAAGAATCTCCTGAATTTATATAGATCAAATTCATTTTATAAAGGTTTTGCTAATTCCTCTTTTATTTAAAACACCACTAAAAACACCTAAATAGTAGTACAAAATTAACTTAAAGTCAGAGTTTTTAATAGCCCATTTAATTTTAAACGGAAACAAGGTTAATTCATGTAAAAGGTTAATTAAAAGAAATAAACGTTTTTTATATCTGTGAAAAAACAAAAACCGATTACGAGCCATATAAAAGTATTGAAAACGAATACCGTTTTTGTTCGATGCATCCCATTTGTGATTATGCCAAACTTTAGAATTTTTAGTGATTATGCATTTATATTTAGTTTTAGAAATTCTATAAGCTAAATCAAGTTCATCACCATACATAAAATTATCTTCGCAAAATAATCCGGTTGTTTTAATTTTATTATAATCGAACATAAATGCACAACCAGCAACACCTTGTGTAATTGATCGATCTGGTAAATCTGATTCGTTTGATTTATAACCGCTTATTTTGGTTAGAGCCTTTTTAAAATTAAAGTTTAGTGTATAATTCTGAATTTGATAATTTTTTGGATTGCCTAAATATACTATAGGTCCACAAAGAATAATATTTTCTTTGAATTGAATACCATTTATCAATTCTAATATGAAATCTTGATGAAGAATAGTATCTGTGTTTAGAACAATCCCATAATCATAATTATGAAAGCGCGTTTTTTCATATAGAAAGTTATTTCCTTTAGCATAACCTAGGTTTTCTTCACAATCAAATATTAGTGCTTTTGGAAAAAGATATTTAAGTAATTTATTAGATTGTTTACTAGAACTTGTTTCTATGGCAAAAACATCGAAGTGTTGAAAACTTTGAGCTTTTAATGATTCAATTAAATCAGGAAGATTATTTTCATCGTTATAAAGTACTAGAAATATGGCGACGGTTTTCTTATTCATTTTCAAATACCACTTAATTAAATAGACGTAGATAATAATCTGCAATTTTATCAACTGTATGGTTGTTTCGTACATAGTCGTACGAATATTTTATTCGTTTTTCTAATTCAATATCGTTAAGATATAAATATTTAATAGCATTGGCCAGCTCATTAGGATTTCGATTTATTAATATGCCATTTTGGGTATTAACAAAAAGTGATGTGTCTCCTACATTAGTAGCTATTATGGCATTTCCACAAGCCATAGCTTCCAGTACGCTTTGCGAAGGATAGTTATTAGTAGATTGTAATGAAACAAATATGGATGTAGATTGTAAAATTTCGGGAGGGTTTTTATGAAAACCCATAAGCATTACATTATTCAGTTTATTTTGTTTAATTTTTTCTTTGATTGTAGTTTCGAGGTTCCCTCTACCAAGAATATAACAAGGAATTTGAATGTCCTGCTCATTTAATATTTTTATGGCTTCTAATAGCATTAAAGGGTTTTTATCTGGTTCTAGTCTTCCTGCAAAAGCTATACTGAAAGGCTTTTTTGATCCTTGTTTACACATCTCATAGTTAGTAAAAGAACCAGGAGTAAAATGAATTTGCGAGTTTCTGAAATCAAAGCCCTTATTTTTTAGTCCATGACATATGAAGGGGCTTAGAAAGTCAATTACAGGAACACGATTTAATGCATAATTAAATGTAGCATATTTTAAATACCAGAATTTTTTGTTTATAGGGTGAATTGCTGAAAACCAACTATCCATATTTACAAAGGCAATGTTTCTTTTTTTGTTTTTTTTAAGATAGAAATAGAGAGGGATAATACTATTATACACTGCTATAAATGAAGTAATTTTTAGTTTTTTTTCCAGCTTTCTGATATTTAAATATACACGATAATTGATGTATAAGTTTTTATAGAACTTCCATGTTTTATGAATAAAGGATAATTCTTTATGTTTCTTATAATGTGCTTTATCATCTTCAATATTCGTTGTTTTAAGTGTTTTAAGTGTTTTATTTCTATTTCTATATTTAATTCTATTATCTATCACAAAAACATTTTCAAAAGGGTAAGAAGAATATAGTTCCTTTATTTGTTGATAATAATATTCACTTATAAAAAAATAAACATTTTGTTTTTTGTTTTTATTTATCCATAAAAACAGGTTTGCAAACCTACGTTGGGCTCCACCAAAATTTCCTGATGCTGTTAGGACAAAAGCTACTGCCATTAATTATCTATTTTAAAGAAATATGCTGCTTGGTCACCCAATTTCTTTTTATTATAACTGTTTGCAAGTTTTTTATATTTCTCAATTTCATTTTCGTCAAAAATACTTTTTGAAGGATTGTTTCGAAAAGCTTCAGGTGAATTATAATAAATGTTCTTAGAATATTCTATACTTCCAATAAATTGCATGAAAGTTGAATCATAGATTGTTTTTAAAAGCTTTAAATTATACTTTTTTGCTAAAAGGTGAACGCTTTTTGGAGTATGCAAATAAAAATGTCTTGGAGCATCCAATTGATACCAATTTTCTTTATAAGTTTCGAAAGCTTTGTTTTTTATTGGTATTCTTAACATTAGGATTGCATCTTTTTTTAAAATTTTGACAACACCTTCAAGAATCTGATTTGGTTCTTCAATATGTTCAAATGAATGGTTCATCATTATAAAATCAAAAGATCCCCAATTTAAATTTTTAAAATTACCTTTATAATAATTAATATTATCTCTATTAATGGTTTCTTCTGGTAATAATGGATCTGTTCCATATAGGTTATTAAATCCATGTTTGCTGAATTCATATAAAATATCACCATTTCCACAACCTACATCTAAAACTTTTTTGTTTTTTTTGATATTTGCTACTTTACACCATTCTAATATACTATTTGGTGATATCAATTTAAATAATTTATGAAAAATAGAAAGATATCCAATTCTTCTAATACCCCATAAATATTTTCTAAATTTGCTTATTGGTTGAATTTTTTTATTTTTAGTATAGTAAGATTCATAATATCTATTAATATTATTTGGTATGTATTTTATTTGTAAGCAACCACAGAAATTACATTCAAAATATTCAAATTCGTCAAGCGATGCCAACATTTTTTCCTTTACTATATAATTTTTATAGTTGACTTGTTCTTTATTACATATTCTGCAATTCATGTTTATTTACTTTTGATTTAATTATCGGAGTGCCTAATTAAATATACTCGAACCGGATAATCATTTAATAAAATAACCTCTCTGCTATGCAAATAGGGATTTAATTTGTTTAATCCAAAGTTCTTTAATTTGATGCTTTTTGGATTTATAAAACTTGCTAATTTCTCTTTTAGATAATCATCAGGGATCATAGTTCCCGATTCAATTAAATAAACATCTTCATCCGTAGTAAATATGTCTTTATATTCCGGCAATTTATATCCTGATAACGGAGTACTTAACAAAGTTTTTTCCTGTGCTTCTGCTTGCAAGCTAATGGGATTAAGGCGAGGAGCATATAATTTCCGAATAGGATTAACTGCCTTATAAGTAAAGATAATTGTACCGTCCTTTATTTCAGGATTTTGATTTAAAAGAGCATAAGTCTTTTTTATTTTTTTATTATAATTTCTTTCTGTAATTACTAAAAATAAATTCAATCCTAGAAAGATTGGTAAAATAATATAAATCCATTTTATTTTTTTATTAAATAAAAAAACTAGGTATTGCGAAAAAACATAGGATAAGAGAGGATATACAGTCATTTGGTACGCACCATATCGGGCTTCAGGAATTGCTGCAGGAAGATGAAATACAAGAAGAAATAAAAATAACCAGAATAATCTTTTATCATATTTATAAACGTAAATAATAGCAGGTATTGCTATAAAAATTAGAATATGAAAAGACCTTAAATATCCATAGACCCATACGGCAAAAATTCGTAAAAAATCAAGATTTTTAATAATATCTATATAATAATATAAAACCTGAGAATATGACCAACTACCTGATATAGTTGATTCAAAAGTGAAATATGCAGCAACGAGATAAGTTAAAACAAAACCAACTATAAATATCAAGTTCTTCTTTTTGAAAAGAGTTTTATTTGAATTAAATAATAAAAAAGTGGGTGAAAAAAGAATAATGAATGGAGAACTTAAAAACCCTAATGAATATACGAATCCGCTTAAAATATATTTTTTTGAGTTGTATAGTGCCAGTGAAATTAAAGCTAGTGACGGGATAAAAACTAAATACTCTGCACGACAGGAAAATCGAAATATTCCAGATGAAAAAGCATATAGTATCACAGCAATAAAAGCTGTTTTTTGATCATCAGATCGTTGTTTTATAATATTAAAGAGTCCAAAACTTCCTAATGTACTTATGCAAGCTAATAAAAATTCAATGCTGTTAATAGAAGATGTACCAAACAAGTAATTCAGAATAGAGTAAAAAATTACACCTAATAGATGGAAGCTAAAATGAGAGCTACGGCTAAAAATGTCTAATTCCTTTATTTGTAAGCTGTTTGTACAAGAGTCATTTGTTATAGCAACCCCAAAACCAAAAAGATTGTATGTGATAAAAATTAAAATAAAAAAAGTAATGACCTTATACTTTTTTAATATTCTACTAATAAATGATACACTCATATTTCTAATGTAAAGATCCTTTTTCGGAAGTTTTGAGAACTTCTATTTGGCTTAAATAATCTATGCTGTTAAGCTTTTTGTATCTGAAAAATATAATAAAGCATAATACAATTGATAAAATAAAAATTATATAATTAATAAAATAAGATAAAATTAATGATAATGAAATAATAAAAAGTAAAATGCCAAATAATACTGAATAACTAATTAAGGTTAAAAAAGAGTGAAAAGCAGCTTTTACTAAGTACCTGAAGTTAAATTTACTTTCTCCAATAATACGCTCAGGTGCGCTAAAATTTACATACGCAATATTTAAATTATGTAATTTTTTAAACTTTGTTCTAAATGAATATAAAAGGTGATTCTTTTTAAGAAACACTTTGGTAGCTTTATTACTTAATAAACGAAAGTGAACATTCTGCTTAAGTAAATTTATGCCTGTAAATAATGAAAAGAAGTATAAATATAACCAACTGCCGATTCTTCTGTAAAATGATTTCCGCTTATATGAGACCCTATGTGCCTGAACCACATCGGTTCCTGATAGATAAAGATATATCATCTCTTTTAGAGTTTCTATAGAATGACTTCCGTCTACATCCAAACTTATACATGCATCAGCTGTAGACTTGCTTAAGCCAAAGCTTAAAGCTACTCCCTGCCGATAAGGATTTTTAAGCGAATAGTAGGATATTTTTTTTTTATCTTTTGTTAACTTATCTAATAATTCAACTGTGTTATCTGTACTTCCATCTTCAATAAATAGTATACTTATATCAATATCGGGAATATTAATTTTTTCTACTTCCTTAATAAATTGGATAATTGTATCTTGTTCATTTCTAACAGCAACAATTAAATCTATATGTATCATGTATTTCCCTTTGTTTTTGCCTGATTTTGCTTCATTTGATCACTGTTAGATTGCTTATGTAAGCTTTTTAAGTTAATACCTCTGTTCCATAAAGAAATAAAACCCAATAATAAACTTAAAAAGTATACCGATAATTGGGATATTATGGAATAAGCTATAGCTGTAGCTTTATCTATATTTAGTATTCCAAATGCAATTACGCAAGCAAATTGGTAAACACCTATATTTCCAGGTGTTGTTGGCAGAATAAAGGATAAACCAACAATCAATAAGGATAACAAGGAAGCATGCCATGCCAGATGTTCAGGTACCATTATTCGTGCAATTAAATATCCTATTAATACGTATAAAAACCAAATAGTTAAAGTAGTTAGAATAAATAAAATACCAGATTTTAAATCTTTAAGTTGGGCAAAGTAATTTAAGACTAGCTCTATCTTGGAAAAAATCCAAAGGATCGTTTTATTTTTAGATTTCTTGTATTTAAGTAAAATTTTTAACAATGTTTTTGGCAGTAGAAATAGCAGAAGTAAAATTAATAATACAATTAAAGTTAAAATAGATCCTGCTATTCTATATTCATAGGCAATATCCTGTATAAGTAATATACTGATAAAAACAAAGCTTAATCCCAGCATGTCGAAAATACGTTCCATTCCAACTGAAGCAATTGCTTTTGATTTACTCTGGTTTTCTGCTTTTGACCACATTATAGATTTTACTACATCACCTAAACGTGCAGGAAAGATATTATTTATAAAATAACCAATATTGGTAAAATCCCAAATAAGTTGGAATCTTGCTTTTTCAGATATAAGTAGTAATAAGTACCAACGATATGCAATTATAAATCGAGCAAAGATACTCCAACAAATAATTTGTAATATAAGCAAAGGAGAAAGTGTGAAAAATATCTCTTGAAATTTAATCCAATTTATTTTGTATAAAGAATAGTAGAGGAGTATACCTGAGAATATAATGCTGAAAAAAAGTGAGTACTTTTTTAAAAAACGAACTAATCGTTTCATGAAATTTTATTTTTTAATTGTTGGTATAATCTGTTTTTTGCAGCTAAAAAGATTGCAAATAAAATTGCAAATTTTGTTAAATATGATGGATTTATTGACTCTTGGAATAAGGTAAATATTTCTAAGGTAAATTTTTGAATAATATATGTAATAAAAAATATAATTATTATGATATCAAATCCATTTATATGTAATAACGATTCAGGATTTTTTTTAATAATTAGATAAAATGATCTTATGATTTTTAATGGTATTAAATAGAGAGGTAAGAAAAACAAAATACCAATTAGGCCTAAACGCTGCAATGATCCATAGATCGGTACTTCGGCAGAAGAATTTAAACCAATGGCGACTGGATCGCCAGAGCTTGCTAATATTTCAACCTCTTCAAAACTGTAGGGGTAGTATCCGCTGCCAAACCATAAATTTTTCTGAATATAATCTATGGCATATATCATGCCTCCACTACGATTGAGTCTTTCGTCTGTATTACCTTCTGTATCTTCTCCGGTAGTTATTAATACTGCTGTATCTTTCACGGTATTTACTAACCATTTAAAGTTCTGAGGAAAAGTAAAGCTAATTAAAGCCAATACAATAATAGCCGAAATAAGGATTTTGTTAATTTTAATGAAAAAGCTTCTTCGCTCAATTTTAGAAATTATATATGAGATAATTAAAGGTATAGTAATTATTCTAATAATTTCACGGCGAGTAAGTGTAATGAGCAATACAATTACCATTAGAAATCCAGCAAAAACTATTTTCCTTTTAATTTGTGCACTTAGATTTATATAATTCTTTTCTAAAAGAATAATTAATGCAAAATAAAATGATAAATTTATAAATCCATAAGAGTACATAAACAAGCGTTGCATACCACTTCCAGCAAATCGCTCCATGGTTAGTACAGGGATAATTTCAACATTGCTTACAATTGAAAATAAAAATAAAGGGGTGATTATTAAAGTAGTATAAATTGTATATTTTATAAATCGACTTTTGTTATCAATCATTGAGAAATGATAAGTATAGAAAAATATGAAAGGGATATAAAAGAAATATCTTGATTTGATTAAGAAACGAATAAAATTAGGATAACCTTTAAGTATTGGAATGTAAAATCCATAAAAAATTAAAAGATAGAATAGAAAAATAATTGTCCATATTATAAAACTTTTGGTCTCTTTTAGTGTTTGATTTACTCTTAAGAGGGAAGGATATTTTAATATGAATAAAATGGTCATAATTGCAAAAAACACATCACTTGAATTTAACCTGCCAATAATATTTCCTCCCCCATATCCTGCAACTATTCCTCCAGGATCAAAGTATAACATAATACAAATCCAAAATATACTTTGGGTATATTTTTGAGCTAGTGCAAAAAAGCTTAATGCGATGATTAAAAGAATAGCAATTTTAATATATTCCATTTTTAAGAGATATATTCAAGGTATTTATGACAAGTTCTTTTAGAAATATTTTCCCAACTATACTCTTGTATAGCTATTTCACGCAAATTTTTAAAGCAAAAATTTCCTGTCATAATTTGTTGTAAAGCTTCAGTCAATTCTACCTTGTTATTGGTACAAATTCCTAATTTTGATCGGATTTCTTCAGGAATATTTTTTACAGTGTATCCTACTACCGGGGTTTCGCAAAAAAGAGCTTGTACGGGTAACATACCTACTCCTCCTAAGGTATAGATTCCTTTTAGATGTGCTAACACATAAATGCTTGCTGCACTTAAATATTTGTACAGTTCTGTTTGTAGGATGCGTCCCATAACTATAACGCCTAACTCTTTTGCCCTTGAAGTAAGAGGCATGCCTGAACTATTTCCAGCTAACAATAATTCCCATTCGGGGAATCGGTGTTTTAATTCTTCCCAGGCATCTAAGAGCATGTCTGGTCGTTTAGTATAATCAAGCCGTCCAATAAAAACAATGTATTTTTTGTTTGGATTTAAATTCAGCATTTTTTTTGCTTCTTGTTTATCAATAGGCTTAAACAGATTAGGATCCACACCGGTGGTTTGTATCAGAAATTCGCCTTTAAAATTGGAAGGCATTTCATTAATCATCTTTTTATCGAGAGCATAATATACTTTGATATTCTTTACTGCTCTATTTTCAAAAGGAATGTGGATAAGTGCTTTTAATTTTCGAAGGATGCCTTTTCGTATACGCAAATCCATTTTTGCCGTAGTTTCCCCATGGCCTTGAACAAAAAGAGGTGTATTTGAACATTGTTTGGCCACCTGGTATAATAAGAGATGCCCTAAGTTGGAAATATTAATAATGAGCCCTGAAGAATCTTTTATTACTGTCTTTAATTCATTAATTAATGTTTTTGAGAATACACCCATATATGGTATTTTTGTTGCTGGAAACATTCGGTACTGAACATTACTAATTCTTTTTACATAAGGATTTGAGATACGAGTATCTGCTTTCCAGCATTCAACATCCCAATCAGGATTATATTTTTTAAATTCTCGGGCATACAAGCTTCCAAATCCATAGGTGAAAAAAGCACTTCCATCTTTTGGAGAATTTTTATATTTTGATTCAATAAAATTGTGGTCTAAATAAATAACTTTCACAAGCTAAAGTTTTAACTGAAATATTTTTGTAAAAATTTAAAATCAGAAATATTAATTAAGTTTATTAGAAATGGAATAATTAAAGCAATTATTATTAATAAGATTTTTACTCCAAAATAGAAATGATAATTATAAATATGCTCTGATATTGGAATAAAAGCAGAAATTATGAATGTTATGGCTATATAAATAGCGATTTTAAAATATTTAAATTTATTTGCAAACAATTTTTGAGAAATATAGTTAGAGCATAAAAGGTAAATTAGCTGTGAAAAGAGAATTACTATTGATGCCCCAAAGAACCCATATTTTGGTATTAAGATAAAGTTTAAACTCAAAGATACTATTGCTGCAATTAGCTTTACCCAAATGTAATGATAGGTTTTTTCTTTTAGAATTATTCCTAAACTTATCATGTTTGTACTTTGGAAAAGTAAATTTGAAAATGCCAAAAACGGAATGGCAATGGCTCCTCTTACGTATTCTGGTTGAGCAACATATTTAATTAAATCAGTTCCGAAAATTGATAAAACAGAAGCCATTGAAATACTTAAGTATAAATAATAATACCAGATTTTATTTGCAGTCTTTTTTGTTTCTGGTTTAAATCTCGATTCTTCATTTTCATAAAGTGACATAAAAAATGGATAGAAACTCATACCTATGGCCATATTTAATATAGATATTGGTCTTGCAAACATTTGTCCTACCGAATATAATCCGATTTCTGCTGTGTTTTGAAAATGTAGAAGAAAAAAGCGATCAGATTGGGAATAAATCCAGGCTAAAATTCCTGATACTATTAGTGGTGCACCTAGCTTGATCATTTTCTTTGCCCAATAAAAGCTAAATTTTAATTTGTATTTGTTTTTTGAGAAAGATATAATAGAATATATTATTGTTATTGTACTGCTTAGTAATGTTGCTGTTTGCGCTCCAATAATCCCCTTTTTTAAATAAATAACTAAAATAATTCCTAAACTTAAATTACCTATGGTTTTTAATAAAGTAAAAATATTAAACCTCCATGCCTTATTATAAAAACGATAAATCCAACCCTGTTCATCTATAATCAATGAAACGGGAACGGTAAAACAAGTAATAAAAATTAGCCATGTGTATTCAGTTGTATTAAATAATGCAATTGAAATTGTTTCTGAAAAAAAGCTTAAAAAAATTGTTGGAATTATGGTAACAGCACGTAAAATGAATGAAGTAAAAAGTACTTTTCCTTTTTCATCTTCGGTTTTAGCCATATAAAAATATCTAGAGCAGGAACTGCTTATACCTGCACCTAAAAAAATACTTAAAAAAGTGACTGTTGTTCCAAGAGTATCTAAAATTCCATAATCAGATGGTGTTAATGATCTTGTGTAAATAGGGAGTAATAAAAAACCAACAAATTTTTGAAGGCCTTTTCCTAAACCATAAATAATTGTATCCTTTGAAAAGTTTTTTAATTGACCCATTTAAATTATAAAATTGAAAATAAATTTAGTAACGCTGTTAAATTGAAAACTATTAACTTAATATAGATTATCTTTTATCCAATTCACTTGTATAAATCCAATAATAAAAGAAAGGATTATAAAGGAAATTAGAAATACGAAAATCCGTTTAAAGAAATGAATAGAAACCATAGTAGTTTATGATTTATTTTGATTTTCCAGGAACAAATTCCAATCACCAATATCTTTCCAGCTTTTTTCACTTACTGGGAAAACACCTACCCTTCCTTTACGTTTTTTTATATTTTCTATAAGATGTGTTATATGGAAAAATTCTCCTCTAGGTACTTCGTTTAATAGGTGTGGTTCAAGAATATAAAATCCGGTATTTATCTGAAAAGTGAGTTCTGGTTTTTCAACTAACTTATCTAAAATACCGTCGTTTTTTGTTTCTATGGTTCCATAAGGTATGGGGTAATGTTTTAAGGCAGATACTATGGTTAGTTCATTATTATTTTCTTGATGATATTTTAGTATTTCTTGGTAATCATCATCAATAATTATGTCGCAATTAGTAACAAAAAAGGTTGTATTAATTAGATCTTTAATTAAATACAAACTACCAGCTGTTCCTAAGGGTTTATCTTCTTTAAAGTATTTAATGTTATAAGGTTTTTCTTCCAATTGACTAAAATAATGTTTAATTGTTTCAGCTTTATAGTTCACCGAAATATAGAAATGGTTGCAGCCTACTTCAATAAAACGGTTCATAATGGTTTCAACAATCGTTATATCGCCAATGGGAATCAGTGGTTTTGGTATTACATTGGTTAATGGTTTTAAGCGTGTTCCTTTGCCCCCGGCCATAATAACAACAGGCAAGTTAAGGTGTGATATTTGTCTTTTTTCTTCTTTCCCAAAAACTTCTTCCCAATAATATAAGTTAACCAATTTGTTATTTCCATTAATAACTGGCATATATTCAATGCGGAACTCTTGCATTAGTTTTTTAATAGACTCAAAGGAGTCTTTTTCATGCGCAATTTTTGTATTCTTTCGTAATGTTTTACGAATAGGAGTTTCTAGGGCAATGTTTTTTAAGATAGCTCTTTGTATATCTCCTAAACTGACAATATTTAGGAATTTATCGTCTTTGAATACAAGTAAAAGCTTATACCCAACTGCATCCATTTGCTTTAATGCTGTTAGAATACTTTCGTTGGCTTCAATTTTTATGCTTTTTATTTTTTCTTCAATTTTCATTTATTTCTCTATATCCCAATAGTTTAACTTTATGGTAGTTATATGATTCTGGATGTTTTTCTATCCATTGTTTCTTAATTTGTTGATATATATCCTTGTTGTGTATTTTCTTACCTATAAAGAATTCACACATCTCACGAGAAAAGTTTAGTTTAAATTTAAGCAGAGAATCCTCTTTTTCAGGAGTAGTACCTCCACCTAAATGAAAATTATACTTATTATCCTTTTTTGCCAATTTAATCGCATAATCAAGAAACAAATTATTAATTGCATGCTTGCCAAATTCTTTTTTTCTACAAGAAAGGTGATAGTGCGCATAATTTTGTGAATAAAGAAGAATCATTCCTCCAATCGTTTTATCATCATGCTTTGCTAATATTAAACGATGATTTTTCGGTAGTAATTGGCGTAAATTATGAAAATATTGTTCGTTAAAGTATAAATATTCTGATGAATCTACATTTCTCATTGTTTCTACATATAAGGAATAGAATTCTGAATAATCTTCTGATTTATCTGATTCAATAACAGAGATATTATTTTTTAATGCTTTACGGATCATATTTCTATTTTTAGATGAATATGATTTATCCCAGATTGCTTTTTCCGTTTCTGATAATGTAAGAAAAACGGTATTTCTATCTAAAATTATTTCCATGAAATTTCTAGAAAACTCTGCATTCTTAATTAATGGATTAAAGCGTGTAAATTCAGCTATAATATTATTCGAAGTACAATATTGTTCAAAAGCATTAAAAAACTGCATCCTAAACTCATAAGTGGTGCAGTTTGCTATAACCCCGTTATATCCGTATACGCCTTGAATATCAAAGTATTCTTTGTCAAGATTGTATCCTAAAGAATTGATTGAGTTTTTAAAGAATGGATAAATAGCAAGGTTTTGATTTTCTTGATAAATAAAGCAAATAGCTTCTCCGTCTCCATAATTTTGATACACTTTGTAATATCCTGGTGTATAATAAATATCTTGTTGGTTGATAGGAATTTGTTCCAAATATTTCAACCATTTATGTTCATCTTTAATTGTTAAAATTTTTTGCATGAAAGCATTACTGTTCTATGGAAAAGAACTCTTTCTCTGTTATTGAAAATACGAGTAGCGATTTAAACTCACCTTCTTTAAATATTTCATCTCTCAGCATTCCGTCTTTCTTAAATCCTAAAGAGTAAAATAGTTTTTCTGTTACTTTGTGTTTTTCTAAACAATAAGCATAACATTTATGTATAGGATATTCATTAAAAATATAGTTTATCATTAAATACGAAGACTCCTTAGCGTAACCTTTGCCCCAATATTTTTCAACCCCAATTATAGAGCCTCCCCACTCAACTTTACGGTTTCTTAAGTCTATATTGTTAATGCTGCAAAAACCGATCATTTCATTATTCTCTTTAAGGCAAATTGCAAAATATATATCAGTTCTATCATTTGTGCTTTTGTCAATTACCCAGTTTTTTTCTCTTTCTTTGGATATGAAATATGTGTTTCCACTTAATAATTTGGTTATTTTAGGATTATTTCTCCATTCGTATGTTAGCCTATAATCTTCCGGTTCAAATGATCTTAAATAAACTCTAGCGTTTTTCATATTTTTTTATTTTTGAAAAAATAATTTTTAACATATAATCAATTTCCGATCTATTGTATCTATGATCTATTATGATTGAGAGAATATTCTTATATATGTTATTGTTACTGTCTAAATTAGTAATATTGGGCCAATGCAATGGAAGAAATATGTTATCTTCATACAGTTCTTCTCTTATTTTATTTCTATTATTGGTTAAAATAGGAACAACTAATGGGACTCGTTCAGATTGATAATCAAGTAAAACATTAATTTTTTCTTTTTTACATTTATCAAATACAAATTCAGCATTTCTTTTACGTTTATCTTTTAGTTCCTTTAAGTTCAAATTCTCAAATAAGAATGCACTTAGTTTATTGGCGAAAAGTATCGATTTCTCACTATCTAATTGTGTTTCTCCTTTTTCAAAGAAATTCAAATATGCTTGATCCTTTATATTCATCCATTTCAATAAACCACCAATAATTTTATATGTATCATATTGCGATTCCTGAAATGATTCTTTAATTTCTATTGGAGTTGATTCTTGAAATATTTGAGCCCCTTGTGGTACGGGAAGTAGTTTTCTAAAGCTATTAAATACATAATCTCCTTTTGTTTTTGAGCTTTCCCAAAATGCTTGGGTGGTATCCGATACAATTAGTAAATCTTTTCTGTTTTGTTTTAATTTTTCAATAAACGAATTATGATCCATCAAGCCAAAATAGTTTACGAAGAGCACAACAGAATCTTTTGTGAAATTTGAAATCGTTAGATCAACCGTTAGGTTATTTTTTAAAGGATAATATTCAATATACCACTTTTGTTCGATGCAGGTATTTATAACTGTTGTACATATAAATTCAGGTAAGTATATGGTATTTTTGTTTGTCTGTTGTTTAATTTCTTGTAATATGTATTTCAATGCATGTCTTCCCGAAGCAAAATAACTAGTTTTGTTATTTTTTAGTTCATTAAAATCAAACCTTTCTAATAATTTAGGATTGATTTCGAATTCACCACCATATTTAATATTAGATCTTGACACTTCTTTAGGTAATTATAAAATAGAACTACTCGGTAAATTTACAATTCGTTCTTCTAGCCATTTTGCGTTTTCCAGGCTGTCATGAACGCTATTTGAAAACATGTTTAATTTATTTATTAAGGTCCATGCGGGGCGTGTTATTATTCCATTTTTATTGGTGTATTCCAAAAATTTGTCACGTTGTTCCTTATTTTCTAGTAGTATAGTGTTTAACCAATAGTTGGAGTTTGCATTTTTAGGTTCGGAAAAGAATTCTATTTTACCCCCTTCATTCTTCGACGACCTCAGGATGGCATTTGATTCAGATTTAGGGTGACTAAAAAAGTCTTTATAAGCTAAAGCAATTTTTCGTTTGGATTCAAGAAATTTAGGTAATTGTTCCAGTTGAGCTAAACCAAGTGCAGCATTAATATTGGGCATACGGTAGTTATATCCTATTTCATCGTGAATGAATTCCCAGGGATGGGTGACTTTTGCCTGAGTGGTTAGGTGTTTTGCTTTTTTTGCCAGCATTTCATCATTAAACAATAGCATTCCACCACCACCAGTAGTTAATATTTTGTTCCCATTAAAACTTAAAATCCCAATTACTCCACATGTACCTGTATGTTGTTTTTTATAAAAGCTTCCTAAACTTTCCGCTGCATCTTCTATTACCGGAATGTTAAATGTATTACAAATATTTATTATGTCATCGATACGACACGGGTGCCCGAAGGTGTGCATAGGAACGCAGGCTGTGATTGGTTTATTGGTCAGCTTGTTTACTGTTTTATTTGTTGTTTTATCAAATTTTGTATTGTTCTCGAGCCAATATTTTAGTTTCTCCGGAGATAGTCCGAGAGTATCTTTATCGACATCAATAAAAACAGGTTCGGCATCACAATATTTAATAGCATTAGCTGTAGCAATAAAAGTTAATGCTTGTGTAATGACTTCTGTATTGGCTTCCACGCCAAGCAATTTTAAGCCAAGATGTAAAGCGTTTGTTCCATTTACGCATGTAACTGCTTTCGTTGCGCCAGTATACTCAGCCATTCTTTCTTCGAACAGATCGACATACTTACCAACACTTGATACAAATGTTGAATCAATACAATCGTTTAAATATTTTTTTTCATTTCCTTCAAATACTGGTGCATGTAAAGGAATAAAACCTTCTGGTTGATTATATAGTTTGCGAATAAATTCAGTAACTGTTTTAAAATTTTTCATTGCTTACATTTTACTGTCTAAGTATAGCCACGTTTCCTTGTGTATAAAATTCGGAATCATTTCCTTAAAAAGCACAAGTAATTTAATTTTATCCCACGTCCTTTCATTTTTCAAATTCTGTATTGCCGTTGAGAATTTGTTTAATTTAGTATCATCAAATGATAGATTGTTTTTTATAATACCTATATTTTTGAATTGATCCATATCTAAAGTTTCATTTTCAGTGTAGAACTCTTCAAAATCTTTTTCACCAGTTGTGTTGCTTTCTGAGAAAAAACAGGGCCACTTTTTTTCTTTTGGTAAGATGTGAGCTAAACTTCTGGCTTCATTTTCGGTTTTACAGATATAAGCTTCAAAGCCTAGATCGTGTAAATATTTTATTGCTATCTCTGCAAACGAGATCAAGTGTAAGTTTTCATTAAGTTTAGGAAAGAAAACATCCCTATTTTCTCCAAAAATACAGGACATTAAACACAATTCGCCAGATTCTTTGGGAATCACAAAGTATCGTTTGATATCATTGGGAGCAACAATGGGTTGTTGTTTTATTATGCGTTGGTCAAAGCCATGCAATAAAGAACCATCCGAAAAAGCAACATTGGCAAATCGAGCCATGGAAACACTTATATTCTGGCTTCTTTTGTTTACAAACATCTCCATAATTCGCTTGGAGGCTCCCATCATATTTACTGGATTTGCTGCTTTATCGGTAGAAACACAGAAATATTTTTTAACTCCTTTTTCAATAGACTGTTGTATGGTTTTATCTGTATTAAAAATATTTACATTAATCATTCGCATTAAAGTAAATGGATCTTTCTCACTTCGAACATGTTTTAATGCCGAAAGATTGAGAACATAATCATACATTCCATCTGATTCAATAAAAGCATCGTATTCAATAGACCCAACATCAAGAGCAAATGTTCTAAAATCACCATCAATATACCCGAACGAACTTCGAATATCTCGTACTAGTTCAACCATATTGTTTTCGCTAATGTCGACAACATGAAGTTTTTTTGGATTTCGTTTAAAAATTTCTTTTGTAACAGCTTGACCTATGGAACCTGCACCTCCTAATACTAAAAAAGTTGATTCAGTAATAATTTTATTCAATTCCTCAGAATGCTTAGTAATATCTGAATTAAATAATTCTTTTTTTCTTCCAATAAGTTCTAGCATAGTTTTAATTTCTAATGATATTATTGCTTGTCTCTTATTCCGTAACCATATCCATAACCATATCCGTAACTATATCCATACTCATAGCCGTAATATTTCTTAATTTTAATATCATTTACGAGTATGCTCATGTTTTCAAGTCGATTTTCATTGTTAATTTTATTAATTAACTCAAAAATATGTTTGCTGGAATATTTTTGTCTTACAATAAAAATATTAGCATCGGCATATTTTCCTGCTAATAAAGCATCAGTAACTAAAGCTATAGGTGGAGTATCGATAATAATGACATCGAAGTTTTCTTTACACCATTTGAAAAACATTTCAGTTTTCTCTGTTTCAATTAATTCAGCGGGATTAGGAGGAACCGGACCAGAAGGAGCCAAGTATAAATTTTCAATATGTGTATCTTTAATAGTGTCTTCAATTGTTTGCTGCTTAATAAATAAATTGGATAAACCAGATTCGTTAGGTATGTCGAAGATTTTATGTAGGCTAGGCTTACGTAAATCTAACCCTACCAGTAAAGTTTTTTTATTAGCCAATGCCATAATGGTCGCTAAATTTACTGCCGCAAAGGTTTTTCCTTCTCCACTAATTGTGGATGTAATCATTATTACCTTTTGATCTTTTTCGCGAAGAATATAATGTAAATTGGTACGTAAACTTCGGAACGATTCTGCCAAACCAGATTTAGGATCCAGATAAACCGGAATATCACTTTGTGTTTCATTGTGCCCAATAGTTCCTAGAATTGGAACATTGGTGTTTTTCTCAATGTCTTTTTTATCTTCAATTTTAGTATTCATAAAATCGAGTAAAAAAATAATGGCTCCGGGAATACCTAAACCTAAAATAAGTGCCATCATGTAATTTTGTGAACGTTTTGGACTTAATTGATTAGCATTTTCTGGGCGAGCTTTATCCAGTACTTTATTATCTGCTACATTCGATGCTTTGGTAATTCCTGCTTCGGCACGTTTTTCCAGTAAAAATGTATAAAGTTCATTGTTTAGTTTGTATTCTCTCTCAATATTAATTTGTTGGCGTTCGTTGGCTGGTAATTGTAATATTTGTTGATTGATAAGATCTTGCTTTTGATCAAAAGCTTGTAAGGTAATTTGGTTGGTTTTTCGGTTAGTTAGAATATAATCGGTTAGAGTTTTTCTAAAACTGTTGATTTCATTTTGAATTATTACCAAGTTGGGAGCATCTTCTTGCGCTACTTGACTGAATTTGTTTTGTTCAGCTAATTTAGTATTGTATTCATGAATTAAGGTTTGTAGTGAAGGATCAGTAATACCTAAAACCGATGGTGCAACTACAGGCTCATGAGTTTCTTCTATTATTAGATTGTTTTTTAAATAATTTAAGTATTTGGCTTTTATATCATAAGAAAATCTTTGACTTTGCATTTGGTTTAATTCATCGTAAAGCATATATGCTTTTTGACTTAAATTGAAAATTTTGTTTTCAGTACGAAAATCCTGTAGTCGAATCTCGGCAGCATTTAAATCTTTAACAATTACAGCAAGCTGTTCATCAATAAATTTAAGTGTATTTTCAGCCCTCTGGTTTTTTTCAATAAGAGTTGATGTAATGTATATTTCAGATAATTTATTGAGATAAGCAGCTATTTTATCTGGCACAAAACCATTTAATCTCAGGTTTAAAATAGACCCTTTATCATCATTAACTCCAATATTTAATTTGCTCCTATATTGATTGGCTAAAACATTAATGTTTTGGAAAGTAAAGTAATACTTATTGGAATTATTTTTATCAAATTGGAATGTTTCGGGATTTCTTAATTCAAGTTTAAATTTGAAGATATCTAAATCGAAATTTTCTCCAAATTTTAATTTCCTTTTAATATTATGATTATCATTAATAAATATTTGATATTCTGTATTTGATAATATTTTAATATTAATAGGGTAATATTTAAGTTGAACAAATGAAGTGTCTGGAATTACAATAAATGGACAATTATGATATAGTTTCGATTCAGCAATTTCTCTTTTACCAACTCCAACATAAGTTATATCAAAGTCTAACTCCTCCAAAGCAGTACGGGCCATTTTATATGATTTTAAAATGGAAATTTCGTTTACTACAGTTGCTTTTCGACGTACACGACTACGCCCCATTTCCTCTATAATGGCCTCAATACTTGCCACATCACTTTGCTTATCAGAAATTATTATAGATGAACTTATGGTATAGGTAGATTCAGAATACCGATTTACCATATATGCAATAGCTAAGGCAAAAGAAAGTGTAATAGCAAACCAATACCAATTAGCAAGAAATTTGAATAGATATTTCTTAATATCTATGCTTTCGTCCTGATAGATGTTCTGATGTGAGTTGGGTTCCATTTTATATGTTTTAAAGTTAAAGTGGAAAGTTTAAAGTGTCTGAATACTTTGGCCTTTTATCTTTTTCCTTTTGTCTTGTATTTATTGGGTTAAATTGTAAAATTAATATTAAGGCTTAGCTCTCTAATTATCAGCTTCCAAGTTTAAAGTTAAAAGATAATAGTTAAAGTTTACACATTCAAAACTGCTTACTATTGCATGTTCTTCTTTTTTCACTTCCAAATTTATAGTTTAGACTGCTTACTACTGATTAGATTCAACTGACTGTAATCTTTCTCTCTTTTTCTCCAAGTCTCCATGTCTCAAACTCTCCATGTCTCCAACTCTCCTTTTCTCTCCAAGTCTCCCTTTCTCCTTTTCACCGCATCTCCCTTTCTCCAACTCTCCACATCTCCCTTTCCCCAAGCTTTTTTTCTCATTTTTATTTAAGGTAATGTTCAAAAGTTTCTTCAATTCCTTCTTTTAACAAGATTTTATGTTTCCAACCCAAAGAATTTATTTTGCTAACATCCAGTAATTTTCTATAAGTCCCGTCGGGTTTTGTATTATCCCAATTTAATACACCTTCAAATCCAACAATCTCTTTTACCAGTTCTGCAAGTTCTTGTATGGTAAGATCTTTTCCTGTTCCAAGATTAATATGCGTATTTTTTATTTGAGATTGATCCTTGCAAATGTCCTTAAAATCAACATTCTCTATTAAAAACACACATGCTTCTGCCATATCCTTTGCATGTAAAAATTCTCTTAAAGGCTTTCCTGTTCCCCATAAATTAATGGACACGTTACCACTAGTCTCTTTTTGTATTCCAAATTTTGAGATTACTTCTGAAATATTCTCTGAATTTAAGTTATCAATATCTATGCTACTAATAGGTCTTTTCTTAAGATCGATTAAAATTTCTTCAGTTTTATCTTCCATCAGGCATTTTGCCAAATAACACTTTCTGATTAATGCAGGTAATACATGCGATTTATCTAAATCATAATTATCGTTTTCTCCATATAAATTTGTTGGCATTATACTAATAAAGTTCGTATTGTGTTGAATATTATAACTTTCACACATTTTTATGCCGGCAATTTTTGCAATAGCATAAGGTTCATTGGTATATTCAAGATCAGAACTTAATAAGTATTCTTCTTTAATTGGTTGAGGAGCATTTTTTGGATAAATACAAGAGCTCCCTAAGAACAATAGTTTCTTTACATTATGTAGATAGCTCTGATGAATTACATTATTCTGAATCATTATATTTTCATAGATGAAATCGGCTCGATAGGTATTATTTGCCACAATTCCACCTACCTTGGCAGCAGCAAGAATAACATATTCAGGTTTTTCATTTTGAAAAAAGTTTGCTGTTGCTTGTTGGTTCGTTAAGTCAAGGTCAGAATGATCTTTTAAGATAATATTTTTATATCCTTTATTCTTTAAGGATTTCAAAATGGCGCTTCCCACTAATCCATTATGACCCGCTAAATATATCTTACTGTCTTTATTCATTATAACTTAAGATATTGAAACCACCATCTTTCAGACACTTTTCTTTTTTCATTAACTGGATATCATTTTGTATCATTTCTTTAATTAAACTCTTAAGATCGTATTCCGGTTTCCAGTTTAACTCCTTCATTGCTTTTGTAGGATCTCCAATTAAAAGATCTACTTCGGTTGGGCGGAAATATTTTGGATCAACAGATACAACCTCTTGTCCCTCTTTCAGATAAAGTCCTTTTTTAAAAGATTTTACTCTTGCTATTTCATTGCTATCTTTTCCTGCGAACTCAATTTCTACACCGGCTTCTTCGAAACTATATCTTAAAAAGTCACGAATAGATGTAGTAACCCCTGTAGCTATAACAAAATCGTCTGCAATATGATGTTGTAAGATTAAATACATTGCTTTCACAAAATCCTTTGCATGTCCCCAATCACGTTGAGCTGATAAATTTCCTATATAAACTTTATCTTGTAGTCCAAGAATTATTCTTGCTACAGCGCGAGTAATTTTTCTGGTAACAAATGTTTCTCCTCGCAATGGAGATTCATGATTAAACAAAATACCGTTACTTGCAAACATATTATATGCTTCACGATAATTTTTTGTGATCCAATACGCATATAATTTAGCTACTCCATAGGGTGATCTTGGATAAAAAGGCGTTGTTTCAGACTGCGGTACTTCTTGCACTAAGCCATAAAGTTCTGAAGTGGATGCTTGATAAATGCGGGTTTTTTCGTTCAGGTTTAAAAGACGAACAGCTTCTAAAATCCTTAGCATCCCTATGGCATCAGTATCTGCTGTATATTCAGGTGTTTCGAAACTTACCTTTACATGACTTTGTGCGGCAAGATTATATATTTCGTCGGGTTGTATTTTTTGTATAATTCCTATTACGTTTGATGAATCAGTAAGGTCTCCAAAATGTAAGTGAAATTTACTATTGGGCTCGTGAGGATCCTTATACAAATGATCAATTCTTTCGGTATTAAATAGTGAACTACGTCTTTTAATTCCGTGTACTTCATATCCTTTTTCTAATAGTAATTCTGAAAGATATGCTCCATCTTGTCCAGTAACTCCTGTTATTAAGGCTTTTTTCATTTGAAATGTTTTATTCTGGAAATAGGATTGAGTTTAATTTTACTTTATCAAGTTAAGGATTAAAGCAACAGCAGTTAGAGTGGAAGATAAAGCACTAACTACAAATACATAATCAGATGCTTGTTCTCTAAATAATGTCGAATTCAAAGGTTCAACATAAATAATATCATTGGGCATTATGTAGTACATCTCCGAATCAATAATATTTCCTTTAGCTAAATTTAATCTATAAGATTGTGTTCCTTTATCGCTTTGGCGAAGTAATAATACTTTTTTTCTGTTACCATTATATGAAATATCACCTCCATATGCTAAAGCTTCTAAAATATTTACCTGGTTAGCAGTAATCTGTTTTACTCCCGGAGTGTTTACTTCTCCTAAAATAGTAAATTTAAAATTGGCAAGCTTTGCAATTACCTGAGGATTTTTTAAGAATCGATATGCTCTTTGTTTTACCGAATCCTGCACTTGATCTATATTTAAACCTGAAACAAATATTTCTTCCAACAAAGGCATTTCGATATATCCAGAATCATTTACTAGGTAGCTTGAATAATACATACTTTCCGCACGTAAACTTTGTGAAGATGTTGACGAAGTAAAAGGATTAAATAGTTGATTAATTTCCTGATTTTCAGTTATTATTTGAATATAAAGCAAGTCCCCGGCTTGAATTTGATAACCTGGTTTATTCTTCTCAAAAATAGAAGCACCTTTAGTTTCTTCTATATCTTGAAGATATGTAAGCTTTTCATAGGAATTACATGAAGATAATAGGATACTAAGTACGCCTAATAGAATTAATTGTCTGAAATGGATTTTCATAATGAGTTAAATTATGTTGTCACCCTGTCCTGATGGTTATTGGGGCAGTATGACATGTTATATTTTATTGTCACCCTGAGGCTCTCGAAGGGTTAATTATTTTTAGTTATTCATACTTCGATAAACTCAGCATGACAATGTTTTTTTGTATTCATGCTTCGATATCCCGGTAGCTATCGGAACAGTATGACAATGTTTTTTCGTTTTATTTATTAGATTTCCTGTCAAGCAGGAAATGACAGAGAGCATTTATTATTTTGTAATTGTCACTTTGAGTTAAATTATGTTGTCACCCTGAGGCTCTCGAAGGGTTAATTATTAGTTTTTCGTTATTCATACTTCGATAAACTCAGTATGACAATGTTTTTTCGTTGTTCATACTTCGACATCCCGATAGCTATCGGGACAGTATGACAATGTTTTTTCATTTTATTTATTAGATTTCCTGTCAAGCAGGAAATGACAGGGAGCATTTATTATTTTTTAATTGTCACATTGAGTTAAATTATGTTGTCACCCTGAGCTAGTCGAAGGGTTAATTATTAGTTTTTCGTTGTTCATACTTCGACAAGCTCAGTATGACAATGCTTTTTTGTATTCATGCTTCGATAAACTCAGCATGACATTGGTATATTTTATTTTCACCCTGAGGCTCTCGAAGGGTTAATTATTTTTAGTTATTCATACTTCGATAAACTCAGTATGACAATGTTTTTTTGTATTCATGCTTTGATATCCCGGTAGCTATCGGGACAGTATGACAATGTTTTTTCATTTTATTTATTAGATTTCCTGTCAAGCAGGAAATGACAAGGAGCATTTATTATTTTGTAATTGTCACATTGAGTTAAATTATGTTGTCACCCTGAGGCTCTCGAAGGGTTAATTATTAGTTTTTCGTTATTCATACTTCGATAAACTCAGTATGACAGTACATTTGAATTTTACATAGCTCCGCTTCTTCAGTCACATTTTTTTGTGTCCGAAAAAGCCGAAATGCTTGTCCTAATTGACATAAGGACAACATTTCAAAAATAACTAAACCTTTCTTAAAAAAGAAGGATTTATTCTTATTAATAGGTTCTGGTTTATTGATGATATGCGAATCAGAACCTTATATTTATTTAAATGATGAACCATTTCGCCGAAGAAACCTTTCATACTTCCTCTTGTAACTTCTACTTTCTCTCCTTGCTCAAAGTTTTCTGCACTAATCTCGTATTCTTCACTGCTGGATAGCAATGATTTAATAATTTTTATATGATCCTCTTGAACAACAGCAGGTTTACCACCAAATTTAATAACACTTACAACCCCCGGAGTGTTTAATGCATGTTGTAATTCATCTTCACCAGTATATACAAAAACATAAGAGCGAATAAATGGTTCTTCAACCCATTTCTTTCGATCGCTCCATAATTTCAATGTTTTTTCTAATGGAAGATAACACTCAACGCCTTTAGTAGTAAGTTCTTGATTAACTTTCTTTTCCGAACGCGATTTAGTATATAAGGCATACCAATTTTTTCCCACAATAGTTGTTGTTGTAAATTATAGTTAAAAATATGAAATTTTAAGCTTCTAACGTTTAAATAGTATGTAATTATTTAAATGAAAACTGCTTAACTGAAATTTTCAAGCATCTTTTTACAAATAAATTCAGCGGCATTTCCATCACCAAAAATAGAATCGAAGTTTAATTCTTTATTTTGATATAATTTTTGGAACGAATCTAAAATTTTATTCTCATTAGCATCGCAAATAATTCCAGCACCAACTTCTATTATTTCTATCCATTCTGTTTCAGATCTTAAAACAAGCACAGGTTTGTTAAAAAAGTATGCTTCTTTTTGTACTCCACCTGAATCGGTCATTATAAGAGATGCATTTTTTTCTAATTGAATCATTTCTAAAAATGATACAGGATCAATAATTTGTATAAGATTCGAATCTATTGTTTTTTGATAAATCTCTTGAGATAAATTTTTAGAAAGCATCTTTTTAGTTCTTGGATGCAGAGGTAAAATTATTTTAAGTTGATTTTTTTCTGATATTTTTATTAAAGAAGAAAAGATCGCCGTTAACCTTTCATGATCGTCTGTATTATTATTTCTGTGCAGGGTAGATAATATAAAATCTGAATCAGATAAATTATATTTTGAGATAATATCAGATTTTTCTTCTGCAATGTTGGCAAAGTAGAGCGAGTTATCATACATAATATCTCCGCAATGAAAAACACCGGGATTATCGTTAGAAAACGGTGCTTTATTGTCAGGATCAAAACCTTCTTTTTGCAGATTTTTAATTCCGGTTTCAGTTGGAGAAAAAAGTAATGTTGAGGTATGATCGCACATAATACGATTAATCTCTTCGGGCATTTTCTTGTTAAAAGATCTTAATCCGGCTTCAATATGGATTATTGGAACATGAATTTTTGATGCTGCTATTGTTCCTGCTAAAGTAGAGTTTGTATCGCCATATAAAACAATCGCATTAGGATTTTCGGATAATAAAATTTCTTCTATTCCTTCAATCATTTTAGCAGTTTGCTTCCCATGACTTAAAGATCCTATATTCAAATTATATTTAGATTTGGGTATTCCAAGTTCTTCGAAAAATACTTCCGACATATTATGATCGTAATGTTGTCCGGTATGAACAATTACTTCTTCTATTTTATCCGAAAAGGAATTTTTAATTGCTCTGCTTAATGCGGCAGCCTTAATAATTTGTGGCCTGGCTCCAATAATAGTAACTATCTTGATCATATGTTTGGTTTGGATATTTATCCCGAAATAAATAAAAAAAAGCCATACATCAAATTGAATATGGCTTTTATTATATGTTTTGAAATTATTTAAATTCCGAAAGCAGATTTTATTTTATCTACATAGTCTAATTTTTCCCATGCAAAAAATTCAACTTCTTTTTGGATTGATTTCTCAGCACCATTTGATCCTTCAAGAATCTCAACTTTTTCAGTTTTAAAATCACGACCCATGTGACCATATGCAGCAGTTTCTTCAAAAATTGGATTTTTCAAACCAAATCTTTTTACGATTGCAGCAGGGCGCATATCAAATATATTATTGATTTTTTCAGCAATTTCACCGTCAGATAAATTAACTTTTGCTGTACCATATGTATTGATATACAAACCTACAGGTTTGGCAACACCAATAGCGTAAGCTACCTGAACAAGTGCTTCATCAGCAATTCCCGCAGCAACTATATTCTTTGCTATATGACGTGATGCATATGCAGCAGAACGGTCAACTTTAGATGAGTCTTTTCCAGAGAAAGCACCACCACCGTGAGCACCTTTTCCACCATATGTATCAACTATAATTTTACGACCTGTTAAACCAGTATCACCATGAGGTCCACCAATTACAAATTTACCGGTTGGATTTACATGTAAAATAAAATCATCGGTAAAAAGCTTTTGAACTCTTTCAGGAAAACGAACTTTAGCTCTTGGAATAAGAATAGTTCTAACGTCATTCTTAATTTTTTCAAGCATCGCTTTTTCCTCGTCAAAATCATCATGTTGTGTCGAAACAACAATAGTATGAACTTTAACGGGTTCGTTATTATCGTTATACTCAATAGTTACTTGAGATTTTGAATCCGGACGTAGATAAGTCATTTCTTTACCTTCTCGTCTGATTTTTGCAAGTTCTTGTAATAAAACATGCGATAAAACCAATGCTAAAGGCATGTAATCGTCAGTTTCTTTGTTGGCATAACCGAACATCATTCCTTGATCGCCAGCACCCTGATCTTCTTCCTTTTCTCGTACAACTCCTTGGTTAATATCAGGAGATTGTTCGTGAATAGTAGAAATAACACCACAGGATTCTGAATCAAATCGATACTCTTGCTTGGTATAACCAATTCGTTTAATAACTCTTCGGGCAATTTCCTGAACATCGATATAAGCTTTCGTACGAACTTCGCCACTTAAAACCACCAAACCAGTTGTTACTAGTGTTTCACAAGCAACTTTTGATTCAGGATCGCGACGTAAAAATTCGTCTAGTAAAGCATCCGATATTTGATCAGAAACCTTGTCAGGATGACCTTCAGAGACAGATTCAGATGTGAATAAATATCCCATAAAAAAATTATTTATAATGATTAAAAATAAAAACGACCAAAAATAATGATTTCAAATTACAAATACCAGTTTTCAAACACCAATGTATAAATAACAAAATTTTTAATTCTTCAATTTAGATGTTTTGATTGATGCAAATAGTATTTTCCCAATTTCATCTGCATCTGAATAAAGTTTTTTAAATTGTTCAGTATTTAGATAACTTGTTTCGTGTAATAAAGAAATCCAGTATTTTGATTCTAAACATTCTTTATAAGAAATAGAAAGCTTGTGTGCAAAATCAGCTTTAGAAAAAGCACCAATAGCTTCGGCCAGATTTGCTCCAATTGATGTTCCGCTTCGCAGTAATTGTTTACTTAAAATAAATTCTTTGTGATTTTTACTTAATTCCTTGTAGAGATTTACCATGTTCTTTGCAAAGTTGAAAGCTTTATCATAAGCTAAGTTTCCTTTTTCTTTCATTATAATTTTCTTTAAAGGTTAATAATTATAATAAAGTTAAGAAAACAATTTTGCTATTTGTATAATATTTGCTATTTGATCTTTGAAGTTTGGTTTTTGAAGTTTGATCTTTGATCATTATTTAGTAAGCTCCTGAAATACCTCCTCCAGGCTTTTTTCTTTTTTCTGCATTGAAAGTACTGCCATATTAGATTTAACGGCGAAGCTGAAAATATTTGGACGGATATCTTCTGTCGATGAACTTTGGATCAGCCAGTTTTTTTCATCAATCTTAGCAACTTTATCAACTAAATCAATTTTTTCAAGTTCTTTTTGATCTGCTTCTTTATCAAATTCAACTATTACTGTAACTAACTGATCTTTCGAGTGCTTATGGATAGATTCAATGGAATCATCGGCAACTATTTCACCCTTATTTATGATAATTATTCGATCGCAAATGGCTTCAACTTCCTGCATGATATGAGTTGAAAGCATTACTGTTTTTTCCTTACCAACTTCGGAGATTAAATTCCTGATTTCAATTATTTGGTTTGGATCAAGACCTGATGTAGGTTCATCTAAAATTAATATTGCAGGATCATGAATAAGAGCTTGTGCTAATCCAACTCTTTGGCGATAGCCTTTCGATAAAGCGCCAATTTTTTTATTTTGCTCAACAGTTAATCCTGTTTGCTCAATAATTTCTTCGATTCTTGCTTTTGTTTTTGATCCTAGCTTATAAATACCGGCAACAAATTCAAGATATTCCTTTACATACATATCCAGATAGAGAGGATTGTTTTCTGGCAAGTATCCAATGTTTTTGCGAATTTCCAATGAGTTTTCAATAAGATCAAGATCATTAATTTTAGCTTCTCCTGATGTTTGTGGAATAAACCCGGTAAGAATCTTCATTGTTGTTGATTTCCCAGCACCATTAGGACCTACGAAACCGACAATTTCACCGGTTTTTATCTCAAAACTGATATTGTTAACTGCTTTTTGCTTTCCGTATATTTTGGTTAAATCTTTTACTAGTATCGACATAACTTTGAATTTTATTGTTTACGAAATTAAATAAATTCGCTGCAAGTAACAAGCTTTGATAAGTATGTAAGTTGCACAATAATGTCATCTCCAACTTGATTGGAGATCTCTTTTTTCCTTTAATGAGATTCCCGCGTTCACGGGAACTTTTCTCACGAATATAATGGGTAATTACATGCTTCTACATCTCGATAGCTATCGGGACAACATGACATTAATAAAGAGTTTTAAGTTGTATATGTCATTCCCAGCTTGACTGGGAATCTATTTTTTTTACATTGAGATTCCAGTGTTCACGAGAATGACATTATTCTTTTTGTAATTCTGAACACGTTTTTAAACTTTTTTCGCCACTTTTGCATTAACTATCAGAATAAAAACAAATGAAATACGAAAACTACATCAATTTATTTCAATACAATAGAATAAAAACTCGATCAGTACAGGTTGGTAACATTGAAATTGGAGGAAATAATCCAATTAAAATCCAATCCATGACAAGTACGAATACCCTAAATACAGAAGAAACAATTAAACAGTCGCTCAGTATTATTAAGGCTGGGGGCGATTTGGTTCGAATAACTGCGCAGGGAGTTGCTGAAGCCGAGAATCTTAACGAAATAAAAAAAGGAATTCGTGAAGCGGGATTTGAAACTCCACTGGCTGCAGATATTCATTTTAATCCCAAAGCGGCTTTTACAGCTGCACAGATAGTAGAAAAAGTAAGAATCAATCCAGGAAATTTTGTGGATAAGCGTGCCGATTTTACTAAGGTTGAATTTACTGATGATGAATATCAATCTGAAATCAGTAAGATAGAAGAAAAATTAATACCGTTAATTGAAATCAGCAAAGAGAATAATACTGCACTTCGAATTGGAGTAAATCATGGATCATTGTCAGATCGAATTATGAGTAAATTTGGAGATACACCAAATGGAATGGTAGAATCTGCAATGGAATTCTTAAGAATTTGTGTTAAACAAGACTTTCTGAATATCATTGTCTCATTAAAATCCAGTAATACTCGTGTAATGGTTCAGGCAAATCGTTTGATGCTTGTTCAAATGCATGAAGAGCGTATGGATTTCCCATTACATTTAGGAGTGACAGAAGCAGGCGAAGGCGAAGATGGAAGAATAAAATCAGCAGTGGGAATTGGTACTTTACTTGCCGATGGAATAGGAGATACGATTAGAGTATCATTAACAGAACCACCACAAGATGAAATTCCGGTAGCAAAAAAATTAACTGATTATTTTTCGGAAAGAACTGGTCATAAGGAAATAAGAAATATCGATAATATCTCACATAATTTTTTTGAATACGAAAAACGTAAATCTATTGAAGTTATAAATGTTGGCGGGAATAATGTTCCTGTGGTTATTGGGAATTCTGAAATTAATAGTGAGCTAAAACCTGAATTCTTATTTATTTCTGATAAGTTGTTTTATGGAAATCTTAATAAGGAGTATAAATATATTGTAGATGAAACTACATGGGAACAACAAGGATTCGATGAAAGCTATATATTTCCTTTATTTTCTTCAATTAATAATTTTTACTTTTCGGATAAGAAATCTACAGAATTGAATTTTATCAGAATAAGCAATAATAATTTACAAGTTGAGGATCTGCAAAAAGTCAAGAATCTAAAGAATCTGGTTTTTGTTTTTGAAACGAATAATAGCAATGGTTTTGCTGATCAAAGAGCTGCTTTTTTAAAATTGATCAATTCTGAATGTATGATTCCTGTTATCGTAAAAAGATCATATAAAGAAAATAATTTAGAAGATTTGCAATTGAAAACAGCCAGTGATTTTGGCGGCTTGTTTTTGGATGGATTTGGCGATGGTATCTGGATTGATAACGAAGGAAAGATTGATAGTGAAAATATTGTAAATACTTCATTTGGAATTCTTCAAGCAAGTCGGGTTCGAACAACAAAAACAGAATTTATTTCTTGTCCTGGTTGTGGGCGAACACTTTTTGAACTACAAAAAACAACTCAATTAATACGTGAAAAGACTTCCCATCTAAAAAATTTAAAAATCGGAATTATGGGTTGTATCGTAAATGGCCCGGGAGAAATGGCTGATGCCGATTATGGTTATGTAGGAGCAGGCCCGGGAAAAATCACCTTGTATAAAAATAAGGAAGTGGTTAAAAAGAATATTCCTGAGGAAAATGCTGTTAATGAGTTAATACAACTTATTAAGGATAATGGGGATTGGGAGGATTAACTAAAAATTTCAGATTTCAAATTCCAAATTTTTAATCTGAAACTTGAAATCTAAAATCTGAAACCTTAAAACTGTATAGTATATATTATTGTAGGCATAATTGCTAGTTGATAAGCGCGTTCAACTTCTTGATTCATATCGTCATAATACTCAGAAACAAAAGCTTTATTATTCGTTACATTTTGCACATCAATTTTAATTTCGTGAGTTGTTTTTTCCCTATTCCTTCTGTAGGTTAAAGCTAAGTTCATAATAAAAATATCATCCGCTTTTTTCTCAAAGAATTTATCTTCTTGATATACAGTATAACCCTCATTAATTGATTCTTGCAAGTCAAGAGGAGTGTAACGATGACCACCTATTAATGATATCTTGGTGTTAATTCCGAGACTCTTATTTTTTGACGCCTTACCAACTTTAAATTCTTTACCTAATAATATATTTCCAGCGTAATTGCCATTAAATCGTGAGTTGCGAAGTTCTCCGTCTAAAGCTTTAATTTTTGATTCGTATAATGATCCGGTAATTAGAAAATAATAGTTGTTGGCAAAAAACCTTTCTAAAGTTAATTCTAACCCGTAATTATATCCAACACCCTCGTTAACCAAATCTCTATTAGTATATCCACCACGGATATTATTTAATGCAAAGGCACTCATGGGATCGTTTTCAACTGCAAGATCATATAATTGTTGATAGTAAACTTCTGTTTTTAAATTTACATTTTTGCTAATTTGATTCGTATATCCAATTACATAATGTAGAGATTTTGAGAGTTCTAAATCTTTATTTGGTGTTGAAAAAGATCCATCTGCATTTTCAACTGTCGCAAAGTAGCTTGATATACTTTCAACTTTACTATGTACGCCAAATCCTAAACTTAATGATTGTTTTGGTGCAAATTCCCAATTTAGACCTAATCTTGGTTCAATGGAATTACTATTATTTAATAGAAAATGCATATAGTGAATTCCGGTAATTAATGTTAAATCTTCTTGAATTCTATATTTCCAATTAGCATACGCCTGAATTAATCCTGTTCGCCCTTTGGTATTGAGTTCGGTATTAAATGTACCCGAACCAAGCATATCTTCTTCAGCAAACATATTATAAGTTAAATCGGAATATGTTAATCCTAGCTTAATTCGATGTTGAGCATTTATTTTTGTGTTGATATTTGTAGAAATACGCATGCTTGTATTTGTAAATTTATCACGATAAGCTAAATACCAATCTCCATTGTCGTATCTTTTATTGTAATCAGTATTATTTTTAGTTCCTGATGCTGAAATGTAACTGGTAACAAATGTTTTATCGTTAACCGGATAAATATTTTTGATTGCTACAAAACCTACATCGGCGCCAAAATCACCAATTCTTGTTATAGAGTCTTCTATTTCTTTATCAAAATCTTCTTGATAAATATTACTTAATCCACCAAAACCAAGTAATTGAAAAGTACCTGCTTTTGTGGTTGGAACATGAAATTTAAAAGATATATCTTGATATTTTGGAACCCCGTAATAATCTACTATACCTATTTTATCAAGCATATCAAGAGATGAATAACGATAGTTGATAAGGTATGATCCGTTATAATTTTCATTAAATGGTCCTTCTATAGTTGCTTCCATTCCAAGTATTCCTAATGAAGCTGAATATTCACGTTTTTCATTGTTTCCATTTCTTAATTTCATATCGAAAACGCCAGAATAGGCATTTCCATATTCCGGAGCAAACGCACCAGAAAAGAAATCCGAATTATTTAACATAGAGCTATTTAATGCGTTTATTGGTCCACCGGTAGTTCCTTCATTTGCAAAGTGGTTGGGATTTGGAATCTCAACACCATCAAGTCTCCATAGAATTCCTTTTGGTGAATTACCACGTACAACAATATCGTTATTACCCATTGCGTCGCCTGTTACTCCGGCATATCCAGAAACCATTCTGGCAGGATCATTTAACGATCCTGCATAACGTTTGGTTTCTTCAACAGAAAATGCTTTTGCACTTACAGTAGCCATTTCATTTAAAGCTTCTGATTTATGACCATTCGCTGTAATTATTACATCTTCCAGTTTTATTAGCGATTCAATAAGTTCTATTTCTAAAACAATTTCTTTACCGGAAACAACTAGCAAGTTAGAAATAACTTTTTCTTCGTAACCCATACAGGTCACTTTCAGCGATGTTCTACCAACTTTTACCTGCTCGATACGAAAATATCCGTCAAGATCAGAACTTGTTCCTTTTACAGGATCGCTTCCTATAAGAATAATGTTTGCACCAATTAAGGGCGTTTTAGAATCCTGATCGATTACCTGACCACGGATAGTTTGCGTTTGCATATTCTTTTCAACAGCCCTAACATTTGTGAAAATAAGTAAGGCCAAGATTGTTTGTATAATAACAATTAATGTTTTCATGATTACTGCTAAATTGTTAATTTATTATTGTGTACTGAATTAAAATCTGACACCAATGGTAAAGCCCGGATACATCTTAACATTAGTATCATTTCCATATGTTTTATCGAATATATTCCATGGAGAGATAGAAGATTTAAAATCATTTCCATTATTATCGATGGTCTCTGAAACATTTACATTCCAGCTTATTCCGCCAAAAACATTTAAATTTTCTGAAACTTTTTTTGAAGTAGTTAACTGCAGTTTATTGTTTTGATTTAAGGTTTCGGTAAACCAAGCATCTTGGTTAATTTGATATGAAATTAATTCGATTGCAAGGTCCCAATCATTTTTTAAATCAGCCATTGTTCCTATACCATAACCCCAACCCCAAAGTACCATATCGTTTTTATAACTTGCACCAACAGAAATGATATTGTAGAATTTTTTTGTTCCCGTTTTGTAGCTTACAACACCGTATAATGTTTCATTTGAACTAATTTCAAAAGATTTATATCCATTTTTAACAATAGAGAATATACCAATAGGTGTTCCTTTTTCTAATGAATCGACATAGTTGAAAGGTGCTATTTGAATGCCTTTTAGTTTTTCGGTATAATTAAAGAATCCAGCAATTTGTGTTCCTTCTGTTTTTTCAGTGTTAATATTTGAGAATCCGGCAATTTGAAATCCACTTAGATCACCTTTATTAATGTTTACGAATCCACTTGCCTGACCTTTAGTATTTCCTTTAGAATAATTTCCAAAACTTGCAAATTGTCCTCCATCTAACTCTTTAGTAGTAATATTTGTGAATCCAGAGAATTGCCATCCTTTAGCTTCACTATTTATTATATTCGAGAACCCGGCAATTTGAACACCATTAAAATATTGTTGACTGTAATTAAAAAAACCTGCTCCTTGAAAGCCATTACTTGTTCCTAAAACAATATTTCCAAAGCTAGAAAGCTGAACTCCTTTCATATTTGTTTTTAAGATACTTCCAAAACCAGAAAATTCAAATCCATCTAAACCGCCATTATAACCGGCTAGTATATTTAGTGAGAATTTATTTGTGATATTAGGAGCATCTAAACCATTTGTTCCAAGCGGAGTAATAAAACTAATTTGAAAAGAGCGTGTCTTTGTTTCTTGCGCATCTTGTGCTTGTGTTTTAATTCCAGATGAAAATAGAATTATAATTACTGATAGTATACTTAATGTTTTCATTCTTAACTTTTTTTGTTTTGATTGCCTTGCCTGCCGGCAGGTAGGTTTTTCTTCGATTTGTTTTGCCATAATTGCGAATTGAGCAAATAGGAATAGACCACGTGGGAAAAATCCCATTTCTAATTTATTTTCTGTGTTTTGATCTGCCTGTCGGCAGATATGGTTTTTATTAGTTTTCATTTTTTTTGATTTAAAATATTATTTAAAGCGTTTAATCATAAGGATGACAACTCAATTTTGAGTTACCTCTATCCTAAATCGAAAAAAAATGAAATTTTTTTAATAAAGCTTTGAAACACCTAGTTGGCAAGGTTTGTAGAAATGATAAATCTAAAAATTATTGTCATTTCAGGCAGGAAGAACTGGAATTTAATATTGTTGAAATCAGATTTTGCATCAAATGCGAAATGACATCCAAGTGTATTGTCATTACTTATTTCATCCATGAGAAAAGTTTCCAAGAAATCGGGAATCTATTATAAATATTATTTATTGTATAATAAGATTCTGCAATAAGTGCGGAATGACAAAAGCTATTTGATATGTCATTCCGGGCGAAGACCCGGAATCTTAATCTTTATGTTACGAGATCCCCAATTGGGTTAGGGATAACAAGATAGAAGATTAAAGGGTAAACGAAATCCCCAAAACACCACCTATCCACATATTTGCTTGTGTATCAGTATATGTTTTGTTAAAGAATGAGTATGGTGCTATAGACGGAAATGTATTATTATTTTCTTCCATACGAGAAAGATTAATTGTTGGGCCTGCATTAATACATATATGCTGATTGAAGTTGTAATCAAAAGAGATTGAAATTTTATCTAAATTTCCTAAAGCTTTAAACGATGAACTATCAAAAATTACATCTGAAGTGTAATCTAAATTAAGATTGTACTTTTCACCAAGACTTTTTTGTGTTCCAAGACCATAACCGACATATAATTTATCGGCAAAGTTTAGCCCGAAACGAATTGTGTTATAGAATTTCTTAACACCTAATTTGTAAGCGGCATTGAAGTTAAATACTTCATTGGTGGAAATTTCAAATCGATGAAATCCCGTTTTAACGAAAGATATAATACCTATTGGCATTCCACTTTCTATAGTATCTGAAACATTAAAGAATCCAATCTGATAACCATTTACTTTTTTTGCATAGTTTAAATATCCTGAAAGTTGTACACCATTTATTTCTTCCTTTGCAATGTTTGCTAGTCCACTAATTTGATATTTTTCTGCACTTTCCCCATAATTAAGTCCCCCTGTGATTTGACCTCCCGATACTTTATTAGCTGAAATATTTATTAAGCCCGACAGTTGTATTCCCTTAACTGATTTGCCATAATTTGCAAAGCCACTTATTTGTCCCCAGTTTACATCACCTTTGGCAATATTGATCATACCAGTTAATTGTCCACCATCAACATTATCGCAGTAGTTTGCAAAACCACTTATCTGACCTAACTCTACATCCTTTAAAGCAACATTTACAAAACAGGTTAACTGAACACCATCTGCATTTTGAGTTGTAACATTACTAAATCCAGATATCTGAACACCGTTCATGTATCCATGCAAGGTATTATTAAAACCCGCTATTTGAACTCCATTAAGAGTGTCTAGAACAACATTACTAAATCCGCTAATTTGAGTTCCTGTTACAGAACCACTATTTAAGTTGAAAAAACCTGCTAGTTGAAAATATTTTGTGTCGCCACCTACAATATTTGCAAAACCACCAATTTGTGAACCATTTACATTTCTTTTAACTATATTAAGTAATCCGCCAAGTTCAAATCCATTTACACCTCCAGAATATCCTGCAATTAGATTAACAGATAAGTTATTGTTAACCGAACCGGAAAGTTTTAGGTTTGTTCCTAAGTATGGTACAAGGGAGAGCTGTGCTACTTTGGTATTATGTATTATCAGGTTATCAGATATAACCTTTGTTTCTTGCGGAACAAGAATGTTTACCAGAGATCTTTGATGAAAATCTTCCAGTTTAATATTTTTACTTTCAAGCTTTTTAGCAGGAATAAGAAGAGGATTAAGATAAATATCAAAGGAATTATTAGCTGGTCTTACCATGATAACCGTATCCATATATCCTGATTTGCTGTAGCTTAAACCACGTATTTCTTCTTCTGTGGGAATGGTAATAGAATAATATCCATCGGAATTTGAGATAGAAACAATTTTTCCATTTACTTCATAAATAGTTGCCTCTCTTATTTTTTTTCTTGTTTGTGAATCATAAACATAACCTGTTATGATGTAATCATTGGACTTGTAATTCGAAGTAGATTCTTTTTTTGGATCTTTTTTAATTAAGATTACATGGCTTCCGATCGCCCTATATTTTACTGTATTTCCAAATAGCTGGTTTAATGACCAATACACTGTTTTGTTTTGTGCATTTAGTGATATTAATCTTTCATTTTCAAAATTTAAAGTATTGTATGAAAAGGTAAACCCTCCAGCACTGGAAATTTTCGTAAGTCCTTTTCGTAATGATATATCCGAAAAAGAAACATTAATTTTTTTATATAAATAATTTGATTGTGCATTTAAAGTGTTGGAAACTAAAAAAATCGATAAAAAAATTATCCACAACTTATTATTAATTATCCTTTTTTTCGCAGCCATCACCTTTTATAGTATATGTATTATTTTCTTTAGAGTATTCAAATTCAAAAGTTGCTACAATTATTTCTATAACATCATCAATTGAATTATTTGTGAATGTAGTTGTTATTCTACAATCTAAAATATGTTCGTTGCTTACTTTAATTTTAACATTGTAATGATCTTCAAGTAAACTAAAAGTTCGCTTAAGATCAGTATCTTTAAATATTAGTGTATAATCCATCCAAACAAGTTCGTCTGGAATATTTTCTGAAACATAAACAGGGATTTTTTCTTTTGTGGATATTCTTCCTTTCTGTCCTGCTTTTAGGAATATCGAAGAGGAATCTAATGTTTCGGAATCAATAATATATAACTTAACTATACCTTCTGTTACAATTACTTCGATCTCAGAATTTTCATAAGCTTTTACATTAAACGATGTTCCCAAAACTTGCACAAAAGCATCTCCTGCTTCAATTACAAATGGTTGTTCCTTATTATGTTCAACATTAAAGAAAGCTTCTCCTTCTAGTTTTACTCTGCGTTCATTTTTAGCAAACTTTTTAGGATAAGTGATTTTAGAATTTGAATTTAAAGCTATCTGAGTTCCGTCAGGCAATGAGTCTTTAATAATTTCTTGGGTGCTTGCTAATTGTAATTGTTGAACAGATATAGGTTTAATTAGTAGTTGATAAATTGCAAATAGCATGATAATGGCAGCGGCAGCACTTGAACTTAGCCATATCAATCTGGATTTAAATGATATTGTTTTTGTTTTATTTTTTTCGAATTGATCAATACGACTAGACATAACATTCCATGCGGATGGAATATCAACAGCGACAGGATTAGGAGTTAATTCTCCTGTTTCAACCCAAACAGCTTCGTAACTATCCAGTAATTTTTGATTTTCTTCAGATAGTTGAAGCCACTCCGTTACAAGCTGTATTTCATCCTGGCTTGCTTCGCCTAAAAGAAAGCGTAAAAGCAACTTTTCATCGATATGTCCAGAATCTTTATTCATTCGTTTGCATTAGTATGACAATTAAAAATTTGTTTACCTCTATCCGTTTTTAAATAAATCACTAAAAAATATTAATAACCAAGGTAAATAGTCTTTTAGCTCGGTTCGTAAAAACTTTAAAGCTTTTACCATTTGATTTTCAATAGTGCTTACCGAAAGATTTAATTTTTCGGCAATCTCTTTATATTTTAATCCATCGTAACGACTCATTATAAATACTTTTTTGCGTTCAATGGGTAATCTATCTATTGCTTCTCTAATTTTCTGATCAAGTTCAGAAACAATCATTTCATCTTCTGTTGACAATTCATCATCGCGTTCATATTCGTTGTGTATTTTATAGTCTTCGCGAATATTAACATGCTTTAAAAAATTTAAGCTTGCATTACGAACTGCTCTAAATAGGTAACTTTGAATAGATGATGTAATAATCAGAGAGTCTTTATTTGTCCAGAGCTTAAAGAGAACTTCCTGAACTACTTCTTCCGATGCATCAACATCTTTAAGAAAATTATTAGCATAAGCACACAAATTACTGTAGTGATCATTGAATAGCTTCTCAAAATCAGCTTTCGATTCTATCTTGCCTGTCGGGAGACAGGTTTTAATATTTGTATGTGTACTTGTTTCTGTCAAATGTTTTTAAATAGAAAATGGCCTACACTTCGACAAGCTCAGTGCGACCATTTATATTTTGGTTGTCATGCTGAGCCTGTCGAAGTATGAGCAACTGAAATGTATTTAACTTATTCCCGAACCATTGGTTGTTTTATCATCCGGAATTACAAAGTTTAATTTTCCACTGGCATCTTGAGCCATCAAAATCATTCCTTGCGATTCTATTCCGCGAATTTTCCTTGGTTCTAAATTTACTAAAATACTTACTTGTTTTCCAATAATATCTTCCGGTTTATGATCAACCGCAATTCCCGAAACAACAGTTCGTTGATCAATCCCAGTATCGATTTTTAACTTTAATAGTTTATCTGTTTTCGGAACTCGTTCGGCTTCAAGAATTGTTCCTACACGAACATCCATCTTTACAAAATCATCGTATGTAATATTATCTTTAGCTGGTTCAGCTTTTTTGTTTTCCAATTCGTTTGCTTTTTTAGAATCCATCAATTTTTGAACTTGTTTTTCAATTACATCATCTTCGATTTTTTCGAAAAGAAGACTTGCTTTATTTATTGTATGTCCTACTTCAATTAGATCTGCGTTTGAAATTGATTCCCAATCTAGTTTTTCAATATTTAAGAAATTTCTAAGTTTTACCGTTGTGAAAGGTAAAAATGGTTCCATTATAACAGATAAAGCTGCTGTAATCTGAATGGAAATATTCATGATTGTTTTAACACGTTCTTCGTCTGTTTTAATTACTTTCCATGGCTCTGTATCAGCAAGATACTTATTCCCCAAACGGGCTAAGTCCATTGCAGTTTTAACAGCTTCGCGGAATCGATAACTTTCGATGCTTTTTTCGACTTTTCCTTTAATAACAGGAATTTCAGCTAACGTTTCTTTGTCGAAATCTGTTAGTTCGCCACGTGCTGGAACTTTTCCTTCGTAATATTTATGTGTAAGAACTAAAGTTCTGTTTACAAAGTTTCCGAAAATAGCAACAAGTTCACTATTGTTGCGAGTTTGAAAATCTTTCCATGTAAAGTCGTTGTCCTTTTGTTCAGGTGAATTAGCACAAATAGTATAGCGCAAAACATCTTGTTTCTCTGGAAAGTCTTCTAAATATTCATGAATCCAAACAGCCCAGTTTCTTGATGTAGAAAGCTTATCGCCTTCTAAATTTAAGAATTCATTTGCAGGTACGTTGTCAGGTAAAATATAATCGCCATGAGCTTTTAACATTGCAGGGAAAATAAGGCAATGAAATACAATATTATCTTTTCCGATAAAATGTATTAAACTTGAATCATCGCTTTGCCAATAATCTTTCCAGTCTTTTCCGTTTTCTTTAGCCCAAGCTTTAGTTGCTGAGATATATCCGATAGGAGCATCAAACCACACATAAAGAACTTTTCCATCAGCACCTTCTACAGGAACAGGTACACCCCAGTCTAAATCACGAGTTACTGCTCGTGGTTGTAAACCAGCATTTAACCATGACTTGCATTGTCCATATACATTCGATTTCCAATCTGATTTATGACTATCAATCCATTCTTCTAACCATTCGCCTTGATATTTTTCTAAATCTAAATACCAATGTTTCGTTGTTTTTAAAACAGGTTGATTTCCGCTTAACTTTGATTTTGGATTAATCAATTCACGAGGACTTAAACTTGTTCCACACTTTTCGCACTGATCACCATAAGCTTCTTCAAAACCACATTTTGGACAAGTACCTATTATATATCTGTCGGCTAAGAATTGTTGTTCTTGTTCGTCGAAAAATTGATCTTCTTCTTTTTCAATAAATTCGCCTTTTTCGTGCATGTTTGTGAAAAATTCCGAAGCCGTTTCATGGTGCAATGCATCTGATGTACGATGATAAATATCGAAAGCAATTCCGAATTCCTCAAAAGCCTTTTTAATCATTCCATTATACTTGTCAACAACATCTTGTGGTTGAATACCTTCTTTTCTTGCTCGTAAAGTAATTGGAACTCCGTGCTCATCTGATCCACAAATAAATGCTACATCATTACCTTTTAATTTTAAATATCGAACATAAATATCAGCCGGTAAATACGCACCTGCAATATGTCCTAAATGTAGTGGGCCATTAGCATATGGTAATGCCGATGTTATTAAATAGCGCTTTGGATTTTTCATGTTTATATTGCTCTCTTATTATTGATTCTCTTGAATATCGCACAAATATACAAAGGAATATTTTTTTTCATCATATAAATATTACTTAGTTTTACATTGATTTAAATAGATATGTAAATGATAACACCTGCATTTTTAAAGAAAGGCGATAAAATTGGAATCGTAGCACCTGCACGAAAAATTTATATGAACGAAATTGAAGCTTCCATAAAAGTTTTCGAGAAATGGGGGTTGCAAGTAGTGCTTGGAAAAAATCTTTTTGCTAAAAATCGACAATTTGCGGGTACAGATCAACAACGTGCAGAGGATCTTCAGTCTATGATGGATAATCCTGATATAAAGACAATAATAGCAGCTCGTGGTGGATATGGAACTGTAAAAACCTTGAAATTATTGGATTTCACAAAATTTTTAGAGAATCCAAAATGGATTGTTGGTTATAGCGATCTTACTGCTTTACATGCACATTTAAATCAAAATCTTAGTGTTAAGTCTATTCATGGAACTATGCCATATAATTTTCCTAAAGATTTGACGGAAAATGAGGCAATTAAAACATTAAAAAAATCCCTCTTTGGAGAAAAAAATGCTTATTTGATAGAATCACATGAATTTAATCGATTAGGTAACGTTTCTGGCAACTTGATTGGGGGTAACTTATCCGTTTTATTTAGCGTATCGGGTACGAAATATGATATTGATACGAAAGGTAAAATTCTAGTATTAGAGGATTTAGACGAATATTTATATCATATTGATCGTATGATGATGAATATGAAATATGGTGGCAAATTGGAAAATTTGAAAGGCCTTATTGTTGGTGGAATGACTAAGATGAATGATAATCAAGTTGCATTTGGAAAATCGGCTTATGAAATAATTAGAGATGCTGTAGCTGAATATGATTATCCTGTTTGTTTTAATTTTCCTTTAGGGCATATTGAAAAAAACTATTCTTTAATTTTAGGACATACAACTGAACTTATAGTTGCAGATAAAGTAATTGTGAATTCTTAATTGCTAATAATTTCGTAGTTATCGGGAATAGTAAATTTCGACTTGTCAAGTATTTCATTATTGATATTAACTACGGATGTTCTAAGTTTTTCTTTTCTTAATAATGTTCTTTCAACACTTAACATTGGGAAAAAACCTTGAGTTTCTGGGATTATTTCAAAAAATTCAAAAGTTTTATCAGTACGATTTAAAAGTTTAATAAGATCTTCAAAAAAGTAAAAATTGCTTTGCGAAACCCAATAGGCAACTTCTGTATTTCTTTCTGTATTTTTAACTCTCCATTGGTAACAAGTAAGATCATTTATTATTCGAGAATTCTCTGTTTTAACAATTCTAAAATTATCGTTATTTGAGTATCCAGAATCTTTTAGATTTAATTGTGTATAAAGTTTTTTTGAAGGGCTTAAAATATAAACTTCTTCGCCTTTAATTTTAATTATTAAAGATTGAACAAGTTGATGATCATTATCATACTTATCAATTCTTACATTGTCATTTTTTACAAAATAAGTAAAAAATGATTTTTCATAATGTGATTCTTGAACCATTTCAATTCGTCCCTCGAATGAAACATGATCAGAAGCAATAGGAAACAGTAATAGCATAAAACTAATTACGAAGTTTACCATAATTTATAATATTCTTATCTTTATAATATGAATAATTTACAAAACCTATCGTATCTTACTGGATTAAGATAAATAAGGTTACAAAAGTAATTAAAAAAATGGCAGAACATAATCTGGTAGGGAAAAAAGGAGAAGAAATTGCAAATAAATTTCTTGTAGATAATGGCTTTAAAATAAGGCACATAAACTGGAGATTTAAAAAAAATGAAATTGATATAATTGCAGAAAAAAATAACCTATTGACGGTTATAGAAGTAAAGACCAGAACTAGTGAATATTTTGAAAATCCACATGAGGCTGTTACAATAAGTAAACAGAAGTTTATAATTAAAGCAACTGAGGCTTATATTCATGAGTTTAATATAGACTTAGAAACACGATTTGATATTATTGGAGTATCTTTATTGCCAAATGAAACTAAAATTGATCATATTGAAGATGCTTTTCAAGCAAGTTTAATAAATTAATAATCATGAACATAGAGGAGTTTAGAAATTACTGTTTATCAAAAAAAGGAACTACAGAGGGTTTTCCTTTCGATGCAACTACACTTGTATTTAAAGTAATGGACAAATTGTATGCATTGACAGATACTGAAGATGAATTTAGCATTAATTTAAAGTGCGAGCCGGAAAGGGCAATTGCATTACGAGAAGAGTATCCTGAAAGTATAATTCCAGGGTATCATATGAATAAAAAACATTGGAATACAATTAAAATGGATGGTCGTGTTTCTGAAAAACTAATCATAGAACTAATAGATCATTCATATGATCTAATTGTTAATAAATTACCCAAGATTAAAAAACAGGAATTAGAAAATTTATAAATAGAACTATAAGTATCTACTATGATAAAAAAATTATTAGGATATTTTTTTCAGGGATTGATTTATTTAGCCCCACTTGGAATAACAATATTTGTACTTTATAAAACTTTCGTTTTTTTAGATGAATCACTAAAACCACTTGTAAATAGATATCTTAATATTAATATTCCAGGATTAAGTATCTTAATTGTTTTCTTGCTGGTTGCTTTACTTGGTTTACTTGGAAAATCGATTATAGCACGACCAATTAAGAAAGTTATAAATCATATTATTAATAGAATTCCTTTAATAAAAGTAGTTTATACTTCAATTAAAGATTTGCTTACTGCATTTGTTGGAAAAGAGAAAAAGTTTAATCAACCGGTATTAGTAAAAGTTAATACTATCTCCGAATTAGAAAAACTGGGTTTTATTACTCAAACAGATGTTTCAAATTTAGGAGTTGAGGGAAATAAAGTGGCAGTATATTTTCCACACTCATATAATTTTTCAGGTGAGTTGTTTATTGTTCCTTCGGAGAATGTAAAAAAGATTGATACACCTCCAGCTGATGTAATGAAATTTATTGTTTCTGGCGGGGTTGCTAATTATGAAAATGAAAAAAATGATTAAAATGAAAATCTTAGTCTCCACAAGCATAACATTAAAGGATCAAGAATTATAAGTAATAAAATAATATACAAGAAGTTATACTGGAAACTCACTAAAAATAATTAGGATAGTTTTTTTATTCTGCAACCAATAAGTTACAGCCGCGAATATCACTATAATCGAATCTTCCTAGAACCTCGAAACTATTGTCCTTGTTAATTTTGCCAATATCTTTTGTTTCAATAAATGAACATGAATTAATGTTGGCCAAATCAATAATATTTATTCCTCCAGACTTACCGTTTTCAAGTAAAGCAAAGGGATCGTATGTATCACGAATAATAACTTTCATCCATGGAGGAGGAGAAAATTTCCCATCTTTTGATGAATATGCTTGCGATAAAAGTTCTGTCATCCCGTATTCAGAATGTATTGTCTTAACTCCCAATTTAGATCCTAGAAGATGATGCAATTCCTTTTTTGTAAGTTCCTTTCTCTTTCCCTTCATTCCTCCAGTTTCCATTACTATTGTATTCGAAAGATTCATTGGGAATAGTTCAGCTAAATCAATTAAGGCATATGATACACCAATTAGAATGATTCTTTTATTGCTTTTATCTAGCATTTTAAGTTTAAAAGCAAGTTCATCGATATTGTTTAAATAAAATCCACTTTCAGAATGATTAGATTTCTGGATTAAGCTGTTTACCATGAATACTAACGACGAACTTTCATTTTCTAGATATGTAGGAAGTAAAGCTAAAATACAATAATCATCTATCTTTCCATATTGTTGTTCAAAACCAATTAAGAAGCTTTTTTCGTAAATAGATAAATCAGTAATATGATGATTACTTCTTTCTGTTCCTGTTGTTCCGCTACTAAAAAATGTTTTTATAGGTTTATTTTCTCCAGTAATTATATCTTGTGATTTGAAGAATTCTATAGGAAGGAAAGGTATTTGATTTATATTATTTATCTCGGAGATTTTTGTTCCCAAATGGAATAAATATTTTTTATAAACAGGATTGTTTTCTGCTTGATAGTTAAATATTTTTAAAGCAATTGAATTGAATTGATCATTGCTTTTTATGGAAAAAATATCATCAACAGAAAAGTTATACATGGAGTCTTAATTTTCACGAAATTTACGTAAAAATTGACATAAAATAAAACTGCCACAAAATGCAGCAGTTGGGAATATATTGAGAATTTAAAACTCGACGAAAAAACTACAAGATATAGAAGTTATGTTTTTTCATCCACTCTTTTTCATTAATAATATCGTTTTGAGTATCAATGGGTTTAATTTTCCAGAAACTATCATCTAACATCCATTCTTCAATAATTCTTACCTCTTCAATAATATTTGAATCATCTAATAGCAATGTAAATGATTGAGAAGTTTTAATTGATTTTGCTCCTGAATATTTATTTTGTGCATTTATGGTTAAAGCGAAAAATACAAAAACGACTGAAATGCAAATTGTTTTTAATAAAGATGAAGTTCCAAAATTCATAAAAAACGCCCTTTCTTTTAGTTAAATTCTTGAACAAAAAATAACATTTTTTATGCCAAAGAGTATAATTATCAGTCAGTCAGAAGGAAACGCGAACTTTAGAATTGTCGATGAATTTAATTTATGATCGAAAATAATACAGGCCTGTACGTTTGCGAACAGATTATCACCTTAAAGTTATTAAAATTTGTTATGCTTTCAAGAAACAAGTTTAGAATAAAAGCATGAACAATACTTGGTTTTTTAGACTAATATATTTCCAGGTTATATTTCACAATAGTTACATTATTAAGTTTATCTGGATCTCGAATTTCGTATTCTGGATACGTCAATTTATTTAACTGACTGTTAATGCAAAAAGCCTGATTATCTTTAATTACAAGTGTTGTAGGAACATCATTAAATAAGGGATTATTACTATCTATGATGTCTCGCGAAATAATTCTAGTACCTGTTTTATCAAGTTCAAAACTAGAAATATTTATTTCTTCATAGGTATTAACTTCATTTTGAATGGCTATAAGATTGTTGTTGAAATACTTCAAACCATCAACGCCAAAAGATTTTAGAGATGTATCCGGCTCTCCAATTATTGATCTGTTTGCAATATCAAGCACGTGAATTCCACGGGATGTAGATGCTATGTATAAAACACTGTTATCAGGAGATATTGCTATGCCATTTGGTTCATCTATTTCTTCTCCGTCATAAAATATACTTATAGAATCATATTCGCTATTTATTTTATACACTGATTGGCCTTCAGTATTTGTAATGTAAATATTTCCTTGTTTATCGAGTGCAAGATCATTAAAGAAAACTTTAGATGTATCATTAAGTTCGTATCGTTTTATAAGTTTCCCGGTAAGTAGATCAAGTTTAACAATTGCAGAAAAACGAGCTTCTCTAGTAATATTTCCACAAGCCCATAATTGTTTTCTTTCGTCGTCTACAATCATTCCTAAAAAACGTAAATCGATAGATTCTGATGAAATAAAATCCTTAAATGAGCCAGTTTCAGCATCAACCTGAATAATTTTTGTTTTGTAAACACTACTTAAGTAAAAAGAATTTGTAGTAGACGAATACGTTATTCCCTCAGGAATTAAATCTTTTTCAGTAATACTAAAATAAGCTTCACCATCTTTAATTTCGTTGCACGAAATAGTAAAAATTGCAAATAAAATAATAGTAATATATCTATATAATGTTATCTTAATCATATAATTAAAATATCTAATCATAAGATATATAATTAAACAAATGGTTTAATGAGATGTAAAATAAAAAAGTCGGCAACTGCCGACTTTAAAATATATCTTATTTATTAATAATTACAATTCCCAATCAAAGCCTTCTTTGGTATCTTTAATTTTTACACCTTTTTCGGTGAGTAGATCTCTAATTTTATCCGAAGTAGCAAAATCTTTATTTTTTTTAGCATCCAAGCGTAAGTTTAAAACCAAATCAATTAATTCGCCTGTTAAATCATTTTCTTCATTGTTTGATGTTTCATTTTTGAATCCTAAAACATCAAAAACAAAAATATTGTAAATTGATTTTAGTTCTTCTAAATCAGTCTGATTTATTTTTTCTGTTCCATCATTAATCGAATTAATTATTCGAACAGCTTCAAATATATGTGATATTAATATTGGACTGTTAAAATCGTCATTCATTGCTGCATAGCAATTCTTTTTCAACTCTTCAATATTTACTGTAGATTCTGAGTTTGCTGCTAATTTATTTAAAGTTTCACCTGCCTTCATTAATTTTTGATAGCCTTTTTCTGAAGCTTGTAGTGCTTCGTTCGAGAAATCAAGCGTGCTTCTGTAATGTGACTGTGCCATAAAAAATCGAACAACCATTGGCGAATAACCTCTTTCTAATAAAGGATGATCTCCTGTAAATAATTCACCGGGTAAAAATCCGTTTCCAGCACTTTTCGACATGCGTGTTCCGTTAACTGTTAGCATATTTGTATGCATCCAATATTTAACAGGAACAGTATGATTACAAGCTTGCGACTGTGCAATTTCATTACTATGATGTGTGGCTTGTAAGTCCATTCCACCACCATGAATATCAAAAGTTTCGCCTAAATATTTAGTACTCATTGCCGAGCATTCAATATGCCATCCAGGAAAACCCCATCCCCAAGGTGAAGGCCACTGCATTAAAGTTTCTGGTTTTGCTTTTATCCAAAGAGCAAAATCCAGTCTGCCTTTTTTCTCGTCTTGTCCATCAAGCTCCCTTGTTCCTTCTAATAGATCTTCTAACTTACGGTTTGTTAGTTGACCATAATTATATTCTTTACTATATTTTTCTACATCAAAATATACAGTTCCTTCTTTTTCGTACGCATATCCATTAGAGATTATTTCTTTAATCATCTCTATTTGCTCAGAAATATGTCCTGTTGCTGTTGGTTCAATACTTGGAGATAAAGTATTGAAAATTCTCATTACATCATGAAATCCAAGAGTGTACTTTTGTACAATCTCCATTGGTTCTAGCTGTTCTAGTTTTGCTTTTTTTGCAAACTTATCATCTCCTTCGTCTCTATCTCCTTCAAGATGACCAGCATCTGTAATGTTTCTTACATAACGTACATTATAACCTAAGTGAGATAAATATCTGTAAATTAAATCGAATGATATAAATGTTCTACAATTTCCTAAGTGTACATCGCTATAAACGGTAGGTCCGCAAACATACATTCCTACAAAAGGTGCATTTATTGGTTCAAAACTTTCTTTCTTTCTCGTAAGCGTGTTATAAATCTGTAAATCTTTAGTCATCATTAATTTATTTAAAACCAAAATGCAAAACTACTAATAATATTATGTATTTCTTAAAATTATTAATCATTAAAAAATTATGCGATGAAGAATTTTTATAGTTGAATCGTATCAAGTTTTAAAAACGTCTTTAATAATCTTAAATTTAAATAAACTGTAGTTTATTAAATGGTTAGGTTCAATAAGTAAAATATAATGGTTTAAATTTTCGGGAATACTCCATTCTGATGCAATATGTTCATATAGTTATGAATGAATGCAATTTAGCTATTCTAAAATCAGAATAAAAGACTTAAATTTATCGAGATGATAATTTTTCCATTAAACTTCACTAATTTTGAGAGCTTTTTAAATAAATATTAGGGTATTATGAGTTCGACACGACAAAATAAAATAGAGAGATTGCTTCAACGTGATTTGGGAGATATTTTTCAAAAAGGGACAAGTACATTATTTAAAGGAAAAATGGTGACAGTTACTTCTGTTCGTATTTCTCCTGACTTATCGGTTGCAAGAGTTTACTTGAGTTTATTTCCTGTTGAGGATAAGAAAGAGTTTATAAAATATATTAGTAGCATTGAGGGACAGATAAGATTTGATCTTGGGAAAAGAGTTCGACATCAGCTTCGTAAAATTCCTGAATTAGCATTTTTTGTTGATGATTCTTTAGATTACATCGATAATATTGACAAGTTGTTAAAATAGATAGATATTTTGCGTTTAAAAAATTAGAAATGAAATACGATCCAATAAAATATAGTTTAGGTAAGATATTTAATAAGAAACCATTTTTAAGGAAATTGTTTTATAGGTTATTGGATTTGCTTTTACTTCGAACATGGCATATTAAAAAGAATATACGAACCTGGAAAAAGGAATATAAAAATGGAGCTTCTATTTTGGACGCTGGATCTGGATTTGGACAATATTCTTACTATTTATCGAAGCAATCGAAAAACTGGAATATTCTAGGTGTTGATGTAAAAGAAGAACAAATAGAAGATTGCAATCAATTTTTCGCACAAATTAAAAAATCTGATAGGGTTAATTTTGAATATGCTGATTTAACAAAGTTTGAAAAAAGCGAAAAATTTGATCTTATTTTGAGTGTTGATGTGATGGAACATATTTTGGAAGATGTTGAGGTTTTTAAGAATTTTCATCATTCGCTTAAAAAAGGAGGAATGGTATTAATTTCAACTCCATCAGATCAGGGTGGTTCTGATGTCCATGATGAAGATGATCATTCTTTTATTGACGAACATGTTCGCGACGGTTATAATATTAAAGAAATAGAAGAAAAACTTAATTCTGCAGGATTTAATAACATTGAAGCTGCTTATTCATACGGTACACCAGGGAAAATATCATGGAAATTATCTATGAAGTGGCCAATTCTTATGTTAAATACAAGTAAATTATTTTTTATTATTTTACCTGTTTATTATATTATAACTTACCCTTTCTCGTTTATATTAAATTATTTCGACACAAGTGGTAAGCATAAAACAGGAACTGGATTAATTGTAAAAGCATATAAATAAAGATTGAATTTTCCATTTTACATATCAAAAAGATATTTGATTTCTAAGAAATCAAAGAATGTAATTAATATAATTTCATTAATCTCAGTTGTTGGTGTAACTATTAGTACCGCTGCACTTATAATTGTTTTGTCGGCTTTTAATGGTTTTGATGATTTATTAAAATCGATGAACGATTCATTTGATCCAGATTTGAAAGTAACAGCCCGAATAGGGAAGGTTTTTTCTTTGGGCGATAAAAGAATTGAGGATGTTCGCAATCACGAATCTGTTTCAGTAGTTGCAGAAAGTTTAGAAGAAAATGCTTTGTTAAAATATGATGATCAACAATTTATTGCTACAGTAAAAGGCGTAAGTGATAACTTTACTAAAGTGTCAGGGGTTGACACAATGCTTATTGTGGGTGATTTTATTCTTAAAAGTAAAGGGCAGCCATATGCTGTAGTGGGTCAGGGTGTTGCATATTATCTTTCTTTAAATTTAAATTATATTGATCCAATCGTAATATTTGTTCCAAAGCGGGATGCAAAACCATCTTCAAATCCCAAGAATGCATTTAATAGGAATTATATATTTCCATCTGCTGTATTTGGTATACAGCAAGAGTTCGATACAAAATACATAATCGTACCATTAGATTATGCAAAGGAACTGTTTAATTATAAAAATGAAGTTAGTGCTCTTGAAATAAAGCTTAGAGAGGGATACGATATTAATAAATCACAAAAAAGGATTGAAGAAATTTTAGGTGCTGATTATCAGGTCAAGAATCGTTACCAACAGCACGAAGCTTTTTATAAAATAATGAAATCAGAAAAGTTTTATATTTTCTTAATTCTTACCTTCATTTTTATCATAGCTTCTTTTAATATAATTGGTTCGCTTACTATGCTAATTATTGATAAGAAAGAAGATATTGCTACGTTTAGGAGTCTGGGAGCAAATTTAAAGACAATCCGAAAAATATTTCTTACCGAAGGATGGTTAATTACTATTGTCGGAGCTGTTTTTGGTCTAATTCTGGGCTATTTAATTTGCTGGATCCAAATAAGATTTAAACTTGTAAGTTTAGGTGCAGCTGGTTCGTTTATTATTGATTCTTATCCAATTAAGATGATTTGGTCAGATTTTGCTACCATTTTTGTAACGGTTATAACTATAGGATATGTAGCCGCCTGGTATCCAGTGAGATACATTACCAAAAAGTTTGTCATACAAGAATTAGACCGAATTTAAATTCATTAAAATTCTTAATTAATCTGTGAAGTTATTAACAATTAGATACTTCATACAAGTTTTGTATTTTTTAAATGTTAATAAAAAATACCCCTTAAATCCCCTTGCTGCAATATTTTTGAAACAATTTGTCCAATGAAACCGTAAAAAATTATTAACATTGTAATTACTTTATTAACAATTTGCCAAAAAACTTAGCTCATGTCAAAAAATATGAGATTTTTTATTATAGTATTACTTACTGGTTTTATATCAGTGACGTCCGTAAAATTTAGCTTTTCAGAAGATCTATATTGGATTAATGGTTCTGGTTTATGGAACGATGCAAATCATTGGTCTTTAAAATCTGGAGGTCAACCGGGAAATTTGATACCAACCGAAAATGATAATGTTATTTTTGATGACAATTCATTTACGGCAAACAATCAAGTTGTTTCAATAAAGGGAATAGCAATTTGTAATGATTTCCGATGGGATGTTCAGGACTATTCACCAGTTTTAAAAAGCAGTTCTTTTTTATTAAAGTCAAATACAAATGCTCAGCTTGAAGTTCATGGTTCCATTCATATAAATAATAAAATTCAAAATAAGTTTTATGGAGATATAATTCTTAAATCTTCAAGCAAAAGTTTAATTAAAGTAGAGTCAACACTGAATTCAAATGTAATTATTGATGCAAATAAAGGATCTTATTCCTTAAAGGAATCGGTTGTAACAACAAAAGATTTCAAGATATTACAAGGAAAATTTAATACAAACGATAATGCAATAGATTGTAACCAATTTAATTCAAGCGGGGAATATGAAAGAGAATTAAATTTAGGTAAATCAGAACTTATAGTAAAAAAGTGGGATTTAGGAAATACAAAAAACCTTTCAAATATATCGGATGAATTTATTCTAAAATACAAAACGAATTTTAATAACAAAGATTTTAAACTAGGAGATCTAACTTATAAATCAATTTCTGCAAACAAGGCACCCAAAGCTATTTTTGCAATCGATAGTATTGTAGAAACGCCAGTTTCTTGTAACGGAAATGGAGATGGAGTTTTAACTGTATACGTTTCAGGAGGAGTTCCAGATTATACTTATGAACTATATGATGGACCAAACTCAGGATTTCCATTATTGTCGACCGTAACACAAGCTGGTACATTTCATGCATTTACAAGTCTAGATGCGAAGACTTACTATGTTATAGCAAAAGAAAGCGGTTCGGGAGGACTTGTGGGGACACAAGCAGTTGTTACAGAGCCTGCTCCTTTGACTGCCTTAGCGCCAACGGTTACAAATCCATTATCGTGTTTCGACGGAAGTGACGGGGAACTTACAGCGAATCATTCGGGTGGAACAGGACCAACATTTACTTATCAATGGATGGTATGGAATAATGGTTTTGCAAAATTTGATACTATTCCAGGACCCGGAGGAACAGCTCAAGCTTTAAGTAATATTCCTCAAGGTATTTATAGAGTATATATTGACGATGAAAATGGATGTGGTGCTGGAGGTATTGTTTTTGTTGATTATCCATTTATAAAACCACCAAGAAATGATGCAGAAATCCCACCAGAAATAAATTTTGATACTTATAATTCTACTGACGAATGCGGTGGTGCATCTGATGCTACAATAGACATTACAGCATCAGGAGGTACTGGTGATATTGATTATTATTTAATTGGACTAACAGATGGTTTTTATTACCCTTCAGGAAATGCTATCCCGCCACCACCTTATAGTTTAGACGGTTCATTTGTTGGTTTATCCGCACAAACTTACGAAACATATGCGGTTGATAATAATGGTTGTGAGAAACAAGGTAACAATATAACTATTACAGATTATTTAGCTCCGACTGCAAATGCTGGTAGCGATGCAGTAACTTGTGAAGAAGTGGCTATAGATTTAGCTACGGTTTTACCAATAGTTGCATCAGTAAGTAATGAAAGTAGCTTATTATGGGACGATGGTGGAGCAGCAGGTAATTTTGATGATGCTAGTCAAATTCATCCTACTTATACTCCTGCTATTGGCCAAACTGGTTTAGTAACATTAACATTAACAGCTAATGGTAACGGAAGCTGTGCAAGTGTTAATGATAATATGACCTTAACAATTAAAGAAAATTCAATTGCTCCAACCGCAGCCAATGTTGATAATAATAACTTTTGTCCTGGAGCATTTGCAAATATAACTCTATCATATTTTGGTGGATTATTAGGAACGGGAGCAACAGCAGAATGGTATTCAGATCCAGGTTTTACTGTAAATGTAGGATCAGGTCAAAATTTAATAATTGCAGCGCCAGCAACTACTAGTACATATTATGTAAGATTTGAAGGTGATTGTAATAACACAACAGGGGCTTCAATAGAAGTTGTAATAAAAACACAATCAACTGATCCAACAGGAATAAATTCAAGTAATCCTAACTTCTGTCCCGGTAGTTCTACCGATTTAACTGTTCAAGGAGGATCTCTTGGAACAGGAGCAACATGGGAATGGTATAGTGGTGCTTGTGGCGGAGGGGGAACTCCCGCAGGAACAGGAGCTTTAATTACTGTTTCACCTGCAGTTACTACAAATTATTATGTTCGCGCTGAAGGAGATTGTAATATAACGGCTTGTGCTAATATAACTGTTACGGTAAAAACAGAATCTGTTGCTCCGACAACAGCATCAGTTGATAATAATAATTTCTGTCCAGGCGACTTTGCCAATATTACCTTATCTTATTCGGGAGGAAGTTTAGGAACTGGAGCAACAGCCGAATGGTATTCTGATCCTGCTTTTCTAATACCTGTAGGTTCAGGGCAGAATTTAGTTATACCTGCACCAGCAATTACAACAACTTATTATGTTCGATTTGAGGGTGATTGTAATACTACAACAGGAGCTTCAATAGAAGTTGTAATAAATACAGAATCAACAGATCCGTTAAACATAAATTCAGATAATGATAATTTCTGTCCTGGAGAATCAGCCAATTTAACCGTAAATGGTGGTTTTTTGGGGACTGGAGCAACATGGGAATGGTATAGTGGAGGTTGTGGAGTAGGTGGAGGTGGCACATTTGTTGGAACAGGATTAACTATAAATGTTTCACCTGTAGTAACAACAACCTATTATGTGCGTGCAGAAGGAACTTGTAATACAACTGCTTGTGTAACTATAACTTTAACAGTAAGTACTGAATCAGTTGCTCCATTAAATATTACTTCAGATGATGATAATTTTTGTCCTGGAGGATCGGCTAATTTAACCGTAAATGGAGGCTCATTAGGAACAGGAGCAACATGGGAATGGTATAGTGGAGGTTGTGGAGTAGGTGGAGGTGGCACATTTGTTGGAACAGGATTATCAATTAATGTATCACCAGTAGTAACAACAACATATTATGTACGTGCCGAAGGTGATTGTAATACAACAGCATGTGTTAATTTACCTATAACTGTAAAAACAGAATCTGTTGCTCCGACAACAGCATCAGTTGATAATAATAATTTCTGTCCCGGCAATTTTGCAAATATTATTTTATCTTATTCGGGAGGAATTTTAGGAACAGGAGCCACAGTAGAGTGGTATTCAGATGCTTTATTTACTATTCCTGTAGGATCAGGTCAGAATTTAGTTATACCTGCACCAGCAGTAACCACAACGTATTATGTGCGTTTTGAGGGAGACTGTAACAATACAACAGCTGCTTTAATAGAAGTTGTAGTAAAAACAGAATCAATAGATCCGTTAAACATTACTTCAGATGGTGATAATTTTTGTCCTGGAGTGTCGGCTAATTTAACTGTAAATGGAGGTTCTTTAGGAACAGGAGCAACCTGGGAGTGGTATACAGGAAGTTGTGGAGGAACACCTGTTGGATCAGGAGCAGGAATAAATGTTTCGCCAATAGTAACAACAACATATTATGTACGTGCAGAAGGGGATTGTAATAATACAGCTTGTGCTAATATTACAATTACAGTTAAAACAGAATCGGTAGCTCCGGTTACAGCAGATGTTAATAATAATGATTTTTGTCCTGGAGTGTTTCCAAATATTACATTATCATATGTAGGTGGTACGCTGGGAACAGGAGCAACAGCCGAATGGTATTCCGATCCTACTTTTTTAATACCCGTAGGCTCAGGTCAGAATTTAGTTATTCCTGCACCGGCAGTAACCACAACTTATTATGTTCGTTTTGAGGGTGATTGTAATACTACAACCGAAGCTTCAATAGAAGTTGTAATAAATACAGAATCAATCGCACCTACTGTTGCATCCGTAGATAATAATAACTTTTGTGATGGAGTTTTTGCAAATATTATGCTTTCATATACCGGAGGAACATTAGGAACAGGAGCAACTGCAGAATGGTATTCTGATGCATTATTTACAGTACCGGTAGGTTCAGGTCAGGATCTGGTAATACCAGCACCTGCTGTAACAACTACATATTATGTTCGATTTGAAGGTACTTGTAATAATACAGCTGATGCAAATGTTACAGTTGTAATATTCCCAAATCCAACTGCAGATATTCTTCCTGCTGAACCAGTTATAACATGTACTTCTGTTGATCTGCCTTTGGACGGAAATCCTTCTGGTGGATCGTTGATTTATACAACACATACATGGGCAGGAGCTGATTTAACTCCTTTAGATGATCCCGATATTCAAACACCTGTCTTTAATACAGCTACTGCTGGAGTATATAATTTTACTTACACAGTAATTGATAATCAAGGATGTACTGCTAACGATGCGGTTACTATAACAGTGAATGAATCTGCTACAGCATATGCTGGTGCAGATACTTTATTATGTTATGGTTTGGATTACCATGTTCCAGATGCCGATTCTTCTTTCTGTACAGGCGTTCTTTGGTCAACAGATGGTGGAGATGGAAGTTTTGACGACGATACTAAGATAGATCCTATATATACTCCAGGGACTAATGATTTATTAGTTGGTTCAGTTAAATTAGTAATATCATCTACAGGAATTGCTCCTTGTGCTAATGTAACAGATACAGTATTGGTTACTTATTTGCCAGAATTAATTGTATCTATTGGTAAACCTTCACCTTATTTAATTGATTCTACGGTTGCAGCAACGCCAACACATATTAATGTATCAGTAAAAATAACAGGTCATTCATTTACAAAGACATTAGGTGTTTATCTTGTTTCACCAAAAGATTCCGTGGTTGAATTAAAACCTAAATGTCCTTTACCATTTACAGGATCATGGTTATTTGATGCTGATTATAAATTTTATAATGATCCAGAAGATACATCTGCAATTGTAGTGATTGATGAGTGTATGGCTGCTGATGGGAGATATGAATTTTATGGAGAATGGAAAGATAAATTACATGGTCAAGATCCTGCTAATGGAGCTTGGAGAATAAGAATAGTTGATACTCATCCGTGGGGATCTCCAGGAGTATTAGATGAAGCAGAAATTACATTTTTAGATTATAATACTGATGGTTTGTTAGAACCAGTTACATATGCAGAAACAGGCATTGGATTAAATCTTAATCAAAAAATTGGGGCAGGTCCTGATGCTATTACAGATTATGCACTTCCAATAACAGGTTTAACTACTTCGTGTTTTGGATTATGTGATGCTACAGCTATTGCTACAGCAATTGGTGGTGAAGGTACATATACTTACCAGTGGAGTACATCACCTCTATTCTCAGATACATTATCTCTTAATGATACGGTTGATCTTTGTGCTGGCACATTTTATGTAAGAGCTACTGATGGACATTTATGTACTGCAACCGAATCTGTGGTTGTTGGTGAACCAGCTGAAATTGTAATAACTAATGAATATGTGAAAGATGCTGATTGTAATGGAGGAACAACAGGTGAGATTATGTTAGAATTTACAGGAGGTACGGGAGTAGCGAATTTAAGTTATACTCACGATGGAGGAACAACTTGGTTTGCAAGTGGAGATACTATTAAAAATCTTCCTCCAGCAGATTATCTTTTAACTATAAGAGATATAACTGGTTGTGAAAAGAATAGAAATATTACAATAGACGAACCTTCAGCAATTGATGCGGGATTTGTAATAAAGCAAATTACATGTTTGGGTGATACCGATGGGGAAATAACTTCTACTCCTACAAACGGGACTGCACCATACGATTTTGCATGGAGTACCGGAGATTCTGATTTAGGAGTTAATACATCAACAATTACTGGTTTGGGATCCGGAATATATACTGTAACTATTACGGATTTTAATGGTTGTCAACTTATTGATAATGCAGAATTACTGGAGACAGATTTATTAATTATTAACGGAACAGTTAAAGATAAATACTGTGTTGTACCTAATGCCGCATCGCTTGATTTAAGCAGATCGTTGGGTATGATAACAGTGCAGCCTGCAGGGGGATCGGGATTTTATGATTATACATGGACAGGTCCTTCAGGATTCACTCCTATTAACAACGATACAATTAGCTTGCTTAACATAGGGGATTATGATCTTACAGTAACTGATTCGTATGGATGTACTAAGGATACAACAATGACAGTAAACGAAGATGATAGTTATGATATTACTTCTTTTAATGTTGTTTTAGATGATAATAGTATTTGTTGGTATGATTCAGTCTTTATAAATGGAACTTACAATGGTGCTATTGTTGATAGTATTTTTGTGCAGGGAATTGATGCAGGGAATTTTGCTTTCCAGAAAGCAGGAGCTGTTAATAATGAAAATCCATTTAGAAAGTTCTTAGAAATAGAAAGTTCTGTAACGCTGCAAATTATACGAATTTTTAATGATTATTGTAAAGATGAGGTGAAAAATGTGGATGTTACTTATACACCAAGTTTTGAACTTGATATAGTAGATGAGTTAGATGGAAATTCAGAGGATGATACTTTATATTTAAAAGGAGCCAATAAAACTGAATTAATTGCCTTTGTTAATAGATTGGATTTAACCTTTGAATGGACTCCTGTTGAAGCATTAGAAACTCCAAATGCGCAAAACACTAATGTAACACCAGAAGAATCGGGTTGGTATCAAGTAGCAGTTTCATCTGATGATTGTGCAGATACATCAAGTATTTATCTAGAATACATACCATCTATAACTCCTAATGGAGGATTTTCTCCTAATGGAGATGGTATTAATGATTACTGGAAAATAAAGCATATAGAGAAATTTAAAAATAACGTTGTAACCATATACAATCGCTGGGGAGGAAAGGTGTTTGAACAAAAAGGTTATGACAATGACGATGAATCTAAACGTTGGGACGGAACTAAAAATGGAAAGGAGCTTGGAAGTGGAACGTATTATTATATAATAATGTTAAACGAGCCAGGTTTTACAAATGCATTAACCGGACCTATAACTATAGTTAGATAATATGAAAAATTTGAAATACATTCTACTTGTTATACCTTTTTGGTTAATTGTTGAAACAACATTTGCTCAACATTCGCCATTCTATACGCAGTATATGTTTAACGACTATCTTGTAAATCCTGCTGTAGCAGGAGCTTATAACTACTTTCAGGTAAGAGCAAATACACGGATACAATGGTTGAATATTGATCAAGCTCCTAGAACTATGAGTATAGCAGGATATGGTCCATTTAAAGAGAGGGATATGGGGTATGGTGGTTATATTTATAACGATGTAACCGGACCGGAAAGTAGACTTTTTGCTGGTGCATCATATGCTTATAATATAGCAGTTAATGATGCAATGCGAATTTCTGGAGGTTTAACATTTGGAATTATGCAATACAAATTAGATGGAACAATAATGAATATTGATGAAGATATTATTGATCCTGTAATTTCAAATAGTGTTGAATCAAAAATAATTCCAGATGCAAGTGTTGGATTTTATTTATATGCATCGTCTTTTTATGTTGGATTATCAGCACATCATTTATTAGGTAACAAATATTATGATCACCCAGCCGTTGAAAATTCAACAGGCGACAGTAGATTGGTTCAGCATTTTAATTTATCAGGAGGATACTTTCTAATTTTAAATAGAGATTTTGCAGTTTCTCCTTCCGCATTAATAAAGTACTCTTTACCAAATCAATTTCAAGTAGATGTAAGTGCAAAGGTAACATATCAAAAGATGGTCTGGGGATGTTTATCGTATAGATCTTCCGATGCAGTATCAGTATTACTGGGTTATGATTATGAAAACAAATTTAAATTTGGAATATCTTATGATATTATTACATCTGAGATCCGTAAACATTCTACTGGTACAATTGAGGTTATGTTAGGATATAGTTTTAATAAAATTAAATAGTTATTGTTTACATAAAATATATAACCGGCATTATTTGCCGGTTTTTTTATTTAAATCAATTAATTTAGCAGAAAATTTATACAATGAAAAAATTATCAATAGTAATACTTGTTATTGGTTTGTTGTTCTCATGCGCCTCGAATGAAACTCCAGACTATGTCATTCCTCAAGAAGAAATGATTGACATAATTGTTGACATTCATATTATTGATGGAATGATGACTGTACATACGGTTAGAAGGGAAATATTAAGACAGAAGACAAGTAATTTATACGATGAAGTCTTTGCAAGATACGGATATACAAGAAGTGATTTCGATACATCAATATATTATTATAGTTTAAATATTAATGATTATGATGAGATGTATAAAGAGGTATTAAATAAATTATCTGAAAAGGAAGCTAAAATCAAAGAAGAAGGTATTAAAAATAAACCTTTAGAATAAATAAATGCGTAGATTATCTGCTAACTACATATATAGAGTAAACGAATCTCCTTTAAAAAACGGAATTGTAGAAGTTGATGATTCTGGGAAAATCCTAAGTATTACAGATACTAATGGAAAGCTTGCAGAATCAAGAAATCTGGAGTTTTATAATGGAGTAATAGTTCCAGGTTTTGTTAATACACATTGTCATTTAGAGCTTTCTGAACTGAAAGGTGCGGTTCCTGAAAAATTGGGATTGCCAGAGTTTTTAGCTAGAATTTTTGAATATAAAAACAAGAATAAGGTAAATTCTCCTTTAAAATCTATCGATCTTTATGATCAATTAATGAGAAGCAAAGGGATAGTTGCAGTTGGAGATATTTGTAATACAACCAGCACTATTGCTACTAAACAAAAGAGTAAAATAAAGTATTATAACTTTGTTGAGGCAATAGGTATTGATAAGAATGCAGCTGGAATTTTTGCTTTTAATGAAGAACTCCACAATAATTTTACCGAAAAAAGTTTAAATGCTTCAATCGTACCGCATGCTCCTTATTCCGTTTCTAAGGAATTATTTGATTTAATAAAAGATCATGCAGACAAGAATAATTCGGTAATAAGTATACATAATCAAGAGACCGAATCAGAGAATAACATGTTTACTGAGAAAAAAGGTAAATTAATTGAAAAACTTAGTTCTTTGGGAGTTAAGTTTGATGATTGGAAAGCCTCTGGTTTAAACTCAACACAAACTATTGTTAATTTTTTACCAAAGCAAAATAATATTCTTTTTGTACATAACACATATAGTAAAGAAGAAGATCTGAATATTGTTAATAGAGAAATAAAAAACGCATTTTGGTGCTTATGTCCTTTATCAAATCAATATATAGAAAACAGACTTCCCGACATAGATTTATTTTTAAAATATAGTGATAAAGTAACATTAGGAACCGATAGTTTGGCTTCTAATAAAAGTTTGTCTATTCTTGAAGAGATGAAAATTCTAGCAAGTAAAAATATGAATGTTACTTTCGATCAACTTATTAGTTGGGCAACATTTAATGGAGCAAAAGCATTAAAAATGGATGAAAGTATTGGAAGTATAACTGTTGGAAAAACGCCAGGTTTAAATCTTATATCGAACTTCGATTTCTCAAAAATGACGATTACAAATAATAGCGAAATAAAAGTGCTGATCTAGCTTATTCCACTTTTTTTAAGAAATTCTACTGCTTCTTTATCGTACTTAAGTATATGTTCATCAAACCATTCTTCCAGATAATAATAAATATCTATACAGAGATTTTCTTTATTATTTTCAACATCTTTTTGAAATTGAATAATTCTGTCGATGAATAGGTTATGAGATATTTTATGCTGTTCAAAGTTTGGATATTTACAATCTTTAAAGTAGATCTCTTCTTTTAAAAAATAATGGTCAATTAAATATGCTATTTGGAAAAAAACTTTTGAAACATTCTCTTTACATGTATTAGAATTGATTATTACTTTTAGCTCGTTTATAATATCCAGAAATTTTTTATGCTGTTCATCAATTACCGCTATATTAACTGTATAATCATCTTTCCATATGTATGGTTCTGGATTCACTCTATTTTCCATGATAAACAATTTTATTTACAAATTTAAGCTGATGTGGATAAAATAAAATGATAATTATCATTAAATCAGGAGAGTATTGATATTCAGAGCCAGTAAGGGGTGTAAATAATTTTTATTTCAATCAATTTTATAATTGCCAGAAAACTTTAATAAATTTGATTTGTCAAATAAAACTGTGGAAAAAAGGAAAAAGATATTACTGTGCCCTTTAGATTGGGGCTTGGGACACGCATCTCGTGATATTCCAATTATTTATTTGTTAAAAGATAATAATTTTGATATACATATTGCAGGGAGCCTTAAAATACTTAATTTTTTAAAAAAGGAAGTTTCTGACGCAAAGTTTATTGAGTTTAGAAATTATAAGGTAAAATATTCTAGACAAAACTCGCAGGTGATAAATATGTTCTTTCTAATTCCCAAAATTGTATATTGGACAATTAAGGAACATTTTTTACTAAAGAGCCTGATTAAAAAATATGACATCGATATTGTAATTTCAGATAACCGTTTTGGTTTATGGAATAAGAAAGTTATTAGCATTTTTATTACTCACCAACTGAAAGTTATTTTTCCAAAGAGGTATAGAAAATTGGAGTTTATTTATGAATTTTTATTACGTTTCATAATAAACAAATATGATGATTGTTGGATTCCTGATTACGAAGGTGTTGATAATTTATCGGGATCGTTATCTCATTTTGCTAAAATGCTTGACAATATAAAATACATAGGTTTACTTTCACGATTTAGTAGGTTAAAAGAAGATTTATCAGAACCGAAGATATATGATTTATTATTTGTCTTATCTGGGCCAGAGCCTCAAAGAAGTTTATTTGAGGAAATTATTTACAAACAAATTGAGAATAGTAATCTAGAAATTGCGATAGTACGTGGAACAACCGAAAAGTCTATATTAAGTTATTCAGTTCAAAAATTTGATTTGCTAAACACTAGAGAGTTAAATCAACTTATAAATATTTCAGATGTTGTAATATGCAGATCGGGTTATAGCTCAGTTATGGATTTAATTGTGAAAAAGAAGAAAGCTATACTCGTTCCAACACCCGGGCAAACGGAACAAGAATATTTAGCTGAATATTTATTTCAAAAGGGTATTTTTGAATTTAGCACACAAGAAAATTTCAAATTAAATAATATTAATATATCTGAGATTAATCAACCAAATTTTAGAATAGAAAAGAATGAGGAACTATTGTTAAGAGCAATAAGTGGATTAAAAAAGTAATAAAATAAATAAGGAAATGATTATACCAATCATCCAACCCACATATATTTGATAAGGTTCATGTTTTTCTAATTTTAAACGTGAATACCCTAAAAGGCCAGAAAGAATAACTGTGCTAATTATATAATAATCCAGATTTATTTTCAAAATAAAAGAAATTGCAATAAGTGCACCTGTTAATCCTCCTATTCCAACCATATGTGCACTAATTTTCCATTTAAAAGAAATACCGAATAGTACAAATACAGAAACAGCTCCTACAAGAATGAAATTAGCGATCGTTTTTGGAGCACCTAATCTTACTAATAAATAATAACAAAATGTATATAACACAGATGTTACAAAAAATGGGATAAGTCTTTCTTTAGAATGATCCATTTGAACATTTTTAATAATCTTTTGGAAAATATAAAAAGGGACAAATGTTAATGGAAGGACAATTGTACTTACAGAAACAATAAGTAATATTATTTTTTTAGCCTGAAAAGGCAGGAATTCAAGAATAGATCCTGAGTTAAAAATAATAAGCATTCCAATGCTTGGAAAAAGTAAGGGGTGTAATAGTATTGATAAAATTTTTGGAAAGGTTTTATTCATCTTCTAAAGCTCTTTTCTTAATCTTGCAACTGGAATATTCAGTTGCTCACGATATTTAGCCACAGTTCTACGCGCAATTTTATAGCCTTTTTCCTTTAAAATTTCAGTTAATTTATCGTCGGTTAAAGGTTTTTTCTTATTCTCAGCTTCAATACATTCTTTTAATATCGATTTTATTTCTCGAGTTGAAACTTCTTCGCCCGATTCGGTTTGTAACCCTTCCGAAAAGAAATACTTTAATGCATAGATTCCAAAATGAGTTTGAATGTATTTACTGTTGGCTACACGAGAAATAGTAGAAATATCTAAATTTGTTTTTTCAGCAATATCTTTCAAGATCATTGGTCGTAATAACGATTCGTCGCCATCAAGAAAATAATTATACTGATATTCAATTATAGCATTCATGGTATGCAATAAAGTGTTTTGCCTTTGTCTAATAGCATCTATAAACCATTTTGCTGAATCTAATTTCTGTTTCACAAATGTTATAGCCTCTTTATCGCTTTTCGTTTTTTCATTCTTACTTTTACTAGTATATGATTGAAGCATCTCAGTATAAGTATAACTTAATCTGAGTTCAGGTACATTTTTAGAATTTAAAGTAAGCTGTAAATTCCCTTCTTTATTGTCCAAAATAAAATCCGGAATTAAAGTCTGAATTACTCTTGATGAATCCGAAAAACTATTCCCTGGTCTAGGATTAAGTCTTAAAATTTCGTTAACAGATACTTTTAATTCTTCTTCAGTAATATTTAAACGAGTTACAATTTTTTCGTAATGCTTTTTTGTAAATTCATCGAAATAATATTTTAGAATTTTACGAGCTAGTTTTATTTCAGATATTTCCTGATCTTTATTTTCAATTTGCAGTAATAAACATTCTTGTAGAGTTCTGGCTCCAACTCCGGTAGGTTCTAGATCTTGGACAAGTCGTAAGATTTCTAATAACTCATCTTCATCGGTTTCAATATTTTGAGAAAAAGCTAAGTCGTTAGCTACAGCTTCAAGTTTTCTACGCACATAACCATCATCATCAAGGTTACCAATTAAATAAAGAGCAAGAACTTCTTCTTTTTCGCTAAGATTTCTTAAACCGATTTGGTTCTGTAAATGTTCGTGAAAAGATATCCCAATCGAAAAAGGGATATCTTCTTTTTTATCATCTTTTGAGTAATTATTTGCCGATAATTTATAAGAAGGAATATCTTCATCATTAATATAATCATCTAACGAAAATTCATCTAGGTTGTCATCCAGATTATCTTCGGAGATTTCATCTTCCTGATTGTCTGGAAATTCTTCCTCTTCTTTTCCTTCTTCAAGTACAGGGTTTTCTTCTAACTCCTTTTTAATTCTTTGCTCAAGTTGAATAGTTGGAATTTCCAACAACTTGATCATCTGAATTTGTTGTGGAGAAAGCTTCTGTAATAATTTTTGTTGTAAACTTTGTTTTAACATTTCCTGTACAAATAAACTGCTTAAATTTAATTAAAATTCCGCATTTTTCGGTGTTCTTGGGAATGGAATTACGTCGCGAATGTTCGACATTCCTGTAACGAAAAGAATCATTCTTTCAAATCCTAAACCAAAACCACTATGAGGTACAGTTCCAAACTTTCTTGTTTCTAAATACCACCACATATCTTTTTCAGGAATACCCATCTCTTTAATTCTGGCTGATAGTTTATCGTAATCTTCTTCTCTTTGAGATCCTCCAATAATTTCACCAATCCCAGGGAAAAGAATATCCATAGCACGAACGGTTTTTCCGTCATCGTTTTGCTTCATATAAAACGCTTTAATATCTCTTGGATAATCAATTAATATTACTGGCTTTTTAAAATGTTTTTCAACTAAATAACGCTCATGTTCCGATTGCAAATCGATTCCCCATTCAACTGGGAACTGGAACTTTCCTTTTTTTGCAGGTTTCGAATTTTTAAGAACATCAATTGCTTCGGTATATGTTAATCGAACGAAATCATCTTTTAAGATAAACTCTAGTTTTTCTATTAGAGGCATTTCTGATCTTTCGTTTTGTGGTTTGGATTTTTCTTCTTCTAATAAACGAGTTTCAAGAAATTTAAGATCATCAATACAGTTGTCTAATGCATACTTAATTAAATATTTAAGCATATCCTCGGCCAAATCCATATCGTCGTGAATATCGTAAAACGCCATTTCTGGTTCAATCATCCAGAATTCAGCTAAATGCCTTGGAGTATTAGAATTTTCTGCTCTAAATGTTGGTCCAAATGTATAAACATTGGATAAAGCTGTTGCACCAAGCTCAGCTTCCAACTGTCCAGATACAGTTAAGTTAGTTTCTTTACCGAAAAAATCTTCAGTAAAATCAATTTTACCTTCTTCAGTTTTAGGTTCGTTTCCAGGTTCAAATGTAGAAACTCTAAACATCTCTCCAGCTCCCTCAGCATCTGATCCTGTAACAATAGGAGTATGTAAATAATAAAAATTTCTATCGTTAAAGTATTTGTGAACAGCAAAAGCCATTGCATGTCTTATTCTAAAAACGGACCCAAAAGTATTTGTGCGAAATCTTAAATGAGCAATTTCTCTTAAGAATTCCAGGGAATGACCTTTTTTCTGCAAAGGATATGTTTCAGAATCGGCTGTACCGTATAATTCAATTTCTTTAGCTTGAATTTCCACACTTTGTCCTTGTCCCATCGACTTAACAAGAGTTCCAGTTACACTTAAGCTTGCTCCGGTAGTTATATTTTTAATTAAATCTTCATCAAAATTAGACATATCAACTACAACCTGAATATTATTAATGGTTGATCCGTCATTTAAAGCAACAAATGCTACTTGTTTATTTCCTCTTTTGGTTCTTACCCAACCTTTTGCATTTACATCGCGTTCAACTTCAGTTGATTGCAGTAAATCTTTAATAAAGCTTCTTCTTTGTTCCATAATTCAAGTAAAATAAATAATCACACAAAAATAATATTTTTCAATCGATATAAAACACATTGCTGCTTATATATAATTGTAATTGGCATAATTTAACTTGATTTTGAACATTTAATTTTGTATATTATAACAAATTGATTTCTTGCCACTACTAGACCATGCAACAGCACGATAGTAGTTTTAATATAATACCTAACCCAGTAAATTAAGTAATTATGGAAAAATGGATCATCAACAGCAAGGTTTTCAGTAGTGTCGAGCAAAATGATAAAGTATTAATCGTTTTACAAGAGATTGTTGATGAATTTTGCCGACTAATTCCCGCTGGGCCACCTTTAGGTTATAAAGTAATTGAAGTTGTTAATGATACAGTTTCTGGTCCAACGTTTTACAGGCCTTTAAATCGTGAATTTTATAAAATAGGTTTAAATGTAGCAGATGTAAATTATAACCAAATCGCTTTTCAGTTTACGCAAGAATTATGTAGAATATATTGCGATCCTAGAATTAGTAGTTGGTTTATTGAAATATTGTGTCATATAATGGCATTATATGCTCTCGATTTTTTAGGTCATAAATGGGAAGATAGTCCGCCAAATAAAGAACTCGAAGACTATTGGTATAATTTCGATTCCTATAAAAGCAATCTCTTAGGTGCAGCCTTTAGTAAAGTCGATATTGTTAAATATCAGGTTGCAAATGAATGGGTACAGTACCAGGTAAATAAATTAAAAAAGAACGATAACATTAATCGTGGTAAGATATTGATTATAGCTTACGAATTGCTTCCTATGTTTAAAGAACATCCTGAGAGTTGGCAATTGCTAACTTATGTGGGTAAGAGTTCTATTCCTTCACCACCTGAAGATACTAATAACTTAGTTTCGAAGCGAAAAACAGAACCAGACTTTGGAAAACTAATACAGTTTCTTCCAAAAAAGATTGATGTTTTTAGTAGTATGCTTTTTGATAAAATAGGGGCAAGAGAATTTAGTTAATATATTACCTGGTAGTTGTTAATTCCTTTGGTATAACTTATAAATATTGAGTTATGGATGACAAATTAATAACAATCGCAATTCACAATTATGCCAGAGCCGAAGTTTTAAGAACGAGACTGGAAGCTGAGGGTGTAGAATGTTACTTAAAAAATATTAATCTTATTCATTCTGTGATTTCAGGTGGAGTAAAAGTACGAGTACATTCTCGAGATTTAGAAAAAGCATTACGAATTGTTGAGAAAACGAGTGAACAATTTAGAGAGGATTATCTCGATGAATTACACGAGTCGCGAAGTGTTCAACGCATCTTAGTTCCAATTGATTTTAGTGATTATTCTATTAATGCTTGTCGATATGCAATTGGTCTTGCCGAAAAACTGAATGCAGAAATAAAATTAATGCATGTTTATTACAATCCGGTTGTAAATTCAATGCCACTTACCGATACATATTATTATCAGGTAAATATGGATGAGGTTATACGAGAGATTGAAGTTCGGGCAAAAACAAACATGGAAGAGTTTTACAAAGATCTAAAGGAAAAAATAGAAAAAGATAATATTGAGGGTGTTAAAATTGATTATGCTTTAGTACGTGGAATAGCGAGCGATGAAATTATCCAAAAAAGTGAAGAATATAATCCCGATGTTATTATTATTGGTACACGTGGTAAAGGAGAAAGAGAAAATGATTTAATAGGAAGTGTTACCGCAAAAATTATTGAAGACACAAAGGTGCCGGTCTTGGTAATCCCGGAAGATTCATTTTATCAGGGAATTTCAACAATTAATGTTTTATATACTACCAATTTTGATGACTCAGATTATAAAGCTCTTTCTAAATTGATGTATATTTTATCTCCATTTGATATAAGATTGCATTGTGTACATATTGGTACCGAAGAATCAAATGTTTGGGATAAAGTAAAAATGGATAGTTTAAAAGAAAAACTTTTAGAACAATATAGTGATTATGATATTGAATGTTCTTTACTGGAAGAAAAAGATTTTTTAAAAGGAATACAGAATCTTATAAGAGAAAAGGAAATTGATATTTTGTCGCTTGTTACACATAAAAGGAGTTTAATAACAAAACTTTTAAATCCAAGTGTAACCAGAAAAGTTTTGTTTCATACGAATATTCCATTTTTGGTTTTTCATTCTGATAAATAATTTGAAAGAGATTCGGCAATAATTAAATCTACTTGATTTGTAATTTTAATATTTTCGCGATTTCCAGGAACTAGATTAATCTGAATATTTGTTCTTTCAACAACACTTGCATCATCAGTAAATGATTCATTCCATTCTTGATTGTATGCATCTTTAATAGTTTTGCAATCGAAGGCTTGTGGAGTTTGAATTAATTTGTGATTATTTCTAACAACAGGTTTATTAGAATTACCTTCAACTTTTCGAATAGAATCTACGCAATCAATATACGGAACAGCATTTCCATTAGTTAATGCTATTTCAAAAACATTATCGATTGTTGCCTGACTAACAAGAGGTCGAACCCCGTCATGAATAGCCACAATTCCTTCATTTTCAATTTCATTTAAAGCATTGTTAACTGAATGAAATCGTGTGTTACCGCCATTTACAAGTTTGTGCGGTATGGTAAAGTCGTGTTTTACACATAATTCTTTCCAATAATTAATTTGATTATTAGGAAGAGCAATTATTATTTTTATTGAGGAATCATATTCATAAAAAGCGCGAATGCTTCTCATTAAAATAACTTCATTGTTAATTTTTAAAAATTGCTTAGGTATAGAAGTTTTCATTCTTTGACCAGAACCACCAGCAACAATAATTGCAAATCTTTTCATTTATTTTAATTTTTCTGATTCAAAGTTATAAATAAAAGCTCGGCAATTCAATAATAAAAAAATCGAAAATTCTTTAGTATATTTGGAATTGATAAAAAAAAGATTAAATATTTTTTTGTTTTAAAAATACATATTATATTTGCATACCAAACGGTCGGTTTTAATGAGTCCAACAAAAGAACATATAATATTAACAGCATTTAGACTTTTTCTACAAAAAGGTTATAAAGAAGTTACAATGAGCATGCTTGTTAAAGCAACAGGTTTATCAAAAGGTGCATTTTATCATTATTTTGAAAATAAAGAACAATTGTTTGTTGAAACTTTAGACAATTTATTCTTTTCGATTTCGCCATTTAATAATGAAATGATTATTAATCCCGAAGTATCATTCTTTGATTACATGCAAATGTACATTGATAATGTAAAGAAAATGGCTAAAATGATAAGTACATATGTTGGTGAAAAATCATCAGGTATGGGTTACTATCGATTAATGTTAGATGTCGCGAATTATGCGCCTGATTTTCATAAAAAAATTGATGATTCTAATAAATACGAATTAGCATTTTGGCGCAAAATTGTGGAAAATGGGATCAAAAGAGGAGAAGTTAATGAAAATTTAGATGTTGAAATATTAGCTAATCATTTTCAATGGTTACAAGACGGTGTAGCTCTTAATTCAATATTTAGTGGGAATCCAGAAGGATTATATTCAAATCTAGATAAAGCTTTTAGTCAATTATATAAGCTAATAAAAAAGTAAATTAAAAAAATTTGAAACACTACATACCGAACGGTAGGTATATATAAATTGTCATTATATTAACACTTATAAAAGCACTATAAACACAACTAAATATTTTTTTAATTACACACAGACCGAACGGTCGGAATAAATAGAAGGATATGGAAAATATAGAAAAAAGATTAAGAAAAGTTTTGATTGATTATGGAATTGAAAATTCTAGGATTTCAAAAAATTCAGATTACTATTTTGATCTAAATCTTGATATTCTTGATTTAATGGGTTTAGCAAAAAATATAAAAAAAGAATTTCTGATTAGTATTCCTGATAATGAAATTTTGAGAATGGAACGAATTTCAGATACAATATTTTTTCTAGAAAAGCGATCCCAATTAATGTTTTCAAGCAATTAAAGGAGTTTGGTACAGAATTTGTCTAAAGGCGGACTTAATAAAATAAGTTATGAATACAGGAAAAATTAAGATAATACTAGCATTTATTTTTATCGCTTTACTCGGAAGTTGTGAAGATGTATTTGAATATAGTCCATACGCTGCAAATGTAAAAGACTCATTTAAAGATATAGGAGTTGAAAATATAGAAGAAATTTTAGAAATGGGTGTAGATAAAAAGGAAGAATTCAAATTCGCCGTGTTTTCTGATACTCATTATAGTTATCATGAGCTCGATGAAGCAATAGTAAATGTTAACTTACGTAAGGATATAGATTTTGTGATTGTTAATGGAGATATTGCAGATCATGGTTACTTAAAAGAGTTCGAATTATTTCATGAAATAATGGATAATTTAAAAGTACCTTATATAACAGTAATCGGAAATCATGATTATAGATCTAATGGTGAAGATATTTATAAAACAATGTATGGTGAAAGAAATTATATAATAGAGTACAATAATTGTTTGTTTGTTTTGTGGGACGATGTATTCTGGGAAAGCAATAAAACTCCAGATTTTGAATGGTTAGAAAACAATTTAAGCGAAGGAAAAAATTTCGACAGATTATTTGTAGTATGTCATATCCCACCATTTGATCCTCAATTCGATGATGTAAGCGAAAGATTGTACACAAAGCTAATGAGTGAAAATGAAGTAGATCTTTCTATTCATGGTCATATCCACCGAAATTTGTTTAGCGGGTATTATAATGACGGTGTTAATTATATGGCTACAGAAACTATTATAGATAAAGAATATTCAATTATCACAGTGAAGGAAAACGAATTAGTAATAGAGAATATAAGTTATTAGGGAAATGCGATACGGTAAAACAGTAGTATTGATTTGTTTATTATGGCCATTTAGTCTTACGTTATCTGCACAAGATAAGAAAGAAAGGAGTTGGTATAAGCCGGATCTTGCCAAATATCAATTTGCTGGAAATATCGGTTTTATGTCAATTGGTGTTGGTTATAATTGGTGGAGGGAAGTTGCGCAAACCGATATCATGTATGGTTTTGTTCCAGAGCATCACGGAGATGCTGTTATTCACACATTTACACTAAAAAATACATTTAGCATTTATGAGTTTATCATATTTAAGAAATACAATATAAGCCCAACAATGGGATTTTCTATAAGCCTTGAACCGGGTGAGAATTCATACATGAGAGTGCCGGATAGATATCCCGATGATTATTACGGACCAAATAATATTTACGCATGTTTGAACTTAGGTTTAAAATCAAACTTTAGATTTAAAGAAGAAAGATATTTTTCATCAGTAGATGTTTATTCAGAAATAAATACAGTTGCTGACTATGGTTTTTATAATGCAATTGCAAAAGAAGATCATAGTTTGATTATATATTCCTTAGCAATAGGGATTAACATGTTTTTCTAGGCCGTAAGGCTTATTCTTTTCAAAGCAGTTTTAAGGTGGTTAGAAGCGTCTGTGGTGGGCGCTTCTTTTTTTATATATCAGCAGAAGCATATAAAAATCTCTTAATACTTCTCTTAGGTGTTTTTTCAAATTCTTCAGGGTAGATTTTTATTTTAGCAATCTGCATGTATTTCGCTAAAGTCGAATTTACCATTTTCTTATTTTCTTCCATTATCTCAACTAGCCTAGATTCATTAACCTTGTCTAAGTTTACCATATCAAGATCTGGATAGACCAATGCTATTAATTTATTGTTTTTTTCTATTACAACAGATTCTTGTACATAGTTCATATTATTTAGCTTGGCTTCAATTTCTTCAGGATAAATATTTTCACCTGATGGACCTAAGAGCATACTTTTGTTTCGTCCTTTGATGTATACATAATTATCTTCGTCAATAATACCCAAATCTCCAGTATGTAGCCAACCTTCTTTATCAATTGTATTTTCAGTAGCTTCAACATTTTTATAATAACCATACATAACATTTTCGCCACGAACCATTATTTCACCTACAATGCTATAAGGATCTTCCGAATCGATTTTAATTTCAAGAGTGTCTATTAATTTTCCTGCAGAACCTATCTTTGCTTTATCCCAATTAGCATAACTGATTAATGGACCGCATTCTGTCATACCATAACCAATCGTAAAATTGAAACCTATTTTTTTAAGGAATAATTCAACATCTTTGTTTAATGCTGCTCCACCAATTATAACTTCTTTAAAATTCCCCCCAAATACATCGGTAAGTTTCTTTTTTACTTTGGAATAAATTGCTTTATCAATTATTGGAACACTTAACAGAAGTTTCATTGTTGTTTTATCAAGCAACGGGAGAATTTGTTTTTTATATATTTTTTCTAGAATTAATGGAACACTAATAACTATAGTTGGTTTTACATCCTGAAAAGCTTGAATAATTATTTTAGGAGATGGAGTTCGTGTTAAAAAGTGAATATGACAACCTATTGAGAATGGCCATAAAAATTCAAATGCACAACCAAATGTATGGGCTAATGGGAGAAAAGACACTACATTATCTCCAGGATCAAGAGGTAGGTTTTTACGTGCATAACGAATATTTGCAGCAAGGCTATTTAATGGCAATACAACTCCTTTGGAAAATCCTGTTGTACCTGAAGTGTAATTCAGAACTCCAACCTCTTCATTAGAAACTTCGTCAAAAGATAATTTCGCAGCTGTTATGCCACCTACATACAATTCTTCATAAAGAGCTTCTAGTTTCTCGTAAATATTTTTAATGGATTCACTTTTTCCTTCTATTAATAGTCTGTAATCTGTTAGTGAAAAAATAGCCCTGAGATTTGGCATACTTTTTTCATCTAAATTTTCCCATATCTGATCACCAGCAAATAACACAATGGAATCAGAGTGATTTACTATATGGTGTACATCGTTCGGATGAAAGTCTGGAAGTACAGGAACAACAACTGCTCCGTAAGAAATAATTGCTAGATAAGTTATTGCCCAGTTTGCAGAGTTTTTACCAATGAGAGCAATTTTATCTCCTTTTTTTACATCACATTCTTCGAACATGATATGTATTTTAGCTATTTTTCGTGCAACATCGCTATATTTATAACTGTCACCTTTGTAGTCTGTTAAGGCAGGAATATCCCAGTTCTCTTTTAAGCTTGTTTCAATATATTTAATAAAATTTTCTGGTATCATAATCATCGTTTTATATAAAAACTAACGAGTAAACTTATAAAATATATAGCGTATTATCAAATTGTAAATCTTTATACAACCTATTTAAACAATATATGCAGGCAATATGTTATCAGTTTGTTTTATTAGTCAAATAGAGATTTGATTATTGAAAATATGGCAAATATTTTTATAATTTTGGCACTTAAATTTTAGGAAAATGGGAACGATAGATAATAAGGAAAGAGCAGCGGAACTAACAAACAAATTAAAAGATAAATCACCAGAAGAAGTATTAAAATATTTTATTGATAAATGTGATAATAAGGTTGGTTTTGCTTCAAGTTTGGGCGCTGAAGATCAGGTTTTAACCGACATGATTTGTAAAATAAATAAAAATGCAAATATTTTTACTCTTGATACAGGAAGACTTTTTCCTGAAACATACAATTTAATTGCAAATACTAGTGATCATTATGGAATAAAAATAAAAGTATTCTTCCCAGATCATACAAAAGTTGAAGCGATGGTTGAAGAGTTGGGAATAAATCATTTTTATAAAAGCATCGAGAATAGAGAAAGATGTTGTTATTTAAGAAAGAAAGAACCATTACATAGGGCTTTTCAAGGTTTAGAAGCATGGATATGTGGTTTGCGTCGCGATCAATCTATTACAAGATTTGATAATCAGTTGGTAGAATGGGACGAGCAACATGGATTATTTAAGATTAATCCTTTAATTAATTGGTCTGAAGAAATGGTTTGGAACTATATTAAAGAAAATAATGTACCCTACAACGAACTTCACGATAAAGGATTTCCAAGCATTGGATGTCAGCCTTGTACTCGTGCTATTAAACCTAACGAAGATGTTCGTGCAGGTAGATGGTGGTGGGAACAACCAGAAAAAAGAGAATGTGGCCTCCATAATAGGCCGGTTAAATAATAATGAAAAACTCCTACTTTTAAAGCAGGAGTTTTTTTATAACATTTCTATACTTATAGATAAAGCTAATTAATATCTTAACTTTTCTTTAACAGTTTTTAAAGTATCATTAACTAGATGCCTTTTAATGTTCAATTAGTTTTATAGAAATTAAATTGGATAATTATGAAAAAAATTAAAATTATTGGAATATTAGTTTTCGTGTTTATTTGTATAGCTGCTAATTCACAAGAAGAATTCTCAATGGAAGCACCGGGACACTATGAATTAATTGGAGGAAAGGATAAAGTTGAAATTCCCTTTGAAATTTTTGACGGTGATATTTTAATTAAACCACAAATTAATGGAGTTCCAACCAGAATGTACGTTGACAATGGTGTTATGTGGGATCAGCTTTTCTTTTTTGGATCGGATATACTCGACACTCTTAATTTTGAGTATTTAGAAGAAGAAGTAAATGTCGGTGGTAAAGGTGATGGAGATGCAATCGCAAATAAGTTAGCCGAAAATGTAAAAGTTGATTTCGGTGATCTTACATTTTATAATCAACCAGCAATTATATCGCCACCAGAATTAGGATTGCAAAATTATTGGAGAAATGTTGATGGCCAGGTAAGTGCAATGTTTTTCAAACATTTTATAACTGAAATAGATTATGATAAAATGGTAATAATCTTGCATAATCCAGAAAAATTTAAACCCAAAAATAAGTATACAGCAATTTCTATGAATTATATGGGGAAGGATTCATTTTCTGTTCCTGTAGAAATAAAACTAAAAGATGGTCGTATTCTTAAAAGGGATTTTCAACTTGACTTAGGAGGCTCAACTAATTTTACTTTTCATTATAAACAATCAGATCATTTACAACCAGATCAAAATACAGAATTAATAGTATTAGGCTATGGTATTCAAGGAGAAGTAAAAGGCTATGAAAAAGAAGTAGATTATTTTAAGATAGGAAGTTTTGATATTAATGATATAATTGGAAGGTTTGTTAAGGTTAAAGATCAAGATTGCCATCAAAATTCAATAGTCGGATTAGAAATCTTATCAAGGTTTAATACAATTTTTGATTATCATAATAAGAAGTTATATATAAAACCAAATAAGAATTATGTAAATAAGAAATCAGTACTATGATTTATTTCTTCGAACATTTACAGTTTTAGCATAAAAATAAACTCTAAATCAAAATGGGAAGTATATAAAAAATATGCTATTACTGTAAGAAAATTTATAGATTAACGGAATATTACATCACATAAGTTAAATTTCTCAATTGAATTTAATAATTTATATCTACCATTCTACAGCAAAATATAACGACTCTGCAACTTAATTTTTCTTTTCTTGTTTTCATGCAATTTCTTTGAATAAACTTAATAATTCAAAAAAAGAAAATTATGAAAACAAGAATTTTTTTAACCATGATTATCACATTAATAGTATTTATCTCTGTTGGACAAAGTAAAAAGGATGTGAATGATTATTTATTAGAATTACCTAAAGATCTAAAACTCAACCAAAACATTAAGCAAACCTATTTAATGACAACTAATTATGTTGATTACGATATGTTTGGAAATTTTCAAAAGGAAACAAGAATCTTAGCAGAATATTCTTGTGGATTAAGTGATGAAAAAGTAAAATGGAATAATGTTTTTATTTCGCATCGAAATCAAGAAAATACAGAATTTATAGATTCAAAAAAAATGGATGTGATGGAAGATTTTAGTTACGTACCGTCCGATAAGATGTTAAATCCTGAATCATTTCCAATATTTCCTTCTAATACTACACAACTGCAAAATCTGGTTTGGGATATGATGGCTTTTGAAATTTTTGCTTGGGAGTATTTCGATTCGCTGAAACTAAATGAGGAATATATTGCTGCTAGCGCAAATACAGAAGTTGATTTAGCAGGTTCTGGAACTTTTGAAAATAAGGATATTCGTTTGTTGTGGAATGGGGTAACTAAAATTAATGATGAAATCTGTGCCGTAATTGAATATATAGCAATGAATAATCCACTAAAAATTAAAAATGATTTTATTAATATAAAAGGAAGAAGTCATTATTGGGGAAATGTTTATGTGTCTCTTGAAGATAAGCAAATTGAATATGCAATAATGAACGAGGATGTTATTATGGAAATAAAATTTCCTGGGAATGAGGAAATTCATAATTCAAATACTACTAGAAAAATCACATTAAAAAAATTACAATGAAATTTAACTAATTTTATATTATGAAAAATAGTCGTGCTTATATCTTGAAATTTACTTTGGCATATTTAATAGGGAGTTTACTTTTAGCATTAATAACATGTCAAATTTTGTATCGCAACATACAATTGTCTGGGACATCGTTTTTATTCACTATTATTTTTTTTACTGCTTATTTAAGTGGAATATACGGGAAATTCTTTTTTAGATATTTTTCGTTTAAGTCGCAAAAACAAATAAATCAAAAAATTATACCTGCTGTTCTTGTATTTTGGTTTGGGGCTATAATTATTGCTACAATAATAATTAGCGTTGCTATGCATTTATGGGGATATAATGTGAATGATACGTATAAATTAAATTTCTTTAATCTGATTTTTGCTTTCAAAGCCTTAGCTCCATGGATATTTATTTGTTCACTGATCTTTTTTTATATTTTGTGGAGTAAAGGAGTTTCTCGTGAACAGAAATTGAGAGAAGAACTTTTAACTTTTAAATATCAAACACTAAAAAATCAAGTAAATCCTCATTTTTTATTTAATAGTTTAAATACACTTTCTTCACTAATTAATATTGATCCTATAAAAGCCGATCGTTTTACTAATAAGCTTTCAGAAATATATCGGTATATTCTTTTAAACGAAGACAAACAACTTGTTAAACTGGATGATGAATTAAAATTTGTAAATGATTTTTTTGAGTTGCAACAAATTCGCGACGAAGGGAAAATATTGCTTGATATACATTTAGAAAATACAGAGAAATATTTAATTGTTCCAATCTCATTGCAGGTTTTAGTTGAGAATGCATTAAAACATAATTCGGCAACTAAAAAAAATCCATTGATAATAAAAATAACTGAAGATTCAGGTTATGTAAATGTATCGAATAATATACAAAGAAAAACGAATCTTGAAGAATCATCAAAAACCGGACTGAAGAATTTAGGCGAACGAATCAAACTGATTTTAAATCATGAAATTGTAATAAGCGAAGATGGGGATCTGTTTTTAGTTATGATTCCTTTAAAAGAAAAACATTTATGAGAGTACTAATTATTGAAGATGAGAAATTAGCAGCTCAAAAATTAATTAATCTGCTAAAACAAATAAATTCAGAGATTGAAGTGTTAGATGTTTTAGAAACCGTTGAGGATTCAATCAATTGGTTTAACTCAAATTCACATCCGGAACTGATCTTTATGGATATTCAATTAAACGATGGAGTTTGTTTTGAAATTTTTGAATCTATTAATATCCAAAAACCCATTGTATTTATAACCGCTTTTAATGAATATGCAATTAATGCATTTAAGGTTAATAGCATTGATTATTTATTGAAACCAATTAAACTTGAAGACCTACAATGGGCTATAAAAAAATATAATACGATTTTTAAGCAAACCAATTATACACAGGTTTTAGATAATTTAGTAAAGAGTATTAGTAAAAAACACAAAGAACGATTTTTTATAAAAGTTGGTTCCCACTATAAATCCATATTAAGTAATGATATAAATTGTTTTTATATATGCGAACGAAATACTTTTCTTTTTACTAAGGATGGGAAAAATATAGGTGTCGATTATTCTTTAGGTCAGCTTGAAGATTTGATAAATCCTGAGCATTTTTTTAGAGTAAATAGAAACTTTATTGTAAATATTAATTCAATTGAAGATATCATTAGTTATTCCACTAGCCGGTTAGAATTGAAAATTAACAGTTGGAGTGATGATCAGGATATTGTTATTAGCAGAGAGAAAGTTAAAAGTTTTAAAAACTGGATTGATAAATAAAAAAGGAGCTTATTAATAAGCTCCTTTTTATTTTAATAAATATTGTTGATTTAGAATAAACCGCCTTCTTCAATTTGAAATTGAGTAGTTCCAATTTCACTACCATCAGCAAAAACATAAACTTCGTATGTTCCTGTAATTAATGCACCATTGTTATCCCAGAATATAATTACATCAAGATCTTTGTTTGTGTAATCAACAGGGCGTTTTGCAGAAAATACTATTTGCTGACCTTCATATTCAAATAAATCCTGTTCTGATTTTGCTAGAATATAATCGTCTGGTCCTGCAATACGAATAAAAACATCACGTTCTCCAGCTTCAGCTAATACATTTTCTTTAAGAGTAAAACTTACTTTTATCTTTTCAATTTTACTAATTTTATTGTTTTGTTTTCCTCTTTTATTTATTGGGAAAGCTTTTAATTCTTTAGTTCCAAGAGTACTTGCTAACTCAACTTTACCTGAAAGATCTTTGTTTTGTTCTTCAAGCTCTACGTTTGCTGTTTTTGCAACTTTAATTTCATTTTTAACTAAAACGTTTTCAGCAACTAAAGCTTGATTCATTGTGTTTAACGAATCAATTTGGCGAACATAACTTTTAGCAACTGCGCGTAAAGTTCCTAGTTCGTTTTGTAATTGCTTAATCTTATAATAATTAGTAGCCTTAACGGTTTTGATCTCAGCTAGTAAGTTATCGATTTTTTCTTTTTCTTCTGTCAAATGAGTATTTAACGAATCATTATCTGTCATTAAATCGTCGTAATCGTCACGTAATTGAACTAAATGCGATTGTAAAGAATCTTTTTCAATAGTTAAAGCTGTTTCAATTTCTTCGGTTGTTTGTCTTTGGTCAATATATAGCCATGTTACAACAACTAATAATCCAATTACAAGAAATAAAATAAACATTAAACCACTTTTACTCTTTTGTGGTGGAATGGGATTTTGTTGTTGGTTTTCTGCGTTTTGAGGTTTGTTTTGCTCTTCCATTATTTAATTAGGTTATGGGTTTTCAATTATTTAGTTGCAAATGTATATTATATTTTAATTAAGATCAATACCTTATGGTAATTAACGAATAAAGTTTAATAAAATTATTATTCGTTTAATTCATATGCCGACATTAGATAATAAGTTCCTTTTATAACTATTTCAGATGATTTTATTTCATCCGAAATATTAATTAGTTCGCAATATCCATCTTGCTCAATCCCTTTATTAATTTTTACACGTTTAAATAAATTCTCTTTTTTAATAAAGATATAAGATTCATTCTCTCCATCAGCAATAGCACTAACAGGAATTGAATTAACACTTTTTTCATTTATTAGAATAGAAGCATTAATATGCATCCCCGGTTTTAATTTAAGGTTTTTGTTTTCAAAAATTCCATACACTATTGTTGAACGATTTTTGGAGTCTACTTTTGCTCCAATTCGATTTACTGTCGATTTAAATTTTGTTCCATTATTAACTAAATGAAAAATTATTTCTTGATTTTTTCGAATTTTACCAAGATCCTTCTCAAAAATATTGAAATGTAAATATAGCTTCGACTCATTAATAATTTCATAGACACAGTTTTCCGAATTAGCAAATTTTCCAGTATTAGCATCTAAGTTTGAAATTGTTCCACTAATTGGTGCAATAAGAATAAATTCCTTTATGAAGTCATCGTTCTCAATTTTTTCAGTATTCACACCGAGTATTTCTAATTGTGATTTTAATGATTTGTAATTTGCTTCCGTGCTTAAAAAGTCGGCTTTTGCCTTTTGCATTTTTTTTAACGACGCGGCATTTTCAACAGTCAATTCTCCTTGTCGTTTATATTCTTGCTCAAAATATTCTTTTTGACTTTTGGCATCAATATATTCTTTTTGCAGACTTATAAAATCAGGATGTTGAAGTGTTGCTAAAACAGCTCCTTTTTCCACCATATCTCCAACATTATAATTTAACGTTTGAATAAATCCAGACATTATTGGAGAAATTGAAGCTCTTTGTTTAGGTGGAACCTCTATTGTTCCAGTACATTCAACAGTTTCTGATATCTTAATTTGTTTAATTTTTGCTGTTTTAATTTCAGTTAGTTCGATTTGCTCTTTTGATAAAGTTATTTCATCAATCTTAGCAACTGCTTCCTTTGTATCTTCAGAACTAGCATCTTTATTTTCTGATGCACAGGCAAATAAGAATGGAACAAATAGAATAAATATTAAATTTCTCATAATCATATATTATTTCGTATAAAACTCAAGTTCAATAGCTGTTTCGTTATATTTAAATAGGGTCTCCAAGTAGTTTAATTTTATTTGCTGAGCAGCCTTAATGCTTTGCAAAAATTCCAGATATTCAATTTCTTCTTTTTCAAATTGTACTTTTGCTGTGTTTATTAAAAGAGCAGCTTTTTTTAAAGCATTTTCATGATAATAAATTAAATCGTTTTGTAATTGATCTAAATGGATTACTTTATTTTCAATCTCTTTTTCCACATTAAATTTCTGATAATTTAAATTGTTCTGAGCTTTTTCTTTTTCAATTTTTGTAGTCTGAACTTTTGCATTTTGCGGAAGAAACCAAATTGGCATTGAGATTCCTATACTCCATCCAGAAAATCCTTCAACATGATCTATCTCTTGATTAAAATATCCTGCCGAAAGTTCTGGAAAATATCTGGATCGCTCAACATTGTATTTTACGTTTTCGACTTGATATAAATTCTCGTAATAATCCAGAACTATAGAACTGCTAAATCGCTGATCTGGATCATTGCTTGCTGGCAATTTATATATTATTAGGGAATCTGCTTCAGGAATAAAATCACCATCAATATTCATAATTTGTTTCAAGTTATTTTCGGCAATAATTAGCTGTTCGGTGGTCTTTAATTGCTCATTTTTAATCGAAGCATATTCAGTTTCTGCCAATGTTTGTTCTAAAAGATTAGATTCTCCTAAGTGGTATTTGAGTTGTGCTATACGAACAAATTCTTTGTAAAGCGCCGATTGTTCCTGAATAATATTAAACTGATCAATCAAGAAAATCCATTTATACCATGAAATTTTTGACTGAGCAATAACTTGTTTTTCAATAATTTGATACTCTGTTTCGCTCAGATCTATGTTTTTATTTGCAAGCTTTGTATTCTGAAAATGTGTTAACAATGATCCAAAGCTTTGATTTATTTCAAACGATTGATCAATTATATCAGAATTGATTTGTCCTTTTTGATAAGAGAATTCTGTTGGCCCAAAGTCAAGTGCTCCTTGCTTTTGCTTTTGAGCAGATAAAATCGAAAGCTGAGCATTTTTAAGTACTGGGTTATTGTTCTTTACATTTTCAACAACTTGGTCTATGGAAAGTTTTTGCGTTTCATTTTCTTGACTATATATGTTATTATTACCTAGAAAGAAGGTTAGGATTAGTAAAATAGAAATAACTTTTCCAGTTTTTCCGATCTTAATGGGTTTATCAGAATTAAAAATCTTAAATAATATTGGAAGCAGAATCATGGTAAGCATTGTTGATGTTACCAAACCTCCTATAACTACAGTAGCCAACGGCCTTTGAACTTCAGCTCCTGAAGATGTTGAAATAGCCATAGGAAGAAATCCCAACGCCGCTGCTGCTGCTGTAAGCATTACAGGACGTAATCTTTCACGTGTGGCTTTTAAAACGAGTTCACGCATATCTTTCATTCCTTTTTCTTTTAAATCTTTTAAGTGTTCTATTAAAACAATTCCATTTAATACAGCAACACCGAATAATGCAATGAAACCAATTCCTGCCGACACACTAAATGGCATACCACGAATCCATAAAAAGAAAACACCTCCAACAGCTGATAATGGAACAGCGGTAAAAATTAAAGCTGCATCTTTAAATGATTTAAATGCAAAGTGAAGAAAAATAAAGATTAGCAATAGTGCAATTGGAACCGCAAGTTTTAATCTTTTAGTAGCATTTTCAAGGTTTTCGAATTGTCCACCATAAGAAATATAATTACCGGGTTCAAGCGTAATTGAATTTGAAATCTTTGATTGTACTTCTTTAATAACAGATTCTAAATCACGATTACGTACATTAATACTTACAACAACTCTGCGTTGTGTATTTTCACGAGATATTTTTGCAGGTCCTGTAGAGTAGTTAATATCAGCTAGTTCATGCAAAGGTATTTGATTACCATTTGGCAATCCAATATTTAATTGTTTTATATTTTTAATGTCATTTCTAAAATCTTCCTTGAAACGAACAACAAGATCGAATTTTTTCTCTCCTTCAAAAATACTTCCTGCAATTTGTCCTCCAAAAGCCATAGATAATTGCTGATTTAATTCTTCGATATTTAAACCATAAAAAGCAATTTTATTTCTATTATAACGAACACTTATTTGAGGAAGACCCGCTGTTTTCTCAAGAATTATATCGGCAGCGCCCGGAATATCTTCAACTAATTTCTTAATTTCAATTGCTTTATCATTTAAATATTCTAAATCTTCACCAAATATTTTAATTGCAATATCGGCTCTTACGCCTGTTATTAGTTCATTAAATCGCATTTCAATGGGTTGAGTAAACTCATAATCAATGCCAGGAATTATCATGAGAGCTTCTTTAAATTTATCGGCGAGTTCTTCCTTGCTATTTGTAACTTCCCACTTACTTTTTGGTTTTAACTTAATAATCATATCGATTTCTTCCATCGACATAGGATCTGTCGGAACTTCTGCAGCACCAATACGACATACAATTTGTTCAACTTCGGAAAAATTGTCTATAAGTATTTGCTCCATTTGGGTGGTTAGTTCAACGGTCTTAGTAAGAGAGGTTCCTGTTTTTAAAACGGGTTGAATTACAAAATCACCTTCATCAAGAGTAGGAACAAATTCTCCACCCATTCTAGAATAGATTACTCCTGTAAAAACAAGTGATGCAATTGCTAATCCTATAACTACTGATTTATGATCGTAAGCCCATTTTATAACAGGATCATAAGATCGGTAGGCTAAATTCATAACCCATTTTGAAATACTTTTCTTATTTTCTTTTTCAGGTTTCAAAAATAAGGATGAAGCAACAGGCAACCATGTAAATCCTAAAATCATAGCTCCAATTATTGCGAAGCTAAACGACAAAGCCATTGGTCGAAACATTTTACCTTCCACTCCACTTAATGTTAAAATCGGAATTAAAACTATTAATATAATGATTTGCCCAAAAATTGCTGAGTTAATCATTTTTGAAGCTCCATGAAAAGTAATCTTATCGATTAGTGTTCGTCTTTGTATGCCCTTCGATAAATCATAATCTTCTTTGTTATCCGTTATTCGAATGGCAATAAACTCAACAATAATTACTGCTCCATCTATAATTATTCCAAAATCTAAAGCACCCAAACTCATTAAGTTTGCATCAATTCCAAATAAGTACATTAAAGAAATTGTAAATAACAATGAAAGTGGAATCATGGAGGCGATCACAAGTGCAGAACGAATATTTCCGAGTAAAAGAATAACAATTAATATTACAATTAAACAACCTAGAATTAAATTTTCAACAATAGTGAAAGATGTTTTTCCTATCAATTCACTTCTCTCAACAATCGGATTTATAAAGACCCCCTCGGGTAATCCCTTTTGAACTTCATCAACTCGTTCTTTTACTGCTCGAATAACTTCCTTCGAATTGGCATCTTTTAGCATCATGATCTGACCCATAACTTTTTCGCCTTCACCATTGGCTGTTATTGCACCAAAACGGTTTGCATAACCAAAACGAACATCAGCAATATCTTTAATTAATAATGGAATGCCATCTGTGTTTTTTACAACAATTGATTTTATATCATCAATTGTTTTAGCCATTCCATCACCTCGAATAAAGTAACTTTTATTCTGTTTTTCAATGTAGGCACCACCTGCAATGCTATTGTTTTTATTAATTGCATCAAAAACTTCAATAAGTGTAATGTTCGAAGCTTTTAGCTCTTCTGGATTAATAGCAATTTCATATTGTTTTAAAAATCCACCCCAGGTGTTTACTTCAACAACTCCGGGAATACCTGAAAGCTGACGTTTAACAATCCAGTCTTGAACTGTACGTAATTCCATGGTAGAATAACGACCTTCATATCCAGGTTCAACATCAAGAATATATTGGTAAATTTCTCCTAATCCCGTAGTAATAGGACCCATCTCAGGAGTTCCAAATTCATCAGGGATATTTGCAGCAGCAGTTTTAATTTTCTCTGCAATTAATTGTCGAGGTAAATAAGTTCCAATGTTTTCTTCAAAAACGATTGTAACAACAGATAATCCAAATTTTGAAATTGAACGGATTTCCTTAACTCCAGGTAAGTTGGCCATCTCAAGTTCAACAGGATAAGTAATAAATTGCTCAACATCTTGTGTGGATAAACTCGTAGATACGGTAATTACTTGAACTTGATTATTTGTAATGTCAGGTACAGCACCGACAGGAATCTTAAATACTGAATATATCCCAAAGGCTGCTATGGTTAGAGTAAAAAGAATAACTATTAGTTTATTCTTAATACTAAAATTAATTATTTGATTAATCATGGGTCAATAATATTTAGGTAACTTTCTATTTTTAAAATAAATAGCACTCTAAATTTAAGATATTTTTTTGGATAAATGAATTCTGAGGTGATATCATCATAACCTTCTTTTAAGAGCAGAGATAATAGTTGGTAAGAGAAATTACCAAAAATTGAAGTGTTGGAATTGTGAATGTATTTTGGAAATAAAAAAACGCACTGTAGAAGTGCGTTTTTATTTTTATTTTGTTATTGGTTTGAGTTTCATACTCCTATATAGTAGGTAAAATCCAATTAAAACAAAAGGGATACTTAACCATTGCCCCATATTTAACGACATACCTTGTTCAAATCCTACTTGATCTTCTTTAATGAACTCGATAAAGAAACGAACTGTAAATAAAAGAATTAAGAATAAGCTAAATATTAATCCTTGCTTAACTTCTTTTCCTTTTTTTCTATAGATATTAAAAAGTAAAATAAAAATCATCATATATGATAATGCTTCATATATTTGAGTTGGATGTTTTGGTAAAGTTTGTCCGTCTCTAACAAAAATAAAACCCCACGGTAAAGTTGTTACATTGCCATAAATCTCAGAATTCATCAAGTTACCCATTCTTATAAAAAAACCTGCTAATGCAACAACAATTACTATTCTGTCAAGAATCCATAAATATGGTTTTTTGTTTTTTCTTGCGAAATAATATAAAGAAATTAAGATTCCAATTGCCGCACCATGACTAGCTAGTCCACCATGCCATATCTTTATTATTTCTAATGGATGACTCAGGTAGTAATCTGGTTGATAAAATAAACAATGTCCTAATCTGGCTCCCACCACTGTTCCTACTGCCATATAAACTGTAAGTTTATCGAGCAGTTCAACTGATAAACCCTCTTTTTTAAATATTTTTTGCATTATTATGTATCCAAAGAAAAATGATGCTGCGAAAAGAAGTCCATAATACCTTATTGAAAGACCCCAGAATCCAAAGATTTCAGGGTTGATATCCCAGTTTATATAATTTAGTAGCATTGTTTAATTTTTTGATGAAGTACAAATGTATGAAAAAAAATATGCAGGGAGATGATTTGATCTTTAGTATTCTGTTATTAAATGTTAAAAAGTAAAGATCATTAAATATTTAAAAAAATGTGAAGTTAATTAATTATTGGAATAAACTTTTTAAGTTTGTAGTGTACAATTTTATAGACAATTATATGAAACTAAGTAGTAAGTTCAGAAATATATTTTTAATTGTAACAATTGTTTCAATTGTTGCAGGATGCGCAAGAATTGTTGCACCGACAGGCGGCCCTAAAGATGAACAACATCCTTTGATCGTTGAAATAAGCCCTGAAAGTTATACTACAAACTTCGAGAGTAAATTGGTTAAGATAAAATTTGATGAATTTATTCAGCTAAAAGATCTTCAGCAAAATCTTATAGTGTCTCCTTTATTAGATACGAACCCAAAGATTCAGGTTAAAGGAAAAGAATTAAATATAAAGTTCGAACAAGAACTACAAGATTCAACAACATATAATTTATATTTTGGCAATTCTGTTCAGGATTATAATGAAGGAAATCCAATTGAAAATTTTCAGTATGTATTTTCAACTGGTGATTATATTGACTCAATGTCGGTTCAAGGTCAAGTATTAAATTCATTTAACTTAAAACCTGAGGAAGGTGTATTTGTAATGCTTTATGAATCAAAAGAGGATTCTGTCCCCTTTAAGCAAATACCTAATTATATTTCAAAAACAAATAGCGAAGGTTTTTTCCGAATCAACAATATACGAATCGATAATTATAAAGTGTTTTGTTTAAGAGATTTAAATAAGAATTACTTATTTGATATGCCTGATGAAGATATTGCTTTTTCAGATTCCATAATCAATTTTGAACTAATAACAGAAATTAAAACTGATACTGTTTTTGTGGAGGATTCATTAATTAATCCGGATGGAACGTTAACAACCATCTACGGGGATATTGATACTATTATTACTCAAACGGATATTTATTATAGTATTCCTGATTTAACTTTTACGTTATTTAAAGAAGATAGAGCCCTTCAATATCTGGCTAACTCAAAAAGAGAGGAAAAACAGAAAATAGAGATAATGTTTAATAAGCCTATAAAGGATAGTATACTATTTGAATTAATTGACACTGTTGTTGAAACAGATTGGTATATAAAAGAACCATCAATTAATAACGATACAGTATTTTATTGGTTAACAGATAGCGCAATCTATAATAAAGAAAAATTAGAAATTGCACTTTCGTATCAAAAGGAAGATTCTAATTTAATATATCAGTGGAATACCGATACTTTAAACCTACGGTTTTTTGAAGCAAAAAAGAAAGACAAAGATAAAGAGCAAAAAATTCCTGGTATTAAGTACAAAATGAGTGTTAGTAACAGGGGAGCACTTGATCTTAATAAGAATGTATATCTTGCTTTTGAGAAACCTTTATTTGATATTGATAGATCGTATATTTATTTATACAATGTAGTAGATTCTATTGAATATGAAGTGGGTTTTGAGATAAATCAAGTAGAAAACAAACTTCGTAAATTTGAGTTATCTAGTGTTTGGCCAGAAGATTCAACATTTAAGCTTGAGATCTATCCGGGAGCTTTTACCGATATAACAGAAAACACAAACGATACTTTAATTATAGAATATAAGGTTAAAACAATTGATTCTTACGGAAAAGTTTTAGCAAATATCACTGGAGTTGATTCTTCTTTTCAAGCGATATGTCAATTAATATTACCAGGAAAGGAAGCAGAAAATATCCTCGATGAACGAATAGTACAAAAAGAAGAGATACTAGAGTTTGGATATTTATATCCTAAAGAATATATCTTTAAAGTAATTATAGATAAAAATAAGAATGGAAAGTGGGACGCAGGAAATTATTTGGAACATATTTTGCCAGAAGAAGTTTTGTATTATGAAAAAGAAATTAAGGTAAGGGCAAATTGGGATATTGAAATAAATTTGAATCTATAAAGTAAATAAGATATGTCTGTATTATTAGAATTCGCAATGTTTCCAACCGATAAGAAAGATGGTGATGGGGCAAGTGAATCGGTAAGTAAAATTATCGATATGATAAATAAAAGCGGTGTTAGTTATAAACTTACCGCTATGGGAACAATTCTTGAAACCGAAACTTTAAAAGAGGCTTTAGATATAGTTAATAGATCATATGAAGTGCTCGAACCCTTTTCAAAAAGAGTTTATTCAACAATAAATATAGATATTAGAAAAGAAAAATCTAATAGACTTATTCAGAAAATAGAATCAATCGAATCAAAGATTGGAACTGTAAAAAAATAGGATTTTATCGATAAACGATAAAAAATGAACATTTTCGTTTTGAATTACGTATAAAATTAATACCTTGCCAGGCTCTAATTTATTATTAATAATTTGTTTAAACCCCTTTGCAGTATGATTAAACGGACACTTTCTATTTTATTGTGTATTTATTTAAGTACAAATATTTTTGCTCAAAAAGATATTAGAATTGATTTATTGCAATCTGGTAATAAATCATTTCAGCAAGAAAAAATTAAAACTACAAATAAAGGTCTGGAGATAACAGAATCTTTATCACATATAAAATTGCAAAAAAAAGAAACAAAAAGAGGTTCATTCATCAACCTTAGCTTTGAGAACATGTTAAAAAGTTATGATGTTGGAAAACCTAACCTTCCAGTTATCGGTAAATTAATTGAAATTCCTGAAAATTTTAAAGCAATTGTTGAGATATTAAATTTTGATGAGGAAATTATAAAGTTAGAAGATTATAGTTTTTCAGAAAAAATTATTCCTGCTCAACCTTCCCTTTCCAAAAGTGATGATCCAAAAGAAATACCATTCTATAAAAATACAGATGTTTATAATCGAAATGGATACTATAAGAAAGACCTTGTAAGAATAGAAGATCGTGGATATATGAGAAATGTACATTTAGGTTACGTTGAAATATCTCCATTCGAATATAATCCTGTAACAAACACATTGAAAGTATTAAATAATATTGAATACGAAATTATTTTTGTTCCAGATAATGAGAGATCAATAAAAAAATCAACAAATTTAGAATCACCTTATTTTAAGGATATAGTAAATACAATAAATAAAACTTCAAGTTCAAAAGCATTAATTTCTGGTCCGATAAAATATGTTATTGTTGCTGATAGAATGTTTGAAGAGACTTTACAACCATTTATCGAATGGAAAACAATGAAAGGTTTTAATGTTATTGAATCTTATACAGATGAGCCTGGTGTTGGAAACACAACAACATCGATCAAAGCATATTTAAAAGATTTATATGAAAATCCAACAGATGGAGTATCTCCTACATTTGTCTTATTAGTTGGAGATGATGCTCAAATTCCAGCATTTGATCATCAGGTTGGTACAGATGAACATGTAACAGATTTATACTATTTTGAATATACAGGAGATAAACTTCCAGAAGTATTTTATGGAAGATTTTCAGCTACTTCAGTTGCACAATTACAACCTCAAATTGATAAAACACTAGAAGTAGAGAAGTATGAAATGCCTGATCCTTCATATTTAAATAATGTTGTATTAGTTGCTGGAGAGGATGCAACATATGCACCAACGCATGGTAATGGATTTGTTAATTATGCAAATCAATATTATACAAATGCAGCAAACGGAATAACATCTTATTATTATTTATATAATGATGATAGTGGAGTTATGTCTTCTAGTAATTCAGGTGCAAGCGAGTCAATTCAAAATTATATAAGTGCCGGTGTTTCAATAGCAAATTATACAGCTCACTGTGGTCCTACTGGTTGGTCCGATCCTAGTTTTTCTAATTCGGATGTAGCAGATATGACAAATGAGCATATGTACCCTTTAATTATCGGGAATTGTTGTCAATCAGTAAAATTTGAACTTTCATCTTTCGGTGAAGAGTTATTACGTGCTTCAGGAAAAGGTGCTGTTGGCTATATCGGCGGGTCAGATTTTTCATATTGGGACGAAGATTTTCATTGGGGAATAGGTTTAGAAGCAATCTCTGCGAATCCTACTTATAATAGTGAACACCTAGGATCTTACGATAGATTCTTTCATTTAAATGGTGAAGCTAAATCCGATTGGTATGTTACTCAAGGGCAAATGATTTTTGCAGGAAATCTTGCAGTAGAAGCTTCCAGTTCATCTCTAAAAGCTTATTATTGGGAAATTTATCATTTAATGGGCGATCCTTCATTAACACCATATGTTACAGTTCCTGAAGAACTTACTGCAACTTACAATGCAGAAATAATTATAGGTGAAGCGTCTTTTACTGTTAATACTGAGGAAGATGCTTATGTAGCTATTTCTTTTAATGGAGAATTGCTGGATGCTAAATTAGTAGATGCTACCGGAATAGCAGAACTTACTTTTGAAGCACTTTCAAATGTAGGTGAGCTTGATTTAGTAATAACTAAACAAAATAAACAACCGATAATAGATAAAGTAAATATTAAAGCAAGTACAACTCCATACGTAGTATTTGATAATTATACAGTTAATGACACAGAAGGCAATAGTAATAATGAGGTAGATTATGGTGAGTCTGTAAAGTTAAACGTGAATGTAAAAAATGTAGCAGATGCCTATGATGCTTTACTTGTTAATGCTACATTATCGTGTACTAACTCTAAAGTCGATATAACAAAAGCAGTTCAATCCTACGAAACGGTTGAAAAAGCAACAAGTAAATTAGTAAATGATGCGTTTAGTATTGATTTTGGAAAAGATTTTGAAGATCAAGAAAATATAGAGTTTTTACTTACTATTGTTGGCGAAGATAATTTAGGAACTGAATATACATGGGAATCGAAATTATACATAAAAGTAAATGCACCAAAATTGCAAATTAATGATTTTGTAATTGATGACAGCAATCACAATAATGACGGTACTTTAGATCCTGGAGAAACAGGAAATATTAAATTATCTGTCGAAAATAAAGGTCATGCAACAATTTTTGGAGTAACAGCAAAAGCTACATTAATAGGAAATGGTTCAGAATATTTAACGTTGAACACAACTGAAGTAACAAATCTTACGATAAATAATCAAGATATACTTATAATTGAGTTTAATGCAACTGCGGGATCCGAAGTAGCAAATGGAGAATTTTTAGATATTCTATTTGATATTAATGATATTACTGATGAGTTATATAGTGTATCTGGTGAGAAAGAACTAGTTATTGGAACCGTTGAAAATATCTTAATTTCACAACAAGGTAATGTAACTACTAATAATGTAAATTTTTACGATACAGGAGGTTCAGAAAATAGTTATTCTGATAATGAAAGTTATGTAATTACATTTTTACCTGAAATGGAGGGTAAAGCTATTCAAGCAAATTTTTTAAGTTTCAATGTAGAATCACACACATCATGTGATTATGATAAATTGTTAGTTTATAATGGATCAACATTAAGTTCTGAACTAATTGGAACTTATTGTGGATCTCAATCTTTGGGAACAATTTCAGCTACAAATTCTGAAGGAGCATTAACTTTTAAGTTTACTTCTGATGGTGGTGTTACAGACTTAGGTTGGGAAGCACAAATAAGAAGTTACGAGGTTATATTAAGTGGACATGATGTTACATTTTCTGTAACAAATGAAAATAGTGATCCACTTGAAAATGTAAGCGTTTCCTTTAATTCTGAGACAATTATGACTAGTGCGAGCGGGTTAGCTGTGTTTAATGAGGTGTATCCTGCTGAAGAAGTTGCTTATTCACTTTCAAAAGATGGGTACAATGAAATTAGTGGTAATGTTAATATTGATAATTCTGATAAAACAATGGACTTTAGAATGTCTCTAGCAACAAGTGTTAATAATCTTAATAACGAAGAGATTAATATTTATCCGAATCCATCGAATGGAATTTTTAATATTGAAATCCCGAATTTGAACGAAAGCAAGAATTATAAAATTAAGATATATGATATTCTAGGATCTGTAGTCTATGTTAAGTCATTTGCAGGCGAAAAAAATATTATCGAGCAGATTGATATTAGTAAAAAAACAAAAGGAATTTATTTTATGTCAATTGAGGCTGATCATATTTCTATTATGAATCAAAAAATTATTGTTAAGTAATTCCGAAAATAAATTCTTATTATAAGAAATCGATAGTAAATCACACTATCGATTTTTTTTACCTCCTAAAAATTAAATGTAATGAATCGAAAATTTAACACTCAAACCCCACTATTAACCTTTGTATTTGTACTCTTGTTTTTTTGTGCAAATGCTAATAATGATTTAAAAGTTATTAATCAAAAAGGTAAGCAACTTAATTTACGATTTGAATTAAGTAATTATCAAAAAAATGAAGTTTTCACTGAAAAAGGAAATGCTATTATTTTCTCAATAGAAAATTATTCTCATTTACAAAAAGTAGGAGCTCCTTTACTGCCTAAGTATTCGGAATCTATTATTATTCCGGATAAATCAGTAATGACATATCGTATTAACGATTCAAAGTACATCGAAATTAAAGATGTTTTAATTGCTCCTTCAAAAGGTATTGTTACAAGAGATAAAAATATTGATGATATACCTTATGAATTTGGCAAAGAGTATAATCAAGATAAATTTTATCCAGAGAATATTATTGAATTAGGTTCTCCTTATATTTTAAGGGATCATAGAGGTCTGGTTGTAAATATTCAACCATTTCAGTATAATCCGGTTACAAAAGTTTTAAGAGTATATTCAGAACTTAGTTTTGATATTTTGGAAGACAAATCAAAAGCTTCATCGGAAAATATTTTTTCAAGAACTAAGGAAAGATTATTAAACTCTGAATTTAATGAACTTTATAAATCTCATTTTATAAATTATAAACAAAATGTTAAATATACAGCCTTAAGCGACGAAGGTAATATGTTGGTTATTGCTCCAGAAAAGTATATAACTGAAATGGAGCCTTTTATTCAATGGAAAAAGCAAAAAGGAATTGAAGTTGAATTGGTTGAGTGGAGTACTATTGGCTCATCCGCTACACAATTAAAAGAGTTCGTTAGCAATTACTATAATACTAAAGATTTATGTTATTTACTTTTGGTTGGTGATGCTGAAGACATTCCTTCTTTAAGTAAATCTGGAGATTCAGATGCAGCTTATGGTCATATTTCGGGAGATGATTCTTATGCAGAAGTATTTGTTGGGCGATTTTCGGCTGAGACTGAAGAGCAAGTTCAAACACAGGTAGAGAGGACAATTTATTATGAGCGAGATATTACTACAGATGCAGAATGGTTAACAAAGGGTATTGGTATTGCTTCTAACGAAGGTAAAAAAGGTGATGGTGATGATGGTGAAACAGATATTCAACATATGAATAATATCAGAACTGATTTGTTAAATTTTGGATACAGTTCAGTTGATCAGACATATGATCCAGGAGCATCGCCAACCGATGTGAGCAATACTTTAAATGATGGAGCTTGCGTTATAAACTATGTAGGTCACGGATCAGATTATAGTTGGGTAACATCCGGATTCTCTACTACAAATGTTAATAATCTAACGAATGAAAATAAGCTACCTTTCATTTTTGATGTTGCGTGCGTTAATGGGAATTTCCATGGGCAAACGTGTTTTGCCGAATCTTGGCTAAGAGCTACAAAAAATGATAATCCAACAGGTGCTGTTGCAATTATTGCATCAACAATAAATCAGTCATGGGCTTCTCCAATGGATGGGCAAGATGAAATGGTTGATATACTAATTAATAGTTACAGCGAAAATATAAAGAGAACTTTTGGAGGAGTTACTATTAATGGTGTTATGCATATGATTGATCAATATGGAAGTGATGGATCTGATATGGCAAATACATGGACAATTTTTGGTGATCCTTCAGTTTTATTACGAACTAAAGTACCGACAGAAATAAATGCAACACATAGCTCTGTTGTTAATATTGGAGAAGGAACTTTTGTTGTTAATGGAGATAATGATTGTACCGTTGCATTAATGTTTGAAGATGAGTTATTAGCAAGTTCAAAGATAATAGACGGAGTAGCTAATTTATCTTTTGAACCTATTTCAACTATTGGAACAGTTAAACTAACTATAACAGGGTATAATAAGGTGACTTATACAGCAGATATTGATATTATATCACCAACTTCACCGTACGTTATTTATAATGATTATACGATTAATGATGCGACTGGTAATGCAAATAATGAAATAGATTTTTCGGAATCAGTATCACTTGGTCTAAGATTAAAAAATGTTTCTAAAGCTTTTGATGCGTTTATGGTTAATGCAACATTAGCTAGTAATGATAAGGGTGTTACGATTAATGATAATACTGAGGATTATAGTACGATCTTAAAGGATGAAACATCATTAATAGAATCAGCTTTTCAAGTTGATTTTGCAAATAGTTTTAAAGATCAGCAACTTGTAAGTTTTGAGTTGAACTGTCTTGGAGAAGATTCTGAAGGAGTTGAATATGAATGGAGATCAGGATTTAGTGTTAAGGTTAATGCACCGGAACTTAAAATTACTGACATGATAATTGCCGATAACTTAGCAAATAATAATGGTATTTTAGATCCCGGTGAAACAGCAAAAATTCAATTAACGATAGAAAATAATGGTCATGCAACAATTTCTGGATTAAGCGCAAAAGCTGTTATTTTGGGAAATGGCACGGATTATTTAACATTTAGTACTCCAGAAATAACTAATCTTACAGTTAATAAACAAGATACTTACACGGTTGAATTTGAGGTTACAGCTGGACCAGCTGTTTTGGATGGAACAATAATTAATTTATCATTTGAAATTAATGATATAATTTATGATTCATATTCAACAAAGGATTATAAAGAGTTAGTTGTAGGTAAAGTAAACGACATTTTAATATCTCAAGGGGGAACCGTACAAACAAATAATGCAAACTTTTATGATACTGGTGGTGAGGATAGTAATTATCAAAACGGTGAAAGTTATGTTATTACTTTTTCTCCAGAAGTTGATGGAAAATTCATCCAAGCTAACTTTTTATCTTTTGATGTGGAAGCTCATGAAGAATGTGGGTATGATAATTTAAAAATCTATAATGGATTAAATACGAGTTCGGAGCTAATTGGAACTTATTGTGGAAAGAATTCTCCGGGAACAGTTTTAGCTTCAAATTCAGAAGGTGCATTAACTTTTCAATTTACTTCTGATGGATATCAATCTGAACAAGGATGGGAAGCTCAAATAAGATCATTTGAAGGGAAAAATTATCAGCTTACAGTAAAAAACTCTGAAGGAGCATTAGAAGGAGCAACTGTTAAAATACAAGGACAAATTAAAACAACGGTCTCTGATGGAATAGCTTTATTTGAAGATATTGCAGAAGGTGTTAATTTTTCTGTTGTAATTTCAGCACCTGGTTATAAAACAGTTAATAAAACAATTGATTTATTAGAAGATGTTACTGAGGAGATTATTTTAGAGAAAATAACATATCAAGTAACATTTAAGGTTAAAAGTAAAGAATCAACTTTGCAAATAGAAAATGCTGTAATAAGTTTTATGGGTGAAAATGTAAACACCGATGAATCTGGCAGTTATATTTTTGAAAACTTAGATTATGGAGTAGGGAAAATATATTCTATTACTAAGGATGGATACAAAGTTTATCAAAATCAGGTGGATGTAACATCAAATAAAACTATAAGTATAAACCTTGATACTCTTAGTTATGAAGTAACATTTAATGTTCTTGATCAAAACTCAAATCCAATGAGTGATGTCTTAGTTAATTTTAACTCATTAGATATTAAAACTAATAGTGAAGGGAAAGCATTGTTTACAGAAGTTTTACCAGAAAATGAAATAGAATATACAATTACAAAAACAGGATATACTGATATTCAGGGTTCAATTAATGTTGATTCTGATGTTACAATTACCAAAAGTATGTCTATTGCTACTGGATTAGAACTTCTTATAGAAGATGATTTGCAAGTTTATCCGAATCCTTCTACAGGAATTTTTAACGTTGAGTTTCCAAATAATTCTGATAGTAAAGAATATATTATTAAGATTTACAATGTTCTAGGATCGGTAGTGTATGAAAGGAAAATAGATGGAAGACAGATTGTAAAAAATCAAATAGATATTTCTAATAAATCTAAAGGCATATATATTTTATCAATTGAATCAGAAAAAGTTAAAACGATTAATAAAAGGATTTTAGTAAAATAACTAATATTAAAATATAGTTGTATAAACCCAATCTTAAATAGATTGGGTTTTTTATATCATGAAATTTTAGGATATTTATATCCTTATTAGAAGCTCATGAGCGAAGAAAAAAAGCGGTTTATTCATAGTTTGGTATTTCCATTGTTTTTTACAATACTGATATGGAGTGTTAAATTGATAGAGGTTTTTATGAATCTGGATTTAGCCTTTTTAGGGATATTTCCATTAAAAGCAAAAGGTCTTATTGGAATTGTTACAGCACCTTTAATACACTCCGATTTTGAGCATCTTATTGCAAATAGTATCCCAATTTTAATTTTGGGAACAGGTGTTTTTTATTTTTATAATAAGGTTGCATATAAGGTGTTTTTTCTTAGTTATTTGATAGCTAATATTTGGATTTGGTTTGGGGCTCGACAAGCATATCATATTGGTGCTAGTGGATTAGTTTATAGTTTTGCATCGTTTTTATTTTTTAGCGGGGTATTTGGAAAAAATATGAAGTTAATGGCAATTTCTCTTTTAGTAGTATTTTTATATGGTAGTATGATTTGGGGAGTATTACCAATACAACCACAAGTTTCATGGGAATCTCATTTAATGGGAGCTATTGCTGGCATGGTTTTAGCAATTTACTTTAGAAATTACGGTCCAAAAAGAATGGTTTATAGTTGGGAGTTTGAGGAAGATGATATTGATGATGACGATCCGTATTGGGAAGTTAATACTGATGAACCTATAAAAGAAATCAAAGATGAAATATAAGAGTTTATTATTAGTTTTTTTGATACTTGGATTTTACTCAGCACAAGCACAAAAGAGTTCTTATATAAAAACTGGAATAGCAAGTTTTTATGCAGATAAGTTTGAAGGACGACAAACGGCAAATGGAGAGATCTATTATCATGCAAAGAAGACTGCAGCTCATCAAAAATTACCTTTCGGAACTATTGTAAAAGTAACTAACCTAGAAAACAATAAATTCGTTGTTGTACGAATTAATGACCGAGGACCTTTTGTCGATAATAGAATTATTGATTTATCGAAATCGGCAGCACAAGATCTCGATTTTGTTTCAAAAGGTTTGGTAAAAGTAAAAATCGAGGTAATTGCAAATACAAATGATTTACCCGATAAAAAACCAAATACGAAAAAGAAGCAAGCAAAATCTTATTATAAACTAAATTCAAAAATAGCAAGTCCGATAGGAAAAGGAGTTCAAATTGGAAGCTATACCGATGATGAGAATGTAATAAAAATTATTGCCAAAATAGAATTAGAATTTAAACAAGATGTATATGTTGAAATAGCTGAGGTAAAAAAGCAAAAGCTATATCGAGTAATTGTAGGAAGTAGCACAAATCAAATAGAATTAGAAAAACTAAAGAAGAGTCTACAAACTAGATATCCTGATTGTTTTATTGTTGAATATAAATAATTACCCCTGAGTTCTAAATGCTCCTGAAACATGCAATTCTTTAGGGTTAATACTTACAATAGGGATGCTTGATTTATTTAACATTTCTTGAGCTGCTGTTCCTAAAATAAAATTAGAATCAGAAACCTGTTCAGTCATAATTGATATTAAATCAGCTTTAACTTTATCAGAATAATCTAATATAATATCGGTTAATTTTGAACCAACTAAAGCTTCGGATTTAAATTTTATTCCTTGACTTTCAAGATACTCACAAACCTGTTTAGAGTATGCAGCAAGCTTGTTGCTAATATCATCTGTTTGTAACGAAGTTATTGTAATAACATGTACTTCTGCATTAAATAATTTAGCCAAATCTGCAGTAAAGGGGACCTTCTGTCTTGTGTCGGCAGAAATATCAAGAGGTAAAATAATTTTATTAATATTATTAGGTAATGAGTTTCCACGAATAGTTATAACAGGTTTGCTAGTTGCCGAAATAATTTTAAATGCATTACTTCCAATAAAGAACTTCTCAAAACCAGATGCGCCATGTGTTGAAGCAACAATAAATGAATCTTTAAATGAGTTGGCTTGGTTAACTATTTCACGGTATATTTTACCCGATTTAATAATGTATTTAAGTTCAGATTGATTAAGGATTTTCTGTTTATATTTATCCTGAATTTTAATAAATTCCTTTTCAGCATTTTTAAGTTCGCCTTCTTTAGATCCGTTATAATCAAGGTTTTTTCTTTGAACATATACCATTTCTATTTTGCAAGTTGTTTTGTTTGCAAATAAAATAGCTAAATCAAGACCCAAAAGAGATTCTTGCGAAAAGTCAATAGGAACAATAATACGATACATGATAGAACTTTTAAATTTCTAATAAAGAAACAATATTTTTGTGAATATTGGAACAAAATTGAGATTAGATTTATTTAAAAATTAATCCATGTGTTTAAAGAAAGATCTTTCGAAAATTAAAATATAAGTAACTCCAACTGTAATTGCTGTATCAGCTATGTTGAAAACTGGTCTAAAAAATATAAATTCTTTACCTGCCCAAAAAGGGAACCAGCTTGGATAATGACCACTTAAAACAGGAAAATATAACATATCAACAACTCGTCCTTGAAACCATGTTGTATATCCACCGTCTTGAGGAAAAAATTCTGCTACCTGGTAAAAACTTTCATTAAATATTACACCATAAAACACGCTATCTAAAATATTTCCAAGTGCACCTGCAAGAATTAATGCGATGCTTATAATTACCATTTTAGGAGCCTTTTGTTTGATTAACATTCTCATGTACCATCCAATGCCAAAAACAGCAACTATTCTAAATAGAGTTAAGAAAAGTTTACCATTTTTACCCCAGAATTCCATTCCAAAAGCCATTCCATTATTTTCTGTGAAATGAATGATAAACCAATCACCAAGTATTTTATATTCCTGACCTAATATCATATGGGTTTTAATCCACATTTTAAATGTTTGATCAATTATCAGAACGAGTATAATTATTAATACAGATTTAGTTGTGATTGATTTCATTTTTTCAATTTTTATTAGGTGTAAAACTATTAAAAAGAGTCGAATAATAAAAAATGATTGAACCAAAAAGATTCAATCATTTCATAAAATATGTTAAAAGTTTTTTTAACGTTGATTTTGTTTTGCCTCAATGCTTAAAGTAGCATGCGGTACAGCACGAAGTCTTTCTTTAGAAATCAGCTTACCTGTTTCGCGACAAATACCATAAGTTTTATTCTCAATACGTATAAGCGCTCCTTGTAAATGCTGAATAAATTTCTGCTGACGTTGTGCTAGTCTACCTGCTTCTTCTTTTGATAATGTAGCAGCACCTTCTTCTAAAACTTTAAATGTAGGAGAAGTATCTTGAGTATCGTTACTTTCACTATGAGTAATGGTCTTTTTTAAGATATCAAAATCAATTGTAGCTTTCTCAAGCTTTTGATTAATAAGTTCCTTGAATTCCATCAACTCTTCGTCCGTATATCTTGTCTTTTCCGCCATAATTCATAAATTTTATGTTGTTCTAAAGATAACAATTTTTTTAATTCAAAAAAGCAAATGTTAATTTATCTTGTCTATTTTGATGTTAGTTTTTATCTCTTCGTCAAGTTCTACGAAATGTACCGAATTTTGTTCGAAATTATCCACTAAATCGATAGAATTTGCTAAAGTTTGAGTACTTATATAGTCGCTAAATTTTTCTATTGCTTTGTTAATTAAATCGTGTCTCTGAATCTGAATTTTGATTTTATCAGTAACATCAAAATCACTATCTTTCCTTATATTTTGAATACGATTAATAAATTCACGCGCAATTCCTTCTTCACGTAATTCATCCGTAATGTTAATATCAAGGGCAACAGTCAATTTACCATCATTTGCAACTAACCAACCTGGTATATCTTCCGAAGTAATTTCAACATCTTCAAGAATAAGATTGATCTTTTCAGTATCAACGTTTAATTCGAAGTTTTCATTGCGTTCAAACGAAACAATATCTTCTTGTGATAATTTAGCAACTGCCTGAGATATCTGTTTCATTAATTTACCATGCTTTGGTCCAAGCGTTTTAAAATTAGGTTTAATTTTCTTAACTAAAACACCAGTTGTGTCGGTAATATATTCAACATCTTTCACATTAACTTCACCAAGAACAAGATTACGAACAGCTTCAAATTTTCCTTGTAATGATTTATCTAAAATAGGAATCATTATTTTGCTTAACGGCTGACGTACTTTTATACTTACCTTACGACGTAATGCAAGAATCATAGACGAAACACGTTGTGCAATGTCCATTTGTTCTTCTAAATCCGCATCGATATGATTTTCGTTATATTTTGGGAAATCTGCAATGTGAACAGATTCAGTTAAATCTTTCTCCGTAATTGTATTTAAATCAATAAATAATTGATCTGCAAAGAATGGAGAAATTGGAGCCATTAGTCTGGCAATAGTCTCCAAACATGTGTAAAGTGTTTGGTATGCGGCAATTTTATCTTTTGAATATTCACCACCCCAATAACGTTTACGATTTAATCGAACGTACCAGTTACTTAAATTTTCTGTAACAAATTCTTGAATTGCACGACCGGCGCGTGTTGGTTCATAATTCTCATAATCACTTTCAACTTCTTTTACAAGAGAGTTTAATAATGAAATTACCCAACGATCAATCTCTGGTCGTTCATTTACCGGAATTTCTTCTTCTTCGAATTTAAATCCATCAACGTTTGCATAAAGAGCAAAGAAAGAATATGTATTGTAAAGTGTTCCAAAGAACTTACGTTTTACTTCGTCGATTCCATTAGAGTCAAACTTTAGGTTGTCCCAAGGTTGAGCATTTGTTATCATGTACCAACGTAATGGATCCGAACCATTTTTTTCAATAGTTTCAAACGGATCAACAGCATTTCCTAAACGCTTCGACATTTTAGCTCCAGTTTTATCTAAAACTAAACCATTCGAGATGATATTTTTAAATGCTACAGAATCGAATAACATGGTTGCAATTGCATGCAATGTAAAGAACCAACCACGAGTTTGATCAACTCCTTCGGCAATGAAATCGGCAGGATAAACCTGATCAAATCCTTCTTTATTTTCGAACGGATAATGCAATTGCGCATATGGCATTGCTCCTGAATCAAACCAAACATCAATAAGGTCTAATTCGCGAACCATTTTCTTACCGCTATCAGAAACTAAGTAAATACCATCAACATACGGACGGTGTAAATCTATTTTTTCGTAGTTTTCTTTTGAGTTATCTCCAACTGTAAATTTAGCATATGGATTCTCTGTCATTACTCCAGCCTTAATCGATTTGTCGATTTCGCTAAATAATTCTTCAACAGAACCAATACATTTTATTTCAGTTTTATCTTCCGACATCCAAATTGGAAGAGGTGTTCCCCAATAACGAGAACGAGATAAATTCCAATCCTGTAGGTTTTCTAACCATTTACCAAAACGACCCGTTCCTGTTGATTCTGGTTTCCAGTTAATTGTTTTATTCAGCTCGATCATACGATCTTTGATTGCTGTAGTTTTTATAAACCACGAATCTAAAGGATAGTATAAAATAGGTTTATCTGTTCTCCAGCAATGTGGATAATTGTGAACGTGTTTTTCGATCTTAAATGCTTTGTTTTCTTTTTTAAGCATTACAGAAATATCAACATCAAGAGTTGCATCATTTTCTGTTAAAGATTCGTCATATTCGTTTTTTACATATCTGCTGGCAAATGGTTTGTAAGTTTCTTGATTTACATTTTTAGCAACAAAATCAGAATTTAAATTTTCTATTGGGAATAATCTACCACGCTTGTCAACCATAGGTTGCATCTTGTCTTCTTTATCGAATAAAACAAGTGGAGATATATTATTTTGTTTAGCAACACGATCATCATCAGCACCAAAGGTTGGAGCTATATGAACAATACCGGTTCCATCTTCTGTTGTTACAAAATCACCAGTTATAACTTTAAAAGCATCACCTTCAGGTTTAACCCAGTCGATTAATTGTTCGTAGTTTGTTCCTTCTAAATCCTTACCTGTATATTCATCAATAACTTTATAAGGAACCTTTTTGTCGCCAACTTTATAATCTTCAAGATTTAATTCTTCTGATTTCTTATCGAAATGAGCATTGAATAAATCTTTGGCTAAAACAACTGTAATTGGTTCGCCAGTATATTGATTAAACGTTCTAACTCGAACATAATTTATTTTTGCACCAACAGCTAATGCTGTATTCGATGGTAATGTCCAAGGTGTTGTTGTCCATGCTATAAAGTATACATCGGTATCTGTATTTTTAAACAAGAATTCAGATTTTTCTTCACGGATTACTTTAAACTGAGCAACGCAGGTAGTGTCTTTTACATCTTTGTAACAACCAGGCTGGTTTAATTCGTGTGTACTTAAACCTGTTCCTGCGGCAGGCGAATATGGTTGAATAGTGTATCCTTTGTAAAGCAAATCTTTTTCGAAAAGTTGCTTTAATAAATGCCATAAAGTTTCAATATATCTGTTATCAAATGTAATATATGGATCGTCCATGTTTACCCAATATCCCATTATATGTGTAAGATCTTCCCACACATCAGTATATTTCATTACTTCCTTACGACAAGTTTCATTGTATTCGTCAACAGTAATTTTCTTTCCAATATCTTCTTTAGTAATTCCCAAAGCTTTTTCTACAGCTAGTTCAACTGGTAAACCGTGAGTATCCCAACCAGCTTTACGTTTTACTAAATATCCTTGCATGGTTTTGTAACGGCAAAAAATATCTTTAATAGCACGTGCCATAACGTGGTGAATACCTGGCATTCCATTAGCCGATGGAGGTCCTTCGTAAAATACAAAGGTTGGTTTTCCTTCACGTGTAGTTACACTTTTATGAAATACATCATTCTCATCCCAGCGATCAAGTATATCCTTGTTTACTTGTGATAAATTAAGTTGCGGATATGTTTTGAATTTTTTACTCATTGATATTATATATTTTAATGGACTACAATAATTTAAAGCGTACAAAGATAGGCTTATGCGAAATAAAATGCAATCAAAAATTTATGACTTAATTATTTTTCTCCTTTTTTCAAGGTAAAGGCAAAGGAAGTTCCCTTGTTTATTGTGCTGCGAACGTTTATGGTTTGATTGTGGGCTTCGATAATATGCTTTACAATTGCTAAACCCAAACCTGTTCCACCAGTATCTCTCGAACGACTTTTGTCTACTCTGTAAAATCGTTCAAAAATTCGTGGAATATCTTTTTCTGATATGCCAGTACCGTTGTCGGCAATTTCTATTAATATGTTTTCTCCCATTTCAAGAAAAGAAACATCAGTAATTCCTTCTTTTTCATTTCCATAATTTATTGAGTTAACAATTAGATTTGTAAGTAAATGATCAATTTGTTCTCTGTCGGCATTTACCCATATGGGTTTTTCGTGGTTGTTATTTAGATTTAAAGTTATACTATGTTTCTTAGCTCTTAGTTCTTGTGATTCAAAAACTTCTTCTACTAGTTTAACAATATTAAAGGTTGAATAATCTAACTTTAATTCTCCTGATTCTAATTGTGTTATTTCTTCCAGATCTTTAACGATAGAAATCATTCGGTTAATGCTTTTTTCTGTCTTCTCAAGATATTTTTGATTGATATTAGAATCATGTAAGCCACCATCTAAAAGTGTAAGAACATAACCTTGAATATTAAATATTGGTGTTTTTAGTTCGTGAGAAACATTACCAAGAAATTCTTTTCGATATTTAGCCATTTGTTTTAATTGGTCAATTTCTTTTGTTTTTTTATTTGCCCAATTTTCCACTTCATCATTTACTTCGCTAATTATATCTTTTTCTTCAATCTCCTTTTTTAATTCTTTATCAGGAATATTTAAATTATGGATAGTTTTATAAATAGGATTAATCTTTTCGAAAATGAAACTGTTAAGTAAGTAGTAAACAATAATATAAATACTAATAAAAATCAGCATTAACGAAAAGGCTAATTTAAATATGAAATCAGTATCAATAGGATAATTTATAATTATCTGAGTTATTCCAGCAATTATAATTGTTAAAAATGCAATAATTATTGCTAATTGCTTTGGCGAAGACCTTTTCATAATGCACTGTTTTTATATGAAGAAAGCCCCATAATATATGAGGCTTTTCAGTATATTATTTTGTTTTTTACTTGGCTAATTGCTGTCTCACAATACGCGCAACATATTTTCCAATAATATCGAACTCAATATTAACTACTGTTCCAGGTTTAAATGTATGGAAGTTTGTTAAATCATATGTGAATGGAATGATTGCAACTTCGAACGAATTATCTTTAGAGTTTACAACAGTTAAGCTAACACCATTAACCGATACAGAACCTTTTTCTACTGTAATATAATCTTCTAAAGAAGGATCGTATTCGAAAGTGTAATACCAGCTTCCATCTGCTTCACGAACGTTGGTGCAAGTTGCAGTCTGATCAACATGACCTTGAACCATATGACCATCTAATAGACTGTCAATTTTCATGCTGCGCTCAAGATTTACTTTAGATCCAATTTCTAATAAACCTAAGTTCGATTTATCTAATGTTTCTTGTATTGCTGTAACTGTAAATGTTTTATTTTCTTTATCGATTTTAACAACAGTTAAACATACTCCATTATGAGCAATACTTTGATCAATTTTTAATTCATCTGCAAAAGAGCAACGCATTGTTATATGTAAATTGCTTTTATCTTTTTCAAGTTTTACAACTTCAGCAGCTACTTCGACTATACCTGAAAACATAATTTTTATTTTTAAGTGTTTAAATTTCTGCGAATTTATGAAGATTTACACTAATGGGCAAGTTAAATTTATGCTAAGAGTTTTGGTTGTTGCATTAATATTTAAATGTTAAACTCATGGGCTTTAATTTATTTTATTATAAATTCACAAAACTTTAAGAACAATATGATTGATTATGAGAAAGATTTTATTATTTATTTTAATAATTATTAATGTTACATCTTATGCACAGTTTACTCGAAGAGAAAAGGTTGATTGTTTTCAAAATGCAATAGATGCATTTAACAATAATAATTTAATTTTAGCCGATTCTCTGTTTTCGGAATCTATTAATATGTGTCCAACAAAAGAAGCAGTCTTCAATAAGGCTTTAATAAATTTAATTCTAAATGACTCTTGTGAAGCGTGTTATTATTTTAGTTTGTCTGGATGGATGTTTGATGATAAAGAAGCTGTGAAAATATATAATAAGCTTTGTATTCATGATATTGATACTAATTATTATAATCGAGACTTTGAGTTGCAAGAAAATAGTAAAAAATATAAGTATCTAGAAGAAATAAGGACTTTTAAATGTAGTCCTTATTTAGAAGGCATAGTCCATAAAAAAAATTATCATGGAACTTCAATTATTACTGCACCTAGTGATATCTTCTCAAATCCAAGGAGTGTGGACATATTTGCATCTTATGAATTAATTGATTCAATTAAATATTTTGATTTTATTGGTAGCGCAAAGTTTTATGAAAATAATGATAAGCAAATTAAAAATATAAACGAACTGCTTAAGGTTATCTTGAATGAGAAATACGACTTTAGTAAAATAGAACAAAGCGATAAATTTTATTATGTTAATATAGTTGTAGATTCTAGAGGAAATGTTTCAGATTGTGAAATAGCTGATCATCCTTTCGATGAATGCGAAGAAGGTATTCAGGAAAAGATAATCGAAGACATATATTCTGTTATCAAAAATATGAAAGGTTTAACTCCGGATAGTTTTATGGGTACACCTGTAATATCAAGAAGAACAATGTCATTATCTTTGTGAACTTAATTATATTAAATATCAAATCCTGTTTTTGTTTCGGATGAAATTGCAAATGAGCTATGAAAAGTTGTGACATAATCTAAACCGGAGAGTTTTTCTTCTATAAAAGTTTTAAATTCTGCCATATCGTTTACCATAATCTTAAGGTGTACATCGTATTCTCCTGTTACATTATGGAACTCAACTACTTCTGGGAATATTAAAACTGCTGTTCTAAAATTGTCAACAGCTTCTTTTGTGTGTTTTTGCAAGTTAACATCAATAAATACGACCATATTCCTGTTGAGTTTTTCAGGATTTAATACGGCAACGTATTTTTCAATAATTCCGGTTTTTTCAAGTTTTCGTACCCGTTCATAAACAGGCGTGTTTGTAAGATGTAATTTACTTGCTAATTCTTTTGTGGTGATTCTTCCATCGCTCTGAAGAATTCGTAAAATCTTGTGATCTATGTTGTCAAGTTTGTTCATAGCAGAAAAAATATCTTTAAAATGTTTCTATATTATTGTTTGTTAGATAATATATCTTTATAAATAGTATGATCCAGATAAATAATCCAAATATACTAAAAAAAGCAAACAGAAATATGTGTGGTTCGTATATTTGTAGAAAATATTAAATATTCTCATTATGAAAGAAATAAGATGGCATGGTAGAGGTGGTCAAGGAGGTTTTACTGCTTCAAGACTATTAGGAATTGCCGCTGGAATGTTTCAAGATAAACACGCTTTAGCTTTTCCTTCTTTTGGACCAGAACGCCGTGGTGCACCTGTATTAGCCTTTACTAAGATTGATGATCAAAAAATACATGATCGAAGTGAAGTAATTACTTGCGATTATGTGGTTGTAATGGATGAAACATTAATTAATCATACCATGCTTAAGGGCATTAAGGATGAAACAGTTTTTATAATTAATAGTAAAAATCCTGATAGGTACGAAATACTTAAAAACCATAAAGTAGTGGCTGTTGATGCAACAGGTATTGCTTTAGATATTTTAGGAAGACCTATTACCAATACTGCTATGTATGGTGCATTAGTAGCAATTTCTGGACTAGTGAGTTTAGATTCTGCATTAGATAGTATCCGCCACGAAATGAAACCATCACTAATCGATAAGAACATAGCGATTGTAAATCGTGCTTATGAAGAATGTTGTAAGGTTGAATCGACTTTAAAAAACAACTAATTATGGATAGACCAATAAAAAAGGATTTTAAACGTCCAACACATATAGATGATTATCCTGTAGGACCACAATACGAAGCAGGATTTCTTGCTGATACTAATGCAGGATGGAGAACTTACAGACCTGTTGTTGACAATGAAAAATGTACCTATTGTTTGATTTGTTATATGGTTTGTCCTGACGGAACCATTATAAAAGACGATGGTAAAATTGATGTGGATTACGATTATTGTAAAGGATGCGGAGTTTGTGAAAACGAATGTCCAAAAGATGCTATTACAATGGTTAAAGAGGAATTGTAAACTCACAAAATGATGTTAGAAATGAAACAGACCATGTCTGAGATGAATATTGAGACACAAACAGGAATGATTGGAATTTGTGTGGCAAATTATTCAGGCACGTCACAATTTTAAACAGATGAAAAAGAATAAAATATTTATATCAGGAGATGAGGCAGTAGCTCATGGTACTCGTTTATCGCGACCACATGTTATTGCTGCTTATCCAATTACACCGCAAACAATTACCGTTGAGCGTCTTTCCGAAATGGTAGAAAATGGGGAAATGGAATGCGATTATATGCACGTAGAATCGGAGCATTCGGCTCTTTCTGCAGCAATGGGTGCAAGTAGTGTTGGTGCTAGAACTTTCACAGCTACTTCATCTCAAGGATTACTTTACATGGCAGAAGCTATGCACTATGCTAGTGGTGGTCGTTATCCTATTGTAATGATGAATGCAAACAGATCTGTAGCTTTGCCTTGGAGTATTTATGGCGATCAACGAGATTCACTTTCTTTACTTGATTCAGGTTGGATTCAGGTATATGTTGAAGATGCACAGGAAGCTTTAGATATGATTATTCAGGCGTATAAGATTGCCGAAAATCAAGAGGTTTTAACTCCTATGATGGTTAACCTTGATGGATTTATCTTAACACATACTTACGAAATGGTTGAGATTCCTGAACAGGAAATGGTAGATAAGTTTTTACCTAAATTCGAAACTCCAAATAAAATGAGTTTTGAGAATCCTAAGAATCTTGCGTTTAGTTCTCAACCCGATGATAATACCGAATTTAAATATCAGCAAAATAAAGCAATGTTAGATTCTATCAAGGTAATTGAGAAAACGGATAAAGATTTTGGAGATCAGTTTGGTAGATATTACAATGGAATGGTTGAAGAAATCATGTGTGATGATGCTGATGCTATTTTGGTTACTTTAGGAAGTGTGACAGGAACTGTGCGAATAGTTGCAGAGCAGCTAAGAGCTAAAGGTTTTAAAGTAGGGATTCTGAAAATTCGATATATGCGTCCATTCCCTGAAAAAGAAATCATGGAATTAAGTAAAAAAGTAAAAGCGATTGGTGTTATCGATAAGGATATTTCGTTTGGATACGAAGGAACAGTTTATACAAATGTGAACTCGGCTCTTTCTAAAGCAAATGCATCCGTGTTTAAGAAAAACTTTATTGGTGGTTTAGGAGGTAGAGATATTACTAAAGCTGAAATAGAGAAAATGTATATGGACTTGTTAGAAGGAATTGATTCCGACAAGCAAGCATCAGTTGAGTTTTTTAATTTAAAAGTTGAAACAAATGACTAATCAAACAATAGATATACCAAGAGTAACTCCTAAAAATATTACAGAGCAGGAGTTCTTTTACGGACACAAAGCATGTGCTGGTTGTGGAGGAAGTGTTGCAGTTCGTTTAGCTTTAAAAGTTTTAGGAGAAAGAACTTATTCTGCTTTACCTGCTGGATGTATGGCTGCTGTAGGATTTATTTTTCCGCAAATGGCATTCGCGAATAACTCAATCATAACAACTTTCCCTGGTGTTGCAAGTATGGCTTCGGGAATTGCTGCCGGAGCGAAAGCTTTAGGGCAAAAAGATTTTAAAACAGTTTGTTTTGCTGGTGATGGTGGAACTGCTGATATAGGTTTACAAGCATTATCGGGAATGATTGACCGCGACGATGATGTGATTTATATTTGCTACGATAATGAAGCATATATGAATACTGGTATTCAGAAAAGTGGATTAACTCCATATGGAACACAAACCACAACGACTCCTGCTGGAAAAAATTTACCGGGAACCAAAACCAATAAAAAGAATTTATTTGAAATAATTGCTGCACACGATATTAATTATGCAGCAACAGCAAGTATTGGATATCCACAAGATTTTATTAATAAAGTAAATAAAGCAAAGCATACAAAAGGGACTAGTTTTATTCATGTTTATGCTTCGTGCCCAACAGGTTGGGGAACACCAACACATACTTCTATTGAAATTGCAAAAGAAGCAGTTGATTGCGGCTTGATTTTTTTAGCAGAGTATGAAAATGGAGAATTTAAAATAAATAAGAATCCAAAAGAATTTAAATCGGTTAAAGAATATTTAACCAAACAAGGAAGATTTAAACATATGACTGATACTGATATTGAAAAAGTAGTTAAACATAGAGATATCAAGTGGGAAAGAATGAGAAAAAATTGGTCAACAAAAAAATAAAAGAAGATTACTATGGAAAACTTAAATAATTTATTTTCAGATATGGTAAATCGAAGTAAGCGATCAGCTATTCGAGAAATACTAAAACTAACACAACAACCAGATATTATTTCATTTGCAGGCGGTTTACCTGCACCGGATTCATTTCCGATTGAAGATATTAGAACAATCACTGATGAGATATTAAAAAATGATGGAGCAGCAGCTTTACAGTATGATGCAACTGAAGGATTAGTTGAGTTAAGAGAAACTTTAGTTAAAATGTATCAATCCGACGGTGTTGAATGTGGAGTTGAAAACTTAATTGTTACAACTGCATCACAACAAGGTCTTGATTTGTTAGGTAAAGTGTTTATTAATCCTGGAGATAAGGTTATTTGTGGATTACCTTCATACTTAGGAGGAATTAGTGCTTTTGTTTCTTATGGCGCCGATTTGCATGGAGTACCTTTAGATGAAAATGGAATGAGTGCGATTGAGCTTGAAAATACATTGGAAGAAATGAAGAAAAATGGCGAAATGCCAAAATTCATTTATATAATTCCTGATTTTCAAAATCCTGCAGGTATCACAATGCCAGAATCAAGACGTATCGAGATTATAGAAATTGCTAAAGCTTATGATGTACTAATTGTTGAAGATTCACCATATCGTGAGATTCGTTTTGAAGGCGAGCCGCAAAGATTAATGTATCAGTTAGATAATTCAGATCGTGTAATTACTTTAGGAACCTTTTCAAAGATTGTGGCTCCAGGTTTTAGATTAGGTTGGGTTTTAGCATCACCAGAAGTAAATGATAAATTTGTTGTGGCCAAACAATCTGCAGATTTATGTACGCCAACTTTTGTGCAGAAGATTGCGGCAAAATATATGAAATCTGAGAATTTCGAAAAGAACCTTAACAAAACGATTGAACTGTATCATCACCGACGCAATTTAATGTTAGAGGGTTTTAATAAACACATGCCAAAAGAAGTTAGCTGGACCGAACCAGAGGGAGGATTATTTTTATTTGTAACACTGCCTGATTATATGGATGCAGAGCAGCTTTTTCACAAAGCGATTGAAAAGAAGGTTGCCTTTGTAATTGGTAATGTTTTCTATTGTGACGGGAAAGGTAAAAATACATTGCGCTTAAACTTTTCGTTTGTTAACGATGAGAAAAATATTGAAGGCGTAAAAAGATTAGCAGAAGTTATACAAGAAGAAATTAATTCAAACAAGTAGGATTTTAACATAAAACCTTCAATGTTTGATAGTTTTATTCAAACAGTATAAAAGGAATTATATGTGGTTAGACTAATTCAGGAAGAATCAGATCACATATAGTTCCTTTTTTCATTTCTGAATGAATTCTTAATTCGCTACCATAGTTTCTAATAATTTGGCGAGAAAGACTTAATTCTATACCTGATCCTTTTCTTTCGATGTGAAAATATCCAAAAATTACCATTGTTATTCTCTCGATCTAACTTTAATCCATATATAATAAATAGGAATACCAATTAGCACTGTTGCAAGTGCTGCGGTTGATTCAATAGGTCTGTTTGTAAAGGCTGCAATAGCAAGATATAAAGTTCCAATTAGAAAAATTATTGGTGTTACTGGGTATCCAATTACTTTGTAGGCACTCTCTTCCCCAATTTTTCTTTTCCTGGCGATAAATATTCCCATTACTGCAAGAAAAGGAAATATATTTAAAGCATAATACAGGAAAATAAGTAACTGTTCAATAGTTGAAAATGTGACAAACACAATGGCTAAAATGCCTTGACATAATATAGCTAAACTTGGGACTTCGTACTTTTTATGAATTTTACCTGCAAATTCAAAAAACAAATTATCTTTCGCCATTGCATAATAAATCCTGGGACCAATTATGGTAAAAGCACTTATTGAGGAAAGTAAAATAATGGCGATCATCAAACTAATAATATTCCCTGTCCATGCTCCAAAAGTCTTAACCGAAGAAGCTTCACCAACTGCTATTGTATTTTCTAGTTCTTCAAAAGGTAAGGCTGTAAGAAAGAATAAGTTAATTCCAAGATATAAAATAATAACTATGACAGTTCCGTATATCAATGAACGAGTAATGTTTTTTTGAGGATTTTTTATTTCACCTGCGATATATCCGCTGGCATTCCATCCGCTATATGAAAACATTACTAACATCATTGCTGTACCAATAGCTATTTCATCGGATTTAAATGAGATATTAGAGTTGATAGAAAAATTTTCCCAGTTTTGGTTTCCTAATATAAATCCTAGTATAATTATGCCAAGAATTGTAATAACTTTAACTATTACTAATAGATTTTGGATTCTTGAACCTCTTTTTATTCCTTGATAATGGATTAATGTAAATACAATAACAATAAAAATAGATGTCGCTTTTTTTAATATTAGAAAGTTGTGATCTGGAGTGTTCAGATCCATTCCGGCGAAAAGATATTCAGAGAATCCTATTGCTGAACCTGCTATTGGGGCGGAAAACCCCACAATAAAGCTAATCCAGCCACTTAAAAAGCCAAAAACAGGATGATAAAGCTTGCTTAAATAAATATATTCCCCACCCTCAAATGGCATTCTGGTGGCTAGCTCACTATAACATAATGTTCCAAACAGAGCTAATACTCCTCCAATTACCCAGCAAGAAATTACCCAAATAGAATTCGGAAGCATTCCTGCAATAATGCCTGAAGTAATAAATATCCCTGAACCTATCATATTGGCAACAACTATCCCAGTCGCTGTCTTTAAACTAATTGTTCGTTTCAATTTAGCACTGGTCATATTAGATAAATTTAAGCAATGCTGGATTTGAAATATTGTATCAGAAAGTAAGTTAATACTTTCTGCTTTTTAATTATGGATTATTGAGGTTTTTATTTAACTGTTTAATTAGAGTTTAGTTCAGTATTGGTAAAACTAAATCACATTTAGTTCCAATGTTTTCTTTAGAACTGATCTTTAATTCGCCATCATGATTTCGTATTATTTGACGGGAGATACTTAGTCCTATTCCTGATCCTTCCTTTTTTGTAGTAAAAAATGGAATAAATATCTCCGGAAGAACATCCAAAGCAATACCTTTTCCATTATCTGATATTTCGATTATTAAATGGCCTTCTTCTTTAATAGCATTAATTTCTATTTTGCCATTTTTAGATTCAATAGCTTCAACAGAATTTTTTACAAGATTAATTATAACTTGAGCAATTTGTTCTTTATCGATTGCCGTGACGTTGCTTTTATGCAATGGGTTGTAAGTGATCTTGATATTTTTCTTAACACCTAGTTCTTGAAGCAATGGAAAAATTTCATTCATAAAATGATTAATCTCTATCTGTTCTTTTTTAGGTTCTGGAACACGCATGAGTTTTTTGAAATCTGACACAAAATTGGTTAATCCCTTATTACGATTATCTATGCTTTTTAAACCGGTTACGGCAAATTCAATATCTTTTTCATTTAATTGCTTGATAGTTTTTGTATCATTATTTACAGAAAATATTTTAAGTACCGAAGTAGTTAAGGAACGAATAGGTCCAATGGAATTCATTATCTCATGGGTTAAAACACGAAAGATTTTTTGCCAGGCTTTTTCTTCTTCCAAGTCTAGTTCGGCACGGATGTTCTCAAACGATACAACTTGAATTTTACGTTGGATTATTACAATTTCTTTGTGTTGGAATAAAATACTTTTAAGTCCATTTTTTGTATGAAAACTTATTACTTTCTTTTTTGTAAGTGATAAATTTTTTATTTCGGATTCTAATTTCGGTTCAATAGTATTTAATTGACTTAGATTTGATAAACTTTTGAGATCTAAAATTTTTAATCCGGCACGATTTATAATTTCAACTTCATTTTGTTTGTTATAGGTAATGATTCCAGTTGGCATTTCGTCGAGCAAATGTCTTAAATAATGATTTGTACTTTCCTTCTCCAATTCAGCTAGGCGCACATAACGAATTATTTCATTAAGGCTAAAGTTGAGTTCCTTAAATGATTTGCTAGATTCTAAATCTGAATTTACATAATCCGAATACTTTATACTTTCAAGAAATTGCTTTAAGCTTCTGTTCGTTTTATTTACATAACGAATAAGAATGCTTATCAGTCCAATCCATAATAGAGTTACTGTTAATTTAGCAATTTTGAAATCGGAGTCTGTCCAAACTTCTATTAAAGCAATTCCTACAATTGCAATAATTATACAAAGCAAAATAACCGTTATGTTGAATCGATTAAAACCCATATTTCTTAATTTTGTTATATAAAGTTCGTCGGGTTATTCCCAATTCATTTGCAGTTTCTGTGTAATTGTTTTTGTGCTTATCCAACGCTGCTTTAATTAATTGCTTTTCGTTATTTTCTAGATGTAGATTATCTAAAGATTTTATTATTGTATTTTTTCTAAATGAAAAATCAGTTTCGTTAAGTATTTTGCTTTCAGCTAAAATAACTGCTTTTTCAATAGCGTGTTTCAATTCTCTTATGTTTCCAGGCCAATTATAGTTTTTTAGATATTCAATTCCATTTTCAGAAATTTTGGAAATTAATTTCTGATATTTATCGGTGTAAATTTTCAGAAAGTAATTTGAAAGCCCTTCGATATCTTCTGGTCGAGTTCGTAATGGTGGAATTTCAATTGTTACAGTATTTATTCTATATAAAAGATCTTCTCGAAATTGTTTGTTTTCGACAGCATCAAATAAATTTGTATTTGTGGCAGTAATTAACCGAACATCAATATCAATTTGTTTAGATGAACCAACTGGAGTAATTATTTTATTCTGAATGGTAGTTAAAAGCTTTTTTTGAGTTTCCAGATTCAAGTTTCCTATTTCATCTAGAAAAAGAGTTCCGCCCGATGCAGGTTCCAGCTTTCCTTGTTTTGATTCTTTTGCATCTGTAAAAGCTCCTTTTTCGTGTCCAAACAATTCACTTTCAAATAATGATTCGGAAATTGTTCCTAAATCGATTGAGACAAATAATTTTTCATTTCTATTTGATAATTTGTGTATTTGTCTGGCAAGAACTTCTTTTCCTATTCCATTTTCTCCTAATATTAATATGTTAGCATCTGTCTTTGCCACTTTTTCAATTATCGAAAAAATTTCAAGCATTGCAGGTGATGAACTATTATATATTTTCTTATCTGTTTCTATTTCGGATCGTAGATTTTTATTAATCTTTTTGAGCGATTTTATTTCACGTTTAGATCTTGTTATTTCTGTAGCACGCAAAACAGAAGTAACCAATTTATCATCGTCCCAAGGTTTTTCTATGTAATCAATAGCTCCTTCTTGTATTGCTTGAACAGCTTTTTCGAGTTCGGCATAGGCAGTGATAAATACAATTGAAATATCAGGATCAATTTTTAGAATTTCATTCATCCAAAAGAATCCTTCATTACCTGTATTTAAGCCTGCAACAAAATTCATGTCGAGAATAATTGCATCATAAGTTTGTTTTTGCAGAGTAGAAGTTAACAGATTTGGATTTGTGATTGAATCAACAGAATTACATCGGGATCTCAGGAGTAGTTGAATTGCTACAATAACATCCTTATTGTCTTCAACAATTAATATGTTGGGTAATGCTTTCTTCATTTATTATAAATTATGAAATAAAAGTATGGAAACGAGAATTGTTTTCCCAATGACTGGGAAATATTTTCTCATTTGCCAAAACAACTATTTGGTTAAATTACAGAAGAACAGTAGCTTAGTTGTTTGGCATTTAAATTGGCATATACAATTTCGAATAATTAAATTTGAGAATCATGTTAAAGAACTTTTTATTATTATCTAGCAGAAACTTTTTAAAGAATGGAGTATATTCTTTTATAAATATTTTTGGACTGTCTATTGGATTAGCATCGTTCATAATGCTAATGTTATTTGTTAAATATGAAACGAGTTATGATTCTTATCATAATGATCATGAACGTATTTATAGGGTTGAGCAATTGGTCAGCATGGCTAATGATGTGGACACATGGAATCAGTTGCCTGCCCCGGTGAGTACTGTATTACAGGAAAAGTACGCTGAAGTTGAAGAGGCTATTACAGTTAGGGAAGTTTGGGGAGAGTATCTATCAACTTCCAAAGAAAGAACTTTTTTTGAACACGAAGGATTTTATGCAAATCCAGATATTTTTGAACTATTCAATATTCGTTTTATTTCAGGTGTTAAAGAAACAGCTCTTGATGCTCCCATGAAAATAGTTTTAACTGAATTATTGGCTAAAAAACTTTTTCCAGACTCCGACCCAATTGGACAAAATATTTTAATTGATAGTAAAAGAACATATCAGGTTTCAGGAATAATTGAAGATCCACCTTTTAATACGAACACAAAATTTACATATTTAATTCCTTTTAGCACTTATTCCAATGTTCACAATGATGACTTTTTTGAGCACTGGGATTGGAACGACACCCGTGTTTTTGTAAAACTTCATGAAAATGTTGATGTGAAAGCATTTGAGAATAAAATAAAATTTTTACTTGATGATTACGTGGAGGATAGAATAGATGAACTAAAACTAAAACCAATATGGAAAGTTCATGTTCAACAAGGGGATCAGGATGGTTATTGGATAGCTGTTTTATTATATGGTGTTGTTGGTTTGTTTACTTTAGTGTTGGCCGCAATGAACTTTGTAAATCTAACAACAGCATACTCATTAACAAGAGCGAAAGAAATTGGAATTAAAAAAGTTGTTGGAAGTTCCAGATATAGTTTAGTGAAGCAGTTTTTGGGTGAATCATTAATCATTGTTTTTATTTCTTTGTTAGTAGCTTTTACTATAACAGAAGCAGCTTTGCCATTATTTAATCGAATCGTTTCTGTTCCGTTGGATATTAAATATATTGATAATTGGCCTTTTACATTATTTATTATTGGAATAACTGCATTAACAGGAATATTATCTGGTTTATATCCGGCTTTAGTATTGTCATCTTTTAGCCCTTTGTTAATCTTGAAAAATCAATTATTTAAAAGTAATCGATTTAAAAAGTTTTCAATGAGAAGAGGCCTTGTAGTTTTTCAATTGGTAATGTCGGTTTTATTTATATTGACAACATTAGGTGTTTTAAGACAGTTCACTTATTTGAAAAATAAAGATTTAGGATTTGAAAAGGAGAATTTATTAATATCTTACATTAAACCGACAGAAAAGGTTAAAATAAATGAGTTTTCTTCTTTATACGATGAGCTATTACAAATTCCAGAGATTGTTGAAGCATCCCTTTCTTATAGCGTTCCTTTTCAGAGTAGTTGGGGTAGAACAATAGATTGGGAGGGAAGTCAAACAGGCGAAGAAATGAATAGTAGATTTAACCGGGCATATTCTACTTTTATTCCTACAATGAAGATTAAAATGTTAGTGGGGAGGAATTTTGATGAAAACAGAGCTTCAGATTCATCTGCTTGTATAGTGAATGAGACTTTTGTGAAAGTAATTGGATGGAGTAACGAAGAAGCTATTGGGAAAAAAGTTTGGAATAAGAATTATACTATTATTGGTGTCACAAAGGATTTTCACGAGCAATCACCTTTTGAGAAAATTCGTCCGTATATATTTACATATCATCCTGGATATTTAACCGGAGGTAAAGTTTTATTGTTTAGAGTTAAAGATCAATCAAATAAAAAAACAATTGACAGTATAAGCAGTATTCTTAAAGATTATTTTCCTGAGAGTAATTTTGAAGTTATAATTTTTAATGAATATCAAGATAATGATGCTAATAGAATATATAAAGGAATGGCCAAAACATTTGGCTTCTTTTCGGTTATATCAATGATAATTGCAATAATAGGATTGTTCGCATTGGTTTCGTTTAGTAGCAAAAGAAAAGTAAAAGAAATAGGTATTCGCAAAGTTCTCGGAGCTACTCCCGTTCAGATTTATAAAAAATTAGCTAAGGAATATTTTGTTCTTATACTAATTGCAAATGCTATTGCAATTCCATTGGGTATATTTTTGCTTAAAGCAGATCCTTCTTATTATAAACAAGATATAAATTACTATCAAATTCTTTGGGTTTCTTTGTTGTCTGTTATTGTAACACTAATAACAGTAAGTATTCAAGTTATAAAATCGGCAAATGCAAATCCCGTAGAAAGTTTAAGATACGAGTAATTAACTAGCAATTTCTTCTGCACAACCTAGGTCTAAATACATAGGCCTAGGATTTTTAAATTAATTATACCTAACTTTGTAAACTATTTGATAGAATAATTGTTAGTAACAGAATGAATGAAATTGATAAAAGAATAATTGAATTTATAAATAAACACCACGTACTTACTTTAGCCACTTCACGAAATAATATACCATACTCCGCCAATTGTTTTTATGTTTATTTTGAAGATGAAAATATGTTGGTTTTTACAACAGATCATAAAACAAAACATGCTCAAGACGCTGTAATCCAAACAAATGTAGCAGGATCAATTGTATTGGAAACAAACGTAGTTGGGAAAATACAGGGAGTTCAGTTTCAAGGTAAAATGTTTGAGCCTAAAGAAGATTTGTTAAAGCGCGTAAAAGCAAGATACCTTAAAAGATTTCCGGTAGCCATGTTAATGAAAACAAATTTGTGGGTTGTTGATTTAAGTTTTCTTAAATTTACAGATAATCGCCTTGGATTCGGGAAAAAGCTAATCTGGGGAAAAGAAGCATCAGAAAAAAAATCATAAAATGATATTAGTAACCGGCGGAACGGGACTTGTAGGATCACATTTATTGTTTGATCTGGTTAAACAGAACAAGACTGTGAAAGCAATAATTCGCGATAAGAAAAAAATTAGTCAGGTAAAAAAAATCTTTTCGTATTACTCAGAAGATTTTGAAAGTTTAATTAAAAAAATTGACTGGGTTGAAGGCGATGTTTTGGATCTATATTCTTTAGAACAAGCTTTTGTGGATGTAAAAAACGTATATCATTGCGCAGCAATAGTTTCTTTCGATGGAAAAGATAAAGCACAAATGATAAAGGCAAATGTTCAGGGTACTGAGAATATAGTTAATTTGTGTTTGGAAAAGAATATTGAGAAAATGTGTCATGTTAGTTCAATAGCTTCATTGGGAGGATCTTTAAATGGTGAATTAATAGATGAAAATTCTAAATGGTCAACATCTAAAAATCATTCAGTATATTCAGTAAGTAAGTTTAATTCTGAGATGGAAATTTGGAGGGGAGTTCAGGAAGGTTTAAATGCTGTAATTGTAAATCCATCTGTGATCTTAGGTCCAGGATTTTGGAATTCGGGAAGTGGCTCTTTATTCTTGAAAGCTGCAAAAGGAATGAAATACTTTACTTCGGGCGGAACAGGTTTTGTTGATGTGCAAGATGTTGCTAATATTATGATTCATTTAATGGAAAGTGAAATTACAGGAGAACGATTTGTACTAAATGCTGAAAACTTAAAATACAAAGAACTGTTTGATTTAATTGCTAACGAAATGGGAGTGGCAAGACCTAAAAAAGAAGCGACAGAATCATTATTAAAAATTGCAGTAGTAGCCGATAATGTTGCAAGTAAATTAAAAATCAAAAAAAGAGAAATTACAAAAGATGTTATACGATCGAGTATGTCTGTGTCGGCTTATTCGAACAATAAAATCTTAAACGAGATCGGAATTAAATTTATACCGATTAATGAAAGTATCCGTAAAATAGCGGAAAAATATAAGAATGAAATAACAAATAGTTAATCTTTAAGTAATACTGATTTGCTTACTTTGTTATTAATACAATTAAAATTATGAGTAAAGGAAAAAATAAGAAAAATAAAAAAATAGGATCGAGAAGAAGTGGAGTAGGATTAAACAAACATATACTTACCAGTAAAATAATGGGATTGTTTTCAAATAATCCGACACAATTATATAACTATAAACAAATTGCAAAACAATATAATATTACTGATGATTCTACTAAAGGATTAATCACTGCAATATTATATGAGTTAAGAGATAGTGGAGTTTTAGTAGAACCATCGCGAGGTAAATTTAAGTTTATATCACAGGGTGGTTATATTGAAGGAGAAGTTCAGTTAACAGCAAAAGGAGCTGGTTATATTATTTCAGAAGAATCAGACGAAGATGTTTTTGTAACACAATCAAATCTGAAACATGCCTTAAATGGCGATACCGTTAGGGTGTATTTGTATGCAAAAAGGCGGGGGCGTCAACCAGAGGGTGAAGTTGTAGAAATCTTGAAAAAATCAAACAAGAATTTTGTTGGTGTAATTGAGATATCAAAGAATTTTGCTTTTATGATCGCAAATTCTCGGCAAATGCCTTACGATGTTTTTATTCCATTAACTAAACTTAAGGGAGCAAAGAACGGAGATAAAGTAATGGTTCAAATTACCGAGTGGCCAGAAAAATATAAAAATCCTTTTGGTGAGGTAATAAATGTTCTTGGTAAACCAGGTGAAAATGAAACTGAGATGCACGCAATTCTAGCCGAGTTTGATTTACCTTATGAGTTTGATGGTAGGGTTGAAGAAGCGGCAAATAAAATCTCTGAGAAAATTACAGAAGAGGATTATAAAGCTCGAAGAGATTTTCGGGATATAACAACATTTACAATTGATCCGGCAGACGCAAAGGATTTTGATGATGCCCTATCGATTCAGAAACTTGAAAATGGAAACTGGGAAGTTGGAGTTCATATAGCTGATGTAACGCATTATGTAAGACCTGAAACAATAGTCGAGAAGGAAGCTTTTAATCGTGCAACTTCGGTTTATTTGGTAGATAGAGTTGTTCCAATGATTCCGGAGAAACTCTCAAACACATTATGTAGTTTGCGTCCGAACGAAGAAAAACTATGTTATAGCATTGTTTTTGAATTGGACGAAAATGCAGATATTTTAGATCAATGGATTGGAAGAACAGTTATAAATTCAGATAAACGATTTACCTATGAAGACGCACAAGCACTTATTGAAGGTGGAGAAGGCGAACTAAAAGAAGAAGTTTTACTACTTGATGATTTAGCGAAGAAATTACGCGGCAGAAGATTTAAAAATGGAGCTATTTCTTTCGAAAGAGTTGAAGTTAAGTTTAACATTGATGAAACTGGAAAACCATTAGGAGTTTATTTTAAAGAGCAGAAAGATTCCAATCAGTTAATCGAAGAATTTATGCTTTTAGCTAATAAAAGAGTGGCTGAATTCATCGGGAAAGTGAAGAAAGGTCAAAAAGCAAAAACATTTGTTTATAGAATCCACGATAAACCAGATCCTGAAAAACTACAACGATTTTCAAATTTTATTCATCGTTTTGGATATTCGATAAACACAACTGGGCATAAAAATATAACGACATCTATAAATGATTTGTTAGATGAGGTTCAAGGGAAAAAGGAACAGAATGTAATTGAAACATTAGCAGTTCGATCAATGGCAAAAGCAGTTTATTCTACAAAAAATATTGGTCATTACGGTTTGTCATTTTCGCATTATTCTCACTTTACATCACCTATACGTCGATATCCTGATATGATGGTGCATAGAATGTTAACTGCTTATTTAAATGATGAGAAGAGTAAAAACAAGAATAAGTACGAAGATTTTTGTAAACATGCATCAGAAATGGAACGCAAAGCTGCGGAAGCAGAAAGAGCATCTATTAAATATAAGCAGGTTGAGTTTATGAAAGACCATATTGGTGAAGATTTTGATGGTATTATTTCTGGAGTTACTGAATGGGGTTTTTATGTTGAGTTAAACGAAAGCAAGTGTGAAGGCTTGGTTCATATTCGTGAATTAGATGATGATTATTACTTTTTCGATGAGGATAATTATGCAATTATCGGAAGAAGAAACAAAAAAACTTATCAATTAGGAGATCCTGTTAGAATTTCGATAATGAGAGCCGATTTAGAAAAAAAACAGCTAGATTACACTTTGGCTTAATTGATGTATTTTTGGAATATGTGAACTAATAAAAAAATATAATTCCTTATAGCCTTTATTTATGGCTGAGTAAAAATCAGATTATTAGAAAAAAATAGTCTGATTTTTGTTTTAGATAAAATTGTATCGTATTTTTGGAACGTTATTAAAATAAATTCGAAAAATGATAAAGGAGCATATAATCAAAAAGCAGGTGCAAGTAAAACAAAAGATTGTTAAAGTTGCATCGTCTGTTTTTAACAAATTTGGATTCAAAAAATCTACTATAGAAGATATAGCTCAAGCAGCAGGTATGGGGAAAAGTTCTATTTACTATTATTTTAAGAGTAAAGAAGATATATTCGAAGCTGTTGTTCAACAGGAAGCATATGAACTTAGTTTAGAGCTTGAAAAAAAAGTTATAAATTCTATCGATAATCCTAAGGAAAAGATTCGAAACTATGTATTAATCCGGATGAGATTTTTAAAAGAAATGGTAAATTTTTTCGAAGCTTTAAAAAATGATTATTTAGGAAATCTTACGTTTACGGAAAGAATAAGAAAAAAATATGATAAAGAAGAACAACAAATGCTAAGTGGTATTTTGGAAGAAGGAGTATCTCAGGGTATATTTAAAGTTAGAAACACAAAATTTGTTGCTTTAGTATTGGTTACATTTTTAAAAGGATTAGAAAGCTCGTTGCTAATTAATGAAGAAATGGCCTTGGAAGATCTTGAAGGAAATTTGGATGAAATTCTTCAGGTTGTATTTTATGGGATGGTTAAATAATTGCAAAAATTTGTGGTTTTTGTCTTTATATAGTTGCTTCTTCGATTAATTAAAAATGCTTATCTTGGTGCAACTAAAAACTAAATGAAGAAAACCATGAAAGCTAATTTTTTAATTATTTCTCTATTATTTATTTTTTTTATTACTCCAAAAGTATTCTCTCAAGAAGAGGATAAAGTTGTTGGTTATTGGTTAACCCAAGATGGAGATTCTCAAGTAAAAATCTTTAAAGCAAAAAATGGGAATTATTATGGTAATATAAAGTGGTTAAAAACACCAACACGAGAAGATGGAAGTATAAAACTTGATGATAAAAATCCTGATGCGGATTTAAGTAAAAAACAAATATTAGGATTGCAAATATTAAAAGGATTTAGTTTTAATGAGGATGAGAAAGAATGGGTTGATGGAACAATTTATGATCCTAAAAGTGGAAAAACATATAAGTGCTTTATGTGGTTTGATAAAGGGAATGATGTTATCCTACATGTAAAAGGATTTATAGGATTTTCTGTTATTGGAAGTAAGGTGGATTGGACCAGGGAAGAAAAATTAAGGCAATAGTAAAAATCATACGTTAATATAGCCCGCTTAGGCGGGTTTTTTATTGTTTAGAAATGGGAAGAATCGAAATAATTGAGAATACTATAAAATTTGTTAAAGATAAACTGAAAGGCGATAGTTCTGGTCATGACTGGTGGCATATATATAGGGTTTGGAATTTAGCAAAGGAAATTAATAAAAATGAAAATGGAAATCTATTTGTAATTGAATTAGCCTCATTATTACACGATGTTGCCGATTGGAAATTTCATGAAAATGAAAAAGATGGACTGATCGAGGTTGTAGATTTTCTTAATACTCAAGAAGTAGAAGATGAAGTAATAAATCAGGTAATATATATTATTGAAAATGTTTCTTATAAGGGAGCAGATGTTAAAGATAAAATGAATACTATTGAAGGAAAGGTAGTTCAAGATGCAGATCGGTTAGATGCTATCGGAGCAATTGGAATAGCTCGGACTTTTGCATTTGGGGGGAAATTTGGAAATGAAATGCACAATCCAAATTCAGAAATAGTGATGCACGAAAATTTTGATCAGTATAAGAAATCAAATGGAACAACTATCAATCATTTTTACGAGAAATTACTTTTATTGAAAGATCGAATAAATACAAAAACTGCAAAAATAATAGCTGATGAACGTCATTCATATATGGAAACATTCTTAAAACAATTTTATGATGAATGGAATAGTCTAAAATAGATTTAGTAAATTAGAGTAAAGAAAATGTTTATGCGAAAAACTCTAATACAATATTTAAAAGACTTCTTTAACTTATTTTTTCCTGATTTATGTGTGGTTTGTAATTCTCATCTTGTTAATCAAGAAAATTTAATTTGCACTAAGTGTTTATATAATTTACCTAAAACGAATTTTCACAAAGAAATTAACAATCCGGTTTCTCAATTATTTTGGGGCAGAACAAATATTTGTTTTGCAACAGGATTTTTCTTTTTTAGTAAAGGGAGTGCATATCAAGGATTAATGCATAAGTTTAAATATCATGGTTATAAAGAAATCGGATTTGAAATTGGAAAATACTTTGGATCTCACATAAGAAATAGCATTTTTAATGAAATAGATGTTATAATTCCTGTCCCATTACACAAAAGCAAGCTTAAAAAAAGAGGATTTAATCAGAGTGAATGGTTGGGAATGGGATTATCAGACGCTATGCAAAAACCTCTCGACACAAAAACCTTAATTAGATCGGTAGCAACCGAAACGCAAACGAGAAAATCAAGATTTGAAAGATGGGAAAATGTTGATAGTATTTTTCAATTAACCAACAAAGAATCTTTAATAGGGAAACATATTTTATTAGTTGATGATGTAGTAACTACAGGTTCAACTTTAGAAGCTTGTGCAAATGCAATACTTCAAATTGAAAATACAAAAGTAAGTATAGCAACAATGGCTGTAGCTTAATTTATTCTATTCATTCCATCTATGTGTATCGATTTCAAATCCTGCTAAATCTAAAACTCTATCAATAACTGTAGTAACAAGATCTTCAATAGTTTTTGGATTGCTATAAAAAGAAGGAGTTGCAGGACATATAATTCCTCCTGCTAAAGTAATAGTCTCCATGTTTTTAATTTGAATTAAATTGTAAGGAGTTTCTCTTGGCACAAGAATTAATTTTCTTCTTTCTTTTAGTATTACATCTGCCGATCTGGTAATTAAATCATCTGAAACACCATTTGCAATTCTGCCCAGGGTGCCCATTGAGCAAGGACAAATAATCATTGTATCATACTGGGCTGAACCGGAAGCAAAAGGGGCGTAAAAATCATTATCGGAATATTCCTTAAACGAGTATTTATTAAATGGAACATCTGCTAATTCATGATTCCAGATTTCTTTGGCATTTTTAGAAGCAATTAATCCAATAGATTCAATTTGGTCTTTTATTGATTGAAGTTTATCAAATAATACTTTAGCGTAAACCGAACCGCTTGCTCCGCTTAGGGCAATCACAACCTTTCTTTCTCTTTCTTGCATCAGTTTTGCTTATTTGATAGTGTAAAGTAAATGTTAATACATTATTGTATTGACCTTTGTTTAAATAAAATGTTTGATCACCAGGATGATCGCGCACAGCTAAGATGGAATAATTAAATCGAACATTGAAGAATAATCTATCTAAGATATGATATTCAACGCCAGCTAAGCCAGAAAATTCAAAAGGATTAAATTCAGGATCGGCAGGTTCATCACCAATACCGTCTTTATCTTCTGTTGATTTTTGTAAATACCCAGCAGCAACACCTATATTAGCACTAAACTTATCAAGAAAATTATATTTTAAATAAACCGGTAATTCAATGTAGTTCAGTTTAGATTTATAAAATGTTTCATTTTCTTTACTATTGGAATTACTACCTTTTTGAACATATCTAAGTTCTAGCTGAGCATCAATGTAGTCATTTAGTTTGGCGTTCGTATATACACCAAAGCATAAACCCGCTTTATGGTAGCCTCCCCAATTATCACCGTCAACTTGTGATGCACTTAATCCTCCCAAGATACCTCCACCAAATGTTTGAGAAAGTAAATTTGATGAAAAAAATATAAAAGCAATTATTAGAAAATATTTGTTCATTTTTAACGAAATTTAGAAAGTAAAAATATTTAAAAAAATTATACTAAATCAATTTCGACATCTATTTATTTTAATTAGATTAATTCTATATTGATTGTTGTAAGCTAATAATAATTCCTCTTGGAAATCGTAATCGAATCTCTTTTACTAAGCTGCAAGATAATACTTTAAAAGTGCTAATATTTGTTTAGAGATCGTAAAAAGTAAAAAAACTGTTTATCGTACAAAATAAAATATTGCAATCATTGACATATGAATATATTGATTTATTAGGATATTATACTAGTATAATATAAAAATGATTGTATATGTTCTAATTGTAATTTATATTTATAACAACTTTTTTAACACTAATTTATTAAACCTAAAAAAATAACTATGAAAAAAATTTTACACCTTTTAATTTTTGTACTGTTTTTTGTCCATTTTGATGGCTATACTCAATGTCCTGGTGGTGAAACAGAAGTTACAGTTACTGTTCATACTGACAATTGGGGTACTGAAACATCTTGGTCATTAACTGGTCCAGGTGGTACCCCTGTATATTTATCTGTTGCTAAGGATACCTATGATGATGGATCTGAAGTTCATGATGTACAAACGGTATGTGTTCCAATTGATGCAGAATTAGTTTTTATTATTGAAGATTCTTATGGAGATGGAATGTGCTCTGGAGAAGGAGATGGTTATTATTCTGTATCTGTATACGATTTTACATATGCAAGCGGTTGTGATATTGGAAAAGGAGAAGAAACAACATTTTTTGCATCTGTACCTCCCAATAATAATGCAGTAATGGATGAAATAAATGTACCATTGTTTCTAGAAGCTGGAGATGTTGAAATTACGGGAGAGTTTAGAAATAAAGGAGTTAACACTATCGCAAGCATTGATGTAAATTGGACAATTAATGACGGGACTGTTAATACTAAGAGTTTATCAAGTTTAAGTATTGCAAGTCATGAGACTTATGACTTTACACATGATGTTGTATGGGTTGCTTCAGATCTATTAACAACAAATGATTTAAAGGTTTGGATTTCTAATATAAATGGAACAGTTGATGATGTTCCAGAGAATGATACAGTCAGTTCTAAAATTTTTATCTTAGATGAAGTTGCTGAAAAACGAGTACTAATTGAACACTTTACAAATGCATCTTGTCCTCCGTGTGCAAGTCAGAATCCTAAACTTGACGCATTACTTGAAGAAAAGCTTAATGAATGGCAAGTTACACACGTTGCTTATCATACCTGGTGGCCAGGAACAGATCCTATGTGGGATTTCAATGTAGCTGTGAGTCCTAATCCCGACCTTGATAGTAATAGAGTTAGATATTATGGTGTTGGGGGTGTTCCAAACGTGGTATTAAGTGGAAATAAATTTCAAGGTGCACCAATAGGTGTAAATCAAGAAATGATAGATGCTGATTGGAAACGACCAGGATTATTTAATGTAACGACTGATTTAACTTACGCTAACGATTCGGTTTACGTAGATGTCGACTTAGTTTCTTTAGCAGATTTCAATGAGGGTGAACTCGTTGCACATGTACTTTTAGTCGAAGACAAGTCATATGATTCAGCACCAGGTTCAAATGGTGAAACTGAATTTCCAGATGTAATGCGATATATGTTTCCAGATGTTAATGGAACAGCTTTAGGATTGCCAACCTTCAATCAAGAGTTTAATTTATCGTTCAAACATAAGATGGATGATGAAGTAAGCGATAAAATGGAACTTATTGTATTTGTTCAGAATAATGATGGTAAAGAAATATATGGGGTTTATCAACTCCTTACAAATTTATATGCTCCTAATGTTTATTTTAATGTATTTGACGAACAGGAAAATGTAGTTCCAGACAATGATTTTATGGCAAACTTTAGTATTGCTGTTAGAAATGTTGGAGGAGAAATAATAACATCTGAAGACACAAAAATATACTTAAGATCAGATAGCATTAATGGAGAAGCAGTGCCTCATACAAAAACAATCTCAGAGGGTCATAATGTGATAACTATTAAACCTGATAATGATCTAAAATCACAAACAACGTTCTATCTTGGAGTTGAGACTGGATTAGAAGGATATAATTCAATACCGGTTGAAGCAACTAATATAACTTTTAAAACAGGATGGGGAGTTGGAATAGAAGAGATAATTAATGAAAATGAGGTTGTTTTTTATCCAAATCCGGCAAGAGATAATATTTATCTTAAGTTAAATGTAAAAGAAAGATCTGCTGTTGAAATTCAAGTATATAATGAATCAGGTCAGTTAGTGAAAATCTCAGATAAAGGAAGATTATCTGTAGGGGAACATAATATTAATTTAGATTTAAGTAAATTAAATAATGGATTATATTTTGTTAAAGTTACTACTGAAAATAGTTCTGTAACTAAGAAGGTTCAGATATTAAAATAATTTTTTTATACTAAATAGAATTTATCAGGAGTAATTAATTTTAATTACTCCTGATTTTATTAAAATAATGTAAGATGAAGAAGTCAGTATTTACAATATTAATTTTAGCAACTTGTTTCAGTTTATTTTCGCAATCATCTAAAAATATTCCTAATATTCAAATTAAAAATTTACAAAATGAGATTGTTAATACGCAGGAATTATTTGACGGAGAACAATTGGTAATATTAAGTTTTTGGGCTACTTGGTGTAAGCCATGTATTAAAGAATTAGATGTTTATAATGAAAATATTCAGGATTGGGCAGAAGAAACAGGAGTTAAGTTATATGCAATATCGATTGATAATGCAAGAAGTATGAGTAGAGTAGCACCATTCGTTAATGGACGAGGATGGGAAAATATTGAGTTTTATTTAGATCCTAATGAGGATTTTAAACGTGCAATGAATGTTATTAATGTACCACATACCTTGTTATTAGATGGGAATGGTAAAATATTGTGGCAACATACATCATATACAGATGGTGACGAATATGAACTTTACGACGTAATTAAAGAAAAAAGCTCGAAGTGATATGAGAAGTAATATATTGGAAAAACTATTTACAATTTGTTTTATAGTTTTTACTAGTTCAGGGCTGATTGCTCAAAATTATGATGGGGAATTACACGGAAATTTCCAAGTTGATGCACAAATTTATAGACAGGATTCTGCAATTGGAGCGGAAGTACCACCTGAAAAAATGGGATTAAATTCGTATGCGAATCTAACATTTATAAAAGGGAATTTTACTGCAGGTGTACGTTATGAAGGTTATATGAATGCTTTGTTAGGATATGATGAAGCTTATAATGGAGTTGGAGTGCCATACAGATATATAACTTATAGGAATGATGGCCTGGAGATTACAATTGGAAATTTTTACGAGCAATTTGGGAATGGTCTTATTTTACGAGCATATGAAGACAAATCCTTAGGATATGATAATGCATTAGACGGTGTAAAAATTAAGTTTAATCCATATCAAGGTGTTTACTTAAAAGGTTTCACAGGAAAACAAAGATCTTACTTTGATCATGGTCCTGGAATTGTTCGTGGTGTAGACGGGGAGTTCTTTATAAATGATATTTTTTCTGTTTTAAAAGAAAAAAAATCTCAAATTATTTTAGGAGGTAGTTTCGTAAGTAAGTACCAAAAAGATGAAGATCCGATTTACAATTTACCTGAAAACATTGGAGCATTTGCTGGGAGAGCATCATTTGTAAGAGGCGGATTTAATTTAACTGGTGAGTATTCATACAAGATACCCGATCCATCGTCGGATAATGGCTTTATAACAAAATATGGCGATGCTCTTTTAATTAACACAACCTATTCTAAGAAAGGTTTGGGAATTTATTTGAGTGTTAAAAGAGTTGACAATATGAGTTTTAGATCGGATCGAAACGCTTCTTTAAATAACTTACAAATAAATTATATTCCTGCGATCACAACAAATCATACTTATTCCCTAGCGGCAATGTATCCTTATGCAACGCAACCTAATGGTGAAATAGGATTTCATGGTGAAATTACAAAGAACTTTAAAAAAGGATCTAAAATTGGGGGAAAGCATGGAACTAATGTTGCCTTAAATTTTTCAAGGGTAAATAGTTTAAAAACAACTCCAACGATTGATGGTACTGGATATGAATCCGAATATTTTGCAATTGGTGATCAACTTTATTTTCAAGACATAAATGTTAAGGTTCATAAAAAAATAAATAGAAAATGGAAAACTGATATTAGTTATCTTAATATTATCTATAATAAAGACGTTATACAAGGAATTTCTGGATATGGAACAGTGTATGCAAATGTTGCGATTGCAGATGTAAGTTATAAATTTAAACCTAGACATTCACTTAGAGTGGAGCTTCAAGGATTATTTACAGAACAAGATCATGGTGATTGGGCTATGGGATTATTGGAATATACAATTGCTCCAAAATGGTTTGTAAATATTTCTGATCAGTATAATTATGGCAATTCTGAGGATAAATTACATTATTTTAATGTAGCAGCAGGATTTAAAAAAGGAGCAAATAGATTTCAAATGGGATACGGTCGACAAAGAGAAGGTATTGTATGTATTGGTGGAATCTGCAGAAGCGTACCTGCTTCAAGTGGGTTCAATATTTCAATAACAAGTAGTTTTTAAAATGAATAAAATGAAAACAATAAATAAAATTATATTATTTCTAAGTATAGTAGTTCTAGCGTTCTTTGCTTGTGATGAAATAGAAGAACCTTTTATTGAATATAATGGACAGTGTGGTGATGCAAGTTTACCAATACCAATAAAGCAAATTTTAATTGAAGAATTTACTGGACATCAGTGTGGAAATTGCCCGGAAGGAGCTGTTATGATGGAGACCTTAAAGGAGCTATATTGTGATCATGTTATTCCTGTTGCAATTCATGCGGGATATTTCGCAGAAGTATATACACAAGGAGAAAAATATACCTATGAATATCGTACTGAGGCTGGAAATACGATAGATACTTATTTTGAAGCGAGTAGCTCAGGTGTGCCTAATGCAATGATTAATAGGAAAGAAGTAGACGGAGATCTAACACAAAATCCTGCAAACTGGGCTACTGTCATAGCTGAAATGCTTTTAGAAAAACCAGAACTTGATATTGTTGTTGGGACAAGAATAGATAATGAATCTAGAGAGTTAGATATTGATATTGATGTTGTATTTATAAATGCAATGAATGAAGATTTAATGTTGTCGGTTTATTTTGTTGAAGATTCAATTATTTCATGGCAAAAAGATTATTCTCTTCCATCAGGAGAACAGGATATTGAATTTTATGCTCATAACCATGTGCTAAGAGATGCTGTAAATGGAACATGGGGAGAACAAATAACAAATGGTCAAACAAATGTTAATGATGTAAAAAGTAAAAGTTATAATTATAAAATTAACCAAAATTGGGTAATCGAAAATTCTAGTATAATTGCATTTGTATATAAAAATGACACAAAGGAAGTATTACAAGCTAGTCAAGTTTATTTGTAATACATATTTGAAAAATAAAAAAGCCTGCTAAATAAGCAGGCTTTTTTGTATAATGTGAGTTATTTATCTTTTAATTATCTTTTCAGATTTAACTGGAATTCCATCTATTTCGATTGTCCAAATATAAATTCCAGGATTTAAATCAGAAACACTAATTCGTGAATGATCTGAGGAATTTGTTATATTTATAAGCTTAACTTTTTTACCTACTAAATCATAAATAAGGATTTCACCTTGACTATTTTGATCTAGATTATATTTAAAGTTTAAATAATCACTCGAAGGATTTGGATAACACGAAATGCTTTGTTTCAAGTTCTCAATATCCTTTATGCCAACGGTAACCACGTCATAATAAATTGTAATCGAAGCTGAATCATTCTCATCTTTACCTTTGAAGAACGTATACATAACTTTACTTAAGCCTGTATTTCCAAATGGTTTAAAATCTCCACTAAATGACTTAATAGTATCATTTGGTTCTGCAGTTTCAAAATTTGGTGAAAGAAATGTTGTATTTGCATAACATTGATCCCAGCAAAAATATGCTTCACTTCCCGAGATAAGTTCTAATTCATACTTTTTCACTTTAACCTCCAAACTTGAACTAGTTAGATTTTTAACATATATAGGTACTTCAATAACGTTCTCTGTATTCGATTTAGAGATCCAAATGGAATCATTTGGTATATCTGAACCGTCTTCATTAATTAATTTAAGACTTTGAGAATTTGCAAAATTTGGTAGCAAGAAAACCGTTAGCAGTATAAGTAAAAGTTTATTCATAAGGATTGTTTTTAAAGTTAATAAAGAGTATTAGTTAGATCTCAAAAATATACTTTTAATTGTAAAATATGACTTTATTTACATATTTATATCATTAATAATTAAGTTTTATTAATAACTTTTAACACTTATGCTCCGTATAGTAAGGTATAGTTTTTGTTATTTTGTAATGAATAATAAAAATACCTCGCTTATGAAAAAGTCTTTACTTATTATTATTTCAGTCTTTGTATTTGGTTTTACTTTTGTATCTGAAAGTTCTGCTCAAAATAATTTGTTTGAAAATAACTCTGGTGATTCAACTAATGTGAATTTTTATGAGTTACAAAAGCTTAAATTGTATCCTAATCCGGTTAATGATTATTTATTTATCGATTACGATGTTCTTTTTGTAAAAGAAGCTAAGCTAAAAATTTACAATTCTATCGGATCAGTTATATTCTCAAAAACGTTAGAAGAAAAACAAGATAAGTTAAAAGTGCCTGTAAGCGAATACCAAAATGGATTGTATTTTTGTTCTTTACAAATTGATGGAAAATTATTGAACACAAAAAAGATTTTAATCAATCATCGTTAGATATTTATTCAATAATATATCTCTTAATTTTTTTACCCCTGTACTAGCTTTTTCTTTAATAAAATTAACCTTATTGTTTGTTATTACATCGTTTGGATCAATAAGAAAAATTGGGATTCCAGAAGGGACGTAGTCAATTAATCCGGCAGCAGGATAAACATTTAATGAGGTTCCAATAACTACAAATATGTCTGCTTTCTCACACAACACTGCCGCATCACTAATGGCAGGAACTGCTTCTCCAAACCATACAATATGTGGACGAAGTTGTGATCCTTTTTCACAATAATCACCGAGTTTAAGTTTCCAATTATCCATTGTATATATTAAATTGGGATCAATAGTACTTCGTACTTTTTTTAATTCACCATGTAGGTGTAAAACATTTGTACTGCCTGCTCTTTCATGCAAATCGTCAACATTTTGTGTTACAACATGGACATCAAAATATTTTTCTAATTCAGCAATTCCTATATGGCCTTCGTTGGGCTTTGCTTCAAATAGTTTTTTTCGGCGTTCATTATAAAATCGCATAACTATTTCAGGATTTTGTTTCCATGCTTGAGGGCTTGCAACGTCCATTACGTCATATTCTTCCCATAAACCACCCATTTCTCTAAAAGTTTTTATTCCACTTTCAGCACTCATTCCTGCACCAGATAATATAACAAGATTTTTCATTTCGTTAAGATTTCTTACAATTTAAAAATATTTAACTGATTATGAAAATGGTAGATTATGTGTAATCTTATTAAATCAATTTTAATAAAAATTTTAACGTAATTTTAGTATTTTAGCTGATGCTTTTTAAATTAATAATTAGCTGATTATCTGATAAATAATTTATGATAGATCATAATACTACACAACGAATAATTGATACTGCGGAGATAACGGAGGTAGTACAAGATTTTGTTAATCTTAAAAAGCGAGGGGTTAATTATCTGGGATTATGTCCTTTTCATAATGAAAAGACTCCTTCATTTACTGTTTCTCCAGCCAAAGGAATTTATAAATGTTTTGGATGTGGTAAAGGTGGAAATTCGGTAAATTTTATTATGGAGCATGAGCATTTAGGATATCCTGAAGCTTTAAAATATCTGGCAAAAAAATATAATATTGAAGTTGTTGAGAAGGAACTAACTGCCGAAGAAATTCAACAACAAAATGAAAGAGATAGTTTATTAGTAGCAACGAAATTTGCAAATACATATTTCCAGGAAAAACTACATAAGAATAACGACGGACGAGCAATCGGTTTAAGTTATTTTAAAGAGCGTGGATTTAGGGAAGATATTATTAAAAAATTTGAGCTTGGATATAGTTTAGATGTACGTGATTCTTTTACTATAGCAGCAAAAGAAAAAGGTTATAAGTTAGATTTTCTGGAAAAATCAGGACTAACAATTGTTAATGATAATGGTAATTTTGATCGTTTTCGGGGTCGGGTAATTTTTCCAATTCATGGATTGTCTGGAAATGTTATTGGTTTTGGAGGAAGAATTCTAAAGAAAGATGCAAAGGCTGCTAAATATTTAAATTCACCGGAATCAGAAATATATCATAAGAGCCGTATTTTATACGGAATGTATTTTGCAAAGCAAAGTATTACTCAACTCGATAAATGTTATTTAGTTGAGGGATATACAGATGTTATTTCAATGTATCAATCCGGGATTGAGAATGTAGTAGCATCATCTGGAACATCATTGACAGTTGAGCAAATCAGATTAATTAAACGATTTACTCCAAATGTAACTATAATTTATGATGGTGATGCAGCGGGTATAAAAGCTTCTTTACGTGGAATAGATTTGGTTTTAGAACAAGGATTAAATGTTCGAGTTCTTTTATTACCTGAAGGAGAAGATCCAGATTCATTTGCTAAAAGTCATAGTTCTTCAGAGTTTGTTGAATTTATAAATAAAAACGAAGAGGATTTTATTACATTTAAAACAAGACTTTTATCTCAAGAAGCAAAAAATGATCCTGTTAAAAAAGCTAATTTAATATCGGATATTGTAAGATCAATTTCGGTAATTCCCGAAACAATTACCAGAACAGTATATATTAATGAGTGTTCTAAAATACTTAGTATTGAAGAGAAGATATTAACGGGAGAAGTTGCTAAATTAAGAAAGGAAACGTTCAAAAAGGAAGTTCAGAAAACTGAATTTAAAAGTAAAGAAGGAAAATATACACCTCCGATTCCTGCTTCTGTTGAAGGATTTTATGCAAAACCGCAAGAAAAGGAAATAATTAGACTGTTACTACATCACGCAGAGAAGGTTTTGTATGTAGAAGAAGCAGAAGATAAGTATGCAGAATCTAGAAATGTTTTAGTAGCTGAGGTTATTATAAGCGAAATTTTAAATGATGATTTGGAGTTTGAAAATCTGGTTTATAAGAAGATATTTCAAATTTATTTAGAAGCATTAAACAAGGGTGAAGTATTAGATAGTAAGGTTTTCACAAACCATTCAAATCCTGAAATCAGCAGTTTGGCCGCAGATTTATTAAGCGATCCATATGTATTAAGTAAAATATTTGAAAAAGGCGGAGCACATATAAGAACTGAAGAGATGGTTCTAAAAAATCTGGTTCCAGAAACTATAGTAACTTATAAAAGAAAGATCTTGGAAGTTGCTCAAAAAGATGCTGCAGGAAAATTGAAAGATGCACAAAACCTATCTATAGAAGACTCTAATAATTTACAAAAAGAATTTATGCAAATAACATCGGTAATTAGCGCAATATCTAAAGACCGTGGTTGGGTAGTTTTTAAATAGAAAATCCGATTAGTAATAATCGGATCTTCAAATAAATCAATCACACTTTATTCAATTTTCTTTTTTTCTGTCTCCTCTTGTAAATTAGAATACCAATCAACTTTTCTCGATAAATACATTACAATTGCTAATGTAATAAATAGCCCAACACTTCCAAGAAGTAAAGAATAATCTTGAAGTTGAAGTATTGTATATAGAAATCCATAAAGTATAACTAAAACAAAAGCAACAATAGATGTTAGCTTTATACTTTTAAATATACTATGTGCATAAACGGTTATTAATGTAATAATAGAAATACTTGCAATTAAGTAGGCCAGGTTAAAGCTTAATTGTTCAGATAAAGATACTAGGAGGGTATAAAAGATGCTTAAACCCAGACCTACTAGCAAGTATTGAATTGGATGTATTCGTTTTTTATTTAATATCTCTGTAAAGAAGAATATCATAAATGTTAATGAAATAAACATTATTGCATATTTTACCGAACGTAGAGATTTTTGATAATGATCAACAGGTAATAAAAGTTTAATTCCAAAAGATGAATCGTCTATTGAGTACGAATCTCCCTTCCATTTTTGTGGGAAAGACCTGTTTAAATGTAAGATCTTCCAATTTGCGGTAAATCCTTCTTCAGAAATATTTCGATCAAAAGGTAAGAATGAACCTTCAAAACTTGGAGTATTCCATGATGAGTTTATTGCAATATTTGTTTCTTTCCCAATAGGAATAAAGTTTAAAGCATCACTTCCATTTAAGTTTAGTGTAAAGTTAAAGTCGTAATTCTGCTCATCCTTAAAATCAATATGAGTTGATACTCCGGTATAATTTTGATTTTGATTATTGATTCCTGGATTTACATCGTATGTATTCTTGTTCCAATTAATTTTAATTACTTCTTTTATTCCACGCATGTCAGGAATACGAATTGATAAAGTTGCATTTTCCCACATGATATTTGATTCCGGAATCTCCCAATCGCTAAAATCAGGTTTTAAGAACTTACCTTTAAACTCCAAAATAGAGTTGTAAACTACAACTTTATAAATACCTCGATATCTTATTTCAGGATTTAATTCCCCTTCAATATTAAGATCTTCGGGTAAAAAATGAGCGTAATGGATATTTTCAACAATCTTATTATCTTTTTTAAAGAATTTCTTGTATGGAACAGTAATTATAGGTCCTGCAATAGTCTGTGGATTGCCCCATTTGTAGCTTACCTCATTAACAACATTGTTACGTAAAGAGTTTCTTTCATGTATTAGGCTTCGGATCATTCCCGCTGGAATAAGTAGAACTAATATTAGAATTCCGATAATAATTGATTTGATTGTAATTGAATTTCTTATCCAACTTCTTGTGTCATTCTTTTCAGGCATTTTTGAGTTTTATTGGTTTAATATAAAAACTCAGAAGTGCACAAAAAGTTGTAAGGCAGTAAGTTAATTAATGTTAAAAAAGTAAATGTTTCGGAAACGAATAAAATATTGATCTAATACATGTGATTAATTTTTAATGAAGCTGTTAGTACAATTGTTTTTTAGGTTCTAAATAATTTTTGTTAATAATTCTATTTTACCATATAGCTTCTTTAAAATATTCGGCATTAAAGATTCTGGAATCTAAAAATTCCGGGAAGTCCATATTGAAGTATTCCTCAGACATAATCAACTGACTTTTATTATAAAACAACACTTTTGTTGCAATGTATTTACCTTTAACAATTTTATAATCAGCAAATATAGCTTCATTATATCTACTATGGGTATAGCTAACCATCTTAATAAAGCAAAGATTTTCTTTATCAATATAGAAATTATTTTCTTTATCGGTTATGTTATTTACTCCTATACAGTATGCTTCTCTACCATTTATTTTTGTTTCGCAAACTTTACTTAAATCATAACCTTTCTCGGTAAGCTTCTCAAAAGAGGTTTGAAAGGGTTGTGCATATATATCAAATCCCAATAATAATAAGTCATGGATATCTCGATGTTTCTTATCAACCATGTTGTTTTTCATTATGAAAAATGTATCCTGATTAAAAATATAACCATTACCACTATTAAAACTATCGATTTTTATTACCAATTTATTTGGGCATGAATATGCTTCGTGCCATATAGTTTTATTTATAACCGTATCATTTTTATATTCAGTAATATATTGTGAGAATGTAAAATTTTTCAGGTAAGAATTATTGTAACTATCTTTCATTAAATGAATAACATCAGAACCACTTTCTATTTTTTTATCGCATGATGACATTATAGTAATAATAGATATTAGAATAAAAGTAAATTTGAATTTCATAATAAAGGTAGTTTGATTATTAAATAATGATAAAACTCTATTTAGTTTATAAAATTAAATGAAGTTTCTTTGAACTTTGATGTTTTTTAATTGAAAAGGTTTATTCTTTAAGAATAATTTTAGTCAATGCTTTTTTTAAGAATAAATTCAATAGTTGTTCCAGTGCCAACTATACTATCAATTTTAATCTTACCGCCATTTTTCTCAACAAATTCTTTACATAATATTAATCCCAGTCCAGATCCTTTTTCATTATCTAATCCTAAAACTGTATAATGTTGGTCGATCTTAAATAGTTTTTCTAGATTTTCTTTTTCAATACCTATACCATTATCTTTTATAGTGTAATGAATATTTTCTTTTTCGATCTTTGTATTTATTTCAATTTCGCCATTTTCGGGAGTAAATTTTACAGCATTTGAAAGTAAGTTTCTGATAATGGTTTTAACCATATTTTCGTCGGCAAAAGCAAAGGAATTTTCAGCAATATTTAATATCAGATTAATATTTTTCTGATCTATTTTTCTGTTAATTAATTCAATGTTTTCATTAGTTATCAGTTCTAAATCAATAGATTCAGGAGTAAAACTAATGTCGCCCATTTGAGTAGATGACCAGTCTAGAAGATTTTCAAGCAGATTAAATGTTGTTTGAGAAAGTTTATTTAATTCGCCAATAAAATTCTTTGTTTGCTCTTTATTATATTCATCGAAATCATTAAAAATTAAGTTTGTTGAACCAGCCAAAGTGCTTATTGGATTACGAAGATCATGAGCAATAATTCTAAAGAATTTATTCTTGGTAGCATTGCTCAAAGCAAGTTTATCTCTTTGATCTTCAATTTCTTTTTCTGCATGTTTAAGATCAGTAATGTCAGAATCAATTGCAATAAGGTTTAGAGTTTCTCCATCTTTGTCAACAACGTGAGTAAGTGTTGTTTGAGCCCAAACCTCTTTTCCTGATCGTGTTTGAGTCTTAAATTTGTAAACAACAGATTTTTTATCATTAATACAGGATTTAATAGCTTCTGTTATATTTGGATTGTCGCTGCTGTTTATAATATTATTATTTTTTTCTTTCTTATACTGATCTAATGTATAACCATACATTCTTGTAAAACCATCATTAATCCATTCAATATTTCCATCTTTATCGAAAATTCCTATTGCATTATCTGTTTCACTAGCTACTTTCGATAATTTAATTAATTCTACATTTGCTTTCTTTAATTTTATTGCTTGATTTGTAATTTCCCATTTTTGTTTTTCAAGTTCTTCATTTTTTGCTGTTATTCCTTCATTTGCATCTTTTAAATGTTCTGCTTGAACCAAGATTTCTTCTTTTTGCATTAAAATTTCTTGGGTACGTTCAATTACAATTTTTTCTAATTTATCTTTTTCCCTAATTAGTCTTTTTGTATACAATTTTACTATTAATATAATAATTAGTATACCTATTATAATATAACCAATATATGCACTTAACCTTCTATACCAAGGAGCAAGTATTTTAAATTTGTATTCGGCAATAGGAGTTTCAATATTATATGCATTTAATGATTTTACTTTAAATATGTATTCTTTTTCGCGCAGGTTTGTATATTCTTTTTTAGTTTCGGTTGTCCAATCAGACCATTTATTATCAAATCCTTCTAAATAGAAACTAAATTTATTTTTTGATTCATTTTCATAAAAAGGAGAAGCGTAGAAGAATGTTATAGAATTATTTTTATGCTCTAATATGCTACCGATATTAACTATTGGATCTGCCTTTATTCTAAAATCATTGTTGTTAACGGAATAATTTGTACCGTTATACATTAAGGAATCTTTTGATAATACTTTACGAATTATTGTAGGTGAAACATCGTGCAAGTTTCTTTTAGTAGTGTAGTGATATCTGCATGTACCCATAGTTGTACTAAACCATTCATCTGTATTATTTAAGTCAACTATAAAAAAAGAATTGTTTAATAACTCTTCAGATATTCTATAGAAAGATAATGTATCTAAGTCAGAATTAGAATCTTCATCTGTTTGGATCGTATCTTGAGGATATTTATATATATTAAATAAGTTTGAGTCAGCATTGAAAGTATACCAATCAAAATTAGATTTGAAGTAGACTGTATCCTTAAAGTTTGCTATTTGAACTCCATGTACCGATGGTAAGTTATTCGTGGTATCTAGAAATGTTGTTTTATATGAATTAAAATCTAAAGGATTTTCTATTATGTATACTCCTTTATATGATGCGCTTAGCCATAAATTACCCAATGAGTCTTCACCAATATCTCTTATTTGATCAATAATTTCATATTTCAGCCCAAGATCGTGCCAATTATTATCTTCATACTTAAGCATAGCTATTCCTTTATTTAAACCTAAGAATAAAATACTTGGATCTTTTTTATACTGATAAATTGTAAAAGTTGATCTATAATTAGAAATTAACTTTGATTTTGCACCAATTAATTGAAATAAACCCTTACTTGATGATGCAAGTAGTAGAGTTTTATCTGTTGTAATTTTATTTAATTCTGTAGAATCTTTAAATGGATTTACATTGTATTTTGCACCTGGAGGTTGAAAATAAAGAAACCCCCATGATTGTTCAAAGTCCCCTTCTACTTTTTTGAAAGTATTAAGATTAAACTTAGAAGTTGTTTTTGAATTTGTGCAGTAAACACCGGAAGTAGTTGATACATATAAGTTATCTCTGGATTTAGCAACATCAGTTATTGTACCGCTAATTCCCATATTATCGTTCCAATATCGGAATGGAGATAAAATCTCAACCTGACAAATTCCATTTCCTAAAGCTAACCATAAGGAATTATCTTTCTGTTGAAATAAATAATGTATAGAGCTTCTAATTCCAATTGACTCATAATTAATAACATCTAAGATATTCCACTTCGCGTCTACAATTAAAATTTCCCCAGTTATTGTACTAAATGCGTATGTACTATCAGAAATTTCAATACCGTGATAGAAAACTTTCTCAATTAAGAAATTATTTAAATCAGATGTTTTAGAAGAAATATCTGAAAAAGATTTAATCTCAACTTTTGAGTTTATATTATCATATATGTATAATCCTTTTGTTCTGGTACATATTAAAAGTTTGTCCTCATATGGTAATATGCTATGTATTCTTTTGTCTTTAAAAAAATCACCACTCTCAATCGGGTTTAAGGAGTCATTTTCAAATTTTAACAAACCTTTTCCCATCTCTTGAACATAAAAAGAGTTATTAACTTTATGGCTTAGATAAAAACGTTCACTATTACTATCCCAATAATTAAATTTCCCATTATGATACTTGAATAAGTATTGATCTGAAAGAAAGAATATCGTATCAGAAAAGCTATAAATATCCCATACGTCTCCAAAATTGGAATGTGAAGAATCAATTAAATGAATGAGGGAATTATATGTAAGATCTCCATTTTTATCTGGCGTTAAGTAACCTAATTCATTAAAAGCACCAGCATAAAGAATATTATTTGAATCAAATGCTAAACAACGAACTGAAGATTTGTTAGGAACTGTTATTGTGCGCCATGAAACACCATCATATTCTAATATTCCAACAGCATTACCAAAGTAAAGTACTCCTCTTTTATCTTGTTCTACAGCCCAGTTCTGGCTTCCTGCGTTATAATCACGAGGTGAATAATATTTTGATAAAATTAATCCCTTTTCTTGCGCTTGAATATAAGTGTTACTACTAATAGCTAATAGTAAATAAATAACAATCTTATATTTTGAATGCTTAATTTGCATTAATTAGTTTCAATTTTATTTAGTTCATCTAATACTACTATAGCTGATTCTTTATATTTTCTACCAATTGGGATTTCTGTTGCCCCAATATCAACACTTGACAAACTGTATGCATCAATCTTTTTGATAGCCACAATATAAGATCTATGGATTCTTATAAAAGAATTTGGATCGAGTTCTTTTTCAAAGTAACTAAGAAGCTGTTTTGTTAATACTGTTTTACGGCTCGTTACAACTTTAACATAATCTTTTAAGCTTTCAAGGTAAAGGATATTCTTAAAATAAACTTTAACCATCTTTTTGTTTTCCTTTAAATAGATATAATCTTTTCCATCATCGATATTTTCAAACGTATTTTCTGTATTAACTTTTTCATAAATACGATTTACTGATTTTAATAATCGATCAAAGGAAATAGGTTTTAAAATATAGTCTTCAACATTTAAATTAAAACCTTCAATAGCGTAATTTTTATTAGCAGTAGTTAAAATAACCTTTGGGGGAGAGCTTAAACTTTTTATAAAATCAATGCCAGTGATATTTGGCATTTCTACGTCAAGAAATAATAAATCAACGTCGTTATTCTTTAAAAATTCATATACAGGAATTGCACATTCAAATTTACCGATAATTTCAATAAACGGAATCTTCTTTAGATATCCTTCAATAATAGTTATAGCCAAAGGTTCGTCATCTACTATAACACACTTCAATTTCATAAATATCTGAATATTAGTACGTAAGATCTAAGGTCCCTATAAAATCAGCAGGCAATTTATAAATAATTTTTTTAAAACAATAGAATCATTTTATAAAAATTCTAAAAAACTGAGATAATACCTTTTTGGAGGTTGAAAATTGCTATTCATCGATAAATAAAAATTAAAATAAATTTTTTTATTAGGTTACGAGGATATTTTATTACTCCTAAATAATTAATTGTAAAAACTTACTTTATCAACATAATTATTTCCGTTGAAATTTAATATATGAAAATGTGATAACAGTATGAGTTTTGTAAACGAAAAAAGGTTAAAAGTTTATTTTCGGGGGTAGATACTTGTCGTTTGTCGACAACGCACAATTTTTTAAAAATCTATTATTATTTTCGAAGTCGAATTAAAACATGGTTTTGTTTTTGAATAAATTAGGCCTCTGGTCTAACACTCTTTAAAATAACCCAAACACTTTAATTTATTAACCTTATTACAAAGAGCCTATCCCAAGGCTCTTTTTTTATGATATGCATTTTGCTGATATTTTTGCAGCGAATGATTTTATTAGAAAAAGGTAGCAGAAAATATAAGATATAAATACAAGATTATCGCATATAATCTTAAAGTACAACAATCTTGTATTAATAAAAGTTTAATTTATTTAACTTGAATTATTTTACGGGTAATATATTTATTATCTACAGATATTCTTGCATAATATATCCCTCCAGAATAGCCATATGAATTTGGTTTAAATATGAATTTACAAAGTCCAGAATGGATATCGTTATCACAAAGGTTTGTAATTTTATTACCTATTATATCGTAAATTTCAATTAGTATAGAAGAATTAGTATTTAAATTCAATTCGATATTGGTTTCATTTTCAAATGGATTTGGATAAATTTTCAAAGATGAAAACTGGGCATTAGTGTTTTCTATTCCTGTTTGGAAATCGGAGCTTACCTTATTTGAAATAATTAGGTTTTTAGATTCACCATTTAAAAAGCAAGCTGACGAATTAACTCCGGCAATTCTATAATAAATCCGATTTGATAATGATTCAATATCATGATCAACATAAGATGTTTCTGTGAAAGGAATAGTATCTAAAGGATTTAGTAATGTGGAATCAGATCCTCTATAGATTATATATTCAGTAATATTGTTAGTTTTAGATCCAATCGTATATGGCTCCCAGTTTAGAGTAATAAATTCTGAGCTGTCTGTAATTGACAATGAAATATTTTTATGGAAACCGCTAAGTTCAGATTCATCTCCACAACTGTCTACTGTTGAGATCTTATACTCATCAGTATATAAATCAGGAAATGAGCTTTCATCTATAAAAATATTGGATTCATTGAAAGTTATAGTCTTGATAATATCATAAATATTCGTTATGGAGTTTTTCTTATATATTACAAAATCAGAAATACCTTCATCAGATTTCTTATTCCAATAAACAATATTTTTATCTAATTCAGGATTAACACTAACCATGCATATCTCTTGTTCTTCGTATGGTTCCGAATGATTTATGTTAAATTCTTGATTAGAGATGCAATTATTAACATCGGCTACAGTAACTGTATAATTTCCTTCTTCCAGATTATTAAGATCTTCTAGAATATAACCATTAGACCACAAATAACTATATGGTGGCATACCTCCATTAACCGAAATGTCAATGAATCCATCATTAGATGAAGAACATATTGTATTGGATATTGAATTTGCAGTAATTTCTAATTCTAAAGGTTCTTGAATATTAACACCAGAAGTAGAAATGCACCCATTGGAATTTGTTACGGTTAAGGAATAATCTCCAGGGATTAGATCGTTTATGCTTTGTGTTGTTGCCCCATTATTCCATAGATAGGAGCTTGCAGGGGTAGCAACAGATATACTTCCATCATTCATTCCAAAGCAAGACACATTTGATATGTCTAAACTAATTGCAAATTGGCTTGGTTCGAGAATTAATGTGTCGCTTATTGAAGAACAGCCATTAAAATCGGTAACTGTAACAAAATAGTCTCCTCCACTAACATTGGTTAAAGTTGAATCTGTATTTCCAGTATTCCAAAGGTATGTGTATGGTTGCATTCCTCCGAACGGTGTAACAATTGCTGATCCATCTTCTGATCCAAAGCAAGTAACATTATTTTGTTCGGTTATATTGCTTTCAATAATAGGATGAATGGTTATAATTTTTTCAGCGGTGTCGGAACAAGTTCCATTAGTAGCAATAAGGGAAATAGTATAATCTACATTGGTATTTGTTAGGTTTGTATAAGCATGTGCAACATTTTCGTAGTTTGCTACTTCTCCATCACCAAAATTCCAGAGGTAATCTGTTGCATTGTTGGTTGTATTTGTTAGGTTAGCAATGTGTGGAGAACAACCCTCTTCAGAATCAAGGTTGAAATTTGCTGTTGGAAGTTCGACAGCTTCAATAGTTACAGTAGCAGTATCTTTATAACTACATGCTCCAAAAATTTCTACGAAATATGTTTTATGACCGTCAACATAAGCTGTAGGATGTGAGCTGTTTGGACTAGACAAATTTGTAGTAGGCCACCAGTTGTAATCAGTTCCTCCGCTAGCATACAACTGTACACTTTCTCCTATACACGCTCTAATTGTTGATGATGGATTAAAATCTTCATTAATAGTTACGGCACCAGCTCTAATCTCGTTGAAATCAGAATAATATCCATACCTGCAACCTCCACCATAATTGCCATTAATTAATCCTAAATGAAAAACATCTTCGGTATTGGAAAATGTTTTAACAATACCAACTGGAAAGTCAGAAAAATCATTACTCGCATAATAAATTTGAGTAGCTAGCCATTCTCCAGAAGTTCCTAATGGAACAAACGAAGTAGGATTAATAATATCATTTCGAACAACTCCATCAACAAGAAAGTTATCCTCTGCACCTGCCCTTACAATTAAATTGATATATAAAGACCATGGAATGTCTCTAGAAAAAGAAACACTAGTTGATCCTGAACATTTATTAAGTGGAGGAATCACAGCTCCACCCATTTCCTTCTGTTCACCTGAAACATGCAACACAGATAATGGTTTGTTAGAAATAATTTCTAAAATATTTGCTTCAAATACATTATAATTAAACTGAATACCAACTTGTTCTCCTTCGTTTATTATAGTATTTTCTGGTGTTATTGTTGTATCTATGTTGTTTCCCCACCAAACTTTGGTACCATTTTCTGGTGCTGCCACATAAACATATTCCCAACCATCATCAAGACCTCCTTTTAATATTGCATATTCTGTTCCTATTAAATTACCTTCATTTCCATTTGAATCTTTGTAAGGAACCCACTGATCTGCTATAATATCCCAACCACCATCTGGAGGAATAATGTCTGTCCCACGTCTAACAGAGTCATCTTTTTTTACAACAGCAACTCCAGGGCCGGAAAGAACTTTTACTATTATTCCCCCTAAATGTTGATTTCCTTCAACACCCCACCATCCAGAATTCGGAATATTATTTCTAGTTACGGTAGGGTCCCACCCAGGTGCGCATGTATAAACTTCTCCTCTATTTAATGTAACTGTATAGGGGTTTGCCTGATTTTGAAATAACGAACTTCTAAAAACTGTTTTTCCAGCAGGAGGGGTTATTTCTACAACCGTTCCATCTTCAATTCCGATAATTTCTATCGATGAAAATGCGCGTTCATTATAATTAGTGCGTTGATTTGATCCGTGTTCTTGAAATGGAATAATAAATTCTTTCCCTATTCCATTACTACCCTTAAAGGTATAGATATCACTATTATTAACATGTAATTGAGTTAAATAGGCAGTAATTGGTGCTGTGCTTTGAACATGAATAGCTTTTTTCCCAATAATATCTGGTTGTCCCTCAAGTAGAGTGTTGTTCTCCATTAAAAAGAACTCACCACTTGGCTCTGTAACAACATATTCATCACTTGTGTAAGGAGGGATTATTAAAGTAACAGGAGTAAAAGCTGGTTCAGCAGGCATTTCAATGGTTACATGTGTTTCAAATTCACGGGTTGTAAATACAAATTTGAAACTGCCATTTGTATGTTCTGCTGTAATACTAGGCTTAACAAACCAAAACTCAGTATCTGTTTGTGCATTTGAATTAATTCCTAATCCTAAAAAAAGAGATGTAATAATTCCAATAAGTACAATTTTTCTCATAATCAATTGTTTAAATCTTTATTAAATATAGTTTTTTTTTTGGAATAAACGAAAATTGTGAAATTATTCAATAATAAAGGATTAGAGAAGCAATTAAGAATATTGGTATAGATAATAAATTTATGATATATAATTTGATTTCGATTTTATTAATCAGATATAATCTTTAAAAAGTAATTTTGATTTGTATTTTTGTATAAATCTTTAAATAAGGGAAATGAAAAAACTTCTTAAAATACTTATCTACTTTTTTATTATTCTCACTACACTGATAATATTACTATTAGTAGTAGCGAAACTATCCGAAAATAAAATAACTGATATAGCTTTAAAGAAAGTTAGTGAAAGTATAGAAGCTCCTGTTGAGATTGGTGATGTTTCATTTAATTTAGTTCGTGCTTTTCCTTTGGCAACAATTGAGTTAAATAATGTTATGTTAAATTCTCCAAACAGTCAGATCGATTCAGATTCTATATCACTTAATTTAAATTCAATTGTTAATATAAGTCGCATTTATGTTTCTGTTAAATCGAAGCCATTATTAGATGGAAAGGTGGAGATAATGAAAATTGACATCGATGGGGCAAATGTGAATTATTCAGTTGATACTAGTGGTGTAACGAATATAGATTTTTTAATGGGGCCTTCTGATACAACTGTTACGGATACTATGCCTTCTGATCCTTTAAATATTACTCTAACTGATTTCTCAGCAAAAAATATTACATGTAATTACAATGATAGTTCTCTGAAGGTACAAGCCAAAGTTTTTATACCTGAACTAAAAATAAAGGCAAAATTGAAAGGGGAAGATATTCTTGCAGCCGCAGAAGGAGTTGTACATATTACTGATGCAAGTTTCGATGGGACAAACTTACATTTAATGGAAAAGACTGAAGTTTGCTTCGATGTAGATTATAAGAATGATTCTGTAGATATAAAACAGCTTGACATAAAAACTGATGGAGCAAATCTTAACATTTTAGGAAGCGCCAAAATAGGAGAAGAGATTAAAACTGATCTTAGTATTGATGGGGTTAATATGATGTTAAGTGAGTTAATTAAATATGCACCTAAGGAGCTTCTTGATGAGTTTGGGTTAAAAACCTTAGCTGGACAAGTAAACATGAAAGCAAAAGTAAAAGGAATTTATTCCGAATCGGAGATGCCTCAGGTTGATTTAAATGTTGATTTTAAAAATGGAAAAATTGCAATGGATGATTATCCTGCAATACGGAATATTGAGTTTATTGGCGATATAACAAATGGTGTGTTGCGAAATAATAGTTCGTCTCAAGCACGTTTTGAGACTTTTCATTTTGAAACCAATCAAAGTAAATTTGATGTTGCTTTTTCAGTTTTAGATATCGATCACCCAAAGTATGATATTAATGCTGATGTGGATATTAATGTTGGTGAGTTTAAAGATTTTATTCCTGATTCACTTATACAATATATTGATGGAAATATTAAAGCAAATTTTTCAACTAAAGGTGTATTGCCCGATTCTATTGGCGATGATTTTGTTGATTATGCTATGGCAAATACCTATGCTAATGTTGAGTTAATTGATTTTGATGTTGATTTGGATTCGTCATTATTTATTAGAGATTTTTCGAGTAAATTATCATTTAAGCCAAACAATTTTAAAGTTGATGATTTACATATTTCAATTCCTACTTACAATACAAATCTTAAAAACACTTCACTAGATGCAAAGTTTTCAGGAAGTATTAACAATACATCAGAATTAAGTGTTGATTTAAAATCATATCATATAGAAACAGAATATTCGGAGTTTAGTGGTTCTGCAAAAATTAAAAATCTGGATCACCCAACATATAATTTCATAAGTAACATAAATCTTAGTCTGGATGAGGTTAAAACAATGTTGCCTGATTCACTGCTTAATGTCTTAAAAGGAGATGTATTAGCAAAAATTAAATCAGAAGGAACCATTAATTTAGATTCAATTGAAAATGACGCAATGGATATTGTATTTAATAGCAGTTCTTTCGAATTACAATTAAATGATATTTCGGTTGAAATGCCGGATGATACATTATATAAACTTGAAAACTTATCGGGTAATATTAAGATGAATCCAGAGGTAATGCGTATTAATAAAATGAAAGGTGTTGCTGCAGGATTAGATTTTGAGATTGACTCGACCGAAATTAGGAATACCTATAAGGTTTTAATTCAAGAATTGGATAATGAAATTGTTACTGTGCAAACAAATATTGTTCTTGGAGATATTACAAATAGCTTTATAGCTTCATTGATGGAGTCTGAAACAGAGTCTCAAGATCAATTAACTGATAATGCTTCAAAATCAGAAGAAGATAATTTACAAACAAATTTGGAAGCAATTGAAAGTAAAGATAGCGTTGAAACTAAACCAGAACCGCTTCTACCTGATCTGCAAGAATTAGGAGTTCCTCATTTTCTTGTTCGTGGTAAGCTTGCAATAAACAAATTAGAGTATGAGAAAAATATTATTGATGATATCTCTTTAAAATTTCGTTTTGCTGATAGCTTATATGTTATTGAAGAATTTAAATTGAAAACCTGTGGTGGGGAAATGAATACATCATTATTATTAAATGCACGTGGCAGATTCTGGGAAAAACCAGTTGTTGATATAAGAACTAAAATTGATAAGTTAAATATTAATGAATTATTGCTTGTAAATGATAATTTTGGTGATACTTCAATTACGTATGAGAAATTTGCGGGTTTGTTAACAAGCAAATTTGATGCAAGAATATTCTACTCAGATGGGACCTGGCCAACGGATAGAATAAGGGCAGAAGGACATTTCACTTTAGAGAATGGAAGGATATATGGATATGAGCCTTTAGTTGATATGGCAAATAGTGCTGGTTCTATAATTGCTGGGGGATTAAAGGAGTTAGATAAACTTGATTTTAATACGCTGATTACTAGTTTTTTTATGTTCAAAGATAAAATCTATATTCCTAAAACGAATGTTGTTACTTCATCAATGGATTTTACAGCTTTTGCTATGCATAGTATGCAGGATGATTATGAGTACCATTTGGAACTTCATTTAGGTGATGTTTTAACAGGTAAATCAGAAAAACTAATGAAAGCTCAAGCGAAAGAAAATAAAAAGGATGGAGGAACAATTGAAAGAAAGGGAATAAAACTTTATACATTAAAAAAGGGAAAAGAAAAAAGAAAGGGATTTGACAAAGATAAGTTAGAAGATGAATTTTTAAAGCAATTAAATAAACAAGAAGGGTGGTTAAGATTAGTTTTTAATCCGTTTTTAGTAAATTTTAGTACCGATCTTGATAGAACAATAAGAAACAAGGAGATTATCGAGAAGTATGGGAAAAAGGACGAATAAAAAGCGTTTGTTTTTATTAACAGTTTTTTTGGTTTTACTAGCATCATCTGCCTATTTGGTTATTTACAAAACAGGTATTTGGAGTAAAGAAAGTTTTGTAAAATCAGAACTTATCGAGAGGGATTTAGATATCGTTTATGGATCAGACTCTGCTGATTTAACTATTTTTCTATTCTCTAGTTACAACTGTTCATTCTGTAGAAAGTTTTATAAACAGGTATTACCCAAGTTGAACACGGAATATATAGAAACAGGTAAAGTAAAACTTATAATAAAACACGTAGCATTAACAAACAATGAATCGGTAATTAATTCGTTACAACTAGCAGCATGCATAAATAAATATGGAAATTTTGAAAAACTAAATGAGCTTTTGTTGTTGGAACCAAAGGTAGTTTATACCGATGAGTTTGAAAAGGTAATTAATGATTTAATAGATAAAGATGAATTTGTTGCAGAGTGCATGTATGGTGGTGAATCAGAGGTTTATATCTCACAAAATATGATTGATTTTAAAAGACTAAAATGTACAGGCACGCCTACTTTTGTTATAAATAACAAAATATATAAAGGATTTTTAAATTATATTAAATTTAAAAAGGTGATTGAAAAAGAGCTGGCATATAGTTTGTAATAGATGTATTAATTATTAATTTGCACTTCTATTTTAATAGGAAATAATTTTATAATAACTAAATATGATTGTAATGAAAACAAAAAGGTATTTTTTCTTGGTAATGATGATTTTTGCCGTGGCTTTTGTTTCTTGTTCTGAGGACGATGATGATGAAACTTGTGATAGCGAAAATTTATCGGATGATTTTAACTGCCCTGTTGATGTAGATGCAATTGCTACTTTCTGTAGCGATGGTGTAAGCAATTCTTATTATACTTATGCTGGTACAGATTATCAATGTACTGGAGTTGAAGCAGCAACATGTGACCAAGCATTAACAGATATTGGAATTGCATTGATTGAGGCAGGTTGTGGAACTAAAAAGAAATCAGGAGCTTATGATACTGGAATGATAAAGTTATCTGCTATGGCGGAGAACTTATTGGATGAAGTTCGAACAAATTCTGTCTGTAACTAAGATGATAAAATATTTTATATAAAAAAATAGCTCGCTATAAGTATGTGAGCTATTTTTTTTGTTTTAGTTCTTTGAAAAAATAGAAGATTTTTTTTTTCGGAGTTTCTTAAGTGCCGATTCAAGATTATCTCCTCTTAAATTAATTCCAACAATAATACCGTTACCATCAATTAAATAATTAGTAGGTATACTTTTTACTCCATACAATATAGCAGCTTCGTTTCTCCATCCTTTTAAATCACCAATATGATAAGGCCAAACTAATTTGTCAACTGCAACTGCTTGTTCCCAAGCTGGTTTCTTAAAATCTAACGAAACACCTAAAACAGTAAATCCTTCACCATTTTTGAATGTAGCATCTTTATATTTATTATAGGTAATAACAACATTTGGATTTTCCTTTCTACATGGTTTACACCAAGATGCCCAAAAATCTATTAAAACCATTTTGCCTTTTAGTTCAGATAAATGGAACTCTTCACCTGTAATTAAATTTTGAATAATTTCTGGAGCTTTGTCTCCAACTTTTAATTCCTGACTGTAAAGATTTAAAGAGATTAAACTTATGGTAAATAGAAGTATAAATTTGATTTTCATATTAAACTTGTTTTGTATTATCGCTGCTAAGATAATTATTATTAATGAACACTGTAAATTACAATTATGTTTTTATTAAATAAACCTACCTGCAAAAAAGAAGCCATCTTTACGGATAGCTTCTTCAATTTACATTTCGACAGGCTCACTGTGACAATTCGTTTTTGTCATCCTGAGTTTATCGAAGGATGAACAGGAATAAATATCTCATTCCCGCTATGTATTGCGCAAGCGTCTTCGCTTGTCCTTTTTATAATTACTGTTTTTCATAAAAAAGGTCCAAGCTAAAAGCTTGAACCAGTTTTTTTGTTATAATCTTCTGATATGAATTATTAGATTCCGGCTCTTCGGCCGGAATGACAGTTTAAATTTAATTTATCGTTGGTAAGAAAGAATATTTTTTACCATATTCGATCATTTGTTTTTCGTAATTGTCAGGATATTCAACTTTTATATCAGTAATTTTGTCATTTTCCATAACAGGAACTAATTCAGGATTCATAAATCCACCAAATACTGCTCTGTTTAATTTAGCATATCTTTCAAGAAGTTCTTTATGTAATTCAAGATCGACTTTTACACCGTAATCTTCAACTAAAGCTTCACCGGCAGCATAATCACCTTCCGATTTTACTCTTTGAATTTCTGCTAATAAATCACCGAATAACACTTGTAATTTTGCGTAATCGTTAATGCGGATAAATGTTTTACCATCCTTTTTATACATTTCTATTACATTATCAGCTTTACCTTTTTCGTATACCCATTGTGAGATCATTTGACGACCACGCATATGAGCTTGTTCAACATTTTTACCTAGCTTAATTCTTGCTAATTGGCTCATTAATCCATTCAAGATATAAGAATCATATTGAGCTTTGTAAGCTTCAGCGTCAGGTAATAAACCTAGTTCAACTAATTTAGCATCTGGTAAATAATATAATCCGAATAAATCGGCACGAGATTCTTCAAGCGGTGTTTGATAACCTTTTAAAGCTCCGGCATCTGTTCCTGGTAATAATTGACCACTACCATGACCAACAACCTCGTGTAAATCGGTATGTAACATTCCTGTGATAGCAGCATATTTTTTAATGCTTTCTTTTACAGCGTCGGTTTCAATAAATTCATCTAAAAAACCTGAACGACCAACTTGATCGTAAGCAAATCCAATATTTTTTAAACTTACTGATTTTGATCCATGATCTTTGCGTATCCAATCTGCATTTGGTAGGTTAATTCCAAGTGGTGCTGTAGGGTAACAAGCGCCACCTAATTGCACAACATCAATAACTTTTGCTGTTACTCCGGTAACTTTCTCTTTCTTGAATTTAGGATCAACTGGAGAATTATCTTCGAACCATTGTGCTTGTTCTCCAATTATTTGAGTGAGTTTTGTTGCTTCGTCGTTTTTAACATTTACTACAGATTCCCAAGTTGCTTTCATTGCGATAGGATCATCATAAACTTCGATAAAACCGTTAGCATAATCAATCTGAACATCTGTATTTCCTGCCCAAAGAATGTTGTACTCATCCCAAATTCTAAGATCTCCTGTTTTGTAATATTCAATAAGTAACTCGAATTCTTTTGCTTGAGTTTCGTTTTCTGCAACTGGAATTGCTTTTTCTAACCAACCAATAATTTCCTTAATGGCCGATCCGTACATTCCATTAACAGTATATGTTAGTTCTTTTACTTTGCCATTTTCTTTTACCACTTTGCTATTTAAACCATAGCTTATAGGTGTTTGATCTTTAGGATCGATTTGGTTTTCGTAGTATGCATTCACTTCGTCCATTGTAACGCCTTCGTAAAAGTTACTTGCCGAATTTGCAATAACATCAGTTCCTTTTTCCGATGCAACTTTTTTAGCATATAAATCTTGATCGAATAAAATAGGAGTAACCACAGCAATAAAATCTTCAATAGATTGTTTTTCGTTTAAAGGAAGTTCCTTTGCATCTGAATTCTGAATTAAAGATTTGAAATACTCTTCGTTAAAATTTGGAACAAACTTATCTGTTGAATAATGATGATGGATACCGCTAGAAAACCATACTTTTTTAGTGTATGTCATGAAATTATCAAAATCTGCAGAAGTTTTATCTCCATTGTAAGTTGTTACAATAGCATCTAATGTTTTTCTTACTAGAAGATTGTATTTAAAGTTTTGATCAAAAGTAATATCACGCCCACACTTAGCAGCTTCGCTTAAATAATATAAAAGCTTCTTTTGACGTAAATCCATGTTTTCAAATCCAGGAATTTGATATCTAAGAATTTGAATTTCTTCAAAACGATCAACTTGAAATTTAAATTCTTCAGTTGTTTGTTCTGGCTTCTCGTTACAACCAGAAATAAATAAAGTAATCATTAATAGTAAAATTAAAGTAAATGATTTAATGTAAAATCTTTTCATGATGTTAATTATTATATTATTAAACTAAGAAAATACTAATTCTAAGACTTCATCATGTGGGTAAGGTTTAAATAAAGTACGGCGTCAAAAATAGTTGAAATAGATTAAAAATAATAATCATTATCCATAACATAAAAAATCAGGCAAACTTTAAAAGAATGCCTGACGTTTATTATGTATTTATTATTAAGCTTTAATTTTATTTCTAAACACAAACCAGATTAAGCTTGATGTTAGAAATAGAAAAAATGCATATAGCGGAGCAATAAGAGATACTCTAAGTCCTCCCGCTAGTAAGGATGGAGAAATATCTTGTGCTGCTGCTATAGTTGATAAAGCACTGTACATTCCAAGCATACGATAAAACCACGAGAAAAGAAATCCAAAAGCACCAATAAATATTATTGTTGAATTAAATTTTTCGAGCTTCTTTAAATCTTTTTTGTCTGAATAATAATTTATCAGAAATAGGATTGTATAGAGTATTACTAGAATCCACATAATAAAATGTAGAGTCATGAAGAATGGTCCTCCTTCAATAAAATTTCCTTTAAGTAAATTTGCTACTGACATAATTTTAGTTTTTAGTTTGTAGGCTGTAGGTTAATAAACAGCCTACTAAAGGATTAATAAAAAGTAATTCTTAATTTATTTTTTTGAAAACTTGTAATTATAATGATATAATTCACGATTTAAATCAACAATTAGGTCCATTAGCTCAGGGCGAATTTGATTTGAAAGTACAATTAAGTAATAACCCTTTTTTAAGTCATGCTGATTGTAAGCTCCAAAAGATGCTAACCATCCAGTATGGCTAACTTTGTTTTTATACATGCCCGTAATGTAATCAAATGCAGACATTCCCTCATGTCCTATAACCCAACCGAAACCATAATTTTCATCTTTACCATTTTCTAGTTCAAGGGGAGTAAACATTAATAATTTACTTTTTTCTGAGATCAACTTATTATTAGTTAAGGCCACGTTCCATAAATGAAGATCCTCAATGTTCGATAAAATACCACCATCGGCAGTAGACATTAAATAATCATTTTTTTCCCATTTATCAGTATAGGCAATTGCTCTATCAAATTCTGTTCCCTGATTTACCCATGTGTTTTTCATTTGTAGTGGATCAAAAATATTTTCCTGCATAAAATCTGAATATTTCATACCTGATACTTTTGCTATAATTTCACCTAAAAGAAAATATCCCGAGTTGGAGTAAACATGTTTTGTGTTTACAGGAAAATCCAATGAATTTTGATTCAACAAAAATGAATAAACAGAATCTGGTTGTAAATAAACATTCTTATTGATATAATCGCTAATGCCGGATGTATGGTTTAAAAGGTTTTTAATAGAAACATCATTTGTATATGACGGCAATTCAAGGTATTTTGAAATTTTATCTTCAATTGAAAGCATTCCTTTTTCTTGCAACATTAAAATTGCCACTGCCGTAAATTGTTTAGTTACTGATCCAAGAGCAAATCTGGTAGATTCTTTATTCATTATATCGTTTTCCAGATCGGCTGTCCCAATAGCTCCTTTATAAAGTATTTCATTTTTATTTGCTATTAAAACAGAACCATTAAGTGATCCTGCTTCAGAATATCTTTCAACTATATTCTTTAGCTCTTCAGAAGATGGTTGTTTACTGCAACCCAAAATTATAAATACGCCAAGTGTTATTACAAGTATTTTTTTCATTTTTTTAGTTTTTCATTTTTAAAAATTTTGAAACAACAGGCTTTACAATATCCGGATTTTTTTCCATTGCACCATGAGAAGTTGAAGGTACTATAAACAAACTTGCATCGGGTATAGACTTATAAAGAGAAACAGTATGTTCAATTTTTATCATATCTCTATCACCTGCAATAACTAAGGTTGGACAAGATATTTTATTCAGCTCCAAAGGAGTAAGAATAGGTGAATTCAGCCACATATTTTTCAGTTTCGAAAGCATTGTTGGCCAATATTCAGATCCATTTGGCGATAGTGCATTAAAGAAATCATTTTGATACATTTCCGGTGTTACGGATTTTAATAATTCTGTCCAATTATCTTCTATTCCACTGTAATGATAATTAGTACCTTCCACAATTAATTTAGTCACAGTTTTCGGTGATTTAATTGTCATATAAAGAGCAACGGGCCCACCATCACTGTTGCCATAAACAATACAGCTATCAATTTTTAAATGGTTTAATAATTCTAATTGACCTATGGCCATTTCTTCATATGAAATTTCTCTGTCGAAATCGGCAGTTCGACCTTGTCCTTGTCTATCTGCTGCTATAACCTTGTAGTTTTGCGAAAGAAAATTAATCTCATTTCTGTGTGCATCTGTACATAGGGCTCCTCCATGTAAATATAGTAATGGTGTTCCTGATCCATGAATTTCATAATACATGTTCAAACCATTTATGTTTGCGTAATTACCGTTTTTAGTATCTTTACTTGGTGACTGAGCTTGGATACAAGCTAAGAATGTAAATGATAAGATTAGTAATAATATAGATTTTCTCATAATCATTATTTTGGGTTTTATAAAAAACTATTCTTCATTTGTTTTGGCTAAAGAGACTAAACCTCCCATTGCGCCTAAGTTCATTGAGTCTAATGCAGAGCTAGGGACAATAACCATGGAACCTTTTTCTTTTAGTCCTTCAAATAGCATGTTCATTCCACGAAGGTGTAAGGCTACTGGATTTTCTTTGTATTGCTCGCTGGCTTTTGCAAATTTTAATGCTATTTCCGTTTCAGCAGTTCCAAGAATAACTCGTGCACGGCGTTCTCTTTCTGCTTGTGCTTCTTTACTCATAGCGTCTGCTAATCCTTGTGGAATAATAATGTCTTTTATACCTACGGTTTGGCAAGTAATTCCCCAAGGGTTTGTGTTGTTATCCAGGATTTTTTGTAGGTCTTCTGCAATCTTATCACGTTCTTGTAAAAGTTCGGCAAGTTCATGTTTGCCTATAATATCTCGTAAACCTGTTTGGGCGATATAAGAAATAGCTCTTTGATACTCTTGTACTTCAAGAGCTGCTTTTTCAACATCCCAAACTGTCCAATAAACAACGGCATCAACATTAACTGGTACAGTATCTTTGGTTAAAGTTTGTTCTGCTTTAAAATCTGTAACGCGAACTCGTTGATCAATGTAGTCATCTACTTTATCAACAATTGGGATTATGAAAAATAAGCCTGGGCCCTTAAGACCTTGGTATTTTCCCATTCTTAATACTACTGCTTTTTCCCATTGATCAGCAATGTTAATAGATGTTGCAATAAATATTGAAAAGAGTAAGGCAGGAATTAAAATGGAAATACCAATTATTTCCAATAGAAACAATCCAATAGAAACAGTAAGTAATATAATTAATACTGTTAAAGAGATTGGATTAAAAAAGCTTTTTTTGATAGGTTTCATTTTCATCATTTCTGAGATTTAAGTTGGTTAATAATATCTTCAACAGAAAAACCATAGCTAAAAGCTATCGTACTAAACTCATGACAGATTTCTTGTAGTTTTTCTTTTTTTTCCTTATCAGAGATTTGGATTTCAATTTTACTTATGAATGTTCCGGTTCCTTGTTGGGTTTCAAGAACATTTTGAATTTCAAGTTCTTTATAGGCCTTAGCCACTGTGTTTAAATTAACTTTTAAATCTACAGCCAATGCTCGGACAGTTGGAAGTTGTTCGCCAATTTTAAGATTACCGCTAGCAATGCCAAATTTGATTTGATCAATAATCTGGCGGTAAAATGGTGCTCCTGCTTTTGGGTCTAATTTAAATTGTATCATTGTTCTGATGTGTTATTGTCATATATGTATAGTACAAACATACAATAGATATTTTTAATTATCAAATTATTTAAACAAAAAATTAATAATAGATCTTGTAAGACCTGTAAAAATAGTTGATTGGGGGAGTGTTGTTTTAGGGTGTCATTCCGGGCGAAGACCCGGAATCTTTTTGTATAATCAAATTCCCGTTTTATTTGTTTTGCTCATGAAAAAGTTCATAGGAATTACAAAATTGCAATAAAAAAGGAGATCTCCCGATAGCTATCGAGATGATCTCCTTTTAATGATTGTTCTTTTTATCTATTTGGTAACTTGTAGTAGTTTATCGAAATACATTGCAAACGAACGATATAAAAAGTGAGTCCATTTTCCAAAAGGTACAATTATTAACGCCCATTGAACAAGAACAATTAAATGGAATAAATACATCCAAAGATTATTTTCGATTAAATCTAAATCGATAAATATTCGAACGATAAATGCAGTGAATCCCATTAAAAACAACCAGATTACAAAAAACCAATCCGATGGTTGTGAGAATTTATTTAGTTCTCGGTTCTTTTTAATTCGACCGGTTACAAATACTGCAGTTATTATAAAAATGGAGATACTTTCTATATATCCAAGTAGTATAACAAACATGTTTTCTGTTCCAAACCAATCTAAAACAACTGTTGTAAATAGTAATGCTAAATATCCAAAAACCAGAATCATATGCATCAGCCAACGAGCTTTACTGTCGTCGCAACCTAAAGTTCTTTTTTGGGTAAACATATGAATAAACAAGTCTTTAGCACTTTGCAAATAAGTTTTAAACTTAACTTTTACACCTGGTTTAATTATTGTAAACCACCACATGCGTGCAATATTTGGCAACAATATCAATGTAAAAACTGCTGCTATTGAAATCATCTCAAACTGATGACCAAAATGCATTATTGCTTCGGCATTAAAGTTGAGTTTAGCACTAAACCAAATTACAGCAATTGCTGTCGCAATAAATGCAAATAGAGTTGCGAATAGCGATTTATAAAGCATTCCAGACAATCCTGTCCAGTCGTATTTGGCTGTTAACCAACGACGCAAAGACATCATGAGTTCGCCAGGATTTGCTTCACGAGGACATAAAGTTGCACATTCGCCACAATAATAACATAGCCATGGATCGAGTGATTGGGTGATTTTATCATCTAAACCAAGAACACTTAAACGAACCATTTTTCGTGGGAACGAATTGTCCTTGTCAGATAAGCTACATACGGCCGTACAATTTCCACAATTATAACATGCGTTAAAATCGTTGTTGCCATATTTAAAGATTTCTTTTGCAAAATCAGGATTTATTTTTGCCATATCTTTTACTTTTTCAATTTGTATAAATAATATTCGTCCATATCATCTATATCGTCAACTTCAACACTTCCAAATTTCTGAAGTGTCATTAAATGATATGTTACAATATCCTGGGCAAGATCTATTTCCTTTGCAATTTGCGGAACAGATTTTGGTTCTGTTTCAAGAGTTTTTAAAATCATCTTTTTGATTTTTGTAAAAGCCTTTATATTATCTTTTACTTCTTGAGGAACTTCCCTTTTTTTCTTAATAATGTCTATTGTTTTTCCCATAATTATTCCATTATTAATCAATTAAAGCTTCTATCATACTTTCCATTTCTACATCTGTATATCCAATTAGATCGATTGCATTTTCCGGACAAACTGGTAAACACATTCCGCATCCTTTACATAATGATTTTGCTACGATGGCAACTTCTTTGTCGTTTACTTTTGTAACAGAGATGGCATCGTATGGACAAGCATTCGTGCATTTATCACACCAAGTACATTTGTCGTTATGTACAACAGCCATAGTAGGTTCAAGCTCTATCTCTCCAGAACTAACTAAAGCGTTAACTTTCGCTGCTGCTGATAATGATGATTTAACGGATTCTGTAATATTTAACGGAGCTTGACAAGCACCAGAAATTAATACTCCATCAATTACTGTCTCAACCGGGCGTAATTTTGGATGAATCTCATTAAAGAATTTATCGCGACCCACAGGAACTTTTAGAATACTTACAAGATCTGCATTTTCGCGTGGAACCATTCCAGTTACTAAAACAACTAAATCTGCACTTACCTCAAGTTCTTCGTTAGCTGTTAAAATATCTTTAATCTTAACAATAGTTTCATTGCCAACTTTTTCTACCTGAGTAGGAGCGTCTTCAAACGATTGTAAGAAAATATCTCCTTGTTCAGATGCTTGATGGTAAAGTACTTCTTGCTTCCCATAGGTTCTTATACCACGATTAAAATGGAAATTATTTATATCCGGATATTTTTCTTTTACAAGAATGGCAGTATGAATTGCCGATGTACAACAATATCGTGAACAATATTTATTTTCTCCATCGACCTGTCGACTTCCTACACAATAAATATATGCTATGTTCTTAATTTCTTTGTTGTTGTAAATTAATTTACCACCATTAAGTTCAATTAATCTTTTGAACTGCTGAAGCGTGATAACATTATCAATATCATCGTACCCAAACTCGCCTTTTGGTGGTTCGTATGGATTAAAACCTGTACTTAATAAAACGGAACCAACATTAATTAATTTTTCTTCAGGTTGTTGATTTAAGTCAATCTCATCGCAAAGTTTGGCGCATTCGCCACATTTATTACAAGCTTCGTAATCAATTGCAGGAATTTCAGGAAATTCGCTATCGTAATTCTTATATATTGCTTTTCTCTTAGTGATATTAAAATTGAATTTATCGTCGACTTCAATAGGACACAAATCAATAGCTTCTTGGAATTTCTTTTTATCCAGTTTACATTCAGGTTTAATATATCTTGGATTAACCTTAAGAGTTAAATTGAAATCTCCAACACTTCCTTTTTTCGAAATAATATTAGTTCCAGTATAAAGCGTAATTTTTGGATGAGAAATTATTTGACCATACAAACGTGAAATAACTTGTTGTCCAGTTTCATTAGTTGTGAATAATACATTCCACTGTGAGGTACGACCACCAACAAAATGTTCACGTTCAATTAAGTGCACTTCGGTTCCCATTTCTGCAAGTTCCAGAGCCGAACGCATTCCTGCGATTCCAGCACCTATAACTGCTACAGAATTTTCAGAAGGAATTTTAACTGTATTTAATTCTTTCGAATGTTTTACTCTTTCTATTCCAGCTTGAACTAATTTAATAGCTTTTTCGGTCGCTTGTGCAGGGTTGTCGGAATGAGCCCAAGAACCTTGTTCTCGAATGTTAACCTGTACATAATTGTAAGGATTCAGACCTGCACGAATGGCAACATTCCTAAAGGTATGCAAGTGTAGTTTTGGAGAACAAGATGCAACAACAATAGCATCTAATTCCTGATCATTAATGTCATTTGCAATTTCTTGCTGTGTAGAATCTGCGCAAGCAAACATTGTTGTTTTTGAAAGTAAAACACCACCAATTTTTTCGGCTTCTTCTTTTACTTTTTCAACATCAACATAGTCTGAAATGTTTGATCCACACATGCATACGTAAACGCCTATTTTATTTTTCATGATTACCTCCTCTCAAATAACCAGCTGTTTCTGACGATGCAGCACCAGCCGATAAAATAGAATCAGGAATATCCAATGGTCCTGAAGCTGTTCCAGCAACATAGACTCCACCAATATTGGTTTGTGCAGGATTAGCTAATAAATCTTTTTGATTAACATAGTTGAACTGATCAAGTTCTAAGTTTTGTTTGAATAAAGAAGTAACTCCATCGTTGGCTAATATTCCAACGGAAAGGACAACCATATCGTGATTTGCTTCTTTAACAACTCCTTGTTCTATATCTTCGTATCTTAATTTAAGATCTCCACCTTCTAATTCTTCAACCTGACCAATTTTACCTTTAACAAATGTAACTCCCATATCTTTTGCTTGTTGATAGAATTCGTTGAATCCTTTTCCAAAAGATCTTATGTTTAAATAATAAATGGTTACATCGGCCATAGGTAAAGCTCCCATTAGTAACTGAGCTTGTTTAATTGAATACATGCAACAAACTTGCGAGCAAATTGGATTTCCAACAGTTTCGTCACGAGAGCCAGCGCAAAGAACGTAAGCAATATTATCGGGCATTTTGCCATCTTTTGGTCTTAGGACATTATTGAATGGTCGAGTTGGAACAAGTTGGCGTTCCATTTGCATCGATGTTACAACATTTTTAAAGAGACCAAAACCATATCTTGGTATTAAAGTTGGATCAAATAATTTAAAGCCTGTAGCTACAATTACCGATTTTACTTTAATTTCAATTTCTTGTTTTTCTTGAGTGAAATCTATACAGTCTGCAGGACAAGATCTTTCGCAAGCGCCGCAAAGACTACAGTTTTCGATATCGATAGCTGCAACTCTTGGGTTCGCAATACTAAAAGGAACATAAGCAGCTTTCCTTCCAACTAAATCATATTGATATTGATCTTGAACAATAACAGGGCATTTATCTTCACAAACCTGGCAGCCCGTGCAAGATTCTTCATCAACATAACGAGGGAATTTTGTTATGTTTGCCCTAAAATCATGTTCAGCCTTTTTATCAATATCATTTACCTGGCTGTAAGTATATATTGTTATATTTGAGTGTCTTGCTGCTTCGGAAACTTTTGGGGTTGTAATACAAGCAGAACAGTCTAAGGTAGGAAACACTTTACTTAAGTGAATCATTTTTCCACCCACAGATAAGTCTTTCTCAACAACAAGAACTTTATGTCCTTGATTTGCTAGATTTAATGATGCTTCAACACCAGAAATTCCTCCTCCAATAACAAGAACATCATATTCTTCTGATTTTGACATATTGAGTTATTTAAAATTAATTTCCTTTAGCTTCTAATAAATGAGAATGGAAAGATTTCATGTGCTTAACAAAAGCTTCGGCACAAACAGAACAAATGGCTGCCATTTTTAATCGAGCAGGATCCATGTTTTTCTCTCGCATTATTTCATGAGTAGTTTTTACAATTTCAGAGGTTTTTTCCGAACACGTATCGCTGTATGAGCAATCTGTTCCATCGGCAGCTATAAAAACACCATCGAAACCTTTGTCGAATGCATGTAAAATCCACTTTGGTTTTATTGCACTTGAACAAGGAATGTTTACAGTATAAACTGTAGCGGGGTAGTGCTTTTTTAGGAGCCCCGCCATATCGATAGCGGGGTCGGAAATTTTCTCCGTTGAAAAAACCAGAATTTTTGGATTATCTAATTTTTCCATGAATACTAACCTTTCTTCATATAAATTTTGAAATATCCAGAATCTTCAATAGTACCTAAATACTCGTGACCTTTTTTAGTGGCCCATTTCGGAATATCTTTCTTAGTACCTTCGTCAGCTGAAAGAACTTCCATTATTTGTCCTGAAGTAATTTCACCTATTGCTTTTTTAGCTGCTAAAAGTGGTCCTGGACATGCAGTACCTCTTGCGTCAACTGATTTGTCTACATTTAATACTTGTAATTCTTCTGTTGTCATGATATTTTAGTTTTAAATAAATAATTGAACTTTACTTTCTTCTGCATCAACTAAAAATGTTGCTACTCCACAAATGTTTAAGTTTGGATAATCGATCATTTCTTCTTTCTTTAAACCCATTAGCTCCATTGACATTTCACAAATATTAATTTGCACACCAAGTTCGCCTGCCATTTTAAACATATCTTCTAATGAAGCAACATTGTTTTTTTTCATCAATTTTTTCATCATAGATGTACCCATTCCCATCATGTTCATCTGTGATAATTTTACTTTTTTACTTCCTTTAGGTAACATAACTCCAAAAAGTTTGGAAATTAGATTCTTCCCTTTTACTTTTTTGTTTTTATCGCGTAAAGCGGCTGTTGCCCAAAAAGTGAAAAATAGTTTTACCTCAGTATCCATTGCTGTGGCTCCAGTAGCCATAATTAATGCAGCAAGTAATTTGTCGAGATCGCCGGAAAAAACGACCATACTCATTTGATCTTTTGTTCCTTTTTCTAATCGATCAACTTTGTTTTGTAAATCCTGAAATTGTTTTTTAAACTCAGTTTCCATATGTCAAATTATCTTTTATTGGTTGTTTTTATAACCTTTAAAAGTAATTTTTAATAGCTAAACACCACTGAATTTAAGGTATACATAAGTTGATAAATTTTATATTATATAACAGTTTAATTATATAAATATGTTTACATCTGTCTCTTGAAGAGATTCGATATATTCACCAATTCCACAGATATCATCAACGATATCGATGAAATCTTCCATCTTTTCTCCACCGGCAATTTTACCTGCAAGAGAGCAAATGTGAATTTTAACTTCGGTTAGTTCTTTAGCCATTTCAAAGAATTCTAACCACGACGGTGAAGATAATTTTTCAAGAGAAGCTTTAAATTCTTCAGATGTTTGAATGTCCTCACTCATTGCTGAAATATTCTCTACCTTGCTTTTTAAGAATGCATGACCCGCATTAACAAGAACAAATAAATCAACTTCCATATCGTCGGCAGCTGCACCACTAAGTATTACACCTACACTTGTAAGTTTATCAATACTTGATGTGCTTAGGCCTATTGTCATTTTTGCCATTTCGTTTTGCTTTTAAGATTAACGATTAGTCGCCGCAACCACCACCAGATGATTCTTTTTTTGCTGGTTCTGCTGCAACTGATTCTCCCATTCCTTGATCAACTAAATCTGGATATGTTTCTTCCCAATCAAACCATGAAAAATCAAGTAAATAAGTGTCGAAGTATTTTAATAACTCTAAGGATTGAACGGCTAATGCTCCGCTTCCCATTTCATTTCCAAGTACTAAAGTTTTGATTCTTCGGTTAGATATTTTGCTTGAAAATTCGAGCAAACCTCTTGGGATATGAATTGAACCATTAATATGACCAAGTATGAAATCATAATCTTCGCGACAATCTATAATTTGAATTTCGGAATGATTATCAATTAAAGTTTTTAAATCTTCCATACTCATGGTTTTAATTTCTGCTTTTGCTGCAGTAACCATTGCATCGGCACTTTCATATACTGTGGTATCCCTTTGTACACATCCTAAAAGGAGTGTAATAGAAAGTATCGTAGGAACAATAAATTTTATGAATTTCATAGTTACGTTAGTTTAATTTCCATTCGTTGTATGCACCATCGTATACTTTAACATTTGGATATTCAAGGATTGATGATAATGCAAGAAATACAACACCAGCACGAACGCTAGTTGCACAATAAAGAATAATCTCTTTGTTTTTTGTGATTCCTGCTGCGTCAAATAATGCTTGCAATTCAGCTTTTGACTTTAATTTGCCGCCATCTGTTAAAACATTTTTGAACTCAAGATGCTTAGCATTCTGAATATGTCCAGCTCCCCATTCTGTATCATCTCTAACATCAATAATAACAGCTGAATTTAATTTAGATTTTACATAAGCTTTATCTGCAAAAACTTTAGAATTTACTTTTGGAGTGAATGGTGTAGCAACTGTTTTTGTAGCCGCTCCTGTTACTGGTCCTCTCGCTGTTCTCCATGCTTTCATATGACCATCAAGAATTTTCACATCCTCAAAACCAAGATATTTAAGAGTCCAGTATAGTCTTCCAGCACTTTTGTTTGATCCACTATCGTAGATGATAACTTTTTTTGCAGGATTTATACCTTTTTCTCCTAGAATTGTTGCTAATTCAGTAGGGGATTTAATAATTCCCTTTGGTTCTGTTGTGCTTGCTAAATTGGTTACACTAATATTAACCGCATTTTTAATGTGAACTTTTGCGTAATCTGTAGCTTTTCTTGTTGAAACCAAAACAGTGGTTTTACTATTAAGTAGTTTCTTTGCCTCTGCGGCAGAAATAATATCTTGAGCTAATGAAATATTAGCAAATATTACTACTAGAAGAAAGCTATAAAGTATATTTTTTATTTTCATGATATTTTTATTTTAAAATTTTACTTGAACTTGTAAAACAACCTGATCGTTAGGAATTTCAAGAGCTTGTTCAGCCTTGTATCTATAATTTAATTGAAGTCTTGTCCATTCGTTTAAAAAATAGTTAAGTCCTAGAGTCATAATTGTTTCAGAATTATCATCAATATCTGCATCAGAATCGAATGATTCGAATTTAAATACTGGTTGTAAATTCCAAGATGTCATGTACATAGCTTGTGTGTAAAAACCACTTCTAGTTACACCACCAGTATGAAATTCGATTGGAGTACCATCACATCCACCACCAGTTGTATAATCACCGGTATCGTCTGCCCATAAATATTCTCCCTGTAATAAAAAGTTTCCGAATTTTACTTGTAGCTCACCGCCTAAACGAGTTTTTTCGTTATCTGATTCAACACCGGTTTCACCATAAGCAAAGCTTCCGCCGATTTGAAGGAAATCTATCGGAGAATATGTTAATCTACCTTTAAGACTTTTACCATTATTTTCATCTTCAAAACCTCTAGCATAGTCGTTCATAACTGCTAAATAGTAGTGGAATTTGGAATCAGCTTTTCCTCCAAAAATCATTGCTCCTATGTCGCGTTGAGGACCGGCAAGTTCATCTACCGCTTTTGATCTGTAAATTGTGTGCAGTCCTTGGCAAGGAGTGTTTTGTTCTAAACTTAATGGTGATTTAAATTGACCAAATGTTATTTTAGCCCAATCAAATCTATTATAACTTACAAATGCATCTATTAACTCAGGTCCACCTTTGAATTTAGAAAGATCCATCATTACAAAATAACTTACATCGTAAGGAATGTTACCTAAAGCTGCTATTCTAGCACGATTAAATGTGAAGCTGTTTGCATCTTTACCGTCTGCTGTTTGATAATACTCCCATTGAGGCTGAATATATCCTTTTATACTTACTCCTTCGTCTGAAGAAGCTTCCATACAACCTTGTGCATTTGCCAAATTCATTGACATAAATGCTACTGATAAGGTAAGTACTATTGTTGAAAAAGATTTTTTAATTGTCATTTTTACTATTTTTTGATTAAAAGCTTGGATAGTAATTACCACCCAAGCTTTTATATTTTTATTGTACTAAAGTTAAATCAGAGATTGAAGAAGCATTCCATTTATGAGCAGTAAGATTATCATAAATCATACTGTTAGAACCATTCTTTAAACTATGAGAGTTATAACCTAAAATATATAAGTAAGCAGTTATAACAGAAGATGTTTGACCAGTCCAGCAATATGTAACTATATCTTTAGAAGGGTCTAAATGTTTAAATTCTCCACCAGCTAATGTTAATGGATTAATTCTGTGAGCACCAGAAATGTTTCCGTATGTAGCAACATCTTCAGCAGCCCAGTAGTTATTAATAAAATATGATCCAGGAGTAGCTAATACATCAGCACCTGCAACACCTCTTAAACTTCCGTTTAATAATGAAGCAACTCTTGCAGCTAATATTTCAGCACCTGTACCAGTTTCGGTAATGTCAGGATCAGCATATTCTGTTGTATGTTCTACGATTGAACCAGGAGATGAAATCCAGTTTGCACTAGAAATAGTGTTACAAGCACCACTCCAAGAATCTAATGTAGTATGCCATCCGCTCATTCCCCATAATAATACTTTAGCATCAGCATAACCGCTTAATCTTAATGCAGCTACAGCATGACCTGCAGTTTGTCCACTATAACAAGCAACAACGATAGGCTTATCATCTAATCCATCAGCTGCTGTTAAGATTCCAGCTAAAGTAGAATTGATTGCTCCATTAATGTGACCTGCATTATAAGATTCTGCTGATCTAATATCGATTACATAGTAATTTGCTAAACCTGTATTTAAGTCTGCTGCAGAAATGTTCCATGCAGTTAAAATATTATTCAAATCAAGGTCGCTAGTTTGTAAATATGTAACTAATGTTTGAAATTCTGTATCTGTTTGACGTTCTGGAATTGGATCATCACCATCATCTTTACAAGAAGTTAATACAAACGCAGGAATCAATAAAAATAAAAATGCAAATTTTAAAAACTTTTTCATAGTTGTATTTATTTAGTTAGTATTAAAGAATTATCATCCACCGCAACCACCTGATTCAGGTTGCATTTCGGCAACTGGATTTTCTCCAGCAAAAGCTGTCCATCCGCCTTCTAGGTTTGAAACATTTTCGAAACCTAATTTTTTTAGTGATTGCACGGCAAGGGTCGCACGACCACCTGATTTACAATACACAATAACTTTATCAGTTTTAAGAGGTGTGTACATGAACTGTTCTTCCCAGAAATATTCATCAGTAATGAGAAATTCCAATTCACCACGAGGGATTGAAAATGAACCAGGAATGTTACCGACTTCATATTCTGCAGGTTGACGAATATCTAATAATAGAAATTCTTCTCTATTTTCTATCATTGATTTTAATGTATCTACAGACACTTCATTTATTTCTGATTTAACAACACTTACAATATCTTTACCATCTTCGTATATTGCTGTACAAGAAGAAAATGCAATGACTAATAGAACTATAAATGATATATTTAATTTCATAATATTATTCTTTGAGATTTAAAAAGCACTGAATTTTCCTGTGCGTTCGTTCCATTTTACAAATACATACCAAATTAATATTATGGCAAGTACAATTAGTATAGCACCGGCATAACCAAAATAATCGGGTAAGTAACTTTTAAATTTTGTTGTAAATGGAAGAGCTTCAACAATTGAAGGAACAATGTAATGTTTTGATATAGGTGATATTAATAAAAATCCTAAAGCAGCCATCCATAGTTTCACTTGACCTTCGCCAACGCGCCATAATGTTCCAACAGCGCAACCGCCGGCAACGGTCATTCCTAATCCAAAAATAAAACCACCCAAAAGTCCGCGTAACCAAAATTGTCCAAAAACCCATGACATTTCACGTGCACGGATTGATGTTTCTCCAGCGCCAATTCCGAAGAATTTGATAGCTGTAAAACCGACTAGTGTAATTAGTAAACCTGCTATTACACCAACAGAACCATCGCTTTCGCCTGTCATAAAAGGATCGCGAAATGCTTTTACTATGCAAAATCGAGATCTTTGACAAATTAGTCCCATTAATAAACCAGAGATTATAAACCACGCTAAAACTCCATTTGTACCAGCAACTCTATATGCGAGAATAAATGTTCCAATTGAAACAATCCAACCTAACCAGATTTGCCAATTGCCTTTCTTCTCCGAAGCAGCAAGGAATGTGAAGCTTTTACCTGAGCTAAAGCTTGGGAATTTTTCCATTTCCCAGATTAAATATTTTAAAGCAATTATAGTACCGGCAAATAATCCAATTGTAAAGATTATTGCTCCACCAGATAATGCAGGGACACCACTAAAGAATGAACCAATTGTACATCCTAAGCCTAATGTTGCTCCAATAGCCATAAGTGCTCCACCAATAAAGCCTTTAACAAGTTCTCCTTTAGGGGGAATTCTTAATGCAAATTCTTTTGAAAACAGTGCACCAGCAAATGAACCTAATATTATAAGTAAGCAAAGCATTCCATATAAGCTTGTACCTGTTGGTGCTGCATTCTCAAACGCAGAAATACCCATCAGTTTAAAAATATTTTCGCCCCAATTGTTAATTCCGCCACTTGCTCCCCAAGGACTCTTTACTGTAAATAGTAAAATGTTTAATAATCCCAGAGTTACGCCACCAACCCATACCGGCCAGTGTTTAGCAAAAAAGGTGTTAAATAGCTCCTGAAGAATACCTGGCTCTTTTTTTTGATCAGCCATTTTAACCTCCTATTTTTTCTGGATTAAAAATCTGAAAACACCAGCTTCAACTTCACCTTCTTCAACTAGGGCATTTCCAGTTTTCTCGCACCATTTAGGTAAATCAGATTTTGTTCCTGGATCTGTTCCTATCATTTCAAGTACTTCACCTGATCCTAATCCTTTTATTGCTTTCGCCAATTTCATCATTGGCATTGGGCATGAAAGCCCTTTGCAGTCTAATGTTTCTTTTATTTCCATATTGTTAAATTTTAAGAGATTTTCGTTGGGATAAAGATTGTTATTTAATTAACAGAAGAAGAAGAAACTTAGCTGACGTACCTCCAGTATAAAGTATGAGATGGCATAGATATAAAGCTGATTCATATCAGTTTTTTTTATGATATTGTGATTATATTTGTGCCATATTGAACTAAAAATGCAAATCGTATGGAAAAATTTTCTGCCTTAAATAGCTGTACAGTAAGTAATGCCAAGTGTTTTTGCTTTGATATGCTAACTAATGAAGAGCAAGAACTTATTAAAGCAAACTCCATTGATGTTAGATATAAAAAAGGAGAAGTGATATGTAAACATGGAACTTTCGCACCTCATGTAATTTTTTTAAAGGATGGATTAGCAAAAGTTTTTTTAGAAGGCTTAAATGATTCCCTGATTCTTAAAATTATTACTTCAGGAAATTTAATAGGATTAACTTCTATAATGGATGATAGCAATGTATTTCATTATTCATCAACGGCTTATATTGAATCTTCCGCAAGTTTAATTGACATAAATGTATTTAGGAAAATATTGAAAAAAAATGTAAAATTTGCCAATTCAATACTTAATATTTTATGTGAAAATGCCTTACAAACTCATGGGCGATTTTTTTGCTTGACACATAAACAGCTTTACGGAAGAATGGCTGATATTTTAATCTGTTTATCTGAAAGAATTTTTAAAGACAGAAGCTTTGAATTAAATCTTTCAAGAAAAGAGTTAGCTGAATTAACAGGAATGTCAACGGAAAGTGTTATTAGAATGCTGAAAAAATTTAAAGATGATGGTATTATTACGCTTAAAGGTAAAACAGTTAATGTATCAAACTATGATTTATTAAGAAAAATAAGCGAGTATGGTTAAAAGAAATTAGAATTGGTTTTTATATATTGAAAAAAGGCTGCAATAATTTGCAGCCTCTTTTTAGAGAATATTTATTTTCTCAAAAGCGAATATATTTTAGTAACGAAATATCTAGTAAAAAAAGAAGCTGTCATTAATTGACAGCTTCTTTTTTTTTAAGAGAATTATTTTCAAATTATTCTTCTATTGTAACAGTATAGTTTGATCCAGCTTTTACGATTTCAGCAATCGTAAATTCTCCATCAATTGTACTCATATCCCAAACACCTTCATAAATTTCAACTGTTTGATCAGGATAACCAACACTAAATACATAGCTTACCATTGTTGAAGCAACATCATAAGGAACTACATTTATAGTATAAGTATCATCATCAGCATCATTAGGAATAAGAACAACTTCAGGATCTGAACCTGTTTCTCCAGCGCCTGTAATAGCATCACCTGCACCATCATAAGGAATAAAATCAAAATCATCATGATCATCTTCCCAATATAAGGATAAATTTAATCCTGAAGGATCATTAACATTTGTAATTGTTAAATCTAAAGTTGGATTAACAGTTGTTGGATTAACCAAATACATTTCCGCTAAATCAGTAAGCTCAACTTCTAATTGAACAGTTTCACTAACTTCTGGGTTGCCATCAGCTAAGAAAATAATCATAAGCTCTGCTTCTGTTTCATAAGGAGCAATTCGAGCAGGTACAATTTCAAGATCATAATCAGGATCAATTGTTCCATCGATTACAGTAACGTCAAAATTAAGATCCCAATTAATAGCTTTATCTAAAGTAATTGTATAGGCAATTGTATCACCTTCACTAATTGAACTCCCTGTAAAATCAGTAGTAAATGTAGCTACTGGATAATCATCGGTACTTACAATAGGACTAGCGTCTTGCTCAGCTGTGTTACAAGACATCATACTCACTACCAATAGAGCAAGTCCTATTAACATATTATATTTAAAATACTTTTTCATTTTTTTATTGTTTTGTTAGTATCATTGTATAATCTTCAAAAAACTCATCCATACTAATAGCAAAAGTAATGGTTCCTGTCACTGGATCTACAGAACCAGCTCCCCATAAATCATAGTTCCAGTCTGTAAGTTGACCTCCTGCATATGTTAACTTATTACATACATCTGTAAATTGCCATGTATAATGACTTACAAACCATGTTAAATAGTCAGCTTCATAATATCCTGAGCCTATTTCTGTAATAACAACGTCATCACCCCAGTTAGAATCAGTATATGTACCTGCTAAATTAGAGAAGCACAAATAATTTAAATCAATATTGATTTTTTTACCATTAGCTATTACATTTTCAGCTCCAGTTGCATCTAACACTTCAAATACTAGGTACGGAGTTACATCTAGAGGAGCATCAATGCCATCTGTTATCAGCGTAAATTCGAACTTTGCAAGATGGTTATTACTTGCTGGTAATGTAATTGTAGGATCTTCAAATCTATAATGAATACCTTCAATTGCAGTTGATGATTCATCAACTCCTATAGTTAAGACAACATCGCTTGTAACATCCTTAAATGTTGGGCCTTGTAACCATAATTCAACTTCAAAAGTGTATTCATTTCCATCAGATACAGCTGAGACAAAGGTGTTGTTTTGTAGAAAACCTGCAAAATTAGAACCTTTATCGTTATCGCCATGAGACGTCTCATCATCTATTAGGCAAGAATTAAACAATCCTATACTTAATATAAATACAATTATATATTTTATCTTTTTCATAATTTAATAGTTTTATAGTTTAATTCCCCCAAAATATTTTGGTATTAAATACATCTGGTTGTGAAGGAACATTACCTCCATTAGCAGAAATTTCACTAGATGGATATGCCAATCTAACAGGTCTGTCAGGAGTTGATGCCTGAAGAGAAATTGGTAAATTTAATGGAAATCCAGTTCTGTTATAATCGAACCATGATTGTTCAGCAGTAATACTATTTACAGCAATCCATTTTTGAGTTATAATTGCTTCTAATTTATCAGGTGAAGCTGCCCAACTTACATTTGCAATTGGCTGACCATAATAACCACTAGCACCACCAGCACCTAAATAATCAAATGAAGCTTGAATACCACTCTCGTATAAAGTTTGTGCATCTCCAGCTAAGAATGTATTTTCAGCTGCCTCTGCTTGGTTAAAATAGCTTTCAGCCAAAGTAAAAATAATAGCATCCATATCACCACCTTTTAAAATTCCAGGACCTAAGTTGGATAAAAACTCAAAAGTATATTCATCTGGATAATTTAATAATCCTTGAGCTACTCCTTTATGGCCTGTTGCAGGTTCTTCATAAATAAAATCTATTCTAGGATCATTAGTTCCTTGTAAGTAAGCTAGAATATAATCTGTAGCACAAGTTGCTTTATTATCCATTGTTTCTGTGCCAGCAGCATCCCAACCCATTGTATTCCACAAAGGATTTTGTTTTCCTTCATCAGCTTCTATGTAACCAGGATTAACACCAACATCGGCAGTAATAAAACCAGAACCTTCAGCTACTATTGCATCTATTTCAGCTTGAATATAAGCATCTCTTCCAGTCATACTCATCTGACGAGTTAAGATTCTTAGTTTAACTGTATTAGCAAATTGTTTCCACATATCCATATCACTGTCAAACATTACATCGTTAACAACTTCAACTACATTTATTGGAGCATTATCGATGTCATTGATAGCACCACTTAATTCTACGATTAAATCTTCATATATAGTTTGAGCACCATCATAGGTCGGAGCAGGATTAACTCCTCTTTGTAAAGCTTCTGAATAAGGTACATCACCATAAAAGTCAACTAATAATTGAAAATGATATGCTTTCATTATTCTACCAATTGCTTTATAATAATCATACATTGGATCTAATTCTACCAATAAATTATATTGTTTCAATGCATTTGAATACGAATTTTCAAAAATAAACTGATAGAAAGAAGATGTAACTAAATATTTTGATTCATCTGTATACCAAGAATAATCATCAGATTGACTCCAGTTATACATCATTAAATTACCAACATGATTAGCTCTTTTAGCTCCATTATCATTACACTGGATTAAATTCGCAGTATACTTCTGAGCAACAGGAAGCGCTAATTCTGGGGTTACACTAGTCGGGTTATTTGGATCTGTATTTACATCCAAATAAGCGTCGCACGATGCTAATAGTAATACTGCTACTAGCACGTTTATGTATTTAAATATATTTTTCATATGCTTATTTTTTTTCATTTTTAGAATTCGATGTTAATTTTAAATCCATAAGTTTTAATTGGAGGAGATTCCATATATCCACCGATACCAACAGCATTTGCATCAATAGCAGCACCATTTCTAGCAACTGAAGACTTAAATTCAGGATCTGCAAATCTGTTTTCTTCTGGTAACCATGTCCATGGATTTGTTGCTACGAAACCAACAGTTGCTTTCTTAAGAGGTGTTTTTTCTAAAATAGACTTTGGTAAATCATAACTTAGAGAAAGCTCTCTAACTTTAAGTGCAGTTGCATCTTTTACATAGTTAGATTTTACTTCAGCATAAATATCTGTCCAATAACTTTGACGTCCATTCTGAATAGGAATATTTGTATTTTCAACAAAAACTCCAGGACTAGTTTCAATAACTGAGTTAGGAATAATAAAATCTTGTCTGTTTGACGAAACACTAGCTACAGATCTACCTGTGAATTCCATTGCATCAGATCCTTCCTCATAATAAACATGACCTGTTCTGTAATCCATAGTTCCAGATAAAGTAATTCCTTTATAAGATAAAGAAGACGTTAAACCTAATACATAATCAGGAGTTGCTTTTCCTAAGTTTTGAAGTCCATCTTGAGTTGTTGGATAACCACTTACAGGATCAATAATAATTCTTCCTTGTGGATCTCTGGCATAATCATTCGCTTTTAATTGAGGATAAGCTTCTCCTTTAACAGCATAAATACCAAATTGACCAGTTGTATAAACTGCAATCTCATCTAATCCTTCGTAAATTTCATTTACAACAGTTTCATTGCTAAAATAATTAAAACTTAATTCCCATTCGAAATCTTTTGTTTTAATTACTGTACCAGAAAGAGTTAATTCGATACCATTACTCTCTAACTCTCCAATGTTTGTTAAAAAGTTATCAGCACCACAAGCTGTAGACGAAGTAGTTTCTGTAATTAAATCAGTAGTTTTTGTATTAAACCAAGCAAAATCTAAAGAAGCACGCCCTTGTAAGAAACCTAAGTTTAATCCAACCTCAGTTGTATTTAATTTCTCCTTCTTAATGTTTTCATCAACTGCAACAGTATTTAAAAAGAATCCATTTATATCTGCATATGGGAAACCTGCTGATTGTAAATATCTTTCATTTAGTTCATAAATATCTAAATCATTATAAACAGTTGAATTACCAACAGTAACCTTAGCAAATGTTAAAACATCACCAGTTTTTAATACTTCAAAAGCATCAGATGCAACAAATGATAAGTTTACACCAGGATAGAAATAACTATTGTCATCTTCTCCTAATGTAGAAGTCCAGTCATAACGTCCTGTTAAGTTTAAGAATACATAATTCTTATAAGAAAACGTAAAGTCACCATAGTAACCAAAAGTTCTTTTTTGTTCTTGATTTACAAATACATCAGGAGTACCTGTTCCATTTGAAACATCGTAAAAACCAGGAATACTTAAGTTATTTGCTCTAATCCTATTGTAATAATACTTATAAGAAGTTGTAGTACCACCAACAATTGCTTTTAAACCGAAATCGTCATAAAAATCGAAATTACCAGTCATAATCGCATCTCCAGTATAAGATTCAATTTTAAACTGAGTGTCTTCTACGAATGAGCTTACTGTTGAATGAGATGCTTGTAAATCTTCATTATACGTTTGACGAGCTCTCCAGTTTTTACCATTTCCCCAAGTATTATTCATGGATCCCCTTGCCATGAAGTTAATGTTTTCGGTAACTTCATAATTTATACTAAAGTTACCTGTTATACGATTTGTATAATCAATATCTCTGGTAGTACCTATTGCCCAATATGGGTTTTGATAATATGCATTATAATAGTTATCTGCATAACCATAATCTAATGGATCATCCCAATTACTATATGAAGATAATGGAACATTACCAGATTGGTTTAAAACAAACCAGTATAATGGACGATCTTGATCACCAATTTCAGTACCAACAACATCAGTCTTATCAGTTAAATAATTAAATTTAACCGCCATTTCAATTTTACCAATTTTTTTACTGGCATTGATTCTTAATGTATTTCTTCTATACTCATCATCTGGAACAATACCTTCAGTTCTTTGATCACCAAATGAAGCATAAAACTGACTATCATCAGTACTACCACTCATGTATATAGTGTTAGTTAAATTTGTTCCTGTTTCGAAGAAATCTAATAAGTTGTCCTCTACTGGAGCATAAGGCACCATTTGGGTAGCTAAACCGTAGTCTGCTGGAAATGTAGGTCCAATCTGACGTAACGTACCATCATATCGAGGTCCCCAGTTTGTATTCTCTACTGGATTATATTCACCTTCCCAACCAGTACCATATTCTGTTTGAAAATCTGGCATATAAGCAACTTCTGTCAATGAGTAAGAAGTGTTTATACCAACTGTGAATTTATCTCCACCAGCTCCAGATTTAGTTGTAACAATAACAGCACCGTTACCACCATCAGCTCCATAAAGTACAGCTGCATTAGCTCCTTTAAGAATGTTAATGCTTTCGATATCATTAGGGTTTAAATCATCAAAAGCACCGCTTGAAGCAACAGAACCATCAATTACAATTAACGCTTCATTACCTTTAGTAATCGAACGCATACCTCTTAATAAGATTTGTGAGTTTGGATTCACGCCATTATCCTGAACGTTAATCTGCAAACCAGCAACCTTACCAGCTAAAGCACTAGCAGCTCTGTCTGGAGAAGCTTGTAATAATTCTTCACCAGTAACTCGTTCTGTTTGATAAGCTACCTCTCTTTTTTCTCTTTTAATACCAAAAGCAGTTACAACAACTTGTTCCATTTCAAGAACATCTGCTTCCATTTTCACATCAATTACTGATTGACCATTGATAGCAACCTCTGTTTTCTTCATACCAACAAAACTGAATTCTAATACTTCAGCACTGCTAGGTACAGTTAAAGAGTACTTACCATCTATGTCAGTAGTAGTACCAATCGTAGAATTTCCTTTAACTACAACCGATACTCCAGGAATAGATAGACCGTCTTCTGCGCCAGTTACCGTACCTGTAATTTGCATCTGTGCTGCCGCTTGGAAACCAACAAACAGCAAGAATGCAAGAAAAATTGTTACTTTTTTCATAGATTAAATTTTTAATGGTTAATTTTTAGGAATAAGATTGATCTGGACATAGGATAAATTTGTTACATTATATAATAACGAAATAAGAAGTTAGATAACCTCTTACTCTGCATACAAACAGAGTTTAACATATAATCCTTCACAATTCATACTATGCTAATGTATTTCTAGTGCGTGGCTATTAAAAAAAAAATCTATCAAAAACAGTAGAGTTGCGATAAACAGTTTTAAAGTGGAAATAATGGATGATATATGGAAGAAGATGTATTACGTGTTAAGAAATATATTTTATGTGGGAATTAATTTAATTCTTTTTGAAAGTTATTTCTGAAATTTTTATTGTAAAAAAAGAGATGTAAGAATAAGACAATTAGTGAATTACAAAAAAAATAGGGTAAGTGCCAAAAAGATAATCTAAAGAACGATTAAACATTTAAGCAAAAAAGTAATCAAAGATGTAATTAAACAATTTAATAAAAAGACTATCTTAGGTTTAATTAAACGCATAATAAAGACGTAATCTTAAGAATCATAAAGAAACTATTATATAATATAAAAATATGAAAGTTGCTTATAGGAATTTAATTTATAGCAAAAATGGTGAGTTTAAAATATTAAGGCATTTATTATTTTGGATTTTTATTTGTCTTTATTTAATATCTTGTGGGTATAATAATTCGTTTTATTTTTATATTACAAACTTAAATTTCATTTACATACCTATTAATATCTTAACAACTTACACTATATTATATTTCTTTTTACCAAAATATTTTTCAAACAATAGATTTCCATTGTTTTTCTTTAAGTGCTTTTCATTATTGATTTTTTATATTGGATTAAATCTTATGTTAGTAAAGGGTTTTACAAATCATTGGATTAATTATATTGATAATGAATTTCTTTTTAAAGTTACTTCTAATATTAAAGTTTTTATTATTATTAATATACCAGCTATTTTTATAAAAGTATTAAAAAAGCTTTATTTGATAAATCAGGTAAAACAAAATTTAGAAAAATGTATAGAGGAGGATAGAATGACTGTATTAACATCTCAACTTCATCCTCATTTTTTGTTTAATACATTAAATAATCTTTATCTCCTATCTATTGAAAAATCGGAAAAAGCACCTGATATTATTATGAAACTTTCAGATGTGATGCGTTATATTATGGATGATCGAGATAAAAAGTATGTAGAATTAACGCGAGAATTAGAGGTAATAAAATCATATATAGAAATAGAAAAATTAAGATATGATAAAGATCTAAAAATAGAATCCAATATCAATTTAACAGATTTTGAAAAAACTTCTATTTTAATCCCGCCATTATTAATATTTACTTTGGTTGAGAATGCATTTAAACATGGAGTTAGTAATTCTTTGGATAATCCCTGGATAAATATTCAAATGTTTCAAAATGACACAACATTTAAAGTTAATATTGGGAATAGTGTTGATGATTGTTGTAAAAATGAGACAGGAAGAAAGGGTATAGGATTACAAAATGTTCAAAAAAGATTGGAACTGTATTATCCTGAAAAAAATAAATATTCTATAAACAAAATGAGAAATAAATATATTGTTAACCTTGAAATAAAAATGAATAATGAGAACGAAATGTTTAATAGTGGATGATGAACCTTTGTCATTAAAATTAATAAAAGGATATATTAATGAGTTAGAAGATCTTATTGTAGTTGGGGAAGCCAAAAACGCTTTAGAAGCGTTGAAAATAATGGAAAATGAAAAAATTGATTTAATATTTTTGGATATAAATATGCCAAGAATATCTGGATTAGAATTAATTAAATCAATGCAATATCCTCCAAAAATAATATTAATCTCTGCTCATAAAGAATATGCAATCGATGGTTTTGAGTTATGCGTTGTTGATTTTCTTTTAAAACCAATTTCATTTGATAGATTTTTAAAATCTGTAAATAAATACAAAGGAAAACAATTGCTTGAAACAAAAAGGGAAAAAATAAAGGAAGCACCAACAGATAAGATTCTAAGTTTAAAGGATAACAAAAAAGTGTATAATGTTAATTTAAAAGATATTTTATACATTGAGAGTCTGAGAGAATATGTAAAAATCTATTCTAATAACGAGAATATTTTAGTTAAATGTGCATTAAGTAAATTAGATGAAGGTTTACCTACAGACGGTTTTGTACGAATCCATAAATCTTATATTATTGCAATGAATAAAGTTAAAGTATTCTCCGCAACCTCTGTTGAAATTGGAGAGAAAACAATTCCTATTGGGAGAAACTATAAAAGTACAGTAACAAAAAAATTAAATAATGTAGGTTTCTTTATTTGAGTTTTTAGCGACTAAATTTCTTTAAAGTATAGTTTATTTATTAAAAGGATTTTTGCTTTTTATAGAATGTTTTTTTGCTAGGTGCTTGAAACTGAAACAGGCAAGAAAATAATAGAAAAGCATTTGTCCAATTAAAAAGGAAAGTTCAAATTTTATATTGATTAAATCTACTCCCATTGTTCTTATTCTCGTATAGGCTGGAATCATATTCGTGGTTGGAAAAATATGAGCTATATAGTATAAGAATTTGGGGATTGAAGTTGATGGCCATGATAATCCGGTAAGAAACAGAACTATTGGTGAAAGAAATACTAAAAATATTATTGAATATTCTCGCTTTTTAAATAATAATGAGATTGTTAATCCAAGAAAGATTACAGAAAACAAGAAGGGAACAACTAGCAATAGTACATGAAATAAATTTCCCTTATCTGGAAATCCAAACCAACTATAAATCCAAATTAATGTTACAATAGTATTTACTATATATATTGTAAAATATGCAAATCCTTTTCCCATTATTACTGAAAATACACCTTTTCGTAACATAACTCCAGGGGCAATAAATTGACTATTATTTTTTTGTCGACCAGCACCTCCAATCATTCCAATACCTATTAGAAGCGTTTGCTGTATTATTACGATTATCATTCCAGGCATTACAAAAGAGCCATAAGCTCCTGAAGGATTATATAAATTAATGAACTTTGTGTCTAATGGATGTTGTTGTTCTAACGCCTGATTAAAAGAACTTCCTGCAGCCATATATCTTTTTATTTCGACACCAGCCGAAAATGTTCCGGAAGCTTTTAAAACAGCATTTAATGTTTCCTTATAAATTAAGAAATAACCAGCATCGCAATATATATCTAGGTCTGATTGTTCACTTTTTAAAAGGTTTTTTTCAAAATCAGAAGGAATTAATATGATTCCTTTTACTTCTCCATCCCAGAAAAGCTGTTCTGCTTCGTTAAGGTTGTTTGGATTACTATATACTGCAACTTGTTTGGTATCATGCAACATTCTAGATAATAATCTACTGCCTTGTGTATGATCTATATCAACAACGGCTATAGGAATTTCACTTAATACATTATTCTTGTATCCAATAGAATATACTATTGGATAGGCTATAACCGCAAATAATAAAATTAGCATTGCTCCCTTATCTGAAAGAATTTCTTTCAATTCATTTTTGTATGCAGCAACTGTTATTCTTAAACCTGTTTTAATATTATTCATTACATATGAGATTTATTCTTTGCCCCAATATTTACTGTCGCTTAATTTCTTCTTCATTCCTTTAAAAGATAATACACCAGATAGAATAAAAATTATTAATATTATTATATATGGTAAAATTTCAATAAGAGGTTCTTTTCTAATACTTTGAGCAATAAAAATTTTAAGCCAAAAGGTATAAGGGAAAATCCAGGAAAAAACTCTAGCTATTAAAGGCATAGCCATTGTTGGAAATGTTAAACCTGAAAATGTAAGAGCCATCATGGTATATGCACTTCCTAACGAGAGAGATAAACGCATGTTTGATGTTATATTCAGAAATAATACTGCAAGCATTTGATATGCTATTATTAATAATATCTCTGATAAAATAATAGAAAAAAGATTTCCATTTAATGGTGTCCCTAAAACTGCAAATAGAATATAATTCATTACCATAACATTAATAAAAAATAAGAATGTGTATGGAAGAAATTTTCCTGTGATAGCAACTGTCACACTATTTTCTGCTGTTTTTAGGAGTTCTCCTGCAGTACCTTCTTTTAGTTCTATACCCAGAGCATAAACAGATCCAAGAAAAATAAATACAACTGCCATTAAAGGTAATAGTCCTAAACTTAAAAAATATGAATAGTTTGTATACGGATTAAATAGTAAATGTGTATTTAATTTGATTGGAACGGATCTGGAGATTGCTTGATTTTGGGTATAACCTTTTTTCATTTGTGTTTGAACTTTAACTCCAGCAGAGATTGTCGATAGAGTTTTGTATAAACCACCCTTTAATACTCCACCTTTAACAACATTTGAGTTGTTGATATAAACAGCAATTGCAGTTGAACCTCCAGTAAGTATTTTTTTCTCTGAACCTTCCGTAATAACAATAATTGCGTCAATCTTTCCTTTTTCCATCAGCAATTTTGCTTCACCTAAAGAAGTAGAATTGTACTGAACATGAGCAGCAGGCGTTACATCTATTTTGCGAGTAATATTTCTTGATAAAGGGGTATTATCTAAATCAACAACAGAAATAGGAATATCTCTTATTACACCATCGGAGAACATCCACATAATAATTAAATATGCTGCAATGGGAGCAATAAGTGTAATAAAGAGCAAAATCCAATTTTTAGATAACTTGTTAATTTCGCGTTTAATAACACTAAAGAGGGCCGACTTATATATTCTGGTAAGCATATTAATTCTGTGTTTTTAATCAATAAAAATTTATTTAGTGATTTTTGATAATGTATTATTCAACAACATTATCCCAATTAACTAAAGCACTCATCCCTGGGCGAAGTCCTTTAGTCTTTTCAACGGGAACAGCGTGTACTTCAAAAGTTTTCATATCAAAATCTCCAGAAGTTTTAGTTGCAGTCCTTGTAGCATAATCACCGAGAGCATTTATATAAGTTATCTTTAAATCAATTTCTTTCATTTTAAGAGCAGGGAATTTTGCAGGAATAATATCATCCTTTTTAATATCTGAAAGTAGATCTTCAGTTAAATTAAATACAATCCATACATCATTTAAATCAACAACAGTAATAATAGGATAACCAGCAGGAATAAGCTCACCCCTTTCGGCTAATATATTACTTATTTCTCCATTAATTGGTGCATAAATTTGTGTCTCGTTTATATATGAATTTAATTCTGTTAAAACACCCTCGGCTTGTTTAACAAGAGCTCCAGCTGCTTCTTTGTCTTCATAACGAGCACCTTTCTTAGCTTTTTCATAAACAGATTTAGCTGCTTTTGCAGTTTCTGTTGCTGCCTTCATGTGCATTTCAGCTTCGTCTTTCTTTTGTTCTGCAATAACACCTTCTTCATAAAGGTTTTTTATTCGGGAATATGTTTTTTGTGCGTATTCTGATGCAGCTTTTGCTTTTTGCCAAGTATTATATGCAGCTTGAATATCTTCGGATTGTGCTCCATTTTCTGCTTTTTCTTGTTGTGCTTCAGCAGCCAATTTTACAGCTGATGCTTGTATTTTTTTAGCTTCTAGTTCTGGGCTGTTTATTATAAATAATAAATCACCTTGTTTAATATCTTGTCCCTTATGTACTCCCAAGCTATCTATTCTTCCTATGATTTTTGAAGCAACCTTAATTTGTGTTGCATCAACTTCTCCTTGTATTTCACGAGGAGTTGGTTTACTTAAAATCCATATAGTGTAAATTATAAATAAAATTAGGACAACAATAAATGATGCTATGATGTAATTTTTTGACTTTTTCATTGTGATAAATATTTTAAATATGTTGTTTTTTTAATACGATTCGTAAATTGCATTTGGATTTGACATGTAATTGATATATTCTCCTGAAAGACCTGAGTAATATAATAAGTTAGAAAGAGCAATGTCAAAAGAATACATAACCTCTAAGCGTTCAATTCTAACTTTTGCTACAGCTAAGCTTGCATCAGAAACTTCAGTTGTTGTTGCCATACCTTCTTTAAATGCACTTTCTCGAACTCGATAGTATTCTGTAGCAAATTCAAGAGCAGATTCAAGTTCATGAAGTTGTTCCAGATTCATTTGAATTTCTTGGTAATATTTCGTTATCGCTGTTTTTATATCCGATTCAGCTTTCTCATAAAATGTCTCAACTTGTAATTGTTGAATTTTCGAAGCTTTTAATTTTCTTAATCGTTCGGTTCCGGTAAATAAGTTCCATTTCATTCCTACTCCAACCATATATTCGGGTACATATGGAGAAAGATCTTTATTGTATAAATCGTAAGTTCCCATGGCAGCAATTGTTGGGGCAAATTCAGCTCTTTCAATTTTATAACCTTGCTCCGCAAGCTGCTTTTTTGTGTTAATTTGTTTTAGTAATGGGCTATTTTGATTTGCTTTTTCCCAATAATAGTCTATTGTTTCAAGTTCTTTAACGTAAAATAGATTAGATATTGGGTTTATTGTAGTGTTTTCGTTAATAGCTAAGGTATTTAATAAAGCATCATTCACAATATTTACTTGTCGGATAACTTTTTTAAATTCTCTTTCAGCGGACGAATGATAAACTTTTGCATGCAGGTATTCAGCTTTTGCAATCATTCCTTCGTTCATTAATTTTTCTGCATCATTTAAATGATCTTGCATTGTATTTAGGACTTCTTCGCGGATTTTTTGTGCATTATTTGCCAAAGTCAAAGCATAATATCTTTCGATTAATTCACATGTTAGTTCATCGAATTTTTGCTTGCTTTCAATCTGTGCTTCTTCTACTTTTATTTTTGCAGCTTTATTTGCAGTGCGTATCTTTCCACCAGTATATAATGGTAATGTAAATCCTGCATTAACAACACCAAATTGTTTTTTCTGAATTATTTGATCCCACTCATGTGAATTTATTTCATTTAATCCATTTAAAAATTCTTGACGAACAGCAGCTGTTGAAATATCATCTGGAAGAAAAGGCATAATACCCGAAGTGTTTGGATCTGGATTTGGAACGCCAGAAAATACTCCATAGTTTCCTAATGCTCCGTAAATAGGTGTAATAGCATCTTTTACCGGATTTAAATCTAAATGTATATCTTCAGACATATATATATACGAAGCACTTAATGTGATTTTAGGCATATACAAACCTAAAGTCGCTTTTTGTTCTTCTTCTTTCTGATTAATGTTTTGTTTCGCTTGTTTTACAATTAAACTGTTTTGTTCAGTAATTTGCAATGCATCCTCAAAACTTAATTTCTTTGATGTAGAACTTCCCTCTTGCGCTAGCAAAACTGTAGAAATCATAAGTAGTATAAAACATCCTACAGTAAAAACTATCTTTTTCATTGTTTATGATTGATTTAAAGTATTAATACAAAAATTAGTTAATCTTGATATATCAGTTTTTGTACAAGAATTTTTATTGAAAAAATTCTTCATTCGCATATTTATAAATTCAAGTGGATAAATAACAGTTATCAGATAAATTTCCTCTTCTGTTTTACTCGGCTCTATTTCTTTGTTTTCTTTTCCTTTTTGAAGAACCATGGAACACAGATTTTTAATCTTTTTTCTTTGTCTTTCTTCAATCTGAAAATTATAATCATGCATTAAAACATGAATAAATTTAATATGCTCTGGATTTTCTTTTGCAATAGAGAAAAAACGTTTAAATAAGTTTTCTATAATTTCAGAAACATTATCACAAGTTTCAATTAGATGTTCTAATTTTTCTATTAGTACTTTTAAATGAGTAAAAAGTAAATCTTTTATTAAATCTTGTTTGCTATTGTAATATCTATAAAGATAACCTTCAGCAACTTCAGCTCTTTTTGCAATAGCCGAAATTGAAGCACCACCATAACCATTCTCAACTACAAGTTGGATAGTTGCCCTTTTTATGCGAAAAAGTTTTGTTTCATCTACTAAACGTGGCATATCTTATTGTTTTTAGGTGAGCGTTCGCTCATTTAAAATCACTTTGCAAATATATGGTAATAAAAAATCAAAACGATAAAAAATAGAATAAAAAATTCAAATATTCTAAAAAATATATCAAAACAATATTAAAAGGGTTGTATGTAGTAGAATAAGCAAAAGGTATAAATAAAAAAGAAGTTGCTATTAGCAACTTCTTTTTTATTAACAATTAAGGTAATCTTATTTTATAATTATCTTATGCGTAATATTATAATTATCATTTCTAATTACTACAAAATATACCCCTGGATTCAGATTTGAAACTGATATTTGTGTTGTTTCTATAACATCGTTTACAGTTTTAACTTTATTTCCTAAAGAATTATATATTGCAATATCAGCTTTCTCGATCGTATAAACATTTAATGCATTGCCTGTAATAGGATTTGGCCAAACTTTATATTTTGGATTATTAAGATCTTCAATTCCTGTTGTCTCTTTTTGAGTTTTGAAAACAATCTTAGTAATTGCATTCTGTTTATTACCAGATTTATCCATTGCAACAATGCATAACTTATATTCTGTATCCTGATTCAAACCTTCAATGGTAGTAGTAACATTTGTATTAGGATCTATTTCGAATGTTGCCGAATTAATAGAATTGATTGTTCCTAATTCGTTTATCAGCTGATCAACTGAAGGATCTTCAACATCAGTTTGCATAATAGCGAAATAGATATCACATAACTCGTTAAGTTCGAGATTAACTCTAGCTTCTGTTGTAGTAACATTATCTACTGAAGGATAATTCTCATTAAACTCAGGAGCCGTAATGTCTGGAGTTTCAATTTCTAGGAATTCAACATTTTCATTAATATTATTATTTGATGAAATGTCAATTAAAGCAAGATATACATTATAAGTAGTTTCATCTTCTAAACCTAAAACTGAAAGGATAGTTTCTGTATCAGCTTTTATTGGAAGTTGTCCTGCTTTAACAATATTTACTTCGTTGTAATTGGTTCCGGCAATGACTTGCTGTGCATTAGGTGCTTTAGAATCTTTTGTAACAAGTACATAATATACTTTTGCATCTTCGTTAACTTCTATCTTAATATCAGCATAAGATGTTGTTACATCTGATAATACTGGATAGTTGTTTATAAATTCAGGAGCTGTATTATCTTCTGTTATAAAGCTTATTGATTCATTACCAACTGGATTATTTGCGAAATCTTCTAAACCTTTTAATACTGTAACAAAATATAACTGATTATCTTTTAATGTATTCTCCGGAATAATTTCGATAGATGTGAAATCATCAGAAATATTTAATGAATAATTAATTAATTCACCATCAATACTATTTGTTCGAATTTCAATAAGTGATTTTGCATTTGCTGAAGTTATTTCTGTGTCATCAAGAAGTCGCACTGCCTTGCTAAAATTAATTGTTGGGTGTATATCAACAATTACATTTTCTGCATTTTTAGTAGGAGTAAAGTTTACAGCTATAGGATAAGACATAATTACTAAACTATCCATATAAATAACACCTCCGGCAACATTATTTCTAATTGCAAGATACCTGTCGTTTTCGGGTTTTACTCTTATCATATAATGAGCATATTCATCTGTTGGAGTAATCTCTTCGAGTTTGGTAAATGAATTGAATCCTTCCATTGTAGAGATGGTTCCAATTTCAGCTACAGCACTATTTCCTCCTAAACCATAAAAAGACACATTATATCCTCCTGAATAATTTTCGAAAGCAGGAAGAGTTACAATTGTTCCTTCAGAAGCAGTAAAACTCTTTCGTATTTTTAAACAATTATTTTCTGAATAAGGATTTGTAGTTGTTACGGAAGCACCATTATCTCCTTCAATATTACATGAAAAATGTGTTGGTAAATCTTCAGAATCTTCAAAATCGGTTACTAATTCTTTAAATGGCTTGTACGCATTCAAGGTAAATACTTTGTTATAATCTTTTTCTTCAGTATCTAGAATATATGCTAATTTTATATCGCAATTTTCAGTTAAATCTAGATCTGTAACTTGTGGTGCAATGAATTTAATCATTAAAGTATCACTTTCATCTTCACCTAGCGTAATTTCGGCTACTTCATTTATTCCCCCTTTATCAAAGATTGAATATTCCCAGTTTCCAGAAACCGAAATATTAAATGTTACTTCTTTATATCCTTTATTTTTCGCGCTAAAATAGAAGTAATCTGAAGCACCACTATATACTGAATTTGCTTTTGATATATAGCTCAACTCAGGATCGACAGCAGGCATTTCTTCAATAACAATATCATCAATAAGTACTTTATCATAAGAGCCATCTATTAAATTGCTAAATACAAACGATTTTGCTTGGTCTAAAGTTTTAACAGTAATAAAGTATTGCTCATATGAACTTGATACATCAATTGTTTGAAGTTCTGTATATGTTTCTGGTAAAGCAGGGTTAGTTTGTGTTCCAACTATAAGATTTCCGCCACCGGAAGCATAAAAGCTAATGATATATGAAGCATCTTTTTTCAATAGTGGTGTAATTAAGCGAGCGTTAGCACCTTCGGTAGAAGAATTTCCCAATTGTGTATAATATTCTCCAGTATGCGCATAAGAAGAATATTGAAAAAATCTGATAAGGTTTGTTGTTACCGTTTCATATAAAGTCCAAAATTCAGGAAGAACCTTTCCAGTCTCGAAACCTTCGTTTAATGCAGTAAATGGTTGGTAAATATTTAAATTAGCACTTACTGAAGCGGTAATATCTGTATGTCCATCAACAAAAACACTTAAGTCAAAAGCTTCTTTAACTGTTGCTTCGGTAAGATCTTTAGTTTCCATCTTTAATACAACAGTAGCCTTTTGTCCTGAAATGATATTAATAGATTCTATAGTATTTGTAGCTGTTTCATCTAATACCGAAAAATCTATTTTTTCTGATGTTGGTAAGGAAAAATTTACGGTTGCATCTTTTGCTCCTTTGTTATAAATCTCATAAGTATATGTTGTACTTAATCCTGCAGGAACACTTGCTTCTTCAGAAGTTAAAGATAGATTTAATTCATAATCCAGTACTTTTTCTATATTAAAATCATCAATATATACATATTTACTAGGAGAATTATAAGCAAATACAATGTAAGTTATTTGAGTCGGAATAAATTCAAATTCGCATTGCTGATTTGTATAAGATGATTCCAAGTTAAAAGTATTAATTTCCTGATAAGCAGTTTTGTCATATGGATTGCTTGTTTGGAAAACTTTTACACTACTACTTGTACTACTTCCATTAAACTGGAACGAAGCGCGATATTTTTCTCCAACAGGAAGTTTTAATGCAGGAGTTGAAACTGAGAGTTCGCTTACATAAGTGTCTTCATCTTTTAAGTATAGACAATTAGGCTGAGAAAATGCTTTATAATAACTTTTTACTTCTAAAGTTGGAGCAGAACCAGAACTATTTATGAAACTGTACCAGTTAGCAGGCATATCAGTGCTAGCATCAAAATTTTCACTTAGGCTTGTGTATGGTTCGTAAACTTTGACTTTAATAGTGTTGCTGTTATTGTCAGTATTAACATCATTAACATTTTCTACCATATAATCAATGCTGTATTCGCCCTGAGTTGCAGGAGCGGTCCATTCGGGGAATGCAACTATTACTGTTTCTCCAGCATTTATGTTTACTGACTTAGAATTAAATTCAGCACTATTTACTAACATTTTAACAGTAGCTGTAGCTGTTTCTTTACCATAGTTTTTAACAGCTGTTCTTAATGTAGCAGTATTTGAAATAAAAACTGTAGTATCTGCTGTTGCATTTGAATTATCAATACTTGATAATAATGCAAGTTCTACTGCAGGAGTAGCATCTATGGTAAGTTTGTCGAAATAAAATGAAATATCGTAATCATCGCTACCGCTATCGTGTGCATAAAAAGCAATCTTTACATTGTTATTAGTACCATATGCTGATAAATCAATCATTTCGGATGAAAGATCTTTAGAGTATCTACTAAATTCTTTTAAAGTAGAAAAGCTAGTTCCTCCATCAGTTGAAATCATTATTTTAATAAAGTCATTACCTAAAGTTTGGTTAAAAGTACAATTGTATAAGAATGACAAAGTGTTTTTTCCCTCATTTTGAGTAAGATCCAGAGCAGGAGTAATTAACCATTCGTCGTTATCAGTTGAGTTGTACTCGCTAAAACTGAAGGATGCCATACGATCCGTATAGCCTGAACCGCACCAGCCAGAGTTTTCTGTTACTAATGCTCCCTCAAGGCCTTTTGCCTCGCTCCATCCTGGAGAGGAGATAGGATCTCCGGAATAAGAACTTGGGAAATCTGTAAAATCTTCGAATAAAATTTGTTGAGCATTTACAGTAAAAATTGTAAATAAGCTCATGATAAATAGGGTTAAATGTTTAATCATAATTTATAATGATTTAGGTTAAAGAATAAGAGGCTGTCTAAAAAGTCTTTGTGAAACTTTGAGGATACTTTGTGAAACTTTGTGGTATAATCTTAACAAACTATTGCACAGAGGATCACAAAGAAGGCACAGAGCTACTCGAAGTAAAACTTTACGAACAAAATATATTTATTGTACTTTTTAGACAACCTCATTTATTTATTTTTTAAGTATTTTCTTAACAATTTGTGTATTGTCGTTTAAAACAAATTCAACAAAATAAACTCCACTATTTAGCTTGTTTAAATTGATTGATCCATTAAAATTGCCTGTGTTTGTAAGTGCTTCAACTTTGAAACCTACAGAATTGTAAATGTTTATTTGGTTTAAATCGATATTTTCAATACCATCAATATAAAGTGTAGTTGATACAGGAGATGGATAAACTGAAATATTAATCTTTTGATTATCATCATTTATACCTGTTGATGGATTGTAACTAAGCTCTTTACTTTGGGTATCGGCACCACATTTACCAATTACTTTTAAAGTTACATTATAGTCTCCTTTAGAAGCATAGGTGTGTGTAGGATTCTCTTCGAAAGAATATTCACCATCACCAAAATCCCATATTGCTAGATCACCTTCAGTTATACTTGAACTAAAAATAACTTCATCATTATCAATGGAATAGCTAAATTCAGTGTTTATAGGGCAATCGATCTGGATTGTTTTCTTTACTTCGATACTTGTACAGCCATTAGTTGCAGTTAGAATAACATCGTATTCGCCGTTATTTTCGTATTTATGAAATGGGTTTGATGCAATTGAATTTAAATTATCTCCAAAATTCCAAATTACATTTTCTGTTCTTTCGAGACTAGAAACAAATGATACTTCTTTATCAAGTACATTATATGTAAAATCAACTATAGGTTCATAATTACTAACTTCGGTTAAAGAAACATCATCAATAAAGAATTTATATCGAGTCATTGTTTCCAAATCACCAAATACATGCCAGCCAATATAATAATCGCCGGTTTCAGGAACAGATATATATAATGATTTTTTATAATATTTATCATCGTACTTATTTCCTAAAACTCCGTAATCATGTAAAATAGTAGTCATGCTTTCTGCATTTTGAGCAGAACCTAAAGCAACAACAACACTGTCTTCTGTAATTTGCGAATTATACCAATATACTAGTTCATAGCATTTATCTTTTTCTAAATAGAAACCTTCGCTTAATAGCCAATCGTCGTTTTCAGATTGATTATAATTGTCAGTTTTTAGTTTATATGAATAATCACCAATATGTGCTTTATAATTACTATTTATAAGTTCAAAAGTTTGTTCAGATCCTTTGATATTTTGAGCAATCCAGTTTCCTGTTAAATCTTCTGTTTCGAAACTCGTTTTAAATGCAGCCAAATAAAGATCTTCACGATAAATAGTATCATTATATTGATTTCCATCGTTTAAAGTATTTACCCAGAATTTAACATCATAAACTGAATATGGATCAAGATTTAGATCTGTAGTAAGAACTCCGCGGTAAGTATTGCCTGTATTTATAGTTTGCGTGAATTCTTTTTCGATAGCTACGCCATTATTAATACTTACAAAAGCTTTAAAATCAGTAATAGTTGATTGTCCGGAATTTTCGACAGTAAAAATAAAATCGTTAATATTTGCTAATTGTTCGCTTCCAGCAATTTTATTTCGAGGAACAACAACAGAACTTGCTTTTAAATCAACGGTGGAAACTTTTTCAATTTCTATATTATCGATACTCATTCCATACTGTCCTGGATCACCATAATTATGCCATGCGATATAATAGTAGCCTTCTTCAAGAATAGTAATTTCCGGTTTAGTTTGATAAAATTCGTTATTTGAAATTTCACCCATATCAATTATCTCAGTTAGGAAATATGCTTTTTCAGGCTTACTACCTAACATAATTTGTAATTTTTCAGGTAACGCCCCAGCATAATTAGCATAGAAAAAACTAAGCCTATAAGTTCCTGGGAACATTTTTACTGCAGGAGAAATAAGCCAATCATCGGAAGATAGAATGCTACCTTGAGAAAAATATGAAAAAGCACGTTCTCCCATGTAAACGCCTCTGGATTCTTTATTTATTCCCCATTCTTTTTCGTCGTTATTGGAGTTTAGAATAGTCCAGGAAGAAATATCTTCATTTTCTTCAAAGCCATTTGTATAAGATCCTTTTGATAAATCGATAAAGCTGGTTTTTAAAGATTTTGAAATACTATTATTTTCCGTATTATTATCATCTGGAAAAACAAGTTCAACTTTTAGGGTTTTACCGGAACATTTAGTTAAATCGGCAGGTACTGCAAAACTATATATTGTGTTTTCGCCAGGTTTTAAGGTTTTAGTATATGTTTCCATAGATAATACCTCATCATTAATGCTGTACTTTAATTTAAAGTTACTGGCAGCAGTTAAACCTAGATTTTCTATTTCGATAGATATAGTATGATCGTTTCCAAATTCAGGCAATACGCCGGGAGTAACAATTTTATTAATAGCTATATCATTTTCCTTAAATTCTCTTATTTCGATATTATCGATAAAAGCATTATAATATTCAGGATCGTTTGCTTCACCTGTTGTTGCAAAAACTGCCACAACTACATTTTTGTCTTTATATTCTTTTAGATCAAAAGAGAAATTTTTCCATTCTTCGCTAACGTCTGTGTTTTTATCAATTCGACCTATTTCTGTCCAGGTTTCCATATCATCTTCAGAAACCAAAACAGCAACTTTATCATCAGATCCCATGCTTGTAACATCATCCATATATTTAAGGGCAAAATCAAAAGCAATTTTTGTATTTTCTGTTACATGAATGTTTGGAGATATAAGCCAATCATGAGTATAAATTTCTGTAAAATATACCATTGCACATACTTCATAATCGTAATCTGAAATTCTCCAATCAGAATCGAAAGGGTAAACAAAGAATTCTTTTTCTCCACGGGCTTCTTCCCAACCATCCTTAGAAATTTGCATTAGAATATCTGAGAAGTTAAAAATAGGCAAGGGGTTTTCTTTTAAACCATTAAAATTTAATTCTGATTGTATTTCGTTATTGTAATTTACTTGGTCTTGTTCGTAATCGACAATAGCTTGAATTTTATATTCACCGGCTTTTGTGAAATCAAAAGATCCTAAACTTAAAATATCTGACTGCCCAGGCTCTAGAGTTTTATTGTAAGAGGCAAAGAAGTTATTGTTTATTGTACCTCTGATATTTCCTCTAACAGGAATATTTGAAATAGCTTTTGAACCATTATTTTTTATTATAACATCAAAGCTTTTAGTATTGCCAGCTAAAGATCTTTTTTCTGGATTTACAATACTTACAATTAAAGGGTCAATTTCTTCTTTGTTTTCAATAACGATATCATCAAGATGTACTGCACACATTCCATCCTGAAGGTTTCCATCGGTAGCATAAAATCCAATTTTTATATTTGTTCCATCGAATTGGCTAAGGTCAATTTCATATTCTTTCAGATCTAGAGTAAGTTGGTTTTCTGACCTTATGGTAAATTCCATAAGCGATTCGAAACTACCATCTTGTTCACTAGAAACCATGATTGCAAATTTATCATCGCCACCCAAGGATGAAAACATAGGTTCCTTATGTAAAAGAGAAATACCTGCTTTAAATTTTAAAACAGTATTTGCTTTTGCTGTAAAAACAGGACTAATAATCCAGTTATGATTATTAGTTCTATCTAAGGAAACAGAGGCATCCATAGAAGAATATAATTCCCCACTAGCATACCATCCCGATTCGCTTATTACTACAGATGTAGGCAGTCCTCTTGCTTCAGTCCATCCTGTATTTAGTGTTGGAAGATTAATTCCTCGGTATCCTTCAAAAGTTACTTGTTGAGGTAATTCGCTTAATTGCTGCGAATAACTTGAATAGAATAAGAACAGACTCATAATAATTATGATTGTTCTTTTTAAATAGTTGTACATATTTTTCATATTAAACAAGTTTGATGATTAATAAAATAAAGGATATGAGCATAGCCCATAATCCTTTATTTGGTGATTAATATTTTTGATTGAATTGTGTTAATATTATTTTGAATTCTTATAATGTATAAACCTTCAGGCACTTGAGAAATATTGATGTCAATATTGTCTGTTTGTGCATTTATTAAAGTATTATAGATTGATTTACCCTCCATAGATTCTATTTTAATTATGGTATTTGATTGAACAGCATTATTTAATACTATTTTGAATTGTCCATTTGAAGGATTTGGATAGACAATTATGTCTTTATTTGAAATTATATCATTTATATCTGTTGTAGATGCTGATTCAATTTTGAAGGCATCTATTCCAGCTCCTTCGTCATTTTCATATTGATCTGAATTAAATCTAAATCGGAACGAAACACCAGATAATTCGCCAAGTTCAGGTAATGTAATGGTTTTATTTACCCAAGTACCTGTATAACCACTCCACCAAGGAGTTCTAAAGTTCCAATCAGGGTTTTCTGTTTTATCACAATTGTAGAATCCGTCTTCTGAGGCACCAATCTTCACCCAATTTTGATTTGGTTTTTTTACTTCCAGAATCATTCCATCCCATTCGTTTTCAGTATCTAGATATAATGCAAAGGAGATTTTTGGATTTTTAACATTCTTAAAATCAAAGACAGGTGATTGTAGAACTAATTTTCCGTTATTAGGATAATTTTGATCTTTAAGAGTCACCCAACATTTTTCGCCGCTACCGGCAGTATTTAATTGAGATTTGGCAGGAGTGCAATGTTGCCAAACAGGTACATTGCTTTCAGAAGCGTCAAACCAGTTTCCATCTCCGTTCTCAAAATCTTCGAAGTAATTCTCGGCATCGGTAAGACCTAAACATTGAACACGGTAATATAATGTGTCGTTTATTTCATTTTCATCACCTTCGGTTAACCATAGTTTGATATTATATTCGGCTTGTTTTGATAAATCTATAATTTGATCAAAAGTAAATTGCGTAGTAGATTCAGGAACAAGTTCATTGTTTACAATAAAAGTTTGCTCAATAGCTTCTGAATTATTTACACTATAAGCAAATTTTAATTGCTTATCTATTTGAATATTATTAAGTCCTTTGTTTTTAATTGAAAATGATATCTTCTGATCGGAAGGTAAATCTAATCCTGAAACTGGCATATTAATAAAATTCTTCATTTCAATATCAAACTCTGGATATTTGCGTAAATCCACAATATAATCTTCGGTTTCTCCCAGTATAAATTCTTCGGCATCTCCTGTTTCATTAATATCTTCTTTATAGACTGCAGCCTGAATTCTTAATCTTGTTTTTCCTGTAACTGCTAAATCAGAAGGAATAAGAATAGAATCTGACAATAATATATAATCTTGCCAATCGTTTTGATAAACAGATTCTTCAGCTCCAAAATGTCCATCTTGGTTAAAATCAATCCACATTTTATAATATACACCTGTTGATTCAATTTCCATTGCAGGTGGAGGAGTTAGACATCTTAACGAGAAACCGTATTTTTTGCCTGCATACATTCTTGTAACATGATCGTTATAAAAACTATATCCTTGGGTATTTGTGTTTTCACAAATTGTTGTGTTTTCTACTGAGAGATTTTCTGATATTCCGCTTAGCTGAAAGTAGCCTATTCCTATAAAATAATTATTAGCTATACAATTTGATTTTGTTTCAACATAAGTTTGAACATAGTTATCTCTAATACTATCATTTAACTTATATTGATCGTTTGAATAATTACTCCAAACATCAAGATTATATCGTTTCGTTAAATTTGAAAGATCGATTGCTTTATTAAATTCATATTTGATAGTATCTAATGGAGAAATAGTTGTTTTGGTAATAATATTTTCCTGATTTTCAATTCCATCAATTGTGTAGCTTACTGGAATTTCAGTGCCAACATTATAAGTATTCTGACCCATATTCAATATTTCAATAGATACAGCTTCGCTATTTGTAAATAGTTTTTCGGCAGAAACAGGTCTAACAGATAATACTTCTAAGTCGTGTTGTTTTGCTTCTCTGATTTCAAATTCATCTATGGCGATAGAATTGTGAATGCTTTCTGAAGATTCCATTCTAAATCGGATTCGAATAACACCTTCATATTTATACTTTGATAAATCGACCATACAACATTTCCATTCGTTTACTCCATACTGAGTTAATGGACTTATTACATCGTTTTCCCAAGTATCGCTGTTTTGTTTATAGACATCAATATGTAAAGAACCCATATCGTTTTGCTCGCCCCATATATGATAATAGAATTTAAGCTGAGGTTTGCTTGTTCGCATAAGATCAAACGAAGGGCTAATTATATTTGCTGTTGCTGGTAAATTTGGTAGAAGTGAAGTTTCTGTATAAAGATATTTTCCTCCATTGTAACCTTCTCTTGGGCCATTATCTTCTCGATAAGCAGGTCCTCGAACAGGCCACCAATCAAAATCATCATCTTTTCTATCGTTTAGCCACCCGTCGCATAAATTGACAGGATCAAAAACAGTATTAATAAGTTGGATAAGATCTAATTGACCTTCAAAACCATAATGGTATGGGAAATTCTCAATTACTTTATCTTTTGTAACAGATCTATTGATTGTATCATTACCATTATTAGTTATATCCTCGGAAAATTTAACCCATGCTTTTATTCTATAATAACCAGGGGTTTCCATAAATAGATTTTCGCCACCTATTATATCTAATGTTTTTCCCTTTTCTAGAATTTGATCTGTTGTTAGTTCTAATGTTTTGATATTTCCATTATTTAAAGAATAGCCTACTTTTAAATGAGAGTTTTCGGGTATTGGGTTTGCTCCAACATTCTTTATTCTTAATACTAATTGTTCAGAAGATTGTAGATGTGATCCTGGCCAAGGATTTATAATTTCTTTAACAGCTAAATCATATTCAGGGATAGAAAAAATTTCAATTGCTTTATTCCTTGCTCCTTCTTTTCCATTATCGAATACAGGAGAAATGGAATACCAGTATTTACTACCGGTTTCCAGATTATTAATTGTAAACTCTGTTGAGTTACTTTCTCCTATCTTAATTAACCCCGATTCTTTAATTTCGTATATGTTATATTTACTGATTCCTTCTATTGCTTTCCATTCTAAGCTTACCGTTTGAAATCCTTGTGTTAATTTTTCAATTTCTATGTTTGGTGAGATATAAAATATTGAGCTTTCAACAGTTTTGCTTCCATTGTTAACTTGCAATTTTGCATTATTACTTACTGCATTCGGTACGGTAAATGTTAAATAATTGTGATTGGCTTCAATATCAGTTGCCAAGCTTTCCCAATTGTTACCATCATAGCTTATATTTACATTATATTTACTGTTAGGATCACCATTATCCCATTGAAAAACATAGGTATTTCCTGCAACTAATTTTTCTCCTCCGCGTGGAAAAGTAATTTCAATATCAGAAATGATAAAATCATAAGAAATGCTGTATGCTTGTGTACTAACAATATTAAATGCATTAACATCAATAATATAATCGCCCTTTTCGGGATTGTCGATAGTAATTTGTTCGATATTATTTATGTGATCTTTTCCTCTTTCTGCATTATTCATAGGTTTTGATGGATCAAGAATCCACGGTTCCCATTCTTGCGAATCTTTTTTTAATAGAATGTCTAAATCGTTGACCAAAATTTGCCCAGACATTGGCGTTCCGGGTATATCGTTCCAACAAATAGTAACTTTTAGTTGAGAGCAATTTTCGGGTACTGTTATTTGATGTTCTTTGGTTTTGTTTGTTGTTGATATTTCAGACTGGATAAATTGCTTTTGTTCAATTGTATTTATTGCTCTTTTAAAATTAGCAACACCAAAACCATATTTGTAATCTGGGCCCGGTTCATTTCTATCATCCGCGGTATTACAAACAATGGCTTTTACAAGATCGGAGTTTGGTAAAGTAGTATATAAACTTTTATATTTTTCATCAAGTAATGCAATTCCTCCGGTTATCACAGGAGTTGCCATAGAAGTTCCGTTCATGGAGTCGTATTTGTTATTATCTTGAGTTGATAATACATCAACACCATCAGCACAAATATGTGGTGTAAGGCGACCATCGAACATAGGACCAAAACTTGAGAAATTGCTCATTGATGAACTGTCGTTTGAAGCTCCAACAAAAATTACATTTTTCATTGTCCAAGTCGTTGTACCGAATCCTAAATGACATTTTGTTTGTTGATTTCCATTAGCATATACTTGAGTTAACGATGGAAAATCGAGTGATAATTGATCAATTATTACCATTTCAGATGTGTATGGTACTGGATCTGAACAAAATTCTCGTTCAAAACCCGGACCCCAGGAATTGTTGTTAACAGAAAGATCATGATTCTCAAGAGCAGACCTTACGGTTCCCATTATTCCTGAAATATCATTATTTACATCAGACGTATAAAGTTTTACGTTTGGAGCCATTCCTTTAGCCATTGGATCAATTAATCCTTTTCCGCCAATTGTGCCAACCACATGAGTAGAGTGTGAGTTTTCTTTTTGTTCTGTGTTGCTAGTAACTCTTCCTGAGATATCAAAATGAGAGCCAATTGCTCCACCATCCCAAACACCTACCCAAATGCCCTCACCTGTAAGATTTGAACTTCCATCTGTATTATTTGTAATGAAGTTAATTCTTTGATTTTGAGAGCAGCTTGAATTATTTAGTTGAAAATCAGTTAAAATGGGTTCAATCCATTCAACCCAGTTTATTGCAGCAATAGCGTATAAATCTTCATTCTCAATTCTAAGTTTTAAAATATTAGAAGAGGCCTTTGTTAAAATTTCTATGTTAAACTTCTTTTTTAAATAAGTTATAGCTAACTCCGAATTTGTACCATGCGCTAGTACCAGATTTATATCTAAGTGGTTTAGTTCTTTTTTGAACCAAAGATCTGATTCATCATCAAGTCGGAGATCATATTTAAAATTAACTGGAATATCTAAAACGTATTTTATCTGTTCAAATTTAAATGCTTCTTGATATGTTATGACTGCTGTATACGAATTATCAGGAATATATTTTAAAAGTTTTATTCCCTTTTTTTGAAGTTCAGTTTGGTCATTTTCATTTAATGCATGATTAAATTGTATAATACAATAAAAGCCATTTAATGGATTTGTATCTGATTTTAATTGTCTTTTAGATGGAGTTTTTGCATTATAATACTCCGGGTTTTTTATTTCCCCATTTCTTAGATTTATTGTTTGACCTGAGAGCATAGTCAGTGCCAAAAAATAATAAATGCTTGTTAATAGTACTTTTTTTATCATATCATTATTTATTTGTTTTCAAAAAATGTGAATTCGTCTTTTGTGGTATAAAATTCGAGTTCAGACGAATCGGAAAAGTTGATATCATTTTTGTTAATATCTTTGCTGTTATGCTTCGTGAATTCTATATTTTTATTTTCATCTTTGTCGCTTATATTACATCCTGTAGCAAATAGAAGCAGTATTAAAAATCTGCATAAAAATTTCATGTACCCTATTATTTTATAATTTGGGTATAATGATAATTCGATGTTTTTTTTAAAAGAAAAAATATTTAATACAAAGCATAGACAATTCCAGACAAATGCAGGACAGAACTGTAAAAGTCGTTAGTAATCAAAGAAAAAAGTAAAAAATATTAAAGTTGAATTATAAAATCTTCGAGGGAAATATTCTTATTTAAATTAAATTTTGTTTTAATTCTACTTCGGGCTTTTTCAACAGCACCAACTGTCACATTCATCATAATTGCAACTTCTTTTACCGAAAGGTTAATTTTTACAAAAGCACAATGTTTGAGTTCCTTACCGGTAATATTTGGGTATTGTGTTTTAAGAATTTTGAAAAAAGAAGGATGTACATCATTAAAATGTAAAACAAATTGTTCCCAACTAGAATCATTATTAATGATAGAATTTATTTTGCTTATTATAGTGTCAATTTTTTTCTGAGAAGTTTTGTTTTTTATTTCAACAGATAATAAAGATTCCTTTAACTCAATAAGCATTTCATTATTTTGCATAATTTTCATTGCTGTTGTAGTAAGTTCTCTATTTATATGTTCTAGTTCTTCTTCGAGTCTTTTTTTTGTACTTACATTATCTTGAGATAATTTAACTAATTCTTTTTCTTGATTATATATTTTTAGCTGAGATAATTTTTTTTCTTGTTTTAAGAGCAATTGTTTATTTTTTGCAATTTTTAATCTGTATCTGAAAATAGTAAATACTAATAATGCAATAATTATCAATCCAGCTATTATTGCAATTAAAAAATAGGTAAGTTTATTTTTTAAAGAAAGTTCTATTTGCAAAAACTCTAGTTCTTTTTCTTTATTTTCGAGATCGTAAATAGTATTTAATCGATTAATCTGCTCTATTTTTTTATCTTGAAATAATGTATCTTTTAGTTTTGATAACTCTTTTGAATAATATAAAGCTTGTTCGTAATTTTCAGTTTCTTCATAAAGTTGTTGAAAAAGAATATAATTATTAAAAAGGTTTTCCTTTGCACCTATTTTTTCATTCATTGCCATACTAGTATCAAGATACATTTTTGCTTTTGGAAAATCTTTTTTTAAGATATTTAACTTTCCTAAGTTATTATAACACATCTGAAGAGCTGTAGTATTACCAATCTGATCAAGGATATCTATTGAAGAAAAGAAGTATTCTTCTGCCTTAATATAATTATTGATAGAAGAATAATATATTGCAAGATTATTTAATGAAGTTGCTATTCCTTCTAAATCATTGACCTCTTTATAAAGTTTAAGTGCTTTTGTAAAATAGCTTTCATTACCAACGTCACCCATAGAAAATTTACAAATTCCAATATTATTAAGTGATCGACCAATTCCTGATTTATTATTTTGTGTTTTAAAAATAGCCAATGCGTTTTCATGATTTTCTAGTGCTTCAACAAAGTTACCTGTTGAACGATGACACATGCCTATATCATTATTTATTTTTCCAACTTCATATAAATCATTTATTTTTTCGGCAAGATGCAAAGCCGAATATAAATTGGAAAGAGATTTTTCGTATTCACCTAAATCGTAATAAGATTTTCCAAGATTATTAAGAGCTAAAAGTTCACCTTCAGTATAATTGATTTTTTTTGAAAGATTATAGGATCTAATAATATATTCTATACTTTCCTGTGGATTGCTTTTTATTAATTTTTCTGAAATAAGATTTAATGAGTCAACTAATTTTTGTGTTCTATTTATATTTTTTAACGTAGTATTCTCTTGACAATTAATATTTGTTAAGTTGATATAAAATAGAATACAAAATATTAATAGTTTCCTCATATTTTCAGTTATTCAGAGATAATTCGTGCAAAGGTATAATATAATACTAGAAAAATATGGACGTATTTATACTATTGAATATGTGATGGGTTTAATTATTTATAACACAGAGTGTTTAATGGAAAATGTTTTACGACACACAAGAAATAGTATTTTTAAGATAGATTTTAAAAGGGGTATTACTTAGTAATGGTTGTTTAAAAATATTTGGAAAGTAAAGAGAAATAATTGTAAGTGTAAAAAGGAATAAATTAATAGATTATTCAAATACAAATTTCAAATAGAATCTTTTTTAAACTTTGTATGTGTTAAATTGTCATAATTGAAATTATTTTCACAACTTGGGATTAATCAAAAAATTAAACAAAATATAATGAAACAGATCGATAGGCGAATTGTCATTGTTGTTACTTTTCTATTTATTGTTGGAATGGCTTTTGGATTAATGAAATTTCTAATAGCTCAAAAGGAAGAGCCTTTCAGACGTCCTGCTGTAGTGGCAAAGCGTTTTGTAAAAGCAGAGAAAGTCAAATATCAAGAAATAATTTCTTCGGTATCCGCTCCAGGAAGAGTTTCATCAATTTCTGAAATAGATATTGTAGCCGAAGCTTCTGGAAAAATATTAACAAAAAATGTATCATTAAAAAAGGGTGCTGAATTTTCAAAAGGAGATGTATTGTTTACAGTTTATCCTGATGAAGCTATTCTGGCATTAAAGTCGAAAAAAAGTAAATTTTTAAATGCTTTGGCTAATTTATTACCGGACATAAAAATTGATTATTCGGAATATGAAATTGCATTTAGATCATTTTTTAATGAAATTGATGTAAATAAAAAACTTCCTGAGTTTCCACAAATTAATAATGAAAAACTAGAAATATTTTTAGCAAGTCGAAATATACTAAGTGACTATTATGGAATTTTAAAAGATGAACTTCAATTAAGTCGTCATACTATTGTTGCACCATTTAATGGAACTTACTCAGAAGTTTTTATTGAAGAAGGTGCATACACTAATATAGGTGGCAGAGTAGCAAATGCAATACAAACAGATCAGTTGGAGTTGGAAGTTCCATTAGATAAATTTGATGCTGAATGGATAAATATAGGAGATAAGGTTAAAATATCTTCAAAATCAAGAAATACACAATGGATCGGAAAAGTTATTCGCAAAAGCAAATTTGTTGATCCAAATACACAATCGCAGGGAATATTTATTAGAATATCAAACAATATAAAAAAACCAATATTGGTAGGAGAATTCTTACTTGCATATTTTCCGGGACATCCAATAAAAGGTGTAATGGAAATTCCTAGAAATGTGGTTTTTAATACAGATGAGGTATTTATCGTAGAGGATGGAAAAATTCGCAAGGAAATAATAAATATTATTAAAGTTAATGAGAAGTCGCTCATATTTAATGGACTTGAAGAAGGTAAAGTAATAGTTATGCAACCTTTGATTAATGTTCTGGAAGGAACACTTGTTGAGGTTCAGGGAGATAAAATACCTGATCAAAAGAAAAAGAAAGCGGAAAAGCAAAAAAAAGGAAAGAATGATTAATCTTATTCAAGTGTTATGAGAAAGATTGTAGAACGATTTGTTGAGTATCCAATATATGCCAATTTAATTATTATATTTGTGTTAATTGCTGGATTGGCGAGTCTTTTCAGCATGAAAAAGGCATTTTTCCCAGAAGCAGAAAGTAGAATTCTAAATATTTCTGTTTATTATCCAGGAGCTTCGCCTGTTGAAATGGAAGAAGGTGTTACTTCACGAATTGAAGAAGCTATTCGAGGATTAGTTGGAATTAAAGAAATTAATTCAACATCAGCGGAAAATAGTTCGGTTGTTACAGTCGAAACTACCGGAGAATACCCAATTGATGAAGTTTTAATGGAAGTAAAAACAGCTGTCGATGGAATATCATCCTTACCAACAGCTGCAGAACGACCTGTTGTGTCTAAACGTAGGTCAAGGTCGGGAGCATTATATATGACCTTAGTTTCCAGAGAAAACTCCGATGTCGATTTAATGACATTAAAGGAATATGGACAACGAGTCGAAGAAGATTTAATGAATTCAGGAGTTATGAGCCAGGTAACATTATCTGGATTTCCAATACCTGAAATTTCTGTTGAGATAAAGGAAGAAGAACTGCTTCGTTATAATATTACAATAAGTGAGATAATTAGATCTATCCAATTAAATAATCAGGATATTTCTGGTGGTCAGATAAAATCTGACGAAGAAGAATTATTAATACGTCTCCGTTCAAGAAGTACCAATCCTATTAAAATTGGAAATATAATTGTTCGTGGACAATCGGATGGTAGTTATATAAGAATTCGAGACATTGCCGAAGTAAAAAAGAAATTTGCTGATACATCAAATAAATCATGGATAAATGCAAAAAATGCTGTATTTATTGGAGTTGATAAATTGCCAGAAGAAGATTTAGAGGAAATAACTGAATATGCTCAAAATTATGCCGATGAATTTAATGAAGCAAATCCTGGTATAAAATTGGAAATTTCATTTTCATTTATGGAAATCTTGAATAGTCGATTAGATCTTTTAACAAAGAATGGTATAATTGGCTTAGTATTAGTAATTATTGTTTTATCCATGTTTCTAAATGTGAGATTATCTCTGTGGGTTTCGTGGGGTATTCCGTTTAGTTTTCTTGCAATGTTTATTTATGCAAATCTTGCGGGAATTACTATAAATATGATATCTCTATTTGGGATGATTCTTGTAATAGGAATTTTAGTTGATGATGGAATTGTAATAGCTGAAAATATTTATTTGCATTTTGAACGGGGAAAAACACCAATGCAAGCCGCTGTGGATGGAACAATGGAGGTTTATCCTGCAGTTCTAACCTCAGTTACTACAACTATAATTGCCTTCGTTCCATTATTATTATTATCAGGTACAAGAATGGAAATGATGTATCATATGGCAATAGTTGTTGTAGCCAGTTTATTCTTTTCTTTATTCGAAGCTTTCTTTGTTTTACCTGCACACTTAAGCAGTGAGCGTATTCTAAGACGCAAAAGTATGAACAATAAATCCAAAGGAATTAAAAAATATTTTGAAAGGTTTATTGTTTGGTTAAGAGACGATATTTATCATCATGCTCTTAATTGGTTATTAAGATGGAGACATGCAGTAATTGGAATTCCTATTGCATTATTTTTAATAACATTTGGATTACTTGCCGGTGGGCACATTAAAAATACATTCTTCCCAATGGTCGATTTCGATAATTTCGAAGTAAATATTGCTTTCACTCCTGGTGATGGAGAGAGACAAACGAAAATCTATTTAGATAAATTTGAAAAATCTGTATGGGAAATAAATGATGAGCTTGTAAAAGAATTTAATCTCAATGAAAATATTATTGATTTTGTAATGAAATCAATTGGTAATTCATTTAGTGGACAGGAGATTGGATCACATGCCGGGAATCTTAGGGTTTATCCTATTAACCTTGAAGGTATTGATATTAGTGGACACGAAATTGCTAAACGTGTTAGAGAGAGAATCGGGAAAATTCCTGAAGCACGAAAATTTACCGTTGCTGGAAGAAATCGATGGGGATCACCAGTATCAATTAGTTTAATGTCTAAAAATTTACACGAATTAGATGAAGCTAAAGATTATTTAATGAATCGATTATCTGAGTTGCCTCAACTGAAAGATATTAATGAGAATGTGGCATTAGGTAAACAAGAAGTTAGATTAAAATTAAAACCAAAGGCATATTTCCTAGGATTAGATGAGAGTACTATTGCACAACAGGTTCGTCAAGCTTTTTATGGAGGACAAGCTCAGAGATTGCAAGAAGGACGAGACGAACTGCGTGTTTGGGTTCGTTATCCAAAGTCGGATAGAATGACGCTTGGTCAGATGGAAAATATGAAGATAAAGACTCCAGCAGGAGAATTTCCTCTAACAGAATTAGCCGAATATCATATGGAACGAGGACCAGTGGCTATTAAACGTTATCAGGGATCACGAGAAATTAGAGTTGAAGCAGAAACGGTGGATCCTTTAGCACCTGTACCAGAAATTCTTGAACAAATAAGTCGTGAAATAATGCCCGATGTGGAAGCTCAATTTGCTGGAATCAGGTATGAATATCAAGGTCAGCAAAAAGCAGGTAATGAGGCAATGTCTAAAATTGTTCCATATTTTACAATTGCATTTCTAATGATCATTTTTTTAATGATTATTCATTTTAAGAGTTTTAATCAAACACTAATCATATTAGCAATGATTCCTTTATCAATGCTAGGAGTTTTCTGGGGTCATGGGATTCATGGAAAGCCATTATCGTTAATGAGTATGTGGGGAATGGTTGCTCTTACAGGAGTTGTAATTAATGATGCAATTGTCTTTCTCTCGAAATATGATACTAGTTTATTAGAAGGGCGCAAAGTTCATGATGCAATTGTTGAGGCTGGTAAACTTAGGTTACGACCAATTATCTTAACTACTGTAACAACCTCAGTTGGATTGTTTCCAATAATTCTAGAAAAAAGTATTCAAGCTCAGTTTCTTATACCTATGGCAATTAGTTTAGCTTATGGTGTTGCCATTGGAACGGTTTTTATTTTGATATTCTTCCCTGTATTAATAATGTTACTTAATGATGTAAGAGTATTCTTAAAGTATTTATGGACTGGCGTTAAGCCGGAACGAGAAGATGTTGAAGTGGCTATTATTTTACAAAAACGTAAAATGAAATATGAGCAAAATAGTAAGGCATCAATTCAAGAAATAAAAGAGTAAAAAGCAAAAGAATTAATCATGAGTTATCTAAATAAATATATTATAAGTCTTTTAAGTTTTCTTGTACCGTTTGTTATTAATGCTCAGGAAGAAGAGCTTATTCTTTCTGTAGCTATTGAAAAGGCATTGGAAAATAATTATGGTATTATCATCTCGAAGGCTGATGTAAATATTGCAGAATTAAATAATAATTGGGGAACAGCAGGTCGAATTCCAACTATTGGTTTTAATGCAACTTCTACGAATAGTCAGGAATTAAATGATAATTTTAAAACAAATAGAATCTCTGGAGGAATCGTTTTAAACTGGACTTTATTTAATGGCTTTAAAGTAAATATTACAAAAGATAAACTCGAAAAACTTGAGGAACTATCTAAAGGCAGATCAGCTGTTGTTATTGAAAGTACTATTCAAGATGTAACAATGAGTTATTATAATATTCTGTTACAGAAAAATCGTTTAGATGTTTTGAATAAGGTAATGCTTTTATCGAAAGACCGATATGATTATGAGCAAACTAAATATGATATAGGAGGTTCGGTAACATACAATGTTTTATTAGCAAAAAATATTTATTTAGATGATAAAGCTTCATTTTTAAATCAGGAAGTCGTTGTAAGAAATGCGATACGTAATATGAATTTTTTATTAGGTGAAGAAGCTTCGAAAGAATGGACATTTACAGAAGAATTTAATTCAGAAACCTATGAATACATTCTTGGAGATTTAATGGATAAGATGATGGCAAGTAATCAAACATTGCAAAATCAATACATCAATTTATTATTACAGCAAAATGAGATTGATTTGCAAAAAAGCACTTTGTACCCAAGGGTTAGTTTATCTGCCGGTATTGATAATTCTTATTCGTGGACAAAACCTGATGCACAACCTGAATTATATACTGAAGCACTTACACCTTATGGGAATTTAAGTTTGACTTATGATATTTTTTCAGCAGGTAATAGAAAACGAGCAATAGATATTGCAAGAATTAACGAGGAAATTTCTCATATTGAAACTGATGAAATAAAGCATAGCTTAACCAATCAGCTTTATAATGAATATGAAGTTTATAATTTACGTAAGGTTCTATTGGAGGTTGCCGATGAAAGTCTGGAAGCGGCAGAAATGAATCTTCAAATAGCTGATGAAAAGTTTAAATCTGGAGTTATTAATTCTTTTAATTATCGTGATATTCAGTTAAGCTATTTGAATTCTGCATTGAACCAACTACAATCAATTTATAACTTGATTTATTCAAATACTACCTTAACAAGATTAACAGGTGGATTTTTAAATAGCGGTGAATAGATTTAAGGGACTTAAGAATTTAAATCAGTTTAGATCTCGTCATAATAAACTAGTTTCTGTAAGTTGCAGAAGTTGGTAATTGGCACATTGACAACACGATATGTTGTTTGCTGTCTTTATTTCCTAAAAGGCATGATCAAAACAATACACTACATATAGTTTAGAAATCTTCTTTTAAAATGTAGTTATTTAAAAAACTTAATTTAATTATTTTTTCATTTATCGACTATCAATAAATTCAAGAATAAAAGACAAAATAATTGAGAATCAAGGTTTCAGAATTTCTAATTTAGATTAATTTTAAATATTGTTCTGTTTTGTTTAACTTCTCTTGTAAAATGAAAATTTTGCATTATTGAATATCAATAAATCAATAAATGCAGTTTTTAAAATTACTTGGTATTCTAAAAAAGATTTTACTACTTGCACATCGAGAAAAAATTATTAACCTAAATTAAATAAGATTATGACTAAATTTTTACCAAGATTAGCATACCTGCTAATTGTAATCGTATTGTGCGCTGGTAGTGCATTTTCACAGAACAATATCAAGAGTAAAATTTTGGATGGCAATGGGAATCCTCGATTTATACAGCTTGAAAGCGCTGTGGAGTTCAATTCAAAATCAAGTGATTTTTTGAAACAAACGTTAAATCTAGAGCAAAATGAGAGTTTTGTTCTGAACCGTTATGAAGATGATAAACTTGGTCAGTCGCACTACCGTTATCAACAGTATTTTAATGGCGTAAAAGTGGAACATGGTAATTACATTGTTCACGCTAAGGGAACAAAGGCCACATCTTTAAATGGTGATTATAAAAAAATACCACAAAATTTAAATGTTGAACCTTCATTATCAGAATCTCAAGCCTTAACAAAAGCATTAGCTTATGTTGGAGCTAATGAGTATATGTGGGAAAGCACAGATAATGAAGAGTTTGCTAAACAAACAGAACCTGCAAAAACTTTTTATCCTAAGGGAGAACTAGTAATCGTAGAAAACAATCTTTCAGAAAGTAAAGCAGTGCGTTCTCAGTTGAACTTAGCTTATAAATTTAATATTTATGCAGCAAAGCCTGTAAGTAGAGCTTTTATCTATGTAAACGCAATAACAGGAGAAATAGAAAGTGTTAATGCAATTATTAAGAATGCAGCAGAAATTGGTTCAGCTGATACAAGATATAGTGGAACAAAATCAATTGCTACAGATAGCTATAATAGTTCTTACAGATTAAGAGATTTTACTAGAGGTGGTGGTATTGAAACTTATGATTGTAACGAGGGAACAAGTTACACAAGTGCTGTAGATTTTACTGATACTGATAATAACTGGACAGCTGCAGAATATGATAACGCAGACAAAGACAATGGTGCTTTAGATGCACATTGGGCAGGATTAGCTACTTATGATTATTTCAATAATACTCATAATCGTAATAGTTTTGATGGTAATGGTGCAGCTGTAAAAGCTTATGTTCATTATAGCTCTAATTATGATAATGCATATTGGAATGGTTCTGTATTAACTTTCGGTGATGGTTCTTCTTTCGATATCTTAACATCTTTAGATGTTTATGGTCATGAATTTGGACATGCTGTATGTTCATATACTGCAAATTTAGCATATCAGAATGAATCTGGTGCTTTAAATGAAGCGTTTAGTGACATTTGGGGTTGTGTTATTGAATTTTATAATGCTCCTGAAAAAGACACATGGTTAATGGGTGAAGATTTAGGTACTGCATTGCGTTCTTTAGTTGATCCTAAATCAAAAGGATTACCTGATACTTATATGGGTGAAAACTGGTTTCCACTAGCTAGTAGACCAACTTCAAGCAATGATTATGGCGGAGTTCATTATAATAATGGACCTTTTTGTCATTGGTTTTATTTACTTTCTGAAGGTGGTTCTGGTACAAATGATAACGGTGATTCTTATTCAATTAGTTCAATAGGAATTGATAAAGCTGAAAAAATTGCTTATAGAGTTGAAAGCGTTTATATGACTTCAAGCTCAGATTATGCTGATGCTCGTACATATAGTATACAAGCTGCTATCGATTTTTATGGAGCAGGTTCAAACGAAGAAATGCAAGTTACGAACGCAATGTATGCAATTGGTGTAGGTGCTGCTTATGAGGGAGGTGTTCCAGTTGATGATACTGAAGCTCCAACTGTACCAACTAACTTAACATCAAGTAATATTACAAGTTCATCTGTTAATTTAGCATGGACAGCGGCAACTGATAATATTGGTGTAACGGGTTATGATATTTATAAGGACAATGTATATTATGCAACTACAGCATCTACAGGTTATTCTGTAACTGGTTTAAACGCTTCTACATCTTATAGCTTTTATGTTAAAGCAAAAGACGCAGCAGGTAATTTATCAGCAGCAAGTAATACTGCTAATGTAACTACAAGTGAAATAGTAATTGGTGAAGATGCACCAATGATTAGTGCTATCAATATTAGTTCAGTTACATCAGGAAGAAGATATTATGTAACATCTACTATTAATGTAACTTCAGGAGGAAATCCTGTAAGTAATGCTTATGTTGAATTTACATGGTCAGGGTCATATACAGGAACAGTTAGTGGTTATACTGACGCTTCAGGTAACTTTTCTTCTACTACAGCAAAAATTAAATACAATAGTGTAACAGTTACTATTAATGATATTACAGCAACAGGTTATTATTGGGATATGGCTGCAAGTGAAGTTACAGATTCTTATAATACTTTCGCTTTAATGCCTACTATAGAAGCTGCAACCTATCCAAATCCTTGTACTTCGGAAGTAAATTTTGTTATTGAACAAGATAATGCATCGAATGCAATAATTAATTTATTTGACATTACAGGTAAGCAGGTTGTAAATAAGCAAGTAGAAATGGTTCCAGGTTTCAATACCATTCAGCTGGATATAAACAACTTAGAAAAAGGAATATATATCTATCGTATCTCTACCGACGAAGGAACTACTAAAGGTAAGATCGTTAAAAAGTAAAAGATTATGAGTACAAGTCGTCCTGAAAAAGGGTGATAATATTGAATATTGGTTAAAACCAGCGAGATTTTTCTCGCTGGTTTTTATTGTTATAAGTATAGACAATAATTAAATTTGAATTCTGCATTATATGTTTTAATGATTGTGTAATCTTAACAATAAGTGGTACTTTGGTTTAAAAATATTTTATTAAAATTTTGTTTTAATATAACCTTACAAAGTTTATTTTACTTACTTTGTTTTAAATTAATTTTTAATGAAAATCTTAAAAATAATAGCAACTATTTTTTTGCTTTTGTCCATATCGAGTACTCTATATAGTCAAACACTCAATATTGATAGTCTAATTATATTACAAAAGAATACTCAGAATAAATCAGAAAATTTAAGATTACTGAATCAAATTGCTAATGAATTAAGGTATACTAATATTGAAGAATCATTTAAGTATCTTATAAAATCGGAGAAACTTGCCCTAGAACTAAAAGATTGGAATCAGTTAGCAGAATCTTATATATTGCAGGGTATTGTATGGAAAAAAAGAGGTGAAATCGATTCAGCTTTTTATTATTTAAATAAAGGATTAGATATTTCTAAAAAATATGATAATTATAATGGAATAATAAAAAGTCTAAATAGTCTTGCTTTATATACATATTATAAAAAGGATTATCAAAGTGCTTTACAATTATATAAAGACGGTCTCCTGGTTGTTGATAATGTTTCAAATTTAGAAACGGTTATTATGCTTTATAATAATATTTCGATGTTGTATAAATCTATTGGAGAATATGACGTAGCAATTGAATTTTATCATAAAGCAATACAACTATGTGAAGAGACTAATAATTTGAAAGGGAGTGGAATTGTATCAAGTAATCTTGGATTAATATATGAAAAGCAAGGAAAACATTCTCGTGCTCTGGAGTATTTAAATAAATCTTTAGAAATAAGGCGTGCTAGGAAAAATTTAGTAGGAGAATCAATTGTATTAAATAATTTAGGTGTAATATATGAGGGTATCGGGGAATATGAAAAAGCACTTGAATATTATAATCAATCTCTAAAAATTAAGCAACAAATAAATTTAAATAGCGGAGTTGCTAAAATCTATAATAATATTGGTATTATATATAAAATTTTAGGTAAGATTGATTCTGCTCACTTTAACTATAATAAATCATTAGCATTAAGTAGAGAATTTAATGATCGAACAGGAGTTTCTCACACTTATACAAATATTGGTATTCTTTACAAACAGGAATTTAATTATAAAAAAGCAATTCAGTATTTTATTGAAGCAGCAAGAATAGCAGAAGCTGATAAGGATATACAGGAACAAGTAAGAATCTATAAGGGACTATATGAGTGTTATAATTCTATTGGGAAATATAAAAAGGCATTCGAATATTCAAATAAATATCAAATTGTTCATGATAGTATTTACAATTTAAATAGTAAAAAATATATTGAAGAAGTAGAGGGAAAATATCAGAATTTAAAAAAGGAAAAAGAAAATCAGGCTTTATTAAAAGATAATTTATTAAAAGATGAAAAGCTAAAAAGGCAAGTGGTTCTTGGAGTTTTAATAATCTTTTTAACACTTTCAGTGTTAGTTATATTGCTTATTGTAGTAAGAAGCAAAGGACGATTAGAAAAACAAAAGAAAGCGCTTAGAAAAGCGAATGATGAATTAATTAAATTGAATTCTTTTAATGAGAATATGACAAATATGATTGCTCATGATCTTAAAAACCCCTTAAATTCTATTATTAATATTTCTAGATTTAAAAGGATTGAAAAGAAAGAAAAATTAATACAGCAGGCAGGAAAACAGATGCTTAATCTGATTTCAAATATGATAGATGTTTATAAAAATGAGCATTCTAAAATGATTTTACATAAAAGCACTGCGGTATTATCAGATATAATTTATCAGGCCTTAGATGATGTTGAATATATTTTAAATTTTAAAAAAATAGAAGTTGAGGTTAATAAAGATTTTGATATTGTAATACAAATAGATGAAGAAATTATTAAAAGGGTATTTGTCAATTTACTAACCAACGCAATTAAATTTTCTCCTCAGAATGGGTTAATTAAAATTGGGTATAGTATTAACTCCGAAAAGGAATTGAGAATTACAGTAGAAAATCAAGGTGAAGAGATTCCTAAAGAATTTCATGGATCTATTTTTGAATTATACAAGCAGGAACAAAAACAAAAATCAGGAATAGTACCATCTTCAGGTTTGGGTTTGGCATTTTGTAAAATGGCCATCGAAGCACATTTAGGAAAAATAGGGGTGATTTCAGAAACAAATAAGAACGTGACATTTTGGTTTACTTTGCCTGATTATCAGGTGAGAGAGGCTATTAATACAATAGATAAATTAGAAATTAATACTATTGTTTTAACTGAAAAGGATAAAGAATTTTTACAATCATATATAAATCAAATTAAGTCTTTTAATATTTATGAAGTATCATCTATAAGAGCAATATTGAAGAAAATTGATAGAAAAAACCAGAACATTAATAATTGGGTTGAAGAATTAAATGAAGCTTTATTTTCTGGAAATATTGAACAATTTAACAAACTAATTGAATTATAAACTTAAAAATGGACACTTTAGAAAATCACAAAATATTAATTATAGATGATTTAGCGGATAACTTGAAAGTAATGGTTTCAATATTTGAAGAATATCACCCAAACTATGAGGTTTTTCAAACAAGTGATTCAAGAAACGCTATTGAAATAGCAACTAAAACCCTACCCAATCTAATTATTACTGATTGGAAAATGCCGGAATTATCAGGAATAGAACTAACAAAACAGTTAAAAACTGAACCAAAAACACAAAATATTCCTGTTATTATTACAACAGCTGCAATGATAACACCATCTGATTTACAAGTGGCATTACAAGCAGGAGCAGTAGATTTTGTAATAAAACCTTTTAATAATATTGAATTATTAGCAAGAGCAAATTCGGCTATCTTAATTGCAAATAATTATAAAATAAGTATAGAGAATAAGAATAAAGAGCTAACTGAAAATGCTCTTCAATTAGTAAAAAATAAGGAATTTGCATCTGAATTAAATAAGTTGTTAATAAAACTTGATTCGAATATTGCATCAGAGGATTTAAAATCAAAACAATTAATAAAAAAACTATCAGAATTAATAAATTCTAAAATTTCAGATGACAGTTTAGAACGGTTTAATATAGCTTTTTATTCAATACACGAAAACTTTAATAAAAATCTAACTAATAAATTTCCTGCATTAACAAAAAGTGAAATTAAGCTTTGTGCATTGTTAAAATTGGGAATGAGTACAAAAGATATAGCCTCAATTTTGTATCAAACAAATGAAAGTATAAAAGTGTCTCGTTCTCGATTAAGGAAAAAGCTGGGACTGGACCAAAGTCAAAATATTCATGCTTACCTTTCTAATTTTTAAGCAAATCTGCGTACTTAAATAGCAATTTGTTGTGAGAATCGTATAAAATTAAAAATTACATTAGTTGTTCATCAATTAAAATTAAACGTTAGTCAATAAATAGAAGTTGAACTAGCATTCGTGTAATTACCTAAGTTTCTGACATTCTAATTTTTAGCGCAAAAACTGAATTTTATAGGATAAATTGTTAACCTTTTGCTAACCTCCCGTAAGTGTGTATTAAGTAACATGTTGTATACCTTTGCGTATTATCATATTAAAATACACTTTCTACCTTGTTATAAATGAATATTTTAAATTATTTTTTTAACTAAACATTAATATATATTGATGCATTTGTTTAAATGCAGTCAATGAAAAATAATATAAACAAAACTCTAGAATTAAAATTACATCTAAAATAAAAAGCGATGACTAAATCTTTATTAAAGCAAATTTCATTCTTATTGTCTTTATTTTTGATCACCACATTAACTTTCGGACAGGAAGTATGTAATGATGGAATCGATAATGATGGCGATGGACTTATTGATTTATACGATGGCGATTGCCAAGGTATAGCAGAGTCTTCAAATTTCTTTTTTAATCAAGGTATTCCTACCTGTAGTTCAAAACCACCAGTGTTTTATACTTGGACATTAAGAGAAAAGTATAATACTAACGAAGCAAATGGCGGTACACTTTCTGCAGTACCTCCATATCCAATTGATCAGCGATGTGGATTATTTGTTGGTGATTTAGATGGAGATGGAGTATCAGAGATTGTTGGTAAAGATGGAGATATTAATAAAGGAGGAACCTATATTGGGACAAGTACATTGCGAGTTTTTAATGGTGAAGATGGGAAAATTCTTCAATCATTTGGCAAAGCAGACGATGCTGATATGGTTAATGATGTTATGTCTCAGGTTGCCTTAGCAAATGTTGATGGTGACAATACCGGAGATATATTTTTAATTAATAGTGCAAAAAAATTAATTCGTTTACAATATAATGGTCCTTCAAGTGCAATTACGAAGGTATGGATTTCAAATTCATTAGCCGATTCAACTGTTGCTAGTGATTTTCAATCTCCTCAAATCGCAGATTTCAATATGGATGGTGTTCCTGAAGTTTATGTAGGAAATATGATATTTGACGCTAAAAACGGTTACGTTTTAGTAAAACAAAATAGTGCAAATTCTGGGAAAAACCCTTCGCAGGCTGATACATGGCCTATCGCATATAATGTTTTTGACGAAGGAGATCTTGATCCAGATGGAACAGGAACGTTTGATAATAAAGCAGATGGACTAGAATTAATTGCTGGTAATAAAGTATATCTAGTTGACTATTACACTGATCCTAATAATTGGACGCTTATTGAAGCTGCATCAGTTAGTGTAACTGTACCTACTACTTCGGCACATGCAGGTTCTCGCGGTAAGTCTTTAACTGATGGTTTTACAAGTATTGGTGATTTAACCGGAGATGGCAAAATTGATATTGTAGTAACAACAGGTTCTGGGGCATTAAATTCTGATAGAGCATATATTTATGCATGGAACCCATATGAAGAATTAGGTAGACAACAAATAGGAGAAGCATTTCTAGCTGTAGATCCTGATGGAGACCATGATAATGATGGAACAAATGATATTGATGATGCACAATGTAAAGCGAATAGAACAGGTCGAAGCAATGTAGCGGATTTTGATGGAGATGGTGAATTAGAAATCGGAACAGCCGGATTTAATACATATTTTCTGTTAGAAACAGACTTAACTCTAAAATGGAAAAAATCAGATTTAGATGATGGTTCCATGATGACTGGAAGTACAGTTTTTGATTTTGAAGGAGACGGTTCTTCAGAGGTTGTTTATAGTGATGAAGATACTTTATTTGTTTGGAAAGGAACAGATGGTAGATCTTTGGCAACAATTGGTTCACCTTCTGGAACAAGAACAGATTATCCATTGGTAGTAGATGTAGATAATGATGGTCAGGCTGAAATTGTAATTACTTCACAATATGTCGAAGCTCCAAATAAATCTCCCAATCATGGTTGGGTTTCGGTTTATCGTTCAGCAGATGCTCCATGGGTATCGGCTCGTGAGACCTGGAATCAACATGGATATTTTGTTACTAATGTTAACGATGATTTAGAGATTCCTCTGGAACAGCAAGATTTTGTTTCACCGTATTTTCATAATGATTTTAATACAGCATTTAATCAATTCCTGGTTCAAACTACTTACTTAACATATGAAGCACAACCTACTTTTGCAACAGGAGATTTAACAACTGAAAATGTTGAATTCGATTTAGCTCAGTGTCCAATAGATAGCATTATTAATTTCACACTAACATTCGAAAATAATGGATCTTGGAAAATTCCAAGAAATACTCCTGTTTCGTATTACGATGGTGATCCATATAAACCAGGAGCTGTATATCTAGATAGCATGATGCTTCCTGATAATATTTCTCCTGGAGAAATTTATACAATTAGCGATCAAGTAAAAGATAATAATGGAGATCGCGAGATGGAGCTTTATGTTTTAGTAAACCATAGCCATTTTACAGTGGATAGTATTGCCTTAAATTTACCGCTTATTGAAGGAACTATTAACTCACCTACTTTAGAATGTGATTACGACAATAACCTTGGATTTATTGTATCAATAGAAAACTGTGTTGCAGTTTCTAAACCTGAAATTGATTTAGATAGAAATAACAGTGGTGGTAAAACAGGAAATGATTATCAAATTGGTTTTGCAGTTGGAGAAGCGACAACATTCAATGTGTCAGATAAAGATGTATTTATTAGAGATACAGATTCACCTAATGATCTTAAAAGAGCTAAAATTGTTTTAACCAATCTTAAAGATATTGAAGAAACTTTTGGTATTACAATCGAAGGGCAGAACTATGCCGATGAATATGGTATAAACGTTGAAGTTAAATCTGACACTGTAAATTTAAAAGGATTAGGAAATTCGTTAGTTGAGTATGAACGTGTAATTAAAAATATTACGTATAGTAACTCGAATGCTGGTCCTGATATGACAGAACGTATCATTACTTTTGAAGTTCAAGATGCCAGTTCGTCAAATGATCCTTTAGCTCAAACACATGTTATATATTCTTACCGACCAGTACTTGACTTAGATAAAGATAACAGTTCAGGTGCAGCCGGTTCTGATTATCAAAGCATATACACAGAAGGTGATGGTAATATACCGTTTGTTGATTCAGATCTGGAGTTTACAGATGCCGATGGAACAGATTTAGCAGAAGCTATAATTACACTTACCAATAAGATTGATGGAACAGTTGAGGATATTGAAGTTCCCTTCTCTTTACCAGCAGGTATTTTACGTGATTTTACAGAATTAACTCCTGGAAAGGTTAGATTATACGGAACATCTAGTCTTGCAAATTACATGACAGCAATATCTTCATTAAGTTATATAAACACAAATGAAGATTTAACTGCTGGAGACAGAACTATTGAAATTATTATAAATGATGGATATCTTAACTCGGAAGTTGCAACAGCAACAATAACAGTTATTCCAGTTAATGATAATCCTGTTATTTCAGGATCTAATGATGCTGCAATTTATTCTTCAGGAGACTTAACTGTTTTACCTTTTCCAAATATTTCTGATGTCGATAATGATACTATAAAATCTGCAATTATAACTGTAACAACAGGTTTTGTAGCAGCTGGTGAAGATTCATTAAAATTCACAGCTAATTACGGAATTTCTGGATCTTTTAATAATACAACCGGAGAACTAACATTATCTGGAAATGCTACAATAGAAGAATATAAAGCAGTATTAGCTACCGTTGTTTTCAAATCTTCCTTAGCAACTAGTACAGTTAATAGAGCTGTTTCTGTAAAAGTTACGGATAATGATAATGGCGAAAGTAATTTATTTCACCGTACTATAATACTTATAGACACAGGAGGTAATGACGCACCATATGCAGGAGATGATAATTATGCTGTTTTTGTAAGTGGTAGCTTAAATGAAACAGCTCCGGGAGTAATAAATAATGATATTGATCCTGATATTGATCCAATAACAGTTTCTGCACCAGGCGTATTTGTTGGTACATTAAATGGTTCACTTACATTAAATGCAGACGGTTCATTTACATATGATCCAGACGAAACTAATGGTACTGTAAGTGCATTAACTTATGGTAGTAGCACAACAGAGACATTTACATATAAAGTTACTGATGCTACTTTAACTTCAAATACAGCGAATATTGTTTTTACTATTAAAGGAGAAAATGCGAACCCTGTTGTAGTTGACGATTCATATACAGTTGATCAGGATGATAAGTTAATAATTTCATCTCCAGGTATTTTAAATAATGATACTGATACTGATGGAATAGTTGGATTAGAAGTTGTACAGGTAAGTAATTCTTATAGTTCCGTTATTTATGGTAACTATGGTAGTTTTGTTTGGTATGGTGATGGTAGTTTTGTATACACACCTAATCAATCAAATCCTGCAGTTCAGGCTTTACAAATTGGTGATGCTGATTTAGTGGAAACTTTCATTTATATGATCGAAGATCCTAATTTAGGATCAGATGTTGGAACAGTAACGATAAATATACAAGGAACAAATGATCCACCGCAAGTATACGCTGAAAAAACAAGTGAACTTACAGATATAAATACAGGTCTTACATTCAATGGTTCGAATGGAAATAAAATTTATGTAACAGATAATGATGGAGATGACCAAAGAATTTCTATCACAGTTACAAACGGAACATTGACTTTAGCTTCAACAACTGGCTTATCAGGTTTATCGGGTAATGGCAGTGCAACTGTTAATTTTGATGGAAGTTTAACAAATGCTAATTCTGCATTAGACGGTGCTATATTTAATCCAACTGGTGCTTATACCGGCCCAGCTTCAATTTATATTGAAACACATGATTTAATTTCAGGATCTCCAGTTGATACAGATAATAAGACTGTAAATATTAATGTTATTGATCCTAATACAGATCCAGTAGCTACTATTAATGCACCCCCAACAATTCTTGAAGATGAGACGATTACTTTTACAGCAGCTACGCTAAATATAGTTGATACCGATGGTGATAATCAAACAGTAACTATAACTATTTCAAATGGAGTACTTACTCTATCTGGAATAAATGGTTTAACTGGACTTACCGGTAATGGTGCTTCTAATATTACATTTAGTGGTAATTTAACAGATGTTAATAATGCTCTTGATGGAGCAGTATTTACTCCAACATCCAACTATAGTGGACCTGCAAGTATTCAACTATTTACAAACGATGGTAAAGGAGGTTCTGATTTGAGTACTGATAATATTACTATTACTGATGTAGATGAACTACCTGTAGCAAATGATGATTTGAAAACAATTAATGAAGATAATTCTGTTACAATATATGCCATAGCAAATGATGAAGATAGAGATGGAAATGGAATATCAATTATTTCAAATACAGGAGTAAGTAATGGAACTCTTGTTAATAATGGTGATGGAACATTTGATTATACTCCTGATGCTGATTTTAACGGAGCAGATAGTTTTACTTATACTTTACAAGATTTAGATGGAGACTCCGATATTGGTACTGTTAACATAACAATAAATCCTGTTAATGATGAACCTTCATTTACGAAAGGAGTGAATCAAACTATTGACGAAAATACAGTAGGTGTTCAAACAGTAAATAATTGGGTTGCAGTTAAGAGTGCTGGTCCTGCAAATGAAATTACTCAGATTTTATCATTTAATGTTTCAAATAATAATAATAGTTTATTTAACACACAACCTTCAATAGATGCTTCAGGTAATTTAACTTATGAATTAGCTCCTGATCAATATGGAAGCGCAATAGTTACTTTAAGTATTTCTGACAATGGAGGTATTGCAAATGGTGGTGATGATACAAGTAATGATCAATCATTTACTATTACTGTAAATCCAGTGCCGAAAGTTACTTTATCTGTAGATAATGCAAATATTCTTGAAAATGCAGGTATAGCAACTTTTACAGCAACTCTAAATCATATTTCTAATCAAAATATTATAGTTAATTTAGGAATTGGTGGAACAGCTGCAGGAACTGACTTTACAGAATCAGGTAATTCAATTACTATTATAGCCGGTGATCTTGATGGCACAATCACAGTTACGGCAATTCAGGATGTGATAGATGAAAATAATGAAACAGTAATTGTTTCAATTTTATCTGTAACTAACGGAGTTGAAGATGGAATACAAGATGAAACTACATCTATAATGGATGATGATGCAACACCAACTGTAACTTTCACTTCTGCTTCTCAAAGTAGCGCAAGTGAATCAGGTACAATGACCATCACTGCTCAGCTTTCTGCTGTTAGTGGTAAAGATGTTACGGTACCTTTCACAGTAAATGGATCAAGTACAGCAACAGGTGGTGGAACGGATTATTCTATCTCAGGAAGTCCAATTACTATCTCAGAAGGTAGCACTACTGGAACTATAACTATAACAATTGCACCTGATGCAAAAGATGAAGATAATGAAACAGTAATTGTTGATATGGGAGTTCCAACCAATGCAACACAAGGAGCTACAACAACTCATACTGCAACAATAACTGATGACGATGCAACACCAACTGTAACTTTCACTTCTGCTTCTCAAAGTAGCGCAAGTGAATCAGGTACAATGACCATCACAGCTCAGCTTTCTGCTGTTAGTGGTAAAGATGTTACGGTACCTTTCACAGTAAATGGATCAAGTACAGCAACTGGAAGTGGAACGGATTATTCTATCTCAGGAAGTCCAATTACTATCTCGGAAGGTAGCACTACTGGAACTATAACTATAACAATTGCACCTGATGTAAAAGATGAAGATAATGAAACAGTGATTGTTGATATGGGAGTTCCAACCAATGCAACACAAGGAGCTACAACAACTCATACTGCAACAATAACTGATGACGATGCAGCACCAACTGTAACTTTCACTTCTGCTTCTCAAAGTAGCGCAAGTGAATCAGGTACAATGACCATCACTGCTCAGCTTTCTGCTGTTAGTGGTAAAGATATTACGGTACCTTTCACAGTAAATGGATCAAGTACAGCAACAGGTGGTGGAATGGATTATTCTATCTCAGGAAGTCCAATTACTATCTCTGAAGGTAGTACTACTGGAACTATAACTATAACAATTGCACCTGATGTAAAAGATGAAGACAATGAAACAGTGATCGTTGATATGGGAGTTCCAACCAATGCAACACAAGGAGCTACAACAACACATACTGCAACTATTACTGATGACGATGCAGCTCCAACAGTAACTTTCACAACTGCTTCACAAAGTAGCGCAAGTGAAGCAGGTACAATGACCATCACAGCTCAGCTTTCTGCTGTTAGTGGTAAAGATATTACGGTACCTTTCACAGTAAATGGATCAAGTACAGCAACAGGTGGTGGAACGGATTATTCTATCTCAGGAAGTCCAATTACTATCTCTAAAGGTAGCACTACTGGAACTATAACTATAACAATTGCACCTGATGTAAAAGATGAAGATAATGAAACAGTGATCGTTGATATGGGAGTTCCAACCAATGCAACACAAGGAGCTACAACAACTCATACTGCAACTATTACTGATGACGATGCAGCTCCAACAGTAACTTTCACAACTGCTTCACAAAGTAGTGCAGATGAATCTGGAACAATGACCATCACAGCTCAGCTTTCTGCCGTTAGTGGTAAAGATGTTATGGTACCTTTCACAGTAAATGGATCAAGTACAGCAACTGGAAGTGGAACGGATTATTCTATCTCAGGAAGTCCAATTACTATCTCTGAAGGTAGCACTACAGGAACAATAACTATAACAATTGTACCTGATGTAAAAGATGAAGATAATGAAACAGTGATCGTTGATATGGGAGTTCCTACCAACGCAACACAAGGAGCAACAACAACTCATACTGCTACAATTACTGATGACGATGCGACTCCAACAGTTACATTTACAGCAGCTTCTCAAAGTAGTGCAGATGAATCAGGTACAATGACCATCACTGCTCAGCTTTCTGTTGTTAGTGGTAAAGATGTTATGGTACCTTTCACAGTAAATGGATCAAGTACAGCAACTGGAAGTGGAACGGATTATTCTATCTCAGGAAGTCCAATTACTATCTCAGAAGGTAGCACTACTGGAACTATAACTATAACAATTGCACCTGATGCAAAAGATGAAGATAATGAAACAGTGATCGTTGATATGGGAGTTCCAACAAATGCAACACAAGGAGCTACAACAACTCATACTGCAACTATTACTGATGACGATGCAGCTCCAACTGTAACTTTCACAACTGCTTCACAAAGTAGTGCAGATGAATCAGGTACAATGACCATCACTGCTCAGCTTTCTGCCGTTAGTGGTAAAGATATTACGGTACCTTTCACAGTAAATGGATCAAGTACAGCAACAGGTGGTGGAACGGATTATTCTATCTCAGGAAGTCCAATTACTATCTCTGAAGGTAGTACCACTGGAACTATAACTATAACAATTGCAACTGATGCAAAAGATGAAGATAATGAAACAGTGATCGTTGATATGGGAGTTCCAACCAATGCAACACAAGGAGCTACAACAACTCATACTGCAACTATTACTGATGACGATGCAACACCAACTGTAACTTTCACTTCTGCTTCTCAAAGTAGTGCAGATGAATCAGGTACAATGACCATCACAGCTCAGCTTTCTGCTGTTAGTGGTAAAGATATTACGGTACCTTTCACAGTAAATGGATCAAGTACAGCAACAGGTGGTGGAACGGATTATTCTATCTCAGGAAGTCCAATTACTATCTCTGAAGGTAGCACAACTGGAATTATAACTATAACAATTGCACCTGATGCAAAAGATGAAGATAATGAAACAGTGATTGTTGATATGGGAGTTCCAACCAATGCAACACAAGGAGCTACAACAACTCATACTGCAACTATTACTGATGACGATGCAGCTCCAACAGTAACTTTCACAACTGCTTCACAAAGTAGCGCAACTGAATCAGGTACAATGTCCATCACTGCTCAGCTTTCTGCTGTTAGTGGTAAAGATGTTATGGTACCTTTCACAGTAAATGGATCAAGTACAGCAACAGGTGGTGGAACGGATTATTCTATCTCAGGAAGTCCAATTACTATCTCAGAAGGTAGCACTACTGGAACTATAACTATAACAATTGCAACTGATGTACAAGATGAAGGTAATGAAACAGTGATCGTTGATATGGGAGTTCCAACTAATGCAACACAAGGAGCTACAACAACACATATTGCTACGATTACTGATGACGATGCGACAGATATTGTACTAAGTAAAATCGTAGACAATAATACTCCTGATGAAGGTGATAATGTTACATATACAATTACTGTAAGTAATAATGGGCCTATCCAAGCAACGAATTTAGTTGTTACAGATAACCTACCTGCAGGTTTAACATTTGTAAGTGCAACTCCATCAACTGGAACTTGGACAGCACCAAACTGGTCAATAGGAACATTGAATAATGGATCTACAGTAACTTTAACTTTAGTTGCAAAGGTTGATGCAGGAACAAGTGGTACAACTATTACGAATACAATTTCAAATACGCAGGATCAAGCGGACGATAATATAACACCTGATGATAATAGTGAAGATATTGGTGTTGATAATAGTTCTGACATCGTACTTACAAAAATAGTAAGTGATAATACTCCGGATGAAGGAGATAATATTACTTATACAATAACTGTAAGTAATAATGGACCTATTCAGGCAACAAATTTAGTTGTAACCGATAATTTACCTGCAGGCTTAACTTTTGTAAGTGCAACTCCTTCAACAGGAACTTGGACAGCACCAAACTGGACTGTTGGAACATTAAACAATAGTTCAAATGCGACTTTAACTTTAGTTGCAAAGGTTGATGCGGGAACAAGCGGTGATTTAATAACCAATACAGTAAGTAACTCACAGGATCAAACAGATGATAATACAACACCTGATGATAATACTGAAGACATCACTGTAAATAATAGTTCTGATATAGTACTTTCGAAAACGGTTAGTGATAATACTCCGGATGAAGGAGATAATATTACATATACCATTACTGTAAGTAATAATGGACCAGCACAAGCAACAAATTTAGTTGTTGCAGATAATTTACCTACAGGCTTAACATTTGTAAGTGCAACACCATCAACAGGAACTTGGACAGCACCAAACTGGACAGTAGGAACATTAAACGATGGTGCTAATGCTACATTGACAATAGTTGCAAGTGTTGATGCGGGAACAAGCGGTGATTTAATAACCAATACTGTAAGTAACTCACAGGATCAAACAGATGATAATACAACTCCTGATGATAATGACGAGGATATCACTGTAAATAATAGTTCTGATATAGTACTTTCAAAAACAGTAAGTGATAATACTCCGGATGAAGGAGATAATATTACATATACCATTACTGTAAGTAATAATGGACCAGCACAAGCAACAAATTTAGTTGTTGCAGATAATTTACCTGCAGGTTTAACATTTGTAAGTGCAACACCATCAACAGGAACTTGGACAGCACCAAACTGGACAGTTGGAACATTAAATGACGGGGCAAATGCTACTTTAACTTTAGTAGCAAGTGTTGATGCCGGCACAAGCGGTGATTTAATAACCAATGCAGTAAGTAACTCACAGGATCAAACAGATGATAATACAACTCCTGATGATAATGATGAGGATATCACAGTAAATAATAATTCAGATATTGTCCTTACAAAAACTGTAAGTAATAATTCACCAGATGAGGGAGATAATATTTCTTATACAATTACTGTAAGTAATAATGGACCTGCACAAGCTACGAATTTAGTTGTTACGGATAATTTACCTGCTGGCTTAACTTTTGTAAGTGCATCTCCAGAAACTGGATCATGGATAGCACCAAACTGGAATGTTGGAACATTGAATAATGGTTCTAATGCTACATTAACATTAGTTGCTAGTGTTGATGCTGGAACAAGTGGAACTACAATTACCAACACTATTTCAAATTCTCAAGATCAAACGGATAATAATACAACACTTGATGATAATAGTGAAGATATTGGTGTTGATAATAGTTCTGATATCGTACTTACAAAAACAGTAGATAATAATATACCGGATGAAGGAGATAATATTACTTATACCATTACTGTAAGCAATAATGGACCTATTCAGGCAACGAATTTAGTTGTTACGGATAATTTACCAGCAGGCTTAACATTTGTAAGTGCAACTCCATCAATAGGAACTTGGACATCATCAGATTGGAATGTTGGAACATTAAACAACGGTTCAAATGCTACTTTAACTTTAGTTGCAAGTGTTGACGCTGGAACAAGTGGTGATTTAATTACTAATACAGTAAGTAACTCTCAGGATCAGACAGATGATAATACAACACCTGATGACAATGATGAGGATATCACGGTAAATAATAGTTCTGATATTGTTCTTACAAAAACAGTAAGTGATAATACTCCGGATGAAGGTGATAATATCACTTATACAATTGAGGTAAGTAATAATGGACCTGCACAAGCTACGAATTTAGTTGTTACAGATAATTTACCTGCAGGCTTAACATTTGTAAGTGCAACGCCATCAACAGGAACCTGGACAGCACCAAATTGGAATGTAGGAACATTAAACGATGGATCAAATGCTACATTGACTTTAGTAGCAAGTGTTGATGCCGGAACAAGTGGAGATGTAATTACTAATACAATAGGTAACTCACAGGATCAAATAGATGATAATTCATCTCCTGATGATAACGATGAGGATATTACTGTAAATAACATATCTGATATTGTATTAAGTAAGATAGTAAATAATAATACTCCAATTGAAGGTGATAATATCACTTATACAATTGAGGTAAGTAATAATGGACCTGCTCAAGCAACGAATTTAGTTGTTACAGATAATTTACCTGCTGGTTTAACATTTGTAAGTGCAACTCCTTCAACAGGAACATGGACATTACCAAACTGGACAGTAGGAACATTAAACACTGGAGCAAATGCTACTTTAACTATAGTTGCTAGTGTTGATGCTGGAACAAGTGGAACATCAATTACTAATAATGTTAGTAATACACAGGATCAGACGGATGATAATACAACCTCTGATGATGATGATGAAACTATTAATGTGTTAGAGCCAGGTATTTCAACTACTCTTACTGGAGGTAATAATGAAACATCGGAAGATGGAACAACTGATTCATTTGATATTGTATTAAACACTCAGCCTTTAACTGATGTAGTAATTGATATAACAGGCTTAGATGTTACAGAGGGAAGTTTAGACAAAACACAATTGACATTTACAAATTCTGACTGGAATAATGCACAAACAGTAACTGTAACAGGTCAGGATGATGATTTAATAGACGATGATATTACTTATACATTAACTTTAACTGTTGATGATGCAAGTTCAGATGACAGTTACGATGGTAAATCAGCAATAGTTACTGTTACTAATACAGATAATGATATTGCTGAAATTAGTACAACATTAAGTGGTGCAAGCAACGAAACATCAGAAGATGGAACAAGCGATTCATTTGACATTGTCTTAAATACACAGCCTTTAACAGATGTCGTAATTGATATAACAGGCGTAGATGCAACTGAAGGTAGTTTGGATATAACTCAAGTTACTTTTACAAATGCAAACTGGAATACCACACAAACAATAACAGTAACAGGAGTTAATGATGATTTAAGTGATGGAGATATTACTTACACTTTAACTTTAACTGTGGATGATGTAAGTTCAGATGATAGTTACGATGGTAAATCAACAACAGTTACTGTTATCAATACAGATAATGATGTTGCTGGAATTACTGCAACATTAAGTGGTGATAGTAACGAAACTTCTGAAGACGGAACAAGTGACTCTTTCGATATTGTTTTAAATGCTCAGCCATTAACAGATGTTATTATTGACATAACTGGTTTAGACGAGACCGAAGGTATTCTGGATATAGCAGAAGTAACTTTTACAAGCATTAATTGGAATGTTCCTCAAACAATAACCGTTACTGGAGCTGACGATAATGATGTAGATGGTGATATATCTTATGTTTTAGATCTTGAGGTTAATGATTCACAATCTGATGATAGTTACGATGGTTTATCAGTAAGTGTGGATGTAACTAATATTGATAACGATGAAGCTACGGAAATTAAGATTCCAGAAGGTTTCTCTCCGGGAGATGGTCAATATAACGAGGAATTTAAGATAGATGGTTTAGAAACGTTTGATCAAGTATCAGTTAAGTTATATAATCGTTGGGGTAACTTAGTTTATAGCGAAGACAATTATCAAAATGATTGGACTGGAAAGAACAATGTAGATACATCATTAGGAGAAGACTTACCAACAGGAACATATTATTATCTTTTAGAAATTAAGGATAATGGTAAGGTTTATAGCGGATATGTATATATGAAAAGAATGAATTAGTAGAATAGAAATAATTAAAGAAATGAAAACAATACTAAAAAGAACTTATCTTATTCTACTAATATTAGTAGTAATAAGTATTGGAAAAGCATTGGCTCAGCAAGAGCCAATGTTTACACAGTATACGTTTAATACTTTATCTGTCAATCCTGCGTATGCCGGCACAAAAAATGCATTAAACTTAAACACTTTAACTCGATTGCAATGGGTTGGATTAGATGGTGCTCCACAAACTTTTAGTTTGGCATTGCACTCACCTATTAATAATAGAAAAATCGGCTTAGGTTTAACTATTGTTAGTGATGAAGTAGGGCCTGTAAGAAATACATACTATACTGTAAACTATGCATACAGACTTAATGTTACGGATAAACTTACTTTATCAATGGGTATAAAAGGGGGTATTGCAAGTTATCATGTAGGAATGACTGATTTATATGTGAACGATCCGGAAGATGAAGTTTTTCAAAGTAATGAGAAAAAGATCAATCCAAACGCAGGTGTAGGATTTTATTTATACAGCGATAAATTTTATGTTGGATTCGCCGCTCCTAAGCTTTTCGAAACGTCAATTGATGATGAATATGCTTCTGATGAAAGTGAATTGAAGAGACATTATTATATTATTGGAGGATATGCATGGACACTTAATTCAAAATGGGTATTTAAGCCTTCATTATTAACAAAAGCAGTTTCTGGTGCTCCTTTATCAAATGATATTACGATGCAATTTTTATACAACGATAAAATTTGGTTGGGTGCAATGTACAGAATTGGTGATGCAGCAGGATTATTTGTTGATTTAAAAGTTACTAAACAATTTATTCTTGGAGTAGGTTATGATTTTTCTCTTAATGGATTATCAGGAATAAATAGTGGAACATATGAAATTATGCTTAGCTATGACTTTAATGGATTTGCAAGTAATAAAATAAAATCACCTAGATACTTTTAGAACTACAACTTATGACTAAGAAAATAAGATCAACCGTGAAAAAATATATATCTACACTATTCATTATTGTTTTAATAATGGGAGTGAACTCAAATACTTTTGCCGACGGAAAATTGGATTCGCTAATTAATGTTTTTCATTTAAAACGTGCAAATAGAGCCTACAATAATATGGCTTATACAAAAGCTGTAAAAATTTATGATCAGCTAATTAATAAAAAATTTATTAGTTCTGATATATACAGGAATGCGGCAAATTCGTATTTTAATATTGGCGAATCTGTTGAAGCGGTTCAGCATTATTCATATTTATTAAATAATATGAAATATGAACCGAACGATGTTTATAATTATGCACAAGCACTTAAATATAATGGCAATTATTCAGAATCCGATAAATGGATGAACACTTATGCCAGCCTAAATTCAAAAGATAGTAGAATTAAAAGACAGGCGAATACGAAGGAGAAGATAAAAGAAATAAAGTCGGTTTATAAGTACGAAGTTGAATTGTTAGATTTTAATACTGAGTTAGCTGACTTTGGACCTGCATTGAATGATAATAAATTATATTTTGCGTCGGAACGTAGGGAAGATGCTGTTGTAAATTATGAATACTCGTGGAAAGAGACCCCTTATTTAGATATTTATGAAGTAAAACTTGATGGGAGTGTGGGTTCTCCAAAATTTCTAAAAGGAAAAGTAAACTCAAAATATCACGACGGGCCTGCATGTTTTAGTAAAGATGGTACCGAAATGTTTTTTACCAGAAACAGCTCTATCTTTAGATTAATCTCGAAAAGAGGAGAAGGAAATGTCGGGAATTTAAAAATCTTTTATGTTAAGAATGTAAATGGAGAATTGAGTACAGCTGTAGAGTTGCCATTTAATAGTGAAGATTTTTCTTGTGGACATCCATCAATTTCAAAAGATGGTTCAACTCTTTATTTTACTTCTGATATGCCAGGAGGATTCGGTGGCTCGGATATTTATATGTCGAAAAGAGAAGCAAATGGATGGTCTACTCCGGAGAATTTAGGTCCTGAAATTAATACTGAAGGCAACGAGATGTTTCCTTATATTCATGAATCAGGAGTAATGTTTTTTGCCTCTAATGGTCATCTAGGATTGGGAGGATTAGATATATTTAGAGCAGAATTTGAGAGTGGAAAATATCAGGTTGAAAATATGGGTTATCCCTTAAATTCAAAAAACGATGATTTTGCATTAATAGTTAACGAAGAAGAAAAAGAAGGTTACTTTTCATCGAATCGAGAAGGAGGAAAAGGTGATGATGATATATATAAATTTATAGCCTTAAAGGTGAATCTCAATCTTCGAGGGAAAATATTTGATGCCGAAACAAAAGAGCATATTGAAAAAGCATCAGTAGTATTAAAAGACTCCAATGGTGAAAGTTTAAGATTGATTTCATCAAGCGAAGATTTTGATTTTACTGCAGAAGTTGATCCAAATTCAACATATAATTTATTTGTTGATAAAGAAGAATATAACTCGTTTAATGCCAGTATAATTCCTTCAGCATTGCAGAGTAATAATAATGCAGTTGAGTATGATGTATTTCTTAAGAAAACGCCTGTTTGGGGAATTTTTGGGAAAGTATACTACAAAGAGAGCTTAGAAAACATCCCGAATGTTAATATTCATATTACAAATACTGCTAGCGGTGAGGTTGTTGATTATAGTTCTAATGATGAAGGTTTATTCCGAATTCAATTAGAACAAAATACAGATTATAATATCTTTTTTGAAAAAGAAGGTATATTCTCAATTCGTGCAGATTATTCGACACGCAGGCGAGAAGCTGGTTGGGTAAATGCAGATGAGTTTATTGAGCTTGCATTCGAAAAAGTTGAGTTGAATAAAACCATTGAAATTCCTAATATTTATTATGATTTAGGTAAATGGAATATTAGACCAGATGCTGCTATTGAGTTAGATAAAGTAGTTCAGTTTTTATTGGATAATCCAAAAATTAAGATTGAGTTAGGTTCGCATACCGATTCTAGAGGTAGTGCTGTGTCCAATCAATCACTATCACAAAAACGTGCGCAATCTGCTGTTGATTACATTGTAAAGAATGGAATTGCCAGAGATAGGATTTCTGCTAAGGGATATGGAGAATCACGTCTAAAGAACAGATGTGCAGACGGAGTTAAATGTTCAAAAGAAGAACATCAAGAAAATAGAAGATCTGAAATAAGAATTACAGGAATCTAATTTTCATTAATAACAAATAGTAAATAAAAGCCATCGATTATCGGTGGCTTTTTTTAATTGTATAATTTTATTATTCTATTGTTTGTATTTGAATAAGCTTATTTAAATTTGAATACCAATAACCAGAATATCGTCTACTTGTTCGTAAGAATTTTGCCAGTTAATTAATTCCTTATCAATGATTTTATGTTGTTCACTCATTTCCTTATTGCAATTTGTAAGGAGCAATTCTTTAAATTTACTCGACATAAACTTTTTACCTCTGGAACCTCCAAATTGATCCATATATCCATCCGAAAACATATATAAAAGATCACCTTTAAGTAATTGAATTTCGAACATTTTAAATCGATCCATTCTTTCATTAATAGAAATAGGCATTCTATCACCTTTAATTTCGTATAAAATATGCTTGCCTAGCTCTAGAGTAGTAGTGCCGTTTAAAGGAGATTTATCTTTATCTCTAATAAGGTATAATGGATTATTTGCTCCAGAAAACTGCAAATCCATATTCTTATAATCAATTGAACATAGGGCTATATCCATCCCATCGCGTTGCTCTCCAAACTCACCTTTTTGTTGCAATGCATTTATAACATCCTTTCTTAATCGCCTTAGAATAACACCTGGATGAGTTATATATTCTTTAGTAACAATATCATTTAAAAAAGAAATTCCTAACATGCTCATAAAAGCTCCAGGAACACCATGCCCTGTGCAATCTGCGGCTGCAACAATGGTTCTTCCTTCGATTTCCTTAGTCCAATAAAAATCTCCACTAACAATATTCTTAGGTTTAAAATATACAAAATGCTCATTCAAGAGTTGATTTCTTTTTTCTTTTCGCGGTAATATGGCATTTTGAATATACTTTGCATAATGAATACTATCTGTAATTTCTTCTTTTTGCTTGTTGATAGTTTCCATCGTTGCACGAAGTTCTTCGTTCGTTTGATTGAGTTCTTCGTTCGATTCAATTATAACTTCCTTTTGTTTAGTAATTACATGATTTGCTTTGCGAATACGCATATATCCAATAATAATAAGAACAATTATTACTGAAATTGATAAAAATCCACCAACCAAGATGGTATTTCTAAGTTGCTGTTGCTGGATTTTAGCATCTTGTTTATCCAATTGTGTTTGTTGTAATTCTATTTGTTTCTCCTTTCTTTCAAGATCGAATCTTGTTTCCAGATTGCTAAGTTGTTTTTTACTATCCGAAGTGAAAATGCTATCATGCGTTTCTTTAAAAAGGCGATGATATTTATAAGCTTCAAAAAATTTATTTTGTTTGGCAAAACTTTGCGATAAAATCTCAGCAGCTAATCGAATATTTTCTTTAGAACCAATTTCTTTTGCAATATTTAAAGCATGTAAACTATTGTTTATTGCTTTAAAATAATTTTCTTGATAAAAATAAGCTTGCCCAATTTTTGCGTAATCGTTAGCTATAAATGCATCTTCTCCAAGATCTAAATGTAATTTTAAAGCTTTTTCAAGTTGTTTTATTGCATTAGAAAACTCACTTTTTTGTAAATATACTGAGCCCAAAAGGGATGCCGATTTTGCCATCCCACTTAGATCCTCTATTTCTTGACTAATTAAAATTGCATGGGTAAAGTTTTTTAAGGCATCTTCGTAATTCTTTTGAGAAAGCTGTATTTCACCTATGTTATTAAGACATATTGCTTGTCCAGTTTGATCTCCTAATTCTTCATCTATCTTCAAAGATTTTTCGTAGTATTCAACTGCTTTTTTATTGTTTCCTAAATATTGATGAACAGTTCCAATATTATTAAAGCAAACAGAAATACCAGATTTATCATTTATTTCTTTGTTAATTATTAACGATTTCTCATAATAATCTAAGGCTTTAACATAATTTCCTTGTAATCGGTTGATCTCTCCAATATTATTTAGATTTATGGTAATGCCTATTTTATCGTTTAATTCCTTGCTTAATTTTAAAGATTTTTCATAATGTTCTAATGCTTTTGAAAATTCTCCTAAGCACTCATAAGTGCCTCCAATATTTAGTAAGCATGTGGCAACTCCAAGTTTATCCTTTAGTTCTATGTCTATATGTAAAGATTTCTGGTAAAGCTCTAGAGCTTTTGAATAATCGCCTTTTGATTCAAAAAGAATTCCCATGTTGTTTAAGCAACGAGATATTCCTATTTTATTACCTAAGTTCTTTTCAATCTTTAATGATTTCTCAAGATAATTAAGTGCCTCAGAATAATTACCTTGAATTTCTTTAATTATCCCTAGTGTAATATAACAAGTTGCTGTTTTATTTAGATAATTATTTTGTTTTGATAGTTCTAAAGCTTGTTGGGCATTTATTTCAGCTTGTTTTGTATTACTATAGAATTGTATTTCGCTTAATTTAATAAGTATATTTATTTTAAGAGTATCTTCTTTTGATTTTTTAAATAAGAATTCTAAACTATCAATTTGTTGATGATCTTGAGCAAAGGCTGAATTAGTCTGTATATTGAGGATTATAAAAAAAAGAAATGAAAATAATTTATATGCCATTGTTTTACTTAGAATTGGTGTTGGATAAAAATATCAATGACCCATAAATATAGAGTATTTATATGAATATTAAAATCAAAGATTTATTTAGGTTATCCGGTAAATTAGATTTTAAAGGATTAGTTTTATTAATACTTTCTAATACCCATGGATTTATTTTGGAGTACTTTAATAAAAATATCTTTTAACCGGAAAATCGGATGCTAAAATCCAAAATCGATGTTTAATAGTTATATTATTAGGGTTACATTTAATTTGTTATTTTGATTTTTAGATTTGGTTAACCTTTCTGTGATTTATTTTAATAATAAGCAAGTAGCTTAATATTAAATAGTTTATCTTTACAAAATATTAATACTTTACTTCTTTTTGAATTTATAACCAGAAAAAGTGTTAGGAAGTTGGCTTGAGTTTTGCAAGATAAATCATGAGATTGCACAGCTGATCAATAGACTTCCAATAAATACTTGGAGAATAAATTGTTTTTACTTTAAAGTTTTAAATGTAGAGATCTTAAACAAAAGAGTTGTTTAGTATGTTATTAATAATAAAGTCCTTATATTGGACAAAAGAAATAGTGTATGAGTGTAAAAAAACAGAATACTTTTCAATCACCTGATTTAAATAAGTTGCAGGGAGTTGTCGTTGATTTTAAAACAAAGATATATATTCCCCTTGGTGCTGATCCAGAAAAGGCCAAGATTAGATATTTAGAAAGAATTAATGCTAAATATGTTAAGAGTTAATCAATTTTAAAGATATTAGGTAACTGATAAAGTTAAGTAGTGTATTATTTGACATAATCTGTCAAAGGAACTTTCACAATATTTAAAAAAAGACTTCTAGTTTTCTAGAAGTCTTTTTTGCCTGTAGGTCTACATGGTATCGATAGCTATTGAGACAAACCAAGGACAGTACGTTATATGAAACAAAAAAACCCTTGCAGATATGTAATCTACAAGGGTTGCCTGTGGGCCCACATGGGCTCGAACCATGGACCCCCTGATTATGAGTCAGGTGCTCTAACCAGCTGAGCTATGGGCCCGATTTGTTTTAAAACAAATTTCGGAGTGCAATATTAACGATTTGTTATTAATTTCGCAATACTTTTTGAAAAAAATCACGAAAACATTTTTATATTTTTTTGATCGTGTTTAAAATCAAATCAATAACGTTATGCACATTTTGATTAAAAATTTCTAAAACAGCTTCCCAGGTTACAGCTTCTTCATCTGTCTTCCAACAATCATAATCTGTACTCATTGCAATTGAAGCATAAGGAATTTCAATTTCGTTAGCTAAAATTACTTCAGGAGCAACCGACATATTAATTACATCAGCACCCCACAAACGAAACATATTAGATTCTGCTCTTGTCGAAAATCTTGGTCCTTCTATACTTATAACAGTGCCGGTTTTATGATATTTTAATTTTAGTTCCTCTGCTGTTTGAATCAAAATAGTTCTAAGATTTTCATTAAAAGGATCAGCCATTGGTGTGTGTTTCATTGCTCCTGGCTCAAATTTATCGAAAAAGGTAGTTGTTCTGTGTTTTGTAAAATCAATAAATTGATCTAAAATCACTAAATCGCCACGACCAATTTCTTCACGTAAACTTCCACATGCCGTTGTAGCGATTATAAGTTCACATCCTAATTCTTTCAGAGCCCAAATGTTTGCTCTATTATTAACTTGAGTTGGTGGAACTGAATGATTTTTTCCATGTCGCGATAAGATTACAACATCAATATTGCCAATCTTTCCTACGGTTAGATCAGAAGTAAGCTCACCATATGGTGTATCTAATTTTATATTTTGTGGTGATTTTAAAATATCAGGATTCTCTAACCCTGAACCACCTATAATTGCAATTTTTGTCATTTTATATTTTGTTAAAGTATGTGAGTATAATGTTTTCTGCTTGGTTTAGAGATTTCCCATAAGATATAATTCCTTCTTGATGTCCTCCCATTATTAAAATTCCAGAATTCTTAGTCACTAATTTTTTCATTTCGTCGGCAATTTCTGGAGTGCCAAATTCAGCCTTTTTATCTGTTGTAGGAAGTTCATTTAAATACTTTTCCCACATTTTTAAATGATGAATGTGAATAACAGCTTTTATCTCTGAATTAGATTCATAAACTGCTGCATGGCTTAACGATTCTGAAGATGCTTTAGTTAATCCTTCACATTTAATAGTGTTATTCTGAATGTTATAACCTTTAATTAAAGAATAATGTTCTTGAGAGAGATTTTCAATATTACCAGTTGCCGAGCCCGAAATAATAAATTCGTTGTTTATTCTTCGTATGCTGATATTTCCATATCCAATTCCATTTGAATATGCTCCCATTAAACCTAAATTAAAAAGATTATTACGGCAGGTATTTAAACTCTGAAAATCGACGGAACTAAAATTAAATTCTTTTTCTTCCCAATTAATGTTAAATTTTATATATCCTTCGTCTGGTTGCATCATTTAATTTTTATTTGGCATTCTCTTGTAAAAGGAATCTCTTTTTTGATTTTATTGTTGAGATCTCCAATCAAGTTGGAGATGACAGTGATTTTATTTGTTCTATTTCAATTTTTCGATTTCTTCTTTTTTAGCATTACAAACACCTTTTTCAGTAATTAGTGAATTTACATATTTGGCCGGTGTAACGTCGAAACCATAATTTACGGCTTCACTATTTTCAGGTACGATACGAACTTTTGTAATTTGATTGTTAGCCCAACCTTCAATAAAACGAACCTCGTCTTGATCCCGTTGCTCAATTGGAATTTCGTTTACTCCATCGTTCATTTCAAAGTCTATAGTAGATAATGGTAAAGCAACATAAAATGGAATATTATTATCATGTGCTGCCAGAGCTTTTAAATAAGTTCCAATTTTATTTGCAACATCACCATTAGAACTGGTTCTGTCGCTTCCAACAATTACCATATCAACCATTCCTTTTTGCATTAATAATCCACCTGTATTGTCTGCAATTATAGTATGCGGAATACCTTGTTGATTTAGCTCAAAAGCAGTTAATCGAGCTCCCTGGTTACGTGGTCGAGTTTCATCAACCCAAACGTGAATTTTTATACCCTTTTCGTACGCAGCATAAATAGGAGCAGTTGCAGTTCCGTAATCTACACATGCCAACCAACCTGCATTACAATGTGTTAATATATTAACTGTTTCTCCATTCTTTGCCTTACTGATTTTTTCTATTAAAGGGAAACCATTTTCCCCAATTAATCTACAATTTTCAATTTCATCTAATTTCAATTGATTTGCAGTTTTAAATGCAACAGCGATTTTATCTTTAACTGATTTTAGTGATTTAGTATTTTTTAAAATTAAATCAATTGCATATTTTAAATTAACTGCAGTTGGTCTCGATGATTCTAAATATTTTCCTAATTCTTCTACTTCTTGATTTAAGTTTTTAGAATTTTTTAACGATAATATACCAAGATACATTCCATAAGCGGCAGTAACTCCAATTAATGGGGCACCGCGTACTAACATTTCTTTTATTGCGATAAAAGAATCTTCGCGTGTTTTTAATTTTACAATTTTAAATTCAAAAGGTAAAAAACGTTGATCAATAATCTCAATGGTCTTGGGATCATTCTCATTTACCCAAATAGTATGATAGTGCTTTCCGTTAATATTCATCTGATTTGATTTTTGATAAAAGTAAGAAAAGATATAGTAAACTTTAAATCTTTTATATTTTTGCTGTTCAAAATAAATAAAAACTATGCAAATAGAATCGATAAAGAACATCATTTTTGATTTAGGTAATGTAATTATTAATATTGATCCAGAACTTTCTGTTAAAGCAATGAGTCAACTCGGTTTTAGTAATTTTGACCAAAGCTATTCTTTGTTAAATCAATCTAATTTATTCGATTTATTAGAAAAAGGACATATTAGTCCTGAACAGTTTTATAAAGAGATAAATTTACAGTTAAAGGTTGAAGTTCGTAACGAAACTATTGATAAAGCATGGGGGGCAATGTTATTAGATTTTCCTAAAGCAAGAATAGAGCTTCTTCAGAAACTATCAAAAAAGTACAGACTTTTTCTTTTAAGTAATACAAATAGTATCCATTATCATCAATATAATAATGATTTAATTGATTTGTTTGGTTTTGATTTAAACAGCTTATTCGAAAAGGCTTATTATTCATTTGAAGTAGGAATGCGTAAACCGGATGTAGAAATATTTGAGCATGTATTAAGTGATAGCGATTTAAATCCTTTCGAGACGGTATTTATTGATGATTTAGATAAAAATATTGATGTAGCAGGACGAATGGGATTTAATACTATTTGGATTGATGTTGAAAAAGGAGATGATATTACTGAAAAGTTAAATGACTTTTAATATCCATACTGATTTTAGATCAGCCTTTTGACGTAATTTGTATAGCTCTTTTAAAGCCAATGTTTCATCAGTAAAAGTGTAAATAGATATTCTTATTAAATTTTCACCAGACTCAATAATTTCAGTATTGTATCCTTTAGCTCTTATTTCTTCAGCAAATTTTTCAGCGTTTTCAATTTGTTTAAAACTACCGGCTATAATATAAAATTTTGAAAATTCAGGCTTTGGCTGTTCTTCTTGTTTTTCTTCTTCTGGCTTACTATAAAATAAAGCGTCTTTTTTATCTGTATTTTCGTCAATTGATAGGTTAATTAGAGCTTTTATACTATCAGCTTGTGCAATGCTATCAAGATTTCTTTTCGTTGTATTCTGAATTTCTGAATTTGTGATCTCTTTTGGAATAGCTTCCCTCGATGATAAGAAACTAAAATCAGTAAATCCATTCGTGAAAAACCAACTTAATACAACTAAACATAAAAAGACAAATATTGAAGAGCTTACAACAATAAGTCTTTTATTAGTTTTTTTAGGTTTTACCGGTGTAGGAATATTAACCTCTTTTGGGTGATTAATAATAGGTTTTGACTGAATGCTTTGTAAGCCAAATGAATTACTTAACAGATTAGCCTCTTTTTCTTGTGTAAATACAATCTGTCCTTTTGGATTTTGTGTTAATGTTCCAATTTCAGGGAAATTAACTTTTTCTCCTTTTTTTAATTTCAGTTTAATTTCATTAACAAATTCTTTAAGATACTTGGCTGACTTTTCATTGTCAATTTTTTCTTCTTTTGATATGAATTCTATAAGTAGATTGTCGCTATAGGAATATTCCGGATTAAAAGATATTTTCTTCGAAGGAGGTAAAAATTTATTTTCGCTAACATCAAATGCAGCAGGCTCATATTCAGATACAAATCCACCTAAATCAGGAATAATAACTCCTTGATTACTAACTAATAATTCTTTTATGTGTTTTTTTATATCCAATACTTCCATTTAGCAGAAACAAATATATAGAAAATTATCATTTGACCAATAGCTTCGAAAGCACTATTAATGAACAAATCTTATGCTTTTCTTAACTTTTTTTAATTATTGTTTTCAAATTTATATGATTAAATTAGCAATCCATATAATATTAAGAAACTAGATGAATAAATTAATATTAGTCACAGGTGGTACTGGATACATTGGTTCGCATACAGTTGTGGAACTTATGAACAGTGGTTTCGATGTTGTTATAATTGATAATCTATCTAATTCCGAGAAATCCGTTTTAGATGGGATAGCTGAAATTACAGGTCGTAGACCATACTTTGAACAATTTGATATATGTGACAAAGAAAAACTTAATAATTTTTTTAAGATTTATAAAAAGCTTGATGCTATTATTCATTTTGCTGCATATAAAGCAGTAGGAGAATCAATTGAAAAGCCATTAATGTATTATCAAAATAACCTTACCACATTAATGAACTTATTAAATGGAATGATTGAGCATAAAGTTCCTAATATTGTATTTTCATCATCCGCAACAGTCTATGGGCAGCCCGATAAATTACCTGTTACTGAATCTGCACCATTTAAACCGGCAGATTCTCCATATGGTAATACAAAGCAAATTGCAGAGGAGATTATTAGAGATACTATAAATGCAAATGATAATTTAAATGCGATTTCTTTAAGATATTTTAACCCAATAGGAGCTCATTCAAGTTCATTAATTGGAGAACTTCCAAGGGGCATCCCTAATAATTTAGTTCCTTTTATTACTCAAACAGCTGCAGGTATTAGAGATGAACTTAAAGTTTTTGGTGATGATTATGATACACCTGATGGGTCAGCAATACGCGATTATATTAATATAGTTGACTTAGCTAAGGCACATGTCGTTTCGATAAAGAGAATGGTTGAAAAAAAATCAAAAAGTAATTTGGAAGTATTTAATTTAGGAACTGGTAAGGGATCTTCAGTATTAGAAATTATAAATGCATTTGAAAAAGCAACAGGAGAAAAATTAAAATATAAAATTACTGATAGAAGAGCTGGTGATGTAGAGTCAGTTTATGCTGAAACAAAATTTGCAAATAGCGAGTTGGGTTGGAAGGCAGAAGTGGGATTAGAAGAATCATTGGTCTCGGCTTGGAACTGGGAGAAAAATATACGTTATAAAAAGAAATAGAATGGCGAATAAAACAATATTAATAACAGGAGGTGCAGGATTTATTGGTTCTCATGTAGTAAGATTATTTGTTAATAAATACCCTGATTATAAGATTGTGAATCTTGATAAACTAACATATGCAGGAAATTTAGAAAATTTAAAAGATATTCAGGATGCTCCTAATTATGAGTTTGTAAAAGGAGACATTGTTGATGATGTTTTTATTTTTGAGCTTTTTAGTAAATATCAATTTGATGGGGTAATTCATTTAGCAGCAGAATCGCATGTAGATAGATCTATTGCTAATCCAAATGAGTTTATTAAAACTAATATAGTTGGTACTGTAAATTTATTAAATGCAGTTCGAGAAATTTGGAAAGATGATTTAAAGGATAAGCTATTTTATCATATTTCAACTGACGAAGTTTATGGTTCATTGGGGAATGAAGGATTATTTGTTGAAGAAACTTCATATGATCCTAGAAGTCCTTATTCGGCATCAAAAGCAAGTTCGGATCATTTAGTAAGAGCATATTTTCATACATTTAAATTACCAGTAGTTATTACAAATTGTTCGAATAATTATGGACCCAATCAATTTCCTGAAAAACTTATTCCATTAGCAATAAATAATATCAAAGAAAACAAACCAATTCCAATTTATGGGAAAGGTGAAAATATTCGTGATTGGTTATTTGTCGAGGATCATGCAAATGCAATAGATTTAGTATTTCATAATGGAAATGTAGGCGAAACGTACAATATTGGCGGGAATAACGAATGGACAAATATTGATCTAATTCATTGTTTATGTACAATCATGGATAGAAAATTAGGAAGAGATGTAGGAGAATCTGCGAAGCTAATTACTTTTGTAAAAGATCGAGCGGGACATGATCTAAGATATGCTATTGATTCATCAAAAATCCAGAATGAATTAGGATGGGAACCATCATTACAATTTGAGGAAGGCTTGGATAAAACAGTCGATTGGTACTTAGCAAATTCAGAATGGATGAGTCATATTCTTAGTGGAGATTACGAAAAATATTATAACGAACAATATCATAGGAGATAAAAAAAGGAGAGCATATTGCTCTCCTTTTAATTTATGTTATTTTTTATATTATTCAACTGTAACCGATTTTGCTAAATTCCTAGGTTGATCAACATTACAACTTCTTAAAACAGCAATGTGATAAGATAATAATTGTAGTGGGACAACAGTTAAAAGTGCAGATAATTCTTCACGAGATTCTGGAATTTCCAATACATGATCAGCCATTTTACTTATTATTGTATCACCTTCATTTACAACAGCTATAACAATTCCTTTTCGAGCTTTTACCTCTTGAATATTAGATACAATCTTTTCATATGATTTGTCCTTTGTTGCAATTACAACAACAGGCATTTTTTCATCAATTAATGCTATTGGACCATGTTTCATTTCTGCAGCAGGATAACCTTCTGCATGTATATAAGATATTTCTTTTAACTTAAGAGCACCTTCTAAAGCTACAGGGAACAGATACCCTCTTCCTAAATAAAGAAAGTTAGTAGCATCTTTATATAAATTACTTACTTCTAAAAATTTGTCATTATTAGTAAGTATTTTTTCAATTTTAGCAGGAATATCATTTAACTCCTGAATTAATTTGGTATAATCTTCTTCTGAAATATGTTTTCTTTCATATCCAAGCATCATAGCCATCATTGTAAGAACAGTTACTTGAGCTGTAAATGCTTTTGTAGAAGCAACTCCAATTTCTGCCCCTGCGTGAGTATAAACACCGGCATCAGTTTCTCTTGGAATACTTGATCCTACAACATTGCAAATGCCAATAACAGTTGCTCCAGCTTTTTTAGCAAGGCGTATTGCAGCTAATGTATCAGCCGTTTCACCACTCTGACTAATTGCAATAATAACATCATCCTCATTAATGATTGGATTACGATATCTAAATTCTGAAGCATATTCAACTTCAACAGGAATTCTTGCTAAATCTTCAAATAAATATTCTCCAACCATTCCTGCATGCCAAGAAGTTCCGCATCCAATAATAATGATCCTTTTTGCATCAATAAGTTTTGGTAATACCTGATATAAACCACCTAAATGAATTTCGTTTTTTTCAACGGAAACTCTACCTCTAAATGTGTCTAGAATTGATCTTGGTTGTTCAAAAATTTCTTTAAGCATGAAATGATCAAAGCCATTCTTTTCAATTTCTCCAATATCTAAATCAACATGTTGTACTTTTGGAATAAGCTGGTCGTTCTTAATGGTTTTAAGTGTTAGTCCATCTTTTCCAAGAATTGCAACGTCATCATCATTTAAATAGATAACACTCTTTGTATGTTCAACAATTGGTGTAGCATCCGATGCAATGAAATACTCACCTTCTCCAACACCAATAACTAAGGGACTTCCTTTTCTTGCAGCAATTAATTTATCTGGTTCATCAATACACATAATAGCAAGTCCATACGCACCAACTACCTTTGATAAAGCTAATCTTACAGCGATTTCTGCACTAACGTTTCCTTTTGTATATATGTATTCAATTAAATTTGCTAAAACCTCAGTATCAGTATCTGTTTGGAAAGTGAATCCTCTATCCTGAAGTTTGCTTTTTAATCTACTGTAGTTCTCAATAATTCCATTATGAATAATAACAAATTTGCCATTCATAGAGGAATGTGGATGAGAATTTATATCATTAGGTTCCCCATGAGTAGCCCATCGCGTATGTCCAATTCCAATAGTTCCTGAAATATCTTCATTTGAAACAAAGGCTTCTAAATCTGAAACCTTACCTTTCTTTTTAAAGATTTTTACTTCTTTATTAAGCAATGAGATTCCTGCAGAATCATAACCACGATATTCTAAACGCTTTAAGCCATTTATTAGAATAGGATAAGCTTGCTTATCTCCAATATATCCAACAATTCCACACATATCTTATTCGTGTTTTGTATATGTAACTTTCATCTTAATGTCTTCACCTGCTTTAAGTATAACTCTATGAGGACTAGTATAAGAGTTTACAACATCAAAATTTAAATATAGATCATCAATTTTATGATTTACCATATTCGAAAAGTGTTTAGTTATATTTAAGTTATATATCCCTATTGTATCATTATAAGAACCATCATACATCATAGAAGAATAATCTTCTACGAAAACAAAATTACTATCTGCCTCATAATAATTTAATGAAAGTGCATCTGGTGGATAGAAAGTTTCAAAATATGGATCATTTACTATTGAAGTTGTTAATTCTGCTTTGAGAATTGAGTATGTAGCATTCTCGTTTAACCATGTATCAAGGTCAGTATATTCAATCCTTGAAGAAACACCATTATGTCCTTGTATGAATATTAGATCATCATTTTCATCCTCAGAATTTGTTAAATAATCTTCCACTTCAGAAGAGGAATAATCATAAGAATATTGCGTAAATCTATTACCCCTAGTAAAAGTATAGTTAAAGTATAAACTATCGACAGTATCATTATGATAATAGAACGCCATTTTTGTGTCAGTAGTTGAAAAATTAACAAGAAATGTTCCACCTAAATCACTCTCATTTGCGATTGTTGGAACTATTGCAAACCCTTTAAATTCTTCTTTAAAAACATCATCATCTCCATAAAAAGTAGTATCTGATTTAAGTCTTTCAGCGAATTCATCACTAAGATTAAATGCAATTAAAGTATCTCCTCTAATATCACAGGTCTCATTTATTTTATCCGTTTCTGAGTATAGTAAACTAATATCTTCATTTGAATAATGAGATGTGTCATCTAATATTTGAGTGTTAAGTTCGTAAATATTAAATGAAATAGATTTATTAGGATCTCCATATGTAGAATCAACTTTTAAATATAACATTAGTGAATCTAATTGGAAAGTAATAATATTTGTATCTAATGCCAAATAAAAAAATTCACTTGCCATTTGTCCTTTGAATTCACCAAAAAATGGATCGTTTGAAATACCTAATGAATGATGTGAAATGTTTGATGTAATATAAGGTTCCTTTTTAAAGACCTGATTATGGAATGTGAATGTTGTATCATATAAAGTCTCTAATTTATCACCGTCAGGTAGGACTCCAGATCCTATCGAACTTGTATCTTCCTCACAGGATATCGAAATTACTATAATAGCAAATGAAATAATAGCTAAAAATAAAAAGGATTTATTTTTAGTTAGATTTTTAATTGTTTTGTCCATAAGATTTTTAAAGTATATTTTCATAAAATTCTGAGTAAGCATCCAAATAAGTTTCTTCACTTTGAAAATCAAGAAATGGTTTGTTGGAATTTTTAATAAAACTTAATAAATCACTATTTATTGTTTCACTTCCAATAATTGCTGCATCTGAATTTTCAATTGCAAGCTTACTCAAATTAACGAAATTAGGATCCTCTATTATGCTTAAATCTTTTGAAGTAATATTCTCATATAGAATTTTGTCTTTATATTCCTTCTTTAAAGGATTGTCAAAACCATCATCATACACAGAATAAACTACTTTTGAGTTTGCAAATAATGGATCTTCATTATATGCTTTTTTAATATAAAGGGGTACTAATCCAGTAAACCATCCATGACAATGAATAATATCTGGTGCCCATCTTAACTTCTTAACAGTCTCTAAAACTCCTCTGGCAAAAAAGATTGTACGCTCATCATTGTCTTCAAAGTATTTCCCACTTTCATCTTGCAATGTTTGTTTTCTGTTGAAATAATCTTCGTTATCAATAAAATAGACTTGCATACGAGCCGCTTGGATTGAAGCAACTTTAATTATTAATGGGTGATCGGTATCATTAATAATCATATTCATTCCCGATAAACGTATAACCTCGTGCAATTGATTTCGACGTTCGTTAATACATCCAAACTTAGGCATGAATGTTCGTATTTCTTTTCCCCTCTCTTGAATGCCTTGAGGTAAATGTCGTCCAATTAAGGACATTTTACTCTCTGGCAAATACGGTGTTATTTCTTGCGAAATAAATAAAACCTTGATATTCTCCATTTGGAAATTCAAATTAATTTAAACCACCGCAAAATTAGTAAAAATTATGTTAATCATCAACAATTTAAGAACTGCATATGTAGATAAACAAAATCTATTGTAATAATTTGAAATATTATTTTTTACTTTGTCCTGCTTAAATGTATTTTAACTTTCTCCATTAAATGAATATTGTAAGTAGTAAAAAGGAGTTGTCAGGAATTATAAATGATTTCAAACTTAATGGTAAAAGCATTGGGTTTGTACCAACGATGGGCGCTTTGCATGAAGGTCACTTGTCGCTTATGCGGGCTTCGAATAGAGATAATGATATAACAGTAATAAGTATATTTGTTAACCCAACTCAATTTAATAACCCAAACGATTATACTAAATATCCGCGTATTATCGATGAGGATATTGTAAAATTAAAAAATATTAAATGTGATATTCTTTTTACTCCTTCGAAAGAAGAAATGTATCCAGAAGAAGATATTAGAGATTTTGAATTTGGAATCTTGGAAAAAGTGATGGAAGGAAAACATCGTCCGGGTCATTTTAGAGGAGTTGCATTAATTGTAAGTAAATTGTTTGAAGCAGTAAGTCCTCATAAAGCATATTTTGGAGAGAAGGATTTTCAGCAGTTGGCAATTATTAATCGTTTAAACGAAATAGAAAATTATGGAATAGAAATAGTTCCATGTCCAATAGTTAGAGAAAAAGATGGCTTAGCAATGAGTTCTAGAAATATGTTATTAACACAAGAACAAAGAGCTAATGTTGCTTTAATATCAAAAACTTTATTTAAATCACTTGAACAATCAAAAAATATGACTGTTCAAGAATTAAAGAACTGGGTAATCTCAAATATTAATAAAAATAAATATTTGGATGTCGAGTATTTTGATATCGTTGATATAAAAACACTTGAATCAGTTAATGATTGGACGAATATAAATAATGACATAGGATGCGTTGCAGTTAATGTTGGAAGCATTCGTTTGATAGATAATATTAGATTTTATTCTTAACTTTGTACAAACTTTTATTTTGTCATGAATATCGAAGTAGTTAAATCGAAAATACATAAGGTAACTGTAACAGAAGCAAATTTACAGTATGTGGGTAGTATAACAATTGACGAGGACTTGTTAGAAGCATCCAATATTATTGAAAATGAAAAAGTTCAAGTCGTTAATATCAATAATGGAGAGCGATTAGAAACTTATGTTATTAAAGGTGAAAGAGGTTCTGGCGAAATTTGCTTGAATGGCCCTGCTGCTCGTAAAGCTACTGTTGGTGATGTAATTATTATTATATCTTATGGATCAATAGATTTTGAAGAAGCTAAAAAGTTTAAACCTACATTACTGTTTCCTGATACCGCAACAAATAAATTAATATAACTCCTTGAATCGTAAAATCATAAAGTCGATTAATTTTTTCATTTTCTTAGCATTAGGAATATTGCTATTGTATTTGTCTTTTAGAGGAGTTGACTTTGATCACTTGGTTGATGATTTAAAAAGTGCAAATTATTTCTGGGTATTTATATCTTTGATTTGTTCTATTGTAGGATATGTGAGTCGAGCAATTCGGTGGAGATTATTAATAGAACCTTTAAATTATAAACCTCCAATTAAAAATGTTTTTTATGCTTTAATGTTTGGTTATTTTGCCAATTTTGCTTTCCCAAGAATAGGAGAAATTACTCGATGTGGTGCTCTTACTAAATCGGACAAAATACCAATGGATTCTCTTATTGGAACGGTAATAATTGAAAGAGCAATAGATCTTATAGTACTAATTATATTGCTATTTGTTGTCTTCTTAGTTAAGATTGAGGTGTTCGGTGGATTTATTAAAGAAACCGTTTTTATTCCATTATATAAAAAAATAATTAACACCGTTGATTTTCCAATATTTTACTGGTTAATTATTATCGTACTACTTTTTTTAGCAATTGGATCATTATATTACTACAGGAAAAAATTCAAAAGAGTTAAATTTATATTAAAGATTAGAAAGATACTAAGAGGAGTAATTTCAGGAGTTAAAACAGTAACAAAAATGAAAAGCCGATCAGCTTTTTTATTTCACACCATTGTTATTTGGATAAGTTACTTTTTAATGACCTATGTTGTAATTTTTGCAATTCCTGCAACATCAAATTTAACCCCAATTGATGGATTATTTTTATTGGTTATTGGAGGCTTAGGAATGGCAGCACCTGTTCAAGGAGGTATTGGTGCCTTTCATTGGATTGTCTCATCCGCACTTTCTTTATATGGAATAACAAAGGCTGAAGGACTCGTTTTCGCAACTATTCAACATGAATCACAAGCAATCTTGGCAATCTTACTTGGTTCTTTTTCTGCCTTAATGTTATTTTTGAACTCTCGCCGAAAAAGCAAAAATAATATTTAACTTTACTCAATTAACAAATAAATACTATTATGAATAGATTAGATGTAATTCAATCTAAGATAATTGATATTAATAATATTGAATCACTGCTAATATATTGGAAATTAAAAAACAGGAAGCTCGTTTTTACAAATGGGTGTTTTGATATTATTCATAGAGGGCATGTAGAATATTTAGCTCAAGCAGCGGATTTTGGTGATGAGTTAATAATTGGACTCAATACCGATAGTTCTGTTCGTAGATTAAAAGGAGATACACGTCCTGTGCAGGATGAAGTGGCTAGAGCTTTAATGATGGCCTCGTTACAATTTGTTTCTACGGTTATTTTATTCGATGAGGATACACCATATGAATTAATAAAAAAAGTTCAACCTGATGTTTTAATAAAAGGAAGTGATTACAATATTGAGAATATTGTAGGATATGATATAGTTATGGCAAAAGGTGGAGAAGTGAAAACTATAGATTTTATTGATGGTTATTCTACAACTTCAATAATTGAGAAACTAAAGAAATAAAAATGGCTAAATCTAAAACCGTTTATTTTTGTCAGAACTGTGGAGCGGAATCTTCAAAATGGGTTGGTAGATGCACTTCTTGTGGAGAATGGAATACATATGTTGAACAAGTAATATCAAAAACTCCAAAACAAAGTCAGGTTTCTTATGAATTTGAAAAGCAAACACCACTTAAAATATCAGAAATTCAATCAAAAAAAGAAGGACGAATTTCAACTAAAATCAACGAATTAGATCGTATCTTAGGAGGAGGATTAGTTGCCGGATCTATGGTTTTAATTGGCGGTGAGCCTGGAATTGGAAAATCTACTTTAGCCTTACAAGTAGCTTTAAAACTTGAACATTTAAAAACACTTTATATTTCAGGAGAAGAAAGTCCACAGCAAATAAAAATGCGTGCAGTAAGACTTCAAATGAAAAATGATAATTGCTATATCTTAAGTGAAACATTACTTGAAAGTATTTTAAATCATGCTATTAATGTAAATCCTGATATATTAATTATTGATTCGATTCAAACTTTATATTCCGATAAATTAGAATCTTCAGCAGGTACAGTTTCTCAAATAAGAGAAACCGCTGCTTCCTTGTTAAAATATGCAAAAGAAACAAATACCCCAGTTTTTTTAATCGGTCATATTAATAAAGAAGGGAATTTGGCAGGTCCAAAAGTATTGGAGCATGTTGTCGATACTGTTTTGCAGTTTGAAGGTGATCATAATCATGTGTATCGGATACTAAGAACAACAAAGAATAGATTTGGATCAACTTCGGAATTAGGAATTTTCGAGATGAATAATCTTGGATTGCGCGAAGTTGCAAATCCATCAGAAATATTAATTACTCAATCGGACGAGAATTTAAGCGGAACATCAATAGCTTGTACTGTTAATGGAGTTCGTCCTTTATTGGTCGAAATTCAGGCTTTAGTAAGTTCTGCAGCATATGGAACTCCGCAACGATCGTCAACGGGATTTGATAATCGGCGGTTAGGTATGCTTTTAGCCGTTTTAGAAAAAAGAGCTGGTTTTAGATTAGGGCAGAAAGATGTCTTTCTAAATATTGCGGGTGGAATAAAAGTTGATGATCCTGCGATAGATCTGGCAGTTATTGCTTCGGTTTTATCATCAAATCTTGATATTGCTATAAATAAAAGCATTTGTTTTGCCGGTGAAGTTGGATTAACAGGAGAAATTCGCCCGGTAAATAGAATTGATCAACGAATTAGTGAAGCTGCCAAGTTAGGATTTAAAAAGATTTATATTTCCAGGTTTAACACAAAAGGTTTGGATGAATCAAAACATAAAATAGGAATTGTTAAAGTTTCTCGGGTTGATGAATTGTTCAGATCCTTATTTAAACAGAACTAAAACTGTGAATGTATTAGAAATAAATAATCTCTCTTTATCATTTAATTCAAATCATGGAAATAACCATGTTCTTAAAGATATTTCATTATCATTAGAACAAGGAAAAACTTTGGGTGTTGTTGGAGAATCTGGATCAGGAAAATCTATAACGGCATTGTCAATTCTGAAATTGCTTCCGAGAAATGCAATAATAAATAATGGTGAGATTTTATTTAATGATGGAAATAAAATAATTAATTTATTAAAAAAGAAAGAAAAAGATCTTTTAAAGATTAGAGGGAATAAAATTTCTATGATTTTTCAAGAACCCATGACATCTTTAAATCCCTCGATTAGATGTGGTAAGCAAGTTGAAGAAATAATATTATTGCATTCAAAAATTGATCGTAAGGAAGCAAAAAAAAGAGTTTTTGATTTATTCGAAGAAGTAAAACTTCCTAATCCTTCAAGAATATATAATAGCTATCCTCATGAAATATCCGGTGGGCAGAAGCAGCGTGTAATGATAGCGATGGCAATAGCAATAAATCCCACCATTTTAATAGCAGATGAACCTACTACAGCACTCGACGTAACAGTCCAAAAAGCAATTGTAAATCTATTAAAGGATATACAAAAAAAGCATAATATTAGTATTCTTTTCATTTCTCATGATTTAGGTGTGATTTCTCAAATAGCCGACGATGTATTGGTTATGTACAAAGGAGAAATTGTTGAAAGAGGTGCTAAAAATAAAGTTTTGTCAAATCCCGATCATCAATACACAAAGGGATTATTAAATTGCCGTCCATCGAATAATAGTGGTCAAGATCGTTTATCAACATTATCTGATTATTTGAAAATAGACAAATCGGATAGTATACAGGCAAAAGTATTTAAGAAAAGCACATTTAATGATGAAGATATAATCTTAAATATAAATTCGTTATCTAAAGATTATACTGTTAAAAAGAATTTTTTCGGAAAGATTCAAAAATCTCATCGTGCAGTAGATAAAATAAGTTTCGAAGTTTATAAAGGAGAAACGCTTGGCTTGGTGGGTGAATCGGGATGTGGAAAAACAACATTGGGAAGAATGATTGTCCAATTAATTCAAGCATCATCTGGTTCTGTCGAGTATAAGGGAAAATGTTTAAATAAACTATCAAGAGGTCAGTTACAAAGATTTCGGAAGAACGTACAGATAATTTTTCAAGATCCATATTCATCTCTTAATCCTAAAAAAACAATTGGAGATTTAATAGAAGAGCCTTTACTTGTTCATAATATTGGTAAAAACTCTAAGGAAAGAAGGCAAAGAGTTTATGAAATGTTGGAAAAAGTAAAGTTAGAAAAGTCCAGTTTTTACAGGTACCCACATGAATTTTCTGGAGGTCAAAGACAACGGATTGTAATTGCAAGGGCTTTAATTTTAAATCCTGAATTTATTATTTGTGATGAGTCCGTATCTGCTTTGGATGTATCTATTCAAGCTGAAATTCTAAATCTTTTAAATGATTTAAAGCAAGAATTTGGATTAACATATATTTTTATTTCACATGATCTTTCTGTAGTGAGATATATGTCTGAAAGGATTTTAGTAATGAAAGATGGCGAGTTGGTTGAAATAAATAAGGCAGATGAAATTTACAATTCACCTGCCTCAAATTATACTAAAAAATTGATCGAGTCAATTCCCGAAATATCTATAGATTAAAAGAATTCATTATCGAATTCATCACTTTCAGTATTATTTTCTTCAAACTTATCGCAATCTAATTCTACTGAAAAATTTAAAGGTTCTTCAAATTTATCCTTATTGGTAACTGTTAAAGTAGAATCATTATATATTTTTTTCAAGTATAAGGCAACAATTGGTAAGGCCATGCTATGTCCACCACCAAGCCTAATTCCTTTAAAGTGAATACTTCTGTCCTCACCACCAACCCAGGCTCCTGAAACAAGATTTGGTGTAATACCCATAAACCAACCATCAGAGTGATTTTGAGTTGTTCCAGTTTTTCCACCAATTTCGTTGTACATCTCGTATTTAAAACGAATTCTTATTCCAGATCCTTTTCTAACAACATTTCTCAATAAGTTTGTCATTAAATAGGCTGTTTCTTCGCTAATAGCTTCGTTTTTAGCTGAAGTATAGCTTGACAAAAGGTTTCCGTTTTTATCTTCAATTCTCGTTATTACTAAAGGATCAGTATGTACTCCTTTATTTGAAAAAGTAGAATATGCACTTGCCATCTCGTAAAGAGAAATATCTGAAGTGCCTAAGAATATTGATGGTACAGCATCAATTCTACTAGTAACACCCATCTTTCTCATTACATCGATTACTGATGATGGATTAAATTGTTTTATTAACCATGCCGAAATGTAATTTACCGAATGCGCTAATCCCCATTGTAAAGTAACCATCTTGCCATCCTGACTTGTTGGTCCGGAGTTTTTTGGTGTCCATGTAGTATCGTTTAGCATAAATGTACTTGCAACATTTGGTACCTTATGGCATGGTGAATATCCTTCTTGCATAGCTAATGTATATAAGAAAGGTTTTATTGTAGAACCAACCTGACGTTTTGCTAATGTCACATGGTCATATTTAAAATGCTTAAAATTTGGTCCGCCAATATATGCTTTCACGTGTCCATTATGCGGATCCATAGAAACAAATCCTGTTCTTAGGAAGTTTTTATAATACAATAATGAATCTAATGGTGTTAGTGTTGTGTCAATATCCCCTTCCCACGAGAAAATTCTCATATTTGTTGGAGTGTTGAAATTGGCTATAATTGAATCTTTTGGTAAACCGGCATTTCTTAAAACTCGATATCTTTCTGTTCGTCTTATTGCTAAATCAATTATATCTTTCAATTCTTCATTAGATAAATCTTGTGAATATGGAGCATTACGATTATGTTTCTGCTCTTCATCAAACATTTTTTGTAAATCTAACGAGAGGTGTTCAACTACAGCCTCTTCTGCGTATTGCTGCATTTTAGAATTTATGGTTGTATAAATTTTTAAACCATCACTATACAAATTATAAGATGAACCATCTGGTTTTTTGTTTTTATTACACCACCCAAATAATGGATCAGTTAACCAACGAATTGAATCATGTCGATAATCTCGTTGAGAGTAATAATTTTTTGACTTAGGTTTCGATTTATTTAATGTTAGTCTTAAATACTCCCTAAAATATGTTGCTAATCCTTCATTATGATTTTGAACTTTATAAGTTAATTCAATTGGCAAATTACTTATCGAATCAAATTGTTGTTTGTCCAGGAACTCGTATTTATACATCTGAGTAAGAACAACATTTCTACGTCCGATCGATCTTTCAGGATTTCTAACCGGATTATAATAAGAAGGAGCCTTTAATAATCCTACTAATAATGCCGATTCTTCAACTTTTAAAGAATCTGGAGTTTTGTTGAAAAATGTTCTTGAAGCAGATTTTATTCCATATGAATTTCCACCAAAAGCAACTGTATTCAGATACATTGCTAGAATTTCATTTTTTGTATAGTTTTTTTCGAGTTTTACAGCTGTTACCCATTCTTTAAATTTGGTTATACCTAAATTTAATTTTCTTTTTATTGAGCTATTGTATCTGGTTGTATCTCTTGGGAAAAGATTTTTTGCAAGTTGTTGCGTTACAGTACTACCTCCTCCAGATCCACTATCATTCATTAAAATGGTGTAAAATAGCACTCTCCCCAGACCTCTTGCATCAATTCCAGAGTGTTTGTGGAATCGAATATCTTCGGTTGCAATTAATGCATTTACTAAGTTGGGAGATAATTCGTTATAGTTTACATAAGATCTATTTTGGTAGAAATAATTTCCCAAAAGAATACCATCTTCTGAATATATTTCAGAAGCTAGGTTGTTTTCAGGATTTTCCAATTCTTTAAAAGTTGGCATTTTACCAAATTTCTCAAAAGAAATTAATGTAAAGATTATAATGATTGTTAATACAGGTATTGAAAAAAGACCCCAAAACAATCTTAAGTAAAACTTTGTTGTAAAATTTATTTTGTTCATATTGCTTATTTTCGCTAGGTTGTAAAAATAATAAATAATATTTAATTCAAAATTTTGTAGTTGGAATACTATTTATATTAATTTTGTCAAGTTTTAACGAATGCTTCAAAACAATTATTTCATGATAGAAAATTTAGTTATAGTTGAGTCACCTGCAAAAGCAAAGACAATTGAGAGATTTTTAGGGAAAGATTTTCAGGTAACATCAAGCTTTGGTCATATAAGAGATCTTGCAAAAAAGAATTTAGGAATTGATATAGAAGGAAATTACGAACCAAAATATATTGTTCCTGATGATAAAAAGTCTGTAGTAAAGGAATTAAAAAAGTTAGCAAAGGATTCAAAAGTTGTTTGGTTGGCATCTGATGAAGACCGCGAGGGAGAAGCTATTGCATGGCATTTGCTTGAAGAATTGGGACTTGATCCAAAGAAAACTAAGAGAATTGTTTTTCATGAAATCACAAAAGAGGCAATTCAAAATGCTATAAAAAATCCAAGATCGATAGATGAACACTTGGTTAATGCTCAACAAGCTAGAAGAATTTTGGATAGATTAGTTGGATTTGAATTATCTCCTGTTCTATGGAAAAAAGTAAAACCTTCCTTGTCGGCAGGAAGAGTTCAATCTGTGGCAGTTAAGTTGTTGGTTGAGCGTGAACGTGAAATAATGAACTTTAAAAGTGAATCATATTTTAAAGTTACAGGAATATTTAATACTAATAAGAATGAAGATTTTAAAGCTGATTTATCAGCTAGGATAAAAACACTTGAGAATACAAATGATTTTATCGAGAAGTGTAAAACTTCATCCTATACAATTAGTAATGTAGTAAAGAAACCTGGGAAGAAATCACCGGCAGCTCCATTTACAACTTCAACATTACAACAGGAAGCCAGTAGAAAATTAAATTTCTCGGTTGGTCAGACTATGGCAGTTGCTCAAAAGTTATATGAGGCTGGAAAAATTACATACATGAGAACTGATTCTGTGAATCTTTCTAACACAGCAATTAAAGCTGCTCAAGCGGTTATTACAAATGAATTTGGCGAAAAGTATTTAAATATTCGATCATATAAGACTAAGTCAAAAGGAGCGCAAGAAGCTCACGAAGCAATTCGTCCTACTTTTATTGAGAATCAAGTTGTATCAGGTTCTGATCAGGAGAAAAAATTATACGATTTAATCTGGAAAAGAACTGTAGCCTCTCAAATGAGTGATGCTCAATTAGAAAAAACAACAATTACTATCGATATTTCTAACGATAATCACAATTTTGTTGCAACCGGCGAAGTTTTAAAATTCGAAGGCTTTTTAAAAGTTTATATCGAGTCAACTGATGACGAAAACGAAGAAGAAATAAAAGGTTTGTTACCAAAGGTTAATAGCGAAGAAATATTAAACTACAAAACTATTCAAGCTTTGGAACGATTTACACATCATCCAGCTAGATTTACGGAGGCTAGTTTAGTTAAGAAACTAGAAGAGCTTGGGATTGGTCGTCCGTCTACTTATGCTCCAACAATATCAACAATTCAAAATAGAGGATACGTTGTTAAAGAAGAGCGCCAGGGTTCAGAAAGAAAATACGCATCTATTCTTTTAAAAGATGGTAAAGTATTAAATGAGACCAGAACAGAAATTACTGGTGCAGAAAAGAATAAGCTTTTTCCTAATGATATAGGAATAGTTGTAACAGATTTTCTTGTTGAACATTTTGAGGGCATTTTGAAATATAATTTTACAGCCTCTGTTGAAGAAGAGTTTGATGAGATTGCTAATGGTAAATTAGTATGGACCGAAATGATTAATAAATTTTATAAACCATTTCATACTAATGTTGAATCTACACTCGAGAATTCTAGCCGAAGTGTTGGCGAAAGGGAATTAGGAACTGATCCTGTTTCAGGTAGACCTGTTTCTGTGAAAATTGGACCATATGGTCCAATGGCTCAGTTAGGATTGAAAGACGATGAGGAAAAACCTAAATTTGCATCTTTACAAAGAGGAATGCATTTAGAAACAGTTACTTTAGAAGAAACATTAGAGTTATTTAAGCTTCCACGAGAAATTGGTATTTATGAAGATAAAAAAGTGTCTGCATCAATTGGGCGATTTGGACCATATATTGCACACAATGGTAAATTTGTTTCCCTAAAAAAAGACATCGATGATCCATATACGGTTAAACTTCCTAGAGCTATTGAACTTATTGAAGAGAAAAGAAAAGCGGATATTGAAAAAATGATAACCGTTTTCCCTGAAGATGAAACTTTATCAGTTCAGGTTGGTAGATGGGGCGCTTTTATAAAACATGGTAAGTTGAATTATAAGCTTCCTAAGGATTATAAGGATAGAGATAAGGCTGCTGAATTAGGTTATGATGAAATTTTAAAAATAATGAAAGATCAACCAGCACCTAAAGCAGCAAGATCAGCTAAAAAAACAACAACTAAAAAGTCAACAGCTAAAAAAGCAGTAACCAAAAAAACGGTAAAGAAAACTGTAGCAAAAAAAACAACAACTAAGAAAACAACTAAGAAAAAATAAAGCGACTATTTCAATTAAAGCATGCATAATTGATGAATTTAAATCAATATTTTAATCCTATATCAATAGGGAAACTTAGTAACAATTATATTAGTCCTAAATATCAGCTAATTAATGAAGTGTGTATTCACACTGCAGAGAATCCATTAAAAAATATTGATGATTATGATATTGCTATAATTGGGGTAGTGGATAGTGATCAAAATGTTCTTAATAATTCTGAACAGGGATTAAATAAAATAAGGGAATCTTTTTATAGATTAAGTTCGTTTGAAAAGAAGCCCCTGATATGTGATTTAGGGAATTTGAAAATAGGGAAGTCACAAAATGATAATATTATAGGACTTAGGGATGTTCTTGTTGAATTGATTGCTTTAAATGTTTTACCAATAATTATTGGGTCATCAGAAAATATAGTTTATCCTACTTATCTTGCTTACAAAAATTTAGATCAAAAAATTAGCCTTGTTTCAATAGATAGCAATATCAGTATTGTTGAAAATAGGGACAATAATTACAAATCACCTTTATGGAAAATATTAGTTGAAGAAAATGAAGCATTATTTTCTTTCACAAATATTGGATATCAAACTCATTTTGTAAATCCAAAAATCACTAAATATCTAACTGATAACTTATATAGTTACTATCGATTAGGGTATATAAGATCTAGAATAAAAGAAGTAGAACCAATATTTCGTGACGCAGATACAATTGGACTTAATATTTCATCTATTCGACAGTCTGAAGCATTTGGACAAATAAATCCATCTCCTAACGGTTACTATGGTGAAGAAATTTGTCAGCTTGCAAGATACGCAGGAATGAGTACAAAATTATCTTCGTTTGGTATTTATGATTACCTAAATAGTATTGATCTAAACAATCAAACAGCCCATTTGATTGCACAAATTATATGGTATTTTATTAATGGTTATGTAAGCCGTATTGCGGAATATCCATTGGATAATACAAATAAATATAAAAAATACTTAGTTAACTTAGATACTTTAGAATACGAATTAATATTTTATAAAAGCGAAAAGACGGAACGCTGGTGGATGGAAGTTCCTTCGTTTAAATCTGATTTTCCTCAAAACCTCCTTGTTTCATGTACTTCAGAGGATTATCAAAGAGCAAGTAATGGGGATGTTCCTGAAAGGTGGTTAAATGCTTTTCAAAAGATAAATTAAATAATAAATTACAATAATTAGAGTTTATTTTACTTTGAGAGGTAACCTTATTATTTTTCATGAGTATAAGTAATAAATTTTTCGTGCATAAGCATGGACATTTAAATGTTCATAAAATTTGTATAGAAATTTAATTTTTGTTTATTTTACCTTTGGTAAGTAATAAATATAATTGAGGAATACTATTTTATATGAAAAAACACATTTTTTTTCTTTTCATTCTTATTATGGTTGCTGAGGTGCTAAAAGCTCAGCAAGATCCTCAATATAGCCAAAATACATACACGCAATTGTTAGTAAACCCAGGTTATGCAGGAAGTGATGGTCGAATATGTGCTTATGCATTACAAAGATCTCAATGGGTTGGATTTGATGGAGGGCCTAGTGTTACAGCTTTTAATGTTGATGCAGGTATCAGAAAATTTGGACTAGGGCTTTCTTTAGAAAATGATGAAGTGGGTTATGAGACTAATTTTAAACTTAATTTATCTGTTGCTTACAAAATACCTTTAGCTAAGGGGAACTTAGGTGTTGGTGTTAAGTGGGGTATTGTAAACTCCTCCTTAGATGCTGCTTGGAATACACCGGATGTAGAAGCTCCTTCTGATCCTGCTATTCCTTTAGAACAAGCAAATTCCTTAGATTTTTTAGATTTTGGATTTGGGCTGTTTTATAAATCAGAGGATCTTTATTTAGGTATTTCATCTACACATTTATTAGAGTCAGATCTTGAATTTGATAGTGGAGAAGGAGATGATTCGCCAACTACAAAAGTAGCTTTAAAAAGACATTACTATATTACAGCAGGTTATAATATGCCATTTGCTAATCCCCTTTTGGAATTTAAACCTAGTATCTTTGTTCAATCAGATGGTACTAAAAGTCAATTATCCTTTACTGGATTGTTGGAATACAATAAAAAGATGTGGGGCGGCGTTTCTTTAAGAACAGATAAAGCAATTATTGGAATTTTAGGACTTGAGTTATTTAAGTGGGTGAAAGTGAGTTACTCTTACGATTTTGTTGTTTCCGACGTAAGGGAGTATAACGACGGATCACACGAAATTATGATGGGTTTTTGCTTAGATATAAAGAAAGATAAAACGCCTGAAAAGTATAAAAGTATTAGATTTTTATAGTCATTTATAATATTAAATTGAAGAATTATTGTTATTTTGCAAAATAAATATTTGAAATATCATGAAAAAATTACTTGTTGTTAGCTTATTATTAGCACTCTCATTTAGTTGTAGTAATTACAATGCTGGAGAATTGACTGGAGTTCAAGGTAGAAGAGGTTGGTTTGAATCACCACCATACGGGATGGTTTTAGTTCCAATGGGTAGTTTTAATATGGGGCCAAGTGACCAAGACGTAGCATGGGCTATGAACTCGTTTTCAAAAACAGTTTCAGTAGATGCATTTTGGATGGATGCAACCGAAATAACTAACAATGAATATAGACAATTCGTATTTTACGTTAGAGACTCAATTATGAGGAGAAAATTAGGTGAACAAATTGAGGATTTTCTTATTGCAGAAGATGAATTTGGAAATCCAATTGAACCACCTATCATAAATTGGGATGTTGAAATAGATATGCTAGATGAAGAACAAGCTGAGATATTAAATGAGATGTATTTAGCTGAACATGAAAGATTTTATCGTCGTAAGGAGATTGATACTCGTAAGTTAATGTTTGAGTACTATCGTGTTGATATGCAACAAGCAGCAAAAAAATCAAATAGATATAATTTCGATACAAAAGAATATACTGGTTCAGTTGTAAATGCACAAGGTGAACGTATGGATGTTGAGGATAGATCTGCATTTGTTTTACGAGATGTTATTAACGTATATCCAGATACCTTATGTTGGATTAGTGATTTTACATATTCATATAATGAGCCATACACTAACATGTATTTTTGGCATCCATCATATGATAACTATCCTGTTGTAGGGGTAAATTGGAAACAAGCAAGAGCTTTCTCTGTTTATAGAACACAATATCAGAATGATTTTCTTTTAAGTCAAGGAGAAGGTTTTGTACAGGACTTTAGATTACCATCGGAAACAGAATGGGAATACGCCGCTAGAGGTGATCTTGATTTATCAATGTATCCTTGGGGTGGTATGTATACTAGGAACAAGGCTGGTTGTTTCTTAGCAAACTTTAAACCATTAAGAGGGAATTATATTGATGATGGTGGATTAATCCCTGTTACAGTTGGTAGCTATGCTCCAAATGAATATGGATTATTTGATATGGCAGGAAATGTTTCGGAATGGACTTCAAATGCTTTTGATGAATCAGCATATAGTTTTATGCATGATATGAATCCTGATTATAAATATGAAGCATTGCCAGATGATCCTGCTTCTATGAAAAGAAAAGTAATACGCGGAGGTTCTTGGAAAGACATAGGTTATTTTTTACAAAATGGTACAAGAACATATGAATTTCAAGATTCTGCTAAATCGTATATTGGTTTTCGCTGTGTAAGATCATATTTAGGATCTAATTAGACTTATAATTTTTTGTAAAATTAAAGCTTTGTGTTATGATTAATATGTCAGAATTAGTTGAGAGTTCAGGTTGGAAGAACTTCATGGCTAAGTTATATGGTATTGGAGCTGCAGTAGTTATTATGGGTGCATTATTTAAGATTATGCACTGGCCAATGGCTTCATTAATGTTAATTATTGGTATGGGTACTGAGGTTGTAATATTCTTCTTTTCTGCTTTTGAACCAATGCATGAAGAAGTTGATTGGACATTAGTTTATCCTGAATTAGCTGGTATCAGAGATGATGAAGAGTATGCACCGGTTGCTAGAGGAACACAACCGATGTCAGGAGGAGGCAGTTTTGGTAAATTAGATGAAATGCTAGAGAGTGCTGATATATCACCTGAATTGTTTGAAAAATTAGGAAAAGGTTTAAAGAACCTTAATCAAACAACGCAAAACTTGATGAATGTTTCTGATGCGGCAAATGCTACCAACCAGTTTGTTGATAATATACAAGCAGCATCGGAATCAGTATCTTCAATGGCTGAATCTTATGGGCAATCGGCACAACAGTTGGGAGGATCAGTTGAGAATTTAATTGGTTCGTATAATAGTTCCGCTGAAATTATGGAACAATCCGGTAAAAATATAGCAGATCAATTAACGCAAGCTAGTAATGGTTTTCTTGAAAATTATAAAAGTATTGAAGAAAAGATACAAGTAAATACTGAGCTAATTGCAAATGGAAATCAATCATATAATGAAAAATTAGAGTCTTTGAATAAGAATTTATCAGCTCTAAATTCCGTTTATGAATTACAATTGCAGAATACAAACGATCATGTAGAAACATCTAAGACTTTGTTTGGAGAAATGAATGATATTATGGGTAATCTAAAAGGGTCTGTTGATGAAACAAATGTATATAGAGAAGAGATCTCTAAATTGAATGAAAACCTAGCAGCACTTAATAGTGTTTATGGTAATATGTTGTCAGCAATGAATATAACTAAATAAATATTTTTGTTTAGAAAAATCTAGGTTATGGGTCACGGAAAAGAAACTCCCCGGCAAAAGATGATAGGTATGATGTACTTAGTACTAACAGCTATGTTAGCATTAAATGTGTCAGCTGAAGTTTTAGATGCGTTTACTGCTGTTGACGAAGGATTAAAAAAGACCTCGAAAAATTTCACAGAAAAGAATCAGACCTTATACGCCGACTTTAACGAGCAATTTGCTCAAAATGAGACTAAGGTAAAACCTTGGAAAGATAAAGCTGATGAAGTGAAGAGAAGATCTGATGAGTTATATGATTATATCCAAGGATTGAAGGTTGAGATTATAACAGTACTTGGTCAGGGCGATATTGAAGATGGAGTTATTACAGAAGAAGGTGAAATAAATAACGAGAACATAGAGGGAAAAGATAATAATGATGCGCCAAGTCAGGTTCTTATTGGGCCTAATGCAGATGGAAAGGCATATGATTTAAAGGATAAGTTAACAGAATATAGGGACTTTCTAGTAGGTTTAGTTGATGAAAAAGATATTGCAGTGATTCATTCTTTAGAAACTAACTTAGAAACAAATGATCCTCCAAAGGCAGATGATGGCGAGCAAAAGTCATGGGAGAGAAAGCATTTTGAGCACATGCCATTGGCTGCTGTTATGCCATTGCTTACAAAAATGCAGGTTGATATTAGAAATTCAGAATCCGAAATTGTTCAATATCTATATAGTCAAATTGATGCAGGGTCATTTTCTTTTAATAAACTTGAAGCAACAATTATTCCTAATTCAAGTTATATCTTACAAGGGAATCCATATAAAGCTGATGTATTTTTAGCAGCAGTGGATACAACTCTTCCTCCAAAAGTTTATATTGGTCAATATGATTCTACTTTAAATGCTGATGGTGTTTATGAGTACAATATGGTTGGTAGTTATGATTCTTTGGAAGTTGTTGAAGGAAAAGGCAAGTTTGAAAGATTAAGCAATAGTTTAGGTAAACAAAGTTGGGGTGGAATACTTAAGTTACTGGGACCTGATGGAAACTTTATAACCAAGCCCTTTAAAAGAACTTATGAAATTGCTAAACCAAATTTAGTAGTTTCAGCAACAAAGATGAACGTGTTTTATGTAGGAGTTGATAATCCTGTTAACGTTTCTATTGCTGGTGTACCAGGAAACAAAATTAGTCCAACAATAACTAATGGAAGAATTGTTAAACAAGGCGATGGTAAATATATTGTACGACCAAAGCGACCAGGAAATAGTTTAGTTTCTGTAAGAGCAGAAATTGATGGCGTTTCAAAAAATATGGGAGTAGCTCAATTTAGAGTAAAAGGACTGCCAGATCCAGTTATAAAAGTAGCAGGAAAAAAGGGTGGGAAAATAGCAAAAAACGTATTAGCCGCACAAGCTGGTGTTTTTGTTGAAATGGAGAATTTCGATTTTGAATTAGAATTTAAAATAATAGAATTTACGGTTTCTACTACCGATAGAGGTGGGTATTACATTGACGCTAAAACAAAAGGAAATGCTTTTACTAAAGCCCAAAATGATTTGATAAAAGGTTTAAGAAGGAACTCCAGAGTTAATATAGAAGAAGTAAAGGCAGTAGGACCTGATGGTAGTGTAAGAAATTTAGCACCAATTGTATTTGAAATAATATAAAAATTAAAATATAGAGTTATGAAAAAATTATTTGTTGTTTTTCTTGTAGGTGTGCTTTTTAGTACTGTAATATACAAACAACAAACTTTTGCCCAGAATGTAAGAGATGGTGTATATGATAAGGAAAATATACCAGGTAAAAGACCTGTTCCATACGTTGAATTGAGGGAAGCTGATATTCTATGGCAAAAGAAAGTCTGGCAAATTATTGACACTCGTGAGAAAATGAATCATCCTTTTTATTATCCATTAAAAGACATGGATGACAGAAGGAGTTTAATTAGTCTGTTAATTTATGGTGTAAATAATGAAGGATTAACGACTTATCGTGATCATGAGTTTAAAGAATTGTTGACTCGAGATGAAGTATATGAATTATTTGGTGCATTACCAGATACACAGCAAGTAGTTAATCCAAATACTGGTGTCCTTGAAGCACGTGTTATTGAAGGGGAAATTAGATATGATGAGGTTTTTCAGTATGAAATTAAAGAGATATGGTATTTCGATAAGCAACACTCTACGATGCGCGTAAGAATACTTGGAATATGCCCAATACGACGGTATATGAATCAAGAAACAGGGCAAATAATTAAAAAAAGAACTTTCTGGATTTATTTTGACGAAGCGAGACATTTATTTGCAAGTCAAGAGGTATTTAATAAAAGAAATGATGCTCAAAGGATAAGCTTTGATGACATCTTCTTCCAACGACGATTTAGTAGCTTTATAGTTAGAGAAACTAATGTATATGATAATAGAGAGATTAATAATTATATGCAAGGTATTAATCAATTATTAGAAGCAGAAAAGGTTAAGAAAGAGTTGTTCGAAATGGAACATGATTTATGGGAATTCTAATTTAGAAAATATAGATATAAAAAAAGAGCCGTTAAAAACGGCTCTTTTTGTTATAGGTATTTATCTCCATACTTTAGTTTTATTTCGTTTACATATTGTTTTATTTCTTGTTCATCCTCCCTTTTACAAATTAATAAGATGCCATCAGATTCTACAACTATATGGCCTTCTAAGCCCTGTAAAACAACGAGTTTATCATTAGGCATATTAACTATACAATTCTTTGAATTATAAGTAAATACTTTATCTCCTATTATAGTATTCTGATTCTTATCTTTTTGTCTATTCTCGTATAATGATCCCCAGGTTCCTAGATCAGCCCATCCAAATTCACTGCAATAAACAAAAACATTCTCTGCTTTTTCCATTACGCCATAATCTATGGAGATATTTTTGCTTTCAGAATATATTTCAGAAATGAATTCTGATTCTTTATCTGTGTCATAATAATCTAGTCCTTCTTTAAAAAGGGAATTTACTTCTGGAAGATGTTGCTCAAATGCATGCATAATGGACTTTAAAGACCACATAAATATACCAGCATTCCAAAAGAACTCGCCACTTTCATAGAAAACTTTAGCCAATTCTTTATTTGGTTTTTCTGTAAAGGTCTTAACTATGTTAATATTTTTATGTTCCGGAGTATTCTTATTTCCATTTACTTGTATATACCCATAACCTGTTTCAGGTCTACTAGGAGTAATTCCTAAAGTTAATAATGCGTTGTTATTTGAAACAAATTTTAAACCTTCCTTTATTACCTTTTTAAACTTTGATTCTTTCAGAATTAAATGATCTGAAGGTGCCGTAACAATATTTGCATTAGGATTTCTTTTAAATATTTTATAATTGGCATAAGCTATACATGGTGCTGTATTTCTTCTTACCGGTTCTAATAATATTTGATCTTGTCCAATTTCGGGAAGTTGTTCAAGAATTGTTTCCTTGTATCTTAAACTAGTTACAATGTATATGTTTTCAACAGGGCATATAGATTTAAAACGATCAAAGGTCATTTGTAACAACGTCCGACCTGTTCCAAGGATATCTAAAAATTGCTTAGGCTTATCCTGTCTGCTTAATGGCCAAAATCTACTACCAACTCCTCCTGCCATTATAACACAGTAATTATTTTCCATATTTTTTATTTTAATATCATACTAATTTACAAAATGCAAAAAGAATATAAAGCCTTTGAATAAAAAATATTTATTAAATATTTGTGTTATATAATAGGCTTTTTAATTTAGTATATTTGTACAATTAAAATGATTTATATATGGCGCTTTTTTATCATATTGGGAAATACTTTTTATTACTGAAGAGGGTTTTTGCTAAACCTGAGAAGCATAGTGTATATTATAAAGAGACTTTAAAAGAAATTCAAAAGTTGGGTATTAATTCAATGGGAATTGTTGCTATAGTTTCTGTTTTTATGGGAGCTGTTATCACAATTCAAACAGCTTATAATACTGAAAATCCACTTTTACCTACTTATTTAATTGGATTGGGTGCTAGAGATTCAATTTTACTTGAATTCTCGTCCACTATTGTTGCTTTGATACTTGCTGGTAAAATAGGGTCGAATATTGCATCTGAAATAGGAACAATGAGAGTAACTGAGCAAATTGATGCTCTTGAAATTATGGGGGTTAATTCTGCCAGTTTTTTAATTTTACCTAAAATTGTCGCTTCTGTTTTATTTGCGCCGTTTCTTACTTTGTTAAGTATGTTTATTGGAATTGCAGGCGGATGGTTAGCAGGTACTGCAGCTGGTGTTGTGACAACTGATAATTATGTATATGGTATACAATACGCCTTTAATCCATTTTATATTACTTATTCTGTAATTAAGATTGTAGTTTTTGCGTTTTTAATAACTACAATATCTGCTTATCATGGTTATAATGCTTTTGGAGGTTCTCTTGAAGTTGGGAAATCTAGTACGAAGGCAGTTGTACATAGTAGCATCTTTATTTTACTTTTTAATTTAATATTAACGCAATTACTATTATCGTGATAGAAGTTAAGAATATATCAAAATCCTTTAATAAGGTTCCTGTTTTAAAAAATGTAAATGTTCTTTTTGAACAAGGAAAAACAAATTTAATTATTGGTCAGAGTGGTTCTGGTAAAACAGTATTACTTAAGTCAATTGTTGGTTTGCACGACATAGATCAAGGAGATATTTATTATGATGATACGGTTTTTAATAAACTGAATTTTAAAGATAAAAAGGAAATGAGAAAGCAAATTGGAATGCTTTTTCAGGGTGGGGCATTGTTTGATTCTTCTACCGTTGAAGAAAATGTTATTTATCCATTAGAGATGTTTACTAATTTGTCATATTCAGATAAAAGGGAGAGGGCAAATGAATGTTTAAAAAGAGTAAATATTATTAATAAAAATAATTTATTCCCTTCCGAAATAAGTGGTGGAATGCAAAAACGAGTAGCCATAGCGCGAGCAATTGCATTAAATCCAAAATATTTATTTTGTGATGAACCTAATTCTGGTCTTGATCCGAGAACAGCGATTTTAATTGATAATTTAATAAAAGAAATTACTGAGGAGTATGATATGACAACTATTGTTAATACACATGATATGAACTCAGTAATGGAAATCGGAGATAAAGTAGTTTTTATTTATCAAGGTGAAAAGTGGTGGGAAGGAACACGTGACGATATATTTGATACTGAAAATGAAGAATTAAATAACTTCATTTTTGCATCTAAGTTATCTCAAAAGATAAGGGATTTAAAGAATGCTTAACCAAATTCGTATATTCTTTCGAGTTTCTTTATATCAATAATTTCAATGGTTTTACCCTCTATTTGAATCAGTTTATCTTTTCTAAATTCAGATAATACACGAATTACATTTTCGGTGCTCATATCTATTAGTTCAGCCACTTCTTTTCTACTAATTGGTAAATTGAATGTAGTTGAGTTGTAAATATGTTTTGAAAATAATAATAATATATATGCTATTCTGCCTCTTAATTGGCGAGTATTTATATCTATTCGAGTTTTTATAACAGAATCAGACACCGAACTAATCTTTTCGAAAAAATCAATTGCAAAAATTCCATTTGTTTTAATAAATGTTCGAATTAAGTCTAAATCAACAAAACATACAATAGAATCTTCGAGTGCTGATATAGAGTATATGTGTTTTTTATTAGAAAATATACTTAATAGACCAATGAAGTCTTTAGGTTTTGCTATACTTATTATATGCTCTTTAGTATTTGATTCTGTTTTAAATAATTTAACAAGACCATTTTGAAGGTACATAAATGAGGAAATTGTATCGCCTTCAAGACAAATATTTTCTCCTTTTCGAAAGAATTTTTCAATTTTCTTATTATTTATCTGTTTTAATTCTTCTGTAGATAAATTTTTAAATGCCCATGATCGATATACGCATTCCTTACAGTTATTGATTTTATGAGATAATTCCATCTTTTAATTACTTGTCAATTGATGATATATATCATTAATGATATATATCATAATATGTAAGAATGTAAATATATTAATATCTGTTATTTTTGTAACAGTAAAATTTAATAATCACATAAAAATAGTATAAAAATCATCTAAAATGAAAAAGATTCTAATATTAGGTGCTGGAACAGGCGGAACAATAATGGCTAACAAGCTAAGAAAGTCTCTGGATAGGGAAGAATGGGACATTACAATTGTTGATAAACATAAAACACATTATTATCAACCAGGATTTTTATTTATTCCATTTGGTATATATAACAAGCAAGATGTAATAAAACCTAAAGCAAATTTTATTCCTGCAGGAGTAAATATTGTATATAGTGATGTAGATAAAATTGTTGGTGAAGAAAATAAAGTATTGTTGGAAGGCGGGAAAGTTTTAAATTATGATTTTCTTATAGTTGCAACTGGTACTAGAGTTGATCCAAAAGAAACTCCTGGTCTGAAAGAGGAATTATGGCAAAAGGAAATTTTTGATTTTTACACAGTTGAAGGTGCAGTTGCATTAAAAGAATTTTTTGAAACATGGCAAGGTGGCCGTTTAGTAATGAGTATTGCTGAACTTCCATTCAAATGTCCTGTTGCTCCTTTAGAATTCGTATTCTTAGCAGATGAGTATTTTACAAAAGTTGGAATTAGAGACAAAGTAGATATTACATACGTTACTCCATTACCAGGTGCATTTACAAAACCAATAGCAACAAAAATGCTTGGAGAGCTTTTAAAAGAAAAAAATATTAAAGTTATTCCTGATTTTTATTTAGAAAGTGTTGATAATAAGGAAAAGAAAATCAAATCATATGATGGCCAAGAGATTCCGTTTGACGTTTTAACTATTGTTCCTGTAAATAAAGGTGACGATATGATTGAACGAAGTGGAATGGGCGATGATTTAAATTTTGTTCCTACAGATAAGCATACTTTAAGATCAGAGAAATTTGAAAATGTATTTGTTTTAGGTGATGCATCCAATATACCTACTTCTAAAGCAGGTTCTGTGGTTCATTTTGCAGCAGATGTATTATTCGACAATATGATGTGTGCAATCAAAGGACGTGAATTAAGAGCCAAATTTGATGGTCATGCAAACTGCTATATTGAAACTGGTTTTGGAAAGGGATCATTAATTGATTTTAATTATGATACTGAACCTCTTCCTGGAACTTATCCACTACCTGGAATTGGACCATTTGGATTATTACAAAATACAAAGATGAATCATTATGGTAAAGTAATCTTTCGCTGGATATACTGGCATATGTTATTGAAAGGAAAAGAGCTTCCTGTTGATAATCATATGACAATGGCTGGTAAGAAAAGACAATAATTTCAAAAAGTGTAAAAATGGAAATTAAAGAGAACAACGTTCAGGAACAAATAAATCAAATAAATCAAAAGCTTGATCTAGTACTTCATTATGTAAATGAGCAAAGATTAAAGAGTGAAACGATTGAGGATTTAGTTTCTGATGTTTCAATTATAAGTAAAGATGCTTTTTCTAGTGTTGTTGAAGAACTCGACACTCAAGGTATAGAGCTTAATATAAATGATATCAAACTACTTGCTTTTAAGCTTGTGAGAAATGTAAATAATTTCTCTCAGGTAATGGATATGTTCGAAAGTGTTACCGATTTATTAAAAGATGCAGGCCCAATTATTAATGAAGTAGGAATTGATTTTACACATAAACTGCATGATTTCGAGCAAAAAGGATATTTTGATTTCTTTAAAGAATTAACAAATATCATGGATAATATTATTTCAAGCTATTCTCCAGAGGATGTAAGAGCTTTATCAGATAATATTGTTACAATTCTTGAGACTGTTAGGAACCTAACTCAACCAGATATGTTAAATGCTTTAAATAATGCATTAAATATATTTAAAAATCTAGATACAGAAAACATACAAGAATATTCATTATGGAAGGTATTCCGTGAAATGAATACTCCTGAAATGAAACGTGGAATAGGATTTATTATGACATTTTTAAAAAATCTTTCAAAAGATTCGATATCAAATAAATAAAAAAACCAATCAATTTAAAAATTAATATTATGGCACAAAAAACAATAGCAGGTGTAAACCTAGAGGTTTCAGAAGACGGATACTTAGTAGATTCATCATTATGGACTGAAGATATTGCAAAGGAAATTGCAAAAGAAGAAAATATAGAATTAACAGAAAAGCATTTTGAGGTTATTAAATTTATTCGTGAAAATGCAGAAGCTGGATTAACAATTCGTAAAGTTGGTAAATCAGGAATCGTTGATATAAAAGGATTTTATGATTTATTTCCAGGAGGACCATTAAAAATATCTACAAAAATTGCAGGTATAAATAAACCATCAAGTTGTGTTTAAATAAAACTTAAGACTATGACTGAGAAAAAAGATACACAAGTTAAAAAAGTAGCTATTATCTGTGCAAAAGCTGCACTTGAAGATGTTTATGCTGCATTAGTTATGGCAAACGGTGCTGTAATGGAAGGAATGGAAGCAAAAGTATTTTTTACCTTTTTTGGATTGGATGCTATTACTAAAAAGCAAATGAATAAACTTCATACTGCTACAGTAGGTAATCCTGGTATGCGTATGCCAGGAGGATTACCTTTTCCAACTCTTTTAGGAGCAGTTCCAGGTGTTCAGGCTGGAGTTTCTGCTATGATGAAAAATACTATGGAAAAATTAGATATTCCTCCTGTTGATGAATTCTTAGACATGATTACAGCTGGAGGTGGCGAAATTTATGCTTGTAAATTAGCTGTTGATATGTTTAAATTAAGAAAAGAAGACTTAAGCGATCATGTAATTGATATCATAACCATTGGAGATTTCTATGCAATGGCTGGTGGAGATGGATCACAGATTATCTTCACTTAATATATAAGATTTTCTAAGTAAAAACCCGCTCTTAAAGCGGGTTTTTTTATTCAGTTATATTTATTCGTTTGAATTCTTTAATAAAAGTTTCTTTATCCTCTAGATCAGAATCTAAAAAAGTTTTATATAGCATTTCAACTTTTTCAAGATTTCCAGCTTCTTTATTAATTAATATCAAATAGTAAAAAGATAGTCCATAGATTTGTGATTGTATAACAACTTTACCATTAAGAACCTTTTCAAAATACGGTATTGACTCTTCAAATTTTTCATCTTGATATAACTCAAAACCTTTTTCAAAACTTACAATCTTTTGATTATGAATGTTATCTAATATTATTCCGGTAAATGAAAAACAAGCATTATTACAATTTTCAATCAAGTCGAGAAATTTAATATTTCCAGAAATTTTTGGAAAGATAAGTTGGAATTCCAAAACTTCTCCAACTTTCTTAAATTCATATTGATTAGGACAAGTAGGAATGTTTTCAGAATTTATAAGTTGATATAATTCGGTTCCTTTGGAGTTCTTTATATAAATGCTCTTATCCGCACAAAACCATCCACCTTCGTTACGTTTATTAGTTACTTTTAAAGATACAATAGTGTTTTTACTATTAATCTCTATTTGTGTTATTTCCATTTCTGGATGACTTTGTTTTCCAGCTATAGGATTATTATATACTTGTGCTTTTATGTTTAATAGCGATAGTAGAACTACTAATAAGGTAAATTGAATTCTTTTCATAACAATAAATTAAAAATGCCCTTCAAGATACTCGAAGGGCATGTAAATATCAAATTATTAAAATATTATTCAGCTTTCTTACCAAATTTAAAATCTAAACCAATTGCAACGAAGAAATTATCTCTGTTATAAGTTTCTGTAACAGTTTCAATATTTACAGGACTTCCTGCAACTGCGTAATCAAATGATTTGGTATCTTCAATATATTTAGTATAAGCAACAGCTAAGTTGACATCAATCATTGGTGTAATAGAATATGCTCCACCAGCTCCATAAGTGTTAGAAGATATTTTATAATCTATATCTGTTTGAAATTCTTCAGATACCCCAGACTGAGCTCTTAAATAACCTGCGCTTACAAGAAATTTATCGTTTATATTATACTGTAATCCTAAGGCCCATTCCCAATAGTTTTCATCAATGATTTGATCATTATCCATATGTATACCACCAATTTTTTTACCATAATCAGCTGCTTTATCAAAATAATAATGCAATCCGGTTGATGCTAAAAATTTCTCAGTAATTTTATAATCTACACCTACTGTTAGTAAAGCAGGCATATCATTTCTGTTAATTTCTCCATCAGGATATTTATATAGAGGTGTTAATCCTTCATAGCCATAAAGAAAACCTTTTCCTTCATCAACATTATTTTCTAATTCAATTTTGGTTCTAAATTCGTATTTTAAACCAATATTTAATTTATCGTTTGGACTAATGTTTACACCAATAATAGGAGTTATGCCTGTGCCGGTTTGTTCTATATCAGCTGTCTGATCTTCAAGTATTGTAGCTTTTTGATCCATCCCTATTGCTCCCATACCAAAAGCTGTTGCAGCATCGCCATATGTCATTCCTGGTGTATATAATCCTAAACCAGTTAATGTCTCAACTCCAGTTGCATCTGTAAAAGGTGTATTTGGATCTAACCCTCCTGAAATTGCAAGACCAATTCCATCTGATGTTGCTTGAAGATTATCTCTAACCATTCTCACATAATCACTTGCGGGCATAGTAACTCCAGCATCAACTGTAATATCTTTTAAATAGCCTTCGTAAGTGTTTTTTGCAGTAACATATCTACCTCCAAGATATACAGATATCATTTCATTTATTTCATAAGATACACCGGCTTGTATGCCCCAGAAAAGAGATGAGCCTTCCAAATACCCATTCATATTATAGCCTGTTACACCTTGTGCAGCAAAAGCTGGATATAAATCAGCTACAGCCATTTCAAATGATGGTAAGCCATTTCCAAATTCAGCAGATCCTCCACCTCCAATGATATTAACACCTAAAGAAAATGCAAATTTCCCAGTGTTATATGATGCATATACACTCGGCATTACAGGAACAGTTACGGATCCTTCATAATCTACAGGTGAATTATTTAAGTACTGATAATCTGAATTGATTTCCCTGTTTTGGAATAAAGTTTGGCTGTTAAGAGAAATATAAAATCCTTCTCCAAGTTTGGTTAGTCCTGCAGGGTTATAAAAAACAGCATCAATATCTGTTGATGCATCTCTCGCGAACATTCGCACCCATGATGCACTTTGGTTGGTATTATGAACAATACCTCCCGAAAAAGAGAAAAAAGGTAGACTTAGTATTGCTACTAAAAGTAAAGTTATTCTTTTCATATTGAGTTAATTTTGATTACTGGATTAAAGATAATTTTTCTCTTTAAAAATACAGAAATAATTTCGACTAAAATTAAATTAATTTTCGACCAAAGCTTTTGAGGATTAACTAATAGATTAGAATATAGATTGTTAAATATGTATACTATTTCGATTATTTTTTAAGAAAATTCGAACGATGCATTTGTTTAATCTAAAAAAGCTGACGAGTGAACAAAAAAAAGGATCTAGTATATTTCTAGATCCTTTACTATTTGTGGATATGTGGTTATTTAAAAAATTGATTCAAGAAGTGGCTTGTCTTGTTTTTTCGATTTCTGACGACATCCAAATGCTATATTCAGACCAAATCTAAAATTAGCTGATGTGGTTTTGTGTCCCCAAAGAGCAGCAGAAGCATTATCAGAAATAACATATAGTTGCAATGGAGCACCACCTAATATAAGTCCAAATCCAATGTTATTATATGATCCATTCATAATGGAATATGATAGGCTTGCTGAAAGTCCATTAACCGGGCGTGTATTTGCCGAGAATGTAAATGCTTGATTTAGTTCGTTGTTAAAGAAATACGATCTAGAAAGAAAACTTAAGTCAACTTTTTTTGTTACATGAAATGATGCACCAACATAAATCTTTGTTCCGAGAGATGTTCTATATGATTTTGAATTATTTGAAACAGTGAAGCTATTTTCTAATGAATCAATCATACCATCAAATCCGCCTTCATCGGAATTGTCGTTACCAATTTCGTTACTTACATCTATACCTTTAAATGCATAACTACCATTTAATTCAATACTTGTAACATCCTTTTCTTCCCATTTAATATATCCAAAGTCAATAACACTTAACGATAATGAAAGTTTATCGATTGGTTTGTAATCAATACCAAAGTCTATTCCTAATCCCATATTATTATGAGCTAAAGCTAGATCAATTAATGAATCATTGTTTTCACTATCGAAATAACCAGGAACCTCAAAGCCGTCAAAATTTCCTTCGCTATTTGTTGTGGCTATTAATGGTGAAGATGTATTTATTGTAGTATTTGCCTCAAGATATATTGAATCACGACTTGAATACATACTTAAAGTATTTTTATCATAGTCTGAAGATATATTAGCCTGACCATATAGAAGTTTAATTCGACCTCCAATTGAAAGATTACTACTTAGTTGTTTTGAAATACCTATGCCATATTCACGATATAAGCTTGAATTAACACCTAAATAACTTAAATCGGAACTACTATTAATAAAAGATTGATTTCCTTCTAATGCAAGTTTAAGTAGATCTTTAGGATAATTAATAGCGATGTTTAATTTTTCAGAAATATTAAAAGTAAAATACCATGTTCCTGTTCTAAATCCAAATGAAAGCAAATCGGTTGAAAAATCTTGATAAAAGAAATTATTATCATTTAGATTTGATAAAAAATCTTCTGTATTGAACTCCGCATCAGGATGAAGAAAGGTGATAGTTTTATCTTCTGTAGGATGCATCATAATAACATCTGTTAAGGCCAGTTGATTGTTTCCTACACCAAATTGCAGAGAAGAAATTGCAGGTAAACCAAGAAAGAAATTACACTTTGGTTGCATTGCCGGATTCATGAATGTAGATTGGGGTATTCTATTCATGTAATATAAAGTTTGACTATCCTGCGCGTCTATATATCCTGAAATCGAAAGGAACAATAATGTTAAAAGTAAAAGCTTTTTAAATCTATTTTTTATCATAACTTAAGATTTTAAAGGTCGTTAGTATTAGCTTTAATGTTTACACCTACACTTAAGTTAAAATCAACAGTGTAATAGTCGAAAAATTTAACTGTAGCTAATTCACCTTCAACAGTTGGTGTTTTTAAACCAGCACGAATTATTGCATGTCGAGCATCTTTCATTTTTTCAATGTCTAGATTATTGTATTGTATTAAAGATGTTTTTTTGTTTGATGAGATTACTTCATGAGTAACTGGATCGACAATTGCAGCTGCGATAATTGGTTGTGTTCCTTCGGCAAATAGTGTATCTACCGGATTGTAAACCGAATCCATAAAAGTTAACTGAAAATCTATATCTATAGGCATTCCGTTTGTAACTTCCAGCATAATATTTATTTGATCAATGATATCAGCATCTTCTTGCCATCCTTCAGATAGAAGATCTTCAAGTGTATCGTTAAGAGCAAAATTATCTGCTTTAAATTCAAGTGGTAAAACAAATTCCAAATTAACATCTATTTTACTATCATCATTAACAAAATTATAATCTACACCTTCACCATCTGGATTTGATATAGCTCCGATATTATAATTAATACTTGATGGTAAGAATGCTAAAAATTCGGAAACTGTTGAATTATCACTATTTATTGAAAATAATGTATCTTTTGTTTCACCGTATTCTGCAAGTGTTGGAAAAGCATATCTAAATGTGGAAGCAGATGGAGGAGTAAATGTTAATTGGATAGAATCTCCATTCTCATCAAATCCTGTAAATCGATTAATATTTATTTCTGCTGGGACACCGTACGAATTGCTTATACTAAGATTAATTTCCGGACTTGCAAATTCAATTTCTCCTTCTAGCGGATTATCGAAAAATCCTAAGTCGAATTCTCCTTGTTCTCCTAGTAATTCATAATCTCCTATGTATCCAAAAATAGCATCAAAGTCAAGACCCCCAAAATTTGCATCAATATCAATTTGATCTGAACTAGAAACTCCATTTATTCCATTTGTATATATTTCCACATGAAACTCAACCGGGAAAAACATTGTATCATTTCCAACTGAGTCTTGTAATTGTATTGAGTATCCATCAAGAGTAAATGGTACAGTAGCTGCGTAAGAACCACTTTCATCACTTATATCAAAAGTTTGAGAAAACATAACACCATCTAGCTTAAGATTTGGAATTAGTAATTCCACTTGTGCCTGATGCTGAAAAGATGATGCTAAATCAAAAATTAAATCACCTGCATCAAGTATCATACTATCTAATTTTTCTCCATTATCAAAAGTAAATGGAAACATAACCTTTCTATCAATTTCAAATGTATCTACCGGAGGAGTTACCGGAATTCCAAAATCAGACTCAATAAAGTATTCAAAGAAGTTTTGAGATGGGATTTCAAGTAAATCTTCGGCAACAAAACTTAACAAAGAATCTTGATATGTTAGTAGTAATAAACCATCTGGATCGGTTGTGAAAAAACTTGAGCTATCAAATTCACTAACAAGATCTTCCATATTTAATGACCCATATGCAACAGGTGATAATACTCCAAACACAATTTCCATTTCGTCGTCTAACTTATCAAAATCAAACTCATCGTGCATACATTGATAAAATATCGGAATGATTAAAATTGGTAAGATTAATTTTATGATCCCTGAAAACTTTAATTTATTCATGATAAAGTGGTTTAGTAATTATCTAATTTACGGAATAGTTGTATAAAAAGTTATACTTAGAACCAACAATTAAGTTAAATTGATTTTGGATGTTATTTAAATAACCTATTGTGAACTGAGTATTTCCCTTTAAAGGGAACCCATTATATATACTTCCATCACTATTAAACAAAAATAACTCGTTAGTTGTTTTCGACACAATTCCAATTTTCCTATCGTCGTACGAAAAGTAGTAATAAACAGGATATGAGTCAATTTTTTCATTGAATTTATAGTTAAAAAGCTTTGATCCATTATTCTTGAATACCTCTAATTTTTTATCGCTTAGAAAAATATAATCTTGAAAGCCATCTGCATTAATATCTTGATAATCAAAAAAGTGATCTGATTTAAAATCTCCTATTTGCTTAGTTTCGACAGTTCCATCAAGGTGAATCATTTTTATTAAACCCGAAGAATCTGTTGTTACAAATTTTGCATTGCCGCCATTTGTTTCTAGTACAAACGAATTGTTTACCGACTTTGCAAACTGTGTTTTAATATTTATTCGCTCTTCTCCTCTTCGGTTAAGTATATAAACTCTAAACTGATCGGCAAAAATCAGATAATCATTTGTTTTAACTCTAAAATGCTGCACCGGTTTTGTTACCCAAGTGTCGGATTGTCCAAATTTCCAACCATTAATCAAACTGCCTTCGATATTATACAAATAAACATTTTTGTTTTCACATGGAATAAACATTCTATAGTCGAGGGTTTTTTCATAATCAAATAAAGCAATGCCTGCAGTAGATGCTGATCTTAATTTTACAGGATAACGTTCAACGTAGTTTCCTTTTCGATCTATTAAATGGATTTTATTTTTTGTACTAAATAATAATTGCAATTTTCCATTTTTATAAAAATCTACTTGATAAATTTCACTATTGATTTTTTCGTTTAATTGTAATTTCCATAAAATTCGACCTACCTTATTTATTAAGTATATTTTATTATTTAAATCTTGTACAAAAATTTCATTTTCCTTTGAGTAATGATTAGTAACCAAAACTGGTTTAAAAGTAGTTGCAGTATCTAAATGACTTTCCCATACTGTAACCGCTTCTTCTTTTATTTCCGGGATGTATTGTAAGTATAAGTTATTGTAAATCATTCCATTGTTTTGCTGAAACTGAACTGCAAATGCTTGAAATTTTTTAATGCTTTCGATATGTGTATTTAAACCCTTTTTTAAGTTTGGATTGAGAAAATCTGAAATATAATGTGGCGCTCGGAATAGATTTGTATAAAAATAGAAATTCGATTTTGATGATAAATAATTTGAAAATCTTTCAAACTTTATATCATTATCAAGAGTTTTTTGTAAAATGTGTGAGTGGATAAACTGTGATAAAGCATTTTTAGAACTTCCCATTATCATGAAATTGTCAATAAATGTGACATATTGTTTGTCAAATTCCGGGAAAATTTTCCCAAAGAAAGTTCGATATAAATCTTTAATCGGCAGCGAATATATTTTATAATTGGTTTCTTTATCGATTTTTAGATTACTTATATAATTCGATTTTTGAGTGTTTTTGACTTTTGCAATTTTAGTAATAAAGTTTTCTATTTCTTTTTCAACGATACTTTTACTATGCGAGCGCATAACTACAAAAGTATTTTCTTTAAAACTGCCATTTGGCATATCTGTGACGACAATTCCAATTTCTTCATCGAGTTGATTATTGAAAAAGGATTCTAAATCAATTGAATATTTGTTTTTATACTGATCAATAAACAATTGGTATTTATTTATTTTTCCTTGTTTCTGTAGATATGATTTATATGAATTTAAATATTCTGAGTTATTGCTTATTCCAAAAGAAACAAATAATGCTGTATTCGATGGAAGAATTTTATTCATTTTGTGATCAACAGCTTCTTGATCTAAAAAAATATTTAGATAATTATTCAGAGAATCGCTAGTAAAAGTAAATCCATTTAATAGTATAGCATCGCTTTTTAAATTTACATCAAGCTCAGCCCAATCTCCTACATTATTCATATTTGAAATATAGGATTTTTGCTTTTCATTTAAAGCGCTGGAAATTACATTATTAAAATTTGTGAGATTTATATATAAATTGGCATCAACGTTTTTACCGGATGTTTTTCGAACTTTTAAAAAGGCTTCATTATTTAATAGCGAATTCTCAATCTCGGATTGACGAATAGCATTTTCGAGTATAATTGAAGATGTACTAAACAATAAAATACCTTTGTTAAAAGAGAAATTAAGCTCATGTAAATCGGTTCTTACTTGATAAATCTGGATATTGTTATACTCGCGAGTATTAATATCTTTATCTGCACTTATTAGTTTAGCAATTGATTGTAATAAGAATTTTTTATCTCTGAAATTTTGTAAGCGAACTAAAAAAAGAAAACCTAAATCTGATTTACCCAACTTATGTGCAGAAATAACTAATTGATTGTTATCAGTTAAATCTTTAATAATTTGGTTTTGATCTGATAAATCTTTTAAAAAGCTTATTTCAGAATTTATTTCTTGTATTGAAGGAAATTGATTGAGTTCTTCCCATATCTTATTTTCTGATTGGATCGAAGAAAAATTATTAATAAAATCAGAGCTTTCAATTATCAAACTTGCATCCAGTGGGATGGCTTTATATATATCGAAATCAGGCAGTTGTTGGTTTTTAATGTATTTGTATCCAACATAAGCAGATATAGGTAATATAAGGATTGCAATTCCAACTAAAACTTTCTTTAACATAGGATATTGAGTGATTTTTTCAGTTCTTACCAAAAATATTAAATATAATTCTATAAGTAAAATAAATGCTCGCAAACATTATAAAAATAGATTAAACCAATACTAACAATTCAAATCAAATGATAAATTTGTAGATCGTTGCTAAATAAAATATGTATGTTACATAAAAGAACATTTATTATACTGTTAAGTTTATTATTCTCGATACAAACATTTGGACAAACACTTCTTATTAAAGATTCTGATTCCCATTTACCAATAGCAGATGTAGCTATATATAATGATTCAAAAACGAAATCGGCACTTTCAGATAAGAATGGAGAAGTTAGTTTAGATGAGTTTCTTTCAGATGAGATTATTTATTTTCAGCATCCATCTTATAAAAGTATAAGCTTTAGTAAGCAGAATTTAAAAGAAAGTAATTGGATTATTTATATTGAAAAATCTATTGTTGAGATAGAAGAGTTCGTAATATCTGCTTACCGATGGGAACAAAATGCAAAAGAAATACCAAATAAGATTACACGATTGTCCAGAAAAGAAATAAATTTTTATAATCCGCAGACAACAGCAGATTTATTAGCAAATTCTAATGAGGTGTTTGTTCAAAAAAGTCAAATGGGAGGAGGAAGTCCAATGATAAGAGGCTTTTCTACCAATACTGTTTTGTTAGTTGTTGATGGAGTACGAATGAATAATGCTATTTATCGCGAAGGGAATTTACAAAATGTAATTTCATTAGATGCAAATGCTATTGAAAGTAGTGAAATTATTTTTGGACCAGGATCAGTAACATATGGAAGTGATGCTTTGGGTGGCGTAATGGATTTTCATACCTTAAAGGTTAAATTATCTACAAACGATAAAAAGGAATTGTCAGGTAATGCATTTACTAGATATTCTTCGGCAAATAATGAAAAAACAGGCCATTTAGATTTAAATCTTGGATTTAAGAATTTAGGTTTCTTAAGTAGTATATCATACAGTAGTTACGATGATTTAAAAATGGGTTCTCATCATAATAAAGAATATCAGAGAACTGAGTATGTAACACAAATAAATGGAATTGATTCTGTTGTAAATAATGATAATCCCAATAAACAGGTCGAATCGGGTTATAATCAGATTAATTTTATGCAAAAGGTGCGATTCCGTCCATCTAAATCTTTAGACTTGAACTATGCATTTCATTATTCTAAATTATCGGATGTACCTCGATACGATCGGTTAATTCAGTATAAAAGTGAAACATTAAAGTACGGAGAGTGGTATTATGGTCCGCAAAAATGGATGATGCATTCTTTTAATGTAGATTATACCAAAAAGAATAGGTTCTTCGATAAACTCAAATTAACAATTGCATATCAAGATTACGAGGAAAGCAGGCACGATAGAAAATATAGAAATGAGAATTTATGTGAACGTACCGAAAAAGTACAAGCTTATAGCTTTAATTTAGATTTTGATAAAAGTTTAAATAGCGAAAATCAAATTTTTTATGGAATCGAAGCTGTTTATAATACGGTAGAATCAACAGGTCAAAACACAAATATAAATACTGGTGAAATAAGTCCTGAATCAACTCGATATCCAGATGGAGAAAATAACTATACCACATTAGCAGCTTATATTGGTTACAAAGATAATCTTAGCGAAGATCTAACATTGATTTCTGGTATTCGAGGAAATTATGTAACCCTTAAGTCAACATTGAACGATACTTCTTTTTATAATTTCCCATACAACGAAATATTAGTAGAAAATAGTGCTATCAATGGTTCTATTGGATTTGTTTATCGATTACCAGAGAAGTGGCAGATTAATTTAAATCTATCGTCAGGTTTTCATGCTCCAAATATTGACGATATAGCCAAGGTTTTTGATTCCGAACCGGGAAATGTTGTTGTTCCAAACGAAAATTTAAAACCGGAATATGCTTATAACATCGATTTGGGGATTCAAAAAGAATTTTTCGAATTGGTAAATATTCAAATAACTGGATTTTATACATATTTAACGAATGCCTTTGTTCGTAGAGATTTTACGTTTAATGGTCAGGATTCAATAATGTACGATGGAGAAATGAGTAATGTTCTTGCAATTGTAAACGCTGATAAAGCATTTATATATGGTTGTAATGCTTCAGCTGACATTAAATTGTCGGAGAAATTACGATTAATATCAATAATTAATTATACTCACGGTGAAGATCAAGATGGCATTGCTTTGCGGCATGTATCTCCAATTTTTGGAAGTACCAGACTTACATTTACACAAAAGAAGCTTATAGCATCAATTTTTGCAGATTATAATGGAGAAATTGAATATAGGGATCTAGCACCAAGTGAGCAGGATAAACCATATTTGTATGCCACAGATAAAAATGGAAACCCATATGCGCCAGGCTGGGTAACATTAAATGCAATGGTTTCTTATAAAATTAAAAGTTTTGGAACAATTAATTTAGGACTTCAAAACATATTTGATAATCGTTACAGACCTTATTCTTCAGGAATTGTAGCTCCAGGACGGAATTTAGTGATTGGCTTGCGAGCAAACTTCTAATTAAAAATTACGTATTTAATATTTTTGGTTCAAAGATTGCATTGTAAAAATTAAAATTGATATTTTTAGTTTATTGATTAAAGAAAACTTTTCGAGAATGAAATATTTTATTTCCGTTTTAACAGTTATACTTATTTGTAAATCAATGGCTTTCTCGCAAGAAGAAAGTAAATCAGATATTATTGATGCAGATAAGAAAAAATATGAGCAAAATGTTTTCAATAAAGAGTTTGGTGAGCATGAAGATACTGTTGAGGCTCAAAGGAAAATGTATGACCGTATACCTGAAAAACTTCCTGAATGGGTATTTAGTCCAATACAAATAGGTGAAAAAATAAAAGTAGTAGGATTTTCAGATCCTAATATGGAAAAAAATGAAGCTTTTGAACTCGCAATATTAAGAGCTAAAGCTATGTACGTGTTATTAAATTCGGCAACAATTAGCAATATTACCGACGATTATACAAATCTACACGAGTCTGGGAAGTATTCTTTGTATTCAACTAAGTTTCAAGACTTTTCTTTATCACAAGCAAATTTTGCATATAATAATTCACAAGTAACAATTGTAGATACCTTTTATACAAAGTATAATGAGGGGATTGCTTTAATCGAAATAGATAATAGTATTAGTGATGAAAATAAATTGGACACACTTTCGATCCGTGGAGAACATTTACAAGTATTTATTGAAAGAAATTTTCGCAAAGAAAAAATAGAATTTTTTAATTTCTTTATTAAAGATAATCTTGCCAATTCGGATTCGCTTGATGTAATATCGCAGTATAATTATAAAAGAGTAAATCGTAATTACGATATATCATCGATATATGGAGATAGTACAATAAATTTTGAAGAACGAACTTATAATTATCGAACTGAATTAGAATTTGCAAAAGACTCCAGCGATTCAGAATTAAATAATTTCAGATTAACGCGAGGTTTATGGAATGGATATGTTTCAGGATTATTATCTAACATCACTACAATATCTAAATTTTTATCAAGCCAAGTTAAAAACTCAAACGATTTTTATACTCTAAAAAGCGAGGGTTTAATACGAACTGTTGCTAGAAATAAAGTTTCCTTTGGCTTTAATGATTTTAAAATGTACGAAAATCAATTTTATATTGATCTAAATGGTCAAATCATACACTAGTTAAAGCCTAACAGAATGTGACTTTAAACTTTAAAATATTTTATTTAACATATATATTTATAATTTTCACTTCACTTATTTTGCTTTTCTAATAAATGAAATTACTTTTAAGATTATTTGAATCTAAAGTAAAAATTATGAGAAAAGTTTTATTTCTATTGATATTATTAATACCAATAAGTATTTCCGCACAAACCAAACTAGAAAAATCAAATCCCGAAAAATTAATTGAAAGAGCTATACAAGCGCATCAAAATAATGATTCTTTAGAAGCTATAAGGCTACTAGACTTGGTAAACGAAAATGACTCCCTGTATTTAGAAGCTATCTTTACAAAAGCAAATTTATATTTTGAGTTAGAAAAATATAATGAACTATTAGAGCTATGTGATACTAAAAGTTTTTTTAATGAGCATGATTATTCGATGCAAGTGTTTAAAGGTGTTGCTTTTATAAGATTAGATGAAAATGAAAAAGCAATTAAACATTTTAAGAATATGTTAAAGCTTTATCCAAAGAGTTATTTAGTATATTATAATTTAGGAATAGCGTATAAAAATATTAAGCTGCATAATGAGGCAATTAGTTCTTTTAAAGAAGCTATTATTTTGAATCCATATTATGCATCACCTCATTTAGAGTTAGCAAAAATTTGTTATCAAGAAGATCTAATCTCACAAACAATTTTATGTTATGATACATATTTGTTACTAAATCCAACAGGAGAATCCTCGTTAAGAGTGTTGTCAGCATTTGATGAGCTTGTATCATCAAAAAATGAATTTGAATCTTTAAATATCGAAGTATCAAAAGATGATAATGCTTTTGATGAGATAGACTTATTAATTAAAAATTATACGGCTCTAAATAAAGACTATAAAACACCAAATAAATTTAATATTCCATTAGTAAAACAAAACCATGCATTGTTTGAACTTCTTAATGAATTTGAGGGTAATGGAGGGTTCTGGGATAAAAAATATGTTAAGTTTTATAAACAACTTTTTAATTCGGGATACTTTAATGATTTTATTTATTATATAATGTCTTCAGCAACAAATGAAAAATACCAGAAAATCATAAATAAAAATAATAAGAATGAAAAAAAATTCATGGCTTGGGCTGCTGATAATTGGTTGTCTGTAGTTAGTGAAGAAAATGAGAAAGAGTTTAATTACTCATATTTAAATTCTGGTGAAATAGAATCAATAGGAGGAGTAGATAAAGATGGAGAGTACATTGGAGAAAGAACTTATTATGAAAAAAATGGAAGACTAAGAACCCAAGGGTTTTATAAAGAAGGAGAAAGAGATGGACATTGGGATTGGTATTATGATAATGGTCAAAAAGAAGAAGAAGTTGATTATGCTTTAGGGGAGTTAAATGGGTCATATATAAAATATTATGACAATGGTAAGAATAAGTTAAAAGCTAATTATCTAAATAACTATTATAATGGAGAATTGTACAAATATAGTAAGTATGGGATTATTACAGAAAAGTCAGAATATATAAATGATAGTTTAAATGGAACTACTCTTTTATTCCATGATTTAGGACAAGATTTTAAAAAATTAGTAATTCCATATGAAGATAATGTTGTAAACGGAGTTGCCAAAGAGTTCTATGCAAACGGAATTGAGAAGATGAATATTCCCTTTGAAAAAGGAAACCGAATAGGAGAAGAGATCAGCTATTATAAAAGTGGTAAAATTTCTAAGAAATATATATACGTAGAAGGAGAATTAAATGGTCCTCATACTGAATTTTATAATGATGGATCCATATATATAACGGGAGATTTTAAAGATGGATATAGAAGTGGAGAGTGGAAAGCATATTACAATACAGGTGAATTAAGTACTATAACAAATTATAGTGAAGGAACTTTATCTGGAATATATGAAGAATATAATAGGAATGGTAAAAAAACAATGCAATATATTTATGATGAAGGAGATATAGTCGAATACAAGTTTTTTAACAAAGATGGGAATATTCTCAAGAGTTCTGAGATTGAAAAAGGAATAATATCATTAGAAGGTTTTTATTTTAATGGTAATAAAATGTTGAATGGTGATTATGTAAAAGGTTATAGAAATGGTAATTGGGAATTCTATAATATTTATGGCTGTTTATTATCAAGAGAAGAGTATGAAAATAAAGAGATAATTAGTTCTAAAGATTTTTATGTAAATAGTTCCTTAAAGAACAATACCACATATAAGAATGGATTGCGTTCTGGATATTTTAAAACCTTATTTATTGATGGTACTGTAGCCAATGAAGGATATTATGAGCATGACATGGCAGAAGGAGTTTGGAACTTCTATTATCCAGACGGAAAACTTTCAGATAAGATGTTTTATATCAACGATAATTTAAATGGATATCAATATGATTACTCAATAAATGGAAAAATATATACTCGGGATTTTTATGAAAATGGTAAAATGATCTCAACAGAATATTATGATACAGTTGGGATTAAAATAAACACAATAAACTATTTTAAAGATACAAGTGGTTATATTTTATTTCCAAATGGGAAAAATAGAATTAAATACTCTTACTTGAATGGAAAAGCACACGGGAAATTTATATGGTATCATATAAATGGTGTAATAAGTTCAGAAGGAAGTTATTTTAATAATGAAGAAAATGGATATTGGTTATGGAATAATGATAAAGGAGTGAAAGTATCAGAAGGAAATTATTATCATGGAGATAAAATCGGGATTTGGTATGAATATACAGATGAAGGTAAAATAAAATCAAAGAAAAATTATGAGAATGGATACTTGCATGGTGATTACTTAACATTTAATGAGGATGGTAGCAATTTATTTAAAGCTGAATATTCTTATGGAGAAATAAATGGAAGTGCATATTACTATGGGGAAAAGGGAGATTTGCAATTAGTAAGATACTATGATTACGGAGAATTAATAGGTTATTCCTATTTAAATGAACTTAATGAGTTAGTTCCCATAATTGATATTAAAGAAGGAACAGTTGCAATTAAAACATATTTCTCAAATGGTAAATTGGCAAGAGAATTAAACTTCTTAAATGGGGAATTTGATAGGTTTTATAAGAAATATTACAATAATGGTAATCTTGCAAGCATAGATGAATATATAGCCGGCATACGTGTTGGAGAATCAATACAATATTTTGAAAATGGAAATATTAAGCAAAAAAGAAATTATGTTAATGGATCTCTTCACGGAACTCATGTAGAATATTATAAAGATGGACAATTAAAAGAAGAATTGAATTTTTTAAATGATGAGTTATCAGGGATGTGCTTTTATTATGATCCTGACGGATCATTAATTAAGAAAATATTATATTATAATGGGAGAGTATACAATGCAGAGTATTATTAGAATAAAAATATTATTGCTGTCTTGTTTGTTTTTTATAGGTTTTAAGGGTTTTTCTCAGAACCCGGAAACATATTTAAAAATGATACAAGAGGAGTATCCAGAGGATAATTTTGTTCAGCTTAATAAGAATATTCATTACAGCATTTTTATTAAAAAAGGAGAACTCAAAATTAAAGTAAAAGAAATAGAGAAATATATTTACTTGAAAAATGTAAAAAGTCTTCCAATTACTTTGTCAACTTATAGTTCAACTTTTAATGAATTGATAGAATTTGAGGCCATCTCTTATATTCCAAATGGAGCAAAATACAAAGAAATTGAAGTAAAGGATTATAATGAAAAGATGAATGTTGGGAATAGTGCATTTTATGATGATGTAAGAGAATTGAATTTTACGTACCCTGGAATATCTGAAGGAACAATAATTGAGCTCAGCACTATACATATATTGCACGAACCAAGATTAATAAATAAGGTGTATTTAAATACATTTATCCCAATTAGAGAGTTTAATTTTTCAGTAGATTATGATAAAAATATAGATCTGGAAATAATTAAATATAATTTGCCTGAAAAGGGTATTGATATTATTCAAAGTGAAGATAGAAAGACAAACACTTATAGCTGTTTAGTTAAGAATTTGGGAAAAAAGGAATTTGAGAATTTTCAACCAGACTTATCATATTTTTTACCACATTTTATACCAAAGATTAATAGTTATAGATATGAGAATAATCAATTTGATGTATTAAGTAATATAAACTCATTGTATAAATGGTATAGTGGATTTATAATTGATTTAATCAATAATAATAAGAGTAATGATGAATTAACAAATCTAGTTAAATCAATAACTGAGAATTGTAATTCTGAATTAGAGAAAGTTGAAAATATTTATTATTGGGTGCAGGAGAATATTAAATACATTGCTTTTGAAGATGCAATGGGTGGATTTGTTCCAAGAGATCCATATTTGACTTTCAATAATAAATACGGAGATTGTAAAGACAAATCAGCAATATTATATGAAATGTTAAGAATTGCAGGAATAGAATCTTACTTTACTTGGATAGGCACTTATGACATACCATATACTTACGATAAAGTTCCAACACCAATTTCTGATAATCATATGATTATTACTTATATTAATAATGAAAATTATTACTTCCTCGACGGTACAAGCGAGTATCTTAATATTGATTACCCTAGTGTATTTATACAAGGAAAGGAAGCATTAATTGCAAAAACAGAATCAGAACATGAAATTAAGAAGGTGCCAGTAGTATCTTCCGAAAAGAATAAAACTTTAGAAGTTATTACTTTAGAAATTAAAGACAATGATTTAATAGGTAGGGGAACATGCATGTATACAGGGTATTATAAATCTGATTTACAATATGGTCTTTACCTCAAAAATAAACAAGAACAAAAAAAGTATGTTGAAGCTGGTCTTGAAAAGGGCAATAATAAATTTGTTCTAAACGAATATTCAATTCTAAATCTTAATACATTTAGCCCTGAATTAAATATTGAATATGATTTTGTTTTAAATAATTATCTGAATAAAGTTGATAATAATTTATATATTAATCTTAATTTTAATAGAAACTGGCTACTTTTTAAAATTAAAAAGGATAGAAAGAACCCACTATTTTTACGTTATAATACTTTAGTTGACCAAAAGTATATTTTAAAGATTCCCAAGGGATATGATTTAGATTATTTACCGAATAATTCTAATTATGAATCCGATAATTATAAATATTCAATTAGTTATACATATGAACAAGGAGAAATAGTTTATACACAAAAAATAAATGTTGATACCTTATTTGTTGACACTACACAATTTGAAGAATGGAATAAATTTATAAAGGGACTAGAAAATGCATATAAACAAACAATATTACTCAAGAAAAATGAAAATTAAGCAAATTATATTTTTAGGAGTGTTGGTATTTATTACTAACATTGCATATTCGCAGCATTACTATAAATCCTATAATTTGGATAGTATTTATACTTTTCAATCCCAAAGTGAAAGTAATAAGGTTATTCTTTTAGAGAAAGGTGTAGTAGAATACATTTATGAAGATAATAATTTGACACAATATGACTTAAAACACATCGTAGCATTTATTAATTCTAGCGAAGAGGTTGAGAATAATAATGTAAAATATATTCCGTATAATGGGACATCAGAAATTATTGATGCAAGAGCAAGAGTTATTAAACCAGATAATCAAATTATAGAGTTAGATAAATCAAAAATACTGGAATCTTACGATGAAGAGACAGGATACAAATACAAATATTTTGCATTAGAAGGCTTAGATGTTGGTAGCATAATTGAGTATTATTATGTTTTGAAGAAGAATCCGTATTATTATGGAACCAAGAAAATAATACAAGAGGAGTATCCAATACTAGAATATCAATTTGATTTATTGGCTCCTAAAAATTTGTATTTTGAGTTTAACTTAAAAAATGATACTTCAAAAATTATTACAGATATTAACAATGAAGAAAAAAACAATTGGACAATAAATCTTCATAATGTACCTCCATTAATAGATGAAGAGGAATCACCTTATAATTTGTTGCTAAAACAATTTATATATAAGCTTGACAGGAATACTTCTAGAAATTTAAAAGATATTTCATCTTATGGAAAGGCTAGTCAAAATGTTTATAATAATATTTATAATAGTTTAGATAAAGCTGATAATAAATCGCTAAATAAGTTTATTAAGCAAATTAAAATTGTTGACTTGACAAATATTGAAGAATCAATATATGAAATTGAGAGTTACATTAAAAGTAACATTCATATTGTAGATTATGATAGTGAAGAGTTATCGAAGATCTCTTCGTTAATTGAAACAAAAGTAGCATCGTCCTATGGAATAACAAAACTAATAACGAATGTCTTAAATAGCTTTAATATTAAACATCAAATTGTTTTAACTTCAGATAGAACAATTATAGATTTCGATAAGGATTTTGAATCATTCAATTATTTGGAAAAATATTTGATTTACTTTCCAGAAACAAAGAATTATATGGCGCCGGATGAATTTGAATATAGATACGGTTTAGTTCCTCCTCAATATACGAATAACTACGGACTTTTTATTAAGCAAATATCAATTGGAGAGCTTAATACTGGTATGGGAAAAGTAAAATTTATTGAGCCTTATGATTATGATAAAACACACCATAATCTTATAATTAAAGGAGCCATTAATAAGGATTTTTCTCAAGTTGATTTGAATATCAAACAGTCGAGTTTGGGTTATTATGCTGCACCAATTCAACCATACTTGGATTTATTGAGTGAAGATATTAAAAAGGACTTGTTAGATGAAACAATGGAGAATTTTATTCCTAATAGTACCATCAATAATACTAAAGTTGTTAATGGTAGCGCTTCTGTAGTTAATAAAGAGCCTTTAGTATTAGATTTTGATATTTCAAATACAGATTTAATAGATTTAGCAGGAAATAAGTTTTTATTTAAGGTTGGAAGTTTGATAGGGCCTCAAGTAGAACTATACAGTGAAAATAAACGTAATTTACCTGTGTACGATAATTATAAAAGAACTTTTGATAGAGAAATTGAAATTGAAATTCCTGAAGGTTATCAAATAAAAAATCTTAACGATCTTAAGATTAATGAAGAGTTTGTTAGGGATGGGGAAACGATACTTATTTTTAGTTCGGATTATATTATAAATAGTAATGTGTTAAAAATAAATATTGAAGAATATTATGATCAAATATATTTTGATGTAAACGAATATGCAGATTATCGTCGAGTTGTTAATAGTGCCTCCGATTTTAGTAAGACCATTCTAATAATTGAAAAAAACTAAGTTAAATTATCCAAGTGATATTCACTTGGATAATTTTTTATTAATTAATTTTCTGAATTACTTTTATCATTTGTTCTCCAATTCCAATGGTGTATCCTTTAGATAAGAAATACACTTGATCATTTTTAGTAATCATAAAAATTGGATAATCTGATAGTTCTTTTCCAATCTCGTTAGATATTCTTTTTAGTAGGTTAAATTCATTATCAAGTAAATAATGAGTTTTTGTTGGTAGATTATAATTATTAAAATCTACTTTAGAATTAACCAGTAAATAAATATTTGCATCTATCTTATCAAAACTAGATGCAATTTTCTCAATATCAACTAAAGTATGTTTAGTTGGTTCCTTTTGAGGATCAAGAAAACCGATAATGTTTATTGCATTTTTATTTAATTGAATGGCATCACCTGATAATAAAGTTAATTTTGAAGGTAAATTAATTGCAGCAATGGATTCTATACTAACATTACTTGTTCGAAGCTTGATATCAATTTCTTTTTCTTTATTAGATTCTATATTGAAATACTGCATACTTGTTAAAACAGTTCCATTTGTAAGTCTGTTTCCGGTAATTAATAAATACTTACCAACTTCAAGTTCTAAGTTTTTTTCCATCTTACTAATAGGAGTATCCCAACCATAATCTAATGTGTGATATTTACCCTTTTCAAATTTGGCAATAGCAAAGTGTACCCGGTACTTTAAATCAGTTTTATTGCTTGGATTATTAATTAAATGAAGTGTTCCAGTCTTTTTTATTTCGGATAACTCAGATTTCTCGAATTGAATATCTATCCATACATTTTTATAATACTGAGGGACTTTAGTTGCAGGTTCAAGACGTGCGGGAATTCCAAAACTTCTAGATGCTGCAACAAAGAATAAATCTCTTGAATATGAATCTGATATTTTTAATTCATAAACGCCTTCAGCTGTAATTGGTACTTTGTAATAATTATGTAAAGAGTTTATTTCAATGTTTGAATTAATCCAATCAACTAGATGATCTATATTATTCTGTGTTTTATAAATAAAATCTTGCCCGAATTTATTCTGAAGGTAGCTCTTATAAGAAATTAATTTTTCGTTTTCAATTCTCGGATTTAATACATAATTAATAAAAATATCTCTATCTGAAGTTGATAATTCATTAGCGTATTTAAATGAATGATTAATATGGGAGATTAATATTTCTGCTTCACCATCGCGTAAATCTTTGGCGGCAATTGATTCTAGCAGCGGAATAGTAAATTCATGATTTAATTCAGATGCTTTTGATAGAAACGATTCTATTTCTGAATAATTACCTTTACTCTTTTCAATAAAGTTCCAAACAATTAGTGGTTCAAAATTGAGTTTTTTTGCTAATGCTATAGCTTCTTCTTTATTCATAAATGTATTAGCATAAGCATTTCGAATAGAATCTTCTTGAGTAAGACGGATTTTATTTTCAGCTTCTCCTTCTGCCGATACTGCTTTTGGATCTTTTGCAATAGGAGGAATTATATCAAAAACATCGATATATTCTTTGCCTGTTTGATCTCTAAGAGTAAGTGTAATTGTATCTGTTTGTTCGACAGTAATCTTCTGATAAGCATATTTATTATCCTGATAAGCCCATACGATTAAATCTCCAAATCCTGTCATTAAGGAAGCAATTCCATTATTGTTTACCTTCTTTTTTCCAATAGGATAGAATTCGGCATAATTATATAATTGGAATTCAACAGTTGCATCTGGAGTAATATTGCCATCAGTATCAATAACTTTTGCATAAATAGTTTTAACTGGAGCATAATTACTTAGCATATTAACTTTTGTGTATTTTTCTTCTTTACGAATGATTTCTTCTGGGCCATCGTATTTACCAAATACATTTGAGTTTACCAGCATAGTTCGTAAAGCAGGAGCAGAGAACCAAGCTATATCTAAATCTGGTTCAGGTTCACAAGCTCCTAAGTAATGCCAATTTCCATCAATCCATACTTCAACCCAGGCGTGATTATCATCGGTGTGTGCCCAGCGTGGAGTATAACACTGTCGGGCAGGAATGCCGGCAGCTCGCATTGCAGTTACAGCAAAGGTTGATTCTTCGCCACATCTTCCGTAGGTTGATTTAATTGCATTTAATGGAGAAATGGTTCTTATATCTGTTGGTTGATAATTTACTTTTTCGTGACACCAATGATTAACTTCAAGAATAGCTTCTTTCAATTCCATACCAGTCAATCTGTTTTTTAATTCTTTAAAGAATACAGCTCTTGAACTATCTAAATTCTCGTTATTAATACGATATGGTAAGACAAAATGTCTAAAAATATCTTCAGGGATTTTATTTCCCCAATTAAATGTTGATCTGGTTTCCAATGCAAGTCTTACATTATTTAAGAAGAATTCACCATTATAATCAGCCAAATCATTTAAAGGCATATAAGCAAATAGAAACATTAAAGCTTCCTCTTCTTCTAAACTTAGTTCTTGATTAAATACATTAAAAAGTTCTTCTTCTCTTTCGGAAGCTAAATGCTTTACTTTTTCGAAATCGGATTTAACTGTATTTAAGTAATTTACATCATTAATAAAATGTTCTTGTTTAGTGCAACTTGCAAATACAATTGCAAATAAAATAATTAAGTAATTTTTCATAAGTAGGGTTATTATAATTTTCTCAAAATTTTAACTGTTTCTTTTACTCTTTCTGGATCTGTTACTGAAATTTCAAATTCATCAATGTTTGGAATTCCACCCATATTAATACCATCTTTTCGAAAATTCATTTTACTTTTTATGGTTTTTCGAAGAGATGCATGAAATTCCTGAGCTCCAGTTTTTTGATGAATTTCTGTTATGTTATTTTCATTAATTCCGCTTCCTGGCATTATAGTTATTCTTCTTTTGGCTTTTTCAATTAAAGTTTGAATTGTATCAATTCCTTCAAAGGCTTTATTCTGTTGTCCAGATGTTAGAATTTTATCACATCCACAACTGATAATATCTTCCAGAGCTTGAAAACCATCATTACAAACATCAAAGGCTCTGTGAAAAGTAACCGACATTGGTTTTGCAAGTTTTACCAGTTCTTTTGTTCTTTTAATATCTATACTTCCGTCTTGATTTAAAAGTCCAATTACTACACCATCTACTTCACATTGTCTGGCAAATTCTATATCTTTTTTCATTGTTTCAAATTCAAGATCAGAATAGTGAAAATCTCCACCACGTGGTCGAATAATAATATTTAATTTGATATTTAGTTTTTCTCTTGCTAAAAGAATTGAACCATAGGAGGGTGTTGTTCCACCTTCATAAATGTTATCGCAAAGCTCAACACGATATGCTCCACCAAGTTCAGCATTTATTGCTGACTGCAATGAATTTGCGCAAATTTCAAGTTTAAGATTGGAAGTCATTATATTAAATTTTAGACTCGTATAAAAATACTTAAGTTATTTTGATATTTATATTTACGGGTGGATTTTTCTTTTTCGAAATAACAAACTTAAATTTGTTATTGTTATATTGTGTGTATGAAGTGGAGACATGTTATTTTTTTAATAGGACTATTGGTTTTATCATTTGCGAATTTTGCGCAAAACGATACCACTTCTACTGTAAATAGATATTCTCTTATAAAGCCAAGTTCAAAATATGAATCCAATTATTCTGGAGATAATCAAACTCAAACAGCGGGATTAAAAACAGATAAACCAATCCGTGTTCAGGTAATTGATAATAAAAATAAACCCGTAAAAGATTTATTGATTCAATTTAAAAAAGTTCATTCACCAAAATCTACAAGTTTTAATATTCTCGACACCTTAGTTTATTCAGATTCAATGGGAATTGCTAAAACGAATTTAATATTAGGGTCAGAAGAAGGATTATATGAAATATCTACTACATTGAGTGATTATCCTGAAAGTAACTTTTTAATATTTAAGGTATTCGCACGAAAAGCCAATTGGGTCTTTTTATTAATAGCTGGATTAATTGGAGGATTGGGTTTGTTTCTATTGGGAATGAATATGATGAGTGATGGAATGCAGAATACAGCTGGTGATCGTATGCGAAGTATTTTAAGTCAAATCACCAATAATAGATTTGTAGCGATTGGAGTAGGAACTTTTGTTACAATGATTATTCAAAGTAGCAGTGCAACAACAGTAATGCTTGTTAGTTTTGTTCATTCAAAACTTATGAAATTTAAGAATACAATTGGTGTAATTTTAGGTGCAGGAATAGGAACTACTATAACAGCTCAATTAATTGCATTTAAGTTAACCGATTATTCATTATTAATGATAGGTATTGGATTTTTATTAAACTCATTTACCAAGTCTGTATTTATTAGAAATATTGGGAAAACTATTTTAGGATTCGGGATATTATTTTTTGGAATGCATATTATGTCAGAATCCATGTTTCCGTTGCGTTCATTTGCTCCCTTTATTGATTCAATTGTAAAATTGGAAAATCCGATTTTAGGTATATTAGTAGGTATTTTATTTACTGCGCTTATTCAAAGTAGCAGTGCTTTTATTGGAATTATGATAATTCTTTCTACACAAGGGTTATTATCTTTAGAAGCATCAATTCCATTGATATTTGGTTCAAATATCGGAACTGCAATTACTGCAATATTAGCAAGTATTAAAACAGACAGAGAAGCAAAACAAGTTGCTTTAGCACTTACTTTAGTTAAAGTAATAGGTGTTTTGTTGTTTATTTTTTGGATTCCCCAATTTGCGGATCTTGTAAAAAATATCTCACCTAAAAGTACTTTGCCTGAAGGTGATTTTAATACATTGGCAAATACTGTCCCAAGACAAATTGCAAACGCACATACTGTTTTTAATATAGTTTTAACCTGTTTAATTCTTCCTTTTACAAATGCATTTGCAAAACTTATTGAGAAGATTCTACCATTAAGAGTTATTGAAAAACCAAGTCTTAAAACAACATATTTAGATTATGGAATGGTTAAGAATTCTTCCTTAGCATTAAGTTTAGCAAAAAAAGAAACTATCAGAATGGGTATGCTGGTTCAAAACATGACTGGAGATATTATTATTCCTTTTCTGATTAAGAAAACAGAAGTTATAAGCGATATAAAGCAAAAAGAAATTGAGGTTAATTTTCTACAAGATCAGATAAATGATTATATCTTAAAAATTACTAGAGAGAACTTAAATGAAGAACGAGTAAACGAGTCTTTTCAGTTGCTTTATACTGTTAAGGAATTTGAGCAAATAGCAGATATTGTTTCATCCGTAATGATTAATAAAGCAGAACGTTGGAGTAGAAAAGATTTTGAATTTTCTGAAGAAGGGAAAAATGAAATTGTCGAATATCATACAAAAACACAGAAACAATTAAGCAGAGCTCTTGAAGTATTTAAAGATGTAAATCTAGAAAAGGCTAAAGCCATGAAAGAGAAATATCGACGTTATCGAAATATGGAAATTGAAATGGAAAAACAACATTTTGAGCGTTTAACTGACGAAATTGTAGAAACAATATCAAGTAGTAAAACTCATATAGAGCTGATTACAATGCTTCGGGCAATAAATGGGCATGCAACAAATATTGCCAGAATACTACTTAAATGGGCTGTTAAATAACAAGTCTAAATAGGTCTATTAAAGGATTAATTCTAAATTTTTGATTTAGATTTGTATCATACTTTAACAACAATTCAAATGCAATCTATAAGAGAAATATATAAAATAGGATATGGTCCATCCAGTAGTCACACTATTGGTCCGGTAAGAGCTTCAGAGATTTTTTTAAAACGAAATTCAAGTACAAAATCTTTTAAAGTTACTTTGTATGGTAGCTTAGCTGCTACTGGTAAAGGTCATCATACAGATATAGCAATAGAAAAAACGTTTTTGCCTAATACTGTAGAAATTATCTGGAAGGCAGAAGAAGAACTTCCCTTGCATCCAAACGGATTGTTGTTTGAAGCTATTGGGAATGATAATGAAATTATCGATACTTGGACTGTTTACAGTATTGGTGGAGGAGATCTTCGAAATGATACTGGAATTTTAAACGATGAAGTTGTATATAAGCATAAAACCTTATCGGACATATTGGATTATTGTTATAATAATGGAAAAACTTTTTGGGAATATGTAGTAGATTGTGAAGGTCCTGAAATATGGGATTTTTTAAAAGAAGTGTGGGAAATAATGAAAGCTACAATTGTTCAAGGTCTGGATAATGAAGGCGTTTTACCTGGAGAAATAAAATTACCTCGAAAAGCAAGTAACTATTTTATGAAAGCTCAAAATTCAAAAGGAGCAATCCAAAATCAAGGGATGCTTTTTTCTTTTGCATTGGCGGTTTCGGAAGAAAATGCTGCTGGAGGTAAAATAGTAACAGCTCCAACTTGTGGCTCTTCTGGAGTATTGCCAGCAATGCTTTATTATTTAGAGCGAGAAGAACATATCAACGAATCAAAAATTTATAGAGCTTTGGCAACTGCAGGTTTAATAGGCAATATTGTAAAGCGAAATGCATCAATCTCCGGTGCTGAAGTAGGTTGTCAAGGTGAAATTGGAACTGCATGCGCAATGGCTGCCGCTGTTGCAGCTCAAGTTATGGGTGGATCTTTGCGCCAAATTGAGTATGCAGCTGAAATGGGTTTTGAGCATAATCTGGGTTTAACATGCGATCCAATTTTGGGTTATGTGCAGATTCCTTGTATTGAAAGAAATGCAATTGCTGCAGGAAAAGCTTTGGAATGTGCAGTATATGCATTGTTTTCGGATGGTGGACATAAAATATCTTTCGACGAGGCAGTAAAAACAATGGCAGAGACAGGAAAAGATATACAAAGTGCTTATCGTGAAACAGGTATAGGCGGATTAGCAAAAAATTGGAAACCTTTTGATAAATAGTAGTAAACATTTTTGTAATTGCGTTGTTTGAGAGAACTATGTATATTTGAATTAAACAAAAATTAATAATATGTTTTCAGAAGGATTACTATTTGCATTTGGATTAACACTTTTCGCAGGGCTATCAACAGGGATAGGTAGTGTTCTAGCCTTTTTTACAAAAACTACTAACACAAAATTCTTATCTATTGCCTTGGGATTTTCTGCGGGAGTAATGATATATGTTTCGATGATAGAGATTTTCTTTAAAGCGAAAGATTCTCTTGTTGCTGAAATGGGTGATAGAATGGGGTCGTGGGTTACAGTAATTTCATTCTTTGGTGGAATATTGTTTATAGCACTAATCGATAAGATGATTCCGTCTGTTGAAAATCCACATGAGATTAGAATGGTTGAAGAAATGGATGAAGATGCAAAGAAGGTTCATAAGAATAAAAAACTTATGAAAATGGGAACGTTTACTGCTCTTGCTATAGCAATTCATAATTTCCCGGAAGGTTTGGCAACTTTTACTGCAGCATTAACAGATCCTAGCTTAGGTATTGCCATTGCTGTTGCAATTGCAATACATAATATTCCAGAAGGAATTGCTGTATCTGTTCCAATTTATTATGCAACCGGTGATAAAAAGAAAGCTTTCTGGTATTCGTTTTTATCTGGACTGGCAGAACCTGTTGGTGCTTTAATCGGATATTTAATTTTAATGCCATTTTTAAATCCAACTATTTTCGGAATCTTATTCGCAGGAGTTGCAGGAATAATGGTATTTATTTCTATTGATGAACTTTTGCCAGCAGCACGCGAGTATGGTGAACATCACTTATCAATTTATGGATTAGTAGGTGGAATGGCTGTAATGGCAGTTAGTCTTTTAATGTTTATTTAGAATTCAAAAGGATATAAAATAAAAAAGAACTGTCTAAAAAGTTTTTCTTTGTCATCCCCAACTTGATTGGAGATCTTGTATCATTCAGTTTACTGATAGGTATAAGATTCCCTTTTTCAAGGGAATGACAGTTTTGGAACTTTTTGGACAGTTCTTTTTGTTATATGAAAGTATTTCTTAGAATGATTTAAAACCAATAATTTCTCTAACTTCTTTTATAGTTTTTGCGGCACTTTCTTGAGCTTTTTCAGCTCCCATTTTTGCAACTTTTCTTAAATAGTCGTCATTCATTTTAATATCGTTAATCTTTTCTCGTATAGGCGAAATAAAAATATTAATATCTTCGGCTAATTGCTTTTTTAAATCTCCGTATCGTATTTCGCAATTAGCATATTTTTCTTTAAAGAAATCAATAGTGCTTCGTTCAGAAACAACATCCATTAAAGTAAATAAATTTTGGATTGATTCAGGCATTTCAGAATTCATTACAGTTGGGCCACTATCGGTAACTGCACGCATAACTTTTTTCTTTAAAGTTTTCTCATCATCAATCAGATAAATTCCATTTCCTTCTGATTTGCCCATTTTTCCCGATCCATCAAGACCTGGTATTTTAATTAAAGCTTCACCAAAGTTATAAGGTTGAGGTTCTTTAAAATAATCAACTTTATATATATTGTTAAAACGACGAGCAAATTTTCGAGCCATTTCAAGATTTTGTTCTTGATCTTTTCCAACAGGCACTTTTGCTGCATTATGAATAATTATATCGGCTGCCATTAAAACTGGATATGTTAATAATCCAGCATTTACATTTTCAGGATTCTTGCGAACTTTATCTTTAAAAGAAGTTGTTCTTTCCAATTCTCCAACATAAGCATTCATGTTAAGCAATAAGTAAAGTTCTGCAATTTCAGTTACATCACTTTGTATATATATAGTTGCTTTTTCAGGATCTAATCCACATGCTAAATATTCTGCTAAAACTTGTTTTACACTACCGTGTAAATCTCCTGGAGTTGGATGAGTTGTAAGTGAATGATAATCTGCAATGAAAAAATAACAGTTGCTTTCATTTTGCATTTTTATAAAGTTCTTCATTGCTCCAAAATAGTTTCCCAAATGAAGATTTCCTGTAGGTCTAATTCCACTAACAACTGTTTCCATAAAGTTTCTTTTAATTATTCGTTGAATATAGTAATTTTGCAAAAGTAAAAAATGTTTACTAATTATTTGTTTTAATACTGGTATTTATAATTTATAGGTGAAATAAGAGTTAGTTACATTAGATTTAAAATTATTTATTATGGGTTTGATTCGATTTGCATTAATTCTTTTTGTAGTATTTTTTTTAATACGTGTAATTACACGGTATGTTTTGCGCTCTTACATGAAGAATGTTCAGCGTAATTTTGAAAATCAACAAAATCAACATTCAAATAAAAAAGAAGGTGATGTGACGATTAATACTCAACCAAAAAAAGAGAAAAAAATCGATCAAGGCGAAGGTGATTATATTGATTACGACGAAATAAAAGAATAATTACCAACCTCCACCACTTATTACAAAACCAGTCGAATAAGTAACATTCTCTAATTGAAATGGGAATGCAATATATGGTTCTAAAATAGCCATCCCAAATAGGTTTATTCTTAACGAAGCTCCAGCACTATATATTGGGGTAAAATATTCTGGGTCAGGATTCCAATAGAATCTAATATCACTTGATTCTCGCCAAGGTAATCTGTCTTTTGTCCACGTTAATCCTGCATCAAAGAAAAAGATTAAATCTGAATACAAGTAGCCTGATTTTATAAGTGAAAATCTTTTAACTCCTGTAAATGGAAAACGAATCTCTGAATTAAATACAATCACTTTGCTTCCGGCAATATTATTTACATCGAGAAAATCTTCTGAGCTTGTTTCTCGAGCTTTATTAAAAGCATTAAAGTTATAACCACGAATTAAATATTCGTTTCCTAGATATATTGGATACAGTTCGTTAGCACTTTCTCCATATCTTCCATAGTGCATTGCTCTAAATGCAAAACTTAATGGCTTTACGAAAAAGTATTTACGAATATCAATAGAAAGATTTGTGACATTGTATCTATCAAACATTCGTCCTGCCTGAAATCTATATCTATAACCATTCATGGGTGATGTTATTCCAAAATTAGAATTGTCACCTACAAATGCGATATATGCACTTCCTACATTAAAAGGATCAGGTACATTATCAACTTTATCTTTAGTTTGTCCCTGTGATATGAACGGATTATTTTCTTCATAATAATAATTAATACTATCAATTCTGTAACTATATCGTGCGTAAGATAAGCCACCTTCAAATCTTAATTTTGATGATAATGGGTATTGAGAGTACAGTGACAAATTCTCTTCGAACACTCTGATAAGGCTGTAATTTACAATGTCGTATCCAGAGGCTGTATCATTAAAAGAAGAATAATACATTGATCTATATGGGAAGTGGGAAAATGAACCTCCCCAAGTGAATCTACTTTTTGAATTAATATATGCAAGTTGTCCTCCAAAGTCGTAAACTTCGCCATTTACATTTAGCATAGTATAAATTTGATGGTGTTTAAGCATATCACTAAAAAGCATACTAACACCTCCCGAAACAAAAGTTCCATAAGTACTATATCCTACGCCCATTCCATTTGATCCAACATATTCAAGTTCGAATTTAGGGTCATAATCTTTAATATTAAAAGAATCTTTAGACTCAGTTTTATGATAATCTAAATTATGGTCAACGATATTAAAAATTCTATTTTTTCCTGGAGAAAGATTTTCAGCATCAAAGTTGACAATCCTTGGATCAACGGGAATTTGCATGAAATCTTTAGCTTGTGCAAAATAAATTTCATATTTATCATCTCGGTATAAGGTATACGCAACTTCTCCAGTTTGCTCAGCAACGCTATATGCAGGAGCAAGATCTGTAATCCCTGTAATTCCGGTCGCAAATTTTGTTAGTTTAAATACTTCTCCAGTGTACAAGTGATAACGGTACAAATTTCTAAATCCATCAGCATTTGAGAGAAAATATAATGATGAATCTTTAGGTGAAAATTGCGGACTGTAAATATTGGCTTTTGGAAAAAGATCAAATACAATTACTTGGCGTGATTTTAATTTAAGAACACATAATTTATACGATCCATAAATTTGATTTTCAATATTCGAGTCTGTTCCACGATCAGAAATAAACGCAATTTCATTTCCATCTGTCGACCAAGATGGTTGTAAGTCTGAATAGTAATCGTTAGTGAGTTGTTCAACTCTTCCATCTTTTAAATAATATATATACAAATCGCTTTTTCCACTTACTAAACCATTAAATAAAATTGTTTCACCATCGGGCGACCATTCTGGATTTATTAGTGCATCAATACCTTCAATATCAATTTCTTCTGTATTTTTTACTTTGTTTTTATGAAAAGTAATAATAAGTAGCTTATTTGTACCTCTGGTAAAAGTTGTTACAATATATTTATTACCGTCGGGCGACCACGAACCAGCTTCTTCAATATAATTAAAATCATCAATGTGTGTTTTCTTTAATGATGATGTAAGTTTTGAGATTATTTTCTTTGTTTTTGTATTAGCTAATAGTAAATCAATATTAATAACTTCTTTATTTGATAGGAAAGTTAAATGTTTTCCATCTGGGCTTAACACAGGAGTAAGGTTTATCTCTCCTGCATTTTTTGTATTAAACATTAATTTTCCGATAGGAGCAATCGTATCATTAAAGTAAGGTTCATAATTACTTTTTATAGAATTCTCCCATAAACCTGAAAGACTATCAGCATCTAGATTCAATAAAGACTTAAATGCAGGTTCCATCCCATATTTTAGAGATTTATAAAACAAGGGTTGCATAATATTATCACCCCAGGTAGCTGTTACATATGCCCAGAATGCATGCCCATATCTATATGGGAAATACTTTCCAGGATAACGAGACATATCTTTTATAGATGGAATATCATCATGTATAACTGCATCTCTCATCCACATTGCCGTTCTGTTATCACTTGATCCAATTGATAAAAATTCAGCCATTCCTTCAATCATCCATAAAGGAGTATTTATTAAGGATTGAAAAGATAAACTATCATTCTCACGAACCAAGTTGTACTGAAAAACATGCACCATTTCGTGACCTAACACATGATCCGTCTCTTTATTCGATACCATAATAGGTATAACAACTCTACCTCTTAATCCTTCAGTAACACCTCCAGTTCCCACTCCAATCATGCCTGATATTACAGAAGTTTGTTTAAAATCTGTAGTGTTATTATATAATATTATTGGACTGTTTTCAAGGCTGTCGGCAAACAAAGCAAAGTGTCGCATATACCACCTTTCTGTTAATTGTCCCAGGTTATCTAAAACAGAATCATTATTTACATAATTGTAAATTTCAAAATGAGGAGTATTATATACGCTAAAATCAAAATAATCGTACATTACTTTATTTTGGCCAAATTGACCAAAAGCAAAATAACTGCATAAAGCAAATGCAAGTAATGTAATTGATCTTTTCATTATAAAGCTTTTAAGAAAATAAATAGCTCTAATTTGAGTATTATAATTAAACTAATGCAATATAAATAATGTTTTTAAATTTCAGTTTAGTTTTTAATAAATTTAAAAAATTAATAAATTTCGGCATCCCAAATCAAAATATTAAGAAATGAATTTAAAATTAAATTTAATATTTATTGTTTTTATTTCTGCTTTCATCTTATCGTCGTGTGATGAGGATGGTAGCGTTAATCTATTTACAGTACAAGATGATATTGATTTTGGAGAACAATTTCATCAGGAACTAGAACAAAATGTAGAAGAGTTTCCAATTTTAAGTCCTATTGCTTTTCCTGAAGCATATGATCATATTGAAAGAATAAGAGATGAGCTTCTTAATTCCAACGATTTGCGTTATGCAAATGAGTTTAACTGGGATGTTTATTTAATTGATGATGATGAAACCTTAAATGCTTTTTGCATACCTGGAGGTAAAATGTATTTTTATACTGGAATTATTAAATTCTTAGATAATGAGGCGCAATTTGCAGGTGTAATGGCGCATGAGATGGCTCATGCCGATCGAAGACATAGTACAAAAACAATGACAAAAACCTATGGTTTCTCAATTTTATTATCGGCAATATTAGGCGAAGATCCCACAGTAATGTCCGAAATTGCTGCTGACTTAGCTTTAGGATTAGGGTCTTTGAAATTTAGTCGAGAACATGAATATGAGGCAGATGAGTATGCAGTTCGTTATACATCTGATGCCAATGGTGATCAAAATTATTATCCTAAGGGTATTTCTGCCTTTTTTGAAAAGATATCAGGACAATCATTCAATATTGAATTTTTAAGTACACATCCTGATCCAGGTAATAGGTTGGAAAACATTGATAATTTTTGGGAAAGTATTGGATCGCCTGAAGGTGAGGAATATACTTCGAGATACGAAGAGTTTAAAAATAGTTTACCATAAAATAGAAGGAGATTCGTTCTCCTTTTTATTTTGGAATACTAAATGAGAATGTGCTTCCTTCTCTAAGTTCACTCTCGATCCATAACCTCCCATTCCATTTATTAATAAACTCTTTGCAAATTAATAAGCCCAAACCAGAGCCCTTTTCATTTGTTGTGCCTCTCTCTGTAAAATTATGATTATTTAAAAATAATTTTTCCTTGTTTTCTTTCGAGATACCTGCACCTGTATCCATAATACTAACAACAAATTGATTTTTTTCTTCTATAAGAGTAATAAGTATTTCGCTATATTTATATGAATATTTTATTGAGTTGGTTATTAAATTTCTTAATACAGTTTTTAACATATTGTCATCTGAAATAAGATAAATATCTTCCTCGAAATTGAATTTAATTTTGATATTTTTGATTTCAGCAGAAAATTTTAGACTTTCAATAGTTCTAGAAATAATTCTACTAATGTTTAATTTTTCCGGAGTATAAACTAATCGGTCTGATTCGGTTTTAGACCAATCAATTAGATTCTTAAGAAGAGTAAAACTGTTATTCGAAGAATTATTAATTGCTTGAATGTATTTTTTAAGATCTTCTTTAGTAATATTTTCAATATCGTTAAGAATTAAATCTGAATAACCGATCAAAACGTTGAATGGATCGCGCAAATCATGTGCTATTACTGAAAGGAATTTATCTTTTGTTTTTACAAGTTCTTCTAATGCTTCTTTACCTTTTTTAAGTTCGTCTTGGGCTTTTCTTTTATCCGTAATGTCACGGGCAATTCCTAATGCACCCATTACTTTATTTTCGTTATTAAATAATGGTGTTACTGAGCATTCAAGATATACAAGTTTGCCTTTGGGAGTTTTAAAACCGTGTTCGAAAATAGGAGGTTTTTTGCCATTAAATATATCTGAATGGAGTTTTTGAGCAAATTCCTTGTCTTGAGGTAACATTAGGTAGGTATAATTATTCTTCTCAATTTCTTCCGTGGTTGCTTCAAATATTCGTTCTATTGCTTTATTGTAAAATGTAACTTTAGAATCAAGAGAAATGGTGTAAATAATATCAGTTGCCTTTTCGGTTAGATAGCGATATTTCTTTTCATTTTCAGAAAGAGCATTCTCGGCTTCCTTCCTTTGTGTGATATCTTCAATGAAACCAAATATAAGTTCGAGTTCGTTGTCTGAATTCCAATGTAAGTTTGTATGTAATTTTGCCCAGATTCTTGAGCCATCTTTACATATGTATCTTTTTTCGATCGTAAACTTCTTCTTTTTATTTTTTAGAGTCTCTTTGAAGAGTTCTTTCTCTATAGCAAAATCTTCTGGATCAGTTATGTCTTTTACAGATAATTTTAAAATTTCATTGTTATCATAACCAGTTAGCTCAAGAAACTTTGCATTAACTTTTGATATTTCTCCTGTAGGTTTATTAAATACTATTCCAATAGCATCATTATTAAAAATTATGCTTAAATATTCTTTGTTACGATGTTCTTTTTTTTCTTTTTCTTTTTCGAGGGAAAGATCTTTTATTATTATTCCAGTTCCTGCTTTTTGTTTTGTTTTAAATTTTACTAATAATGCTCTCAAGGATATTCTTTTCCCTAAATTATCAATGATTGAAATTTTTATTGTTTTATTTGAAGAATTACTTTGTGTAGATGAATATTTATAAAAATAATTTTTAATTCTTGACTTAAGTTTATCAGATTTGTTCAATTTAGGAATCAGTTCTGAAATAATATCAATAAAAGGATTATTAAGGACTTGTTCTTTTTTTATTCCGGTGAGTTTTTCTGTAGCAATATTCCATTCAGAAATAATAGCATTATTATCTAATATTATAATGCCTTCATTAGAATTATCCAAGAATTCCTGAAAAAGTATCGGATCGTCTTTTAATAAATTGAATAGTTTTTGTTGTTTTAATAACTCAGTCATTCTTTTTTAGAATTAAAGGGTAACTAAGTTACTAAAAATAAACGAACTATATTGATTTTTGTGCAGTTTCTTCGTAGTTTTTATCAATTTTTAGATTAGGCATATGTGATGCTTCAACAGCAAGTCTATCGCATCTTTCGTTTTCGGGAATATTAGCATGACCTTTTACCCAATGAAAAGATACTTGATGTTTTCTGTAAATTTTTAGAAATCGTATCCAGAGATCAGGATTTTTCTTTTTCTTGAACTGTACTTTTTCCCAGCCAAAAACCCATTTTTTTTCAACTGCATCGGCAACATATTTTGAATCAGTATAAACATCAACGGAGCTATTTTCAAATTTTAATGATTCTAAAGCAACAATAACAGCAAGAAGTTCCATTCTGTTATTTGTTGTTTTTCTAAATCCATCAGAAAGTTCTTTACGATGTTCACCAGATTTCATAACTATTCCGTACCCACCAGGACCTGGGTTTCCTCTGGCTGCACCGTCTGTATATATTACTATTTTTGCCGACATATCTTAAATTTATTTTATAAAGATATAAAAATGCTTTCTACTGCAAGGACTAATTATTGTGATTAACAAAAAAAAGGAAGGCTTAATAAATTAGCCTTCCTTTCAAACCACATAAAATTAAACTATTTGACTATTGTCATTTCGTCAATAAGTCTTTTTGCTCCTGCAAATTTTTCAATAATGAACAATGTATATCTAACATCAACATTTATACATCTTTGTAATTCTTTTTCAAAAACAATATCACCGCTCATAGCTTCCCAGTTTCCATCAAAAGCAGTTCCAATAAGTTCTCCTTTTCCATTAATAACCGGACTTCCAGAGTTTCCTCCAGTAATGTCGTTGGTGGAAAGAAATGCTACTGGCATTTCGCCATTCTTGAGTGCATACTGACCATAATCTTTGTTTTTATAAAGTTCTTTTAGTTTTTCAGGAACAACAAATTCCCAATTATCAGGATCTTCTTTTTCCATTACACCTTTTAAAGTTGTAATATAATCGTAATGTACAGCATCCATTGGATAATAATCCAGAATTGTACCATATGTTAAACGCATAGTAAAGTTCGCATCCGGATACATAGCTTTACCTTCGTTTTTATCCATAATTCCTGCAATGTATAATCTATGACCTCTATCGAAATCACTATTTATTGGCTTTAGTAAGTCTTTAACTTCGTTGTACTTACCATAAACAGAATTTGAGGTGATATATGCTAAATCTTTGTTTAGTGTTTCTTTATCTGGATTTTCAAGAAATGCCCACAATTTAACCGAATCAGTAAACATCGATGTTTTGTACATATCATCAATAAATTCACCACAGTTTGCATAACTTTCTTTTATGGTAGAATATATATCTGGATAATTTTTTGCATCAATGTTCTTTGCGTAGATCTTAAACATAGCTTTCGCAACTTTCTGATCCGTAGGAGCATTATAGTTTTTGTAAAACTTTCGTGCTTTTTCTTTATATTCATCTATCAGTGTCGATAAATTTTCTTTTTCATCAGATTCAAGTGTTTTTCCTAAATCTTCCGCTTTATGAACTAATGATAATATTTCAGTTCCCCTTATCATTGTTTCATATAAATATTGTTTTGTATTTACATGTTCGCTTCTTGTTTTAACAGAATTTTCAATTAAACTTAAAGCTTCGCCATATTGTTTCTGGCGTTTAGATTTGGCATTAACCCATTCAGTAAATGCTTTTTCGTTTTCTTTCTTTTTGTCGATAATTTTTAGTTGTTTCAAAGCCTTGTTCATTCCTATTGAATTTTTCCAATAGTTTGCAGAACTCGCATATTTAGAAGCATACTTAATACGAACGGCATCGTCGGCAAGCATATCTTCCAACATAATTTCCTGACGAATACCGCGAACATAAATTCTATTTTTATTATCGATATTGATTAATTCATCAACCTCAGTTGCTGCCATATATCTATCAGTTCCTCCAGGATATCCCATTACCATTGCAAAATCATTCTTCTCAATTCCCTTTAACGAAACAGGTAAATGATGTTTTGGCTTATATGGAACATTGTCAGGGGAGTAAGCAGCCGGATTATTATCTTTATCAGCATAAATTCTAAAGATTGAGAAATCTCCAGTATGTCTTGGCCACATCCAATTATCGGTATCGGCACCAAATTTACCTATCGACGATGGAGGAGCACCTACCATTCTAATATCAGTAAATTTTTCGTATACCAATAAATAATATTTATTTCCACCAAAGAAGTTTTTAACTTTTGCCATGTAATGAGTTCCCTCAGTAGCTTCATTGGCAATTTTTTTTCCTTCTTTTTTTGCTGCATCTTGCATTTCAGATTCTGTCATATTCTTATTAAAAACAGAATTGATTTTTTCAGTAACATCTTCAATTTTTACTAAAAAAGTTACCGAAAGTTCTGGTGTTGCAATTTCCTCCTCCATTGACATTGCCCAGAATCCATCTTTTAAATAATCGTTGGCAGGAGTACTGTGTTGTTGGATAGCTCCATAACCACAATGGTGATTTGTTAAAACGAGACCTTTGTCAGATATTACTTCACCCGTACATCCTTTTCCAAAAATAACAATGGCATCTTTTAAACTTGTGTTGTTTACACTATAGATTTCTTCTGCAGATAATTCGCAGCCCATTTGCTGCATCTTTTCAATGTTTAATTGTTGAATTAGTGGCAATAACCACATTCCTTCATCAGCCTTTACTGATGAATTAAAAATAAACATCATGCTAATAATAGCAATAAATAATTTTTTCATAATTGTAAAATTTGATTATATAAGTTCCCCGTTAAAAATTTAAAAAGCTTAGATTATAATTTTTCTTTTAAGTTTAATCAGTTTATTAATTTAGTTTGATTTTTAATATACCTTTGTCGAGTAAAATTGTTCAAAATACTGATAAGAATTATGTTAGATAATAAACAAGATATATTGACTTTGTCTGAAGACGAAATAAAAAATTTCCTAACTAAAACAGGCGAAAAGGCTTTTCGTGCAAAGCAAATATTTGAGTGGTTGTGGAAGAAACCTGTTTCTAGTTTCGAAAAAATGACAAACCTTTCTAAAGATTTAAGAAATCTATTAAATGAGAATTTTGTTATTCAAGCTGTTGAAATTGATGATCTTCAGATTAGTAAAGATAAGACAATAAAATTAGCATTTAAACTTAGCGATGGTGCTTTAGTTGAAGGTGTTCTAATTCCTTCGGAAGATAGATCAACCGCTTGTATCTCATCACAAGTAGGGTGCAATTTAGGTTGTGAGTTTTGTGCTACTGGAAAACTTGGTTTAATGAGAAACCTAAGTGTTGGCGAAATATATTATCAGGTAGTTGAGATTATGAATCTTGCTAAGGAGAAATATAATCTTCCTCTTACTAATATAGTATTAATGGGAATGGGTGAACCATTATTAAATTACGATAATGTTTTAAAAGCAATGGAAATGGTGAGCTCCGAAAAAGGTTTAGGAATGTCGCCTCAAAGAGTTACTTTATCAACTGTTGGTTTGCCACGAATGATTAAGAAATTAGCTGATGATAAGGTTCGATTTAATTTAGCGATTTCGTTGCATTCGGCTAATGATAAAAAACGAAGTTCTTTTATGCCGGTGAACAACCGAAACAATCTTGGAGAATTAAGTGAGTCGATAAAATATTTTAATGAGAAAACTGGGCAGAGAGTAACATTTGAGTATTTGTTAATGGAAGGGCTTAATGATTCGTTAACTGATGCCAAGGAATTAGCTGAATATTGCAAACAATTTCCTGTTAAGATAAATATTATTGAATACAATTCGACAGGAGATAAGAGATTTAAAAAATCTTCAAACGAAGCTTTCGATCAATTTGTAACATTCCTAAAGGGACGTAATATGATTGTGAATGTTCGTCGTAGTCGCGGAATGGATATTGCAGCTGCATGTGGACAATTAGCGGGTAAAAAGAAGTAAAGACATAAAAAATGTCATTACTCACTTTGTTCGTGAGAAAAGTTCCCGCGAAGACGGGAATATTAAAGCTCTTATGATAGATTCTGGATCATCTCGATAGCTATCGCGGCGGAATGACAATCTAATTAATCAAAAATCTAAACTTAATTGTTCATCCAATAATCGGAATGACATTCTATGAAATGGAGTTGTTCCAAATTCTTTAATTGCTTGTCGATGTTTCTTTGTTGGATATCCTTTATTTTGTTTCCATCCATATTCAGGATGTTGTAGGTCTAATTCATGCATAATATCATCGCGATATGTTTTTGCAAGAATTGATGCTGCGGCAATTGAATAGTATTTAGAGTCTCCTTTTACTATTGTCTGATGTGGAATATTCTTGTATTTTATAAATTTATTACCATCAATAATAATATGTTCAGGTATTATTTTAAGCTGATCAAGTGATTTATGCATTGCCATTATGGATGCTTTTAAAATATTGATTTTATCAATCTCGTTATTATCAATTATACCAATTGCGAATGCTAAAGCTGATTCTTCTATTTCTGCTCGAAGTTCGTATCGCTTTTTCTCGTTTATTTGTTTTGAGTCGTTTAAAATCTTGTGTTCAAAACCTTCCGGCAGAATTACGGCAGCTGCAACAACTGGACCTGCTAAGCACCCTCTTCCTGCTTCGTCACAGCCTGCTTCAATAACATTTTCTTTAAAAAAGCTTGATAGTTTATTGCTTGATTTCATGTAAAGTCATTTCTATTATATTCCAGAATTTTTCAGATGTTTTATCCCAGCTGAATTTCTTTTTCTGGATATTTCCTTTTTCAATAAGTTGATTTCTTAAATCAGTATCTACATATAATTTTTCCATTGCAGCTGATATTGATTCTATGGAAAAAGGATCAACAATTAATGCTGCATCTCCAGCCACTTCTGGCATAGAAGTTATATTAGAAGTTATTACTGCTGTTTTGCAATTCATAGCTTCAATAATGGGTATTCCAAATCCTTCGAAATACGGAACAAATGTTAGAGCTATTGATGCACCGTAAAGATTTTTGAGTTCCTCAGGTGATAATCTTCCTGTAAATATTACATCCTTTTTAAATTCAATATTCTGATAAACTTTTTGAATGCTTTTAGTTTTAAACATTTTACCGCCAACAATAACAAGCTTTGTATCGCTATCTGTTTTTTCTTTAAAAGAATTAAAAGCTAAAAGCAAATTAGTAATATTCTTTCTTGGATTAAGAGCTCCAACAAACAAAAAATAATCTTTATTATTTGTGTATTTATTTTTAGTAAATGCTTTTGTTTCTTTATCTATCTCTTTATAAATAGAGTTTGATCCATTGTAAATTACATCAATCTTATTTTCGTTTATCCCAAATTGTTTGATAATATCTTGTTTTGAATATTCAGAAACTGTTGCAATCTTGCTAGCTTTCTTAGAAAATTTAGGAAAGAAAAAACGATAATATAATCTTAAGAAGAAAGGAAAATCTTTAGGGTGATGCATGAAATTAATATCATGTATAGCCGCAATAGAAGGAATGTTTGATTTTAAAGACAAAAATCCATCAGGAGAAATATATAAATCGGCATTTATCTTTTTAAGAATCTTTGGTAATGAGAATTCAAACCATAAATAATATAGAAAAGGATGTCGTGTAGGAGGACCAATTACAATAGGTTCAATATTATCTGAGAAAATAAAATTTTTATCGAAAGGTCTATCAAATATAAAATAAAACTTATGTTCAGGATGATTAAGTGTAATTCTTTTTAAAGTTTCAAAGCTAAACCAACCAATTCCTTCTAGTTTATCTTTTAATAATAATCTTGTGTTAATGGCAATTTTCAAGATCAATAAAATTTAATTAGGTTAAAATTCTATCGATAAAAATACATCAAATTTTACTTAAACTGGCTAAACATTGACATGAACAAAAACTTTATTAATTTTACAGTTCTAATTTATATATTTTGAGACGTAAATTTTTTACAAACCTTTCTTTATTAATCTTTCTTAATTTACTGATAAAGCCCTTTTGGATTTTTGGTATTGATAGAACTGTTCAAAATGTTGTGGGAGCAGAAGAATACGGTTTGTATTTTTCCTTGTTTAACTTTTCTTTATTGTTAAATATATTACTGGATTTAGGAATAACAAATTACAACAACCGAAATATTGCTCAAAACAACCAGCTTTTAAGTAAATCTTTATCGAATATTGTTGGATTAAGATTTATTCTGGCAATTGTTTATGCCGTTGCTACAATTATTGCGGCGTTATTTATTGGATATGAGTTGCGACAATTTCAAATTCTACTGTTCTTAATATTGAATCAGTTTATTGCTTCATTTATATTATATCTCCGATCAAATTTAAGTGGATTACATTATTTTAAAACTGATAGTTTTATTTCTGTTCTTGATCGTTTATTAATGATTATTATTTGTAGTGTACTTCTTTGGAGTAATGTTTTCAATCTTAGCTTTAAAATTGAATGGTTTGTATATGCACAAACAGGTTCTTATATTATAACCTTGATAATTACATCATTAATAGTTTATAATAAAACAGATTTTTTAAAATTAAATTTCGATACAACTTATTTTATTGCTATTCTAAGAAAAAGTTATCCGTTTGCTTTTTTAGCATTATTAATGATGTTTTATTTCAGGATTGATTCGGTAATGTTAGAGAGAATGTTACCAAATGGGAAAGAACAGGCAGGGATTTATGCTCAAGGTTTCAGAATTTTAGATGCAGCTTCCATGTTTGCTTTTTTATTTGCCAGCTTGCTTCTTCCAATGTTTTCGCGAATGTTAAAACAAAGGGAATCTATTCATAATTTAACATTATTTTCTTTTTTACTATTGATTGTGCCAACTATAGGAATATCATTATCTGCATATTTTTATAGAGTTGAGATTATGGATTTATTGTATCATCAGCATGTTCAATCTTCATCATCAATTTTAGGAATTTTAATGCTTGGTTTTATAGGTGTTTCGGTAACATATATTTTTGGGACTTTATTAACGGCAAATGGGAATCTTCGTATGCTTAATATAGTAGCTATTTGTGGTGTGCTAATTAATATAGGTTTAAATTTAATATTGATTCCAAAGTATTTTGCTTTAGGTTCTGCAGTTGCAAGCTTAATAACTCAATGGATAACAGCACTTGCTCAACTCATAATTGCAAAACGGATATTTAAATTTAAGATTAATTTGAAAAGAATCTTCTTCTTAGTGTTTTTTGTGATTGGAGTTTATTTTACAGCTCGTTTTTCGACTTATATAGATTTTAATTGGATTTATAAATTTATAGGAGTACTATTATCTACATTAATTTTAGCTTTTGTTTTTAGATTAATTAATCTAAAAATACTTTTTGATTTGCTCATTAAAGGAGATGATAAATAAAAAAACCGAAGAAGTTCTCCGGTTTTTGTCATTATTTAAATTGATTAATTATTGATTTTATTTTTTCGAGTTTATCCTTTAAGACCTCTTCGTTTTCAGCTTCAGCTAATAGTCTTAAATAAGGTTCTGTATTCGACGGTCGAACATTAAACCACCAATCTTTAAATTCAAGACGATAGCCATCAAAATCCATTATTTCAGTTGGTTCTTCTTCAGCAACAAAATGATCTTTTAATGCTTCCATTGCTTCAAGCTTTTGTTCAATTTTAAAATTGATTTCACCTGAATTTGCATATTTACTAATACCAGAAATTAATTCTGATAAGGTTTTTCCTTCTTTTTTAAATTTAGAAACAAGGTTTAATACAATTAATGCTGCCATAATTCCTGAATCAGAATAGAAGAAATCTCTAAAATAGTAGTGTCCTGCTAATTCTCCACCATAAATTCCTTTGATCTCACGAAGTTTTGGAGCTGCAAATGCTCTTCCAACTCTCCATGTGTGCATTTCACCACCAAGATTTTTTATATACTCTTTTACCGCCTTTGATGTGCGAATATCTTCTAAAACAATACCTTTTTCTTTTTCTAGAAAGTAATGTCCCATTAAACCAATAATTAAGTCTGGAGAAATAAATTTTCCTTTTTCATCAACAAACATTACACGGTCTGCATCGCCATCAAAAATAATTCCTATATCACAAGAATTGTCTAAAACAGTTTTTTTAAGATCTGCAACATTTTCTTCAATTAATGGATTTGGCTCATGATTTGGAAATGTTCCGTCAAGGTCTTCATATAAATATATAGGCTTTTTCGCTAAAAGCTTTTTAATTAAAAATCCGGCCATTCCATTTGAACAATCTACAGCCATTTTTAGATTAGAATAATCTTGCACGTAAGTTTTTAGAAATTCTACGTATTCACCTTTGACTTTATAGTCTACTATTTTACCTTTTTTCTCGGCAACAACAATTTCGCGGGTCTGAATCATTTCTAGAAGCTTATTTAAGCCAGTATCAAAACCAACCGGTAAAGCATTCGATTTAGAAATTTTCATTCCATTATATTCGCGTGAATTATGTGACGCTGTAATTTGAACAGATGCAGCAAATTTGTGTTTAGCTGTTACATAATATACCATAGGAGTTGTTGAAATACCTATGTTATATACATTTGCCCCACTGTCAATTATTCCTTGTGATAAATATTCAAATATTTCATTCGATGAAATACGCACATCCCTACCAACTAATACATTATCTGCTTGTAATAATTCCGGTAAAAAATAACCGATTTTATAGGCATCTTCTTTATTAAAATCTTCGTTGTAAATCCCTCTAATGTCGTATGCTTTAAAAGCTTTCATATTTAAATAAATTACTAATACATAAAATTTTAGATAGAAAGAAGCCAGCTTTGAATACTGACTTCTCTTGATGTTATAATTTTTACAAAAATGCGATTTTTTTTTATTTTGTTAAAGCTTTTACGGGTTCAATTCCTAAAGTTGTTCCTTCCTGAATTGCTTTTAAAACTGCACCGCCTCCTGTAAATATGTAATACTTAGGACTATCCAAAGCAACAATGTATAATCCTGGAAGTAATCTTTTTAATTCTTGCATTGTATCACCGCCACCATAAAGTTTAACAGCTTCTACATTTTCGTCTATTAACTCATCAAGAGCGATTGTTCCCTCATTAAAATGAGGAGTAAATCCCATTACAGCATTTACGAAAATTGTACGTGCAGTAGAAAATATTTTATGGATTTTATCTTCATAAAAAGATTCTTTAGCTACATCTAAAACATAATTAAGTTTTGTTCCGGATTTTAGTTCATGAATATTATGAACCCTGTTTTTACCTTCGATTTTTCCATCTAATGTATCGGATTCAATAATAAATGGTAGTTCAATTAATTTACCTGGAAATTTCTCGCTAAAGTCTACAAATTTCTTAGCATGAGTTAAATCTTCAGTAGAGATCCCTTTAATTTCGATATTGTACTTAGCACATAAGTAGGCATTATAAATTACACCACCTAAAACTAAATAATCGGCTTTTTTAATTAATGCATATAAAGAATCAATTTTTGTATCGAATTTAGAACCTGCCACAACAGCAATAAAAGGAGATTGTGGACTATAAATTCTTTCTAGATTTTCAATTTCTTTTTGCATTAAGAAACCAGCATAAGCTGGAAGATATTTATTTACACCTACTGTAGAGGCATGTGCCTGCCATGATCCAAATGCATCATTTACATAAATATCAGCAAGCCCAGCTAATTGATTTGCAAAACGATCCATTTCTGAACCTTTTGATTCCTCGCCTTGAAACCAACGTGTATTTGGTAGATAAATTCCATCAATTTTTCCTTCTTTTAGTTCTCTAATAGAATGATTTATTGATGTTTCAATTCCGATATATCCTTTGTTTTCATGCGGATAAAAATCAGGAATCTTCATATTTATATGAAGTTTATTTCGTAAATATTCAACAATTGGTTCTACAGATGTGTCTTTACTGATTTTAATATCTCCTGTTTTTTTATCTTTTGGTCTACCAACATGTGACATTAAAATAATCTTTCCGCCTTTTGCATTTATGTGATAAAGAGTTCCAATAGTTGCATCAATTCTGTACGGATCATGAATAATTCCTTTTTTAACTACATTATGATCTACGCGAACTAAAACTACTTTACCATTTAAATCTGCATCTTGAATAGATGGAATGTTATATTTGTCTAGCATGTTTACCTCCTGTTTTTAAAAATGAAAGGGTATACAATTTAACCTAAAATTGTGTTTTAATCAATAATAAGAATGTATTCTGTGTTTTATAAAAATTAAATATCTTCCTTGATAGCTTTAAGTGCAGGTAATTCTTTCCCTTCAATATATTCTAATAACGCCCCACCAGCCGTTGAAATATAACTAATCTTGTAAGCCAAGCTATATTTATTTACAGCAGCAATAGAATCACCACCGCCAATTAATGAAAAAGCACCCTTATCTGTAGCACGTGCAACGGCCATCGCAATTTTTAATGTTCCCATTGAAAAATTAGACATTTCAAAAACACCAATTGGTCCATTCCATAGAATAGTTGAAGAATTTTCAATTACTTCTGTAAATTCATTGGCCGATTTAATCCCAATATCTAATCCCATCCAGCCATCTTTAATTTTTTGAATATTACAATGTTCAATGTTGGCATTGTCGTTAAATTCATCGGCTATTATACAATCAGATGGTAAGTATAAATTAACTCCATTTTCTTTTGCCTTTGTGACAATCTTTTTAGCTACATCAATAAAATCATCTTCAACTAACGAATTTCCAACTTTTCCTCCAATTGCTTTAGCGAATGTGAAAGCAATTCCTCCAGCAATTATTAAGTTGTCAACTTTCTCAATTAGTGCTTCAATAATATGAATTTTAGTAGAAACCTTAGAGCCGCCAAGAATAGCTGTAAATGGCTTCTTTGCTTGTTTTACAACCTTATCTATATTATTTACTTCGTTTTCAACTAAATATCCAAACATTTTATCATCTGGGAAAAACTTTGCTAAGGTATATGTTGAAGCATGAGCTCTATGTGCTGTACCAAAAGCATTGAATACATATGCATCTCCTAATTCCGATAATTTTTTAGCAAAAGTTTCATCAGCATCAGTTTCTTCTTTATGGAATCTTAAGTTTTCTAATAAAAGACATTCGCCTGATTTTAAAACTGCAGATGCAATTAAAGCTTCTTCTCCAATGCAATCACCGGCAAATTTTACTTTTTTGTCCAGAGCTTTATTTAGATATGGTAAAATATGTTTAACCGAATATTTTTCATCAATTTTCCCTTTTGGTCGTCCCAAATGAGTTAAGAAAATTACAGATCCACCTTCAGCAAGTATTTTTCGAACAGTTGGTAAAGCAGTAATAATTCTGGTATCGTCGGTAATTTCACCATTTTCATCTAATGGAACATTAAAATCGACACGCATTAATACTTTCTTACCTTCAAAATTATATCTGTCAATTGTAAGGTTTTGTTTTATTGCTTTTATACTTGGTAATTCTTTACCTTCTAAGTATTCTAACAAAGCACCACCTGCAGTAGAAATATAACTTATCTTATGTGCAAGGCTGTATTTGTTAACGGCTGCAATAGAATCGCCACCACCGATTAAAGAGAAAGCACCTTTATCTGTTGCTCTTGCAACCGACATTGCAACCTTTAACGTTCCCATTGCATAACTCGGCATTTCAAAAACACCAATTGGACCGTTCCAAAGAATCTTCTCTGACGTTTCAATAACCTCGGCAAATTGGTTCGCAGATTTTATTCCAATATCAAGCCCCATCCATCCATCAGGAATCTCCATAATATTACAATGATCAATATTTGCATTATTTTTAAATTCATCTGCTATTATGCAATCAGTCGGTAAGTAAAGATTTACTTTATTTTTTTTGGCTTTATCAATAATATGTCTGGCAAAATCAAGAAAATCATTTTCAACCAAAGAATTTCCAATTTTACCGCCCATTGCTTTTGCAAAAGTGAATCCAATTCCACCAGCAATAATCAAATTATCTACTTTTTCGATTAAAGATTCGATAATATGAATTTTAGTTGAAACTTTTGAACCTCCAAGAATCGCTGTGAAAGGATGTAAAGGTTGATGAAGTATTTTATCAATATTTTTTATTTCGTTTTCTACTAAGTATCCAAACATGCTATTCTTTGGAAAATATTTTGCAATGGTATATGTCGAAGCATGAGCTCTATGTGCTGTACCAAAAGCATTGTTTACAAATGCATCTCCTAAATTTGCTAGTTTTTTTGCAAATTCTTCATCGGCATCTGTTTCTTCTTTGTAAAACCGAAGGTTTTCGAGTAATAGAATTTCTCCTGGCATCAAATCATCTGCCAACATTTGTGTATTTTCTCCTACACAATCTTTGGCAAATTTTACTTCACGATCGAGTAGTTTATTTAAATGAGGTAGTATTATTTGTAAAGACATATCCTTATTAAACTTGCCTTTTGGTCTACCTAAGTGAGTTAGTAATATAATTGAACCACCTTCAGTTAGAATTTTTTGAATTGTTGGTATTGCTGTTATGATTCTAGTATCGTCTGTTATTTCAAGTTTGTCATTTAATGGAACATTAAAATCAACTCGCATTAATACTCTTTTATTAGAAAAATTATAATTGTCGATGGAATACATATTGATACTTTTAGAATGAAGCGTTAAAGATAAAAATATATTTCCATTTACTCTTTATCATTGGTTTGTTAATGCCTAATTAATGGTTTATACATTATAAGAGGAAAAATATGCAAGTGGCAAATAACGAAGAGCTTGCAAATTATATTTTTTGAATTAATTATAAGTTTTTTTGATTATTGCGAATTGCTATTTTATAGTGTTTTGTATATTGATTATTGTTATTTTTGCTACTTATAATAAAATGAATAATAAATAATAGAACTCATTATAAATTTATGCAGTTTAAGGAAGTTGTTGGTCATCAAAAAATAAAAGAAAAATTAATTTATACGATAAATGAAAATCGTGTGAGTCATGCTCAATTATTTTTGGGTCCAGAAGGATCTGGAAATTTAGCATTAGCTATTGCATATGCTCAATATATATCATGTGAAAATAAACAAGAAAATGATTCATGTGGAGTATGTCCATCTTGTTTAAAATTTAAAAAGCTTGTGCATCCCGATCTACATTTTGTATTTCCGGTTGCTACTTCAAAAACTATAAAGAAAGATCCTGTTAGTGATGATTACATTGTTCAATGGAGAGAATCAGTAATTGAAAACCCATATTTTAATCAGAATAAATGGTACGAAACTATTGATGTTGAAAATAAACAAGGGATTATTAGTAAAAATGAAAGTTATGAGATATTAAAAAAGCTTAATCTCAAGACTTTCGAATCAGAATATAAAATAATGATTATTTGGTTGCCAGAGAAGATGAATGCTTTTGCCGCCAATAAACTGCTTAAATTAATTGAAGAACCACCGGAAAAAACATTGTTTTTGATGGTTTCTGAGAATTCTGAACAAATGTTACCTACTATTTTATCAAGAACACAATTATTTAAAATTCCTAAGGTCGATTATGAGAGCATACATTCTAATCTGTGTGATAAATTTGGATTGTCGCAGGATGAAGCAAAAGATATCTCACATTTAGCAAATGGTAATTACTTTGAAGCTCAGAATCTAATTAATTCGGTAAATGAAGAGAATTATAATTTTGAACAATTTACAAGTTTAATGCGATATTCGTACCAGCGAAAAGTATTAGAACTTATGGAGTGGGTAGAAGAAATATCAAGAATAGGAAGAGAAAAACAGAAGAATTTTTTAATTTATGCTATTCGTTTGGTTCGAGAAAATTTTATGTTAAATCTGCAACGAAAGGAAATAGTTTATCTTACTCAAAAGGAATTCGATTTTTCTGAGAAATTCGCCCAGTTTATTAATAGTGAAAATGTTACAGAAATTTATGAGGTTTTAAATAAGGCACATGCAGATATTTCTATGAATGCATATAATAAAATAGTATTTTTAGATTTAGCTTTAAAGATTATAAAATTGATAAAAAAGTAACGTTCATGTGTTTGTTTTTTATTTTTAGTAGGTCACATGCAATCGCAATGAAAAAATAATCATTGTATTGGTATAAAAAATGATTATTTTTTTTATGCTTATTTCATTACTTTTGCCTTTTCAAACTCTTTGGACTTTAAATGAAATTGATCTCAAAGAGTATAATATATAAATTATGGATAATACAGATAAAGATATAGTTAATCAACAACCCAATAATACTTCTTCATGTAAATGTAACGATAACGAATGCTGTAGTAAACTGCAAACTTATGATTGGTTAGGAGATTTGCCAGCATCTATGCAAAAAGCAGATATAGTTGAAGTTAGATTTAAAAATACTCGAAAAGAATTTTTTATAAATGCAAATGGGTTACGATTAAATAAAGGAGATATTGTTGCTGTTGAAGCATCGCCAGGTCATGATATAGGAATTGTTTCCTTAACCGGAGAAATAGTTAAGTTTCAACTGAAGAAACATCATGTCTCTCCCGAAAAACAAGAGTTTAAAAAGATTTATAGAAAAGCGAAGGCAGCAGACCTAGAAAAGTGGTATGAGGCAACTTCGCTTGAAGATACTACTATGTTAGAAACGCGTAAAATCGCTTCTGACTTAAAGCTAGAAATGAAAATTGGTGATGTTGAATATCAGGGTGATAGAACGAAAGCTATATTCTATTATATAGCTGATGAACGTGTCGATTTTCGTGAATTAATAAAAATTCTTGCTGAGAAATTTAAGATTCGTATTGAAATGCGTCAGATTGGTGCACGTCAAGAAGCAGGTCGTATTGGTGGAATTGGTTCGTGTGGTAGAGAATTGTGTTGTTCTACTTGGATAACAAATTTCGTGTCGGTTACAACAAACTCTGCTCGTTATCAAGAAATCTCGTTGAATCCGCAGAAACTTGCAGGACAATGCGGAAAGCTAAAATGCTGCTTAAATTACGAACTTGATTGTTATGTTGATGCTCAAAAGGATTTTCCTTCAAAAGATATTGTTCTTGAAACCACAATGGGGCAAGCTCATCATACAAAAACAGACATTTTTAGAGGTATATTATGGTATACATACGATCCTATTAATATGGTGAATTTTATTCCTGTTCATGTTGATCGTGTTAACGAAATAATTGCTTTAAATAAAAAAGGTAAAAAAGTGGATGAGTTGGTTGATTCAAAAGCTATGAAGGAAGATGTGCCTTTAGATTTTCAAAATGTTGTAGGAGAGGATTCTTTAACTCGTTTTGATGATCAAAAGAAAAAGAAGAAGAAAAGGCCAAATAAATACAATAAAAAACGCAACAGAAATCGTAATGAAAATCGCAATGAAAATCGACCAAATAAGAAGTAGTTTAGTTTTTTTATTTCTTCTTTTATTAGTTTCGGCGTGTGATCCAAATCAAGTATTTGAAAGAAATTTTGAATTACCTAATAATGTTTGGGGTAAAGATTCTTCAATAACTATAGATGTTGATATAAAGGATACAATAAGCCCTCACAATATTTATATAAATGTTCGAAATACTTCCAGGTACGAAATGCAAAATCTGTTTCTTTTCGTAAATACAACTTCACCAAATGGGATTGTTTTACGTGATACATTTGAGTGTTATTTAGCAGATGCGAGAGGTAAGTGGACTGGAAGTGGTTGGGGTGATATTTACGATAATCAATTTATTTATAAACAGAATGTGCGATTTCCTGTTTCTGGGACATACAAATTCGAGTACATTCAAGCTATGCGAACTGATAAGCTGAAATTTATATCAGATATTGGATTGCGAATAGAGAAAGTAGAATTTCGTTAAGTAAAAATCAATAAACGTGGCAAAAAAGAAATTGGCAAGGTTTGCCGAAATGGAAACCTTTGATCATGTGGTTCAGGCTTCTTTTGATGAGGTATTTAAGAAAGATTATAAGTTAAAAGGTAAATGGGCCAAAGAGTTTTTTAAAAATAACAACCCTATTATTCTTGAATTAGGATGTGGCAAAGGTGAATATTCTGTTGGATTAGCAAAGCAAAACCCAAATATAAACTACATTGGAATTGATATTAAGGGAGCCAGAATGTGGCGTGGCGCAAAAACAGCCTTAGAAGAGGGAATTAAAAATGTGGGTTTCATTCGTACTCGAATAGGATTAATAAATTCATTTTTTGCACCAGAAGAAATATCAGAGGTTTGGGTAACTTTTCCGGATCCCCAACCTAAGAAATATTATAAAAGACTTACTTCAACAAGGTTTTTAGGTTATTATCAAAAACTACTGAAAAATAGTGGAATTGTAAATCTCAAAACTGATAGTGCAGAACTTTATGAGTATACAAATAAAGTTGTTGATTTAAATAAACTCGAAATTTTAGTAAATACAAACGATTTATATAATTCAGGAATTGCAGATAATATTTTATCTATTAAAACATTTTATGAACAGCAGTTTCTTGATCAAGGAAAACCGATTACTTATATAAAATTTAAACTGAACAATTTACTTCAACTTGAAGAACCTAAAGAAGAAGAATAACGAAGGATTTTTTCATCAGGTTTATGATGTTGCTCGACTAATACCTTATGGCCGTGTAACGAGTTATGGAGCAATTGCTAAATATTTAGGTTCGGCACAATCGGCAAGAATCGTGGGTTGGGCTATGAACGATTCCCATTCGCAAAAGGAATATGTTCCTGCGCACAGAGTAGTAAATCGAAATGGTCTTTTAACAGGAAAAAACCACTTTGGTAATTCTAATACCATGAAACAACTTCTCGAAAACGAAGGCATAAAAGTCAAAAGCGATAAAATTATTGATTTCCAAAAATACTTCTGGGACCCGTTAATAGAACTTGATAGATAATATTATTAATTGAATTATTCTGAGGATTTTATACCCTTAAACATATCATAAAATTTGCTATGAATTTGCAAATAATAATTATCTTTGCTGTGTTAATTTAAATTAAATAAAAATAAGACAGCATAACATGTCATATTCAAATCAGCAAATTCTAGATGCCCTAAGAACAGTAAAGCATCCGGAAACTGGTCAAGATATCGTTTCGATGGGTATGGTCGATGATATTTGGATCAAAGGAAATAAAGCAGGATTTACCTTAAGTTTTAAAAAAAGTAACGATCCGTTCAGTAATTCAATGCCGAAGGTTTGTTTACAAGTTTTAGAAACGCAATTAGGTAAAGAATTAGATTTTAATGGAAATATAAAAACTAAGGTGCCAGAAAGAAAAGCACCACCAGAGAAAAAGCCAACAGAATCAATGAAAGATGTAAAAAATATTATCGCTGTAGCATCAGGTAAAGGCGGTGTGGGAAAATCAACTGTTGCAACAAACTTAGCTATAGCATTAGCAAAAACAGGAGCAAAAGTAGGTTTAATTGATGCTGATATTTTTGGTCCATCTCTACCTAAAATGTTTAATGTTGAAGGTCAAAGACCATTAGTTGAAAAGATAAATAATGTTGATATGATTACTCCAGTTGAGAATTTCGGAGTAAAAATGTTGTCAATAGGATTCTTTATTAATCCAGAAGATGCATTGGTATGGAGAGGTTCAATGGCGACTAGTGCAATTAAACAATTAATTCAACAAGGTAAATGGGGTGAGTTAGATTATTTATTATTTGATCTTCCTCCAGGAACCAGTGATATTCATTTAACTCTTGTTCAGGAAGTTTCTGTAACAGGAGCTTTAATTGTAAGTACCCCACAAGATGTTGCATTAGCTGATGCTATTAAAGGAATAAAGATGTTTACAGGAAAGCATATTAATGTTCCTATATTAGGATTGGTTGAAAATATGTCGTGGTTTACTCCAGAAGAGTTGCCAGATAATAAGTATTACATTTTTGGTAAAGATGGATGTAAAAATCTTGCAGAAAAAGAAAATATTCCTTTACTTGGTCAAATTCCAATTGTTCAAGGAATTCGTGAAGGAGGAGACGAAGGCAAACCAGTTGCAAATGATGAAAAATCAGTTCTAGGAAAAGCATTTTCGGAACTTTCAGCAGCTGTAATTAAAGCAACAGAAAATAGAAATGCAAATCTTGAACCAACAAAAAAAGTAGAAATTACAACTAGATAACTATTAAAATTGAGAAAAATGGAAGCAGCAATAAAACAAGATTTTGAAAAAAGGATTAATGAAACAATAGATATGGTAAGACCATACTTAGTAGCTGATGGTGGAGATATTAAGTTTGTAGAGTTAACCGAAGATATGGTAGTAAAAGTTCAGCTTTTAGGAGCATGTGGATCTTGCCCATATAGTTTGCAAACACTAAAAAATGGTGTTGAGCAGGCAGTAAAAAAACAAATTCCAGAAATTAAAGAAGTTGTTTCGGTAAATTAACATTTACTTTATAAAACATAATATGGGTTGTTGGTAGTTTTTATCTGACAACCCATTTTTTATATTATTAGATTTAAGAAAGGGTATTCTTAAATTGATAACATTGTATTTTATATAAAATGATATATAACTATAAAATATTTGATTTAAAAGATACTTGAAAAAGGATTATTTACTAGTTTTATAGTTTTCTTTGATATAATTAATTTGCCTGTTAAATAATATTTTAGTAAAATAATTGTTTCAATAACAAAAGATATTTACCTAAACATTTTTTTAGTGAATCGCATTTTAAAATACAGTCTTTTATTCTTGTTAATACTTATTATTACTAATGGGTGTTCTACAAAGAAAAATACAGCAATATCTCGATTTCATCATAGTTTAACAACTCGTTTTAATATTCTTTTTAACGGAACAGAAAGTTTTAAAGCAGGAGTTAAGCGTTACGAAGATGCATATGTTGATGATTATTCTCAAGTATTACCGGTTTTTACTTATGGCAATCAAGAAATAGCATCAAGCATTAAAGGCGAAATGGATCGAACTATTGATAAATCTACGAAATCAATAAGACTTCATTCAATAACTAAAAAACCCGACCAAAGTAATTCTTCCTTATCTGAAAAAGACAAAGCATTTTATAGCAAAAATGAATATAATATTTATATAGATGATGCATACTTAGTTATGGGTAAGGCATTTTTCTATCAGGCTGATTATGCCAGTGCAATTAGAATTTTCAATTATATAATAAAGCAATATGATGAGGATACTAAGTATATGGCTTACAATTGGATGGTTCGCGCAAATGTTGAAATTAAAGATTTTCGAGAAGCCAATAAAATATTGGAGTTTTTAGAAACAGAATTAGATTATCCAGAAGAACTTAAATACGAATTGAACTTAACTTTTGCAGATTTTTATTTAAAGCAGCAAAGGTATCAAGAGGCGGAGCCTTATATATTTGATGCGTTAAATTTAGTTAAGAAGAAAAAGGAAAAAATTAGATTAACATATATATACGCGCAATTAAAAGAAAAGGATGATAGAATTCAAGAAGCATCCGATCTTTTTAAGCAGGTTATAAAATTGAATCCTCCCTATGAGATGACTTTTAATGCAACGATAAAACGTGCAGCATTATTTTCAGGTGGAAAATCTATAGATTCTATTAAAGATGATTTGCTTGATATGTTAAAAGATGATAAAAATATCGAATATCAAGATCAAATTTATTTTGCCCTGGGAGAGCTAGAAAATAGAAATGGAGATTTGAATCAGGCTATCGAGTATTATTTAAAATCAGCAGGAAGTAGCACTTCAAATACAAATCAAAAAGGAGTAACATATTTAACTCTCGCAAATATCTTTTTTGATCAAACAAAGTATATGGAATCGCAAGCATATTTTGACAGTGCTGTTGTTTCACTTGAAAAGGATTTTCCCGGATATATAGAACTTTCGAGGAAGAATCAATATTTATCTAAATTAGTTACTAACCTGCGAATTGTGAGTCATCAAGATAGTATTCAGAGTGTGGCGAAGATGCCCGAAGCAGAGCGTAAAGCATTTATACAGCAGATAATCCAAAATGTTAGACAACAAGAAATTGAAGCGCAAGAGTTGGCTAATGCAAGGCAGTTGGAGAATATGGGCGGTAATATGCAATCTACAAGGCCAGGAAGTATGGACCAAAGCGGTAAATGGTATTTCTATAATACATCTGCAAAAAGTTTTGGTCAACCTGAGTTTAAGCGAAGATGGGGAACACGAAAACTTGAAGATAATTGGCGTAGGAAAAATAAGCAAGTTGTAAGTTTTGAGGAATTTACCGAAATGGAATTTTCTGACCAAATGCTTGATCCAAGAGAAGGACTGGATAATAAAAAACCCGAGTATTATGAGGTTGAACTTCCATTAACTGATTCAGCAATGATCGAGTCTCATAAAAAAATTCAGAATGCATTGTTTAATGTTGGTGAGGTTTATAGAAATGAACTAAAAGATTATGAAATGGCATTTGATGCATACAATGATCTTATAGAACGATATCCGAACGGTGAAAACAAAGTGGCAGCGTATTATAGTATATATAAATTATATTTACTACAAAACGATCTAAGCAAAGCTGAAGTATATAAAAATATGATTATCAGAAATTATCCCGAAAGCATATATGCAAAAGTTTTGATTGATCCTAATTACTCCAAGGAATTTGAAAAGGCTGAAACTGAAAAGAAAAATTATTACTTGCAAACACTCGAATTATATAGGAATCGTGATTTCCTGCAGGTTATTAGCCGTAGTGAAAATGCTATGCGAAAATATAAAGACTCGGAATATGTCCCAAAGTATGCATATTTAAAAGCTATTTCGTTTGGTGAATTGCATGGAGTAACTGTTTTAAGACCCGAGTTAGAGAAAATTATAAAGGATTATAAGAACGATCCTGTAGCTGAAAGTTCAGAGAATTTATTAGTTGCTATTAAGGAGAATGAATTGAATAATTTAAAAGACATTCAGTTTAATGAAATACCTGACTCAATTACAAAAGAAAGTAATATCGAAAAGATTGTTACGCAAAAGACTTTAGAGGAAATCGAAAAGATTTACAAGCTTAATCTAAAAGAAAAACATCTTTTTGCAATAGTAATAGCTAATGAAAATGATATAGACCAATTAAAATTTAATATCATTAATTTTAATCTCGATTTTTATATACAAGAAAACTACCAGGTTGAAAGTAAAGAATTTAACGAATTTTCAACAATTATAACCGTAAAGCAATTTAAAAATGCAAAGCTTGGAAAAGAATATTACACAAAATTCAGATCCGAGATCGAGCGCATGTTTAAGGATGTTGAAGATCCAGAATATCAATTTTTTATTATTTCAAAATCAAATTTGGCTAACCTATCGCAGGAAAAGATGGTTAGAGATTATCTATTGTTTTATTCAAAAAATTACAAATAAAACCATTTTTATTCCGTTTTGGAATAGTGTTTGGTATTCGAATAGTTTCCGAACTATAAATTAATAATTATTATAACATTAAATATTATTGCAAGTGAAAAAGCTTAGGATATTATGGACTGATGATGAAATTGACTTGCTAAGGCCTCATATTTTATTTCTTGAAGAAAAAGGATTTGAAGTTTTAACTGCAAGCAATGGAGATGATGCAATAGAGATAGTAATAAAGGAAGATTTAGATCTTATTTTCTTAGATGAAAATATGCCAGGTATAAGTGGATTACAAACCTTATCAATAATTAAGGAAAAGAAACCAAATATTCCGGTAGTAATGATTACTAAAAGTGAAGAAGAGGACATAATGGATGAGGCAATTGGTTCTAAAATTGCCGATTATCTTATAAAGCCAGTAAATCCAAAGCAAATATTGCTAAGTATAAAAAAGAATGTAGATAACAAAAGGTTAATCTCAGAAAAGACGGTTTCAGGTTATCAGTCTAATTTTGGTAAGATCGGATTGCAAATGTCTGATGCAAATTCTTTTAACGATTGGGCTGATTTATATAAAAAATTGGTTTATTGGGAGCTTGAGTTAGAGCAAAATCCTGATTCAGGGATGCAAGAAGTATTTCATATGCAAAAATCTGATGCTAATAATGGTTTTGCAAAATTCATTAAAAAGAATTATGAAAAATGGTTTTCTGATGAGGGAGGAATGCCATTAATATCGCCCAATTTGTTTAAAGAAGAAATATTTCCGGTGCTGGATAATGATCAAAAAGTATTTGTAATAGTAATTGATAATTTTAGATATGATCAGTGGAAATTAATACAACCATTAATAAGCGAATATTTTACTGTAGAATCGGAACAACTTTATTGTAGTATTTTACCAACTGCCACTCAATATGCCAGAAATGCAATTTTTGCCGGATTAATGCCTTATGAAATAGATAAATTATATCCGCAATATTGGCTAAATGACGAAGAAGAGGGTGGGAAGAATATGAAAGAAGCAGAGTTGTTCGAAACTCAGCTTAAGAGATTTAGTAAGAATTATAAATTTGCTTACGAGAAAATTAGTCAGTTAAAAACAGGTGAAAAAGTTGTAGAAAATATTAATGATTTGCTTAACAATCAACTAAACTTGCTGGTTTATAATTATATCGATATGCTTTCTCATGCAAGAACAGATATAGAAATGATACGAGAGTTAGCCAATGATGAACCTGCATATAGGTCTTTAACTATCTCATGGTTTAAACATTCACCTCTTTTTGCATTAATAAAAGAATTAAAAAATCAGGATGTGAAACTTTTTATTACAACTGATCATGGGACTGTGCGAGTTCAGAATCCTGTTAAAGTAGTAGGAGACAAAAATACTTCTACAAACCTTAGATACAAAAACGGAAGAAACCTTAATTATAATCCTAAAGAGGTATTTGAAATAAGAGATCCTCATAAAGTACATCTGCCAAAATCTAATATTAGTACAAGTTATATTTTTGCTACAAATGATGATTTTCTTGCATATCCTAATAATTACAATTACTACGTAAATTATTATAGAAATACATTCCAACACGGAGGAATTTCGATGGAAGAAATGATTATTCCGTTCGTCAAATTAAAACCAAATAAATAAAAAAAATCGTTATATTGCATATATGGATTCGATAGTATTAAAATCTTTATCAGATTTAAATATTGTAGCTGATAAATTTCTACATCTAATGAAAGGTAAAAAAGTTTTTGCCTTTTTTGGTCCTATGGGGGTGGGTAAAACAACTTTTATAAAGGCTTTGTGTAATGAATTGGGGGTAATAGAAATAGTTACCAGTCCTACTTTTGCATTAATTAATGAATATCAAACAGGATCAAATGATATTGTATATCATTTTGATTTTTATAGGATAGAAAAAATAGAAGAAGTTTATGATTTTGGTTACGAAGATTATTTCTATTCAGGAAATTATTGTTTTATAGAGTGGCCCGAAAAAGTAGCAGAATTATTGCCAGAAGATGTTGTTTATGTGAATATTGTCGAAAATAGCGATGGTAGTAGAACAATTAACTTACATTGATCTTTTACAAAAAGATCAACTTTAAATATTTGAAAAATCAAGTATTTATCTTATTTTGTCAAACCTCAGTAGATTAATTAAATCCCATAAAAGAGAATTATGACTGACAAGAAAGAAAAGACAGGGTATTCGTTTGGAAATACAGGTTTTTTGCCACAAGAAGAGATGTTGGAGACAGGCAAAAAGAAGAAGAAGTTAGTAATTGGGATTCCTAAGGAAAACAAAAAAAAAGAAAGTCGTGTTGGATTAACACCAGAAGCTGTAGAAATACTGGTTAATGCCGGGCATGAAATTATAATTGAAAAAGGAGCAGGATTAGCTGCAAATTATACCGATACTGATTATAGTGAATGTGGAGGACAAATAGTAGATACTAAAACAGAAGTTTTTAATAGTGATATAATTCTTAAAATTGCGCCACCAACAATTGAAGAAATAGAGTTATTTAAACAAAATCAGATTCTTTTTTCATCTTTAAATTTTCCTTCACAAACCGAAGAATTTGTTAGGAAATTAATGAAAAAGAAGATTACAGCAATTTCATTTGAAGGATTAAAGGATAATGATAATTGTTATCCTGTTATCCGTTCAATGAGTGAAATAGCAGGAACGTCTTCTATCTTAATTGCAGCAGAATATCTTAGTAATGTAAATAGTGGAAAAGGAGTTTTATTAGGAGGAATTACAGGGATTACTCCTACAGAGGTAGTAATTTTAGGAGCTGGAACAGCTGCCGAATATGCGGCTCGTGCTGCAATTGGACTAGGAGCATTTATAAAAGTATTTGATTTTTCAATCTCTAAATTGAAAAGGTTACAGACAAGTTTATCAAATAGATTGTTTACTTCAGTTTTTCATCCACGTGTATTAGAAAAGCACCTTAAATCGGCAGATGTTGTTATTGGCGCTGTTCATTTAGATGATAAAGGTCCCCAATTTCTTATTACTGAAGAAATGGTGAAAGGAATGAAAAAAGGCGCCGTTATTGTTGATTTAAGTATCGATCAAGGTGGGTGTGTAGAAACTTCAGTTTGTCGTAGTCATGCTAGCCCTGTTTATACTAAGTATGATGTTATTCATTATAGTGTGCCTAATATAGCTTCACGGGTTGCTAGAACAGCTTCTATTGGTATTAGTAATGTATTTAATCCATTACTTCTAAGTATAGCAGACTCGGGAGGTGTACAAAAACAGTTAAAAGACGATGCAGGATTAAGACACGGTGTATATATCTATAATGGTATTTTAACAAGCGAACGTATTGGAAATTATTTTGGGATTCCATCAAGAGATATTGAATTGCTGATGGCTGTATTTTAATTAGAAAAAAGCTCTTAATTGAAGACTTCCGGTATGTATAACTGATGTTTTTTCAGAAACACGACCATTGTAAACTAAATTTAATTCAAGATTTTTAGCTAATTTCCTCTGAAATCTAAAACTCCAGGTTCCGTTGTTTCCAGGTTTTAAACCTTCGAGCATCTCATATGCAATTGAAGTGTTTTGATCTGAATTATAATCAATTATTAAATAATTTCCTTGAACAACAATACTTCCTTTTTGTGAAACCGAATAATTTATTTCTGCACCAAAATCATTTATTAACGATTTTTCGGGTGATAATTCATTTTCCTTATTTTTATTTTTATAATTTACTTTAATTCTTGTTTGAAATCCTGGTTGGTAAAGAACTGCAATTTCATTAAAAAGATTATCTATGCTGTAGTTTTTTGTACTAAAGAATTCAGACTCATAATTTTTAACTCCAATTTCAACATTATATTGTAATGTGAAATCAGAATGAAATTTCCACTTGCTTTTTAGGATATTTGAAGTTTTACTTCTGTCATCAATACCATTCGATAATAACAATTTACTTATATTGTTTTCATAGATGTAATCAAATCCAATTTTGGAATTTGATTTATTGAACGAAAATGTATTTCTAATATTCTGGTTTAAATTAATAATAGAACTGTCTGCTGACTTATAAAAAGGATTGAAACTATTGAGATCGTCGTTTGTAGTTTTCTGACTAATCATATAAGCCAGATTGTTTGAAAATCGTGACACAAATTTTTTGATTCCAGTTTTTGATTTCCATATTGAATATGGATTTAAATTTAAAACTTGACTAAATTCATTCTTATTTGTTTTAATATACTCATTGCCAGGAGTATATATTCTAATGTAATTTGCTTGATCTTGAAATTGAGCATTTTCAAATTCGTCTAATTCTGCAATCCCATTATTATTGTAATCGGACCATGAATATACACCTTGTCCGCTGGTTACTTTTAAATAAGAAAATTCGCGTTTAGGTTCAAGGCCTGATCCAGCTTCATAAAAGGTGGAAGAAGAGACAGAGCCCTTAAATAATTTGAAAGTATAGTCTAATCGGCCTGTAAGTGAGTTTTCCTTATTTTCTTGAATAATGGTTGTATCTTTTATATTTAATTTTCGATAATTAACAACGGCTTTTAATATGCTCGATGGATTTTTAAGTAATCCAAATCCTATATTGAAATCTTCAGCTTGAGAGCTGTGTTTTAATTTGTTTCCAGATGTTAAATAATCATCTCGTAAAGTGTAACCACCATAAAATGTATTTATAGTCGAATCTGAATTTTCCATATAAATCCGGTAAGAATTAAAACGGTAAGAATTTATTTGAAGGCTATCTGTTAGATTGTTAGTTAATTTATTTTGTTCTAATTCATTCTCAAGACCTATTTTAAGATACTTAAAGGATTTATTTAAGTTTATTAAATATCTAATGAATTGGGTGTTCACTATATCAGATTCTGTGTTTAGTAGGCTTGAATTAAAAAACATCTCATATCCTCTCTTATTGAAAGAACTGTTAAAAGTGTTTTTATATCCGGTATAATTTGATCCACTCGTTAAATAATCAATGCCATACTCACTCTTTAAAGTGTTTTTGTATTTATAATTTAATCCTAATTGACCAAAATGTTCATCTGATATAAAAGGGCTTTGAATGTTCCAATCTCTTTCAAATTCAATAGATCTGAATCTCTCTATTGCTATAAAATTTTTATTAATTAACTGATATGATAATCTTGTTTTCAAGGAATTTTTAATGGTATCTGAGTTTAATAAACTTTTATCGAAACCAAGTTTAATTGCGTACCCCGTATTATCTGAAGCATCTTTATCCGAGAATGTATTTATATCGTAATTACTTAAAGCAACTTCAAATTTTGTTTTAGTGGATTTGTTTACAATAATTTCGCCACCTAAACTTATCATTTGTTGTTTTTTAGGAGTCACAATCAAACGAATAGGTTCGTAATTCCCTTGTGGAATGTTGTTTATTGGAGCAATCCATTCAAAAACCTTTCCATTAGCCGAATTTTGAATTTGAACGTAATTACCCTTATGGTCTCCCGTTAAGCTAAAACCAACTTGATAAAAGGCTTTTTCAGGATTTGTTGAGTACTTATATATAGTATATGTTTCACCATTTAATGTTGTGTCTTCTTTTTCGTATAAAACATAATCATTTCGAAACTCTACACTATCGACATTTGGTGTTAAAGCATTATTAATATTGTCTCCTATATCGAAAAGAAGTCGCTTTTCATCATTTGATAGATCTTGATTTACAGGTTGGTTCTTACTGTCTTGTTCAGAGAAAATGTTTAACCAAATTTTCCCTTTTTGAGTTTTTATTTCGTTGGTACTATAAATAAAAAAGCGAGAATAACTTTTTTCTGAATATTCAAATTCTATAGAAATTCGAGAGTCCTTAGTAATAGGTTTGTTTGCTGTAAATGTTATTTCTCCCGTATTGTAATTAATAATATAATCATACTCTTTACCTCTTGTCAGCTGTTTACCATTAATATAAATTTTTTCTGTACCCGAAAGAATTATAATAAACTGTTCATTTTCGCATCCGGTTAATTTATATGGACCTTGATTTCCTTCTTGTCCCTGAAAAGTTTTTCTACAATATTTACCTTTAGAAATAGCACCGCTAATGGTTGTTTCAATACTTGCCGATTTTTCTTTTGATAAATTAGCATTAAGATTTAATAAAGCTCCTTGCCCTTTCTTATTTACATTCATAAAGTAACCTACGGGTTTATAAACCTCAAAATCACCTGCAATTAATTTCGTTTTATCGTTGTAGAGTTGAATAAATACTTTGTCGAAATCCTGAATTTGCTGTGAGTTTCCATCTGGTTGAATCGGAATGTTTTCATCAGAAATTGCTGCAAGAATATTCATGTTATCACTTAACTTACCAGAAATTTGTAAATTCAGGTTTGAACTAATTGCTGCATCTTGATTATTCCCAATAGTTATTCCTCTAGAAATACTTCCTCTTTTATCGAGTTGATTATCTGTAAGGAAGTCACTGCTTTTGTTCTTTTTAGTTCTATTTGGATAAGCTAAAATAGGTCCAGAAATAATTGTTTCTTCAATTTTCCTATTATAAGTAGTGTCCGAAAAGTTAATTGGAAAAACACGATAGCTAATCTTAAATTTATTTGAAAATTTTAATAAGGAATCAGTAATTGTTAATTCTGATTTTGAATAATTGATTTTATAATGTGATTGCGGTACAATACTGTAATTACTTATAATTAATTCTGAACCAGGAACAATTGACAAAGAGTCTAGCTGTATTTTATTTTGTATAGGAATTATGTTCTTACTGCGAAGATTACTTAAGTCTTGTGATCTTCCGGAAAGAGAGATAATAAAAAATAATATAAGTAATATTCTTCTTTGCAAACTATTTAAGGTGTAAAATCAATTAAAGAACGGAAATTATTTTTAAATGTTGAAAAACTAAAGTAGATTTTTATAAAAACAAGAAAGGCCTTCTAATGCGAAGACCTTTGGGTTTAAATTCTAGGGTTAGGGTATCAATAAATTTTCATTAATTGATGCCTAAAAATATAAAAAAACTTTAATAAACAAGATTTCTGAATGAAAAACTTGAAAGAACTATGCCAATTTGTATATGAATTACGAACTGTTCGTATTTTTGAAAAGCATCTAAGTATCATAAATACAGGGGTTAAGACTAGGGGTGGTTTTTTTATATGTAATTCTTATAAATATTAAAATTAAGTCTATTAAATTTGCTGGAAAGTTCTAATATCCTATAATTATGATGGTTTTTTACGTTTTCGGTATTAAATGTTTTTATTTATTAATGCTTGTTGCTTCTTTGTTTAATCCAAAAGCGAAATTGTGGATTGACGGTAGAAAAAATCTTTTGAATAAACTGAAAAATGATATTTCATCAAAAGATAAAGTTGCATGGTTTCATTGTGCTTCTTTAGGTGAGTTTGAACAAGGAAGACCAGTTATTGAAGCATTTAAGAAGGAATACAATGATTATAAAATTGTACTTACATTTTTTTCTCCTTCAGGATATGAAATAAGAAAAAATTATGATCAGGTAGATTATGTTTACTATCTACCACTTGATACTCCCAAAAACGCAAAGCAATTTTTAGACATTATAAATCCCACAATTGTATTTTTTGTAAAATATGAATTTTGGCAATGTTATATTAATGAGGTAGGAAGAAGAAATATACCTCTTTATTTAGTATCTGGAATTTTTAGAAAAGATCATCGTTTTTTTAAATGGTATGGAGGGAGAGCTAGAAAAATTCTTAGAAATTTCACTTATTTTTTTGTTCAGAATAAGGAATCTCACGATCTACTGAAATCGATCAAATTAGAAAATAGTATAGTTTCTGGAGATACGAGATTTGATAGAGTAAATGACATAGCACAAAACGCGAAGGAGCTTCCTATAATAGAAAAATTTATCGATGGAAAAATTATACTTCTGGGAGGTAGTACTTGGAGACCTGATGAAGAAATTATTATTAATTATTTTAATGAAAATGTTAATGAGTTTAAATTAATTGTAGCACCTCACGAAATACACAGCGAAAATATTAATCGTATTTTAAAAACATTTAAACGAGATTTAAAAGTATTGAAATATTCTGATGCTAACGAAAATAATGTTTCAGGAATGGATGTTTTGATAATTGATAATATTGGTTTGTTATCATCATTATACAAATATGCAAATATTGCATATATAGGTGGTGGGTTTGGAAAAGGTATACATAACACATTGGAAGCAGCTACTTTTGGTATACCAGTTATTTTTGGGCCAAATTATGAAAATTTTCAAGAAGCTGTAGATTTGATAAAATTCGAAGGAGCTTATTCGATCTCTAATTCCGATGAATTAAATAAATTATTGGCTTCTTTATTAGAAAATAAAATTAGTATTTCAACTGCTGGAGATATCTCGGCTAAATACGTTTCCGACAAGAAAGGAGCTACATCGAAAATATTAAAATTTATTGAGGCTACTAAACTACCATAGTTAGTAATGTAGAGAGGCTATGTGTCGAGCTTCTGTTTTAAATCCCTTAACAAAAAACAATTAACTTCAAAAGATTTTTATATATCATTTAAAGATAATATTTACTATTTTTATATCTTTAGACTATTGATAGTTATATAAAAATGGAACAATCAAAAAAATACTTCTTACCATTATGTTTAATCTTATTGATATTTTTATTGATGGGATTTATAAATGGAGATGAGCCCCTTAGTAAAAAGGAACTTAAGAAACTTGAAAAAGCAAAGTTATTAAACCAAGAAGCAAAGGGATTAAAAAACCGAGCTGATTCATTATACTTAAAGATTGAACTATTCGAAGCTTCAAGCTATCCTGATTCTAAAAAAATAAAAAAACTTGAAAGCAGAGCTGTCGATCTTGAAATTCAAGCAGTAATTTTAGAGGAAGAGGCTTATCTTTTAGAAAATAGTATTTATGACAAAAGTAAGCCACACTTGAAGTTGGAAGTTGTTAATAATAATGAAAAGGTTTTAAAACTAAAATTGTTAGAAGAAATAGCTGAAGATTTTTTTATAAATGCTGAAAATTATAAAAAAGAGCTACAGGAATTAAAAGTGAAAAAAGACAGTTCTAGTAATGATATAAACAGAGTTGATCAAATAGGAACTTCAGACATTAAAGAGCAAAAGGAACTAATTAATGTATACATTGGAGATGAGATTATTAGACTTCAAGATCAAACGAGTTTGTATATAATAACTGATAGTAATGAAGTTGTATTAAACGAGGAATTGTTAAACGTATTTTTATTTAATGTAAATAATAAAGATTCTGTAATCTCATTTGATGTATTTCGAGAATTATTTTATTCTGATACATTAAAATTAACTACCATGAGAAGTGCATGGAGTAAATATCTGCAAGGAAGTATTGTAATTAACGATTCTAGTGAGATTATTTCTGAGTTGCCTTCTAAAGTTGAAACAGTTATTAAAGATGAACAAATTGAAGATGAAAAAAAGTTAGCTGAAGGTATTATCTTCAAAGTTCAAATAGCTGCAGATATAGTTGTGCTTTCATCAGAAAAACTAAGTACTATTTATAAAGGGAATAAAAAAATAGTTCCGTTTGAACAGGATGAGTGGTTTAAATATGCAGTTGGGAATTTTAAAACATACCAAGAAGCAAATAAATATAGGGAAATTTGCGGTGTAGGCGACGCTTTTGTTATTGCTTTTAATGGAAAAGAAAAAATGGATGTTTTAGTGGCCAAAAGAATTCTGAGAAAATTGAACCAAAGTAATACTAACCTTGTCATAAGTAAGTCAAAATAACTACAAGAATAAATTAAAAAAGATTTTTTTAAAGCAAAATTATAAGTGTCTTGCAAAGAAGTTATTAACAATTGTTAAAAAATGTTAAATGCCTATTTTATATTCAACATTATTTAAAAGATTGAAGCTTTTTGTCTGGTTTTACATATGTTAATATGTTTATAATATAAGCTTAACCATAAATTAATATTTTCAATATATTTGATTGTAATAGAATATATACTTTTGAATTTAATATATAAACTAAATATTATTTTAACCAAACCTTAAAAAAATCTATGATGAAAATCTTAAAAAGTAAAAATTTAATTTTGGCATTGATGTTAGTTTTTGTGTCGAGTTTTGCATATTCTCAAAGCTCCACAACATCAGCTATGAATGGTAAGGTAGTTGATCCAAAGGGAGAAAGCTTGCCAGGAGCAAATGTAGTTGCAATTCATGTTCCAACTGGAGCTGAGTTTGCTAGTGTTTCAAATCTTGATGGTTATTATAATTTGCAAAATATGAGTGTAGGTGGTCCTTATACTATCACTATTTCTTTTGTGGGTTATGAAGACTACGTTAAAAGAGAAATTTATCTTAACCTTGGACAAACATTTCGTTTGGACGTGACAATGAGCGAAACTGCGATTGACCTTGAAGAGGTAATTGTTACAGGAAAAAGAGTTCAGGATTTTAGAGTGATTGATGGAAATAGAACAGGTGCAGAAACAGTTGTTGGACGTGATCAAATTGATTATTTGCCTTCTATTAATCGTGATTTGACAGATTTTACTCGTTTAACACCTCAAGCGAGTGTTGATGATAATGGTGCGATTTCAATTGCGGGTATAAATAATAGATATAATTCAATTTCAATTGATGGAGCTGTAAATAATGATGTTTTTGGTTTAGCAGCAACAGGAACAAACGGTGGTCAAACAGGTGGTACTCCGTTTAGCATGGATGCAATCGAACAATTTCAGGTAGTTTTAGCTCCTTACGATGTAAGATTTAGCGGATTTGCAGGTGCAGGAATTAATGCAGTAACAAGAAGCGGAACAAACAAAATAGAAGGATCTGCATATTACTATTTAAGAAATGAAAACTTAGCAGGAAAAACACCTACAAGCGTTAGTGAAGATGATCGCGAAAAGTTACCAGATTTTAAATCAGAAACTTATGGTTTTAGAGTTGGTGGTCCTATTATAAAAAATAAATTATTTTATTTTGCTAGTTTCGAGCAACAAAAAGATGATACTCCTCAGCCTTTCACTTTTGGAAATTATCAAGGAGATGCAACACAGGCTGACTTAAGTGGGTTATCTGATTTCTTAAAAACAACTTACGATTATGATCCAGGTGGATATCTAAATAATAATCGTACCCTGGAAAGTAATAAATTATTCTTCCGTTTAGACTGGAATATTAATAAGACTCATAAATTAATGGTTCGTCATAGTTATACTAAGAATGAAGCTATTAGAATTAGTGGATCTTCAAATTATTCAATTAATTTTTACAATAATGCAGAGTATTTCCCAAGTGTAACAAACTCTTCAGCATTAGAATTAAAGAGTAATTGGGATCAAATGTCAAACGATTTAACTATTGGTTATACTTCAGTAAGAGACGATAGAGATCCTTTTGGTGATAATTTCCCTGCGATTCGTATTTATGATGGTGATGGAACAATCTACCTAGGTTCTGAGCCTTATTCTACAGCTAACCAGCTAGATCAAGATGTTCTTACTTTAACTGATAACTTTACCATCAACAAAGGTAAGCACATTATAACAATTGGTACAAGTAATGAGTTGAGTTCTACTTATAATTTGTTTATGCGTAAGAACTTTGGAGAATTTCGTTATGATAATTTAGATGATTTCATTAATAATAATCCAGCTTATCAATATGAAAGAGGTTATTCTTTATTACCTGGTGATATTACTGGTGATGGTGCTAAAGCAGCTGCAGAATTTAAAATGTTGCAATTAGGTCTATATGCTCAGGATGAAATTCATGTTACGGATAATTTGAAAATAACAGCAGGTGTTAGATTTGATATGCCAATGTTCTTAGATAAACCAAAAGAAGATGAACATTTTAATGATGTAACTGCTCCAATGATTGAAGCTGCTGGCTACGATTTAGAAGGCGCTAAAGCTGGAGAAATGCCTAAAATGCAAATTCTTATTTCACCTCGAGTTGGATTCAATTGGGATGTACAGGGAGATCAGGAATTACAAGTGCGTGGTGGTGTTGGTATCTTTACTAGTCGATTACCATTAGTATGGCCAGGAGGTTCTTTCACTAATAATGGTGTTACAATTGGTGGTGTATATCACAGGAGTTCTTGGGGTGATGATATTTATTTTAATCCTGATTGGAATAATCAATATACAGTTGAAGACTTTGGCGGTACTGACGCTCCTTATGGCGGACAAGTGGATTTATTTGCAGAAGATTTTAAATTTCCTCAAATGTTCAGAGCAAATTTAGCTGTAGATAAGAAACTTCCTTGGGATATGATTGGGACTGTTGAAGGTATTTATTCTAAAACTATAAATAACGTACTTTATTATAATGTAAACCTAGAGCAATCTACTCAAAATTTAACAGGATCTCCTGATGACAGACCAGTTTTTTCTGGTGACGAGATTGACGGTGATTACACAAGAGTTATTCTTGGTACAAATACGAGTGAAGGTTATTCTTATAACTTAACAGCTCAATTACAAAAGCCATTTGATAATGGACTAACTGCAAGTATAGCATACACTTATGGGCGCTCAAAGGCAGTTAATGATGGTACATCTTCTCAAAATTCATCGCAATGGAGATATATGGAAAATGTAAATGGATTAAATGATTTAGATTTATCATATTCTGATTTCGATCTTAAGAGCAGAGTAACAGGTTATGTTAGCTATTCTAAGGAATTCTTAAAACATTTAAAAACTACTGTTAGTATATTTTATAATGGACAAACAGGAATGCCATACTCTTATGTATATTATGGTGATATAAATGGTGATGGTGAAAGAACTAATAGTTTGATTTATGTTCCTTCTAATGTAAGTGAAATTAACTTGGTTGACATTGGAAATCCAGGGGATGCGGATTATGTTTCTGCTGCACAACAGTGGGCTGATCTTGAGAAGTTCATTAATGATGATGATTATCTAAAAGATAGAAAAGGTAAATATGCAGAAAGAAATGCAGCGCGTACTCCTTTTGAGCATGTATTTGATCTTAAATTCTCTCAAGATATCTTCACTGATATAGGAAGCAGACAACAGAAAATTTCTTTCACTCTTGATATCTTTAACTTTACAAACTTATTGAATAAAGATTGGGGGCGTAAATATTATGTTGGAAATGGCGCTCGAACTCTTGTTGATTTTGAAGGATTTGAAGCTGACGGAACAACTCCACAGTTTACTTTCGAAAAACCAGAAGATAAAATGGATATTTATACACCAGATGATTCAGGTGTAAGTAGTTCAAGATGGCAAATGCGTTTTGGAATAAGATATACATTCTAATCAATATTAAAGTTAACAGAGAGCTGCCTTTTAGGCAGCTCTCTTTTTTTAAGCATGGTTAACATCAAACAATATGCTTAAAAATTTGTTATTTTCGTAAATGAATAAAAGGCGAAATATGAAATTAAAATTATTTATTATAGTAATAACTTTAGTTATTTTCTCATCGTGTAATAATGTGGTTGATTCATCTCATGAAACAGAAAAGCCATATGTTGTTATGCTCTCAATGGATGGATTCAGATGGGATTATCCAGAGAAAGTTGAAACTCCTAATTTAGATCATATCGAGAAAATTGGTGTACGTGCAGATGCTAGTATTCCATGCTTTCCAACTAAAACATTCCCAAATCATTATTCTATGGCAACAGGATTGTATCCCGATAATCACGGAATAGTTCAAAATAGTTTTTATGCAACAGATTTAGGAAAATATTACTCAATTTCAAATAGAGAATCTGTTACAGATCCTGATTTTTATTTTGGTGAACCTATATGGACTACAGCAGAGAAACAAGGTGTTAAAAGTGCATCTTATTTTTGGGTAGGTTCAGAGGCTCCTCATGATGGGTTATTCCCTTCTTATCATTTAGATTATAATGGATCAATCCCATTCGAAAAAAGAATTGATGGAGTTATCGAATGGTTGAATTTACCAGAGGAAAAAAGACCGCACTTAATCATGTGGTATATTCAAGAGCCTGATGGTATTGGTCATGATGTAGGACCAGATCATATAGAAACAGCTAAAATGATAGAATATTTAGATAGTTTAGTAGGCGTCTTTAACCAAAAAATATCAGAATTATCAATTTCTAATCAAGTAAATGTAATAATTACTTCTGATCATGGTATGGGACAGGTTGAAAAGGATAGAACTGTCTTTTTGTATGATTTAATTGAAAAAGACTGGTGTGAAAATATTGATGGTGCTAATCCAGTTTTTTCTATTGATGTTAAAGATGAGTATTATGATACTGCTTATACAATTTTAAGTACAATAAATAATATTACTACATGGAAAAAAGATTCAATTCCAGAAAGATTACATTTTGGAAGAAGTGATCGTGTAAAAGATTTCGTTGTAGTGGCAGATAGTTCGTGGAGTCTCAGAAAATCATCTAGAAAAAATGCTTATTCCGGCGGAGCACATGGTTACGATAATAAGAATATTGATATGCATGCTATTTTTTATGCGTATGGACCAAAATTTAAAAAGAACCACAAACATTCAAAAATAAATAACATTGATATTTATCCATTAATTTGTGAAATATTAGATATCACTCCTCAAAAAGTAGATGGAAATTTAGAGAATGTAATCGAGATGCTTGAAAAAGATAATGAGTAAAAAAGCATTTTGGTCTCATATTTTATAAAAATCTGATATGTAGCTTTATACTAATTCCGTCAATTTAGTTAATATCTTTGTTAATATTTTTAATTTGTCTTTAACCCACCAGAACGCAAGCAAATTTTAGGTTATTAACATTCGCTGTGAACATAAAAATTAAACAATATTTTTATATGTAATTTTTTTTAGTTATGACACTGAAAATACTTAATATCAAGCTTTTCAGGCGTTTAACTCCTTTCGTTAATAACTCTTAATAAATGTTGAAAAATACGAATGCTTACCTCTTGCTCCGAGAAAGAAGTATGACTAATTTAGCATTACCTTTTCTCAAAAATGTTTTAGAACACATTCAAGAATCGAAAATATATAATAAAAAACCTGCTTAAATATGTATGTAAAAGGAATGGCAACAGATGGAAAATTAAGCGAAGTTTCGCACGGGAAATCAAAACAGAAAACATATACTTTTGACGAAGCTTTTAAGAGCTCGAAAGAGTATTTTAAGGGAGATGATTTAGCTGCAAGAGTGTGGGCAAATAAATATGCACTTAAAGATTCATATGGAAATTTATTTGAAAAGAATCCGGATGAAATGCATAAACGCCTTGCAATCGAAATAGCAAGAATAGAAAGCCGTTATCCAAATTCATTGAGTGAAAAGCAAGTTTATGGATTATTAAAAGATTTTAAATATATCATCCCTCAGGGAGGGCCAATGTCTGGTATTGGAAATAAATACCAGATAGCATCATTGTCAAATTGCTTTGTAATTGGACATCGAAACCCAGCGGATTCTTATGGTGGAATAATGAAAATTGATCAAGAGCAGGTTCAATTAATGAAAAGACGTGGTGGTGTTGGGCATGATTTATCACATGTACGTCCACAAGGAAGCCCTGTGTTAAATAGTGCACTTACATCAACAGGTGTAGTTCCATTTATGGAGCGTTACTCTAATTCGACTCGTGAGGTTGCGCAGGATGGACGACGTGGAGCTCTTATGTTAAGTATTTCAAGTAAACACCCGGATGCTGAAAAATTTATCGATGCCAAACTTGAAGCAGGTAAAGTTACAGGAGCAAATGTGTCTGTTCGTATCGACGATGAATTTATGCAATCAGTTGTTAGTAATAAGCCATACAATCAACAATATCCTGTTGAATCAAATGACCCAATATTTAAGCAAACAGTTGATGCAGGAAATATCTGGAAGAAGATAGTACATAATGCTTGGAAATCAGCTGAACCAGGAATTCTTTTTTGGGACACTATAATTAACGAATCAGTTGCTGATAGTTACGCTGATCTAGGTTATAAAACTGTATCTACAAATCCATGTGGTGAAATACCATTATGTCCATATGATAGTTGTAGATTATTAGCAGTAAACCTATTTTCTTACGTAGAAAATCCATTTACTCCTGAAGCAAAATTCAACTTTGATTTATTCAAGGAGCATGTAGGTTATGCTCAAAGAATAATGGATGATATTATAGATCTTGAATTGGAAAAAATCGATGCAATTTTAGAAAAAATTGGTGCCGATCCTGAAGATTATGAAGTGAAAATGGTAGAAGATAAGCTTTGGAGAAATATTAGGAAAAAAGCAACAGAGGGAAGACGAACAGGAGTTGGAATAACTGCAGAGGGAGATATGCTTGCTGCATTAGGATTACGTTATGGTAGTGAAATTGCTGTAGACTTTTCTGAGGAAGTACATAAAACAGTTGCATTGTCTGCTTACAGATCATCTGTTACAATGGCTAAAGAGCGAGGAGCGTTTGAAATTTTCGATGCACAAAAAGAAAAAGACAATCCTTTTATTTTAAGACTTAAAGAACAAGATGAGCAGTTATATGCTGATATGGTTCAATATGGTCGACGAAATATAGCTCTTTTAACTATTGCTCCAACAGGAACTACTAGCTTAATGACACAGACTACTTCTGGAATTGAGCCGGTATTTATGCCAGTATATAAACGTAGAAGAAAAGTTAATCCAAATGATCCTGAGTCTACTGTATCATTTATTGATGAAGTTGGAGATTCTTGGGAAGAATATAAAGTGTTCCATCATAAATTCAGTGATTGGTTAGACGTTAATGGTTTTAACTCAGAAGAAGTTAAAACAATGACCGATGAAGAAGTTGATTCAATAATTGAAAAATCACCTTATTATAAAGCAACATCAAACGACGTTGATTGGGTAAGCAAAGTAAAAATGCAGGGGCGTATTCAAAAATGGGTAGACCACTCAATTAGCGTTACAATTAATTTACCTGAAGATGCAACTGAGGAGTTAGTAGGTCAACTTTATGTTACTGCATGGGAAAGCGGATGTAAAGGTGTAACAGTTTACAGAGATGGATCAAGATCTGGAGTTTTAATTTCTAATAAGAAAGATAAAAAAGTGGATTTAGATGATCCTGCATCATTTAAAAGACCAAAGTCATTAAAGGCTGAAATAATTCGCTTTAATAATAATGATGAAAAATGGATTGCATTTGTAGGGATTAAGGATGAACTTCCATATGAAATTTTTACTGGTATTGCAGATGAGGAGATGTATCCAATTCCAAAATCAATTAATAATGGAAATATTATTAAGGTAAAAGATAAAGATGGTAACAGCCGTTACGATTTCCAGTATATAGATAAATATGGTTATGAAAATACACTAGGTGGATTATCACACATGTTTGATAAAGAATTCTGGAACTACGCAAAATTAATTTCTGGAGTATTGCGCCACAGAATGCCAATTCCTGGTGTTGTTAATTTAGTACAATCATTACGTTTAGATAATGAAACTATTAATACATGGAAAAATGGCGTTGAACGAGCATTAAAAAAATATATTCCAGATGGAACTAAGCCTAAAACAGGAACTAAATGTACAGAATGCAGTTCGGAAAGTGTTGTTTATCAGGAAGGTTGTTTGATTTGCCAAGATTGTGGGCACTCAAAATGCGGTTAATTCTATAATAATATCACATATAATATTAGAAATAAAAATCCCGGTAACTTCCGGGATTTTTTGATTTAAATGTTTGATTTATTAAAAATTGTTATAAAAGATATTTTGGAATTTCATAAAGATGCTTTTATACCTTATTTTTGTCTTATTAATTAAACTATAAATATTAAAATAATAATATTATGGCAAATAAAATGAAAGCTCTCGTTAAATCGAAACCAGAAAAAGGTTTATGGATGGAAGAAGTAGATATTCCAAAGGTGGGAGTAAATGATATATTAATAAAGGTTACAAAATCAGCTATTTGCGGTACAGATCTTCACATTTATAGATGGGACGAATGGTCTCAAAATACAATTAAAACTCCAATGACAATTGGACACGAATATGTTGGTCGTGTTGCTGAGATGGGTGAAGGTGTTACAGGTTACGAAATTGGTGAGCGTGTTACTGGTGAAGGTCATATTGCATGTGGTCATTGTAGAAATTGTCGACGAGGACGTCAGCATGTATGTGAAAATACTGTAGGAATAGGTGTTAATAGAAATGGTTCATTTGCAGAATATGTTGTTGTTCCTTCATCAAATGTTATGAAAATGAATCCAGCTATTCCGGATGATATGTTAGCAATTATGGACCCTTTTGGGAATGCTGCTCATACTGCACTTTCATGGTCGTTAGTAGGAGAAGACGTATTAGTAACTGGTTCTGGATTAATTGGAAGTATGTGCGTTGCTATTGCCAAATTTGCCGGTGCTAGATATGTTGTTGCAACAGAAACAAACGAATATAGAATTGAGCTTGCTAAGAAAATGGGAGCTACAAGAGTTATTAATCCGTTGAAAGAGAATTTGGATGATGTAATTAAGGAACTTGACATGATTGGATTTGATATAGGATTAGAATGTTCGGGATCACCTCATGCATTCAACGATATGTTAGATCATATGTATAATTCAGGTAAAATTTCTTTATTAGGAATACTTCCTCCTAAAACTGGAATTAATTGGGATAAAGTCATTTTTAAAGGACTTACAATGAAAGGTATTTATGGGCGTGAAATGTTTGAAACATGGTATCAAATGGAACAAATGTTACATTCAGGTTTAGATTTAAGTCCAATTATTACTCATCAATTCCCAATTGAAGAATTTGAAAAAGGATTCCAGATTATGGATGAAGGAAATTGTGGAAAAGTGATATTAAACTGGGAATAAATACTATAAAGATGGATAACAGAAAAGTAAGAGTTCGGTTTGCTCCTAGCCCAACCGGCCCTTTGCATATGGGTGGTGTTAGAACAGCATTGTTTAATTATCTTTTTGCTAAGAAAAATAATGGGAAATTTATTCTACGTATAGAAGATACAGATCAAACAAGATATGTTCAAGGAGCTGAGGATTATATAATTGAATCGCTAAAGTGGTGTGGAATACAAATAGATGAAGGTGTTGAAGAGGGAGGACCCTATGGTCCATACCGTCAATCAGACAGAAAGGAAATCTATAAGGAATTTGCCGAAAGATTGATTGAGTCTGGAAATGCTTATTATGCGTTTGATACCGCAGAGGAACTTGACACTATGCGCGAGAGATTAAAAGAGCAGAAAAGCAGCGTGCAGCAATACAATGCCATTACTCGTGGTAGCATGAACAATTCTCTTGCTTTATCTGAAGAAGAAACTCAAAATTTAGTTAATTCTGATGCAAAATATGTTATCCGGTTTAAGATGCCAGATAATGAGGAGATCGTTGTTGAGGATATTATTCGTGGTACGGTAAAAGTAAATACAAATCAATTAGACGATAAAGTTCTGTTTAAATCGGATGGAATGCCTACATATCACTTGGCAAACGTTGTTGATGATCATTTAATGAAAATATCTCATGTTATTAGAGGAGAAGAATGGTTGCCATCGTTGCCTTTGCATGTAATGTTATATAGAGCTTTTGGTTGGGATGAAACTAAACCAGACTTTGCACATTTACCATTATTACTTAAGCCTAGTGGAAAAGGTAAATTGAGTAAACGAGATGGTGATGCTTTAGGATTTCCAGTATTTCCAATGGAATGGACAGATCCAAAAACTGGGGATATCTCTAGAGGTTATCGTGAAGATGGTTATTTCCCAGAAGCGTTTAACAATATGTTAGCATTTCTTGGATGGAATCCAGGAACAGAAGAGGAGATCTTGTCTATGCGTGATTTAATTTCAGAATTTGATTTAAATAAGGTGCATAAAGCGGGAGCTAAGTTCGATCATGAGAAAGCAAAATGGTTTAATCATAAATATTTGGTTGGTAAGTCAAACGAAAAGTTAGCTAATCTGTATAAAAATATCCTAAAAGATAAGGGTGTAAAAGCCGACGATTCTTTTGTATTAAAAGTGGTTTCTTTAATTAAAGAAAGAGCAAGCTTTGTTTTTGATTTTTGGGATCAATCATATTTCTTCTTTCAAGCACCCACAGAATATGACAAAAAGGTTGTTAAGAAACGATGGAAGGAAGGGACTCCTGGGATACTTTCGGATCTTAAAAAGCAATTAGAATTGGTTGATGAATTTAATCATGATGCAATCGAAAAAGCAATTCAAGACTTTTTAGAAGGGAAAGAATTCGGAATGGGTCAGGTAATGAATCCATTTAGATTAACATTGGTAGGTGCAGGAATTGGACCTGGAGTTTTGGAGATTGCCGAACTATTAGGAAAAGATGAAACTCTAAATAGATTACAAGCTGGAATTGATAATATAAAGAGAGAATAATAATACTGTCTTTAATGGATTTCTCTGAAGATTTATATTTAAATTTTCATGCACATCAGCAGGTACCTGCCGAGAAAGAAATCGTTATACAAAGTAAATTTTTACAGGAAGATCTTATTACTCAAAAGAGTGATAAGATCTTTTTTACATCAGGATTACATCCATGGCATGCGGATTTGCTTAATAAAATTGAGATAGAAGAAAGATTGAAACGATTGGTTAAATCAAATTCAATAGTCGCAATTGGAGAAACTGGGATTGACAAATTAAAAGGACCAGATTTAGAAATACAAACGAAGGTCTTTATAAAGCATGTTGAAATCGCTGAAAAGTATAATTTGCCAATTATAGTACATTCAGTTAAAGCACATAACGAAATTTTAAAATTAAAGAGAGAATTGAAATCAAATATCCCATGGGTTATTCATCACTTTAATGGAAGTAAACAGATGGCTTTCGATTTAATTAAGAATGACTTCTATTTATCCCTTAGTTATCATATTAATAATAAGCAGAGTAAGCTTTATAACTATATTAAGGATTTACCTTTGGATAGAATCTTTCTAGAAACTGATGATTTTGATATAGATATAAAAAATCTTTATAATTTAGCGGCGGTAAAATTTGGAGTAAATCTTACTGATTTTAAAAAACAAATAATGAATAATTTAAAGGATTTGCTAAATGGGTAATGGGAATTGGCAAGAAAGAACAGAATTGTTAATAGGAAGTGAAAAGCTCGATAAATTAAAAGAATCTCATGTATTAGTTGTAGGATTAGGAGGTGTTGGTGCATATGCTGCAGAAAGTTTATGTCGCGCAGGAGTTGGTGAATTAACAATTGTTGATGGAGATGTATTAAATGTTTCAAATAAAAATAGACAGTTACCCGCACTTGAAAGTACAATAGGAAAACCTAAAGCAGAAGTTCTGGGTAATCGCTTACTAGATATTAATCCGGAACTAAAAGTTAATGTGATTCAGGAGTATTTGAGAATACCGCGAATGAGTGAGATTCTTGAAACTAAATTTGATTATGTAGTAGATGCTATTGATACATTATCACCAAAAACATACTTAATATATCATAGTATTCAAAATGGACTAAAAATAGTTAGTTCATTAGGTTCGGGAGCAAGAATTGATCCAACAAAGATTACAATAAAGGATATCTCGAAATCGTATAATTGTCGATTAGGTGTCCAACTTAGGAAACGGTTACGAAAGCATGGAATAAATAAGGGATTCAAAGTGGTTTTTTCTGAGGATAAAGCAGATAGTAACGCCGTAATTGTTGACGAACCAGAAGAAAATAAGAAATCAACTGTGGGTACAATATCTTATATACCACCAATTTATGGTTGTTTTTGTGCATCGGTTGTTATAAGAGATTTAATGGAAATGGATTAGTATAATGAACATTTTATTTATAGTTTTGTCTCATTAATTAAAGCTACATAATGAAAAAAGTAAATGTAAATATTGATTGTTGTTGTAAGAAATTCTTGCAGAAGGGTCTCTATTTATATTTGTGAATAAAATATTAGTATTTATTTATAAAGCCCTTCCAATTTGGAAGGGCTTTTTTTATCTATAAGATTATGAAAACGTTTTTTGAAGTATTACAATCAAATAATCAACTTATGTCTACGGGTTTTCCAAAGAAAATGTTGGCACATGAGTTTTTAAATAAGTTAACTAATTTTCTTTTCCCGGTTTGCAAAGATATTAGTGTTAGTAACGACAAGATTGATTTGGAATGGAATCATCTGAAGTTGTTATTAAAGGAATTGCTAATTCCTGTTAAAGAGATTATTGAAGAAGATGCAGAAATAGTTGTCAAAAAATATTTTGATCAAATTCCACCAATTTATGAGCAATTATTGATAGATGCAAAAGCAATAAATGATTTTGATCCTGCTGCATTTTCAAAGGATGAAATTATCATTGCTTATCCTGGTTTCCAAGCAATATTAACTTATCGATTAGCACATCCTCTATATATTTTTGGGATACCTATTCTTCCTAGATTGATGTCTGAATATGCACATTCAAAAACAGGAATCGATATTCATCCGGGGGCAAAAATAGGTGAATCATTCTTTATTGATCATGGAACAGGAATAGTAATTGGGGAAACTACGGAGATAGGGGATAATGTAAAGATTTACCAAGGTGTTACACTAGGTGCTTTAAATGTAAAAAAGGAAGAGGCTAAAACAAAACGACATCCAACACTTGAAGATAATGTAATTGTATATTCCGGAACAACTATACTTGGAGGTAAAACAATTATTGGACATGATAGTATTGTTGGTGGAAATGTGTGGCTTACAAAAAGCATTGAACCATATTCCATGGTTCATAATTTAAGTGAGATAAAAGTTAGGAATGGGAATGAAAGATTTAAAGATCCTATCAATTTTATTATCTAAAATATAAACAATATGAAAAATCGATAATATGGAAATAAAACTAAGAAATGTAAATGGAACTAACGTTGCAGAAGTGGTATCTAAAAAAGTTGAAATAAGTAATGCACAAGATGCATTAAATATTTTTGCAAATTGTTTGTATCAAGGTTCAAGTAAAATTATTATAAATGAAAAAAATATAACACCTAAGCTTTTTGATTTGAAAACTGGAATAGCTGGTGATGTTTTTCAAAAGTGTTCAAACTATAAGGTTGAGTTAGCCATTGTTGGTGATTTCTCGAAATACACTAGTAAAAGCCTAAGAGATTTTATATATGAAAGTAATAATTATGGACAAGTTAATTTTGTTAGTTCGATTGAAGAAGCAAAAGAAAAATTAAATAATGTAAAAGTATAAACTATGAAAGCAAATAATATATTAGAAACTGTAGGAAATACAACACATTTAAGATTAAGTAATTTATTTCCTGATCATGAAGTTTGGATTAAACTTGAAAAAAATAATCCTGGAGCAAGTATAAAAGACCGTATTGCTCTTGCCATGATTGAAGATGCAGAAATTAAAGGTTTATTGCAAAGAGGGAGTACTGTAATCGAACCTACTTCTGGCAACACAGGAATAGGATTAGCCATTGTATGTGCAGTAAAAGGATATAAATTGATTCTAGTAATGCCGGAATCAATGTCTAAAGAACGGCGGCAAATAATGGCAGCTTATGGTGCTGAATTTGTTCTTACACCAAAAGAGAAAGGAATGAACGGTGCAATTCAAAAAGCACAGGATTTATCGCAAGAAATTTCAGATTCTTGGATTCCAAATCAGTTTGAAAATGAATCAAACCCGGATATTCACAGAAAGACCACAGCAATGGAAATTCTGAATGATTTTCCAGAAGGTTTTGATTATTTAATTACAGGAGTTGGAACAGGAGGGCACATAACTGGGGTAGGTGAAGTGCTCAAATCAAAATTTAAAAATCTGAAAGTATTTGCTGTAGAACCAAAAGATTCACCGGTTATTGAAGGTGGTGATCCCGGGCCACATAAAATCCAGGGGATTGGAGCAGGATTTATTCCAAGTGTTCTAAATAAAGAGATGTTAGATGGTTCTATTAAGGTTACTCATGAAAATGCATACTTATTTGCAAAAAAAGCTGCTGAGAAAGAAGGTTTATTTGTTGGAATATCTACCGGAGCATCTTTAGCTGCAGTGTCAAAAGAATTAGAAAATATCCCGAAAGGGAGCAGAGTTTTAACTTTTGCATATGATACTGGTGAAAGGTATTTATCTGTAGAAGGATTATATTAGAAACCTGCAGTAAATATGGATAAATAAAAACCCGAAGCAATTACTTCGGGTTTCTTTATACCTTATTTATTCTTTTTACTCCATGAATCTTTTAAAGGAACGGTTCTGTTAAAAACCAGATTTCCGGCTTTAGAATCTTTTCTATCAACACAGAAATAACCTAAACGTTGGAACTGGAATTTAGATTCCGGCTCAACATCTTTTAAGCTAGGTTCTACCTTGCAATTTTTAAGAACTTGTAATGATTCAGGATTTATAAAATCTTTGTAGTCTTTATCTTTGTGTCCATCAGGAGCTTCATCAACAAATAATCGATCGTAAACACGAACTTCGGCATCAATTGCATGTTTTGCAGAAACCCAATGCAATGTTCCTTTTACTTTACGTTTGCTCGCTTCTGTTCCACTACCACTTTTAGTGTCAGGATCATAAGTACAGCGAAGTTCTGTAATATTTCCGTCTGTATCTTTAATAACTTCTTCGCATTTAATAATATATGCAGCTTTTAAGCGAACTTCTTTATCAGGAGCTAAACGGAAGAATTTTTTTGGAGCATCCTCCATAAAATCATCTCGTTCAATGTAGATCTCTCGTGAAAATGGCATTTTGCGAGTGCCCATTGTTTCGTCTTCAGGATTGTTTTCTATTGAAAGAAACTCTTCCTTATCTTCAGGATAATTAGTAATAACAAGTTTTAATGGATTTAATACAGCCATAACACGAGCTGCAGTTCTATTTAAATCATCGCGTAAGCTATGTTCAAGCAATGCAACATCAATTACATTATCGCGTTTTGCAACTCCTATTGTTTCGGCAAATTTACGAATCGATGCAGCAGTAAACCCTCTTCTTCGTAATCCTGAAATTGTTGGCATACGTGGGTCATCCCATCCTGAAACCAAATCGTTTTGAACTAATTCTAAAAGCTTTCGCTTGCTCATAATTGTATAACTCAAATTTAATCGAGCAAATTCAATCTGTGTTGGTCGAATTGTTCCTTCAGTATATAGATGATTTAATATCCAATCGTATAAGGGTCTGTGAACCTCAAACTCCAGAGTACATACAGAATGTGTAATACTTTCAATATAATCAGATTGTCCGTGAGCAAAATCATACATCGGATAAATGCACCATTTATTTCCAGTACGATGATGTTCTTTATGTAAAATTCGATAAATAATTGGATCACGCATGTGCATGTTTGGTGATGCCATATCAATTTTAGCTCTTAAAACTCTTTCTCCATTTTTAAACTCCCCGTTTTTCATTCGAGTAAAAAGATCTAGATTCTCATCTATAGATCTATTTCTATGAGGACTTTCAATTCCCGGTTGAGTTGGAGTACCTTTTTGTTTGCTAATTTCTTCAGGAGCCTGATCGTCAACATATGCAAAACCGGTGTTAATTAATTTAACAGCCCACTCATATAATTGATCGAAATAATCAGATGTGAATTTAGGTTCGCCTTCCCACTGAAAGCCTAGCCAATTAACATCTTCTTTAATTGATTCTACATATTCAACTTCCTCTTTTTCAGGATTTGTATCATCGAAACGTAGGTTGGTTTTCCCATTATAACTCTGAGCAAGACCGAAATTTAAACAGATTGATTTAGCGTGACCAATATGTAAATATCCGTTTGGTTCCGGAGGGAAGCGGGTATATACTTCTGCATTGTTCTTTTTGTTTTTAATATCTTCTTCAATGATATTTTCAATGAAGTTTAAAGATTTTTTTCCTTCTGTTTCTTTGTTTTCAGTGCTCATTAAAAATAGAATTTTATATTTTCAGTCCTTTATTTGTAGAATCTTACAAAAGTAAAGGATTTTATCCAATGCTGTATAAAATGTACCGAAAAATATGCAAAAGCAATTTTATGATTTAACTTTGAAGAGCAATAATAAATTTATAAAGATGGGATTGATTAAAATAGAAAATATGGAGTTTTATGCCTATCACGGGCATTTTAAAGAAGAGCAAATTGTTGGAAACAGGTTTCTTGTTGATCTTACTATTGAAACAGATATGCAGGTTCCAGCTAAATCGGATGATTTAGATGATGCATTAAATTATCAAGTAGCATATAATATTGTAAAAGAAGAGATGCAAATAAAATCGCATCTATTAGAACATATTGCAGGTCGTATATTAGATCATTTATACAATAGTTTTAATACGATTAAAAAGGCAGAAGTAAAAGTTTCGAAAATGAATCCACCAATGGGAGGTAAAATGGAGCGAGTTAGTGTTACTTTAAGTCGTTAGGATATTTCTTTTTAAAGTTTCTTCTTAAAAAACAATTAAAGATTTGAGTATTCTAGAAAAAAATCCTATTTTTGCTGTCCGAATAAAAACGGTCGCGTGGCCGAGTGGCTAGGCAGCGGTCTGCAAAACCGTCTACGGCGGTTCGAATCCGCCCGTGACCTCAAAGAAAAAGACCTGTAAAACATTGTTTTGCAGGTCTTTTGTTTTTTTGAAATTGAACTAAATACATTATTTAAAAAACACAAAAAAAACCTGATTAGAAATCTCTAATCAGGTTTTAATATTATAAAATGCTTTCTTATGCTTCTAAAAGACCTTTATATGCAGCAGCATCTAATAATTCATCTAGTTCTGCAGTATCAGTTAATTTAATTTTAATTAACCAACCTTCTCCATATGGATCTTTATTTACAACTTCTGGAGAATCTTCAAGTTTGTCGTTTACTTCTACAACTTCTCCTCCAATTGGCATAAACATATCAGAAACAGTTTTAACTGCTTCAATTGTTCCAAATACTTCTTCTTTGGCTAGCTCTTCACCTTCGGTTTCAATTTCGATGAAAACAATATCACCAAGTTCTCCTTGTGCGTAATCTGTAATACCAACATAAGCTTCGTCACCTTCAACACGAACCCATTCGTGATCCTTAGTGTACTTTAAGTTTTCTGGAATGTTCATAATATTTTTATTTTAATTGTATAAAATTTTATTTTGAATAAATTCAAGCCAAAATTAATCAATTTTTATTAAAATAAACTATTCTGATAAAGTAAATCTTAAGCTAAAACCTACATCTGTATTCGATATACGATAAGGACTAGTACCTACCAAAGGATCAGTTATATTCTGATCATAAAATAATCTTAAAGTTAATCTATTACTTAGCAAATAATCCATCGAAACACCAATAATTGTTGCACGTTGATCGGCAGAAGGAATTTCAACATTTTCTTCGATTCTTCTTAAAATTGTTTTAGTATCTCTAATTTTTAAGTTAGCTCTGATATTTAAATCACTTTTAAAATCTGTTTCACCATCGCCGAAATTAAATAGATATTCAAAATCGTCGAATCTATATCCTATACTAAATCCTAGTTCATCGCTATAAACTTCGGTTATTTGGTTATTCGAAAAACTTAAAGTAAGACTCCTTGTTTTTTTCATCTCAAATCGAGTAGTTAAATTATTAATCCAAGTCATATCAATATTAATTAATGGACTAAATCGCTCGTCGATTGTAATACTATTAGCTTCGTTATAAGGAACAAGATTTCCTAGTTCGTCTACAGCATAACTAAACCCACCAGAACTGATTTGATAATCTGAGTTATTAATAAAAGATCCTATATTATATGAAGACCTATACGAATGACTAATATTTAATGATTTAAAATATTTTTTAATAATAGGAATTTCCTTTAAGCGATCAAAACGAATACTCCAATTTGGTAATGGTATTTTTTGGAACATATCTAAGGGAACTGAATTAGCATCATAAATTCCATATGCTGCTAAAAACGAAGGTGTCATTACCTGTTGTGATGTTTCTCCATATCCTTCGGCATAACCATTGGTAACTATATTTTCGTAATCCGGATCTCCAGCTTCCAAACGTTTATCTCCCAATCTTTGTGATATATTAGATCGATAAGATTTGAAATTTTCAAATGCCTCGGAATAATAGTTATTATCCTGAGAGAGATCTTCAAATGCTGACCCAATTGTTATATACGTCATTGAAAAATTACCGGTTCTTTGATCACTATATGGCTCATTGCCATATATAACAGGGAGGTAATAAGTATTTACATTTTCAGAATATGTTCTACTTGCTGTTAAATCAATTTTTAAACCTTTAATTGGCTCCAAAGTAACTCTTAAATTTAAATTTTGGTTACTTGTCATAATATAAGGCGTATTTAAAGAGGAATCGTTTGTTATCCAGTTGTAATCAATTGCATTTGTTACAAAATCCTCATCTTGCCAACCTAAAACAAATGGCCAGCCTGGGGCATTTCGATCTGGCATGTTTTCTGTGCTATATGATTCCATTCCCAAAAGATTTGTTTTCGGGTTATATCCTGCAAGACTCGAACCTTCTGTTAATGTATAGGAAGCTGATACATTTTTAATAGACATTAATAAGAGTGCCGTGTTCTCACCAATAAATATAAGTGGGTTTTCACGTTTTTCAATTTCACCCATTACAGTAATTTGAGCATCATCAGAAGTTGTTTCTGGTTTAAATTTTAGTTTCTTCTTTGTAACAACTTCCCATTCACCTTTTATATCTTTTCCTTTGCTATCAACAACTTTTACCGAAGTAATTTTTTCGGTATTTAAGTTATGATATATTGATTTAGATCTATTTTCTCTTAATTTTATCTGTGCTTGCTGATAAGTAACCGTTTCCTTCTTTTTCCTACTTTTTGCAGGCTTAGAATATTTACGATCAATTTTTTTAAGGAACCCAACTTTATTATATAGATTTTTCATATTGGCTTGTGCATTGGCTTGAATTGTTGTTGAATTTCTAATCGTGTTACCAAGTAGAGATTCTCCAGTTTCATCAAGCGGACCTGCATCCCAATTGTATGTTGTATTATAAGTTGTATTTAAACTTGTCCAATCTAATAATGGTAGTTTGTTAATTGGAACTCTATAAGTTACTTTAATATTATGATTGTATTGTGTATTTCGACCAAAGTTTCTAATATTGGTCCATACAGAGTCTTTCCACCTGTCGTACGAACTTTTATGTCTGTCAACTTCACCGTAAGGTTCATCAATTCTTGCAATATTAGTTGCAGAAAAATCAATTTTTAAAGATCGTGCAAGATCCCATTTAACATCGTAATATCTGTTCCAGTTAAATTCTTTGTTGTAATTTGGTTCAATTATATTTTCAGGATTATATATGTTTCTTGTTTTATTGGCTTGATATTTTCTGTAAACATCGGTCCTAAAAGATACACTTGATGGCATATAATAAAAGTTAAAATCTTTAATTAATGAGAATGCCTTTTTTTGTAATAATCCTTTTGACTTTTTAAATGGCATAACCACTTTGGGTCTTGTGTTGTATATATAATTAAATGCACCACGGTAATTCTTTAATAAATCGTATTCGGTATTTACATTACGTGCAAAAAGTTCGTTGTAAGAGTAACTTACCGAGAAGTTAGAAATATCATAGATTCTTGGTTTTTTGCTTACTTTGTTAACTTTAACATTTGTAAAGTTGATACTCTTTCTTTGTGTATAATCTTGGGCAATTTCCTTAATTGAATCTCTTGCAGCTTTATTTTCAGCTTCATCCAAAGCTACTTCTAATGGTATATCTGGATCTAGAGGATTGTATTCAGGATTAATAAATGATTCGGAATATCCAACATACATTGGTATACTTACTTTGGATTTTTCAGAGAAGAATTTACCTAATTCAAGGTTAGCAGAAACATCATATTCAATTACTTCTTCTTTACTTCTTTCGTTAACTTTTTTCTCGATACTTCCAAAGCCCGGTGTACTAATGCTACCTGAAAGATTAACGGTTCCAAAATCGGCTAACCTCGTCGACATTCTACCTCTAGCAGCCCAACCTCCATCTTCTTTGAAATCTGTTAAGCGAAGTTCGTTAACCCAAATTTCTCCATATTTGTTCATGCCATCGTCACCTGTACCAGTACTATTTTGTTTACTAGGATTCCTAACCCCAATCATTATTGTAACTATGTTACTTAAATTTGGATTTCCTCGAACCGAGATTCGTTCATTTTTTTCTTTATAAACGGAATAAATAGAATTATAAGTAATAACAGTATTTGGCAACTGAAGCTCTTTGTTCCTAGCTAGTTTAACATCTAATAAGTCATTTAAATTAATTTCAATGTTATTATCTGTTGGCCAAACAACATCATCAATGATTGATCCTAAATCACTAACTTTTAAAGGGATTTCATATTCGTAATAATTGTCCTTATAATCTGTTCCTAATCTAATAAAAACCCTTAAATCATCATCTTTTAAAATTTTATCTTCCAGTTCATTTGCATGAACATACATTTTAAGTTTTTTGTATTGTCTTAAATCCAGATTAATTGTTTTATAAGCAGCACGCGCATCTCCATCTTCTAAATCTTTTACTTTAAGAACCATGGATTGCTCATTTAACTGTCGTAGTTGTGGATTTGTAGGATCAATAACACGATCAACACCTGGAGGAAGGACATAATTGTCGTTTTCCTCAATATTAACAGATGATATATCTAATGTTCCGTTTGAGTACTCTGGTGTTGCGAGGTTTTCTTGACCTTCGATTAGTGAAAGCTCATATTTACGCCATTCTCCTCTTACCAGCTCTAATTTAGCAAATCGTAATATAATACTGTCCTCAAAATCTTTAAGGAACATTCTCATAAACCGTATAGATTTAAAATCTTGAATAGCTCCAATAACTTTATCAGGTTCTCGAACAGGAATTCTAAATTGATACCAATTAATGTCTGCATTGTTTTCTCCATTTGGAAGGTCTACATTGTGTCCTTTTACCATATCAACAATGTAGTTTTGTCCAACTACCATTTTTTCCGGAGCAAGTTCAATCTTGTATTGAAAATAACTTTCTGTTTCGTTTAATGTTTTGTCACCATTAATATCTTCAGTGTCAGGAGATCTTGTATAGGCCTTGTCCCCAGAGTTACCTTGGGTTCCATTATATCTTTTGTATCTATTTAGAATGCTTAATTGCTCACCATCATAATCACCCCCGGTAAAATAATGGTAGTTATCATTTGAAGGATCTAACTTAATTTCATCCAATGCCAATGCATCTAAATTAACAACTGTTTCTAAGTCATTAATATAATTACTAAAATAACTTGCTTCATCGGCATCATTTAAACCATCTAATCCAATATCTTGTAGTGGAATATTGTTAAAAGATTCTACGGAATAGTTATTACTTGGAACACGACCCCATTGTGTTGTATCTACATTTTCAATAATTTCAGTATTTGGTAATCCATCTTCAAATGCAATTCTTGAATCTTTTAAAATATCTTCGGATATACTTCCTAAGTTAAAATATAAATCTCCTTTACTCGCTAAGGTAGGATTCTCATTATAAACGTAAGGGTCCATTAGCCAGAATTCAATATAATTTACATTAGCAGCTTCAAAATCCGGATTAGGAGTTTCTCTCATTATACCTCCCCATCTTGTTTCCGGATTTTTTAATGTGCCATCTGAATTTAATCCTTGGGATATTCCAGGTTCTTCATCTGTATCAAAGTTATATGCACCTCTTTCGCTAGGGTAATAAGCTACATTTAAAACTTGTAAAGCTGTTGGAACATTAGTTTCGGATTCTTTATTAGGGAAAATTTCTTTTTCGTATATCTCTCTAACAAAGTGATTCGACTGTTGTTCGTCATCGTTTTTAATATGACCAGGAGTCAATGAGTTATCTCTTAAAAATAAAGGATCAATTTTATACCACGCAATTTTTGCTCTGTTATATCCAGACCTAATATCACCGGCTAACATTGCCTCAGGAAATATATCACTTTGACCATAAGGAGTACTTGCTAAAATCCAGGAAAAGTTACTCTTTAAATCCATAGATGTTTCACTGCCTTCAAAATCATCTATATAAGCATTTCCTTCTTCTTCAATTGCACTTGAGTGTCCAGGTATTAAATGTGCAAATTCAGCATCAATTAAAATAGATGATTTTTCTTTAGTATCAATTAAAGGAATCTTGTCAACTAGGGATGTTATAAATTGAGATTCTGTTTGATATGATGTATTTAAGCCCCAAATAGTATTTGAAATAGGTTCTTCTCCTATGGAAACTTTCTGTGTTAATGGTCTTTCGGTTAAGTTCATAATTGTACCACCCACATTAAAGTTTTCCGAGAATTGGTAATTCAAATGAGTCCCTAGCAATGTTTTTGTTTGAATACTATATAATGCATTACTTTCCAATGAAATTTGTAGTGGTGTTCCAGATTCTAATAAACCAGCATCTATTATTTTTACTCTACCTAAGTTATAATCAACGGTGTACTCAACGTTTTCGGTTAACTGTCGACCACCTGCCATAACTTTTACCGATCCCTGTGGAATATTTATCGCATTTAAAGGAATTTCAGAACTTACATCTGAACGATATTCTCCACGAAGTTTAAATTTATTTTTTTCTGCAACTAATTGTGCATATGTTAATGTTGTATCATATAGTTCTTGAAAAACATAATCATCAGCTATATTATCATTTCCAAACTGCTTTCTTAAATGGCTTCCGAAAGGTTCTAGAACTGGAAATATAATTCTTCCATTTGCAGCATTTGCAGTAATTCCATCAACAAAATCAAATCGACCATCAGCTCCTGCATCAAGTTGTGAATTCAAATTATCCAAGTTTAATACTTTAATAAGTATTTTCTTATTTATTGCTCCCTCTGGAATATAATTTAATGCATTTCCTGTTTTATCATCTTGATATAAAACATCTAAAATAAAATCCTGACTTTTTATCTGGTAACCACCTATTGCATAAATATTTTTCATCATTAAATCCCAAGTTGGAATACTCGGTGTTAGATTGGTACCTTTAAGAAGTTTTGTTACCAATAATTCTTCTGAGGCAATTCCGTCTGTTGAGAAATCCCCAACTTGAAATTTTTCATTACCTATTGTATATTCGTAAGATACAGCAAGTATCTGATCAGCATTAAGTGCAAAGTTAAGGGATATGTATCCTAGCCGTTCATTAATTGTAAATTCATTTGTACGAAGTTTTCTTGCACTACCAATTTTTTCATAATCTCGTCCTGCTTCAAAATCAACACCGCCCCAAGAATTAATGTTTGTATTTATTCCATTAAAATCTCGTCCTAATCCAACAATACTATTATATAAACTATTCGTTTGGTTATCGGGATATTGTGCAGTCCCAACAGGGGTGATAAGGGTATTTGGCGCAAAAGGATTTTTTTCTGCTAAATCTAATAATGCAAGAACATTTCTATTTTCTGTATTATCATTTACTTTGTTAGTAATCCAAACTTCAATTTTAGTGATTGTAATAGGAGATTTAATTAAGGGTAGATCTTCTAATGCTTCATCATATATTTCTCTAAAGTACTGTGATAAGAAAAAGTGCCTATTGGCATCGTATTCGTCTGCTCCTAATTCAAATCTTTGTGTTTGAGCGCCTCCGTTTACCTCTATTACCTTAGTTTCACCTTTTTGCTGTGAGAAAACACTTGTTACTGTTAGTTTCCCAAATTGCAATTCAGTTTTAATACCAAATAAACTTTGGCTACCTGTAATTAAAGATCCAGGTAAAGGAAGGGTTACATTTCCAGCCTCAATTCTTTTTATTATTTCATCTTCTTTACCAATATACTCGAGCTTAGTTTCATTCTCAAAATCAAAAGTAGCTTCTGTATCATATTTTACTCCAAGTTTTATTTTGTCTCCAATATTACCTGAAACATTCATGGTAATCTTTTCTTCAAAATCAAAGGTTGTTGTTTTTCGTAGGTTTTCTGAAATTGTTGGGTTTTCAGTATTATTAACGTTTATTTTAAAGATCAATTCGGCCGATCCCATTGGAATAATATTGATGGCATTACTTCCAAAGATTTTATCGAATGCCTGTCCTCCAAGTTTAAGATTAGGGAATAATCCAGATTGAGCCAAAGCATCTCCACCACGTGCTTTTTGCCTCCAATAATCTCTTAAAGATTGTTCAAATTGATATTCTTTGTATTCTTCAAGACTCATTCGTTGCGAAGGTCTGTAATCCAATTCTCCTATTTTCTTAGAAATAATATATTCATTTGTGCTAGGATCATATTCTGTTGTATCTTTTACATTGGAAGGATTTTCTAGATGTAAAGGAGACTTTTCCTGATTTGGATTAACTACATTTTCTTGATCTTTAAAAGGAAACCTTAAAGAGTCTGTTGGATTTGTTTGTTGAAATAAATAATAATTTGTTGCTTGAGCATTAAGCACCCAAGACACCATTAATATTATAAAAAGTGCCGTATATTTTATAAAACTTTTCAATTGTAAGGTCAATGTTAATTATAATCTTTTAAGAGCTTCTTTTATGAGACTTTCTACACGAAGCTCACTATTCTCTTTCAGAATTATGGTTATAATTTTATCTACTTTATTCTTGGGAAAACCTAACATTACTAATGCTGATAACGCTTCATCTTTAATAGTATTGTCCAATTTAAAATTAATTTTATCTGAACCTTCAACTTTCCCAACTTTATCTCTTAAATCGATAATTATTCTTTCAGCCGTCTTAGCTCCAATTCCTTTTATGCTTTTAAGTAAATTAACATCTCCATTTAAAATAGCGTCTTTTATTTCATTTGAAGATAAGGATGATAACATAACTCTTGCTGTATTCGCTCCTACTCCTGAAACCGAAATTAAAAGCATAAATATTTCCCTTTCTGATTTTTCAAAAAAGCCAAAAAGTTGATGGGCATCTTCCCTTATTACTTCATAAATATAAATAAGTGAATGTTCTTTATTTGATAATTGTGAATATGTATTCAACGATATATTAATGAAAAACCCAATTCCATTATTTTCCAACACTACATAGGTAGGAGATAATTCTCGAACCTCTCCTTTCAGAAATTCATACATATAAATTTGTTATTATATAAAAAGCTTAAAAATACACAAAAATAAGGTTTTGAGAAATTTAAGAAAATATTATTTTAACAAAATTTAACAAATCAAAAAAATCGTATATTTGATAATCAAATCCTTTGAAATTTGTTCATGAAAACATTAGGTGCCATTTTCTTTGTTTTAATATTTATTTTGCTTTACGAAAAGGCGGATGCACAGTTATTTGTAGAAAGTAAAGCTAGGTTTTTAGGTGAAATAAAAGTAGAAATTCCGCTCATTGTTTTATCGGAATTTAATATTGATCATGCGCTGAATGAAGAAGAGAAATTATCTAAGCAGAAAATATTTCAATATGCAGAAAATATTATTGTTGATATAAATTTAAAGGATCGTGGTATTTGTGTAACTAAAACAAATGGAGATAAGATTTGGTATTTAAAAATAAAATCCAAGGATGCTTTTTCATTAGGTGTATTATTTGATTACTTCAGAATACCAATTGGTTCTGAATTATTTATTTATAGTAAGGATCAAAAACACATTCGAGGTGCTTACACATATCTAAATAATAAATCGAATTATATGTTACCAATCTCACCAATAAAAGGCGATGAATTAATAATTGAATATTATGAGCCTAAAAATGTTGATTTTGAAGGGATGCTACATATTGGTTTTATTGCTCATGATTACAAAAATATTTTTAAACAATTAACTAAATCAACTCTTTTTGGTAATTCTGGCGCTTGTAATATAAATGTAAATTGTGATGAAGATGTATTGTGGCAAACTCTTAAACATTCAGTATGTAAAATTACTTATAATGGACGATTATGTAGTGGGGCTTTAATAAATAATACTAATAATGATGGCTATCCGTATATACTAACAGCAAATCACTGTATAAATAATGAGTTTGATGCTAATTCTGCAATATTCTATTTTAATTATGAAAGCCCAAATTGTATTAATGCGGATGGAACTGAAGACCAATCAATAGCGAATTCAACTATTATTGCAACACCTGATATTAAAACCATTGATTTTTCATTATTGGAATTAAGTGTTGAGCCACCACCTGCATTTAGACCTTATTATGCAGGATGGAATAGAGATATAAAAGATCCAATTTCGGTGACTTCAATTCATCATCCAGCTGGAGATATTAAAAAGATCTCAAAAGCTTATAATGGTGCTGTTCAAAGTAATTACGGTTATGGTTATACCGAATTTACACATTGGTGGATAGATTTTTGGGATGAAGGTACTACTGAAGGTGGATCATCAGGATCTCCTTTATTCGATCAGAATGGATTAATAATTGGAGATTTGTCTGGAGGAGATGCAAGTTGTTCTTTTAATTTCAATGACTATTACCAACAGTTTAGTTATTCTTGGGATTCATATGAAGATATTAACCTGCAACTGAAGAATTGGTTAGATCCTGAAAGTAAAGGAGATTTATTTATTAAAGGGTACAACCCATACGATACAATTCCGAGTAATCTAAGAGCTTCTGTTAATGATACCGTAATAAAATTGAAATGGAATGTCCCATTTGATACTGTAAATGTTGAGAAATATTATATTTATAGGAATTCTGTAAAAATCGATTCTGTTATTTCAAATGAATATATAGATACAAATGCATATAAAAATATTTCATATTCTTATTGGGTAACTGTAAAGAAAGTTTCTCCCGAAATGTATGGATCTGATTCATCTAATATAGCCCATGTAAAGACTATGGATCCTATTATAATTCCATTTGGGGAGGATTTTGAAGGAGGAAATATAATTCCTATTGATTGGTATCAGGAAAAATCAATTGATTCAGAAGAATGGGTCTTTAAAGAAGGTGGTTATAATGGTGTTTTGGATACTGCATATGAAGGAACCGTAAATGCGTATTTTTATGGTACAAGTGGAAAAGCCGCAAGATTGGTGTTGCCTAGGTTTGATTTTTCTTTAAATACAAATGTTGCATTATCCTTTTATTTAAATATGCAGGGAATCATTGATAGTGGGCATATGCTTAATATTTTGTATAAAGAAACAGATTCGCTATACTGGGAAGTATTACATTGTTTTGAACAAAAGATATCAACATGGGAAAAGCAAATATTATTTCTTCCAAACTTAAGTGATAATTATCAGATTGCATTAGAGGGGATTGGAGAAGATGGTTTTGGAATTGCAGTTGATAGTATAAAAATAGTTGAAGATTTAGATTATTTAGAACCTGACATATCAATAACAAATGATACTATTTGTATTAGTGATAGTGTTGAATTTTCTACTAGTATAGATAATACACATATAATTTTTTGGGAATTTGGAGAAAATGCAGTTCCTAATTCGATAATGGGAACCGGGCCACATCATGTTAAATATTTGACACCTGGTTTAAAGGCAGTTCAAATTACTGTAGACGGGGCATATAGGAAAAGTATTTCTGATGGCGTTGCCGTTTATGAAGTTCCCAAACCCACTTTTACAAATAAATGGAATGTTTTAACTTCTAGTCTTAATTATGGTAACCAATGGTATCTGGATGGAGAAATAATTGAAGGTGCAACAAATAGAACATATACAATTGAAAATGAAGGTAATTATTATGTGGAAGTTACAAATGCATTTAATTGTTCATCAATATCAGAAAGTGAATATATAGTTGTAAATGGTATAGATGATTTTGATATAAATGAAGAAATGTTAGATAAAGTTAACATTTATCCTAATCCTAATAATGGAGCTTTTGTTATTAATGTAGCTAGAGAAGAAGGAGATCTCACGAATTATAAATACAGTATCGTTGATTTAACAGGACGAATTTGTGTTTCTGGAGTTATATATTCTCATGAAGATACTAAGGAAATTGAGAAAAACAATTTAAATGATGGCATATATTTCCTTAGATTATATTCTAAAGATAATAGTTTGTCGAAGAAAATTATTATAAAAAAATAGAGCTAAATTTAAGCTCTATTTTTTATAATGTAATATTTCTTTTATTTAACTGCTTCTATAGCAACTTGTAAAGCGTCTTCGAGCATTTTAATGTCCGGTTCTTCAATGAATCCATTTTTCATCATCATATCAATCGTATCTCTGGTTTGCTTAATGTCTTCCATTGTACGGTTAAAAACTTCGTCCCATGTTAGATTTACCCTTGCAACACCATTTTTAATTGCTTCCATAGCTACATCAGCTGCTTCATAAGCAAACATTTCTGTTTCATCCATTTTCGGCATGATATCATCAGGAGTAATCCCTCTTCGTTCAGCATAATTAGCCATTGAATACGCTGCAGTAACGGCCATTTCATCAGTAATTTTTTTGGCTTGAACCATTAGAGCTCCTTTTAAAATACCAGGAAATCCAAGAGAATTATTTACTTGGTTGGGAAAATCTCCACGACCAGTTGCAACTATATATGCTCCAGCTTCTTTTGCAGCATAAGGATATATTTCAGGTACAGGGTTTGCACAAACAAAAACAATTGGTTTTGTTCCCATTTCTTTTATCCATTCTGGCTTCACTACATCAGGACCTGGTTTACTTAAGGCTATTAATACATCAGCATCTTTACAAGCTTCTTGGACATCATTAATTTTATTGGGATTAGTTTTTTTGCAAAGTTCCCATTTACGATAAAATCTTGGATCAGCTTTAATATCTTCTCGATCTTTATTTAAACTACCTTTAGAATCAAATAAAATCATTTTGTTAGGATCTGCTCCAGTATGAAGAATTAATCTGGCAATTGTAGCATTTGAAGCACCAGCTCCATAAAGTACGATTTTAATATCTTTAATATCTTTTTTAACAATTCGCAAAGCATTTATTAATCCAGCAACAGTAACAGATCCTGTGCCTTGAGCATCATCATGCCATACAGGAATATCACATTCTTCGCGCAAAGTATCCAGAACTTTATAGCAATTAGGTTGAGAAATATCTTCTAAATTAACAGCTCCAAAACTTGGTTGAAGCATTTTTACGAATTCAATAATTTTATCAGGATCATGCTCACCGTCTTTATCATAACTATCAACGCATAATGCGACAGCATCCACTCCTGCTAAGTATTTCATTAAGTAAGCTTTCCCTTCCATAACTCCTAAACCTCCAGGAGGAGTGCAGTCTCCATCCCCAAGAACTCTGGTTGAGTCGGAAACTACTGCCACCATATTTCCTCTGTTTGAAAGCTGAAATGAGGCATCGTTATTTTCTCTAATTGTTGTGGATACTTTTGATACTCCGGGAGTATAGTATACATTAAACCAGTTGAAGCCATAAATACCTGCTTTAGGTATTGTTTGCATTTTTCCTTTATATAATTCGTGACTGGAAAGTGCTAGTTCTTTTAAAAATAATGTTTTTGCATTTGCAATTTGTTCTTGTGAAAAATTGCTTGGAAATAGTTCATCGAGATTTTTTAGGGATAAATCAATTTTAGACATTTGAACCTCCTTAGTTAGTTTTTTAGTTTGTAATCAGGTTGTTTAGTGTTGGGTCTAAACAAAATTAAGAAATTATTCATCTTAATGATAGTAGAAGAATGGACATTAAATGACAATTGATATGTTATAAAACAGAAAAGCTGACAATTCTGTCAGCTTTTCAATTATTTTGAAATGTAAATCTTATTCTGAATCTTTTTCTGAAATTTCGTAATGTTTCAAAGGATCTTTGCTAATTTCTGTATATTCTTTTCTATTTCTAAAAATATCACAAGCTAAATATAAAGCATTTCTAAAGGAAACTTCTGATGCTTTACCCATTCCTGCTATTTCAAAAGCTGTTCCATGTCCTGGCGAAGTTCTAATAAAATCTAATCCTGCAGTATAATTAATTCCAGCATCAAATGCTAAAGCTTTAAATGGAACCAATCCTTGATCGTGATACATTGCTAAAACAGCATCGAATTTTTTGAAGTTATCACTACCAAAAAATCCATCAGCAGGATAAGGTCCCAAAGCTAAAATTCCTTCCTCATTTGCTTTTTTAAGTGTAGGTATAATAACCTCATTTTCTTCCTTACCCAATAAACCACTATCTCCAGCATGAGGGTTTAATCCCATTACAGCAATTTTAGGTTTTCTGATCTTAAAATCCTGGATTAAGCTTTTATTCATTATTCGGAGTTTACCTAAAATAGCTTCTTCAGTAATTGCATCTGAAACCTGATTTAGAGGTAAGTGTGTAGTTACAACACCAACTTTAAGTGTTTCACTAACCATTAACATTAACGATTCTTTAGAATTTGATTCTTTTGTTAAGTATTCGGTATGTCCTGGGAAATTAAATTTTTCAGATTGAATATTGTCCTTGTTTATTGGTGCTGTTACTAAAACATCAATTTTACCATCTTTTAGATCTCTAACAGCATTTTCTAATGAAATTAAAGAAGCTTCACCAGCTATAGTAGTTGATTTTCCAAGTTCAACTCTAACATTATCATCAAGACAATTAATTATATTAGCTCTTTTAATATTTGCTTCATCAGCAGATTTTATATTATTGAAACTAAAATTAGCTATGTTTAATGCTTTGCGATGATAAGCTGCAACTTTTGCTGAGCCATAAACAACTGGAATGCAAAAATCAAATATTCTGGAATCCATTAAGGATTTTATAATAACTTCGTAACTAATTCCATTGATATCTCCATGGGATATTCCTACAACAATTTTATTTTGGATCATATATTGAGTTTTAAAATATTAACACTAAAGTTAATTAAAGAAACAAAATTAACTATAAAATTTGTAATAATTCATTTATAAGATTTACAAATGATAACTAAAGATATTGATTAATAAATTATGACTATATTTTGAATTAGAATAGGAAGAAGGTTTCTTCGCAAAGATTAATTAATTCCTGGTTTTAAGAAAGTTTATTATTTTATCGGCACTTTTTTTACCATGAGCTCCATCTAGTTCATCAAACATTATATTATTATATTTTTTTCTTTGCTCGGTTCTTTCAATAGGATTTTCAAGGCTTGACTCTATTGCTTTTTCAATTTGATCAAAGGAATCAATTCTTATGGAAATCTTTTCAAGCATATCGATTATAGTTGGATCTAATCTGGTATTAGCTTCTGCAACTTTAAATGTGATTATAGGTCTATCTAAAGCACAGAATTCAGCAATAATCGAACTTGTATCTCCAATAAAAACATCACTAATTAATAAGTATTTTAAAGTCCGCTTGTCTTCTATTAATGTAATGTCTTTGGTATTCTTTATGGTTTCTTTATAACCATTAGAAACCCAAGGGTGCAATGTTACCAGAACATTATATTTTTCAGTTAATAGGTGTAGTTTGTTATACCACCTATCAATTGCTGATGCATTAGACTTATCCCAGGTTGAACTAAACATTATTACTGGACGGTTGTCTATGCCTAAATCTTTTTTTGTTTTAGTAATAAATTCATTATTACCTGATTTAAACATTTGATCTATTTTTGGAAATCCTCCCGATGTACCGCATTCAATGCCTAAAGATTTAGCTTCTTCAACTTCTGTATCTGAAGTAAATAAATAAAGATCAAATCTGTTGTATTTTTTCGAGCTTATGAATTTCTTAAAGTGGTATACTCCATGTCTTTGCCCAATCTTTGTAATCTTATGTTCGGGGAAAAAATGAAATGAATGTCTCGCCATTATAACTACTTTAGGAAATACTGGCCAAAGAATAGAATTTATTCCATTTGCCTCAAGTTCCTTTTTTATCTTTCTATTTTTAGAAACAATAGTGATATCTGGAAGGTGCTTATGAATTTCTTCAAAAATTATATAATCTAAATAGTCTGCACAAAAAAAGACAACATCCTCATTCTTATTAAACATCTTGAGGGTGTTCCAGATAATTTTGTAAGGTATTTTTATTATTATTTCTGATAAAACCATTTTGTCTTTTCTCGAGTATTTTACCTAAAAAGGTGTAATATAAAATATTTTAATGTAATACTGAACATATTTTTTTATAATCTGTAAAGTTAGTAAAATTGATTAAGCTTGTTTATTTTAAAACTTATTTATTACAACTATCTTAATTTAACTATTTTTGTACCCACATGAAGGGAATAGAAAATAACTTATATAAAAAAGCTTTAAATTTTGAGTTTTTAACTGTAGATGAAGGAGTTCAGCTATACGAATATGCTCCATTGGAGGAATTAATTTTTATTGGAAATGAGTTAAGAAAGAAGCAAAAACAGGATGACATTGTCACGTGGCAAATTGATCGAAATGTAAACATAACAAATTCATGTATTTCGCAATGTAAGTTTTGTAATTTCTACAAAAAACCTAATGACAAAGAGGTTTACGTTACAACAATTGAAGAATATAAAGTTAAAATACAAGAGTTATTAAAACTTGGAGGAAATCAATTATTATTGCAAGGGGGATTGCATCCTAAGTTAAAGCTAGAATTTTATGTGAACTTGTTTAGCGATTTAAAAAAGCTTTATCCGAATATCAAATTACATGCTTTAGGGCCTCCTGAGATTGTTCATATTGCCCGACTAGAGAAGAAATCATACAAAGAAGTATTAGTTGCACTAATTGATGCAGGATTAGATAGCTTACCCGGAGCAGGAGCGGAAATTTTATGCGATCGTGTTCGAAAAAGTATTTCGCCGGTAAAAGCAGATACAAATCAATGGTTAGATGTAATGCGCGAAGCACATAAGCAGAATTTGGTAACATCGGCAACAATGATGTTTGGGCACATTGAAACAATTAGAGAACGGATAGAACATTTGGTTTCAATACGACAAGTACAATCTGAAAAACCAGATACATCACCTGGATTTTTAGCATTTATTCCATGGCCATTCCAAGATGAAAATACATTTTTACAACGCGAGTTTGGAATCAGTAATAATGTGAGTTCAGAGGAATATATAAGAACAATTGCCATAAGCAGGATAATGTTACCTAATATTAAAAACATTCAGGCATCATGGTTAACTGTAGGGAAAGATGTTGCTCAAATATGTCTGCATGCTGGGGCAAATGATTTTGGTTCTATTATGATTGAGGAAAATGTAGTTTCATCGGCAGGGGCAAATTATAAATTTGATGCTGAAGGTATTCAAAAAGCTATTTCTGAAGCAGGATTTATTCCAAAATTAAGAAATCAGAAATATGAATTTATTGAATATCAATTGCATCAATAAGCAGTGAAATATACTTTGCTGTATCCCAACCATTTTCTCCTTCAATAAGATCTTCTCCTAATCTTACCAACACAAGATTATATGAAGGAATTATTATTATATATTTTTGAAATAATCCAGTAGCCATGTAAGTGTCCTCAGGTACTTGCGTTCCAACATGATCTTCATATCGATATGCTCTCCAGAATAAATATCCATAATGAGGAGCATTATCTAATGCTGGTTTTTGAGTATCATTTACCCAATAATCAGGAAGAATTTGTTTGTTATCCCAAATTCCATTCTTCCAATACAAATAACCAAGTTTGGCATAATCTCTAGAGTTTAGTTTTAAGGCCCATGCTGCTATGGTACTTCCTGATTCATCAGATCCCCATTCTACATCAGAAATACCTAAATCGTTAAATAGAGTTTGTTTCGCAAAATCTAATGTTAGCATGTTAGTCGCATTTTCAATAACTCCACCTAGTAATATTGGATTCCCACTACTGTAGTTCCATACTGTTCCTGGAGTATCAATCATTGGTTTATTTAGAACATATTGAATGTAATCTGATGATTGTCTTATGTTGTAAAGATCGTTCCTTGAAAATGAAATCTCATCTTCAACCCATTGATATCCTGCTGTCATTGTTAGTAGATTTCGAATTTTAATTTCTTTTTTTAGAGGATCGGTATCTTCTTCCTGAAGTTGGGGAAAGTATTCGGAGATTTTATCTTCTACACTATTTATATAACTTTTATGAATTGCAATACCTGTAAGGGCAGCGGTAAAGCTTTTTGCTAATGAATAGCTATTGATTTTACTTGATTGAGTTGAATCCTTAAAATAGCTTTCAGCAACTATGTAGCCATCTTTTATTACAATAAAACTGAATGTATTTCGGTTATCACTGGCACAATAATCATAAACCTCTTTAAGTTTTTTTGAGTTCATTCCAACTGCTTCTGGTGAGCATTCCCTCCAGCTTTTAGTTGGAAAATATTCTCCTAGATATTCACCTTCTTTTATATATTCAGGATTAGTAAGATTCTCATTAGAACATGAACTTATTATGATTAATGCGAGTATTAAATGAAGAATATTTAGATTTTTTTTAATCATAATTCAAACGGTAATTCTTTGATAAGTTCAATTTTTTCTGGAGTAACTTTGGCTTGTATTGGAATTATTTCGACACCTTTTTTATAAGCTTTTATTAAAGTTTTAGCATATTCAGGATCAATGTTTTTGGCTGGTGCAAAGATCTTAACATCCATTCGTTGAATAATATATAACATAACAGCTCTCATACCTTGTTCTTTCACCTTAATTAGTGTTTCTAGGTGCTTTTTACCACGAGTTGTAACAGCATCTGGGAAACGAGCATGGTCTCCATCTTTTAATGTTACATTTTTAACTTCGATAAAACAGGTTTCAGATTCATTTTTGGCCATAATGTCAAAACGACTATCTTCGAATTTAACTTCGCGTTTAACATTGGTATATCCTTTTAGCTTTTCAAATTCCTCATTTTTAACAGCATCAAAAGCTAATTTATTTGGATTTCCTGTATTAATTCCAATCCAGTCATTATTTATTTTAATCATTTCCCAGGTAAATTTTGTTTTACGTTTAGGGTCATCAACAGGAGTTAAGTAAACTTCTGCATTATCTTCTAAGCAACTTTTCATTGTTCCTGAATTAGTACAATGTGCAGTAATTATTTCTCCATTATCTAATGTAACATCTGCAAGAAATCTTTTATATCGTTTAATTAATCTACCGTGAACTAAGGTTTTTTCAAATATCATTATAGAAAGGTTTAAAACTGTAATTTACAAAATTTTATAATTATGCGATTCAAATTACTAACATTGAACTTGTATTATAGTTCGTTAAATGTAAATTTACAATGATTTTATAAAGGAGGATTGGTATAATTTAAAAACATAAATTTATGAAGAAAAGTTCTGTTATTGAAAATTTTGAATTTGATAGTGAAATGACTGATTTTAATAATATTACTTTTAAAAATACTGATTTTTCAAATAAGAATTTAGATTCCTTTGAATTTGTAGATTGTATATTTAACGCTTGTGATTTTTCAATGTCGAAACTCGAAAATGTAGTTCTCACGAGAGCAAAATTTGTAAATTGTAAATTACTTGGCGTAGATTTCTCGGTTTGTTCAAAATTTGCCTTCTCGCTTAGCTTTGAAGATTGTCTAATGAATTATACACTTTTTCATAAAAATGATTTAAAAAAGACAGAATTTAAAGGTTGCCACATTAAGGAAGCTAATTTCTTTGAAACAAATTTAAATTCTTCAAATTTTGAAAATTGTGATTTGAGCGATACAATTTTTGATAGATGCGACCTTTCAAAAGCCGATTTTAGAACTTCTAATAATTATACAATAAATCCAAACGATAATATTATTAGAAAAGCACAATTCTCTTATCCAGGAGTTTTAGGACTGTTAAATCATTACAATATTTCAATAGAATAATATGTTTACGACATCTGTCATATAATACGTAATGTGAGTGTACTTCTTTTAAAATTATTTTAAAACTTTCTACGTGGGTTTCCGTTTTGCTTCTGTTTAAGAACATGCAAAGTTTTATTATTGATACTTAGATACTAAGGCATTGTAAGTAACTTCTATGCAAAAAAAAGAACTCTTTTGAGAATCAAATAGGGCAAAAACTTGTACTTTAGGGACCGATGAATTTAAGTTCTTCTATGTTCATTGGGGACGCATTATTTGTAAATATTTAAAATTAAGGACTATGGAAAGTGTATTTCTAGTATGTATAGGTATGTTAGTATTTATATTAGGTTCATTACTTTTAAAATCTAATAAAACTACATCAGATCATATAATTATTGTTTGGTCAATTCTGGCCATTCTTTCGCAAATAGGTTTTTATTATGTAGCAACTGGTGATTATAAAGAGCACGTTCGTTTTGCTCAATTTGTATTTGGGACATTATTACTTCATGCTCCTTTGCTATATTTTTATGTAAGAATTCAACTCGATTCAAAATTTATTTTTAGTTATAAAGATTTATTTCATTTAACTCCTTTGTTGATTTTCTACTTACTACACATTCCAGAGTTTTCTCAAAATGTTGGTATTTCCATTTGTTCAAAACACTTTGGTTGTTATCTAAGTAATAAGCCATGTAGTTTAGTTTATAATTTTTCTAAACTTATGCTTAATTCATTTTATTTAATGTTAGCCTTTTTTACTTATCGTGATCTAAATAAGCCTGTGGAAAAAAGAACAAACAAAGAGAAAATAAATTTCTTATGGGTTAAAATTTTATTATATGTAGCATTTTCATTAAACATTTTTATAATAATATATCGTTTATTGGAAGTTGGTCAGATTCATATCTTCCCATCAAGTTTATTTATTGTAAACATTGTAGCTTCATTATATATAATCGTGTTTAGCTTTATTGGTACTAATTTTACTGGAATATTAGATTTTATTAAATTATTAAAAAAGTTAGTAGTATTTGTTCATTTAAAATTAGCATATCGTTTAAATGTTGAATCAGTGGAGGATGAATATATACCTGAGTTAGATACATGTAATAATCCATATGGTTTATGCGAAAAAACAATAAATGACTACATTGAAATAATTAATAATTTAATGAAAGAAAAGAAACCTTTTCTTGATCAACATTTAACTCGCGCAAAATTTTCAGAGCTAACCTCTATTCCTTCTCATCATTTAGCCTATGTAATTAAAGAAAAGTTTGATCAAACATTTACAGATTTTGTTAACTCCTGGAGATTAGATTTACTTCTTGAGAAATTAAACGAAACAAAATATGAAAATTATACTTTGTTAGCTTTAGCATTTGAATGTGGTTTTAATTCAAAATCGACTTTTAATAGACATTTTAAAACTGATTTAGGGATGACTCCAACCGAATTTCTAAAAATAAAGCAAGAAAATGTTAAAATTGAGTTAGCTGGTTAAGTTGCTAATAAACAATAAATAGTGAGTATCAATTTTAAAATTGAAACTATAAAATGCCCCCGATTTTTTTTCTGGGGCGTTTTTTTTTACGGAAAAATATTTATTAGCGAAATAATTTAATTGTTAACATAAAAATTAGCCTATGAAAAATTTTACATTAACTCTATTATGCATTTTAACTTTCTCAGGAATGTTAATGGCGCAATGGGAATCTTCCGATTTAGGAACTGGTGAAACGTCAAATAAGCTTTTTGCTTTCGATGATCAAAATGCAATCGTTGTTGGCAACGACACTATTGCTATTAAAACAACCGATGGTGGTGCAACATGGAATTCTGTGGATTTTGTTTTACCGAACGATGTTGAATATCATTTTATGGATGTTGATTTTGCAGATGATCAGATTGGATTTATTATTTCAACAAAAGTAGACCCTTTTAATGGTATTATGTTAAAATCAATAGATGCCGGAGAGAACTGGACTGAAGTTGCTTTATCTAATTTTTCAGACGCTTCTGGAAATGATGTAACTGATCCTATCGCAGGGGAAAAAGTAAATTTCCGAGCTTTACAAATTGAGGGTGATATAGCTTATGCAACTTTACAATGGGAAGAAGCATTAGCTACAACTAAACACAGCTATATATTCAAATCAGCAGATAAAGGTGCAAGTTGGATCATTTCTAGTGACGACTTAGGAAGTAAGAATGTAAACTCGATCGAATTTGTTGGTGATGTTGTTTATGTTGGTGGATCTTCGAGTTTATTCTTGAAATCTATTGATGGTGGGGCAAATTGGATTGATTATACAGATGCTGCATTTTTATCTGTTAATGATTTAAGAGTAATTGATGCAAGCAAAGTCTACTTAGCTACTACAAAGGGAACTTTTTATACCGAAGACGGTGGTGCTACAATAACTGGATTAAATGCAACTGGAGCATTTGATGTTTTATATTTTGCCGATGATAATATTATATTTTCAGGATTTACTTCAACAAAAACTGTTAGAAGTATTGATGATGGAACAACATGGCAAGCGGCTGCAAATGGACAAACTACAAGTTTCTGGGATTTAACTCTTTTTAACGAAACAATTTGGGCCTTAGGTAATGGTGGTATTGTAAATAAACTAAACCCAAGCGAATTAAAAGATCCTGTAATTGAATTTTCGCAAGTATTAAAGGGAAGTCAAGCACAATTTGCTAACGAAAGTGAAAATTGTGGAAGTTATACATGGAAACTAACTGAAGATAGTACTTCAACTATTGAAAATCCAATTTATCGTTTTGCTGATTACGATGCTCATACAATTAAATTAATTGGTGAGAATGCAGTAAGTAGTGATTCTATAGAACATGAAATAACTGTACAAACTCCTTCAGCTGATTTTACTTATTATACTGAAGATGGTAATAATTTCTTCTTTACAAATGCAAGCGAAAATTGCGCTGAATTCGAATGGAATTTTGGTGAATTATCAGTTTCTAAAGAAGAACTTACCACATCACATGTTTATTCTACATTAGGAACTTTTACAGTTACATTAACTGCAGACAATTATATTGAAACAGTTTCAGTAGAAAAAGAAGTTACAATTGATTCAGTTGGAGCGTACTGGTCACAAAATCAACTGGAAATTGATCAGAACCTTCAAAAAATGCATGTTTTCAATGATGATGTTGCAATTGCAATTGGTAATGGAACAACTATTATTAAATCTATCGATGGTGGTGAAACTTGGACTGAGAAAACTTTCCCAGCTGAAAAGGATGGTCACATAACTAATGATATAGCTTTCTTTAATGAGAACACTGGTTTAATTAGTGCATCTGCATTTGGAAGTGTTAATGGATTTATGTTAAAAACGATAGATGCTGGAGAAAACTGGACAGAAGTTCCATTGAATTTATTCTCAGATGGTTCAGGTGATGAGACAATAGATCCTATAGCTGGAAGTAAAGTATATTTTTATTACATGGCACAAATTGATGAAAATGTTGCATTTGTTACTGTAAGGTGGCAAGACGCATTAAGTCAAAAACATGGATTCGTTTATAAAACAGCTGATAAAGGTGAAACCTGGACAAAATCAAGTACTGATATCTATCAGGAAAACTCTTATACCTCTACTATTACAGATGTATCTTTTTCTCCTGACGGAACAATTGGATTTATATCTGGAAATAAATTGTTATTAAAGACAGAGGATTCAGGAAGTACATGGACAAGAGTTACAGGTGATGATGCTTTTGGTTATATAACTGAAATGTTGGTAATTGATAATAATACAATTATTGCCTCAACTGGTAATGGTGTATTAAAAACTACAGATTGCTTCGCTAACTACGAATTTAAAACATCAGATTATTCGTTTGATATTATTCAATTAGGTGAGAATAAATATATGGCCGGTAAAAATGCTGCAACTCTTGGTATAACTGAGGACTTTGGAGAAAATTGGGAAAATATGGGTAATGGTTTATCTGCAACATTCTTTGAATTAGAAGTTTTTAACAATAAAATTTATGCTTTCTCTTCTAAAGGCTTAACTTCTATTAGTTACTTAGACAACTACGAAATGCCAGTTGCTGATTTTGAAGTTACAATAGAAGATCTACAAGTAACTTGTACAAATAAATCTGAGAATACAACTGAATGGACTTGGGATTTTGGTGATTCTGAAAATAGTACAGAAGAAAATCCTGTTCACTCTTATGCAGATTATGGTAAGTATACTGTAGTTCTTAATGCAAATAATCTTTGTAAAAAAGCAACAGTTTCAAAAGAAATTGAATTAACAAAATCAACAGGTATAGATATTATTGATGAATCTTCAATCAAGGTTTATCCAAATCCTGTAACAAATAATAAAATATTTGTTGAGTTAGGAAATTCTTACGAAGGTGACGTAAATATTGAAATTTATAATACAGAAGGAAGACTAATTGTTTCAGAAAAACAAAATGCTTCTTCAATAATAGAATTGAATGTTGATTTAAATAAAGGATTCTACTTCATGAAAATCAACAATAATAAAGGTATTAATCAAACAACAAAATTGATTGTACAATAAACTTTAAGTTAAGTTGTAGGTGCAGTGAAAACTGCCCTGCAACTTAAATTTTTTAAATAAAGAGAGTTATGAGAAAGTTATTGGTCCATTTATGTTTAGTTGTAATCTGCTTAGGATTTACATCGCAAACTTATGCACAAGACAAAGACTTATGTGTTGTTAAGGGTGTAATAAGTGATCAAAATAGCAAGGAGTTGTTATTTGGTGTGGTGGCAACTATTCCTGATATAAATGTTTGGTTTTTTTCAAGCGATAAGGGAGAATATATTTTAGAAAATATTCCAGCAGGAAAACACACCATTTATTACAAAAGAATGGGTTTAAAAGATAGAATTGTTGAGGTTGATTTAAAACCAGGCGAAGAAAAAGTGTTGGACGTTAAAATGGTTTATCTTTCTCTGGCAATTGATGAGATCGTAATTACTGCTAAAGAAAATCCAAATCAATTATCAACTTCCTCATTAATTGAAACTCAAGCAATTGAGCATATCCAAGCAAGTAGTTTGGGTGATGTAATGCAATTACTTCCTGGTCAGGTTTCCGAAAATCCTGACTTAAATTCAAGAAATCAGGCTAGTCTGCGAAGTTCTACTTCAGATCCTGATAATGAAAAGATCGACGCATTAGGTACATCTGTTATTATGGATGGAGCACCAATGTCGAATAATGCAAATCTACAAGTAACAAATACAGCACAAATAGGTGCTGAAGGATATTTTTCCACAGTAAGTGGAGGAGGAGTTGATTTAAGACAAATTCCTACAGACAATATTGAATCGGTTGAGATAATTAGGGGGATTCCTTCCGTAAAACATGGAGATTTAACCTCTGGTGCTATTATTGTAAATACCAAAGCAGGGGTTACTCCATTTATAGGTCGGATAAAATTTAATCCGAATACTAAACAGGCTTATTTGGGTAAGGGTGTAAAACTTAAAGAAAATAGGGGAAGCATAAATGTCGATTTCGATTATGCCTATTCTCAATCTGATGTTCGATTAGCTAGTCCTAGTTATAATCGCATAAACGGAAAATTAACTTATAGCAATAACTTTTTTGATCAGAAATTATATTCAACATCTAAATTATCGGTTTTTAGAACATACGACGAAGATCGAGAAAAAGATGGAACATCTCTTGAAAAAAGATATTCAGAAGATATGGGTTTGAGATTTACAACATCAGGTAAATTCAGATTGAAAAAGAAATTATCTAATTGCATTAATTATAACTTAACAGTAGATTATAAAAATCAGGAATCTTATAGCCGTTCTTTATACTCTGGAAGTATTACACCTTTGGCAACTTCGTTAATAAATGAAACTTATCAGGCTAGTTTTTTACCTTCCGAATATTATACTGGCTATTTTATTGATGGTAACCCGTTTAATTTATTTGCAAGCATCGATAATAAGTTCCATTTTCAATTAGGACCAATTCACAATAAAATTATGGTTGGTATTGATTATACTATCGATGCTAACTGGGGCGATGGAAAATATTTTGATGATAATTATTATTCTACATCTTCATTACGTCCGGTTTCGTTTAAAGATTATCCTGCGTTACATCAGATATCATATTACTTAGAAGATATGATACGGATGAAAGTTTTTGAAAAAACATTAAAAATACAAGCTGGTCTTCGTTTTGATAATATTCAACCGGAGAATCCTATAAAAGGTGAATTTGGACAGGTACTTTTACCTCGTATTAATTTAACATATCATATGTTGGATAATCTTACCTTACGAGGTGGATATGGGAAAACATCAAAATCACCAAGTTTAATTTATTTATATTCTGATCCTGCATATTTTGATGCATTGAGTTTCAATATGTACTCAAGTAATTATCCAAATGAAAGTTTAGCAGTTATTACAACAAAGGTTTTTCAACCTGATAATTCACAGATGCGTCCTTCTGAAATGACGAAAGTCGAAGGTGGTTTTTGTTATCGAATAAAAAAGAATGTTATTAATGTAACTGCTTATACCGAGAAATTAGAAGGAGGTTATAGTTTTAAAGATATTTTGGCTGTAACACCATATCCTTTATACGATATTTATAGTTATACACCAGGTTTGGGAGATCAGCCAATACTTGATGAAACAAATGTTGATACAGCTATTTTACGCAGCAGTTACAAGATTCCTGTTAATACAAAGGAAATTAAACGTAAAGGCGTAGAGTTGTCTATCAATACACAGAAGATTAAAAATTTAGGCACATCGTTTAATTTTAGTGGAGCGTGGAGTCTTACCGAGACTTCTGATGAAATGACAGATATATTTATTAATAGTCAATATTACGCAGGTAACGATGAGAAACAAATCGGAATCTATAAATCAAATGGATTTCAATCAGAAAATCTTACTACGACTTTAAGAATAATACAACATATTCCAAAATTGCAGTTTGTAGCATCTTTAGCTATTCAAACACAATGGATTCAAAAACAAAAAACAATTGTAAACAACCAATATCCTGTAGGATATATAGATGGTGATGGTGTTGAGCATAGTTTAACACAAGCTGAATCACAATCGGATCAATATTCATACTTAGTAAAAAGCTTCGACGACACCTATTTTATGGAAACGGAGAAGCCTGTAGTATGGCATATGAGTTTGAAATTAACGAAAGAATTAAAAAACGATTTAAGTTTTTCATTCTATGCAAACAATATGTTTATGAATCATCCTAAATATATGAATTATAAAACAGGAGAAATTGATAAACTTAATCCATCATTATTTTTTGGTGCTGAACTGAACTTTAAACTATAAACCTCTTGATTATGAAATTAAATATAAGTCTGATTATTATTATAAGTATACTCACCATTTTATTTGCGTGTGAAGATGATATTTTTGATAAAGAAGCGATTCTTTTTACTGTTGATGTGCAAGTAAATTACCCAATTCATTATAATGTTACAGAAGCAGACGAAGTAAGTGCTCGGTTAATAAATCTTGAAAACGGTTTAAGTGTAAAGGAAATAACAACACAAAATGGAGCGGTAACATTCGAAAATGTAAAAAAGGGAGCATACCGTATATCTTTCGGTAAAAAAATCCCTTCGGCTTTGGCTGTTGAATATGGAGAAACTATTGTTGATCAGGATGATATCGATGATGGAAGATTGGTTAATTTGAATGTTACTTTAGAGGATTTAAAATTAAGTGAAGATATTGATTTGGGTGCCGTAAATTTAAAGTCATCCTTACCGGGAACTTATTTAATTAAAGAAGTTTATTACACAGGATCAACTACTCCAAACGAAAGAGCTTATTATGCAGATCATTTTGTCGAAATATTTAACAATACTGATAAAGTAATATTTGCCGATAGCTTATGTGTAGCAACCGTGTATGGTCCTAATGGAAATACAGATTCGAGTCCTACAGAATTTAGCGTTGATCCGGAACATGTTTATTTAACTTTTGCATGGATGGTTCCCGGTACGGGAAGGCAACATCCAATAATGCCTGGTAAAAGTATAGTAATAGCTCAAGATGGATTAAATCATAGAGACGATCCAAATGGAAATCCTAATAGTATTAATCTTTCGAATGCTAGTTGGGAAACATTCTTATTACGCGATATACAAAAGGATATTGATGTATTAGAAGTGCCGAATTTGAAAGAAGTTTTTGCTAGTCGACCTAATACCCATGATTGGATATTGCACAGTTATGGCCCAGCAATAGTAATTTTTAAATCTTCCGATCTTGAAAATTTAGAAGTAATTCCTGAACCTCATAATACACAAGGATATACATTAATGAAACTTCCTTCAGAGGATGTGCTTGATGGATTTGAATCATTGGCATATGCTAGTTCTGGAATTTTTAAAAGAATTCCTGAATCACTGGATGCTGGCTTTATTTATTGTAACGGAATTTTTAATAACGAAAGTTGTAGACGAAAAGTGGAAGATATTATTGATGGAAGAATAATTCTTCAAGACACAAATAATTCAGGGGAAGATTTCGAAGTAATATCATCTCCTTCACCTTATGAATTTGAATAGTTAAAGAATCGAAGATATGAAAATGAATAATATAAAAATTGCGTGTTGTTTGATTTTGATTTCGGTTTTTACCCTAAACAATAGGATAATTGCCCAAAATGAAAACGATTCAATAAAGACTATTATAAATAGTATTAATGAAGATTATATTTTACAACAAAATTTATGGATTAATAGTGTTAATGCTAATGGTATTGGTATTGTTCCTATTAAAGATTATGGCCATTTATTTTTCAGTGGAGATTATAAGGATGCAAAATACAAAGCAACATATGATCCCTCAAATAAATTGGTTTACGGAATGGATGCATATGGTTATAAATCTTTAGATAAGATTTATTTGCAAGGAGGATTTTCATACCATAGATCTGACGAAGATAATTTAGAATGGACAATGCTAATGGATCCAGAAAGAAATTGCCCTTTTATTCTTGCCGATTCTATTGGTGGTGATTGGAAAAAGGATTACTATATATTAAATATGTATGCATCTTCTATTCCTGTTTTTGGTGTTGTTCGATTCGGTGTTGGAATTGATTACAATGTATCAAGTGGGGGTAGAGATAATGATCCACGACCAAAAGCTACTGTTAAAGATTTAAGCGTTCGTCCATCTGTTAGTTTTGATTTGAATAGCAAAAACAATTTAGGTTTTACATATTTATACGGCGATTATCGTCAGGATATCAATGTTATGAATAAGTATGGTGTTGGAGGATCGATTATGTACAAAATTCTTGGTTTAACGCTAAAAGAAAAACCGATAACTAAATCAAGTATTGAATATAGAATAGATCGTTGGTATAATGGTGCTGCAATGCAATATGGTCATCAAACTGATAGAATAAGCTACATAACAGAAATTAAGTACAACTTGTTAACTGAAAAGGGTGTACTTTATCCTTATAAAAGTTTCTCAGATACTGAAGATAATTTAATTTCTATCCCAGAGGAAGACTATAAGTTTTCAGAAAATCAATATGGTTTTTATGGAGCTTTTAGATTAAACAACAATAAAAATCTGCACCTTTTAAAACTTAATGCTGATTATAACGATGGTAAAATCTACAATTTATCTACTGAACAAGTTGAGTTAAAAAACAACAAGCTTGAAATAGATGCTACATATGAATTATATAAAACATCTATGGATTTAGATAAAGCGAGTAAGTTTTTATTTAATGTTCATTATAAGAATTCTGAAAACGAGAACTTGTATTATGCAGTTCAAACAATTGAAAAGATAAATCTTAAGTCATCTTATGAAAAAGCATTAATTCTTTTCGGGAAACGATTTTCGTTTGATGTAAAAGCTCAATATTCGCATAATCTTAATTCTGATTTAAATATTGATCCGCAATCTGATTTTATTGAATCAGAAACTGACATTACCGATCCATATGTAATTTATAATTACAATTATTTAACCTCAAATTATATAACTGGAGGTGTTGGTATAAAATACTATGGAATGTTAAAAAGCAAAACAAATTATTATGTTGGGCTTAATGGCGAAAGACTTCAGGTGATTAAATCTTCTCAATTTGAGGATGAGGGAATTACATCTGTTTCATTAAAAATTGGAGTATTATTTTAGTTAACTAAATACAAAAAACTATGAAGAAATTTTTACTATTAATTCTAACTGTAATATCGATAGATATATCAGCGCAAACTGTAGAGTGGGTTAAAACTCTCGGTGGAGAAGGTGATGATGAAGGACACAAATGTGCGGTGGATGCTTCAGGTAATTTTTTGTTTACTGGAACATTTAGTGAAAAAATGGATTGGGGAGATGATAATATTATGTGTGCTGGTAAACGGGATATGTTTGTAATAAAAACCGATAAGAACGGGAATGTATTATGGGCAAATAGCGCAGGTGGAGATTTTGATAATACTGCTTTAGGTAAAGCAGTTACAACTGATGCAAATAATAATGTTTATGTTGGTGGAACCTTTAACGATACACTAAAAATTGGGGCACAACAATTTGTTGCAGAAAACGAAGTAGATAAAACAGTTACAGATTGTTTTGTGGCTAAGTATTCTGAACAAGGAGATTTAATATGGGTGAAGATATTTTCAGGAGTTGCAGGAGATGTAATAGAAGAAATGAATATTTTAGATAATCAGTTAGTTATTGTCGGTTCTTATAAAGAATCGATAAATATTCTTGGGACTACATTTACATCTGATGATCCTAATGTACAGGCAAATTATAATCCATTTGTTGCTAATCTGAATTTAGATGGTGAATTAAATTGGGTTGATAAAGTGAACTGTACAAATGGAACATGTAGGGCTTTCGATATTGATAGTGAGGGTAATATTAATGTATTACTAGAAGCAAAAGGAAGCATTGCAATTAAAAATGTAGGTTCTGGAACTCAATATGCGCTTAAACAATCCAATGCAATGCAGGATAATTACATTGTTAAATTGAAAGGTGACGATGGTAGTTTACTTTGGGGCAATCGATTGGGTAGTGCAAGTTACATGATGGGTTATGCTGTTGAAACCGATGCTTCAAATAATATTTATTGCGGAGGATTATTTCAAGGAGAACTTAAATTAGAAAGTTTGGACGGTAATTATCAAAAAGTAAATGCAGTTAATAAATTCGATTACTACGTATGTAAATACTCTACTGATGGAAATTTACTGCTGGTTGATGCACAGGGTGGAAGCTCAATCGAAGGAGCATTAGATATGATTGTAAATTCAAACGGAAGCTTATATGTTGCTGCTTATTTCCTAAAACCTGAAACAACTTTCCATGGAGAAACTTTTTCTTGTGACGATGGAAACGAAGCACTGTTAATTAAGTACGATAATACTGGAGAATATAGCTGGGCAAAGCAAACAAGCACTACTGAAAATTCTGGATATATCTATTCAATGGAAATGGCTTCAAAAGATAGCTTAATACTACTTGGACATTTTAAAGGTGATGGAACATTCTTCGATGGAGAAACATATTCAACACCCGATACTCTTAAGGATGTTTGGTTTGCTTTAATGGCAGATCCAGAATCCGAAACTACCGGAACTAATAATTTGGACGAGAATAATTCAAATATTGTAATTTATCCAATTCCTGCGAATAACTATTTGTATGTTAGGAGTAACGAGTATTCAGATCCTGTGCAATCTATAAGTGTATATAATATTATTGGAGAAAAGATCTATGAGAATAATAATGGTGCTAATGAACTAGAAATTAGCAATATCCCGTCAGGTGTTTATTTCATTCAAGTAAAATCCAAATACAAACAAAAAACAAAGCAAATATTAATACAACACTAATAGGTAAGTAAGCTTAAAGTCTTGTAAATAAAGGATTAAGGAGTTGTGATATTTCACTACTCTAGGGGATTAACACCCTTATTTAAAAAATAAATAACTTAAAATAAATAAATTATGAAAAAATCGAAAATTAAAAATCCTTTGCGGTTAAGTCTACAAGGAGCTATTGTAATTCTGTTAGCATATATGCTTGCGAAATCGGGTTTAGTTGAAAGCTATAATCCGGATTTTGAGGCGTATTGTCCATTTGGAGGCTTACAAGCATTATCAAGTTATTTGGTTAGAGGTTCTTTGGCATGTTCAATGACAAGTGCTCAAATAATAATGGGTGTTACTTTAATGGTAGCCGTGGTATTGTTTAGTAAATTATTTTGCGGTTATATATGTCCACTTGGAACATTCTCAGAATGGTTTGGAAAAATTGGTGATAAATTTAAAGTAAGAAGAGACATAACTGGAATTTATGATAAAGTATTACGTTCATTAAAGTATATACTTTTATTCACGACTTTTTATTTTACTTTAGGATCAAGTGAGTTATTCTGTAAAAATTACGATCCATTCTTTGCAACATTTACTTTATTTAATGTTGATGTAACTGTTTGGATGGCAATATTATCTATTGTTATTTTAATTGGTGGTTCTATATTCTTCAGATTATTCTGGTGTAAGTATTTATGTCCACTTGGAGCATTGTCTAATATCTTCAAATTCTTCCTAGTATTTGTTGGAGTAATGGGTGTTTATTTACTATTAGTTTTAGGATTTTCTATGGAGATTTCTTACGTATGGCCATTAGCAATAATTACAGGTTTAGGCTATATTCTAGAGGTTACTAAATTAAGAAGCAGACTATTTCCAATATTAAAAATTACACGCAATGAAGATATTTGTAATTCGTGTCAATTGTGTAATAAATCTTGTCCCCAAGGAATTAAAATTACTGAATATAAAAAAGTAGACCATGTTGATTGTAACATGTGTACAGAATGTGTAAATGTATGTCCTAAAGAAGGAGCATTAAATATTAATAAGAAATCGAAAATAAAATGGTTACCTGCGACCTTAGTTGTTGTTTTAGTTATTGTTGGAGTTTATGTTGGCTCTACTTTCCGAGTTGCAACAATTAATATTCGATGGGCTGATGATGAAGCATTTAAAACTGCTGAAGTTTACAAACGTTCAGGAATTAAAAATATTAAATGTTATGGTAGCTCAATGGCTTTTGCACGCCAGATGCGCGAAGTTAAAGGTACTTTAGGTGTTGAAACTTATACAGATAATAAATCTGTGAAAATATATTACAATCCAAAAGTTATTACTCATGACAAGATAACAGAAAAAATATTCTCAACTTCTAAAGTAACTATCGAAAAACCAGAAGCGGGTGTTGAGATTCAAGTAGTAAAACTTGGCTTGTTAGGCTTCTTTGATCAATTTGATGCGTATTATTTCAGACAATTGTTAATGCAATATGGCGATGTATATGGCTTTAGCACTAAATGGGGCGAGCCAGTACAAACAAATGTTTATTTTAAAGCTGATAAACAAATCAATTTAGAAGAAATAGTTGAATTAATAGAAAGTGAAACACTTACCTATAAAGTTAAGGATACCGAGAAAACAGTATCTCTAAAATTTGAAGTAAGCGGAATTGAGAAAGTAACTAATAACATTAGTGCCGACGATTTTAATAAAGAAATGTACACAGAGTATTTCAAAACATTTAACAATAGAGATCGTTACTTGAATGAGGAAGTTGGTGTATTTAAAGCAGATTTCGAATTGTTTGATAATTCAACGTCTTGGTTAGCATACATGCAAAACCATGTTTCAAAACAAGACACGGGTATTGTTGCTTTACACTCGATGTTGGATGGTGAAAACCCAACAATTCAGTTAGATTATGTTAAGGAAATTACAAATCCTGAGAAAATTTGGGAAATGATTGATGTAGATTCTTTAGTTGTTCATTATAAAAATGGTAAAATAAAATCTTTTGCAAATCCTTTTTCATTCATTAAAGATGAATCCATAGCTATTGATTAGTGTTCAAGAGTGTGTCCCAAAAGTCTCAAAGCTGTCATTCCCTTGAAAAAGGGAATCTTATATGTGGCAGTAAGACTGGTTGTTATAAGATTCCCAATCGAGTTGGGGATGACAAAGAAAGACTTTTTGGACACACTCATTTTAAAAACTGAATATGATGAAAAATGTAAAAAGTAAACTATTATTGATAATACTTTCTTTAAGTATTTCAATTCAGGCAAATGCTGATGAGGGCATGTGGCTTTTATCATTATTAAATGAGATAAATTATAGCAAAGTTCAGGATAAGGGAATGGAGCTGAGTCTGGAAGAATTATATAGTATCGACCAGCTTAGTTTAAAAGATGCTATTGTTGCTATTGATGGAGGTTCGTGCACTGGTTCTTTGGTTTCTGATAATGGATTAATGATTACAAATCATCATTGTGGTTATTCTGAAATACAAGAACATAGTACACTTGAAAATGATTATTTAAAAGATGGATTTTGGGCTAACTCATTAAAAGAGGAATTACCTAATCCAGGGAAATCTGTTTCGTTTCTTATCGATGTAAAAGATATTACAGAAAAGGTAAATGAAATGAAAGCAGAGCAGCTTAAAAATGGTGCTGAGCGTCCAAACATGATGAGAATTAGACGAATGATTTCTCGTGAAGCTGTAAAAGGAACTCATTACGATGCAGAAGTTCACTCAATGTTTGGTGGCAATAGTTATTATCTTTTTACTTACGAAACTTATAGTGATGTGCGATTAGTTGGAGCGCCACCTTCTTCAATTGGAAATTTTGGGGGCGAAACAGATAATTGGATGTGGCCTAGACATACTGCCGATTTCACTTTCTTTAGAATATATACTGCTCCTGATGGCACACCAGCCAAATACTCACCGGAAAATATACCTTTGAAACCTAAAAAATATCTAAAGATTAATGCAACAGGCATTAATGAAAATGATTTCGCATTTATTTTAGGTTATCCAGGAAAGACAGATAGATATAATACTTCTTATGGTATTGAAGAAATCCTTAATATTAGCAATCCGATAAGTATTGTTATGAGAGGTAAAAAATTAGAGATTATTCGTAAAGCAATTAATGAAAGCGACGAAGTAAGAATTAAATACGCTTCAAAATTTGCGGGCACAAGTAATTATTGGAAATATGGAATCGGGCAAAGTGAATGTTTGAAAAAATATAATACAATTGAAGATAAACGAAGTCTTGAAGATCAATTTGCATTGTGGGTAAAATCAAATAGCGAATTGAATGCAGAGTATGGGAATGTATTAAATTCAATTTCCGAAGCTTATAAAAATAAAGCAAATCTAACTTCGGCGATAAAATATTATAACGAAGCTGTGTTGATGGGACCAGAGATTATTAATTTTTCGAATCGCTTAAATCGCTTAAAAAATTCTATCGAATCAAAAAAATATGATGAGCAAAAGCTTCAAAAATCTATCGAATCATTATTGAAAAAATACCAATCAGTATATAAGGATTATGATTCAAAAGTAGATAAGCAAATTTTTGAAGTATTACTTCAGCATTTTGTCGATAACATAGACAGGCAATATTTAAATCAAGATTTTATTAATGTCGCAGAAAAATATAACTGGAATATGACAGCTTTAGCCGATCATATTTATTCAAATTCCATATTTACAGATTACGCAAAAGTTAAAAATTATTTAGAAAACATTAAACTAAACTCAGTAATATCAGACCCTTCAATGGAAGTAGCCGTCCCATTAATGTCTAAAGTTCTTTCTTTAAATAAGGAAAAGGGTAATTACAGGCGAATAATTGCAAGTGAGAATAAGTTGTTTATAAAAGGATTAATGGAGATGAATCCAGAAAAAGATTTTTATCCAAATGCTAATTCCACTATGCGACTTACTTATGGTACTGTTGGTGGTTATAAACCAAACGATGCTGTTACCTTTAATTATTATACAACGATCGACGGTGTAATGGAAAAATACAATTCCAAGCAACCAGAATATGAAATTCCAGAAAAATTAAAATCATTATACGAATCAAAAGATTTTGGCTCATACCAAACAGACGGTACAATTCGAACGTGTTTTTTAACTGATCATGATATTACAGGAGGAAACTCAGGAAGCTCTGTTTTAAATTCAAATGGAGAACTGATTGGTTTAGCTTTCGATGGAAATTGGGAAGCTATGAGTAGTGATATTGCTTTTATTTCGGAAAAACAGAAATGCATTAATGCCGATATTAGATATGTACTATATATTATCGATAAATTTGCAGATTGTCAATATATAATGAACGAATTAAACATAATAACAAAAGATTAGCAAAATGAAAAAATATATTTCAATTTTAATGATAAGCTTCATGCTATTTACCACTTCGGTAAAGGCTGATGAGGGAATGTGGCTCGTTAATATGTTGGGTCAAATGAATATTGAAAAACTCTATGAAAAAGGTCTGGAGCTAACTCCAGAACAAATTTATAGTGTTAACAATTCTAGTATTAAAGATGCAATTGTAGCTTTAGATTACGGAATGTGTACTGGCGAATTCGTTTCTGACAAAGGACTAATACTTACGAATCATCATTGTGCGCATGATAATGTTCAGGCTTTAAGCTCACTTGAAAATGATTATTTAACAAATGGATTCTGGGCAAAAAGCTACAAAGAAGAAATTCCAATTCCTGGAAAAACTATTTCTATACTTAACAAAGTAGAAGATGTAACTGAACAAATAAAAAAGGAAATTGAGATACAGACCAAGGCTGGGAAAAACAATTCTTTTATGATGCGTCGTATTAGTCATAATATTGAACGTGAAAAAAATAAGGAGAGTGGTTATGAAACATCTCTTTCATCAATGTATGGTGGTAATAAGTATTACTTATTTTATTATACCGTTTATAAAGATGTTCGTTTAGTTGGAGTTCCTCCTTTGTCAATTGGACATTATGGTGGAGAAACTGACAATTGGATGTGGCCTCAACATAAAGGGGATTTTGCTTTTTATCGGGCATATTCATCAAAAGATGGAAAACCTGCTGAATATTCAACAGAGAATGTTCCTATGCAACCAAAAAAACATCTAGAAATTTCCTTAAAAGGTGTTGCTAAAGATGATTATACAATGACATTAGGCTATCCATACTCTATCGATAGATATATTTCTTCTTATGGTTTAGAAGAGCTTATCAATGTTTTAAATCCTGCTCAAATTGCTGTTCGTGAACAAAAATTGGGAATCATGAAACAAGCAATGAACGAAGATCATGAAGTTATGATTCAGTATTCTTCTAAATATTTTAATAGTGCTAATTATTATAAATATGCTATTGGCGAGAATAAGTATATTCAGGAATATGACGTTTTATCTAAAAAAAGAAATCTCGAAAAGGATTTTGAAAATTGGTATAATAAAAAGAAATCTCGAAAAAATAAATATGGTGCTGTTTTAACAACTCTTAAAGAATCATATGAAACTAAAGCAAATTATGAGAATACCGAAAAATATTATCAGGAAGCATTTGTAAAAGGATCCGATATGTTAAAATTCTCTTTAAGAGGTAAGGGATGGGAAGGAATTTTAAAGAAAAATCCAACCAAAGAGTTACTTGAAAAGAGAATAGAATCTAGTCGAAATGTTGCTAAAAAGTTCTTTAAAGATTACAATTATAAAACTGATAAAAAGTTATTTGCAGCCGGTTTAAAATTATATAAAGAAAATGTTGATCCAAATCATGTTTCTGAGGTATTAGTAAATATTCTTAATGAGTATGATAATGATTATGAAAAATTAGCTGAATACGTTTATACTAATTCGATTTTTTCAACCAAAGAAAATTATGATACTTTCTTAAGTAATCCTACTATAGAAGCATTACAAAACGATCTTGCATACAAGATTGTTCAACCAACACTTGAAATTATTTATAAATTAAGGGCTGAGTATAAACCGTATAAAGCAGAAATTCGTGCTCAGAATAAATTATTCATCGAAGGATTATTAGAGATGAATAAAGGTAAAGATCTATATCCAGATGCAAATTCAACAATGCGTTTATCATATGGTACTGTTGGTGGATATTCTCCTAAAGATGCTGTTGAATATGATTATTATACAACAATTGATGGATATTTGGAGAAAGAGAATCCTGAAGATCCTGAGTTTATTGTTGATCCTGAATTTAAATCATTGGTTAACAATAAGGATTTTGGACAATATGCTGATTCAAATGGAAAATTAACAGTCGATTTTCTAACAAACAACGATATAACAGGTGGAAATTCCGGAAGTCCTGTATTAAACGGTAAAGGTCAATTAGTAGGTGTTGCTTTTGATGGAAATTGGGAATCAATGGCCGGTGGAATTTATTTCCATCCTTATTTTAATAAAACCGTTTGTGTTGATATTCGTTTTGTTTTGTTTGTTGTTGACAAATATGCTAAAGCACAAAATATTATTGATGAACTGGATTTAATAAAGTAAATTTTTATTCTTGATATACAATTATGTGTTATACTGATTATATAATTATACCTGGGAAAAAATTAATAATAGAGCATTTCTCGGGTGAAATAGATCTTGATGTTATTCTTAAATTAAAACGAAAAGAAAGTCTTGATTCTAATTACAATCCGAATTATAATATAATTGATGATTCAAGGAAAGCACAATTCTCATTGAATTTTAATGATATCAAAAATTATGTTGAGCATATTAGGAATAATGAATTACTTAATGGTAAACGAAATGCTGCATATCTAACAGAAACACCTAATCAAGTTGTGATAGCAACTTTGTTTAAACAACTTAAAAAAGAACTTCCTATTAATGTAAGTATTGTTAGTACACTTGATAGGGCTCTTGATAGGGTTGAACTTTTAAAAGACGATAAGCAATTGATAGAATATAATCTCGATAGAATGAGAAATCAAAGTGAAAAAATATTACAGAAAACTAACAAATAAAGAATGATGAAAAAATATATAATAATATCATTTATACTCATACTTAATTATACTTTTTTATTAGGACAAGATCTAAATCAAGAAGTTCCTTTAAAAAGTGAAATTCGGTATGGCGTATTAGAGAATGGACTTACATATTACATTCTTCATAACGAAGAACCAAAAAATAGAGCTAGCTTTTACATTTTACATAATGTTGGTGCTATTTTAGAAAATGATAATCAAAATGGATTAGCTCACTTTTTGGAACATATGGCATTTAATGGAACTGAGCATTTTCCAGAAAAAGGAATTATAAATTATCTTGAAAAAAACGGTGTTAAGTTTGGTCGTAACATTAACGCTTATACCAGTCGCGACGAAACAGTTTACAACATTAGTAATGTTCCTACAGAAAGAAAATCTTTAATAGATTCTTGTTTATTGATTTTAAATGATTGGTCTCAAAATCTACTATTAACCGAAACAGAAATAGATGCTGAAAGAGGAGTAATTACTGAAGAATGGAGAACAAGAAGAGATTCAAGATTTCGTATGTATGAAAAGAAAATGGCATTATATTCAGATAGTAAATATTCTGAAAGAGATGTTATTGGAGATTTAGATGTTATTCAAAATTTTAAATATAAAACACTAAGAAAGTTTTATAAGGAATGGTATCGAACAGATTTACAGGCTATTGTAATTGTTGGTGATATAGATACTGATTTGATCGAGAATGAAGTAAAACAACTTTTTTCGCAGTTGCCAAAAGTTAAAAATCCTTCCGAAAGAAAATATTTTGATGTTCCTGATAATGTTGAACCTCGTTATGTGTTAGCAACAGATAAAGAAGCTACCGGAAATACAATTAATTTGATGTTTAAATATGATGCTGTTAAAGATGTAGATAAAAACTTACAGTATCTAAAGGATTCATATACAAAATCAATATTTAAAAGAATATTAAAAGAGAGGATTGAGGAAAAATTACAGGAAGAAAAGCCTTCTTTTATTAATGCAAGAGTAGGAATGTCTTCTTTATTCAGAACCAAAAGTAAAGCTTCAATTCTTGTAAGTTATAAGGAAGAGAATTGGAAAAAGGCTTTAACAGACGTTTGCGAAATTGTCGAGAATGTTAGAGATTATGGATTTACAGAAAGTGAATTTGATAGAGCTAAAACAAATCTTTTACGAGGATATGAGAATGCTTATAAAAGGAGAAATAAAACTAAGAACGACATGTATGTTCGAGGCATTAAATCTCATTTTTTAAGAAATGAACCTAATCCAGGAATTGAGTATAGGTACAATAATGTAAAAGAAATTTTACCACAATTAAAAATTGAAGAAGTTAATAAATGGGCTCAGTTATTTTTTACAGAAGAGAATATGTTAATTGCAGTAACTGGTCCTGAACATGATGGTGCAATATATCCTGATAAAGAAGGAATTCTTGAAATTGTAGATCAAGTTAAAAATTCAACTTTAGAAGCTTATAAAGATTCTTACATCCAGAAAGAATTAATGGCAAAGAAACCAGTTGCTGGTTCAATTATCAGTGTTAATGATATTAAAGAACTTGATGCCAAAGAATATATATTGAGTAATGGAATAAAAGTTTTTGCTCAAAAATCTGATATCGAAAAGGAAAAAATCGAATTTACTGCTCATAGTTATGGAGGAGTTTCTAAGCTAGAAGAAAGCGAGATTCCAAATTATATGCTATTTAAAGGTTTTGTTGAGGCATTTGGAGTAAGTGAATTTTCTAATACTGAATTAAAGAAAGCATTAACAGGAAAAATTGTTAAGGTTCGACCTAGTGTTAGTCGATTAAGTGAAAGTATTGATGCATCGGCTTCGCCACAAGATCTTGAAACTATGTTTCAGTTGGTTAATTTGTATTATACTAATCCAAGATTCGACGAGAAAGCTTTTAATACAGTGAAATCAAGATATTTGGCATTTGTTAAAAACATGGCTAATGATATTAATGGCGCTTTTAAAGATTCGATAACTGTTTTAACCTACAATTATCATCCGCGAATAAAGATGTTTAATGAAGATCTCGTAAATCAAATTACATACGAAGGTGTTAAAAATATTTATAAAGATCGTTTTCAAAATCCTGGAGATTTTACATTTGTTATTATTGGCAATTACGATGAGAAGAAGTTGGAGACCTATTTAGAAAATTACATTGCGTCATTACCTGTAACTGATCTTAAAGAAAATTTTACAGATCAAGGAATTCGATCTCCTGAAAAAGATGTAGAAAATCATTTTGAAACAGAAATGACTACTCCAAAAGCATCAGTTTTTGTTAAGTTCCATAAAGAAGTAGAGTATTCTGAAGAGAATCGAATCTGTTTATATATGATTTCTCAGCTTTTAAGTAAACGCTACATGGATGAGATTCGTGAAAAAGAAGGCGGAACATATGGTGTTAGTGTTAAATATCGATTTAAACAAATTCCATATCAGGAAGCTCAACTTTCGTTATCATTCGATTGTGATCATGAAAAAGCCGATAAATTAACATCCATCGCTCTGAAAGAAATTGATGAATTAATTGAAGGTAAAGTTTTAGAAGTTGATTTAGGAGAGGTAAAAGAAAACTTGACTAAAGAACGTGTTGAGGGTGCCGACAAATTGAATTATTGGTACGATAAACTTTACGATTATGCTGTTAAAGATGAACTTACAATGAGTAAAGAAGAATTCATTAAATATGTAATGGCTGTAAGTAGTGAAGATATTGTAAAAAAGGCAAAGGAGTTTTTAAAGGGAGCCTTTAAAATTGAAGTTGTAATGAAACCAAAGGAGCTATAGTTTTGTTAGTTTATTAATTTTGAATGGTTAGGTGGGCTGAGAGGTCCACCTTTTTTTATTGAAAGATTTACGAGAATTTTTTATTATTGCACTCTTAAAAAAGTTACTAAATGGAATGTAGATCTAACTGCGGTGCCTGCTGTATATATCCTTCAATTTCTTCCCCAATTCCTGGAATGCCTAATGGTAAGCCTGCAGGGGTTAGATGTATTCAATTAGCAGATGATTTGAGTTGTAAAATATTCAATTCGTCTGAAAGACCAAAAGTTTGTGGAGGTTTTAAAGCCGAGAAAATAATATGTGGAGATTCAGCTCAAGAAGCATGTGAAATTATAGCTTCATTGGAAGGAATTCCAGTCTTATAAAGACGATATCTATTCTTAGGAAACATCACTCTGGTATCTCGACAGTTATCAGTATAATATTAAAAGAAGAGTTGTCATTCTGAGCTTGTCGAAGAATTCTCAAATTACGAATAAAAATATTTCGACAAGCTCAATATGACAAACCAGTTTTATGGTTATTCAACGAATGTTAATTCATCGACTAGTCTTTGGGCACCCATAAATTTTTCGAGTAACCAAACTATATATTTAATATCAGTGCATACTGTTTTTTGCATTTGTTGTTCGAACTCAATATCACCTGTCATTCCTTCCCAGTTACTATCAAATGCTAAACCAATAAGTTCTCCATTTGAATTTATTACAGGACTACCTGAATTTCCTCCTGTAATATCATTATTAGTTGTAAAACAAACATGCATTTTATCTCCATAAGCATATTTTCCATAATCTTTAGCTTCATATAAAGATCTTAATTTTTCAGGAACGATAAACTCGTAATTGTTTGGATCTTCTTTTTCCATTACCCCTTTTAGAGTTGTATAATGTTTGTAATACACACCATTTTTAGGACTATAACCACCAACTTTACCATAGGTTATTCTCATCGTGAAGTTTGCATCAGGATAGAAGTTTCTTTCAGTTTGCATTTCCATTAATCCTTTCATGTATTGACGATTTCCAACTGCAAGCTGTTCATCAAAGCTTTTAGATTTGGTATATATATCGTAATATTTTTTTGAAACAGAAACAGCTAAATGAAATCCTGGATCTTGTTCTAATATTTTTTTCGAAGGCTTTTTAATAAAGTTATTGAATGCATCTTCGTTAGTAAATATTGATTTTGAATATAAATCATTAATAAAAGCTTCTATATTCCCATTATGTTCAGCAATTGAGTGTGCGTAAAAATCAGGGAAATTTGATTCGTTAATATCATTGTTTAAGATTTTAAATAAAGCTAAAGCAATTTTTCTATCTGTTTCTTTATCATAATCTCTAAAATGCTTTTTACCACTAGTAGATAAATTTTCAATCAAAGATTGCTTTTTCTTTTTATCTTGTTTAAAGCGTTTTTTAGATAGCTCGTTATATAATTCAAAAGAGCGATTTGCAAAGCCAACTACTTCTGGACCGCGCATGATAGTTTCTCTAAGATATTGACTTGTATTTTTATATTCTTTTCTTTTAGTATATGCTTCTTTTATTTGATTTAACGTGTTTGCATATTCTTCAACTCTATTTTTATCTTTTGCAACCCAGTTTGTAAACTGCATCTCTAACTCTTTGCGATGCTCAAGAACGTTGTTCCGTTCGAATCCTGCCATTTGAGCAACAGAGTATTTCCAATAATTACTTGATCCTTTGTATTTAGCAGCATACATAATTCTATGTGCAGGACTTATAGACATTGTTTCGTTCATTATTTCTAATTTCGCACCACGAATTTTTATGCGATTAGGATTATCAACTTCCATAAGTTCCTTTATCCCGTATGTTGTCATATATCGATCTGTTGATCCAGGATTTCCAAGAATCATTGCAAAATCATCAGGTTGAACACCTTTTAGTGATACAGGAAGATAGTGTTTAGGTTTTAATGGAATATTCTCTGGAGCATATTCTGCAGGTTTTCCATCCGGAGCAGTATAGACTCTAAAAATTGAAAAATCTGCTTTGTGTCTTGGCCACATCCAATTGTCCGTAAGGCTTCCAAAATCTCCAATCGAAACAGGAGGATTAGCAACTAAACGAACATCTTTGTAGGTTTCGTAAACTAAAATATAAAATTGATTTCCATTATAGTATGATTTAAAAATGGCATTATAATGAGTTCCAGTTACAGCTTCTTCAGTTAACTGTTTAGATACTTGATTAATAATTTCATTTCTATGAGATTCTTCAACAATGTTTTTAAGTTTTTCATTAACTTTTTCAGAAACATCATCAACGCGAATTAAAAATTTAACCGTTAAACCCTCGTTTGGTAGTTCATCTTTAAGTTCAGCCGCAGCAAATCCATTCTTTAAATAATCATTTTCAATGGTTGTATGCGATTGCACTTGTCGATAGCCACAGTGCATGTTTGTTAAGAGTAATCCTTTATCAGATATGATTTCTCCTGTACAACCTCCTCCAAAAATAACTATTGCATCTTTTAAACTGGAGTTATTTACATCGTAAATATCATCTTTTGAAAGTTTTAAACCCATTTCGTGCATTTTGTCCATATTGGTTTGATTTAATAGGAACGGAAGCCACATACCTTCATCTGCAAAAAGTGGTTTAAAGATCAGAGTAAATAAGAAAATAACAACGATTATCTTTTTCATAAGAATATGTTTTAAGATTAGAATTTGAAATATATGTATGCAATATTATAATATAGTTTAAGAAAATAAAATTTCTAAAGTTTAATGTTTGTTTTTGTAGTAGAATTTAATACGATTTAGTAGAGGCTTATTCGAAGGGTCTAAACATTGCGGTACTTTTTGTTGTTTCTATTATTGTGTGATTAATTAGGAGGGTTTATGAGTAGGGATGATTTTAATGGGAAGTCGATTTTGGAGCGAGGAATGATAGTTATGAAACTAGGAAATCACTTATCTCAAGTAAAAAAAGATGAATATCTTTTGAATTTATATTCACTTAATGATTTTTTTGTTGAAGTTTATTATTCAGTAATTAAAAATGAAATTGAAAAAATTGATATAGTAAGCGATCTATCGAGAATAGATTTATATATTGATGAAAAAATGAATAAAGATAAATCCAATTAAATCAAATCACATGCATCTACTGGCATCCAATGTTTATCTTTCCCTTCCCATTTAATGTTGCAGCCAATTGGATTTGTAACTTTTGGACAAATTTCTTTTCCCTTTAAATGTCTGTCGAGTACATTTTCTAAATCATTCACCTTCATTTGAGATGTATCTCTTGGACTGTCCACGGCTCTTCCAGTGTATATTAATTGACGCGTTTCATTAAAAATAAAAAAATGAGGTGTTTTGAGCGCGCCATAATCTTCTGCTACACTCTGAGTTTCGTCGTATAGATATAGCCATGGAAAGTTATTTTCTTTCATTCGTTTAACCATATTCTCATAACTATCTTCTTCGTATGTATTCTTGCTATTTGAGTTTATTGCTACAAATCGAACACCTTTTGAACTATATTTTTCGACAGTTTTTCTTGTTACTTCATCAGATCCAATTACATACGGACAATGATTACAAGTAAAAAATATTACTAATGTTTTTTCATTAAAATTAGTAAGAGTATATGAATTTCCATCTGTAGCCTTCAAATTAAATGAAGGTGCAATTTCTCCAATTTGTAAAGTGTAAGCCATGGTATTATATTTTAAATGGATAACACGAATCTCAATAAAATGTTTATTTAATTATTTTGATAGGGTTAATAGAATAAACTTTATCTTATAACCGAAGAGCAATATATAGGGCGGAGTATATTAATTAAGTTGGGCAACTATGCCTCTAAAATTAAGCCGAGATTAAATTGTAAAAGTTCCCGATTTTGGTTAATTACTTCGCCTCCTTTTAAATTCAATTTACTTTCCCAAACACATAATTAATTAATCAATAAATCGTTAATTTATTTGTCTATGAGATATTTATTGTCTGATTTATTTCTTGTATATTATTAGATTAATTTAATTTTGAACTCACAAAAAAAACGATAATTTTAGAATTCTATAATTCTTAATTATCTTCGTATTGATGCAAGCGTTTTTTTCTACATATTTATTGCCGTTGTCTCTTTCAATTATTATGATGGGAATGGGAATGTCATTAGAAAAACGAGATTTTAGCAATATCTTTCGTTATCCTAAACCAGTATTCGCCGGATTAATTAGTCAAGTAATTATTCTTCCCTTATTAACATTGTTAATCTTTTATTATACAAATTTAGATCCTTTGGTAAAGGTTGGCTTCATTTTAATAACAGCTTGTGCCGGTGGATCTGCAACTAATATTATTACGCATATGCTAAAAGGAAATTTGGCATTGTCAATTTCTTTAACGGCATTAAATAGTTTAATAATACTTGTTACTTTGCCAATAATAGTAAAGTTAGGATTGGATTTCTTTATTGGAGTTGAAAAAAGCATACATTTAAATGTTCCTGATACAGTATTAAATATATTGTTAACTATCATTATTCCTACATTTATCGGAATGACAATACGATATTACTTTTATAGATTTACCATAAAAGCTCAAAAGCCTCTAAGAATAATTTTACCACTTATTTTATTTTCCGTATTTGTTATAATGATTTTTATTGATGATAAAGATTCACAGAAAGATGTAACAGATTATTTTTATTTAATACCATGGGCATTGTTTTTAAACTTTGCATCTATGTTTGTTGTTTATCTATTTTCTAAATCTTTAAAATTAGGAGGTAAGAATAATATAACCATTAGTATTGAGGTTGGGTTAAAAAATAGTATTGTAGGAATATTTGTTGCAGAAAGCTTATTAAACAATCACGAGATTGCTATGGTCTCTGTTATTTATGGATCTGTAACATTTTTTTCAACCCTTTTATTTGGATATTTAGCAAAAAGAATGGAATTAATCGGATTTACTTACCGAAATTTATTCTAATTTTGGAAAGTAAAATTTATAAAAAAGCCGTAAATTACGGCGGTAAATAAAACCTGGATTATTGGGGAAGTAATAAAAAAGTCAAAAAATAAAAATAGAAGTCGATGAAAACACTTAAAACTCAAATTAAAAAACTATCATTTGTCTTATTATCGGGGATTGTATTAATTTCTTTGGCAAATTGTACAGGAGGTAATAAAAGTGAACCTGTAAATGATGCATCAGATGCTTCAATAAATAAAAAAGAAGTAGAACAAACAGTAAGAGATGTTGTATATCCATTACCAACAGCTTTTGAAGTTACTGAAATGATAAATAATATTGAAGCAAGTTATATTATTGGATTGTCGAATGAGCTTGTAAATGTTGATAAATATTTTACTGATAAAGATCAAGCATTAAATCTTGGTGTATATAGTGCTGATTTAAGTTATGCCAGTACTTATAATATGCAACAAGAAGTTATGAGTTATATGGAAGTTTCAGAGGATTTAATTGTTGAGCTTGGAATAACAGGGGCTTTTTCAAAAGATTTTGTAAATGATGTTGAAGCTAATATTGATAATAAAGATAAGTTAACAGAATTGGTAACTAATTCTTTTTATGATACATATGAATATTTAGTAAAAGGGGGAAAAGAAGATTTATCTTTATTAGTATTGACAGGAAGTTGGATAGAAGCAATGTATATTTCTTGTAATATTTCAGAAACAGTATATCACAATACGGATTTGGTAAAAATTATTTTACATCAGAAAATATCATTAGGAAAATTAATTGAATTATTGCAACCACATACTGAACACGCAACTATTCAAGAAATCTTAAATGATTTAAAGCCAATAAAATCAGTTTACGATAGTATTGATGAAACTGGTATTACAGAAGCCCAATTAAAACAAATTATTGAACAAACAGAAAATCTAAGAACTAAAGTTGTTTCATAAAAGATATTTAAATTTATTTAAAGCTCATGTATAATAAATGCATGAGCTTTTTTAATTCTTTGAATTATTTCTTAAATTTTGTTCCAAATTAAAATCAATGGGAGAATCGATATTAAATGCATTAATTCATTTGTTTGCAATTGTAGCAAACGTTAATGCTGAAGGTGTAACAGCAAAAGGTAGAAAGATTGTTGAAGCTTATTTAGCAAGATACCTAAAAAGTGAATTAATTCAGGAGTATCTCCGCCTTTTCGATAATTATTATCAATTTTATCAGAGAGAATTAGATACAGAAGATGTAAAAGATTTAACCGATAGTGCATCTTTAATATCATTTCAGATAGCAAATGTTTGTGGACAAATAAAAACAGGCCTTTTAAGAGACGAACGAGTAATTGTATTCTTGCAATTATTAGAGTTTGTTTACGAAGATCATTTTGTTACCGAAGAGGAATTTGAGTTTGTAAAAGTTGTTTCTAAAGCCTTTAGTCTTTCCGAAAGTGAGTTTAATAATTTTAGGTCGTTCATTTTCGAGGGAGAAGCTGAGAAGTTAGAGCGAGGTAAAGTATTGGTTATTGACAACCAACTTAGAGAATGGTCCGATAGTTTGGCTTGGTTAATGAAAAAGAAAACCACTCAAAAAGAAGAACCATATAAACATCTATTCAGACAAAATTTGTATGGTAAAATAGTTGTTTTTTATATACAATCAATACAGTCATTTATTTTTAGATACTTCGGAGAGTTAAGTTTATATATTGAAGGACAGAAAATAGAATCGGGCAGACCTTACTTTTTTAATAAAGGGGCTATAATTAAAGGTCCAAATATCGATTCGATCTATTATTATGATATTGCTTCAAAATTCATTCTAACTTCTCAAGAATCAAGAATAAACTTCTCTGCAGAAAACGTCGAATTTTATTTTAGGAATAGTAAAAATGGAATTCAGAAATTCAATTTCTCGGAGCAATCTGGGCAAATGATTGCAATTATGGGAGGTAGTGGTGTAGGTAAATCTACATTACTTGATTTGTTAAGTGGGAAATTGAAACCTTCTAAAGGGAAAATTAAAATAAATGGTCATAATGTACATGCAAAAAGAACTTCGTTAACTGGTTTAATTGGATTTGTACCTCAGGATGATTTATTATTTGAAGAACTTACAGTATATCAGAATCTTTATTACAACGCAAAACTTTGCTTCAGTGAATTTACTGAACAACAAATAACAGAAAAAGTAAATACAGTTCTTATCGACTTGGATCTTTATGATGCAAGAGATCTTCAGGTTGGAAATCCTTTAAATAAATTATTAAGTGGAGGACAACGAAAAAGATTAAATATAGGTTTAGAGTTAATGCGCGAACCTATGTTGCTATTTGTTGATGAACCAACATCGGGATTGTCATCAATGGATTCAGAAAAAGTAATGAATCTGCTTAAGCAACAATCTCATAAAGGAAAGTTGGTTATTGCAAACATTCATCAACCTTCATCGGAGATTTTTAAATTGTTCGATAAGTTGTGGATTATAGATAAAGGAGGACATCCAATATATCAAGGGAATCCTGTAGATGCTATAGAATATTTTAAAACGGTAACATCTTTAGTAAATGCAGCGGAAAGTGAATGCTCTTGTTGCGGGACTATAAATCCGGAGCAAATTTTTAAAATTGTCGAAGAAAAGGAAATTGATGAATACGGAAAGGAAACAAGAATAAGAAGAACATCAGCTGAAACTTGGTACAATAGATATGTTGATAATATAGAGAATAAAATAGAGCAAAAACACGGCGATGATATTTTGCCAGAATCTGATTTTAAAATACCAAATTTTGTAAGGCAATTTAAGGTATTTGTAATGAGGAATCTACTTTCAAAATTAACCAATAAACAATATTTATTAATAAATTTATTGGAAGCACCATTGCTGGCCCTAATTTTAGGGTTTTTTACAAAATATATTAGTCCCGGAGGTTATGTTTTTGGTGAAAATAAAAACTTTCCGGTTTTCTTATTTATGTCTGTCGTAGTTGCAATTTTTTTGGGTCTTACAGTTAGTGCAGAGGAGATTATTAAAGATAGAAAAATTCTTAAACGAGAATCTTTTTTAAAGTTAAGTTGGTTTAGTTACATAAACTCGAAATTGGTAATTCTGTTTACATTATCGGCTATACAAACCTTATTGTTTACAATAATTGGGAATACGATTTTAGAAATTAATGGAATGCTATTTCCGTTTTGGATAGTATTATTTTCAGCCGCCTGTATGGGTAATCTAATCGGATTAAATATATCCTCTGGTTTAGATTCGGTTATTGCAATTTATATTCTTATACCATTAATACTGGTTCCTCAATTGCTTTTAGGAGGAGCAATGATTCATTTTGATGATTTGCATGAAAATATCACTAATAAAGAATACGTTCCTGTAATTGGGAATGTAATGACAACACGTTGGGCTTATGAAGCTCTTGCTGTACAACAGTTTAAAAATAATAAGTTCGAGCAAATATTTTTTGAGGATGAACAAATAATTAGTAATGCAGATTATAAGACAGGATTCTTAATTCCACAATTACAGAATAAGTTACAGCAATGTATGCGCCGTAAAGAAGAAGCTATTGATTCAGCTTTAATAGTTCGTGATTTAATTATTATAAAGAACGAATATGAACAAATATCTAAAAATAGTAATCAAGCACCTTTTGAATATGTCCATTTATTAAATTACAATGATTTTGATGAAGATGTAATGGAGCCTGCCTATGGTTATTTGTATTATCTTGATATGAATTTAACCGAGGAAGCTAAGAATGCCAATGAACGTAAAGATATCAAGTATCAACAAATGATTGATGATATGGGGCGAGAAGAATTTGTTGATTTTAAACAGAAACATTATAATAAAAAATTAGCAGATATCCTTTTAAATAGAAGTGAAATAAATAAGATTTATCATTCCGAGAGTAGATTAATTCAAAAGAAAGATCCTGTTTTTATGGAGCCTACATCTCAGTATGGGCGAGCTCATTTTTATGCTCCGGTTAAAATTATAAAAGGAATAAAAATCAATACCTTATTATATAATATTGTAATTATGTGGTTAGGAACCGGTATATTATTTTTAGCTTTATTCGGTGATGTATTACGTAAGAGCTTGAAATATCTGCAGTCGTTAAATATTAAGGAGCGGTTTTTTGAAAAGAAAATTAAGACATAGATAAATGGCAGATTATAATACCAAAATGTTAAAGTAAAATTAGTAACTTATTTTAACTTCTTACGTACTAAATTAAATAAAACTAAGTTAAAGTTGAATTTGAAATGAGCCTTGAAATTGAAAAAACTCTTGATACACCATATGTGTTTTTGGAGAACGGATTAATAAAGATTGAAGGCAGGTCAATGCCCGAAAATGTTTTGAAATTTTATGGCCCAATTAAAGATTGGTTGGTAAAATATTTGAAAAAACCTGCAGATTTTACAACAATCGAATTATGCTTGCCTTATACAAATAGTGCATCTATTAAGCAAATAAATGATTTTTTACTTATTCTAAATGATAGTTATCTTGAGGGACATGATATGAAAATTATATGGACCTATGAAGAAGATGATGACTCTGTTTACGACGTTGGAGTCGACTTTGAAGCGATGCTAGATATACCATTTGAATATATAGTTACAAAAACTTTAGCGAAACAAAAGATAAGACTTAAAGTAAAAAATAAGATTACTGGAAAAATTGGAGAGATTTCCCAAAAATATTGGGAAACCATAATAAGAAACGGACACGAAAAGGACTTCGAATTGTTAGAAGAAATTTAATCTCCGTATCCTCTTATTATTCCCCTTTCAGATGACTTAATAAAATCAAGTACATATTCTTTCTCCTTTGAATCAGGAATTTCCTTCACAATATATTCTATTGCTTGAGCTACGTTTTGATCTTTAATAAAAATCTCACGATACATGTCTTGCAATTGTGTGATTGTCTCATTATTAAACCCCCTTCTTCGTAATCCTATTGAATTTAATCCAACATAAGATAAAGGTTCCCTTGCAACAGTAATATAAGGAGGAACATCTTTTCGAACTAAAGATCCACCTGAGATCATTACATGGCCTCCAATATGAACAAATTGGTGAATCTGAACATTTCCACTAATGATCGCAAAATCATCTATTATAATTTCACCTGCAACATTTGTACTATTTGAGATAATAATGTTGTTTCCTAATATACTATCGTGTCCAATGTGAACATATGCCATTAAAAGACAATTGTTTCCAACAACTGTCTTTCCTTTTGAAGCCGTACCTCTATTAACAGTAACACACTCTCTAAGAGTTGTGTTATCACCAATTTGCGCTATAGTTTCTTCACCTTTAAATTTTAAATCTTGAGGAATTGCAGAAACAACAGCTCCAGGAAAAATTTTACAGTTTTTTCCTATTCTGGCACCTTCCATAATTGTCGCATTGGGTCCAATCCATGTACCCTCATCGATTACAACGTTTTTATCAATCCAAGCAAAAGCTTCAATTTTTACGTCTTTACCTATTTGTGCATCAGGATGTATATATGCTAAATTACTTCTCATAATATTATTGTTTTATTCTTGAAACTTGTGCCATTAATTCCCCTTCCATAGCTAAACTATCGCCAACGAAAGCTTGTCCAAACATATTAACTAAACCTCTCCTGATTGGAGAAAGAAGTTCAAGTCTAAAGATAATAGTATCTCCTGGGATTACTTTTCTTTTAAATTTCACTTTGTCAATTTTCAAGAATAAAGTTTGAAAATTTTCAGGATCTTCGACTTGACTAAGGGCTAATATTCCTCCAATTTGAGCCATTGCTTCAATTTGAAGTACTCCTGGCATTATAGGTTCATTTGGAAAATGTCCTTGAAAGAAATTTTCATTCATAGTAACATTTTTTATTCCAATAACAGCCTTTTCATCCATTTGAAGAATTTTATCAATCAACAAAAATGGATACCTGTGTGGGAGTAAACCTTTAATTTGGTTTATATCGTATAATGGCTTTTCGCTTGGATTGTATTGCGGGATGGCTATTCGAGATAATTCTTTTCGAATATTACCTTTAATGATTTTTGCTAATTGTGTATTAGCATAATGTCCTGGTCGCGAAGCAACAATTTTTCCTTTTATTGGTTGCCCAATCAAAGATAAATCACCAAGAATATCAAGAAGTTTATGTCTTGCAGGCTCGTTGCTAAACCTTAAATCAACATTATTTAAGATTCCTTCTTTTACTTTAACATGTGGTTTGTTAAATAGATCGGCCATACGATCAAGCTCATCTTGACCAACTTCATTTTCCATTATAACAATTGCATTCTGAAGATCACCCCCTTTTATTAAATTATTTTTTAAAAGGAATTCTAATTCGTGAAAAAATACAAAAGTTCTTGACGAAGCAATTTCTTTTTCAAAATCATGTGATGGGTGATATGATGCATATTGATGTCCAAGAACTTTGGAGTTATAGTCAACCATAACATCAACTGAAAATTGATCGTCTGGATAAGCCACAAGTTCTATGTTGTTTTCTTCATCACGAAAAACGGTTCTTTCTTTTATAACATAGAAATTTCTTTCTGCATTTTGCTCAACTATTCCTGCTGATTTTAATGCTTCAACATATTGAATAGCACTACCGTCTAGGATTGGAGCTTCAGGGCCATCCATTTCAATTAATACATTATCAATTTCAAGACCAACTAATGAAGCTAGCATATGTTCTACAGTGTGAAGTTTTACACCGTTCTCTTCTAATACCGTTCCGCGTGATGTTTCAACAACATTGTCGGCATTAGCTGCTATAATTGGTTTTCCTTCTAGATCAATTCTTTGAAATTTATACCCATGATTTTCAGGGGCTGGACAGAATGTTATATTTACTTCGTATCCTGTATGTAATCCTTTTCCTTTTAAAGAGACCGAATCACGGATAGTTTTTTGCATTTGCGACATATCTATAAATTTAATAAAATTTAATTCAAGTATAAAAAAAATCGTCGCAAGTTACAAAAATCTAAATGAAATTTGCGAATCAGATTTCCGTTAATTGTAATAATGTGAAAATAAGCCCTTATTATTCGCCCTTTATTTTTTTAAGTTCGTTTTCTAATTCTTTAACGCGTTTATATAAATCGGGAAGTTGTTTGTATACAATAAATGATCTTTGGAAATCACGAATGTTAAATGCTGGAGTCCCCATAACAATACTATTTTCATCTTTTATAGTATTAGGAATACCTGCTTGAGGAGTAACTTTTACACCATCAGCAATTTGAATATGTGGAGCAACTCCTGATTGTCCACCAAACTGACAATTTTTTCCAATTTTTGTAGATCCTGCTACTCCACTTTGTGCGGCAATTACAGTGTTCTCACCTATTTGTACGTTGTGTCCAATTTGATTTAAATTATCAAGCTTAGCACCTTTTCTTATAAATGTTGAACCCATTGTTGCTCGATCAATAGTTGTATTTGATCCTACCTCAACATTATCTTCAATAACTACATTACCTAATTGTGGGATTTTACGATAAACATTATTTTCATCAGGAGCAAAACCAAAACCATCAGAACCAATTACAGCTCCAGCATGAATAATACAATTTTCACCAATAACACACTCGTGATAAACTTTTACACCAGCATTTAATGTCGAATTCTTTTTTACTGTTACATTGTCAGCAATAAACACATGAGGATTTAAACTAACATTATCTTCTATTACCACATTTTCACCTATGTAAACAAATGGTGCAATATAAACTCCATCACCTATTTTTGCTGATTCTTCAATAAATGCTAGGGAACTTACACCCTGTTTAACTGGTCTTGATTGTTCAGCCAATTCTAGAAGCTTAGCAAAACATTCATATGCATTATCAACTTTTATTAAGGTTGCACTAACATCTTGTTCAAGTACATAATCTTTATTGATTAAAACAATTGATGCATTTGTTGTATATAGATATTTGGCGTATTTAGGATTTGCTAAGAATGCCAAAGTACCAGATTCTGCTTCTTCTATTTTAGCTACGTTATTAACTTTTACTTCAGGATTTCCTACAACTTCTCCTTTTAAAAACTCTGCTATTGCTTGTGCTGTAAATTCCATGTTTATTGATATTATATAAGTTTGCTGTAAAAATAATATTAAAAAGGTTACAAATTAATAATTTCCTTAGGATAACATAAAAAATATTTTCGAACAGTTTTTGATAAAACTGAGGTGTTTAACATATCAGAAGCATCGGCTATATCTACCAAAGAACCATCTTTATAAAGGATTTGAATTTTCTCATCAAATGCACTATAAGCTTCCTTGCTAATATGATTGGTAAAAACAAAATATTCTAATTCGTCGTTTGTTAGATTTAATTTGCTTTGCGCTTTCTTCCTTAAAGATTCTATTTTATGCTCTTCAAAAGGAGAGTTTTGAATCTCAATCTTATATAGATGTCTGTTTAAGAGTCTTTTCGATAATAATGAAAGAACTTTATCCTTATTATTAGACCAATTCTTAACAAGTGCCAAGATATCATTATCGTCAATAATAGAGAAGTTTTCAATAATATCATGAACCTTATGATTGCTTTTTCTGAAGAAGAAATCGAACTCTTTACTTAAGTAGATTTCTTTATTTTCTTTTACAAGATACTTAACGCGTTTAAATATTTGTAATAGAAGTTGCTCTGCAGAAACTACTGTTTTATGTAAATATACTTGCCAGTACATTAGCCATCGGGCAATTAAAAATTTCTCAATAGAATAAATTCCTTTAGCTTCTACAACCAATTGATCGTTAATAACATTAAGCATTTTAATTATTCTATCTGAACCAATTACTCCTTCAGAAACTCCTGTGTAAAAACTGTCTCGACGCAAGTAATCCAATCGATCTACATCCAATTGACTAGAGACTAATTGGTGAAGGAATTTCTTGTGATATTGATTTGTAAAAATCTTAATTGCTAAATCAAGTTTTCCATTGAATTCCTTATTTAACTCTTGCATATACAAAAGCGAAAGGTCTTCGTGATCATATTCAACAGTAATATATTTTTCTAGTGTGTGGGAGAATGGTCCATGTCCAATATCATGTAACAGAATAGCTATGCTAACAGCTTCTTCTTCCTCCTTATTTATATCTGCATTTTTTAATCGCAGAGTGTTAATCGCAGTATTAATTAAATGTACTGCACCTAATGTATGCTGAAATCTTGTATGCACAGCCCCGGGATATACATAATCGGTTAAACCCAATTGTTTTATTCTTCTAAGTCGCTGAAAGTATCGATGCTCAATAATGTCATAAATAATCTCAGATGGAATATTAATTAATCCATATACAGGATCATTAACAATTTTTCTTTTATTCGACCAATTTTCTGTCACAACTATTCATTTTATAATGTGCAAAAGTACAAGAAATTAAGGAAATTAAAACCCTGTTTTAGCACTTGTTTTATTTGAAAGGACTAATTTACAATAACGTTTTTATAGTTTAGTGAATAAGAAAAATCAAAAAGGCCTAATTTTCAAGCTAATAATTTTGTGATTTACAAGTTTATTTATACTTTTGCAGCGAAAGTAAGAATTAGGGTAAGGGGGACATTGTCCCCCTTGTTATTATCTTGAAAAGGATGATTGAAAAAGAAACAATAAAAAATATAATTGAAGATATTGTAAATGAGAAGAATGCTTTTGTAGTTGATATAAAAGTTAGTTCTTCGAATAAGATAAATATTGAGATTGATAGTTTAACGGGATTTTCTATTAGTGATTGTGTTGAGGTAAGTAGATTGGTTGAAGGTAAGCTTGACAGAGAAGAAGAAGATTACGAACTAGAAGTTGCTTCAGCAGGTTTATCAGAACCTTTTAAGGTAGTTCAACAATATCAGAAAAATTTAGGTGAAGAAGTTGAAGTTTTAACTGTTGATGGTATAAAGATTAAAGGAGTTCTTTCAAATGTTTCAAATAATGGATTTGAAATTGAAGAGGAAAAAATGGTAAAGGTGGAAGGTAAGAAGAAAAAACAAAGTGTTATTGAAAAACATCAGTTTGACTTTAATCAAGTAAAATCGACAAAGATTATTATTAAGTTTAAATAAAAGATAAAATATATATAGTAAGATGGAAAATTTGAATTTAATCGACACGTTTTCGGAGTTTAAAGAGTTGAAGAATATTGATCGTGCTACGATGATGACTGTTCTGGAAGATGTTTTCCGTAATTTATTACTTAAGAGATTTGGAACTGACGAGAATTTTGATGTCATAATAAATATCGATAAGGGAGATTTTGAAATTTGGCGAAATCGAGAAGTTGTTAAGGATGGTGAAATTGAAGATTCAAACCTTCAGATTACATTAACTGAAGCTAAAAAAATTGATGATGATTACGAAGTTGGTGAAGAAGTAACTGATGAAGTTAAATTATTAGACTTTGGAAGAAGAGCAATTTTAGCTTTAAGACAAAATCTAACAAATAGAATTCTAGATTTAGAAAAGAATAATATTTATAATAAATATAAAGATAAAATTGGTGATATAGTTACTGGAGAAGTTTATCAGGTTTGGAAAAAAGAAATTCTAACATTAGATGATGAAGGTAATGAATTAATTTTACCAAAAACAGAGCAAATTCCTTCGGATTATTTCAGAAAAGGTGATACAATTCGTGCGGTTGTTGTTCGTGTTGAGATGCGCAACAATAATCCATTAATTATTTTGTCAAGAACATCTCCTGTTTTCTTAGAAAGATTATTTGAACTTGAAGTACCGGAAATCTTTGATGGATTAATTACAATTAAAAATATTGTACGTATTCCTGGAGAAAGAGCCAAAGTAGCCGTAGAATCTTACGATGAGAGAATAGATCCAGTTGGTGCGTGTGTTGGTATGAAGGGTTCGAGGATTCATGGAATTGTTCGAGAGTTGAAAAATGAAAATATTGATGTAATTAATTTTACAAATAATACCCAATTATTTATTCAGAGAGCATTAAGTCCAGCTAAAATAATCTCAATAAAGATTAATGATGAAACTAAACGTGCAGATGTTTATTTATTGCCAGAAGAAGTTTCTTTAGCCATTGGTAAAGGTGGGTTAAATATAAAATTAGCTGGTCAACTTACAGGCTATGAAATTGATGTTTATAGAGAAACTGAAGGTGAAGATGACGAAGATGTAGGCATTGATGAATTTGCTGATGAAATAGAAAGCTGGATTCTAGATGAATTAAAAGCGATTGGTTGCGATACAGCTAAAAGTGTTTTAGAATTATCTAGAGAAGATTTAATTAAGAGAACTGATCTAGAAGAAGAAACTGTAGATGATATTCTAAGAATATTTACAACAGAGTTTGAATAGTTTCTTTTGATTGAAATAGTTTAGTGTATTCAGTTTTTGGGATATTAAAATTGGTTTAGAAATAAAATATGGGAACAGGAAAAGCAACAAGACTTAGTAAAGCAGCAAGAGAGTTTAATGTAGGAATATCAACAATTGTTGAGTTTCTTCAAAAAAAAGGTTTTGAAATAGATTCAAATCCTAATACAAAGATTTCTGAAGATCTATATAAACTATTGGTTGTAGAATATCGTTCTGATCTTGATATTAAAAAAGAATCAGAAAAATTGAGTATGGAACAGATTCGTAGTAATAAAGAAACTGTTACTATTGATGATGAAGAAGAAGTATCTGAAGAATCGGAATCAGATTCTGAAGAAAATACTTATCAAGAAGAAGAGATTCTTATTAAAGACGTTTCTTCGCATACTACTGATATTAAGGAAGAAAAGCCAAAAGAAACAATAAAGGTAGTTGGTAAAATAGATCTTGAGCCTAAACCAAAAGTAGAAGTTAAAGAAGAACCAATTCCAGAACCAGTAGTTGAAGAAAAACCCATAGTTGAAGAAACTACTGAAGAAAAACCAGTTGAAAAAGAACCTGTTCAAGAAGCTGCTAAAGAAGAGGTTGTTAGTAAGAAGGAAGAAGTTGTTGAAAAGAAAGAAGAAGTAGAACCTGCGTCTAAAGAAGATAAAGATAAGCCAAAGGTTGTTGGTAAAATAGATCTTTCATCTATAAATCAAAAGACCAGACCAGATAAAAAAACTAAGAAACAACGAGAAGAAGAGAAAAAACAAGTTGCAGGGAAGCAAATTCCTGCTCCAAAGGTTGAGACAGATAAAGTTTCACCAAAAAAAGAAGAAACTCCTCGGGTTGAAGAACCAGCTAAACAAGATGATGGAATATATAAATCAAAAGTTCATAAATTAACTGGCCCAACAGTTATTGGTAAAATAAATTTACCAGATCCTCCAAAGGAAAAGAAAAAAGAACCTGTTGCTTCTTCTGATGATCAAAAAAACAAGAAGAAGAAGAGAAAAAGAATCCATAAGGATAAAGAAAGAGTTGATGTTACTAAAAAACCAGATGCTAATAAGCCACAAGGTCAGGGGCAGGATAAAAAAGGTGACAGAGAACGCTTTAAACCAAAACATAAAAAGAAAAAGCCACTTCGTCCTGAAGTAAGTGAAGAGGATGTACAGAAGCAAATAAAAGATACTTTAGCTAGATTGACCTCTAAGGGAAAATCAAAAGGTTCAAAGCACAGAAGAGATAAACGTGAAGCTGTAAGTCAAAAGGCACAGGAAGAACTAGAACAACAAGAAATTGACAAGCAAGTACTTAAAGTTACAGAATTTGTTTCTGTAAACGAACTTGCGACTATGATGGATGTTGGCGCAACAGAGGTTATTTCGGTTTGTATGAATCTTGGTCTGTTAGTGTCAATAAACCAAAGGCTAGATGCCGAAACAATGGCTTTAGTAGCCGATGAATTTAACTTTACTGTTGAATTTATTAGTGTTGAGGTTCAAGAAGCGATTAAGGAAGACGAAGATAAAGACGAAGATTTATTACCAAGATCTCCTATAGTTACCGTAATGGGACACGTTGATCATGGTAAAACTTCATTACTGGATCATATTAGAAAAGCAAATGTTATTGCCGGTGAGGCTGGAGGTATTACTCAGCACATTGGCGCATATAGTGTTGAAATTGATAATGGCAAAACAATTACATTTTTAGATACTCCTGGACATGAGGCATTTACGGCAATGCGTGCTCGTGGAGCTCAAGTAACTGATATTGCAATTATTGTTGTTTCTGCTGATGATAATGTTATGCCACAAACTGTAGAAGCAATAAATCACGCGAGTGCAGCAGGTGTTCCAATTGTATTTGCTATTAATAAGATTGATAAAGCAGGAGCTGACCCTGAAAAGATTAAAGAAAAACTTGCCAACATGAATTATCTTGTAGAATCATGGGGTGGAAAATACCAATCGCAAGATATTTCAGCAAAGCAGGGTACAAATATTGATGCATTATTAGAAAAAGTTTTACTTGAAGCAGAAATGCTAGATCTTAAAGCTAATCCTAACAAAAGAGCTTCGGGTACTGTAATTGAATCTGAGCTTGATAAAGGTAGAGGTTATATATCTACAATACTTGTTGAATCAGGTACACTTAATATTGGTGATGTTGTTTTAGCCGGAAGTTTCTTCGGACATGCGAAAGCGATGTACAATGAAAGAGGAAAACGAGTAGAAACGATAGGACCTGCAACTCCTGTTCAAATATTAGGGTTAAACGGAGCACCTCAAGCTGGTGATAAGTTTAATGTAATGGATAGTGATAAAGAAGCTAGAGAAATTACTAACAAACGTGAACAGTTACAAAGAGAACAAAGTTTACGTACTCAGAAACATATTACTCTTGATGAAATCGGAAGACGTATTGCTATTGGTAACTTCCAAGAAATAAACATTATTGTAAAAGGTGATGTTGATGGATCTATTGAAGCACTTTCTGATTCGTTAATAAAACTTGGAACAGAAGAAATTCAAGTAAATATCTTACATAAAGGTGTTGGTCAAATATCAGAATCTGACGTTCTTTTAGCTGCTACATCTAATGCAATTATTATTGGTTTCCAAGTGCGTCCATCAGTAAATGCTAGAAGACTTGCTGAGAAAGAAGAAATTGACATTCGTTTATATTCAGTTATTTACGATGCAATTAACGAGGTTAAAGATGCCATGGAAGGTATGTTATCACCTGATATTAAAGAAGAAATCACAGCGACTGTTGAAGTTCGTGAGACTTTCAGAATTAAAAAGGTTGGTACCATTGCCGGTTGTATGGTTAAAGAAGGAAAGATTAACAGAAATACTAAAGTACGTATTATTCGTGATGGTATTGTAATCTATACTGGATCACTAGGATCGCTTAAGAGATTTAAAGATGATGTTAAAGAAGTTGCTTCTGGTTATGAATGTGGATTAAATATCGATGGCTTTAATGATATTAAAGTTGGTGATATAGTTGAGGGTTATCAAGAAACTGAAGTAAAGAAAAAGTTATAAATAAGTATTTACATAATAGAAAAAAGGCGCTAAACAGCGCCTTTTTTTTATTTGATTTTATAAAATTGTATTAGATAATTTAATATACATCCCTTAATTCAACATCATCTAAAGTAATTTCAAATAATAGAACAGAATTTTTAGGAATAGTATCGTAGCTTGTAACATTTTCATAAGCACCATAACCTAACTTTGAAGGTACAATAAGTTTACCACTTCCTCCTTCTTTAAACATTGGAATACCTTCCTGCCAGCCTTCAATATAACTGTATAGTGGAATTTCACTTGCTTCGCCTTGATCAAATACAGTTCCGTCAAGTAAAGTTCCGGTATAAGATACTGAAATTATTGAAAATACATTTGGTCGATCTCCTGTTCCTTCTTCATCAATAATATAATACAATCCTGATTTTGTAGATTGAGCAGTAAGATTGTTTTCTTCTAAATATTCTTCAATTATTTTTTTGTCTTTTCTTAACTGATCAGCAACATCATCATCATCATCACATGAAATGAAAATAAAGCATGTTGCAAGTAATGTAAAAAATAGTTTCTTCATAATAATTTTTTTTGCAAACTTAATAATAACTTAGAATAATAGGCAATAATTATCTCTTTTAAAACAAAGCAATTGTAAAAATATTGTTTACAGTTTAAGTAAAATTCTAAATTATTGAATTGGTTTTTCTTTTGTATATAAAATTGGTTAAGTAAATCATTATAACTAATAATAATGTAAGAATTATTGAACCTTCAAAACCAAAGTCTCCACCTGTTATAATATCATTACCAGTTATATTTTGTTTTATAATAGATGCTGCGTTCATTCCACTTACTTCAAAACCAAAGATTGGTCCTTGAAAATAATTCCAACTTACATGTAAGAAAATAGGAAACCATAAATTCTGTGTGTAAATGTAACTTATACCTAAAGCTATACCAGCTATAATTAGATTTACCATACTTAATAAACTTAAGTTAGGATTTAAACCATGTATAAGAGCAAAAAGTAAAGCAGAAATTAATAAAGCTAAGTATTTATTTTTCATTGAGCTTAAGAGGTTATTTAAAATATATCCTCTAAATACAATTTCTTCTACCATAGCAGCAAAAAGGAAAAATATGAAACTAAAAATAATAATCTTTAAATTATATGTAATAGATTCTACTTCTAGATTATTAGTTATAATTAGTATTACAAATCCTAATGAAATAAGTAACAATCCTACAAGGAAACCATTTATTACATCTAGAAATCTTCCTTTTATTGCATAACCCATAGAAACGATTGACCGTCTATCTATAAATTTTCTAAAAACAGCAGCTAAAATAAACGTTGTTAAAAGAGATACAAGTTGACTAATTATATGAATATGTATAAAATCAGGATCTTTCATTAATATTTCTGGCAATTTAAATATTTCAACATTTAGAAATTTTGCCATTATTACAGTCATTATGCCTTCTGTAAGAATTAGAACAAAAAGAAATGCAAGCATAAATAATAGAATTCTTAACCAAGTTTTTTTTATAGCTGGTGTTTGTAGTGTATTTTCTTTTTCCATATTTAAATGATTTTGTGTTAATATTATTGATCGTTATCTTTATAATCTTCAAATTCTTTTAGACATTCCTTTAATTCATCTAAATGTTGTTTATACATTTTTTTATTGAAATATTGAGAAATTGGTATAAAAACCGAACTAAGAACTATAATTATTATTACCATCTTTACAATATCGCCTTCAAGAATTAACAATATCTCCGAAATTTCCTTTTCTCCCATCCCCATAAATATGCCAATGAACATTCCAAATACAATTGCAAATGGCAACAGTAGAAATTTCGTGAAATTACTCTTATTAAAGTTTACATAACGCTCTATATCTTTTATAGTTTTATTCAGAGCAGGCTTTAACTGTTCATTTGACAAAACTGTTTTTCTTATTTTTTGAAAATTTCTCCAAGTAAATGATATTAATGTTCCAAAAAATATTATTGATAGTGCTATTAAAATAAACTTGTACTTGTTAGATAGGTTAAAACTAATCCAAACAATAAAATACACTGACATTATACTTCCCAATATCAATTCAATCTTATAGTTTCGCCTAACTTTATTAAGTGCAGTATTAGATTTGCCTTTAATTTTCAATTTCGCTTCTATTTCATCTTTATTAAGAAGCTCGTTTCCCATAAAAGAATTATTCCAGGTGTTTTTTATATCCTTAAATTCCATATTCAAGCTCCTTTAAAATTTTCTGTAGTTTGATTTTAATACGATTTATTTTTACTCCAACATTAGACATTGTTATACCTGCAATTTCAGATATCTCTTCGTATGAATAATCATCCATATATAATATAATAATTGCTTTTTCTGCCTTATTTAATTTATTAATTGCCCAATGTACTACTTCCTTTCGACTTTCTTTTTCTGTATAAGTTTCTTCTTCAGGTATATTTACCGGGATTTTCGGTACTGAATCTTCATTATTCTTTTTATCTTTTTTGAATTGTGCAATAGCTGTATTTAGTGCTACTCGATACATCCATGTTGAGAATTTTGAGTTGTTATTAAACGATGAAAATGATTGCCAAAGTTGAACAAGTATATCTTGAAAAAGATCTTGCCTACATTCTTCTTTATTACAATACATTCTAGAAACTTTATGTATAATTCCTTGATGTTTCTCTATTAGTGAAATGAAATCTTCTTTGTTCAACTTTATGTAATGTTTTTAATTAGTAAAGAAATAAAATAAAATATTACAGTTGGAGTAAAAATTTACAATAAAGTTTAATTGACTCTTGAAATAGATATACTTATTTGGTTTGTTAACATTTGTTCTTTATTAGGTGAATTTTGTATCTTTTTTACAATCTCCATTCCTTTTGTTACTTTTCCAAAAGCTGCAAAACCTTGTTCGTCATGATTTCTTCTTCCTTTATAATCAAGTTCAGGTTGATTCCCAATACAAATAAAGAATTCTGTACTTGCTGTTCCAATTTCTGCGCGTGCCATTGAAATTGTTCCATCAAGATGTTTTATTCCTGTAATTTCTGTTGTTTCATGTTCAATAGGAGGGAAAGCTGATTCTTCAACATCAAATCCTAAACCTCCCTGTATTACTTCTATTTTGATATCATTATTAGGTTGATTATTCATTGTTACAGTTCTGTAAAACTTAGCATCAGATAGTAGTTGTTTGTCAATATACTTTAGAAAGTTTTTGCAAGTGATTGGAGCTTTTTCAGGGTATAGTTCAACAATTATTGAACCCATATCGGTTTTAAATTCAATCTTAGGATTATTAATTGTTTCACTTTTGCATGATAAAAGTAGTATTGAAAAAAGAAGAATGTAAATTGCTTTCATATTTTTATTATTTAATTCTTAAATAGTAAAATTAAGGATTAAGTACGAATAATCTAAATCCTTATCTTTGTTAGTCAAATTTAAAATTTATGAAGGACAATAATTCTGAATATATACTTATTGAGAAGGCAAGCGAACATAATTTAAAAAGTGTTAATGTAAAAATACCTCATCATAAAATCACATGTTTTACAGGAGTTTCAGGTTCCGGTAAATCATCTTTAGTATATGATATAATTGGAAAGGAAAGTCAACGAAGATACTTTGAGACTTTTTCTTCTTACGCTAGACAATTTGTCGGTAAAATGAGTCGTCCGGAAGTTGATCGAATTGAAGGATTAATGCCCGCAATTTCAGTTGATCAGAAAACAATTAGTCGCAATCCAAGATCAACTGTAGGGACAATGAGTGAATTGTATGATTATTTACGATTGCTTTTTGCTCGTATAGGAAAATCTGAAAATTCTGATATTAAACTTTCACGCAGTTTATTTTCTTTTAACAGTCAGGAAGGATACTGCTCACATTGTAAAGGCTTAGGTGTTGAAGATAAAATTGATCCTGAATTATTAATTCTTGATGAGAATAAAAGTCTGCGTGAAGGAGCATTAAAAATTACAACACCATCGGGATATACAATATATTCACAGGTTACTATTGATGTGATGAATCAAGTATGTAATTCCGAAGGTTTTAATGTAGATATTGCTTGGAAAGATTTAACTCAAGATCAAAAAAATATTGTTTTAAATGGGAGCAGCAAGATAAAGATTCCTTACGGGAAGCATACTTTGGAATCGAGAATGAAATGGAGTGGAATTACAGCAAAACCTCGTGAAGAAGGATTATATAAAGGTATTCTTCCTGTTATGGAAAACATATTAAGAGTTGATAGAAATCCAAATATATTACGTTTTGCTAGAACAGTAAAATGTAATGCATGTAATGGTAATCGATTAAATGAAAGGGCTTTATCGGTAAAATTAGATGATAAAAATATAATAGAATTTGCAAACCTATCAATTTTAGAATTGAAAGAGGTTTTTCAAAAGATAGAATTTGATAAAGCACAAAAGGATGTTGGGAATTCAATTCGAGAAAAGATAATCGAAAGATGCATAATTCTTGAAGAATTAGGATTGGCATATTTAACTTTAATGAGAGAATCTACAAATCTAAGTGGAGGAGAGGCACAACGAATAAGATTGGCTTCGCAAGTTGGAAATGGTTTACGGGGTATATTGTACATTTTGGATGAACCTTCAATCGGATTGCATCCTCGCGATAACAAGCGAATGATTTCGATAATGAAACGTTTACGAGATCAGGGAAATACAGTTCTTGTTGTAGAGCACGATAAAGAAACCATTTTAAATTCTGATCGAGTTATTGATATTGGTCCATTAGCCGGCAAGAATGGTGGAGAATTATTATTCAATGAATCTACAAATCAAATACCTAATTTAAAAAAGAAAGAAAGTGAGACTCTAAAATGGTTGCAATCAAATGTTCAAGAAACAGATTTAATTGAAGATTTTGAGGATAAGTGGTTAAAAATTAAGGGAGCCCGTTTGCATAATTTGAAATGTATCGATGTTGAATTTAGATTACACTCTTTAAATGTAGTAACGGGTATTTCGGGTGCCGGTAAATCAAGCCTTGTATTCGAAACTTTAGGTAAGCATTTTGAAAATAAATTATCAGGAAATAAAACTAGTAATGAAAATTACACTGATATTTTCTCTGATCAGGAGGTCCAAAAAATAATTGAAATTGATCAATCTCCAATTGGACGTACACCAAGAAGTAATCCTGCTACATATACAAAGGTATTTGATTTAATTAGAAAACTTTTTGCTGATCTTCCTAAATCAAAAGGGAACAAATGGAACCAAGGATATTTTTCCTTTAATACTAAAGGAGGCAGATGTGATAATTGTGAAGGTGCGGGTTATATACAAACAGGAATGCACTTTTTAAATAATGTTGAAACCATCTGTGAAAGTTGTGGTGGGAAGAGATATAAAATCGAAACTTTAGATGTAAAGTATAAAAATAAAAGCATCTCAGATATCCTTGAAATGGAAATATCTGATGCTTTCGATTTCTTTATTGATGAACCTAAAATACATCATTATCTTAAAATAATGAATGATTTAGGTTTAGGATATTTATCATTAGGACAATCGGCAACTACGTTATCAGGAGGTGAAGCACAGCGTTTAAAGTTAGCCTCAGAGTTGGTTAAACGAACAAAAGAACACACATTATATCTTTTCGATGAACCAACAACGGGTTTACATTCATACGACATTGCTATTTTGTTAAAAGCTTTAAGAAATCTTACTAAAAATGGACATACCGTTGTTGTAATTGAACATGATGCTGATATCATAAAGAAAGCTGATCATATTGTTGATTTAGGACCAGAAAGTGGAGAATTTGGAGGCGAGGTTATATTCTCAGGAAAATTTGATGATTTATTAAAATGTAAGAAATCATTTACGGCAGAAGCTTTAATTCAAAAGGATACAATAGCACAAGTTTCAGAAACAGGTGATTTGGAAAGTGTAATTAATGCTCCAATATCTTTGATGGGGGTAAGTACGCATAATTTAAAAGGTGTGGATGTAGATTTTCCAAGAAACAAATTGTCAGTAATAACTGGAGTTAGTGGAAGTGGAAAATCATCTTTAGCTTTTGACTCATTATTTGCGGAAGGTCAATTTCGATTTACAGAAAGTTTTTCAACATATACAAGAAGCTTAATTCAACAAAAAGCACACCCGGATATTATTGAATGTAAAGGATTAACACCAACAATTGCAATTGATAATAAATCAATAACTAAAAATCCAAGAGTAACAGTTGGAACTATTAGTGGATTGTACGATTTATATCGACTATTATTCTCTAGAATTGCAAAAAGTACAGATGGTGAATTATGTAAAGAGGCAACAAGTATTTTTTCGTTTAATCACCAAAAGGGAGCATGTCCCATCTGTAATGGTTTAGGCTTTGAATTAACGTGCGATGTTGACAAATTAATCTCAAATCCTGAACTAGCAATTAATAATGGTGCTATGAAAGGTTCAAAGCCTGGTCAGTTTTATGGTGATCCTTTCGGACAATATATGTCTACTCTAATGGTAATTGGCAAAATTCATTCGATTGAATTTAACAAATCCTGGAATGATTTAAATAAGGAAGAAAAAAATATTGTATTAAACGGAACTGGCGATGTTGAATACGATGTTGAATGGAATTATAAAAGAAAAAATCGCGAAGGAGTACACCACTTTAAAGGAACATGGAAAGGTCTTATATATTACATCAACGACGAATACGATAGAAAACATGATAAGCAAGGAGGCGTAAATGTTTCAGGTTTAATGAAAGAAATAAAATGTGGTGCATGCATAGGTACTCGCTTGCAAAAAAAAGCATTGGATTATATAATTAATGGTAAAAACATTGCTCAATTATCTGAGTTAGAAGCATCAGAATCAATAAGTTTTATTAATTCTTTGAGTTCGAAATTAAATCAGAAAGAACTTTTGATTAGTACAGAGATTAGAAGATTGATAAAGGAAAAATTAACTGCAATGTTAGAAATTGGTTTGGGATATTTAAGTATTTCAAGAAGTACCATGAGTTTGTCGGGAGGTGAAGGGCGTAGGTTAAGACTAATATCTCAATTGGGTGGCGAATTAGTAGGTATTACATATGTTCTAGATGAGCCCACAGTTGGTTTGCATTCTAAGGATACCCATAGTCTCATTAAATTACTAAAGAATCTTTCACAAAAGAATACTGTTGTTGTTGTTGAACACGATGAAGAAGTAATTAGATCTGCCGATCATATTATAGAATTAGGCTCTGGTGCAGGAATAAATGGAGGTGAGATTATTGCAAGTGGATCTCAAGAAAAATTTATTTTAGATATGAAAACTCTTACATCAAGATATCTTAATCCAAATTTTGAACTAGATTATACAAAATCTTCAATAGATTTAGATTACAATTTAAAAATCACAAATGCATATGCAAATAATTTAAAAAGCTTAAATATTGATTTGCCAATAAATGGAATTACAGTCTTTTCTGGAGTTTCAGGAAGTGGGAAAACAAGTTTAGTTTTTGATGTTATTGGAGAATCGGCAAAATTAAATAAACCAATAAATTGTGATCAGATCTCGGGATTTGAAAATTTTGATTCTATAATTTATATGGATCAATCAGCTATTGGAAAGAATTCTTTAAGTACTCCAATTACATATTTAAATTTATATGATCAGATCCGGGATTTATTTGCAATAACCGATCAGTCAAAGAATTTGAAATTTAAAATATCGCATTTTTCTTATAATTCTAAAGTTGGACAGTGTGAGGTTTGCAAGGGGCAGGGGCAAATAAAGATTGCCATGGATTTTTTATCAGATGTTTCGATTCTTTGTAACGAATGTGATGGAGAACGATTTAAGAAAGAAGTACTTCAGGTCAAATGGAATGATTATTCAATTTCAGATGTTTTAAATAAAACAATTTCTGAAGCACAAGAGATTTTCCAGACAGAAGTTAATTTAAAAAAATCTTTTGAACTTCTTGTTGAGATGGGATTAGGACATTTAAAATTGGGTCAGTCGGCGACAACTCTTTCTGGTGGTGAAGCACAACGGTTAAAGTTGGCAAAAGAACTTGTTAGAAATACAAAGGACAAGAGTCTTTATTTGTTGGATGAACCTACTACTGGTCTTCATTTTTCAGATATTGAGAAACTCCTTAAAATACTATTTAATCTTAGAGATCAGGGGCATGCACTTTATATTGTAGAACATCATCCTTGGTTTTATAAAATTGCGGATTTTTTAGTTGAACTTGGACCTGAAGGAGGAGCTAAAGGAGGAAAATTAATTATGTAAAAAAAGGGGCTTACATTTGCCCCTTTTCTTTGAAATATGTTCTTATTAAAACTTTTTTTAGTTCTCGTTCAAGAATTTTATGTGTAACAATTTCTGATAAAGTCTCAAATTGATAACCTGGATCTTGCTTTGTAAGTTCTTTTTCACTTAAATCGATTTGATAAAGCAAGGACATCAACTTTTCGTAATCTTTATTTAAAAGCTCATTAATATGTATATTCAGTTGTTCAAACAATTCATTGTATGCAAAACTAACATTGCCAGAAAAGGTAACCTCCATTCCAAACATAGCAAAGTCTTTTCGAACTTGTTCAGCTGTTAAAAGAACAAATTTTTCTTCTTGTTTAGAACGTTCAATCTGACTTCTACTAATTAGTTGACTCATTTTTTGGAAACTGAACTGAACTTAATATAGCTTCTAATTGACGTAAATAATCTCTTTTATCAAATTGAGGAGCATATACAAATCCATCAACATTTATCACTTTATTTTTTTCTTCGTCGATGAAAGTATAGCTTACAAATGGGCCTCCCATAAAATCATTTTCGATTTTCCATAAATTGCGGAGTTCGATCACATTTATATCATTTATTTTCATTTCTCTTCTGTATGGAACCATTTGATCTTCAGTAGTCATGTATGAATTTTTAATAGCTCCAGGAACAAATCTTTTTGTAAACTGATTTCTTTTAGCAAAAATAAAAGCAGTTGTTAGATCAACTTCTGGTTTGTCATATGAGTACACTAATATACCTTGTACTGCATCGCTTCTTCCTCGGCTTTCAATCCAAACAAAATCTGTTGTATCAACATCAAGTGTATAACCATCTGGCATTGTTAATCGAATTCCAAATTTCTTTTCTAAAGCATCTGCAATTTCTAGTTTTTCATATTTTTTGTAATTTTTTGCGTATCGTTCTATTTCTTTTCTAAGAACTCTTTCAACTAAGATGTCTCCTTTTTCCTTCATTACTGCAGTTAAAGAACTGTCATCTGGAGCAATTACATTAATAACTAATTGAGGTTTAGCCCAAACATTTTTTTGGACAACCATTTTAGGTTCATGAATTTCTTTATCAATTTTTGCAATGATAATATTTCTGTGTGTTCTAAAAATATTTGTGAATGCATTGTAAGGGATGTGAATTAAATCAAAGATAGGTTCTTGTTGTGGTAAGGCTGGTTGTTGTTGACTTAGTTTTTTTCTAAACTGTTCTCCAGACTCGGAACTCCATTGGTCGGGTTCAATTACCAAAATTACTTCACCTGCTTTACCTGAAACATTAGGAAGCAATTTAGCAGGATCATTGTCGCATGAAGCAAAGATAATTGTAGTAATCGATAAGAAAATAAATAGCTTTTTCATGACAGTATTTTTAGATTATTTATTTAAATATATTTTTAATTTTTTACCGGGTTTTAAGTCAGTTTCACTTTTAATATTATTTTCATTTTTTAATTCCGAAATTGATCTGCAGTTAAATTTCGTAGCAATACCATAAACTGTATCACCTTTTTGTACTGTATAGAAAATATAACGATCGGTTGTATCTCTTTGTTGTTTAGGTGCATTTCTTTCATCCTCAATCATTCTGGCCTGCATTGGATTAACATAAATATCAAGTTTTTGCCCAATATTTAAATCATTAGTTGGCAAGCTGTTCCAAGTTTTAATATCATCGATTGTACAACTGTATTTTATTGCAATTTTATGAAAATATTCGCCACGAGTAACTTCATGTACAATTTTAATTTTTCCGTTTGTTTCTCCAGCTTCAGCAACCACCTCAATAAAACTTTTCTTTGGTATTGATTTATCAAAAATCGCTTCTTCGTTTCTTATAAAACTTTTGATTTTATTATTTGGAAGAACAACTGTTGTGCCTGTCGAAATCTTAGGTATATAATCCTTTTTGTATGATGGATTTAAAAATTGTAATGTTTCAATAGGTACATTAATAACCTCAGAAATTCTTTTAAAAGAGGTTGCTTTTGTAATCTGAACAGTATCAACATCTATATTAATGAATTTAGATCTTACAGATTCAATATTATGATCTTTATAATGATTCATTACATAATTTACCGCAATAAAAGCAGGAACATATCCATTTGTTTGTGCAGGTAAGTAAGGGTGAATTTCCCAAAAATCTGTTTTTCCACCAGAACGTTCAATGGCATTTCTAACAACTCCAGGACCACCATTATAAGCAGCTAATGCTAATTGCCAATCGTTGTATATTCTATATAAATATTGAAGATAACTACATGCTGCTTCTGTTGCTTTGAAAGGATCACAACGTTCATCAATGTATGAATTAACTTCAAGATCGAACATTGTACTTGTGTTTAATTTAAATTGCCATAAACCAACTGCAGCAGAAGAAGAAACTGCTCTTGGATCTAAGGCAGATTCGACAATAGCTAAATATTTTAACTCAAGCGGTAATTGATATTTATCTAGCATTTCTTCAAATAGCGGGAAATACAATTCGGCTAAACCTATGATTTTTGCAAGATGGTCTCTTCTTTCAATAGTATAAACGTCAATATATCTTCTTACTCGATCGTTATATTCTAATTCGATTGGTGTTAGGTTATTGAGTTCGGCAATTTTGTATTCATACACTAAATCGGGATAAATAGGAATTGAATCTTTTTTCTTTTTATCAATAGTAGGAACGTCATTAAATATATCATTTGAAAATTTAAAATCTGATGCACAACTATTCTTGTTAATGGTTAAAAACAAAACACTTAACAATATTAAGAAACAATTCTTTCTGCTCATAAATTCATAAATTGACTCACTATAAAAATCCAGTTTATCTGGTAAAAATAATATTTCTAAAGTATTATTTGGTTTTTTATGTAGAAAAGAACAATAAAAAAACCTGCCTTTCATATTAAGGCAGGTTTTTTTATATCAGAAAAATGATATTATTATTTTTCAGTTTCTTTGTTTTCTTCATTTTCATCTTTAGTAGCATTCTTAAATTCTTTCATTCCTTTGCCTAGTCCTCGCATAAGTTCAGGAATTTTTTTGCCACCAAAAATAATTAATACTACAATCACAATGAGAGCAATTTCCCACGCGCCTAGCATTCCAAGTAATATGAATAACATTTGCATACTGATTATTTTTTAGTAATTAAACAAATATATAATATTTATCACTTATTAAAAAGTTTAAAAATATCGTTTCCATTTGCGAAAACAAGAAGAGCTAATAAAAGAATCATTCCTGTTATCTGTGCATACTCTAAAAATTTATCACTTGGTTTTCGTCCAGTAATCATTTCATACAATAAGAACATAACATGCCCGCCATCTAGAGCTGGAATTGGTAATACATTCATAATTGCTAATATAATAGAAAGGAAAGCTGTTAAATTCCAAAATGCTTGCCAGTTCCATGTTCCAGGAAATATTTTACCTATAGTAATAAATCCACCTAATGATTTATATGCTTCGGTTTTTGGAGAAAACAATAATTTAAGTTGTTTTAAATAGCTTTTAAAAGTGTCAACTCCTTTATTGATTCCTGCTGGAATAGAAGCTAGTAATCCATATTCGTTTTTCTCTAGTGTAAAGAAAGCTAGAGGATTGTCAGCATAAACGCCAATATAACCATCTTCTGAAACTTGTAATTCAACATCCAAAGTGTCTGTCTCACGCAATACTGTGAATGTGACAAGTTGATTTTTATAGTTTAATATTTCTGCTTTATATTGATCATAGAATTCGGCAGTTTTTCCATTTATTCCAATGATACGATCATTTATTTTTAATCCTGCTTTTTCTGATTCTGAATCTTTGCCAAATCCAGCAATCTGAAATGGAATTCGAACATCAATAAAGCCTTTACTATCTAGTAACTCCTTTGTAAATGATTCTGGAATTGCAATTTCTTTTTCTAATCCATTTCTCTCAATCTGTATTGTTTCAGATTCGTTTAAAACAATATCGATCATTATTTTATGAAAATCATCAACTTCTTTATCATCAACAGAAATTATTTTATCTCCGTTTCTTAATCCTAAATTATATGCTGTAGAATCAACCGTAATACCGTAAGATACATTCTTGTTTGGTAAATATTGATCACCCCAAACATAAAGTATAGCAGAATAAATTACTAAAGCAGTTATGAAATTGACCATTACACCACCAAGCATAATTAGTAATCTTTGCCAAGATTTTTTGGCGCGAAATTCATGTGGCTGAGCTGGTTGTTTCATTTGTTCCTTATCCATTGACTCATCAATCATTCCTGATATTTTTACATATCCACCCAGAGGAATCCATCCCATTCCATATTCTGTTTCCCCCTTTTTAAATTTAAAAATTGAGAACCAAGGATTAAAAAATAGATAGAATTTTTCTACTCTTGTTTTAAATAGTTTTGCAAATGCAAAATGTCCAAATTCGTGTAAAACAACCAATATGGATATACTAAGTAAGAATTGTCCTGTTTTAATTAAAATTTCCATTTAATATTTGTTTACTTGTTTATTATTGATTTTGTAAATTCTCTTGTTTCTTTATCTGTTTTAATAAGATCATCCAATTCAGGATGTTTAATATATGATAATCGACTCATTGATTTTTCAATTACATCAGTCATTTCGCAAAAGCCAATTTTGTCGTGTAAGAATGCTTCTACAGCAATTTCATTTGCAGCATTTAAAATACAAGGCATGTTTCCGCATTTATCCATTGCTTCGAATGCTAATGCCAAGTTTTTAAAGTTTTTTAAATCGGGTTTTTGAAATGTAAGTTGCGGATAATCCCAAAAACTAAATCGTGGTAAATCAGTTTTTAATCTTTCAGGAAAACCTAGAGCGTATAGGATTGGTAATTTCATGTCTGGTAATCCCATTTGCGCTTTTATAGAACCATCTTCAAACTGAACAGCAGAATGAACAATCGATTGTGGATGTACAACAACTTCGATTTGTTCAGGTTTTAATCCAAATAGCCATCGAGCTTCAATAGCTTCGAGACCTTTGTTCATCATACTTGCTGAGTCAATGGTTATTTTTGCTCCCATTTCCCAGTTTGGGTGTTTTAAGGCATTTTCTTTGGTTGCAGTTTTTAGAAAATCAATATCCTTACCAATAAATGGACCTCCCGAAGCTGTTAAAAATATTTTTTCAATAGCATTCTGTCCTTCACCAGCTAAACATTGAAAAATTGCTGAATGTTCAGAATCTACGGGATAAATACTAATTTTATGATGAAAAGCTAATTTTTGAATTAATTCACCGGCAACAACTAAGGTTTCTTTATTTGCAAGAGCAATGTTTTTTCCAGATTTTATTGCATTGATTGTTGGTAGTAATCCGGAATAACCAACCATTGCTGTTAAAACTATATCAATAGTGTCCATTTCTACAATTTGAGAAATGGCATCATTCCCAGCATAAATCTTTATAGGTAATGATGAAATAGCATTAACTAATTCATCGTATTTGTCTTCATTACCTATTACTATGGTATTAGGGTTAAATTCTTTAGCTTGTTTTACTAATAAATCGATATTATTATTAGCTGTTAATACTTCAACCTCAAAATTATCGGGGTGTTTCCTAATTACATCTAAAGCCTGAGTTCCAATCGAGCCAGTTGATCCAAGTATTGCGATTCTTTTTTTCATTCTTCTTCTATGCCTTCTACTAATAATTTGGTCAACTTAAAATGCGATATAATCTTCTGCATCAATAGGAGTGCCATTATGCCATAATTCAAAATGTAAGTGAGGACCGCTAGTTAATTCTCCGGAGTTTCCTATTATAGCAATCGCTTCACCTGCAGAAACATGAGTTCCAGCTTTTTTTAATAATTCTGAATTATGTCTGTATATTGATATTAAATTATTATCATGTTGAATTTGTATTACGTAACCAGTTTCTAGTGTCCAGTTAGCAATAATAACAGTGCCATCTAGTGCAGCAGCTACCACATTATTTGCCGCCGCAACAATATCAGTTCCAAAATGATTTTCCTTTGGATTAAACGAGTTGGTTACTAAACCTTTAACTGGTGGGTAAAAATGAATACTTGAAAAATCTGTATTATTTGTGGTTCCAGAGAAAATTGATAAATTAAATAATTCTTCTTCTTCAATTTGTTGACGGAGGATAGAATCGTGCTCAGATTTATCAAAAGTTATTTCTTCATAGCGTATTGAGGTATCTTGAACATTCTCATAACTTATTGGGGTACCTCCACGAATAATAGTATTTATGCTTTCAAAATATCTATCTCGGATTTCTAATTCGTTTTGTAACGAATCAAGTTTATATACATTGCTAATTATATTACTTCGCATGTTTCCATCTGGGTATCCCGGGATAAACTCTCTTATTGGTGTAAATGCTATTAACACAGTAACAGCAGTAACCAAAAAAATTAATAGAGATCCAGATATGGAAAATAGATTTAATCTTGAAAGACGCAAAAAACCAACCTCTTCAAATGTATTATCATTATAGATTATAAGCCTGTATTTATGTTTTAGCCTATTAACAATATGTTTTTTCTTTTCTTTGACCATCAATAAATTAAGTTTCGTGCAAAGATAATAGTTTTCAATAAAGAAAACGTTAAAATTAAGCCTACTAAATTAGCCTAAACAAATTAATTAAACGAAATTTTTATTATTAATAACATAAATTAACAATTGATCTTAAAGAAAATATATTAGATCGGAATTTTTATTTTCATAAAGATTTTAAGAAACCTAAGAATAGTTTTGTTTTTTAATTATTAGTAATTATATTTGCAACCGCAATTGAGAAAATAACGTCGTAAGACATTAAGATATATTGCGGGGTGGAGCAGTTGGTAGCTCGTTGGGCTCATAACCCAAAGGTCATAGGTTCGAGTCCTGTCCCCGCTACTAGAAGAAAAGCCTGATACGAAAGTATCAGGCTTTTTGTTTTATTATTATTTCACTTTCGTTAAGCAACTATTTTATTCTTTACTATATCTACTTAATAATTACCTTATTGTTACATAATACTTAAATAAATGAGTAAATTTCTTATAAATGATGAGCCTATTTCAATATCACATTGACGATTTGATATGAATGTCAATGAAGAAGTTTTCTTTTCGTTTTAACTTTAGATGATATATTCAAGAACAATTTTAATTTTGTGGTTATAAATAATCACAAATGAAAAATTATCAAAATATAATTCTGGAAATAGTTAAGGATGTTAATCCATTAATTGGTTCTGGTAAAGTTGCAGATTACATTCCTGCACTTGCTCTTGTTGATCCTAATAAATTTGGGATTTCTGTTTGTGGAATTGGAGGGGAGAATTATTCCGTAGGAGATGTAAGTGAGAAATTTTCAATTCAAAGTATATCAAAAGTATTTAGTTTAACACTCGCTTTTTCAATGCTTGACGAAGATATCTGGAAGCGAGTTGGGAGAGAACCTTCAGGTAATGCATTTAATTCATTAATTCAGTTAGAATATGAAAACGGAATTCCAAGGAATCCGTTTATTAATGCGGGTGCTTTGGTTATAACTGATATGCTTATTAGCTTATTTGATGACCCATATATTGAGCTTTTGAGTTTCGTTAAAATGTTAAGTGGATCTGATAATATTAAATATGATGAAAGTGTTGCGCAATCTGAACGTGCAAATGGTTATACGAATGCGGCTTTAGTCAATTTTTTAAAAAGTCATTCTAATATTAAAAATGATGTCGAAGAGGTGCTCGATTTATATTTTCATCATTGTTCTTTAATGATGACTGTTAATGAACTCTCAAAATCATTTTTATACCTTAGTAATCATGGTTTGATTCCTAATTCTGATAATAGAATTTTGTCGAAAAGTCAGGCAAAAAGAATTAATGCATTAATGCTTTCTTGTGGAACATATGATGAAGCAGGAGATTTTGCATATTTAGTTGGTATGCCTGGGAAAAGTGGTGTTGGGGGAGGAATAGCAGCAATAATTCCAAACGAATTAAGTATTGCTGTTTGGAGTCCTGCTTTAAATAAAAAGGGAAATTCATTAGCTGGAATGAAAGCACTAGAACTTTTTACATCAAAAACCGGAATGTCGATATTTTAAACTGAGATTTGATGTAATTTAGGAGGAAGTTTATACTTTTGCTTAAAGCTATCATTAAATCAGAATATGTTTATCGTTTAATATAAGAATTTTAACCACTACTTTATTAATTTGATTATTTCATCAAAACATACTAACTTAATACAGTCAATAACGTTAGAATCTATTGACATAAATCTAAAGTAACTCTGATGTACAAGAATTTATTATTCCTGATTTCTATCGTCTTGTTTAGCAGCGGATTATTAGCTCAGGACTGGAATGAAATATACTATCTTGAAGGTGAGGCTCAATATTTAGTCGACGAAAAGAAATATGAAAATGCAATTGATGTTTATCGAAGAATGCTAAAAGAAGTTCCCAAGCACTCTTTAGCTAAGTATCGAATAGGTCAATTATATTTACTTACGGATGATCAAAAGGAACTTGCTGTAGAATATTTAGAAGAAGCTTCACAAGATATAGCACTCGATTTTAATGAGAAATCTTTAAGGGAAGTTAGAACGCCGGTTGATGTTTTATTGTATTTAGGGCAAGCATATCAGATGTTTAATAGAATAGATGAAGCTATTGTTGTTTATAATAATTTTAAGAATTTGATAAAACCAGAAAATGAGTTTTATCCGGTTGTAATACAACGATTAGCGACATGTGAAAATGCAAAAAAGGCACTCTCAAATCCTGAAAGGATTATTTTTAAAAATCTGGGAACGCCTTTAAATGACGAAAAATCTAATTTTAATGCTGTTGTTTCGGGAGATGGACAAACTATGGTTTTTACATCTTATACTAGGAATTATATAGATAATTATTCAGTAAAAAAGGAAAATGGAGTTTGGGGGCAACCAAAAAAAATCACTGAAAAAGTAAGTAGTAAGTATTATTTAAAAACTTCTAGTTTATCTTTTAATGGAGATGAGTTATATCTGGTAACAGATGACCCTGATAATAACGATATTTTTGTTAGTAATAAAGAAGGAAGATCGTGGACAAATACATACAAACTTGGAAAAAAGGTAAATGGTAAAAAAAGTAATGAAACTCATGCCTGTGTTTCTAAAGATGGGAGTACACTATATTTTACAAGTAATAGAGAAGGAGGATTAGGGGGACTTGATATTTACAAATCAAAAAAAGATTCTAAAGGCGGTTGGGGTGAACCTGAGAATATGGGTCCTAATGTAAATACAGCATTTAATGAAGAAACACCTTTTGTTACTCATGATGGAAGATTTTTATTTTTTAGTTCGCAAGGGCATTCCAGTATAGGAGGGTACGATATTTTTTATATTGATTTAGCAAGTGGTTCTGGTGCTGTTAATTTGGGATATCCAGCCAATAGCATGGGAAATGATTTGTTCTTCGTGCCAGACAATTCAACTTCTTCGGGATATATATCGAGATATGATACTACATCCGTTGGTAAAAATGACATTTATTATTTATCAATCTTACCAAAAATTTATTTGACAGGTGTTGTAAAAAATTCCAAAAACAATGAAAGTATTAATGATGGTGAGCTTAATATTGCTTTAGTTGATGCAGAATCTGGAAGTACTCTTAAGGATATTGAGGCATCAAATGGTCGATTTAATTATGAAATTAATCCGGGCAAATATTTGGTTTCCATAAATAGTGAGAATTATGAACCAATAAATAAAGAAATTCTAATTCCTGAAGACTATTCTGAAGAAGAGTTTCCTTTTGAAGCTTTATTAAACCCATTAGCTACTGAAGAGCCAGAATTAGTGGCTGAGGTTGTTGAAGTTCAAGAACCAGAGGCTGTTGTGGAAACTCCTGTTGTACCTGTTGTTGAAGAGGTAATTCCGGAGCCTGTTGTTGAGGAAGTTGTTGAACAGCCTAAAGAAGAAATTGTTAATGAAAAGATTGAAGAAAAGGTTGAAATAAAAGAAGAGAAACCAAAAGAAGTAATTCCAGAAAAGAAAGAGGTTATATATGTACCTAAGACTTCTGTAGTTTCTGGAGAGAAAACATATTCAGTACAATTAATGGCATTAAGAGTTCCTGTAGAAGTTAATTATTATAAAGATATTGATGGCGTTCAGCTAAAAAAATATGATGATGGATTTTATAGATATACTGTAGGATCATTCAAAACGTATGCTGAAGCTCAGGCACTAAAAAAGCAAATTCACGAACTTGGATACACCGATTCGTATGTTAGAGTTAATAATGTAACTCCAAAGTATACAATTCAGATTATGGCATTAATTATTCCTGTAAAGCCAGAATATTTTAAAAATTTACCTTCAGTTGCTGTTACAAAAGGTGCTGATGATTATTACAGATACACTGTAGGTAGTTTTGGAAGTTTTAGCGAAGCTAAGGAAGAACTTTCTAAATTAGCAGAATTAGGTTATCCAAATGCATATGTTAAAAGAAGCAATTAATTTAATGCATTTAAAAAAATAAGAAAAGGAGCAAATTTCGCTCCTTTTTTTTATTCATATCGTAATGAATTAGCTGGATTTTTCATTGCGGCCTTATAAACTCTCCACACAATTGTACTTATTGATGTTACAAAAATAAGAATTAGGGGTATTAAAAAACTAATTGTATTAGCCGACATGTATTTTCCCCAAATACTATCCATAAGCATATCTGATAAATAGTAACCTCCGGCACATCCTAAAATAGAAAAGACAATGATGAGGATGGTAAATGGTTTTGTTATTATAAACATGATTTTTTGTACTGATGATCCCATTACTTTTCTTATCCCAATTTCTTTTGTTCTATTTATAACGCTCAGGCTAACAAGAGTGTAAAGTCCAATTGCAGATAAAAATAGAGCACATATGGCTAAAAATATAAACATTACTTTAATGTTTTTATTCACTTGTTTTGCTTCTTCGAGAAGTTCTTCTTGATATCTTCCCTCATATGGATAATTAGGAACAAGTTCGGCCCATTCAACTTTTAAATTCTCATTTACCTCATGCAGATTATCTTGTGAGGCTTTTATTACAATATTTCGGTATTCTTCTTCTGGGGCAAGTCTAAAAATTAAAGGTTCAATTTCTGACCATGTTCCATATAAATATATATTATTTGTAACTCCAACAATTCTTAAAGGCAAAGTATCGTTCATAAGTACTGTTTCTCCTATTGGATCCTTAAATTCAAAGTCACTAACAAATTTTTCATTTACCAGAATGTTATTATCGGCCACATCAGTCCCTTGATTCTGTAAACTAAATCCCCTTCCATTAGAAATGGTTACCCCCATAGTTTGTAAATAATCATGACCAATATGCATAATTCCAGTTTCTATTTTTTGATCAAGATATTTTATAGAACGATTGTAGTTTCCATAACCAATATGATAATCTGTACCGGCATACATCTCAATTTTGGGATTGCTTTTAATAACTTGTTCAAAGGGTTTGTAATCATCTTTATTGTGCATCCGAAGAATAATTATTTTTTCCTTATCATAACCTAAATCGAGAGTTTCTTGGAATATCGCATTTTGAGCAAACATGACACCAGATACTAAAGCCATAACAGAAACAAAGAATTGAAAGCCAAGTAGAAATCTTGAAAACCTGTTTCTTCCACTAAGTTTTAATTTGTCTCTAAAAATTTTAACAGGATTAAATTTACTGATATAAAATGCGGGATAGGCACCCGCAAGAATTGCTGTAAAAATCCATAATAAAATAATAAATAATATTAAAGTAGGATTATCAAAAAAGTTAAGTTCAAGGTTCATATACTCCCACATACTGGAATATTTTGGAACTAAAAATCCTGAAAGAAAGATTCCTAGAATTACAGCAATAAGTGTTACTATAAGATTTTCACTTAGGAATTGAATAACTATATGTTTACGTAAACCACCAAAGACTTTCCGAAGTCCAATTTCTTTTAATCGCTTTCCTGCAAAGGATATTGCTGAGTTCATGAAATTAAATGCAGCAATTATTAAAATTAGAATTGCCATTATCGGAGGAGCTGCAACTGCAGCAGGATGAAAACTTTCCCAAAGCCAGCTAGCCCATACATCTCTGTCGTCGGATATTTCTTTTAAGGTTTTTGTAAAGAAACTTGTTATTTTCCAGTCATCACGCGCGTCGTTTTGAACAGGAATATATGATTTTAAAAGATTGTTAATTTCATTTAAATTTTCCGGGTTTCTAATTAGCAGAAATGTTGCGGCTACCCAATTATCCCATTTCTGATCGTCAACTTCCCACATATCTTTATAATTTTCAATCTGAGTTAGTAACTCATGTCGAAAACTACAGTTTAATGGATTATTTTTAAATATTCCAGATATTATAAAAGTAGTTTCTATATCCTGATCGTTAATAATCGAAATTACCCTTCCTAAAGGATTTTCTTTACCATAATAAATTTCGGCTATCTTTTCACTTATCAATACATTTCCCTTTTCTTTTAAAGATTCTCTATTTCCTTGCACTAGATCAATTGTAAATACATCTCCAAAATTTGGATCAACATAAGCAATTCTTTTATTGAAAATTTTATCATCAACTTTAACTGGCGAATATGAAGTTGCATATCTTGTTATTTCATCAACTCCCGTAATATCTTGATTCATTAATGGGGCAAGAGCAAAGGGAGTAATTCCATATTCTTGCTGTCTATCTTGAATTTCTCTAGTAATATTTATTTTATAAATATTATTGTAATTGACATTGGTTTTATCCCAATCTGTATCATATTTGTTATTTAAATATGCTGTTATACATAAGGCTAGGGCAACTGCTAATCCCAAAATGTTAATCCCTACAAATAAAAAATTCTTCCATAAATATCGAAGAGAGATAATAATATAATTACGTAACATGGTTCTGGTTATTTATTTTAAACATCTAAGATATCTTAATATGTTATTAAATTCAAGTATATATTTTGTATATACTAGCAAATTGTATTGGGATTGATATTAAATATGTTGTTAAAAGACGTTGTTTATGTATTAAAAGTTACAATGCTAATTAGTAATAAATTAATTGTTAGATTCTTGAAGAAAAGATTTGTGGTTCTTATAATTAGAAATTGTATGCAAAAATTATTCAGAAATAAAATATGTAGTAGGTATTAATAGAGACGGGCTGTTAAATTAACTTAACAGCCCGTTTTATTTTATAAGGATATATAAGTGTAGTCTAATCTTCTTTCATTTGATTCCAGCCTTGAGCTTCTAGTTGAATGCTTTGCCCACTATTGGTAATCATTACTGCACCATGTTCTTTATCTGCAATATGACCAATTGGATGAATTGATGGTTGATCTTTAATTTTATCAAGATCATTTATATCAATTGTGAATAGTAGTTCGTAATCTTCACCTCCGTTTAAAGCAGCGATTAATGGCTCAATTTTTAATTCATTTGCCATTTGTTCAGTATTCTGATCAATAGGGATTTTATCTTGAAATATTTTACAACCTACATCTGATTTTTTACAGATGTGCATTATTTCTGATGATAATCCATCGGAAATATCAATCATAGATGTTGGTTTAACATTTAATTCTTTTAATAATTCGATAATATCCTTGCGAGCTTCAGGTTTTAATTGGCGTTCCAGAATGTAATCGTATCCATCAAGTTTTGGTTGGGCACCTTCCGTAGATTTAAAAATTTCTTTTTCGCGTTCTAATAGTTGCAAGCCCATATATGCCGCACCTAGATTACCTGTAACACAAACAACATCATTTTTATTAGCTGTTTTTCTATAGGTAACTTCTTCTTTTTTTGCTACGCCAATTGCTGTAACGCTAATTGCTAAGCCAGTCATTGAAGAAGAAGTATCACCTCCCACCAGGTCAACATTATAATGTTTACAAGCCAAATTTATTCCTTCGTAAATTTGCTCAATATGTTCAACGGCAAATTTGCCCGAAATAGCAATGGAAACTGTAATTTGTTTCGGTGTTGCATTCATGGCATATACATCCGATAAGTTTACAACAACTGCTTTGTAACCCAAATGTTTTAACGGTGTGTAGATTAGGTTAAAATGAATACCTTCTACTAGTAAGTCTGTTGTTACAACAGAGCATAATTTTCCATTATCGATTACTGCTGCATCATCACCTATACCCATTAGGGTGCTTTTGTGATTAATTATAACGTTTTTCGTGATGTGGTCGATCAGTCCAAACTCTCCTAGTTCCGATATGTTCCGAAGTTTATTTTTATTTTCGCTCATTTTTCAAATTGATATTTGTCATATAAAAAAAAGATTAAACAATCTTACTTTATTTGTTGTTAAATTTTAAATATATTTGCACCTAATTTAGATTTAATCTATTTAAAGACAGTGCTGGATTTTTATAAAGATTTTGCAAATTTATGGAAAAAGATCAAGATAAAATATTAAATGAAGTAACTCAGGGTGAATACAAATATGGTTTTGTAACCGATATTGAAAATGAATCCATTCCAAAGGGCTTGAATGAGGATGTTGTAAGAATAATATCTCAAAAGAAGAACGAACCAGAATTCATGCTAGAGTTCAGATTAAAAGCGTTTAAATATTGGCAAACTATGAAAATGCCAGAGTGGGCGCACTTAATAATTCCTAAAATTAATTATCAGGATATAATATATTACTCAGCTCCAAAGCAAAAAGCTACTTTGGAAAGTATAGATGATGTTGATCCTGATTTAAGAGCTACTTTCGATAAATTGGGAATACCTCTAGATGAGCAAAAAATGATGTCCGGAGTAGCTGTTGATGCTGTTATGGATAGTGTTTCGGTTAAAACTACCTTCAAAGAAAATTTAAGTGAATTAGGAATTATTTTCTGCTCATTTAGTGAAGCGGTTCAGGAGCATCCTGATTTGATTAAGAAATATATGGGATCTGTTGTTCCGTATACTGATAATTATTTTGCAGCATTAAACTCAGCAGTTTTTAGCGATGGATCGTTTTGTTATATTCCAAAAGGTGTTCGTTGCCCAATGGAATTATCAACTTACTTTAGAATAAACGCTGCTAATACTGGTCAGTTTGAAAGAACGTTAATTGTTGCTGAAGATGATGCTTATGTAAGTTACTTGGAAGGTTGTACTGCACCACAGCGAGATGAAAATCAGTTACATGCAGCAATTGTTGAGATTGTTGCTGCTAAAAATGCTGAAGTAAAATATTCAACTGTTCAGAACTGGTATCCTGGAGATAAAAATGGTGTTGGTGGAATTTATAACTTTGTTACTAAGCGTGGAAAATGCGCAGGTGAAAATTCTAAAATTTCTTGGACTCAAGTTGAAACAGGTTCTGCGGTTACATGGAAATATCCAAGCTGTATATTGTTAGGAGATAATTCAGTTGGGGAATTTTATTCCGTAGCTGTAACTAATAATCATCAACAAGCCGATACTGGAACAAAAATGATTCATATCGGTAAAAACACCAAGAGCATTGTTGTTTCAAAAGGTATATCGGCAGGAGTAAGTCAGAATAGTTATCGCGGATTGATTAAAGTTGTAAAGAATGCAACAAATGCACGTAACTTTTCACAATGCGATAGTTTATTATTGGGCGATAAATGCGGAGCACATACATTTCCTTATATCGAAGTTGATAATAAAGATGCCGTAGTTGAACACGAAGCAACAACTTCGAAAATTGGAGAAGATCAAATATTCTATTGTAATCAGCGCGGTATAAAAACCGAAGATGCAATTGGATTAATTGTGAATGGATATGCTAAAGAAGTTTTAAATAAATTACCGATGGAGTTTGCTGTAGAAGCTCAGAAGCTTTTAGCAATAAGTTTAGAAGGAAGTGTAGGATAATTGATTATTAAGTAGAAATAAAAAAATAAATATAGCGTCATGTTAAGTATTAAAAATTTACACGCAAATATAGAAGGTAAAGAAATCCTTAAAGGAATTGATTTTGAAGTTAAAGCAGGTGAAGTGCATGCTATTATGGGGCCGAATGGTTCTGGTAAAAGTACGTTGGCTTCTGTCTTAGCAGGAAGAGAATTGTTTGAAGTTACTGATGGGAAAGTGACTTACTTAGGCGAAGATCTTTTGGATAAAACTCCAGAAGCACGTGCAAGCGAGGGTATATTTTTAGGTTTTCAGTATCCTATTGAAATTCCAGGTGTTAGCATGGTAAACTTTATGAAAACTGCAGTTAATGAACAAAGAAAACATAAAGGTTTGGATCCATTATCATCGCAAGATTTTCTTAAACTTATGCGTGAGAAAAAAGAGCTTGTTGAATTAGATGCAGCTTTAGCAAATCGTTCAGTTAACGAAGGATTTTCTGGTGGAGAGAAAAAGAGAAATGAAATATTTCAAATGGCAATGCTTGAGCCTAAATTATCAATCTTAGATGAAACTGATTCTGGATTAGATATTGATGCTTTAAGAGTTGTTGCTAATGGAGTAAATAAATTAAAATCTAAAGACAATGCGACGATAGTAATAACGCACTATCAGCGTTTATTAGATTATATAGTTCCAGACTTTGTTCATGTATTATATAATGGGAAAATAATTAAATCTGGCGGTAAAGAACTAGCTCTTGAGTTAGAAGAAAAGGGATACGATTGGTTGAAAAAAAGCGCTGACCTATAGTGGGTTAAAATTAGTTTCCGGAATTAAAAAAGCAAATTATGAGCTTAGAAGAAGTAAAAGTAGAGCCTAAACAAAAGTTTCTTGATATATATCATGACAATATTGATGACATTAAGAATGGTTCACCTGATTATATAAATGAGATACGCGATAAAGCTATTCATCAATTTGAATTATTAGGAATTCCTAATAGCAAGGAGGAAAATTATAAATATACCGATCTTAATAAAGAATTTGATAATGGACATAAAATGTATTTATCTCCTAAAAATATTAAATTCAAAATAGATGATATTTTTACTTGCGATGTACCTGATTTAAATACAAAAGTTATATTGTTATTAAATGGTTGGTATTATGATAGAGAAAATTTAATTCACGAATTACCAGGGGGTGCAATCATTGGAAGTTTTCAAGCCGCAACCGAAAAGTATCCAGAGTTAGTAAAAAAACATTTTGCTAATTATGCAAAAATGGATAAAGAAGGTTTGGTTGCAATGAATACCGCATTTGCAAAAGATGGTATTTTCTTGTATGTTCCAAAGGGTGTTGTAATTGAAAAGCCTATTCAGATAATAAATATATTAATGGACCAGGAAGAAGGCTTTACTCAACATAGAAATTTATTTATTCTTGAGGAAAATAGTGAAGCATCTATTGTTGTTTGTGATCATACTTTATCACAACCTAATTTTTTAACAAATTCGGTATCAGAGATATTTGTTGGTCAGAATGCAGAATTGAAATACTCAAGGATGCAAAACGAACATAATGGTTCGAAACAAGTTTCAAATCTTTATTTTCATCAGGAAAGAGATAGTAGAGTAAATGCAAATACGATTTCTTTACATGGAGGATTAATTAGAAATAATGTTCATGTACACCTGGGGGGTGAAGGTTGTGAAAATACAACCACTGGATTATACTTAACAGATAAAGGTCAGCATATTGATAATTATGTTTTTATGGACCATGCACATCCAAATTGCACTAGTAGTCAGTTGTTTAAAGGTGTATTAGACGATTTTGCAACTGGAGCATTCAGTGGAAAAGTATTAGTAAGAAAAGACGCACAAAAAACTCAAGCATTTCAATCTAATAATAATATATTATTAACTGATGATGCAGATATAAAAACTAAACCACAGTTAGAAATTTATGCCGACGATGTAAAATGTAGTCACGGTGCTACTGTTGGTCAGTTGGATTTGGACGCATTGTTTTATATGCGCGCACGTGGAATCAGAAAAAAAGAAGCAAAATTATTACTGATGTATGCATTCGCACACGATGTAATTAAAACTATTCAGGTTCCAGCATTACAAGAAAGAATACAAGATTTAGTTGATAAACGTTTACGTGGTGAGTTATCAAGATGTAATGCTTGTCAAATGCATTGTTGTTAATGAGACTGTGATTTGGAAAAATCATTAAAGTCGAATTAATCCCGAGTGATTAATGAGAGATCTATAAATGATTAAAATGAAAAACTTGAGCTTAGATATTCAAAAAATACGTAATGATTTTCCGATTTTAAATCAACAGATTTATAAAAAACCTTTGGTTTATTTCGATAATGGAGCAACTACTCAAAAACCTCAAGTGGTTATTGATGAAGAAGTAAAAATTTATTCTCAAGAGAATAGTAATATTCATAGAGGAGTTCATTATTTAAGCGAGCAATTAACTCAACGATATGAGGATGCACGTAAAGTTGTTCAGAATTTTATTAATGCAAAGCACGATCATGAAGTTGTATTTACAAGTGGAACAACAGAATCGATCAATACAATTGCATATTCATTTGGAGAGAAATATGTTTCTGAAGGTGATGAAATTATTATTTCAACGCTGGAACATCATGCTAATATTGTTCCGTGGCAAATGCTCTGTCAAAGGAAAAATGCTAAGCTTAAAGTAATTCCGATAAATGAAAAGGGAGAGTTAATGCTCGATGAGTATGAAAAGCTTTTAACTCCAAAAACAAAAATTGTTGCTGTAAATCAAGTTTCAAATGTATTAGGAACTGTAAATGATGTTAAAAAGATTATTGATATTGCTCATCAAAATAATATTCCTGTTTTAGTAGATGGAGCGCAGAGTGTACAGCATGGAAATGTTGATGTTCAGGAATTGGATTGCGATTTTTTCGTTTTTTCAGGACATAAATTATATGGACCAAACGGAATAGGAATATTATATGGGAAAGAAAGTTTTTTAAATGAAATGCCACCATATATGACTGGTGGTGAAATGATCAAAAAAGTAACTTTTGAAGAAACTTCATTTAATGAGCTTCCGTTTAAGTTTGAGGCAGGAACTCCAAATTATGTTTCAGCAATAGGTTTGGCAACTGCTATAAATTATATTCGAGATTTAGGATTAGATAATATTGCTGAATACGAGAAGGAATTATTAGAATATGGAACCGAAAAACTGGGATCAATTGAAGGCCTAAGAATTATCGGAACTGCAGATAATAAGGTAAGTGTAATATCTTTTAATTTAGAAAATATACATCATTATGATGCAGGTATGGTTATAGATAAAATGGGAATAGCCGTAAGAACAGGGCATCATTGTGCAGAACCATTAATGGATCGTTTTAATATTGAAGGAACAATTCGTGCCTCATTTTCTTTTTATAATACAAAAGAAGAAATTGATAAATTATACGATGCAATTTTAACTGTTAAACAAATGTTTAGTTAATTTTGCAAAGTAGTTGTTCTTGCTTCGATAAACTAAGCATGACAACATTAAAAATAATATATATAAAACAACTTTGTCATTCTGAGCTTGTCGAAGAATTACGAAGGTGGAATAAAGTTAAATAAAATGACTTTTAACGAACAGCAAGACGAAATAATTGAAGAGTTTTCAGTATTTGAAGACTGGATGGATAAGTACAATTACTTAATTGAATTAAGTAAAGATCTCCCAGAGATCGATCCAAAATATAAAACACAAGAGTATTTAATTGAAGGATGCCAATCAAAAGTGTGGCTTTTTGCCGATATGGATGGTGAATCAATAAAGTACTATGCCGATAGCGATGCTATTATCACTAAAGGGATTGCAGCTCTTTTAGTTCGTGTTTTAAGTGGACAAAAGCCATCGGAGATTTTAAATAACGAATTGTATTTCTTAGATAAAATTGGATTGCAACAGAACCTTTCGCCAACAAGATCGAATGGTTTATTGGCTATGGTAAAGCAAATGAAGTTGTATGCAATGGCATATAATGCTAAAATGAGTAATTAAGAGGAGATAGTTATGAACGCAAATGAAATAATGGCATTAGAAGCGGAAATTGTTAAAACTTTAAAATCAATTTTTGATCCTGAAATTCCTGTTAATATTTATGATCTAGGATTAATCTATGCGATTGATGTAGATGATGATGGTAAAGTTGAAGTTAAAATGACTTTGACTGCACCAAACTGTCCCATGGCAGACCAACTTCTTAGCGAAGTAAACGAAAAAACAAATGCCATCGACGGAGTTAAAGAGGCTAAGGTAAATCTTGTTTTTGATCCTCCTTGGGATAAAAGTCTTATGAGTGAAGAAGCGATGTTGGATTTGGGATTGCTTTAGTGTTAGGTTAAGTTAATGCTTATTGAAAGGTAACTTTCAATTTTATATTATTATTCATTGTCATTCCCTTGCAAAAGGGAATCTTTGTTTAAAAGAGATCTCCAATCAAGTTGGAGATGACACAAGATACTTCGCTGTTTGTATAATAGAATTTTTATCTAAGGGAAAATTGAAATACCTTTATGAATGCGTATTAATTTTACATCGAATTGAATTCTATCCAATCACATACTGAACTAATAAAAAAGAAAGCAAACGAACTTGGCTTTTCTGCAATTGGTATTTCAAAAGCTGATTTCCTCGAAAAAGAATCAAAAGCTTTAAGATCATGGTTAGATAAAGGTTTTCATGGAGAAATGCATTACATGGAAAATCATTTTGAGAAACGAACCGATCCACGAAAATTAGTTGAAGGTTCGAAATCTGTTATCTCAGTTTTATATAATTACTTTCCAGAAAAAATACAAATAGATAATACTTATAAAATTTCTAAGTATGCATATGGTAAAGATTATCATTATGTTGTAAAAGAAAAACTAGGTGTGTTATTCGATTTTATAGATAAAGAGATTTGTAAAATAGATGGTCGTGCATTTGTAGATTCTGCTCCGGTAATGGATAAGGTTTGGGCGGCAAAATCAGGATTAGGTTGGATTGGGAAAAACACAAATCTTATTTCGAAAGAGTTTGGTTCTTTTGTTTTTATTGGAGAATTAATTATTAATCTTGAATTGGAATATGATGAACAAATTAAGGATTACTGCGGCAACTGTTCAAAATGCATTGATGCTTGTCCGACAAAAGCTATTACTCCATATCAAGTTGATGCACGAAAATGTATTTCCTATTTGACAATCGAGAAGAAAGGCGATTTTTCAAATGAAGTAAAAGATAAATGGATCGAATGGGTTTTTGGCTGTGATATTTGTCAGGATGTGTGTCCCTGGAATTCAAAATTGAAACCTCACAATGTTGATGCTTTCCAAATTTCAGATTTACTTCAGAATATGACAAAACGCGGATGGGAAGAAATAGATAAATCAACTTTTAAAAAGACTTTTAAAAATTCTCCTATTGAGCGAACTAAGTTCGAAGGATTAAAAAGAAATATTGATTTTTTAAAGTAGGGATATTATGCTTCGATAAACTCAGCATGACAAATCGGTCACCCTGAGCTTGTCGAAGGGATATTATCTAAAACTTATAAGTTAATCCAATACCAAAAATCTCTTTAAACTGAACATCTTGTAGCATATCATCATCATAAATTAAATGAGTATTAAGGTTGGCAGATAAGAATTTATTGACTTTCATGTTAATCATTACTTTCCAGTCAACATCTACATTTTGTGGATTATCAACATAGTTGGAAAATAATCCAAGTGTACTAGTAAAAGTAACATTTTTCATAATCTCAGTTTTTACTCCTAATGCTGCAGAACCCCCAATTTCCATTCTAGTCTTATCACCAGGGTCAACACCAAATGCACCTTGCTCTGATAAAGTGTCGTCAAGAACCATAGTTAATTTTCCAGCAGCAGGAGATATTACTGCATAAAAAGTTTCATTAGGTTTATACTCTATACCTAATGCAACTTGTAAATATGCGGGGGCAAAAAGTCGTGAAATTATTGCAGTGTCAGGATCATACCTTTTCCCATCGCTCATTTGAGTTTTGAAATTTAGCATAGCACTAAGAAATAGTGATTTAGATACTTTTCGTCCATATTTGGATAAAAAATCAATATGGTCATCTGTTTTTTTATAATCTTGATCTCCTTGTTTTTGAATACCGTAACCAATGTCCAATGTATTAGCCCAGTCATTTTTATCTTTTGAATAATTAGCAGCTACATTGAATAAACCATTAAATGCGTATGAGTTTTCTCCACCTGCAGCCCAGTTTGATAATGAAACTTGAGAAAAGTTAATTGTGCTTAGTCCGTTAAATTTCCAGTCTTTTATACTGTCAGCTTTTTCTTGAGCATTAACATAAAAAAATATACTAATTAATGTCGCAAAAGTTAAAATAGATTTTTTAATCATTATATTAAATTATTTTTATTTGATAATTCAGTATTACAGAAAAAAACATAGATTGTTTAGTTATGTAGTGCGAAATTACTCAGAAAGTATTGAAATTACAATATTCCTTTTGATTCTTGGTCCATCAAATTCGCAAAAGAAAATATTTTGCCAAGTCGATAATCCCATTTTTCCATTAATTATAGGTATAGTTTCACTCGGACCTACAATTCCGGACTTTAAGTGAGCATCTCCATTATTATCTTGAGCATCGTGTTCCCATACTCCAGATGGTATTAATTTATTTAATAATGTTACCACATCATTTTGAACAGAATCATCCCAATTTTCTTGAATCATTATGGCTGCTGTTGCACCTTGAGCATAAATATTAACTATTCCATTTTTAACATTACTTTCTAAAAGTATATTTTCTATCTGGCTTGTGATATCATATAATCCATTATGTTTATCGGTTGATATTTGTATGATTTGTTGCATAATATCTTTAAATTTGATCTGACTAATTTACTAAGCTATTAAAATATGAATTATAAGTCAACTGCATACGCATCATTTGATGGAATGAAACTTTCTGGTTATTTATGGGAACCAAAAGAAAATCCAAAAGCAATTATTAATTTAGTTCACGGGTTTGGTGAATATAGCGAAAGATATGATGAATGGGCTTTGCGATTTGTAAAGGAGGGATTTGTTGTACATGCGATTGATTACAGGGGACATGGAAAGTCGGATGGCCGTCGAGGATATGTTAGTAGTTTTAATGATTTTTTAAATGATATTGACATATTAGTTAAGGAATCTGGAAAATTTTATCCCAACTTACCTCAATTTATTTATGGGCATAGTATGGGTGGAAATATAGTTACAAATTATATTTTACGTCGAGAAAATAATTTTAAAGGTGCAATTATATCTTCACCCTGGTTTAGACTTGCATTTGCTCCATCTGCATTAATGCTTTTCTTTGCTAGGATTATGAATAAGATATATCCTAAGTTTACTCAAAACTCAAATTTAGATGTAAAAGGAATTTCACATGATCAAAAAGTTGTGGAAGCTTATATTTCAGATCCATTAATTCATGAAAAGATCTCAGCAAGAATGTTTTTTGAAATTTATAAAGCAGGAAACTGGGTTCTAGACAATACAGATAAAGTTAAATTTCCTGTTTTAATTCAGCATGGAAATGATGATATGATTACATCATACAAAGCATCTAAGAAATTTGCCGAAAAAGCAAAAGCTTTAGAAAAAGATATTACATATAAGGAATGGGATAGACTGTATCATGAGTTACATAATGAACTTGAAAAGGATGATGTATTTAAGTTTGTAGCTGAATGGTTAGAACAGAAAATGAATTAATAGTTAATAGCTTAAATTTTGCAATAAAAAGCTAGGAATTGCGTGTTGAATATAAAAAATAAATGAATATTTAGTACTTGCAGCATGCAGCTGAAAGCTCAAAGCTTTGTTATTATGAAAAACTTTCGTACAACTATACAAGCAGAACAATCTTCAAATAAAATAGGATATGAAACACCTACTTTATTTATGGGTTCATGTTTTACTGAGAATATTGGTAATAAAATGTTAGAGTTAAAATTCCCAACTATTGTGAATCCGTTTGGTGTCTTATATAATCCAGCTTCAGTTCGAAGTAGTTTGGAGATTTTATTAGATAAAAGGAATTTTAATGAAAAGGATCTACATTTTTTTAATGATCAATGGTTTAGCTTTTATCATGATACAGAATTTTCAAATGAAAATAAAGATGAGTGTTTAAAAAAAATTAATACATCAGTTAATGAGGCAAGGGAACATTTGCGAAGTGCAGAATACTTAATTATTACATTTGGAACAGCTTGGATTTATGAATATAAAAAAACAGAAAATGTAGTTTCGAATTGTCATAAGATTCCGGCAAAAGAGTTTGAGCGTAGAAAATTGGGCGTTGAAGATATTTTCGTGCAATGGGCTAAGTTACTGAATAGAATAGAAGATTATAATCCAAATCTAAAAATAATTTTTACTGTAAGTCCGGTAAGACACTGGAAAGATGGAGCCGTACAAAATCAGTTAAGTAAATCCACATTGATTTTAGCAATTCATCAATTAAAAAAGATATTCGAAAATGTAGAATATTTTCCTGCTTATGAAATTATGATGGATGATTTACGTGATTACCGCTATTATGCCGACGATATGTTACACCCTTCAAATGTGGCAATAGAATATATTTGGGACTATTTTAAACAAACCTTCTTTGATAAAAAAACTATCAATATTAATGATGAAGTAAATCAAGTAATTCAGGCAGAAAATCATAGACCTATAAATCCTGATTCTATTAATCACAAGAAGTTTATAGAAAATTTAGATCGAAAGAGAGAACTGCTGAAGCAAAAATATCCATTTTTAAAATTTAATTAAAATTTGATTCTTTGAACTTTTTTTATTCTTGAATTGTTCGAAATCTCAATACTATCAACTATACAATTCATGAAGATAAAGTTATCTGTATTTATTATTTTTATTTTAGCTGGATTTACAACTATTGGCCAAAATGCAAATGGAGTAATAATTGGCCGTGTTTATAATAGTTTAAATAATGAGCCTATTCCTTTTGCTAATGTTTTAGTTTTTAAAACAAATAATGGTATTGCCACTAATATAGATGGAGAGTTTAAATTGTCTGGAATTAAACCGGGGTTTATAAAAATTCAAGTTTCTGCAGTTGGATACGAAACATATATTTCACCTGATTTAATGATAACAAATGCAAAAGTGGTTAACATTGATATTCCTCTTAAAGTATCTAATGTAGAGATCGAAGAAGTCGTTGTAAAACCATCCCCATTTCGAAAAACAGAAGAAAGTTCTGTTTCATTAAGGCGTATAGGAATTCGTGATATTGAGAAGAGCCCAGGGGCTAATCGCGATATTTCAAAAGTAATACAATCATTTCCGGGGGTTGCATCAACGCCTGTCCAAAGAAATGATATTATTGTACGTGGAGGAGGACCAAGCGAAAATTCATTTTATCTCGACGATGTTGAGATTCCTAATATTAATCATTTTGCAACGCAAGGAGCTTCAGGTGGTCCCGTTGGAATTATAAATGTTGATTTCGTACGCGAGGTAAATTTTTATTCAGGAGCATTTCCAGCCAATAGAGGTGATGCTTTAAGTTCTGTTTTGGAGTTTAAGCAAAAGGATGGTAATAATGAAAAATTAGAAGTTCAAGGAACACTGGGTGCTTCCGAAGTAGCCTTAACTTTCGATGGCCCCATTGGAGAGAAATCAACTTTTATATTTTCTGTTAGACGATCCTATCTACAATTATTATTTGAAGCATTACAATTGCCTTTTTTACCGACATACAATGACGTGCAATTCAAAACAAAAACTCGTTTAAATGAGAAAAACGAAATAACATTTATCGGGCTTGGTGCTATAGATCAATTTAATCTAAATCTTAATGCAAATGAAACTGAAGATCAACAATATATCTTAAATTATTTGCCTGTAAACAAACAGTGGAATTATACTTTAGGCGCGGTATTTAAGCATTATCGAGAAAATAGTTATGATACTTGGGTTGTGAGTCATAATTTTTTAAACAATAACTCATATAAATATCAAGATAATATTGAAATAGATTCCTTAAAAACATTTGATTATCGATCAACTGAAAGTGAAACAAAATTTCGTTACGAGAATACACTACGAACAAATAGTGGATATAAATTGAATATAGGAGCAGGGTTGGAATACGCACAATATACAAATCAAACGTTTCGAAAAGAATTTGTTGGACTGGTGCCTGTAGAACTTAATTATGATTCGAGTTTAGATTTATGGAAATGGTCAGCATTTGGACAAATAAGTAAAGGGTATTTTCAAAATAGACTGGCTTTGTCATTTGGATTGCGTGTTGATGCAAATAGTTATTCACAAAGTATGTCAAATTTATTGGATCAATTTTCTCCAAGAGTTTCAGTCTCCTATAAAATGAGCCCTGAATTTTCATTTAATTTTAATACTGGAAGATATTATCAGCAACCAGCTTATACAACTTTGGGATTTATTAATAATTCGGGAAATTTAGTTAATAAAGATAATGGCTTAAGATATATTTCGGTCGATCACTTAGTAGCTGGATTTGAATATTTACCAACAGATCAATCTGTTGTTTCAGTTGAGGGATTTTACAAGTACTACCGAAATTATCCATTTTCAGTAAATGATTCAATAGCTTTAGCCAATAAAGGAGCCGATTATGGATCTTTTGGCGATGAGGAAGTTCTATCAAAGGCAGAAGGGCAATCTTATGGATTGGAACTTTTAGCAAGAAATAGAGATTTATGGGGATTTAACATAGTTCTTTCTTATACCTGGGTAAGAAGCGAATTTAAAAAGTTTGATAAAAATCTTGATTTCACTTCAGAATATGTTTCAACGTCTTGGGATAATAAGTATTTATTAAACCTAACAGCAACGAGGGATTTAAAACGAAATTGGCAGCTTGGATTTAAATGGAGATTTGTTGGTGGATCTCCTTATACTCCCTTTGATACAGATAAAACAAGTTTAATTTCTGCATGGAACGTGCGAGGGAGGGAATATTTGGATTATTCTCAGCTAAATTCACAAAGACTTGATCCATTTCATCAATTGGATATTAGAATCGATAAACAATACTTTTACAATAAGTGGTCTTTAATGTTTTATATTGATATTCAGAATATTTATAATTTTAAATCTGATGAGCAGAATAAGTACATACCTCAATCAGATAGTAATGGAAATTTTATTATCGATCCAGATAATCCAGATAAGTATTTAATGAAAACAATTGTAAGTGATGGTTCAGGAACAATTCTTCCTTCTTTAGGAATCATTATTCAATTCTAAAAAAATAAGACCAAGCAATATGCTTGATCTTATTTAAACAAATAACTAATTCAACTATATTTAATTCCAATTAATTACAATTTCAGTTAGGTTGTCCCCCTTTGCCAGCGACTTTGTAATTTCTGCATTAACTTCTTTGCAGTTGGTAAATTCCAAAGCTCTTTCGCACCAGCCAGCTATTCTGTATTCTATAACTTCTTCAGGATCAGGAAATTTTGTGATATGTAAGGTAAGTCCTTTATTATGACTATCTACAACTGAAATTTCAGAAGGAGTATAATATGATGTAAATACTCTTCCTGCACGTTGCATTATATAGTTTGGTGATGCTACTTTTACGAAAATCTTGTAAACTCCTTTTAATCCCATTTCAGCACTGAACCTGCCTGATTCTTTAGCTGCCCTCTGAATGTCATTATTGTAAAAAACTTTAGCTAAAGCTTTTGTAGGTTCAACTGCTCCATCTTTCATTGGGTACCAGTTGTTAGCAAATATCACACTACTCATTAAGTTTTCTGAAGATTCAGGTAATGATTGAATCCATTCATTTAGTTGGGAATTATATTTTTTTTCAACAAAATCTTTTATTGATTTTACAGCTGTACCCTTTACTTTCATGATTATTTTTGGTTTAAATTCGAAAATGAAATTAAGCTTTCATTTCATGAAAGTCAATAATTTTTTTATGAGTAGGCCAATTTTGTTGATAAAAAAAGGACTCAATCAAATTGAGCCCTTTTAAGAGTAGTTAATATGATAGCTATTCAATTTCTTTTATCAAGTACATATATACCGGGAAATGATCACTATAACCATTTAAGTACACACCACCACCGTGGGTTCTTAAAGGATATCCCTTATAACGGCCGTTTTCTCTTTTTAAGAAATCTTTGTCAAAAACTGAGGTTTTGTAAAATTTATAACCAGAATTACCTTCAATTAAAGGATATGAAATTATTATCTGATCAAAAAGATTCCAATTATCTCTATAAGCTAATGTACCAATGCCTTTTTGAAATAAAGGATAAGTGGTATTGAAAAGTTCACCTTCTACAGTACCTTCTTTTGTTTTTCTTGCTTTAAGATGTTTTAGTACACTTTCATTGTTGGGATCATCATTTAAATCACCCATAACAATAATCTTTGCATCTTTATCAATATTCATTAAAGAATCAACAAGAGATTTCGTTAGATCTGCAGCGGCGTTTCTACGTGGGCGACTATTTTTCTCCCCTCCCCATCTCGATGGCCAATGATTAACAATAATATGAATCATATCTCCATCTAATTCTCCTGAAACCAATAACTGGTCTCTTGTGAAAAAATCTTCAATATCATCAATTTTTAAAGTGGCAGATACACTGTTTTTTACTTCAAAAAGTGATTCTTGATAAAGTAGTCCAACATCAACACCTCTTCTATCAGGCGATTCGTAATGAACAATTTTGTAATTGAATTTTTTAAGGGCTGGAGTATTTACCAAATCCTCTAAAACCGCTCTGTTTTCAATTTCAGATACACCAATAATTGCTGGTGCAGATTTAGTAACATCAGCTCCTATTTGAGCAATTACTTTGGACATATTCTCTTGTTTCGAGATGTACTTTTTTGAATCCCACTTTTTTTCACCTTCTGGAGTATACTCAAAGTCTTTTTTGTCTGGAGTATCCAATGTGTCAAATAGGTTTTCTAAATTATAAAATGCGATGGTCGCAACTTTATATTGTTTCTTTTGTGCAGATGAGTAATTTGTCGATATTAATAAAGAAAAAACTACTAAAAAGACAAGCTTAAATGTTATAATTTTCTGTTTCATAGTGTTGATTAATAAAATGTTGGTAATTGTATAAAAAAATTTCGGAAGTAAAAAATTAGTGTGTATTTTTAGGATCTATTCCCTATGAAATTAACGCAAAAATAACACTTTAATAGGAAGTATATCAGGGGAATAAAATCCTAAAAATTTTTAAACACATTTAATTTTATGAGACATCTTACATTATTTTTTGTTCTCACTTTATTTGCATCATTATCAAGTTTTGCACAAACAGGTTCAGTGCAAGGCAACGTAATTGATGGCAAAACTACCGATCCTATCGAAAATATTTTGGTTCAGGTCGATGGTGCAGCTATCGAAGTTTATACAAATGAAAAAGGAGAATTTTTATTAAACAATGTTCCAGAAGGAATAGGAACATTACTTTTCACAGGAAGTGATTTTGAACCAAAGAAATTAGAATTTTCAGTATCTTCAGGAGAATTATTGAAGATAGGGTCTGTAACTATGACAATTGCTCAAGAGTTATCTTCAACAACCGAAGATTTACCAATAATTGTGTTGGAAGAATCTGATCTGGAGGACGAGACTTCTCAAGCTATGAGTGGTATGTTGCATTCATCAGGAGATGTGTTTTCATCCATTGCAGCATATACATTTGGTGCAGTGAGATTCAGAACTAGAGGGTACGACTCTGAAAATTCTGCTATTTATTTTAATAACATTGAAATGAATAATTTGGAATCAGGAAGATCGTATTATTCAGATTGGGGAGGCTTAAATGAAGTTCTTCGGAATAAAGAAATCTTTTTTGGACAAGATAATAATGAGACTTCATTGTCTTATTTAGGAGGGGGAGCTAATGTTATAACAAGAGCATCAGAATACAGACCTGGTGTTAATGTTTCATATATGAACAGATTAGCCAATTATAAAAATAGGGTAATGGCTACATATTCTACTGGATTATTAGATAATAATTGGGCATTTACTTTATCTGGTTCTCGTCGTTGGGCTGAAGAAGGATATGTAGAAGGTACTTTTTATGATTCTTGGTCTGCTTTTATGGCAATTGAAAAGGTTTTAAACGATCAGCATTCAATATCACTTACTGCTTTTGTAACGCCAAATAAAAGGGGAAAGCAAATTGGATCAACTCAAGAAGCTTATGATTTAGATGGCTCAAATTATTATAATGCAAATTGGGGATATCAAGATGGGGAGAAAAGAAATGCTCGTGTAGCAAATTCTTTTAAACCTTATATAATGCTTAACCATTTATGGGATATAAATGAAAAAATGAAGTTGAACTCAACGGTTTCTTATTCTTTTGGACGAAATGGAAATACTGCACTAACATGGGGAGATGCTAAGGATCCACGACCAAATTACTATAGGAATTTACCATATTATAATCGCTTAGATGAGAATTATGCGGGATGGACTCAACATCAAGTTGATTGGGATGGTTTGTATCAAGCAAATAGTGATGAAATATATTTTGTTGAAGATGCAAATGGAATAAATGGGAATGATATTTATGGTATCAGATCAAAATATATTGTAGAAGATAGACGTGTTGATCATTCTCAAATATCTGCTAATATGAACTTTACTTATGAAATGACAGATAATTTAAGTTTTTTAGCTAACGTAAATTATTCAAATTACGTAGGACGTCATTTTAAAGAAGTTGATGATTTATTAGGTGGAGACTTTTGGTTAGATATTGATAAGTTCGCTTTAGGTGATGTAGATAATCCAGATCAATTACAAAGTGATTTAAATAATCCAAATAGTTTGGCTAAAGAAGGTGACGTATTTGGATATGATTATGACGCTAATATTAATAAGGTAGGAGGTTTTGTGAAAACTAACTATGTAATTGAAAATATTGATATGTATCTTGCAGGTGGAATTTCTTATACAACTTTTTATCGTACAGGTAATATGTTGGTAGGTAACTTCCCCGATAACTCATATGGTGATTCAGAAAAGCAAGACTTTTTTAATTATAATGTTAATGGAGGTTTAACTTATAATATTACTAGCAGACATATTGTTTATGCAAATGCATCATATATGACAAGGGCTCCATATTTTGATGAGTCGTATATTTCTCCTCGAACAAGGGATAATGTTGTTGACGGTATAACAAGTGAGAAGATAATGAGTTTTGATGTTAACTACCTTGCTCGATTACCATTCATTACTGGTCGTTTATCTGCGTTCTATACAACATTTAAAGATCAGGCAGATGTTATGAGTTTCTATCATGATGGTTATAAAAATTTTGTAAATTATGCTATGACAGGAATTGATAAAAAACATTTCGGAATGGAGCTTGGGCTCGAGGGTAAGATTAATTCCGAATTTACAGTAAAAGGTGCAGTTGCATTGGGTCAGTACACTTGGGATTCTCGTCCTAATGTTAGTATAACAAGAGATAATAACTCTGAATCTTTAGCGACGAACGAAACGGTATATGTAAAAGATTATCGTGTTGATGGAACTCCGCAATCAGCGTATTCATTGGGTTTAAATTATAGATCTCCTAAAAATTGGTGGATCGAGGCAAATGCTAATTATTTTGATAATACTTATTTAAGTTTTAATCCTGCTAGAAGAACAGAAAGTGCTATTGAAGGATTAGATATGGATTCGCAATTAGTAGATGATATCTTAAGTCAAGAAAAATTGCCATCCGCGTTTACCATTAATCTTGCTGGTGGTAAATCATGGCGTTTCGATAAATATTTTGTGCGTCTTTTCGCAACTGTAAATAATGTTTTGGATAATCGAGAGATTATTACAGGCGGTTATGAGCAATTAAGATTTGATTATGCTGGTTCAGATGTAGATAAATATCCTGCAAATTATTTTTATATGTATGGCAGAACTTATATGCTTATTTTAACACTTAGTTTCTAAAACGAAAAAAACAATAATATATAATATCATGAAAAAATTTAAAAGATTTTCACAATTAATGGTTGTTGTCTTTGCAATGGCAGCTGTAATGTTTTCCTGTGTTGAGGACGATTTCGACAATCCTGATGTTCCTCAAATACCAATAGGAGATGTTTATACTATTCAACAAATAAAAGATTTATTTGATGCAAATAATACGTATATGGGTGCTTCTGGAGAATATGCATATGAGTTTACTTCTGAGGCTTCAATCTATGGAACTGTAATAATGGATAACGAGACAGATAATAGCTACAGAACATTTTTTATTCAAGATGCAACTGGTGGGATAGCTGTATTTCAGGATGTTTCAGGAGGTGTTTATGTTGGTGATTCAGTTAGGATTTACCTTAAAGATTTAATAGTAATGAGATATTCTAAACTATATCAAATAAATTCTAATACAGGTGATGGTGTAAATGTTGAAACAAATTTGATAAAGCAAGCAGCTAACAAACCAAGAACTCCTGAAGAAGTAACTATTGATCAAATTGATTCAACTTATCAAGGAAGGTTGGTTAAAGTTGTTGATGTGCAGTTTGTTGAAGCTGATATTTCAAAAACTTATGCCGATCCTATAGGGCTTAGTAATGAGAATAGAATATTACAAGATGAAAATAATAATCAATTAATAGTTCGTACAAGTGGATATGCAACATTTGCAGGAGCCAATGTAGCTGATGGAAGCGGTTCTATAATTGGAGTTGTTGGTCAATTTAATGATGATATGCAACTAGTTATTCGTCGATTAAGCGAACTAGATATGAATGGCGATCGTTTTGGTAGTGGTAGTGGTGGTGGAACTGGTTCTGGAACTGGTACAAAAGAAGATCCATATAGCGTTACTGCAGCAATTAGTAATAATACAGGTCTAAAACAATGGGTAAAAGGGTATATTGTTGGAGCTGCTGAATTTGTTGCTAAAGGAAATACTTTCCATTTTGATGCACCATTTGGAAGTGTTAATACAAATGTTATGATTGCAGATAGTCCTGATGAGACTAATTCAGATAACGTAATGGTTGTTCAACTGCCTAGTGGAACAGTTAGGGATATTTTAAATTTAGCTGATAATACAGGGAATCATAAAAAAGAAGTACTGGTTCGTGGAGGACTTGAGGATTATTTCGGACAACCAGGAATGAAGAATACAATTGGTTGTATAATTGATGATGCTGAATATGGTGATACCGAAGATATTGATGCAATTTTATATGAAGATTTTGCTTCAATTTCAGCACCATACGATCCAATTAATATTCCTGGATGGAAAGTAGTAATGGAAGCTGGTACAAAAGACTGGCACGGTGATGGATACAATGGGCAATCAGCAGAGATTTCTGCTTACCAAAGTGGTGAAGCCAGTAATATTGCTTGGTTAATAACACCTGCGGTTGATTTAAGTACAACAACAGCACCATATTTAAGTTTCTATTCTTCCTTAAAGTATTATACTCATGATATTTTAAGTGTATATGTTTCAGTAGATTATGATGGAGGAGATACTCCACAAACCGCTACATGGATAGAATTAACTTCAGCAAATATTGTTGATAATAGTGATCCATTAGAAGATGGAACGTCAGGTTTTAAATATGCAGAATCTGGGAATGTTGATTTATCATCATACAAAGAAGAAAATGTATATATTGCCTTTAAATATGAAGGTAGTAATACAATGTCTACAAAATATCGAGTAGATAATGTAAAAATTTCTGAATAATTATACTCAGTATATAAAATAAAAAACCCGAAGTAATTTGCTTCGGGTTTTTTATTGAACATATAAAACCATTGTCTTCGACGGTTGTAACTTAATTGCTAACAGGTAAGTGTGCATTTGGCTTAACCGTGATTGTCATTCCCGCGGAGGCGGGAATCTTATATCTAACAGTAAAACTGATTATTACGAGATCCCTAATCAAGTTGGGGATGACATAGATAGACTTTTTGGACAGCCCCTTTTATTATTTTTCAAAATCAATCTTTAATTGAATTGCAATATCAGGATATTTTTCGGTAGTATATAAATTACTTAACGATATTCCCAATAACCTTACAGGTTTCTCTATTTCCTTCTGTTCAATCAGTCCTATTATTATTTCGTTTATCTCTTGTTTTGTTGTAATCCATGAATTGCTTGTTTTTGATCTACTCTGAATAGTAAAATCATTAAACTTAATCTTCAATGTTATTGTTTTCCCTTTTACATTACTTTTTTGAATCCGTCGTTCAAGTTCATCAGATATAGAATCTAACTTTTCTTTAATTTGATCTAAACTATATAAATCAAATGTAAATGTTCGTTCAGCTGCTATTGATTTTCTAAGTCTGTTTGGTTTTACTTCGCTGTGTTGTATTCCTCTCACTATTTGATAGAAATGATTTCCTGATTTACCAAAATTGCGAATTAAGAACTCTAAACTTTGATTTTTTAGGTCTTTTCCATTAAATATTCCTAAACCAACCATCTTTTTTGCAGTAACTTTTCCTATTCCAAAGAATTTCTCAATAGGTAAATTTTCTAAAAATGGTATAACGTCTTCTGGAAGAATAGTTTTCTGACCATTGGGCTTATTTATGTCTGATGCGATTTTAGCAGTGAATTTATTAATTGAAATTCCTGCAGAAGCTATTAAGCCAACTTCATTCAATATTCTGGTTCGTATTTCCTTGGCTAATCGAGTAGCCGAACTAATGTTTTTTTTGTTTTCCGTGACATCCAAAAAAGCTTCGTCTAAAGATAAGGGTTCAACTAAGTCAGTATAGTCAAAAAATATTTCCCTTATTTTAAATGATAACTCTTTGTATCTTTCGAATCGGGGTTTAACAAAAATGATTTCAGGACATAAACGTTTTGCAATAACTCCAGGCATTGCTGATTTTACTCCATATTTACGAGCTTCGTAACTAGCAGCTGCCACAACTCCTCTTTCTGAACCTCCACCAACGGCAATAGGTTTCCCCCGTAATTGGGGATTGTCCAATTGTTCAACTGACGCATAAAAAGCATCCATGTCGACATGAATTATCTTTTTTATTGGCAAGTCAGACATTTGATTTTAAATAAATACAATAAATTAGGAATTGTTTTTAATGATCTTTTCTAAATCTTCAGGGGTATCTACACCAAAACTTTCAAATTGTGTAATTGCGACTGTTATTTTGTAATCATTTTCAATCCAACGTAGTTGTTCTAGACTTTCTGATAACTCAAGATTTGATTGTTTTAAGGTAGTTAGTTCGTTTAGGATTTCTTTTTTGTATGCGTACATTCCTATGTGCTTATAAAAGTCATTCTGGATATGCCATTCTTCTTTTTTGATATTTCGAAGAAATGGAATCGGCGAACGACTAAAATATATAGCTTTCATATTTTTGTCGAAAATTACTTTTGGTTTGTTAATATCAAATACCTCTTCGTTACTTTCTATTTTCTTTACTAATGTTGCAATCTGAGTGTTCTTATTTTCAAAGCAAGATATAATTTCTTTAATTTGTTCAGGTTGTATAAATGGTTCATCTCCCTGAATATTAATTACGATATCGTAATTTTTCTCATTGTCCTTCTCAATTTTATTAACGGCTTCAGCAATTCGATCTGTCCCACTCTGATGGCTTTCTGATGTCATTACCACTTTTCCTCCAAAGTTTATAACTTCTTCAGCTATTCTGTTATCATCAGTGGCAACATATACATCGTTTAAAACTACTTTAGCTTGCTCATATACCCTTTGTATCATTGATTTCCCATTAATATTAACTAATGGTTTACCAGGGAATCGTGTTGAGGCGTATCTAGAAGGGATTATTCCAATTAATTTCATATTTATAATTGTTATATAAAAACAAAATTAATATTAAACTTTGAACTTTAAACTTTAAACTCTAAACTTTTTTCTCCTGCCTTAATGACATACGCTTTTTCTTAAATATTGTTAAAATACAAGGTCGTTAAGAGATTAATTTGTAATTTTGTCATATCTTTAAAAAGAACAATTCTTAGAAAAATAAGATATAAATGGATGTTCAAAGAATAAAACAACGGTTTAGTATTATTGGAAGTTCTCCAGGATTAAATCGTGCAATTGATATTGCTACTCAGGTAGCACCTACAGATCTTTCTGTTTTAATTACAGGAGCAAGTGGTACAGGGAAAGAGGTTTTTCCACAAGTCATTCACAATTTTAGTTCGCGAAAACACGGGAAATACATTCCGGTAAACTGCGGAGCAATACCTGATGGGACAATAGATTCTGAGTTGTTTGGACATGAAAAAGGTTCTTTTACAGGAGCGCACGAAAGCCGAAAAGGATATTTCGAAGAAGCAAACGAAGGAACAATATTTTTAGATGAAGTTGCTGAATTACCTTTACCAACTCAGGCAAGATTGTTACGTATTTTAGAGTCAGGTGAATATTTGAGAGTTGGATCATCAAAAGTTCAAAAAACAAATGTTCGAATTATAGCAGCAACAAATGTTGATTTAGTAAGAGCGATTGAAGAAAATAAATTTAGAGAAGACCTTTATTATAGATTAAATACTGTACCTATTCTTATTCCAACTCTTAAAGAACGAGGAGGAGATATTTATTTATTATTTAGGAAATTTGCAACGGATTTTGCCGAAAGATATCGAATGCCACCAATTAGTTTAAACGAAGAAGCACGTAGAATCCTAGATAATTATGAGTGGCCGGGTAATGTTCGCCAGTTAAAGAATATAACAGAACAACTATCTGTTATTGAAGAAGAAAGAGTTGTTAATGAAGATGTCTTAAAAAAATATTTACCAGATTATTATCCGAATAAATTACCGGCATTATATAAGAATGATTTAGTTGATGAAAAAACGTTTGCAACTGAACGAGAGATCTTATATAAGTTTCTTTTTGATATGAAGGCTGATTTGAATAATTTAAAGAAGCTTGTTAATGAGGTGGTTCATAAAGGAGGAACAGTAGAAACTGTTCAACATGCCGATCAAATTATTCAAAATTTTGAAAACAATTCAGCATCTATACTTAATGCAAATGATCATCAACAAACTGCAATAAATAAAATCGATGATTCAAATATACAAGATACTGAGGAGTTTGTCGAAGAATCGTTATCTCTTGAAGATAAAGAAATAGAACTAATTAAGAAAGCTCTCGACAAGCATAATGGTAAAAGAAAATATGCTGCTCAGGAATTAGGTATATCAGAAAGAACGCTTTACAGAAAAATCAAGGAGTACGATATTAATTAGAAGGTATGAAAAAAGTAACATTTATTATATTAGCATTTTTATTAATTAATCAGTCTTGTACGATAAACTATTCGCTTACAGGAGCATCAATAGCTCCAGATGTAAAGACAGTTTCTATTCAATATTTTGTTAATAGAGCTCCTTTAGCAATGGCTAATTTGGAACAGATTCTTACTGATGAGTTAAAAGATAAATTTAAATCTCAAACAAGTTTAACGCTTATTAATGAAATGGGGCATCTAGATTTTTCTGGTGAGATTACCAAGTACTTTACTAAGCCAATGGCTATTACTGGAGATGAAGTTGCTGCACAAAATAGATTAACAATTGAAATTCATGTAAAGTTTACTAATGAAATAGAACCTCAGTACAATTTTGATAAAAACTTCACACAATTTGCCGATTACGATAGTAATTCAGATTTATCGTCGGTTGAGCAAGAGCTGGTTGAAGAGATTATGGAAAAATTGATTGAAGATATTTTTAATCAGTCAGTTGTGAACTGGTAAGTTTTTTTTGAATGAAAGAATTGGATATCATAAAATATATTGAGTTTCCAGAATTATTAAAAAATTCTGATATCGATCAGTTGAGACATTTAGTAAATGAATTTCCATTTTATCAAACTGCACATATTTTATTATTAAAAAGTTTAAAAGAAAAAGACCCAGATGAATTTAATCTGCAATTAGCAAAATCATCTATTTATATATCAGATAGGGATATTCTTTTTAAGTTTTTGAATTCTAATTTTATTGAATCTTCTGAAATTGAACATTCCGATGTAAAAGAAGATGAAGAAAAAGAAGAATTAAAACCAAAAAAGGAAACCATAAATCTTCTTAAAAATAAAAATGTAAAAAGAAAGATCAATAATAGTTTTGAAGGTATGGGTGAAAATATTTCAGAAACTATTACTAGTCAGTTAGAATTTTCTGTTATAAAAAATGATAGTAAACTTGAATACTCTTCAGAAATTTATTTTATTGATGAGGAACGTAATGGGAAAAATAACATTGTAACAATTGATGCTGATCCTGAAGATGTTAAGTCAATAAAAAAGAAAAAAGATATATTGCAAATTGATGAGTCGGAACAGGAAGAGAACACGAAAATAGATGATAAAAGCAAGAGCTCCGATGACTCATTTGAACTTCTTGAAGTTGAAATAAATAGTGAAGAGAATAATAATTCTGAAAATAATAATTCTGAAAATAATAATTCTAAAAATAATAATCACTTTGATATAAAAAACTACGCCGATGAGTCTGTTTTAAATCAGGATGGTGATTTAATATCGAAATTTATTGAAGAAAGTCCACGGATAAAACCATCCGAAATTAAAAAGGAAAATGTTGATATTTCAGAAGATAGTATAAAAGAAGATGCAGAGTTATTGTCAGAAACATTAATAAAGGTTTATATAAAGCAAGGTTTATTTGAAAAAGCAATTCAATCTTATGAGAAATTAAGTTTGAAATATCCAGAAAAAAATGCTTACTTTGCGAGTCAAATTGAAATACTAAGAGGAAAAATAAATAAACAATAAAATATTTTAATATGTACGTATTAGTTTCAGTATTAATCATTATTGCGAGTATATTACTAACGTTAATTGTTTTAGTTCAGAACTCGAAAGGTGGAGGATTAGCATCAAATTTTTCAGGATCGAATCAAGTGATGGGTGTGAGAAAAACAACAGATTTTCTTGAGAAAGCAACATGGACATTAGCTATTGCATTAGTAATTTTAAGCTTAGCAGCAAGTATGACAATCCCAAGAGGTCAGATTGAACAAAAATCAAGAATAGAGCAAGAAGTTAATCAAGCAATTGATCCAACACAAATGCCAGAGTTCCCAACTTCAGTTCCTGAAAATGAGGAAACAACAGAAGGCGGAGAATAATTAGAAATTATTAAAACTAAAATATTAAAGTGTCAGTCTGACAAAAAGACTGACACTTTTTTTTGTGTTTATAATTTAGGTAATCGCCATATTATCAGTATATTTGAGATGTTAGTTTTGAACATGTAATTATTACCTTTATATATCGAAGTAAAAAAATGTCAGGTTTTTAGTGTAAAAGAGATTTGGCATAAATTATGTAAAAATCATATTCATAAAATATAAAATAAGTTTAACTATAAAATATTAGAACAATGTCAGAATTTAAGTACAGACCATTAAAAGATAGAGTTTTAGTTGAGCCACATAAGGCTGAAGAAAAAACCGCAAGTGGAATTATTATTCCAGATTCAGCACAAGAGAAACCACAAAGAGGAACTATCATTGCTGTTGGCGAAGGTAAAAAAGATGAGCCAATGTCGTTAAAAATAGGTGATGTTGTAATTTATGGAAAATACGGTGGAACTGAAATTAGCATTGATGGCAAAGATTATTTAATCATGCGCGAAGATGATATTCTTTTAGTTGAGTAAAAAATAAAATATTAAAACATTAAAATAAAAAAATCATGGCAGCTAGAGAGTTAAAATTTGATATAGATGCAAGAGATCAATTAAAAAGCGGAATTGATCAGTTGGCAAGCGCTGTAAAAGTTACATTAGGACCAAAAGGTCGTAATGTTGTTATTGAGAAAAAATTTGGTGCACCTCAGGTTACTAAGGACGGTGTTACTGTTGCAAAAGAAATTGAATTAAAAGATAAATTTGAGAACTTAGGTGCACAAATGGTGAAAGAAGTTGCATCTAAAACAAATGATGATGCAGGTGATGGAACCACAACTGCAACTGTTTTGGCTCAAGCAATTATTAATGTTGGAATTAAGAATGTAACTGCTGGTGCAAATCCAATGGATTTAAAAAGAGGAATTGATAAAGCAGTATTGAAAGTTAAAGAAAACATTAAAAAACAATCACACGATGTTGGTGAATCAAACGAGAAAATTGAGCAGGTAGCTACAATTTCTGCAAATAACGATTCTTCTATTGGTAAATTAATTGCAAATGCAATGAAAGCTGCTGGAAGAGAAGGTGTTATTACTGTTGAGGAAGCTAAAGGTACTGAAGACGAGTTAAAAACTGTTGAAGGTATGCAATTCGATCGTGGATATATTTCTCCTTATTTTGTTACAGATACAGATAAGATGGAAGCTGTAATGGAGCATCCATATATTCTTTTAACAGATAAGAAGATCTCTACAATGAAAGATCTTATGCCAATTCTTGAACCAGCAGTTCAAAGTGGTAAACCATTAATGATTATTGCTGAAGATATCGAAGGTGAAGCTTTGGCTACTTTAGTAGTTAATAAAATTCGTGGTTCGTTAAAAGTTGCTGCTGTTAAAGCTCCAGGTTTTGGTGATAGAAGAAAAGAAATGTTAGAAGATATCGCCATTTTAACTGGCGGTACAGTTATTACTGAAGAAAAAGGTCTGACATTAGAAGGTGCTACTTTAGATATGTTAGGTACTTGCGAGAAAATGGTTGTTGACAAAGAAAATACAACTATTGTAAATGGCAATGGAGCAAAAGAAAATATCGATGCAAGAGTTCACCAAATTAAAACTCAAATTGAAGCTTCTACATCAGATTATGATAAAGAAAAACTTCAAGAACGTTTAGCAAAATTAGCTGGTGGTGTTGCTGTTATTTATGTAGGTGCTGCAAGTGAAGTAGAGTTAAAAGAAAAGAAAGACCGTGTTGATGATGCATTAAGTGCAACTCGTGCTGCTGTAGAAGAAGGAATTATTCCTGGTGGTGGTGTAGCTTATATCCGTTCTATTGCTGAATTAGAAGGATTAAAAGGTGAAAACGAAGACGAAACAACCGGTATTGCTATTATAACTAGAGCTATTGAAGAACCATTACGTCAAATTGTAGAGAATGCTGGTATTGAAGGTTCAATTATTGTTCAAAAAGTAAAAGAAGGAAAAGCTGATTACGGTTATAACGCTCGTACAAATCAGTTCGAAAATTTATACGAATCAGGAGTTATTGATCCTACAAAAGTTGCTCGTGTTGCTATCGAAAATGCAGCTTCTATTGCAGGAATGTTCTTAACAACTGAATGTGTAATTATTGAAGAAGAAGAAGAAATGCCTCCAATGCCAGGTGGTGGCATGGGTGGTATGGGTGGCGGAATGCCAGGCATGATGTAAGAAATCAATCATCAAACCATATAATTTCAGCCCTTTGATGCGCAAGCACAAAGGGCTTTTTTTGTACTTAGGAATTTAAATTTTAGGAAATACAAGCAAAGTTTGTTTTTTAGTTGTTGGAACTTGTTGTTTGTCGAAAAATATATTTTATTAAACAAAAATGGTTGATTTTCGCTTTTTTTAAAAAATATCTAATTTAAATTAACCTAATTATGAAGAAAAATTTACTAAGTGTAACGCTTGGTCTGATTTTTATGTTTGTATCTTACAATGTAAAAAGTCAGAATTGGCAAATGTTAAATGGACAGAAATCGTCTGTTGAAACAAAAATTAATCTTTTAGAATCTGAAAAGGAACAGATTCGTTTAGAATTTCAATTTGAAGCTTATACGATGGAGAAAGTTTCAACTTCTAAAGGAGATGCAAATTTAATAAACATCCCTAATTGTTCGAGAACAAAAATCAAAGGAGCTCCCGATTTACCAAAGATATCACAAGCTTTAGCTATACCAAATAGTTCAGGTATGGAATTGAAAATTATTGATAGTAAGTTTATTGAAATTAATGATATTGATTTAGCTCCTTCAAAAGGAGTAATTACTAGAGATAAAGATCCAAAATCAATTCCTTTTGTATATGGAGATGTATATTCAAAAGATGAGTTTTACCCATCAAATATTGTAAAAACTGAAGATCCTTATATTATTAGAAATGTACGTGGTCAGAATGTAATGGTTTATCCGGTTCAATATAATCCGGTTACTAAGAAAATTAGAATTTACACTAATTTAACAGTAGAACTTATTACAAAAGGAACAAATAGCAAGAACACACTGAACGTTAATTCAAATGTTGAAAATGACGAAGTTTTTGATAATATTTTAACTAATCACTTTATTAATTATACAAAGTCATCGGCAAAATACACTCCGGTTAGTGAAACAGGAAAGAAAATGCTTATTGTTTGTTATTCTGATTTTATGGATGAAATGGCTGAATTCGTATCTTGGAAAGAATCAATTGGGTATACAGTTAATATGGTTAATTACTCAACAATTGGTAGTTCATCTGCTTTGAAAACTTACGTTCAAAATCAGTACGATCAAAATGGTATAAGTTATTTGTTATTAGTTGGTGACCATGCTCAGGTTCCAAGTTCTAGTACATCTGCTGGTGATTCTGATAATAATTACGCATACACTGCAGGTTCTGATCATTATCTTGATTTATTTGTAGGTCGTTTTTCTGCAGATAATACAACAGATATACAAACACAAATTGATAGAACAATATATTACGAAAGAGATGCTAATTCTGGTGATGCATGGTTTAAAAAAGGAGTAGGGATTGCATCAAATGAAGGAACCGGTGGTGGCGGTGATGATGGAGAAAGTGATGAAGTTCATATGAATAATATTGAAAATGATTTAGAAGGATTTGGTTATACTGTTGATCGTGTTTATCAAGATGGAGGTAGTGCATCACAACTTTCTACAGTGTTAAATAATGGATGTGGCATTATTAATTATGTTGGTCATGGAAGCGATTACACATGGGCATCAATGGTTTATACACAAGCTAATGTAAATGCACTTACCAATGAAAACGAATTACCGTTTGTAATTTCTGTTGCATGTGTGGTAGGTAATTTTACCAATAAAACTTGTTTTGCTGAAACTTGGCTTCGTGCAACAAATAATAATAATCCTACTGGAGCAATTGTTTTTTGTGGATCAACAATTAATCAATCATGGGCTTCTCCTATGTGTGCTCAAGATGAGATGAATGATTTATTAGTCGCAGGTAATTATATAAACTATGGAGGAATGTTTGTAAATGGAATGTTCCAAATGATTGATGAATATGGAACTGACGGTGAAAATATGACAGATACTTGGACTGTATTTGGTGATCCATCACTACAAATGCGTACTCCTGGTCAACCAGACGGACCTGCTGGTAGCGTACCTGCCCCACCTGTTGCTAATTTTTCAGCTTCATCAACAATAGTTTCTGAAGGTGGTTCAGTTGATTTTACAAGTACATCATCAAATAGCCCAACAAGTTACTCTTGGACTTTTGAAGGAGGTTCTCCAGCAACAAGTACTGTTAAAAATCCAATCGTTACGTATAGTACTATAGGAACTTATCAAGTTTCTTTAACTGTAAGTAATGCAGAAGGAACTGATTCTGAGACTAAAGCAAATTTTATTACTGTTCAGGATTTTGTACCAACTTATTGTACTTCTCAAGGAAACGACTTCAGTTATGAATGGATAGCTGGTGTAACTATTGGTGATTTTACGAATACATCAACTGGAACAGCATACTCAGATTTTACAAGTAAAACTGTAAATATGACAGCTGGTACTGATTATGATGTTTCATTAACTCCTGGTTTCAAAAGTTCAACATACAATGAGTATTGGAAGATTTGGGTTGATTTAAACGCTGATGGTGATTTTGATGATACAGACGAACTTATTTTTGACGCCGGTGCTTTGAGTAAATCAATAGTTACTGGAACAGCAACAATTCCTGTTGCTACTTCATCAAAATCTACTCGTATGAGAGTTTCAATGAAATATAATGGCGCTCAAACAGCTTGTGAGTCATTTTCTTATGGAGAAGTAGAAGACTATACTGTTGTGATATCACAAGGTGTTGTTGATACTGAAGCTCCATCGATTCCAACAAATTTAATTTCATCAAGTATCACTTCATCTTCTGTTTCGTTAAGTTGGAATGCTTCAACTGACAATGTAGGTGTAACTGAATACGAAGTTTATAAAGATGGTGTTTTAGCAGGTACAGTAGGTACAACAACTTATACTGCATCAGGTCTTTCTTCAGGAATAAATTATGCATTCACTGTAATAGCAAAAGATGCTGCAGGAAATACTTCAGCTGCAAGTAGCGCATTATCAGTTACAACTTCAACAAGTACTACCACTGACTTAACATTAACTATTACTTTTGACAACTATCCGGAAGAAACAAGCTGGACATTGAAAAATAGTGTAGGATCAACTGTTGCTTCAGGTGGAACATACGGGTCTCAAGCTGATGGATCAACACTTGTTATTTCAATTGATGATTTGCCAGAAGATTGTTATGATTTCACGATATTAGATACTTATGGTGATGGTATTTGCTGTTCATATGGAAGCGGTTCATACACATTAGAAGTTACGGGAGGAACAATCTTAGCATCTGGAGGTTCATTTGGATCATCAGAAGTAACAAATTTCTGTCTTCCTGCTGCAGCATTTAGATTTGACGCTACTACACGTAGCATTGATAATGTAAATACTCAACCTGCTATTAATCTATATCCAAATCCAGCTAACTCGTATATTAATGTACAGGTTACAAATGCTAAAGCAAATGGTTTAATTAGTATTTATAGTACGACCGGTGCATTAGTTAAAGTAGTTGATATTGAAGATGGTGAAAGAGAAGTCGATATCTCAGAACTTCCTTCTGGAATATACATAATTTCAATTGAAACGAAGAAAGAAGCATTAACTAGACAATTTGTTAAGAGATAAAGTCTTAAATTAATAAATGAAAGAGCGCTAAATTTTAGCGCTCTTTTTTATTGTAAATTAAATTAACGACATATTTTTTCAAAAAAGTTTACTCCGCTTTACTCTGAATAATAAGCTTTATAACAAATTAATTATTACTTTTGATGATGATTTAAGCAATATTATGCCATTTTGGTATGTTTTTAGTTTAACCAGAAATAAAAATCAAATGAAAAAGCAAAAATATGTTCTTCTTATAGTTGTAAGCTTATTTATAAGTTTAAATGTAAATGCTGGATGGGTAATTACGCAGCAAAGTTATGATTCCGATGAGGGAGTGGAAACAGCTTTAATTGAAACCGTGTATTTGCAGGATGGCATTATGAAAGTAGTACAATCAGAAATGATTACTATGTTTGATTTGAATAATGAAACAATGACTATTATGAGTCCTGAGAAGAAAGTTTTTTGGACAGGGAATATTGCTGGGTATAAAGTAGAGATTAAAAATGCTATGAAATCAGCAATGAATGAGCAGTTAGCAAATGCTGCTGAAGCTCAAAAAGAAATGATTCGAAAAATGTATCAAGGAATGATGGAAAGCATTGACGATCCATCAAAATTTTCAGGTGAAGAACCAGAAGAATATGATTTACAGATTGAAAATACAAATGAGAAAGAAAAAATTGCTGGGCGTAATGCAGTTAAATATCAGATATTGGTAAATGGCGCATTAAAGGAAGAAGCGTGGCTTTCTGAATCGGACAAGGTGAATAATGAATTTGATATTATTAAATTCTATAGTGTTTTTGGTGACTTTACAAGTCAAGCAGGAACAAGTGTATTTTATCAAACAAACGAAAAATACATTGAGTTTTCAAAAAAGGGATTCCCATTAAAAACGATAAATTATAATGGAGGTTATGAATCAATTAGTGAAGTAACTAAGCTTGAAAGAGCAAAAATTGATAATTCTGAATTTGAAGTACCTGCAGATTTTAAAAAAGTTAGTCTGATGGAAATAGGTATTGGTGAACAAGAATAATTTTATTATAAAAAAATGTACAGAATCCGGCAAATAGCCGGATTTTTTGTTATAGTTTATTACTGATTTGGAAATCTTAAAAATTTGTCCTTATATTTGTGAGATCATTTCAAACATCCTTTCCAAGGGCGTTTGATTTATAAAGAAGAGGGGAGAGATTAGGCTCTGTGAACCTCTAGCAACCGGAACTAAATATGTTCCATGGTGCTAATACCTAACCCAGATCCCGATAGTTATCGGGAGGGAAATTATAAACTAAACGCAAAAAATCATGATTAAAGAATTTTTTTGTAGGAGTAATTCCGTGTTAGGTTTTGTAATTGCTAATCATTTTTTGTTTAACAATTTCACAATGCCGCTTTTGCCTATGTGCATGCGCTAGTCGGAGAGTAGATTAATGTCTTTCCGAATAATTTGAATTTAAATAGTTGTCATTCTGGACGAAATGAAGTGAAGATCCGGAATCTATAAATTTAATGCACTAATATGGTAAACAATGAAAACATATAATTACGAAACACTACAAATTCACGCAGGGCAAGAGCCTGATCCTGTTACAGGATCGCGTGCAGTTCCAATTTATCAAACAACATCGTATAATTTCCGTGATTCAGAACATGGAGCACATCTTTTTGCTTTAAAAGAATTCGGGAATATTTATACACGATTAACGAATCCAACAACTGATGTTTTGGAAAAGAGAATTGCAGCTCTTGAAGGTGGAAAAGCAGCTTTGGTTGTTGCTTCAGGACATGCAGCACAGTTTGTTGCACTGAATAATATTTTAAAGCAAGGTGATAATTTTATTTCATCACCATATCTGTATGGAGGTTCATACAATCAATTTAAAGTATCATTTAAAAACTTAGGAATTGATGTGCGATTTGCAAATACAGATAATGTAACTGATTTTGAACCATTAATTGATGAGAATACTAAAGCAATTTATGTTGAAAGTATTGGAAATCCGGGATTTTCAATACCTGATTTTAAAGCATTATCAGGATTAGCTCAGAAACATGACATTCCTTTAATAGTTGATAATACTTTTGGTGCATGTGGATACTTATGTAAACCAATTGAATATGGAGTTGATATAGTTGTGGAATCAGCAACAAAATGGATAGGTGGACACGGAACCGCAATGGGTGGTGTTATTGTTGATGCAGGAAAATATAACTGGGCAAATGGCAAATTTCCACAATTTTCTGAACCATCCGAAGGGTATCATGGACTAGTATATTCAGATACATTTGGTGATTTAGCTTTCATTATAAGAGCAAGAGTTGAAGGCTTGCGTGATTTTGGGCCTGCTATTAGTCCTTTTAATTCATTTTTACTTTTACAAGGATTAGAAACACTTTCTTTAAGAGTCCGAAAACATTCAGATAATGCTTTAATTCTTGCCAACTGGTTATGTGAAAATCCAAACATAGAAAAAGTAAGTTATCCAGGACTTAAAGATGATAGCAATTACTTAAATGCATCAAAATATTTGAAGAACGGATTTGGCGGAGTTCTTTCTTTTGAAATAAAAGGTGGAATTAAAAACGCAACAAAATTTGTCGATAATTTAAAACTGATTAGTCATTTAGCTAATGTTGGCGATGCTAAAACTCTAATTATTTTACCTGCTGCTACAACTCATCATCAATTAACCATTGATGAGCAATTAAAAGCAGGGGTAACTCCCGGCTTATTGAGGGTTTCTGTTGGTTTAGAACATATCGATGATATTAAAGCAGATATAGAACAAGCATTTGAAATAGTAAATAATACAAAAGAAAATAAGCATGAATATGAGTTGCCATTAGCAACATAAGTAAATACATATGTCATTCCGGGCGAAAAGAATTGGAGACCCGGAATCTAAAATAATAAGCGGAATGTCGGGGATAAAATTAGGGTTTGTACGAATTTAATTATCTTCCAATTAATTAAAAAATCTTATTATCTTTCGGCTTCCGCTTAATAAAAACTATTATGACAGAACATCAATTTCGACATAAAGGAGAATTCAAACTTGAAAACGGGCAATCTTTGCACGACATTCAAATTTCATATCATGCTGCAGGTAATTTAAATGCAGCAAAAGATAATGTAATTTGGGTTTGTCATGCATTAACTGCCAATTCTGATGTTGCTGACTGGTGGCCAAATATGGTTGGAGATGGATTGTTATTTGACACAAGTAAGTATTTTATTATTTGCGCAAATTTCTTAGGTTCTTGTTATGGTACCACAGGGCCTTTATCAAAAAATCCAAAAACAGATCAACCATATTATCACGTTTTTCCATTAATCACAATTAGAGATATGGTAAATGCTCATGACTTATTACGAGATTATTTGAGTATTTCAAAAATCTTTATGATTACTGGCGGATCAATTGGTGGCTTTCAGGCATTGGAATGGAGTATTATGAATCCTTTTTTGATTGAGAATTTGGTTTTTATTGTTAGCGGAGCATTTGCTTCACCATGGAATATTGCAATTAACGAGTCGCAGCGATTGGCTATAAATGCTGATCATACTTTCAAAGAAAATAATGAAACTGCTGGATCGTCAGGACTAAAAGCTGCTCGATCTATAGCTTTGTTAAGCTATAGAAATGCAGCAACATATAATAAAACACAACAAGATCCTGAGAAAGATAAGCTGGAAAACTATAGGGCGATATCGTATCAACAATATCAAGGTGAAAAATTAATAAAGAGATTTAATGCATATTCATATTATTCGATTACAAAATCTTTCGATACTCATAATGTTGGGCGAAATCGTGGAGGAATCGAAAATGCTTTATCAGGTATTATATCAAGATCTTTATTAATTGCAATATCTTCTGATATTTTGTTTTTCCCAGAGGAAATTCGAGAAATACAAAAAAATATTCCAAATTCTAAATTTATTGAAATTGATTCGCTTTACGGTCATGATGGTTTTTTAATTGAAACAGAAAAATTAACCAAAATCATTAACGAGTTTTTAGATAATTAATACTGGTGAAATTTTTTTCTATCATCCTGTCCCGATAGCTATCGAGAAGTCAAAGGGTGATAAACGAATTGACTCAGTATAATAAAGCGGATTAAAATGAATCAAAAAATAAATATTGGACTTTTCGGCTACGGAGTTGTAGGCGAGAGTCTTTACCATGTACTTAAACATAGTAAAACAGTAGATGCAAGTGTTAGTAAAATTTGTGTAAGACAAAAAGATAAAAAAAGATCTTTAGCTGAAAATCAATTCATATACGATAAAGATGATATCATAAACGATAGAGATATAAATCTAGTTGTTGAATTGATTGATGATGCCGACGAAGCTTACGATATTGTAAAACGATGTTTGCAAAATAAGAAGAGTGTTGTTTCAGGAAATAAAAAAATGTTAGCTCATCATTTAGATGAATTGATCAATCTTCAGGAGAAGACGGATGCATCATTATTATATGACGCTTCCGCATGTGGCAGTATTCCTATTATTAGAAATATAGAAGAGTATTACGATAATGATTTATTAAAATCTGTAACAGGAATTTTAAATGGATCATCAAATTATATCCTTTCTAAGATTTTTAACGAAGGTTTAGGTTACGAAACAGCATTAAAACAAGCCCAGGATTTAGGTTTTGCAGAAAGCAATCCAAGTCTCGATGTCGATGGATACGATTCTTTATATAAGTTGATTATTATAGCAACACATGCATTAGGAACATTTGTAAAACCCAATGAAATTTTTAATCATGGCATCTCAAATATCCAGGATGGAGATATACGGTATGCAAAAGAGAAAAACTTAAAGATTAAACTAGTTGCACAACTAATTAAATTAGATGATGAATCATTTACAATGTTTGTAATTCCACGTTTAGTAAAGCCAGAAAAATATATTTATAATGTTGAAGATGAATATAATGGTGTTGTAATTCAGGGTGAGTTTTACGACAAACAATTCATGTTTGGAAAAGGAGCAGGTGGTTTTCCAACAGGTTCGGCTGTTTTGTCTGATATCACAGCACGATCGCACAACTATAAGTACGAGTATAAAAAGAAAAAGTATTTTAAAAGGCTAGGTTATAGAACAGATCACGAAGTTGAGATTTATTTACGATATAAAAATATTGTGGATTTTTCGAATTTCGAATTTGAAAATATTTCAGAGAAATACTCAGGGCAAGAATACAACTATGTCGTAGGAAAAATAAAGCTATCTAGTTTATTAAAGTTAAAAGCGATTTTACCGAAATTAGATGTTTTTTTAGCTTATATCAGAAATTAATTTGACTTTGATATACAGTATTTTGTAAATTTATGTAACCTACATTGTTATTCCGGGCGAGTTTAAGCGAGACCCGGAATTTCTTAAAGGAAGAAAAATGAACTTATTAAAAAAATTAAAATTAGAATTAAAAGAAAGGATTTTTGTACTCGACGGAGCAATGGGTACAATGATTCAATCATATAAATTAGATGAGGAAGCGTATCGCGGAGAAAGATTTAAAAATTCTGAGAAACCTATAAAAGGAAATCATGACATTCTTTCTATTACACAACCACAAGTTATTTGCGAGATTCATCAAAAGTATTTAGAAGCTGGCGCTGATTTGATCGAAACCAATACGTTCAATTCAAATGCAATTTCTTTGGCCGATTACGGAATGGAAGATATAGCTTATGAGCTGAATGTAGAATCGGCAAAAATAGCTCGAAAGGCAATTGAAAAGTTCGGAAGAAAAGATGGACATTCACATTATGTGGTTGGTACAATGGGACCAACAAATAGAACAGCTTCGCTATCACCGGATGTTAATCGTCCAGGATTTCGAAATATATCTTTTGATGATTTGAAAGAAACATATTTAACTCAAGTAAAAGGATTGCTAGATGGTGGCGCAGATATATTATTAGTTGAAACTATTTTTGATACTTTAAATGCAAAAGCTGCATTATTTGCAATTAATGAAATAGGGAAAGATAGAAATATAGTGATTCCAGTAATGGTTTCTGGAACAGTAGATAAAAGTGGAAGATTACTGTCGGGGCAGGTTGTAGAGGCATTTTATTATTCGGTTTCACATGTTGATTTATTAAGTATTGGTCTAAATTGTGCTTTTGGAGCAAAGCGATTACGTCCATTTATCGAAGATTTATCGGCAAAATCAAAGTATAATGTAAGTATTCATCCAAATGCTGGTTTGCCAGATCTATTTGGTGTGTATAATCAAACTCCAAAGGAAATGGCCATTTTGATTGCTGATTTTCTTCAAAATGGGTTTGTAAATATCGTTGGCGGATGCTGTGGTACAAGTTCAGATCATATTCGAGAAATAGCCAAAGTAGCAGCTAAACATAAACCAAGAATTTTGCCTGAGGTAAATGGTAAAACTCATTTATCTGGATTAGAATCTTTGACTTTTACAAAAGGACAGAATTTTGTAAATATTGGTGAGCGAACCAATGTTTCTGGATCAAAGAAGTTTGCGCGTTTAATTCGTGAAGAAAATTTCGACGAAGCATTATCTGTTGCTGGTCATCAAGTATTGAATGGAGCACAAGTGATTGATGTTTCAATGGATGATGCAATGATTGATGCCGAAAAAGTAATTCCAGAGTTTTTGCAGTTGATTGCTTCGGAACCTGAAATTGCGAAAGTTCCAATTATGATCGATTCATCCAAATGGTCGGTTCTGGAAGCTGGTTTGAAATGTTTGCAAGGTAAATCTATTGTTAATTCAATAAGTTTAAAAGATGGTGAAGAAGACTTTGTTGAAAAAGCTAAAAAAGTTCATGCTTATGGTGCATCAGCTGTTGTTATGCTTTTCGATGAAAAGGGACAAGCCGATACTTTCGAACGGAAAATTGAAATTGCAGAAAGATCATATAAAATATTAACAGAGAAAGCAGGCTTTCCAGCCGAAGATATAATTTTCGATCCAAATGTTTTGGCAATTGGGACTGGTTTGCAAGAGCATAATAATTACGCAGTAGCATATATTAATGCGGTTAAATGGATTAAGGAAAATTTTCCACTTGCAAAAACCAGTGGTGGAATAAGTAATCTTTCATTCTCGTTTCGTGGGAACAATCGAATTCGTGAAGCAATACACTCAGTTTTCTTATTTCATGCTATAAAAGCTGGCTTAGATATGGGAATTGTAAACCCAGCAATGTTGGAAATTTACGATGATATTCCAAAAGATTTATTGCAGCTCACTGAAGATTTAGTTTTAAACCGTAGAGCAGATGCCACTCAAAGATTACTGGCTTTTGCTGAGCAAAACAATTTGGCAGGAAAAAAAGAAGAAAGCTTCGATGAATGGAGAAAGAATCCTGTTGTGGAGAGAATAAGTCATGCTTTAGTTAAGGGAAATCTTGATTTTATTGAGCAAGATGTAGAAGAAATCAGAAAAACCTTTGATGCAACATTAGATGTTATCGAAGGACCTTTAATGGACGGGATGTGCATAGTCGGTGAACTTTTTGGCTCAGGTAAAATGTTCTTACCACAAGTCGTTAAAAGTGCTCGAGTAATGAAAAAAGCGGTGGCACATTTATTACCATATATTGAAGAAGAAAAAAAATTAAGTGGCGATCTTTCTGCAAAGGGAAAAATTTTAATGGCCACTGTAAAAGGAGATGTACACGATATTGGAAAGAATATTGTCGGTGTTGTTCTTGCGTGTAATAATTACGAAATCATTGATTTGGGTGTAATGGTTTCTTGCGAACAAATAATTGAAACTGCAATAAAAGAAAAAGTAGATATTATTGGATTGAGTGGATTAATTACTCCATCATTGGATGAGATGATTCATGTTGCTAAAGAACTAGAAAGAAATAATATAAAGATCCCATTATTAATTGGTGGAGCTACAACATCAAAAATACATACAGCCTTGCGAATCGATCCTGAATATTATGTCCCAGTAGTTCATGTAAAAGATGCATCCAGAAGTGTAAATGTTGTAAATAATTTATTGTCAGATGGATTAAGGGAGAATTATTTAAAAAGTCTTAAAGATGAATATAAAAAATCAATTGAGAAATATGAGGAAAGAAAATCGGGAACAAAATATCTAAGTTTAGAAGATGCCAGAAAAAATAAATTTCAATTTGATTGGAATAATTATGAAATTAAAAGACCAGCATTTTTTGGGAATAAGGTTTTAGAAAATTATCCTATTAAACAATTGATAAAATATATCGATTGGACATTCTTTTTCCATCAGTGGGATATTCCGGGGCGTTATCCGGGAATTTTCGATGATCCTGTGAAAGGACCTGAAGCCAAAAAACTTTATGATGATGCATTTGAAATGCTCGATCGAATTGTACAGAAGAATATGTTAAAAGCAAATGGCGTTTTTGGTTTTTATCCGGCTAATTCAGATTCTGATGATATTATTTTATACGATCAAAATGGAAAAGATAAGATTGCTGATTTTAGTTTTATTAGAAATCAGAGAATAAAAAATGAAAATGAACCAAACCTTTGCTTATCTGATTTCATAATTCCAAAAAGCGAAAATCAAAACGATTATATTGGTCTTTTTGCTGTTACTGCAGGTTTGGGTGCAGAAAAATGGGTTAAAGAATTCAAAGAAGCAGGTAATGATTATGATGCTATTATGTTGAAAATTTTAGCAGATCGATTAGCCGAAGCATTTGCTGAATTACTGCACGAAAAAGTTCGGAAAGAATATTGGGGCTATTCGATCGATGAGAAGTTAAGTCAAGATGATATTAAACATGAACGATATCGTGGAATTCGTCCTGCAATTGGATATCCATCTATTCCAGATCATACCTTGAAAAAAAGCTTGTTTCAATTGTTAGATGCAGAAAATCAGACAGGAATTGGATTAACTGAAAGTTACATGATGATGCCACAAGCGGCCGTATGTGGTTTCTATCTGGCAAATCCCGAATCTCAATATTTTAATGTACAAAAGATTTCCAAAGATCAAGTACAGGATTATGCAGTTAGATGCAACATAAGTATTGAAGAAGCCGAAGGAAGATTAAGGCAGAATTTAAATTATTTGTAGAATTTATATGATGCACACTTCGATAAGTTCAGTGTGACATTTCATATTTATAGAATAACGATGATTAGTTGTTATCCTGAGCTTGTCGAAGGATAGATAAATTAAGATTTGAAAAAATGAAAGTAATAGATAAAATAAATAAAGCAAAAAGTACTCTTTTTACTTTTGAGCTTTTACCTCCTTTAAAAGGACATACAATTCAGGAAATATATGATACAATTGATCCATTAATAGAGTTTAATCCTGCTTACATAAACATAACTTACCATCAACAAGAAGTAGTTTATAAAACACGACTTGATGGATTAATGGAAAAGCGAGTTGTTCGAAAAAGGCCTGGAACTGTTGCAATTGCAACTGCAATTCAAAATAAATATAAAATTACTGTTGTACCTCATATGATTTGTGGTGGATTTACAAAAGAAGAAACGGAAGATGCGCTAATCGATTTTCATTTTCTTGGGATTAACAATCTGCTTGTTTTACGCGGCGATCCAGATAAAGGGAAAAGAAAATTTGTACCAGAAAAAGGAGGACATACATACTCAAGTGAACTAATTGAGCAAATAATAAATCTTAATAAAGGGAAATATCTGCATGAAGATTTAGAAGATGCAATGCCTACTGATTTTTCTATTGGAATTGCCGGGTATCCGGAAAAACATATAGAAGCTCCTAATATGGATGCTGATTTAGAGTATCTTAAACTGAAGGTAGATAAAGGAGCAGAATATATTGTTACTCAAATGTTTTTTGACAATAAAAAATATTTCGAATTTGTTGATCGATGTAAAAACATTGGGATAAATGTTCCAATTATTCCTGGCATTAAACCCATATCAACTTTAAATGATAGTTCTATATTACCACAAACGTTTAATTTAGATTTGCCAAACGAATTGATTCAAGAGATTAAAAAGAGTAAAACAATAATGGATGTTCGACAAGTTGGAGTTGAGTGGGCAATTGCACAATCTAAAGAACTTATAAAGTTTGGTGTGCCTGGTATTCACTATTATACCCTTGATCAATCCGATAACATAAAAAAAATTGCTCAGGCTGTGTATTAGTATTGCAATTATTGTCTATATTTCAATATCTTTGCAGATTCAGAAACTTTTTGGTTTCTTGATTGTAAAATAGTGGTAGATAATATATTATACTTTTATGGATAACATAAGGAATTTTTGCATCATTGCACATATTGATCATGGGAAAAGTACGTTGGCAGACAGGCTTTTACAAGCTACAGGTTCTGTTTCTGATCGCGATTACCAAGACCAATTATTAGATGATATGGATTTGGAGAGAGAGCGTGGGATTACGATTAAAAGTCATGCCATTCAAATGGATTACAAACATGAAGGTAAAGATTATGTCTTAAACTTGATTGATACCCCGGGACATGTCGATTTTTCATATGAAGTATCACGCTCAATCGCAGCATGTGAAGGTGCATTGCTGATTGTAGATGCTACTCAGGGAGTTCAGGCGCAAACTATTTCCAATGTGTTTCTAGCAATGGAGAACGATTTAGAAATAATTCCTGTTCTAAACAAAATGGATTTAGATGCCGCAATGCCAGAAGAAGTAAAAGATCAAATAATTGAATTGATTGGTGGTGAAAGAGATGATATAATTGGTGCTAGTGGAAAAACTGGAATTGGTATCGATGAAATACTGGAAGCGGTAATAAACAAAGTTCCAGCTCCAAAAGGAGATCCAAAAGCACCTTTACAAGCATTAATTTTTGATTCTGTATACAATCAGTATCGCGGAATTGAAGCTTACTTCAAAATTCAGAACGGAACAATTCGTAAAGGAGAACAAGTAAAGTTTTTTGCTACAGGAAAAGAATATTTCGCTGATGAGATTGGTGTTTTAAAATATAAACAAGAGGCACGAAAAGAACTAAGTGCTGGTGATGTTGGATATATTATATCGGGAATAAAAACGGCAAAGGAAGTAAAAGTTGGTGATACTTTAACAACAAAAGAAAACCCTTGTGAGAAAGCAATTGAAGGTTTCGAAGATGTTAAACCAATGGTTTTTGCAGGTATTTACCCTATTGATGCTGATGATTATGAAGATCTTCGTGAATCGATGGAAAAGCTTCAGCTAAATGATGCTTCTTTAACCTTTGAACCGGAATCTTCAGCAGCTTTAGGTTTTGGTTTCCGTTGTGGATTCCTTGGCTTGTTACATATGGAAATTATTCAAGAACGTCTCGATCGTGAATTCGATATGGATGTTATTACAACTGTTCCAAACGTTTCATATAAAGCATATACAACAAAAGGTGAAATGATGGATGTTCATAATCCATCGGGTTTGCCAGATGTTACTCAGTTAGATTATATTGAAGAGCCTTATATTAGAGCACAAATTATTTCTCAAACAGAATATGTTGGGCAAATAATGAAGTTGTGTATTGATAAACGTGGTGTACTTAAAAATCAAGTTTATTTACCAAACGATCGTGTCGAAGTAGCTTTTGAAATGCCTTTAGCAGAAATTGTTTTTGATTTTTACGATAAATTAAAAAGTATTTCTCGTGGTTATGCTTCTTTCGATTATCATCAAACTGGATATGAAAGAGCAATATTAGCAAGATTAGATATTCTTTTAAACGGTGAAATGGTTGATGCTTTATCTACTTTAATTCACAGAGATAATGCGTATAATTTTGGTCGTAGAATGTGTGAAAAGCTGAAAGAATTGATTCCTCGTCAGCAATTTGATATTGCAATTCAGGCTGCAATCGGAGCAAAAATTATTGCTCGCGAAACAGTTAAAGCTGTTCGTAAAGATGTTACTGCCAAATGTTACGGTGGTGATATTACACGTAAACGTAAACTTCTTGAAAAACAGAAAAAAGGTAAAAAACGAATGCGTCAGGTGGGTAATGTAGAAGTTCCACAACAAGCATTCCTCGCAGTTTTAAAACTAGATTAAACAATATGTCATTCCCGCGAACTTCTTTCACGAACAAAGTGAGTAACGCGGGAATCTTTTTTTTGATATGAAAGATTCCGAGTCAAGCCTGGAATGACAAATTAAATAGCGTTTTTTAATTTATTACTTTTTATTCTAAATTTATTCTCATGTCCAAACAAGATCAGAAAGGAAGAAACCAAAGCATAAAAAAAGCTTCTTGGATTGGAATTATAGGTAATTCTATTTTAGCGGTTGCAAAAATTGTAGTTGGTTTTATATCTGGCAGTTTAGCTGTTATAGGTGATGGAATCGATACTGCAACTGATATATTAACATATATGATAACTTTGGTTGCTGCTCGAATTATGAATAAGCCACCAAACTATAAATATCCATACGGTTATAATAGGGCTGAGGCAGTTGCTACAAAAGCATTGAGTTTTGTAATTTTCTTTGCTGGAGCACAGCTTTTTCTATCTACACTTTTACGTTTAATAAAAAATGAACCTCATACGATTCCTACTTTATTAGCAATTTATATTACAATAATTTCAATACTATCTAAGGCCGGCTTAGCTTTTTATCAATTTAAAATTGGAAGAAAAATTCAAAGTAATATGCTTATTGCGAATGCTAAGAATATGCGTAATGATATTCTGATTTCTTCATCGGTTTTAGTCGGTTTAATATTTACTCAACTTCTAAATTTACCAATTCTGGATTTAATAACTGCACTAGCAGTAAGTGTTTGGATTATGAAAGCAGGATTTGAAATATTTATAGAATCGAGCCGTGAACTAATGGATGGAACAAATAATCCTGATCTGTATTATAAAATTTTTGATGCGGTAGAAGAAGTTGGAGCTGTAAACCCACATCGAGTTAGAATTCGAAAGCATTCAAATCTGTACACAGTAGCTTTGGATATTGAGATTGATGGAAAATTATCAATTGAAGAAGGACATAGGATTGCAAAGGAAGTTGAGATTAATATAAAGGAAAGAGTAGAGAATATTTACGATGTGATGGTTCATGTTGAGCCTAAAGGAAATGTAGAAAAAGAAAAATTTGGTCTTTCGCGAGATAATATAGATGATGAGTGTAAAAAAAAGAAAAAAGGAAATGCCTAATAAGTATATAAAACCGACTGGCTCATACATTAGTTTTATGAGCAATAAAGTAAAAACTCATGGAGGTATTAATTTCGCACAAGGTATTCCTGGATTTGATCCACCACAAGAACTTACAGATATTTTAAGTGGAATTACAAACGAGAAGATTCATCAATATGCTCCTGGAAATGGGAATAATGAATTGTTAGATTTGTTGTTATCAAAATATCAATCAGAATTTCCCTTTGCTAAAGATGATATTTTAATTACACAAGGTGGAACAGAAGCGTTGTCCTTAATATATACTTATTTTAACAAAATTCTCCCAAAACCATTTTCGGCCTTAGCTTTTGATCCGGTTTACGAAAGTTATAAATATTTACCTGGGATATTTAATTCCGATTTTATTTCTTTTTCTTTCGAAGATAATTTTTCTATAGATTTTAAGAAACTAAAAGATACTTGTATAAAAAATAATGTAAAAGTTATTTTTCTCGGATCACCAGGTAATCCGCTCGGAAAGATTTGGTCAAAAGAAGAGATTAACAACTTATTAGAATTAAGTAAATCTGAAAGTATATATGTAATTCTTGATGCGGTATATAAAGAATTATATTATGAAGACAGGCCATATGTTCCATTAGATCAGTTTAATTCAAATTTATTCTATACAAATAGTTTCTCAAAATTATTTTCAATAACAGGATGGCGAATCGGGTATTTAATTGCTCATCAAGATCATATGCAGCAAATAAAATCTATTCATGATTATACTGGACTATGTGCATCTTCTGTATTGCAACAAGCCATTGTGAATTATTTAAAAAAGTATGATTTTGGTAAAGAATATGTTTTAAACCTACGAAACAGATTGCGAGATTCCTTTAATCACTTATCAGCAGAATTGGAAAAACTTGGTTTTGAAATTCCAGAAACCAAAGGGGGTTATTTTGTTTGGGCTAAACTGCCAGAAAAATATTCTGATGGATTCAAATTTGCAATTGATTTATATGAAGATCAAAAGGTAGCAGTAATTCCTGGTGAGCATTTTTCTGAAAATGCAAAAAACTACATTCGATTTAATATAGCAAGAGAAAAAACAGAGATTGACGAAGGGATTATGCGAATAAAGAAGTTTTTCGAATAATCTTACTTTGTTTTCTATTGTATTTTTTACATCTTTATAATTAAATAATTAATTAACCCAAAATATTTTTTAAAGATGAAAAAAATCAACTACTTATTTTTAATTTTTGCTGCATTATTAATTTCTTGTTCGGGAAATACAGAAGTTAAAGAGAAAACAAAAGTCAGCAGAAATTTTGAAAAACAGCAAACAGTTTGTATCTGGGATGGAGTTCCTGTAAGAGAAGAACCTACGAAAGATGGAAAGTGGGTTTCTAAGATCAGTTTAGGTGAATCTTTATTCTTTTTAGGAGAAGAGTCTATTGATAGTACTGATAACGATAGAGAATATATTAAGGTTGAATTGTCTGATGGTAAAATCGCATGGGCAAGAAGTTATGGCCTTATTATAAATGGGAAAATTGCAGCTGTAAAAGAAGGAGTTCCTGTTTACGAAAGACCTGATCTTTTAACTTTAACCAAGAAGGAATTTAAAGAAATGAATATTCTTGCTATTGAAGAAGTTAAAGAAGATTGGATAAAAGTTATTGGACAAGAGAGAAAAATCAAAGGATGGATTAAGAAAGAGGTTGTAACAGAGAATAAAGAAGATGTTGCTGTTGCAATATTAGCATCTAAACAATTAATGAAAGATGGCGAAATCGTTCCTGAAAAAATTGAAGAGTTTTTAGAAAATTTACCTTATAAAAATTCAGTATTTAACGAATATATAAAAGCTCAAATTGTTGAGGAGGAAGTTGTCGTTGAGGAAACTCAAGAAGCAGAAATTCAAGAAGAAGTTGAAGCAGCTGAAGTTGTTGAAGAATAATACTATATACTATAAATTAATAATACAGCCCGACAAATTTTGTCGGGTTTTATTTTATTCCAAAACCGATGCTTTTTAAATCATCCCAATACTTAGGGTAACTCTTTATTATAACATCTGGATCGTTTATTAATAATTCATTTGTAATGATAGATAATGGAGCAAATGCTAATGCCATTCTATGATCTTCATATGTTTCAACAGAATGATCTTTAGGGACCTGAATAGAATCCCCTCCTCTCCATTCCAGAGTGTTATTTGATTCAGAGCTTAAATGAATACCTAGCTTTTCAAATTCAATAATTAATGCCTGAATTCTGTCTGTTTCTTTTATTGAAAGATTGTCTAAGCCATATAGTTTGAAAGGAATGTTTTTGGCCACCAATGTTACAGTTATGGTCTGCGCTAAATCAGGACAGTCCGTAAAATCATATTCAAAAAAAGTGCATATAGTTGGTATATTTTTAATTCGAATACCAAAGTTTGTAAAAGCAGAATCAACCCCAAGAGTTTTATATAAATCTATAAGAACAGAATCTCCCTGCAAGCTATTTGGTTTTAATCCTGTAAGTTCAACCATAGAATCTTGACTTAATGATATAATTTCATACCAATATGATGCAGATGACCAGTCCGATTCAATGATAATTTCACCTGGATTGTATTTTCCGGATTTCACATTAACTAGGTTGTCATTCCATTCAACATTAATCCCAAACTTTTGCATTAGTTTTATTGTCATCCAAATGTAGTCCTTCGATAGAATTCTATTTGTAATTTCAATTTGAAGATCCGTATTTAAATAAGGAGCAATCATTAAAATTGCACTTATATATTGACTACTAATATTTCCTTTTATGCTAATGGGTTTTGCTTGAAGTTCTTTTCCAATTATTTTTAATGGAGGGAAACCTTCTTTTTCCTGGTATTCTATATTAGCTCCAAGTTCTTTTAAGATGTTAACAAGTTCACTAATTGGACGCTGTTTCATTCTCTCGCTTCCGGTTAAGATTCTTTCTCCAGGAAGTAATGAAAGAAAAGCTGTTAGAAATCGCATGGCAGTTCCTGTCGCACCAATATCAATTATTTTGTTCGATAAATTCTTATATGCAGCAACTAAAACTTCACTATCTCTACTCGGTGATATGTTCTTAACTTTTATTCTGTCTTCGCATAAAGCTTGAATTGTAAGCATTCTATTTGTAAGGCTTTTTGAAGCTGGGAGCGATATGAAGCTCTTTATTTCTTCCTTCGGAGCAGATATCTTAATTCTCATATTATAAGTTTCTATACCAGTTTAAGGCTTCAATAATATCTGTTTTAGTACAATCTTGGTTTATTTTTATTTTACCAAAATCTTCAAGTAAAGTGAAGTTTATTTGCTTATTATAATTCTTTTTGTCGTGACTAATAAATTCAAATATCTTCTCAAAGTCAGATTCCAAAATACTCAATTTATCAAATTCATTAAGCAAATATCTGGAAATATCATTAATATGTTCCATCATGAAATTACAAACCTTGTTAGACAAATAAAGTTCACAAATTATGCCATGAGCAACAGCTTCTCCATGGAGTATCTCCTTTTCAGTATTCATAAAAAGACTTTCAAAAGCATGTCCAAAGGTATGTCCAAAGTTTAATGCTTTTCTAATGCTTTTTTCTGTTGGATCTTGCTTAACATAATGTTTTTTAATATTAACTGATCTTGCTATTAATTGATTTAATTCTTTGAACCCAATTTGTTTAATGTTTTGTGAAGTAAGATTTTGCCAATCTTTTTTATCGAAAATAAGAGCGTGTTTTATCATTTCTGCCCATCCCGACATTATATTTCTTTTGTCTAATGTGCGAATAAATGAACTATCAATTATTACATTTTGAGGATGGCTAAAAACTCCAATTTCATTTTTTAACCCTTCAAAATTAAAACCAGTTTTTCCTCCAACTGAAGCATCTACTTGAGAAAGAAGAGTAGTTGGAATATTTATAAAATCCATTCCACGTTTAAAAGTAGATGCTGCAAATCCACCTAAGTCGCAAATAATACCACCTCCTAAGTTTATTGATAATGATGTTCTGTTAGCTCCTTTTTCTTTGAATATCTGCCAAATACTAGTTACTGTTTCAAGTGATTTATTATTTTCACCACTTTCTATTTCAATAATTTCAGCATTTAAGAATAGTTCGTGATTAATTATTTTAGATAAACAATGTTTCTTAGTATTTTCATCTACTAATACAAAAACTTTGGCATTACCAATATTCTTATTAATATCAGAAAGTATAGTTGCAATTTCAGTCGTTATATATATTGAAGAATAATCAGTATTGATTTTCATAATTTCGATCATTGGAAATTTGAGTTTAAAATTACTAATTTATTTTATGATTAAGAGATCTTAAAACGGCTTATTAATAATTGTTTATTATATTTAAACTTACGTATCTTTGTTTATCAATTATTTTATTATGCAATTTGATAATAAACAAACAGTAATTAAACTAACCAAAAGAAGATATCTTTCGTTTATTTCTTATACGGTTGGGTTGATTTTACTTTTTTTCTCTGGATGGTTTGAAAAACCTGTTCTAGGTATTGATAAAACAATATACGTTCTTTCGATTAGTATACTTTATATACTATATATAGTAATCACATTTATTACTAACTATAATTTCTTCTCTTTCAAGGATGAAGAGGATGAGTTTGTGTTTAAATTTGTTTCATTGCGTCCTTTCGATAATAAAAAGAAATCTATAATAATTAAAAAGAAAAATTTTAGAGGTGCTGAAATTAAAAAAGCATTGTTTAATTTAAAGATAGAATTAGTTCTTTTTGTTGAAACAAAAAGGGGTAAAGTGTCTTATCCTCCTATTAGTATTTCCGCACTAGAAAGTAAGTATATAAAGGTACTCATGGACTCGCTTAATAAGCTCTAAAAATAAATATATAATCTATTTTAAACTACTTGATTGTTTATTTGTTATAATGCCTAAAAGTTTCATTTTAACTGATTTAAAAAATGTGTTTAATATCATAATAATCTTATGAGTTATTTGTTGGATTTTTTAAATTTTAAAATATACATTTGCCCCATTATTTTTAAAATAGTTCAATAATCAAGTTAAGTGTTCACATTAAACTATATAAAAAAATGAACGTAGATAAATTAATGATTCAGTTAGAGCAAAAGCATCCAGGAGAGGTTGAATATTTGCAAGCTGTAAGAGAAGTTTTAGAATCAATTGAAGAGATTTATAACGAAAATCCTCAATTTGAAAGTGCTGGAATTATCGAAAGAATAGTTGAGCCAGACAGAATTCTAACCTTTAAGGTACCTTGGGTAGGTGATGATGGAAAAGTAAACGTTAACTTAGGTTACCGAGTACAATTCAACAATGCTATTGGACCATACAAAGGTGGTTTACGTTTTCACCCAAGTGTAAACTTGAGTGGATTAAAATTCTTAGGATTTGAACAAATCTTCAAGAACTCATTAACAACTCTACCTATGGGTGGTGGTAAAGGTGGTTCTGATTTCGATCCAAAAGGAAAATCAGATGCTGAAGTAATGCGTTTTTGCCAAGGATTCATGACAGAATTATGGAGCCTAATCGGCCCTGCAACTGATGTGCCAGCAGGAGATATTGGAGTAGGTGGTCGTGAGATCGGATTCTTATATGGAATGTATAGAAAACTTGCAAAAGAAAATACAGGAGTATTAACAGGGAAAGGCCGTGATTGGGGTGGAAGTTTAATTCGTCCAGAAGCAACAGGTTTTGGTAATGTATATTTTGCAAAAGAAATGTTAGCAACAAAAGGCGAAACTTTTGAAGGAAAAACAGTTGCTATTTCTGGTTTCGGTAATGTATCATGGGGAGCAACATTAAAAGCTACAGAACTAGGAGCAAAAGTTGTTACTATTTCAGGTCCTGATGGATATATTTATGATGCTGATGGTATTTCAGGAGAAAAAATTGATTATATGTTAGAGCTTCGTGCTTCTAATAATGACGTTGTTGCTCCTTATGCTGATAAATTTGCAGGTGCTAAATTCTATGCTGGTAAAAGACCTTGGGAACAAAAAGTTGATATTGCTTTACCATGTGCTATCCAGAATGAATTAAACGAAGAAGATGCAAAAGCATTAGTAGCTAATGGATGTATTTGTGTTTCAGAAGGAGCAAACATGCCATGTACACCAGAAGCAATTGAAGTAATTCAAGGCGCAAAATTATTATATGGTCCAGGAAAAGCAGCTAACGCAGGTGGAGTTGCAACATCAGGATTAGAGATGTCTCAAAACTCAATGAAATTAAGTTGGACATCAGAAGAAGTAGACGAAAAATTACACCGAATTATGTGTGACATTCATGAAGCTTGTGTTAAATATGGCACAGCTGACGGACATGTTGATTACGTAAAAGGAGCAAACATTGCAGGTTTCTTAAAAGTAGCTAACGCAATGATGGATCAAGGTGTGATCTAAAAATATTAGTTTTAGTTTGTAATTAGGGAGCATCTTTTTAGATGCTCCCTTTTTTTGTGAATTTTTTTTAGCTAATTTCATGTGAAAATTTAAAAAATGACGGAAGATTTAAAATATAAAATAGCTTTAAGTCTTATTCCAAAAGTTGGACATGTAATTGCTAAGAAGTTAGTTTCGTATGTTGGTAGTTTCGAGGGAGTATTTAAGCAGTCAAAAAGTAATTTATTAAAAATTCCTGGCATAGGCGAGGTGTTAGCAAGTTCAATATCTAGTACAGATGCTCTTTTAAAAGCAGACGAAGAGATTGAGTTTATCAAAAAGAATATAATTACAACTACTTTTTACTTGGATAAGGAATATCCTGAAAGATTAAAATATTGTGAAGATGCTCCAATATTAATTTACACTAAAGGAGATGTAAATTTTAATAATAGGAAAGTATTGAGTGTTGTCGGAACAAGAAAAGCTACTGTAAATGGGATTTCATTTTGTGAGAAGCTAATAAAACAGTTGGCAGAGAGAAATCATAATCCACTAATAGTAAGCGGATTAGCTTATGGTATTGATGCTATGGCACATAGTGCCGCAATTGCTTATAATTTAGAGACAATAGCAGTTCTAGGTCATGGATTAGATATTATTTATCCAGCTTCTCACAAGAAACTTGCTAAGGATATTATTAATAGTGGAGCTTTGGTTACAGATTTCCCAAGTAAATCAATTCGTGATAAGAATAATTTTGTAAAACGAAATAGGATAATTGCTGGTTTAGCTGATGCTACGATAGTCGTTGAATCGGGAGTTAAGGGAGGATCTTTAGTTACTGCAGATATTGCACATTCATATAATAGAGATGTATTTGCAGTTCCAGGACGTTTAACAGATCCATATTCAATAGGCTGTAATAATCTGATAAAAATAAATAGAGCTGCAATGTTAACATCAGTTGAGGATATCGAATATCTACTAGGATGGGATGTGGAAGAAAAAAATAAAGAGGTGGTGCAGCGGAATTTATTTGTTGAACTATCTGATGAGGAAAAATATATTGCAAATATTCTCTCTAAGGAAGAGGGTTTGTCTATCGATTTAATTTGTTTAAAATCCAATATGTCAACAAGTAAGGTGTCGCCACTCTTGTTAAATCTAGAGTTCAAGGGACTTGTAAAGCCATTGCCTGGTAAAATGTACAAGCTTATTTCGTTAATATAAAAATGATAAAAATCAGGACTGTTGTTAAACATATGTCCTATTTGTAATAGTTAAAATGCACGTTATTTCTAAAGTGCAGACTTGCAGAATGTTGTGTTAATTTATTAACAGTAAGATTTTTAATTGGAGCCTATTTTCTTTGGTTTTTTTTTTACATATGTTTGTTTGTACATAAACCATAAAAATTACAAACTAAAAACTAAAAAAATTATGGATCCACGAGTTGAACAATTTATGGCTCAAGTTATTGCTAAAAATGCACATGAGAATGAATTTCATCAGGCAGTACAAGAAGTAGCCGAATCTCTTATTCCGTTTATTGAAGAAAATCCTAAGTACAAGCATGCAAAGGTTCTGGAAAGAATAGCTGAGCCAGAAAGAGTTATTCTATTTAGAGTTCCTTGGTTAGATGATAAAGGAGAGATTCAAATCAATAAAGGTTATCGTATTGAGATGAATAGTGCGATTGGTCCTTATAAAGGAGGTTTAAGATTTCACCCAACAGTAAATTTAAGTATACTTAAGTTCTTAGCGTTCGAACAAGTATTTAAAAATAGTTTAACAACACTTCCAATGGGTGGAGGTAAAGGTGGTTCTGACTTTGATCCAAAAGGAAAATCCGATAACGAAGTAATGCGTTTTTGTCAAAGTTTTATGACAGAATTATGTAAGCATATCGGAGGTAATACAGATGTACCTGCAGGTGATATTGGTGTAGGTGGTAGAGAAATTGGATATATGTTTGGACAATATAAACGAATTAGAAATGAGTTTGTTGGTGTTCTTACAGGTAAAGGAATTCAGTATGGAGGAAGTTTAATTCGTCCTGAGGCAACTGGATATGGTGCAGTTTATTTTGCTGAAGAAATGCTAAAAACACGTGGTGATAGCTTTAAAGGTAAAATTGTTACAGTTTCTGGTTCTGGTAATGTAGCACAGTTTGCAACAGAAAAAGTAAATGAACTTGGAGGTAAAGTAGTTACCTTGTCTGATTCTGCTGGTTTTATACATGATCCAAATGGAATAGATGCAGAGAAATTAGCATATGTTATGGACCTAAAGAATATTAAGCGTGGACGAATTAAAGAATATGCAGATAAATATGGTTGTGAATATTATGAAGGTAAACGTCCTTGGGGAATAAAGTGTGACGTAGCTCTTCCATGTGCAACACAAAATGAAATAGATGAAAGCGAAGCAAAAAATTTAGTAGCAAATGGTTGTTTTGTAGTTTCAGAAGGTGCAAATATGCCATCTGTGCCTGAAGCTGTTGAAGTATATCTTGAGAATAAAATACTTTACGGCCCAGGTAAGGCAGCAAATGCTGGTGGTGTAGCTGTTTCAGGTCTTGAAATGTCTCAAAATAGCTTACGTTTGAGCTGGACACGTGAAGAAGTAGATCAGAGATTACATCAAATAATGAAAGATATTCACGCTACTTGTGAGAAATATGGAAAGGATTCAGAAGGATTTATAAACTATGTAAATGGTGCAAATATTGGTGGATTTGTTAAAGTTGCTGAAGCTATGTTAGCGCAAGGTGCTGTGTAATAAATATAAAACCTTTTTATTTGAGATGAGACAATTTATTGTCTCATCTTTTTTTTAGGGTAAATGAACAAAATATAATCTAGGTAGTAATAAATGTTTTATGACATATTTATTTAAATGCTAAGCATAATTATTAATTAAGATTTTTTTTATGTTTGCAACGTTTTAGATTTAATATGCAATTTATAGATACTCATACACATTTGTTTTTGCCTGAGTTTGATGCCGATAGGGATCAAGTGATTGCAAATGCTCAAAAAGAAGGCGTTGAAAAACTTTTATTACCTAATGTTGATAGTTCAACTTTAGAAAGATTAAATGATTTGGTTAAAAAATATCCAGATTTTTGCTTGCCGATGATTGGCTTACATCCTACTTCGGTAAAAGAAGACTTTAAAGATGAGTTAGAACTTGTGGAAAATTACCTGAAAGATAATAAGGTATGTGCAATTGGTGAGATCGGTATGGATTTATATTGGGATAAAACCTTTCTTAAAGAACAGGAAAAAGTATTTCGAAGTCAGATTTCTTTAGCAAAAAAATATGATTTACCTGTTGTAATTCATGCTCGCGATTCGTTTGATGAGATCTTTAATATAATGGAAGATGTTATTGATGATAAATTAAATGGAGTTTTTCATGCTTTTACAGGGAATAACGAGCAAGCTAAAAAGATTACAGAATGGGGATTTAAGATTGGTTTAGGAGGTATACTAACTTTTAAAAATTCCGGTTTAGATAAAGTTGTAAATAATATTGATATTAATCATATCGTTTTAGAAACAGATTCACCATATTTGGCCCCTGTTCCGAAAAGAGGAAAACGAAACGAAAGTTCTTATATAATATATATAGCTCAAAAATTAGCAGAAATTAAAAATATATCCGTAAGTGAAGTGGCACAGGTTACTACGCGAAATGCAAAGAACCTTTTTAGATTGTAAAGGATGAAAGAGATTAAATCGAAGTCAATATTAATAATATATACAGGAGGAACAATCGGAATGATTAAAAGTCCTGAGACAGGAGCATTGGCTCCATTTGATTTCGATCAAATATTAAATGAAGTGCCAGAACTTAAAAGATTTGGTTTTAAACTTTCTACAATTTCATTTTCTCCATTAATTGATTCTTCTAATCTAAATCCCAATGTATGGATTAAATTGGCGCAGCTAATTAAAGAAAATTATAATTCTTACGATGGGTTTGTGATTTTACACGGAACTGATACTATGGCTTATTCGGCATCAGCTCTAAGTTTTATGCTTGAAAACTTAGATAAGCCAGTAATATTTACTGGGTCTCAGCTGCCTATAGGAACGTTACGAACCGATGGGAAAGAAAATTTAATTTCTGCAGTAGAAATTGCCGCTACTGAAAAAAATGGACAACCTCTTGCCCCTGAAGTATGTATTTATTTTGAAAATAAATTAATGCGTGGAAATCGCACAACGAAGTATAATGCAGAACATTTTAATGCTTTTGAATCTCCAAATTATCCGGATCTAGCAGTTGCGGGAATAAATCTGAAATTTAATTATGGAGCAATTCATTATGCTACAAGTAAAAAGGAATTAGAGATATATACTAAACTTGATGAAAATGTTGTTATATTAAAGATATTCCCTGGAATAAACAAAGAAGTTTTACATTCAATACTCAATATAAAAAATACAAAAGCCATTATTCTGGAAACATATGGGGCTGGAAATGCTCCAACCGAAAAGTGGTTTTTGAAGGAGCTTGAGGAAGCAATATTAAAAGGAAAAATAATTTTAAATGTAACACAGTGTTCTGCAGGAAGTGTTGATATGTCAAAATATGAAACTGGCAATGCACTTTTAAAGATTGGTGTTTTGAGTGGTTATGATATAACAACAGAAGCAGCAGTGGTAAAAATGATGTGTTTATTAGGACGGAATAATAAAATAAAAGAGGTGGAATTAATGTTAAATCAATCCATAAGTGGTGAAATATCAAAATAATTTGCATTAAATTCCTTATTTTTTTGTATTTTGTGCCCCTAAATTATAATGAGGTATAGAGGAGAAATGGCCGAGTGGTCGAAGGCGCACGCCTGGAAAGTGTGTATACCTCACAAGGGTATCGGGGGTTCGAATCCCTCTTTCTCCGCAATAATTTTTAATTAGTGAATTTTTTAATAATTTTACAAACATAAATTTCGTTAATAATTTAAACAGAAAACAAACCATGAAAAAATTATTTGCATTTATAGCAGTTTTTGCGATGCTTTTATTCGGAGCGTCATTCTACACAGTTGCTCAAGAAGAGGGAACTGAAGAGGTAGCTGTTGAACAAACAACTGAAGAAACTTTAGAAGAAGGTGAAATGGAAGCCGTATCTGAAGAAGAAGTAGTATCTGAAGAAGAAGTAGTAGCTGAAGAAGTAGTTGCTGAAGTTGAAGAAGTTGGACTACACAAGCAAATTAAACTTAAGTTTATTGAAGGTGGACCAGGATTTATGGGTTCAGTTTTACTTTGTTTAATTTTAGGTCTTGCTCTTGCAATTGAAAGAATTATCTATTTAAATTTAGCTTCAACTAATACAACAAAACTTTTAAATAGTGTTGAAGAAGCATTAAGTCAAGGTGGTGTTGATGCTGCTAAGGAAGTTTGTCGTAATACAAAAGGACCTGTTGCTAGTATTTTCTATCAAGGTCTTGACAGAATGGAAGAAGGTATTGATGTTGTAGAAAAGTCAGTAGTTGCTTACGGTTCTGTTCAGATGGGTTTATTAGAAAGAGGTATTAGCTGGATTGGTTTATTTATTGCTATTGCTCCTATGTTAGGTTTCATGGGTACTGTAATCGGTATGATTGGTGCTTTTGACTCTATTCAAGCTGCAGGTGATATTTCTCCAACAGTTGTTGCTGGTGGTATTAAAGTTGCACTTATTACAACAGTATCAGGTTTGATCGTTGCTGTTATCTTACAAGTATTTTATAATTATATCCTATCTAAAATTGATGGTATCGTAAATGATATGGAAGATGCTTCAATTTCTTTAATTGATATATTAGTAAAATACAATTTAAAAAAATAATAAATTATGAGTAAAATATTAAGGATATCATTGATAATCCTTCTTGCTGTCTCTGCATTTATATGTATTTTATTTTATGTTGGTGGCGAGAATTTAATCGGTCAACCTAGATTTACGAATCTATATATTATTTGGGCTTACGCTCTTACAGGTTTAGCCGCTGGATTTACTGTAATATTTCCTGTAATTCAAATGATTACAAATCCTAAAAATGCTAAAAAAAGCTTATTAGGAGTACTTGCATTAGCAGTAATAATTGTTATTTCTTATGCATTGGCATCTGGAGAATTATTAGGAATAATTGACCCTGAATTAATCAAGTACGACGTGCCTTCAACATTGAAGTATGCCGGAATGATGCTAAATTCAATTTATTTATTGGCTGGTTTAGCTATCATTACTATGATATATTCTGAGATTTCTAAAATCTTTAAATAGTATTGGTCTTGCGGTAGAAATACCGCATTGCCTATTTAACATATAAAAATTTAAGTTTATGGCAAGAAAAATGTCAGAAGTTAATGCAAGTTCTGTGGCTGATATAGCATTCTTATTGCTTATTTTCTTCCTTGTTGCTACAACAATGGACGTAGATAGTGGGCTTTCAAGAAAATTGCCGCCAATGCCAGAACCTGGTGCTGAGCAGGATGATAAGCAAATTAAAGAACGAAATGTTTTTGTTGTGCTTATTAATGCTAACGACCAGATCATGGTAGAAGGCAAGCCTATGGATGTGCATAATCTGAGAGCAGAAGCAAAAGAATTTATTGTTAATCCTTCGAATAAAGAAGATTTGCCAGAAAAAGAACTTCGCGAAATAGATTACTTCGGTGAGGTAATGGTTCCTAAAGGAATTATTTCGCTTATGAACGATAGAGGTACTTCTTATGGTTTATATATTACAGTGCAAAATGAATTAATCGCAGCATATAACGAAGTACGTGATGAAACTGCAATGAGTAAATTCGGTAAGCACTATGATAATATTCCAGAAGATAAGCAGGATGCGATAAAGGAATATTATAAACAGATTATTTCTGAAGCTGAACCTAAAAATATAGGAGGAAATTAATATGGCTAAATTTGGAAGAAAAGGAAAAGGTGGATTGCCTGAAGTTTCTACAGCATCTTTACCAGATATTATTTTCATGTTACTATTCTTTTTTATGGTAAGTACAACTATGCGTGAAACAACTATCATGGTTCAGCAAAGGTTACCAAAAGCAACTGAAGTAAAGAAGATGGAACGAAAATCATTAGTGAGTTCAATAAGTATTGGTAGTCCTATCTTGGCTTTGCAAGGCACATATGGATCTGAACCAAGAATTCAACTTAATGATTCTTATTCAAAAGTAGCAGATATAAGAGATTATATTACAGCTGAAAGAGAAAATATGGATGAAAGAGAACGTCCTTTAATGACAGTGTCTCTTCGTGTTGATAATAAAACAAAAATGGGTATTGTAATTGATGTTAAGCAGGAGTTAAGAAAAGCAAGTGCTTTAAAAATTAATTATTCTACACGTAAGGTTGAAGTTATCGACTAGAAATATTATATCATAAAATAAAAAAAGGAGATGATTTTTCATCTCCTTTTTTTATTGGCATATTAATTGATTTGAAATATTAAAAATAAAATTTATAGAAATTAACAATAAAACTTATATTTGTAACAATAATGTAAGTTTATTAAAAATTAATGTGTAACTTTTATACATTGTATTTTAAAGGATTTTGAAGGCGAAAGTGAGATGTTTCTTAACAAGGAAATATCTCATCACTAGTTACACCAGTTTCTTTTAAATTAAAATAAATTGCTGATGAGGAAAATATTATTTTTATTTATAGTATTTGTTTCTGTTCAAATGATTTCAAAAAAATCATTCTCACAAAAAGATATCTTTATAAAAGAATTTCAATTTGAATTAAAAAAGATAAGTACTAATCAATATGAAAATGAATACTTTTTAACTATTACTTTAAATAAAAATTCTTTATACAAGTTTACTGTATTAAATCATATAGGCGATTTTCCAGGAAATGCGATAATAGAAATATTAGAAAATGATAAAGTTGTTGCTACGAATTTTGTAGGGGAGAAATATTATGAAAAATTTCTATTTAAGTGTACAAAAACAGGATTCTATGATGTGTTAATTCATTACGAAGATAAAAAATTAGGATCATCACTAATAAAGTTATTTTTAGTCCAATAATATAAAATAAAAAAAGCTTGGTTTACCAAGCTTTTTTTTTGTGACCCAAGGAGGACTCGAACCCCCAACCCTCAGAGCCGAAATCTGATATTCTATCCAATTGAACTATTGGGCCATTAAGATTGCAAATTTATAAAAATTATTTTCTTACCAGAGTCTTTTTAAAAAATAAGTCAAAAAAGGATTAATTAAATCTAAGTATCAATTATTCCTAAACTTTTCATAATTTCGCATGTTGGAAAATTAACTTTCAATTTAAAGCAATTATGGAATACAATTTCAAAGCAATAGAAAATAAATGGCAAAAATTTTGGAGCGATAATAATACATATAAGGTTGATGTTGATAAATCAAAACCCAAGTTTTATGTATTAGATATGTTTCCATATCCTTCAGGTGCAGGTCTTCATGTTGGTCATCCTTTAGGATACATTGCTTCTGACATATATTCAAGATATAAAAGATTAAAGGGGTATAACGTGTTACATCCTATGGGGTATGATGCTTTTGGCTTACCTGCAGAACAGTATGCAATACAAACCGGACAACACCCCGCTATTACAGCAGATATTAATATTAAAAGATATAGAGAACAGTTAGATAAGATTGGATTTTCTTATGATTGGGATAGAGAAGTAAGAACATGTGATCCAAAATATTATAAATGGACACAATGGGCATTTATAAAAATGTTTAATCATTATTATGATAATGTATCTGAAAAAGCTGAGCCAATAGAGAAACTGGTAGAAAAATTTGAAAAGAATGGATCTAAAAGTCTTAATGTTGCTTGTACTGAAGAGTTAGAATTTTCTGTCGATGAGTGGAAAGGCTGGGATGAGGCAAAGCAGCAGAAGGTATTGCTTAATTACCGTATTGCATATTTAGCAGATACAATGGTAAACTGGTGTCCGGCTTTAGGAACTGTTTTAGCCAATGACGAAATTAAAGATGGACTTTCTGAAAGGGGAGGTCATCCGGTTGAGCAAAAGATGATGAAACAGTGGTCGTTAAGGGTTTCTGCATATGCTGAAAGACTTTTAGATGGATTAAAAAATGTTGAATGGTCGGATTCTCTTACTGAGATGCAAAAAAATTGGATAGGGAAATCTGAGGGATCTGAGGTTTATTTTAAAACTGTTGAAGGTGGTGTGGATATTTTAATATTTACAACAAGAGCAGATACTATGTTTGGAGCAACCTATATGGTACTTGCACCGGAAAGTCATTATGTGCCACTTGTGACAAGTTTAGAACAAAAAGAAGAAGTTAATGCTTATTTAGAAGCAACAAAGAAGAGGACAGAAAGAGAGCGCTTAACTGATACAGGAAAAATTACAGGGGTATTTACAGGTTCTTTTGCTATAAATCCTTTTACCGGAAAGGAAATTCCTATTTGGATTAGTGATTATGTATTGGCAGGATATGGAACTGGTGCAATTATGGCTGTTCCTGCGCATGATAGCAGAGATTATGCCTTTGCGAAGCATTTTGAATTGCCAATTATTCCATTAATTAAAGGTTGCGATGTTTCAAAGGAATCATACGATGCTAAAGATGGTAAAATGGTTAATTCTGGTTTTCTAGATGGAATGGATGTTAAACAAGCAATTCCTGCAGCAATAGATGAAGTGGAGAAAAGGCAAATTGGTAATCGTAAGGTAAATTATCGTTTACGTGATGCTATATTTGGTCGTCAAAGGTATTGGGGAGAACCTTTTCCAATTTATTTTAAGGATGGAGTAGCTTATCCACTTGAAGAGAAAGACTTGCCTCTTGAATTGCCGGAAGTTGATAAATATTTGCCAACAGAAGATGGTCAACCACCATTAGGTAGGGCAGAAAATTGGAAAACAAAAGATGGTTATCCAATAGAATTAAGCACTATGCCTGGATTTGCAGGTTCATCGGCTTATTACTTAAGGTATATGGATCCTCATAATCAAAAGGCATTAGTTTCTAAAGACGCAAACGAATACTGGCGCGATGTGGATTTATATATTGGAGGAACAGAACATGCTACAGGTCACTTAATTTACTCTCGATTTTGGAATAAATTTTTATTTGATCTAGGAGTTGTGTGTGAGCAAGAACCGTTCAAAAAGCTTGTTAATCAAGGAATGATCCAAGGACGATCAAATTTTGTTTATAGAATTAATGGTACAAATAAATTTGCTTCTTTTAACCTGAAAGATCAATACGAAACAACAGAGCTTCACGTGGATGTGAATATTGTGAATAATGATATTTTAAATGTTGAAGAATTTCAAAAATGGAGACCAGAATTTAATGATGCAGAGTTTATATTAGAGGATGGTAAATATGTGTGTGGTTGGAGTGTGGAGAAAATGTCAAAAAGATATTACAATGTAGTTAATCCAGACGATATTGCAGAAAAATATGGTGCTGATACTTTACGTATGTACGAAATGTTTTTGGGACCTCTAGAAATGTCTAAGCCGTGGGATACAAATGGAATAGATGGTGTTCATAAATTTCTGCGTAAATTCTGGAGATTATTTCATGATAATCAAAATACCTTATCTATTTCTTCAGAAAATCCAACAAACGAAGAATTAAAAGTTTTACATAAAACAATTAAAAAGATTCAAGAAGATATTGAACGTTTTTCATTTAATACTTCAGTAAGTGCATTTATGATTTGTGTAAATGAGTTAACAGATTTAAAATGTAATAAACGTGATATTCTTGAACCTTTATTAATCTTATTATCATCTTTTGCACCTCATATTACTGAGGAATTATGGCAATTGTGCGAGAACGAAGGAAGTATTTCATATGCTGATTTTCCAAAGTTTGAAGAGAAGTATTTGATTGAAAGTTCATTTGAGTATCCAGTTTCATTTAATGGTAAAATGAGATTTAAAATAAAACTGGCAATAGGTGTCTCTGCTAAGGAAGCAGAAGAAACTGTATTGTCTCATGAACAGGCTCAAAAATGGCTCGATGGTAAAACTCCACGAAAAGTTATTTTTGTTCCAAAAAAGATTATTAATATTGTAATATAACTATCAATAGGCGATAATGAACAATATATTAAAAAATCTTAAGGCCTATTCAATTATAACAATAGGTCTTTTTATTAACGCATTGGGTTGGACAGCCTTTTTGATTCCTGCTGAGATTACTGGTGGAGGAGTAACTGGTATTGCTACTTTAATTTTTTATGCTACTCAAATACCTATTTGGATTTCATATTTAATAATAAATGGAATACTTATATTAGTAAGTGTGAAAATTCTTGGAAGAAACTTTGGAATAAAAACTGTTTTCGCAACAGTAGTATTAACACTTTTCTTTTCGGTATTACAGGGTCTTATAAAAGAACCAATTGTTAATGAAAATTTCATGTCAGCTGTAGTTGGTGGTATATTAGCTGGGGTAGGAATAGGTATAGTATTTAGTCAGGGTGGAAGTACTGGAGGAACAGATATTATTGCAATGATTATTAATAAATATCGAAATATTAGTCCTGGACGAACTATTCTTTATGCTGATATATTAATAATTGCTTCATCATTCTTTATTTTTAAATCAATAGAGAAAATTGTTTATGGTTATGTTACAATGGCGGTAACGGCTTATGCAATAGATCTTATTTTAACTGGAGCAAAAAGAACTGTACAGTTATTTATATTTTCACAAAAATATGATGAAATTGCAAGTGAAATCGCTTCTAATATAAATAGAGGTATTACTTTAATAGATGGTACTGGTTGGTATTCAAAAAAGGAATCTAAAATATTAATGATTTTAGTAAAAAAACAGGAATCCAATAATTTATTAAAGATTATTAAAAATATTGATCCTGAGGCTTTTATTTCTCTAAATAATGTCATGGGAGTTTATGGTAAAGGATTTGATCGAATAAAGACATAGTAAGTTAAAATAATAATAATTTGATATATGCGTATTAAAAGAATAGTTGTAATAAGTGTTTCGTTGTTTATACTTTTATCAATTAGTTTATTTAAATCATCGCAAAGTAGTATACTTAGTCGTAATAGTAATATTTATGCTATTGGCATTGATCAAAATATCATATATCACGATATTAAGAAAGAATATGGCATTGTACTTGATTCTTTTAAAATTTCGCAGAAAAAAATAAAGAGAAATTACAATCTTGCTCGCTTACTTTCTGAAGCTGGATTAGATTTTTCTAAAATTGATAAGGCAACAAGAACTTCAGCTGATGTTTTTGATATAAGAAAGATAAAAGCAGGAAACTACTATAATTTATATTATACCAAAGATTCATTAGAAACATTAAAATACTTTGTTTATAAGCATAGTGCCACCGAGTATTTAAAAATTCATTTAGGGGAAAATTTATTTTCAGAAAAAGGAGAAAAAGAGATTGTTTCAGAAAGAACAGAATGTTCTGGTACGATATCATCCTCATTATGGAAAACTATGATTGAGAATAATATTGATCCAATGATGTCAATAAAATTATCTGAAATTTATGCATGGACAGTAGACTTCTTTGGTTTAGATGAAGGTGATAAGTTTAAGGTTATTTATGAAAAACAATTTGTTGATAGTATACCAATCGGTATTGGTGAGATATATGCTGTTAGCTTTAAACATAAGGGAGAAGAGTTATTTGCATTTGAATTTGAGCAAAATGGAGTTAAAAGCTTTTTCGACAAGGATGGTAAAAGTTTAAGAAGACAATTCCTAAAAGCACCCTTAAAGTTTTCTAGAATCAGTTCGGGATTTTCAAAAAGTAGAATGCATCCTATATTGAAAATTCGACGTCCACATAGTGGAGTTGATTATGCTGCACCAAGGGGAACACCTATATATACAATTGGAGATGGTACAATCATTAAAAAAGGATATACCAAAGGTGCAGGATATTATATTAAAGTAAAACATAATAGTGTATATACATCTGGATATAACCATTTATCGAGATATCCAAAAGGAATTAAGGTTGGGCAAAGAGTAACCCAAGGCGATGTAATTGGTTATGTTGGAAGTACCGGATATGCAACCGGACCGCATCTTGATTTTAGAGTATGGAAAAATGGTCAGGCAATAGATCCTCTTAAGATAAAAGCTCCACCTGTAGAACCAATATTAGAAGATAATCTTACTACATTTGAAGCAATAAAAACAGAATACCTCGAAGAGTTGGATAAAATCAAATCTTAGTTTGGCTTGTTATTTGTGTATTGATATTCAACTTGAATTTTATTAACCAAAAACGATCCAAAATGAAAAATTTATTCAATACAAAATCCCTTATATTAATATTAGCAATAATATTATCCCTTAGCTCTTGTAGTCCCGAATATGTGCCTAATATGGTTAATTCACCATTGTTTTCGAATGCTGGCGAATTTCAAGCAACAATTGCAACCGGAAATAGTAACTTCGATGCTCAAACCGCAGTCGCTATAACAGATCATATTGGTATTATGGTTAACGGGAGTTATGGAAATGAAACAACTGATTCATCTGATGATTTTCATAGGCATTCATTTATTGAAGCGGGAATAGGGTACTATGAAAAGATAGGCGAAAATGGGAGATATGAATTTTACGGAGGTTATGGTTTTGGTGAAGCACAAGGTTATTTTAAGAATGCTCTTTTCGATGAGCAAATAACAGATGCAAAGTATAACCGCTTCTTTATTCAACCTGGAATTGGTATTTCAACTGGTATATTTGATGGTAGTTTCTCTCCTAGATTTGTTTTAGTTCAAATGGATCCTAAAGGAGCTAATTACCCTTCAACACAATACGATGGATTTTTTGAACCAGTTATTACGTCAAAGATTGGGTATAAATATGTAAAGTTTATTGCTCAATTTGGAGTTTCAATACCTATAGGAGATCAAGCTCCAACATATGAGCACCAAAGATTTATTTTTAATTTTGGACTTAATTTTAACTTAGGCCGAAAATATTACGATTTATAATCTGATACAACTTCATTAATAATTCTTGGAAAGTGCGCGTATTCTAATTCGTGCACTTTTTTTGCAACATCTTCGGCTGTATCGCCAGGAAGTACTTTGCATTTTGCTTGAAAAATAATATTCCCTTTATCATATTCTTTATTAACATAATGAATGGTGATTCCTGATTCAGTCTCTTGATTTTCAATAATTGCATTATGTACATTCATTCCATACATACCTTTTCCTCCATATTTTGGTAATAATGCAGGATGAATGTTAATTATTTTATTATTATAATTATTTATTAAATATTCAGGAATAAGCCATAGAAAGCCCGCTAATACTATAAAATCGATATTATCTTCTTTAAGTTGATCAAGTATTTTTTCTGAATTATAAAACTCTGTTCGAGAAAAAATATAATGCTTAATATTATGGTTTAAAGCACGTTGAATCACATAAGCGTCTTTATTGTTCGAAAAAATTGCTGAGATCTCAATTTTTTTATTTTCTTTGCATGTCTTAATTATGTTTTCGGCATTAGTTCCGGAACCAGATGCAAAAATTGCTATTTTGTTCATATATAGATTGTTATTATAGATTGCTTGTTGTTGTATGAGCAATATATTTAAAAAATATAATGCAAAAATGGCTTTTAAAATTCAAAAAAAGCTATTTTTGTAACAAAAAATAAAGAAATATTTTTGATTTATCACAGTTAATTATATTTCTTTGCACTGTTAAAAAATAAACTTAATTATTAATTAAAATTTAAAGTTATGTCTGATACTGCATCAAGAGTAAAAGCAATTATCGTTGATAAGTTAGGAGTTGATGAAAACGAGGTTACACCAGAAGCAAGTTTTACAAACGACTTAGGTGCTGATTCTCTTGACACTGTGGAATTAATTATGGAATTCGAAAAAGAATTTAACATTTCTATTCCAGATGATCAAGCTGAAAACATTGGTACTGTTGGCGATGCTGTAAGTTATATTGAAGAGCACGCTAAGTAATTTAATATCATAATCAAAATCTTGTTTTAAATTTAAATGTTATGGAATTCAAACGGGTAGTTATAACAGGGCTTGGAGCGATTACGCCCATTGGAAACAATGTTGAAGAATATTGGAAGAATTTAATGAATGGAGTAAGTGGTTCAAATCAAATCACCCACTTTGATGCATCAAAATTTAAAACAAGATTTGCTTGTGAAGTTAAAAATTTCGATTTATCGGAACATTTTGATCGTAAAGAAGCCAGAAAATTAGATAGATTTGCTCAGTTTGCATTAGTTGCTGCTGAACAGGCTATTCAAGATTCTAAGCTTGATTTAGAAGCTATTAATCATGATAAGGCTGGTGTTATTTGGGGATCAGGTATAGGAGGTATTAGTACTTTCGTAGAAGAAGTAAGGAACTATGTTAATGGTGATGGTACACCAAGGTTTAATCCTTTCTTTATACCAAAAATGATTGCGGACATTGCTTCTGGACATATTTCTATGAAGTATAATTTCCGTGGTCCAAACTTTACCACAGTTTCTGCTTGTGCATCTTCTACTAATGCAATGATAGACGCATTGAATTACATTCGTCTTGGGAAAGCAGATATTTTTATTACTGGTGGTTCTGAAGCTTCAATTAATGAAGCTGGAATGGGTGGTTTTAGTTCAATGCAGGCTATTTCAACAAGAAATGATGAATTTGAATCTGCTTCTCGTCCATTCTGTAATTCTCGTGACGGTTTTGTTATGGGTGAAGGTGGTGCTGCTCTTATTTTTGAAGAGTTAGAACATGCTAAAAAACGTGGTGCAAAAATTTATGCAGAAGTAGCTGGTGGCGGAATGTCAGCAGATGCACATCATTTAACTGCTCCACATCCAGAAGGTCTTGGTGCAATGAATGTTATGAGAAATGCACTTGATGACGCTAACATGAATCCAGACGAGATTGATTACGTAAACGTTCATGGTACAGCCACTCCGCTAGGAGATGTTGCTGAATTAAAAGGAATAAAAGAGGTTTTTGGAGAGCAAGCTTATAAAATGAATATTAGCTCTACAAAATCAATGACAGGACACTTATTAGGTGCTGCGGGTGCAATTGAAACTTTAGCCGCTCTTTGTGCTGTTGTTAACGGAGTTATTCCTCCTACTATTAATCATCATGAGAAAGATCCAAATATTGATGAAAAGTTAAACTTAACATTCCATAAAGCTGAAAAACGAGAAGTTAGAGCTGCGTTAAGTAATACTTTCGGATTTGGGGGTCATAACGCTTCTGTTATTATTAAAAAATATTCAGAATAAACAAATTTGTGCCTACGCATATCTATCCTGTAAAATATTATTTTTCTAAAGATAAACAGTTTTATAAGCTTGTTTATCAGCTAACAGGATTGTACCCTTCAAACCTTCAGGTTTTTAAGGTCGCGTTTACGCATAAATCAGCTTCTAGATATTTTGATAAAACAAAGAATCTTAATAACGAACGTTTAGAGTTTCTCGGAGACGCACTATTAGCAGCTGTTGTTGCTGATATACTATTCACGTATTTTCCATACAAAAGGGAGGGTTTCTTAACTAAGTTAAGAGCTAGAATTGTAAGTCGTGAGCAATTAAATGAAATTGCCTTAGGAATGGGTTTGCAGTTTCATATTGTTTCTCAGAGTCGTATTACTGGAACAAAGAATATTTATGGCAACGCCTTAGAAGCTTTAATTGGCGCAGTTTATATTGATAAAGGCTATGATAAAACAAAGAAATTTATCATGGAACGCTTGATTAAAGATTATATTGATCTTAGAAAATTATCAAGTACCGATAATGATTATAAAAGTCAATTAATAGAGTGGGCGCAGAAAAATAAAGAATTGTTACATTTTAACGACGAAGAAATCGAAAGTACAGAACATAGTAATCAGTTTTTTACTTCAGAAGCTGTCGTTAATGAGAGTATTATGGGGGCAGGAAAGGGGCCTTCAAAAAAAGAAGCTCAACAAAAAGCTTCAAAAGAAGCTCTGTCTAAACTTGCACACAACGAAGACTAATCATTTTTTACAGTAATAATTAGTATCGATACAGAAATATTTCTATTTTTATTTCGAAGAATAGTACTATGCCTGTAAAGAAAAAACTACACAAACTAAATGTTGATTATAAGCATGATTTTATGCTTATTGGTATAGCATCCCACGAAAATGATTATAGATTAAGTTGGGCTTTAAATAATGAGCTTAATTTTAATTTTACCAAGGTAAATGACACTGTAATTAGTCATCCAAAGCATAAAATCGAAATACCTTATTCCACTTATTTTTCTGATAATCCTATTGATTTAGGATGTTACCTAATCTCAAATAAATCAGAAATGGGTTTTCTTTTGCCAAATCTTAAAAACATCGATTTTATTTTAAGAATACCTCAAGATCTTGAAGGAAACTTTATGGATGAATTACTGTTGAAATTAAAGCAAGTTGACATTGTTATTACTGCTTTCTTAATAGAGGATATTGCAGATCGGATGATTAAAGTGTTTAACTTCTAGCTTATAAACAAAGAAAGAGAGAACCTACTCTCTCTTTCCTAACCCTAAAATTTAAACCTATGCGACAATCTTTCTTGCGTTCTTCCAATTGTCTTGGACAAAAGTATTGCAAACATTGGTTAAGTTATTTAAACCTTTGTTAAATAATGTTAAAGAATTAAGTAAGAAGATTTCAAGCGACTATATTTGTATCAATATGCAAAAAAATGTTATCAGAATAATTACTGCAATTTTATCGCTTAGTCTTATCGGATTAATAGTTGTTCAGTCATATTGGATAAAAAATGCAATAGAAATAAAAGAAGAACAATTTAGTCAATTAGTTAATAAGGCTATTGGCAATATTATCGATGAAATTGAAAATAGAGAGATGGTTTATCAAGTGGTAAATGAGATGGAACCATTTCATGATATATCAGAAACCGGTGCACCATCTGTTAATTACACTTCTAACAAATTAAATCAAAAAACATTTCAATTATCATCGACTAATGAAGAAAAAGAAATATTTGTAATAAATCAATCCGATTCTTTAAGTATTAGTGCTCAATTGCAATTATTAGGAAATAATATTATGCAACTTAGCAGCAAATCAAATTTGCAATTAAGTGAAAGGGGTAAACAAAGTTCGTTTGGGAAATTGAAACTAAAAAGTGACTTTGACGAAAAGCTTAACAATAGAACTGTATTTGTAGAGAATGTTGTAAATAAATTAATACAAATAGATGTTGAATTAGAAGACCGGATTGAAAAAGATGTAATAGAGCAGATTCTGAAAAGAACATTTAACAGCTTAGGTATCGATATTAGTTATGAATATGCTGTAACAAAAAATAATATTAGCAGGGTATACGAATCAAGTAATTTCGATGAAAAAACAAATTTTAAGATGTTTACAGGTAGGTTATTTCCTAATGACATCTTTTCAAAAGATAATTTTTTACATGTATATTTCCCTGAACAACGAAATTTCATATTACGATCTACCGGATTAATGACAATTTTATCAGCATTATTTATGTTGATAATGATTCTTGCTTTATCTGTATCGATACATATTATGTTTAAGCAAAAACGTTTATCGCAAGTGAAAAATGATTTTGTGAATAACATGACCCATGAATTAAAAACTCCTATATCAACAATATCCTTGGCATCGCAAATGCTTAAGGATGATAGTATACCTGTCGAATCAAAAAATATTGGGCATATTTCTAATATTATCGAGGATGAAAGCAAAAGATTAAGCTATCAGGTAGAAAAAGTATTGAAAACTGCTTTATTTGAGCAAGGACATTTCAAGTTAAAGAAGAAAGAATTAAATGTTCACAGAATTATTGAAAGTGTAGTTAAGAATTTCGAGATTCAGGTGAAATCAAAAAATGGATTATTGGAAAAACAGCTCGAAGCAGAAAATCCAATTTCTTTGATTGACGAAGTTCATTTTACAAATATAATTTTTAACTTGCTTGATAATGCCGTTAAATATTCTAAAAACGAACCAACAATAAGCATTTCTACAAAGAGTGATAAATCAGGAATCTATATAATTGTAGCGGATAAAGGGATTGGCATTAAAAAACAGGATCAAAAGAGAATTTTTGATCAGTTTTATAGAGTATCTACAGGAAATGTGCATGATGTTAAAGGTTTTGGTTTAGGATTAAGTTACGTGAGAAAAATTGTAGATGCGCACAATGGTAGCATTAAGCTTAAATCAGAACATAATAAAGGAACAGCATTTGAAATTTTTATTCCAAAAAACCAAATAAGCAATGGAAGAAAGTAATATAAAAGTATTGTTAGCGGAAGATGACGAAAATCTTGGTTCATTACTTCGTGAATATCTAATAGCAAAAGGATTACAAACAGATCTTTTCGTAAATGGAGAGTTGGCATTAGAAGGATTTAAACAAGGTTCTTATAGTATATGTATACTAGATGTTATGATGCCTAAAATGGATGGTTTTACATTGGCTCGCGAAATAAAGAAAATAAATGGAAATGTTCCGTTTATCTTTCTTACGGCAAAATCTTTAAAAGATGATGTTATAGAAGGCTTTACCGTTGGTGCTGATGATTATATGACTAAACCTTTTAGTATGGAGGAATTGTTATTTAGAATTAAAGCTATTCTACGAAGAATAAGTAACAATAATGTTTCTGAAAATAACGAAATGTATACTATTGGGAAATACGAATTTGATTCGCAGAAGCAGATCCTTAAAATAGAAGAAAAGATTCAGAAACTAACAACTAAAGAATCAGAGTTGCTAAAATTGCTTTGTAATAACATGAATAATGTATTAGAAAGAAACTTTGCTTTAAAAACTATTTGGCAAGAAGATAGTTATTTTAATGCAAGGAGCATGGATGTTTATATTACAAAGCTTCGAAAGTATTTGAAAGAAGATGAATCGATCCAGATTTTGAATATTCATGGAAAAGGATATAAACTGATTGTGTAATAATGATAGATCAGCAAAAAAAAGAACTTCGAAAGAAAATAAGAGGCTTAAAAAAAGATTTTACTTTGGATCAAAAGAAAGAAAAGTCTGAGCAGATTTTTTTCAAAATAGAGCAATTGCCAGAGTTTGCCGAATCAAAGGTGATATTGACATATTGGTCTATGGATGACGAAGTTTTTACGCATAATTTTATTCTAAAGCATTACAACGAAAAAAAAATTATTCTTCCTGTTGTAAAAGGTGATGTATTAGAACTCAAAGAATTTAAAGGTTTATCTAATCTTAAAAAAGATGAGGTTTTTGGAATAGAAGAACCAGTAGGAGAAGTGTTTCAAGATTTGGAAACAATTGATATGATCATAGTGCCAGGTGTTGCTTTTGATAATGAATTAAATAGAATGGGGCGCGGTAAAGCATATTACGATAAACTTTTAAAAACAACTAATGCATTAAAAGTAGGAGTGTGTTTTGATTTTCAGATGGTAGAAAAAGTTCCGGTTGATAAGTACGATATTAAAATGAATAAAGTATTATTTGATTCGTAGCAATGACAAAAAGAACTATACATTCTAAACACCTTTTTAAGGATTTTAAATTACCTCAGGAGTATTTCCCTCCAATAATTATAGCTTATGATATAAGAACTCCTGAAAATATCGGAAGTATTATTCGATTGGCAGATAATATTGGTTGCGAAAAAGTTCTTTTTATTACCGAAGAAAATAAATTGCGTGAATCTAAAATAAAAAAAACAGCTGCTTCGAGTTATAATTCTGTTAACTGGAAGTTCTGTTCTGAGGAAGAATTCAAGAACGAAATTCCAAAAGATTATGCAATATTTGCCATTGAAACTACAAGCGATTCTGCTAATATATATAAAACAGAATTACCAAATAAGATAGCTTTTGTTGTTGGTAACGAGATAAATGGAATTAGTTTTGATTTTTTGAATGAGTGCCATAAAATTGTACATATTCCCATTTACGGAAAAAATACTTCATTAAACGTTTCGCATGCATTAGCTATTTCATTATTTGAATGGCAAAAACGGATTGCGGGTTTGTAAACTAGTGATAATCAATTAAGTAAAGCAAATTATTTTCTAAAAATCCTAGGATCATTAAAAGTTTCTTATTAACTTTAGTTATATTAACTAATAAACAATACATATGAAACAAATTAAGTATTCAATTTTAAGCAGAGTACCTGGTAATGATCCACCACCACCACCACCTCCTCCTCCTCCTGGCGAAGGTGATGAAGGTAATTAAATTAAAGTTATTAGATAACTGTTTGTATTAACAAACAGTTATTTTTTTAATTTTAATTAAGTATGTTTGTGTAACATAAAAACTTAAATTGTGCGAACGGCAAATTGCTTTTTTATTTTAATTGCTTTATTAATCTCAAACAACACGTTCTGCGTTAAGGATTCTTCTTATCGTGATATAGATAGTCTTTTTATATATGTAAATGAATTACCAAATGATTCTGTAAAAGTATTAGAGTTGAATAATCTGTCTTTTGATTACTTAAAGGATCAGTTAGATACAGCCTTTATGTTAGCTCAGAGTGCTTTAAATTTATCGGAAAAACTAAACTATGAATATGGAAAAGCTAAGAGTTTATTTCAACTGGGAATGGTTTTACGATATCAGGGTAATTATGAAAAAGCCAAAGAATTCTCTTTAATTTCATATGATTTATTCCATAAAAAGGGTAAATCAAAAGAAAAAGCACGCGTTTTAAATTCTTTAGGTAACGTATCCAAAAGAGCAGGTAGTTATAAAGAATCTTTGGAGTATTTTTTATTAAGTTTGCAAATTTATTCTGAAGTAAATGATTCAGTTAGAATTTCAACTGTTCTTGGTAATCTTGCACTTTTATATCAAGATATGCTTGAGTATGATAAATCATTACAATATCACTTACAAGCATTGGAAATAAGGCGTATATTGAATATGGATAATGGAACGATCCTAGCTAATTTAATGAATATAGGTAACGTTTATGAAAAAAAAATTAATTATAATAAAGCGTTACGTTATTACAAGGAGGCGATTAATCTAATTGATAAAAATACTAGTAAACTTAAACAAGCTCAATTACTTCATAATGTTGCGGTAGTTTATAATGCATTGAGAAAATATAATAGTGCTAAATATTATTTTTTAAGAGCCTTGGAAATTACGGAGGAAATAGGAGCTTTGGATCATATTATACCTTCCTGGCTTGGATTGGGTGGTATATTAGTTTATGAAGGAAATTATAAAGAGGGTGAAAAATATATACAAAAAGCTTATAACTTAGCAAAAGAACAAGGAAATCTTAAAAAATTAAGAGAAACTTCTGAATATCTGGTATGGGCTTACGAAATAAAAAAGGATTATAAAAGTGCTTTGTATCACCAAAAAATGTTTCAGCAAATAAGTGATAGTTTATTAGGTGTTGAGAAAATAAAATTGGTAAAAGAAGTAGAACAAAAATACAACGCTGAAAAAAAAGAACAACAAATAGCATACTTAGAAAAAGAACAAGAAATACAAACTCTTAATTTGTCGAAAAAAACAATTGAAGCAAAGCAAAAAAGTTTACAACGGAATTTGTTAATTGTAATTGTATTAATGATTCTGGTAATCTTAATATTCTTATTATCGGATAATAAAAAACGAAAATTAAGAAATAATCTATTAATTAAACAGAACCGAACAATACTTAAGCAAAGAATGGAGATTGTTCGGCAGAACGATGAACTTCTGGAATCAAATAATACAAAGGATAAATTATTCCAGATAATTGCACATGATTTACGCAGTCCTCTTGTTTCTATCGATAGCTTAACACAGTTAATTCCCTACTGGGTAGAAGAACAAGATTATAATGCCCTTAGTAAAGTTGCAAAAACAATGGAATTATCTATCGAGAATGTTCTTTCTTTAATAGATGATTTGTTGAGCTGGGCTTTAAATCAGCAGGGAAAATTCCCATTTAATCCGGAAAATTTCGAAGTGGTAGATGCTTTAGAAAATGCCATTAAGGTGTATGCACCTATTGCCGAAATAAAAAATATTAACTTAAATATTATTGCAAAAGAGGAGTCAATTGTTTTCGCAGATAAGAATATGTTCTTAACTGTAATCAGGAACCTTTTAAATAACGCTATAAAGTTTACTCCTGAAAATGGAGATGTTGAGGTGGGTGTTGACTTTAAAAAGGAGTTTGCAATAGTGTGGGTAAAAGATTCAGGAATAGGAATTCCTGCCGATAAAAAAGATAAGATTTTTGATCTTGCAAATGGAAGTTCAAATGGAACAAAAGGAGAACTTGGTAAAGGCTTAGGCTTATTCTTTTGCAAGGAGTTTATTAATCTAAATAGAGGTCATGTTTATATTGAAAGTGAGCTTAAAAAAGGAACCATAATTACTTTTACATTGCCATTATATAATCCAGCCCATATTTAATTCAAACTATTGACAGTGCGAATAGCGTATTACTTATTTATTTTAAACATTGTTTTTACTTCCTCAGAAGTTTTTTGCCAAGAGAATAACTCATATCGCAATCTCGATAATATATATATCCAGGTAAATGCATTATCAAATGATTCATCGAAGGTATTAAAGCTTGCAGATCTTTCTTCAGAATATTTAGATACTCAATTAGATTCTGCCTTAATATTAGGACAAAGAGCATTAGATTTATCTGAAAAGTTAAATTATAAATACGGAATTGCTATAAGTTTATTTCAATTAGGAACAATTTTAGGTAATCTGGCCAATTATGATAAAGCCATAGAATACTCTTTAATTTCGTATGATTTATTCAATAAAATGGGTAAATTAAAAGAGAAAGCTCGAGTATTAAACTCTTTAGGAAACATAAATAGAAAAGCAGGTAAGTATAAAGAGTCTCTGGAGTATTTTTTAATAAGTCTTCAAATATATTCAGAGTTAAATGATTCAGTAAAAATTGCAGGAGGAGTGGATAATTTGGGGACTCTTTATCAAGAATTAAGAGATTATGATAAATCTCTGGAGTATTTCTTTAAATCTCTCGAAATAAGACAAAAATTGGAAATGGATAATGAATTAATCCTTATAAATTTAATGAATCTTGGTATAGTTTATAATTTGAAAAATGACAATCTTAAGGCATTAAATTATTATCAAGAGGCTATCAATTTAATAGACGGAAACACTAGTAAATTCAATCAAGCAATTCTACTTCATAATGTTGCTATTGTTTATAGTGCTTTAGGGAAATATAAAAGTGCTAAAAGTTATTACTTAGAATCTGTTAAAATAAAAGAGAAAATAGGTGCTTTGGATTATATAATAACTTCTTGGCTAGGACTAGGTGGAATGTTGGTTTATGAGGGAAATTACAAGGAAGGTCAAAAATATTTATTAAAAGCTTATAAACTTGCAAAAGAGCAAGGAAGTCTTAAAAAATTGAGAAAGGCTTCTGAATATTTAGTATGGGCTTCTGAAATTAAGAAAGATTATAAGAAAGCCTTGTATCATCAAAAGATGTTTCAGCAATTAAGTGATAGTTTATTAGGTATTGAGAAAATAAAATTGGTAAAAGAAGTAGAACAAAAGTACGATGCCGAGAAAAAAGAACAACTAATAGCATACTTAGAAAAAGAACAAGAAATACAAAACCTCAATTTATCAAAAAGAACAAGCGAAGCAAAGCAAAAAAGTTTACAGCGGAACTTGTTAATTGTAATTATATTAATGATTCTAGTAATAGTAATATTCTTATTAACAGATAATAAAAAACGTAAAAATCGAAATAAGATACTTCTTAGGAAAAACAGAACAATCCTCGATCAAAGAACGGAGATTGTTTGTCAGAACGATAATCTTCTGGAATCAAATAAAACAAAGGATAAGTTGTTTCAGATAATAGCACACGATTTACGTAGCCCTCTTGTTTCTATCGATAGTTTTACTCAGTTAATTCCATATTGGGTAGAAGAACAAGATTATAATTCGCTTAAAAAAATGGCAAAAACAATGGAGCTATCTGTTGAGAATGTCCTTTCTTTAATAGATGATTTGTTAAATTGGGCCTTAGGTCAACAAGGAAAGTTTCCTTTCAATCCCGAGAAATTCAAAATAATAGAGACTTTAGAAGAAGCTATTAAGGTATATTTACCAATAGCCGAAATAAAAAATATTAACTTAAAAATCACTTCGGTAGAGGAATCACATGTTTTTGCAGATAAGAATATGTTCTTAACTGTAATTCGGAACCTTTTAAATAATGCTATTAAGTTTACTCCGGAAAATGGAAAAGTTGAAGTTGGCGTAGAATACGAAAAAGAGTTTGCAAAAGTGTGGGTAAAAGATTCAGGAATTGGAATTCCTGATGATAAAAAAGAAAAGATTTTTGAATTTGCTAATGCTAATTCCAAAGGAACAAAAGGAGAAGTAGGTAAAGGTCTCGGGCTGTTCTTTTGCAAAGAATTTGTACACCTGAATAAAGGCGATGTATATGTTGAAAGTGAACTTGATAAAGGAACTACAATAACTATAACATTGCCACGATCTTAATTTGTTGAAATTTTAATACCTTTTTGCATTATATATAATTTCCTAATTTCATATATTTATCTAAATTTTATTTATTGATAAAAGAAGTATTATGAAAAAAAGAGATAACGCTATAAAGGATATTAATGAACTTCGTAAACTTGAGGACATTATTAGTAATTGTAAAGTTTGTAGAGTCGGAATGGTGGATGTAGATGATCCATATGTTTTAGCAATGAATTTTGGTTATGAAGATCAGACAGTGTGGTTACATTGTGCTAAGGAGGGGAAAAAGGTTGATATTCTTAAAAGAAATAATAAAGTATGCTTAGAGTTTGATACCGATCATAAATTATTCTCACGTCATGAGCACGTTGCTTGCTCTTGGAGAATGGCCTATAGAAGTGTACTTATTCGTGGTAATGCACTCTTTGTTGAAGACTACGACGAGAAAATAAAAGGTCTGAATATATTCATGAAAAATTATTCCGATCGCGAGTTTGAGTATTCAAAGCCTTCGGTTGATAATATTTTAATTATAAAAATTCCGATTGAATCAATTACAGGAAGATCATTCGAATACTAATATTTAGATCATGAGAAAGATAATAAATCCATATACAAATCAAGAGGGGTATAATTGTTTTGGTTGTTCATCGAATAATAAACTTGGTTTACAAATGGAGTTTTTCGAGGATGGTGAATTTGTAAAAAGCAATTGGGAACCACAAAAACATTTGTCGGGTTATGGAAATATCCTGCATGGAGGAATTCAATCAACAATTTTAGACGAGATTGCAAGTTGGGTTGTTTATACTAAAGTTGGAACGGCAGGTGTAACAGCTACTCTTAATGTTAAATATAAAAATACAGTATTTACAGATAAAGGAACACTTGAGGTAAGAGCAAAACTTATTGATCAGAATAAAAAATTTGCAACAATTCATGCTGAATTATTAGATAATGAAGGAAAAGTTTGTTCCGAAGCCGAAGTTAAATATTTTATCTTTCCATTAGAAATAGCCAAAAGAAGGTATCATTATCCGGGTGTTGAGAATTTCTTTGAACAATAATCGAAATTATTTCGTATTTACGAGCTTGTCTAAAAAGCCTTTCTTTGTCATCTCTTCCCGATATTTTTCGGGACAAGATGACAATGCATTATTTTTATGATTGTCACACTGAACTTGTCGAAGTGTTTTTTAAATGAACTACTTTTTAGACACCCTTTTACATTTGTATCAGATTCTTCGATTATATTTGCATCTTCCAAAAATGGTATTCATGAGAAGTATTGTCTTGTTTTTATTTTTTCTAATTATTCCTGTTGTAGGATTTTCGCAAGATAATTTTTCTGCTAAATTTTTTGGTTTTAGCTTTCATCCCGACGGTGATGTTAATGCCGATAATATGCCAACAAAAGTTGATAAGAATGGTGTATTAGTAGTTAATATTGGTGTGTATTTGGGTTACGAAAAGTTTGTATTTAAAGATAAATTATCAATAAAAACTGCTACAGCTTTTTATTCCGATTGTGGGGGATTGTTTTCAGGATTGGTTCATGTTGGTTTTAGAGGAGTAATCGTGCAATTCGATAAGTTTTCTATAAACGGTGGATTAGGTCCAACATTTATTTATAGAAGAAGCTGGTATTCGAAATTCGACGATTATATTAATTCTGGATTTTATAGTGGAAATGAAACAGATTTTTGGCAATATAAATTTCTATGGTATGGAGGTGAGTTAGAATTTAACTATAGATTGAATGATAGGTTAGATTTATCAACAACTTTTATACCTGGTTATCCAAAATTATTAGAACTGTCGTTTGGTGTAAGATACCGATTTAAAAAACAACAAAATACTGCTAAATAAAATCAAAGTAAATATCAAGTGCACTAGTAAATCCATTTTGCTGATTGCTGTTACATACAGGAAATCTTTCTTTTAAATCATTTGGAGCATTCGAAACAACATACTTTTCTGCTGTATATTCCAGCATATCAATATCATTATAATCGTTTCCTACGCTTATCGTTTCAGATTGATTTATTTTTAATTTGCGGCATAACCAATCAATTCCATGACCTTTCGAAACCGTTTCTGGAAAAATTTCCATCCAAATAGAGTCTCCATCCAAAGGGGAGGTTGTTCTAATAATTTTTATATCGTTAAACTTAGTCTTTATTTCGTCGAAAAGCGAAATGTTATTTGGAAACACAGCTAGTATCTGACTGGCGTGATCAAATTTTTCAGTTTCGGGATTTAATTTCTCGGCAAAATCTTTGTAAAGGTTTATGCGTCTTTCAAAATCGGGATTTTTTTTCTCCGTTCGATGAAACACAAACTTATGGTTCTCAGGAACCATTTCATGAATCATGAAATCAATATCGTGATTTATTAAAATTTCAGAAATTTGTTTTACTTCATCAACAGGTAAAAATTGAGAGTGAATTAAAGTTTTTCTTTTCCAATCGAAGATTCCAGCTCCCGAAGAAAATATTAGATAATCAATAGGGAAATTATCTTTTAGTGCCTTTGTTGTTGAGAAAAAATTACGACCAGTAGCAATTACTCTTATAACATTATTTTCGCCTAGCCAATAAAGAGATTTCATATCCATTAAACTTACTTCTCTATTGTTATTTAATAAAGTGCCGTCTAAATCAGTAATTACTATTTTTAATTTTTCGTTATCCATTTTATTGTTAAAAATCTAAAGCCATGGTGTTAAAGAAAGTTTTTGAATCTTCTCTATAAGTCATATTGGAATCAAATTTCCATTGCCATTTAAGCATGAAATTTTCTGTAGGTAAAGCTACTTTAATTAATGGATTTACTCCAATTAAATTCTCTTTTTCATCGTATATTTCTTCTTCAAAATCAGTAATTAAACAAGTTTTACCTTTTGGTAAAATATTTAAATGGGATTGCTGAATTTGTTGTTCTATTTTGTTTAATTCCGAACTTGAATATTTATTAAACTTTTTCATATAATCAATTAAAATGATATGAAGTTGGCACATAATATTCAATGAAATTACAAAGTCGGCTTCAGGAATATCAAAAGAAAAAGAAGATAAATTGGTAATATTAAGCGAGTTTTTTTGCTTTACATTATTATAAAAGAAATCAATCAAACCATCAGTAATATCTGCTTTTATTGTTGTTACATTGTCAAATGATTTTATTTTCTTTAAAACTTGCTTCGGATGAATAATATCTATTAATACTATTTCCTTAAACTGTTTTGATAACTCTTTAATTGGCAAATCAAATAACCATCCACTTCCTAGAACAACTAATTTTCCTTTGTTTTTGGTCTCGGCAGATTTTAAAATAAATTCTTTTGATGATGTAAAATGTAAATCCCAATTTTGCTTTTCTCTCTGATATCTTCTTGCAATACCATCTTGATCTTGAATGTATTGCATTTGTCTTAACTTTGCAGTTTCTTTATACTGTTTTATTATATTATTTAGTTTCATCTAAAGAAATAGTATTTAATAATTCAGACTAATTTATAAAATATTAGTTTTGTAATCTTAAAATTTAAAATAAATCGCAAAAAAATAACAATGATGAAAAAACTAAACCATTTATTAGCAATATTGTTAATTGTAGCAGGATTAGTTTCTTGTAATAAAAATGAAGAAAAAATGAAGAATCCATTTTTTAATGATTTAAATCAAATTATTGATTTTAAAAGTATAACAGCTAAAAATGTAACTGATGCAACAACAGAATCAATTGCTTTAGGAAAAGATGAGTTATCAAATATTTATACTGTTAAATCAGAAGAAAGAACTTTTGAGAATACAGTAAGAGCACTTGATGATGTTTATAATAATTTATTAAAAGTTAACGAGGTAGTTTCACTTTTAGCATACGTGCATCCAAATGATGAAATTAGAAACGAATGTTTAACAAGTATTGGTGTATTTGGAAAGTTTTTTAATGAAATTTCTTTAAGTGAAGAATTATATGGTGCTGTAAAAGATTATTCTAAATCTGAAGAGGCAAAGAATTTAGTAGGAGCACAAAAGAAATACTTAAAAGAAACGATTGAAGAGTTTGAACGAAATGGCTTTGCTTTGCCAAAAGAAAAAAGAGACGAGCTTAAAGTAATTCAGGATAAACTATCTGACTTAGGAATTCAGTTTGATTCTAATATAAGTTCATATCAAGATTTTTTAATTGCTACAGAAGAGCAAATGGAAGGTTTACCTGAAGATTATAAAAAATCTCATCGTCAAGATGATGGAACTTATAAAATTGGTTTAGAATATCCTTCTTATGTTCCTTTTATGAAATATTCTACTTCTGATGAAGCTAGAAAGGAGCTTGCAAGGAAATATAAAAATACAGCTGCCGATAAAAATTTAGATGTATTAAAGCAAATATTAGTTGAACGTGAAAAATTAGCAGCTCTTTTAGGGTATAAGACCTTTGCAGAGTATAGAACAGAAAATAGAATGGCTAAAAGTCCAAACAATGTATGGGATTTTGAAAATAGCTTAAAAGAAAAAGTTCGAGCAAAAGCAGAACGTGATTATAAGGAGTTAGTAGAAGTAAAAAAATCTTACACTAAGAATAATTCGGCCAAAAGTATAGAATCTTGGGAAGCATCTTTTTATAATAATATTTTATTAAAAGAAAAATACGAATTAGATAATCAGAAGCTTAAAGAATACTTTGAGGTAGGGAATGTAATTGATGGTTTATTCAAAATATCACAGCATTTGTATGGTGTGAAGTTTGAACAAGTAGAAAATGCTTCAGTATGGCATGATGATGTATTGTTTTACGAAGTAAAAGAAAACAATAAATTAATAGCTCGCTTTTATTTAGATTTATATCCTCGTGAGAACAAATACAATCATGCTGCAATGTTTGGTATGATTCCAGGAAAAAAAATAAACGAAGATTATCAAATTCCTACAGCAAGTTTAGTGTGTAATTTCCCAAAAGCAACTGAAGATATGCCGGCACTAATGCCACATAACGATGTTGAAACATTTTTCCATGAGTTTGGTCATTTAATGCATGATTTACTAACAAAAGCCGAATTGGCTTCTCAGGCAGGAACAAGTGTTGCAAGAGATTTTGTTGAAATGCCATCTCAAATTTTTGAGAACTGGGCTTGGGATTATGAAGCTTTGTCATTATTCGCAAAACATTATAAAACAGGAGAATTACTTCCTAAAGAACTTCATGAAAAAATGATTGCTGCAAAAAATGTAGGTTCTGGCTTACAAGTACTACAGCAAGTTTTTTATGGTACATTAGATATGACATATCATGATAAGTATGATGCAAACGGAACAAAAAGTACTTCTAAATTAGTTGAAGAATTACAAAACGATATAACCATGTATAAATTTCAAGAAGGAACTCATTTTGAAGCAGGGTTTGGTCATTTAAATGGTTATGCAGCAGGTTACTATAGTTACTTGTGGGCTTTAGTATTCGCCGATGATATGTTTTCGGTTTTTGAGCAAAACGGAATTATGGATCAGGAAACAGGTTTGAAACTTAAGAAAATTGTTCTTGAACGTGGTTCAACAATTGAGGAAATGGAGATTGTTAAAGAGTTTCTTGGAAGAGAACCTAACGAAATAGCATTCTTAAAATCGATAGGTTTATAGTTTGGTAATAACTGGTAATAACTTATTATATGAAGCTGCTCTCTAAAAGAGCAGCTTTTTTTATATTTACAATTGTTAATACTATTAAGATCATATTATGAAAAAGGATGCAAATTTTTTAAAGTACCTGGAGGGTTGGTTATCTATTATAGTTAATCTCTTTTTATTTGTCCTTAAATATTGGGCTGGAGTTGTTACTGGATCAATTGCCATTATTGCGGATGCATGGCATACTTTATCGGATTCGCTTAGCTCAATAGTTGTTTTAGTTGGTGTAAAAATGTCTAATAAACCAGCAGATAAAGAACATCCTTTTGGACATGGAAGAGCTGAATTAATTGCATCTATTATTATTGGAATGTTGTTAGTGGTTATAGCTTTTAATTTTGTTTTGGAAAGCTTCGATAAATTGAAAAATCACGAGTCAGTACTTTTTGGTAAAATTGCAATAATAGCCACCGTGGTTTCAATTATTGCTAAAGAATTAATGGCACAATATGCTTTTTGGGCTGGAAGAAAAACAAAATCAGTAACATTAAAAGCAGATGGTTGGCATCATAGAAGTGATGCTATTTCCTCTATTATTATTTTAGTAGGAATTTTCCTTGGTCCATATTTTTGGTGGATCGACGGAGTTTTAGGATTAGTTGTAGCATCCTTAATATTTTATGCTGCCTACGAAATAATTCGAGAAGCAAGTAATCCATTGTTAGGAGAAGAGCCTGATAATGAATTAATAGAACAGTTAAATACTATTTCTAAACAAAAAGCTGGATTCGATGTAAAACTTCATCATGTACATATGCATCGGTATGGTGATCATACAGAACTTACCTTTCATGTTAAACTTCCAAAGGAGTTTTCATTAGAAAAAACTCATGATATTTGTAACAGTATTGAGCAGGAATTAAAAGCAGATATGAACATATATGCTACAATTCACGCAGAACCAATTTGATAATCAATAATAAAAGTCAATACAATTTGATTTACATTAAATAATGACGTATGTTTGCGACATAAAACATAGTTAGTATGACTTTTAAAAAGACAAATTTATTTGACGATGATTTACAATCTCTTGCCGAAGTTGCAAAAGTATTGAGTCATCCGGCACGTTTAGCGATTTTAAAATATTTAGCTAAATGTAAATCTTGTATTTCTGGTGATATAAGTAATGAGATTCCTTTAAGCAGAACTACAGTTTCTCAGCATCTACAAGAGCTTAAAAGAGTGGGGTTGATAAAAGGAGAGATTGATGGATTAAAGGTGAATTACTGTTTGTGTAATTCTTGTTTAGATAATATTAAGAAAGATTTTAATTTGTTTTTTAAGGATATTATTGAAGGTTCTGATGTAACATGTAAAATATAATAATATGAAAATTTTAATTCTTTGTACTGGAAATTCATGTCGTAGTCAAATGGCTCATGGGTTTTTACAATCTTTCAATAAAGATTTAATAGTTCGATCAGCAGGTACTGAGGCTTCAGGTAAATTAAACAAAAAGGCAGTTTCTGTAATGAAAGAAATAGGAATAGATATTAGTCATCATGCTTCGGATTCTGTTAATAAATATATAGATGAAGAATGGGATTACGTAATTACAGTTTGTGGTGGAGCAAATGAAGCCTGCCCTGCTTTTATTGGCAAGGTTAAGAATCGATTGCATATTGGCTTTGATGATCCTTCTCATGCAGAAGGTTCGGAAGAGTTTATAATGAGTGAGTTTTATCGTGTACGAGATGAGATAAAAGAAGCTTTTTTTAATTTTTACAAGGATAATTTGATGATTTAATAATTTGAAAATATATTGATTGTGAGAAATGATAAGGATAATATTATAGTGAATTTATCACTTGAATTTGCAAAAGAAATAATAGAATTTACAGAGATTCTTGAGGGAAATAGAAAATATGTAATTGCCAGGCAGTTGTTAAAATCAGGAACATCTATTGGTGCAAATATTAGGGAAGCTCAAAATGCCGAGAGTAAAGCAGATTTTATTCATAAAATGAAAATTGCAGCGAAAGAAGCAGATGAGACTGAATATTGGTTACTACTTTGTGAAATGTCAAAGTCATATCCACATAATGAAGATTTAAGAATAAAACTTGAATCAATTATAAAAGTGCTTTCGAAGATAATAAGCAGTTCAAAAACTAAAAGTTAATTATCAAATTGTCAAATCAAATCATTATAAAATTGATAGATTATGAAAGTGAAGAAAAATATAAAAGATATTGTTAAAGAAAAATATGGTCGAATAGCAAATCAATCAAAGTCGCAAAACGAAAGTTCGTGTTGCGGCAGTAGCGGTTGTTGTAGCGATATTGACTATACGGTTTTTAGCGATGATTATACTAATCTAAAGGGTTATAATCAAGATGCTGATTTAGGATTAGGATGTGGATTACCAACTGAGTTTGCAAAAATAAAAACTGGTGATACTGTTTTAGATTTAGGTTCAGGTGCTGGGAATGATGGTTTTGTTGCTCGTGCATTAACGGGAGAAACAGGAAAAGTTATTGGAATAGATTTTTCAGATGAAATGCTGAAAAAGGCAAATGAAAATGTCGAAAAACTAAATTATAAAAATGTTGATTTTATTAAAGGTGATATTGAAGAAATGCCAATTGAGTCAAATTCTATTGATGTGATTGTAAGTAATTGTGTTTTAAATTTAGTACCAAATAAACGAAAAGCTTTTGCTGAAATTAATAGAGTTTTAAAAAGTGGAGCACATTTTTCTGTTTCTGATGTTGTGCTTGCTGGTGAACTTCCAAGTAAGTTAAAAGAAAGCGCAGAAATGTATGCAGGTTGTGTTTCGGGAGCAATTCAGAAAGAGGAGTATATAAATATTATTAATGATTCTGGGTTTAAAAATATTGAAGTTCAAAAGGAAAAGAAAATTGATATTCCCGATGATATTTTATTGAATTATATAAACTCAAATGAATTACAAGAATTTAAAAATAGTAATGTAGGTATTTATAGCATTACAGTATTTGCAAAGAAATTATAAAACAGATTTAATATGTCACAGAAGAAAAAAATAGGTTTTTTTGAAAAGTATCTAACACTTTGGGTAGCCTTGTGTATTGGAGGAGGTATCGCTATTGGTCATTTTACTGGAGATAGCATGCAATTTCTTAGTAAAATGGAAATGTTTAATGTAAATATTCCGGTGGCTATTTTAATTTGGCTTATGATTTATCCAATGATGCTACAAGTAGATTTTTCAAGTATTAAAAATGTTGGAAGAAGACCAAAAGGATTAATACTTACATTAACGGTTAATTGGTTAATAAAACCATTTACTATGGCATTTTTTGCCTGGATATTTTTCTCAAAAATATATGGTGCTTTTATTGAACCTGAATTAGCAGGTGAATATATCGCTGGAGCAATATTACTTGGTGCTGCTCCTTGTACAGCAATGGTTTTTGTTTGGTCGTATTTAACAAATGGAGATCCAAATTATACATTAGTACAAGTTTCAGTTAATGATCTTATTATTTTGGTTGCTTTTGTCCCAATTGTAGGATTGTTGCTTGGTATAACTAATATCCAGATTCCTTATGAGACTTTAATAGCAAGTGTTGTTATTTTTGTTGTAATACCTTTATTAGCTGGGTATATAACTCATAAGTTATTAGTTCGAATGAAAGGAAAGGAGTGGTTTGAAAAAGTATTTTTACCAAAATTGAAACCAGTTTCCATTTTAGCTTTATTAGTTACATTAGTTTTACTTTTTGCTTTTCAGGGTGTTAATATAATTAACAATCCATTCATAATTTTACTTATTGCTGTTCCTTTAATTATACAGACCTATTTTATTTTCTTTATAGCATGGATTGGAGGTCGTAAATTAAAACTACCTCATGCAATTTGTTCTCCAGCAGCTATGATTGGTGCAAGTAATTTCTTCGAATTAGCCGTGGCTGTTGCAATTGCATTGTTTGGACTGCAATCACCTGCAGCGCTTGTTACTGTTGTTGGTGTATTAGTGGAAGTTCCTGTTATGCTTTCATTGGTTGCTTTAGCAAATAAATGGAAATATTAAACCAACTATATTTTGGATAAAAAAAAGAGCTGCCCATGAGCAGCTCTTTTAAGTTATGTTTTTTGAAATTAATAATTTTTACTTGCCATTTCAGAAACCTTAGAATGGAATTTTAGCCCGTGTTCTAATGCATTATCTCTGCTAAAAGCATACCTTAATCTGTCTCCTTCAACAATGAATTGAATTACAGCTCCCTTCTCAATAGCTTTATAATAATCGCTTATTATTAAACAGTGAACACCTGTTCTTTCATGAATGTTTAAAATAGTACTAGCCTTAGTAATATCAACAAATATCACATGGCATTTAGAAATCTCATCCTTATTTTTAAAATATTTAACAACAATATTTTGAGTTACATTTTTTTTACCCTTTGTTACTTTATCAAGTTCTGTTGACAAGCTTTTTGATCCAATTACACCAATTATAAAATCACCACTTTTTTCTGTTTGTGGCCAATCAAAAAACTTGGTAAAATTGTAAATGTAATTCGCTTGTGCTTGAGTCATTCCAACTTGCGCATAATTAACTTTAGCAATTAAAATAACTAGAAGAGTAGTAAAAAGAATTCGTTTCATAATTAACAATTTTGAGATTAACTATTTTTTTGTAAAAGTTACAAGTAATATTTAAAAATTCAATAATTTTTAGATGATATTGATCACTATTCGTAAAAAACAATTTTATATTTTGATATTATTTTCTTTTAAGCTTAAAAAAATTACTTAATAATTCACTGCACTCTGACTCTAAAACTCCAGTAATAATTTGAGTTTTAGGATGTAAAATATTTTTGTTTAAGCTACTAAATCCTCTTGTTTTATCTGAAGCGCCATAAACTAATTTAGATAATTGTGTCCAATATGATGCTCCACCACACATAATACAAGGCTCAAGAGTAACATAGAGAGTACACTCATTTAAGTATTTCCCTCCTAAATAGTTTGTTGCAGCAGTAAAAGCTTGCATTTCGGCATGAGCTGTTACATCATTTAATGTCTCAGTAAGATTATGAGCTTTGGCAATAATTTGATTGTTGTTAACAATTACTGCACCTATAGGGATTTCATCTTTTTCAAAAGCTTTTTCAGCTTCTTTAAAGGCTTCTTTCATAAAATATTCATCCGAAAACAATTTCATCCCCATGTAGTTTTATTAGCCAAAGATAAAATATTTCAAAAGATTTTTTTAATATCATTATTGTTAATATTTAAAACGTTCGTGTTTTTAATAAGAAAATAAAATCATATTTTCGCATTCTATTTGATAATGAATTAAAATATAAGATAATAAACAATAATATTATGTATAGAACACATACTTGCGGAGAGCTTAGAATTGAAAATGTTGGACAAGAGATTGTTTTAAGCGGCTGGATTCAAGGAGTAAGAAACTTAGGAGGAATGACATTCCTTACATTGAGAGATAGATATGGTTTAACTCAAATTGTAATTGATGAAAATACACCTGAAGATTTAAAATCGCAAGTTGAAGAATTAAGTAGAGAATGTGTTGTAAAAATAACTGGTGAGGTAATAGAAAGAAGTAGTAAAAACCCTAAGATGCCAACTGGTGATATTGAAATTAGAGCAAAAGAATTAGAAATTTTAAATAAATCTGAGGTTCCTCCTTTTACAATAGAAGATGAAACCGATGGTGGCGATGAGTTAAGAATGAAATATCGTTACCTGGATTTAAGAAGAAATCCTGTTCGTAAGAATTTGGAATTGCGACATAGAATGGGGCAGGAAATTAGGAAATATCTTGATGGTGAAAAGTTTATGGAAATTGAAACACCATATTTGATAAAATCTACACCTGAAGGTGCAAGAGATTTCATCGTTCCTTCAAGAATGAACGCTGGTGAATTTTATGCATTACCTCAATCACCACAAACATTTAAGCAACTTTTAATGGTTTCTGGATTCGATAGATATTTTCAGATTGTAAAATGTTTTCGTGACGAGGATTTAAGAGCAGATCGCCAACCTGAATTTACTCAGATTGATTGTGAAATGTCATTTGTAAATCAAGATGATGTTTTAAATATGTTCGAAGGATTAGCAAATCATCTTTTTAAGGTAATCAAGAATGTCGAAATTACTGAGAAATTTCCAAGAATGCCATATTCTGAAGCAATGGAAAAATATGGTTCAGATAAGCCGGATATTAGATTTGAAATGCAATTTGTTAATTTAACAGATATCGTTAAAGGCAATAACTTTGTAGTTTTCGATAGTGCTGAATATGTAGGAGGAATATGTGCTCAAGGTTGCGCAAATTATTCAAGAAAACAACTTGATAAATTAACTGATTTTGTTAAGAAACCTCAGATAGGTGCTAGAGGTCTTGTATATGTTAAATGTAATGAGGATGGAACTTTTAAATCATCAGCAGATAAATTCTTTTCACAAGACGATCTAAAAATATGGGCTGAGAAAATGAATGCTAAAGCAGGAGATCTTATACTAGTTCTTGCTGGTGATAAAGCGCATACTTTAAATGCTCTTTGTGAACTTCGCCTTGAAATGGGAGAGCAACTTGGGTTAAAAGACAAAAATAAGTTTGCGCCATTATGGGTTGTAGATTTCCCATTATTAGATTGGGATGAAGAGAATAAAAGATTTCATGCAATGCATCATCCATTCACTTCACCAAAGGCAGAAGATATTCATTTGTTTGAAACAGAGCCAGGAAAAGTAAGAGCTAATGCTTACGATCTTGTTATTAATGGAGTTGAAATTGGTGGAGGTTCAATTCGAATTCATGATGATAAACTTCAACAAGATATGTTCAAACACCTTGGTTTTACTGAAGCTGAAGCTAAAGAACAGTTTGGATTTTTAATGGATGCATTTAAATATGGTGCACCGCCACATGGGGGAGCAGCATTTGGATTTGACAGATGGGTATCGCTATTTGCAGGATTAGATTCAATAAGGGATGTAATTGCGTTCCCAAAAAACAATTCAGGTCGTGATGTTATGATTGATTCTCCTTCAATGGTTGATAATAAACAGCTTGATGAATTGTCACTTAAATTGAAAAGTTAGTATAAGAGTAAAAAGAAATATAAAAAAGCTTGTCTAAAAAGCGAACTTTTCTATTAAAAATGTCATATTGAGTTTATCGAAATATTACATTATTAAAGAAAATAGATACTTCGACAAGCTCAGAATGACAAAAAAAAGAGCTCAATTTATTTGAGCTCTTTTTTGTTAAGTATAAGTCTATTAGATCTTAGTTTCTGTTGTAAATTTAAACTGACCACTTAATTTCCACTCGCTGCTTATTCTATCCCATGTATATTCTATCTTTTCTGTCATATATCCATCTTCATTATATATTGATGAAGATTTATTGAAATTCATCCAGCTATTATTAGCATAATCAAATTTCTTTTCAATGTATTCAGTTTGATTACCTTTTTTATCATATGCCATTTCAAGCATTACTCCTTCCATCCAAATGCGTTTGCCTTGATTCCATGTATATCTAACCTCATTTGTTTTCTTTCCTCTCCAGTTGTATAAAATTTCATATTTGCCATCAGTTTTCCAAGCATTTGCATAATATGATTCAGCAACAACAACAGAAGGAGGTCCGTAAGGTAAATCGAATTCCATTAAGAATCTCTTATGATTATCCCATTCTTTTGTAACACCGTTGAATAGGCTAATTATAATTTCGTTTTTCTCACCTTTAACATTATACTTAATTAGATACTTCATAATGTTAAACCATTCATTTGTAGGTTTTTTCCATTGTTGAAATAGAATCTCTTCTCTTTGTCTTCCTTTATAAGAGGTTGATTTTAATTGTGCATTAACCCATGAGCTTGTTGATTCATCCCAGCTCTGAGTGATTTCTTCAATTTCATTATCATTTTCATCGTAAGTGTAATTAACTCTTAAGTAGTTAATCCAATTTTGATTTTCCCAAACCTGAACAAAATTTTCAACTGGGTTATCATTATCAAATCGTCTAATTTCTCTTTGGAAATAAATCCAAGTATTAGCTTCAGTGTCGAATTGGAAGGTGTAAAGCGTATCTGCACCCGACCAATTCATTTTAGGTTTATTGTCATCAGGAATTTCTGATTTTGGTTGAGCATTAACATTTACTATAGTTAAAACTGCCAACACTAGTCCGATCATTATTTTATTTACTGTTTTCATACCGTTAATTTTTATGTTCGATTAATTATTTTTTGTTGTTCTATATCTAAGATACATAAATAATAAAATACCCTATGTTATATGTTAAAGTTTTGATATATAGGCATAAAAAAGGGGCTATGTAATTTTACAAAGCCCCTTTTATGGTATTGAGTTTTATTTTTTATTCATATCTTAATGAATTTGCAGGATTGCTTCTTGAAGCTTTAAGTGATTGGTAAAAAACAGTAGTTAATGCAATGAAAATTGATATTACTGCAGCTATTATATAGATATCTGGAGTAATTTTAATTTTAAATGCAAAAGTTTGTAACCATTTATTCATGCCATAAGTTGCGATTGGTATTGCAATTAAATTTGCTATTAAAACCCATTTAACAAATTCTTTAGAAATCATAAAAATGATTTTAGAAACTGAAGAACCAAGGGCTTTTCTAATCCCAATTTCTTTGGTTCTACTTTCTGCAATATATGCGGCTAAACCAAATAATCCTAACATTGCAATTATAATTGCTATTATAGCAAAATAAGTAAAGAATTTACCTAATCGTTTGTCTGATTTGTATAAATTATCAATATTGTCATCAATAAATTCATATTCAAATGGTTCACCATCAGAAAATTTCTTAAATACGTTTTTAACTATTTCTAAAGCTTGAGCAGTTGTACCTTTTTGAATTTTTATATTTATATTATTATGCCAGTCTTCATTCCAAACTAGTCCTTGAGGCCCAATTGCTTCGTGAAGAGATCTGAAATTGAAGCTTTTTACTACTCCAATAATTTCACACTCTTTACTCGGTAGAGCTGTGAAGTACCAACTATCTCTATAGAAAATTGTTCCTGCTGTTTCTCCTAGTTTTAATCCCCCGGCTTTTACAGCTTCTTCATTTAAAATGATTTTTTGTTTAGCATCAGTAGTATTGTCAAAAGAAAAATTTCTTCCTTCAATCATTTCAATCTCGAATTGTTCAATAAATTTTGGGTCAATTGAATGTAATTGAATAGAAGTATTTTCTCCATCGCTATTAAAATCAAATGACTCTGTATTTCCCATTGAACCAATAATTCCTGCACTAAATGAGATAGATTCTATTTCCGGAAAATCTAAAAGTGTTTGTTTAAAAGCTTCTTTATTTTCCATTAATTTTCTATTTAAACCAAAAGCTATAGTATTTTCTTTACTAAAGCCCATGTCTTTTTCTCGTAAATAATTTATTTGCTTTTGAACAGTAATTGTGGAAATAATTAGTGCTACAGAAATCGTAAATTGAATTACAATAAGAATTCTTCTGAAAATTGCTGCGTTTTTACCTTTAGTTTTTTCGCCTTTTAATACTCTTATTGGGTTGAAAGCTGTTAGATAAAAAGCGGGGTAAACACCTGCAATAAAACCAATTGCCACAATTCCAATTAGTGATAAAATAATATGGTTAAGGTTTAACGCACTAAAAAAAGATAGTTCTTTCTGAATTAAATTGTTGTAGAATGGCATTAAGATTTGAACTAGAGTAATAGCAATTAGAAAAGAGATAAATACTATAATAATAGATTCCGTTAAAAATTGAAATATTAATTGTCTTTTATAACCACCATGAACTTTTCTAATACCAACTTCTGTAGCCCTGTTAGAAGCTTTTGCTGTAGTAAGATTAATAAAATTAATACAGGCAATAAATATGATAAAAAATCCAATTGCCAAAAATAATCTCACACTATTCTTATTCCCATGTATGACGCCAAAATCGTACTTGGTATGATCAGCAAAATAAACATCTTTTAATGGCCGCAATGTAATTAATGGATCTTCCCAATTAGGCCATCTTTCTTGGAATTTGCTTACTAGCTTTTCTGCTAAGTTTTTTGTGTTAACAGATTTTGGGAGTAGGAAATAGGTTTGAAACTGCCATGTACCATAACTTCGTAGAAATTCTCGATCCACTTTATTAAGATCGTTCATGTAAGCTAAAATGTTAAATGGAATTAATGCTCCAATTTGTAAGTGAAAATTAGGAAATTCTTTTATTACACCTTTAACTACAAAATCATACCCCCTAATTTTTAAAATTTGATCGATTGGATCTTTATCACCAAAAATATTTTTTGCATTTTTCTCGGTTAGTATTATTGAGTTGGCAATTTCAAATGCAGTTTTGGGATCTCCTTTTACAAACTCAGTGGTAAAAACGTCTAAAAATGAAGAATCCGCAAGCATAACATTGGGTATTCTAAAGGATTTTGTTTCATACTTAAATGTTGGACTCCCCCATGCTTTAAATCTTACAATTTTTTCTATTTCAGGAAACCAATCTTGGGCATCAAGTCCTGCAGCTGATGGTAAATGTACATTCTCGGCATCGCCAAATTCAAAACGATAAATTCTTTCAATATTAGTATTGAATTTATCATAAGAATATTCATTTTTAACATATAGTATGATTAGAATAAAAAGGGCTATTCCAAAAGATAAACCAATAAAATTTATTAATGAATATCCAATGTTTCTGGAAATATTCCTAAAGGCTGTTTTTAAATAATTTTTTATCATTTTAATTAAATTTAGTTCAGGTTTTCTTGAACTAATGTTAAAATTGTGCCAATGTTTGTATGTGATATCTAATCAGACTGATATAAGCTTTTAATGAAAAAGAAAATATAATTTTCGTATCATTATGACACAAATACTTGTGTCATAATGATACGATTCATACTTTTGAATATCTAAGTTAATAAAAGTATTATAATGAGTAAAATACATGGTAAAATTTTAATTGTCGATGATGATAAAGATGTGCTTACAACTGCAAGAATGGTTTTGAGGCAAAAATTCTCAGATGTGATTATAGAATTAAACCCGGAGAGAATACCTGCTTATTTAAAAAACGAAGAGATTGATGTTGTTATTTTAGATATGAATTTTAAACCAGGAATAACAAATGGCAACGAAGGAATTTACTGGTTGAAACAAATTGTAAAACAATATCCTGATGTTTGTGTGTTAATGAATACTGCATATGGTGATATTCAAATTGCAGTTGAAGCAATGAAAATAGGAGCTTCGGAATTTATTGTCAAGCCATGGGAAAGTGAAAAATTATTGGCAACAGTTGAATCTGTTTTTAAGTTGAGTCAATCAAAAAAGCAAATCCAGAAATTAAAGCAAACACAAAGTTTTTTAAATCATGAGTTAAACAAAGATTATTCTGATCTTATAACAAAGTCCAAAGCCATGCTTCCAATACTTTCCACAATTGAAAAGGTGTCGGTTACTGATGCGAATGTATTAATATTAGGTGAAAATGGCACTGGTAAAGAGTTGATCGCAAGAGAAATTCATCGCAAATCAAATAGATCGAAGAATGTTTTTATTAATGTTGATTTAGGTGCAATTTCGGAAAATTTATTTGAGTCAGAATTGTTCGGACATTGTAAAGGATCTTTTACAGATGCCAAAGAAGATAAACCGGGAAGATTTGAAATCGCATCAGAAGGAACATTATTCCTCGATGAAATAGGGAATCTATCCTTAAATCTACAATCTAAATTATTATCAGTTATTCAAAATAAATCGGTTACGAGAGTAGGTTCTAATAAAAGCAATGATATAGATATTAGATTGATTTGTGCTACGAATAAAGATTTACATAAAATGGTTGATAATGGAGAATTTAGGCAAGATCTACTTTATCGGATAAATACTGTTGAAATTAATCTCCCACCTTTAAAAAATAGAAAAGAAGATATTCCATTACTAATATCAAAATATTTAAATGTATTTTCAGAAAAATATAATAAATCACAGTTGAAATTATCCTCTAAAGCAAAACAAATATTATTAGATTATAATTGGCCTGGTAATATTCGGGAGTTAAAGCATATAGTTGAAAGAGCAGTAATTATGGCTGAAGATAATATGATTTATGAACGTGATTTATCTTTAAAAACTTTTCCCGAAACAAAAATTTTAGATTCTTTAAATGTAGAAGTTTTAGAAAAACAAGCAATACAAGATGCTATAGTTAAAAATAATAATAATTATACAAAAGCATCTGAAGAATTGGGCATGGGAAGAAGCACTCTTTATAGAAAGATGAGAAAATATGGAATTTAAAAGATTTAAAAGCATCACGATTTTTTACCTAGTATTAATAATTGTGCTTTCAATTGTTGCTACTTATGTTTATCTGAATACTTATTTTTGGCTTACTTCAATATGGATATTAATAGCGGTACTGGTTTTGGCTTATGTTTTTTTCTCTTTTATTGGTAAAGAATATCGAAAACTATCACACTTTTTAAATTCAGTTGAACAAGATGATTTTAATCCTCCTTACCATAAGAGTTTTAAAGACTTAGATTTAAATCGTGCTTTCCAAAAACTTTCTGGTATTATTAGTTCTTTAAGAGATAATGCGCAAGCAAGCACTCATTATTTACAATCAATAATAAATCATGTTAATCATGCCATAATATGTTTGGATAACGAAGATAAAATTGTACTTGTCAATACAGAGGCTAAAAAGATATTTAATAGAAATGTGTTAAGAGATCTTTATTCTCTGCAAATTTCGAATATTGATTTGCCCTTTATATTAAGTAATCTTCGATTGGGTGAAAAAAAGGTAATTAAGGTTATGAAAGACAATAAGTTGTATAATTATTCATTGCAACTTGCAAATTTTAAAATTCAAAATATAAATTATAGACTTTTTTCTTTTCAGAATATCCAATCGGAATTAGAACAAAACGAATTGGAATCGTGGCAAAAGTTGACAAGAGTGATAACCCACGAGATTATGAATTCAGCGATTCCAATTTCAAATTTATCAGGATTAGTATATAATCAGTTATTTGATAAAACAGGAAATATAAATGAAGATTTTAACGAGGATGCTAAGTCAGATATACAGGAGGGGTTGCTTACTATAGAAAATAGAAGTAAGGGATTAGTTAATTTTGTTGAAGCTACAAGGAATTTTACAAAAATGCCAAATCCAGATTATCAAGAGATATTTTTAGAAGAATTAATAAATAGAGTTGTATTATTATTAAAATCAAAAATCAGTGAATTAAAAATTGATGTAAACATAAGTGTTGAAAATAAAGATTTAAAAATACATGCTGATAAATCTATGATTGAACAGATTATAATTAATTTATTTTTAAACGCTTTTGATGCTCTGAAGGATATTAAAAATCCTCTAATAAATGTAGATATAAATAGAAATGAAGATAATCGTGTTACTATTTTAATTCAAGATAATGGATGCGGTATTTCAATCGATGATCTGGGAAATATCTTTATTCCATTTTATACTACCAAGAAGAATGGGTCGGGAGTTGGATTAAGTTTAACAAAACAAATTATGTACTTACATAAAGGTAGTATTTCTGTAGATTCTAAAATTTATGAAGGTACAAGGGTTTGTTTAACTTTTTAAGATCAATTGTTTATATCTTTTAATAGTGAATAAATTAACTAAAATTGTTAACAACTCTGGCTTATTAAAATTATGATTTTGCTGTGATGTAAGTATTTTCATACAATAAATAATTGTAACTATGCTCACAGTAAATAAGGTTGAAAATAAGTATGTTGTGTCGTTTTACAACATGAACAAATTGAATATTTTAAATTCCAATGAAATCGAATCTAAACTTATTCCTTTAATAAGTCAAGATGGTTCAAATTTAACTTTGAATTTTTCAGGGATTAAATTTATTGATAGCTCTGGTTTTGATGTTTTATTAAAAGTTTATAATACGTCAAAATTGAGTAGTGCGGAATTGAATTTTATAAATTTATCTGAAGACCTGATGGAGTTAATGCAACTTGTGGAGTTGGATAAGGTTTTTCAACTTAATTAAAAAATAAAGGGTCGATATTAACGACCCTTCTTTATTTTTTATTATTCAGCAGCAATTTCACCTATTAAAGTTGCCGATGTACAATCAATAATTTCGACAAATACATAATCACCAATTTGGTAATTGTTTTTCGGGAATACAACAACTTTATTTTGAGATGTTCTTCCGTATAAATGATCCTTAGATTTTTTAGAAGTACCCTCAACTAATACTTCAAAAGTTTTTCCAAGATCTGCTTTTTTACTTTCAGCCGATAATTTAATTTGCAAGTCTATTATTTCGGTTAAACGCGTAGATTTTATTGATTCAGGAATATCATCCTCTAAATGTCTTGATGCGTAAGTCTTAGGTCTTTCTGAATATTTAAACATGTAAGCAATGTCGTATTTTACCAACTCCATTAAGCTTAAAGTATCTTTATGATCTTCTTCTGTTTCACCAGGGAATCCGGTCATTATATCAGTTGAAATAGCACAGTTCGGAAGAATCTTGTTTATTGCATTAACTCTGTCCAAATACCATTCGCGAGTATATTTTCTGTTCATTCTCTCAAGAACATTTGTGCTTCCCGATTGAGCTGGCAAATGAATATGATTACAAATGTTATTATACATTGCCATTGTATATAATACATCATCAGACATGTCTTTTGGATGCGAAGTTGAGAAGCGAATTCTTAATGCAGGACTAACTTTAGCAACCATTTCAAGCAATTGTCCAAATTTTATTGATTTATTTTCATCTCCAGTATCCCAATTAAATGAATCAACATTCTGTCCTAATAAAGTAACTTCTTTATAACCTTTCGAATGAAGATCTTCAACTTCTTTTACAATTGTTTCCGGATCACGACTTCTTTCAGCACCACGAACATAAGGAACAATACAATATGAACACATATTGTTACATCCTCTCATTATAGATACAAATGCCGAAATTTTATTTTTATCTAAACGCACAGGGCTTATGTCTGCATAAGTTTCTTCTTTTGAGAGAAGAACATTTATGGCTTTTTGTCCTGTCTGTGTAGTATCTAATAGATTAGGTAAGTCTCTATAAGCATCTGGTCCTACAACGATATCAACTATTTTTTCTTCCTCGATGAGTTTTTCTTTTAAACGTTCGGCCATGCAACCAATAACACCAACTGTTAACTCAGGTTTTTTCTTTTTTATTTGCTTAAAAACGTCTAGTCTGCCCCACACACGTTGTTCTGCATTTTCACGTATCGAACAAGTGTTTACAAGAATAGTATCTGCTTCATTTATATCATCAGTCATTGTGTAACCTTTCTCTTCGAGAATAGATACAACTATTTCACTGTCAGAAACATTCATTTGGCACCCGTAAGTTTCAATATATAGTTTTTGAGATATTTTTGATTCGGTCATCATAAAATTATTTAACAAATTACATCTGCAAATTTATTAAAAAAATAGATGTAAAATGATGAATATGTTATATGATATTAAATTGATTGAAATACATACGGTTTCTAATCTTTAGAATAAAACAATAATCTGACTTACCAAAATAATTAAAATTAATGCCATTGGATACACAGTCGCATAAGCAACTTGTGGAGCATTCGTTTTTGTAATAGGTTCAATAGCGCTTAAAGCTGGAGTGCTTAGCATACTTCCTGTTATAGCTCCCATAAGACGTAAAAAATTTAACTTAAATACATATCTGCCAATTATAAGGGTAATTAACATAGGTACAAGTGTTATTATTATTCCAACCAAGAACAAATGCAATCCTTGGTTTGTGAGTGTCGACATTATTTTTAATCCTGCATCGGTTCCAACTCCTGAAAGAAAGAAAAGTAAACCCAATTTTCTGAGAAATTGATTGCTTGGACCAGAAACGTTCCATATTATTTTTCCTGTTTTTCCAATACGACTTAACACAATTGCAGAAATCAATACGCCTCCGGTTACACCAATGCTGAAGCTTGTGTGTTCCGAAATAGGTATTTTTATATGTCCAATTAGTATTCCAATCAGTACGCCTAAAGTAATCGGTAGAAAATCTAATTCAGCAAGTCTGCTTTTTTCGTTTCCAAAATATTTTTTCATTTTATTCATATTAGATTCAGGTCCTGCAACATTTATTCTATCCCCAAATCTTAACCTTGTATTTACATTAGGTGTAATTTCAATACCGCTTCGGCGTATGGTTGTAATAGTAATGTCATTTGAATGAAGTGTTTTTAGATGTTCTAAAGGTTTGTTTATTACTTTGTTATTGGTTACAATAAAGTGTTTTATTGCATATTTGCCATGTGTAGGCAAATGTTTTTTAGACTCTCTTCCAATAAGGATTTTTAATTTCTGAAGATTCTTTTTTGTTCCGCTTGCTCGTATAAAATCACCCTTTTTCAAGATAGTTTCAGCGGTGGCATTAACTATCTCATTATTTTCATATACAGAAGATATATTTGTATTGGTTATTAATCTTAAATTTAGCTCTCCTATGGATTTGTTAAATACGCCTTCATTTTCTACAACAAAATTTCTGGTTAATATTTTAGGGTGATCGCTACTTACATCTTTTAAATGTAATTTTTCTTCCTTTTCAATGGAGATTCCAAAAATCTTCGGTGATAATCTTACAAAAAGAACAACACCAATAACTCCAAATGGAAAAGCAATACCAAAACCTAAAGTAGGTAATGTTGATTGGGTGTTCTCTATTGTAATTGCCAAACTCGATGCACTTGTAAATGAGCCGGAAAATAAACCAACTGCCAAGTTTATATCAATATTAAATAGTTTAGCAAACAGGATTGTAATAAAACCACCACTGAAAGAAAGAATGATTGCTAAAACAATTAATTTTTTCCCCTGTTTTTTAAAAGATTCGAAAAAACCTGGACCAGCCTGTATGCCAATGCTAAACATGAAAAAGATTAAACCAATTTGCTGAATAATTGCAGGAATTTGAAAACCAAAATGACCAAATATTAAAGCAACAAAGAATACTGCCGAAGTATCAAGAGAGATTCCTTTTATTGTAACTTTTCCTAAAAGAATACCGAATGTTAGTATGATAAATAATATAAAATAATCTGTTAAAGCTAAATCCATGTTGTGTAATGTTATTTTATAAGATGTTTGGTTAGCATCTATAATTGACTAGTATTTTTAAAATCAAAACGATTTTAGTAGTTTTACAGCGCAAAATTGCAAACTTTTTAACAAAAATCAAACAAAATGTCAGGTCACAGTAAATGGTCGAAAATTAAAAGAGCAAAGGGAGCAAACGATGCTAAGCGATCTAAAATGTTTTCTCGAATTGTAAAAGAAATTGCTATCGCAGTAAAAGAAGGTGGCCCCGATCCAGAAGCAAATCCTCGTTTACGTTTGGCAATGAATAATGCAAAAGGTGTTAATATGCCTAAGGATAATGTTGAAAGAGCTATTTCTAAGGCAGATAAAGAAGGTGATAATTTGGAGGAAATGTCTTTTGAAGGCTATGCACTAAATGGAGTGGGCGTTTTTGTAGATTGTTTATCAGACAATAAACAAAGAACGGTAGCGAAAGTTCGTGCAATTTTCACAAAATATAATGGAAGTTTAGGTACAAACGGGTCATTATCATTTTTATTCGATACCAAAGGAATATTTACAATTCCGTTAACTGATTCCATTGATATGGATGAATTTGAATTGGAAATAATAGATGCAGGAGCTGAAGATATTGAAGTTGAAGAAGGTGTTATTACAATTACAACTGCTAAGGAAGATTTCGGAAATGTTCAAAAGAAATTAGATTCTTTAGGAATTGAAATGGAAAATGCAGGCCTGCAAAGAATACCGAATGATACAAAACCTTTGGACGTGCAAACATCGTTAAAAATTATGCGAATGATTGATGCTTTTGAAGATGAAGATGATGTTCAGGATGTCTATCATAACCTTGAACTTACCGATGAAGTAATTGAAGCTATGGAATAAATAATTATTATAATATATTGAATACGGCCATTTCAAATATTGATGTGGCCGTTTTTATTTTAAATTGGAATTTATAATAATATTGTATTTTTACGATTCTTTAAAAAGAACCAAGTATGAATAAAAAGTATATCCTTTCTTTAGATCAAGGTACTTCTAGTTCAAGATCCTTATTGTTTGATAAAAGTATTGAGGTTATAGGATGGGAGCAGTCTGAGTTTAATCAGTACTATCCAAAAGCAGGATGGGTTGAACACGATCCAATAGAAATATGGGATTCTCAATTAAAGACCGCAAAAGATTTACTTTCTAAAAATTTAATTGATCCAAATCAAATTGAGGCAATCGGGATAGCGAATCAACGTGAAACAATTGTACTTTGGGATAAAAGAACGGGAGAACCTATATACAGAGCTATTGTTTGGCAAGATAAAAGAACAGCAGATTTATGTAAAGTAATAAAGGAAAAGGATTGGGGCGATTATATTAAGGAAAATACAGGATTAATGATTGATTCTTATTTTTCAGCAACAAAAATACACTGGATTTTGAATATAGTTCCGGGAGCTAAAGAAAAAGCTGAAAAAGGAGAAATTTTAGCCGGAACAATCGATACTTGGTTAATATGGAAGCTTTCTGGCGGCAAACTGCATATCACAGATTACTCTAATGCTTCAAGAACAATGTTCTTTAATATACGAAGCTTAAAATGGGATAAGGATTTATTAGAATTATTTGAGATTCCGGAATGCATTTTGCCGGAGGTTAAAATGTCGTCGGAAGTATATGGAACAACCGACAAATCTATATTTGGCTGTGAGATACCAATTGCCGGAGTAGCAGGAGATCAGCAAGCAGCTCTTTTTGGACAGACTTGTGTTACAGATGGTATGGCAAAAAATACATATGGGACAGGTTGTTTTATGCTAATGAATACAGGAAAAAATCTGGTTGAATCGAAATCAGGACTTATAACTACTATTGCGTGGGGAATTAATGGTGAAATTAAATATGCATTAGAGGGGAGCGTTTTTATTGCTGGAGCGGCAATAAAGTGGCTGCGTGATGCATTAAAAATAATAACTAATGCAGCAGATACAGAAAAAATTGCAAATGAAACTGAAGATACAGAGGAAGTATATGTTGTTCCAGCTTTTTCAGGTCTAGGTGCACCTTATTGGGATATGTATGCACGTGGTGCAATTTTAGGTTTAACTCAAGGTGTTACAGATAAACATATTGTTCGCTCTACTTTGGAATCGTTAGCATACCAAACAATGGATGTTCTTAAAGCAATGGAAAAAGACTCAGGAATTAAGCTTAAAACATTAAATGTAGATGGAGGAGCATCAGCAAATAATTTTTTAATGCAATTTCAGGCTGATCTGTTAAATGTTAATGTAAACAGACCTAAAAATATTGAAACAACAGCACTTGGGGCAGCTCTTTTAGCAGGATTAGCAGTTGATTTTTGGTCTATGGACGAAATAATTGAGCAAAGGGAAATAGATAGAAGTTTTATTCCGTTAATGAAAGAAGAAAAAAGAAATAAATTATATGCAGGTTGGTTAAAAGCCGTAGAAAAGGCAATGGACTGGCAGCAATAAAATAATCATGGATTAATATTTGTAATAATAATTGAAAATTAAGAAATATAATGAAGAAATTAAAATTGAAAAGTACTCTTTTATTATTGTCAATAAGCATATTGTTTAATGCTTGTAGTATATATAAGTCAGTTGATATAGGAGGGGTTGATAATGTTGATTTTAAAGGAATGGTTGATAATAAAATCAGCCTACAATTAAAAGTTCCTATAAAAAATCCTAATGGATATAAGCTGAAAATAACAGATATGGATTTGGATGTTACTATTAATGGAAAGTACTTAGGGAAAATGAAAAATTCAAAGACTATTATTATCCCTAAAAAATCAGATGAAGTGCAGATTTTTCCTGTTGATGTTCATGTAAAAAATATGTTGACAAGTATGTCTATGTTTTACAAACTACGTAAAATGAAAAGTGCAGAAATGCAAATTGTAGGAACAATGAAAGTTAAAGCATTGATGCGTAGTAAAACAATTGATATATCCGAAAAGCAAACAATTAGTCTTTAATTATTGTTATTTTATTTTAGTTAATCGATTCTAAAAAAAATGATTAATTTTGCAGCATTAATCACAGGAAATCATGATAAACATTAAAACAATATTCTCGGTTATTATTTTATTGATTTTCAGCTCTGTAATTTTCGGGCAAACTTCTCAAAGTCAATCAGTATCAAATGATATTTTTTCAAAAATTCAGGAAAAAGAAGCAGGTCAAGGAGAAATATTAATTTTTCAGGATATCCGTATTAATGAATTAGTTTCTAATCATATTGAAAAAAATAAACGTAAAGGCGGTGTGCCGGGATATAGAATAAGAATCTATTCTAATCTAGGAAGTACAGCACGGGAAAAGTCGCAGGGTATTAAAGCAAGGTTTTATGAATTATTTCCTGAAATTCCTATTTATCGTGAATACGATAGTCCGTATTTTAAGGTGTATGTAGGTGATTTTAGATCAAAGATCGATGCTTTAGCAGATTTTAATAGAATCAAAAGATATTTCCCGTCGGCTTTTATAGTACCTGATAAAATTAATTATCCAGAACTGGAAGAGTAAATAACTTTCAAATTGATATAAAAATAATGAGCGATCAACTAACACATGAATGTGGAATAGCATTAATTAGGTTGTTAAAACCATTAGAATATTACCAATCTAAATACGGAACATGGATGTATGGCTTGCAAAAGTTGTATTTACTTATGGAAAAACAACATAACCGTGGTCAGGATGGTGCTGGTTTGGCAACATTAAAATTTGATTTATCGCCTGGTAAAAAATATATCAATAGATTTCGTTCAAATGGAGAATCACCTATAAAGGAGGTCTTTGCTGATGTGAATAGCTTTCATGAGGCTATAGAAGATAAAAATCCTGATTTATTAAAAGATCCAGTATGGGCAAAAGAGAATTTGCCTTCTGCAGCTGATGTTTATCTTGGTCATTTGAGATATGGAACTTTTGGAGGAGATGACATAGAATATGTGCAGCCAATAATGCGCGAGAATAATTGGAAATCAAGAAACCTTATTCTAGCTGGAAACTTCAATATGACTAATGTTGATGAGTTATTTAAGGTATTAATTGAGTTGGGCCAAAATCCAAAAGAATATTCGGATACTGTTACATGTTTAGAGAAAGTAGGGCATTTCTTAGATGAAGAAAATCAATTACTTTTCCGTCAATATAAAAACGAAGGGTTTTCAAATAAAGAGATATCATCTTTAATTGCTAAGGATCTTGATTTAAGTAAAATCTTACATGAAGCAAGTAAAGATTGGGATGGTGGTTATGCTATGGCTGGAATTATTGGTCATGGTGATGCATTTGTAACTCGTGATCCTTGGGGTATACGACCAGCATATTATTATAAAGATGATGAAATTGTTGTTGTAGCATCAGAACGTCCGGTTATTCAAACAGTAATGAATGTTCCTGCTGATACGGTAAAAGAAGTAAATCCTGGTGAAGCTTTAATAATTCGCAAAAATGGTGAAATAACAAGCGAAGAAATACGAATTCCACAAAAGAGAAGTTCTTGTTCGTTCGAACGTATTTATTTTTCTCGAGGTAGCGATAAAGATATATATCAAGAAAGAAAACAGCTAGGTAGATTGTTGGTTCCTCAAATAATGGAAGCAATTAATAATGATGTTAAGAATACAGTGTTTTCATTTATTCCAAATACAGCAGAAACTGCTTTTTATGGAATGGTTGATGAGCTAAAAAGTTATTTGCACGAAGATCAGAAAAAAGAAATTCTTGCACTTGGTAGTAATATCGACGAAGAAAGCTACGACAAAATAATGTCGGCAAAGATACGTGTCGAAAAAATTGCTATTAAAGATATTAAGTTACGAACCTTTATTTCTCAAGATAAAGGAAGAAACGATCTAGTTGGACATGTGTATGATATCACTTATGGAACTGTGAAAGAAGGAGTTGATAATTTAGTAATTATTGACGATTCTATAGTTCGTGGTACTACGCTTCGTGAAAGTATATTAAGAATATTAGATAGGCTTAAACCAAAGAAAGTTATTGTTGTTTCTTCGTCTCCTCAAATTAGATATCCAGATTGTTATGGAATTGATATGGCAAAATTGGGTGATTTTGTTGCGTTTAGAGCAGCAATCGAACTTTTAAAAGATTCTGGGAAAGAAGCAATAATAAATGATGTTTACAAAAAATCTAAAGCACAGGAGAATCTGCCGAAAGAGCAAATTGTAAATTATGTAAAAGAAATTTTTAATCCGTTTACACCTGAAGAAATCTCGGTAAAAATCTCAGAATTATTAAAATCTAATGAGGTTAATGCAGAGGTTCAGATAGTTTTTCAAACAATTGAAAATTTACATGCTGCATGTCCGAACGATAATGGTGATTGGTATTTTACCGGTAAGTACCCAACTCCTGGAGGTAATAAGGTAGTAAATAAATCATTTATTAATTACATTGAAGGGAATAATCAAAGAGCATATTAAAAAAATATTAGTTGAAATAAAAAAAAGCGCTTCTTAAAGCGCTTTTTTTTTATATATGATTTTGTAAACTATTTTTTAGTTTCAATATAAGTTTCTACATATCTCTCTCTCTTAGCAGGAAAGATATCGTTAATTGTAATAAGAATGCCAGATTCTTCAACATCTCCAAAAGTTTTATTTATAGCAGTACCAAAGAATTTCATCGAAGGTGATACATTCATATAAGTATTAATCAAAGGAGGGATATTTAAACCAAACTCACGAACTTTCTTTTGTAAGATTTTATAGTTGCTTTTATAATCTTCTCCATTAAAGATTAATTCTAAATTTTTAGTGTCAATCCCAAGATCTAAAGGAAGTTTTGGATATACCATATTGTTGGAATCAGGAAACTGGCTTTTTAAGAAATATAAAATCATATTTCTTGCTTCAGTATTATAGTGCGGATACATAGTAACTTTTCCAAAGTAATATTTCACTTTAGGATTCTCAACTATTAAAGCGCCTAACCCGTCCCATAAATTATCTAAAGCAAATAAAGCTTTTCTTCCAGCAGAGCTTGATTGGTATTTTGGCTGAATAAACGATCTTCCTAACTCAATCATATATGGAAGATAATTTTTTGTAAATTCATCGGAGAATGCAAATAATTTAGAAGTTGCCAAATTTTCAGGATCACTTTCGTGATTGCAAATATGGAATCTGTATCCTCCAGATATTTCTTGATCATCAGGATCCCATGTTATCAATTGTTCGTAAGGTTCCTCCTGAATATCAAATTTGTCAATATCCAATTCTTCTCCGGTACCTCCACCAGCATGGCGAAAAGTGAGTTCGCGTAAACGACCAATTTCCCGCATAGTGTTTGGTGAATTATTATGATTTAATATATATAATTCGTTACCACCATTATTGGTTTTTCTAAGAAATCTTTCGGGAGTAAGTTCCTTAATAATAAGATTCTTATCAACAGCTTCAATTACATCTTTCATATTCCACTTCTTGGTTTGGGAGTGTAAATTTAATCAATATTTTAATAGCTTTTTTAATTAAAAGCTTCAAGAGTGCCTTGTCCTAGTTGATAAACGTAATCTTTAACCTTTTTTGCCCATTTTTTTGGATGCATTGATTTGTCAAAAGTTTGATAAGGAATGGGTTTCCCAAAAGTTAATGTTATAGTTTTTCCTTTTTGCTTAAATACCTCATCTGCTAAATAAAACATTTCAATATTTGTTTTAATGCCTATAGCATTTCGTAAATTAGATAAATTATAAAAGAAATTAGAATTTTTTCCTTTAATATGAACGGGAACAATATTTCTTTTATGCTGAACAGCTTTAGTAATAAAGCTTTTTTTCCATTCCAGATCTATAATTTTCCCATGAATTTTTCGGGAACATAATCCAGCAGGAAAATTAAGCATTTGCATGTCGGATTTATAGGTTTCTTCAATTCTTCTTACATATTCTATTGATTGTTTCCCGTGTTTGTTAACGGGAATAAATATAGGATCAGCATTATCAAAACTCATTAATAAATCATTAACCAAGAATCGAATATCTGGAAATATTTCTCCAACTACATGCGAAAGAACAGCACCGTCAATGCCTCCGAGTGGATGGTTTGCCGAAAATATATTTCGCCCTTCTGTTGGAATGTTTTCTTTCCCAATAACAATGATCTTTATTTCAAAAAAATCAAGAACAGCTTTTACAAAATCAAGGCCATATTTATCACCAAGAATAGGAATTGCGTCATTTATTTCTTTCTGATGTACAATGCGTTCAATATACTTATAAATAAAATTAGGTAGCATTTTTGCAACCTTAGGATTCTTTTCTTGAAATGTTTTCCTTATGCTAATTTTGTCCATGTGAATTAAAGTAATTTATTATACAAAATTAAGACAAAAATTCGTGATTGATTAATCAAGTCTTTTTTTGTTTAATAATTAATGTATTTATTTGCAGCCGTAACTATCCTCTATTTATTATACCCCATTTATACTGTGTATTTTTTTGAGTTAAAGCCTTTAACAAATGTTAAAAGTTATTAACAAAGTGGGAAAAAATGGGTTAATGTGGTGAAATGTGGGAAATTTTTGTATATTTTTACAAGTTAAAGGGATAATTATATGATAACGTTTGTAGGAGACCATAATTGTAAGGTGGATGAGAAAGGTAGAATAACCTTTCCAGCATCTTTAAAGAAGCAAATGAATGCTGCTTCTGATGGTCGTTTCGTTGTCAAAAAAGATATATTCGAACAATGTTTGGTTTTATTCCCAATTGAAGAGTGGGAAAGGCAAAACGCAATAATTCGAAGTAAGGTAAATCCCTACAATAAGGAGCATAATAAGTTTTTAAGAAACTTTTATCGTGGATCTGCAGAATTAATTCTCGATAGTAATAATCGAATGCTTATTCCTAAACGATTACTCGATCTTGCAGAAATCTCTAAAGAAGCAATTCTGGCAGGACAAGATGGTAAAATCGAAATTTGGTCAAAAGATTTATACGAATCGGTTGAGCAAGAAAACGACGATTTTGCTGCACTGGCAGAAAAAATAATGGGTGGAAATTTAAATTCGGAAATTGACTAATAATGGGGTATCATACACCGGTTTTACTCAATGAAAGTGTTGAAGGCTTGCTTGTAAAGCCTAATGGAATTTATGTCGATGTAACTTTTGGGGGTGGTGGGCATTCTAGTGAAATCATAAAGCATATAAAAAAAGGGAAGTTAGTTGGTTTTGATCAAGACGATGATGCTTTGCCTAATTTAATTGATGATAAACGATTCATATTTGTAAATCATAATTTCAGATTTCTTAAGAATTTCTTAAAATACCATAAGATAGATAAGGTTGATGGTTTGCTTGCCGATCTTGGTGTTTCATCTCATCATTTTGATGATCCTGAGCGAGGTTTCTCGTTTAGATTCGATGGGGATTTAGATATGAGAATGAATAAAAGCGCCAATGTTTCTGCTCGAAATGTTGTGAATGAATATTCCGAACAAGATTTAGCAAGAATATTTTGGGAGTATGGTGAGTTAAAGAATAGCAGAAAACTTGCTAAAGCAATAGTTGAGAAGCGTGGGGAATTAAATATTAAAACCACAAAAGAATTTACAGATGTACTAATGCCATATTTGCCTAAACATTCTGAACATAAGTTCTTGGCTAAGGTTTTTCAGGCTTTAAGGATCGAAGTTAATAGAGAGATGGAGTTTTTAAAAGATATGCTTCTGCAAACTATTGATGTAATTAAGCCAGGTGGGCGATTGGTGGTTATAACATATCATTCTTTAGAAGATCGAATAGTAAAGAATTTTATAAAAAACGGACATTTTAAAGGTGCCGTTGAAAAGGATTTTTACGGGAATGCTGTGGTTCCTTTTAAAGCAGTAAACAGAAAAGTAATTGTTCCTAGTGAAGAAGAAATTAAAGAAAATAATAGAGCTCGAAGTGCTAAATTAAGAATTGCTGAAAGAATATGATTGGGGATAAAAAAGATAATGTAGAGTTTATTGAAGAAAAGCAAGAAAAGAAAGAATCTCGCTTTGGTTCAGTTAGGGATTTGCTCGACGGTTCTTTAATTGCCAATGATTTTATTGTTCGTCAGCTTCCGTATATCGTTTTTCTTGTGATTCTGGCATTTGTGTATATAGCAAATAGATATCACGCCGAAAAGGTGGTTCGTGCAAATATCGAGTTGTCAAAAGAAATTAATGATTTACGTGCAGAAGCAATAACCACATCATCAGAATTGATGTTCATTAGTAAGCAGTCGGAAGTTGCTAAACGTGTTAAAAATAAAGGGTTAGGATTAGAAGATTCTGTTGAGCCGCCTAAAAAAATTGTAATAGAGAATTAATTTATGCCATTAAAAAAAGAAATAGTATGGAGGGTAGGTGTGATTTATATATTCATGCTTGCTTTTGCATTGCTTATTATTGGTAAGATTTTTTATTTACAATTAATTGAGGGGAGTAAGTGGAAAGATCAAGCTCAGTCGCTTACTCTAAAAGATATAACTATTGAATCAAATCGCGGTGATATTCTTGCTTCGGATGGGCGATTATTAGCTAGCTCCGTTCCTTATTACGAAATTCGGATGGATACAAGAAGCACCGGAATGGATAATGTCACATTTAATACGAATATCGATTCATTAGCAAATAACCTCTCTGCTTTATTTCGAGATAAATCAGCATCAACATATAAAACTGAATTGGTAAATGCTCGCAAAAATGGCGAGCGATTTCATTTAATAAAGAGAAGAGTAAACTATAATCAGCTTAAGAAATTAAAAACCTTTCCAATTTTCAGGCTTGGACAATATAAAGGTGGATTTATTGCATTGCAAACGAATATGAGAATTCAGCCTCATGTTAGCTTAGCACAACGAACTATTGGTTATACAACAAAAGGAGAAGGTGGAAATGTAGTAGGAATAGAAGGGGCTTTTGATAATGAGTTAAAAGGTGTTGAAGGTGTTCGATTAATGCAGCGTTTAAACGGAAATGTATGGATGCCGGTACATGATGGAAATGAAGTTGAACCTAAAGATGGAATGGATGTAGTTACAACCATCGATGTTAATATTCAAGATGTTGCTGAAAGCGCTTTGTTAAAACAGTTAATGCGACATGAAGCTGATCATGGAACAGCCGTGTTAATGGAAGTTTCTACTGGTAAGATAAAAGCAATTGTAAACCTCGAAAGAAATAGTAAGGGTCAATATAAAGAATCATATAATTATGCTATAGGAGAAAGTCGAGCGCCAGGATCTACTTTTAAACTAGCTTCGATGATTGCATTACTGGAAGATGGTTTTGTTGATTTAGATGATACTGTAAATACTGGGAATGGTGTTATTCAGTACTACGATAAAAAAATTAGGGATACCAAGCGTGGTGGTCATGGCGTTTTAAATGTTCAAGAAATTTTTGAAGTTTCTTCTAATGTTGGGATTTCAAAATTAGTAACTGATTATTATACAGGAAAAGAAAAGAAATTTATCAATCGATTGTATGAAATGAATTTGAATAATCGATTGGGAATAAAAATAAAAGGAGAAGGAAAACCGGAAATTAAATATCCTGGAGATAAGTTGTGGTCTGGAGTTACTTTACCACAAATGTCAATTGGTTATGAAGTTAGATTGACCCCATTACAAACTTTAACATTTTATAATGCTGTTGCAAATAATGGGAAAATGGTTAAGCCACAATTTGTTGAGGGTCTTATGTATCATGGTGAGTGGGTTAAAACTTTTGATACCGAAGTCTTAAAACAAAGTATCTGTTCTCGTTCAACCTTACGTAAAGTTAAATCAATGTTGAAAGGTGTTGTTGAAAGAGGAACAGCACGTAATTTAAAAAACAACAATTATAAGATTGCAGGAAAAACCGGAACAGCTCAAATAGCAAATAAAGAATCAGGTTATACAGATAAATCAAAAATAAGCTATCAGGCATCATTTGCAGGATATTTTCCGGCTGATAATCCAAAATATTCGTGTATTGTAGTTGTGAATACACCATCATTAAAAGATTATTATGGGAGTTTGGTTGCAGGACCTGTTTTTAGAGAAATATCCGATAAGGTTTATGCAACAAATTTTGAAATTCATGAGAGTTTAGCCAAAGCAAATGATGAAGAAGAAATAGAAGCAAAAATACCATATACTAAGAATAGTTATAAAGATGAATTAAAATTTGCCCTTACAGATCTGGGTATTGGCGTAAACGACGATGATGCCGATTCTGATTGGGTTATAACAACAAAGTTAGATTCATGCGTTAAGTTGGGTAACAGACAAATTACTCAAAACCTTATGCCAAATGTAAAAGGTATGGGTGTTAAGGATGCTATTTTTATTCTTGAAAATATGAATTTAAGCGTAGAGTTGCATGGGCGAGGAACAATATTAAACCAATCGATTTCTCCTGGAACAAGAATTAGAAAAGGAGATTTGGTAGTATTAGAAATGTCTTTTAATTAAAAAAAGGTAGTGAAAGTATTAAGTGACATATTAAAATCAATAAAAACAACTAAAGTAATCGGTAATACTGAATTACCAGTTACTAGTATAATTTTTGATTCTCGAAAAGTAAGTTTAGGATGTGCATTTGTCGCGACTAAAGGGACTCATGTAAATGGACACGACTATATTGAAAATGCAATTGAGAAAGGTGCTAAAGCTATAATATGCGAAAATCTTCCTTCCAATATTTTAGATGAGATTGTTTACATTAAAGTTGAAAACTCGGCAAAAGTACTTGGTGAGTTAGCTTCGGCATTTTATGGAAATCCATCATCTAAAATAAAATTAGTTGGTGTAACCGGAACGAATGGAAAAACTACAACTGTTACCTTGCTTTATAACTTATTTAAAAAGCTTGGTTTTAAAGTTGGATTACTCTCAACTGTAAGAAACTATATCGACGAACAAACTATTGATGCAACACATACTACTCCAGATGCTGTTCAGATGAACGCATTAATGGATCAGATGGTGGAAGCGGGCTGCGAATATTGTTTTATGGAAGTGAGTTCTCATGCTATTGATCAAGAAAGAATTGCTGGACTTGAATTTACTGGAGCGCTATTTACAAATATTACTCACGATCATTTAGATTATCATAAAACATTTGCAGAATATATAAAAGCTAAAAAGAAATTCTTTGATGATTTGAAATCTGAGAGTTTCGCCTTAATTAATTCCGATGATAAGAATGGAACTGTAATGGTTCAGAATACAAAAGCTAAGGTTCAGAAATATGGTGTTCGTTCAGCAGCTGATTTTAAAGCAAAAATAATCGAAAGTCATTTCGAAGGCTCAATGTTAAACATCGATAATATGGACATTTGGACATATTTCGTTGGAAGATTCAATGCATATAATATCTTATCTGCATATTCAACAGCAATAATGTTGGGATTTGATAAAAATGAAATTCTTACAGCTATTAGTGAATTGAAACCTGTTGAGGGAAGATTCGAAACACTTCGTTCGCAAAATGGAATTACAGCAATTGTTGATTATGCACATACGCCAGATGCATTATTAAATGTTCTTAATGCAATTAATCAAATTCGAACTGATGATCAGGAATTGATTACAGTTGTTGGAGCTGGTGGCAATAGAGATAAAACGAAACGTCCAGAAATGGCAAAGATAGCAAGCGAGAATAGCAATAAAGTTATTTTAACATCAGACAATCCGAGAACCGAAGATCCAAATGCTATACTTGAAGATATGAAAAAAGGAATAAGTATAGAGAATGGAAAGAAAGTGTTGTCAATTACCGATAGAAAAGAAGGAATAAGAACGGCGTGCTTATTTGCAAAAAAAGGAGATATAATTTTAGTTGCAGGTAAAGGACACGAAACATATCAAGATGTTAATGGAGTAAAGCATCAATTTGACGATCGCGAAGTGTTAAAACAAATATTCAACGAACTATATAATTAGCAAGCATTATGTTTTATTACTTATTTGCATATTTAGAAAAATTTGATATCCCTGGGGCAGGAGTGTTTCAATACATTTCTTTTCGTTCGGCGATGACTGTTATTACTTCACTTATCATTTCAATGATTTTTGGTAAGCGAATCATAAAGTACTTACAAAGACAACAAATCGGAGAAGAAATTCGAGATCTTGGATTAGAAGGCCAAATGAGCAAAAAGGGAACTCCTACAATGGGAGGATTAATAATTCTTGGATCAATAATAATCCCAACATTATTGTTTGCAGATATTCTAAATATATATGTAATACTAATGCTTATAACTACTGTTTGGTTAGGAGCAATTGGTTTTCTAGATGATTATATCAAAACATTTAAAAAGAATAAAGAAGGTTTAGCTGGGAAATTTAAAATAGTTGGACAGATAGGTTTAGGATTAATTGTAGGGCTTACCTTATATATGAGCGATGATGTAGTTGTACGGGAAAATATTCCTGAGTCTGAAAGCGTGGTAATTAATATAGATACTGATTCTAATGAAATAGAACAACAAATTGGTGTTGATGTTAAATCTACTAAAACAACTATTCCGTTTGTTAAAAATAATGAATTCGACTATGAGTACTTGGTAAGTTTTATGGGGAAACATAGTCAAAAGGCAGCATGGATCATATTTGTTATTGTTGTAATATTAATTGTAACTGCTGTTTCAAATGGAGCAAATTTAACTGATGGTTTAGATGGTTTAGCAACGGGAACTTCCGCAATTATAGGAACAACCTTAGGTATTTTGGCCTATTTAGGTGGTAATGTTATTTATGCCGATTATTTAAATATAATGTACATACCTAATTCAGGCGAATTGGTAGTATTTGTTAGTGCTTTTATTGGAGCAACTATCGGATTTTTATGGTATAATTCATATCCTGCTCAAGTATTTATGGGCGATACAGGAAGTTTATCAATTGGTGGAATAATTGCTGTTTTTGCAATTATTATTAGAAAGGAATTACTGATTCCAATATTATGTGGAATATTCTTGGTTGAGAATTTATCTGTTGTAATGCAGGTGGGATATTTTAAATATACTAAAAAACGATTTGGAGAAGGTAGAAGAATTTTCAAAATGTCTCCTTTGCATCATCATTATCAAATGAAGGGTTATCCAGAACCAAAAATTGTAATGAGATTCATGATTGTTGGAATCATGTTAGCTATTGTAACTATTGTAACTCTTAAAATCAGATAAGAAAAAATGAATAAACGAATTGTCATATTAGGTGCTGGTGAAAGTGGAGTGGGCTCTGCTATTCTTGCTCAAAAGAATGGTGATGATGTTTTCGTATCTGATTTTGGAAAGATCAAAGATAAATACAAGCAAAAATTAAATGAATATAAAATTGCTTGGGAAGAAGAAAAGCACACGGAAAATTTAATTCTAAATGCTGATGAAATAATTAAAAGTCCGGGAATACCAGAAAAGGTTGCAATTGTTAAGTCGGCAATTAAAAAAGGGATTCCAGTAATTTCTGAGATTGAATACGCAGGAAGATATACCGATGCATTTAAAATATGTATTACTGGCAGCAATGGAAAAACAACAACAACAACACTTTTATATCACATCTTAAAAAATGCTGGATTAAATGTCGGTGTTGCAGGGAATGTTGGTAAAAGTTGGGCATTACAGGTTGCCGAAGAAAACTTCGATTATTATGTAATCGAGTTAAGTAGTTTCCAGTTAGATGGAATGTATGATTTTAAAGCTGATATAGCAATTCTAATGAATATCACACCAGATCATTTGGATAGATACGATGGGATGCAAGGATATACAGATTCAAAGTTTAGAGTTATTCAGAATCAAACGGAGCAAGATATTTTTATTTATTGCGCCGACGATGAAGTAACAAAAAGTGAGCTTGCAAAATATGATATTAAAGCACAAAAGCTTCCATTTTCATTAAATCAAATGTTTAACGATGGAGCTTATTTAGATAATGAAACCCTAATAATTAAATATAAATCAAACGAGCTAATTATGTCAATACAAGAACTAGCACTAAAAGGACAGCACAATACTTATAATTCAATGGCTGCCGGAATAGCTGCAAAAGTACTTAAACTTCGAAAGGAAGATATTCGCGAAAGCTTGAGTAATTTCCAAGGAGTAGAGCATCGACTTGAGTCTGTGCTTAAAGTACATGGTATTGAATTTATTAATGATTCAAAAGCAACAAATGTAAATTCAACTTGGTACGCATTAGAAAGTATGCCAAGTGATGTTATTTGGATTGCTGGAGGAGTTGATAAAGGAAACGATTATTCAATTCTTGAAGATTTAGTAAGAAAGAAAGTTAAATCAATCATTTGCTTAGGTGTAGATAATGCGAAAATTCATAAAGCATTTGGCGAGGTTGTTGAAACAATTATTGATGTGAAATCTGCTGAAGAAGCAGTAAAAACTGCTTACTATTTAGCAAAAAAAGGCGATAATGTTTTATTATCTCCAGCTTGTGCTAGCTTCGATTTATTCGATAATTACGAAGATCGCGGAAAGCAATTTAAGCAAGCAGTTAGAGAATTGTAGTTTAATAAATTTTTTAATGTAAGAATCTGATAATAATATGAGGTTAAAGGAAGTACTGTCTAAATATTTTAAGGGCGACAAAGTAATCTGGGGTGTAGTTTTTACACTTTCAGTTTTCTCATTGTTAGCTGTTTATAGTTCGACAGGAACGCTTGCGTATAAAAATCAGGAAGGAAATACGGCCTATTATATTATTAAGCATTTTGTTTTATTGGCTACTGGAATAGGTATTATTTATATTACGCATTTAATACCCTATAAATATTATTCTCGCTTATCACAACTGTTCTTATACTTGTCAATTTTCTTATTAGCAATTACATTGGTAATGGGAACAAGTTTAAATCAGGCATCACGTTGGTTAACTTTACCAGGAATAGGATTAACCATTCAAACATCCGATTTTGCAAAATTAGCATTGATTATGTACTTAGCTCGTGTACTTTCATTGCGACAGGATAATAAAAAAATAAATGATTTTAATGGGATTTTTGTTTCATTAATACTTCCAGTGGTATTGGTTTGTGGATTAATTATGCCTGCAAACTTATCAACAGCCGCTATTTTGGGTGTGACTTCGTTTTTATTAATGTTTATTGGTCGGGTAAAAATTAAATATTTAGCAGGAATAGCAATTGTTGGCTTAATGGCTGTCGCTTTACTGTTTGCTGGAGCAAAGATATCAGGTAAAGATATTTGGCGTATTGGAACATGGGAAAACAGAATAGAAAGTTTTGTAAAAGGTGAAAGTGGAGATAATTATCAGGTAGAACAGAGTAAGATTGCAATTGCAACCGGAGGGTTTTTTGGAAAAGGTCCGGGAAATAGCACACAAAGAAATTTCTTACCTCATCCTTATTCTGATTTTATTTTTGCCATAATTATTGAGGAATATGGATTTATAGGAGGCTTTGTAGTATTGTCGCTATATCTATTTTTATTATATAGAGCAGGAGTAATTGTTCGGAAAAGTCGAAGAACATTTGCCGCATTTTTAGCTATTGGATTAACAATAAGTCTGGTTTTTCAGGCATTTATAAATATGGGTGTTGCAGTAAATATTTTTCCTGTAACCGGACAAACACTTCCATTAGTAAGTATGGGAGGATCATCAATATTATTTACCGGTATAGCATTTGGTATTATATTAAGTGTTAGTCGAAGTATTGAAAAAAATGAAGAAGTAATTCCAGAACCTGAAATTGAAGTTGAAAGTGAAACAGAAGAATAAAAATATTATCATAAGCGGTGGAGGTACAGGAGGACATATTTTTCCTGCAATTTCCATTGCAAATGCCATAAAGGAAATTGAGCCTGAAACCAATATTCTATTTGTTGGTGCATTGGGTAAAATAGAAATGGATAAAGTTCCTGCAGCTGGTTATGAAATTATTGGTTTACCTGTTGCTGGATTGCAACGTAGATTAACAGTAAAAAATATAAGTTTCATTTTTAAATTAATAAGTAGTTTACTTAAATCAAGAAAAATTATTAAAGAATTTAAACCAGATGCTGTTGTTGGTGTTGGAGGATATGCAAGTGGACCAGTTCTTCGCGAAGCAAATAAAAAAGGTATACCAACATTAATTCAGGAACAGAATTCTTATGCAGGAATAACAAATAAATTATTAGCTAAAAAGGCTAAGAAAATTTGTGTTGCATACGAAGGGATGGAAAATTATTTTCCAAAAGATAAAATCATATTAACAGGAAATCCTGTTCGACAAGATTTATTGGAAAAAATTGGTAATCGTGAAGAGGCTATTAAATATTTTGATTTAGATCAAAATAAAAAAACAATTCTGGTTGTAGGTGGAAGTTTGGGTGCGAGAACTATAAATGAAAGTATAATTGGTGATATTGCAAAAATCGGTAATTCAGAGTTTCAAATACTTTGGCAAACAGGAAAATATTATTTCGAGGAAGCTAAAAGATCAGCAGAAAAAACAGAATTCGAAAATATAAAAGTTCTTGATTTTATAACAAGAATGGATTTGGCATATTCTGTAGCTGATATTATTATCTCAAGAGCAGGAGCTGGCACTATATCAGAACTTTGCTTGGTTAGGAAACCTGTAATTTTGGTTCCTTCGCCAAATGTGGCTGAAGATCATCAAACTAAAAATGCTTTGGCATTGGCAAATAAAAATGCTGCTATTATGATTAAAGATATCGAAGCAAGAGAAAAATTAATTGATTCTGCTTTGAATTTATTGAGTAATGGAGAACAATTAAAAGGTTTATCTGAAAATATTAAAGAAATGGCTTTGCGTGATTCTGCAAAAATTATAGCTGAGGAAGTTTTAAAATTGTAATTCCAAGTTTATCGAAGAATTGACAATAAAATGACTAAAGAGAAAAAAATGGATTTAAAAACCGTACATAGTGTTTATTTTATAGGTGTTGGAGGCATTGGCATGAGTGCCATCGCTCGTTTTTACAATACTTTGGGTAAAGATGTGGCAGGTTACGATAAAACTTCAAAACCATTGACAACTGATTTAATTAACGAAGGAATTAATATTCATTTCGAAGATAGCATATCAAACATTCCTGAGAATTTTAAAAACAAAGAAAATACTTTAGTAGTATACACACCTGCTATTCCAGACAATCACTCAGAGTTGAATTATTTTATTAAGAATGATTTCGAAATAAAGAAACGTTCAGAAGTGTTAGGAATGTTGTCGCGTGAAAAGAGATGTTTGGCTGTTGCCGGAACTCATGGTAAAACTACGATTACAACTATGATTTCTCATTTAATGAAACAATCTCGAATGGGATGTAATGCATTTATGGGTGGGATTTCTAAAAATTATAATACAAATTTCTTAGCTGATAAAGAAAGTAAGTATGTGGTGGTTGAAGCGGATGAATTTGATAGATCTTTTTTGCAGTTAAATCCGCAAAAAGCAATTATTTCAGCTGTTGATGCAGATCATTTGGATATTTACTCAGATGAGAATGATTTAAAAAATACATTTAAGGAATTCATTAACCAGATTAATCCTGGAGGGAAGCTAATAATAAAAGATGGGCTCGATTTTGATATTCCCAAAAGAGACGATATTGAAATTTACACATATTCAATAAATAAAGATTCAGATTTTAAAGCTGAGAATGTTAGAGTTGAAAATGGCTTATATGTATTCGATTTTGTTGGAATAAAAGGAAGAATCAATAATTTGAAATTAGGATTGCCTGGTTTGCTTAATGTAGAGAATGCTATAGCTGCAATCAGTATTGCGACACTTTCTGGCGTACATAACGATGAAATTTTTAATTCAATTTCAAAATTTAAAGGTATACATCGACGATTCGATTATCAAATAAATCGAACTGATTTGGTATATATAGATGATTATGCGCATCATCCGGAAGAATTAAAAGCATCGATTAGTTCGGCAAAAGAGTTATTTAAGGATAAAAAGATAACAGGAATCTTTCAACCACATTTATACACACGAACAAGAGATTTCGTAGATGAATTTGCAAAAAGTCTAGATTTGTTAGATGAGGTAATATTGTTAGATATTTATCCTGCAAGGGAAGAACCTATTCCAGGTATTACATCAGAGATTATTTTTGAAAAGATCAAAAATCCAAGTAAAATATTGTGTAAAAAATCAGAGTTATTAAAGATTTTAAAAAATAAAAATCCTGAGGTATTAATGACTTTAGGTGCAGGAGATATTGATGAATTTGTTGAACCGATTAAAGAAATGTTTACGAAAGCATAGATGAAAAAACTTAAAAGCATATTAGTTTGGGTTTTTATAATTGCATATATCGCAATTACAATGAGTTTTGTTAAAGAGCGTAGAAACAAAATTCTGTGTCACGATATTAAAGTTTTTATTCTGGATAGTTTACATAATGGTTTTATTACTATGAATGATATTGAAGACTTTATGCATGAAACAGATATGAATGTAATTGGAACTCCGGTTTCATCTATCAACACCAAAAATATAGAACAAAAATTAAGTCAATATTCATCGGTAAAAAATGCAGAGGTTTATGTTACTCTTGAAGGTGATATTCGAGTTGAAATAGATCAGCGAAATCCAATTGTAAGAGTTATTAATAAACGTGGGCAGAGTTATTATATCGATCAGGAAGGTACAATAATGCCATTATCGAGTAAATACTCATCGCATGTTTTAATAGCAAATGGGAATATAGTTGAGCATTTTGAAGTAAATAGAACTAGAGATATTTATTGTGATACAGACAATGAGAATTGGGATAAGAATCGATTGGTTTGCGATTTGTATGAGTTAAGTAAATTTATTTATGAAGATGATTTTTGGAAATCACAAATTGAACAAATTTATGTAAATGATGAATATGAATTTGAATTGATTCCTCGTGTAGGATCACATTTAATTTTTCTGGGTGGAATTGAGAATTATAAAGAGAAATTTAGGAATCTGAGAGCATTTTATCTTCAGGGATTAAATACTGTTGGATGGAATAAATACGAACAGATAAGTTTAGAGTTTGATAATCAGGTAATTTGTACAAAACGATAATAAAATGAGTCATAGAGAAGATTTTGTTGCAGCAATAGACATAGGAACAACCAAGATTGTTGCTATAGTTGGTAAGAGAAAAGAGAACGGCAAGATCGAAATTCTTGGTATTAGTAAAACAACATCGAAAGGAGTAAAACGCGGTGTAGTTTTGAATATCGAAGAAGCAGTTGGTTCTATTCAGAAAACTGTGGAAGATGTTCAATTTAGTATTGGGAAAGAAATCAAGGATGTATATGTTGGTATTGCCGGTCAACATATTAAAAGTATAAAGAATCGTGGATATATAAATCGTGATTCTTACGATGATGAGATTACAAAAGATGATATTGAAGCCTTAATACAAGACATGTACAAGATTCCAATTGATATTGGAGAAGAAATTATTCATGTATTACCACAAAATTATATTGTGGATAATGAAACAGGAGTTAAGAATCCGGTTGGAATGTCAGGTAAGCGTGTTGAAGCAAATTTTCACATTGTAATTGGACAAATTGCATCGGCAAGAAATATAGGAAAATGTATTACAAAAGCCGGATTAAAATTAAATCAATTGGTTTTGGAACCATTAGCATCAGCATCAGCAGTTTTAACTTCTGATGAAATGGAAGCAGGAGTTGCTTTAGTTGATATTGGAGGTGGTACAACAGATGTAGCTGTTTATTATGATGATATTATAAGACATACCGCTGTTATTCCTTTTGGTGGCGATGTAGTAACTAAAGATATTAAAGAAGGTTGTTCAATTCTTCAACGACAGGCTGAATTGTTAAAAATTCAATATGGATCGGCTCTTGGCGATTTAGCGAAAGAAGAAGAAGTAGTTTCTATCCCTGGAATCAGTGGACGCGAACCAAAAGAAATTTCATTTAAGAGTTTAGCTTATATTATTCAATCAAGAATGGAAGAAATTCTTGATGCCGTAATTTATGAAGTTGAAAACTCGGGATATTTCGAAAAGTTAGGAGCAGGTATTGTACTAACAGGGGGCGGTGCTTTATTAAAACATCTTCCGGCATTAGTAAAATTTAAAACAGGTCTTGATGTTCGAATTGGTTATCCAACAGAGCATTTATCAGCTGAGGCAATTTCAGATGTAAATCATCCAATGTATTCAACAAGTGTTGGTTTGGTTTTGGAAGGCTTTGAAAATATGGATAAATCTCAACGTAAAGTTATTGAAAAAGAACCTGTATTAGAAGCAGCTCAGGATGAAGTATTTGAAGAATCAAAATCAGAGAGAAAAGAAAATAAGGCTGGATTTATGTCATCACTGAAAAAGGTATTTACAGATATCTTTGATGAAGAAGATGCAGAAATGTAGATTTTAAAAATAACAATGAACAATTATCAAAATACACTCGGAGTGTTTGAATAATAGTTTTTAGAATTAAAAAATTATATTATGGCTGAGGATTTAATGAATTTTGACTTACCAGTTGACCGTTCTTCAATAATAAAAGTTGTTGGAGTTGGTGGTGGTGGTGGAAATGCAGTCAACCACATGTTCCGTCAAGGAATACAAGATGTAAATTTTGTTGTTTGCAATACAGATGAACAAGCGCTTGCAAATAGCCCTGTTACTGTTAAGGTTCAATTAGGAGAATCATTAACTGAAGGTCGTGGTGCAGGAAATAAGCCAGAAATTGGAAGGCAAGCAGCAATAGAAAGTATCGATAATATTGTTGATATTCTTGGTGGAAACACAAAAATGGTATTTATCACCGCAGGTATGGGTGGTGGAACCGGAACAGGTGCAGCTCCTATGATAGCTAAAGCGGCTAAGGAAATGGGTTTGTTAACTGTTGCAATTGTTACTATTCCATTCCGTTTTGAAGGTGATAAAAGAACTTCACAAGCAGTTGAAGGGATAAACGAAATAGAAAAGTATGTTGATTCATTGCTTGTAATTAATAATGAGAAGCTACGCGAAGTTTGTGGGAACATGAAATTTTCAGAAGCCTTTTCGTATGCCGATAATATTTTAGCAACAGCAGCAAAAGGAATCGCAGAAATAATTACTGTTTCTGGTTATATAAATGTTGATTTTGCTGATGTTGAAACAGTTCTTTCAAACAGTGGAGTTGCCTTAATGGGAACTGGAACTGCAGAAGGTGAGGAACGTGCTATAAAAGCGGTTCAACAGGCTTTATCATCACCACTATTAAATGATAATGATATCAGTGGTACTGAGAATATGCTTCTAAATATTACTTCGGGAACTGCTGAAATTACTATGGATGAAATTGGTGAAATTGCCGATTATGTAAATAGTGAAGTTGGATCAAGTCCAAATATTATTTGGGGAACGGGAGTAGATGAAAGTTTAGGTGAAAATATTGGTATCACAATAATTGCAACTGGATTTGAAAGCACAAGTATCCCTGAGTTGTATGCTAAGAAAACAACGAAAAAAACAATTACTCTTGCCGATAGTGCTAGTGTAGCTAAGAAGAAAACTCCAACTATTAAATTAGAGGAAGAGGTAGTGACTCATGATGATGATTGTCTTGACTTTTCGCAACGAACAATAGATTTCGACATTAAAAAAGATAGAAAATCCGATAATGATAAATTTGTTGTTTTACAGGAACCTGAAACTGAAACAGAAGTTGTTGTAGAAACAAAAGAATCGGAAATAGCGAAAAAGCTAAATGAATCTCGTGAACGTATGAAGGAACGTAGAATGGGGTCATCTAAAATTAAAGAGAATATAGATGAATTCGAAAACGAACCTGCATATAAGAGGAAGAATCTTAAAATAGATCAACCAATAAATACTGAGGGTTCGAATGTTTCTCGGTATTCATTAGAGGACGATAATGAAGGTGTAACTCTTAATCCTAATAATTCATATTTACATGATAATGTAGATTAATATACATTAGCAAGATAAATTATTTACTTAAAAGCTGATAAAATGAGTTTAGAAGAAAAAATTAATCAAGATATAAAAGAAGCAATGAAAGCAAAAGAAAGAGAAAAATTAGAATCTCTTAGAGCTGTAAAATCAGCCTTGCTTCTTGAGAAAACACAAAAAGGTTCTAGTGATGAGATTTCTGAAGATGCGGAAATGAAAATCTTGCAAAAATTGGTTAAACAAAGAAAAGATTCAGCTCAAATTTATAAGGAGCAAGATCGAAGTGATTTAGCTGAAAAAGAATTATTCGAAGCAGGAATCATTGAAAAATATTTGCCAGAACAAATGAGTGATGATGAGTTAACTGAAAAAGTTAAAGCAATTATAAGTAAAGTAGGAGCACAGAGCATGGCCGATATGGGAAAAGTAATGGGTATGGCTTCTAAAGAATTGGCTGGAAAAGCTGATGGAAAAGCAATTGCCGATAAGGTAAAAGCATTATTAAATTCGTAATCATTATTTAAATTAATAAATTATTTTTATTAATCAGGTTAAAATAATTATCGATTAGCTAGAAAAAGCTCACTTATTGTGAGCTTTTTTTTATCTTTAATTCTAATTATGAAAAGAGTTTTACTTATAAATTCAAATACGGAAGTTCTTCCATATCCCGTTGCTCCACTCGGATTGTCTTTAGTAGCAAATTCTTTAAAGAAAGTATATGATATTAAAATAGTTGATTTCGCTTTTAGTTCAACAAAGGATTTATTGATTCTAGTTAAAAATTATAAGCCTGATTACATTGGAGTTAGCTTGCGTAACATTGATAATGTTACTATGCGTAAATCAAAATGGTATATTGAAGAAGTAAAACACTTAATAATTGATCCAATAAAAAGCACTTATGAAGTTCCAATTATTGTAGGAGGAAGTGGTTTTAGTATTGCTCCAACTGAGATTCTAAAATATTTTAATGTTGATTACGGAATTATTGGAGAAGCAGAAAATACTTTATGTGAATTACTTCAGGAATTAGATAATAAATCTATTTCAATAGATATTGATGGAGTGATTCTAAAAGATGAAGAGAAAGATATTGTTAGAATATTTAAGGAAAAGGAATTGGAATTAGTAAAATCTAACATAGATCAACTTATTGAATTTGAGCCATATAGTATTAGGGGGAATTATCCCATTCAAACAAAAAGGGGTTGCATACACAAGTGTATTTATTGTTCATATCCGAATATTGAAGGAAATGTTTATAGGTTAAGAAAAGTTTCTGAAATAGTTGATGAAATTGAGGACGTTAGTAATAGAATGTCAAATATAACATTTGAGTTTGTCGATTCAACGTTTAATTCACCTTTAAATCATGCAATAGAAATTTGTAAAGAAATTATTAATCGTAAATTAAAAGTAAAACTTCGAACAATGGGAGTTAATCCAGGAGAAGTCACTGAAGAATTAATTCAACTAATGAAACTTGCTGGATTTGAACAGATTGATTGTACACCGGATTCTGCATCGGGAGAAATGTTAAAATCTTACAAAAAAAATTTTAATATAGATAAACTTATAGAATGTGCTCAAATTATTAGAAAATATAATATGCCAACCATGTGGTTTTTTATGATGGGAGCACCAAATGAATCGGAAGAAACTATATTAGAAACTTTTGATTTTATTGATGAGTTTATATTCGAAGAAGATATGGTACATATTACAGAGGGTATTCGAATTATTCCAAAAACTGAACTTTTTGAAATTGCTTTAAAAGAGAACGTTATTTCAAAATCTCAAAATGTTATTGAACCTATGTTTTATGTAAATCCAAAATTAGGGAAAGAGAACTTAACCAGAATTTTAGATCAAGAGATCGCGAAAAGGAATAATGTTCTTAACTCTATTGATACCGGACCTACAAAAGAATTAATGCAAAGTACAATTAAATATCGAACCGAAAATAATATAAATGAACCTATGTTTAGGAGTTTGTTAAAAGTTCAGAATCTTCTATAAGTATAATGTAAAAACGGTTTCTATATTAGGATTTGATCTAACATCAATATTGTAACCATGCTGTTTAAGAATATTTCGCGATAAACTTAATCCTACCCCTGAACCAGTTGATTTTGTAGTGTAAAATGGAGTGAAAATAAGATCTATTTTATCCTCCTCTATTCCAGTACCATTATCGTATATTTCAATTATTTTTTGATTATTATCGTTTATAAATGCCTTAGCCTGAATAAGCCTGTTATTTGTGCCAGTAAGAGCTTCGGTTGAATTCTTTAGTAGATTTATTAATACTTGTTCAATCAGGTTTTTATCTATTAATAAATGAAGGTTTTCAGGCATAACCTGATATGTAAATTTTATATTGTTGTCTACGAAAGTTTCATGCATAAAAAGTGCTAAATCTTCGAACAGTTCAATCGCAGGTATGTCTCTAAAATCTGGATTAAAATTAGCAGTAACACTTCTGAATTTCTTTACAAAATCATTTAGTCCTTGACTTCTTTCTTCAATAATATTTACTGATTGTATAGTTTGATCAATAATATCAGAATTTATATTGCTATCAGTTTTTATTTGCTTGTTATCTTTCCAGAGTTTTGAAACATTGTTTGTTAAACCTATAATTGGCGATACCGAATTCATTATCTCATGAGTTAATACTCGATTTAACTTTTGCCAGGATTCAATTTCTTTTTGATCAAGTTCAGGTTTTATATCTTGTATCGAGATTAGAAAAATTTCTTGATCAAGTAACTTAAAGTTTGAAAGCTTAATAGCCAATTGCAAATTTTTACCATTTATTTTTGTTGGTAGTATTTTTTGTTCGCCCGGAGATAAATTCGATATTGTTTTAAAAAATTTAGGATTGAATTTATCAAGTGCATTTATATTATTTAAACTTTTTAAATTAAATAATTTTTTAGTTGAATTATTAACTAATAGAACTTTAAAATCTTTGTCGAATGCAATCAGCCCAATGTTTACATGATTAAACATATATTGCAGAAATTGATATTGATTTTCTTTTTCAATTTTAGCGTTTTGAATAATAGAATTAATTTCTGTGAAATAGTAAGATAAATCTTCAAAAGGAGTATTTTCAAGTGTCTTAGAGAATTCTATTGTAGTATTATTTTCTTTTATATAAGTAAGAAAGCGTGTTAGAAATACGTTCGACTGATTTACATATTTTAATAACATTACCGACTGTATAATTACTAAAATCCCTAGAAAAGTAATGGTATATAAATAGCTCGATTTGAGTAATACAAAACTAAAAAGTAAACAATTAATTAAAATTAGAAGAATCCTAATAATTAAATTGATATAGTATTTTTTATAAACCATATTTTTCAATTTTCTTATACAAAGTCTTTCTTGTAACTCCTAACATTTCTGCTGTTTTACTAATATTACCTCCGCATTTTAGAAGAGCTTTACGGATAGTGTTTTGCTCTACTTCATCAAGATTCAAGGAATCGATAGTTTCAATTTCAGTTTGTTGATTTGTGAAGTAGAAATCTTCAGGTCTTATTATTTCTGAATCAACCAATATTACCACTTTTTCTATGGTATGCTCGAGTTCACGAATATTACCGGGCCATTTGTAATTTTGAAGTTTGTCTATTGCTTTTTTATTTATTCTTATGTTCGGCTTATCGTATTTCTTCTTAAATCGATTAAGAAAAAACTCAGTTAATTCTGGAATATCTTCCTTTCTCTCTCTTAATGCAGGAACTTCAATTTGTATAGTATTTATTCTATATAATAAATCATCCCTAAATAGATCGTCTTCTATTAGTTTTGTTAAATTCTTATTTGTCGCAGAAATAAGTCTTATATCAATCGGAACCGATTCATTTGAACCTAATGGTGTAATCTCTCTATTTTGTAAAACTGTAAGTAATTTAGATTGCAAATTTAGCCCTAGATTTCCAATTTCATCTAAAAATAAAGTTCCTCCAGATGCAGATTCTATTCTTCCAATTCGAGATTCTTTGGCATCTGTAAAAGCTCCTTTTGAATGGCCAAAAAGCTCACTTTCAAATAAAGAATCATTTAACGAAGCCATGTCTAGGCTGATTAAAACATCATTGGCTCTTTTCGATTGTCTATGTATTTCCTGTGCAATTAATTCTTTTCCTGTACCATTCTCTCCAAGTATCAGAACATTTGCATCTGTTTTAGATACTTTTTTTACAGTTTCAAGAATATTTAAAAATGCAGGAGAGGAACCGATTGGTTTTTTATATTTTGTTTGATCGTTTACTCCAATATACTCTTGTTTTTGTTTAAGAGACTTAATTTCTTTTTTTGATTCATTTAATTTTAAACCTGTTTTTATCGTTGCGATTAGTTTTTCATTATCCCAGGGCTTAGTTATAAAATCTGTTGCTCCTCGTTTCATTGCTTCAACAGAAAGTGCTATATCTCCATAAGCAGTTAGCATTATAACAACATAATCATTATTTATTTTCAGGATTTCTGATAACCAATACAAACCTTCGTTACCAGAATTAATTCCGGCAGTAAAGTTCATATCTAACAAAATTGCATCGAAAGATTGCTTGGTTAGTAGGTGATTTAGTGAGTTTGGATTCTTGCAGGTTTCAACTAGTTCAAATTCATTACTTAAAATTAATTGTAATGATTTTAATACATTGATATCATCATCAACAATTAAAATCTTTCCGGTTTTCTTTTTCATAATCATAAAATAATTTTAAAAGTACAAATTATTGCTTGAAAACGAAACAGGTTGTGTATACAAAGTATACAATTTCTTTTTTTCTCGCCTAATAGTTCTTTTTTGTAAGTATCATAAAAACAAAACGATAAGCTTACTATTTAACTTTTGGCATATATATGGATTAATATTCAATTAAGAAAGCGATTATAAACTGAATAGTTTCACAACTATTAAAATTAAAAGAAAAATGAAATATTTATTATTATTTGTTTTAAGCCTGGGATTAATTCAATACGCTTCAGGATATGACCAGAAGAATGTTAAAATTAATCGAATAAAAAGAGTACCAACCATTGATGGTAGAATTCAAGAAAACGAATACGCTGAAATGGTATTGTTAAATGATTTTTCTCAATATGAACCCTATAATGGAAAAGCTCCTTCAGAGAAATCCGAAGTGTGGGTTGGATACGATGATTACGCATTTTACGTAGGTGCAATTTTTTATGATTCTGAGCCTGAAAAAATTTCACGAATTGTTTCACAACGAGATCAGATTAATGAAGATATTAACGATATTATATCTTTAATAATAAGTCCATATGGTGATAGAAATAATGCCATATCATTTGTAGTTAGTGCAACAGGTGCTCAATTAGATCGAAAATGTATGGGCGATATTGTTGATGATTCCTGGGATGCTGTTTGGGAAAGTGCAACTAATATTAATGATCAAGGATGGTCGGTCGAGATTAAAATACCTTATTCTGCAATACGAATTCCTAAAAAAGAAATACAGGATTGGGGTTTTAATATTTGTCGCAGAGATAATGATAAAAGTGAATGGTCTACATGGTCGTATGCTAATAATGAGAATAGCGAAATGTTTAATTATTATGGTATTTTAAGTGGCTTTGAAAATATTAAACCACCTTTAAGATTATCATTAACACCATACATTTCTGGTTACATGGAAAACAATACACAGAATAATTGGGAAAGTTCTTTTAATGCTGGAATGGATCTGAAGTATGGGATTAACGAGAGTTTTACATTGGATGCAATTTTGATTCCGGATTTTGGGCAGGTACAATCTGATGATCAGGAATTAAATTTATCTCCATATGAAATAAAGTTTAATGAAAATCGCCAATTTTTTACTGAAGGTATGGAACTATTTAATAAAGGAAATATTTTTTATACAAGAAGAATTGGAGGAATGCCTTCTGGATATTCAAATGTAAGCAGTCAATTATTGGCTGATGAAGAAATAAAAGAAAATCCAATAGAATCAAAATTAATTAATGCATTTAAAATTTCAGGGCGAAATAAAAATGGACTAGGAATAGGGGTCTTTAATGCTATGACGTCAAAGTCAGAAGCAAAAATATATAATCCGATAACAGACGAAAGAAGAAATGTTGAAACACAATCTTTTACTAATTACAATCTATTAGTAGTCGATAAATTGATTTCTAAAAATTCATATGTTAGTTTAATTAATACGAATGTTAGCCGAGATAATTTTGTAGCTAATGTAATTGCTACAGAATTTAAATTGGCCGATAAAGAGAATAATTACGCAGTTAATGGTACTGGATCTTTAAGTTATAGAGAAGTTTTATCTAATTCAGAAACCGGATATGCAATAAACTTACATGCTGCAAAGTTAAGTGGAAAATTTAAATACAGTTATACGTTTGATGTTTCTGATGATAAATATAATCCTAATGATATGGGATATTTAAGACAAAACAATCAGATGACTAATAGAGTCCGTTTTGACTACAATATTTATAAACCATTTCGTAATTTTTTGAATGTAACAAATTATATGCTTTTTAATTATGAAAGATTGTATAATCCAAGTGAGTATTCAGAATTTTATATTTCTTACCAAATTGGAGCAACCTTAAAAAATAGAACTTATCTAGAAATGCACGCTCTTTGGAGACCTATTGAAGAAGTTAATCATTTTGAGGCACGTGTTCCTGGAAGAAAAGTGAACATGTCCAAGGGTTTTCACAATTGCTTTACATATAGCACCGATTCCAGAAAAGCATTTTCAATAATGTTGCATGGTGGATTTTATTTTTCAGACAATTTTATTACTGATTATAATACTTATAGTATTGTATTGAGACCTACATATACTGTAAATAACCGAATGTTAATTTCGTTGCATTCATACTACGGAGTTAGCAATAATGCAATTGGATTCGTAACTAAAAATGATGATGATATATATATGGGAGAGCGAAATGTTCAAACAATTGAAAATGCATTATCTTTTAAATACATGTTAAATTCAGATTTATCACTTTCAATAAGAGGTCGCCATTATTGGTCGGAAGCAAAGTATGATAACTTTTATGATTTATTAGAGAATGGAGATCTTCAAGAGAATGATTATTCGGAAAACCACGATATAAATTACAATGCACTAACAATCGATGCTGCAGTGAATTGGAATTTTCAACCAGGAAGCGAAATATCTTTGGTATGGAAAAATAATCTGTATTCTAGCGATAAAAATATAAATGAAACTTATTTTAAAAACCTGTCGAACACCTTTGAAGCTTCTCATGAGAATAGTTTATCAATAAAGATCTTGTATTATATAGATTATCAATCTATTAAAAAATCTTTAGAATCGATTTTAAGTAAATAATTTTGGGTATAAAATAAACAAAGTGTGTATACAAAGTACACACTTTTACTATTTAATTGTTTTTAGTTTTAATCTAAGTGTAAGGAAATCAGGAGTAAATCAAAAGTGGTATACCTTTTGGCAATAACTCTATCAATAAAGTCTAATTTTTAATAAATTTACAATTATGATTCAGAATTACATAAAAACAGCTTTAAGATTTATAGCAAGGAACAAGCTATTTTCTATAATTAATATTCTGGGATTATCTATTGGCATGGCCTGTTCAATATTGATTTTTCTGTGGGTTAATGATGAATTAAGTTATGATCGTTTTCATTGTAATGCAGATGATATTTATCGGGTAATATTGCAGAAGGAAACTGACGGAATAAAAGAAAATATAGCGCGTACACCAATACCTGTTGGAAGAGCGCTGAAAGATGAGTTTCCTGAAATCGTTGAATGTACTCGTTTTTACTTTACAGATTTTGGGTTTTATAACGATGTCGATATTTTTAAAGAAGAAGGTGCATGTGCCGATAAAGATATTTTTTCAATGTTTGATTTAAACCTAATTAATGGTGATACATCAACAATTTTTGCGTCAAATTTTAATATTATTATTAGTAAAAAACTTGCTTTAAAAATTTTTGACTCCATCGATGTTCTCGGTAAGGATTTACGAATAAGTGAAAAAACAACTTTTACTATTACTGGTGTTTATGAAGATTTACCACATAATTCTCATTTGAAATTTGATTTTATTCTTCCTTATGATCTATTATTCGAATTTGGTTTAGAAAGAGAAATGTGGGATAATTATAATAATACGCATTATACTTATGTACAATTAGATAAAACTGCAAATGTAGTTGGACTAAATTCAAAAATTAAAGACTTATTTAAAAAGCATAATGCAAGAATTGAAGCTTCAATTTTTTTACAACCATTTAATGATATTTATTTAAAGTCTGATTTTTCAGGTGATTATAGTGGTTTAGGAAATAGTAAGAATATATTTATTTTCTCAATCATATCTATTTTCATACTTATTATAGCGGGGTTTAATTTTATGAATTTAACAACTGCGCAAGCTTCATCTCGACTTAAAGAAATTGGTATTCGAAAAGTGTTAGGAGGTCAAAGGAAAAGTCTTGTATTCCAATTTTTAGGCGAAGCTCTTTTTATGACATTTATAGCACATATTCTTGCAATTATTCTTGTCGAATTGGTTATACCGGTTTTTAATACCTTAACAAATAAGGAACTAGCAATTAATTATTTTAGTTCAGATTTTTTGTTGGGTGTTGTAATTATTGTTGTTTTAGTTGGAATGTTTTCCGGAAGTTATCCTTCGGTATTTTTATCAAGATTAAACCCTTTGTCTATTTTTAAAGGCGGTATTTCAGGAACGAGTGGAGGAGGTCTACTAAGAAAGATACTGGTAATTTTTCAATTCTCAATTTCAATAATATTAATCATTGGAGCATTAATTGTAATGAAACAAATTAATTTTATAAGCAATAAAGATTTAGGCTTTAATAAAGAGCAGTTAATATATTTTAGTCTTCAAGGGAATGGTAGAAAGTACGAGCTACTGAAAGAAAGACTCTTAAATTATCCAGAAATTTCGGATGTTACGGTTCTTTCTCATGAATTAACCGATGTTGTTCATATGACAAGAGTAACATGGGAAGGGAAAAATGATGAAGATGTAGTTCCTATGAATATAATGTTTGTTGACCATGATTTTATTCCAACTATGCAAATGGAATTAATAAAAGGTAAGGATTTTAAAAGAGTTGTTGAAGGAGATTCTATGGTTTCATATATTGTTAATGAAACTGCGGTAAAATTATTAGGATTTACAGATCCAATTGGTAAAAGATTTTCAACAGGACGTTTAAAAGGTTATATTACTGGAGTTGTAAAAGATTTTAATTTCCAGCCTTTATACAACGAAATTCAGCCTATGGTTTTAACATCATACCCAGGCGAACGATTTTATTTATATGTAAGAATAAAATCTAATCAAATAGAAGATATCATTTCTACAATCAAATCAGAATTTGAGAATTTTGCTCCTAACGATCCGTTTGATTATTTTTTTATTGGAGAAAGTATCAATAATATGTATAAGAATGAATCGTATTTAGCCAAACTAACTCGCTATTTTACATTTATCACAATTTTTATTTCAAGTTTAGGTTTGTTTGGATTAGTTTCTTTCATGGCCGAACGGCGAACTAAAGAAATTGGAATTAGAAAGGCATTGGGTGCATCTGTTTCTCGAATTGTTTTTGTTTTATCAAAAGAGATAATTATTTGGGTAATTATTGCTAACGTAATAAGTTGGCCTATAGCGTATTTTGCAGCAAATAAATGGCTTGTTAATTTCTCTTATAGAATTGAACTTGATATCTGGGTATTTATAGCAAGTGGTTTTATAGCTTTGATTATAGCTTTTTTGACAATAAGTCTGAGAGCATTGAAAACTGCTCGTATTAATCCAGTAAATGCTTTAAGATACGAATAATATCAGATGCTTTAAAGTAAAATATTTATGAATACTTATGATTAAAAATTATATAAATATTGCAATAAGGTACTTCTTTAGAAATAAACTTTTCTCTATAATTAATATTTTAAGTTTATCCTTAGGAATGTTTATTTATATTCTTATAAGCTTTTGGGTTTTAGACGAAAAAGGGTTTGATAAGTTTCATGAGAATAAGAATGAAATTTATAGAGTAATAGTCGAAAAAGTAGAAGAAGGACAAAAAAAACAGACAGTAAGAATTCCTCCAGCTGTTGTACCTGAACTGATAGATAAATACCCAGAGATTAAAAACGCAACAAGATTTTTTAGTGATGATATAAAATTGATTAATGGAAGTAAAAAGATTCAATGTGAAGGTGCTTTTGTTGATTCTAGTTTTTTAGAAATTTTTTCGTTTGAGTTTTTAGAAGGTGGTATTATTGGAACACTCAATGATGTATCATCAATAATAATAACTGAAGATGTAGCACTAAAACTATATGGGAAAACAGATGTAATAGGTAAAACTATTAATTATGGAAACGATCAGGTATTAACAATAGCTGGAGTTCTGAAAAATGTACCTTCAAATAGTCATCTTAAATTTGATTATTTAGCACCCTTTGAAATGCTGTATGATTATGGTTTACCTAAACGCCTTTGGTTCGAAATTAATACAAGGCTTGTGTCTTATATTCAAGTTGAAAAGGATGTAAGAAAAGACATATTAGAAAATCAGATAAAAAATATAATTAATGAAAATAATTCTGAGTTTCAGGCTGAAATATTACTTCAACCATTTCAAGAAGTTTATTTAAACTCAAATTATATAGGTGATTTTGAAGGTCTTGGAAATAAAAGTCATGTTAATATTATTTCATTTATAGCGATTTTAATTTTAATTATTGCTTGTCTAAATTTTATGAATTTATCTACCGCGCAAGCAACAAAAAGAGCAAAAGAGATCGGTCTTAGAAAAGTGGTGGGAGCTAAAAGAAAACAATTGATATTTCAGTTTGTAGGTGAAGCATTAATAATGACTTTTATTGCATATTTTTTTGCAATGATAATGATTGAATTGTTTATGCCTTTATTTAATTATATATCTGGAAAGGAATTACAAATACCGTATTCTAATTTCATCTTTTATATATACATATTAGCTTTAATAATATTAACAGGATTATTTGCAAGCATATATCCGGCGTTTCTTTTATCAAAGGTGAAAGTTACGGATGTTTTTAAAGGTCAGATCTTTTCTATAACAAAAGGGAAAAACTTTAGAAAAGTTTTAATTATTATGCAATTTTCAGCATCAATTGCTTTAATTACCGGGGCATTTCTGGTTAATCAACAATTTCAATATCTTAATACAAAAAATCTTGGATATCGGAAAGAAGGTATTGTTTACTTTTCTGTAAAAGACAGCAAAGAAAGCTATAAACTTATAAAAGAAAAAATCTTAAAGTATCCTGACGTTAAGTCTGTTTCTGTGGCGTCTCATATTATTAATGATGTTAGTCATTATATAACAATTAATTGGGAGGGCAAAGATCCAAATGTTAGAACTCGTTTGAATACTATTTTTGCCGATCATGATTTGATTAAAACTTTGGGTATGAGTATTGTTGAGGGGCGAGATTTTAATAAAATGATACATTCAGATACTTCAAAGGCGTTTATTATTAATGAGAAATTAGCTGATATTTTGGGTTTTGAAGATCCAATAGGTAAAAAATTATCTCTTCTAGGCAGAGATGGAAAAATTATTGGAGTGGTGAAAAACTTTCATTTTAAACCTCTAACTTATGAAATAGAACCTCTAGTGTTAACAGTAATTCCTGACGAAAGATTTTTTTGTTATACCAGAATATCAAGCACAAATATTCAAAAGAGTCTTAATAGAATACAATCAGAATATGAAAAGATATTTGAAGGAGATGAGTTTCAATATTATTTTTTAGATGAGACTTTAGCAAATCTATATGAAAATGAAACACGATTAAAACAATTAATAAATATATTTACAATATTCATAGTACTTATTTCTTTAATGGGTCTTTTTGGATTAGTTAGTTTTATTGCCGCAACAAAATCGAAGGAGTTTTGTGTACGAAAGGTATTAGGAGCTTCAATATTCAAATCTATTCGACATTTTACATTTGATATATTAAAGTTAGTTTTATCTGCACATTTGATAGGATTACCAATAGCATATTATTTTATAGAAAGTTGGCTTAATAATTTTGCATATAGTATTAATATTTCAGCTTGGCCTTTTCTTTTAAGTAGTTTAATTACTTTCATTTTAGCGATAATAACAATCACTTTCCAGTCGGTAAAAGTAGCAAAGGTAAATCCTATTGATATTCTTCAGTATGAATAATTAGCTATTCAATTAGAATAAAATAAAAGAGCCATTTAAAATTAATTAAATGGCTCTTCTTTATTATTCTTAAGTATCTATTTTAATAGAATTTCGCTCTTTTATCAACTATGTTAGCAGTTTCTTTTAAAGCTTCGAAAGCTTCGTAATTAGCTCTATTTTGGAACTGAGTTTGAGTTTGCATTTTCTGAAGATTAATATCTGCATTTTCCTGAACTCTAACAGACTTAACCTTGATTACAAAAACACTGTTATTTCCTTTAATAGGAGCAGATACTTGGTCAGCTTCCATTGAAGTAGCAACAGCAACTAAATTAGGCTCAATTCCAGCATTTGGAACACTGTAAGATCTAAATGTGATATCGTTAGCTTCATTAACTTCTGTATTAAGTTTATTAGCTAATGAATTTAAACTATTATCTGTATTTAAAGCTTCTTGCATTTCTTTAGCAATCATTTCAGCTTTCTTTTCCTTCTTAACATGAACTATTAATTGTTGTTTAACTTGTTCAAAAGGAGCAATACCTTCTTCATTTATTTCACTAACAAATCCAATTACAAAAATATTGTTAAGTTCAAATATTGGATCGTTTTGAGATTTAATTAATTCTTTATTATCTGTATTGTAAATTGATCTGATTAGTTCTCTTGGATTTTCTAGTCCTGCAAGTTGCTGATCACTTTCTTTGATATCATTAGCAACCTTTTTAACTAAACCTTCTGCTTCAATAGCTTTATTGAAATCTTCATAAGAATGGTTATTACCAGCAAATTTACTTGCTTGTGCATATGTATTTTGATAAGTTATTGAGCTTGGCTCTAATTTACGTCCAAGTAATGCTAATTTAACTTTTCTTTCTTTACGAGCTTTTGCAGTAACCTGAACAATATGTAATCCATATTGAGTTGCTACAAGTTTGTATTCGTTTACGTTTGCAATAAAACAAGTATCGCTAAATGGAGATACCATTTGATTTGCTCTAAACCAACCTAGATCACCACCTTTTTCGTTTGCAGCTTTATCAGTTGAGTTTTCTCTTGCAATTTTTGCAAAATTAGCTCCTCTTTTAAGTAAAGAAACTAAACTATCAGCTTTAGCCATTAGTTGATTATAATCTTCATTTTGTGTAGGTTGAAGAAGAATATGTCTTGCTTTTACTGAGTCAGGTATGTTTTTAACTTCTGATAACTTAGCTAAAATATAAGTGTCGTTATCAAAATAAGGTCCATATACAAAACCAACAGATTCATTAAAGATAACATCCTTTAATTGTTCTGGTAATTCGTCTTGTTTAAAGTAACTATTATTAAAAGAAATATCGCTGTTAAGGCTAATAAAATCTTTGTCGTCATCAGTATTTATAAACTCTTGTTCAATATTTTTAATCCACTGCTCAGTTTCTTCTTTATCTGATTCTGAAGGAACTACCTCGAAGGTGATATATTCAATACTTCTAGACGCAGTTTGCTTATAATCATTCTGATGATAATTATAATATTCTTTTAAATCACTGTTAGTTACATTAACTAAACTATCAGTAATTGTATTGATATTCTTAGATACAAAATCAAAATCAACGGTCTTGTTAATTAAATCAATCTCTTTTTGTGCTTCAAGATTTGTAGCAAATAAACCTTTTTTGATAAGGTCTGTATATTTTGAGAATTGTCTTTCTTGAACCATTTGATTTTCTACATATAACCAATAAGCTTTTTGCTGACCTGAAGGATCTTGATCATAGGTTTTTAAAAATCGAATAACCTGAACTGTATTTAATTGACCCGTTTCCGGATCTGTAAATAAGTTTGTAATTATAGGATGAATATTTTCTCCTTGAACCATATCCCATAATTCGCTACTACTAACATTTATTCCTAATTGATCGTATTCATCTTCTAATACGTAATCTCTTACTATCTGATTCCAAGTTTGTTGCTGAATTCTTTGAACAGACTGCTCATCTAATGAAGATTTACCCGAAGTAAACTTATTAATTTCCATAATATCGTTTAATTCCTTCTGGTATTTTTGATAAGGAATAGATTTTCCTGCTATTTCTGCAATTTCAAATTGTGAATTTGAAAATAATGCTCCTCCTGAATTCAAAAAATCTCCTAAAATAAATGCAAGCAGTGCCATTCCTATAACTACTGCAACTAAAACTCCTGCGCGATTTCTAATTTTCTCTAATGTTGCCATTGAATATTGTTTTTATCAAAATTTTAAAGATTCGAATATACTAATTTTAATTATTTTTTTATTGCTATACAGTAAAATAATAATCAGCAAATGTAGTATTTTATTATTTTTTTAGGATATTAATTCTGATATAATTGAGTTAAATATTTAAATCAATTAATTTTCGGTTTCAATTTCAACTTTTATAAGCTCTAAACGTGTTTCTGTTACTTTAAGAATAGTAAATAAAAAATTCTCTATTTTAATTCGATTGTTAGCGTTTGGAATGTTTTCTGTGTGATTAAGAATAAACCCACCAAGTGTTTCATATTCTTCGCTTGTTGGAAAATTAAGATTGTATTGATCGTTTATATAATCTATTTCAATTCTTCCTGAAAAAATAAAGTCGGATTCTGAAAGTTTCTTTTCATAAAAGTTTTCTAAATCATGTTCATCGTTAATTTCCCCAAATATTTCCTCAAGAATATCCTCAATTGTTATAATACCGGAAGTCCCTCCAAATTCATCAACAACAAGAGCAATATTTTGACCAGTACGCGTAAAGAATCTAAGAAGCTTACTTGCCGACATGGATTCTGGGAATATAGGTAAAGTTTTAATGTTTTTTGTAATATCTGAATCGGAGAAAAATACAGTTCTACTTTTAATAAATCCAATTACATTATCAATAGAATCTTTATATACGAGTATTCTGGTTAAACCGGATTCAATAAATTTGGTTTTGATATCTAGAATTGGATCATCAATTTCAATAGCAATTATTTCGGTTCTTGGCATCATGCATTCGCGAATCTTTATTTCTGTAAATTCAAGTGCATTTTGAAATAATTTAATGCCAGAGTCTTTGTTTAATTTCGAAGTGTGTTTTGCATTAATATTAACAAGGTTGTTTAAATCATCTTTGTTAAATGAATCTTTAATAAGATCCGGGTTTTTTGAATTCAGAGATTTATTAATAGTAATGTTGGTTATATAACAAAATAAATAAATTAGCGGAGCAACAGGTATATAAATAATGATAATAGCTAGTGCGAATGAATTAATTATTTTGTTCGAGAAATAATCACCTAATGATGTCGGTATAATAAGAAAAACTGGGAGCACAACAATTCCAACAATAATTATGAATAAGATGTTTATAATAGGAATATAATCGAATTTGGTAAGAGAAAAGTAAAGAGTTAATAGTAAGATAATCAAATTAGAATAATAATAGATATTTATACATAACTCAAATTCTGTAGGTTTTTTACTTATCCACAAAAGAATTTTTGAATAGTATGATTCATGCTTTTTATCTAATTCAAGTTGTAACCAATTAATTGAATTAAAAGCAGATTTTAAAATTGCAAAAACGAATAGGGAAAGTATAATTAATCCATATATAAACGGATCATCCATTAGTATTTTCGGATTTATTAGATTTTCTAATTTGTCTTCTTAAAAGATACATAACTAGGGCAACGAAGGAGAAGATGAAAAAGATATAACTTTGGGAGATTCCTTCATTAATTGTTTGGTGAATACCAGTAATAATGCAAATTATTGATGTTATCAACCAAATGATTTCGAGAATTTTGGAGAATTTACTTTTCATTTTGTACGCTTATAGTTCCTGAAGATCCTAAAATTTTCCAATCAGAGAAATCTTGATTAGCTTCAAATCCTTTACCGTGTATAATTCCATCTTTATTTGTTATCCTTACATATTGATCAGAATATACACGCTCGGTTACCTGATTCCAAATTAAAAATTCTGTATTTAATGTATCTCCATCTGTATTTACAGATTCGACATCGTTTTTTGCAGTCCATATCTTTTCTGTTTCATCGTAAATACAATAGTTTGCACGAATGAAAGATGTAGATACTCCAGTAGAGTCGTAAAATTCTACTAAAAGACCTTTCGGAAATTCGGTATATGGATTTTCAATTTCTAAATACCTATTCAATTCTTTTGAAGTTACTTTTACTTTAATTAAAGCTTGTTCGCTATATATAATTTCGGTATTTATAATGGAAATATTTGGAGTGTTTAACTCGCTTGTAATGGTATTAACTTTTTCTATGTCACCTTTTTCACAAGAAGTAAAAAACACAATAATACCGGCGATAACCGGTATTATTATGCTTTTTTTATAAAAAAGTTTTCTTAATATGAATCTATCGTGCTCTAACACTTGTTTTTTCATTTATCCAACAACCAACAGTATAAGTACTACCTTCTTTTAATCCATAAAAGAAAATAGTCTCGTTATCTAAGAATCTTGCTTTATATGATTCAATAAATTTATTAGCGTCTTCAGTAAGTTCAGGATCAATTGACTTAGCTTTCATCATTTTATCAACTGCAACCCAGTAAACTGATTTTTGTTCTAGTTCTTCTTCACCACACATTTTATGAGATGCAGCATACATTGTTCCAATTAATAAATAAGGATATCCACTTGTTGGATCTAATTCTGCAGACTTAAGAGCATAAGTACGTGCCTGAGTGAAGTTTTCCATTCTACGAGTAACATCACTAAGTTCAAGATAATATTTAGATTTTTGTAAATCTTCAGTTTCCAATTCAATTGCTTGCTTAAAATAAGTTGTAGCATCGTTAAATTTTTCAGCATGAGTTGAAAGTTTAGCTAATTCATAAGCTAATTGAGCTGTTGGCTCCATTGAGTTTAACTTGTTAGCCATAGTAAAGAAAATCTCCGAGTCTGTACATTTTGTAGTTCTTAATAAACCAGTAGATTTTTTAAGAAATTCTAGATCTTCAGATTTATCAGCAAATTTTGTTTCATAGTAAGGAACTAGATCATCACAAGAAGCAGCACCACTGTTTTCAAATACTTGATCGATAGATGGTTTTGCTTTTGCAATTCTCTCATATCCTTTTTTCTGGTTATCTATGATATAATCACAAACCTCAGAAATTTTACCATAATCTTCAACAACTTGCCCACCTTCTATAGCATCTGCTGAAAAAAGTGCTTTTGAAGCTTGCATGTATGTTAATAACTGAGTTGCTTTACTTTTGTATTTTTGAAGCTCTACTGATTCTTTAAGATATCCGTATCCAGTTTGCATATTTTCTACTGAATTCTCCGAATACTTAATAAAATCTACACCTTTATAACCTAATACTTTTCCTTTTTCGTTATAATACTTTATTCTTTGATCGTATATATGCATCATGCTATCAATTAAGATAGCTTTTTGAGCAAGATCATCAGTTTTCTTGATTTCTTTTACAATCATTTTAATACCATCAATGTAAATGTATTTACTTGATTTTGGACATTCGGTGTAAACAATACTCCATGAGTTTAAAGTAATATCACCATAGTCCTTATTTTTCACGTTTGAACGATATAGAGATAAGTTTTTAACACAAGTAATGCTATCTTCTCCATGTCCAAATCTTGAACCATCTTCAACACCCCTTTGCCCAAATACAAATATTGTACTTAAGGTTACCAGAAAAGCTGTTAAAATCCCTTTTGCTATTGTTTTCATTTTTATTAAGTTTTAATATTATTGAAATTTACGTTTAATAAACCAAAAATCATACAAGGTTAAATTTATACCTATCATTGAATAGGTTTCTTCTATTAATCCATTATTAACTTCACCACGTTTTCCATATGTATATGATACATTTAAACTTGTTCTTTGGTTCGCTATAGGGAAACCTAGTCCAAATGTTATGCCATAATTTTTTACCTGTGTATCATTAATTTGTATGTAGCTATTATTATAGAAGGCTCCAGCCCTGTAATTAATCTTTTTAAAATAATTACGTAAGTCGTAAAAATTAGGGATATATTCTAACCCAAAATTATATGTTTCATCAACAGTGTAATTGTTAGATATATCTGGTGATTTAACATCAGACCAATCTTGATATGAAAAGTCAAATCCTACAGTAAGTTTGTTTTTTATTCCTCCAGAAAATCCAACACTATATCTTGCTGGAACTTCAATTTTAACATCTTCGATTACCGATGCGGATAGTGTATCAACAGAACCGCCAAGTGCTAAATAATCTATAATATTTAATCCAGCATTTATAAAGTTACCTGCGGTTAATTCTGCGGTGTTATTTTTTGCTTTGAAGTTAACTTGTGTTGAATAATTTGCACCAAGTACTACAAAGTATTTATCTGTTATATCAGTATAATATTGAATCCCTATATCAAAATTTGATTCATTCATTGTGTATTTATCGTAAACTACAGTAGAATACGAATTAGCATCATTAATATAGGTTTGATTATATTGTTCTATTGTTCCAAATAAGTAATTGTAGTTTAAACCAACTGCAAAGTTTTTTCCAATCTTAAACGAATTACTTATAGTAAATTGGTTTATTCCACCATCTCCTAAATAGTTGTAGAAAGTTTCTGTTTCTGGTAAATATGGGTGAGTTTCAGATTGAGTAACATTATATCCAATTTTTGAATAAGGATTTATTGAAATACCCCCGAACCACCATCTTTTAATTGGGAAAGCTATAGCGATATGATCAAAAGATCCATTGTTATAAGTTAATTGATCGTTTGTGGTTTTTAACTCGTTTGAAATAACATTAGCTCCAACATCAAAAATAAATGACATTGTATCTTGCGAACTAATTGCCGCTGGATTCATATAGTTTATTTGATTTCCTTTACGAAGACCAGTTGATAATCCTCCCATAGCTTTGCTATTATTAAAGCCATTTCTGTTGATTTCACCAATTCCATATCTGGTATATGGCGAGTTAATTACGCTTTGACTAAAGGATAATATATTAGTTGATAATGCAATTACAAATATTAATATGGACTTTTTTATCATTTTCTTAGGTTATATTCAAGTATTGTGTTTAATCCAATAAAATTTAAATTTAAGTTTACAAAGATGGTATTTTTTAGCTTTTTATCAAAAAAAATAGCATCTCCTCCTGTTAAAATTGTTTTTAGGTCATCATATTTTTGTTTAAAATGATTAATATAGCTGTCTATTTCAAATGTTATTCCGCTTTGAACTCCTGATATAATGGCATCTTTGGTGTTTCTGCCAATTAGTTTAAAATCATTTTCTTCTTTAACTAATGGAAGTTTTCCGGTATAATAATTTAATGCTTTAAATCTCATTTTCATACCTGGAGAAATTGTACCACCAACATATTGAGCCTTGCTATTAATAAAATCAAAAGTTATTGCAGTTCCCATGTCAATCACCAAAACGTTTGATGTTGGGAAATTATTGTTTGCTCCAACAACCGCAGCTAATCGATCTTTACCTAAAGTTTTTTTTGTTTCGTATAAATTTTCTATTGGAATTTTTGTATTACTAGACAATTCAATAAAGTTATCAAATTTTGATGCTAAAAATTTTAATAATTCCGGATTAGGTTCTTTTACTGAAGATAGAATGACATTCCGAATTTGAGGATAATCTATTGCAATCTTATTTATTATTTCCGGGTTGATATCATCTAACACAATACTATCTATAATACTGTCTTTGTTTATAATAGCCAGTTTATTTCTAGTATTTCCAATGTCGATATTTAGATTCATTGCCTTATAGATGAAACGCTTTTAAAATCAGCGTGTAAAGATATAAAAATATCTTTCTTATAAAAGATTACTTCAATATATTAAACCCTATTAAATATCCTTAATTTTATCAATAGCATATGAAATGCTTTTTACATTCTCAAAAGACATGATTAGCTTACCTTTAAGCTCTTTCATTTTAATATTTTTAGGATTTTCTTGTACAAAACTTAATATTCTGGAAAAAACAGGCGATTTGTAAAAAGCCGATTCTTGATCGTTAATAAAATATGTTACCATTTTCTGGTTCTTAAGAATTATTTTTTCTATTCCTAAATTTATTGAAATCCAGCGAAGTCGAACAACATTAATAAGTTCAGATGTTTGATTAGGAATATTTCCAAATCGATCAATTAAGTTTTCCTGGAACTTTACCAATACTTCTTCCTCTTGTATATTATCTAGTTCTCGGTATAATCTTACACGTTCCGATATATTATTAATATAGTGATCAGGGAACAGCAATTCCATATCTGTATCAATATGGCAATCTGTAATAAATTTTTGATTTTTGATTTGATTTTCCAATTCTTCTTTTTGTTCTGAACTATATAATTCTTTGAAAGATGATTCTTTTAATTCAAGAATAGCTTCGTTCAAAATTCTATGGTAAGTTTCAAAACCAATATCAGTAATAAAACCACTTTGTTCAGCTCCCAATAAGTTTCCAGCACCACGAATGTCAAGATCTTGCATGGCAATATTAAATCCACTTCCAAGTTCTGAGAATTCTTCAATTGCTTTTAATCTTCGCCTTGCTTCTTGGGTTACAGAGGTTAGTGGTGGAGCTAATAAATAACTAAATGCCTTTTTGTTTGAACGACCAACACGCCCACGAAGTTGATGTAAATCGCTTAGCCCAAAATTTTGTGCATTATTAATAATAATTGTATTTGCATTTGGAATATCTAAACCTGATTCAATAATTGTAGTAGCAATTAATACATCATACTCATAATTTATAAAGTCGAGCATTACTTTTTCAAGTTGCTTAGGTTCCATTTGGCCATGTGCAAATACTGTTCTTACATCGGGGCATAGTTTATTTATTAATTTTTGAACTTCTTCAATATTCTGAACTCTATTATGGATAAAAAACACCTGTCCATTTCTTTGAAACTCATAATCTATTGCTTCTTTTATAATGTCTTCATTAAAAGAATGAAGTTCTGTAACTATAGGATATCGATTAGGAGGGGGAGTATTAATAATTGATAAATCACGAGCTCCCATCATTGAAAATTGTAAAGTTCTAGGAATTGGAGTTGCGGTTAGAGTTAATGTATCAACATTTACTTTAAATCTTTTTAATTTTTCTTTAATAGAAACTCCAAATTTTTGTTCTTCATCAATAATTAATAAACCAAGATCTTTAAAATTAATTTCTTTACTAACAATTTTATGTGTTCCAATTAGAATATCAATTTTACCTTCTTCTAGATTTTTTATAATTTCTGTTTGTTGTTTCCTCGATCTTAGTCGGCTAATGTAATTAATATTACACGGAAATTCTGATAAGCGATTCTTAAAGGTTTGAAAATGCTGTAAAGCTAAGATTGTTGTAGGAACTAGAACTGCAACTTGTTTATTATCAGCTACAGCTTTGAATGCTGCACGTATTGCAATTTCTGTTTTTCCAAATCCAACATCACCACAAACCAGACGATCCATAGGGATATCTGATTCCATATCTTCCTTTACTGAACGTGTTGTTTTTAACTGATCTGGTGTGTCTTCGTATATAAAAGATGATTCAAGTTCTTGTTGTAAATATGTATCAGCAGCAAAAGCAAAACCTTTTTGTTCTTTACGCTTAGCATAAAGTAATATTAATTCTTTTGCAATATCCTTAACTTTATTCTTGGTATTTTGCTTAAGCTTTTGCCAGGCACCTGATCCTAGTTTGTAAATTTTAGGTGGCTCAGCATCTTTACCTTTGTATTTTGAAATTTTATGAAGGGCATGAATACTTACATACAAAGTGTCTTGATCTTTATAAACAAGTTTTATAGCTTCTTGTGTTTTGCCATTTATATCGATTTTCTCAAGTCCACCAAATTTTCCAATACCATGATCGATATGAACAATGAAATCGCCAGGATGCAATCCGGTAAGTTCTCTAAAAGAAATTTGTTCTTTCTTCTGAAGACTATTTTTTATTTTGAATTTATGATAACGACCGAATATCTGGTGGTCGGTATACAAACATATTTTTAAATCGTGATCTATAAATCCCTGGTGAATAGTTTGAGTTAAAGCATTAAACTTTATTTCCGGATTAATATCATTAAAAATCGTTTTAATTCTCTCTATCTGTTTTAAGTTATCAGATAATATATATGTAGAATAACTTTTTTCGAGATTTTCGAGAATATTGGTTCCAAGTAACTCAAAATTTTTATTGAATGATGGTTGATGTGAAGTTGAAAATAGAATTTCTTCAGCACCTATATTATTATATGGTCCAAATTCAATGTTTTTATATGATTGTATTTCTTTTTGAAATTCCTTAGATATTAATATAAGATTGCTTTTATTTTCTTCTTCGAGTTTATTTTCAATTTCAGAAATTCTATCTAAAATAAACTTGCTATTTTCCATCCATATTGTAGAGTCTTCAGAAATGAAACTAAAAAAACTCTCGTTTTGAATTAAATCTAAGTTATCGGAATCTGGATTTACAATATTAGGTACAATAAAAATACTCTCAAAACTCTCTTTTGAAAGTTGATTTTCTATATCAAATGACCTTATGGATTCAACTTCATCGCCAAAAAAATCAATTCTATAAGGAAAATCCGAAGCAAATGAGAAAATATCTATAATACTTCCACGAATTGAAAATTGACCGGGTTCATAAACAAAATCAACATATTGAAAACTATATTCTTCTAAAACTTCCTGAATAAATTCAATAGAAACATCTTCCCCAACTCCAAGATTTAAAGTTGAGTTGATCATATTATCTTTATTAACCACTTTCTCGACTATAGCCTCAGGATAGGTAACAATAATCGCTTCGTTGTTATTTGCAAGAGCTTGCAAACTTTCAGCTCTTAACAATAAATTAGCACTGTCTTCTTGTCCGTAAACAATTGAACGCTTATACGAAGTAGGGAAGAAGTATGGTTTTTTATCTAGAAAATTTGATAAATCATTATGGAAATAAGCAGCATCTTCTTTATCTGAAAGTATAATAACATGTGATTTGTTTAGTTTGCTTATTATGCTTGATGTATAAATGCTTGCCGAAGATCCTATTAAATTTCTTAGGTATATTTGTTTATTGTCCTGAATCTTTTTTATCGATTCATTTATCTTTTGATGATTATTAAATACCTTATTTAATTCTTTTATATCCAATTTTTAAATGTATTTATAAATAAAAAGGCAGCTGCTAATCAACTACCTTAAGTGAATGTTAAAATAATCTAAATGGTTTATTTGCCATATTCTTGAATAAATTTTTCGGCATCTTCAACCATGTTTTTAGATCCTGTATATAAAGGAACTCTTTGATGTAAAGTTTTAGGCTTAAGATCCATTATTCGTATTTCTCCATCATTTGCTTTACCACCAGCTTGTTCAGCAATAAAGGCCATAGGATTACATTCATATAACAATCTTAATTTACCTGTTGGAGCAGTCGCGGTTTCTGGATAAATAAATACACCACCCTTTAATAGATTTCTATGGAAATCGGCAACAAGTGAACCAATATATCTAGCAGAATATGGTCTTTTGGTTTCTTTGTCTTCTTCTTGACAATATTTAATATATTTTTTTACACCCTCAGGGAATTTATTGTAATTACCTTCATTAAGAGAATATATTTTTCCGACTTCAGGAGTCTTAATATTTGGGTGAGATAAACAAAATTCACCGATACCAGTGTCAAGAGTAAAACCATTTACACCCATTCCTGTAGTATATACTAACATTGTTGAAGAACCATAAATTACATATCCTGCAGCAATTTGCTTGTTTCCTTCTTGAAGAAAATCTTCCAACTGAGCCTTTTGTCCTCTAGGAGAAATTCTTCTATAGATTGAGAAAATTGTTCCAATGGAAACATTTACGTCTATATTAGAAGAACCATCCAATGGATCCATACAAACAATATATTTTGCATCGTTTGATAATTGATCATCGAAAGTAATTATTTCTTGATTTTCTTCAGATGCAATTCCACAGCACTCTCCACTATTACTTAATGCAGCTGTAAACTGCATATCGGCAAAAACATCTAATTTCTGTTGGCTTTCACCCTGGATATTTACATTACCTGCTTCACCCAACACATCAACAAGACCTGCTTTATTTACTTTTTTATGTACAACTTTTGCAGCAATACTTATATGATGTAATAAATTTGATAATTCTCCTTTTGCGTATGGAATATTTGCTTGACGACGAATTATAAATTCATTAAGAGTAGTGATATTGTAACCTTTCATCAGAAAATAGTTAAGAGTTAAAATCTTTAATTATTCAAACTTGCGATAGAATATTTTAATAAATTGTTACAAATTTATACTTAATTTTATGAATAAGAATAAAATAATAGAAAAATAACCTTCGAGTAAAGTTTATTTGTTTTCGTTGGTTATATCAGAATAAGAAATGTTAAATTTGTAAGCTTTTTACTTTGTAAATTGAACCTAATTATGATTGTTTTTAAATTTGGTGGCGCTTCTGTAAAAGACTCAAGTGGTGTTAAAAATCTTCTAAAAATAGTAAAAACTTATTCTGAGAACTTGGTGATTGTTGTTTCTGCACTTGGGAAAACCACTAATGCTTTGGAAAATGTATTAAAACTTTCTTTTAAGGATATTCAAGAAAGTAAACTTCAATTTGAAAAGCTCAAAGAATATCATTTTCAAATCATTAATGATTTATTTAATAATCAAGATCAAAAGATTGTCGATGGAATAAATAATGATTTTGAGAAGTTATATACAATATTGTTTAAATCAGAAATAATAGATTATAATTATAAATACGATCAGGTTGTATCTTTTGGTGAAATTTTCTCGACAAAAATAGTTAGCACTTACTTAAATAAAGAGAATCTTGAAAATTGCTGGGTCGATATTCGAGAAATAATAAGAACCGACAGTACTCATCGCGAAGCTAAAGTCGATTATATTAAAACAACAAAAGAAGCGATTAAAGAATTTGATTTTAATAAATCAAAAATATACTTAACTCAAGGATTTATTGGTGGGACAGAAGATGGTTCGGTAACAACATTAGGAAGAGAGGGCTCAGATTATACCGCTGCTGTTTTAGCAAATGTTTTAAATGCAGCAAATGTTACTGTATGGAAAGATGTAGACGGTGTGTTGAATGCAGATCCTCAATATTTTTCAGAAACCCAAAAACTCAATAAACTTTCTTATCAGGAATCCGTTGAATTGGCGTATTTTGGAGCTAAAGTGATTCACCCTAAAACTCTTAAGCCGCTTCATAATAAAAATATTCCTTTGCATGTTCGATCATTTATAAATACTAAGGATGAAGGTACTATAATTCATTGTTTTAAGGAATACGATCAGGATTTACCGATTTTTATTTTGAAGAAGGAGCAAGTTTTAATAAGTTTATTCCCTAAAGATTTATCTTTTATTATTGAAGATGAGCTGAGTAAAATATTTAAGTATTTATCGGAACATAGAATAAAAGTAAATCTAATTCAGAATTCAGCAATAAGTATTTCATTTTGTATCGATAATTATAATAGTACAGTAAAAACTTTGGTCGATCATCTTAAAGAGGATTTTAAAGTTTTGTATAATGATCAATTAGAATTATTAACAATACGGCATTACACACCAGAATCAATTAATAAGGTAACTTTAGGAAGAAAAATTTATATTGATCAGCGCAGTAGACATACTGCCCATTTCGTTATTAAGTAAATTCTTTAATAATTTTATCGGCCAAGAATTCTGAAAGTTTAATGTTTGATTCTTGGGTCCATCCGGCAATGTGTGGAGTTAGAACAACATTTTTACTTTTAATTAGATATTGAAAAGCTTCTGGTAAAGTTTGATTAGAATGTAAATTCTCAAAAGAAACCTGTTCGTACTCCAAAACATCCAATGCTGCACCTAAAACTTTTCCTGATTTTAGGTTTTTTACAAGATCATCAGTTTTTAAGACTTTACCTCGTGCTGTATTTATAATATATATGTTCTTTTTGAAACGATTAATAAAATCATCATTAACCATAAAATTGGTTTCTTCGGTTAATGGAATATGCAAACTTAGGATGTCTGTTTCTTCAAATAGATCTTCAAGAGTTTTTTCAGAAATCTGATCATCGGAATACTTGAATTTATATTTATCATAAGCAATAACATTTGCTTCAAAACCTTTTAATCTTTGAGCAAAAGCACTACCCATATTCCCATATCCAATAATTCCAACTGTTTTTCCTTTTATTTCAATTCCACGATTTTCTTCTCGCAGCCACATGCCATTGCTAATTTCAGAATTTGCTTTGATAATATTATTGAATAATGTAAGAAGCATTCCTAAAGCTTGTTCTCCTACAGCATCACGATTTCCTTCAGGTGAATTGAAACATTTTATACCTTTTGATTCTGCATATTCTACATCTATATTTTCTAGACCAGCTCCTACGCGACCAATAAATTTTAGATTTGTTGCAAGATCTAAAATGCTTTTATCAAGTTTTATTTTACTCCTTATTATTACACCTTCATATTTTGAAATAACATTGCTAATTTCTTCAGGAGTAATTGTAGTGTTGTAATCAACAATGAATCCTGCTTCAGATAATTTTTCTGGTAAACGCTTGTGAGTTGAGTCTATAAATAATACACGCATAATTGCATCAAACTTTTTTAGTTTAAGTATACCTTAAAAATAGGTTTGTATCCTTTTACTGTTCCTTCGTGAGAATATAATTCGTAAGCAACCATAATCGAATGTACTTTTTTAATCATTTTCTGATTTTTTCTATCAAAACTCCATGATTCTTCAAATTGAACCTTGGCAGAGTTGTCTCTGGAATACTCGGGATCTTTTTCTATCTTTTTTATTTCTTTAATAGTCATAACTTCGTCTGTAAAGAAATCATGAGGAATTAGTTTTTCAGAATAAACAAGTTCAAATAAATCATTTACTAAAGTTTCTCGATCAAGATTCCTTAGACAATAATTAGTCCATTCGTCATTGTCAGGATTCTTTATTACAACATCAGTTATAATTGTATCAGCTACAGTTATAAAATCTGTTTGCTCAATAATGGGTTTTGTATGTTGTACTTCAGTTGTTTTTTCAGGATTACAACCGAAAACGATTAACGCTATAATAAACGTAATAGCATTTTTGTAAAATATTTTCATGATTTATTTTAATTAATATAGGGTAACTATCTATTGAACAACAATCGCTGACCTTTTATAGTTTCGTTAAAGTTTCCGTTTTCATAAACTACATTACCATTAATTATAGTATGGGTAATTTTAGATTTGAAAGTTTGTCCGCTAAATGGAGACCATTTGCATTTATACAATGAATTTTCGTCTGTAGCAGTCCAAGGATTATTTATATCAACTAAAACAAAATCTGCGTGATAGCCTTCCTTAATATATCCTCGTTTTTCGATTTTAAATATATCAGCAGGAGTATGGCACATTTTATTTACAATCTCTTCCAAAGTAATTTTATCTTGATGATATAATTCCAACATTGTAACTAAAGAATGTTGAACTAATGGACCTCCAGAGGGAGCTTTAAAATATGTATTATCTTTTTCTTCTATTGTATGAGGAGCATGATCTGTTGCTATTACATCAATCTTATTGTTTTTTAATCCTACTAGTAATGCATCTCTGTCAGATTTACTTTTTACAGCAGGATTCCATTTTATTCGTGTGCCATATTTATCATAGTCTTCATCCGAGAACCACAAATGATGAACACAAACTTCGGCTGTGATTCTTTTTTCCTTTGATGGAGTTACATTATCAAAAAGCTCAAGCTCTTTAGCCGTGCTTAAATGCAATATGTGTAATCTGGAGTTATATTTCTTTGCTAATTCAACAGCAAAAGATGATGATTTGTAACAAGCTTCTTCATTTCTAATTAATGGGTGATATTTTATTGGAAGATCTTCTCCAAATTCCTTTTTGTATTTCTCTGTATTTTCAATTATTGTTTTTTCGTCTTCACAATGAGTCGCAATTAACAATGGGGAATCTTTGAAGATTTTAGATAAAGCCTCTTCGTCATCAACTAACATATTTCCTGTCGATGATCCCATGAAAACCTTTACTCCACAAATGTTTCTTGGATTTGCTTTTTTAATTTCACTTATATTATCATTCGTAGCACCTAAATAAAATGAGTAATTGGCAAGTGATTTCTTTGACGCAATCTTGTATTTTTCTTCTAAAATTTCAATCGTAGTTGCTTGAGGTTTGGTATTAGGCATCTCCATAAATGAGGTAATACCTCCGGCAACAGCAGCTTTTGATTCTGTATAAATCTCGGCTTTGTGGGTTAATCCAGGTTCTCTAAAATGAACTTGGTCATCAATAATGCCAGGGAATAGATACTTTCCATTTGCATCAATAACTTTATCAGGATTTATTTCAGGATGATCATTTATACTATAGATTTTATTAATAATGCCATCTATAATATATATGTTACCAAGAAATTGATGTTCCTTGTTAACAATATTCACATTTTTTAGATATAAACTATACATTATATATATGTGTAATTAATTTGCAGGTTTATACTTTTTGAAAAAGCTGCGGAATTTCATTTTAATCACGCCCCAAACAGCTTCATTAAAAATACCACCACTCATTTTCGAAGCCCCTTCTTGTCTGTCGGTAAAAATAATTGGAACTTCAACAATATTAAATCCAAATTTCCATGATGTAAATTTCATTTCAATCTGAAATGCATAACCTTTTAGTTTAATCTTATCTAAATCAATTGCTTCCAGTACTTCTCTTTTGTAACATTTAAATCCGGCAGTAGTATCTTTTATCTTCATTCTAGTAATAAAACGAACATATGCAGAAGCATAATATGACATTAATACTCTGCCAATCGGCCAATTAACGACATTTACTCCTGATATATATCTCGATCCTATGGCTACATCTGCTCCATTTTCACAAGCATCTGTTAATCTTATTAAATCTTCAGGATTGTGGGAGAAGTCAGCATCCATTTCGCATATATAGTCATATTTATTATTTAATGCCCATTTAAAACCTGTAATATAGGCTGTTCCTAATCCAAGTTTGCCTTCCCTTTCTATAATATGTAGATTATCTGAGTATTCCTTTTGTAATGATTTAACGATTTTAGCAGTCCCATCAGGCGAATTATCATCTATTATTAATAAATCGAATAGTTCTTTTAATGAAAAAACCTTTCGGATCATTTTTTCAATATTCTCTTTTTCGTTATATGTAGGTATTATTACTAATTTTCTTGATGTCATTCTTATATATTATATGTGTAAATATTATAAGCGAAGATAAAACTTTTATTTCAAATAGCTGTTTGATGATAAATTTACAATTAATTTAGAAAATTATTTTATTGGAATTTAAACATTTAACTATGTTGAGTAAAAAAAGTTTTGAAAAAGACTTGCAAAATTAAAACTAGTATTTATATTTGCACTCCCAAATACGGGAATAAGTTCTAAAAAATGGTGTAAGAAAAGCGAATAAAAAAAAGTTAATTTTTTTTCAAATTTATTTGGAATTAAGAAATTAAAGTTTGTATATTTGCAGCCGCTTTCAGAGAGAGTGAGACGTTCAAAATAGATTTGAAACAAGAGGTGAAAAAAAGTAATTTTTTTCTTGGACGAAGCGGAATTTTTTATATCTTTGCAATCCCAAAAACGAGATAATGATTTGTGAGTTTGATTTGGGAAGAAGAAAGAGTTCTTTGAAAATATTGAGATAAAAGCTAAAGTAAGGAAACACTTGAAAATTATCAGGTATA